>Ga0185299_10000003_pt1 | contig 1232104 bp, 943 predicted proteins | sample PaiPotPPA55metaG_FD_128002 | JGI IMG/M metagenome (GOLD analysis project Ga0185299, IMG submission 128002) | Iron sulfur acid spring bacterial and archeal communities from Banff, Canada, to study Microbial Dark Matter (Phase II) - Paint Pots PPA... ...
ATTGCTCCACTTTCTCGTTCGACTTGCATGTGTTAGGCACGCCGCCAGCGTTGATTCTGAGCCAGGATCAAACTCTCGTTTGAAACCTGATGTCTGCCGACGGGTAGTTGGCAGACTGCCATCGCCGGGCTCGAAAAAGCCGGGATGGCGCCACCACTCAGCTTCGCGCTCATTCAGATCTGAATCCGAAAACCCAGATGCGAAAGAGTCTGAAGACCGTGGTGGTCTAACTTGTGAGATCGTTCGGACTAATGCCCGAATCCGTTTCTCACGACTGGCACGTTCAACCTAGTTGTCAAAGACCGAATCGCGGTCCGCCGAGGCGGCGCGAATTCAGTCCAGGCGATCTCGCTGCTAGAGCGAAACCGACTGTCCTCGAAACCTTTTAAACATACAGTGCGTGATAAATCCCGTCAATCGCCGCATTCCACAGAATTTCCAGATGATTTCCACATCGGGAATTTCTTAAGCGCGAGAGCAGGAGAGCTGCCGGCGAAACCAGAAAGCAGGTTCCTCACAATAAGGCCGTTCGGAATGACAAGCTTTTTTGATTAGCGGCGCTCGGATGCGCGCAACAGTATGGCCTTCCGTCCGGGGTAAAGCGCCAATTTCGGCGTGCGATTTTGCGCAGCCCGATACGGAAGACAAGAAATTGAGAAAAGAACTTACTTTGGAGGTTCCTTACTTTGAAGGTACCCTTCGGAAACCGTGTTGCGATCCGAATGAAGTCCCGTGGCCGGGACGATTGAGATTGCTCTCTTGAAGCTTAGATGCCGGACGATGCCGAGAGATGCAACAAATTACGCCGGCGGCCACACATCTGCTCTCGGTGAATTGTTTATAGCAGATGAATCGAGAAAAACGCAAGGGGAAATTTATTTATTTGATTCCGGGATCAGGCGCGCTTGATTTCATCGAGCATGCGTTGCCTCAAAATGCTGTTGGCGCGAGTCTGGTATCCCTTGCCGCGCTTCTTGAGCCAAGCGACGACATCGGCGTCGAGGCGCATGGAGACGGCCTGCTTTAAGGGTCGATAGAACTTGCCTCGAACAGCGTCTTTCCAGGCGTTGCGCGGGAGTTCGGGGATGTCGGAGGTATCGATCTTGCCGTCTGGCATTGCAGCGAGGGCGGCAAGCTCACGCGTTTGCCGGGGAGTCAACGCCTGCCCTTGAGTCCTGGCTTTCATTGTCGATTTTCTAGTTGCCTTCGGCATAGATTCTACGTTCGGTTGCGAGTTGCTTTCGGGCAGAAACAATCCGTATTGCGTCGTCCTCTTCGTACGTGGTGTGCGCGACGAGGAGTACGTTGTGCGCTCCGACCATGCCGATCGTTTGCCAGCGCGGTTCGCCATCGACCTCGCGGTCTTGGGTGGTGACATGGTACGGATCGTCGAATACGTGCAATGCCGTATCGAAATCACGGAAGATCGAGGGTTATGTATTTTGCCGGGTTCGGGCTGGTATTGGTTAGGGTGTGGGAGAAGCCGCCGTCGATCCATTGCGCGGTGCCGGGTTTGTAGTGGGTGGTGATTGGGGCTTTTCCTTCTTCGTCGCTGCGGAGATCGAATTCGCTTACGGGCACGATGATGTGCGGGCTGAAGTGGTGGTGGAGGGGGCTGACGGCACCGGGCTGGAGGTCGCTTTCGGAGACGCGGATGCCGTCTTTGACGAAGAGGACTTGGCGGGCGCCGCCTCCGGCGACGGTGCGGGGGCGGTCTTCATTATTCTTGCCGGCTTCGTTGTTGGCGGCGTCGGTTTTGGCCGCGTCCCATCTTGAGGGGGAATTGCGCAGGGTGGTGTCGTCGAGAATTTCTACGGCCACGGTGCGGATGGGCTGAGCGCCGACTGGGTGGACCATGTGGGCGAAGGAGGCGGCGGAAAAGTGAGTGTCTCCGGGGGTGAGTTTTTTTAGTTGGGGAGGCTGGTCTTTTACCGTGTTGGAGATTTCGGTGGGGCCCAGGTTGACAGCGATAAAGTCGTGGCGGTGCCAGTGCATTTCGGTGGCGTCGTTGGGAGGGATTTCGACGTAGAAAATGCGGACAGATTTATTTTCGAAGATGAGGTGATGGTGAGGCTCGGCGGTGATTTCGACTTCGGGAGCGGATTGGGCGGTGAGGAGAAACAGGAAGAGAAGCGCGGATTTCATGCGAGGGATTGTAGCACTGGGGCTGAAGCGGCGGTCCTAGACTCGATGTCAGCACGCACCCAAAAGTGAGTTCAGGCACCGCAGTGGCTAAAGCCAGCTCTGAAAAGAGAGGCTTCAAATGCAGCGCTGGAAGCGCTGCTCCACCCTTCACACTGGTCACCCTCCACCTAAAAGGGAATATATTCCGCAACCGCAGGTTGCTCTCTCGCTATTGGTCGCGGGTGAGGCGGATCCAGTGTTCCATTTGATCGAGGTAGTGGGAGAGAGCGCGGCGGCCGGCGGCGGTGAGGCTGTATTCGGTGCGGGGGAGGCGGGCTTCGAAATATTTCAGGCAGGAAATGTATTCGGCTTCTTCGAGTTTGCGGGCGTGGACGCTGAGGTTTCCGTCGGTGGTTTTGAGGATACGTTTGAGGTCGGTGAAGCTGAGGCTGGCGTTGGTGGCGAGAGCGCTGACGATCCCCAGGCGGATGCGTTCGTGAATGAGGCGGTCGAGCTCGGGGAGTTGGAGAGCGGGCGCTGGGGTGCGTTCGCGAGCCGGGGGCGCGGCTTTCGCTGGCTTGCGACGCTGGGGCTGGGATCTAGCCACCGTGCCTCCGGGCAATGAGGAGTCCAAAAATGATGTGGAGGCCGCCGAAGCCGGCAGCCAGGAAATAGTTGGCCCAGGCAGCGGGCGCGAGGACCGAGAGTGCTCCGCTGGCCATGAAGCAGAGGCCCATGACGGGGACGATGGAAACAGAGTAGGCTCCTCCGGTGATGATTCCGGCGCCGTAGAGCAGGAGCCAGGCGGGGGCGAGGGCGGACTGAAGTCCAGCACGCTGCAACAAGAAAGTTAAGAGAGCACCGGCAATGAGGGGAGGAAACAGGCCGAAGGCGACTCGGCGTCCGGGTCCGGTAAAGATAGGCAGGCCTCGGCGGTTCGCCTTTTGGCGGATGGAGATGAACGCGATGATAGCGGCGAGAACGCCTTCCGCCAGCCAGATTTTCAGCCATCCTGAAGAGTTCGATTGCTGCGCGGCCAGACGGGCGGCGGCGAGTGCGGTGAGGCCGAGAATGACTTGTCCCCAGCCGGGGACGGCGGTGAAGGAGGCCGAGCGCTCCATGGTGTCGCGAATAAAGCGGAGGTCGGCGACGGGATCAGGGGGCGGAGTCGCGGAGGGGATTGGGGCAATCAGACGCGGCGTCCGGTGAGGATGGCGGAGGCGGCGATGGCGGGAGCCGGGCATTTCAAGAAAAGGATAGATGGAATGGAGGGGGTTGTCGAGTACTTTGTGGTGCAAAGTGATGGGGCGGAGCACGGCGCTAAAGCGCGAAGTCTACGGCCCATCCTCACTATTCTCGCAGTCGGTTTCCATCCGCGATCAGCGCGATGCATTTTTTGCGGAGGCTTTATTCGGGCAGGGCGAGGCGGCGCATGAGGGCAGCGTAGCGGGGATCGGTACGCAGGGAATCGAGGGCGGGATAGCGAATGCCGAAAATCAGCTCATCATCCTGAATGGAGAACGCCTTCTCTAGAGCGTCAAAGGCTTTGTCTCGATCACCCATTAGCGCGTAGCTAACGGCGAGGTCAGCCACAATGTCATCTTCGGGTGGCGCGGCCAAAAGGAGTTTGTTGTAACCCTGGGCGTCGGGAGTCCACGAGCCTGGGAGCGGCCTGAACTTGAGAAATTCAGTTTCCGCCTCGGCGAAGCGGCCCTGCGTGGCGTAGAGCTGCGACAATTTGTAGTGGGCCGGAGGAAATGCCGGATCCCGCTCGAGCGTCTTGCGGAATTGGGCGAGGGATTCGGGAAGGCGGCCTGAGACCATGAACGCGACGGCGTAGTTTGTATTCACGATGGGAGAAAGAGGATCGAGCGACAAGGCGGTGCGGAACTCGGTCAGGGCCTCATCCAGGCGTTTCTCGGGAATGAGAAAACCGAAGGCATAGAAATAGTGCGTGACGGCGCTGTTGGGATTGAGTTGCAGGGCGCGGCGAAACTCGGGTTCAGCCTCGCTCCATCTCCATCCCATGGCGAGTGCACTGGCGCGCGCGGTGTGGGCCTCGGGAAGTGAGTCGTCGAGTTCGAGAGCTTTGCGGCTGGCCTCTTCCGCGAGCAGACGCGCCTGGCGCGGGGTGATGCCGACGCCGTAGCTGGAAACGACGCTGTAGGTATCGGAAAGCCCGGCGTAGGCGAGAGCATAATTGGGATCGGCGGCAATTGCCTGCTGAAACAAGTCGATGCTTTTCTTGAGGCCCGCCGGGGTGCGGCCGTACCACAGCTGACGGCCTTCCAGATATAGGCGGTAGGCTTCGGGGTTGGTGGTTCCGGCACGGCCCAGGCGTTGCTGTTCATTTCCGTTCAGGTGAATTCGCAGACGGTTGGAAATGTCGCGGGTGATGTCACCCTGCACTTGGGTGACGTCTGCGGTCTTGCGGGCGTAGTGCGAACCCCAGAGTTCGGTGCCGTCGGCGGTGTTGACCAGGTCGGCGTCGATGCCCAGTTCGTCGGCGTGCTGAGTGATGCGTCCCATGAGCACAGCGCTCACCTGCAGGCTCTGGCCGATCTGCCGCGGGTCATCTTCCTTGCCTTTGAATTTGAAGACCGTGCTTCGCGCCATGACTTTGAGGTTGGGCAGTTGGGAGAGCGTGCTGATCAGGCTTTCGGTGAGGCCGTCGCTTAAGTACTCGTTGCCGGGATCGGTCGTCGCATTGACGAAAGGGAGCACGGCGATGGAATTGATCTTTTCTGAATTGGATTTCGCGCGGAGCGAAAAGAAGCCGGCTGCGGCGGCGATTATGAGAATCGAAATGATGGCGACAGCCATGCCTTTGTGCGAACGAACGGCTGGAGTCGCGGGCGGAATCGACGAGGCACTCGAAGCTGCGTCGGCCACGGCGCCGGACGAACGTCCGGAGTCGAGATCGCGTTTGAGGCGGGCGAGATCGGAGCGAAAATCGGCAGCACTCTGATAGCGCAGGTTGCGATCCTTCTCCAGAGCCTTGTTGATAATGCGTTCGAGGTCCGCGGGCAAGTCGGGGTTGAGTCGGAGCGCGGGAGGAGGCGGCGCATCCAGAATGGCTTTGAAGATTTCCGCAGAGCTGTTTCCGCGAAACGGGAGCACACCGGTCGCCATCTCGTAGAGCACGGCGCCAAAGGAAAACAAATCGCTGCGGGGATCCAGGTCCTTGGCTCGAGCCTGCTCGGGCGACATGTAAGAGATGGTGCCGAGCGTAGAGCCCGGACTGGTGAGGTGTCGCTCGTCCATGGCCGTCATGGTGTTCGCCGATGCGACCTGGCTGGAAGAACCGGGGGTGAGCGCGACTTTGGCCAGACCAAAATCGAGGATCTTGGCATGTCCGCGCTTGGTGACGAAGATGTTGGCGGGCTTGATGTCGCGATGGACAATACCCTGGGAATGCGCGGCATCAAGGCCGTCAGCAATTTCCAGGGCAAGGAAGACGATGGTTTCGTTATCCAACGGCTTTCCGGAGATGAGATGCTTCAGCGTGGAGCCATCCAGAAATTCCATGGCGATGAATGACTGCTCGCCGTGCTTGCCGATTTCGTAGATTGTGCAAATATTCGGGTGGTTCAGAGCTGAGGCAGCGCGCGCCTCGCGGCGAAAACGCTCGAGGGCCTGGGGATCGCGCGACATTTCGTCGGGCAGAAATTTCAGGGCGACGAAGCGGCCGAGTTCGGTGTCCTCGGCTTTGTAGACTATCCCCATACCGCCGCCACCGAGCTTTTCGACGATGTGGTAGTGCGAAATAGTTTGGCCGATCATATTTTGGTCGATCATATTTTGATCGATCACTGGAGCAGAATCGTACGTTGGAGAAATCAGCAAGTCAACGGGCGTAGGGCTAATAAGGACGGGGTTGCGGATCCTCCTTCTCGCAAAGGAGCGAGAAGAGAGCCAAGCCATGATCCGCACCCCAGGCATCGGCTGACGAAGGGCGACAGCGGTTCGATTTTAGAGAAGGCCGAAGACGCCTATGCTGTTGGTGGTCCCTACGTAGACTTTGCCGTTGATGATGAGCGGGGTGATGAACTTGTTGCCGGCGCCGAAGTGATCGCGTCCATTGGCCATTTGATTGGTGTTGTAGAGCTCGTGCAGGTCAACCGCATCATAGGCATGCAGGACTGCGGGATTGGTATTCTGGACAGCCCAAACGATGCCGTTCTGGCTTTTGTTGGAGGAAATGCTGGGAGTAGGTCCGGGATATTCGAATGCGTTGGTGGTTTGCGCAACCGGAGCGGTCAGCAACTTGGCGTTCTGAAACTGAAAGGCAAAAATGGGATGGCCGGCCGGGCCGTAGTAGAGCCTTCCATTAAAAAAGGCGGGCATAGCCCACATGCCGCCCGGGAGGACGCCGGGGAGTTCCTGGTAGATGTTGTTGCTATTGGGGTTGAACTTTCCCATGGAGTTGCGGTTGACCAGGTACAAGTTAGTATCTTTGCCGGCGCCGGCCGCGAGTTCCCAAGTGACACCGGAAGAATCTTTCACGGCAGGCAGCAGAATTGCTCCGCCGGAGCCGAGGTCGGTGTCGTGGTGATTTTCCTCGAGCTGGTTATCCATTTCGAAATAATCGGTGACCGCGAGACCGCCGCGAGTAGCGAGCCGGATGAAAGCGTTGCCGTAGTCGCCTTCGCTGGGAAATCCTGCGGAATTCAGAGCGGGGTCGAAGAGTCCGTTGGCGTCAAGAAAGAAGATGTTGCCGGAGTAGTCCGCAGTGAGGCCGGCGCCCGAACCCCAGATTGCGCCTTCGACTCCGTTCGGGGTGACATTTAGAACGGTTGTCTGTACCAGGGTGCTGGCGCTATAACCCATGATCCATCCGGTGTAGGGGCGGATGTCACAGTGCGAAGCCCAGGCTAAATAGACCTCGTCACCGATAAGCAGCAGGCCAGAGCGTTCCTTGTATTGAGCGGGATCGAAGATGACGAATCCGCCCGAGGTGTTGTCGCCGGTGCCGGGGAATTTGGCCTGGATGTCGACGGGACCTTTATAAAGTTCGCTGCCGGTGGCGGCGTCCAGAGCATGCAGGCGCTGATGATAGGCGCCGGCAGCGTCCTTCGACATGGCGACGGTATAGATGACGCCGTTCGAGCCCGGCGGCCGCCGGATCACGGGAGTAGAAGTGATGCCGATTTCCGGAATGACCTGGGAGCAACCGCGGTCGTCGGAAGTGGTTTCGCCAGATTTGAGAGTGGTAATGTGCCACATGCGCGAGCCAGTGTCAGCGTCGAAAGCGTAGACCGAGTCGTGTTCGGTGACGACGATGAGAAGGTTGTGAGCAACGCCGCCAATGGGAACGGAGGATAGGTAGAGGGGCTCGGCGTCGACTAAGCCATCCACGGGGAGGGTGAACAACTTTCCGAAGGAGGCGGAATTTACGTTGCTGGTGGTGAGGATGGTCTCGAAGGGATTGAGGCCAGTGCGCGCATTGTTGTTGTGGTAGGTGAGAACATCCTCGGAAAAGGCGAGGGGTGCGAGGAGCGCGAGAACGCAAAGAAGGCCTAAAATTAGACGACTGGGCAAGAGTTCGGCAGAGCGCAAAGTAGATCCTTCCCGGGCGGTTTTTCAGCGCGGGGGGCACGCTGGAGTGAACTAAGTTATTTAGGTTGCTGTAATCAGGGGAGGAGGAGAGTAGTAGCAGAACACACTTCAATTGAAGCTACTGACCGAATTATGGCAGAGTTTGCGGGCCAAATCAAGATTCACGGCTCCCACGGGGATGGAGGTTTTCGGCCAATGGAAGTGGGTAAGTTGTTGATTTTTCTAGGGGGGATGCTGGTTGTTGTTGGGATAGTGGTCATGCTGCTGGGCCGAATGCACTTTCCTTTGGGGCGGTTGCCGGGCGATTTTTTATATCGCGGGAAGAATACGACGGTGTATTTTCCGCTGGCGACGTCGTTGCTGGTGAGTGTGGTGTTGTCGGTTGTGCTGTGGTTGGTAAGCCGGTGGCGAAGGTGAGTGTGTTCTCTTGTCCCTGCAAGGCTTGTTGGCATTACTCGCGGGATTCGATGTCCAACAACTCGTCCTCGGAATGCGAGACGAGGAACCGCCCGTGGGCGCGAAGGCCCTTGGCAATAGCAATGACGCTGAGTATGACGCGGACAGCTTCCGGTTACTTGGCCCGCAAAATCTCCCTGGTACCCATCTCAGCTAGTTCCGCAATTGCGCGGAGGTAGTCTTCCTCCAACCACCCCGGTATTTCGGGATTCTGTCTTTCAGTGCGGGCCAGTTCGATGATCGCTACCATCGCATAGGTGTCCCACTCAGCCACTCGGCGCGTTCGATGAATTCTCACGATGTGTGGTATCGCGGCGTACGAGGCGTCGCCAACATCTCCTTGATGATGCAGTTCGTCCCAAAGCTCATGCCAGGTGGTTGCAGTGTCCTGCTCCGTCTCCAGTCTGGCGAGCAGCGGACGTGGGTCAAACCGAGTTCGGTAGCCGCCCTTAAGATTGCTCCAGCGACTGTCATCTAATGCGAGCATACGAGCGGAATTTACCATAGCTGAGCTGCGGCGAGATGTTCGTGAAACAGTGGGCAATCTTTTGCGCAGGCGAGTTGCAGAGGTCCTTCGCTTCGCTCAGGATGACAAGGTTAGGGGATTGCGGAACTATCTTGCGTTTTGAAAGGGACGCCGCGAAGGCTACACTGCATTCGATATATGTCTTTGACTGATCAACTTGGATTTCGGTTTACGGCGCCGGAGCGGCGCGTGTGGACGGTGCGCGGCCTGGTGGCGGCGGTGCGGTCGCATGTGGAGCGGGAGTATTCCGATGCGTGGGTGGAGGGGGAGATTTCCAATTTCCGGGCGCAGAGTTCGGGGCATCTTTATTTCACGCTGAAGGACGGGAACGCGCAGATTAAGGTGGTGATGTTCAGTTCGAAGGCGCGGCTGCTGCGGTTTCGTCCGGCGGATGGGATGCAGGTGGTGGTGCGGGGGCGGGTGACGATTTATGAAGAGCGCGGCGACTTGCAGATTGCGGCGGAATACGTTGAGCCGAAGGGCGCGGGAGGATTGCAGGTTGCATTTGAGCAACTGAAGGCGAAGCTGGAAGCGGAAGGACTGTTTGCGGCGGAGCGGAAGAAAACGATTCCGGCTTTGCCGTCGCGAATTGGAATTGTGACGTCGCCGCAGGCGGCGGCGCTGAGAGACATCCTGAACATTTTGCAGAGGCGGCATCACTCAGTGAGTGTGGTGATTTATCCGGCGCAAGTGCAGGGAGATGCGGCGGCTGCCGAGGTCGCGAGCGGAGTGCGGTATTTCAACGAAGTTCGCAACGACGAGAGCCGCGGCGTGGAAGTGATCATTGTGGGGCGCGGCGGAGGGTCGGCGGAAGATTTGGCGGCGTTCAACCATGAAGGGTTGGCGCGGGCGGTGTCTGCGTCGGAGATTCCGGTAATTTCGGCGGTGGGTCACGAGACAGATTTCACGATTGTGGATTTCGTGGCGGACCTGCGCGCTCCAACGCCTTCGGCGGCGGCGGAGTTGGTGATCCGCTCGCGGGTGGAAGTGGAGAATCAGGCGGAGGCGGTGCGGGAGCGGCTGGTGCGGGCGATGGAACGTCGGTTGCTGGAAGTGCGGCAGGCGCTGATGGAACGGGCGCAGGACGGAGCGTTCGCGCGCATGATGGATTTGATCCGGCAGCGGCAGCAGAAGGTGGACGATCTGACATATCGGCTGGAGCGCGGCGAGCGGCAGGCGCTGGAACAGAAGCGGCGGAGATGGGAAGCAGTATCGGCGGCGGTGCGGCATTACGATTTGCGGCGGGTTCTGGCGGGGATCCGCGGAGAACTTCAGGCGGTAACGGCGGCAATGACGGCGGGGATGCGGAATCAGCTCCTGCAGAATAAGGTGCGCGTGGAGCGCATGGGCAGGGCGCTCGACATGCTTTCGCCGCTCGCGATACTGGAACGAGGATACGCCCTGGTATTTGATGGCGAGGGAAATTTAGTGAAGGACGCGGCGCAGGTGAAGCGTGGCGATGAAATCCGGACTCGGGTGGCGCGCGGAGAGATTGAGGCTACGGTGAAACGAACGAGCCCGGATAAAGCGCGATAGGCCGGAACCGGCTATTTATGCGGCGGATGCGGCAGGGGCGGACGAGTGAGGATTATCCGCGTGCGTTCGCGCGTCATGCGGATGCGGCATCTCAAACCGTCCGGGCGAATCCTGCAAGTGTTGTCTCGAAGCTGGATCCATGCGACTTGATCCGGACCAACGATCATCCACGCCGTGGCGTTCGTGGCGTGAATGGTTTGGTCCAGATAATAGGCCGCATTGAGATCGATATCGGCGGCGTCGGCATTCATCTCTTCGCAATCGTTCGCAGGGGGCCCGGTTGCCGCGTTGATGGGCGCGCAGTAATCTTCGTCATGTTCCAGAAGAATCTTTTTGTTGGAGTCGCCAATAAAGTAACGCGTGGTGACGGCCGGCACGCCGGATTCAGCAGACCATAGGCTCAAGGCTTCGGCGAACGCAGGAGGAAGCTGGCTCATCTGGAGCGATTCTTCCTTTACCTGCCGGGAAAAAACCGTAAGGGTTGGCGTGGGTTCGCCGTTGGTTGGATGGAAATAGAATGCGGCCAGCGCGATGCCCTCCTGCATATCAATCCAAATGAATCCCCGACCGTTTAAGTAGGGACCGCTCCTGCCGGAGACGACCACGTATCGGCTATCGCGAATTTGCAGCGGTAGAGACGAGCCGGTGAGCACGCGCACGAAGGCATCGAAGGGTGACATGTCCCAGCCGTAGTGGAAGGTGCAGCCGGGGAGCACGCTGTGCATTAACTTGCGGTATTGCTTGTCGCGAACGACATCGTTTGCCGGCATCCCGGCGAAACGATTCAGAAATGCGAGTTGCTCGCTTGGAATCGGATTCTGAAAGATGGCTTTATCGTATTTCGAAACCGGAGCTTGTCGCGATTGAGAGGATGGCTCCTGAGCTTGCGGATCAGGCGACAGGACGGCGACTAAGCATAGCGCGGCAAATATCGAAACCGGCAAGACCCTAACCTTACCCCACACCGCACGAAAGGATGGCATATAAACTCTCCTTTCAGCACTAATTCGGTGGAATTGTACAATTCTGCCGCAGATTTGCAAGAAGCAGCCCGCCGCGGTAGTGCCTCAGTTTGCCGCCGGTGAAGACGAACCCGTCGAGTTGCGCTCGACTGGACAGCCGAGGGCGTGTCCCCACATAAGGATTTGGCAAACCGCGACACTATCCCCGCCGCTTATTATCCTGGGGTTCGCTATCGGCTGCATTAGAATGTAGGGTTCTCCCTGGGGAAATTCCGCAGAATGGGGAAAATGCAGTGACGCAACTGATGGCGCCATGGTTGAGAGTGTCGTTCACGATGCTCGACATTCTGCTGGTGGCGCTGATTATTTACGAAGTGCTGGTGATGATCCGGGGGACGCGCGCGGCGCCGATGCTGGCCGGACTGGCGGCGGTGGCGGTGGCGTTCTACCTGGCGCGGATTGGTCAGCTGATTACATTGAACTGGCTGGTGAGCCATCTGCTGCCCTATGTGGTGTTCGCGCTGATTGTGGTATTCCAGTCGGAGATCCGGCATGTGCTATCGGACGTGGGGCGCCGGGTAAGCTTTCTGCGCGGATCGACGGTGGAAGGCGATTCGTATGACGACATTGTGCTGGCGGCAAATTTATTTTCTCAGCATCAGACCGGCGCGCTGATGGTGATTGAGCGCGAGATCGGATTGCGGACGTATATCGAGAGCGGCGTCGCCATGGATGCGAAGCTTTCCTACGATCTTCTGGCGACAATTTTCCGGCCGAGCGCGCCGCTGCACGACGGAGCGGTAATTATCCAGAAAGACCGGCTGGCGGCGGCGGCTTGTTTCTTGCCACTGTCGATGAATCCGGTGTTGTCGACGCAGATGGGCACGCGGCATCGGGCGGGGATCGGGATCACGGAAGAGACCGACGCAATCGCGGTAATTGTTTCCGAAGAATCGGGCGCGATCAGCATGGCGGTGGGAGGCAAGATCGAACGGGATCTGTCGGCGGAGCAATTGCGCGAGCGTTTGAGCGCTGAACTGCGGCGGTATATGGCGCCGGTGGTACTGCCCACGGGGGTGCCGCGCGAGGAGGACGAGTCGGATGCGAATATGGAATCGCCATTGCGGGCGCGGGCGCCGATGAGCGCGGATGAGGACGATGATCCGGGAATGGAGCGCCCGCTATGATGGGGCTGCTGCAACGCTGGGTACTGCATAACTTCTGGCTGAAGGCTTTGTCGCTGTTGCTGGCGACTGGGTTATGGATGGCGATTTCGGCGGACCAGGAACCGGCGGAGGTTGCGCTTCGAGTGCCGATTGAATTTCAGCATATGCCGGCGGAGTTGGAGATTAGTTCGGCAGCGATCCCGGATGCGTTGGTCCGAGTGCGCGGGCCGGAGCGCTTGATTCGGGAACTGCGATCGACGGACATCCACGCCGAGTTGGAACTGGGAGATACGAAGCCGGGCGAGCGGACGTTTGATCTGAAGGCCCAACAAATTCGGCTGCAGCGCGAGTTGACGGTAGTGCAAGTAGTGCCGAGCCAGGTGCATTTGAGTTTCGATTCGCGGCTGACGCGCGAGGTGGAGATTCATGCGCGAGTGACGGGAGATTTTGCAGCGGGAGAGCAGATTGCGAGAGTGCAGGTGGATCCGGAGCGGATCACGATCACCGGGCCGCGGCATCACGTTGAACTGGTCGATGCGGCCACGACCGATCCGATCGACGCTTCCCAGACGACGACGCAGGCGACCTTTGTGACAAATGCGTACGTTCCGGATGCGATGGTACAAGTGGTGCAGCCTGTGCCGGTGCGGGTGACGGTAATCATGGAAAAGAGAGCACCGGCTGAGAGAGAGCCTTGATGCACTAGAAGAATTTCGCCCGCGGCGGCGCGACAAAAGCGACGGGGGCTAAAGCCCGGACTCATGGAGCGATTCACGCGGCGCTAAAGCGCCGCTCTTCCACTCCGGAATCACCACACCGGAATCCACGGAATTTATGCGCAATGCGAATCCGCAAAATTTATGAGCAAACCAAGTCGACAATTGTTTGGGACTGATGGAATCCGCGGCGTGGCGGGAGCGTTTCCACTTACAGCGGAGAGCACGTATCTGATTGGGCGAGCGCTCGGGCATGATTTGATGCGTGCCACGCCAAAGGCACAGGCGGTGATCGGGCAGGACACGCGCGAGTCGAGTGCGTGGATCGCGGACCGCGTCGCCTCCGGCATGGCGGCGGTTGGCGTGGAGGTGCACAGCGCCGGTGTGATTACTACACCGGGCGTTGCGTATCTAGCGCGGTCGCGCGGGTTGGCGGCGGGAGTGGTGATTTCGGCATCGCATAATCCGTGGATGGATAACGGGATCAAAGTTTTTTCCGGGGATGGATTCAAGCTGACCGATGCGCGCGAGTTGGCGATCGAGAAAGAAATTTTCGCGCTGCTGGAGAAGCCGGGCGCGGCGGACGATACGGCGTTGAAGATTGCTGGCCCCTCGCTGCCGGGAGAGTTGGCGCTGCGCAAGGCCTATATCGAAGAACTGGCGGGGAGCGTGTCCGCCGATTTGAGCCGGTTGCGAGTGCTGGTGGATTGCGCGAATGGGGCGGCCACGGCGGAGGCTCCGGAGTTGTTTCACAAGTTGCGAGTTCAGGCGACGTTCACTCACATTACTCCGGACGGCAAAAATATTAATGAAGGATGCGGGGCGCTGCATCCGGAAACGCTGGGGCGGACGGTGCGGGAGTCCGGCGGGAAGTTTGATCTGGGCGTTACGTTTGACGGCGATGCGGATCGCGCTCTGTTCTGCGATGCTCAAGGGCGCGTGGTGAATGGCGATGGAGTTCTGATGCTGACGGCGCGCGATCTGCAGGCGCGGGGAAAACTGGCGGGCTCGACCGTGGTGGCGACGACGATGTCGAACATGGGCGTGGAGATTGCGCTGAAGAAATCCGGGATTCGAATGTTGCGCGCGAATGTGGGCGATAAATATGTTCTGGAAGAGATGTTGAAGACCGGAGCGACGCTGGGCGGGGAACAGTCCGGGCATATTATTTTTCGTGATGGCGAGGCGACCACGGGCGACGGACTGCTGACCGCGTTGCGGGTGATGGACGTGCTGGTGCGGTCGGGGAAGACGCTGGCGGAGCTGGTGGGAGATTTGAAAGTGTTTCCGCAGAAAATTCAGAATGTGCGGGTGCGGGAGAAGGTTCCTTTTGCGCAGGTGCCTGAGGTGCAGCGGGCGATTGCAGCGGCGGAGAGCGAACTAGATGGGAACGGGCGCGTGGTGGTGCGGTATTCAGGGACGGAAGCGCTGGCGCGAGTAATGGTGGAGGCGGAGTCGGAAGAAAAGATGCTGGCGTTGACGGCGGGGATTGCGGGGGAGATTCAGAGGGTGCTGGGGGTATAGCGAGGGCGAGAGACCTCGCTGCGCGAGGCGGACAGCCGGGGGCGGCTGTCCCCACATGTGTCGTGATCGCGTAGACTTCGGGACAGCGCCGGCTTTCAGGGCGGCTTATTTGAGATCAAAATCCCCGCCCTATCTCTCCAAAGAACGGAGAGATAAGGACGGGGCACCCGGCGAGATACGACAGTTGACCGAAGCAATCGTCAAACATCGAGTTCCCCTTTTTGAGTTGGCGTTGATTTTTTTGAAGTTGGGTACGATCGCGTTTGGCGGACCGGCGGCGCACATCGCGATGATGGAAGATGAGTTCGTCCGTAAGCGGCGATGGATTACTAAAGAAGATTTTCTTGACCGCGTGGCCGCAGCCAGCCTTATTCCGGGGCCGAGCTCAACCGAAGTAGGTATTTTTATTGGGCATTCGCTGCGCGGATGGCCCGGGCTGCTTGTGGCGGGTACCTGCTTTATTATTCCCGCGGCGGTTTTGGTGTCACTGATCGCGGCCGCTTACGTGCGCTTTGGTTCGTTGCCGCAGGCGGAAGGAATTCTTCGCGCGATCAAGCCGGTGGTGATTGCAATTGTTGTTCAAGCCCTGTGGAGTCTGGGCAGAACAGCTGCTAAGACTCCGGTGCTGGGTTTGATCGGTTGTGGGGCTGTCGTTCTGAATTTTATTGGTGTGGGCCCGTTGTGGGTTTTAATGATCGCGGGCGCGAGTTCCGGGTTTGCGTTGTGGGTGCAGAAAGGTAGAAGTATTCCCGCCGCATTCTGTGCGATTGGCTTGACGAAGGTTCCGCAAGCCGGCCTCGCCGCTCTGGCAGTGGCGGCCGCTGCTGTGCCGGTCAGCATGGGCCGTTTGTTTTTTTCCTTCTTGAAGATTGGGTCCATCGTCTTTGGAAGTGGCTATGTGCTGTTGGCGTTTCTGCGGTCGGAGTTTGTCGATCATCTGCATTGGTTGACGGAAAAGCAGCTCATCGATTCGGTGGCGGTGGGGCAATTCACGCCGGGACCGGTTTTCACGACCGCGACATTTATTGGCTACCTGGTCGGCGGCTTGCCGGGAGCGTTTTTCGCAACGGCTGGGATTTTTTTGCCGGGGTTTGTGTTTGTCGCGATTGGAGGGCCGCTGATTCCGAAGATTCGGCGCTCGCCTTTGGCGGGAGCGGTGTTGGATGGGATTGTTGTGGGGTCGCTGGCATTGATGGCGGTGGTCGCGTGGCAATTAGGAAGAGGGTCTATCACTGATGGGCTCACAGCTGCGATTCTGGTCTTCAGTCTTGTCGCATTATTTCGGATCAAGGTAAATTCGGCGTGGTTGATCTTGGGAGCTGGAATTGTCGGCTGGATTGCCAGGGGGTGAGGAGTGCTTCTCGCGATTGGTCGGATTTCTGGGCAAGTAGTCAAAGTCCCCGCCCCGTCTCTCCAAAGAACGGAGAGACAAGGACGGGGCACCCGCTTCATTGTCGGTGCGAGCAGTTGTCGGACAGGAGTGTCCGACGCGCACACACAAAGCTTTAGGAAGCTTCCTCCGGGGGGCGCAAGCTTACGAACTGCTTGTAGAGGACGATGTCGTAGATAATCTTCAGTGTCCCTGCGATGAAGAAGGGCGCGCTAATCAGCGAAGGCCGGGCAAAAAGAAATCCTACAAACAATGGACTGATCGCGGCGCCTGTGGTGCGCGCTACGCCGGTGATTCCGGCGGCGGCGGATCGCTCCTCGGGACGGACGACGGCCATGGTGTAGGACTGGCGCGTGGGGACATCCATTTGACTGATGCTGAAACGAATCAGCAGGACGAGGACCGCCAGCTTCAGGTTGGGCATGAGCGGGACAAGGATCAGCAGGATGTTGGAGGGAAGATGGGTGGCGACCATCGTCTTGATGAGACCGAAGCGCGCGGCCAGGCGGGACGCCAGCAGGGATGAAATTCCCGCGAAGATGTTTGCCCAAAAGAAAATCACGCCGAGTGTTCCGGGGTCTACGCCGAAGCGCAGATAGAACCAGTAGGCGGCGAAGCTCTGCACGACGAATCCCCCTGCGAAGGAATCGAGGGCGAACAGGGCTGAGAGCTTGGCAACTACACTTCGTGAGTGGCCGATTCCTAAAAACCTTTTCATATTCCCGGGCGACGGTTCTTCTCCGGGCTGGCGTACTTCCGCAGCCGGCGAGAGGCGAGTGAAGATCAGCGCCAACAACGCGCCCAATGCCGCATAGGAAATGACCACCACTCGATAGCTAAGAACGGGCGCGACTGCGGTCTTTTGCAGCACGTGGGTGAGAGTGCCTCCGAAGAGCGCGCCCAGCGCGGTCGCAACCGAGCCCGCGAGCGTGTACCAGGCAAACACTTCCGTTCTGGCGGATCCGGGTATGACATGAGAAAGTGCGGCTTGCTCGATGGAGAGGAATGGTCCGACTTCATAGCCGCTGGGGCTGATGACGCCGATCGTGCCGGCGACGAGTAGCAGCAAGTAGTTGCTGGTGAGGGCGAAGGCGACGCCGGCAGCCGCCATCAGGATAGCGCCGACGATCAGCATGCGACGCCTTCCCATGCGATCGGCGCGAGTGGTGAGAAACAGGGAGACGACGGTATCGCCGGCCAGGGTGAGAGTGAGGAGCAGTCCGGTTTGCGACTCGCTGAGTCCGAGTCCAATCAGATAGAAAACGAGGACGACAGAGAGCGAGCCATAGGCGAAGAGGCGTATGAACCGGGTGAGGAAGAGAAGCCATCCATCACGCGTGAGAGATTTGAGTGAGCTGGGGACTAAGGTAGGGGTCGCCATTATTATTTACGCCCTTAAGTATATTGCTTCGGTGTCGGAGCGGCTGAAGAGCCGCGCAGGCTTGCACAAACCGGCGTTTGAATAACTCCGCCAGCAGAGCGTAGGCTTCCGGCGAGTTCCGGACCAGGAACTTTCCTTGTACACATTCCGCTATTGAGGAGGATCGATGGTTCCCATCAGCACTTTGTGGATGCCGATTCTGCTTTCAGCCGTAATCGTGTTCGTTGCGAGTTCGATCCTGCACATGGTGCTGCCTTATCACAAGAGCGATTATCGCAAGCTGCCCGAGGAAGACAGAGTGGTTGATGCGCTAAGGGCGGCGGGCGTGACTCCGGGGCCGGTGTACCATTTTCCGCACACTACGCATAAAGACATGAAGTCGCCGGAGGTGGTGGAAAAATTCAAGCGTGGGCCGATCGGGCTTTTGACTGTGATGCCGAGCGGGCCGCCAGCGATGGGGAAATATCTGGGGCTATGGTTCGTTTATTGCGTGGTAGTCAGCATCTTGGTGGCTATTGTGGCGGGAACCACGCTCAGCCCCGGGACTCGCTACCCAGTCGTATTCCACCTGGCAGCCCTTACGGCATTACTCGGGTATGCAGTAGGACATCTTCAGGATTCGATCTGGAAGGGGCAGGCGTGGGGCGTAACTTTTAAGCACGTGGTCGATGGATTTATTTATGCGCTGCTAACGGCGGGGACGTTTGGATGGTTGTGGCCGCGGTAGGGATGGGCAGCTGATAGAAACGGTGGAAATCAAAATCCCCACCCTGCCTCCAACGAACGGAAAAACTAAGACGGGGAACCGGCCGTTGCGCTTATAGGGATGCTTCGACTGCGTGAGAGAACCTTCGGTTCTCCCACTTCGCTCAGCATGACAGGATTCGGAGTACATGCTATTCGAGATCGCGCCAGTTGGGCCCGACGCCCATTTCTACTAACAGCGGCACCGCGAGCGCGTGGACTTTTTCCATGTGCTCGCGGACTAGAGACTGCATTGTGTCGACTTCTTTTTCCGGGACTTCGAAGACTAGTTCGTCGTGGACTTGCAGGGTCATGCGCGACTTTAGATTTAGTTCGCGCAATGTGGCGTCGATGCGGATCATCGCTATCTTTATTAAGTCGGCGGCGGTGCCTTGCAGGGGGGTGTTCACGGCGGTGCGTTCGGCGAAGCCGCGTTGGTTGGCGTTTTTGCTGTTGATGTCGGGGATGGGACGGACGCGTCCGTGCAAGGTTTTTACTTTCAGGTCGCGGCGGGCTTCTTCGAGAGTTTTGTCGATGAAGGCGCGGACTCCGGCGTATTTTTCGAAATAGTTGGCGATGAACTGCTTGGCTTCGGAAGGCTCGATGCCGAGATTTTGCGAGAGGCCGAAGGGCGAGAGTCCATAGACGATTCCAAAGTTCACGACTTTTGCCTGGCGGCGGTGATCGGGCGTGACCATGAGCGGGGGGACTCCGAAGACTTGGGAGGCGGTGAGGGTGTGGATGTCGTCGCCGCGGCGGTAGGCCTCGACGAGCAGAGGGTCGCGCGAGAAGTGAGCGAGCAGGCGGAGTTCGATTTGCGAATAATCGGCGGTGAGCAGGACGTGGCCGGGCTCGGCGATGAAGGCGGCGCGGATGCCGCGTCCGAGTTCGGTGCGGATGGGAATGTTTTGCAGATTCGGATTGGCGGATGAGAGGCGGCCGGTGGCCGTGCCGGTTTGCGCGAACGTTGTGTGCAAGCGGCGCGTATTGCGATCGATGAGCGCGGGCAGCGTGTCCACGTAAGTGGACTTCAGCTTGGTGAGCTGGCGGTAGTCGAGGACCATGCGGGCGATGGGATGATCTTCGGCGAGAGTTTCGAGAACGTCGACGGCGGTGGAGATGGTGCGTCCCTTGCCGTATTTCACGGGCTTGGGAAGATTCAGCTTGTTGAAGAGGACGTCGCCGAGCTGGCGCGGAGAGCCGACGTTGAATTCGGTGCCGGCGATCTGGTGGATTTCTTTTTCTTTGACGGCGATCTCGCGCTCGAGTTCGGTCGACATTTTCGAGAGCGCAGCGGTGTCGATTTTTACTCCGGCGCGCTCCATGCGGGCGAGGACGGGGACAAGCGGGAGGTCGATTTCTTCGTAGAGCTTGGTCAGGCCAGCGCTCTTTATTTCTTCGCGGAATGCGGTGGTGAGCCTGCCGGTGACGTCGGCGGCTTCGGCGAGATCGCCGCTGAGCTTGAGATTGAAGCGGCGGAGAGCTACCTCTGGCAGGCGATGCGAGGAGTATGTGGGATCGAGCAGATAGGAGTACAGCATGGGATCATGCTGAACGCCTTGCAGTTCGATGCCCTGCGATTCGAAGGCATGGATGGCGGATTTGTAATCGTGAATGGATTTTGGCGTATCGGGGTCGTCGAGAATAGAACGTAGTTTGTCGGCGGCGGAATCGAGTTTTACCGTGGTAGCCGAGCCTGCGGCTGCCGAGATTGCGATGCGGCGGGCTTCTGGAGCGGGCGCGGCAGCAGGAGATGACGCGTCTGTTAGCGCCAGCATTCCTGACTGCGGGACTTCGTCGATGACTTCTTCATCGTCTTCCGGAAGAACCTCTGACTTCTCTAACTCTAATGCGATGGCGAGCGCATCCTCCGGCGCGACGGCGTTGAGAACGTCTTCAACTTCGGCGGCGGACTCGGCTTCAGTATAGTGCGCTTCCGTGACCTGCACTGTCGGCAGCAATTCCTTTAACAGCGAACTGAATTCCAATTCGGTGAAAAGCTGGCGGAGATTGTCGACGTCGGGTTCGCCGGCGCGCATGGCTTCCACGTCGAACTCGACGGGAACATTGGTGTCGATGGTGGCCATGCTTTTGCTGAACATGATGATGTCGCGATTGTTCAGGAGAGATTCGCGGTAAGTTTTCTTTTCCACTTCGGCGGCGCGGTCAAGGGCCTGCTCGACGGTACCGAAGCGTTTGATGATTTCCACCGATCCTTTTTCGCCGATGCCGGGAGCGCCGGGGATATTGTCGATGCTGTCGCCGCGCAGGGCCATGATGTCGATGACGCGCTCGGGCGGGACTCCGAGAATTTCTTCGACCTTGGCGGCGTCGCAAATCAGATTGTCTTTGGGAGGATTGAGAATCTGAACGTCGTCGTTGACGAGTTGCATCATGTCTTTGTCGCTGGAGACGACGTAGACGCAATAATCCGCGGCTGCGGCTTTGCGGGCGAGAGTGCCGATGACGTCGTCGGCCTCGAAGCCAGCGAGTTCGAGAATGGGGATGCGGTAGGCATCGAGTGCGCGGCGGATGTAGGGGATCTGCTGCGCGAGGTCCTCGGGCATGGCGGAGCGGTTGGCCTTGTAGCCTTTGTATTCGATCTCGGTGAAGGTTTGCGTCTTGATGTCGAACTTGCGGACCTTGGTGATGGCTTCGGCTTGCGTGTCGCGAAAAGTTTTGGCGGCTACATCGAAAACGGCGGCGAGATAGTTTGGAGAAAAATCGTCGCGGAGTTTGCGCAGCATGTTGACGAAAACGTAGACGGCAGCGGTGGGCAAGCCGGATTTCGTGGACATCGAACGCTGGCGCGCCATGGCGTGGTAGGCGCGGAAGATGAAGCTCATGGTGTCGATGAGGTAGATGCGGGGCTTGGCGGATTTTTTAGTGACGGGGACGGGGCCTGCGGCGGGCGCGGGGGATGAGGGCGAGGATTTTCGTTTTGGGGGCAAGAGGATAGTTTAGCAGCCGGAAGGTTGGAGAAAGCGCGTACCTCGAGGACTAAAGCCGATGATAACTGTCGTTACATGTTGGACCTGCGGTAAGCACAGAATCCAGTTCCGCTAAATCTTGGGTCTGTAAAGGTCAATGAGTGTAATGGCGATATTACGCCAACAATCCTATCTACCGGTGGAAAGCCCAGCTTAGGTAGCCTGAGGCGAGTGCAAAATACGCGGCGGCCAACGGCCACTTTCTTTCATCATGTAGGAGAGTTGCAAGAAGCCCGATAAGGGCATTCATTGCCACAAACAACGCCATCCTGCCAAGAACTGGTCCAGAGGTAAGTGCGAATCGTTGAGAGAACCACGAATACGCCCAATCCCAATTGCAGGCCAAACCCCAGACGATGCAATAACCGACAACACACCAATCTGGAACCCGATTCAGAATCGGTTTTCGCCAAGGTTCAAGCAGTATGGCGAGGATACCCAATGCGACTCCGAGCCACAGAACGTACCGAATACCCCATTCAGTAAGGATATGCATCGTCTCCTCGAAAGTTCGAGCAGCAAAGACGATTGTGTCACCATCGCCGAACCCAAACGATATGACTGACGTAATCAGGCCTTAGCGCTCACTGAGCCGTCAACGAGTGAAATCGCGAATTATGACAACCATCACCACTACACGCCACCGATAAAGAAAATGCCAACGGCAGTAACGATGATGATGAGAGCTGACAGAGCAGCAAAGATCAGCGGCCATCGTTTGCCTTGCCGCCAAGCGACAATCCCGAAGAAGGTTGAAGCGGCAAAGCAGCCATATGTGCTACCGATCCATAGACCCTCGGGCGACAAACGCCCCTCGAAGGCAAACAGAATAGCGCCTGCCCCGAAAGCAACAACCGTAAGAAGCGGCGTGTTGGTCTTGAACAATGTGTTCGTCTTGGCGCTCACATCAACCATACTATCGCTCCTTTCCGGTGGCCGGATCGGATCCGTAGATTGTCGCTATCAGGCGCTTACACTCATTGACCCAGTTGTGGAAAGGCCACTCAGCAGAAGCTCTTCACGCTGATTAAGAGGCTCTGCGGGGGTGTAGTGACGCTTCACAACGGCTAAAGCCCACAATCAAGTTGCACTCTAACCGCAGCGCTAAAAAGCGCTGCGCCACCCAAAAGCTGTAATCATGCGGCGGAAAGTCAACGGCGTTTCGCGGCAATCAGGACCTAGCGGGTTTGCCGTATTCGGTGGTGTAGTGCAGGCCGATTTCGCCGCAGGTGCCTTGCTCGGCGGAGTAGACGACGCAGGTATCGAAGGGGCGGGAGTAGACGTGGAGGCTGACGGCGCGCTGGTTGAATTCTCGGGGATTCAGAACCCGATGTACCGGTTCGAGCGGGTCGACGGCGCAGGGTTGCAAGACATTCATCTCAACAATTTCAGTGGAGTGGATTGTGCATTTGCCGGCGGTGATGTCCTGCTGTACTACGTGGAAATTTTCTACTTGTAAGCGGCCGATGGGGACGGCCATCCAGCAATTCTGGTCGCGATGGTTGTGGACGGAACTGGCCTGGCCGACTTCCCAGCAGATGGCGAGGAGTTCGTAGAGAGGGGTTTTGTCGATCAGGTTGCGGGTGTAGTGTTGGCGGTCCCAAGTGAGGTAGGGGGCGAGAGAATCGGGATCGACGGGAGCGTCCTGGAGGAATTTTTTGAGCTGCTCGGTATGGTCGAAAGTGGACTCAGGAAAGCTGCGGAGCTGGGTTACGAAATCGTGGATTGGAATGGGTTTTACGGCGGTGGGCATGAAGGTGCTCCGAGGGAGAGTATAAAACAAAACCTTTAATCGCGGAGGGCGCGGAGAACGTGCCGCGGAGGGACGCGGAGAAAGATATTTATTCGATCAACATGCAATCGCCGTAGGAGTAGAAGCGGTAGCTCTGCGTGACCGCATGCTCGTAGGCGCGCAGGACGGCTTCTTTCCCGGCGAAGGCGCTGACTAGCATCAGCAGACTCGATTGGGGCAGGTGGAAATTGGTGAGCATGGCCGTCACTGCTTTGAATTCATGGCCGGGATAAATGAAGGTGTCGGCCGAAGCTGGGCCGGGCGTTATTGTGTTGGCGTTCCGACGAATGGCGTGTTCCAGAGTTCGCACTGTGGTGGTGCCGACTGCGACGATGCGGCGTGCATCGTGAAGGGCTTGGTTGATGGAGGAGGCGGAGGCGGGCGAAATGGAATAGGACTCGGAATGAATTTTGTGGTCTTCGACGCGCTCGACGCGGATTGGCTGAAAGGTTCCGAGGCCGACGTGGAGGGTGATCTCGGTGGTTTCGACGCCGCGATGGCGGATGCGATCGAGAATTTCCGGGGTGAAGTGGAGTCCGGCGGTGGGTGCAGCGACGGATCCGCGCTCTTGCGCGTAGACGGTTTGATAGCGATCGCGGTCGCGGGAAGAATCGGGACGCGAGATATAGGGTGGAAGCGGAATGTGCCCGATGCGATCGAGGACGGAATAGAAATCTTCGACCGGTTGAAAGCGGATTTGGCGCTCGCCGAAACCAGAGCGGGCAAGGACTTCCGCCTGCAGTTCGTCATGCTCGCCGAAAAATAAATGCTCGCCTACGCCGATTTTGCGTCCAGGGCGGACGAGGCATTCCCAATCGTTGGGACTGGAAGAAAGTTGACGCGTGAGAAAAACCTCGACGCGCCCTTGCAAGAAATTACGAGTGGCAGGATTCTGCCGGCTGACGGTTTGAGCGCGTGCACCTTTGCGGCGGCCATAAAGCCGGGCGGGAAACACGCGGGTGTCATTAAGTACGACAAGGTCGCCAGGCTGAAGCAAGTCGGGCAGGTCGCGGAATTGGCGGTCGGAGTAGCTGCCGTTGGTCCGGCTCAGGTAAAGCATCCGAGAGCTATCGCGAGCCGGGAGAGGCTCCTGAGCAATAAGTTCGTCGGGAAGAAGGAAATGAAAGTCGGAAACCAACACGATGTCGATTATAAGAGGGAGGGGACTTTCGAGAGGATGCAGGAAGATTGAGAATGGTCACGTTCGACATTTATGGGAAGATTTCTTTGTCTTTTTTAGTAAATTTGTTTGTCTGTTTAAGCTGGGTGCGTTACCATGCGAGCTGTTAGATTTAGCCGCTTTCGCCACTCCCCTAAGAGAGAATTTCCATGCACGCGGAACGAAAATACAGGGAAGAAATTGTTCGCTACGGGCGGATGTTGCACGAGCGCGGCTTCGTGGCGGCTATGGACGGGAATCTTTCGGTGCGGCTGGATCGAGAGCGAATCCTGGTGACGCCCACGTGTGTGAGCAAGGGCGCCATGCGCGCCGCGGACATGGTGATTGTGGACCGGGAGGGCACGCGAGTCGCGGGGCGGAGAAATGTGACCAGCGAGATTGGCATGCATGTCCTGATCTACCGCATGCGGCCCGACATTCAAGCCATTGTGCATGCGCATCCGCCAACAGCGACGGGATTCGCGGCTGCGGGCATGGCGCTGACAGAACCTCTAGTGTGTGAAGTGGTGATGGGGCTGGGCGGCATTCCGCTGGCGCGCTACGGTACGCCTGGAACCTCAGAACTGGCGAAGACTCTGGAACCGTATGTGCCGCACTACGATGCGATTTTAATGTCGAATCACGGTGTGGTGGCTTATGGGGATACGATTGAGCACGCTTACATGAAGATGGAAACAGTGGAGCACTTTGCACAGATTGCGCTGGTCACCCATCTGCTGGGCCGGCAGCAGCCGCTGAGCGGAGTGGATATTGAGAAACTGCTGCTGGCAAGAACGAAATACTTTGGCGGCAAGATAGCGGCGCCGATGCCGATTGCGATGGTAAGGCCTCCGGAAAAAGTTAGCTGAATTTCCGAGCAGCAGACATATCTTCAACAATAACAATTTAGCTTTCTGCGCTTTAGGATTCCGCCTCGCTTCGCTTGGCGGGACAGCCGAGGCGGCTGTCGCTACATGATTTCAGTTGTGACCCTCCGCGTTTTCGTTTCTCTATTCTCCCCCGATGCGGAAGCGGAATCCGGCGCGAAAATTCAGAGGCAACGCGGGATAGCCGACGACTTCGCTATAGCGGCGGTCGAGGGCGTTCTCGACATTCGCGTATGCGGTGACGCGAGAATTGATGGCGTACCATCCTCCGAGATCGGCGCGCACGTAGCCGGCGGCGTGGTTGATGTTGAAGCCGAAGAAATCATCGTCCGGGCGGCGGCCTACGAAACTCCCACTCAAATTTGCTCCCCAGCGGTTGCCTAGATAAGAAAGCAGCATGGTAGCGGAATGCTTGGGACGGCGCAGCAGCGGCTGGCCGACATTGTATTGCGAATCGATGGGAGCGGGGTTATTGAGAATCTTGGTGGAAGTGCAAGTGTATGCAGTGCTCAGCAGCAGCCGGGAGCGGATTTTAGCCTGCAGTTCAACCTCTGCGCCCTGCGCGAACGCCTGATTGATATTGCCGTATTGTCCGATGAAGTTAATGAGATCAATTTCCTGATAATTGATTTGATCGTGGAAAAGATTGTTGAAGTAGGTTGCGTTCAGGATGTAGCGACCGCGAACGAAGGCCTGTTGAATGCCTGTTTCGAAAGCGCGGACGCGCTCGGGCTTCAGTCCGGGATTGGCGAAACTGAACGGAGGACCGGCATAGGTTTCCTCAAGGCGAGGTTCCTTGAATCCGGTGGCGTAAGAAAAATGCAAACGAGTGTCAGAAAGAATCTCTCCTCCCCGCCGGGCCAGTAGAGTCAGCGCAATCCGCGGAACGCCAGTATTTCCGAAGGCGCTATTGTGAATGAATCGTCCACCGCCTGCGGCCGTTAGCCTGCCATAAGTGAATTGCTGTTGCGCGTAGAATTCGTTGCTCAGGCGCTGGCCGTGGGTCTGGCCGAAGTTCACGTCACCGACGAATCCGTTTTCGTTTTCGACGCGGTAGCCGAAAGTGGTGTGGGCCCAAGGCCGTTCGGAATAATCTCCCTGATATTCGAATCCCGCGCGGTTGATACGATCGACTTCGTGCGACTGAAAATCAATGGGATTGCCAAACAAGCCCACTCGCGAAGGGTCGCCGTTCACGTTGAGTTCGTTGTAGCGGTAGAGATAATCGAAGGCGCTGAGGCGATGCTGCCATCCGTTGGGGGCGGCGACGGCAAGCTCCACATTGCCCAGCAAGTTGTTGTATTGCGACCACTCGTTCGGATCCGGAGGCAACGGTTGAGACAGTCCGTTTACTGGAACGAGCGGATCGTATCCGTTGAAGTTGAATTCACCGGGAACTCCGGTGTGGCTGTTCGAGTGGCGCAGGTGAAGTCGCAACGAAGTCTTATCGTTGAGCGCGGCGCCGAGGTTCGCTCCCTGAAGCGAATCGGAATAGGCATCGTTAATTCCGGAGCCCTTGGTGTTGAACTGGTCGCCGAAGACGTTGTAGTCGAAGCGGCTGAGGGCTCCGGCGAGAGAAGCGTAGCCGTTGGCGGTGGAGAAATTTCCTCCATCAGCGCCGAAGCGAAGTTCGGGAGTGCGCGTGCTTCCGGCGCGGGTGAAAACCTGGACGACGCTGGTCATGGCGTCGGAGCCGTAAAGCGTGCTTTGCGCGCCGCGAAGAAATTCGACGCGGTTGGCTTGAGTGAGAGGCAGCGTGCCGAAATCAAAAGTGCCGCCGGGTTCGTTGATGGTGACGCCATCGACGATGACTTTGTTGTAAGTGGAATCGCCGCCGCGCACGAAGAGTGAGGACAGGCCTCCGCGCTGACCGGCGGTGTTGACGACGGCTCCGGGAAGAAAGCGGATGGCGTCGCTGGCGGCGGTGGGTTGCATGGTTTCGAGCTGGGCGTTTTCCAGCGTGGAAATGCTGGCGCCGGTTTCTTCGGCGAGGGCGGGCGTTCTGGTCGCGGTGACTACGACGGTTTCGGACGCGGTGGCGACGTGCAGTTGGACCGTGACGATGTCGTGTGGTGCGCTGACATCTGATGTGTGCAAGGCGAAGCCCGGAGCGAGAACTCGAATCTGAAACGCGCCTGAGGATAATTCGCTGGAGTTCAGTCCGCTGAATGTAGCAATGCCTTCAGCGGTCGTAATCGCGATTTTCTGGGAAGTGCTTTTTGAGAGTACGGAAACTTGAGCGCCGGCGACCGCGGCGGATTGAGGATCGATGACCTTGACTTTGAGGTCGGCGGCCGATGCTACCGAGAGAAAAACCAAAAGCAAAAACGAAGCGCAGAGAGCGCGCATAACCATCCTCCTTTTCACGCGAAAGGGGTTAAGGGGTACGGTTTACGCCGGTCTCCTGGCTTTGCGAGTAAGGATGGTTAGACAGTTAGCAATTGGCAGTTAGCCATTAAAGATCGCTTCCCAGCAGAACATCCGGTGACTTGCAGACGGCCTTCCCGGGATCGCTCCCAGTGACCGGCTACGATTTTCTCGCTTACAGTTGCGCGGCAGCGCGGGAATTGCACCCGCTTCCCTGTCTTCGCCACGAGGCGAAGACGCGCAAACCGAAGGACATTTCAAAGAACGAAGAAGAACTCGTTAGAGGAATCTAGTAGAGCTTCACGAGGAAGTCAAATGCATAACCACATAGGGCACGAAGGAACCTCTCAGGGGACGCTAGACTGGTCGCGCTCGCGGGTGGGCTCGCCGACGAAGACCAGGCAGCCGTTCGGGTCTTCAACGTGAAACTCCGTCATGCCGTAGTCCTGGTTGAATAAATCGCGAACCCGGTAGCGGTCTTTGAAAGTCTTCACGTGTTCCCACAACAAATCGATGTTCGAAACTTCGATATAGATCTCGGTATGTCCGCGGACGGAGTTCATCACTTCCTCGGAGCCGGCCTTCATGAAGTGGATGGTTTGAGCGTCGCGCTCGACGATCGAATAGTCGTGCGACTTCATCCTCGGTTTGAATCCCAATACGTCGTGGTAGAAGGTGAGGGTTTGTTCCATGTCGGCGACGGCGAGCATGGGGCTTATTTTTCGCGCGGTGTAGGTTACGTTCATGACAGTTTCCACTTCTAGGCCGCGATTCGCGTGAATCATCCAACGTTATAAGGGAATTCTTGCGAGCCAACTTTTTGGATGTTTGCTTCGGCAAATTCGCGGACGCGGTCGAGAGACTCCTGCAAGCCTTGTTGATAGCGTTCGAGGTCTTCGTCGGGTGCATCGGTGGGGACCGGAATCAGCTTTCCGAAGCGCATCAGGACGCGGGAAAACGGCTTGGGAATGATCAGGCGATCCCAGGTATTCAAAACCCACGCACGATCGACTGCCATGTGAAAAGTGCTCAAAGGCACGCCGGATGATCGGGCGAGGGCGACGGGGCCGGGCTTTACTTTGCGGCGGGGGCCGCGTGGGCCGTCGAGTGTGAAGGCTACGGTCCAGCCTTCTTGCAGGGCGCGGCGCAGGCCGAGCAGGGCGCGGACGGCGTTGCGGGTGCTGGAGCCTTTGACGGCGACAAATCCGAATTTGCGGATGATGCGTCCCATGTATTCGCCGTCATAGCTATTGCTGCTCATGACGCGGACGCCGATGTCGCGGCAAACATAAGTTGCTGGAATCATGCAGGCGTGCCAGAAGGAAACGATCAGCGGCCGCTGATCGACGGTCTCTTGCGCTCCGTCTTCGCGGGACACACACACACGCAGACTAGGACCGATGAGGCGGATGAACCAGTATCCGGCGGTGATGATGATGCGGAGGATGATGCGCTGGCGGAGGGTGAAGCGGTTTGCAGAGGGAGTGGTGACGGCGGGGGCTTCGGGAGTGATGGCTTCCGGCACCAAAACATTGTAACGGGTAGTGCAGGGGGCACGCCTCGCTTCGCTTGGCGGGTCAGTCGAGGCGGCTATCCCTTCATGGCCAATTGGCGAGGCCCGCTTGCTAGTTTTCCAGGTAGGCGTCGATCCACTCTTTGACTTTCTGGCGGCGGTCGTCGGAGGGATCGAATCGGACGCCGAAGGATTTGGTTTTGCGCCAGGTCACCGATCCGCGGACGGCGACGCGGGGCAGGGTAAGAAGAGAAAAAGAAATCTCCACATTCGTTCCCGAAGGCACATCCTCGGAACTCTTGAATGACATGCCCCCAGAGCTAATGTCGACGCTGGAGGCGCTGAGGCGGTGGCCGTCATTGCTGACAACAGTGACATCGGTCATGATCGGGATGCGCGCGTAGCGGCGAAATTCGTGGAGCACGAGCATGTGGGTGGCGCGAACCAGTTTCATCGCCGCAGGGCGTTCCAGAGGCTCCTGAAACATGGCGTTGATGCCGTACTTGGAATAGCGAATAGTGTCTTGCGCGGTGCCGCCGAGAGCGTAAAGAACCAGCCGTCTGTTGGAGGGCGAGGTGCGCGCCGCCTCCATGACCTTGTCGGCGCCAGGAACCAGATTGATGGCGCAGGCCTCGAATTTTTCCAGGCGCAAGCGTTCGACTGCATTCGCCGATACCAGCACGGTCTCAATGCCGAACTGGCGGAAACATTCCGTGAGCAGATATCTGGAGGACTCTTTCAAGTCGACTAAAGCAACCCGGGCAGTCGCTTTTTTGCCGACGGGGGCGGGTGCGAGAGCAGTGCCAAACGCTTTTTGCATGAGCAGGGCCGATCACCAGTACGAAAGTCTATTGTGGCTTGAGTTGAGGCAGATTTAAAGACCCTAAGGGCCAAGCAGCGAGCACAAAAGTGTCATTACTACCGTTGGACTGGTGGATACGGGCGAGAACTAAAGCCGTGAGAAATGCGCTTATCTCGTGTCTTCGCCGGGATCGTATTTGTGAATGGTTGCCGCTTTTGTTCCCAAAGAAATTCTTGCCATCTTTACATGTTGTTCAATGGCGACACGAAGTTCCCGCGCCAGCTTTCTAAGCTCGGTCTCGGCTTCCGGGCTAAACGGGCCTTCGCAAAGGCTACGAATTCTTCCGATAATTGCTTCGATCCCAGCATCGGTCGACGACGGCATCGCGATATTATAAGCAGCTTTTTCTATTCGTTCGATACAGAACACTCCGGAGCTATCTTGAGCGGGAACTGTAGCTGATCCGGCGCAGTCCCGCCTCTAATTCGTGCAAAATCTTCGTACAGTCCCCAACCTTTAAGCCTCAGGGCGGAGCAATAAGTCCTTATCCCTACGTCGGTTGCGCACGCACTCGTTGGAGAGGAGGCGCGCCGGAGTTTGGCACCCGTCGTGCCATATTCAGCCCATGAACAATCGCGAGAAAGCCAACGGGAATGATAAAGAATGGCGGAGGCTCTGCGAATTGGTGGTAACCGAAAGCAATCCCGAACGGTTGTCCCGGTTGATAGACCAACTGCTTGAGGAACTCGATGCCCGACGTCGAGCCTTGCCGGAAAAAGAGAGGTAAGGCGAGTTCGGCGCACACCGAGTTTCCCTTCGCTCGGCGAAGTTTTAAGCAGAACCAGATTCGAGGTCACTGTCCCTATGCGATCGCGAAATCGCCGCTCTACTGATCGCTAGTGTGATCGGTGTTGGTTGCGGTTTTTGCGGCGAGTTTTTTGGTGACCAGGAAGCTCCATATGGTTTCATTGGCATTCAGATCCTGGCTGGTTTTGCCGATCTCTTTCTCAACTTGGTATTGCTCCCCTCCGGGCCAAGTGTTTCCGCCGCCTTTTACGCTGTAGGAAACTACTTGGGCATTTTCATGGCAGCCGTCGTAGGTCTCGACTTTAGTTTCCATGCCACCTTTTTCGTGAGGAGGCAGCTTGCTTTGAGAGGGCTTCTCGGAGCAGCGATCGATTCTGGCCCAGGCTTTTGCGCTGTCATCCACGGAGATGACGGGCAACTGGAGATTATGTTCGGTACCACCGCCATGAGGGACAACTGGATCTGCCGTGCCATTGATCATCACAACCGGGACTGGACGCGAGGGCAAACAGATCATCGACTTGGGCATGGCCGCGCCGACGGGAGCGATCGCCGCGATCCGGTCGGCCATGGCGCATCCGACTCTCATGGCCATGAATCCGCCTTCGGAAAGACCGGTTGCGTATACGCGCAACGGGTCGACAGAAACTTTTATCGCGACTTGGTCCAGCATTTGATTTAGGAAATCGATGTCGTCCGCGGGTGGGGGCTTGTTGGCTTCGTCGTCGCGACGCTGTCCACCTTGTTGCCCGCCACTGGGGTAGCCGCCACCGCCGCCAGGGTACCCTCCTCCGCCGCCGGGATAACCTCCACTACCTCCTGGGTAGCCGCCGCCTCCACCAGGATAACCACCTCCGCCGTAACCGCCGCGACGCCCGCCGCGACCGGGAGACATCATGGGCGACTGGCGGGGTGGGGGCGTGACGCCGATATTCCAGCGGCCGCGCAGGGCGCTGGGATAGATGGCGATGATTGCGTCTTTGTCCGCTAATTCATTGAAGCGGGTCAGGCGCTCCATGTCGTCGGTATCCTGATTCATGCCGTGGAGCAAGATCACTACCGGATATTTCTGCGCCGGATCGTAACCCTTGGGCAAGCGCAGCAGGTAGGTACGTTCGGTGTCATCGACCATGACCTTTTCTTTGGTTTCCTGGGCGTGGGCAGGGCAAACAAATCTCAGCATCATAAGGCAGGCCACCGCCCCCGATGCTGTCATCGTGGTCCAATTCCTAGATTTCATGCGATCTCCGGTCGTGACCCGAAGCGTGAATGCCCTTGCGGTTGGAAGCAGAGGAAGCTGCTGGGGTTGGATGGGGCTAGAAATCTAAGGCTTGCCACGGATTTCACGGATTGTCACGGATAAAACAACAAGAAGGGCTTTATCTGTGAAGATCCGTGCAATCCGTGGCCAATTATTTTGACCCTATTTATTCCGACCAGCGGCGGAACAGCAGCGCGCCGTTCGTTCCGCCGAAGCCGAAGGAATTCGACATGGCGTATTCGAGCTTGGCTTTGCGGGCGTGATTGGGAACGAAATCCATGGCGTCAGTTTCAGGATCCTGATTCATAAGGTTGATGGTGGGGGGCAATACCTGGTCGCGCAGCGCGAGCACGGTGATCCCGGCTTCAAGCCCACCCGCTCCACCGAGAAGATGGCCAGTCATTGACTTGGTCGAACTGACGGGAATCTTGCGCTCGCCAAAAAAATTGCGGATGGCGTGGGCCTCAAGGGTGTCGCCGATGGGCGTGGAGGTTCCGTGGGCGTTGACGTAATCGACTTTTTCGGCACCGATGCCGGCATCGCGAACCGCATTGCGCATGACGCGGAATCCGCCTTCGTGCTCGGGCGCGGGCTGGGTCATGTGGTAGGCATCGCCCGACATACCGTAGCCGACAACTTCAGCAAGAATTGCAGCGCCACGCGACTTCGCATATTCAAGTTCTTCGAGCACTAGGATGCCGGCGCCTTCGCCCATGACAAAGCCGTCGCGGTCACGGTCCCAGGGGCGGCTGGCTTTTTCGGGATCGTCATTGCGGGTGGAGAGAGCGCGCATGGCGGCGAATCCGCCCACACCCATCGGAGTGATGGCGGCTTCGGAGCCCCCCGCGATCATGACATCGGCGTCATTGTGCTGGATGATGCGAAAAGAATCTCCGATGGAATGGGCGCTGGTCGTGCAAGCAGTCGCCGTTGCCTCGTTAGGACCCTTAGCGCCAAAGCGCATAGAAACATGCCCGGCGGCAAGATTGACGATTGCCGCGGGGATGAAGAAGGGTGAAATCTTCCGCGGCCCGCCTTCGATCAAGGCGGTGTGCTCGCGTTCGATGATGTCGAATCCACCGATGCCGGAGCCGATATGCACGCCTACGCGCTCATCATTTTCCGGAGTGATCTTCAGAGCCGACATCTTGAATGCTTCATCCGCGGCAGCCAGCGCAAGGTGAATGAAGCGTCCCATTTTCTTTACTTCTTTTTTTTCGACGAAGTTGAGCGGATCGAAGTTCTTGACCTCGGCGGCGATCTGGCAGGCGAAATTGCTGGAGTCGAACTGGGTGATGCGGCCCACGCCGCTCTTGCCAGCCAGCAGGCCCTGCCACACCTCTCCAGTGGTATTTCCTACCCCACAGATCAGGCCGATGCCGGTAACGACGACCCTGCGTCCCAAACTACTTGCCGCCTTTCGAATGCTTGGAGATGTAATCGATGGCATCCTGCACGGTGCGGATTTTTTCCGCGTCCTCGTCGGGAATTTCGATGTCGAAGCCTTCCTCGAAAGCCATTACGAGTTCGACCGTGTCCAGTGAATCGGCGCCCAGGTCGTCCACAAATGACGCGCTCGAGGTTACTTCGCCTTCATCCACGCCCAATTGTTCTACGATGATCTGCTTAACTTTCTCGTCAACGGCTGCCATGTTTCTCCTCGCTTACCTCGATTTTATTTGAAAAATTCGACGCCTGGGTTTCGGCGACCACAGTCTTCTACCGTTCCCTCCGTTTTCATCGCGGCCTCCCCGTACTTCTGTTGCGGGCGGCCAAACTGAAAACAGGCGAACGTGTAGTGTAATTGTCCCGGTGAATTGGTGTAAAGGAAGGGAATCGTTAGACCACACAAATCCCTTGACCAACTCCGGAGAGGACACTTGATCCTAATTCCTCGCGTTCCTGCGGTCAAACATGCGTCACTTTTCGTGCAGCATTTATGATGAGGCGTATTTTGCTGTGCCTGGGCTGCTTGGCAAGAAGCAGGAAATACGCCCTAGAAATTAACCTGAGGAAAAAGGGGGCGAATTGAATGCGTGCGGTTGCGCAGCGGGTAAGCCGCGCCGTGGTTGCGGTGAATGGAGAAATCACGGGCCAGATTGGCGTGGGCCTTCTTGTTTTTCTAGCCGTCGGTCGAGACGACATGGAGGCCGATGCCGTCTACCTCGCCGAAAAAATTGTTGGCCTGCGGATTTTCGAAGTGGATCGGGAAAATTCCGAGGCAGGCTCTCAGCAAAAAATGGATCGGAGCGTGGCCGATGTGGGCGGGAGCGTGCTGGCGGTATCGCAGTTTACGCTCTACGGAGACGTAAGGCGCGGCAAGCGGCCGTCCTTCGACGGAGCAGCACCGCCAGACAGAGCGCGCCATCTCTATGAATTGTTTGTAGAACGGATTCGAGAGTTCGGATTGCGCTGCGAAACTGGGCGTTTCCAGGAAACGATGCGAGTGGAACTTGTGAACGAAGGGCCAGTGACGATTCTGCTGGATTCGAGGAAGGCGTTTTAAATCCGTCGAACTTACTAAGTGACTTAGCGTCATCTTCGATTACCGCACTGCTGCGGTTATCCTTCACTGACGTAATCTTGTGTCGACCCTGACTCGCCGCTACCGTCCCATTGAGGACACATCCTCACAACAGGGCGGTCTCAGTGACTCAAGGAATCTTCGCCAAATCCCTTCCATGTCTACTTATACGTTCTTTGACGTCGCATCGTACCGCGCTTGTATTGATACTGGTTGCAGTGAGTACCTTGGCGGTCGCGGCGGATCAGAAGCCGGCTCTTAACCCATGCAAGCTTAGCGACGCGGAAGCCCCCGGGCTGAACGGCGACCTCAGCACCGATGTAATGGCAGTGCATGAATATGCGGGTACGATTGCGCAGATGCTAAAGGAAGAAGAGTTCGAGAAACTGGATTGCGTTGCCGATCAGGTCCGCGCAAGCAAGGAACGGTTCTCAGGCGGTCCGTGGAAAATTCACGAACTTTATGCAGGCCTGTACGATCCGGCTCAATACCCTGTGGAACATTCCACGCAAGAAGACTGGAGCAGTCTGCTGGAGCGACTAACGATGTGGGAAACGGCACGTCCGAAGTCGATTACTGTCCGCGTCGCGCTAGCTCGAGCCTATATTCAGTTCGCGTACGATGCCCGCGGTCAGGGCTATGCTGACACTGTCAGCGATAGCGGTTGGAAGTTATTCGGAGAGCGCATTGCTAAGGCTAAACATATCCTCGATGAAGCGGCGACCTTGCCTACCAAGTGTCCGGAGTGGTACGCCGATATGCTGCTGATAGCTCAAAGTCAAAGCTGGGCGATTGCGGATGTGCGCGCTCTCTTTGAGGAAGCAGAGAAGTTCGAGCCATTTTATTATTACTACGCCCGAGCGTTTTCTGCATATTTATTACCAAAATGGAGCGGCCAGCAGGGAGATACCGAGCGATTTATTAAGGAAATCGCGGATCGCGTAGGAGGGGACCAGGGCGACATTCTTTATTTTCAGGTCGCAAGTTCCAAATATGTCATTTGCGGCTGTGAAGGCGGTCCACAGATGTCGTGGGAGCGCATTGAAAAAGGGTTTGAGGCTTCCGAAAAGAAATACGGGGTATCGATGCTGAACTTAAATCGCATTGCTTACCTGGCGACTCATTATGGCAAGTTAGACCTGTACGTCGCAGACAAAACCATGACCCGCATCGGGGAGCAATGGGACTCGGAAACATGGGGCAAGAAAGAAGATTTCGAAGCTATGAAGGAGTGGGCAGCGAAGTCCGCGCCATTTGTGGCCAAGACACGGGCGATTGAAGCAGCCGCGGAAACGAACATGAAAACGCCTGAAGGCGCCCGCTACCACTCTTCCGTGGAAAAAACCTATCGCGGGTTGGTGCAAGCATGCGCGAGCACAGACGGTGCCGGCGTGGATAAGTGGGAAGGTGAATTTAAAGCATTTGTGAGTGTGGGAGTGAAGGGCACGGTCGAAGACAATCGCATATACGCCATGGGTCCGGTTGCTGTATGCGTGTACCACAAACTGCTCACCATGAAGGAGCAGCAGGCGACGCCGTTTCCACCGCCGCCACAGGCTCCCTATTGGATAAGGCTTGATCTGGACTGGGCGGACTTTGCCCCAATCGCAACTAAGTGATGGGTAGCATCATTTAGGAAATGTCCTCCTCCACGTTCCAGGTGGTTTGGCGTGGGAGATGCTTCGATCGTTCCCGAATCAATCCCAAATCTAGGTCGCCGCAGTTTCGAGCAGCGGATCTGCCTGCGGAGATGAGAGATCCGCCAGTTCTAGCTGAAGATTGCTGGAATTGGTGGCGTAGGCCAAACCGGTATCCATATCGATGACGCCTTCGCGGATGAATCGCTCGATCTCGCCATCAAAGTGCTGCATGCCATCCTGACCTCCGACGCGCATCGCATCGAGCAGCGTCTTACCGTCGCCTTCGCCTTTTTCCACGTAATCGCGGGTGCGTAGAGTGGATTTCAATATTTCGATTGCCGCGACGCGGCCGGTGCCGTCCTTACGAGGAATGAGTCTCTGGGAAATAATGTAGCGAAAACTTTTCGCCAGCCGATTCCGCAGCGTGTGCTGTTCGGCCATGGGGAAAGCGCCCAGAATTCTCTCCACGGTTTTCGACGCATCGATCGTATGCAGCGTTGAGAGAACCAGATGGCCCGTCTCCGCTGCTTCGATAGCGATCTCGATCGTTTCCCGGTCGCGCATCTCTCCCACCAGAATCACTTTTGGGGCCTGACGGAGCGCGGCACGCAAGGCGAGCGCGAAGCTCGGGGTATCGCTGTGCAATTCGCGCTGGTGGACAATGCAATTCTTGTGGGGATGCAAAAATTCTATGGGATCTTCGATGGTGAGCACGTGGTACGACTGATCTTTATTAATTTTATCGATGACGGCTGCCAGCGTCGACGACTTTCCCGAGCCTGTGGGACCCGTCACCAATACGATTCCGTTGCGCAGTTCTACGATCTTGCCCAACTCGGCAGGCAAATTCAGAGCTGCGAAATCCGGGACTTTGCCGGGAATTACGCGCATCACAACTGCGCAGGTGCCGCGCTGCATGAAGATATTGACGCGAAAACGATTGGCACCCGGAAGGCTGTAGGAGACATCGCACGATCCGAGGGTCTTCAAATTCTCGATCGCGTGCGCATTGTCGCCCATGAAATCACCTGCGATTCGTCGAGTGTCCTCGCTCGTAAGAGCACGAGCCGTTCCTGCGGGCGCGAGTTTTCCGTTAATCTCAACCAGCGGCGGCTTTCCTGGAGAAAAGAAAAGATCGCTGATCTTCGATGAAATTCTAAGCATTGAAGCCAGCAGTTCTGGGGTTGAAAGCGGCGCGGCGGCAGGGGCGGCAGCGGCGGCTGCTCCCTTAACTGAAGGCACTATATTCGGTAGCTGATTCGTAGGGGAAGACATTCGGAATTGTGACTCTCGCTATTCTGAATTTGTTGGCACGACTCGGTTTTCGGTAAAGTACGAGAATTATTCCAGCAGAGTTATCCTCGCGGCCTGACTTTTCGATCGTACAGCAAGGTACGGTCGGGCCGAGAGTAGACGCAGTGAGACTTAGTTACGTAGGTCACACTCCGTAACGGATAGAAGTTTCTATTCGTGATCCGATCTGTGGTTTTGTTCAACGAGCGGAAAGAATTGCGTCGGCCACGCGCGCGGCGTCTACCGCAGCCTTTACGTCGTGCGTGCGTAAGATATGCGCGCCCTTGAAAACGAGGGCGGTGTGAGCGGCAAGATTTCCATAAAGCCGGTCGGCTGGTGGGGCGTCTTTTCCGTCTCTCGCGAGGGTTCGACCGAGAAATGATTTTCTCGATGTACCTGCGACCAGAGGGAATCCCACATTTTGCAAATCCTCGAAGCGCGTCAGCAGCGGATAGTTCTGTTCGAAGCTTTTTCCGAAACCAAAGCCTGGATCGAGCGCAATTTTCTCTCTCCGAATGCCCGATAGCACGGCTGTCTCGGCCCAGTCCCGGAGTTCGCGCTTGACCTGCAGAACAATGTCAGCGGGAGGAGGCAGGGTTCGCCATTCTTCGGGACGTCCTCGCATGTGCATTAGAACGGCGCCACATTTCATTTCGGCAATCGTTTTGGCCATCTGCGGATCCCAGCGGAGTGCGCTCACATCGTTGACAATTTCGGCTCCGGCTGCGATGGCGGCGCGCGCAACGGCGGCTTTGTACGTATCAATAGAAAGCACGGCATCGGGACGCACTTTTTTAATCCCGGCAATTACCGGCAGCACGCGTCGTGATTCATCTTCAGCGTTCACAGCGGGCTTTAGTGAGGGCGGGGCGGCTGGAATCTGTTTGTCTTTTACCGCCTCGTTATCAGACGGCGACGCCAGGACGCTTGCGCCGGGACGCGTGGATTCGCCTCCGATATCAATAATGTCGGCTCCCTCGTCAATCAAGTGAAGTGCGTGCTCAACAGCTTTGCCGGAATCGAAATAGAGGCCGCCATCGGAAAAAGAATCAGGGGTTACATTCACGATCCCCATGATGAGCGTCCGCTTGCCCAATTCGAGTGTGCGCGTACCCAGGTTCCACTGAAAGACAGCTCTCATTCGGCAAATTCTAAATTAAAGGGACACCTTAAATCAGACAAGCATTTATCATTGAAATCCGTTGACAATGAGAGCGATCGGAAAGTTTTATCCAAGACACGCGTTTTGGCGATTCATACCGGCGGTAGCAATACTGCTGATGTTAGCCATTTTTGCCGGCTGCGAGGTCGAGCGCCGGAAGTCAGACACTGAACTCGGCCTCACTCCGCAGCAAGCAACTGGACGCAAGATTTATGACAATTACTGCGACCGCTGTCACCGCCCGTATTCGACGAAAGGGAAAAAAGGTCCAGGCTTGAAGGGCATTTTCAAGAGTAAATATCTTCCGCAGACAGGGCTGCCGGCGAACGACGAGCGGGTCACCGACATTATTCGCAATGGCCGCCCGGATATGCCGGGTTATGGCCAGGTGCTGAGCTCGCAGGATATTCAGGACTTACTCGACTACCTGCACACCCTGTGATCGCGCTGGTTCGCGTCTGCGCCACGCTCTTCTTCGTGGGATAATCTGAGGGTGAAAATTGCCGCGGCGTCGGAACTTTTTCGCAAGCTGCCGTCCGTCGACGATGTGATGCGCGGCCCTGCGATCACCGCACTGGTCGCGAGCTACGGCCATGCACCGGTGGCAGACGCGACGCGCGCCGTAGTTGCGCGGCTACGGCAGGAAATTACATCCGGATTGCTCGATGAGAACGCTCTGCAACTTGCGCTTTCGGGCCTGGTGGCCGCAATCGAAAACCAGCTTCGTCACGCCTTGAGCTATTCTCTGCGGCCGGTGATCAATGCCACCGGCGTGATCCTTCACACCAACCTTGGGCGCGCTCCGCTGGGCGATGCCGTTATTGAACACATCCGCGAGACGGCTACGAGTTACAGCAATCTCGAATTTGATCTTGCAGCGGGCGAACGGGGCAAGCGGGATGCGCATGTGGAGAGGTTGTTTGGGAAGTTGCTGCGTGGCGAGAACACTCTTACGCAAGGCGCATCGCCCGGTGCCGCTGAGCTCCGCCTACGCGGGACAGCCGAGGCGGCTGTCTCTACGCGGGCAGATATTACGCGGGCAGAAATAAAGACCATCGTCGTGAACAATAACGCGGCAGCAGTGCTGCTGGCGCTGAATTCGCTGGCGGAGGGCGGCGAGGTTATCGTATCGCGCGGAGAATTAGTGGAGATCGGCGGTTCGTTTCGCATTCCGGATGTGATGGCGAAGTCGGGAGCGATCCTGCGCGAGGTTGGCACGACCAACCGCACGCGCACGACTGATTACGAGAGCGCCATCACGGAACGGACGCGGCTGCTGTTGCGAGTGCACCGCTCGAATTTTGAAATCACAGGATTCACCGAACAGGCATCGACCGCGGAGTTGGTAGCGCTGGCACGCAAGCGCGGAATTCCACTGATGGAAGACTTGGGCAGTGGAGCGCTGTTCGACCTGCGCTCGGTTGGAATCAGCGGCGAAGCAGGCGTGCTGGACAGCCTGCGCTGCGGCGTCGACATCGTTACTTACAGCGGCGACAAACTGCTAGGCGGGCCGCAGGCGGGATTGATCAGCGGCAGTGCTGAATTGATCTCCCGCATGCGATCGAATTCCTTGTTCCGCGCCTTGCGAGTGGACAAGCTGATTTACGCCGCGCTTGAAGCTACGTTGCTGGCGTATGTGAGGCTGGATCACGACGCGATTCCCACCTTGCGCATGATGCGGCTCACGAAAGATGAGATAGGCAGGCGGGCTGAGGCGCTCGCTGCACAAATTGCTACGGCAAAATTCAGAGTTGAGATTATCGATGGCGAGTCGATTTTGGGCGGAGGCGCGGCGCCCTCTTCGTCGCTTCCCACGCGTTTGCTGGCGCTTAGTTGCGCAAGGTTTAGTGCTGACGAATTGTCGCACCGGCTGCGAGCCTCCGATCCCCCCATCATCGCTCGCACGGAAGAGGGCCGCGTATTGTTGGATTTACGGACAGTGTTCCCTGAACAGGATGCCGCACTGGTGGCGGCTCTCGCCGGCATCGTTCCGTAACTTTGCGGCATCGAAGAGCTATTGGCAACGCTCTACACTGTCGGACATTCGACCCGCCCCCTCGAAGATTTATTGCAAGCGCTTGAGGCCCATTCCGTTCGAACGTTGGTTGACATTCGCGCTTTTCCCATGTCGCGGCGGCTGCCGCAGTTCAACCGCTCGTCTTTGGAACAGAGTTTGGCTGCGGCCGGTATCCATTATGTGTGGATGGCAGCGCTGGGTGGGTATCGCAAGAAAATTCGCGAAGACTCTCCTCACATTGGTCTGCGCAATGCGAGCTTTCGCAATTACGCCGACTACATGCTGACCGCCGAATTCGAAAACGCGATGGCCGAATTGATTAAGCTGGCGGAATCTTCCCCCACAGCCTACATGTGTGCCGAGCGCGTATACTTCCGCTGCCACCGCATGCTGGTTTCGGATTGGCTTGTCGGGCATGGGCATGAGGTAATGCACATCGACGGGACTGGTCCGGTGAAGCCTCACCGCCTGACTGCGGAAGCACGCATGATCGATGGGAAGCTGATTTACCGCGGCGACCGGCTCTTGTAAACCGGGCTCTTGAAAAGAAGAAAATATGATCGTTGGCACAGGCATCGACATCGCAGAGGTTCCGCGCATCCGGCAATCGATCGAACGCTTTGGCGATCGCTTTCTGAATCGTATTTATACGGAGGGGGAACGGCGCTATTGCGATTCCAAAGCCAACCGCGTCGAACGCTATGCTGCCCGCTTCGCCGCGAAGGAAGCGGCCATGAAAGCCTTAGGGACGGGGTGGAATCATGGGGTGCGCTGGCAGGATTGTGAAACCGTCCGCATGCCGGGCGGGCGGCCGACAATGGCGTTTCACGGAAAAGCCAACGAATTCGCGGCGAAGCTGGGCGTGAAGAACGCCGCACTTTCGATATCCCACACCGCCGAACAGGCCATCGCGCAAGTCATTCTCGAAAGCTAGCAATTCAGACGTAATTATGTTCATTCCGAGTGCAACGAGGGACCTTGGCTTGTGCGGACGCTGACAGGATTACCGCTGCGGGCGAGAACAAAGGTACCTCGCTTCGCTCGGGATGACAAATCTTAATCGGCAGGGACGAAGCCAGCCGAGGCTTCTGCTAGACTGGCGCATTCCATCTCATCATGTCTGCCACTATAGAAGCTGTCGCGCCGGTTTCTTTGTCCATTGAAATTCCCGAACGAACCCTTCTCGCGGGCTTGGCGCTCACCAGTTTTTCGGCATTGTTGCTGGAACTGGCGCTGACGCGGCTGTTCTCGGTGGTGCTCTTCTACCACTTTGCGTTTCTCGCGATTTCCATTGCGCTGCTGGGTCTTGGGGCCGGGGGAGTGTTTGCCTATTTGCTGAAGAGCAGGCTAGCGCGTTTCGCAACGCGTGCCCTGGCGGCGCGCTTATGCATGATTAATTCCGTGCTCGTGCTGGCAGTATTGGAAATTGTGCTGCATGTGCCGGTGGCGCTCAGCGTGACGGGCAAGAATTTCTTGCATCTCAGCATTCTGTATCTCGCCGCGGCGGTGCCCTTCTTTCTCACCGGGTTGCTGTTCTCAATCGTCTTTGCCCGTGAAACGTGGCGTGTGTCGCGGCTTTACGGGGCGGACCTGAGCGGCGGCGCACTGGCTTGTCTGGCGGTGGTTCCTCTGCTGAACTGGATTGGAGGGCCGAATACGATTCTGGCGGCAGCTGTGGTGATGGCCGCTGCCGGCATGGTCTGGGCTGTTTCTTCCGCTGAGCGCAAAGCCACCGGTGCTGTGGCCATTGCATTCGTCGCCCTGATCGCCGCGAACCACTCCAACCGCCTGATTGATGTTCTCTACGCTAAGGGACTGTTCCGCAATCCGGCATGGGTGGAATTCGCCCGCTGGAATGCACTGTCGCGCGTGGAAGTGGACCGCCAGGGTCAAGCGAAGGCGATTGTCATCGATGCCGACGCTTCCACCTACATCATGAACTGCGACGTCGCACACTGGCACGACTCTGAGTGGGAGAGCGATCTCATGTCGGCTCCGCCGGCGTTGGCCAACGTTCTGCGTCCGCATGGCGAGTTTGCGATCATCGGGCCTGGCGGTGGAGTGGACGTACTGCGCGCGGTGGCGAATGGCAGTCCTAACGTAACTGGCATCGAGATCAATCCAATTATTGCCGACACGATCATGCGGGGACGATACGCCGATTACTCCGTTCATCTCTACGAACGTCCTGAAGTTCACATTCATGTGACCGACGGCCGCTCCTACCTGCGTTCGACACACGAGCAGTTTGATGTAGTGCAGATGACGCTGGTCGATACCTGGGCCTCGACCGCAGCTGGCGCGTTCGCGTTGAGTGAGAACAATCTCTACACGGTGGAAGCCTTCCGGGAATATTTCGAACATCTCAAACCGGAGGGCATGATTGCAATTACGCGCTGGGAGTTCCGCGAGCCGCGCGAGGCGCTGCGCGTAGTCGCCGTGGCGATGGAAGCGTTGCATCGTCTAGGAATTACTAATCCCTCGCGGAACTTTATTATCGCGTCACAAGGACCGCTGAATGAAGATGGAATTCCGGTAGTAGTACTGGCTAAGAAGACTGCATTCACGGAAGAGGAAGAAACCGCGGTCCAGGCTCATTTCGATACCTATGACCAATTGCATCCTCTCTATCTGCCTTCGGAACCGGCAAGCAATCCGTTTGCCGACCTGATCGCGAGCAATGATCCTTTCCGCTTCGCTCGGACTTACCCCTACAACGTAGCTCCGGTCAGTGACAATGCTCCCTTCTTTTTCTTCACACTCAAGCCAAACCAAATTCTGGGCCTGCACGGATTGCAAAATGGAATTGATTGGAAGGTAAACTTGGGAGTACTGGTGCTGCTGCTGGTGCTGGCAATCTCTCTGGTCGCGGTGCTGGCATTTTTGATTCTGCCGCTCGCCCTGCATGGAAGCCGCCAGTCGCCGCTCCCGCTGCTCTATTTCGTGGCAGTGGGATTGGGCTATATTTTGGTGGAAATTGCGTTTATCCAGCGCTTCGTGCTGTTTCTTGGACATCCCACTTATGCGCTCACCGTAGTTATCTTTCTTCTGATGCTGTCGAGCGGGGCCGGAAGTCTGCTATCGCGCCGTTGGCTTCCCCGAACTGGCCTAGCATGGATGCCGCTTGTGGTGGTGATCGTTGCGTTGCTGGGAAACGTATTTTTTCTGCCTCATGTGCTCGCGGCGTGGGTAGGATTGCGATTGGGTTTCCGGCTGATCATCAGCGGGATGCTGCTTGCTCCACTGGGCTTCGTGATGGGCATGCCTTTTCCGACGGGGCTGCGCGCGCTGGCAGCGGCCTCCAGCAACGGAATTTCCAGCGAGGCAACAGGCGCGACGAACGCAGTGGAGTGGGCTTGGGCGATGAATGCCGCTGCCAGTGTGCTAGGTTCCGTGCTGGCAATGGTGATTGCGATTCAATTCGGCTTGACTGCGACTTTGGCCTGCGGACTTGCGGCCTACCTGCTTGCTTTGTCGTTGTTGCCAACTTTGCGTCGACAACGCGCTTAGCCGCGGCTTAGGGTTTGTTATGATGCTGCAAGGGGCGGCCCGATCCTGAAGCTGTTCCTCTCTCGACAAGAGAAACCGAAGTCTGCCTGAGGGAATTATTTGCCGAGTCAGAAGCAGATCAAATGGTCGCAACTTCGCGTTGGCCTGACCGTCGTGTTCGCCAGCTTGACTTTGGCCCTGCTTCTGTTCCTGATGTCAGGAACCGGCGGCCTGTTCGCGCATCGAATCACGGTGGTATCGTTTTTTGATAATGCAGGCGGCCTTCGAGTAGGCGCCCCGGTGCGTCTGAATGGTGTTGATATCGGCAACGTCGTGGGCATGCGCATCGTGCCCGAGAAGGACAAGCAACTCACTCCAGTCGAAGTGATCATGAAGGTGAGCACCAAGTACGGCTTCAACCTGCGCCGCGATTCGGTTACCTCTTTGGATACGGCTGGCGTGCTCGGAGAAATTTACCTCGACATTGATAGTTCGCAAGCGGTTGGCCCACCGGCCCAGGATGGCGATGTTCTCCCCACGCATGTTCATCCTGACTTCAACGAGGTGGTGCGATCGAGCCAGAGCACCCTGCAGAATATGGACGCACTGCTGAAGCGCGCCGATCGCATTCTCGCCTTCGCGGAAAGCGGTAAAGGATCGCTGGGCAAATTGATTTACGATCCCACCCTTTACGACCGCTTCTCGCAGACGGTGACCGAGTTCAACGGAATCGTTGACCAGATCGCCAAGGGGAAAGGGAGTCTCGGTCAGTTGATCAACAGCAACGACGCTTACGACAAATTCGTGGCTACCCTCGACCGCTTAAACTCCGTTGTGGACGACCTGCAAGCCGGGAAAGGCACGGCCGGGAAATTCCTGAAAGATCCCTCTCTCTATAACAACGCCAACGACACTGTCGCCAACTTGAAAAAGGTGAGTGAAGACATCAACGCCGGCAAAGGCACTCTGGGTAAGCTAGCCAAAGATGACGAACTGGCGAAGAAACTCGACACGACCATGACCAAACTTGCGGCGCTGACCAGCGACCTGGAAGCGGGCCAGGGCACAGTAGGTAAGCTGTTCAAGGACGACACGTTGTATAACAACGCGAACCAAATGCTGGTTCATACCGGCGATCTGGTGAAAGCCATCCGGGAGAATCCGAAGAAATATTTGAGCATCAAGCTGCACGTTTTTTAATCTGTTCGCTGGTTGCCATCTTGCGCGTCATCCGCCTCGTTGTCCTACTTGGGGGTCAGTGCTCTCCGATCCCGAATACCGCGCCGAGCAACAGAATTGTCAGTACTCCAAGGGAGATCGCCCCATACCGCCAATCCTTTTCCCGCAGAAAAAGAATTCCTGCAACCAAAACTCGCACGACCGGTGTAGCCAGCATCAACAACACTCCGGCCCGTTCGATATTTTCCGGAATGCTGTCGTGAACAAAAAGTCCCATGAGCAATCCGGTCAGCATGACGAAGAAACAGGTGAATGCGCCCACGCGCAACACCAGAGCAACCACTCGGTCGAAAGCGGGCTCGCGTAACTGGCTCATGCGGCACTTCCTCCCGAAAGCAGATGCACGCACAAATGTCCCGCAAGGTAGAGCATGATGGCGACTAGCAGATAGACGACGTACTTTGTCTGAATGCGCGGGGCCAAACGAGCGCCTAGCAACGATCCGAGAAATACTCCGACAGCCAACGGGGCGGCAATCTCGACCAGGATATCTCCGCGGCGGTAGTAGACGATAGCGCTGGCAGCGGCCGTGACGCCGATCATGAAATTCGACGTCGCCGTCGCGACCATGAGAGGAACCTTCATGAAGATGAACATGACCGGGACTTTAATGGGACCGCCGCCAATTCCAAGCAGGCCGGACAGTCCGCCAGCAACAAGCGATGCAGCTAGTCCGAGGGGATAGCGCTGAGGTTCGTAGGGTGGGATTATGGTCTCGCCGTTGGTGTTAGCGGGAACTGCTTCTTCGTCTTTTAATTTGCCTCCGCGCGCCAGAATCGTGATGGAACTGTAAAGCAGAAAGCCTGCGAACAATCCTTCAAGCACGTTACGGTTGAAGTATCCCACCAGATATGCGGTGACTGCGGCGCCGAAGGCAGTTGCGAGTTCGAGCGTCATGCCGAGGCGAATGTCGGTGGTGTGACGCTGCAGATGAACCGAGGAACTGGCGGCGGAAGTGGTGATGACGGCGACCAGACTCGTGCCGATCGCCTGCCGGATGGGAATTCCAAAATGCAGGGCGAGGATGGGCGTGAGCAAAACGCCGCCGCCGATGCCCGTGAGCGCCCCCAGTATGCCTGCGAAGAATCCCATCACAAGCAGAAGAGCGCTGAACATTGTTGGTTAAATGACAACGCGCGGGGCGGAGGTCGATTCGGCCTGTTCGTGCGCGTGATAGCTGGAGCGGACCATCGGTCCTGACTCAACGTGGCGGAAACCGAAGCGCAGCGCGGCTTCCCGCAGATCGTTGAATTCCTGAGGGGTGTAGAAGCGGGCAATGGGAAGGTGGTCGCGGGAGGGGCGCAGATATTGCCCGACGGTAAGAATATCGACGCCGCGTGCGCCGAGATCGCGGAAGACTTCCACTAATTCGTCGCTCGATTCGCCGAGGCCGACCATCACGCCGCTCTTGGTCACCACGCCGGGAGAGAGTTTCTTGGCATTCTCGAGCAAGTTGAGCGTGCGCTCGTAACGCGCGCCGGAACGCACCGCGCGATAAAGACGGGGAACGGTTTCGGTGTTGTGGTTGAGAACGTCGGGTTGCGCGTCGAGCACAATGTTTAGAGGCTCTGCCAAACCTTGAAAATCCGGGATCAGGACTTCGATGCGGCAGTCGGGGATCAATTCGCGAATCTGGCGAATGGTCTCGGCAAAAACTTTTGCGCCGCCGACATTGTCGTCGTCCCGATTCACGCTGGTCACGACGGCGTGTTTAAGGCCGAGCGTAGCCACGGCTTCAGCGACGCGGCGCGGTTCATCCCAGTCGATGGGCTGCGGACGCCCTTTGGGGACGGCGCAGAATCCGCAGCGGCGGGTGCAGATGTCACCCAACAGCATGAAGGTTGCAGTCTTGTGATTCCAGCACTCGCCGATGTTCGGGCACTGCGCAGATTCGCAAACCGTGTGCAAGCCCAAACCACGCGCGAGTTTCTTCAGCTCGTGAAAGTTATCGCCGACGGGCGCTTTGGCGCGAAGCCAGTCCGGCTTAGGCATGCGGACCGGAGGTCCGACCTCAATTTGGATCAGTTGTGAAGCGCCTGCCATGTTTTCGATTCTATCAGTTCAGCTTGCCTAGGCGACGGGCAGAGCGGAGGTGTCAGCTTCCGGTTTGCCGACCAGTTAGCGAGGCTGGCCGGTTCTGAGCATAGGGAGTGAAATAACCATTTATCAGCAGTTACTGTTTATCGAGATCAGCCTTGAGTGCAGATTTCGCCGCGTCTGTTACGTCGGCAAATCTACGGTGCGTATTGCACGAGTCGTATATCATCATGCTGTAGCGCCTATCGTCAGCGGTGTCGCCATCAGCACCTACCGACCCGCCATTGACAGCGGTACCTTTATCCGGGTATCCCACTGCCTCTGCGAGAATTTTGATATACCCGCCCACTTTGTTCTTAGTACGACCTGTGAAGCATACCCAGACGGCGGTCGGGTCTTTCCACTCCGGCACATCTGCCTCTTGTATCCACGCAGCGGTAACTCGGAAACTGTCTGGGTCATTCAATGCGTCCCGTACAGCGCGCGCACCAGCTGCGCCAAGCGCGTTGTATTGTGCTGTTTTCTCTTTGGTTTGTGCCAAGGCTCCGCTTACACATGCAGCGAAGCACAACACAACAATGATCTTGAGGTATTGCATGGTTTCTCCTTGGCGTTTGTGTGCAAGTGTCGGGAGGAAGTCTCGGCTGTGCGTGGAATCACACCGCCACCGATTGACATGTCGTAACCAAACACGATTATACTCAAAACCCCACTTCGTAATTACTATCACCCCGTCCTACGGGAATCGGTGTATTAATTTGTTGCTACGTACATTCAGAAAGTGAGAACAGCACATGGAAAATGAAGTTAAGCTCGTGATTGGGTACAGATTGCATGTTCAGAGGCTCTCTTCTGGAGAGCACAAGGTAAATGCGTACCCAACATCTGGGAGCGGTCTTCAAAAGACATTCTCATCGTGGCAAGATTTCAGGTCCGCCTTTTCGAAATATATGGATGACTCCGAAAGCGAGTCGCTCAACTTAGCACTCGCCGACGCGTCCTACGGAATTGACGCCTTCAAAAGCCTACGGCCCGTGCCTCGTACGGAACTTGATATTCTGGGGTTCAGCGACTAACTGTCTCAATCAGGCGATAGCTCTCAGGGCAGAAGAGTGTCTCGTCTGGATTGATCGTGTCACTGGGTAGAGCGAAGTTAGGGCGTGTCCGCTCAGCCGACCTCGACCAGCCCGTAGGTATGTTGCCAGCGGGTGCGCATGGCGACGAGGGCGCGGCTGATTTCCACCTGCGTCACTTCGGAATTGGGCCCGGCGACAACCGCGGCGGCTTCCCGCTTGGCAAGTTCCAGCAACTGGCGGTCGCGAATCAGATTGGCGACTCGGAAGTTCGGCATGCCAGCTTGACGGGTGCCGAAGAATTCTCCCGGACCGCGCAGTTCGAGATCTAGCTCGGCGATCTGGAAGCCATCGTTGGTGCGCACCATGGCATCCAGCCGGCGCTCTCCCTCTTCCGTTACTTTGCCGCCAGTCATCAGAATGCAGAAGGACTTGGCAGCACCTCGACCGATACGTCCGCGAAGCTGATGAAGCTGGGCGAGGCCGAAGCGCTCGGCATGCTCGATGACCATCACAGTCGCGTTGGGAACGTCGACACCAACTTCGATCACGGTGGTCGCAACCAGAATCTGCAATTCGCCTTTCTGGAACATGCGCATGACCTGGTCTTTCAAGTCGGAGTCGAGACGGCCGTGGAGCAGGCCTACTTTCAGATCGGAGAAGACTTTACTGCTTAGTTCGCGGTACATCTTGATCGCGGCTTTCAGTTCTGATTCCTCGTTCTCGGCGATGACGGGATAGACGACGTAGGCTTGATGACCTTTTGCAACCTGCTTGCGAACGAAGTCCCAGACTTCGGGGGAACGATCGTCGGTGATGCGGCGGGTGACGACTGGGGTGCGGCCGGGTGGGAGTTCGTCGAGGACGCTGAGATCGAGGTCGCCGTAGAGCGTGAGCGCCAGGGTTCGCGGGATCGGAGTAGCGGTCATGACAAGAACGTCGGGTTCGGCGGGATTCTTATCGGATGTCTCGGCGTCGGATTCCGTAAGAACAGTTTTGCTCCGGCCATCGCCGCCGTCGCCGGATTTCTTCATCAGCTTTAATCGCTGGAGGACGCCGAAGCGGTGTTGCTCGTCGACGATTACCAGGCCGGGCTTCGCGAATTCTACTTTTTCTTCGAGCAGGGCGTGGGTGCCGATGATGAGCTGCGCGTTGCCCTGGGCGATGTGACGGCGGATTTCGCGCTTGCGGTCGGCTTCCAGAGAGCCGGTTAAGAGGACGATACGGTATCCGGCGTTCTCGAGGATTTTTCGGGCGGAAAAATAATGCTGCTGCGCGAGAATTTCCGTGGGCGCCATCAGAGCCACCTGGTAGCCGTTTTCAATGGCGATGATGGCGGCCTGGAATCCTATGATGGTTTTGCCGGAGCCTACATCGCCTTGCAGCAAGCGCCGCATGGGATGCGGCTGTTGCATGTCATCGGCAATTTCTTTCAGGACCTTTTTCTGTGCGGGGGTGGGATGGAAAGGCAGGATCTTTTTGATCGCCTGACGCACGCGGTCGTCGAGTTTGAAAGCAATTCCGGTCTGGGCTTTTTGCTGGCGGCGTTTTAGTTCCAAGCCTAGCTCGGTGAAAAACAGTTCTTCAAAAATCAGGCGGATGTGCGCGGGCGTGCGCGAGGATTGCAGGGCTTCGAAACTTTCTCCGGCTTCGGGCCAGTGCACATTCCAGAGCGCTTCGCGCGGCGAAACCAGCGCCAGACGCTCGCGGACGGCTGCGGGAATGGTTTCTGGCAGGTCGGGCGTGAGGTCATCGAGGGCGGTGCGAATGACGCGGCGAAACCAGCGCGCGGTCACGCGGCCTTGTCCGGCCGACTCGTAGATAGGAACGATGCGGCCTACTTCGAGGGAGACGGCAGCTTTGTCGTCCGCGCCGTCGGCTTCACCCAGCATTTCAAATTGCGGCTGCATGATTTGCAGCTCCCCGCTGCGGGAATCGTGCTCGACTTTTCCGTAGAGGGCGATCAGTTGGCCGGGCTTGAACTTGTCCTGCAAATAGGTGGCGTTGAACCACAGGCATTTCAGGCGCGAGCGGCCCTGCCCCACGGTTAGCTGGAAAATGGGCATGCGGCGGGTGCGAAACAGTCCTGAATTACGGACTTCGCCGATCACGGTAGCCATTTCGCCCGCGCGCAATTCCGCAATGCCGCGCGGATTCAGTCGGTCTTCATAACGAAATGGCAGGTAATTGAGCAGGTCGCCCACCGTGGTGATGCCCTTGGTGGCGAGGATTTCCGCCAGCTTGGGACCAATCCCTTTGACGTATTGCACGGGGGTGGTTAGTTCCAGCATTGGTGGAGGTCTGAGGGAATGTTAGCAGGAGGATGGATTATGGATATGCGGGAGGGAACCGGGAGGCCCATATTTTGCGTCTAAACGAAACGTGTTGATCAATCTGATCGAGGCTCTCTGCGCCATCATCCTGGGGAATGTGCGTACTTCTTTCTTGGACCCGCGTTTCACTTGCCGCGGCATCGGCCATTTCAGCCAGATTGGGGGCTGCTGCTGGATTTTTGGTTTTGCGTGGTGGCTTATGGGCTGATTCGGACGGCGAGAAGGTGGAACTAGGGGCGGGGCCGTTTGCCCAACTCGGTTTGTCATCCCGAGCAAAGCGAGAGCCTGCCCTGAGCGAAGCGAGCGACCTTGGTTTTTGCATGCGTCACCGCCGGCAGACACTGCGATCCCTCGCTTCGCTCGGGATGACAGGGTGATTTTGACGTTACTTTAGGAACATACCCAACGCCCCCCGCCACGCTACGATAACTCGGAACCATGAACAATATTGCGGTCCTGTACGATGCAGGGCAGGCTGTGCTCTCCACGTTCGATTTGGACGAGGTGTTGCAGCGAATCCTGGGCATCGCACATGACTATTTTCATCTGCGCAATGTGGCCATTCTGCTGCTCGACAAGCAGTCGCAGCAGCTGTACGTCCGCTCGCAGGTCGGCTGGGATGAAGGGGAAGATAAGGTTCGCTGGCCGGTAGGTCAGGGGATCACGGGAGCCGCCGCGTTGAAAAAGCAGCCGGTCTATTCTCCCGACGTCAGCCATGATTCTCGCTATCTCTGTTCTGCCAAGTCCACACGTTCTGAGTTGGCCATTCCGTTGATGGTGCGGGATGAAGTGGTAGGGGTGCTCGACTGTCAAAGCGACCGGCTGGATCATTTCGATTCCGAGACCATCGATCTGCTTACGCTTTTCTCGACGCAAGCGTCGATGGCGCTGCAGAACGCGCGGCTGTATTCACTGGAGCAGCAACGGGCGCGGCAACTGCAGGCGATCAACGCCATTGCGCAACAGACCACGGCTGTCCTCGAATTGGAGGAATTGCTGAACCGGGTGTGCCAGCTGGTCAAGGACGCGTTCCGTGTATCGCACGTTTCCCTTTTCTTACGTGAAGATAAAGACTTGGTGTTGCGTTCTCATCACGGCACGCTGACCCCGCGCATCCCGCAAGGCGGGCGGTTTCCGGCGGCTAACGAGCCGTGGGCGACCATTCTGACGGGAAGCCGGACGATGGTGGAGAGCGACCTGCGCAGCGCCACCACGATGAAATTTTTTGCCGAGTCGGCGTCGCGTTTGCGTATTCCCTTGGTGTCGTTCGGACAGGCGCTTGGAGTCCTTGCGCTCGATAGCTCGCAGCCTGACGCGTTTCGTGACGGAGATCTGGAGTCGCTGGAATCGGTCGCCGACATTTGCGCCACTGCCATTCAGAACGCGCATTACGTTGAGCGCGTAAAGCAGCTCGCCTATCTCGATGGCTTGACGGGAATTTTCAACCGCCGCTTTTTCGAATTGCGCATCTCGGAAGAGATTGAGCGCGCCCGCCGCTACGGCACTGGCATGGCCGTCATCATGGCCGATATCGACCAGTTCAAGCGGCTCAACGACGAGTTTGGTCATGTGCTCGGCGATGAAGTGTTGCGGCAGGTTTCTTCGCTGTTCAATCAGCAGTTGCGTAAGATTGACGTCGTCTGCCGTTACGGGGGCGAAGAATTCGGGATTCTGTTGACTCAGACCAATGCGCAACACGCGATGAATATCGCCGAGAAATTGCGGAAGATTGTTGCCACCTGGCAGTTTCCCGGCGTGCCGCGGACTGTCACCATCAGTGCGGGAACCGCAGCCTTTCCCGATCAGGGGATTACGCGAGACGAACTGGTTAAGGCGGCGGATGCTGCCTTATACGCCGCGAAAGTCGCGGGGCGAAATAAGGTATGCCTCGGAATTGCTGCGCGCGCCAGCGCAGCCGGATCTTAAATGCGGCCGTTCTAGATATCCAGCCAGGCTCCCTGCATCTCAATCCGGAGCTGGTCCATTTCCCTCTGCATCTTTTCGCGACCCTTCAGAAGTTCCTGCTGTAATTTAGGACCCAGTTCCTGTCGTAGCTTCTCCGTTTGTTCTTTGATCTGTTTTTGCTGCGAGCACAGAGATTTCCGCAGTTCCTTCGACGCTTGTTTGGTGGCCAATTCTATTTGTGGCCGAAGTTTGGCAACCTCGTTCTGAACTTCGCTCAACTCCATCTGCGTATCCGCATCAAGTTCCGGCGCTTCGAGACTCTCCTCGATCATCTCCCCGGATTCTTTGCGGTCAGGCAAGGTGAGGGTTAGAGTTTGTTCCTTCTTGTCGCGGATCACCGTGACATTCACCGATCCCGCGCTTTGGTTCCGCAAAGCGTGGGTAAAGTCGCTGGTATCGTGCACCGCCTGTTCGCCCACGCGAACGATCACGTCTCCGGCATGCAAGCCGGCCTTGTCGGCGCGGCTGCCTTTTTCCACCGAACGCACCAGGACTCCGTTGCCACTCTTGGCGCCAAAAAACTCACCCAGTTGCGGAGTAAGGTTTTCCACCATCAATCCGCTCCGCATCGACGAGTGTACATAGACCACGCCAATGTTCGGAACCTCGAAGTTCTGCATGTTAGGCATCGGCGGCATTTCGAAATGGAAGTCGTCTTTGCTCTTCGCGATGTGCGGAAATTCAGACCGCCGGTCGCCAAGCTGCACTTTAATAGTCAGCGGCTGCCCGTCGCGGCTCAGGCCGAGCGAGACCACGCGCCCTGCCGGCGTCTCATGAATCATGCGCTGCAGCTGCGACTTGCTTTCGACTGCCGCCCCATTCATGCTCAAAATCACGTCGTGCTCTTTGATTCCGGCCTTTCCCGCGGGAGCATCCTGATCGACCATGGTTACTTCCACGCCCTGTTCTTCTTTCAGTTTGAGCGCGCCGAGGCGGTCGGCGCTGATATCCACGATGTCCACGCCCAGGTAGGAACTTCCGCCCGAATCTTCGCTGGAAATTCCGTAGGGCTGCGAAGAATCCATAACCCAGTTTTGCTCGGCGGACGAGCAACTGAGCAGCATCGGCAGAAAAGCGATCGTTGTCAAAATGTATTTCCGCATGGCAGAACCTCCGTTTAACGCCCTTCAACCCGTACTACCCTTCACCGGTTCGCGCGTTTAAAACAAATATCCCCGGTTGTCGTTCGAACCTTCAGCACAGGGCCACCGCCGTTCAATTTGCCTTCGGCACTCAGCGACCTTGGCCCCCACTTATCCCCTTCGCTGGCAATGTGGATGTCGGGAAAATCCGACGTGATGCGGTGTCCATTTCCCAAATCCACGCTGCCACGCACCGAGATGGCGACATCCGCCGCGATGTACACCGTTATATCTCCCGCGGAAGTCTCGAGCGTGGAATCGCTGGGCGCGGCCCCGGTTTTTATAAACTTCACCACGATACCGCCCGCGCCGGTCTCCACGCGCGCCGAAGGAACACCATAAAGTTCGATTCCGCCGCCGCCAGTGTGGGCCTCGACATGCCCTTTGGACGAGGTCAAATGAATGCTGCCGCCGCCGGTCTCAATCTCGGCCGGCCCGCCAATATCTCCCAGGTCGATGCTGCCCCCGCCGGTTTCCGCCTTCACCTTGCCACTGCACTGATGAACCTCAATCGAACCGCCGCCGGTCTCGATGCTGGCGCCCTCCGTGGCGGACATGATCTCGACACTGCCGCCACCGGTTTCCGCAACAATTTTTCCGTTAGCGTGATGCACCTCAATCGAGCCGCCGCCCGTATGCAGCCCAATATCTCCCTTGATGGTTCCGACATCGATGGACCCGCCGCCGGTCTCTGCGTGTGCGCCTCCGCCAATGTCATCCAGGTGCATGCTCCCGCCACCGCTCTCGGCTTCCACCCGCCCCGCGATTCCGGTGGTATCGATGTTGCCGCCCTCGGTCTCGATTTTCACCAAGGTAATTTCGCGCGGGACGTTAATGGAAAATTCTCCTGAAAACTTGTGGGGGCGTCTGCCTTGCCAGTCGCCCACAATCCAAGCCGTATCTCCGCGAATGTAAGCGCCGACTTTGAAGGACTCGAACTGGCGGCGCGCGTCTTGCTCGGACGAAGTATAGGATTTTGAATGAACTACGTAGCTAATTCCCGCTTGCTGCCCTCCGTGCACCACCACCGAACCCATATCTACTTTGACTCGCAGGTTCTTGACTCCAGTGAGCGTCCCGGTAATCTCCTGTTCCCAGGCTCCCCCTTCGCGAGTAATCCGCGTTTCCTGCGCCGTGGCCAGTGGCGCAAGCAAAGCCAACACCAACAGCAATCTGACGAATTGTGGCGAACGCTTCAAATATGCCCCCTTCAGGTTCTGTGACGTCAATCAATTTCCGGCAATTGCGCCAGCATCGTACGAGCCTGCGATTTGATGTATTGGCTTTGATCTTTCGCTGCCAGCGTCATCAACACGCCGCGCACGCTGCCATCGGCCTTCGCCGGCTCGATCAAACGCAGCGCTTCGGTTCGTACTCCGGGATTCGAATCATTCACCAAAGCCTCCAGCACCACATCCCGGACGCGCACATCATCTTTCACAAAACTTCCCAGACCGTCCAGCGCTTTCAGCCGTACTCCGGGATTCGTGTCGTAGCGAAGCGCATAAATCAACGCATCTCGCACCTGCGAAACATCCGGCTTCTTGGTCAGCAGGTCGACGGAATCCATGCGCACGCCGGAATTGTAGTTGTTCCGTGCCGCGAACAGCAGAAGTTGCTGGATGCGCTGATCGTTCATCGACCCCTGCGCCTCTGATGTTGAAACCGTGTCGTATTTGATGTTGATCTGGTTCGAGCTAGGATCCTGGGTGATGGAACGGATTCCAGTGATCGAAGCCTCAGCCGGGGTGGGAGTTGCGCTCGTGGATGCCGTTTGGGAAGGATGGGCGAGTACGCGGTACGCGGTTCCAACTCCACCCGCGAAGCCCAGAATCAAAATCGCCGAGGCCAACGCAGGCGAGAAGCGCGTCTGCCGCAGCCAGTTTGCCGGGTCAAATGCCAGCCGTTGCCAGAAGCGCCCTTGCTCAGCAGTCTCCAGGGCTTCCTGCAGCCGCATGCGCGAGGCGGCGAGTAGATTCGGCGTGGGATCCGGAGACGGTTCCTGAGCGAGCAGCGCGTGGAACTCCTGCTCCGCCTTCAGTTCCGCCGCGCAGTCGGCGCAGCGGGCGATATGCTGATCGAGTTCATGGCGGGCGTCATCGGCCAGTTCGCCGTAAACATGCAGCGTGATATTTTCTCGAACCCATTCGCACTTCATAATCGCACTCCCTCTTCGACCACGAACCATGTGAGGGCAGCCGCCCTCGGCTGTCCGACCCGGCCCTGGCTATCGCATATCCGCCAACTGGCCGCGCAATTTCTGCGTGGCTCGGAAAAGCGTGTTCTTCGCAGTCTCTTCCGTCGTATGCAAAATCTCACCCACGGTCCGTAACTTCAATCCGTGATAATGCTTCAGCTCAAACACCATGCGTTCCCGCGGCGTTAGTTTTTCGAGCGCTCCAGAGATTCGCGCACCAAGTTGCCGCCGCATCAAATCGCGCTCTGGATTCGCCCCCGCTCGCCCATCCGGAACCTGGTCGAGCAGGTCATACTCGCCGCCGTTACCGTCTTTCGCGACCGGCGCGTCTTCTTTGCGCACTGTTTTCTTGCGCAAGTGATCGAGGCAAAGATTGGTTACGATGCGGTAAATCCAGGTATAGAACGAGCACTCGAAGCGAAAGCTTCCAATGTTCTTGTAGGCCTTGAGGAAGGCGTCCTGGTAGACGTCCTGGGCGTCGTGCTCGGTGCCGGTCAGGTGTAGCGCCAGCCGCAACACGGCCTGATCGTAGTGACGCACGAGTTCCTCGAAGGCGGCGCGGTCCCCGCGTTGCGCCTCGCGGATGAGAATCGTGTCGTCGATGCGGCGTTCTTGACCAGCCATGCGGCCCCGCGTGGGGTCCTGGATTTTACTGACTATGCCACCGCTGACCCGCTCCACTCGATCCGCTTTCGTTTTCGAGTGGACCCGTTTACCAACCGCAAGTGTTAATGCCCAAACCTCGGCCGGCATCTTTTGTCCTGTCCTCTACCGCCCGGTGTCAATGCCGTACCCGGGCTGGCACAGGAATAGACGGTCGATCAGGGGAAGCGTGAGCAGGAATTATAGGCCGGAGATGGGAATTTCTGCTTGAGGCTCAACAAGTTGGGAAACGGTAAACAGGGATAGACATCTGTGGGACAGCCGCCCTCGGCTGTCCGTCGAGCGAAGCTCGATCTTGCATCCCGAGAGCGACGGTTGCTCGGCCGCGACATTCCTCCAGCTCTCCGTGTTCATAAGCAATGTAGCGACACCGTCTATAATTGTGGTGTCTTCTGCCCGCCCGTTTTCACAAATCTAGATTTCGAGGTATCTCGTGTCCCTCCGCTCGCCTGTCGCCCTCGTCGCCCTACTAGTTAGCTTCCTTCAATTTTTGGCTGGAATCAGCGCCGCGCAAGCTCCTGCCCGGATGTGCACTCCATCGTTAGGCTCGCCCGTGGTGGTCGCCTCTCCGGCGCAGCGCCTCGCGGCGGGAGCGAAGGCCGAGCCGCCACTCACCGATGGTTTTGACTGGCCTGACACGCCTCTCGGCGTTATCAAGACGGCGGGCGGGTACAAATTCTTTGGCAGCGACGGCGGCTCGCACAACCGCCAGATATGGCACGGGCATTGGGTCGGCAATAATAAATACGGTTCAATTACCACTACGGTGGGAACGCTCGACAACCCGCTGGGCGTGGAGAATCCGCGGGACGTCAGCGTTTCTCCGAACCCTGATCCTTCTGTAAATCCCATCTATCCCAGCTACGGATACATGGGCGGAGGTCCGGTTTTTCAGGTGCCGGAGGGCATGACCGGGGCTGGAAAACTGCTGGCGACCTATCACGGAGAATTGCCGAACGATGCGCTGTACGCGGCTTTGGGCCTGGCTGCTTCGTCGGATAACGGCTTGCATTGGACGGACCTGGGCGAGATCATCCGCCTGAACCAGGCTTACACGGTCGGACTCGATGGCTTTGAAATTGGCGATGGGCCACTCGTGCTCTCGCCCGACGGCAAATATTTTTATTTGTATTTTCCCGATTGGATCGCCAACGGCACGCTGCACACCACGAATACTCAGGGCGTCTCTACAACTACCAATGTCTCGGTCGCGCGCGCGTTGGCTGAGGACGTACTAGAGGCCGCGTTCGGATCGTCGCCCAGGCACTCCATCACGTTCCAGAAATTTTATGAGGGAAGCTGGATTCTGCAGCCCGCGACCGGCGGGGCCTCGACCGACCTGGTTCCCAATGCGCCGTTTTCTGGATATCTCGATATCCACTACAACGCATGGTTGAAGCGCTATGTCATGATCGTCTCCGACGATACGGATTTTGCTTACGCTGAATCGGTGGATGGGCTGCACTGGACGCAGCCGATTTCGGTGGGGACCTTTGGGCCGATCGCGGCGTATCCCACGGCGGTGGGGCTTGGCGACGATCCGCATATTCTGGGTAAAAACTTTTACCTGTACTACACGCACCTGCCAATCGATGGGACGGGATGGACGAATGGTGCGTTGATCAGGCTGACGGTTACGTGCCAATGAGGTTCGCGTGGGGTAACGTGTAAAATAAACCCATGACTGGCGTCCAGTTCGTCACCGATGGCAAGGGCCGCAAAGTCGCGGTGCTCATCGATCTGAAGAAGCACGGGGCCCGGCTTCAGGATTTCTGGGACGGGCTGATCTCAGAATCCCGCCGCGGGGAGCCGGGGATACCGCTGGAAAAAGTTAAGGCGGATCTCGCAAAGCGCGGGCGTCTGCGTGGATAGTTATGCCGTCGAGCTAAAACCTCAGCGCGCAAAGAACTCGAATCTCTTCCCGATACAGTATTGGCGCGTGTAGTCCGCAGGCTCGAATCGCTGCGGCAGGATCCAAGGCCCCAGGGATGCAAGAAGCTCAGAGGCTATAACGATCAATGGCGTATCAGAATTGGCGACTGGCGAGTCGTATACATCGTCGACGACAAGACGAGGCTGGTTAGCGTGACTCGCATAGCGCATCGTCGCGAAGTCTACGACTAACTACTCCGCGACCGCTTCCTTCTCGATGACTACCTTCAAGTGCGCGGTCACGTCCTTGTGCAGCTTCACTGGCACGGTGAACTCGCCCAAGGACTTCAGCGGGTCGTGGAGCTGGATCTGGCGGCGGTCGAGGGTGACTCCCTTTTTCGCGACGGCTTCGGCGATGTCGCCGGAAGTGACCGAGCCGAACAGATGATCGTGCTCGCCCGAACGGCGCTGGAACGAAACTGACAGCCCGTCAAACTGCTTGGCGAGTTCTTCAGCCTGCGTCTTTTCCTTGGCCGACTTGCGCACCGACGCGGCCTTCATCTGCACGATGACGGCTTTATTGCCGGCGTCGGCTTGAATGGCCAGCTTGCGCGGGAGGAGATAGTTGCGTCCGTAGCCTTCGGCGACCTTCACGACGTCGCCGCGCGATCCCAGCTTGGTTACATCTTCTTTGAGAATGACTTCCATGTTATGACTCCGATTCGGAATTCTTTTGCCACGGATTTACACGGATTGTCACGGATAAAACGAAATATATAAAAAGCTCTATCCGTGAAGATCTGTGGAATCCGTGGCGAATATCTTTTACGATGCGCGCCCGGCGAATGGCAGCAAGGCGATATTGCGGGCCTGCTTGATGGCAGTGGCGAGCCGGTGTTGATGCGGCGAGCACACGCCGGTCAGGCGACGGGGCACGATCTTGCCGCTCTCGGCGACGAACTGGCCAAGCAGGCGGTAATCTTTGTAGTTGATGTCCGCGATTTTCTCGGTGCAGAATTTGCAAACTTTCTTGCGCCGGAAAAATTTGCGGCCACCTTCACGCGGAGGACCGCCGGGGCCGGAACGTCCGCCACCGCCGCCTCCACCGAAGCGGGGACGGTCGCCGCCGCCGGAACGCTCTCCGAAGGGCCGCGAGGGGCGATCTCCGGATGGCGCTGGTGCTTTTGTCTCTTCAGTCATAATGCTCCTTTAACTCAGTGGCCAGTTCGACGGCCTACTTCTCTCTCGTAAAGTGGCGCGCAGCCAATCTCTGATTGCTGATTTTTGATTGCTGACTAACACCCCTGAACGCTGGGACTCTTACGTCAACAATCAAAAACCAGCAATCAATAATGGCTTACGCCGTTGCTGGAGTTTCCTGTGCAGCTGGCGCGGGCGCTTCCTCCGCCGCAGGCGCTGCCGGCTGCGCGCTCACTTTCTTTTTCGCGTCACGCAGCTTCTTGATTTTCTCCAGGCGCTTCTGTTCTTCGTCAATGCGCACGGTGAGGAATTTAATCACCGGCTCAGTAACGCGCAGGCGGCGCTCCAGTTCGTGAACAACCGTTCCCGCGCCTTCGATGGTCATCAGAATGTAAAGACCCTCGCGGAACTTGCGCACCATGTACGCCAGACGGCGTTTGCCCATGCGGTCGATACTCTTGATCGAGCCCGAGGCCGAAGTTACAGTCGTCTCCAGGGTCGAAATCAGCTTCTCTAAATCTTCGTCCGCCATATCGGGGCGGACAATAAACATCAGTTCATAAGTACGATTCATTCTTATCTCCAAATCTTGGCCACGGATCTCTCGGATTGCCACGGATAAAACCTTTCAAAGATTTTTGATCCGTGAGGATCCGTGCAAATCCGCGGCTAATCTTTCTCTTCTTTGCGGTTGAAGCGGTTCATCGCCGCTGCCGCGCCTTCGGTCAAAATCACTTTCACTGCATCTGCGGCGGTGTCGAGCATTTCGTCCACTAGCGCGAGCGCTGCCTTGTTCATTGGCGCCAGCAAATAGCGCTGGCCATCTTCTAGTTTGCGTTCCGGGGCAACGCCCATCCGGATGCGCAAAAAATCCTGTGTGCCCAGCGCACCGATGATCGACTCGATGCCGTTATGCCCCGCTGAACTCCGCCGTGTATGAATACGCAACGTGCCCAGCGGAAAATCCAGTTCATCCTGAATTACGATCAAGTCCGACTCCGGCTTTAGGTCGTACTCCGCTACCAACTCCCGGACCGATACGCCACTCAGGTTCATGAAGGTCTCGGGCTTGGCCAGCAGCACCGGCTCGTCCCCAACCTGCATTCTTGCCGTCAGAGCCCGGCATTGCCGGTTTCTGATCTCGATGCCGAGCTCGCCAGCGATGCGATCCACCGCCAGAAAGCCCAGGTTGTGCGGCGTGAATTGATACTCGATGCCTGGATTGCCGAGACCGACGATCAGTTTCACGCCGTCATCCTGAAACCATGCAGCCCAGAGCCGCGCTGCGCGCGGCGGACAGCCGAGAGCGGCTGTCCCCACATGAGCACTATTTCTTCTCCTTCTTCTCGGCCTTCTTCTCGCCTTTGTCCGCCTTGGCGTCGCCAGCTTCCTCGCCTTCGGCATCCGCCTTGCCCTTCTTGATGACTTCGGGCTCGGCCGGCGCGGCTCCAGCTTCGGCAGCTGTAGCTTCCGGAGTGGCCACTACTTCTTCCTTCACAGAGGTGACGTGCGCCACTGGCTGGTTTGCTTCGCTCAGGAACTTCAGCTTCTCGTTGTGCGGCAAATCCGAGACGCGGAGGACTTTGCCGAAGGTCAGCTCGCTGACATCGACATCGATGTGGCTTGGAATGTCGCCGGGCAAGCACTCAACTTCTACTTCGCGCAGCATCTGTTCGAGGATTCCGCCTTCGGTCTTCACGCCGATGGGCACGCCCTGGAGAATAATCGGCACGTTGACGCGCAACGCCTTGTCCATGGCGATGCGCTTCAGGTCGATGTGCAGCAGATGGCCCTTGATGGGCTCATACTGCCAGTCGACGATCATGACCTTGGACTGTTCTCCGCCATGCAGCGCGAGATCGAAGATGGTGTTGTGGCCGCTGTCGGAGCGCAGAATGCGCAGGACGTGCCGCGGGTCCACGGTAACTGGCAGCGAGTCCTTGCCCGCGCCGTAAACGACCGCAGGAATCTTGCCTTGCATGCGCACGCGCCGGGCGTGGTTCTTGGTGCCCGCTTCCCGCGGCTGCGCTTCCAGAGTATTTTGTTCAATCGTTGTAGCCATAATTTCGTTTCCTGCCTTCGCTTAGTAAATCTTGATCTTCTTAAACCTAAATAAATAACTTGCTGACCGAAGTCTCTTCGTGATTCGCCTGAATGGCGCGGCCGATCAATCCCGCAATTGACAGCACGCGAATCTTCGGCTCTTGCCTGGCTTCTTCATTCAACGGGATGGTGTTCGTAACCACCACCTCGCGGATTACCGACTTTGCTATGTTCTGCACCGCCGGATACGACAGCACGGCGTGCGAAGAACAGGCATACACTTCGGTCCCGCCATTTTCCATCAACGCTGCGGCGGTCTTTACAAGCGTGCCTGCGGTATCGATCAAATCGTCGATGATCAAACAGGTCCGGCCCTTCACGTCGCCGATCACGTGCATTACTTCGGCCACGTTCACGTCAGTGCGCCGCTTGTCGACGATGGCCAGGGCCGCGTCCACTTTCTTCGCGAAAAACCGCGCCCGCTCCACGCCGCCCGCATCGGGTGAAACCACCGTTAAATTCGGCAGGTTCAGCTTGCGGAAGTGATCGACCAGCACCGGCGAAGCGAACAAATGATCCACCGGGATGTTGAAAAATCCCTGCAACTGCGGCGTATGTAAATCCACGATCAGCGCGCGGTGTGCTCCGGCGGTCGTCAATAAATCTGCGACCAGCTTCGAAGAAATTGGACTGCGCGGCTTGTCTTTGCGGTCCTGCCGGGCATAACCAAAATAAGGCATCACCGCCGTAATGCGGCGGGCCGATGCGCGCTTCAGCGCATCGATCATCAGCAACAACTCCATCAAGTGCTCATCGACACTGGTGCTTCGGCCGCCGTCTTTGTGGGCGGCGCGGCAGGTCGGCTGCATTACGAAAACATCCGCGCCGCGCACATTCTCCTGAATCTGCACATAGGCCTCGCCGTCGGCGAAGCGGATCACCTGCGCCTGACCGCGCTGCATTCCGAGGAACTGACAGACTTCGTCAGCCAACGGCTCGTTCGCGGTTCCGCTGAAGATCTTGAACTTCTCATCCACCCGCGCCCGCGGCTTGCGGTCGGACTTCTCGTCGGGCATGGGTGGAGCGCTCTTTTCCATCTTCTCGGCTTTTTCGGTCGGCGTGACTAAAGTGGCCATAGTTAGCTCTTAGCCTTTAGCTGTTAGCTCTTAGCCAAATCTTTTCACTCTTCGCAACAAGCCAAGAGCGAAAGGCTAACAGCTGATTTTCTGGCTGGGCCGCTAGGATTCGAACCTAGACAAAGTGCTCCAAAGGCACTTGACCTACCATTAGTCGACGGCCCAGTAAGCCATTGTTGATTTTGGATTGATGATTGTCGATTGGATCCCGGCCAACCAACATACTTATTGTCAATCAACAATCAAAAATCAACAATCAAAACTTTTCCGGACCATATGACCACAGACCATGTGGCGACGGCCGCCCAAGCGAAGGCGAAGCCGAGCGCCCGTGACATGCCTCTCGCAGGCAACCGATTCACCCGACGAAGCTTCTCTTCCAGTACTGCCGCCGCGGCAGCGTCACCGTCGCTTGCACCGCCCACCCCTGCTTTCGCAGTTTGGTCACGGCCGCGCTCGCTGCGTTTTTCGAGGCAAACAGCCCGTACAACGTGGACCCGGAGCCTGACAGCGACGCATATTTCGCGCCCGCGCGCTCCAGCGCACGCTTTACTTCACTCAGTTCGGGATACTCAGGAAAGACGACCTGTTCAAAGTCGTTCTTGATCCCGGCCCGGACAAGCTCGAGAAGTGGATTCTCGCGCCGGCCCCTTCTAAAAGGAGCACCGGAGTAACTCTCGCCCAGCCACGCCGACAGCCCTCGGCCAAGCTCGATCATTCTATCGGATGCTTGCGGTAGCGTCAATTTGCCATCCCAGGCGGCAAAGGCTTTCGGCGTGGATATCCCCACTTCCGGAGTCACGATGACGCAGGGCGTCGCGGGAAAATCTTCGAGCGGATAGACCTGCTCGCCGCGGCCAATGCCGAGTATTGTCCCGCCTACAAGGAATAGCGGAAGATCAGAACCGACTTCCGCTGTCATGCGCAAGCGCTCTTGCGCTGGTAGAGATTTCTTTAACGCGCGCTCCAAGCCCAGCAAAACCGCGACGGCGTTGGCGGAAGCCCCTCCTAAACCGCCTTGCACCGGCAACCGCTTTTCAATCTCAATTGTTACCCGGCCCTTGGCTTTCAGCGAAGCCATTGCCTTTTCAACAATGCGGTAGCAGGTGTTCGATTCGTCGCGGGGAACGCGAGGGTCTGCGCATTGAATCTCAATTCCGCTTCCTCGTCCGATGGTTACTCGAATTACATCGTGGAGTCCGATCGTCTGATAGATCGTGAGCAGTTCATGGAATCCATCGTCGCGACGCGCGCCAATGCATAGGCCAAGGTTAATCTTCGCGAAGGATCGGACGATCACGGTCATGGGAGGATGATTGTAAAACGCGCCGAGCTTTTTGGGAGTTCATTTCTGGATTTTGCAGAGCCGAAGCTTGAGGTGCCTGATTGTCAATGGCGCTCTGACAGACAAATCATCTCCTCGACACGTGACCTTGGTAATCTCGACTGTAATCGAAAATAAGAGCACCTTAATAATAAGAAGATTCCGGTTATGAACTGGTAACTGCCCCCTGCTGGAATCAAGCACGACCGCAAACACGAGTGCTGCCGCTTCGGCGAACCCTGTGCAGCACGATTCCGCAAGATGCGGTGTAAGCCGTTGCGCGCGGAGTAAGACCGATCGACCCAAATTTAAGCCCGCGTTGCTACGCGACTCGCAAGCCGTGAGCAACGGGCGGTGGGCTATCAGGGAGTATTTGCAATGCGGACACTAATCTTTCGCTGTCTGCTGTTATTTTCGGTTCTCGCGGTCGCCACGTTTGCCACCGCGCAGAGCAGCTATAAAGTCATCTCCGTTACCAACGGTGGCACAATTGCCGGCACCATTAAATGGTCCGGCGCGGTTCCGCGCGAACTGGACTTTCCCGTTACCAAAGATCCCCAGATCTGCGATCCGCAAGGCAAGAAGTCCGTCAGCCTTGAGCGGCTCATCATCGGCCCAGATGGCGGGGTAGCGAACACCATCGTCTATCTCAAAAACGTGTCAGCCGGCAAAGCGCTGGAACTTCCCGAGCAGCGCCGGCACCTCGACCAGCGCCGTTGCCATTACGTTCCGCACATTCTTCTGGTGCCTGAAAAGGCCGATCTGCAGATGCAAAGCTCCGACGCTACTCTGCACACCATTCACATGGACGGAGCAGCTACTTATAACTTGCCCTTCCCTTTCCCCAATCAGATCAGCTCGCGCAACATGTCAACGCCTGGTCTGGTAAACCTCCGCTGCAACGGCGGCCACGTTTGGATGAACGCCGAGATGATGGTTGTCCCTCATCCTTATTACGCCGTCACCGACGAGAGCGGACGCTTCGAGTTCACCGGCGTCCCTCCGGGAACTTATCAGATCGTGGCCTGGCATGAAGGCTGGGGTCTGGCTGGGAAGGAGCAAGCGTTTGACGTGTTGACGGAACATGCCGTCCAGCGGCCGATTTTTACGGAACCGAAGACATGGGAGAAGTCAGTAACCGTTAACGCGAATCAGCCGAGCACAGTAAACTTTGTACTAGGAAACAAGTAAGAGGGTTGGGTCGTATGGGGCGAACACTCTTGTCCGCCAACTGACGGCGGTAAGTGAGACGGCCGGGCTTTCTCGACGCGAATCTCGGAAGAAACCCCGCTTCGCTTGCACAGTCTGCTCGTGGTTAGATTTCGCGGGCGGGGGCGCCCGCGCCACATTTAACTGCGGCGCTTATACAGCACGGCAAATTCAAATCCCGCATTTGCGGGGAATAACTCTGCGACTTTTCTTAACCGCTCGGCCAGCGCCGAGGGAGCCAGCAGAGGGTAATCCCGCTCCCGTAGATCGTAATAATCCACATCTAAAAATAGAGATAACAGATAGATCGAGATGGTATCGGAGAACGTAGCCTCAAAATACTCGTTCTTGAATTTCTCCGCATCGGGGCCGCCGGCCAGGGCCAGTTTGCGGGCTTCCCAAGCATCAAGAGAAGTCTCGCCACGCGTGCCAGCTTCAGCCTGCTTCCAGGCCAACTCGCTGAATTCGTGCGACAGCCCGGCGATCTCGACCAGCGCGTGCCCGACATTGATATAAAACTCGAACGCCACGGAAAACTTGTCGTCCATCAACCGCGTCGAAATAAATACGCACTGGGAATCGCCCAGGTTCAGATTGCGATGGCAGACCGCGATGTCGCTGAGCGCCACATCATAGCGATCCGCAATCAGGATCTCTTCCCCCTGGGTCACGGTGAGCGGAACAAAATAATAGGCTTTGCGTTTCAGCGCGGAAGCGATCTTGGTGGGCACCGCCGCAATCATCCGCTCCAGATCAAACGAGCTGATAGAGGTCTCGCCGGCCACGGCATAACACACGCCGTTCGGCGCCTGCGAAACCGGCGTCATCCGGACCACATCCGCGGGGCTCCGAGTAATTGCTGGTGCAACTTGCGACATTCTTGCTCTGTTATACACCAGCCAGCGCTTGCGTTACCGTCGCGGCACCCACCGTTCTCGTCGCTCCCGCTCTGAGTTCGTCCTCTTCCGGTCTGTTCACCTGCCGCCAGCAAGGCGCAACCGCCGGCAATTTGACACAGCGCCCGGCCGTCGCGGTCTGTTGGCGGCCGGGCATAAAGCGCCAGTTGCTAGAAAAGCGGCTTGAGCCCTCCGAAGACGTGGCTCACGTTGGTCGTGTTGCTGCCGTGGCACGTGAAGCAATTCGAGCCTCCATTTGCCAGTGTGTTGTCCTTGCCTTGCTGGTAAGTCTCCATCGTGGTGTTGGACATTGCGCTGGTGCCAACCGGACAACCAGTAGAAACTCCGCAACTGGGAAGGCCGTCACCCAGGCCGGTGGGAGAGCCGCCGTTGACAGTCCAAGTTGCGCCGGTCATGACGTAGTTGTTGCGAACGTCGCCACTAAAAGCCGACACTCCAGTAATACTATTGTTGATGGAAATGATCTCCGTGTTCGAGGCCGCGGTCGACGCGTCTAAAGGATTTGGACGAACGTCGGTAGCTGCTCCGAAAGCCTTCCATCGTATGGTATCGCTCGGGGAGATCGTGGGGTTCCCTGTAATGTTCGGCGGTGAATTGAACGACATATGCGGGTTGTTGAAAGACGTAGCGGTGGTGGAGGAAAACACCCAGGGTACGCTTGTGCCCCCGATTACTGGCAGGTTTGCCACGTTCTGCTGCACCGTTGCGGTTGCGTTGCTGGCGTTGATGTAGGAATAGGTGGTAGTGGGGGCGTTGGCAACATGCTCAAAGGTTGACCAGATCATCTCCGGATGCCCCGCTACACTCCCCACAACGTGCATGCCAACCAGGGCCAACTTTACGGTCTGCTGCCCGGTGGCAGTCATCGTTGTGGTGCCTGAGGGTGGGGGCGGAGCCGGGCTGTACGTCGGTATGGTTGCGGTCATGGTGATGTAACTGCTCGCGTTAGGAAGTCCCGCGGCCACCACCCACGCCGACTTTACCTCGATCGCCAGTGCGGTGGGATCGGGAAACGTCTCCCCGTGCGCCGAGGCGAAACTCGTAATCTGGTTCAACTGCGTTTGAATCGTAGGGAAACAGGTGATTCCCGACGACGGCGTGCAGATCCCGTCGCTGCCCAGCGAAATTGCGCTGTCCTTCACGGCGGTCGCATAGTAGGCATATACGTCGTTCACAATGGTTGCGTAGTAGACCAGAGATCCCCCAGCCGACGTTTGCGCCTCCAGCACCCCGCTGCCGATAGGATTGCTGCCTACGGCCTCGCCTTGCTCGACGTCAATGACCGCGAGAGACGGATCGATAAAGATCGGGAACCCGTTGATCATGAACCTTTGAGCCGTGATCATCGTCGGGATCTGTACTCCAGCTATCTGGGCTCGATCCTCCGTCATTACGCCTTTGGAGGGTTGAGCCTGAATCACCTTGCCGTTGGTGTCCAGCAGAATGGCTTTTCCCTTTTCCACTCTCACATTCGCGATTTCGATCGTCTCGCCCGTAACGCTGCGGACGAGCGGTTTCGCGCCCTTCGGCGCAGCCTTGAATTGGAAGGGTCTTCCGGACCTATCGAAAAGTAGCTGCAGCCCTTGCGGGCCCGCCTGCGCGGCACGCAATCCGAAGGGCCTGATGAAGCCCGCCGAATGCCGAAGGAAGGTGCGGCTGCCGTCGGATGCGGGGGGTGAGACATCGAAGAAAGTAGGCGAATCCACGATAAGCCCTCCGCCCCCGCCGTAAGTAGGCGGAGCTGACGAGGTCAGCCACAGAAAATCCTGCTTCGCCCACTGGTAGAAGCTACAGTTGGGCGTATTGGGGAAGGTAACGCTATTGGCCGGGCTTACGACGCCGTTTACAGCGACCACTCCCGTGGTTGCTGGGGGTATCGGTGTGAACCAGGTCGCGAATACCGCGGGCGTGACCACGCAAGAGGGGTTCGGGTCAGTCGGCAGCAAGGTCATCGGGTTCAGGGGCGGTGCTGGGGGTGGCCCCGGTGGGCACCCTCCAAATCCCATCATCAGAACTACAGCGGCGGTTATCACCACGACCTGGGCGACTCTACTTGATGTTGGCATCTGCTTGTCCTCCTCGCAATTCTTCCGGCTTGAGAGGATAGTGACCAGCAGCACACAATCGTTACACAATCGCGCAGGTTAAAGCTGTGAGGTTAAATTTCATACGCTGCAGCGGACTTAACTACTCAACCCCCGTTATCCAGACCGTGCCACCCAGACCATGATTTGAACCGCTACTGCCGGCCATCGGATGGTGTAGCTTAGAACCATGCCGCCGACCCCGCACCCACCTCGCTGGTATGCGATCCCGGTGCGCGTCCTGCTGGTGACGTTCATCGGCACGCTCATATCATTCGCCGTCAGCCTGCTGCTCGGCATCCTCGGGACCGTAGTCGCATCATCGCTGCGACACGTCAATCCCAATATGACGGTGGCCTACCGCGACATCGCGCTTCCAGCGGCCATAGTCGCGGGAATCATCATCTTTGTGCTCGCGCTCACTATGGAAATCCGCCACTACCGCCAGTCCAAAACGCTGGCTGGGATCGAGCGGGTGAGCTAAGGATGACAGCAGATAAGTCCAGGGATCGTCGGCCCCGCATTGCCATCCCCATGCCGCACTCGCTCGACCGCGAATATGCCGAGCGCGCGATTCCGCAATACGAGCGCGCTGTCGAACAAGCTGGAGGTGAACCGGTTCGCATCCCGCTCGATCACACGCAGGCCGAAGTTATAAAGCGCATCGAGGGTTGTGACGGAGTGCTGCTGCCCGGCAGTAAGGCCGACGTCGATCCGGCCAGATTCGGCGCGCCGCGCTCTCCTCATACCGCAACCGCAGACCCGCGCCGGGATGCCGTCGACGATCTTTTGCTGCGAGACGCTTACAGCTCCCGCAAACCGGTCCTCGGCATCTGTTATGGACTGCAGAGCCTCAATGTCTACCGCGAAGGATCGTTGATCCAGCACATTCCGGATTTTCTGCCGGAAGAGTTGCGCACCCGGGTCGATCACGAAGCCGGAAAGAACGTCGCAGTCGCACACGCAATCGAGATTGTGAGCGACTCCAAGCTGGCGGGAATCCTGACCGGAGGAACTGGGAAAGAACGGGAAGGGCACGACTTTAGTCGTGCCAATAACGGCTCTGAAAAAAATGGGGCTTTAGCCCCTCGTGGTGCCAAGCTCATCGTCCCCGTGAACTCTTCGCATCACCAATCGGCCGGCGAGATCGGCAAAGGCCTGCGCATCTCCGCGCGCTGCACCGATGATGGAATCATCGAGGCACTGGAAGGCACCGCCGCAGATCACTTCGTGCTTGCGGTGCAATGGCATCCCGAGCGCTCCGTGGACCTGGATGAGGCTTCCCGCGCCATCTTCCGCGCATTGATCGACGCCGCAAAAAAGTGAGCGGCTGCTACTTCTTTTTCCGGGCCTTTTTCTTTTGAGCCCTCTTAGGAGTCGCTAACTTCTCCAGCAACACGACTACGTGTGCGATGGCGGCATTTTCCAGATTGAGCCCTTCCGGCGTCTTTGCTTTCAGTCCAACACAATTGGCGTGAATATCCAACAGCTGCGCTACGCACATTCGAATCGTTGCCGCGTGCGGTCCGATCTTTGGCGCTGCCAGAATCAGGCTGGCGTCTATATTCCCGACGGTGTATCCCGCGTCCCGCACGCGCTTCAGCGCCTCACGCAAAAAGAGCACTGAATCCGCGCCCTTCCACTTCGGGTCAGAAGGAGGAAAGAGCGCTCCAATGTCCGGAGCAGCTACGGCCCCCAGCAGCGCATCGGTGATGGCATGCAGCAGCACGTCGCCATCAGAATGTCCGCCCAAGCCCTTGTCGTGTTCCAGCGAGACACCGCCAATCTTCAGCGGAATGCCATCCCGAAATTCGTGGGAATCGAATCCGTAGCCGATGCGGGTCGTTGGTCGTTGGTCGTTAGTCGTTGGCATTTCGGGTCAGTGTCGATCTGAACTCTTTAAATAGAACTCTGCTAGTTCCATATCCGCTGGCGCTGTGATCTTGATATTGCGAGGCGAGCCCATCACGACAGCCACTTCGTGGCCTGATCTTTCTACCAGCGACGCTTCGTCGGTGCCGAGAAATCCGTCGGCGGAGGCTTCGTCGAACGCTTTCTTGATGACGCTGTAACGGAAGCCCTGCGGAGTTTGCGCCATCACGATACTTGCGCGGGGAATGGTCGCCTTGACCAGTGCACCATCAGCCGTGCGCTCGACTTGTTTCACCGTATCGACAGCAGGAAGCCCGGCGATCGCAGCGCCGTATTTCTGCGCCGCCTCGATTACCTCTTTAATAATTTCTGGGGTGACGAACGGCCGCACCGCGTCGTGCACCAGAACAACCTCATCGGGTCCCGCCGCAACCGCATTGAGCGCGTTCTCCACTGACTGTTGCCGGTGCTCGCCCCCGACCACAAGCTCCACTTTTTTCTTGATGTCTTTAACTTCGCTCTCCAGCTGGGAGCGAAATCCTGCAATCTCATTCTCTCGAAGAGCAATCCAAATCTCGCTCACTGCCTCGACGGCGGCGAACTTGCGTAAGGTATGAATGAGAATCGGCGTCCCGCCCAGTTCGGTGAATTGCTTTGACGGTGACGATTTTTTTTTGGACTTTCCACCAACCGGCGTGGGAGCCATGCGGGTGCCAAGACCTGCGGCCGGAATTATCACGATCACCTTCATGGCGGGCTGCAAGTATACGGGGGCATGAAGGCGTAGTTCAAATGCGAAGGCCGGTCAGCTGAGCGCGCCGTTGGGCATCGGTAGATAAAGGCAGCTGCATGCCGGGCGAATAGACCGTTAGTTGCCGGAGCCTTTTTTATGGCTGCGGTTTTGTCTCCAGCAGGGCGCCCGGAACTGCGGCCACCGGCACCGCTGTGCCGCTGACAATTGGTGTTACGGGCGATACGGCCACGCTTGTGCGCGTGAAGGCCCGCTCATCCCATTTACCAAAGATCATCTTTCCAGCGGTTGTCTGCAACACTGACGTGACCGAGACGTCGATCGTTTTACCGATCATTTTGCGCGCATTGTCCACCACCACCATGGTGCCATCATCCAAATAGGCCACACCCTGGTTGTATTCCTTGCCTTCCTTCAGGATAAAAACCTTCATGATCTCGCCCGGCAGCACGATCGGCTTCAGCGAGTTCGCCAGTTCATTGATATTCAGAACTTCTACTCCCTGGAGCTGCGCCACCTTGTTCAGGTTGAAGTCATTCGTGATGATTTTTCCTTCGTAGACTTTCGCCAGCTCGATCAGTTTCAGATCGACTTCGCGGACCGCCGGAAAGTCGTCTTCGACGATCTGGATCGACAAGGTTGCCATTTTCTGCAAGCGCTGAAGAACGTCGAGGCCGCGGCGCCCGCGGTTGCGCTTCAGGGAATCGGCGGAATCGGCCACAAGCTGCAACTCGCGCAAGACGAACTGCGGCGTGACGATGATGCCATCGAGGAAGCCGGTCTCGGCAATATCGGCGATCCGCCCGTCAATGATGACGCTGGTGTCAAGAATCTTGTAACTTTTCTTGCCTTGCTTCTCGCCGCCAAAGACGCCTCCCAGAGCCGCCAGGTTCAGCAGATCACCCTTGCTGGCGCCGACGATCAAACCGACGTAGGCCATCAGCAGCATGACCAGGATTTGCAGAAAACTCTGAGTATTACCGGCAGGCACACTGCTGCGGATTACAAGTGCGAAGAGGTAGGCTCCGCAGATCCCGAGGATGCTCCCGATAGCCGCGCCGATCAGCCGCTTAAGGCTGACCGTCCGCAACTTCCATTCGAACAGAACGATCCCCGCACCCACCAGCGCGCCTACGCCCGCATCTTGAGGTTGGGACAGCCGAAACGGCTCAATAAAATAGCAGGCAGTTGAAACTACGATAATAAAAAGAAGACGTACAAGAATTAAATCCACAGTATGACCTCCTCCGATGCGGCTCGCCGAAAAACTCTGGCGAATACACCGGCGCCCTTTCTCGCCGCCCCAGGCGGGAATCGGCAAATCAGCATGCGGGGCGCGCAAGAATTAGGGGAATGAATCTGCGCCCCGTCCGGCCCATGGAGGCACGGCCGGAAGACCTCAGTAAACCAACGCAAAGAGTATATACCGGAAGGTAAATCACCGGCGAAGAAACTGGATGGCATCTGAGCCCCAGATCGACCCGAAAGCGACCGCGTCAGCTCCCAGTTTTAATGGGGAGCTTTAATTGGGAGCCCGGGATAAAGCTACAGTCTTTTCCGATCAAGCCCTACAGTTTCCTACCCTTCTCGGGATTCACGCCATTTGCATCTCACGTCAGCAATCCGGCGACTGCTGAACGAACATGCAGCTCGCTTGCCGTGACGCCATCGTGAAGATGGCGTGGAGATGCTCATGAAAGCTTTAAGATTTTTGAATCTGGCGATTCTCTCGGCGCTGGTCGGAAGTACGGCTTTGGTTTACGCGCAAGAGGAGAAACAACAAGACGAGAAACCCTCGCGGCAGGAGGAGGCCAAACCTCAACCTAAGCAGGATGAAGCGAAACCCTCGCGGCAGAACGAAGCTAAGCCTTCGAATCAGGATACCCGAGGAGAAAAACAGGGTCAGCAGCGCGGTCAGGAACAATCCGGCGATCGGGCAAAGCCGCAGGGACAGGAACGCCCTGAGACGCAAGGCGACCGCAACAAGCCGGCGCAAGAGCGTCCGCAAATACAGAATGACCACAATCAGCAAGGGCAGCATTCGGAGATGCAAGGCGATCATGGACGCAAGGGCGGACACATTCCAGACGATCGATTCCACGCTCAATTCGGCCGGGAACATCACTTCAATGCAAGAACCGTAATCGTTCAGGGTCGTCCGCAGTTTCAGTATGGCGGCTATAACTTTGAACTGATCGATGCCTGGCCTTCGGACTGGGCTTATACCGACGATTGCTACATCGACTACATCGACGGAGAGTACTACTTGATCGATTTGGTTCATCCGGGTGTTCGTCTGGCTGTTTTCGTCGTAATGTGACAAAGCAGCGCCAATTTTTGTAACGAAGGCGGGCGTCTTGAGTCGGGATTCAGTTCTGCTGGATTCACCCTCGAGAACGCCCGCCTTCTTTTTTGGGGACTATCGGCAAGCGTCGGGCGTAAGCCGCGCGCAATAATCATCCTGCTAAACTCGGTGGTATGAAAGCACTGGTCATTACCAGTTTGTCTGGACCGGGCTCCCTCGCCATACAAGACTTCCCGGAACCGACTTTAAAAGCGGGACAAACATTGGTTCGCGTCGCGGCCGGAGGACTGAATTTCGCCGACTTCATGACGACGCAAGGCGGCTATCCCGGAACGCCAGCGCCACCACTGATCGCAGGACGAGAATTCGCCGGCCTGGAACAGAGCAGCAAACGCCGCGTAATGGGTTACATCCAGTGGGGAGCTTTCGCCGAAAAGGTCGCCGCTTATCCCAACATGCTCTGGCCCGTTCCGGAACATTGGAGCGACGAGCAAGCCGCCGCGTTCCCGGTGAATTACTTCACCGCGTATTTGGGTTACTGGCAGGCGGGAATGACCAACCCGTCCGCACCGGGCCACACCCATCGCGCGCTGATTCATGCAGTCGCGGGAGGCGTGGGAACGGCGGCGGTGCAGATCGGTAGCATCCTCGGCGTGGAAATGTATGGAACGTCATCGTCCGATATAAAACTCGCGCGCGTCAAAGAGCTCGGGCTTCAACACGGTATCAACTACAAGCAGCAAGACTACGAAGAAGTTGTGAAGAATCTCACTCGAGGCGAGGGGGTCGACGCTGTTTTCGAGATGCTCGGCGGCGAACACACAGCCAAGAGCCTGCGCTGCCTGCGAGACTTCGGACGCGTCATCCAATACGGCACGGCAACCGGCAAGCCGCCCCAGCTTGATGTGCGAGCGCTGTATGCGAAGTCCGCCAGCGTTCAGGGCTTGTGGCTGACCTATCTTTCGCAGAAACGCGAGATCATGGACCCGGCGTGGAAGCAGCTTTCGGATTGGATTGCGCAGCGCAAGCTAGCGCCGGTGATTGGGCAGATTTTCCCGCTGGAGCGGGCTGTGGAAGGTTACAAGTCGCTGCAGGAAGGGAAGAACTACGGGAAGGTAGTGCTGAAGATCGAATAGCCAGGATTGACACCAGGGCAGTGTCAATCAGGGAACCATCTCGTTTCAATCCGCGATAAGCTCAGCCAGAGATGTAAGGCTCTGATAGGCTTTTTTTAGCCAGCTTTTTACGGTGGTTTGCCTAACCGAGGCTCAGCGCTCCCGAGCAATCTGCGGCCCATGACCAAACTCTTGCGGTTCTTTCGACCGTCTCACCAGCACTCGGCTTTCTCGGCCACGCTCTTGCTGATGGGGACCGTGATGCTGTCGCGCGTGATCGGATACGTTCGCGAAGCTTATATTGCCTACGGATTCGGCGCCGGATCGCAGACTGACGCCTACGTTGCCGCCTTCACCCTGCCCGACTGGCTCAACTACATCGTGGCCGGGGGTGCCGCTTCCATCACATTCATCTCGATCTATACACGCTTTCTCGCGGAGAAGCGCGACGCCGACGCGCAGAAGACGTTCTCGGTAGTTATCACGGTCATGTCGACGGTGATGATTATCGGGACCATCATCACGGAAATCTTCACCCCGCAATTCGTCCGCTGGATGTTTCGCGGCTTTTCGCCAGAGCAGGTTGTCTTGACCGTACACTTGACTCGAATCCTGCTGCCGGCGCAGATCTTTTTCTATGTGGGTGGCGTGGTTTCGGCCGTGCTGCTCTCGCATCGTCTGTTTCTTTTTCCTGCCTTCGGGCCCCTGCTATACAACGTTTTAATTATTCTCGGCGGGGTAGTTGGTGGGCGGCACTTTGGGATTGCTTCGCTGGCTTATGGAGCGGTGGCGGGCGCCATCGTGGGTCCGTTTCTGGCCAGCGTGCTGGGGGCGGTTCGCATTGGGACCGGGTACCGTCCATCGTTCGACGTTACTAATCCCGCGTTTCGAGAATGGGTGCGGCTTTCGATACCGCTCATGCTTGGGGTTTCGCTGGTGACGGCCGACGACTGGATTCTGCGCCATTATGCTTCCAGCGGCATTGGCGACATTGCCCGCCTGAACTATGCGAAGCGGCTGTTCGCCGTGCCGATTGCGGTGCTGGGGCAGGCCACGGGGCAGGCATCGTTGCCGTTCTTTGCACAGCTGTTCAACGAGAAGCGCCTGAAAGAATTCGCCACCACGGTGAATGATTCGGTCTACCGCGTCGCCGCCGCGTCATTTCTGGCCACGGGATGGATGATGGCCGCGGCCTTCCCGTTGATCGACCTCGTCTATCGCCGCGGACGCTTTCTGGTTTCCGACACGCAGACCACAGCGGTTTATTTCTTCTGGTTCTCACTGTCTCTGGCTCTGTGGTCGGCGCAAGGACTTTATGCCCGCGCATTCTATGCTGCAGGAGACACGCTTACGCCCATGGCGGCCGTCACGATTATCACTAGCGCGTCGCTTCCGGTATATTCCCTCCTCTTTCACAGATATGGCGTGGTCGGACTGGCGGCGGCTTCTGATATTGGGATTGGAGCGAATTTATTGGCGCTGGCGTGGCTGCTGCACTATCGAAAAATGGTTTCGCTCAGAACGCTGCGCTGGGACGAATTAGGGAAATCCGCAGTTACGGCGGTGGTCGCCGGGGGAATCAGTTTGGAAGTGGCAAAGAGCGTCACGCCGTTGATTGCGGGTCAGGGCAGCCGCGTAGCAGATTTGCTGCAACTGGGATTGATCTCTGTCACATGGGCGGCGGCAACTGCGGCGGGGCTTTGGATATTGAAGTCGCAGCTGCCGAACGATCTGCGCCGACGCAAAGCGACGGCTTATCCCGCGGTGGCCGAAGGAGAGAGCAAAGAAATTCTGGGGGCGGGAACGCAGCCGTAAGATCTCGAGGTCACGCGCGATCTATTGCGGCGTGCTCAACATCGGCACCGTCGCCGTAACCACCGTGGAAGGATCGTCGCGGAGTTTGAGATAGAGCGTAGTCCCCTTCGGCGAGGGAATCCTAAGTTCGGCTTCGACGAAGCCGTCGGGCACGGTGACAGAATTGGCGAAGTCGGGATCGGCGCTGACTGAGTCGATCAGAAATAATTTGTTCCCGCTGAGCGTGCACTGTTTTTCCGCACCGCGCGAGCAACTCACTCCTTCGAGCAACGGGATCCGTACCAGAGTGACGAGAGGCTGCCAATCGCCTTCAATTCCATCCGCCGCGATGGGACGAAATTTCAAGGGGCCGAAGGCCGATGGACCCAGCAGCTTCATGGGATCGAGTACCGCGAACATTGTTTTGGAATCCTGCGGCGTGAGGTTGCCGTCTTTTTCGCTCAACATTACACGGAAGGATTCATCGGCGGTGGCAACCTCGATTTTTTCGTTGTAGGAAAAAGCCTCAGGAACCTGGGTCTTGAGGAAGAAATTCAGGCGCGAGTCTTGCGGCAGCTCATCCGCATTCTGCAGCCTGAGCTGCGAAGGCGGCGCCGATGGCTCCAACTGCACGCTCTTGCTCAGCACCGTAACGCGCGGGCGAGGAGCTTCGACTGTGCTCTTGAGATCGAGAGAGCGGCCATCTTTCAGGGTCACATGTAGCGTGATCGAATCCCCTTCCTGCAACGGCTTGTTCGCTGAAGCATCCTTGCTGGCGAGCTTGAGTTCATCCTGCTGATTAGCTCGTGAAAGGTTTTGCGGCGTGAAATGCAGGCCGTTCACTTCAAGGCCTGTAACCTGGTCGAGGCGTGTGCCTTTCAAAATTCCGTCAGCGTCTCCGGCATGGATTTTGAACGCGTCCAGGCGTCCAGCCTCAGAGTAGGAGTTCAATAGAATCTCATCGGGCTGGTGCCCACCAAGTTTGCGAATCACAACCGTGACCGGTCCTGCCGTCGCGGTCTGCAGTGGGACCTTCACCTCCAACTCGTCGGGCTTGGCAACTTTCCAGACTACCTCCGCGGTTTTTCCCTGTTCATCCCGCAAGGCAACGCCGCCGACGCAACAAGCAGCAGGCGACTGGAGATGTAAAGTATCTTCGCGGCCCACAATGAGAGCGCTGGCGTCTTTGGAAGCGACGATCCAGTGGCCTGCGATTGAGCTGCGCAACCGAAACTGCGGACCATCGAAAGAACGAAAGCCCCAACTTCCGCGCAGGATGCCGCTGACCTCGCCTTCCAGTTCCACGGCCTGGACCTGTTTCGTATCGATCACGAATCCGCCCCGTCCTGGATCGGGCGTAGCCGGAAGATCGATGCCGGGTCCTGACTTGGTTTCCACATGAAGAACGAAGTCGCGGGCCAACGAGGTTGCAAACGCCAGCGGAGCGCCATCCGCTGGCAGGACTAGAGAAGGCGCGTCGACGCAGAAAACCTGCGCGGCATCAATCGCATGCAAGGGCGGAGCAGGAGCTGTACGTAGCAGCGGCAACGCGATCACGATCACCGATTTCGGATTGCGAAACGAGGGAGCGGAGTTTAGACGAAGATTGAGGTCGTCCTTCTTAGGCAGCGAAAGGGCAGGGATGTATTGATACTGCGCCGTGTGCGCGCTCCCCAGAATTCGAACGACGTCGACGACAGCGCCTACATAAGCGCTGTAATAGCCGCCGCGGGCGGTCGGCGTGGCACTAACCTGCGCCAGCAAGTCGGTGGGAGATCCGGTGGTCAAAGTCGTCACCAGACTCTGGCTGTGGGCGTCGTCTAGAACAAGTTGGTCTGTATTTTGGGTAAGGCAAGGAGCCTGCTGGGCGCTGGGCTTGTCGAAACACTGCTGATCGAGACGCATGTTGAGACTGCGCGCCAGTAGGGTGGTGTGAGTTTTCATTTCTTCGGGATCGGTTGTGGAAGACTCGCGCACCGCATCGAGATATTTTTCCAGGCGCTGGCGGTCCAGGCTCGCCTGGTCAAGATCTTGTGCAGCCCGCACGAAGGCTCCGGGCTTGCCTCGAACCGCGCTGCGCAAGCTGCCGAAGGCTCCGCCAGTTTCCGGTGCAAGGAACACCAACGCTTCTTCCGCTCCTTCGGGAACGGTGATGAAGAGTCCTTCCTCACGAACCGGCTTGCTCCACGCATCAACCCGGATAAACCAGGAATCCGGAGGAGGGTTTGTCGCCCCTCGTAAAAACGCGACGACCATCACGTAATGGACTGACTGCGTCTCTGGCAGGTCGGGATGTACCCAGAGCCGGTCTTTGGCTTGAAGATTCGGTACCTCGGCGATGGGCAGAGTGCGGCCGTCCCTTTGCACACGGACTTCGACCTTCGGCCCGATCAGGTCAAACGCAGCGGCGTCAGCCCGCAACAACGGACTCGTGGCCAACAACAATAAAATGTAAACACCCAGCAAGGAAATTTGAAAACGGTATGCCAAATCGATCAAAACGCAACTTCTCCCTTTTCAGATTTCAAGGACGGTCCTGAGCGGCGGTCAGGTCGAACCGAAACAGGCGAACTCGAGCCAATTCGATGAGAAACCAGATTCGATGAGAATCGGTGGATGGTTTATGTTACTGCGGCCATATCGATGCGGGCAACTCACCAAGGTTCACCATGTCACCAGCAGCGTCGACCGGCGTCCCCGAAGTCAGTCTACGAGACAAAGCGGCGGGAATTCGCGTTCTCCGCGAACTCCGCCGCTAGCTTTTGACAAATCAGTGACGAGGCTACCAACGCGGAACTAGGCGCGCGCGCCAACCACTGCCGGCTCGGGGGCCGAGACAATCTTCTCTTCGCCGTTGGCCTTACCCTGAGCGGGCTGCCCACCTTTGCGAATGTCGATGCCGCCCTTGAAGTAGGCACCGTCCTCAATTGAGATACGCGCTGCTACTACGTCGCCTGTGAGCGAGCCGTCGCTGCGAATATCCACCCGGTCACTGGCGGTGATGTTGCCCCGAACTTTGCCGAGTACAACAATCTCGCGGGCATTGATGTTGGCAGCAACCACTCCATTGCGGCCGATCGTAACCCGATTGCCGGCCAAGCTGATGGAGCCTTCCACGCGGCCGTCGATGTATAGCGACTCCGAACCAGTTACCTCGCCTTTGATTACCAGCGATTTGCCGATGGTCGCCTGATCCGCGGTGGTGGTGGTTGAAGAAGATGTCGCCGGGCGCGGACCAGGACCAACGGCGGGCTGCTCACTCGCCATGGTTGCAGGGGCGCTCGGGGTAGACATGGTTGGACGTTCCGGCTCGGCTGGCCGGCCAGGGGTCGTAGGCTGATTCGTCGGCTTCCACATGGGTTACAAACTTCCTTTCCTCGTTGGGATTGGGATCACGTGCCGCACTTGCGTGACCAAATAGAATTGTACTCCCCAGTCTCGATGCGAGCGCTGTGGAAAACCCTTTATTTTCAACAGAGTTTCCTAGCCTGGTACCGACTTTGGTATCCCAAAGGGCGCGCGGTTTGCGCAGCCGCGCTCTCCGTTTGGCCTTCATACAGTGTAAGGATTCCCAAGAGATTCAGCGAAACTACAGTTTTATTGTCGCTCGGAGTATGCTCTTGGCTCGAACATTTGTCGCAGCTTCCATCCAGCCATCAGGAGCAAACTATGTGGGACCCAGCCGTAATCTCTGCTACGTCTTTCAACGTCGGTCGACCGCAACCCGGGGAATACGCTCCCTATTACGAACGCTACGTAGCCTTGGTTCCGGGCGAGCAGATTCTGGATACGCTTGACCAGCAACGGCGGCAAACCATGCTATTGCTTTCCGGACGCGACGATGCCGACGGCGATTTCCGCTATGCACCGGGGAAGTGGAGCGCCAAGGAAGTGCTGGGTCACGTTTGCGATACCGAACGCGTCTTTGCTTACCGCGCCATGCGCATTGCGCGCGCCGATGCCACGCCCCTCGCAGGGTTTGAGCAGGACGACTACGTGCGCAATGGGCCTTTCGCGAATCATCCCCTTAACGATGTGGTCGAGGATTTCATCGCGGTGCGCCGCGCCACACTTTCGCTCTTGCGTAATCTCGATGAAGCCGCGTGGCAGCGGCGCGGTATTGCCAACAAGAACGAAGTTACGGTGCGCGGGATCGCTTACATCATCGCCGGACACGAGTTGCATCATCGCGGCATTCTGGAAGAGAAGTATTTTGCGGCGAGCCGGTGAGAAAAACGTCGTTGGTCGTTGGTCTTTAGTCGTTGGCAAATCGCTCAACGCAAATTTTAGGCTAGGATTATGGCATCAGCGTTTGGCTAACGACCAAGGACTAACGACCAACGACTGTTCCCATGATTTCCGATTCCGTAATCCTCAAACACATCGCACGCCAGCCCAAGCGCTCTGCTGGATTCAAGCAGTTGGTGCGCGAGTTGGGATTGCATGGAAGTGCCCGCGGAGACCTCGATACTCGTCTTCAGAAACTCGTCACTTCCGGCGATTTAGTTCAGCTCAATTCCGACCGCTACGCCCTGCCGCAACCCGCCGCCGACAAGGCCGCCGACAAGAATGACAAGCATCTTGTGGTCGGACGCCTCACCATGCATCGCGATGGCTTCGGCTTCGTCATACCTGACGCGAGTTCGCTCAGTCCATCGCTCAAGTCGCGTCTCGTGGGCGATATCTTCATTCCGCCACATGCTATTGGGAATGCGATGCACGGCGACCGCGTGCTGGTCGATGTCGTCGCGACTCGCCCCGATGGCCGCGCCGAAGGCCGCATCGTGAGGCCCGTGGTCCGTGCGCATCCCACCGTGGTTGGAATTTTTCATTACGGCACCCGCCACAATACCGTCAAGCCGCTCGATAGCAAGATCACCATGGACATCGTGATCCCAGCGGGATCCGAGATTCCCGACGTTCAGGAAAAGGTTCAGGAAAAAGCTCACGAAAAAGCCGCGGAAACGCCCGCGCTGCGAAAAAAGTCTGTTGACCGAGTGCTTGGCGAAGAAGCTTCTCGTCGCGCAGATTGGGACGATCTTGAAGGCATCGTCGTCGATGTCGAAATTACCGATTGGCCGACGCCGACGCAAAATCCCAAGGGCCGGGTCATCGAAATTCTTGGCCGGCAAGACGACTTCGGGGTCGATGTTGAAATCACCATTCGCAAGTTTCATCTGCCGCATCATTTTCCTCCGCCGACGCTTGAGGAGGCGCAGAACATTCCCGCCATCATCCCGGCGCAGGAACTTCTCCATCGCCGCGATTTCCGTAACTTGCCCATCGTCACCATTGACGGTGAAACCGCCCGCGACTTTGACGACGCCGTTACTGTGCGCCAACTTTCCGGTGGAAATTTCGAGTTGCAGGTGCATATTGCGGACGTGGCGCAATTCGTCACGCCCGATTCGGCGCTCGACCAGGAAGCGCGGCTGCGCGGCACCAGTGTTTACTTTCCGGACCGCGCCGTGCCCATGCTGCCGCTGGAATTGTCGACGGACATCTGCAGCCTGCGTCCGCAGGTCGAACGATTGGTCTTGTCGTGTGTGATGCAGATCGATGCTCGCGGAGAAATTCTAGGCTATGAACTCTGCGAAGGAGTAATTCGCTCGTCCGAGCGCATGACGTATACCGCCGTCAACGCCGTACTCGAAGGCGATGCCGCGACCCGCGAGCGCTATGCGCCGCTGGTGCCGACGTTCGAGCTGATGCGCGATCTTGCCCTGATCCTCAACCGAAAACGACAGCGCCGGGGATCGATCGACTTCGACCTACCGGAGCCGGTCATCGAGTTCGATGAATTTGGCTTGATGAAAAGCATTTCCCGCTCCGAGCGCAACACCGCTCATCGACTGATCGAAGAGTTCATGCTTTCGGCCAACGAGTGCGTGGCGCAGTATCTGGAGTCGAAACGCATTGCGTCGCTCTATCGTGTCCACGAGAAGCCGGATGCAAAACGCGTTTACGATTTCGAAGTGATTGCCGCAACGTTCGGATATTCCCTGGGAGTGGGCGCGTTGCCCATTCATCGCGTGCAATTCAAAACCGATCGCCGTGCCGCGCGCGGTACCGGCAAACAGGCGCGCACCATCGAGGTGCCGAAAGATGTCCACATCACGCCACGGATGTATCAGAAACTGGCGGCCAAGATCGCCGGCAAACCAGAAGAGCGCATCTTGAGTTACCTGATGTTGCGCTCGCTCAAACAAGCGCGCTATTCGGAAGAAAATCTCGGCCACTTCGCCCTGGCGGCCACGAGCTATACGCACTTCACGTCGCCGATCCGACGCTATCCGGATTTGATCGTGCACCGCATTTTGAAGGACGTGCTGCACGAATCGGCAGAAAAGCACGATGGAGAGATTCCCGTGGGAACATCTCCTGCTGTATTCACTCGCCACGCGCAGACGGAGTCGCCCACGCCGTGGTCCAAGCGGCGCGATCACGACAAAGATCAAGAACTCGAACCCTTGAGCGGTCCCATTCCTCTCGAAGAGCTCCACAGCATCGCAGAGGAATCCAGTCAGTCAGAACGCCGCGCCGATGAGGCCGAGCGCGATCTCATGGAGGGAAAGAAAGCCAAGTTCATGCAGGACCGCGTCGGCGAAGATTTCGATGGGCTCATCACCAGCGTCACCAAATTCGGCTTCTTCGTCGAACTCACCGATTTGTTCGTCGAAGGCCTGGTCCCGCTGAACACGCTCACCGACGATGTCTACGCTTATCACGAAAACACTCGTCAGATCATCGGGCAGCGCTCGCGCAAGACCTACAGCCTGGGACAAAGAATTCGCGTGATCGTGGACCGCATCGACCCGGTGGAAAAGAAAATTCAGTTCGCGGTTTTAGACGAAACGCCGGCGCGGCCTCCAGCGCACCCGCGCAAATCAAAACGCAAGCGACCCAGGCGGCCTTCCTGACGAGCCCGCTAATCGAATGCGGCGAAACCGTGCCACTAATGATAAAATCCCCTAGTTAACCCCATCCGCTGCGGATGCGAAGCAGCGGGTTCCTTCCTAGTCGGGACGTGGCTCAGCCTGGTAGAGCACTCGCTTGGGGTGCGAGGGGTCGGCAGTTCAAATCTGCCCGTCCCGACCAATTAACTCCGGAAATGCGCAAACCTGCACTTCTGGTTTATCCCCGAACCAAGAAAAGCACTTTGACTGGAAGCCCCGCTCCTCCACAATCGAACAAAGTTTTAATTGCGTCAGGCTGTTGGCAGGCCGCCTCGTCAAAGTTCTTTCCAAAGCCGCGGTTGCAGGTAGTTCACTTCGGGGGATTCTTATGTCCGGGCAAGTCATTCTGTATTTCGAGGATCAGGCCGACGCGCTGCGTTTTGCATTGGCCGCTGGGTCAGTGATGGCGGGCGACGGCGCGCGCGTTACTGACGATCTACTTCAGGAGACGGCGCGCGTCAGCCGGATCCGCCTGGACGCAGCAAATGCGGGAAAGATCAAGAAAGCAGCGTCCGAACGCGTCGCTTGAAGATTCGCCTGATGAAGATCTGACTAGCCCGTTCGGCGCGTGGAAAGCAAATTCAAAATCTCGCGCAAACCCTGGCGGATGCGCTGGATCTCGGCTGGCGACTGCGCGGGGAATGGAATCGCCGCCTGACCTTTATCGCTTTTCGTTTCTGACCGCAGCTGCTGCCTCGCACCCACAATCGTAAATCCCTGATCGTAAAGCAATTGCTTGATCCGCAAAACGCTTTCCACGTCGCGTCTGCGATACATCCGTTGTCCCGTGCTGCTTTTCACTGGCTTGAGTTGCGGGAACTCGCTTTCCCAGAAGCGCAGCACGTAGGCGGGCAGGCGGCACAGCGTGGCGACTTCGCCGATGCGGAAGTACAGCTTATCCGGGATGAAAATTTCATCCGTCTTATTCTTCGCTGCGTTCTTCGCTGCGCTCTTCGTCGTCCTGGGACTCATATTCTTCGCACCCGTTCGACCTTGGCGTGCTGAATATTGTGACACACACTGGAGTTCCGCGTGGAGAATTTTGCGGGCCAGGATAGCGAATCGGCACCAGGAATGGGAACTTAGCAATTAGTCCGCGCGGCCATCAGACATCCGCCGGATACCAATTTCCGCAGGGCTAACTGCTCGTTGCTAATTGCTCTCAAAAGGAAACGCCTCTCAAGAGGTGCTTCTCTTGAGAGGCTGGTTGAAAATCTCGGCCCGTGCGAAGTATCGTTTCGCCGACGATTAATGTTTCTTCTTTTTTGCCTTCTTTTTCGTTGCCATGAAGGTTCCTCCGTGAGCGATTTTTCCCTTGCAAAGGTTCTAAGTACTGGGCCCAAATGCGTTACGCCACCCAAGTTCTGGTACGGGTAGCATCGTTAATACAAGATATTGCGGCACTGTGAACACAGTGTCAACATAAATTTGTTGGAAATAAAAGAATTTCACTCGGGAAGTCCGTCGCTGGTCGCTAGTCGCTAGTCGTTTGCACTTCGACGCGAAGAGCTTTTGCAACTGAAAACGTTTGAGAGCAGGCCTGTCTCAAAGCAACTCGTCTCTTTTGCCAACGGCCAACGGCCAACGACTAACGACCGACGACTAACTTCCGGTACACTGCGCCACATGAAGATCGATCCCATTGAATTGGAAATCTTCAAGAACCTCTTCCATTCCATTGCCGAGGAGATGGGTGCCGCTCTTCGGCGGACAGCGTTTTCTCCGAACATCAAAGAGCGCCGTGATTATTCATGCGCTGTCTTCGATGGCGCTGGAGAAGTGATCGCCATGGGCGACCACATGCCGGTCCATTTGGGCTCAATGCCGATGTCGGTGCGAGCCGCCATCGCCGCCTGCGACATGGGAGCGGGTGACGTAGTCATGTTGAATGATCCCTTTCGCGGAGGAACGCATCTACCCGACATCACCCTGGTCGCACCTGTCTATGTGAACGCGAACCGGCGCCCTGTCGGCAAAGTCAGGCTGACTTCTCATCCCCGAAGAGCAAGACGACTTCCCGATTTCTACGTCGCGTCGCGCGCTCATCACTCCGACGTGGGAGGAACTTATCCAGGATCCATGGGACTGTGCCGCGAAATCTACCAGGAGGGATTTCGCATTCCACCCGTCCGCCTCATCCACCAGGGCGTGATGGACAGAGATGTATTGGCACTTCTGCTTAACAATGTACGCACCCCTGAAGAACGCGAAGGCGATTTGCGCGCCCAGATCGCGGCCTGCCACACCGGTGCGCAGCGACTCCGCGAAGTGTGCGCGCGATATGGAATCAACCGGATCACGCGCGCTGGGCAGGAACTTCTGGAATATTCGGCGCGGCTAATGCGCGCCTTTCTGCTGCAAGTTCCGCAGGGCAACTACCACGCCGAAGATTTTCTGGATGACGACGGTATCACAGACAGGCCGGTGAAGGTCGCTGTGACTGTGACCAGTAGCCGAAAGGGAAAGGTCACAGTCGATTTCACCGGCAGCGATCCGCAAGTCGAAGGCAGTGTGAATGCGGTCGAAGCGATTACCTATTCGGCCTGCTTCTACGTGTTTCGCTGCTTGCTGGCCGATGACGTTCCCGCTACGGCAGGACTGATGCGGCCCATCCGGGTTATTGCCCCGGAAGGCACGATCGTGAACGCCCGGCCGCCTGCGGCAGTTGCCGGCGGCAACGTGGAAACTTCGCAACGAATCGTCGACGTTCTTCTGCGCGCTCTGGCTCAAGCAATTCCTGGCCAGATTCCTGCGGCCGCCTCCGGTACCATGAACAACTTAACCATCGGTGGAATCGATCCGCACACGAAGAAGCCCTTTGCATACTACGAGACAATCGCAGGTGGCATGGGCGCGCGCCCGGGCAAAGATGGTGTCTCTGGCGTGCATACTCATATGACAAACTCGCTGAACACGCCGGCGGAGGCGCTGGAGTACGCGTACCCTTTGCGGGTTCGCCATTACTCGCTTCGTTCCGCCAGCGGAGGAGATGGCGAGCACCGCGGCGGTGATGGAATTATTCGCGAGATCGAAGTTCTTACCGACTGTGAAGTGACGCTGCTAGCCGACCGGCGCACCCACGCTCCGTGGGGTCTGGCCGGCGGCGACGCGGGAAGCGCCGGGCGTGCCAGCGTAATCCGGCAGAACGGCCTGGTCGAAGAAATGCCAGGGAAGTTCAGCACACGCCTTCTGTCCGGTGAGCGAATTAGAATTGAATCGCCGGGCGGAGGCGGCTGGGGCCGGCCGGCACCCGGACGCGGGCGTGTCATCCCAATTATCCCCGCATCAAACCCATAGAGGAAAGTTCATGTCAGACATTGCTTCGCATTATCTCGAAGAAGCGGTCCGCCAGTTCCGCGGGCACAAGCGCATGGCAGAGAGCGCCATGTCACAGCTTCGCGACGACGATTTTTTTGTCACCCTCGATCCCGAATCGAATTCTGTCGCGATCCTGGTAAAACATCTCGCGGGAAATATGCGCTCACGTTTCACTGGCTTCCTCACCAGCGATGGCGAGAAGCCAGACCGCTTTCGCGACCGGGAGTTTGAACTCAGCGCCGGAACCACTCGTGCGGATGTGATGAAGTGGTGGGAAGAAGGATGGGGTTGCGTCTTCGCTGCCCTCGACCAGCTCAAGCCCGAGGACGTGATGCGCACCGTGACGATCCGCGGCGAGCCGCATACGGCGCTGCAGGCCATCAACCGCCAGATCGCCCACTATGCGCAGCACGCCGGGCAGATCGTGTTCTTATGCAAGCATCTGCGCTCAAGCGAATGGAAGACGTTGAGCATCCCGCGAGGCAAGTCGGAAGCCTTCAAGACCGCGCCGCCAAAGCCTGACAATCGATTGCCGAAGGAACGGTGACTTGTTCTGATCTTCGGCGCTCACGCAAACAACGGAACTCTTGCGGTGTTAGAATCAAACGTTTTGTGTCTGATCAGGAATTCCTAAGGTAGCTCTCATGCCGTCCACAATGCTTGCCGTCGTAAAGTCGGAGGCTGCGCCTGGCGCCGAGATCCGCGAGGTAAAGATTCCGGCCTTCGGCCGCAACGACGTTCTGGTGAAAGTAAAAGTCGCCTCCATCTGCGGCACCGACCTGCATATATACAACTGGGACCGCTGGGCGCAAAATCGCATTCATCCTCCACTCATTCCGGGCCACGAATTCTGCGGAGAGGTTGCGGCGTTCGGCGACGAGGTCACAAGCGTCAAAGAAGGAGATTTTGTTTCCGCCGAAATGCACGTGGCCTGCGGCAAGTGCCTGCAATGCCGTACTGGCGAAGCTCACATCTGCCAGAACGTGAAAATCATTGGCGTGGATGCCGACGGCGCCTTCGCCGAGTACGTCGTCATTCCGGAATCGAACATCTGGAAACTCGACCCGGCCATTCCCGTCGAATACGCATCGATTCTTGATCCCCTTGGCAATGCGGTTCATACCGTTCTGGCGGGGGAAATTGCCGCGAAAACCGTGGCTATCACAGGATGCGGGCCGATCGGATTATTCGCCATCGCCGTAGCCCGCGCCGTCGGCGCAACCAGCGTCTTCGCTATCGAAGTAAACCAGCACCGCCGCAAGATCGCGCGCGACATGAAAGCGGATTACGTACTCGATCCCTCGAAAGAAAATGTCAGCGCCGTGATGATGGAGAAGACTGGCGGCCTGGGCGTGGACGTTGTGCTCGAGATGGCCGGCCACCCCGATTCAATTCGCACCGCCTTCGACATCGTGCGCCGCGGCGGAAGAATTTCACTTCTCGGCCTGACTTCCAAACCTATTTCGTTGAATTTTTCCGAAGATATTATTTTTAAAGGCATCACGGTGCAGGGGATTAACGGACGCCGCATGTACCAGACCTGGTACCAGATGACCGCCTTGCTCAAAGCTGGCAAGCTCGACCTGCATCCAGCAATCACCGACCGCATCCCCATGAAAGATTTTGCCAAAGCCATGGAACGCCTGAAAACCGGCGAAGCCAGTAAAATATTGGTGTACCCAAACGGAGTGAAATGACCCGTGTGGTACGGACCATGTGGCGAGGGCACTCTTGCCCGCGAATGCTTCCGCCACAATGTATCGGTCAGAGACAAGAATTTATTAGAAAGACCAACAGCACTAAAGAGTCAACTCATGAGCCTTGACGCATTCGTGCGCTGCACTTGCATTCGCGACGGTAAGGCCAAGCCGCATCCATTTCCCGACCGGCTCATCTACGATGACTCTGGCGAGCCCCTGCTGGACGGCGATCCGACCGACGAAGAATGGGACGCGCACGACCAGTGGCTCACCGATTCCTGCGAGCACGGCGGGTTCATTCTCTCCATCTTCCTGGGCAACATCACGCGTGTGAAAAATCTGAGAAGCTTTCTCCGCGCCCTGCAGGGAACTCCCGGTCCAAAGTTTCCCATCCTGCTGGAAAAGGTTTTGTACGACGGTACGCACACCGGCGACTGGATCCCCATCAACGAATCTCCGGCGCTGCTGAAAGAAGTCAACACCGTGCTCCACTCCAGCGACATCCTCGCAGACTCCGAAAAAGAGTTCTTCAACAACATGAAGCTTCTTTGCGAAACCAGCATCGAGACCGGCAACCCGATTATGTTCTAGTTGCATATTTGCCACGGATTTACACGCACTGCGGATTGAAGGATCAGGGAAGACATGAGTGGCGTCCGAAGCAGTTTGCCAAAATTGATTCGTGCCATAGCAACCTTGCAGTAACACGTGGAACGCTCTAATGTTCCGCCGCCCTGCTGCAGGCGATACACTAATCGGGCTCTATTCGCGTTGATCCGTGAAAATCCGTGGCAAAGAATCTTCCGAGGCACGACATGACCACCGCAACCCGCACCAACCCGCTCTCTTATCTCACCGACCAGCTCAACGAACTAAAAACCAAAGGCACGCACTTCAAACTGCGCGTGCTGGAAGATGAGCAGGCGCCCCTCTGCACGTTCGATGGTAAGAAGGTCATTAATCTGGCGTCAAATAATTATCTGGGACTGACCACGCATCCCAAGCTGCGCGAGGCGGCGCTCGAGGCAACGCGCAAATACGGTGTGGGATCGGGCGCGGTACGCACCATTGCGGGGACCATGAAGATCCACATGGAGCTCGAAGAAAAGATCGCGCGCTTCAAAAACGTGGAGGCCTGTGTAGTTTTTCAGTCCGGCTTCGCGGCCAATGCGGGCACCGTTTCGGCGGTGCTGGGCAAGGACGATTTCATCATCTCTGATGCGCTCAATCACGCCTCGATCATCGATGGCGCTCGGCTATCGAAGGCTAAGATTCTGGTTTTTCGCCACAAAGACATTGCCCACGCGGAAGAACAACTTGTCAGCATTAAAGATGAGCCCGGCAAGAAGCTGCTGATCACCGACGGTGTCTTCTCGATGGATGGCGACATCGGTCCTCTGCCCGGCCTATGCGATGTGGCGGAAAAATACGGCGCTATTATGATGGTCGACGACGCTCACGCGTCCGGCGTGCTGGGTCGCAACGGCCGCGGAACCATTGATCATTTCAATGTGCATGGCCGCGTCGATATCCAAGTTGGAACGTTATCGAAGGCCATCGGCGCTCTCGGAGGATATGTCTGCGGGACGCGCGATCTGATTGATTTCCTATATCACCGGGCCCGCCCATTTCTTTTTTCCACTTCGCATCCGCCGTCGGTCGCAGCCACGTGCATTGCCGCCTTCGATGTCCTCGAAAACGAACCCGAGCGCATGGAGAAACTCTGGGAGAACACACGCTTCTGGAAAAAAGAACTCGCCCTGCTCGGCTTCGACATCGGCGGCCGCGCCACTCCGGCCAGCGAAACTCCGATCACTCCGATCATCATCGGCGACGGCAAGCTCACCATGGATTTCTCCCGCGAACTCTTCCAAGAAGGCGTCCTCGGCACCGGCATCGCCTTCCCCACCGTGCCCGAAGGCAAAGCCCGCATCCGCACCATCATGACCGCGACGCATACGAATGAGGAGTTGGAGCAAGGGCTGGAGGTGCTGGGGAGAGTGGGTAAAAGGATGGGAATACTGGGATAGGGGCCGGTCACCGAACTTTGCAGACTTCTAGCGCAAGGGCGGCCATCATGGTGGCCTTACGATTCCCCTTGCTTCGCCCCTGCCAATGCGCCATACTATGTCATTCAGAATCTGCTCTTTGACAACTAAATATCAAATAGCTAACTCTTTCAGACTCAAGATTTTACCCCTAAGACCCTTTGGCTCAAGATTTTGCGGACGAGCAGCCGATCCTCTTCGTTGGTTCCAAACGACTTACCGCGACGGGGTATACCGTAAGTCCTTTGCCTGGAATATTTTACAGCTAAGTCCTTTAGAGTTAAGATTTTAGCCGGATCAACAAAATCTAACTGGTTGATTCCAAGGATTTTACGTTCATTTGATCCGTATTTTTATTTTGATCCGGATCCGCGAGTTTCACACGGGGTCGCTTGAATCGGGGACTCACTCCGTCCGGTACGCGATCTTCCCGCCCGCAATCGTCGCCACAACTTTCCCGGTGAACTGCCAGCCATCAAACGGAGTGTTGCGCGACAAGGACCGTGACTTGTCGGCTTCGAATGTCCAGCGCTTTTTGGGGTCGAAGATGGTAACGTCGGCAAAGTTGCCGCGGGCCAGCGAGCCGCGGCCGCGGAGATCGAAGACACGCGCCGGGCCGGCGGTGAAGAGTTCCACGATGCGCGTCAAAGGAATTTTGTGTTCGCGATGCAGCTTCGTGATGGCAAGCGCCAATGCGGTTTCGAGGCCCGTGATGCCGAAGGATGCGTGCTCGAACTCGACTTGCTTTTCGTGCGTGGCGTGAGGGGCGTGATCGGTAGCAATGGCATCCACGGTGCCGTCGGCGAGCGCGACCAGGATGGCTTCGCGATCCGAAGCCGCGCGCAGCGGCGGGTTCATCTTGAAATTCGTGTTGTACTCTCCCACATCCTGGTCGAGAAGAACGAAGTGGTGCGGCGTGACTTCGCAGGTTACGCGCGCCTTGGCCCGCTTGCCGCGGCGCACCGCTTTGAGCGCGTCGGCAGTGGAGAGATGCGCGACGTGCAGACGCGATTCGCGAATCTCCTGCGCGAGGGTTACGTCGCGCTCCACGATGTTCGCTTCGGCGGTGGATGACATGCCGCGCAGTCCAAGGCGAAAGCTGGTCGGCCCTTCGTGCATCGAGCACGCCTCGGTCAGGCGCGTATCTTCGGCATGCTGCACAACCGGCAAATTCAATTCAGCCCCGAGGCGCAGAGCCGCGCGCATGATGTCATCGTCAAGAATGGGCTTTCCGTCATCGGTAACCGCCACTGCCCCGGCGCGCTGCAGCGCGGCAAAATCGGTGAGCGCCGCGCCGCGCGAGCTGCGAGTCGCGGCGGCGATTGGAAAAACATTGACCACGGCGCCGCGCTCAGAATGCCGCAACCACGCGATCCACTCCGCGGTATCCACCACGGGAGCGGTGTTCGGCATGGTGCACACCGATGTAAATCCGCCGGCAGCGGCGGCCGCCGTACCACTGGCAATTGTCTCTTTATAACTTTGTCCTGGCTCGCGCAGATGAACGTGCAGGTCGATAAATCCCGGAGCAACCATCAGCCCGCGCGCATCGAACTTCTCGGCCGCTTCCCCGCGAATTTTGTTCGGCAGTGCGATCTCTGCAACATGGCCATCGCGCAGCAGGACGTCCATGGGAGCATTGATCTTCGCCGCAGGATCGATCAGATGCCCACCTTTAATCAGCAGCGATCGCGATTTGGATTTGTCGTTTGGCATTGTCGGTTTGTAGATCGAATCCGTGCTAATCCGCGAAAATCCGTGGCTCACTTCGCCTTTCCCAACGCTCTAGCCAAAATCGCCATGCGCGTGGGAACACCATTGCGGACCTCTTCCATGATGACCGATTGCGGACCGTCCGCAACCTCAGAAGTGATCTCGAGACCGCGAATAATCGGCCCGGGATGCATGACGATGGCATCGCGCCTGGCCAGCTCCACGCGCGGCGCGGTCATCTGGTAACGCTCAACGTAGTCCTGCACGCGAATCTTTTGCCCGGCGAGGCGTTCCTTTTGCAGCCGCAACAACATAATTACATCCGTATCGCGCAGCGCATCTTCAATATGACGGGTGACGCGCAAACCTGGAGCGAGGGTCGCAGCCACATCGGGCACGAACTCGGGCGGACCGCAAAGCGTAATCTTCGCTCCAAATCTGCTCAGCAAATAACAGTTCGACCGCGTCACCCGGCTGTGCAAGATGTCTCCGACAATCGCTATACGGAGTCCCTTGAACGATTTCTTGTGCTTCAGAATCGTGAAAGCATCGAGCAAAGCCTGCGAAGGATGTTCGTGCATGCCATCGCCGGCACTGATGATGGGAATATCGAGATGCTTTGCCATCAAGTGAGGCGCGCCCGCCGCGGGATGACGAATGACGATGGCGTCCGCGCCCAGGGCTCGCAAGGTGTAGCCAGTGTCGATCAGTGACTCGCCTTTTTCGATGCTCGATCCCGAAGACTGCACCAGCGTGGTAATGGCGCCAAGCGACTTGGCGGCGATCTCGAACGAAGACCGCGTGCGCGTGGACGCTTCGTAAAACAGCAACACTATTTTCTTGTTGCGCAATAGCGGACGAGCCTTGAGAGGATTCATGCGCCGCGCGAGATTCAGCAGACCCAGGATCTCCTCGTCCTCCATGTGCTCAATGCCGAGCAAGGAGCCGCGCGCCGGTTTATTCATAGCAGAATGCAAACCGTGAATCATACGCGGGGTGCGCCGCCCGCGGCAAGGCCAAGGCTGGCCGCATCAATGAGAAGCGCCGTCAATACGCCCGCGGAGACCAGGCGACATCAGCGTTTACGGCCGATTGCGTCTTCTCACAAAGGCCGCACTGATCGCTCCTCCAACTCCACCGAGAACAAGAAAAGCCACCAACCCAAAAAACAAAGATGCCACCATCATGAACGCGAACCCGCCGGGAGACTTCACGAAATCCAGAAAGGGTTCGACCTGCGGACCGGGATAGCGCGCGGCGGCCTGCTGAACCTTGTCCATCATTTCGCTTCGTATCTCCGGACCTTTGTGAAGAACGGCGACGACCACAGTCTCCAGGATCGTTGACATTCCAAAAAGCAGCAGCCCGCTGAATGCGCCGAGCCTTGCAGCCATCGCGGGTCGAATGAGGGAACTGGGACTGCGGCGCTGCGAAAATGTGGCGGCCAGAAATCCTGCGCCGAGCGCGGCGACGAACGGATTCAATCCAAGGAACATCAGCCCCACTGCGACTGCGGCCGCCAGAGCGCAGGGCCGCACTGCAAACGACCAGCGCGCGGGCAGCGATTTTATTGGAGAGTCAGGAAAACCCGAGGCGGCTTCGTGGACCAGTGCTGGCGATGAGCCATCGCCCGCGTCCAAAGATTCTGCCGGAATTTCTGCAACCGCCACGCGAATCTGGGGCGCGCCACATTGCGAACAAAAGGCTTTGCCATCTTCGATACTTTGCCCGCACTTATAGCAGGGATGATCCATGGAACTCTAGAGAAGGGCTAGCTTGAAAGTATCGCACGATCAACGGCGTCCGAGGGCCGCGCGGCCGCCGCTGGCTGAAGCATAGTTCAGATATCGCCTTGCTTGCCGCGGGTGCGAACATAAACCAAAGCGAAAGTTGAGCCGCTCTTGCCATCCCTGGGTTCAATGGCAACCACGTGCTGGTTATCTTCGGTGCCCACTTTCAGTTCCGTCACCGGGCCAGTGTTGTCGCCTTCGCACTTGAGTTCTTTGGAATGTTTGTCGTCATCGAAGTCGGCGTGGCTGTCGCCACCGTGCTCACGCGTGTGGCACTCTAGCACCTTGCCATATTTTTTTAGACGCTCGCGGTGGTAAGAGATCACTTTCTCCGGTCCATCCTCGGAGTCGTATTTGGCGACCACCAGCTTCAAGCCGAAAGCTTCGGTCAGAACGCCCACATTGACGGCATCGCTATTCTCCTCGTCATGCCGAAGCCGCGCGCCGGGATAGAGTGGCAGTCCAGCTTTGCGTGCGTCCGCATCACTCCCCAGGTGCAAATCCCCCACTGAGCTTCGAACGTCGAAGTTTTTATCTTTGTCCTGAGCGCCGTCTGGCTTTTGGGATTGGGCGCCAAAAGCTGGCATTGCAATGGCGATGCCGAATGCGACCGCGAAGATTGGGCGAAACATATTTCCCTCCTTAACCTGATACAAAGCTACTAGACATCTCTCAGCCAACGGCTAAATCTCGGCATCCTTGCCATGTGTACGCACATAAACCAGCGAGAAGCTCGAGCCCTTGCCTTCCGCTTTTACAGCCACGATGTGCTGATCGTCTTGCTTACCCACCTTGAGCTCGATGTCATTGCCGCCGCTGTTTTCGCAGGTCAACTCATTCGATCCGTGTCTTTGCGTGTTGACGTTCCACCGCCCTTTGGAAGTGTGGCATTCGAGAACGTTGCCATATTTTTTCAAGCGGTCTTTGTAGAAGGCGAGAATGTTCGCGGGAGCGTCGTCGGACTCGTACTCGAGTGCCACGACCTTCAATCCATATCCGAAGCCGGAGATTCTGACGTTGGCACTCTTGTCGCCGCTGTTTTCGTCCTTACCTTTTTCCTTGAGACGGGCGCCGGGATATACGTCTAGCCCGATATCGGAAACATCCGCGTCTTTGCTGACGTGGATTCCTCCGAGCAGCGTATTGATATCGACCTGCTTGTCCTGGCCATTCGCTTCCTTCTTCACGTTCACCGTGCATCCTGCAAGCAACACGGATGCAGCCGCGGCTGCGATCGAAAGCAGTGTGGAAACTTTATTTCTGCGCATGTTCAGACCCTCCAATAGCGAGTTGAGCGGGACGTTCGATACCCGCTCCGCGTTGCGCAACATTAGGAATACTTACGGGCAGATGCCCGCGAATGGCGATTTCTCCAAACAGCGCTTTCACCGCGGCTGCTTCCGAAACCGTTGCGTTGGAAAACGTGCACATATAATTCTCAACCTTCGGGAAGCCGGTTGCCAGGTACGGATTTCCCATGGCGACGACTGCCATTTTTGCGGCCGCCCGATCCAACAACCGCTGCAGCAACGTTTCCGTCGCGTCCGCCATGGCGACCGTGTTTCCCATCTTGCCTCCGTTCGGAACCACATATACGGCGGCGACCACGGTCTGGGCTTCGTCCGCCGCCTTCAGCACATCGTCGGTCATCCCTGCCGCGAAGCGCGGATCCACGTACAGGACGCGGGCGTCCGTGATCCGAGCCCGAAACTCGCGAACGAAGGCGCGCCCTGATTCAGCGCGAACGTCATCGGAGAAGATCAGAGCCAACGTCTGGTTATGTGTCTCCTCTTGTCTTGTATACGGAAGACCACCCTTCTCGGTTCCCTTGGATTTGAGGGGCAGAACCTTGCCGTTGTCGCGCACCAGCGTAACCGCAGCATCGGCCATCTGTTGGCCGAGCGCCATGTTCTGCGGCTTGGCCATCACCGATGCGATGGCGTTTACGTCTACCAGGCGGGCATGCTGCAAATCCAAAGATGCCTTCGCCTTCAGAATCTTGAGCACGGAACGGTCAAGCCGTTCTGCGGAAATTTCACCCGACTGCACGGCCTGGAGCATGGCATTGTAAGAGGCGGGAAAATCCGCGGGAATGAGCAATAAGTCGTTGCCGGCTTTGAACGCCTCGACGGCGGCGCGCCCGATGTTGTTGGCAAAAAGATGCGTCAGGCCTGCCATGTCGAGTGCATCGGTGACGATGATTCCTTTAAAACCCAGCTGCTTCTCAAGCAAATCCGTGACGATCACCGGCGAAATGGTAGCCACATGATTCGGATCGGAATCGAGCGCTGGCACCGTCACGTGCGCCACCATCACTGAATCCACTCCGGCGGCGATGGCCTGGCGAAAGGGAGGCAACTCAATCGAATCCAGGTGTGCCCGGTCTACGTTCACGCTGGCCACTCCGAGATGAGAATCGGTCGCAGTGTCTCCGTGACCGGGGAAGTGTTTGACGGTGGTCAGCATTCCGCCTTCGTGCGCGCCCTTGATATAAGCCGCGACCAGATCGCCGACTTGCTTCGGGTCTTCTCCGAAGGAACGCGTATTAATGATGGGATTCGCCGGGTTCGAGTTAACATCGGCGTCGGGAAAGAAATTCCACTGTATGCCGATGGCACGCGCTTCCTCGGCACTGATGCGGCCGAAGGTCTCAACATCTTCGGGCTTGCCATCTCCGCCGAAAGCCATGGCGTGCGGGAAGACGGTGGTGCCCATCAGCCGCATGGAGACGCCGCGCTCAAAATCGGCGGCAAATATCAGAGGAAGTTTGGATTCTTTTTGCAGACGGTTGAGTAATTCCGCGGCCTCATAAGGTTCGGTACGCAGCAGATATGGGCCGTCCACATGGACGCTCATCGCGAATGAACCCACGTGATACTTCTGCATGGAGTCGAGCCATTGCAGGTATTCCGGGTTCTCCACGTTCAGAAAACTGGCGCGGCACCAGATCATGAACACCTGGCCGATTTTTTCCTCGAGCGTCAGCTTCTTCAGAGTCTTCTCAGCCCATTTGTCGCCGGAGTGCGTCTCATGAATTGGACCGGGACGCTGATATTTGTCTTTATCTTTATCTTTGGCAAAAGCCGAGGTTGTGAACAGGAGAGCGGAAAGCAAGAAGGCCGTTGCACGATTCATGCACAGAACGATAGCAGAAGAAGCGGCAGAATTCTGTCGGATTTATCCGCGTTCATCGGTGAAAGCCTGTTGTATGTCTCTTTCTACTTGAGTGGCGGCTTCCTGCTGCATGTGGGCATCATCACCGAAGCCGCGTAGCCAATGCACTGCCTGTTCGCGGCGAAACCAGGTCATCTGGCGCTTGGCGTAATTTCGGTGACTCTGTTGCGCAGCCTGCAACGCTTGTTCGCGCGTTAGCTCTCCTCGCAGGAATTGCACCGCTTGCCTGTAGCCGAATGAGGAGAGCGGGCCTGCAGTATCGCCATACTTCTCGAGCAGCCGTTTCGTCTCTTCGACTAAGCCGTTTTCAAACATCTGTTGCGCACGATGATTGATACGGGCATACAGAGCCTGACGTTCAGGATCCAGGCCAATTCGCAGGATGCGAAAGCCCGGCAACGGCTCCCGCCCCCGTTTCTGCCACAGGCCAGTAATCTTCTGCCGCGAAGCGAGGCACACTTCGATGGCGCGAATGAGCTTGGGAATATCGTTAGCGTGAATCTTCTCTGCCGCTGCGCGGTCCAAGCGCTGGAGGATGCGATGAAGATAATCAGACGCGCGGATTTGTGCCCGCTCGCGCAGACGCTCACGCAATTCTTCCGATCGCTGTGGGCCGGGGAACAAACCTTCGAGCAGAGCGCGCAGATAGAGCCCAGTCCCGCCGACGATCACCGGTAAATGTCCTCTCGATTTGATCTCGTCGAGCACTTGCCGTGCCTGGCGGGCGTACTCACCGGCTGTCATGTGGCTGGCGGGAGCAACGCAATCGAGCAGATGGTGGGGAACGCGGGCACGTTCCGAAGGCGTGGGCTTGGCCGTCCCTATGTCAAACTCGCGGTACATGGCGACGGAATCGCAATTCACGATCTCGCCGTTGAAGCGCTCGGCAAGCGCAAGAGACAGCGCCGTCTTTCCGCTGGCTGTGGGACCGAGCACAACCACCAGGAGCGGTTCAGGCCGCGCGGAAGCCACTGTCAGCGCAAGCTCCAGTGAATGGCGTGCCAGTAGCGAATTACGGTGAGGACAAGCAGGAGAAACGCGATCAGCAGAAGGCCCGCAGTTTCCGTGGCGTAAACCGCGTGCCGCGAATGCTTCCGGGCGGGTTCGTTTTTGCGTAGAGCATTGACCACGTGCGTATTGTACGCCGCATGAAAGGGCGCCCGGCATATATTGGGATTTGTTCCTCTCGCGACCGGACTTCCATGAAACTGAACTCACGAAATCTGCGCAATCACGTCTAGTTTGTGTCTGACATAATTGGTATAATGTCTGACATGAACTCGCAACGCATTACAGTCCGGGTTCCGACGGAGCTTGGCGCCCGCCTCCGCGGCCACTCTCGGCGGAAGGGACAAAGGCCGTCAGATCTCGTGCGGGTCGCTCTGGAGAACTATCTGGAAAAAGCAGGCGATACCTGTTCTGCTCTCGAGCTTGCGGAGGCAGCGGGGCTGATTGGTTGCGTCCAACGGGCGCCAAGAGACTTGAGCACAAACCGACGGCACTTGGACGGCTTCGGTAAGAACAAATGAGGCGGGTGCTCGTCGACACCGGTCCACTCGTCGCAATTCTTTCTCGCGAAGACACTCATCACCAGCAATGCGTGGAAGCGCTTCCTGAGTTAGCCGCGCCGTTGCTTTCGTGCTGGCCCGTTATCACCGAGGCCGCATGGCTCTTACGCAGCTCGCCCCGGGCAGTTCAACAACTCTTAAGCAGTATGCATGTGGGATTTCTTGCTTTGCTGCCACTGGCGAGTGCGGAAGCCAAAGCTATCGCGGCACTAATGAAGAGATATGAAAGCATCCGTCCCCAACTTGCCGATGTCGCTCTCGTTTATCTGGCTGGCCGGGAAAAGATCGATACGATTTTCACCTTGGACCGGCGCGACTTTTCCATTTATCGGCCAAGTCACAAACGGTCCTTCCGAATTATCCCGGAAATGCAGTAGTCTTGTTGCCGGGAAATCCATACAAATATCTGCCGCCGCCGCCACTTGTTCGGCGGGCAAATGGAGAAAGTCTCACATGGGAATTTTGCGAATTGGTGTGATTGCACTTCTAGCTGCGTCTTTACTCAGTCCGGCAAGCGCCCAACAATCCTCGGCTCCAGTATCGAAGCATGAACCGGCTTTGGATGTGACTTCGATGGATCGCAGTGTCGATCCTTGTGTGGACTTTTTCAAATATTCCTGTGGCGGATGGATGAAGAACAATCCCATTCCTCCCGACCAGTCCTCCTGGGACACATACTCGAAAATGCAGGATGAGAATCTGGCACGGCTGCGAGGAATTCTGGAAACTGCCGCCGCACCCGATCCTCACCGCAACCCGGCCGCGCAGAAAATTGGCGACTACTACGCTTCCTGCATCGACGAGAAAGCGATCGAGAGCAAGGGAGCGGATCCGCTGAAGCCTGAGCTCGAAGGAATCGCGCGGATCGCGTCGAAGCCAGAAATTGCCGGCGTGGCCGCATCCATGATTCACGAGAACGTTCTGTTTCGCTTCGACTCGACACAGGACTTCAGAGACGCCACGCAAGTAATCGCGGAGGCCGACCAAGGCGGGCTGGGACTGCCGGACCGCGATTACTACGTCAAGGATGACGCCAAATCCGAGGAACTGCGCAAAGCGTATCTGGCGCACGTCGAGAAGATGTTTGAATTGCTGGGCGATAAGCCGGACGTGGCGTCCGCGGAGGCGCAGACCGTGATGCGCATCGAAACCGCGCTGGCGAAAGGCTCCATGACGCGGGTCGAACGCCGCGATCCTAAAAACCTTGACCATAAGATGAGCAGCGGCGAGCTAGGAAAAATCGCTCCCGATTTTCCGTGGCAGCTTTATTTCACTAAAGTAGGATTGCCGACGCTGGCTTCGCTGAACGTGGCGTCTCCTGGTTTCTTCAAAGCCTTGAATGAGGAACTTGACAAAGAAAGTTTGCCTGACTGGAAGACCTACCTGCGCTGGCACCTGGTGCACGCGGATGCTCCGTTTTTGTCGGCGGCATTTCTTAACGAGAACTTTGCGTTCTATGGCAAGACGCTGCGCGGTCAGGAGCAACTGCAACCCCGGTGGAAGCGCTGCACTGAGGGCGTGGACAGCGATTTAGGCGAAGCGTTGGGTCAGGTCTATGTCGAGAAATATTTCGGTCCGGCGGCCAAGCAGGAAGCGGTAAAGATGGTGAAGGAAATCGAGACAGCCATGCAGCAGGACATCAACTCTTTGCCCTGGATGTCGGCGGCCACCAAGCAACAGGCGCTTGTCAAACTGCACGGCATGGCCAATAAAATCGGATATCCCGATAAGTGGCGCGACTACAGCAAGCTCGACATTGTTCGCGAAGATGAGTTGGGCAACGTAAACCGCGCCCGGAAATTTGAGTTTGAGCGCCAGCTCGCCAAGATTGGCAAACCTCTCGATCGCGGCGAGTGGGACATGACTCCGCCAACGGTGAACGCTTATTACAATCCGCAGATGAATGACATCAATTTCCCTGCAGGAGTGTTGCAGCCGCCGGCGTTTGATCCTACTTCGGATGCCGCTCCGAACTATGGCGACACCGGAGGCACCATCGGCCACGAACTGACCCACGGCTTCGATGATGAAGGCCGCCAGTTCGACGCGCAAGGCAATCTCCGCGACTGGTGGACCGAGGAGGATGGCAAAGAGTTTGTTAAGCGCGCCAGTTGCGTTTCTGATCAGTATTCCGGTTACACCATTATCGATGACATCAAGATCAACGGGAAACTAACCCTGGGCGAGGATGTCGCGGATCTGGGCGGCCTGATTCTGGCTTACAAAGCATGGAAGGAAGATACCAAGGGTGAAAAGTTGCCAGCGCTCGACGATCTCGCCCCCGATCAAAGATTCTTCGTAGGCTATGGTCAAAGCTGGTGTGGGGAATCCCGGGACGAGACGAAGCGCCTACGCGCCACGGTAGATCCTCATTCTCCCGAGAAATACCGCACCAACGGCGTAGTCTCGAACATGCCGGAATTTCAAGAAGCTTTTCACTGCAAGGCGGGATCGCCGATGGTAAATCAGAATCGCTGCAGTGTCTGGTAACGGGGGCTGAAGCCCGCGCTGATTCCGTAAACTTTACGCGGCGCTGAAGCGCCGCTCTTCCACGTTCATGCATCGTGGAGAGTTTCGCCGGCCGTTCAGGTCATTGAACGGAAGCTATTCCAAATCTTCTTTGGACGGGTTATAGAAAAAGGTAAATCGCAGCGCCAGATATTGTCCTCCGAACTCGCTGGGTAATGGAGGAAATGGATCGGAAGCGGTGATGCCAGCCCAAGCCGCGCGGTCCAGGGGAATGTCTCCCGAAGGGGCCACCAGCTTCATGCCCGCGACTTTTCCATCTTTGGTAATAGCAAACTCAATGGAGAGCCTTCCCTTTTTCATCTGCGCGGATTCCGGGATCGCGTTGTACCAATTCTGTTTCACGTCATGCAGCACACGCTGAAGGTAGGGACCGAAGTCGACGCCCATCGTGTCACTAAGCACGTCGAGATTGCCCATTTGGCGCCCATGCGCGCCCGTGCCTAGCCCAAAATCGCCGCCAGCGCCCTGTTGCCCAGCGCCGCGTCTGGCCGCCGCTGCCCGTGTAGCCTCTTGAATCGCCGAACCGGCCGACATGGGCCCGCCAAACTTGCTGAACTCATTCGCAATGTTCGGCTTCGCGGTGGGTTCTGCGCGCGCGATTTGCTGATCCGGCTGTTGTTGAGAAGTAGATGGATTTTGTGCAGGTGCCGCAGCCGGCGGCGCGAGTTGCTGTTGGGCTGTTGGTGAGCCACTAGATCCCGGCTTTCCTGCGGGCGGTGTCGCCAAACTCTTTCGTAGCTCTTTTACATCCAACTCAGGATGCCGGGTCATCGCTGTGCGGTTCTTGTCGGAAGCGATGTTCGTGTTCGGCTTGCGCTGAGCTTTCTGTAGATCGGGCGGCAGTTCCAGAAAAGTAAAATCTTTGGCATTGGGTGAATTTTTCACCACGACCGCCGAATGCCACGGAAGATACTTCTCAAACTTTTCAATATTGAAGATAAAAATGATCAGGACCAAATGCGTGATGATGGAAATCCACGCGGCTTCCCGCCGCCGCGAGCGCGCGAGGTCGTCCTGCAACTGAATCAGAAGATGCGGCACCCGAGCATCGTCGTCCATCGCCCGGTAGGCGGTTTCCCATCCGCGGGCATCGTAGAGCCCGAGCTGCTCCGGCTGCGGCTTTTCGGGAGGCGCCACCGGATCCTGGAATGGAATTTGCGTGATCGGCATGAGCTAAGCTTGTCTGAACTTGGCTTGTCCGTTAGACACGGATTCCCCTCGCTTCGTTGCATCCGGTCGTGGCAAGGATGACGCTGCGAATAGGAGTGGCAAGCTACCTTTATTTTCGCATCTTTTAAGGGATTATGCTCTTTACAAATGGTGTGCGACTTAGGTGTGTAAATATTTGTAAAACGCTGTTGGCTCTACCATCCCGCGTCCGAGAAATGCTCTGGCAATTTTGCAAAAGTTGTGGCATTACACTGTGGAGCGCTGCTCCACAGGAGGCTCTAGTGTACGCTCGCAAGCGATCGGTGATTCTAAGCCTGACTCCAAGTCTCGTCGCCCTTTCCGCGTTTTCCCAGTCGGGCGCTGTCTCCATGGATCATGCCGACCCATCGCGTGAAGAGACGATCCAGTTGGTTCGCGAAAGCCAGACTATCGCTGTGCCTGCTCTTGCCCCTGTCGAATATTTTGGCGAACAAGGTGCGACCCCGACGCCCTTGGACGACTCATTGTTCGCTTCCGAAGCCTCGCTCCACCCCGACGCATCCCCAGACAAGCCACCAACAGCGCTGGAGAATACTCCGGCAGAAGATCCAAACGACTCAGTAACGTTCGAAAAGCTAAAGCCTCCCCAACGTCCTGACTTCAACCGGGAAATTTATTACAGAAACAAGCTCGAATTCTCCTTGGACGCGGGATGGCTTCCCATCAACGTCCCCTTTCCTCTCGACATTTTCGTAGGCGATGTCTACAACACCTATCCTCTTAAATACACACTCGTACCTATCTTCGGTTCTCTCCGTTGGCATATGAGCGGCATATCAGGTCCTTTGATTCTGCGCGGCAATTGGGATCTCACGTGCACCGGTTCTATTACCGCGATTCCGAGGGGCCCTGAGAGCCGCTATTTCTCCTGGATCATGGGTGTTCGTCGTAATTTCGTGCCGCGTAATTCCAGGGTAGCGCCCTACTTTGATATCCGCCTCGGCCTTGGGCACATCGACGCTCAGGGACCGAAAGGGGTGCTCTATGCCCAAGGGGAGGACTTCACGTTTACCGTGAACATGGGCAGTGGGGTGCGATACAACATCAATCCTCGCTATGCAATTTCGGGCGGTTTGAATTTCATGCACATATCGAATCTTGATTTATCCCAGGGCAACGGTAAGCCGAACTGGGGAATTCGCAACTATGGCATCAATGTCTACGGGCCGATGGTTGGGATCGACATTCAGTTGCGCAAGCATCGACAACACTCCGAGTAGGGAGTTGCACGCGCTCACCTGGAGGAGGGGCGCCTAGCCTTTCGCCTTCGCCAAACCCGCAACGCCGACTTTCTTTCCATGATCGCGGATCGCGGCGATAACATCGAGGGCGAGCGCGAGAGAGCGGCGGCCGTCCTCTAGTGGCACGACAGGCGTGGATCGTTTCCGCACGGCGTGCAGGAACGACTTCAACTCTGCGTGTAACGGCTCTTCTGACGTCACAGGCGGCTTGGCGACTTTAATTTGCGGGTTGACGGTGGGAGCGCCGGAATCGGCTCCATCGTCGGCTCCGACTGTGAAAACCAGAACTTCCTGCCGCCCGTAATCAACCGAAACATATTGCTGCGGTTGAAAGAAGCGCAGCTTGCGCACACGTTCGGTCGAGACGCGGCTGGCGGTAAAGTTTGCCACACATCCAGACGCGAATTCCAGCCGCACATTAGCGATATCGACCTTGCCAGAGAGAATAGGCAATCCGACGGCGCGAACTTCTTTCACCGGAGAATTTGCGAATGACAGAACGATGTCCAGGTCATGAATCATCAGGTCAAGCACCACATCCACATCGAGGGATCGCGGGGTGAAGACGCTGAGCCGGTGAACCTCAAAGAACATGGGCTGCGTAAGTAGCGGAATCGTGGCACGCACCGCTGGATTGAAACGCTCGAGGTGTCCGGCTTGAGCAATACGTTTGTGAGCGGCGGCGAGTTGCACTAATTCGTCAGCTTCGGCCAGCGACGCGGCCAGCGGCTTCTCGATCAGTACATCGACTCCTTTTTGCATGAGTGCGCGGGCCACGGCCAGATGATGAACGGTTGGCGCGGCCACCGACGCAGCCCGGATTTCGCTATGCGTGGTGAGCATCTGCTCGACTGACCCGAAAGCGCGGCAACCAAACTCGCGAGCGACAGCGTCGGCCCGGTTGAGATCGGAATCAACCACGCCGACCAGCCGCACGGCCTCGCCCTGCCGTTCCAGCTCTTGGTAAACTCGGGCGTGATTGCGCCCGAAGACACCCACACCCACCACCGCGACGGGAATTGGATTGTCAGCTTGCAGGAAGGATCTCTCGGCTGGCTGGTTGCCACAGGAACACCAAATTGTAAACGTTAAGCCGCAAAAGAGCATCTGCAATAGACGCGGCGGCCGAAATTGCGTCAATCCAAATCACTCTCGCCATGCTGCGGGTTGCACCCAACCGCGAAAGGAGCACCAGCTCACGACATGCGAACTATTGCGCTGCTTACCATCTCCAATATCTTCATGACCTTCGCCTGGTACGGTCACTTGAAATACCGCGAGGTGCCGCTATTCAAAGTGATCGTCATCAGCTGGATGATCGCCTTCTTCGAATATTGTTTCCAGGTGCCGGCGAATCGTATCGGCTCCTATGAATTTAGCGCCGCACAACTCAAGACCATTCAGGAAGTCATCACCTTGCTGGTGTTCTCAGTGTTTTCCGTCTTCTATCTCAAACAACCAGTGCGCTGGAACCACGCCGTCGGTTTCGCGATGATCGTCGCCGCCGTGGCGGTGATTTTCAAGCAGTGGTAAAGCTTAGTTGGGAAGATTCATGTGGGGACAGCGTTGTCGGCATGGCAACTGAGGAGTTGCGGACTACTTAGTCCTCGCGACTGCGCCTTGCGCCTTCTTTAAAATAGCGATCTGTCCTGCATGGTAGAGCTCATGCTGCGCCACCCCATGCAGCATGTGGCAGAAGTCATATTTCTTTCCCGGAACCCGCTCGCGCAGCCGAGCGTCGGGCAAAACCGCGACCGTCTTTATCAGCACATCATGCGTGCGCTTCACTTGAGCGACGGACCTGCGCCACGCCGCATCGGTGGGTTTAGGAACGACGGGAAAATTAGCAACCCCTGTAGGTTGGATTTTCTCTCCGCCCAGCCGGCGGCAGGCTGCGGCGTCCCACGCAGCGATATGCAGGACAAGTTCCCAGATGCTATGAGCGTCAGCCAGCGGCTTCGCCGCAGCCGTGGCAGCATCTACATCGTCCAGCAATTCAAGCAGAGCTGGGCCATGCCAGGCATCGCCTTCGAAAGCGCGGCGCAGCTGATCAGCGATAAGCGCGGATTCGGAAATTGAGGAAGTCATTATTTTCATCTTAAATGAAGCGCAGGCGGCCGCACTCAGTAATGTACATATACACGGTAACTATGTATAGTATCTGAAATGATTGTCTCCTTTGGAGACAAACCGACGGAAGACATTTTCCATGGGCATAACACTAAAGCTGCCCGAAGAATTGCGCCGGCATTGTGGACACGTATCCAAACCAAGTTGGACTTGCTGAATGCGAGCGGCATGCTCACCGACCTTAGCATGCCGCCCTCAAACCGGCTGGAAAAACTGCGCGGTGACTGGGCAGGGCTTTACAGCTTGAGGGTGAATGACCAGTATCGTATAGTGTTTCGCTTTACGAACGGCACAGCACACGAAGTCCGATGCGTCGATTACCACTGAGGAGAAGCGCAATGTTGCCGAGCAATCGTATCGCAACGCATCCCGGGAAGATCCTACTAGAGGAATTTCTTGAGCCTCTTGGCCTGACCCAGGCTGAACTGGCGAGAGCTCTCACCATCCCGTTAAACCGTGTGAATGAGTTGGTACGCGGGAAACGAGGTATCACCCCCGAAACGGCACTCCTTCTTGCCGGATACTTCAAAAATTCCGCTGAATTCTGGATGAATCTGCAGACCGCGCACGATCTCACACGGGCTATGCACGATTTCCGCAAGGGTGATCCTCGTAAGCGTCCGATAGCGGCCGTCAGAAGGTCGCGTCGCTCGATGGGAGCCGACTAGTCAAGATGCCGCTCGAAGTCCCCCTCTGAATCAGGCCGGCAAAACAACGTCCGCGACCACCGCAATCCCGGCCGCATTGGCCGCATCAAGAACCTTCTCTCCATCCAGCAACAGACACTTTCCTGCATCCAGCGCAAGGCAGGTTGCTCCCGCTAACTGCATCACTTCAATCGTCTTCACTCCGATCACGGGAACATCGAAGCGCATATCCTGATTGGGCTTCGCGATCTTGACCACCGTGAGCGCGCGGCTCAGGGTAGAAGCGTCGCCGTGCAACGAGCCCATGATGTGCCGGGCACGCTCAATCGTCGCATCGGTGCCCTCCATGGCTTCGACCGCAACGCAGGCCGATTCGCCAATGACAACGGTCTGCCCAATATCATGCTGCGCAAGTTGGCGGGCGACAGCGCGGCCGTAGTCAATGTTCTTGCGTTCCTGTTCGGTGGGCGCGCGCCGGCTGAGCACTCCGGATTTCACCAGCAGCGGTTCGAGTAGCCACGTGGAATTTTCCAGTATGATTCCTTCTTCCGCCAGGACCTTGGCTACCGCTCCCAGCAAACTGTCGGTATTGCGGGTTGTGAGCGAAAGCAGAAGCTTAGCCAGGCGCCAATCCGGGCGGATCGCGGAAAATATCTGTTTGTGCTTGACCTGCCCAGCCATAACGGCGCGGCTTACGCCTTCGCGATGAAAAACTTCAATCAGCCTGGAAAGGTCGCCCAGCGATAACCAATGAACCGACGCGGCCCCGTGATTTTCAATTTCAGGAAAAGCTTCTTCTTTGATCGCAACAACGACAACTTCATACTGCGCCGCACGCGCCGCATCAAGCACGAGCAGAGGAAACTTGCCATTGCCGGCGATGAGCCCGATAGGTTGCATAAGCAGTGGTCAATGTCCGGTGATTAGAGGGCAGCGCAGTATTAACTGGCCACTGATCACTGGCCACTGGCCACTTTACTTAATCACTCCGCGCTCTGATCTTTCGATAAAGCGGATCAGCATATCCACATCTTCGCCACGGTCGGTCTCACCTTTCAGTTTTTCCAGCGCCTGCGATGTGTTCATCTTCGACGCCAGCAGAGTCTTGTAAGCATGATGAATCCTACGGATACGCTCTGCCGAGAAGCCGCGACGCTCCAGCCCTACCTTATTCATCCCATAGGCATGAGTATTCCGCGCCGCAGACGTCATGGAAAACGGCAGCACATCCTGCGTGATCGTAGTTCCGCCGCCGACGTAAGCATGCGCCCCGATCCGCACGTACTGATGCACCGGACATAGCGCGCCCACCACCGCCCATTCTTCAACCGTCACATGCCCGCCCAATGTGGCCCCGTTCACCAGCATGCAGTGGTCGCCGATTACGCTGTCGTGTCCGATGTGCGCGTAAGCCATGATGAGCACGTGGTCGCCCACTCTGGTGACCCCGCCGCCCTTCGCCGTACCGCGGCTGATGGTGACGCATTCGCGAATCTCGTTGTGGTCGCCGATTTCCAATCGCGTGGGTTCACCTCGATAGGAAATATCCTGCGGCGCCATACCGATCGCGGAAAAAGGGAAAAAAGAGTTGTCGACCCCGATTTTCGTTGGCCCTTCGACGACAACATGCGACGCCAAGCGGCATCGCTCCCCAACTTCGACGCCCGCTCCAATCACGCAGTAGGGTCCAACCGTGCACGATGCTGGAACTTTGGCGCCCGAATCAATGATGGCCGTGGGATGAATGTTCATGGTCGAATCATTTCATCCTGGGAAAATGGTTTCATCGCACCTGTGCCCGATCGCGGTTCATTCCCCAGCCGCACCATCATCCGCAGCACCCGATCCATCGCCGCGACCACCCGAGCTATCGATAAGCTGGCACGATATCGTGGCTTCGGCCACTTTTTGCCCCGCAACATAGGCGACGCCATGCATCTTGGCCGCGATCCTACGCGGAATGACGCGCCAGCCTTTCACTTCCACTTCAATTCTAAGCTGATCACCGGGGCTCACGGGACGGCGAAACTTCGCGCGCTCAATGCCGGTGAATACCATCAACTTATTCCCGCGATCTTCCACTTCGGTAAGCAACAGTGCTCCCCCGGCCTGGGCCATCGCTTCCACAATCAGCACTCCGGGCATGATGGGCAATCCCGGAAAATGGCCGTTGAAAAACGGTTCGTTAATGCTGACATTCTTGATCGCTACAATGCTTTCTTTACGCTTCAACTCCAGCACGCGGTCAATCAGCAGCAGAGGATAACGGTGCGGCAGGATTTTCAGGATGTCGTGAATATCGAGCGCCGTCTTCGATGCGGCCGCGTCGGTCTCGGAAGAAGTGCTCTGAATCATGATTCGTCCCAATCAGCCTGAAGATTATACTGTACCGCGCCGTATTTCACGGCGAAGCTGAGTCCGCACCGAGAGGCAAGAGTGCCCAAGACCAAAACGAAGAAGAAAACAAAAAGAGCGACAACAACTGCACCGCGCACCACAGGTACCGATCGCTTGCGCTATTTCCATCAATGCCAGGATCGGATGATCAAAACAGTCCGCGAGCTCGTCGAAATCGAATCCCCAAGCGATAACAAGCAAGCCGTTGATTGCATAGCGAAATTTCTTGCTTCCAAGTTTGCCACCCGTGGTGGACGTATCCGCTTTCACAGCAGTGATGATTTCGGCGACAGCCTGCAGGTCGACTTTGCCGGAACTCGCGCGAGTTCTGCGAACCGCAAGCCCGTACTGTTATTGGGGCACTACGACACGGTTTATCCCCTGGGAACGCTGGCGACCATGCCCTGCAGAATTGAGGACGAACAGCTGTTCGGCCCTGGCGTGCTCGACATGAAGTCAGGCATCGCCCTCATCCTTCATGCGATCGAAGCTCTGCAAGATTGGCATGGCGAACTCTCGCGGCCGGTCACGGTTTTTCTGGTTTCCGATGAAGAAGTGGGCAGCCGCTCGTCCCGCGCCATCACTGAGTCATTGGCAAAACAATCCGCCGGAGTTCTGGTGCTCGAACCCGCTGCCGGACTTCGCGGTGCCGTCAAGACCGCCCGCAAAGGCGTAGGCGAATATAAGCTAACCGTGAAGGGCGTGGCTGCGCATGCCGGGCTGGATCCAGGAAAGGGTCACAGCGCGATACTAGAGCTCGCGCGCCAAATCGCGGTAGTCGCTAAATTAAATGATTTGCCGAAAGGTTTGTCCGTGAATCCCGGCGTGATCGAGGGGGGAACCCGCACCAACGTGATTGCGGCTGAGGCCTCGGTCGCGATCGATGTACGCATCAAGCGCGCGAAACAAGCTGCCGGCATTGACCGCAAGCTGCGGTCGCTCAAAGTATTCGACAAACACTGCAAGGTTGAGATGACGGGCGGCATTAATCGAATGCCAATGGAGCGAACGTCTGGAGTGGCAGCGTTGTACAAGAAAGCCCAGAACATTGCTGACGCGATTGGATGGAAGCTCGAAGAAGCGTCAGTGGGCGGCGGCTCCGACGGAAATTTCACCGCTGGCCTGGGCATTCCCACGCTCGACGGCATGGGCGGCGTTGGTGAAGGCGCCCATGCCATTCACGAATACATCGTCATTTCCGAGCTACCGCGGCGGGCGCTGCTGCTTGCAGAAATGATCGAAAGCGTTTGATCGCTGAAGAAGCTTATATGCTGAAGTTTATGGTCGTAGTGTATCGGCGTCCAGAATTGACCCCTGAACAGTTCCGCCGGCACATGCGGGAAATTCAGGTCTGTTGGCGATGAATCTGCCCGGCTTGAGAAAGTATGTTCAGAATTTTGCCAGTAAGGATGCCACACGACAGCCGCCCGGATGGGACGCAATAGTCGAGCTCTACTTCGATGATCGGCCGAGTATGGAAGTGGCATGGGCGAGCCCGCAGGGGGCGGCTTCCGATGCCGACCTCGCAACATTTGCTGACTTGACTCGCACGACTTGGTCGGTAGTCGACGAGGTCACGGTTCTGGAGTGAATACCAGAAAATAATCCATCTTGTCGCCCTTCACAAAATCATACTGTTCCTGCAACCGGTAACCCGCCTGCCGAGCTTCCTGGATCGCGACGTCACGGCCCACGCCATGATTTTCGCCGTTTCCATTGCGGTCGATGATTCCAACCTTCGCCCCGGGACGCAGCGACGCTCGCAGATTTCGCAGAAGAGCGACCGGCTCCGCTACCTCGTGATACGTCTTCAACAGCAAGACTGAATCGACTGCACCGGCGGGAAGAACAGGGTTGTCGCCTTTGCCTAGAATGGTTTTGACGTTTTGCAGTTGCTCCTTCTTCGCGCGCTCGCTGACGTAGCGAATCGACTCCGGATTGATATCGACTGCATATACGATTCCCGCTTGGCCAACTCTCCGCGCCGCTATCACAGTGAACCAGCCCGACCCCGCTCCGATATCGGCCACTGCTTTCCCAGGTGTAATGGACAGGATATCCATCACGCGATTGATTTGCAGCCGCTCCGCGCGCCCAGGGGAGTCGAAAATCGTGAGGTCGCCGGTGTAAGGTTCACTGGTCTTGCGGTGTTCTGGCGCGGAGCCGGTTTGTGCCTGTCCTTGAGAAGTTGCTGCAAAAAAAGCGTGACAGAAAATGAACACTACGAATGTAAAAGCGCAACGTTTGCGAATCACCGATTCCTCCCACACTTATCTCCAATACTCATTCGGAGAGATTAGACTTCCCGCGGCTGCCTTGGTAAGCATTCAGATATTCAGATGCGTAACCAACCAGTGCGCAGCCCTGCATTCTTTGACTCCCTGCCTGGCATGGCCTAGACTTTTCGTAGAGAGTCCGGTGGCCTGCGCCGCATTTGCCGGGCTCCTGCGGCTAGACTGTGGAGGAATTATGGGTGAAGGTCTTTTTCAGCCGTTGCATCTAATACTGATCATCGCGATCATCCTTCTGATCTTCGGCACCAGCAAGTTTGCCTCGCTGGGCAAAGGCATGGGCGAAGGCATCCGTAACTTCAAAGCCGCGATGAAGGAAGGGGAAGACCCGAAGGAAGACCCCAAGAAAGAAACGAAAGAAAAAGAAGAGGAAAAGAAAGTTTAGCCTGGACCCCCTGTTACTCGGAATTGCTCTTCACGCTTGCTTCCTATCCATACCTACCAGCAGCCCGCATAATCTAGATTGCTCCTCGCTCGCGCAACATGGCGTACACCAGCGCTACCGGTAGTCCCACCACATTGCTGTAATCGCCCTCAATTCGAGGAATCCAACGCGAGGCGATTCCCTGAATTGCATAAGCTCCGGCCTTATCCATAGGCTCGCCGGTAGCGACGTAGTCGCGAATCTCATCGTCGGTGACTTCGCACATAGTCACGAAAGTGATCTCTGCGGCGATTTGGATGTTACTGGACACTGGTCCAACCAGGCACACTCCAGTAATCACAACATGCGTCCGGCCCGACAACAATCGCAGCATCCGGAGAGCGTCGTCACGGTCGCGAGGTTTGCCCAGAATGGCGCCATCGACCACCACAATCGTATCCGCACCCAGAACATAGTCCTGCGATCGACTCTGCCAGACCGCCAGCGCCTTTTCCCGCGCCAGCCGTTCGGCGTATGCTCTCGGGGATTCACCTGCTAACGGCGTTTCGTTAATGTCGGCGGGTTGCACCGTGAACGGAATGCCGGCGTTGCGCAACAACTCCTGGCGGCGCGGAGACGCAGAAGCAAGGACGATCATGCAATCCAATTCTAGTCGAGGAAGTATCGAGTCCCCGACTGCAAATCACTGCACGTACGACTGGCCGCTGACCACCGCCCACCGCCCACCGCGTTCCTCTATGCCTGTTAAAATCAAAGATTAGCCCTCAATCTATGGACGCCGCCTTCCTCCGCAACTTTGCGATCATCGCGCATATCGACCACGGTAAATCCACGCTGGCGGACCGCCTGCTGGAGCTGACCGGATCCCTCACCATGCGCGAGATGCAGGCCCAGGTACTCGATACCATGGACCTGGAGCGCGAGCGGGGCATCACCATCAAGGCCCACGCCGTCCGCATGATGTACACCGCTCATGACGGCAACACTTATCAGCTCAACCTGATCGACACGCCCGGCCACGTCGACTTTTCTTACGAGGTCTCGCGGTCGCTGGCTTCCTGCGAAGGCGCCCTGCTCATCGTCGACGCTTCGCAGGGAGTTGAGGCGCAAACCCTCGCCAACGCCTACCTGGCCATCAACAACGGCCTCGAAATTATTCCCGTCATCAATAAGATCGATCTGCAAAGCGCCGACATCCCGCGTACGAAAGAGATGATCGAAAGCGCCGTTGGCCTCGACGCCACCGATGCCGTGCTGATCAGCGCCAAGACTGGCCAAGGCGTGCCCGACGTGCTCGAAGCCATTGTGAAGCGCGTGCCTCCCCCGAAAGGCAATCCCGACAGCCGGCTCCAGGCACTGGTTTTCGACTCATGGTTCGACCCTTACCGCGGCGTGGTGATTCTGACTCGCGTTTTCCAGGGAACGTTGCGCAAAGGCCAGCGAATTCGGCTGTGGTCGAATGGAACAACTTTCGACGCGGAAACTCTTGGCGTGCTCACCCCTAAACCTGTGGAGATTGGCGAGCTGAAAGCGGGAGAAGTCGGCTTCCTCATCGCCAACATCAAGAATGTCGCCGACACAAAAATCGGCGACACCATTACGGACGACGCCAATCCGGCGTTCGAAGCGCTTCCCGGCTTTGAAGAAATTAAGCCTATGGTGTTCGCCGGCCTCTACACTGTGGACGCGCATGAACACACTCGGCTGCGCGAAGCGCTTGAAAAATTGCGGCTGAACGATTCTTCGTTCTTCTTCGAGCCGGAAAGTTCGGTGGCGCTGGGCTTCGGCTTTCGCTGCGGCTTCCTCGGCTTGCTTCACATGGAAATTATCCAGGAGCGCCTGGAGCGCGAGTTCGCGCTCGAACTCATCACCACCGCACCTGGCGTGCGCTACAAAATCTACAAAACCGACGGCTCAATGATCGAGGTGGATAATCCTTCTCGCTGGCCCGACCCAAGTGAGATCGCCAAGATCGAAGAGCCCGTGATTCTAGCTACGATTCTCACCAACGAAGAATACGTCGGTGGAATTTTGAAGCTAGTCGAAGACAAGCGCGGCAAGCAGAAGACTTTCGAGTACGTCAGTTCCTCCCGCGTGATGTTGCACTATGAGTTACCGCTGAATGAAATCGTGCTCGATTTCTACGATCGCCTGAAGTCGGTGTCACGGGGCTACGCTTCACTCGACTATCACCTGGCGGATTATTGGGAGTCGCCGATGGTCAAGCTCGATATTCTGGTTGCAGGCGAGCCGGTAGATGCGCTTTCAATCATTGTGCACCGGGATTTTGCCTACGATCGCGGCAAGGCGCTGGTTTCGAAAATGAGGCAGCTCATTCCCAGGCAAATGTTCGAGGTGGCGATCCAGGCATCCATCGGAGCGAAAATCATCGCCCGCGAGACCGTTTCGGCTATTCGGAAGAACGTCATCGCGAAGTGCTACGGCGGTGACATTTCGCGCAAACGCAAGCTCCTGGAAAAACAGAAGGAAGGCAAAAAAAGAATGAAGCGGATCGGTCGCGTCGATATCCCGCAAGAAGCTTTCTTGGCGGTCTTGAAGGTGGGCGAAGACAGCAATTAACCTCGGATGATTGAGTTCCCTCCTTTTCCCTGCGGCAGGCCATCCAATCCTGGGAGGCCTCAAATCTCCAAAATGTGCAAATCTCAAAACTGTGATTGCTAAACCTTTTGCTAATCTGGAGTTATGTTAATGTCGAGTGAATTGCCTAACTGGTTACTATTCAGAGCCTTAGGGCTCCAAGACTTAGCCGGCAACAAATATTGAACTGAGTTTCCAACCAGCGATTTTGTGATGCGCTACCAATTCCACAAGCTTTTCCACAGGATGCCCGTGGCCTGCAACTCGAATCCTCTAAGGTAGATACCGCGTAACACTACAGTAATTCCTGTAGACCTTTAATCATTCTTCCGGCGCCAGACCACCTTCGACCAGCGTCTCGAATCTGGTGCAGTTTTTTCGGAACGCCAACATCAGCTTGCCCGTCGGTCCATTGCGCTGCTTCGAGATGATGATTTCAGCCTTGCCCTGTAAGTCGGGATCGTCCTGCTTATAAACTTCTTCGCGGAAAATGAACATCACCACATCAGCATCTTGCTCGATTGATCCTGACTCGCGCAGATCGGAGAGTTGCGGACGATGGTCACCGCCCCGGCTCTCCGGAGCGCGGCTCAACTGGGAGAGCGCAATCACCGGCACGCTTAGTTCCTTCGCCAGCGCTTTCAGTCCCCGCGAAATCGCCGACACTTCCTGCGTGCGGTTTTCATAACGCTTGCTGCCGCCCGACATCAGTTGCAGATAGTCCACGATGATCAGGTCAAGCCTGCCCTGCGATTGCTTCAGTCGCCGCGCTTTGGCGCGCATCTCGCTCAGCGATATGCCGGGCGTGTCATCGATGAAAATCGGCGCGTGCGCAAGTTGTTCCAATGCCCGAGACAGCTTGCGCGAGTCATCCTGAAAGAATGTCCCTGTCCGCATCTTGTGCGCGTCCACTTCCGCCGTCGAGGACAGCAGGCGTAACAGCAGAGCCTCGCGTGACATTTCCAGGGAGAACACTCCCACGACGCTCCCATCCTTGATCGATGCATTCTCCGCGATGTTCATGGCGAACGCCGTCTTGCCCATCGAAGGCCGCGCCGCAATGATCACCAAATCTGAGCGCTGCAGGCCGCTGGTCATCTCGTCGAGATTTTCGTAGTGCGTGGCTAATCCCGTAATGCGCTGCCCGCGTTGCAGGAGCGCATCGATCGAGCCGAACGATTCGCGCACAATTTCCTGCACGCCCATGAATCCGCGCCCAATGCGCTTTTCCGAGAGCTGGAAGATCGCAGCCTCGGCGTCGCTGAGCACTTCTTCGGCGGCATCGGATTGATCGGACGCCCGCGCAATCGCGGTATTGGCCGCGTGAATCAGCCCGCGCAGCAGGGCTTTATCGCGGACAATCTTGACATAGTGCTCAATGCTCGGCCGATCCGGAACCCCATGCAGCAGGCTCGACACATAGCCAACGTCGCCAATGGGCTGCAAATCCTTGTGACGGTCAAGCTCCTCGATCAGCGTGATCATATCGATCGGACGCGAGGACTCCGCAAGATCGACCATGCGCGAATAAATCCGCCGGTGTGAGTCCAGAGAAAAATCTTCGATCCGCAAATGTTCGGCGGCCTGGTTATAAGCAAAGTTATCGAGCAGAATCGCGCCGAGGATTGAGCGCTCGGCTTCTACGTTCGCGGGAAGAGTGCTGATACTGTAATCGGTTGTCGCCACGCTAGATCTAGTTCTCCAATGTCCAGAAACGCCAACCGCACACTAACCTGAAGCAGCTTGTGAATGCGAGGTGCACCCTCTGCAAAATGCGCCAGATTGGAAAAAAGTTTGGCCCCCACACTCGATCGCGAAACGCAACTCGCCTAGCCCCATAACTTAAAGGAGAACAAACGGCGAATTAGAAGTCAAGCGTAACTGCAAACAGATTGGTGAGCCAGGGGAGTCAGCCGGCAATTCAGGCAAAAAAAAATGCGGCCTGGACCAGCCATCCAGGCCGCATTGTTCGTGGAACGCCCTCGTCTGCCTTTCCGTCGCCGAAGGCGGCGGGACGACTGCACCAGTCCGGCAGCGCTCGCTGCGAGCGCTGTCTTTGCCGGTACGAGTTGCAAAAGCGCGATTCGAAGAATCGCGATCCCGCAACCGATGCGGCGGCCAGTGGCCTAAACCGGCTCATTGAGCCGGCAGTAGAGGAGGCCGCAGTGCCCGGGCAACCAGCACGCGCTCGCGCGCATTTCCGATTTCCCCTGGCAATTCACTCTCGAGAATTGCCAGCTCCCACTGGCGTAACCGCAATCATCGTTCGGCAAGCGTTGAGAGTTCCAACGTTTTCGATGAATCCACTCTGGGGCACAACGTTGCGCGTCGCAATAGAAAAACATTACAGGCGTGTGAACAAGCTGTGGACGATGAGACTTCCTTGTGGAAGGCTGAGGAAAATGTGGAAGGAATCGTTCTCGCGCGAATTTTGAAGCGCGGGAGTTGCAATAACTTGCACGCTGTCAAAGGGGATTGCCGCGCACAGAAAGCTCAGACTTACGAATTCCCTCAGGGGCTAAAGCCCAGGTTTTATTGGCTCCGTACGGTACGGCTGAGTCCGTGCCCCTCCCAGGATGGTTGGCGTAAGGAAACCTCGACGCGAATCAGGGGCACCTACGCTGCCAGGTATCCTTCGACTCCGCGGAACGATTCGCGTTCGCGAATCGTTCTGCTGCGCTCAGGATGACAGATGTGTGAAGTTAGTCTCTCACTCCATCCATGAACGCCCGCAGCTTGCGCGATCTCGACGGATGGCGCAGTTTGCGCAGGGCTTTGGCTTCGATCTGGCGGATGCGTTCGCGGGTTACGGCGAACGACTGGCCGACTTCTTCTAAAGTATGCTCGCTGCCGTCTTCGAGGCCGAAGCGCATCTTGATTACTTTTTCTTCGCGCGGGGTCAGCGTGCGCAGGACCTGTCCGGTCTGGTCCTTGAGGTTCACGTTGATCACAGCTTCGGCCGGAGAGACCACGGCGCGGTCTTCGATGAAGTCGCCAAGATGCGAATCTTCCTCTTCGCCGATGGGCGTTTCGAGTGAGATCGGTTCCTGCGCGATCTTCAGCACCTTGCGGACTTTCGCAACGGGAATGTCCATGCGCTTGGCGATTTCTTCGCTGGTAGGTTCGCGGCCGAGTTCCTGAACAAGCTGGCGCGAGGTGCGGATCAGCTTGTTGATGGTCTCGATCATGTGGACCGGGATGCGGATGGTGCGGGCCTGATCGGCGATGGCACGCGTAATCGCCTGCCGAATCCACCATGTGGCGTAGGTCGAGAACTTATAGCCGCGGCGGTATTCGAATTTGTCTACGGCTTTCATCAGGCCGATGTTACCTTCCTGAATCAGGTCGAGGAACTGCAGGCCGCGGTTGGTATATTTTTTTGCAATCGAAACCACGAGACGCAGGTTGGCCTCGATCAGCTCGCGCTTGGCCTGCTCGGCGTCCATGTCACCCTGAATGATTTCGCGCTGGGTGCGCTTGATCTCCAGAAACAAGAGGCCGGCTTCGGCTTCGAGTTTTTCAATCTCGCTTCGTATGGCGCGGGACTGGCGGCGATATTCTTTTTTTTGCTCTTCGCTGCGGGTTGCTTCCGCTTTGCGCTCGAGGTTCCCAGCCTGACGATCGAGCGAACGCATGCTGTCGACAGTCTTGTTGACGCGATCGATGAGGCGCTTGCGCTCGTTGTTGGTGAAACCCAGCTTGCGCACCGCGAGCGAGACCTTCACCACGGAGCGCGCCAGATTGCGGCGGGCGCGGCGATGGTCCTTGGGCCGCTTTTTCTGCGACACGGCAACGTATTTTTCCTGCAACAGGGCGACCTTCTTGTACAGCTTGGCCATGTTGTCGATCTTGCCGGTAAATTCGTTCAGGCGGTTCTGCAGAATCTCGTCGGTAATTTCTTCCTCGTCGAAGGTGACGACTTCCTTGATGGAGCGCACGCCTTTCTTCAGATCCTCACCCATGGCAAGCAGATCATGAATTACGATGGGCGAGCGGGAGAGAGCTTTGAGCACGCGCAGCTGTCCGCGCTCAATGCGCTTGGCGATTTCGACTTCGCCTTCCCGCGTGAGCAAAGGGACAGTGCCCATCTCGCGCAGGTACATGCGGACGGGATCGTTGGTTTTTTCCAGAGCGCCGGGAGTGAGGTCGAGTTCGACGTCCTCGCCCTCTTCGGCTTCGTCGAATTTTTTATCGAGCGCGGCTGAAGGCGACTTCGGCCCTTCCAGAACGTCGATCCCTTGAGTGCCGATGGTAGTCAGCAGGTCGTCGAGGTCTTCGGGACTGACCACGTCATGAGGGATTAATTCGTTTACCTGGTCGTAAGTCAGGTAACCTTTTTCTTTGCCGGCGTCGACCAGCTTTTTTATGTCGTCGTACTTGTCTTCAAGAGCCAAGAGGTTGTGTCCTCAAATTCGTCAATTCGCTCGCGCGGAGCGTCGTGATACAGTCTGAAAAGATGGGAAGCTGGGGTAGTGCGGAGTTGTGCACCTAGTGCAAACTTATCAAGTCTAGCACATAAGTACCGCACCGTCTATTACTTGCCCTACGGATAATTCCCGCTAACCGCCCCTATCCCTAATTCTCCTAAATACTTAGATGGCTTTAACCGGCATTTTGTTTCACGCACTTTTCTTATTTCCAAGGGCGGTTTTGAGTCCGTCTTCCGCCAGGCTGGGATCGCGCAAGGCACGGCTCAAGCCTTCTACCTCGAGCAATAGCTCTTTCATGCGTACTTTATCGTCGCTGAGGCCCGGTTTCTTCAGTTGGCGCTGCGTTTCCTCCAAGCGGCGGCGTAAATGAATGCGGCGCAGAGCGCGGACGGCGCCGTCGAGGCGCTCCGCAGTGAGTTCCTCGTCCTCTTTCAATAGGATGGAAGCCAGCATGCGGCGCTCACTTTCGGAGCAGGGTACTTCCATTACATCGGCAACTTCAGCCCCGGCGGTGAGTAGCGCCTCGACCAGGGATTCGGTCGCAAGGCCGCGATGCAGACCTTCGCTCTGGAATGCATACTGGGCCTGGCGTGCAGGATCGAACTCTTCGTCTTTAACAACCTCGCGGGCGCCATCGCGGGCGGAGACATGCTCGGCGTCGGGATTCATCTGGCGCGCGGAGGCGAGGGCACGCACGAGAATGCGCTCGGCATCGGTGGCTTGCGTTTCGGCGGAGGATTTCACTGACGATGCGGAACGCTGCGCAGCGACATGCCGCAACTCCTGCCGGAGTACGGCTGAATCGATGCCGAGCTTTTGCGCGATCTCCTGGCCTAATTCGTCGCGCACAATCCGGCTGGGTATGCGCTGAATGTGTGGCAGGAGATAATTCACGGCTTTCACTTTGCCCTCGGCGCTGCGCACGGGGAAATGAGTGCGGGCGCGGTCGATAAGATAGTCAAAATATTTCTGCGAAGTGCGCAGCGCTTCGCCGTAGGCTTCTTTGCCTTTGCGGCGGATATAGAGATCGGGATCGAAGCCCTGTTCAAGCGTGAGAACTTTGATCTGAAATTCTTCCTCGGTCAGCAGGCCAAGCGTGCGCTCGGTGGCTTTGGCTCCGGCGGTGTCGGGATCGAAATTCACCACAGCGTTCTTGCTGAATCGGCCAAGCAGCTTCGCCTGAATTTCGGTGAAGGCCGTGCCGGAGCTGGCAATCACGTTGTGAAATCCGGCAGCGTCCACGGAAATGCAATCCATTTGTCCTTCGACGAGGATGGCGTAATCCAGTTTGCGGATCGCTTCTTTCGCATGGTCGAGATTGAACAGGACGCGGCCCTTGGAGTAAATCGCGGTCTCGGGTGAATTCAAATACTTTGGGCCGGATTTCTCGTCGGTGGCGAGGGTTCGTCCGGTGAATGCGATGATCTTTCCCGCGTCGCTGGCGATAGGAAACATGACGCGGGTGCGAAACTTTGAGTACATGGCGGCGGTGCCGGGGTTGCGGCCTCCGGCTTCCGGCTTCCGGGATTCGGGTTCTGCGGCACTATTGGCACCTGCTTCCGCGCGCCGGGGACCGGAAGCCGGAGGCCGGTCTTCCCGTTCTTCCTGCTTCCACGAGAACAGACCGCTCTCACGCAGAACTTCTTCGTCGAATTCTCCGGCGAGACGGTCGCGGAGGAGGAAGCCGGAATCGGGTGCGTAGCCAATGCGGAAGCGGGCGATCGTCTCTGCGTCCAGGCCGCGGCCCTGCAAGTATTCCCGCGCGCGGGCGCCTTCGGGACGTTTCAGGCATTCCTGGAAAAATGCGGCGGCGCGCTCCTGCGCGTCGTACAGTTGAGCGCGCAGCCTGGCTTCTTTCGCTTCTCCGGGGCTGGAGTATGTGGTCTTCGGCAGCGGGACGCCGAGCTTCTGCGCTACCAAACGGAGAGCCTCGGGGAAAGTGATGTTCTCGATTTTCTGAACGAAGCTGAATACGTCTCCTGAAACGCCGCAGCCGAAGCAGTGATAGAACTGACGCGTGGCATGCACCGAGAACGACGGCGTCTTCTCGCCATGAAACGGACACAGCCCCGAATAGTTCTGCGCCCCAGCCTTCTTCAGCTTGATGTAGTCGCCGATGATGCGGACGATGTCCGCCTGCTGCTTCAGCGTTTCTTTGAAGTCTTCTGTGGGCATGGATGGTGGTAGCTTTTCGAAGGCTTGGGACTTCTCCTCTTGGATTGTGAGCCAAGCTGGTATCGAGCGGAAGAACTCGGCCTCATTCGGTTGCGGAAAACCTGTGGAATACAGGAATATCCCGTTGATGCCAGCGGAAAAGCACGTCCTAAATTAGCTGATAGCGTCACACTCTGGATGTTTGTATCACTTACGCGGCCTTGGTGCGTCCGGATCGAAGCTACGTCGAATCGCCAGTACAACCTCTCGCATGCGCTTGCATGACAAATCTACACCCGCAACTCCACCACCGTCGCTCCTCCTCTTTGTCGTGCTGAGCGGAGGAGGACCGTCCGAAGGGCGGTCTTCCGGAGTCGAAGCATCCCTACCAGCACCACCGATTTCCGTCGCGCTTATCCGGCAAGCGCTGCGACTGATGGAAGTTATGCTCGAATACTGGCTTGTGCGGATGGGCCTGCCGCTCTCTGGCAGTCATTTAAGTTATAGGGATGCTTCGACTTCGGAGAATCGTCCTTCGGACGATTCTTCTGCGCTCGGCATGACAGAATAACTTGGATGTTGGTCACATCTTAAGACGCGGCTTTACCAGCGTTACCGTGCTCCATCCACGAATACCACTCCTTCGCCAAGTCTAGCCAATGCGGGTTCCGCGCCTCGATCAACGCGATCTTTTTCGCGCGGGACCAACCCTTCAACTGCTTCTCGCGGGCGATCGCCTTGTGCACATCATCGAATGACGCCCAGTATAGAAGCCGCTCCACGTCGTACTTGTTGGTGAAGCCCTCCATTTGATGAAACTCATGCTCGAAGATTCGTTTGTGAAGATTTCCGGTGAAGCCGATGTATAGGGTGCCTGAAAGGCTGCCCATGATGTAGACGCAGTAGCTTCGCCGCTCTTTGGCAGTCATGAGGGGATAGGGATGCTTCGGATACGAAGAATCGTCCTTCGGACGATTCTTCTGCGCTCGGCATGACAAGGATAGGGATTTTGGGCAAGGAAGGCTGTGACATCCGTCACAAATGGCGCAGGGGCTGTGCCAGTTTGGACTTTGTCGCATTAACTTGATGCTGGCTGGATGGATCTGGGCGGAGTAGGGATGCTTCGACTTCGGAGGATTGTCCTTCGGACAATTCTCCTTCGCTCAGCATGACAGAGCTACACCCGCAACTCCACCACCGTCGCTCCTCCTCCGCCTTCGTTTTGCGGAGGTTCAGCCACCGACTCTACGTGCGGATGCTGCTGCAACGCTTGCCGCAGGGCTTTGCGCAGGATGCCCATACCGCTGCCGTGGACGATACGCACGCGGGGCAGTCCGGCGAGGAAGGCGTGGTCGACAAACTTTTCGACGGCGCGGGTGGCATCGTCTACGTTGTAACCGATCACGTTGATTTCCGACGGCGCGTTCTGGTTTTCGTTTTCGTTGTTCAACGAAACTGAAATTCCTCGGGCGCGGGCAGCCTTGACAGGAGAATCTGCGACGGGTGTAGAGCTGCTCAGCAATTCGGCGATATCGTCGCGGGCGATCTTCATCTTCATTGCGCCCATCGAGACTTCGAAATATTTGTCATCCACCTTGCGCGTGACCGTAGCCGCCCTGCCGGTGGATTTCAGCTTGACGGTATCGCCCTCAAATATGTTCTTCAGCACCTGCGGCTGCGCGTGGGGGTCGCCCTGATCGGCGCCGCTGGCATGAGCGACGACCGTCGAATCGAATTGGTCACGGAATTCGCGGCGCAGTTTTGCGACCCGCCGCTCCGCGTCTTTCGAAAGTTTCTGCGCGGCGGCCTTCTCCTGAATCGCATTCACGGCTTCGCGCGCGTGATATTCAAAATCCCGCAGCACGCTCTCCAACTTCTTTTCCATGTCACGGATTTTTGCCTGTTGCTCCCGCTTGCCTTCCACCGCCAGGCGCGCCTTCTCCTTCTCCAATTCCTGCTCGCGAGTAGCCAGGCGGAGACGCTCGCTTTCCATCTCACGCAGCCCGGCATGGAGCTTGTCGAGAAATTCGCCGACATCGCGAGCTTGCGTGCCGAGTCGCGCACGCGCGGCGTCGATGATCGCTGGATTCAATCCCAGGCGCTGCGCGATGTTGATTCCCGCCGAAGCTCCGGGCACGCCTATCTTCAATTCGTAAGTAGGTTGCAGAGTGGCTTCGTTGAAGCCGACCGACGCGTTGATCACTCCCGGGGTATTGGCGCCGTAAACTTTCAAAGAAGTGTGATGCGTGGAAATCACGGTCATCGAGCCGATGCGGCCAAAGTGTCCGGCAATCGCGACCGCCAGCGCGGCGCCTTCCTCGGGATCGGTAGCCGAACCCAATTCGTCCAGAAGCACCAGCGACTGCGGCGTCGCGGTGCGCGAAATGAAATCGATGTTGGTTATGTGAGCCGAAAAGGTAGAGAGATTCTGCTCGATCGATTGATAGTCGCCAATATCGGCCAGCACCGCATCGAAGACGGGCATCTGCGCACGATCGGCGGGGACGGGGATCCCCGACTGGGCCATCAGCGCGAGCAGGCCGACGGTTTTGAGCGTTACGGTTTTGCCTCCGGTGTTGGGGCCGGTGATTACTAGCTGGCGACGGTCGGGTTCGAGTTCAAGGCTGACTGGGACCACCGACAAACCTTTGAGTTTTAAATTTCGCTCGAGCAGCGGATGTCTCGCGTTGTGCAGAAGCAGCCGAGCTTCGCCCGCCATGGACCCTTCGGCTTCGCTCACGGCAGGCTCGCGAGGGCGCCCGTCCCCACACGACCCAGTCAACTTTACCCCCACGCAGTTGTACTCTTCGGCGAAGCGCGCTTTGGCAAACTGTAGTTCCAATTCGCCGAGGACTTCAGCCGACACCAGTATCGCGATTGCCTGCTCCCCAATGCGCCGTGTCATCTCGAGCAAAATGCGATAAATCTCTGCTTGCTCTTCATCAAGCAAACGCACCAGTTCATTGTTCTGCTCAATGGTCTCGAGCGGTTCGACGAATACAGTTTGACCGCTGGAACTCGCTCCATGCACCACACCTTGCACGCGCCGTTTCTGTTCGATTTTTATCGGGATGACAAAGCGCTCACCGCGGATGGTAATCAGTTCGTCCTGCACCGCGCCGCCTTCGGCCAACCGCCGTAAATATCCGCGGAGGGATTCCTGAATGCCGCGGCGCTGTTTTTCGATCTCGCGTCGAATGCGTGCCAGGTCGGGCGAAGCGCGGTCTTCCAGCGTGCCATCCGGTTCAATCTTGTTGCGAAAATAGCGGAGAAACTCGGTGAAGTCGGGCACGGTTGCGGAAAGGGTTGCCGTTCGCTTCCAGCTCGTCCTCATATTCGCCGGAGGATGCAGCGCAACCTCGCGCCACTCCGCGGCGCGGTCTACCACCAATAAAACATCGCGGATTTCTGTGGTTTCGAGAATCGCCCCCACAATGCGGGCACGCTCGACCAGTCTGGTGACATCGAGCAGGCCGGAAAAATGGAAGCTCCCGCCGGAGCGCCGGAACTCGCGTATTTCTTCCGCCAACTCCTGCTGTTCGGTAATCCAAGCGGGATCAGTGGATGGCGCGAGCTCCGCAATGCGGGACTGGCCCAGCGGCGAAGAAGCGTAATCCCGCAGCAATTCGCGCAGCGCATCAAACTCGAGCACACGCGAGGAATTATGGATAAGCGGGTGAGGCATTGAATTTATGTTACAGGAAGGGTGAGTAGCGCAGCCGCATGCGATGAACTGCTTCCCCCAGGGGCCGAAATCAGGATTGGGCCGCTGCCAGCACTTGGGCTTCGCGCGCTGTGGCGACAGGCAAGTGAAGCGCGAACACCGCTCCGCCCTCCGGCTTATTGTGGCAGGTAATCTGGCCTTGATGATCTTGCACTACCCCGTAGACAGCGCTTAAACCGAGGCCTGTGCCTTTGCCGATGGGCTTCGTGGTATAGAAAGGATCGAACACCCGATGCGGTTCCTTGATTCCTAGTCCGTTGTCGGAAAACTGGACGACCACTTCCTCTCCTTGAAGGCGAGCGCTGACCTCGAGCAATCCTCCGCCCGCTTCCTCAAGAGCGTCCAAGGCATTTTCGACGATCTGCACGAACGCCTGGAACAGACGGTGACCGTCTCCCCAGACCTTGGGCACATTCGGATCGATTACCGTTTCGATTCGGATTTTCTGATCGTGCCGTTGGAGCTCCCGCATTTGCACGCTGCGCTGCAGAAGCATGGATAAATCCACTATCGCTTTTTCCCCGGAAGCTTGCTGGGCGAAGCTCAGAAGATTGGAGATGAGGTCGCGAGTGCGCTGCGAATGGCTCACGATTTTCCGGACAAGCGCGTCCTGCTCGCTGCTCAACCGCTGAGTTGACCAAAGCTTTTCTGAATAGCTCATGATTGCCGTCAGCGGATGATTGATCTCATGCGCCGCCCCCGCAACTAATTGACCCAGGGAAGCCAGCTTTTCTCTTTGCACCAAATGGCTCTGCAACCGTTGCTCGTTCTCGAAGCTGCGCCGCGAATGGTCCAGCAGATGGATCAACTCCCGGTCCTGAAGATACTGACGTACAAAAACAAAAGCGCCCAACACCAGCATCGCTGCCAGAACCGTGAACAAGCGGAACGAGCGGGTCGACTCCGGCGAATCGTCCCACCGGAAAGCCCAGAGGCCCAGTACCGGCAGGGAAAGAATCGCCAGCATGGCGAGGTGCAACGCCATCGCGCCCCATTTGTCCTCTGCCGGCGCCGGTTCAGCCTCTGACTTCCACTGGCGCGCGGTAAGGGCCGTTGCGGCCATCCAGCTTACGGTGCCGAGCAGAGGAACATCGTAGAGACTTCCGGTGTAGTATTTCCCGCTGGAAAGCGCCATGCTCAAGAAGTTGGAGCCCACAGCGTACGCAGCGCTGGCCAGCATCAGATTCAAATAGACCTTCCTCCATCCACCCGTGGCTCCTCGGCCGGCAATTCCAAGGACCACTACCAGCACTCCGGTTTCCACCAGATAGAGTGAGGTAAAGTTTTTTCTGTACAAGGCCGCATTCACCAACATGTACTGGGAAGGAAAGACTACGAACGCATAGAGGAACACCCACCAGATTAGAAGAAGAAGGAAATCCAGCGTACCCAAGCGGAATTTTTGTTCGCCTTCGGAGCGGTGCGGACGCAACCCAACTGCCGCGATCATTGGGATCAAGTGGAGAAACAAGAACACATCCATGAACGATACGATGGGGACATTCGTCCGGCGCAGTACTTCGTAATAGATCCAGGCTGCCAGATTGGTGGCCCAGAGAATGCATCCCGCGCCCATCAGAATCCAGAAACGCTGGGTGACACCCCGCATCGACCACGCATTGGAGAACATGGCCACGCCGACTGAGAGGATCAGCAGAAAATATCCGACATCAGAAATCGCGGTCAGCACTAGACCGCGTGGCACTGCCAAAGACACCATGGCAAATGCCAGCGTAATCGCGCCCGCGAGCACGAACCAGCGATGTCGGCGGAGTGGCGTCATCCGACTTCCAGTTTATGGACAAACGTACGGATTCTAGATTGGTTTCGGGGTACTACACATTACTTTGGTCACATTCACTGTGCGGCGCAACATCGCCGGCACCTGCAAATAAAGCCTTTACGAGATCAGAGTCCTGCCTGCTGCCAGTCCCTGATAAAATTGCGCTGGGGCGTGGAGCGTCGCCTAGCTGTTCAGAAACCTTACAGGCGCTGCCCTTGATTTGATGGGCGACGATTTGATGCGCTACGCTCAGAAATTCCAGGTGCCACATGGCTTTTCCGGTCACCCGCCTCCGTCGTCTTCGCCGCACCAGCCAGCTTCGCGATATGGTGCGCGAGACTCGTTTGACTCCCGAAGCCTTCGTCTACCCCATGTTCGTTTGCCCGGGTGAAGGGGTACGGAAGGCAGTCGGCTCCATGCCAGGAGTATTTAATCTTTCGGTGGACGAGGCGGTGAAAGAAGCGCGGGAAGTTCATTCCCTAGGCGTGCCGTCGGTGATTCTCTTTGGTCTTCCCGAGAAGAAAGACGATGTCGCTACTGGAGCTTGGGCGGAGGACGGAATCGTGCAGCAGGCCGCCCGCGCTATGAAGCGCGAAGTGCCCGAGCTGGTTTTGATGGGCGATGTTTGCCTATGTGAATATATGTCGCACGGACATTGCGGAATTGTGAAGGGGGCGTCGACACCGAAGTCGCTCGGTGCGGCGGTTGCAGAACGTGAATCCGCAGCTCGCGATGGTGCGGTCTCGAACGCCTCGGGAAAGCGCGGGATCGATTCTTCGGCATCGGGCTCAACTTCCGACTACGAAATCGATAACGATGCCAGCCTGGAACTTCTCGCCCGCAGTTCCGTCTCACTTACGCGTGCCGGCATCGACATCATCGCTCCGTCCGACATGATGGACGGGCGGGTCGCCGCCATTCGCCGCGCACTCGATGACGCCGGCTTTATTAATACTCCGATTCTGTCTTACGCTGCCAAGTTCGCATCCGGGTTCTATGGGCCGTTTCGCGAGGCTGCAGATTCCGCGCCGCAATTCGGCGACCGCCGTTCTTATCAGATGGATGGAGCCAACGTGCGCGAAGCCATGCGCGAGATCGAACTCGATATTGAAGAAGGCGCTGACATGATCATGGTCAAGCCGGCCATGCCTTACCTCGACGTCATTGCAGCCGCCCGCGAGCGCTTTGACCTGCCACTGGCGGCGTATCAAGTCTCCGGCGAGTTCGCGATGATCGAAGCCGCCGCGCGCAACGGCTGGATCGAGCGCGACCGCGTCATGATGGAATCCCTGCTGAGCATTCGCCGCGCCGGGGCCAGCATCATCCTCACTTACTACGCAAAAGACGCTGCGCGGTTGCTGGGATAGGACGCATCTCCCCAGGGGCTGCATCGCAGGGCATGGATAAAAGCAAGTCTTAAACACAGAGGGGGCACAGAGCAAAGACACGACTGCGCCCAAGCCGGCAAAGAGACCCGAGTGCGCCCGTGCCTATCTCAGGAAATTATCGGCCTTCTGTCCCCGTAGCCCTGCCCGTCTCCGACGAGAACCGGTCGCGGACGCGGTCGCTGATGTCCTGCACCCTGTCGCCAATCGAACCGCGGATTTCTTCGCCACTCGCGGGCGCAAGCAGCATGCCAGCTCCAATGCCGACGCCAACACCGGCGGCAAAAACCAGCACATTGCGGAGAGTGTGGTCTTCGCCTTCATAAAGATCCTGGGCCCGGTCTCGCAGGTCAGAAACCCGGTCAGCGGCGCTCTCGTATCCGTCGGCAACACGGTCCCGCAAGTCGCTTGCGACGCGGTCGGACTGTTCGAGAAAATACACTGCGGTTTTGAGAATCGATTTTACTAAGTTATTGAGCATAGTCCACCTCGTCATTGTGAATTCAAAACGTCATAAGCGTTAGTTGCACAAAGGGAGGCGAGTGACTTAGGGCAGGTGAAATTATTTCTGACGGAAAGCGGGGGATAGCGCTGCGTTCTCTAGACCTGTCTTTAGCGCCCGGGCCTTCGCTACGCCCCCGCAGCACTCTGGAACTTAACTTCCACCAGCTTGCGGTCTTCTTCGGACACTTTGAACATGTCGCGGGGCTTTAGCTCCATAAAGCTGGCCACAAACACTTCCGGGATCTGGCCGATGCGGGTGTTATAGGTATTAACGTCGTCGTTGAAGAACTCGCGGCGATCGGCGATGCGTTCTTCCAATTCGCTGATGCGCGTTTGCAGTTTGAGAAAATTGTCGTTGGCTTTGAGCTGAGGATAATTCTCCGCGACGGCGAATAAGCCGCGCAGCGCGCCTGTCATCATCGCGTCAGCCTGCGCTTTCTGTCCAATACTTGCCGCATTCATCGATGCGGCACGCGCTTGGGTTACAGCCGTTAACGTCTGCTGCTCGTGCTGCATGTATCCCTTCACCGTCTCGACCAGATTGGGAATCTCGTCGTGACGTTGTTTGAGCAGCACGTCGATGTTGGCCCAGGCGCGATCGTTGTCATTGCGCAGCCGCACCAGTTCGTTATAGAGGATGACTATGTAAACCGCTACACCCACGACGAACAGCAGGAACGCCGCCCCTGTGATCACGTTGCCCTCCATTATCGGCTTGCGTCGAACAACGGCTTTAGTGGAACAGGAGTGTGGCAGGCATGCAAGTGACTGTTGGGTACCCGGCGGACATGACCGACCACGGGCTGAGAGCCCTGTCAGCAACAAAAGGGCTGAGCCGTTAGGCTCAGCCCTGGAAGAGCTCGCGGTGGAGGCGGTTAAGGCTTATGCGGGGTCAGGTCGCAAACCTTTCTCACCTCTTGCAGATCCAAACCTGCCGGGGAGAACTCGGCGATCTGAGGACCACTTCTGGTTCGCACCTCCAAATTGAACACTTCGGCTCCAATCATGCCGCGCACCGTGCCTTTGTCCATGGCCAGAAAATGTCCGCGCACCCAGTTCCATCCTTTATGGTCGTGGCTGCCATCGATGCGAACCATTACTTCCATCTTGGGCTGTCCCCAGAAGCCTGGATAATCCGGCCGTCCCAGCCGTTCGCCAGGAGTGAAGTCGGCCCGCTCAAACTTGCCATTGCTACAGACGAGTTCGACTCGCGGTTTGGAATCGGGGTCTTCGCGAAGATAATTATTGGCCAGAAGTTCGAAGCGAACTTTCTTCGCGCCGGTCATTTTGTCTTCGGAGCGGAACGCGGTCCACTTGCCGCCGGCGCTGACGCCATCTTGTTCGTCCTGATTTGGGCTCATCGTGCGTTCTTGGGCAAAAGCGGACACGCCCGCTGCGATCAAGAGCACAAACATTGGCCCTGCGGCCAAGGCATAGAGATTGTGAAGGTGAAGCCGGCGCAATACTTTCAAGGTCGTCCTCCCGCAATAACTTCCTTTATTGAAGCCATATCTATTGAACCCGTCTGAACGGAAAAAGTTGTATGCCTTCACCGAGTGTTGATTCTGAGATCAACGTAGACCTGTGACCGGTCATCAAACTGGCTCACTGATTTCGTGTCGCTCTTGCGGCCGTCGTACTCGGCATAGACTTCGTAATCGACCGTGGAGAGGCCGGGAAAACGGTAAGTGCCTTCCTGGCTGACAATGTACGTCTTTACGGCGTGGGTGCGCGTGTCGGTAAGGTAGACGATGGCTCCGGGAACGGGATTATCGTGCTGATCAAGTACTTTTCCGAAGAGCAGCCGGCCTTGTTGTTTTTCTTTCTTATCGGGAGAGGCGTGAGCAATCCCCGATACGATAAGAACGAAAGCGGCGGCTATCACAGAGGCGGTCTTGAAAGGACGTCTAGGAGTCATGCGGCTGAATTTCTCTTCTTTCATTTCTTTACTTACATTTCTTTACTTGGTCAGATGTAAACCGATATCGACGCGCTCGTCATACTCTACGTGGACCGCCACCTTCTGCGCCAGATACAATCTCTCGCCACTTCTAGTTTTGACTCCCTTGAGATCGGCCCAAACTTCGTAGTCGGCTTTCCCGGCCGGAACGCGCTGGGCAAATTCGCCGGCATGATCGGAAGTGAGTACCCACTTGGGCTTTTTGTCGCGCGCACGGCGTATTTTGACCGTCACTCCATAAACGGGATGATCGTCGGGTCCCCAAACCGTTCCAAAAATAAGGGCGTAATGATCCGTCGGCTTTAGCTTTTCCCGCGCGGCAGCGGCCGCGGCTGGCACTTTGACAGGTAAGCATGGAGAGGCAAGAACGGCCAAAAGTAGAGCGCTGAGAGAAAACAGGTTTGCGAGCGTACCCGCCAGGCGCGATCTAGGACTCGTCACCGTCTTCGGTCTCCACTTCTGCTTCCTCTTCCACGTATCCGGCCTCGACCGCCTTCAACTCCAGTGGACTGGTAGTGACCACTTCGAAGTCAGTGCCGCACTCGGGACAAGAAACAATCTCGCCCTCGTCGACCTCTTCCTCTTCGACATCCAAATTCGTTTCGCACTCGGGACAAAGAACCATGATTCCTCCACTTCCTTAGATACCCTTGATAATATTTAGATTCTCTTCCGGTACAGGTCAAGGGGTGGGGCTGGTAGAGGGCGATTTATTTTGTACGGCGGTAACCGGCTGTTGCCCTTGACATTTGCATCCGCGGAGCCTACATGATTTCTCATCTCGTTAAAAGACCCTGGCTAACAGGCCTCTTGTTGGTGCTGGCCGCCAACGCTGGGTTGCCCGCCCAGGATAAAGGATCGACGGATAAATCAGGATCTGCCGCCGAGCCCATGACGGTGGACGCGCGCATCTCTGCTGCACTGCAGCAGGTTTCTGCCGAGCGCATTCGGGCGAATGTCGAAAAGCTGGTGAGCTTCGGAACGCGGGTGACGATTTCCCCGCAGGACTCGAGTTCTATCGCAGCTGGACATGGAGTGGGCGCGGCGCGGGAGTGGATCAAGTCAGAATTTGAGCGCTATTCAAAAGATTGCGGCGGCTGCCTGGAGGTGAAAACCGACAGGTTCACCGAGCCGGCCGCCGACCGGATTCCCCAGCCCACCGAAATAATCAATGTTTATGCGGTCTTAAAAGGTACGGACGCGGCTGGCGCGAAGCGGAGCGTGCTGGTGACCGGGCACTACGATTCGCGGAACAGCGATACTCTCGACCTGAAGGGCGACGCTCCGGGCGCGAATGACGACGGCAGCGGAACCGCCGTCAGCCTGGAATGCGCGCGAGTGTTGAGCAAGCTAAAGTTTCCCGCCACAATTATCTTTCTCGCGGTTGCGGGCGAAGAGCAGGGGTTGAACGGGAGCCATCACTTCGCCAAAATGGCCAGGGAAGAAGGCTGGAACATTGAAGCTGTATTGAACAATGACATCGTCGGTGGAGACAGTAGTGCCGGGCAGGATCATTCAGTGGTGCGCGTCTTTTCCGAGGGACTGCCCGCTGCTGCTACTGAGCAGGAAATTCGGCAGATTCGTGGACTGGGCGGCGAGAACGACTCTGCCTCGCGGCAACTGGCACGCTATGTCGCCGATGTGGGCCGCACTTATCACGTCGGCGTGAAGCCGCTACTGGTCTTCCGGCTGGACAGGTATCTCCGCGGAGGCGACCATTATTCCTTCAATCAGCAAGGCTACGCCGCCGTGCGATTCACTGAGTTTCGCGAGGACTTTCACCATCAGCATCAGAACGTGCGAACGGAAAACGGCATTGAATATGGCGACCTCATCAAATTTGTGAACTTTGATTACGTGGCGCACGTGGCAAGGCTGAATGCGGCCATTCTGGCGTCCCTTGCATCAGGGCCGGCGCCCCCAGCCAATGTCCACGTGCTCACAAAGGATTTGGAGAATGACTCGACGATCACTTGGCAAGCGCCTTCCGGCGACGCGGCAACGGAGTATGAAGTTCTATGGCGGGCCACAACCAGTCCAGAATGGGAACACGTCCAAAAAATTGGTTATGTTCCGCGCGCTACGCTGAAACTTTCAAAGGATAATGTCATCTTTGCTGTCAGGGCGGTCGACGCTGGCGGACACCGCAGTTTGACCGTTGTGCCCACACCGGAGCGTTGAGTTGCCGTTGACTGCGACCTGATACCATGAATCTCAGCCACCTCAGTCTTTGTCTTGCCGTAGTCGAGGCCCCGCCATGCCGATGAATCGCGGTAATACGATCTCGTTGAGCCTCCCCCCGTTCACGCGCTGGGTGAAGCGGCTGATTCTCGTCTACGCCGGGATCTATCTGTTCATGGCCATCACGGAAGTTGCCTCCCCTCAGGCTCATGAATGGGTCAGCGTTTACCTGGGATTGATCCCGAAGCTCGTAATGCACGGGATGGTGTGGCAGTTGATTACATATTCGTTTCTGCACTTTCAACTGCTCCATCTGATTTTCAACGCGCTCTCTCTGTGGATGTTCGGTTCGCAACTGGAGAGCGATTGGGGATCGAAACGCTTTTTGGAGTATTACTTTTTCTGCACGATCGCGGCCGCGCTTACCACAGTCGCCATGAGCTACACGCATATTCTGGGACTCTCTCCAGTGACTACTACGATTGGGGCCTCGGGCGGGATTTACGGCCTGCTTGTCGCTTTCGGCGTGTTGTACGGCGAAAGCGAAATCATGATGTTCCCGCTTCCGTTCCGTATCAAGGCGAAGTATTTCGTGTGGGGCATTGTCTTTCTGACTCTGGCGGGAGCGATTCAGGAAAGCGGCGGCGTCGCGAACTTCGCGCACCTCGGCGGATTGCTGTTCGGCTACCTCTATTTGAAATTCCTGCCGCGCAAGGGACTCATGCTTTCCGCTTCAGAAAGCTATTTCGGATATCGCAATGACTATTACCGATGGAAGCGGCGACGCGCAGCGAAAAAGTTTGAGGTTTACATGCGCCAGCATGACCGCGACGTCCATTTCGACGAGCACGGCAATTACGTTCCACCGGATGACGATCCGGGCAAGGGGAACGGGGGATCGAAATCAGGCTGGGTGAACTAAAAGGCCTTGGCCACGGATTTGCTCGGATCTTCATGGATCTCAAGTTGCGAAAAAACCTTGAAATTCTGTCAATACAGTTGCTGGCAGTTCTTGCCGCTTGGATTTTCCCTTAAATCCTAGATCGTGACCAGCACCTTCGACGGAAAGAAGCTTCGTCTTCGCCGGAATTATCTTCAGCGCTTGTTGCATTTCCTGGATCGAGCCAAAAGGATCGCTCACACCGTGGACGAATAAGGCCGGCGTCCGCAGATTGAAGAAATGTTGAGTGCGAAGCTGTTCCGCCTTGCGAGGCGGATGAAGAGGGTAGGAAAGCAGTAGCAGGCCAACGGCCTCTTCTGGCTGTTCGGCGCAGAGCATACTTGCTTGCCGTCCGCCGTAGGAGTGCCCTCCAAGAAAAATGCGGCCGCCTGCCAGGTTCTTGATCGCCGCAATTGCATTCGTCAATCCCGCGCGGTCGCGTTTGGCATCACCGGGTCCGGGTGGGCCGAAGGAACGATCCTGACGGAACGGAAGATCGCAACGCAACACGACAAAGCCCGCGTCGGTAAAAGTTTGCGCCAGGGCAATTAGCAGCGGCGCCTGGCAATTCGATCCGGCGCCGTGCGTCAGGACAAGACCGTCACCGTTGGGATGGGCGGAGCGATGTAGAAATCCGCGCACAAAGGGGTCGCCGGAAACGTCGGTGAAAGGTTGAGGCTGCTGGGACATAGTCAATGAATCTCATCTCCGGAACAGTTGGAGCAGCCACTTCTATACGCCCACTTCTTCCAACTTCTCGTAGACCTTCAGGATTTTAATTTCATTTCCCAGGCGAGCCCAGCAGCGAAGGATTTCGGGATCTTCCTGAGCGCTGCTGCGCGCCTGTTCGGAATTCCAATAACGAAGCAGCAAATAGTGAGAATCTCCACCGCGGTAAAGAACGTCGCGTCCATATCCTTTGCTTGAAACGATCAAATTCAGTTCGCGCATGGTCGCGAGCGATGCCGACTCCATACCGGCCAGAGGCTCCCAGATTGCGATGGATAGATATTCTTGCGACATATACCCGGTGATTATAGCTTCTGGCGCCTGGCAGCGCGTTTGCGTGTTGCGCCCTTGGCGGCGGCCTCTTCCACGGTCACCGTGTGGAGGCGCATGAAGTTCGTGGAACCAGACGCCTGGCGTGTACCCGCAACTACTCCTAACACCGCTCCAGGCTTCAGCACTCCGCGAGCCAGAAGCTCCTTCTCGGCCACTTGAACCATCTCATCGGTCGACGGCGCATGGCCGCAGCGGATCGGATGCACTCCCCAGAAAAGATTGGCGCGCTGTACCACGGAAGCAACATGCGTGAAGGCGTAGATGGGCGCCTGCGGTCGAAATTTTGAAATCATGCGCGCGGTGTTGCCGCTTTCCGTAAAAACCGCGATGGCTCCCATGGGCAGGTCCTCAGCCGCATGGGCAATCGATTCGCAGATCGTCTCAGCGACGGAAAGGCCGTGATTATCGCGGCGGCGGCGAGGCTGGGTGAACTCGCCCATATTGCTTTCGGCCTCGATCACAATTCGCGACATCATGGCCACCGCTTCGCGCGGATAGCGCCCGCTGGCGGTTTCGGCTGAGAGCATCACCGAATCGGTGCCGTCAAAAATCGCGTTCGCCACATCGCTCGCCTCCGCGCGCGTGGGGCGCGGATTTTCGATCATGGACTCGAGCATCTGCGTGGCCGTGATCACCGGCTTACGCCAGGCGGCACAGCGGCGGATCACATGCTTCTGAATGACCGGAACTTTTTCCGGCGCCATTTCGACGCCAAGATCGCCGCGGGCCACCATCACGCCGTCTACCACTTCCAGAATTTCTTCGAGGTGGTCGATGGCCTGGGGTTTCTCCAACTTGGCGATTAAAGGAATATAGCGGCCGAGGCCCGCCACAAGTTCCCGGACCATATTTACGTCGGCGGCGGAGCGTACGAAAGAAAGCGCGACCGCGTCCACACCTTGCTTCAGTCCGAACTCGAGATCCTTCCGGTCTTTTTCAGTCATCGCAGGAATCGACAGGGCGGTGCCGGGCAGGTTGATGCCCTGGTGCTCGCCGAGCATTCCGCCGTTGAGAACGTCGCAAACGACATCTCCGCCGCGCACGCTGCGCACCCGCAACTCGATCAGGCCGTCACGCAGAAGAATGCGTGCGCCGGCGACGACCTCACGGGCTAGATCGGGAAATGTTGTGGAGATGCGGGTTGGCGTGCCGGCGACATCGCGCGGGGTGATGACGACTGTAGAACCGCTTTCCAGCAAAATAGGCCTGTGATTTTCCAGGCGTCCAGTGCGGATCTTCGGGCCTTGCAGGTCTTGCAGGATGCAGATGGAACGGTTTTCTTTTTCAGCGGCGCTTCGCAGACGCTGGATGTTGCGAGCATGATCCTCGTGCGAGCCGTGAGAAAAATTCAAGCGTCCGACGTCCATGCCTAAGCGCAGCAAATCGCGCATTGCGGCCTCGTCGTGGCAGGCCGGACCGATGGTGCAGATGATCTTAGCGCGGCGGACTGACAGAACTCCGCCGATTGGGGAAAACGATGCGGACGCGTCCGCATAGGAGATTTTTGTAGTGCCTTCTGCCTTACGTGACTTCAATGGGTCCTTGTCCTGAATTTAATTTTGCTTTGGAGATTATTTAATTGTAACGGCTGAGGGCGAAATTCCCCGTGAAACTTCCGTTAACAATAGATCATCGGCGAGTTTAGATTTTTCTATAGGACGGGCAATTCCGTGGTTTGCTTACTCCCGTGGACCACTGATCGCGATGAGTTCCTTCCCCAGCATGGCGCGCGGGAAGAGCATGGCGTTGAATTCCGCACCTACGAGGACGACCAGCGAGACCATGTACATCCAGACCAGCAGCGCGATACCGGCGCCCAGCGAGCCGTAAATAATGCTGTAATCGGCGTAATGCCGCAGGTAGCTGCCAAACAACAGCGTAGTGGAGAACCACAAGCCGGTGGCCAGTGTGGCACCCGGAATTACGCTTTGCCAGGGTTGAGTGCGCGGCACCGCGTTGTGATAGATGAGCGCAATCACCGCAATGCTGGTCAAAATGGCGATCACCCAGCGGATCACGGTCCACATCAGCAGGATGTACGGGCTGAATTCACGCGCACTGTAATACAGAATGTCACTTTCGATTTTGCTGCCGAAGGCTACGAGCAGCGTGGCGAAAGTCATGGGAAGAAGAGCGAAAACTACCAGCAGGAATGAAATCATCCGCTCTTTCACCAATCCCCAGATTTTCGGCAGCTCGTAACAGCGGCGAAAACCTTCCATCCAGGAGACCATGACTCCGGACGCGGTCCACAGCGTCAGTAACGACGCAGTAATGAGCAGGCCCACTGGGCGTTCTCCCGCACCTCGCAGAAAGCTCATCGCAGTAGTGGTGCCAGCCGGAAGAATGCGGGATAGCGCATACGTGATCTCGCGCATGAAAGGCGCGCCCTTGTGCCATGTGGCCAGCACAGAACCGACAACCAGCAGTGCAGGGAAGAAGGTTAGGATGGAAGAATATGCGGAGGCCTTCGCGATGGAAAATGCATCGTGCTGAAAAGCACGCCACACAGCCAGCCGCAGAAGGCGCAGAAAACGGAGCATCGCTGGCCCTAGCTTATGGCGGCGAGACGCTGGTTGCAACGAGGGAACTAAGGCAGGTGCCTCGTTCGGCAATCGCTTGGCGTTAGCGTGCATAAGTAGTTAGTAAGTCGATGCCTTCAAAAGGATGCGAGTCTCCGGGTGTTTAGTCCGGATTACTTTACAAATCCTGGTGCAACCTTTCAAGAGTATGATGCCGCGCTAAACAGAAACGCATCGTGAGATGCTTTGCCTGGCTCCTCTTCAGTATGAGCGGATAGGGATGATCCTTCGACTTCGTGAATGCTTCGCTTCGCGCATTCACTGCGCTCAGGATGACAACACAGTAAAACGGGGGCGAACTGGTTTAAATAAAACAAGTTCTGCCCCCGAGTTTAATGTTGGTTGACTTACTCCGCTGCCAGTTCCTCGGTTTCGCCCTCGTGGCGCATCATTTCGAGAGCGCGCTCGGCCTCTTCGTACGCCGCCGAGACTTCCGCCTGTACCTTGGCCGCGGCCTCTTCCATCTCTGGCGAGAGGCGCACGTTGCGGTAGTACTCCATGCCGGTTCCGGCAGGGATGAGACGGCCGACGATAACGTTTTCCTTCAGGCCGCGCAGGTGATCGACCGCTCCCTGGATGGAAGCTTCGGTGAGCACTCGCGTGGTCTCCTGGAAGGACGCCGCCGAGATAAACGAATCGGTCGAGAGCGAAGCCTTCGTGATACCGAGGAGCAGCGGGCGTCCGGTAGCCGGCTTGCCGCCTTCCTTGATCACGCGCTCGTTCTCTTCGCGGAAGCGGAACTTATCCAGTTGCTGCTCCAGCAGGAACGTGGTGTCGCCCACGTCCTCGACCTTCACCCAGCGCATCATCTGGCGGACAATCACTTCAATGTGCTTGTCGCTGATGTTGACGCCCTGCAAGCGGTAGACTTCCTGGATTTCGTTCACCAGGTAAGACTGCAGCTCTTTTTCTCCCAGCACGGCCAGAATGTCGTGCGGGTTGAGCGGGCCGTCCATCAGCGGTTCGCCCGCCCTGACGCGCTCGCCTTCCTGCACGTTGATGTGAACGCCGCGCGGCACCGAGTATTCTTTTTCCGTGCCGTTGTCGGCCTGCACATAGAGTTTGCGCTGACCCTTCGAAACTTCGCCGAACTTCACCGTGCCATCGATTTCGCTGATGACCGCGGTTTCGTGTGGTTTGCGTGCTTCGAAGAGTTCGACCACACGCGGCAGACCACCCGTGATGTCTTTCGTCTTGGTAGTCTCGCGTGGGATCTTGGCCAGCACGTCGCCGGGGTGAACCGTGTCGCCGTCCTGCACCATAAGGTGAGCGCGCGAAGGCATCAGGTAGCGTTTGCTGGTCTTGCCCTTCACTACGACCGCCGGCTGGCGCTTCTCGTCAGGCGAATCGCCGACTACGTGCCGCGACAATCCGGTGACCTCGTCCACTTCTTCATGCAGCGTGACGCCTTCCTGCAAGTCCTTGAACTGCGCCGTGCCGCCGATTTCGGTGAGGATGGCGAAAGTGTAAGGATCCCACTCGACCATGACCTTGCCCTGCTGCACGGCATCGCCGTCGTTGACCTTGAGTTTGGCGCCGTAAATTACGGAGTAGCGCTCACGCTCGCGGTTTTTCTCGTCGATCACGGCAATAGAACCCTGGCGGTTCATCACCACCAAGTCGCCGGACTTCGATTTAACAGTCTGCAATCCGATGAAGCGCACGTTGCCACTGTTCTTGGCGTCGAGACGCGACTGTTCAGAAACTCGCGATGCCGTACCACCGATGTGGAAGGTACGCATCGTAAGCTGCGTTCCGGGCTCGCCGATTGACTGTGCGGCGATGACTCCCGTCGCTTCGCCGAGTTCGACCAGCCGTCCAGAGGCCAGGTTGCGGCCGTAGCACATCACGCAGACGCCGCGTTTCGATTCGCACGTCAGCACCGAGCGGATCTTCACCCGCTCAATTCCCGCGGCCTGAATGGATATCGCGAGCTCTTCCGTGATCTCGTTATTGATGTCGACGATCACGTTGCCGTCGTAGTCTTTAATCTTCTCAAGCGATACGCGGCCCACAATGCGGTCGCGCAACGGTTCGATAATCTCGCCGGCTTCGACGATACCCTGAACGTAAATGCCATCCACGGTGCCGCAGTCGTATTCGCTGATGATCACGTCTTGCGCCACGTCGACGAGACGCCGAGTGAGGTAACCGGAATCCGCCGTCTTCAACGCCGTATCGGCCAGACCCTTGCGGGCGCCGTGAGTCGAGACGAAGTATTCCAGCACCGTTAATCCTTCACGGAAGTTCGCCGTGATGGGAGACTCGATGATTTCGCCGGAAGGCTTGGCCATCAGTCCGCGCATGCCGGAGAGCTGGCGAATCTGCTGTTTCGATCCGCGAGCGCCAGAATCGGCCATAACGTAAATCGGATTGATGAAGCCTTCTTTATCAGCCCGCTGCATCTGTCCGAACATTTCATCGGCAACTTTTTCCGTGATGCCCGACCAGATTTCGATGACCTTGTTATAGCGCTCGCCGTTAGTGATGGCGCCATCCAGATACTGCTGCTGCACCGCAACCACCTGCCGCTCGGCGTCCTTGACCAGCGTCTTCTTGCTGTCAGGGATGACCATGTCGTCGATGCCGATCGAAAGGCCGGCTTTAGTTGCATACTTGAAGCCGAACTCTTTCACTTCGTCGAGCATCTTGACCGTGGTCTCGAGTCCGAAGCGGAGATAGCCGTAGTTCACCAGCGCGCCGATGCCTTTCTTCTTGAGCAGGCCATTGATGTAAGGCATGCCCTCGGGAAGGTGATCGTTCAAAATGGCGCGGCCGACGGTCGTGTTGACGAAAGCCCGCTCCACCTGAACCGGCTCGGTGTGAATGATGTCCTGATCGTCGTAAGCGGTGGTCAGGTCAATCAGTTCTCCGGTGTAGCGCAGACGGATTGGAGAAAGAGTTTCCACTTCGCCCGCTTCTAGCGCCATCAGAACTTCTTCGATGTTGGCGAAGATGCGGCCTTCGCCCTTCGCGCCGGGCTTGGACTTGGTGAGGTAATAGAGACCGAGCACCATATCCTGCGTGGGGACCGTGATGGGCTGGCCTGACGCGGGCGAAAGAATGTTGTGCGAGGCCAGCATCAGCACGCTGGCTTCGACCTGCGCTTCCGGAGACAGCGGAATGTGCACTGCCATCTGATCGCCGTCGAAATCGGCGTTGAACGCCGTGCAGACCAGCGGATGAATCTTGATGGCTTTGCCTTCCACCAGCACCGGCTCGAACGCCTGAATACCCAGACGATGCAGTGTTGGAGCGCGGTTCAGCAGCACCGGATGGTCTTTAATGACCTCTTCCAGAATGTCCCAAACGATGGGCTCCTGCTGCTCCACCATTTCTTTCGCTTGCTTAATGGTGGTGACGTTACCCGTTTGCTCGAGCCGGTGATAAATAAACGGCTTGAACAGTTCGAGCGCCATCTTCTTGGGCAGTCCGCACTGGTGCAGCTTGAGTTCGGGACCGACCACGATGACGGAACGTCCAGAGTAGTCGACGCGCTTGCCGAGCAGGTTCTGGCGGAAGCGGCCTTGCTTGCCCTTCAGCGTGTCAGACAAAGATTTCAGCGGACGGTTGTTGGCTCCGCGCAGTACGCGGCCACGGCGGCCGTTATCGAACAATGCGTCGACCGCTTCCTGCAACATGCGCTTTTCGTTGCGCACAATCACTTCCGGCGCGTGCAGGTCCATCAGCTTCTTCAACCGGTTGTTGCGATTGATGACGCGGCGGTACAGATCATTTAAATCAGACGTAGCGAAGCGGCCGCCATCGAGTGGAACCAGCGGTCGAAGCTCCGGCGGAATGACCGGGATCACGTCGAGAATCATCCAGCTCGGCTTGTTGCCGCTGCGGCGAAAGGCCTCAACCACTTTCAGGCGCTTCGTATACTTGAGCCGCTTCTGCAGCGAGCTCTCGTTCTTCATTTTCTCGCGCAGTTCAATGGACAAGCCATCGGTATCAATGCGCTTAAGCAGTTCCTTGATCGCCTCGGCGCCCATCATGGCTTTGAATCCAGCGGGACGGTATTGCTGGTCGAGTTCGCGGAACTTGGCTTCGTCCTTGATAACCTCGCGCTCCTTTACCGGAGCGTCGCCGGGCTCGACCACGACGTAGGCCTCGAAGTAAAGAACGGATTCGAGATCACGCAGCGAGATATCGAGCAGGTGGCCGATGCGACTGGGCAAGCCCTTGAAGAACCAAACATGCGAGCAGGGAGAAGCCAGCTCGATGTGTCCCAGGCGTTCACGGCGGACTTTCGACAGCGTGACTTCCACGCCGCACTTGTCGCAGATGACGCCGCGGTGCTTCATGCGCTTGTACTTGCCACATAAGCACTCCCAATCGGTTACCGGGCCGAAGATGCGGGCGCAGAACAGGCCGTCCCGCTCCGGCTTGAAGGTGCGGTAGTTGATGGTCTCTGGCTTGGTAACTTCGCCATGCGACCAGCTCCGGATTTTTTCCGGAGACGCCAGGCTGATGCGGATTGCATCGAAATCCGCAATCGTATTTTGCATTTCGAATGGGCTCGAACGAAACAAGGTGTTCCTCCGCTTCCTGCTCTCTGTCAGTACCGAGTACCTAGTACCGGGTACCGAGGTTTATGTCCCGCGTCATTCGAGAGCTCCTAATGAGCGGAACGTTCTTCTTCAAACTTGTTTAAGAGTGCTCCTAGTCCCGAAGTCTCGCTTTACACTCGGGACTAGGTACTCGGTACTTCAGTCGGCTGCCGCGCTGGCCGTGGGCTTCTTCTCCCCGGTCTTGATCAGCTCCACGTCGAGGCAGAGCGATTGCAATTCGCGGATCAGCACGTTAAACGATTCCGGCACGCCCGGCTCCATGGCGGCTTCGCCTTTGACGATGGCCTCGTAAATCTTGGTACGGCCGTATACGTCGTCGGACTTCGCCGTCAGCAATTCCTGCAGTATGAAAGCCGCGCCGTAAGCTTCGAGCGCCCAAACTTCCATCTCTCCGAAGCGTTGGCCGCCGAACTGCGCCTTGCCACCCAAAGGTTGTTGGGTGATCAGTGAGTACGGCCCGATGGAACGCGCGTGGATCTTGTCGTCCACCAAATGCGACAACTTCAGCATGTAGATGTAGCCCACGCATACCGGCTGTTCGAACTGATCGCCGGTCATGCCGTCGTGCAACGTAGTCTTGCCCGACGTTGGCAGTCCTGCATGCTCGAGCAGCGCCTTGATCTCGCCTTCCTTAGCGCCGTCGAACACGGGCGAACCCATGAAGACGCCGCGGGCAAGCGTTGGAGCCAGTGCTTCCAGCTCTTCGTCCCCCATCTCGCCAATGGTGTCAGCGAGCTTGGAGTCTTTGAACAGAGCCTTCAGTTCGCGGCGGATCGCTTCCGTGCGGGTGTTTTCCTTGAGCATCCTGCCAATCTTCTCGCCCAAGGTAAATCCCGCCCAGCCCAGATGCGTTTCGAGAATCTGGCCCACATTCATACGGCTGGGTACGCCAAGAGGATTCAGAACGATCTCGACCGGCGTTCCGTCTTCGAGGTACGGCATGTCCTCTTCCGGCAGAATGCGCGCGATCACGCCCTTGTTTCCGTGACGTCCCGCCATCTTGTCGCCAACGCTCAGCTTGCGCTTCATGGCGATGTAGACCTTGACCAGCTTGATCACGCCGGGCGGCAGCTCGTCGCCCTTGGTGAGCTTCTCTTTCTTCTCGTTGACGATCTTCTTCAGCACGTCGATCTGGCGAGAGGTCATTTCCTCGATCTCATCGATCTGCTCATTCGCTCGCGGATCCTTGTCTGCATATTTAATACGCTTCAAGTTGCGAGTGGAGATGCGCTCGATCGCATCGCGATCAAGAATGTTCCCCTTGTTCAGCAAGCGCTTGTTGGTGCGCTCGTCGTGCAGGTCGGCTTGCACTTCCTTGCCGCCGAGAATGTTCTCCAGACGCTTGAGCCGCTCGTCCGTGAGAATCCGGATTTCGTCGGAAAGGTTTTTCTCCAGCTTGCCGATCTGCGTGCCTTCGATGAACTTGGCGCGCTCGTCCTTTTCCTGGCCCTTACGGGAGAAGATTTTTACATCGACGATAACGCCCTCAATCCCCGGCGGGCAGTAGAGCGAAGCATCGCGCACGTCGCCGGCCTTTTCGCCGAAGATCGCGCGCAGCAGTTTCTCTTCCGGCGTGAGCTGAGTTTCGCCCTTCGGCGTAACCTTGCCCACCAGAATGTCCCCCTGCTTGATGCTGGCGCCGATGCGAATCACGCCCGCTTCGTCCAGATTGCGCAGCATGGTTTCGCTGACGTTTGGAATGTCGCGCGTGACTTCTTCCGGACCGAGCTTGGTATCCCGCGCCTCGATCTCGTACTCCTCGATGTGCAGTGAAGTGTAGTAATCGTCCTTCACCATCTTCTCGGAAACGAGGATCGCGTCTTCGAAGTTGTATCCGCGCCACGGCATGAAGGCCACCAGCACGTTGCGTCCCAGAGCCAACTCGCCGTGGTCCGTGCAAGGACCGTCGGCAATGACCTCACCCTTCAGTACTCGCTGCCCCTTCTTCACGATCGGCTTCTGGTTGATGCAAGTGTTCTGGTTTGAGCGCTTGAACTTGGTGAGCTGGTAAATGTCGCTGCCCACCTCACGTGAAAGCTGCGTGGGATGGTGCTCGCCTTCAACGCGCACAATGATGCGGTCGGAATCGACCGAATCGATAATCCCGTTGCGCCGGGCCAGTACCACTGCACCCGAATCGCGAGCCGTGACGCCTTCCATTCCGGTGCCCACGATCGGCGCTTGCGCGCGGAGCAGAGGCACCGACTGGCGTTGCATGTTCGCGCCCATCAGCGCGCGGTTCGCGTCGTCATGCTCCAGGAACGGCACGAGCGATGCAGCGACCGAAACCAGTTGCTTCGGGCTGACGTCGACGTAATCGACTTCGTCGCGGCTGACCAAAACAAAGTTGCCCGCCTTGCGGGCGTTAACCAGGTCTGAGACGATCCGGCCCTTGTCGTCAAGCTCGACGTTCGCCTGCGCGATCGTGTGCCGGTCTTCCTCCCACGCGGAAAGATAGAACGAGAATGGCTCGATCTGTGCGGGCTTCTTGCGCTTTTCTTTCAATTCGTTGTTGATCTTCTCGATCTCATGCTTCTCCATGTGATCGCCGACTTTATGATCGCTATCGCCAGTATTGACCACACTGACGTAATCGATTACGCGGCCGCCCTTGATCTTGCGGTAAGGCGACTCGATGAAACCGTAATCGTTGATGCGGGCGTAACAGCTCAACGACGAGATCAGTCCAATGTTCGGACCTTCCGGCGTTTCAATCGGGCAGATACGCCCGTAGTGCGTGGGGTGAACGTCACGCACTTCGAATCCAGCGCGCTCACGAGAAAGACCACCCGGCCCAAGCGCCGAGAGACGCCGCTTGTGCGTGATCTCGGAGAGAGGGTTGGTCTGATCCATGAACTGCGAGAGCTGCGACGATCCGAAGAATTCGCGGATCGCAGCCATTACCGGCTTGGCATTGACCAGATCGTGCGGCATGGCCGTGGACATTTCCTGGTACACGGACATTTTTTCTTTGATCGCCCGTTCCATGCGGACCAGCCCGATGCGGAACTGGTTCTCCATCAGCTCGCCAACCGCGCGGACGCGGCGGTTGCCCAAGTGATCGATGTCGTCGACCGACCCGATGCTCTTGCGCAACTTCAGCAGGTAGCCGATGGTGCCGTAGAAATCGTCTGGATCGAGGGTGCGCTTGTCGAGGCTGGTGGCGTCCTGGTTCTCGAACAGCTTGATGTTGAACTTCAACCGGCCAACTTTTGAGAAATCGTACTTGCGCGGGTCGAAGAACATGCCGTGGAACAACGCCGTGGCAGTGTCAAGCGTCGGCGGATCGCCGGGTCGCAACTTGCGGTAGATTTCGATCAGCGCCTCCTGCGGAGTCTTTACCGAATCGCGTTTCAACGTCTGGCTGATGACCGTACCCACGTCGTCGCGTTCCGGGAAGAACAGGCTCATCTCCACTACGCCGGAGTCGAGAATCTTCGAAACCTTGTCGGCATTCAGTTCGGTATTGGCTTCGAGCAGCACTTCGCCCGTGGTCGTGTCGACCACGTCGCCCGCTGCCCATGCGCCTTCGAGATCGGTGACATCAACTTCGATCTCGGTGATCTTTGCCTTCTGAATGTCTTTCAGGATCTGCGCGTTCAACTTCCGGCCGGAGTGCGCAATTTCCTCGCCGGACTTGCTCTTGACGCTGTGCGCCAGCTTCATGCCCAGCAGGTTCGTTGGCTTCTCGCTGGTCGGATCGAGCGTCCAGAACAGCTTCTTGTCCCGGATCGCAATGCGATCCACCGTGTAGAACGACCGCAGAATGTCTTCCGCGGAACGAAGACCCAGAGCGCGCAGGAAGATTGTTCCCAGGAACTTGCGCTTGCGGTCGATGCGAACGTAGAGCACGTTCTTCTGGTCGTACTCGAATTCAACCCACGATCCGCGGTAGGGAATGATCTTGCCCAGGAAGTATGTGCGATTGTTCGCGGTCTCGAAGAACACGCCGGGTGAGCGGTGCAACTGGCTGACGATCACGCGCTCAGTGCCGTTGATAATGAAGGTGCCGTTCTGCGTCATCAGCGGAACATCGCCGAAGAACACTTCCTGTTCCTTAATGTCGCGGATGGAGCGGTTGCCGGTCTCAGCGTCCTTGTCAAAGATGGTCAGACGCATCGTGACTTTAAGCGGCGCGGAGTAGGTCATGCCGCGCTCTTCGCACTCGGCCACGTCATATTTCAGCTGCAATCCGACCGGGTCGCCGCACTTGTTACAAAAGTCAGGGGTATTGGCGTTGTAGGTTCCGCACTTCTGGCAAAGCACATCGCCCGGATGAAACGGGTCGGTAATCACGGTATTGCCGCAGTTCTTACAAGTGGTCCGGAGGTGATGCAGCCCTTTCAGGTGGCCGCACTTGCACTCCCAGTTACCAATGGCGTAATCCACAAACTCAAGTTGTGATACGTTGCGAAAGTCGGTGATCGGAAAGACGGACTGAAACACCGCCTGCAATCCGCCGTCTTCGCGCTCGCTGGGCAGCTTGTCCATCTGGAGAAAGCGGTCATAGGAGCGCTTCTGAACCTCGATCAGGTTCGGGATCTGGATGGTGGCTGGAATTTTCGAAAAGTCAAAACGTTTACGGAAGGCATTATTCTTCATCGTCAAGAAACTCCCAAATGTCAGGCGCAGCCGTGCGCTGCGATAACCCGCGGAATGTGGGGCGCCGATCGCGCCACGCTGCTTAAGACGTTGCTGTGAACCTGTTTAAGCCGGAAAACACGACGAGGCATCCGCAGGGACAAGATATCCCGCGGACGCCATGCAAGGCGTTTCGCCAATCTTGATTTGTATGTTTCGCGCCAGTTTCCTTCGGCCGTTTCCGTTCCGCCTGCCCACGGAACAGTGCCCAAGCTTCCCTGCGGGTCTCGCCCGCGATGAGTGAGGCCAGGGGAAGCGGTGTTAGGTTAGATGCTAACACCGCTTCCCAAGCTTCACAACTAGAACATGAATATTTCCCGGAAGTTGCACAAGATCTGGTGCCAAACCGGTCCTCAAGAGCCCCGGTGCCGCCAAATCCTCGCCAAACCCTTAAGAGAAAACCTCCAGGACGACGCCAGCGCGCCTATTTCACTTCGACAACGGCGCCAGCCTCAGTGAACTTCTTCTTGATGGTCTCGGCTTCGTCCTTGGAAACGCCTTCCTTAATTGCCTTGGGCGCTCCATCCACCAGTTCCTTGGCTTCTTTCAAGCCCAGGCTGGTGACTTCGCGGACCGCTTTGATCACATTGATCTTATTGGCGCCGACTTCCTTGAGCATGACGGTGAACTCCGTCTTCTCTTCTGCCGGAGCAGCTGCCGCCGCGCCGCCGCCGCCCGCCATCATCACCGGCGCTGCGGCAGCCGCCGAGACGCCAAGGCGCTCTTCGAGTTTCTTCACCAGCTGTGCCGCATCCAGCAGCGACAAAGCCACGATTGATTCTTCCAACTGTTGCAGGTCTGCCATGTTAATTTCTCCACTTTTCGAGTTATGAATTCTTATTTCATTATCCTGGGCCGGGTTTCCAGTGCGGCAAGCTCATCTTCCGGCGCCAGACAACGCCAGGATCAGAACCGCGCAACCCCTGACTTGCAGATAACCAAATCTCTTCGGACGACCTTCACCGTCCCGAACCATGTGGGCCGGGCACTTTGCCCGGCAGCGCGGGCAGGAGTGCCCGCGCCACACCAGGCTACGCTTCCTTGAACTTACCCTTCTCCACGCCCTGGCTGATCACAACCGCCACGTCGCGTCCCACCGCATTCATCACAGTAACTAGACGCTGCGCAGGCGCGCTGATCAGGAACAGCAGTTTGGAATAAAGCTCTTCCTTCGACGGCATGCTGGCCAGCGCCTGGATTTCTTTGATCGAAATCACGCGGCCCTCGACCACGCCCACCTTAAAGGTGAACTCAGGCGCATCCTTGGCGTACTTGGTTAGCGCCTTAGCCATAGCCACCGGATCGCCAGTGGTGTAAGCAATCGAAGTCACGCCGGAAAGGTTCTTTAACCCTTCCTCGACTTTGGTGCCCTTGGCCGCGAGCTCGGCCAGCGTGTTCTTGACGACTTGATATTTCGCGCCCGCGCCGCGCAGAGCTTTGCGCAGTTCGTAATCTTGTGCCACGGTCATCTTTGTGTAGGTGGCAACGACAGCGTTGGAGACGTTCTTCAGCTCCGCACTGAGCTTTGCAACCTGTTCCTGTTTTCTTGCCTTGGTAACCGCCATTGTCGAATCCTCTATGATCTCGTGATCTTGTTTTGACTAATGTGGGGACAGCCGCCCTTAAGCCTTGGCTGCGGTCTCAATCGGAGACGTATCCAGCAAAATCCCCGGCCCCATGGTCGAACTCAGTGTGCAGCCCTTGATGTACTTGCCCTTGGCGACCGACGGCTTAGCCTTGATCACGCTGGTGATCAGTACGGTCGCGTTCTCAATCAGCTTGTCGGGCGAGAACGAAATCTTTCCCACCGGGACATGCACGAGAGCCGTCTTGTCGGTGCGGAATTCCACTTTGCCCGCCTTCACTTCCTGCACCGCCTTGGCCACGTCAACGGTCACCGTTCCAGTCTTCGGATTCGGCATCAGGCCTTTCGGTCCGAGGATCTTACCCAATCGTCCAACGGATTTCATCACGTCAGGAGTGGCGATCAGCGCGTCGAAGTCAGTCCAGTTTTCCTTCGTAATCTTCTCCACCATCTCTTCGCCGCCAAAATAATCGGCGCCGGCTGCTTCGGCTTCTCTGATCTTGTCGCCGGAAGCGATCACCAGAACCTTCTTCGACTTGCCGAGACCATGCGGCAGAACGACTGTGCCGCGCACCATCTGGTCGGCATGCTTAGGATCGACGCCCAGCCGCAATGTGATCTCAACCGTCTCATCAAATTTCGCGAACTTCACCTTCTGCAACAGTGGAACCGCATCCTGCAAAACATAAGGACGCTGCTCGACTGCGGCGTGCGCCTTGGCGATATTCTTTCCTTCTTTTTTCATTTTTACTTTCCTTGTCTTCCACCGCTCATCGTTGCTCCGGTGAGCCGTGGTAATTTCGACACAATCTCAACTTGTTTGGAACGGGCAACCCGCTTGTTCTGCCGCCCACGCTTACCCAACTACTTCAATGCCCATCGAACGCGCCGTCCCGCGAACGCTCTTCATTGCCGTTTCAACGGATGCGGCGTTCAAGTCAGGCATTTTCTGTCTAGCAATGTCTTCGATCTGCTTTGCCGTGACTTTGCCGACCTTATCTTTGTTGGGCGTGCCGGAGCCTTTGGCAATGCCGGCGGCCCGCTTGAGAAGAATCGAAGCTGGCGGCGTCTTGGTGATGAAGGTGAACGAGCGGTCGTTATAAACCGACACCACGACCGGGATAATCAGCCCCTCCATCTCTTTCTGGTTCGTGCGCGCGTTGAACTGCTTGCAGAACTCCATGATGTTAATCTGCGCCTGGCCCAGTGCCGGACCTACCGGCGGCGCCGGAGTCGCCTTGCCCGCCGCGATCTGCAACTTTACGAAACCTGTAACTTTCTTTGCCATGACTTCTTAAGCTCCTAAGCTTCTAGCTCCTAGCTTCTAGCTAGGCAATTACGCTACTTTTTCCACCTGGTTGAATTCCAACTCCACCGGGGTTGAGCGGCCGAAAATCGTTACCATCACCTTCAGCGTTTCGCGGTCCTCATTCACTTCGTCGACAATGCCCTGGAACGTAGCGAACGGCCCTTCGGAAATACGCACAGTCTCGTTCTTCTCGAACTTAACCTTGAGCTTGGGCTTCTCGCGGCTGTCAGCCACTTTGTAAACAATGTGCTGAACTTCTTCGTCGGAAAGCGGCGTCGGCTGCTGCCCGGTGCCCACGAATCCGGTGACGCGCGGTGTCGACTTCACCACGTGCCAGACATGATCGTCCATGTCCATTTCGACCAGCACGTAGCCGGGATAGAACATGCGCTCAGACGTATATTTTTTGCCGCCGCGCACTTCCGTGACGGATTCGGTCGGGATCAGCACTTTGCCGATCTTTTCCTGCAACCCGAAGGCTTGCACGCGCGATTCCAGCGACTCTTTCACCTTGCGCTCGAACCCTGAATAAGAGTGGATGATGTACCACTTCATGTTCGGATTGCGGGGCGGTTCGCCGGTGGCGGCAACGCCATCCGCGCCGGGTGGTTGCGGCGGCTGCCCGCCGCTTGCCGGCTCTTCGTTCTTATCTTGATCCTGCATGGTTAAGTTTAAACTCCGGTACTACGCGTTCCGTCGGGCGCTGTCGCCCTATTTTCCGAAATAGCTATACAACTGGTTAACGCCTTTTTGAATCACGTTATCGACCACAAAAAAGTAGACGCCAAAAATGAAGACCGTGATTACCACAACCGCGGTGGTAGCCTGCACTTCTTTCCATGAGGGCGCGGTAACTTTGCGCATTTCGGTGCGCACGTCGTTATAGAACACCTTGACGCGCTCCGGCCAGGCCTTGAGCCGGTCTCCGAAATTATCTCCAGCGGCTGCGATTGAGTTTGCCATCTTCTTCGTTTCCACTCCCATGTTGCTTCTGGCCCTTTCGCGGCTTCCTTCCAAATTTGGCAGGGGCGGAGGGATTCGAACCCCCAAGTTCGGTTTTGGAGACCGACAGTTTAACCGTTGAGCTTACGCCCCTAAATTCAGTACCCAGTTGCCAGTACCCAGTTGCCAGTCCCACCGTTCTGGGTACTAGGGACTTGGTACTGGCTACTTCACTTCTTTATGCGGCGTATGCTTACGGCAACGGTTGCAGAATTTCTTAAACTCCAGCCGCTCCGTCGTCGTCTTCCGGTTCTTCGTCGTCGAATAATTCCGCTCTTTGCAATCACCGCACTGTAACGTAACAATTTCTCGGGGCATTTCTCACTCCCTAGTTCTGACTCCGCTGCTTATGTTGCTTATGTGGGGACAGCCGCCCTCGGCTGTCCTTGCGGAGCAAAGCTCCGCTGTCTTTCCCTTGCTACTGCACAATCTCCGCAATGGTTCCGGCGCCGACCGTATGCCCGCCTTCACGAATGGCGAAGCGCAAGCCCTTCTCCATCGCTACCGGCGTGATCAACTCAATCACCAGGCTCACGTTGTCGCCCGGCATCACCATCTCGGTGCCCGCCGGCAACTCCGCCACTCCGGTCACGTCCGTGGTTCGCAGATAAAACTGCGGACGATATCCCTTGAAGAACGGCGTATGTCGTCCACCTTCTTCTTTGGTCAGGATGTAGACTTCCGCCTTGAACTTGGTGTGCGGCGTAATCGATCCACCCTTGGCCAGCACCATGCCGCGTTCCACATCTTCTTTCGCAATGCCGCGCAGCAACAGCCCGGCATTGTCGCCGGCCAGACCTTCGTCCAATTGCTTCTTGAACATTTCGACGCCGGTCACCACCGTCTTGCGCGTGTCGCGGAAGCCCACAATTTCCACTTCCTCGCCCACCTTCACCTTGCCGCGCTCGATCCTTCCGGTAACCACCGTGCCGCGCCCTTGAATCGAAAAAATATCTTCAATCGGCATCAGGAACGGCTTGTCCAGTTCGCGCGCCGGCTGCGGAATGCTCTTATCCACCGCCTCCATCAGCGCATCAATCTGCTTCTCCCACTTGGCTTCGCCATTCAGCGCGCCCAGAGCCGACACCTGAATCACCGGCACATCGTCGCCGGGAAACTGATAGGCCTTCAGCAGTTCGCGCACTTCCAACTCCACCAACTCGAGCAACTCAGGATCATCCACCGCGTCGCACTTGTTCAGCGCGACCACCAGATACGGCACTCCCACCTGCCGCGCCAGAAGCACGTGCTCGCGCGTCTGCGGCATCGGACCATCCGTCGCCGCCACCACCAGAATGCCACCATCCATCTGCGCCGCGCCCGTGATCATGTTCTTGATGTAGTCGGCGTGACCCGGGCAGTCGACGTGGGCGTAGTGCCGGTTCGGCGTCTCGTATTCGACGTGCGCCGTCGCGATTGTGATTCCGCGGGCTTTTTCTTCCGGAGCGTTATCGATCGAGTCGAACGACCGGAACGTATTCTTCGGATTGTGTTTCGACAACACCTTGGTGATGGCCGCCGTCAACGTGGTCTTGCCATGGTCAATGTGACCAATCGTCCCTACGTTGCAGTGCGGCTTGTTACGATCAAATTTCTCTTTCGCCATTTCCGTTCCCTCAGGGGCTCAAGCCCCGAATTCTTACTTCGCCCTAACGGCGCGGCTGAAGCCGCACCCTGATACGAAATTATTTCGCCGTCCCCTGCACCTTGGCGATGATTTCCTCCGCAACGGATCGCGGAGCCTCCTCATAGCGCGCGAAGTGCATCGAGTACTCGGCGCGGCCCTGCGTCGACGAACGCATATGAGTCGCGTAGCCAAACATTTCCGCCAGCGGCACGATCGCTTTAATCACCTGCGAGCCAGCGCGATGCTCCATGCCTTCGATGCGTCCGCGGCGCGAACTCAGGTCGCCCATGATCACACCGGCATAATCTTCCGGAGTCACCACTTCAACCTGCATCACCGGCTCGAGCAACACCGGCGAAGCTTTCCGCGCAGCTTCCTTGAATGCCATCGAACCGGCAATCTTGAACGCCATTTCGTTCGAATCAACATCGTGATAGCTGCCGTCGTAGAGCGTCGCTTTCACATCGACCATGGGATAGCCCGCCAGAATTCCGCCTTCCAGCGCTTCCTGAATTCCCTGATCGATCGGCTTAATAAATTCCTTCGGCACCGAACCGCCCGTGGTGTCGTTGACGAACTCGTATCCCGTTCCCGGTGGTTGGGGGTCGAGATAGATTTTCGCGTGGCCGTACTGTCCGCGTCCGCCGGTCTGGCGAATGTATTTACCTTCCGCTTCCGCGTGCTTGCGAATGGTTTCGCGATACGCCACCTGCGGCTTGCCAACGTTGGCCTCGACCTTGTACTCACGCATCATGCGGTCGACGATGATTTCCAGATGCAATTCGCCCATGCCGCTGATGATGGTCTGCCCGCTGTCGGGATCGGTGTGCACTTTGAATGTGGGATCTTCCTGGGCAAGACGACCGAGCGCCATCCCCATTTTTTCCTGATCCGCTTTCGTCTTGGGCTCAACCGCAACCGAAATCACGGGAACCGCAAACGTAATATTTTCGAGAGCGATGGGATGATCTTCGCTGCAAATCGTGTCGCCCGTGCTCACGCCCTTCAGCCCGACGGCCGCACAAATATCGCCAGCCAGAATTTCGCTGATCTCTTCGCGCTTGTTGGCGTGCATTTTGAGCAGACGGCCAATGCGCTCAGTCCTGCGCCGGCCGGTGTTCAGAACGGTGTCTCCGGTCTTGAGCTGCCCGGAATAAACGCGAATAAACGTCAGCTGCCCGACAAACGGATCAGCCATGATCTTGAACGCGAGCGCCGAGAACGGCGCCTTGTCGTCCGGCTTGCGAAAGATCTGCTCCCCGGAGTTGGGATCGGTCCCATGGGTTTCGGGAACATCCAGTGGCGAGGGAAGGTAATCCACAACCGCATCGAGCAGAGGCTGGACACCTTTATTCTTGAATGCCGTCCCTACGACCACGGGGAAAACTTTCAACGCAATCGTCGATTTCCGCAGCGAGGCGCGCAGAGCGTCCGCGCTGATCTCTTCACCTTCCAGAAACTTGTGCAGGATTTCGTCGTCGTTCTCGGCAATGCTCTCGACCAGCTGAGCGTGGAACGCATCCGCTTTCTTCTTCAGTTCGGCGGGAATTTCTTCGGTGAGATACTCGGCGCCCATGGTGTCGTCCTGCCACACAATGGCCTTCATGTTGATCAGGTCGATGACGCCTTTGAACTTGTCTTCCTGTCCAATGGGAATCTGAATCGCGACGGGCTTGGCACTGAGGCGCTTGCGGATGGTATCGACGGCGAGCTCGAAGTCCGCACCCATCTTGTCGATCTTATTAATAAAGCAAATTCTAGGAACACCGTACTTATCGGCCTGACGCCAAACTTTTTCCGACTGCGGCTGCACGCCGTGCACCGCGTCAAATACCGCGACTGCGCCATCAAGAACGCGCAAAGACCGCTCCACTTCCGCCGTGAAATCGACGTGGCCGGGCGTATCAATAATGTTGATGCGAATATCGCGCCAGGTGCAGGTCGTCGCCGCGGACGTGATCGTGATTCCGCGCTCCTGCTCCTGCTCCATCCAGTCCATGGTGGCAGTGCCTTCGTGCACCTCTCCGATTCGGTGCGTCTTTCCCGTATAGAACAGGATGCGCTCCGTCGTAGTGGTCTTTCCGGCATCGATGTGGGCCATGATGCCGATGTTTCTGCAGCGTTCTAATGGAACTGTTCTGGGCACGACTCTTAACTCTTTCTGGGCTCCGAAATCAGCTGCCAGCTCTCAGCCGTCAGCTTAAATTGTTGTCATCCTGATCGGCGTTCTTTGCCGCGAAGGACCTATTGCAGTCCTTACCACCGGTAATGCGCGAAGGCCTTATTGGCCTCGGCCATGCGGTGGACATCCTCTTTTTTCTTGATGGCGGCGCCTTTTCCGTTGGCGGCGTCCAGCAACTCATTGCTCAACTTGTCGACCATGCCACGCTCGGCGCGTCCGCGCGCATAAATCAGCAACCAGCGGATGGCAAGCGACGTACGGCGGTCAGCGTTTACTTCGACCGGCACCTGATAGTTAGCGCCGCCCACGCGGCGGGTTTTCACTTCGAGCAGCGGCTTGGCATTCTCGACGGCTTTCGTGAACAGCTTCAAAGCTTCGTCGCCGCCCTTTTCCTGCACCTTGGTCAGGGCCTCATAAAAGATGCCTTCGGCGGTCGAGCGCTTGCCCTGCCACATCATCGAGTTAATGAACTTCGTAACCAGATTCGAGCCGTAAACGGCATCGGCTGGTACGGTCCGCTTTGCTGTATGTCCTTTACGAGGCATTTATTTCTCAGCCCTTCTTGGCGCGCTTGGCGCCGTATTTCGAACGTCCCTGCTGGCGGCCGGCCACGCCAACTGCATCCAGCGTGCCGCGAATCACGTGATAGCGCACGCCTGGCAGATCTTTCACGCGGCCGCCGCGGATCAGCACAATCGAGTGCTCCTGCAGGTTGTGGCCGACGCCTGGGATGTAGGTCGTGACTTCAATTCCATTGGTCAGCCGTACGCGCGCCACTTTGCGCAGCGCGGAGTTCGGCTTCTTCGGCGTCTGCGTGTACACGCGGGTGCAAACTCCGCGCTTCTGCGGACATCCTTCGAGAGCTGGACTGGCCGTCTTGTACCGTGGCCGCTTCCGCCCCTGAGCTACCAATTGATTAAAAGTAGGCACTCTTCGCCGCTCCTTAATTGCTAAGTACTAAACTCTCCCAACTGGGCGCTTGCAACAGAAGCCACGCACTGAGTCGGGCCAGAGTCGCACGCGTTCAAGCTCGTCGCGCGCAACGCACGGCACTCTCAACTTCCTGGCGCCGATTACGCGATCCGGGCTGGCAGGCACAATCGCCCAGCCATGCTTCTCGCCGCAGGTAAATCACGGAGAGAGATTTTGGGTCCCAATCTGATTTCTGCCGCCGACGGTGGCACCCGGCCAAAACTACGGGAGTGCTCCGTATCGCCAGCTTCTGTCCTGCATATCCTCTCGCAAACTACTTCTCGACTCACTTCAGTCGCGACAGCAGCTCTCGTGATAGGGCGAAAGGCAGCGCAGGAACGTTTCAGCGAGGAAAATTTCCGGGAACCTTGCTACTACTTAATTGTACATTACCGGAAACGCATTTCTCAACAGCTCTAGCGCAGGCATCCGCAGAACTCTGCGAAAACCCACGGCACACAGCAAGCTTGGATGAACTCGCGGAACTCAACAACTATAGCAACTGAAACGAAATATCGTCAACCCAATCTTTCCACCCGTCTCTTTCTCCCTCTGAACCCGAAGAAATCTCCTTCTGAAACCGAAGAAATCGATATGAACCTGAGCCGGTTTTCATGTTTGCAAAAATCTGTCACCTAGAATTCATCAACTAGAATTTCTATAAATCAACGATCTGCCTGCTTTGGATCGGCTGCCCTGCTCACACCGTCATTACCTCAGTGCCTTGACGGCACCGCCGGCAGCAATTACTTTCGACTTTCTGGGAGGACTGCGTCTTCCATCGAGAGGCAACTTTGGCGAATCGTCCGATCATTACCCTGACCACCGATTTCGGGAACAATGACCACTTTGTGGGTACGATGAAAGGCGTGATCCTGGACATTGTGCCGGATGCGCAGATTATCGACATCTGCCACTCGGTGCAAGCCTTCGATGTTCTCGATGGCGCGCTCACTATTTCGCAAGCCTATTCCTACTTCCCTACCCGCACCGTACATCTGGTGGTGGTGGATCCAGGTGTCGGTACAGCAAGGCGTCCAATTTTGGCGTCGAGCGACAAGCATCATTTCGTGGCGCCGGACAATGGCGTGCTTTCTCTGGTCTACGCCCGCGAAGAGCGCATGCACGTACGGCACATCACCTCGGAACATTACTTTCTGCAGCCGGTAAGCAATACCTTCCATGCGCGCGATATTTTTGCCCCCATCGCCGCGTATCTGGCAAAAGAAGTTGACACACTCAAGTTCGGAGAAGAAGTGCAAGAATACGTTCGCTTCTCGGCGCCCAAGCCAAAAGCCGTTGATGCCAACCGCCTGCGCGGGGTGGTACTAAAAGTCGACCGCTTCGGAAACCTTATTACCAACATCACGCCCCAGGATGCTCCGGCGCTTTTCGCAGCTGGAGCCAAGGCATTCAAGATCGTCGTCGGAAGCCATGAGATCAGCGAGATGCATAACGTCTACGCCGAGGGTGCTCCGGGAGAGGTCTTTGGCATTCTTGGAAGTATGGGCTTCCTGGAGATTGCTGCGAACCGCGGGGCCGCGGTCCAGTTGACTGGAGCCGGCAAAGGGACCGACGTCACAATTACTCTTGGTGAGGCGGCAGCGGCCGGCAAGGGCGCATAGCTTCGCTACACGCTTTTTGGCTTGGGATGAGCGTAACGCTCCATTTCGGCTGTCCACTTCAGAAATCGCCAGAGACTAACGCGCTCCCGCCACAGAAATTCCCAGAATTCGAGAAAACCGATTTGCGTCATCTTTACGCCGCAGTAAGTCTCGATGCGCCACAGAAGATATGGGCTTCGCCACGGGGTGAGGCGATGACCTTTCGTAGCATTCCACAAAAAGCGGACCGAATGGCGCATGCCAGCATGATAACTATAGAAGGCACAGTTCGACCATAGAAAGCCGCAGGTTGACCGCGCAGCCAAACAATTTGTTCATCCCGAGCAGAGCGAGAGCCTGCCCTGAGCGAAGTCGAAGGGGACCTTGGTTTCTGCTTGGACCAAAGACAATGAGAACCTCTGCAAGTTGCAGCATGCTAAAATTCTTTCTCCGCCCAGGAAATTCCATTCATGTCAGACGCAGACGCCCGCCAGAAGGCCGAAGACCACTACTATGCCGCACTGGATTTGATGGCGGATGGCAAGTTGGAAGAGGCCGTCGCGGCCTATCGCGGATCGCTCGCAGCCGATCCCTCATTCACCGAGGCCATGCACGGATTGGCCCGAGCCTTGCAGGATTTGCAGCGCTACGATGAGGCGATCGCGGTGGCACAGCAGATCACAGAATTAGATCCGGATGACGTGCTCGCCCACACTAGCTTGTCAGTCCTTTATCAGAAAAAAGGAATGATCCCCGAGGCTGAGGCTGAAGGCGCGAAGGCACGTGTGTTGGGATGGAAGCAGCAGTTGAAGAAAAGCTGACGGCTACAATTCGTACTTCTTCATCAAATGCCGAAATGAGCGGTAAGAAATTCCCAGCAGATCTGCCGCTTTGGTCTGCACCCCGCTTGAGTGCTCGAGAGCATTCTGCAGCAGTCCGCGCTCGATGTTGGCTACGTAAACTTCCATTCCCACACCTTCAGGAAGAATCGCTCCGGCGGTTATCTCGGACATGCCGCCAACAATTCCCACGCCTGCGGCCGCCGCGCGAACCTTAGGCCGCTCCGCCGGCAGTTCGACGTGCAACTCGTCGCTCATCTCCAGCGCAACCGCCCGCTCGACCGTGTTCTCCAACTGCCGGACATTGCCGGGCCACTCGTAATCGCAAAGAGCATCGAGCGAATTCTTGTTGACACGCAAGATGCTGCGGTTGGCGGCCGCCGCATATTTTTTCAAGAAGTGATTGGCCAAAAGAAGAATGTCTTCCCGGCGTTCCCGCAAGTTAGGCACCCGAATCGGAATCACGTTCAGGCGATAGTAGAGGTCTTCGCGGAAGAGATTTTCAGCGACCGCCCTGTCAAGGTCGCGATTGGTGGCGGCAATGACGCGGACATCGATAGGAATTTCGCTGGTCCCGCCGACCGGCCGCACCGTGCGTTCCTGCAACACGCGGAGCAGTTTCACCTGCATCGCCAGGGTCATCTCGCTGATTTCGTCGAGGAAGATTGTGCCGCCGTCGGCCACCTCGAACAGTCCCCGCTTGTTCTGATTGGCTCCTGTGAAGGCTCCCTTCAAGTAACCGAAGAGTTCGCTTTCCAATAGAGACTCTGGGAAGGCTCCGCAATTCACCGACACAAACGGTTCGGTAGCGCGGGGCGAACAGATGTGAACCGCGCGGGCTACCAGCTCCTTCCCGGTACCACTCTCGCCGTGAATCAAGACCGTGCTCGCGGTCGAGGCAACGGTGCGCAGCGTATGCTTCAGCTTCTCCATCGCTGCGCTCGAACCGATAATGTTATCGAGCGAGTTGTGGGACGCGGCGTCGCGGCGCAGCGCGAAGTTCTGTTTGCTGAGAGAGAGTTTTTCGAGCACACGGTTGATGGCCAGCTTGATTTCATCCACTAGTCCAGGACTTTTGCGAATGTAATCGGACGCGCCTCCGGCCTTGACTGCCTCCACCGCGGCTTCGTAATCGTCGACGGCAGTAATAAGGATTACCGGGGAGTCAGGCGAGACGCGATGCGCATGGCGCAGAACTTCGATGCCATCGATGTTAGGCATCTTGATATCGGTAATAATCAGGTCGAAGAGATTGCCATCGATCTTGTTCTTAGCCGCCTGGCCGGACTGCACCGTTTCGACGCGGTGCCCCTCGCGGCGCAAAGCAATGTCGAGCATTTCGCAGATGGAGCGCTCGTCGTCGCAAACCAGGATGTTAGCCACGCTGCCTCCCTTCCGCCGCAACCCTCGCGAGTGCAGCACTGGGCGGCGTTTGCCACGGGGATTCGGTGAGAGATTCAGTCGAGGTTTCAGCTTCGGGAGTTCGAACCGCTTCTCTTTCCGCGTCCAGTCGTCGCAACCTCAGCACGAAAGTAGTTCCCTGCCCGGGCTTTGACCTAGCCCACACTTTGCCTTCATGGGCTTGCACGATCTGATAGACCACCGCCAATCCGAGACCAGTTCCACCTTCAAACTCCGACTGGAAGGGTTCGAATATTTTTTCAGTCTGTTGCGCTGTCATCCCTGTCCCTGTATCCGCAAAACTCACTTGCCAGTCGTTTCCCAGGTTTTCGATCGCCACCTTGAGAGTGCCGCCATCGCGCATCGCGCGAATCGCGTTCTCGGCAAAATTCCAAAAGACCTGCTTAATTCTGTCTCCGTCGGCCAGCACCCACGCCTCCGGAGCCGCAAACTGGCATTCGATGGTGATGCCCGTACTCTCCGCGGTCATGCGATGCCGTACGAGAGTGATGGTGTCCTCCAGCAACTGCACCAGATCGGCTTTTTCGAAGTTATACTTTTTGCCGCGCGAGTAAGCCAGGAAATCGGTGATAATCCCGTTCAGCCGCTGCGATTCGCGGGTCACGATATCGAGTAACCGGCGGTGCTCCTCGCCCAATTCCGGTACGCCAGAAAGCATGCTGACTGATCCTGCGATCGAAGTGAGTGGATTGCGAATCTCGTGGGCAATCGCCGCTGCCAGCCGGCCTACGGCTGCCAGACGATCCTGCAAGCGCACTTCGCGCTCCAGTCGCCGGATCTCGGTTAGGTCGTCCAGGGCATAGAGAAACCCGAGCGGCCCGCGGTCGGGCACATTCAACGGAGCTACCCTTACTCGAACGGTCTTGCGGAAATTTTTCGGCGTATCGAAGCGAACCTCCGCGTGCGTCCGCGACTCGCCATTGGGCAGTAAATCGAGAAATAATCCCGTCACTGGATTTCCCAGCAACTGATCGGGCCTCCGCTCCAGAAGTTTCTGCGCGGCGTTGTTGACCAAAGTGATTCGGCCGTTGAGACCGGTAGTGATCAGTCCGCTGCTGATGGACTGGATGATATTTTCATGCAGAATTTGAAGATCTTCCAGCGCTCCGCTCGCGCTTTTCAACTCGCCTCGCGCCTCGCGTAATTTTGCGACCAGCAAGCTGGACAGATAGGCAACCATCAGGAATGCGAACAGATTTATAAATATGATTCCTTGCAGCAATTTTGGTTCAGGCTGAGTTGAACTGTAAGACCGTATTACTGCGTAATAATTGAGTTCGAGAACAGCGCCATAAAGGATGAAGGCGAGCGAGGCGACCAAGTGCGCCCATACCCGAGGAAGCAAGATGCTGGCCACAATGATGACCAGAGGGTACAGAAAGTTCAACGAGCTGTCCCAGGCCCCCGTCTCATGGATCACCAGGCTGACCATGATCAGATCGGTCAATACTTGCAACGAGGCCTGGAGCCGGTGCTCCTTCCAGAAAGACAGCAGAAGCACATAGAAGAGCGAGAGGGTATACCACAGCAGGATGGTGCTGAGGAAAAGACGCATCGGCAGACGGGCGGGGGTCAACCGCGTGACTGCCAACTGGATTCCGAGCAGGAAAGTCAGGATTAATATCCGTACTTTTACCAGCCAGGCCAGCCAATTCCGCTCATCGAAAGTTGATTGCATTTGAGGTGGCGATGGGCTTGCAGAATCCCAAGCCGTCATTGCTCCGGGACCAATCCTGCCGCGCGATAAACCCGACAGCATTTCGCAAATGCTGACAGGCCGCCTTCACACTGCGGCCTGCCAGCCAAATCTTTTCTTATCCAGCCAACTTCGCAATCATGGCGAACAATGGCATGTAAAGCGAAATCACGATGCCTCCGATGGTTACGCCCAGTACGCCGATGATGACTGGTTCCAGCATGGCCAGCATGTCTTTGGTAGCAGCGTCCACCTCGTCTTCGTAGAAGTCGGCGATCTTCTGCAACATATTGTCCATGGCGCCGGTCGCCTCGCCAACCCCGATCATCTGCGTCACCATGTTGGGAAACACGCCACACTCTCTCAGCGGATCCACAATAGTGCGGCCTTCTTCAATCGCTTTCCGCACTTTCATCAGCGCTTCTTCGAGGACGGCATTGCCGGAAGTTCTGGCAGTAATCGCCAAGCCCTCAAGAATAGGAACGCCCGATGTGATCAAGGTGCCCAGGGTGCGCGTAAATCGGCCAACGGCAATCTTGCGCAAGAGCGGGCCGACAACCGGCAACATGAGTAGAGTTTTGTCGAAGTAGTAGCGGCCACGCGGATGTTTGCGGACCTGCTTAAGGCCGAAGATTATACCCACGGTCCCCGCAATGAACACCCACCAGAAACCCTGCACAAACGCGCTTAATCCCATCACGATGCGAGTGGGCAGCGGCAACGTGACACCCAGCCCGCTAAACAGATTGGAGAAGATCGGCACTACCCACTTAAGCAGAGCCCCGACGATTAGCGTAGCGATGCTGACTACAGCCACGGGGTAGATCAATGCTGATTTCACAGCCGCTTTTAAGCGCACTGCTTTCTCGACGTAAGTCGCCAATCGTTGCAGGATGATGTCCAAAATACCGCCGGTTTCCCCCGCCTCAATCATGTTGGTGGTGAGGTCGTCGAACACGTTTGGGTACTGTCGCATGGCATTCGCCAAGGTAGCGCCACCTTCGACAGTGGTGCGGACGCCCGTCAGTGTCTTCTGGAATGTCACGTTTTCCTGGTTGGCCGCCAGAATTTCAAGGCACTGTACCAGCGGCAACCCGGCATCAATCATCACCGAGAACTGGCGGAAGAAAATCGCAATGTCCTTGACCTTCACTTTGCTCGTCCCGAAAGTGGGCATAACAAACTCTTTGCCCTTTTCCCGAATTGCTCCCGGGGTAATACGCTCGCGCCGTAATTGCTGCCCCAGCGCCTGCTTGTTTGGTGCAACGCGTTCCCCGGAAATTTTTTGTCCGGAAGCATCCTTGCCCGAAAATGTGAAAACTGGCATGGTTTTGGCCTCTCCTCAGGTTGTCGATATCGTTTCATGCGGCGGCACAATTCGTTATTCTCCGCGCATCGCGAGCCGCCCTCCACGATGCCGTTTCATATCCTTAGCGCTTGGCGGGTGCTGCTCCCTTCGCCAGTGGGGATGCCGGAGCCGACCCCTTGGTCAAGCCGGCGCCGCGGTTAATCATTTCCTGAAGCTCTTCTGGATGACTAGAGCGTTGTATCGCTACTTCCAGCGAAACCTGCTTCTGGAAATAGGCCGTGGCCAGCGCCTGGTTAAAGGTTTGCATGCCGAACTTGTCCTGTCCGGATTGCATCGCCGAATAAACCTGGTGAACTTTGTCTTCGCGGATCAGGTTTCGTACCGCAGCGTTGGGAATAAGGATTTCCATAATCATGGCGCGGCCCTTGCCGCTGATGGTTGGCAGAAGGGTTTGACACATGACCCCTTCCAGCACCAGGGAAAGTTGAGCGCGAATTTGCGGTTGCTGGTGCGCCGGAAAGACGTCAATGATGCGGTTGATTGTCGAAGTCGCCGAATTGGTGTGCAAGGTACCGAAGGTCAAGTGACCAGTCTCGGCAATGCGCAGCGCGGACTCGATAGTTTCGAGATCGCGCATTTCACCGATCAGAACCACGTCGGGATCTTCACGAAGAGCGGCGCGCAACGCATCGGTAAAACTCTTGGTGTCCGCGTGCAGTTCGCGCTGATTGACCACGCAGTTCTTGTTCATGTGGACAAATTCGATCGGATCTTCAATGGTAAGAATATGGTCGTGCCGTTCGCTATTGATCTTGTCGATCATGGCGGCGAGGGTAGTCGATTTGCCGGACCCGGTTGGTCCGGTCACCAGCACCAAGCCGCGCGGCTTGTCGCACAGCTTACTCACTACAGCCGGCAATCCAAGCTGGTTGAACGACTTGATCTCAAATGGAATCACACGAAACACGGCCGCGGTTGCGCCGCGCTGGTTGAACACGTTGGCACGGAAGCGAGCCAGTCCCTTCAATCCGAAAGAGAAATCGAGCTCCAGGCTTTCCTCGAAGCGATGCTTCTGGGAATCGGTCATCACGCTATACGCCAGCTGCTTGGTCTCGGCGGGCGTCATTTGCGGCAGATCCAGCGGCACGAGGTGACCGTGAACCCGGATCTGAGGCGGCGAGTTCGTGGTGATGTGAAGATCGCTGCCACTCATCTCCAGCATTCTTTTGAGCAAATCGCTTAACGACAACGCCATGATCGTGGTTCCTTCCCTTATCGCCTTCAAGAATTAGTGAATAGTTTCGCGAGCAACTTCTTCCAACGTGGTAACGCCCGCGGCCACCTTGATAAGTCCGCTGCGCCGGAGCGTGATCATGCCCCGCTCGATAGCTTTCTTTTTCAATTCAACAGCCGAAGCGCCTACTAGTACGAGTTCGCGAATTTCATCGTCCACTTCCATCACTTCATACAAACCGCATCGCCCCTTGTACCCTGTGTTGTTGCAAACGCCGCAGCCTTTACCTTTTTGGATCTTCGCGGTCTTTGCCTCTTCGGGAGTGAAGCCTTCTTCGATCAGGGTTTGGACCGGAACCTCCACGGGCTCCGAGCATTCCTTGCAAATCCTTCGAATCAGGCGCTGGGCGCAGATCAAGTGAACCGAAGTCGCCACCAGAAAAGGTTCAATGCCCATGTTCATCAAGCGGGTAATGGTTTCCGGCGCGCCGTTGGTATGTAAGGTAGAAAGCACAAGGTGGCCCGTGAGGGCGGCTTTAATCGCGATTTCCGCCGTTTCAAAGTCACGGATTTCGCCGACCAGAATAATGTTTGGATCCTGACGCAGAAAGGAACGCAGGGCCGCGGCAAAGTTCAGACCGATTTGTTCTTTCATCTGAACCTGGTTCACTCCGCCCAACTGGAATTCGACCGGATCTTCGGCGGTCATAATGTTGGTATCAGGTTGATTCAGGCGGGAGATGGAGGAATAGAGTGTATTGGTTTTGCCTGATCCCGTCGGTCCCGTGACCAACACCATGCCGTAAGGCTTAAGAATGGCCTTCTCGAACTTGACCAGTGACTCTGGTTCGAAACCGAGTTTGGTCATGTCGAGCCGCAGATTCTCTTTATCGAGCAAGCGGAGCACGATTTTTTCGCCCCACAGTGTCGGCAGTGTGCTGACACGGAAGTCGAGCTGCTTCTTGCGGCCGCCTATATTCATCTTCAGCATGATGCGGCCGTCTTGTGGCAGGCGCTTCTCGCTGATGTCGAGCTTCGCCATAATTTTCAAGCGGGAAGTAATGGCGTCCTTCAGTTTCATCGGCGGCGACATAATTGCCTGCAAAACACCGTCAATACGGAAACGCACACGAAATTCTTTTTCGTAAGGCTCGATGTGAATGTCACTGGCTCCCCGCTTTACCGCATCCGTGAGGATCAGGTTCACCAGCTTGACTACCGGAGCTTCGTCCGCAGCTTTCTCCAGCTGCGCCAGCTCCATCTCCTGCTCTTCCGCCTGCACTTCGATGTCGCTTTCATTCATTTCCGACATCGACTGCATTACGGTTTCGAGATCTTCTTCCTTCGTGGTCGTTCCGTAGGATTTCTCGATACCCGCGATAATCGAACTCTCAGAGGCCACCACCGGTTCAATATTGAAACCGGTCATGAACTTGATGTCATCCATCGCGAAAACATTGGTCGGATCAACCATGGCGATGGTGAGCGACGCCCCCACGCGGCTCAAGGGAAGAATCTGGTAGCGCTTCGCGGTTTCAAATGGAATCAACTTGACTACAGCCGGATCAATTTCGAAATACGAGAGGTTAATAGCGGGAACGCCGTACTGGCGGGAAAGAAAATTCGTGACATCCTCGTCCGTGAGGAAGCCGAGCTTCACCAGGGCGGAGCCCAGGCGGCAGTTCTGCTCCTTCTGGGCCTTGGTGGCCTGTTCCAACTGCTCCGGGGTAATGATCTTCTCTTTGACGAGAAGGTCACCCAGCCGTTGAGACATACGTCGATCTCCTATCCACACAGTGGAAAGACGCCGGGCCGACACACCAGCATTCACACGAAGCGCCGCTTGTTGCAATGGGAGAAAAGCAGTGTCTTTGTGTTGACACAAATTGTCACAGCAAGTCGATTACTGCACCAGTTACCGTAGTACTTGGACTCGAATGCTGGCTGGCCACCGGGCAAGACGCGCTTCAGAACCCACGCCAAATGAGCTTTTTGTGTATGGCTGACCGAGTTTTGGGTTGAGGTACATGCACTTCGGTAAGTCCCATAGAACTGTGGCGCGTCGGGTGCGGCATCATTTGCACGCGGCGTACACTTCACGAAGAGGATCTTCTAATTTTGGCGCTCGACCAGGAAAAACTTCAGATTCGTACCTACTATCGAGCTCTGTTTCGTGCCTGGGGACCGCAGCATTGGTGGCCGGCACAATCGCGCTTCGAAGTGATCGTGGGCGCTTTTCTTACACAGAACACTGCTTGGACGAATGTCGAAAAGGCTTTGGCGAACCTTCGCGCGGCACATGTGCTCACGGTCTCAGGGATTCGCGGGACTTCGCTCGAAGAGCTCGAACGCCTGATTCGTTCTGCCGGATATTTTCGGCAGAAAGCAAAACGTTTGAAACTTTTTGTCGAGTTTCTGGACCAACAGTACAAAGGTTCTCTGACAAAGTTATTGGCTCGTCCCACGGAAAAGTTAAGGGAAGAACTCCTCAGTTTGCACGGCATTGGGCCGGAAACTGCCGATTCAATCCTGCTCTATGCCGGCAATCATCCAGTTTTTGTGGTAGATGCCTATACCCGGCGGATTCTTGGCCGTCACATGGCTCTTTCCGAAAACACAACCTACGAGGAAATCAGGAAGTTGTTCGAGGAAGCGCTGACGCCCATCGCTGACTCCGTCGCCGATTCCGATGGGGACGAAAGACACCATTTGGAAGCGGGACTTCGCGGCGCAGCCCATCCCCCTTCGGCCATGAGCACGGCTAAGCGTACCGCGCTGGCACAGGCCTACAACGAAATGCACGGTCTGATCGTTGGCGTGGGGAAGAACTATTGCAGAAAATCACAGGCACGATGTGACGGATGTCCTTTACAGAAGTTCCTGCCTCGGGTCTAAATACCGAAGATCTTAGATTCCAGGTCTCGGGTCAAATATCAGATCCGAAAATTCTGGTTGCGAATTCACATGTTCAAACATTTTTCGCGATCTCTCTCCTTGGTAGCAATAATTACGGTTGTGTGTGGCGCACAGTCGCTGCGGCAGGCGGCAGATGGGGCGGGACTGTTAGTAGGTACGGCAGTGCGTCCTCACCTGTTTTCGGAGTCTGCCTACACGCAAACTCTGGCTCACCAGTACAACATGGTTGAGCCCGAGGATGCGATGAAATGGCCGGCGCTGCGCCCGGACATCTCCACCTACGATTTTCGCCAAGGAGATGAAGTGGTGCGGTTCGCGCAGGCTCATCGGATGAAAATCCGCGGCCATTGCCTGGTTTGGGACCATGACAATCCCGACTGGCTGACGAAAAACCACTTTACAACCCGACAGCTATCGCGAATCCTGCACGAACACATCACCCGAGTGATGAGGCACTACGCGGGGCAAGTGTTCGCCTGGGATGTGATCAACGAAGCGACCGACGAGAACGGGAAAGTCCGCGATTCTATCTGGTACAACCAGCCCGGAATCGGATTCTCCGGCAAAGGAACCGCCTACATCGAGCAAGTTTTTCGCTGGGCACATACGGCCGATCCGCACGCATTGCTTTTCTACAACGAAGCGGAGGGCGAGGGGCTGAATCGAAAGTCCGACGCAATTTACTCCATGATGAAAAGTTTCAAACGGCATGGAGTTCCGGTCGACGGCGTTGGACTTCAGATGCACGTGCCTGCTATCGACGCGGACATTGATTCGATCGCCGCGGTTTCTGCGAATATCGCGCGGCTGACGGCGCTTGGTCTGCAAGTTCAGATTACCGAGTTGGACGTCCCGCTAACTGTGGAACCCGATGGCACAGTTCGTCCGAGCGATCTCGCCCGCCAAGCTGAAATGTACCGCCGCATCGTACGCGCCTGTTTGGACAATGCGGGATGCACTGCCATCCAGACGTGGGGATTCACCGACAAGTACTCTTGGATTGGTTCGCACTCACACCGTACTCGCGGTGCGGCGTTGCCCTTTGACCAAACCTATCAGCCGAAGGCCGCCTACCGCGCGCTGTTGGAAGAACTCTCCGCGGGGCGCTCGCCCCGCAGTGACCATTAAGTCCGCGTTGCCTATCGAGCATCTACAGATCGAGACCTCTCAGGCACCGGCATCTGCATCTATAATGACCTTCTGTCTGTTCGTTAGCGGGTCACTCTCTGACTTGCAGCAGCAATGACCGCTGAATCCGCATGACGCAGATCGCTCCAACTCGACTGCCGAACACCTCCAAACGCAAGCAGTACATCATCCTGCTGGCGATTGCGGTTTTTTTTCTGCTGGCCATCCTGGTTTCGCAAACCGCTTTCGACCTCACTCTGTTGCGCCCCGGGAATAACCAGCAGATTGTGGTCTTCTACGCTCTGTCGTTGTTGATCTCGTTGCTTTTTGTCGCCCTGACCTTCGTCCTTGCGCGCAATCTGCTAAAGCTGTTTGCTGAACGTCGACTGGGAGTGCTGGGTTCGAAGTTTCGCACACGCATGGTTGTGGGTGCCCTGCTGCTCTCTTTCGTCCCGGTCATGGTGATGTACTGGTTCGCATACGGGCTGATGAACCGCTCAATTGATAAATGGTTCTCCACCCCGGTAGAGGAAGTTCGTGCCGATACCCACGCGATGGCCGCCTTGTTGGCCGAATACGCGGCGCAGAATGCGCGCTCGGAGGCGATGGCAATTGCCGCCTCAGCCGAGACGCAGCGCAGTTTCGCCGGACACGGATTCTCGCCGGTCGCCGGCGAATTTAAGAACCACGAGATTACCTTGCAGGGGGGCTTCGCGATCGCCTTGCAGAATGGCAATCCCGAAGCCAGTTTTAATGTGCCCGCAGCGTGGCCGCTATTGAAATCGAAACTGCCGCTGGGGGACGTGACCGCCTTGAATCCCGTGCCTTTCACCTGGGACCAGACGGAATACACATTGGGCAGCGCCGCGGTTGGAAGCAATGGTTTGATTTTGGTTGCAATCCCGCTTCCGCCAGACTTCTCTCAGATCGTCAAACAAGTGGAGAGCAGCCAGCAACGCTACTTCGAGTTGGCCCGTGAACGCAGGCTGGTCCGCCGCACTTACATGGGCCTGCTCTTGCTGCTCACGATGATGGTGCTTTTCGTTACCACATGGCTGGCGCTCTTCTTGTCTAAGCTGGTGACAAGGCCACTGGCCGCGTTGGCCGAGGCGACTCAGGAAATTTCCCGCGGACGGCTTGATTATCGAATCGATGTAAGCGCCGCCGATGAGATCGGAGATTTGGTCCGCTCATTCAATGCAATGGCGGAGGAACTTGAGACCAGCCGCCGGCAGATCGAAACCTCCGGCCGCAATGCGAGTATCGCGAATGCGGAACTCGACCAACGCCGCCGCCAAATGGAAACCATTCTGGAAAGCATTCCAACAGGTGTGCTGTCGCTCGATGCCAGCCACTGCGTGACTCATGTCAATCAGGCCCTGTTGCGCATGTTCAATCCCGATGGCCATGCCGACGAACATCCCATCCTGCTGGGCGCGCTCCTGCCCGACGTTTTTCCGGCAGAAGTACTGCAAGATTTGGAACCTCTTCTTCGCCGCGCCGACCGCATGGGCATGACCACGAGCCAGATGGAGATGCCGCTGCCACGTACTTCTTTGAACGTTGCAGTCACGGTTGCCACCCTTCGCCATCAAAATGAACGGTCGGGATACGTGATCGTATTTGAAGATCTTTCCGATCTTCTAAAGGCCCAGAAACAGGCTGCATGGCGCGAAGTAGCGCGCCGCGTCGCGCATGAAATAAAGAACCCGCTTACTCCTATCGCACTTTCCGCGGAACGCATTCAGCGCCATCTGGAGCGCGGCACGCCTCCCGATAAGGCATCGTTGGACGTAGTTCGCTCGTGTGCGCAAACCATTGCCGGAGCGGCCGAAACGGTGCGGCGGTTAGTCGATGAATTTGCTTCTCTGGCCCGCTTCCCCGCATCGAAGCCGCAGCCCGCCGATATCAACGAAGTCATCGAGGGCGCCCTCTCCATGTTCAACGGAAGGCTCGACGGTATCGGATTGCACAAGTCGCTCGCATCCGATCTTCCCAAGGTTATGGCTGATTCAGAGGCCATGAAGCGGGCGGTGGCAAACTTGGTCGATAACGCCGCGGAAGCGATGCAGGATTCACTGGTACGCGAGATCCAGATTTCAACTTCCCTGGTGGCCAGTCGCGACGCGGTCGAAATCACCGTGGCGGATACCGGCCATGGCGTAACCAGCGAGCTCAAAGAGAAACTATTTTTACCTTACTTCTCCACCCGCAAGCGCGGAACTGGCCTCGGATTGGCCATTGTGAGCCGGGTCATCGAGGAGCACCATGGATCGATTCGCGTGGAAGAAAATCAGCCGGTGGGAGCGCGCTTCATCGTCGAACTCCCTGTCGTTCCCGAGTCTGTTCTCGTAAGCACTACTCCTCGACATGCATAAACTTCTTATCGTTGACGACGAAAGCGGGATTCGTGAATCGCTCGAAGGCGTGCTAGCGGATGAGGGTTACGAAGCTACGTCAGTCGAGAGCGGTGAAGAATGCCTCAAATTACTACGGCGCAACCATAATTTTGAAGTCGTCCTACTGGATATCTGGCTGCCCGGCATCGATGGTCTCGAAACGCTGGAAAGAATTCGCGAGATCGACAACGCTCCCGAAGTGATCATGATTTCCGGCCACGGCACCATCGAAACCGCGGTCCGCGCCACCAAGCTCGGCGCTTATGATTTTTTGGAAAAGCCGCTCTCCATCGACAAGACCTTGATTCTGGTCAAGAATGCGATCGAGTCCAAAAAGCTGCGGCATGAAAACGTCGACCTGAAGAAGCAACTGCACGCGAAAAGCGTAATCGTGGGCGATAGCGTTCCGATGAAAGCGCTGCGCCAGCAGATTGGCCTGATGGCGCCAACCAACGGCCGGGTTCTGATTTATGGCGAGTCCGGCACTGGCAAGGAACTGGTAGCCCACGCCATCCATGCGCAAAGCCTGCGCAAGGACGAAACTTTTGTCGAGGTCAACTGCGCCGCGATTCCCGAAGATCTCATCGAGAGCGAGCTTTTCGGCCATTACAAAGGCTCGTTCCCCGGAGCCGCCGTCGACAAGGAAGGCAAGTTCCAAAAGGCGAGCGGAGGAACGCTGTTCCTCGACGAAGTGGGCGACATGAGCCTGAAGACGCAGTCGAAAGTGCTGCGCACTCTTGAGGAACAGCGTGTCGCTCCCCTCGGCGGCGATGAAACGATCATGGTGGATGCGCGCATCATCGCTTCGACCAACAAGGATCTGGAAGAGGAAATCTCAAAGGGAAATTTCCGCGAAGATCTCTTTTATCGATTGAATGTGATTCCCTTCTTCGTTCCGCCGTTGCGCGATCGAAAAGAAGACATTCCTCTATTCGCCCGGCACTTTCTCAAAGATCTCGCTGCAACATATGGACGGCGTCCGCGCGAAATCACCGACGACGCGGTTGAGGCTCTGATGCGCTATTCGTGGCCCGGCAATGTCCGTGAATTGCGTAACGTGATTGAGCGGATTGTGATCATGAATCCCATGACCACGCGCTTCGACCGCAAACATCTGCCTCCACTGGTCTATCGGGACGGCCACCGGCGCGCAGCCCGCAGCGAGTTCACTACCTTGCACCAGGCACGGGACGCCTACGAGCGGGATTTTATCCTGAAGAAGCTCGATGAAAATCACGGCAACGTCACGCGCGCCGCCGAGGTCCTAGGCCTGGAGCGCAGCCATCTTTACCGCAAGATGAAAACGTTAGGTATCGCGGTCAAGGAATAACACACCGCGCGAAGGCGCGCTTGTGATTGATCGCACACTCCTTGTCATCCCGAGCGAAGCTGAGAGGTGGGATGGGATACAAAAGTACTATCTACCGCTTGATCATGTGGATTTCAGTGCCGTTTTTCCGGAACTCTACCTTATCCATCAATTGATTGATCAGAAAAATCCCGCGCCCGTGGTTGGAATAAACATTCTCTCCTACGGTGCAGCCCGGAATGGCTTCCGGACGAAAACCTGTGCCTGGATCCCGCACCACAATCAAAATGCCCCGTTCGTCATCGCAGCTCACCAGGCACTCCACGGTCTTTGTGGGATCTTCCTTGGCTCCGTGAATCACAGCGTTGGCTAGCGCTTCCTGCAGAGCTAATTCGATGGCATCTTCCTTGCCGTCCACATCCTTCATCTGGCGGACTACGGCCATCACTTCTTGCACGACTGGATCTACCGCATTGCGATCTGCGGCAAGCGTCACCCGCAAAATCAAATCCAGTTTGTCAGGATCAAAATCTTTTTCTGGGAGAGACTGGTCCGAAGAATCCACCGATGACATGTTTTGGGCCCGTAAACTACGATGCGGCACTGTGGTGTTTTGATTCTAGCTGCCGAAGCTCAATTACGACAAACCTGCGGGTATGACTGAAGGGCGCAGGCTAACGTTCGAATCGCGTCCTTCCGCGAATTGGCGTTGTTAATGTGTCTGTTGCCTGCGGTTCTTCCTCTGGTCTTCAATCCGAGCCGATGCAGTTGGTGGTTCGGCACGTCCGTCAGTCAAATGTGCTAACTGCCGTCTCCAATCGAGTTCTTCTACAAAGCCGCGAGATTCACGCCAGTTGGGTTTCACTTTGACGTAAAGTTCGAGGAAGACTTTGGTCCCCACCATGCGTTCGATTTGCAATCGAGCCGAGGTGCCAATCCGTTTCAACATCTGCCCCTTCTTGCCGATCAGGATGCCCTTCTGTCCTTCGCGTTCGCAATAGATCGTTGCCGCTATACGCGTCAGCTTGGCGCCTTCCTCAAAATTGTCGACGATTACGGTGGTCGCGTATGGCAGCTCTTCCTCGGTTTCAATTAGCACGCGCTCGCGCACGATTTCCGCCGCCATGAATCGCGCCGGTTGATCAGTGACCTGGTCTTCTGGAAAATAAGCCGGGCCAGCCGGCAAGGCCGCCGTCACTTGCTTCAGCAGTATGTCCAATCCATCGCGTTTCAGTGCGGATATTGGAATGATGGCATGAAATGGATGCAGCTTCTTGTACTCCTCGATCAGAGGCAACAGCCGGCTTTTTCCGCCCTTCAACAAATCAACTTTATTCAGCACCAGGCAAACTTTCGTCGACGAATGTTTCAGCATCTGGATGGCGAACTCATCGCGCTGGTCCAGTTTGCGGGTTGCGTCCATGATCAGGAGAACGACATCGCAACCTTCGAGAGCCTCGCGCACCTCGACCATCATTTTACGTCCGAGGGAGCTGTCCGGCTTGTGCACGCCCGGTGTATCGATTAAAACGATCTGCGCGCCGCTCTGGCCTTTGCTTTTCGGAATATTGAGGACGCCCTGGATTCGGTTGCGCGTGGTCTGCGGCTTAGGAGAAATAATTGCGAGCTTTTCCCCTACCAGAGCATTGAGCAGCGTTGACTTGCCTGCGTTTGGACGGCCGAGAATGCAAACAAAACCGGAGCGGAAGGGCATAAGAGGCGGGCTTTGGGCCTCGGCTTTCGGGCTGCGGCAAAATTTCGAGACTTCAAACTCGATGCCGAAGGCCAGCAACTGAAGACCACACCCAGCATTCCGACTATAACAGGCGCGCTGGCGCTGATGGTGGCTTGATGAAGATGAATGCGAAGCCGAAGGGTTTTGCCGAAAGCCGAAGCCCGCTTTTATATCAGCTTCATCTGCTGGGGCTGCACGGCAGAGATCCTGACGCGCTCAACCTTGCGGTCCGTCGACTCCAGAACTTCGAACCGCAGGCCGTCGTCGTCCACCGTTTCGCCGCGGCGCGGGATGTGCCCGGCAAGTTCGCTCACAAGGCCCGCCACAGTGGCCGATTCTCGCCCCTCCGGTTTCGTACCGAAAAGCTCCGCGAGCCGGTCTACATCCATTCCTCCGGAAACGATATAAGACTGCTCATTCTCCCTGACAATTTCCGGCTTCTCATGTTCGTCGCGAATTTCGCCCACAATCTCTTCGACGAGATCCTCGATCGTCACCAGACCGGCGACGCCGCCGTATTCGTCAACGACAATGGCCATGCGAATGTTGTTTTTTTGCATCTCCCGCAACAAGTCGCTGCCCAGTTTGCTCTCGGGCACAAAGTACACGTCGCGCCGCATCAGCGTGTCGAGGGTGCGCTTGCCGGCCTCGCTGTCCGGCACCTGCAGGACATCCTGGGCATACACAATGCCTTTGATGTTGTGGATGCTCTGCGAATAAACCGGAACGCGAGAGTAGTGTTTGGTGCGCAGCATCTCGATGAATCGCTCGACCGTAGTCTCTACCGGTACAGCAAATATTTCGGGTCGCGGCTTCATGGCCTCGCGCACTGTCTTGCCGCTGAACTCCACCGCGGATTGAATCAGGTCGCGGTCGCCTTCCTGAATGATCCCTTCCTCCTGCCCCGCTTCAATCAACGCATCCACCGCCTCGGAAACACTTTCCGGTTGTTCATGGCTATTGTGCCGGGTGAGAGATGCCACCGATTGCAGGAAGCCGAGAACGACGGTTACAGGGAGGACAACATAAATCAGAATTCGCAGCAGCCACGTCCAGCGGATCAGCCACATACCGGTGGTCCGCGAGAAAAAAACAAACGGAAGAAACTGGTTGAAGACAATGATGATCAGAATCAGGCTGATTGCCGCTTGCAGGATCTCGTAGATGCTCCAGCGCTGGTCCGCAAAAACCAGGTAGCCCACCGTCAAAGCGATCGTGGCGGTGGTCAACTGCTTAAGCACCGACATCGAAAGCGACGCCCGGGTTCGGCTCACGTTCAGAATGGGTTCGACTTTTTGCTCGAAGACGTCGATGTTGTCCTGAAACTCCCGCGAAAGAAATTTGCCGATCTCCTGGTAGACACGGTCCACGTAGGAAGCCAGCGATAACAGAGCCAGCAGCGGGATCAGCGCAAATGCGACGGACCAACTCATGCCGTTTTTCGCCTCGCACCCGCCGAACGCTTGCGAATTGGACGATCATGGCCCGGGGCAGGCGTCCTTTCAATCAAACCGGTCACCAGGTTTAATTGCTTCCGCAGCCGCTTCTCGGCACGAGCCATCTCCCCATTGTCGTCCTCGTGATCGAATCCCGCCAGATGCATGATTCCGTGAAGCACCAGAATTTTAACTTCATCGGCAACGGAGTGTCCCAGCCGGTCGGCGTTTTCCCGGGCGATGTCAACGGAAATCGCCAGCTCTCCGGCAAGACGTTTTGCTTCGTGCTGACCCGCAGCTGGCGCTGGAAACGACAATATGTCCGTGGGTTTATCTGCTCCCCGGAACTGCCGGTTGAGAGATCGCAGTTCGTGGCTGTTTGTTACCAGCACATTCACGGTGTCACGCAAGCGGATCGCTTTCCTGGCTCGCAAAACGAAACGGTCGAGCGAGGACGGATTGAGTCCGGCGATTCTTTTTCGGAAGATAACCAACTTGTCCCGGCATTCACGGATTGCCGCTATTCTCCTGAAGCTGTAGATCGGTCCCCGGCTCTCGACGAACTCTTCGGTTCAGCGCCTTTCACTCCCAGCAGGTCAGAATTCTTGCCGCCGCCGAGCAGCAGCATCTGCTGTTCGGCAATATGTGTCTTATGCTCATCGTAGGCGCGGATGATGCGCTGCACCAGATGGTGCCGCACCACATCGGCTTCGTCGAAGTGGACGAAGGTTAAGCCTTCCACCCGCTGCAGGATATCGATTGCCTCCAGCAGACCGCTGCGCCGCGCGTTGGGCAAATCGATCTGAGTAACGTCCCCGGTAATCACCGCCTTGGAGTTAAATCCGAGACGGGTGACGAACATCTTCATCTGCTCCGAGGTTGTGTTCTGCGCTTCGTCAAGAATCACGAATGAATCGTTCAACGTGCGTCCACGCATAAATGCGATCGGCGCAATTTCGATGACATTTTTTTCCAGATAGCGATCCACCTTTTCCGGATCGAGCATGTCATACAGCGCGTCATACAACGGACGCAGGTAAGGATCGATCTTGTCCTGCAGCGTGCCCGGCAGGAAACCCAGCCGCTCGCCGGCTTCCACCGCCGGCCGCGCCAGGATGATGCGGTTCACGCGTTTGGCCAGCAATGCGGAAATTGCCATTGCCACGGCCAGATACGTCTTTCCCGTACCCGCCGGACCTACGCCAAAGACCATGTCGTGGCTCTCAATGGCCTCTACATAGCGCCGCTGATTCACACTCTTCGGCTGCACCATCCGACGTCCCAGAGAACGCTGGCGGCTGGCATCGGCCAAGCCTCGCAGCGTCGCAGTTGAATCTGCCGTCAACACGCGCAACATGCTGTTCAGGTCGCCATTGTTGAAAGTGTATCCGGAGCGTTGCAGGCTTTCGTAGTCGGCAAAAACCTGTTCCGCTCGGGCCACGTCCCGGGCCGCGCCCTCCAGTTCTATGGCATTCGATCGCAGATCAATGGTGACCTTCAGGCCATCTTCGAGCAGGCGCACGTTCTCGTCGCGCGTGCCAAATAAAGTCTCGATGTTGGGACTAATCCCGATACTTTTCTTCATTCAGTCTCTTTGAGGAACCATATATAGAGAAAGGACCCACGTACAGATGCCCGACGCGTCTGTTCCGCCGAGCAAAACGAGGCGCCGGATGCACGACTATCCAAGGTAAATGCTGGCAGAACAACCCCTTTGCAGACAAAACAGGATTATGCGTCAAGACGGGAACAGCCGGCATGCTCATGCCCAGAAGGCAAGTCACTACCATTGAGTAAAGCGTACCCCGCGCCGGGGTGGGAGTCAATGGCGACGATACTTAGCCGTTATTGCCTGCCGAGGATGCCGGCACAGCTCGCGTCCGGGCCCATTCGCGCAAGGCATGAATCTCTTCCGCTCGCGTCACCGAGAGGGGGACGGTTCGGGCCAGAGCATCCAGCAACAACGGAGTGGACAGTTGTGTTTTCCCTGAGAATGCGGCAAAGAGCGCAGTCTGCACGGCGGCATCGATTTCTGCGCCAGAATATCCCTCAGCCGCAACGACAACTTTGTCGAGATCAAAATCCTCAGGCTTGCGCTTCCGCCTCGCCAGTTGAATGGAAAATATTTGTTTGCGCTCCGATTGGCTGGGCAAATCGACGAAGAAGAGTTCATCGAAGCGCCCCTTGCGGATCAGTTCCGGCGGCAGAGCGCTCACGTTGTTGCAAGTGGCGGCCACGAATACGGGCGATTTGCGATCCTGCATCCAGGAGAGGAACGACGCCAGTAGCCGCGACGAAACCCCAGCGTCAACCGACGCCGAATCCGCCCCGCTTCCGGCAAATATTTTCTCCAATTCATCGATCCACAGGACGCACGGCGCAAGTCCTTCGGCGACGGTGAAAACTTTTCGTATGCGCTTCTCCGTTTCGCCAATGTATTTGTCGTAGATCGCCGCCGTGTCGAACTTCACCAGCGGCAGATTCCACTCACCGGCCACGGCCCGCGCGCATAGAGACTTTCCGCATCCCTGCACGCCCAAGATGATTACGCCGTGTGGCGACTCCAGTCCGAAATCGCGCGCCGAATCTTCCCACGCTCCGCGCCTCTCTGCGAGCCAGCGCTTCAGATTATCCATTCCACCGAGGTTGGAAAAAGCTTCGTCCGCTTCCACGAACTCCAGCATTTCAGAGCGCCGCAGCAACGCTTTCTTGGTTTCCACCACATCATTTGCAATTTCAGGGCACAGAGAGTATCTGGTCACCAACGCCTGCGAAAGGGTGCGCTCTGCTTCTTCCTCGGTCAGGCCGCGCAGGCTTTCGACCACGGCATCGTAGCCTTTGGGATCCAGTTTCCGCTGCAGCGTATGGTTCCTGGAGATTCTGACGACCACCTCGTCGATGATCTGGCGCAAGCGGCGCCGGTCGGGAAGAGGCAGTTCGAGAAATTCCACTAGCCCTCTTAACTCGGGTGGAATGTCGATCTTCGGTGCGGTGAGAATGATGGTACGGCGGTGCTCGGAAAATTTCTGGCCTACATCGCGAATCCGTCGAACCACGACCGGCTCATCCATGTGGCGGTGCAGGTCCTTCAAAATGAAGGCGGCTTCCAAAGAAATCCCCTCGAGGTTAGCCAGCATCTGGGCTGGATCCTGGCTGTTATAGATCGCTTTAGTGTTGATCAGAGCTTCCTGAACTGCGGTTGCGCTATAAGCCGAGCTCGATCCGCGGACCGCAGGGATGATTTCGCCCACGTCGCTGCCGCAGCGTACCAGTCCGCTGGCGATCGTCCACTCGTAGGCGGCAAGGTTCAGCGCGACACACGCTGCTCGAACCAGGCGAACCGCGCGGACCTCCTCCACACTCTCAATGACTACAATTGGGGTTGAGGACTCAAGCAGAACTTTCAGCCGGGCCAGCGGGTCCGTAGTGAGGGTGATGGGCAATGCCATGTATTTGACCGGTCAAGATATGCTCCCATATAATCAGTGATTCGGTACTGCCCGAATATCTCGCTGTTCACACGAAGGTAACGAATCAGACATGGCTAATCATTTTTCGGCGCTCAAGCGCGCCCGTCAAACTACCAAGCGCACGGCTACCAATCGCACCAACACTTCCCGCCTGCGCACCGCGCTGCGAACTCTGCGCGAGACCATCGAAAAGGGCGACAAGCAAGCCGCCGAGCAGACCTACCGCGCAACTGTTTCGGCGCTCGACAAAGCTATCCAGAAGGGCACGTTGCACAAGAATACGGCCGCCCGTTATAAGTCGCGCCTGGGCGTTCGCGTTAATGCGATGAAGTAGAGGTCGCTCGCACGCGAGGAAGTAAGAATCCAGTTTGCCGGCAGTGCTCCCGAAAGTCGTCCCCGAACTGTGCTCTTAGCATGCCTTCTTCTCTTCTCGCTTTGATCCAGTAACCCAGAATAATCAGGCAAACTCCTATCACGCATCGCCAGCGGTCTATTGCCAGCGCTGAGCCAATGGCCGCGAGATCCAGTCCAGAATAAATGGGATGCCGAAACCGCGCGTACGGCCCGGTGCGGATCAGCTTGTGATCTTCTTTGATCGTGATGCGCGCGCTCCAGTATTGCCCCAGATGCCAGCGCGCCCACAGCGCGAGCGCAATGCCAGCCCAGGTGAGAGCCACGCCAGTAACGGCCATAGCATAAGTGCGCGTGATAACTCTGTTTCCTAGAAAACCAATCGCCGCGTCGTCGCGAAAGAGCAGAACGAAGCCCACGATTTCAAGAAAAAGAATGCCATAGCGCGAAGCAAACGTTTCAGTCCGCGTGGTGCGCCGCGTCTTGAGCGCACCCACCGCCCAATAAGCTATGAAGACGATCCACGGCCCTTCGATGAGATAGCGCCACGGCATTTGTTATTCGGAAGGCACAAGCTAGCAGCTAGAGTCTACCCTTCACACCGGCAACTGTTCCTGCATCCATCCCGGCGTTTCGAGTCTCGGCTCGCTCGTCAAATCGATCACCAGCCGTTCCAACACCATCCGCTTGCTCACGGGATTCGAGCGCAGCGCCAGATCGGTTTTGGCCACGAGACGAATCGCGCGTGTCAAATCTCGTCGCGATTTATACCGGCGAGCTTGCTTGATAATGTCGTCAGCGGCAAACGGAGGTACGCGGAAGCCCTGCCACAACGCGGCCCAAAGCATGCGCTGGTCGCGCACGTTGCGCTCGAGGATCACCAGCATCTGGCGAAAGGTCTTGGCCAGCATGTAGATGTGTCCGATGGCGGCCTCTTCGCCATCGCCCGAGGACAAAATTGCATCCAGTATTTCCAGCGCGCGCACGCGCTCTTTTGCCGAGATGGCGTCTGTCAATTCATACAGCGAGCGCTGCTTGGCGGCCAGCACCATGGTTTCCACGTCGCCCAGCGTGATGCGATTCTTCGCTCCCACGTACAGCATGAGCTTCTCCAGTTCGTTGGAGATCATCATCATATCGCCGCCGAGGGCATCAACTAATTCGCGCGCGCCGTCGGGTTCGATTTTTACCGGGACCTCGCGGCTGGCGCAAAATTCCGAAATCCAGCGTACCGCCTCGCCCTCTTCCACGCGCGCCAGTTCGACGATCCCGCAGTATTGACCCATGGTTTCGCGAATGCGCTGGTAGCGCTCTTTATCCTGCATCTCCATGCGACGGACGTCGGCAGGAATGCTGATGTGATCGGCGACGAATACGATGAGGGCGTCCGGATTCGGATTCTTGCAATACTCTTCGACGGCCGCAAGCTTCTCATCATTCGATCCGCGGCCGAAAAGAGTCTTCACGCCGCGCACGAAAAATACCTGAAACGGCGCCATCAGCGAAGGCGTGCGGGCGCGGTCGAGAACTTCGGCGAGATCGTTTTCCGCGAGATCGAATTCAAATATGCTGAAATCGCGCAGATCAACCGGAACCAGATGCTCAAGAATGGCGTCGCGAAAGCGCTTGCGGAAGAAAGCTTCGTCGCCCACGAAAACATAGGCCGCGCGCAACTTGCGCGACTCAAGTTCGCTGACAAATCGCTCCGCCTGGGCGAAAGCCCGCATCAAAAAATCTCCCGAATGCGTCGTTGGTCGTTAGTCGTTGGCCAAAAACAAACGGCTGGCAAAGCAATGATTGGCGACCGACTAATGACCAACGACTAACGACTAACGACGACCTGTTGCCACTCTAGCATCTAAAAGCCCTCCAGAATGTTGGAGACGAGGGTACGGGCAAAATCCTGGGAGAGCCGCCGGAAAGCAGGCGAATCTTCTTCAAAAAAACTGGCCAGGTTCTGCGAGACTTCGTACTGCTCGCGAAATAAGTAAGAGGGATTCTGATAGAGGACTTTGCCTTGACGGTCGGTAAGCGACACTTTCATGCTTACCACCACCAGAACGCTGGCGGCTTGTCCGGTGGTTGAATTGTAAGTAAGCGGTGATGCGGAAGTTGAAAGCACGGTTCCGCGCAAAGTGGCATCAGCCGCCTCGCCAGGATCGTTAAGAATGTGATAGTGCGCGCGAGTCGTGAATTCGCGTACCACCGACGAAGTAAGCAGTTGTTCGATATGGTAGGTGCTGGTCTCGTTTACGAACGCAGGGACGGCAATGGTCTTAACGTTTTCCGGAAGCTGAACCGCGTGTCCAGCCGTGTGATATCCGCAGCCCTCGCTCGCCAGCAGCAGCAGCGTCAGGCAAATCAATGCCGGGCACAACGACGCCCGGCATCCAGCCCTCCACGAGTTCATTGGATTTTTCCCAGCGGGCGAGTTGCGATCATGCTTTCAGCACATTCGACCGCGGTCATGGCCGCTACGCGCAAGTTGTCGACCGCCGCCCAAATCCAGATCCCATTGGGGTTGGACAAGTCGCTTTTCAACGAGACCAGAATGTTGGGCTGCCCAGCCGTATTTACGTTGCTCGGCTGTGAATCATCGTCTTGCGTTGCGGCCAGGGTCACGTGATCGCCACCCAGCGCCTCCAACAATTTTGCCTCGTTGACCGGCTGCTCCATCTCCACAAAAATGCTAACCGCATTACCGTGAAAAACCGGAGGCTGAAGCATCATCAGCACAGGTTGGGGAGCATCCGCTCCCGCAAGCTCTTGATATTGCCGTCGCACGCGCGCTTCCAAAGAATCCAGAGACAGTTGCGATTTCTGCCCATAACGCGCAACCATGTTGAAAGCCACTTGCACATCGAATACTTCCTTCGGCAGGTTCTGAAAAGACAGCAGGTTAACGGTTTGCTGATGCAATTCGTCCATGCCTTTTTGTCCCTGCTCAGAGGCTGGTTCAAACACGGTCGCGACCGCGCTCCGGATAGCGCCAGCCTTGCGGGCTCGCAGCAAAGGCAAAGCCAATGCCACGGCGGCAGGATGCGGCACTACGCACGGAGCAGGCTGTAATTCCGGCTGCCACATTTTTCCCCGCTCGCGCTCAATCCAGAGTGAGCGCACTTGGGCGCCAGCTTCCTTTTCCAAAGCGCCAGAGAGGTCGATGATCGCGCTACCCGCGTCCCGAGCGCGTTTCCAGCTACCGAGCGTAGACTGCGCGTCGGCGGCAAAAAAAGTAAAATCCACCTGCGTAAACTGCTCCGTACGCAAGCTTTGGATAAAGTTCATTTCGTCGCCCGTCGCTTCGAGCTGGCCAATGGACTCGTCGTCGTCGAGCAAACGAATATCCGCCGCCGGAAAGTTTCGCTCGCTGAGCATCTCAGCGACTTCTTTCCCTTTGAGCGAGCCCGCGCCCACGATTGCAGCACGATAAAGCTGCCCCCGCGCGGCCAAACTGGAGCCTGTTACGATTTTTGGCGGCGCACTCATGAAGTCAGCGAAGCCTCCTTATACGCAGGTGGTGGTGGCTGCTTTCGCCGGCGAAACATCCACTGCAAGCGCCAGAACACTCCCGAGAACGTATACAGCAGCGCAACTCCAAAGAGCACTGGCTTCGAGAAGAACCAGACGCCGGCGAACAAAGCACCCAGGAGAATGATCAAGCGAAACGGATGGCGGGAACTGAAATCAATGTCCTTGAAGCTGTAGAACCGCCACGTGCTCACCATCAAATACCCAACTGCGGCCACCATCGCTAGCCAGGTCATCGCCGTGTACCACGAACCCAGCGGCACTCCGGATGCGAAGTGAACTACCGCGGCGATGACTCCAGCGCCCGCGGGAATTGGCATGCCGACAAAATATTTCTTTCCGGGTCGCCCGGGATTCGATGGTTGCGGGTTCGAAGTAATGTTGAATCGCGCCAGACGGCTCGCGCCCGCCATTAGGAACAAAAAACTGGCAATCGCTCCCATCTGAGTGAGCTTGATGTTCCAATCGGTAAGCTCGATGGGCGGCATCAAATGAAATCCCCACGCCCAAGCCAGCATCGCGGGAGCCACTCCAAATGTGATGACATCAGCCAGCGAATCGAGTTCTTTGCCGAACTCGCTGCTGGTTCCGGTCATGCGCGCAACGCGTCCATCGAGGCCATCGAACAAAACCGCGAACCCAATCGCCTTCGCGGCATTATCCAAATGCCACGTAGCTAAAGCGCTGGCGTGGACAACTTCGAGAATGGCGTAGAAACCGGCCGCCATATTCCCCGTGGTGAATAGCGAAGGCAGGATGTACATCCCCTTGCTCATACGGCGCGAGCCGCGTTCGTCCCGTCTTCGTTTTGGAACCGGAAGATCCATCAGCGCATCCCCTCGGCGGCGGAATAATGTCCAGCGCTTGCCAGTTCGCCCTTCGGTTGCGAGTACGCCAGAATGCTGGAACCACCCCGAACCCGGTCGCCAACTTTCACCTGCAACACCGCATCCGCATCGAACAATACATCCACGCGAGAACCGAATTTGATCAATCCCACCCGCTGGCCTCGCTCCAGACGATCTCCCACCTTTGGATAAAACACGATCCGGCGCGCCAGCAATCCGGCGATCTGTTTAAAGATCACAGTTTGTCCCGCGCCTTCCACGCGCACAACATTCTGCTCGTTGTGCTCCGCGGAAGCCTGATCCATGGCGTTCAAAAACTTCCCCCGCTGATACCGTATCTCGCGGACTACTCCCGAAACCGGCGAACGGTTTACGTGGACATCGAACACGCTCAGGAAAATGCTGATGCGAGCCTGCTTCACGCCATCCACCGTAACGATGGAAGCGTCGGTAATCTTCCCATCTCCTGGCGAGACGATGGCGCCAGGGGAATCTGGAATAATGCGCTCCGGGTCGCGAAAGAACCAGAGGAAAAACATCGCAAGCGCCAACGGCACGATGGCCCATGCAGGCCGCGCCAACCAGCCCGTCAGAACCGCCGCCGCAATTAATGCCAGCGCGTAGTAGTAGCCGTCACGAACCATCGGATCAGTGTCCCATTATAGAAGAGTTGAGTATAGAAGAGTTGAGCGGGGCCCGCTCACCGACTGCGAAAAGGTACGCAAGTACAAATAAAGAAAGGGATCTGATGAGATGCCGGTAGTGGATACAAGATCACCCTAGCGGGTACGGCCGCCGTTGAGATGGCCAAAGGAAACTAGGCTACTTGAATTCCGTACTGCTGACGATACTGCCGCTCGATGGATTGCATCTGGTCTTTGAGCCGCAGCTTCAACTTCTTAAGCCGGACTTCCTCTAATTTTTCGTCTTCGCTGAGGTACCGTTTTTGGGTGAGAGAATCAAGACGCGTGGAATATTGTAAGTGTTCCTGTGCCAGCTTGCGGAATTCATCGTGACTCGTCATAAGACTGTCATTCGAAGTCAGCATTCAGCGGACCTCCAACCGGGGATTTATACGGTCAACCTATCACAGCCCTAAAATCGGTTCAATGCCAAATTTGTGGTGCAATCTCGTTGTGAGAATTCTAATAAAGACTTAACCGATACTCGATTGCATCCTCCACAGGGTTGGCGTAATAACTCTTGCGCAAACCGGTTTCTTCGAAGCCCAACTTCGAATACAGGCCGCGCGCTCCTTGATTCGACTTGCGTACCTCCAGCAGTATGACCCTGCCGTTCTGGGAGCGCGCATGTGCAACGAGTTCATTCAGCAGCAGGGTGGCAACGCCAAGACGACGGGCTGTTCCCTTCACGACGATGTTCTCTAACTCCCAATCCGTGATAACGCGATGCCCTATCAGGAGCGCGAGAATATCAGGAGCTTTGCCTGGGCCTTCCTCTGGCAGCGCCGCAGGCTCATCTTCAACTACCCAAGCGAAACGTTCGGCATGCTGGGGACTGCCTGTGCTCGCGACCAGGCTCTCATAGATCTGCCGGGACCAGTGTGCCGTGGCCGCGCTATCGCGCCCCACATCCATCATTGCAGGAACATCGGCGGCAATTGCGCGTCGGACCCGCACTTTAAGATCCGATTCTTTCAAGCATTTCGGCGTCGGTGCGACGAATGTAGTTCGCCTCCAACTGCCCGGGCGTTACGGTCTCACCTGCTTGAATCTTTCGCCAGCCCAAATGAGCCACCGCCGCGGCAGAGATCGGCGGCAAGATCACGACGGAGAGCCCCGCCGATCGGGCCGCTTCCGCCAAGCCGCAATCCGAGGTCACAACCAACCGTGCTCTCGCTTGCAACAGAAATTCGCTCCGGCTAAGCATATGTTCGCGTGGCGGTTCCCCAGCCTTCGCCGGGATTTCGTATTCGCCTACATAGACATCGCCGCGGCCCGCATCCACCGCCGCCATAATCTTTCCTTCCGCCCCGCTGATTGAGACGCATACTTCGAGCAACGACACCGCCGCAATTGCCTTGTTCAGGACCTCGGCGAGGCCCTTCACTACGGCCAGACCGATCCGCAGCCCGGTAAATGATCCCGGGCCGGAAACCACCGCAAAGGCGCCAATGTCGTGCTTGGTTAATCCATGTTTGGAAAGCAACTCGGAAATCTGTGGAACCAGCTGCGCCGAAAAAGTACCGCCGACGAGAGGCACCGTCTCGATCATTTCAAAATCGTCGCCTGCGGCAGAGCGCTGCCCAGCCCGCGCCACCGCGATGCTGCCTTGCTTGCCGGAAGTGTCGATAGCGAGAAGGATCATTGCTCGAGAAGAATCATTCGCAGCAGTTGCTCACCCGCACAATTCCGAATGATGAAATGGCGCCGTGCTAGTACTCAAGCAGCCCCGTGTGCATGGTCATTTTCCATTCTGTCCCCACCCGGCTGTAGACCTTGCACGCACGCCCTTTCCAATGGAAATCTTTGCCATCGCGATCCCGCCAAAGAGTATCCACGTCCACAACGGCGAAGGCGCCATCGCCCTGTTCGGAAACTTCGATTTTCCTGATTGAACGTTGATTATGTACGAGACTGTGAGTGTCGAACAAATCCTGCCATATGCTTTTCCAGCGCTGCGCGTCGAATCGCCCCATCACAAAAACCCATTCCATCGGATCGTGGGCGTCACCACTTGGCGGCCAGGGCCAAACCATATCGGGATGAAAAATTGTGATCAGGAGGTTGACGTCCTTTGTGTCCCAGGCGCGGGTCTCTCGATTCACTATTTCGGTAATCTCTTTTTCGACCTGTTCCCTTGGCTTCATGGCTGCGTTTGCTGGGATTCCACCAACTCCAGCAACACGCCACCCGCGCTCGACGGATGCACAAAAACGTATTTGTGCCCGCCAGCACCAATCTTGATCTCTTCCGAAACCAGGCGCACGCCGTCTTTCTTCAACCGCTCAACAGCCCCTGACAAATCTGGAACGCGCAGGCACACATGGTGCAAGCCTTCGCCCCGTTTAGCGACGAATTTCGCGATCGTCGAGTCTTCCGAGGTCGCCTCCAACAATTCCAACCGGCTCTCGCCTAGCGGAACCATTACCAGCTTCACTTGCTCCTGCTCCACCGTTTCTTCCGCGGAGACGCTCAGGCCCAGCTTCTGGTAGATCGCCTTGGCCGCAGCCAACGATCTCACCGCAATGCCGATATGATCAATTTGAGCCATTAACTTTTCCCAGCATTGGCGGCGATCTCTTCGACCAGCGTATAGGGATCGCGTTTATGCTCGGCCACTTCCGCTGCGTAGCGTGCCAGGTTGCCATCGGACATTTGACCGCGAGCCTTTTCGAGCAGCGCATCTCGCAACATTTCGATCAGCCGCTCTTGCCAGTTCTCAACGCTCTTGTTGAGCGCCAGATTTTTTTCTTTCAGGTACATCTCGTATTTCGACACAGCGTCAGCCAACTCTGCGATTCCCGTTCCCTCGCTGGCCACGGTTTTCACGATTGGCGGCGTCCAGCCATCACTGCGGATCGCCAGCGATTGCAGCGTGCGAATCTCTCGCTCCACATTCTCAGCTCCATCGCGATCGCTTTTATTGATCACAAAAATGTCGGCAATTTCCATAATGCCGGCTTTGATGGTTTGCACGTCATCGCCCATGCCCGGAACCAGAATTAAAATCGTGACCTCGGCCAGCCTCACGATGTCGACTTCATCCTGGCCTACGCCCACGGTTTCAATCATGATCAAGTCGCGTCCGGAAGCGTCGAGCACGGTAGTCACATCGGCAGTGGTACGCGCCAGCCCTCCTAGCGAGCCCCGCGTCGCCATGCTCCGAATATAAATCCCCGGATCGGAAAAATGCTCCTGCATGCGTATGCGGTCGCCAAGAATCGCACCGCCCGTGTAGGGACTGGTCGGATCGACCGCAATAATTCCCACGGTGCGGTTTTCTTTGCGATAGAAACGGGCCAACTGATCGACCAGCGTGCTCTTCCCCGCACCCGGCGGCCCGGTCAGGCCAAGCACGCGTGCCTTCCCACTGTGCGGAAATAGTCCCTTCAGCAGCTCGGACCAGCCTGGCCCGCGGTTCTCGACCATTGAAATAGCGCGAGCCAGCGTCCGGACATCGCCGGCACGCAGTTGGTCGATCCAGCGCTGAATGTTGAGCTCCAAACCATCAGTCTAAAGCATGTCGGCTGGAAGACAAGGCACTGATTGCGCGACCGGACATTAGCTTCCACTTACTCCACGTTGAACCCACTGACATTCAGCACGGACTTTCCCGTCCCCAGTTCGCTTGTGCGATACGTGGCCGTGACTTCGCGTTTTTCGCCGGGTAGAAGAGAGAAATAATTGTCCTCCCAAACAATCGGCAGAATCTCTTCTCCTTTGACGCCCTTGTCTAATTTCAATCGCACGAAAAATGCCAGGCTCTTGCTTGGATTTTCGAGCGTCACATGCGCGATGGATTCTTCCCCTTTGCGTTCCGTGCGGCTCATAACTTTGAGCTTTACCTTGGGTAACTGAGAAAGTGCGGTGAAGTCAGCAAAGGAATCCGTCGGTGTCATCCACCAGGTGGTCTTGGCCCAGTCGAGCGTTTCTGGTTTGCTGGAGAGCCAGTAAAAATTTGATCCGACCTGTTTACCGGCAGAATCTGCCAGGCGCAACGCGACGAAGTACACCGGGCTCAGACCCTCCACCTCCGGCAAAGTAAATATTTTTGCGGTGCTGTCGGCGGCTGCGTCGATCGAATCCTCGTGAGAAAACTTCTCAGTCATATCGAGGTTGTAAATCTTCGTAGTCAGTTTCAAACCTTTCACGTCTTCATATTGGCTGCTGACCACCCAGATCGAGCGGTCGTCGTAACCGTACACGGGATGGAGCGCCTCCATGGCGCGCTTCGCGCCAAAGTAACCCCCGCCGGGACGCAGGTAATAGTCATAGAGGTGCCAAATCATTGAAGGCCACGCATTGTTGAGCATCCACTGAATTACGCCCGTCGCCTCATACTTGTTGCGGCTGTAGGCTTCATACATGGCGCGCACGCCTTCATAAGTTTGCAGTTGCGACTTCTCGGCAAAGTCTTCCGCATTGTCCGACTTGCCGTAGCGATTGGCCAGAGCATCGCTGAAAACTTGAATGGTTTTGAACTCTCCGCCCCCAGCGTGATAATTCCAGGTGTCGTCGACCGGCCACAAGTGATCCCTCCCAATCATCGTGCGAATGCTCTCGATCGGCGGGACGGCCGGCCCCATGCTGGTTTCGGTGTTAAATCCATAGGCGCCGCCGCATCCGCCGGGGTTACACTGCTTGCGATTGGGTTGCCCTTGCGGAGTATCCTGCTCCCAATAGCTGGGAGCTACGTACTCATACGGGCCCGTCATCTTGACGCCGCTGTCGCCTGTAACCGTGGTCGCCTTTCCTGTGGCGGAAGAAACAACAGGATTCGGCCAAAGCAATTTCGTTTCGATATCGAGATACATCTGCTCGACGTCGGGCGGAGGAGGATTGTCGCTCCCGTTCAACCACATCACCAGGCTGGGATGGCTGCGCAGCCGGTAGATCTGGTCGCGCAGCGATTGCTGCGCGATTTCAAAATCCTGCGGCTTCCAACGGTTCCAGCGCTCCCAGAAATCGCAGCAGCACCAGCCCGCCATCACCAGAATTCCTTCGTGGTCGGCGAGGTCGAAGAATTCCTGCGTCTCAAGCTTGCCTTCGAGGCGAACCGTATTCAGTCCCATATCGCGCACGTAGCGGAATTCGTCCTGCAAGCGCTGAGAGTTTTCGCGCAGCATCATGTCGGGAGTCCACCCGCCGCCGCGAATCAGAATGTTCTTGCCGTTGATGTGGAAGGCGCGCCCGCCGTTCGCCTTTACCTCTGAAGTCACCTGGCGAATTCCAAACTCAGTTCGCGAATGATCGCTGACCACGCCATTGACTTCGAACGTCATCGCTAAAGGATAAAGATTCGGTTTGCCCATCTGCGCAGGCCACCACAGCCGCGGATTCGAAAATGTCAGTTGAGGGAACTGATCGGAAGTAAAGCTGACGTCTTTTATCTGATTGGGGGCGAGTTCAATTTCTTGCTCGAAGTCAACCCTCTCAATCAGGCCTTTCAATTTGCCCTTCACTGGCCGGTCGGTGCTGTTCTTTAACTGGGCAGTGACGGTGAGTTGCGCGGAATTATCAGCCGGCAGGTTCAACTTCGAGACCACCGTGGGATAGCGCAACGCAACCGGACCACTGCTGGCGAAGTAAACCTCGCTCCACAACCCCATATTTTTGTCCGGAGGAGCGGGATTCCAGTCGACGAAGGTGATCGCGAGATCATTTTCCGTTGGGGCAAAGACTTGGACCGCAAGAAAATTTTCACTGCCGGGCTTCACGGTGTTGGTGACATTAAATTCATAAGTGCGCCACGCTCCGGCAACATCGTCAGAATTGGCAATCTGCTTTCCGTTGAGCCATATGTTCGCGCGGTAATTGATGCCCTTGAAATTCAGCCAGACCGTTTTTCCAGAATAAGACGCTGGTGCGGCAAACTGCTTGCGATACCACCACGACACCGCATAAGGACTTTCCGGCTCCATCGCGATATTGGAAAAATTTCCGCCGATCGGATAAGTCACGCCGGCAAACTCTCGCAGATTCATTGCGAAAAATGGGTCGGGCAGTGTCTTGTCTTTGACCAGCGCGGCGACCACCGTGCTGGGAACCGTAACATCGTGCCAGCCGTGAGGAATAAAAGCCGCAGTGGAGACGATCTCCCCTTTGGCTTCAACTTTGGCGGAGGATTGCAAGCTCCAATGCTCGCGGAGGATCAGTTTGTCAACGCCAGCGCCAGGTGCGGAGGGGTGGGAGGCTGCCGGGTCCGCGGCCTGAAGCAAGTGCGAACCGAGGCATGAGACTAGCAGCAGTTGTGCGGACAGGCGCAGGATGAACGTCAGGCGTATTCCAGATTTCATGTTTCTCCTAAAATGCCTTGCGTGGATTCGTTGGGTGCGTTCTGCGATCTTTGGGTCCGGAACATGGATAACACGTCTATTGATACGTTTCAATAGAAGACACATCTTGAGACCGGTCGGCGGGATAAAGGCGGAAGAATCCTTCGGCCTCATCGGCCTCATCGGGAACCGCAGGGCGACGCACCGGGCGTAACAGCCTTTACCTTAGTTTATAATTGTTGGTTCCGCTGCACATTCTGGGCTGCATATTCTGGAGTGATAAGAAAATGATTCGTTTTCTGCAAACTGAAGGCCCCGTCAAGAAAATTGTTCTCAGCGGCCTGCTGCTGTTGATTTGCGCCGCGATGGTAATAGCATTCGTCCCCGGAGGTCTGGGCGACAACATCACTGGCACGCCCGGCAAGGGCATCGTGGCCAAGGTGAGTGGCGAGGACATCACCGCCATCCAAGTAAAAGATGCGGCGCGCCAGATGGCACAACAGCAGGCGCAACAATATGGCGCGAACGCGTCCATGCTCATGCCGTTCTTGATCCAGCAGGACACGCAGCGTGCGGCCGATCAACTCATTGACCGGCAGGCCCTGTTGATCGAGGCCCAGCACCTGGGACTGAAGTCTACGCCTCAGGAAGTCAAGGATGAACTTCAGCACGGCCGTTATTCGCAAATCTTCTTTCCCGAGGGGAACTTTGTAGGCCAAGCCGAGTATGAAGGCATGTTGCAGCGCGCGAATCTTACTCCCGCGATGTTCGAAGGCAACGTTGGCAAAGAAATTCTGATTAACAAATTGCAAGCCCTGATCACTGGAAGCGCCTCGGTAAGCGACGACGCCATCCGGCGGGAGTTTTCCAAGCAGAACACGAAAGTAAAGTTTGATTACGCGGTTCTCAAAGAAGACGACATTAAGAAGGGTCTTCATCCCGCGACCGAAGAGCTGAAGGCTTTTTACGATAGCCACCAGAAGAACTACGCGAATTCGATTCCAGAGAAGCGCAAGATTAAGTACGCGGTCATTGACGCGGGAAAAGCTCAGGGCCAGGTGCAGATTACGCGCGACGATCTGCAGGCTTACTACAATCAGCACCGCGATGAGTATCGCACTGCCGAGCAGGCGAAGGTCAGCCACATTCTGATCAAGACTCCTCTCCCCGGACCGGACGGCAAAATCGACGAAAAGGGAGTCGCCGCAGCCCAACAGCGCGCCCAGGATTTGCTCAAGCAACTCAAGGCTGGCGCCAAGTTCGAAGATTTGGCCAAGAAGTATTCCGAGGATCCCGGCAGCGCTAAAGAAGGTGGATCTCTGGGATGGATCGGCAAAGGCCGCACCGTTCCTGAGTTTGAGAAGGCCGCGTTTTCGCTGCCCAAAGGACAAGTCAGCGATCTCGTAAAAAGCAGTTACGGTTTCCACATTATCCGCGTCGACGACCGTCAGGACGCTCACATGAAGACGCTCGACGAAGTCAAAGACCAGATCGAGCCCGTCCTCAAACAGCAGAAGGCGCAGCAAATTGCTCAGAAGCAGGCCGATGATTTTTTCCAGCAGGCCAAGAGTCAGGGCCTGGATGCGGCCAGCGCGGCGAAAAGCGTGCCTGTAGCCACTTCGGATTTTTTTAGCCGCAAAGATGTGGTGCCTGGCCTCGGCCCCGCACCGCAACTGATGGACGCGGTTTTCGGCGCGACCGAGAAGTCCCCCCCGGAAATGGCCGCAACGTCGCAGGGCTTCGTGGTTTTTCAGGTGCTGGCAATTAAACCTCCGGCGACTCCCTCCTTCGAGGAAATTCGCACGCAGGTAGAGGAACAATTCAAGAACGAGCGTTCCAACGTTCTCTTGTCTCAGAAGGTGCAGGAACTTTCCGACCGCGCCAAGACCGAACATGATCTGAAGAAGGCGGCCAAAGAACTGGGAGCAACCATAAAGACCAGCGATTTCGTTTTGCCCGATGGACAAGTTCCCGACATCGGATCAATGACGGGACAGGCGGCGGTGGTGTTCGGCATGAAGCCGGGCGACATCAGTGGGCCCATCAACAGCGGAACCAATGGCGTTGTGATTTCCGTCCTCGAGGTTCAGAACCCGCCGGACTCCGACTTTATCGCCAAGCGCGATCAGATTCGTGACACGCTTATCCAGGGCAAGCAGCAGGAGTTGTTCGGACTTTTCGTGACCAACCTGCGCGATCAAATGGAGAAATCAGGCAAAATTAAGATCAACCAGGAAGAATTGAAGACGCTGACCCGTGCGGGAAGCGAACCAGGAGCTTAAGGTCAGCCAGTTGCATGCCGTTTCCGCGCACCGCAGGAATTCTGTTGCATCCCACGTCGCTGCCTTCGCGCGGCGGCGTCGGTGATTTCGGTCCTGCGGCGTACTCCTTTGTGGATTCTCTAGCAGCCGCACGCCAGGGAATTTGGCAGGTTCTTCCACTCGGCTCTCTCGGCTACGGTAATTCGCCCTACTCTTCCATCTCCGCTTTCGCAGGCAATCCCCTTCTGATCAGTCTGGAGCGTCTGGTTGATCGCGGATGGATTGATCGAACCAAACTTCCCGCGTCCTACTTCGCCCCCGCATCCGAGTCCGTCCCGGTTGAGTACGATCAGGTCTTTGGCGTAAAGATGCCGCTTCTGTTTGAGGCAGGCCGCAAGTTTGTCGCCTCGGCTTCGGGCAGCGCGCACCAGCGCTTTGAGCATTTTTGTTCGAAGAACGCGTGGTGGTTAGACGATTTCGTGCTGTTCGACGGCTTACGCGCGCAGCAACGCTCGGCAAGCTGGCATGAATGGCCGTCTGACTTGGCTCATCGCGTACCCGCTGCCCTGGAGCGCGTGCGCAAAGATTTGGCGGCGGATCTAACCATCCGCAAGGCCTTGCAGTTTGCCTTTCACGAGCAGTGGCAGGCTCTGCGACGGTATTGTTCGCAACACTCGGTTCGCATTGTCGGCGATGTTGCGATATTCGTAAGCTACGATAGCGCCGATGTTTGGACCCACCGCGAACTGTTCCGCTTGAATGCGAACCTGGCGCCGGAGGTGGTCTCGGGGGTGCCCCCGGATTTCTTTAGTAAAACCGGACAGCGCTGGGGCAATCCTCTTTACCGCTGGGATGTAATGAAGGCCAGGGGATACGAATGGTGGGTGCAACGGTTGCGTTGGGCCACGTGGAACTGCGACTACATACGGCTCGATCATTTTCGCGGATTCGACCAGTTCTGGGAGATTCCCGCATCCGACCCCACGGCAATCAACGGGCGCTGGGTGGATGGTCCGCGCGATGATTTATTTCTAAAATTGCGCGAGGCCCTCGGTGGCCTGCCATTTTTCGCGGAAGATCTCGGCTACATCACGCCCGAAGTGCATGCCTTGCGCCAGAGACTCCAGATTCCAGGGATCGCCGTGATGCAATTCGGTTTCAACGATCAGGGCGCCCACATGTATTTGCCGCATTGCGCCGCCGGCAAGGTAATCTACACAGGAACCCACGACAACGACACGACGGTCGGATGGTTCAACTCTGGAGCTTCCGATAACGAACGCCGCAACGCCGAGGCCTACCTCGGACGTTGCGATGACGGCATTCATTGGGCGTTCATTCGCGCCGCGCAAAATTCGGCCGCGGAACTCGCCCTCATCCCTTTGCAGGATGTCCTCGGTCTCGGCAGCGAAGCTCGCATGAATACACCCAGTCAGTCGGCAGGAAATTGGAAGTGGCGTTTTTCTCCCGGACAATTCAGTGCTGCCTTGACCGCCAAGCTGGCTCATCTTGCCGAACTCACCGACCGCCTGCCTCAGCCAGTTCCCGTTCTCGCGAATGCAGACTTCGCTGCTTAAACCAACTCCCAACAAAGCTGTGAATCGTTAAAACGTCCATCGCGCTTTGCGCCTCGGGCGTAATCGTGTATAGAAGTTACGGGAGGGAAGCGGCCTGACCGAACCCATTATGACCGAACCCATTATCGAAGGCCGTGCCATCGAGAAATCCTACCCGCAATCTGACGGGACGAGGATTCAGGTGGTTGGCCTTACCGATTTCTCCATTGAGCCGGGGAAAATTATCGCCCTGCTCGGCGCCTCGGGATGCGGAAAGTCCACCCTGCTGCGCATTCTCAGCGGTCTCGCCCAACCTTCATCCGGAGCCGTTTTCTGGCACGGTAAGCCCCTGAGTGAAGTGTCCCCGAATGTCGCAATCGTGTTTCAAAGCTTCGCCCTGTTCCCTTGGCTCACCGTCCTGGAGAACGTGGAAGCGCCTCTGGAAGCGCGAGGAGTGGCTGCAGTGGAGCGCCGTAAACGCGCGCTCCGCACCCTCGACACCGTCGGACTCGACGGCTTCGAAACGGCGTACCCGAAGGAACTCTCTGGCGGAATGAAGCAACGGGTTGGTTTCGCGCGCGCATTGGTGGTGGAACCAGAAGTTCTGTTCATGGACGAGCCGTTTTCCGCCCTCGACGTCCTCACCGCAGAAAACCTGCGTGGCGAGCTGCTGGAATTGTGGCTGAATAAAAAGATGACCACCAGCGCCATCTTTATCGTGACCCACAACATTGAGGAAGCCGTGATGCTGGCGGATCGTATCGTCGTCCTGGGCAGAAACCCGGCCCGTGTGCGCTCGGATATTAACGTCCGCCTTGCCCATCCGCGAGATAGAAAATCCGGACGTTTTGTGGAACTGGTCGATTACATCTACAAGGTAATGACTGAGCCGGATGTTGAACATTCTTTGCCCGACCCGGAGAGCACCGGCGAAATCGTGCTCCCCGCGGGAGGCGTGAAGAAAGGCGACGGCGAGGTTCGGACGAATAAGTATCAGATCCTGCCGCACGCCCGCGTAGGTGGAATCGCCGGGCTGCTCGAGTTACTCCACGATCGCGGCGGACGCGAAGACCTTTTCCGTTTGAGCGAAGAACTGATAATGGACGTTGAGGATTTGCTGCCGATTCTGGAAGCTTGCCAGTTGCTGGGTTTCGCCCGCTTGAAAGAGGGCGACGTTCAACTTTCGAGGGAAGGCGTAAGGTTCGCTGATGCCGACATTCAATCGCGTAAACTTCTGTTTCGCACCGCCGTGCTGGAACACGTCACGATCCTGAAGCAGATTGACAGTATTCTCAAGCGGAAGTCGGACCATACCATCAACGACGAATTTTTCCACGACATTCTCGACGAGCATTTCTCCGAAGAGGAAGTACAACGCCAGTTCGACACTGCGGTGAACTGGGGCCGGTACGCGGAAATTTTTGATTACGACCGCGAAAGCGGCCGGCTTACTCATACCGAGGCGCACAGTGAATCGGCCACGGCGGAAGCCAACATCGAAAAACAAAATTCAGCTTCTTCGCCCAAGCCTTGAAAATACAAGCCGCGATTCAATCGCTAATTGATCGATGAAAAACAATCTCAACCTGCGAGGATTCTCGGCCTATCGCCTCTGGGCTCAACTGCCTCGCCTCGAGGTCTCCCGCCTGCCCGACGTAATCATGTTTGGCGCGGGGATCGCGCTCTTCTATGGAGTCGCAGTGGTTGGGCGCTCGTGGTTCGGCCCTTTTCAGCCTGCCGTCGAGATCTCCCGCAGCGTGTGGGCGTTGCCCGCCTATGCCGGGTATTCACTGTTGCGCATCACCGTCGCCTATGCATTAAGTCTGGCATTCACCCTGGTCTATGGCTACGTGGCGGCCTATAACCCGCGAGCCGAACGCTTCATGATCCCTTTGCTTGACGTTCTGCAATCCATCCCTGTACTTAGCTTTCTTCCCGGCGTGATGCTGGCGATGGTAGCTCTGTTTCCAGGGCGTCAACTCGGAGTGGAACTGGGAGCCATTCTTCTCATCTTCACCGGACAAGTGTGGAACATGGCATTCAGCTTTTATGCTTCGTTGAAGAGCCTGCCCAAAGACATGCGCGAGGCGGCGGCCGTTTACCGCTTTAGTAGCTGGCAACGATTCACGCAGATGGAATTGCCTTTTTCGGCGATCGGACTGGTCTGGAACTCGATGATGTCCGTCGCCGGCGGTTGGTTTGCGCTGATGGTGTGCGAGATGTTTGTGTTAGGGCCACGCGATTTTCGATTGCCGGGCCTGGGATCGTATTTGCAGACTGCCGCCAGCGCCGGCGACATGACCTCCATATTCTGGGGCGTGGCCACCATGGTCGCCGTGATTGTCCTGTTGGATCAGTTGGTATGGCGGCCGGTCATCGCATGGGCAGAGAAATTTAAGGTCGAGCAGGTGGAAAGCACAAACGTTCCAAAATCCTGGGTGCTGAACCTGGTGCAACACTCCAGCGGGCTCAGCAGGATTCGCCGGAAGACTTTGCGGCCGCTGGGCGAGCGCCTTCTTTTACATTTTGCGCGTAAGCATACTGAGAACACTAAGCAGGTGCCCGCACAGCCCTGGCGCGAGTGGGTACTGCGCGGCGTCGCTCTACTTGCGCTGTGTGGCATTGGCTACGGCGTGGTTCGAGTTGCAATTATCCTCACCGGCCTGCAGAAGGCCGAACTGCATGAGGCCGCGCTCGGACTCGGCGCAACTTTCTTGCGGGTCAATCTTGCGCTGCTCATCGGAGCATTGTGGACGATTCCGGCGGGAGTGGCTATCGGCTTTAATCCCAAACTGGCGCGCATCGCCCAGCCGCTCGCACAGATTGCTGCCTCCGTTCCGGCCACCGCATTGCTGCCTGTCATCCTGCTCCTCCTGATTCGCGTTGGTGGCGGACTCGGGCTGGCTTCGATCGTTGTGCTGCTTCTAGGCACGCAATGGTATGTCTTGTTCAACGTGATCGCCGGCGCGATGGCCATTCCAACTGACTTGAAGGAATGCTGCTCAGTGTTTGGGATCGAAGGCCTTCAACGCTGGAAAAAGCTCATCCTCCCGGGAATCTTTCCCTACCTCGTCACCGGCATGGTGACCGCGTCAGGGGGCGCCTGGAACGCCAGCATCGTAGCTGAGTATTTTCATTTCAAAGGGCACATTTACACAACGACGGGACTGGGCGCAACCATCAGCCAAGCCACCGATGCAGGCAACTTCGATCTACTCTTGGCCGCGACCATGTTGATGGCAGCGACGGTGGTCACCGTGAATCGGCTGCTATGGCGCAAGCTCTATGCGCTTGCCGAAACGCGCTTCCGCCTCGAAACCTAAAACGTCTTACGCATCGATCACTACTGATCTATTCGCTGTTCCTCCACGGACTCTAAGTGAACGTCATCAAGTGAAATGTCATCCCGAGCGAAAGTCGAAGAGGACCTTGGCTTCCTTTTTCTAGCGCGTGTTACCTGTGGTTACTTTCTGGTTTCGCTCCGATCGATATTTCATCAACTGTTGACTTCCTCTTCATCCTGCCGCAAAGCTCGTGGGCTATCCCTTTAACATGCCCGAAAACCAATTGCCCGAGGAACAGCGTCCGGCAACTGTGTTGTCCCGCGCTACGGACTTTCCTGGCATCCCGCCTCTTGCGGAAAGATTTATTCCCGTCGAAAAGGTTCGGGAGCTTTACCACCGCGTTCGCCAATCTCCCGACGGCTTCGGGCTTGAGAACCTGCTGACGGAGATGCGAGTCGACCTTCGTGTGGATGCCGCCGATGTCGCGCGAATTCCTGCCACCGGCCCGGTCGTAGCTCTGGCCAACCATCCGTTTGGCATGCTGGATGGAGCCGTGCTCGCAGTCCTTTTGACGCGCGTCCGGCCTGATGTGAAGGTCATGACCAATTATCTGCTCCGCGATGTGCCCGAGCTGGCTCGGCACTGCATCTTCGTCGACCCTTTTCAGACTGGTGCAGGAAGCATCGACGTTAATCGCAACGCTCTTCGGGAAGCTCTCGCTTGGCTGCGGGAGGGCGGTATGCTGGCCCTGTTTCCCGCCGGCGAGGTCTCGCACTGGCAATTTCCCCACACCGAAATTGCTGACCCTGTATGGAACGAGACCGCCGCGCGCCTTATTCGACGGACCGGAGCCGCCGCCCTGCCGGTTTATTTCTGCGGCCGGAACAGCATGGGCTTTCATTTGTTCGGAATGATTCATCCACGCCTGCGCACAGCTTTTCTGTTGCAGGAATTTTTGCAGCAAAAAGGTCGCACGGTGGAAGTGCGCGTGGGCAGCGAAATCCCGAGCGATTCGCTTGCCGGCACCAAGGACGATCGAGAAGTGATTGAATATCTGCGCTGGCGTACTTACTTGCTCGCGCGGCGAAGCCGGCCGCAGAAGTCATGGCCGGCGGCTGTGCAATCGAAACTCGCCGCGAAGGTGCAGGAACCGATCGCCCCTCCTGAGCCCGCGGAATTGCTGGCCGCGGAATTAAGCCGCCTTCCCGATGACCGCTGTCTGGCAGAAAGCGGCGATCTGGCCGTTTACATGACGAAAGCGAATGAGATCCCGCGAACCCTGCTGGAACTGGGAAGGCTCCGCGAAGTTACCTTTCGTTTGGCTGGAGAAGGCACCGGCAAATGCCGGGACCTCGATCGTTTCGACCTCTACTACTGGCACGTGCTGTTGTGGCACAAGACGAAACAGGAACTGGTAGGTGCATACCGTGCCGGCAACACCGCCGAGATTCTCGCCCAGCATGGAGTCAACGGCCTCTATACCAGTACGCTGTTCCGTTACGATAAGAACATTTTCCACAAGATGGGCCCGGCGCTGGAATTGGGCCGCTCCTTCATCAGACAGGAATATCAGCGGCAGTATGCTCCGTTGCTATTGCTATGGAAGGCGATCGCCCGCTTAGTGGCAACGCATCCGGAGACGCCCCTCTTGTTTGGCGCCGTGAGCATCAGCAACGAGTACAGCAAAGCCTCGCGCGAAATGATCTACCGTTTTTTCGAAGAGCGCATGCAGGGCGACGAACTGGCCGGCATGATCGAACCGCGCCGGCCATTCCGTCCCGGAGGGTTGCGCCCCTGGGATTGCCGCGCCATGTGCCGCGCTCTGCACGACTTGGACCAGCTTTCGCAGCCCATCACCGATCTGGAAATCGACGGCAAAGGGCTACCGATCCTGCTCCGGCAATATGCCAAAGTCGGCGGCAGACTGCTGGGCTTTAACCTGGATAGGAATTTCTCTAACGTGCTCGATGGTTTGGTGCTGGTGGATCTTCGGAAAATCGACCCGCCAACCCTGGAACGCTATATGGGCCGCGACTACGCGGCGCGATTCAGGCAGCACCATCGGCTCTGATTGACGGTCCGTGAACCCAGATCAGGCTCTAGTTTTTCCCTTCAATCTGGTTGCTTCACTCGGCACGCTGCAGGACCGTTCCGCTACTCTAAGATTAGTTGCCAATTGCACACCGAGATTCGCGAGTTCCCCTGTAGTCATCAATTGCTGCAGGCGCTCGAAGAGCCGTTCTTCCTTGCGGATATGCATGCTTAGTTGTCGAGCAAACTCTGGCAATGTTTCTGCCGACATGGTGCGTGCGCCAGCCCGGGAAAAACATTTCCGCAGGGCAGCGTGTTCGGCAATCAACTCCTCCACCAGCGGGATCAGTTCCGGAAACCGGCGAGCCGCGGGAAACAGCACCGATTCTTCCACCGAGAAATGATTTTGAAACTCTGGCGCGAAATCGCGCTCAATTTCTTCCAGCCACGGTCGCAGGTCCTCAACCGGAATCGGCTGCGCGCGGTCGACCCGCACACACAGGGCCAGGGCATGCTGGTGTTGATGCGAAAGCGGAATCAGACTCTTATCGCGCAGCATGCATGTTCCCTGAAGAAAGCCCTAAGCTTCACCCGATGCTCACCGGTTCCTCAGGTTCCGTAATCGCGGGCCGCAGCGTCAGCCAATCCGTGCGCACTCGCTCCCACTCCTGAATTAACATCCCGTGACCTTCGAAAAAACTTCGAATGCGGACCCGCTCCCAGCCCATTATCTCTTCCAGGATCGGCGCCAACACCGCCAGGGCGCTGGTGCTCAGCACGGTGCGTTTTGCCACCTGCGAAACATGCGGCGATTCTGAAACCGCAATGGTAAAACCATCCCGCGCATTGAGCTGCAACATCACATGAATATCGGAACTGCCATCTCCAGAGTAAATAACGTGATCCGGGCCAGTGACATGCTGCGCCAGCAACTGATTGAGAACTGCAACCTTACCGTAACCCGCCGTGGCTCGAATGATCGTGTCGATCTCCCCGGAAGGCTTGTAATGGAACTCGGTGCCGAAGATGTGATCTTTCGGAACAATCCCTTCCAGCGCGGAGTAAATCACCTCGACTGGCGCCGCTGAAAGAACATAGAAATCGAAAACATATCCATCGAAACCGCTTTCCAGAATCTGGTACAGAAGCTGAATGTCGCCCTTGAGGCGAATTCGCTTCCCTACCTCGTGCAGGTGTTCCTTGCGCACCTTGTTCTTAAACTCAGGATCATGAAGCAGAAGGTAGGCGAGCTCAGCTCCCTGCTGCACCAGATTAATCTTCGCCATGCCTTTCGCCTTGCGCTCAAACTCGGCCGTAGGAATTCCCACCAATTCGGCAAGCACGTATCCGGAATCGTTGAAGGTGAGCGTCTGATCGAAGTCGCTCGCGAAAATGTAGCGTTTTAAGGGCTTGTCTGCCATATGATTCTTAGATTCCCGCGAAGTTTGGAAGGCCCATGAAAAGAATCGATACCGATTATATGCGACCTTGCTTAACCCCTTGTTAAGAAATGGGGAATAGTTCGGCTCGGCAAATTATCTGTCCCGCCTTCAACAATACCCAGACCCAATAAAGGAAAAAATATCCCGCTCAGGTCCGGGCATCCCCGCCACGAGTGCCTTTACTAAATTCGCCGACGCGTCCAGAATAAAGAGTCCCGCTCGCGGCATCGTCAACCGCCGCGCAGGGTACACGCTGTCTTAAAGTCAGCAAAAAGCTGACGGAAAATTACAGGAGCTCTCATGCCAGCATCTGGTGAACTGATCCGTTCGATGAATTATGTGGAAGACATTACGACTACATTGCGCCGCATCTGCATTTCGATTCCGGCCATGAATACGGACGAGCGCAAGCGCCTGGCCGAGAGCTTGCGTACCGCTACCAGCGCGATCAATGCCGCCGTTGCGGATCTGGAAAAGGCGGGCCCGCAGTGACCCAGGTTAAAACCGTAGCAGTGATCGGCGCCGGCATCATGGGGCGCGGGATTGCTCACGCTGCTGCCATCGGCGGATACCGAACCATTCTCGAAGACTTGCTGCCCGCGGCTTTGCGCCGCGCCGAAAGTGAAATTCGAACCAATCTCGACCAAGCGGTTGCACTGGGTAAAGTTGCCGCTCCCGATGCCGAGGCCGCCCTCCATCGCCTCGAATATGCCGGATCCGTGGAGGAAGCAGCGCGTGAAGCCGATCTGGTGATCGAAGCGGTGCCCGAAGAAATGGAGTCGAAGATTGAAATCTTCACCTTGCTCGACAAAGTCTGCCGCCCTGCCACCATTCTAGCCTCGAACACTTCTTCGCTCAGCATCACCGAAATTGCCAGCGTCACTTATCGCGCGAAGAAGTGCGTAGGCATGCACTTCTTCAATCCGGTTCACAAAATGAAACTGCTCGAAATCGTACGCGCCCTCGAAACCGATGACGATACGCTGGCCACCGTCGTCGATGTGGGCCGGCGCATGGGCAAGGAAGTGGTGGTGATCAAAGAGGCGCCGGGCTTCATCACCAGCCGCATCAACGCCATGATCGGTAACGAGGCGTTCTACATGCTGCAGGAAGGAATCGCTTCCGCATCCGATATTGACAAGGCACTCAAGCTCGGCCTCAATCATCCCATGGGGCCCTTCGAGTTGGTCGACCTGGTGGGGCTCGATACCCGCTTGAACATTCTCGAGTATCTGCACAAATCCCTGGGAGACAAATATCGTCCCGCGCCGTTGCTGGTGCAATACGTCAAGGCAGGTCGCCTAGGACGAAAATCCGGTCGCGGCGTCTATGAATATCCCGAAACCCCGTCGGATGCGAAGGCCGCGGAGCCTGCGTCTCAGGAAAGAGCGGGCACGCTCGCGGGAATCAAACCCTCGTAGCGCCTTTCATCGCGTGGCTGGCCTGCGCCCAAAGCTTAATCCAGATAGAGCCCCGCTTTTCTCCTCCTCAATTCCCTTGCTTGCGATCAAGACCTGAAAGCTTTCGCCCATACCGGCAGGCGTGACCAGATGCTTGAGTTGCAGCGCGACCTTAGCGCGCTCTTGGGGCAAGCGGCTTTCTTCAAAGGCATCGGCAAATTGATTGGCTTCGCCAATTCCCATCAAGAACTGAGATTGCGTAACCAGTTTGTGCGTATGCATGCCATGCTTTTCAGCGGCAGCAGCGAGCGCAGTGAAGTTTACGTCGGCCGTGATGTCCTGCTCGCCGGGGGCTTCATAAGGATTGGCGCTGATAGAGTGCTGACGAAGACTCTTGATCGTTCCGCGATGTCGGCCTGCAAGCTGCTCTTCGCGGGTATAACCGTAATCAATCGCGATGAAGAATCCACGCTGGATCTTGGCGGCGATGCGATCCATGAATTGCTGTGCAGCGAGAGGCGCTTCGACCCGCTCTTCGTTATCGTTCTCTGGATGTACTGAATAGCGATCGAGGAATTCAAGTTCTTCGCCTGAAGCTTTCACCCAGGTTTCAACGAAATGTCCCCCGCGTGCGTCGATGCGCAGAGACCCTTCCGCGCTAAGGATTTCTACCGGCAGGGCATCAAAGAATTCGTTGGCAAACACGATCGCAGGCCCCGCCCCGATCTCCAGCGAATCAAATGTCGCGAATTCCGCCTTCCCCGATTCGAAGCGATGCGCCAGATTCTCGCTCATGCGTGCGCGCAACGCGGGTGAGCGTTCAATCAGCACGTAGCGCAGTGCACGGAAGAAGTCAGGAAATTTCTTTTCCGACCAGTCGAGTACGTCCTGTGCAAACAGCCCGCGGCCCGGGCCAGGTTCGATCAGTTCGACGTGCGCAGGCGAGCCGAGAGCACGCCACATTTCATCGAACTGCCGGGCCAGAAGCCGCCCAAAGACGGCGTGCACATCACTCGACGTGTAAAAATCCCCGGCCTTGCCGAACTGCTGCGCATTTCTCGAATAATAGCCGAGCTCAGGCTCATACAGGCAAAGCTCCATATAGCGCGAGAACGGAATGGGGCCGCGCTCGCGGATTTCCTCTTCGATTTTCTGCCGCAGAAAATTCACAGGTCGTTCCGGCGACGCTCGGCGCGGTCTTGTGGCGTTCGGATAAACATCTCGACAAAGTAGTCGTGCAGCGCGTCATAAAGCTGGCGCTGGAAGCTCCACTCGAACTGCGGATGGTCCAAATCGCGGGGATGGAGATCGAAATAATAGGTGTGCACCGGTACATATGTGTCCTTGAACTGGATGATGATTTCGACGCCTTCGCCCTTCGACCGTGCCGAGAAGTTCAAAAGAGGATGTTCGTACAGGCGCAGTTGGGCGAGGACGCGGTCAAGACGTGTGGTGGCAGTTTCGGGCACAATGGGATTGTAAAGCAGATGATCGAGGGGTTCGGCGATGTTTGCCGGGCGACCTGAGAGATTAGTAAGAATTCCCAGTACAGCCGTCGAGTTGCAAGGGGTCCCCTTCGGCTTCGCTCAGGGCAGGCTTTCGACTACGTGGTTGCTTCTCTTCGCGAAACAACCACTTCGCTCGGATGACATCGGTGATGGGGATTATTCGTAGCGCAGCGCCTCAATCGGATTCAGCCTCGCCGCCTTAATCGCTGGCAACATCCCACTAATGATTCCTACAAAGCTCAGAATTACGGTCGACCAGATCAGAGTTGCCGAGTCAATGTAAAGATGGATGTCGCCCTCGTTGGCATCTTCAATAAAAGCGCTCCACAGCGTGAGCGAACCCACGCTCCAGGAGACAAGATAAGCAAGCGCCACTCCCAACAGTCCGCCCAGAACTGTGATCACCAATGCTTCGGCGAGAAACTGGAAAAGAATATGCCAGCGCCGGGCTCCCAGAGCCTTTTCAACTCCAATTTCCCGCGTGCGCTGCGTTACCGAAACCAGCATGATGTTCATCAGGCCCACGCCGCCAATGCCGAGCGTAAGCATACCGATAAATCCCAACAGTATCTTAATGCCCACCGTGATCACGCTAAGATCGGCAAGGTCTTTCACCGCGTCGAAGACGAACACGGCGCGGTCGTCCTTGGGATTGAAATTGTGATGAAATGCCATGGAGTTCCGAACGGCCATGACCACCTTGCTGTGGTCGCCTTCGTAATCCATAAATATGCCGTCAAGATAATAGTTATTCTTCAGATCGCTCATCGCGCTGTAAGGCACATAAACCAGCGAGTTCATGTCCTCGTCGCCGTTAGAAATTGTGTGCCGCAACACCGCGATCACTTTGTAGGAAATTCCGTCAATGCGAACACTCTCGCCAAGGGCATTTTGACCGGAGAAAAGTTTCTTCTTCACCGTGGATCCGATCACCGCCACTCGAGTGTGTGTGAAGTCTTCCTGCTCGCCATAAAACGCACCTTCACCCACATCGAGAGCGCGAATCTTTTCGTAGCTCGAGTAAACCCCGTGAACACCATAATTTCCGCTACGCGTTCCGTAGGACACCAGGCTTTGCTTATCTACTTCAGGAGAAATGCGCGTGAGCGTGGGGCATTCAGAGCGCAGGTAGTCGAGATCTTCTCGGGTCAAGCGGACCTGCATCCCTGCCTTCGTGCCGCCCGCTTGCAGAGAAGTGTGTCCTGGAAAAACCCCAACCAGATTGCCACCAAACGTGCGGAAGGCAACCATCAACGCATTCTGAAATCCCGAACCATAAGCCAGCAGCAACACCACCGTAGCAATTCCCCAAGCCATGCCTAGCATGGTAAGGATCGACCGGCGGCGGTTGTGCTTCAGCGCGTTGAAAGCCTGAGTGCCTAAGTCCCCCAGCATAGCTACTCCTGCCTCAACGCTTCCACGGGAGGAAGCAGCGCTGCTTGGCGCGCAGGATAAAGGCCCGCAGCAATTCCTGCCAGCGACAGCGAAACAATCGCGACAATCGCCGAGGCCGGCACAATGCGTGGCGTATCGAACCCCTCCGGCGCAGGCAATTGCGCCAGCAGAGCCACGAATGCGCTGCAGATCGCCAGTCCAATCCCTCCGCTCAGCGCGGTAAGAAATGCGCCTTCCACAAAAAACTGCGTCAGGATGTTGCGGTGCGTCGCCCCCAAAGCCTTGCGCAGCCCGATTTCCCGGGTGCGTTCCGTCACCGACACCAGCATGATATTGATGACCCCAATGCCTCCCAGCCCCAGCGTAACGACCCCAACCACACCTAAGAACCAATCCATGGCATCAAAAATCTTCGCCACGCGGATGGAGCCATCAATGGTGTCCCAGTCTTCGAAAGCGTCATCTACTTTGGCATCGAAGCCATGGAGCCGTGCAATCGTGGCGTGAACTTCGTTCTTGGCTTCGACGTGCAATTCTTTCTTAATTGGACGGTAGTTGATGAAGGAAATCGCATTCTCCGTGTTCTGTGCGGTGAGTGGGAAAATGCGGCGCATGGTTTCGAAGGGCACAAAAATACGGTGATTGGTGCCGTTCTGGCCCTCTTTGCCGATCTTTGGAATCACCCCGATAATTTTAAAATCCAGGTCGTTGAGCAGGATGGTGCTGCCAACCGCAGCTTCTCCGGGAAACATATTCTTAAGCAATTCCCAGCCCACGACGGCAACCCGGCGATGCTGAGTGTTGTCCTCGTCGTTAAACCAGCGTCCTGGCTCGATGGGAGTATTGCGGATCTGGTTGTACTCCGGAACCACACCGAACACTTGGCCGCTGGTCGACCCATAATCGCTTACAGCGCGAATGTCGTCGCGTTCCAGCACCGGCGAAACCGCTCGCAGAAATCTGGAATTATCGCGAATGGCGAAATAGTCTCCGTAAGTCAGACGATAAGTCTGCCCTGATTGATAGCTGCCGGCAACCGCTGGAATACGCCCCGGGAAGACAAACATTATGTCTTGACCCAGTTCGGCAAGATTCTTGTCCTGACCACTGCGGAACCCTTCCCCCAGCCCCACTAGCAGCAGCAAAGATCCCACGCCCCATGCAATTCCAAACATGGTTAGGAACGAGCGTAACTTGTGCGCCCAAAGAGTGGCGAGCGACTGCCGCACGATGTCGAGAAGTATCCGCATAATTTGATACCCCACGCCTCCGGGAGAGGCGTGGGGCCCGTAATAGCCAGGCGAGGGGTCTCAATCCCGCCCGACTATCTGCTGATTAACGATCTGCTGATTGATACGCAGCCAGGTCACGCGAAGTTCCCTGCTGTTGTTGTTAGGTACTTAGACCCCGAGGACGCGAAAAAGGTTAGCCGAGCGCATGAAGCCGATGATTCGTGATTAGAAGATTAGAGAACCGAATTGGATTTGGACAAGAGTTGGATAAGAGAAGGGTTGAAAACTAGAACTCGAAGTACCCTCCACCCGGCGACGGGCGAGACCCGCCCTCAGTGCCGGTAGCCGGCAACAATCCCAGAACTCCGCTCAAGCTTTCCCATGCGGCCCGGTTGAGCGAGGGGTCTGACGCGACCAGATCCCGAATCATCTCCCACGCAGTCGTGTTCAGCGCGCCCTCCGGCGGTGGTCCCATGGCCAACGAAACACAGCACTGCGGACAAAAAGAAATGCGATGCGCCCCCGACTTTTGCCGTGGTTTGATTCCTACGGTCTGCGCAAACATGTAGAGCGCAACCGACTTCTGTCCGGGCTGAAGCTCCCGGCTACAGCGAAGGCAATGCATGTTCTCCAAGCAACTCCCCCGGCGGCAGCTTGCGGGCTGCAAATATAAATATTGTCTGCCCCAATCCCCGAGGCGCAAGTACATAAAGGGATTCCCGGCCAACTTCCTCCGGCCGGCACAAGCGGCCACAGGGAACCAATCTGTGCTCTAGGCACCGCCGCGGTAAATCGTGCACTCTGTTGCGATGAGGAATGTGCGCAATCCACAGCGGACCCGGACTCAGGTCCCCGCATCAGTGCGCGGATCGGCAAAATTTGTTCGCCTGTCGCACCTCCGCAAATTAAGTGAATGCGAACAGGTCGCCGCCGTTTGCTACCGGATGCGCCGCGAGAGCATTGAATTCCTGCTGGTCCGGACCCGCGGCAGCCGACGCTGGACCTTTCCCAAAGGCAACTCCGAACCCGGGATGACCCACGCCCACGCCGCGGCCCTTGAAGCATTCGAGGAAGCTGGCGTGCACGGCCGAATCGAAGAAGTTTCCTTCGCCCGCTATTTCGGCCGCAAGCGTGTTCTTAATTCCAACTCCCGCTCGGTCGAAAAAGAGTTGCTGGTCAATGCCCATCTCTGCGAAGTGTTACGGCTCGGCGCTCCCAAAGAATCCAACCGGAAGCGAACCTGGTTTAGTGCCGGCGACGCGAGGCAGCACTTGCAGGAAGGCCGTAAGCGTGCCGAGGCAGCCGCATTCGCTCGCGTGCTCGACAAAGCCGTAGAGAGAATCAAGAATCAAAAGGAAACGAATATCGAAGAAGAAGTTAGTCAGGACCGCGATTTCTTTGTACCGGCCGCTCGGCAGAGAGATCCGCTGAACCAGGTACTTTTTGAACCGGCTGGGGAAGCGGTTTTAGTGCCGCATCGTCGGCTTCGGGCCAGCCAGATCCAGCACGCCTCCGTGCCCTTCGCCGAGACTCAACCGCGCAAGCTCTTGGACTGCCAAGTCCTGCAATTCGCCGCACCCTTCCCCGCCAGGAAGAAGCCGAAAGCATTGGGTGCCGGCGCCCGAAGCTAACTCAACTCCGCTCGACTACTCTTTGTTCTTAGGCCGCTCAAACGCCTTCTGTAAATACTTGCGCGCCTCCGCCAGAGCGCCGAACGTGTCGTCATTGGTCTGGATCGCCTGCCGGTACTCATTGATGGCGCGTTCGCGCTGGCCGGTAATATCAAAAATCTTTCCCAACTGAATATGGCTCCAAACCTCCGTCCAGCGCGGATCGCCATCGCCATTGATCGCCGACCGGTACGAGTTCGCCGAAGATTGATAGTTTCTCTGCAAAAAGAAAACCTCGGCAATGCGATAGTGTGCCAGCGAACTGTTCTTATTGAGATCGAGCGCCTTGTTGAACTCCGCGAGCGCTGCCGAGAGGTCGCCCTGCTGCTGCAGCGCTTGCCCCCGCAGAATCGAAGATCGCAGCTTCACGTCGGTGGAATTCGTCAGCACATGATGGTCAGGGTCCACCGAGATTCGCCGAGGCCGCCCGAAGGTTTCAATGCTGAACGGCGAGTTGGTGCCCACCACTTCAATATTCTTGTTTTCTGTTTTACCGTCCGTCTCAATGCGCAAATCGACGGGCATGCGGAATAGATCGAGATCCTGCGAAATCTCGCCGGTAACGCGGAATCCCGCCGGTTTGTTTGCTTTGTCTTCCTGCGCCACCGCACGGGCTCCGCCCAGTCGAAACGTCGTGTACTTCACTTTGAATTCAGGAGCACCCGTGGAATCCAGCCACTGCGAGAAAAACCAGGTCAACTGATCCCCATAGTTCTTTTCGGCTATGGCTTTGAAGTCATCCATGGTGGCCGACTTGCCTCTATAAGTCTCGGAAAATTCGCGCATTGTCTTGAGATATTTGTCCTCGCCCAGCACCCACCGCAGCATGTGCAGGATCATCGCGCCCTTGTCCGTTACCAGCGATTGAAATTCCGTTGAAAACGGATCAAGCTTGCTCGCGCTCGACAGCGGCACCGTGTCGTAGGCCAACGCTCCCACCGACATATCCTTCACTGCCTCTTCAAGACCCGCTGCCCCGGCCGCATTCTCCACATACATAGCTTCGGAGTAGCGCGAGAAGCCGTCGATCACCCACCAATCATCCTTCGTAGCCGGACTCACCGACCCCCCCCACCATTGATGCGCAATGGCATTGGCAAGCAAACGATAGTTCGTCTTCTCCGTGATCGAAGGTCCCGCTAGCCCGGCAATTTCCGGAGCCCACGCATAAGGCACCGTGTCGCCCGGCAATTCCACAATGTTCAGCCGCTGCGACATTGGAGTTCCGTACAGCGTGATGTAGTAAGTGAACTCCTGCACCGCAGTAGTGGTGTAAGACGGAGCCTGCGTCTGATGAGTTGGCTTGAAGAATACGTGCAAATCCAATCCAGCCTCGTCGCTTTTATATTCCTGGAAAATGCCCGCGACGATGGTGCCGGGAAAGCTGGACTTCGAATACACAAAGTTAAATGTCTTCGTCGGCAACCCATTACTATTCGGTTTTTTCGACGCAGGACTGTCGCTGACCGTGGCCTTCCCGCTCCCGATCGCCGTCATGTGAGACGGAATCGTAACGCTGATGGTGGCGCTAAAGCGGTTCAGGCCATACCCGCTCACCGGGAACCACCGTCCCGCATAAAGCAGATAGCTCGTATCGTCCCCGATGTAGGCCAGCTTCAGTCCCGGAACCGGGCTGTCATCCGCCGTCTCCAGTACGCCCTCGTATTCGAAGGTGAGGGTCGTCGATGCGTCCTTGGAAAGTCCCGCCGGCAGGGGCACGCGAATGGTCGAATCCTGGGTGACCCGCTCCGCCGACAGCGGTTGATTCTTCTCATCCAGCACTCGTGTAACGCGCAACGCGTTATGCAGTTCGAATACGGCAACGCTCAAATCCTGAAGTGCCGTGAACTTCACCGTTGCCCGCGCCGAAATCTGATGCAGATGCGGCGTCAGGTCAGCTTCGATCCGGTAATCATCCACTCTCAACCGCGCCTTTTCAGCCGCCCGCGCGGGCATGGCGGCAAAAGCCAATAGCAGGGCGAAGAAACTGGAAAGAACGCTCTGGGCGCGCCGAAGGCGAATCTGCATTAAGAGGAGTCTCCAGGAAACAAGCTAACGCTGACCATTCCCTATGATGAAGATTCTCCTCTAAAAGATGCTGGGAGCACAAGGTTTAGGCGGCAACTGCTCGCTCTAGCCCTCAGTCCTTTAGCTCACAGCCAAACCAACGCCCTGCTACGGCCCCGAAGACCGGACAATATTGACTAGCGTGCCCTAGCCCCGAAGGGGCGGCATGAGAAAGCCCGGCACGGCAGTGCCGGGTATCGAACACGGCGGAGGAACAAGTCCCGTAGGGACGGCACCTCTCAGCTACACCATATCTAAAATCATCTGCGCCGCACGGTCCGCCGGAGCCACCCCGCTTCCCCCAATCCGCAGCTTAGCCTTCACCTGAACAAGCCCTTCCAACATACGCTCCCGCGCGGGACCGTCCGGAAGAATCTCCCGCAGCTGTGTAACAACGTTTGCAGCGGTAAAATCATCCTGCACCAGTTCAGTGACAATCTTTTCCCCAGCAATCAGATTCACCATCGCAAAGTACGGCACTTTCACACGTGGCTTGCCCAGCATATAAGTCAGCGGCGAGACGCGGTAGACCATCACGAACGGCGTCTGCATCATCGCCGCTTCCACCGTCGCCGTTCCGCTCGCGATAATGCCCGCACGCGAATGCCGGAGCGCCGGCAACGATTCAGGGACCAGCGTGATCCTTCCCTGCCCAATCGAACCCTGCACGAACGCTCGGTCGAGCATGGGAGCGAGCGGCAGAAGAAATTCGTAACCGGCGCCAAGCTGTGCCGCCGCCTCCACAATCGTTGGCAGATTCATCCGCACTTCTTTCACCCGGCTGCCCGGCATCAGCGTGATCCAGGCCTTGGCTGGATCAAGACGAAACTGTGCGGCATAGTCGCTGCGCTCAATCGTCGGCTGCGGCAAATCCGCTAACGGATGTCCCACGAAAGTCGCATCCACTCCCCGGTCGCGATAAAACTTCTCTTCAAACGGAAAAATCACCAGCGCTTTATCAATGTACTCACGCAGCAGCCGCACCCGTCCCTGCCGCCACGCCCAGAACTGCGGCACCACGTAGTAGACCACCGGAATCCCACGCTTCTTCATCTGCCGCGCCACGCGCCAATTGAACGCTGGCGAATCGATCACGACGGCAAGATCAGGCCTCCGCCTGTCGGCCTCTTTGATCAGACGCCGGTAAAGCCCGTAAATCTTCGGCAGGTGGCTCAGAATTTCAGTGATGCCAACGACAGACAGATCTTTCGCGTCGACCACCGTATCGCACCCCACAGCCCGCATCCGCTCCCCGCCCACGCCAAAAAATTCAAGCGACGCTTGTAAGGATTGAGATCGTGTGGGGACAGCCGCCCCCGGCTGTCCAGCGGACCGAAGCTCCGCGGTTCTTCGCAGTGCAGCCCGCTCGAGACTTTCAATAAGCTGCGCCCCGTACATTTCTCCCGAAGCTTCGCCCGCTGAGATCAGAATTCGCAAGCAAGCATTGTAAGGCCACGATGCTCTCGGTTACCGAATCCGGTTATTTACAAGCTGCACATGTGGGGAGCGAAGCCGCACATGTGGGGACAGCCGGCCTCGGCTGTCCAACGGTGCGAAGCTCCGCAGTTCTTCGCAGTGCAGCCCGCCCAACACTTTCAATAAGCTGCGCCCCGCACATTACCCCGAAGTTTCACCGCTTAACCTCTTTACTCGATTTCTCTTGACTCCAAACCCTGAGACTGCAATCCTATCTCTCTACGCATTTGATCTTTGACATCCTAATAGCAACGAGCTAACTCCCATCAATACAATATTTTGCGATCAGGCCCGCTGATTCGAAAGAACTTGGCCATGCCAGACATCGCCAGACGCGCCTAAGTCCTTTGAATGGAATATTTTAGATTTAACGTGTTTGTTTTCAATATTTTAGCCGGATCTCTGAGCCCCGGGATCAACGCAAGTTGTTGATTCCAGATATTTTACTCACACTGATCTGATTTTTTATTTGATCTGGATATCCGCCGCTCAGACTTGACCGACCGCTTTAGTCATCCGCGCTGGCAGTGACTTCCGAACTCGCCGGGGAGACCGGTCCTGATGCTGGGATCTCCTGATCCTTATATTGCAGTTGGTAGAGCTTGAAGTAGATTCCGCGCTTCGCCAGCAGTTGCTGGTGCGTTCCCATTTCGCGGACCTGGCTCTTGTGCATGACAATGATTTTATCGGCGCGCTGCACCGTCGAAAGCCGGTGCGCAATTATCAGCGACGTGCGTCCCTCCACCATGCGGTTCAGCGCATCGCGCACGCGGAATTCGGTTTCGGTATCCACGCTAGAAGTGGCTTCGTCGAGAATCAATATCTTCGGTTCGTGGGCAAGCGCGCGCGCAAACGAGATGAGTTGCTTCTGTCCGGTAGAAAGCGTCGAGCCGCGCTCCCGAACCTCTTCGTCGAAGCCCTTGGGCAGCGCGCGGATGAAGTCGGCGAGGTTTACATCTTCCGCCGCCTTCTCAATGTCCGCATCTTTGATGCGCTGCGTGCCCAGCCGAATGTTTCCGCCGATAGTCCCGCTGAACAGAAATGGATCTTGCAGCACCACTCCGAAACGGCTGCGCAGGTCGACGAGATCCATGTCTTTCACGTCGACGCCATCAATTCGTACCGCACCCTTTTGCACATCATAGAAACGCAGCAGCAGCGAGATCAGTGTGGTCTTCCCCGCCCCAGTATGTCCGACGATCGCGACCGTTTCACCCGGCTCAATCGCGAAGCTCCCATCGCGGAGCACCCAGTCGAGGGCTTGCTCGCTCTCTGCTTTCTCCTGAGATGTATCGTGATAAGCGAACCACACATGATCGAACTCTATGCGGCCCGCACCTTCAGGATGTTTCGTAACGACGGGCGAAACTACTTGCACGGGGGTGTCGAGCAACTTGAAGATGCGTTCGCTGGCGGCCATGGCCGATTGCAGGATGTTGTACTTTTCGCTGAAGTCCATGATCGGACGGAAGAAGCGCAGTGCGTACTGGATGAAAGCCACCAGCACGCCCAGCGACGCCACGGTCGGCACCAGGCGGAATGCAACCAGCGTCTTCCAGTTGAAACTCACGGCAACGCTGCTGACGCTAAGGTTTCGCATCACATCGCCGCCTCCAAACCAGATCACGCAAGCAATGGCGATCGACGAAAGAATTTCGACGACCGGATAGTAAACCGAGTAGGCCATGATCGCGTCTTTGTACGCGTCCATGTGGTTGCGGTTGATTTCAGAGAAGCGGTCGTAAGCCTTCCGCTCGCGATTGAAGAGTTGCAACACCACCATGCCGCTGACGTGCTCTTGCAGGTAGGAATTGATGCGCGCGATAGCGACGCGAATGCGCCGGTACGAATCGCGCACCCGGTCCCGGAAAATCTTGGTCGAGTACACGATGAATGGCAACACACCAAATGTAATCAGCGCCAGCTTCCAGTTCATGCACAGCATCACCCCAAGAATGCCGAACAGCACGAAGAGGTCTTCGAAAATCGACACCACCCCGGAGGTAAACATTTCGTTCAACGCGTCCACATCGGTGGTGACCCGCGTGACCAGGCGTCCGACCGGGTTCTTGTCGAAGAATCCAACGTGCAAGCGCTGCAGATGGCGGAAGATCTGGCGGCGCAGATCGAACATCACTTTCTGGCCCGTCCACTGCATGAAGTAAGTTTGCAGGAACTCGAGCACGAAGCTCGTAACCAGCAGGCCCACATAGATGCCCGCGATCTGCCCGATGCCGGTAACAGCGCGCGGGCTGAGCCAACTCCAAATGCCGGAGGATGTCGCCGTCGCTGCCCCTTGCGGCGCGAGATAGCGATCAATCGCCACCTTGGTGAGATAAGGACCGAGCACATCGGCGAATGACTTCAGAAGAATCGAGACCAATGCGATCGCGACCTGCCAGCGGTAGGGCCGCAGGTATTTCAGCAGCCGCGCCATCAGGCGGGCGTCATACGCTTTGCCTAATACTTCCTCTTCTTGAGACATCGGAGTCTGACCGTCGAAACGGCTCTACTGGCGTTCTAATAGGGTAACTCAATATGGATGGCGCAGGCGGTTCGGTGGATGGAAAACGTTCGCCGTGTCAAGCCTGTGTTCGCGCAGTGGGATAATGATGTGGTATGCCACTCGGCATCTACATTTCGATTCCCTTTTGCCGCACGAAGTGCAGCTACTGCAACTTCGCTTCCGACGTATTCTCCCGCGCGGTTTTCGAGCGCTATGTGGATCGAGTTTGCGCCGACATTGCAAATGCTCAACAGGTCGCAACCGAAATGGGCGGTTACTTGGACCGTGCGGTAGATTCCATTTATCTCGGCGGCGGGACGCCCACGGTACTCGATTCTGCGCAACTGGAGCGAATGTTCGCGGGGGTGAGATCACGCTTCGATGTAAGTCCCGAAGCGGAGATCACCGTCGAATGCGCCCCGGGTACGTTGACGCCTGCCATGCTGCAGACTCTGCTGCGCTGCGGCGTGAACCGCGTCAGTCTCGGAGTGCAGTCGTTTGTGGATGAGGAAGCGGCGGCGGTTGGACGTTTGCACAATCGCGAGAAAGTCATCGAAGACATTACCCGGTTGCGGGCCGCCGGAATTAACACCATCAACATCGATCTCATCGCTGGACTGCCGCATCAGACAGCCGAGAGTTGGGAATTCTCTCTGGCGGAAACCATTACGACTGCCGCTCCCCATGTCAGCGTCTACATGCTTGAAGTGGACGAAGATTCGCGGCTGGGACGTGAACTGCTGGCGGGAGGCACACGCTACCATGCGCACTTTGTGCCGGATGAAGAAGCCATGGCGGATTTTTATCTCATAGCCTGTGACCGGCTCGGAGCGGCACGCATTCCGCAGTATGAGATTTCAAACTTCTCGCGCCATGCTTTCGAATCGAAGCACAATTTGAAGTACTGGACGCGGCAACCCTACTTCGGCTTTGGCGTGGACGCGCATTCGATGCTGCCCTCTGCCAGTGCGGACATTGAGGCGGTACGATTCGCGCCGCCGGATTCTCTCGAGCGCTACATGAGCGCCGCGAATTTGCAGCGCACCGCGGTCTCGCTACCCTCAGCGTTGGAAGAAAGTTTCTTTCTCGGTCTGCGCCTCACGCGAGGCGTGAGCCTACCCGAACTGTCGGCGAAGTTCGGCGACGAAGCGCTGATGAACGCTCGGCTGACAATTGGCGAACTAATCGAAGATGGATTGATGGCGTTGCGCGGAGACTTCGCCTGCTTGACCTCGCGCGGCCGATTGCTTTCGAACGAAGTGTTTGAGCGCTTTCTGGCAGCCGATGAAATTATTTCGTGATTGAAAGATAGGCGCTAAAACAGATTCAGGCAAACCATCCGGTCGGTTGGGCTGAGGCATTTGAGGTTACTAATCGCCAGAGATGGCGCGACTTTCCGCGACCTATGCTTCCAACTCCCGAGGTAACTTTTCTGTCCTCCAGTGCTATGTTCTAATCAAAACCAGTTTCGGCAAGTGGGGGAACCTTGGATTTTCGACTGAACGACGAGCAGCAGGATTTGAAGAAGACCGTTCGCGATTTCGCAGAGCGCGAAATCCGCCCCAACGTCATGAAGTGGGACGAGGCTTGCGAGTTCCCTCTTTCTACCGTGAAGGAACTGGGCAAGCTCGGACTATTAGGAACAGTGTTCCCCACCGAGTACGCGGGCGCTGGCATGGGTTATGTGGAATACGTCATCGCCATCGAAGAACTGTCGCGGGTGGATGGCTCGGTGGGCATTATTGTCGCTGCGCATACATCGCTCTGCTCTAATCATATCTTCCTCGCGGGCAGCGAAGCGCAGAAGAAGAAGTATGTCAGCAAACTTGCCACCGGAGAATTTCTTGGCGCGTGGGGACTTACCGAACCATCTTCCGGATCGGACGCGGGCAGCGCGCGGATGACGGCGAAACGCCGCGGAAACAGTTGGGTTCTAAACGGCACAAAAACGTTTTGCACCAACGGCCATTACGCTGACGCGATTGTTGTGATCGCGGTGACCGATCGCGCGGCTAATACACACGGCCTTTCCGCTTTCATCGTCGATAAAGATACGAAAGGATTTCGTCCAGGCAAAAAGGAAAACAAACTGGGTTTGCGTGCCAGCGACACAGCCGAACTGATTTTTGAAGATTGCGTGATTCCTGCCGACAATTTACTGGGCAAGGAAGGCGATGGCTTCATCGACGCGATGCGCGTGCTGGATGGCGGGCGCATTTCGATTGCAGCTCTCTCGCTTGGAATGGCGCAAGGAGCGTACGAAGCGGCTCTGAATTATTCGAAAGAGCGACGGCAGTTTGGCAAGGCTATCGGGGAGTTCCAGGCGATCCAGTGGAAGTTGGCCGATATGGCGACGGAGATTGACGCGGCCCGGCTACTCACCATGCGGGCGGCTTCCATGAAAGACGCAGGCATGAAGACGACGTTGGAATCTTCGATGGCAAAACTTTACGCCAGCGAAGTCGCCGTGCGGTGCGCCAACGAAGGCGTGCAGATTCACGGTGGGTACGGGTTCATCAAAGACTATCCCGCCGAAAAGTATTACCGCGATGTGAAGCTGTGCACCATCGGCGAGGGTACCAGCGAGATTCAGCGACTGGTAATCGCAAGGCAGTTGCTGAAGGAGTAGCCGGTCGCCTTTCAGCGCTATCCACTTCACATTTATTCTTCCGGGGGCAACTCGAAATCGATCAGGTTTCCGCGGAACCCCCTGGTCTTGATCGCGCCGAAGGCGATGCCCACGCCCATCCAGATCGCTCCCACAATTTTCGCGGGCCGGCTCAGATTGAGCCACAGCAGAAGACAGATCAGGAATCCGGCCAGCGGCGGAACGAAGTTCGTGATTTTCTTTTTGTCTTCCCGCACAAAATAGCGCATGAAAGCCGCCAGGTTCACGCCCATGAATGCAATGAGCGCTCCGAAATTGAGCATCTCGGCGCCAAGCCCGTAGCTGATCACAAACGCTCCCAGCAACGCGATTACACCGACAAAAATCACGTTATTACGCGGCACATGCCGCTTCGCATCGACTACACCGAAAAACGATTGCGGCAACGCTTTGCTGCGCCCCATGCCATAGAGCAGGCGGGCCGCGCCCAATTGCGCTCCCATGCCAGAACCGAAGTTTGCTACCAGCAGGGTGAACCCGACAATTCCAAACAGGGGAGCCCACGCCCTTCCTGCAACGAACGTAAAAGCAGTATCTATGTTTGGAAATGCCTGAGAGGCTGGCCAGATCAGTTGCGCGGCATAGACCTGCACTGCGGAAAGAATTCCGATCACAACGCAGGTAAGGACGGTAGCCAGCAGAATATTTCGCCGGGGATTTTCCGCCTCTTCAGAAAGGGTGGAGATGCCGTCAAACCCGATATAAGTGAGCACCGCGATTGATGTGCCGCCGAGCACCGCCTTTGTGTTCCACAAATCGGGATCGTAAAAAGGACGCATGAAAAAACCGGGATCGTTGTGAGGATGCCCGAAAACATAGTGCGCGGCGGCCAGGAAAAATAAAATGATCACCGCGCCCATGCCGGCGGCAAGCCCCGTGTTCACCCGCGCCGACGTTTTCACGCCCTGGATGTTCAGCCAGGTAAAACAGACAGCAAATACAATCGCCCACGCCCAGTACGGAAGACTTTGGAGAACTGGCGTCCCGCGGGCGAAGTCGCGTGCAATCTGGCTGCACCAGATGATGCAGATCATCGGGTTGAGCATGTAATCCATCACCATGCTCCAACCGGTGACATAGCCGAGCGCCGGATTAATTTCCTGACCCACATACGTGAACGCCGAGCCCGCACTGGGATACGCCCGCGCCATCTTGCCGTAACTGATTGCGGTGAACAGCATCGCAACCATGGCAATGAGAATGGTGGTGACGACGTGTCCGCGCCCGCGGTCGCTGAGCACTCCGAAAACCGACATAGGCGCGACCGGTTGAATAACGATCACACCATAAAGAATGAGGTCCCAAAGCGTAAGTGCGCGACGCAGCCGCGGTGCGGACGACACAGGCGGGGCGACCGGAGACGTTTCCATGAGTCCGCCTATTGGATTATGGGAAGGTCGGGAATGTCAATATTAAAACGATTTTATAAGCTTCAAAGCGATTTACTTCGGGCCGTAATCGAACCAGTATCCCCGCTGCTCGTTGCCGGACATGTGCCGCGTGTTGTATTCGAGAAGATAATTCAGGTGTGCATCGTCGAGTGGAAACGCCTGGCCGGGCTTATAGGGATAGTCTGCCATCTTGAGGAATGGCAGTGGTGCCACGAAGTTGCCTTCAGCGGCGTAGAAGTCCATGTCCTTCTCGTAGCCATTGGCGGCGAAGAAATAATCACGCACCCAGCCTTGCGGCAGAGGTTGTAATTTCGACGGATCAAAATCGAGGCGGACTTCATCGCCTGAGCCGAAGACAACAGACTGATCGTCCAGCGAAGTGAGAAGCGGTAACACATCGCCGTAGCGCGTGTACGTTCCGGCCGGGCGCGTGTAGGGCCCGATCGCGCTCACTTTCTCGTAAATGTATTGCACATTTCCCGGCGGCGTGCCTTCGATTTTTAGAGGGAAACCGTGGGAGTTCAGGTTGGCGCGTACCAGCGGAACCGCCGTCATGCGGACGCTCTTTGAAACGTGTTTGGAATCCTGAGGCGTTCGACTCACCAAAATATTGTCCCAATAAATCTGCAGATTGGTCGTAATGCGGATCTTCTTTGTGCCGGGTGGCAACTTACCGGTGAGATCGGCAGTCATGGTGCGCGGACCGCCGGCGGGAAAACCCATGTCGTCGATCACGCGAATCCACTTTCCGTTTGTATCTTTTTCATTTCCAATCAGCGCTTCAACATAAGGAGAGATCGCTTGAACGCCGGCTTGCGACGCGGCATACATGCTGTTCGCGGAAAAGTATTCGACCTCGCCGTGCAACAGGAGCCACAGCGGTCCGCCGCGATAAGCTTCTCCGAGATCGAGGATGAGGCTGTGCGGCTTGGCGAAGCCTTGAAATTGAGTCAGCGCGAAATCGCCGAAGTAGCGATGCGCTAGTAGATCGGGCAGCACATTGTGGCCGTGCTTGTCCCACGCACCGGCGGGCGGGCGGGCATCGCGACTGAGGACCACTTTGAATTCAGGATAAGGTGGGTTCGATGCGAAATATTCGTTGGGATACACATCTACATCGGCGGGATGATCGACTGCCAGCAAACGCGCCTGATCGAGATAGACGACCTCTTCCAGCGGCTCCATGAAGCGGAAGCTGAGCTTGTTATCTTTCTCCCGAATAGCGTTGCGATTGATTTTGACGTATTCGATGGGGCGCGGAATATCGCGCTGGCCGGGGCCGATCCAGTGGCCAACTACTCCCGCGCCCAGCATGTCGGCGACGAATTCGTAGCGTTCGCCGTTCCAGACAAATAACGTTGGACAGGAACTGCCACGCCGATCGATCTCGATAAAATTCTGCTGCTTATCGCCGGCCACGTTGATTTCATCTTGCAATACGCCCGTCGGCCAAAGCATGCGCACGATGTCGGCCTCTTTCGCGTCACCGAGGCCGACAACGATGTCGGTTGAATTTTGCCCGAGGTATCCGTTCGAGCCAGCGATCTCAAATTTCTGCCGGTTGCCGCCGGCGAACACTTCTACCTTGGTGCCGATAGCGCTTTTGTTGTCGGCAAGTCCCTTGAGCGAGAGGCGCAGCCAGTGGTTCTGATTGCCGCCTTCGTTTCGCAACAGCACGGCCGGACCGTGGTTCTGCGTGATCAGCAGATCTGTCGCGCCGTCGCCATCGTAATCGCCGGTGATGATGGCGCGCGGATTTTTGAGTTGGATCTTGTCGAGGCCAACGTCGGCGCTGACGTCTTTGAAGCCGTCCGCTCCTAGGTTGCGAAAGAGTTTGATCTTGCCCTTATGGTCTTTCGTCTCTCCTACTACTGCAAGGTCAACCCAGCCGTCATCGTCATAGTCAAACGCAACAACGCCGAAAGCGACATCAAGGTCAGTTTCAGGAACCTGTGTAGAACGAAAACTTTTTCCCTGCTCATTGTGCCAAACCTTGACCGGTACAACGCCTTGACCAAAATGTGTAGTTGCCATATCCATCCACCCGTCGTGGTCAAAATCGGCGAAAGCAACACCAGTGTTGTCTTGAATCAATTTCTTATCCCAAGGTTGGCGGACAACGAATTTTCCTTCGCGTGGATTTTCGAAAATGACGGGATCAAGACCCGATACGAAAATATCAACGGCGCGGTCGTTGTTGTAATCGGTTCCCAAAGCAGTCCAGTGATTTCCGTACCCAGCGATCCCCTTTTCCTTGGTCACGTCTGAGAACGTGCCATCTCCGTTGTTGCGCCATAACTCGTCACTCACTGGAGAGCCCCTATATGTCCCTTTCGCGGAGCTGCCAAGGAACAGATCAATATCCCCGTCGTGGTCATAGTCAACCCACGCCCCGATCCGTAACGATCCGTTGGGCCTGACCGGCAGATGCGCACTCGCGTCCTTGAACGTCCCGTTCTTCTCATTGTGGAGCAACAAGACCCGACCGATGAAACTCAAAACTAGATCAACATACCCGTCGTTATCGTAATCGCCCGCAGCGCATGCAATCGCGCGTGCTTTTGGATCCAATCCAGCCTTGGAGGTTACATCTTCGAATTTGCCGTGTCCCAAATTGTGGTAGAGCGATATTCCCCCTTGCGCGCCGTAGTCCGTAAGGAGCAGATCGATGAGGCCGTCATTGTCATAGTCAAGGAAACACGCACCGGGTCCATGGAAAGATTCCAAGTCGCCAGTGGCTGCAGACACGGTCAAGCCCGCTTCCTTCGTCACATCCACAAACTGAACTTTAATCTGCGGGGGGGCTTTCAACACGCCTGACGGCGATTCCACTGCTCGCGAATACTTGCCCTGCTCGCCGTAGGCGAGGCTCATGGGCACGCCGATTTTGTTTTGCGTGATGTACTGGAATTTTTTCAGGTGCTCGCGGGCGTGATCGAGATCGGCGGACTGCTGGTAGGCGCGCGACAATCCGAACTCGGCCGAAGCATGTATCGGATTAATTTGCAGCGCGTGCTGGAATGCGTCGATGGCCTGCGGAAATTGTTTGGCTTGTACATAGGATGTGCCGAGGAAATACCAGGTATCGGCGTCGTTGGCATCAAGTTCAATTACGTGTTTGAAGGCATCGATCGCGGCCTGGGCATCGCCGGTATTCTTCGCAAGCAGGCCGAGGTTGTACCAGGCGTTTGGAATTTTTGGATCCTGCTTAAGCGCCTCTTCCAGCGTGGCTTTCGCTTCGTCGATCTTTTGCAGGTTCAGCAGGGCAATGCCTTCATTGAGGCGGGCGGTTGGAAGTTTTGGATCAAATTCCGCGGCCTGCCGAAAGGACTTGAGTCCCTTTTCGAAGAGTTGCTGGTTCATGTAAGCAGCGCCTAAATTGTTCAGGCGGGCCGCTTCGATTGGATTCAATTTCGGTTGAGTTTGCGGCAGAGCGGCCAATAGGCCGAACGCGGAGAGGAGTACGCCGCCGAGGACAGCAAGAATTCGCGGAGTCATTGAATTACGAATTTTAACCACAAAGGGCACGAAGGTACACCAAGGAAAGCTTCATGTCTTCGTAATACTTCGCCTTCGTCGGATTTCTATCTTGTCGTTTTGCCGTATGGCCGGCTCGCAATCACGCCTTTTGCTTCCTGGACCGTTACGGTTTGTCCGGCCGCGATGTTCGAGAGTTTATCGGTTTGGCCGCTGGGCCATTGAATCTCGATTTCGTCCGCTTTTATTTGCGCACCCAAGCCGAAGGTGAGTACTAGCTCGCTCTGCGAAAGATAACTCGAACCGGAGCGCACCATCTTCCATTGCTTATCTTTATTGTTATTGTTGTCTGAGGTCACGCGCACGACGGCGCCGATGCCGTCGCGATTTGATTTCGTTCCAACTAATTTCAGGCGGAGACTGTGGTTTGTCCCGCCTTCATTGTGGAACAAGAACGCTGGACCGGCGTTGGTGGTGACGAGCACGTCGAGAAAACCGTCGTTATCGATATCGGCGTAAGCCGCGCCCCGTGCCACTCTTGGCGCTGCAAAGGCCGGCCCCATTTGCGCCGTAATTTCTTGAAACTTGCCTCCACCGAGATTGCGAAACAGATGCGACGGTTCGGCATAGCTCACGCGCTTCTGCACCCGCTCGATCTGATCTTCAATGTGGCCGTCGGCGACAAAAATGTCGGGCCAGCCGTCGTTGTCGTAATCGAAAAAGAAGCAGCCGAAGCCAAGCGTGACCAGCGTGGCCCGGCCCACTTCCGATTGCGGAGCTTCGTCAACGAATAATCCGTTGCCCTCGTTGTGATAGAGCGACACCATCTGATTGGCGAAGTTGCTGATGATGACGCTGGGATGACCGCTGCGGTCGTAGTCGGCGGCGTCGGCGCCCATTCCGGCGCGCGCTACCCCGTCTTCGCTAAACGCGATGCCGGAAGGAACACCGCGCTCTTCGAAGGTGCCATCTTTTTTATTTAGATAGAGCTTGTTGGGCTGCGTATCGTTGGCAATCAGGATGTCAGGCCAGCCATCTGCGTTGTAATCGAGGATAGTGATGCCAAGGCTTTTCGACGTGGGATCACCGAGGCCGGCTTTCTGCGTGGCATCTTCAAACTTGCCGTTGCCCAGGTTGTGCCACAAACGCACGGACGTTCCTTTATATGATTCGGGAGTGCAGTAGGATTTGTGCGCGCCGTCGAGCGTGCAGTACAGATCGGTCTGCTCGCTCCAGCCCACATAGTTCGCGACCACGAGATCGAGTTTGCCATCGCGGTCGTAATCAACCCAGGCAGCGCTGGTAGAAAACTCGCTTGGACCCCACATTCCAGCGGTCTTCGTTACTTCAGTGAATGTGCCGTTGCCATTGTTGTGAAAGAGGTGGCTCTGGCCGAGCGCGGTGATGAATAGGTCGTCGAAACCGTCATTGTCGAAGTCTCCGACGGCGACTCCGAGTCCAAACATAGGAACAGAGAGGCCGGATTGACGAGTAACGTCTGTAAAAGTTCCGTTGCGGTTGTTGTGATATAGCTTCGGAGTAGTGGCGCCGGCGTGAGGGTGCGCGGGCCAATCTTCGCCATTGACCAGAAGGATATCGGGATAGCCGTCGTTATCGTAATCGATGAAAGCGCAGCCTGGGCCCATGGTTTCAGGCAGCCACTTTTTTCCAAACGCGCCGTTGTTGTGCGTGAAATGGATGCCAGCTTGTGCGGTAATGTCGCGGAACTGGATGGTCTGGGCAGTTGCAGCCGCCAAGAACAAGAAGCACCACAGAGACGCCGAGATACAGAGAAATACAAAACGGAATCTCCGCTTTTCTCTGCGGCTCTGTAACTCTGTGGTGCATTGCGCGTTTGTAGTGCCCATTATCATTATCTCGAGCCTCCGGCCGCGGCAGTGGACGCGGGCCGGGCGTTGCCTGGAAGGACCGCCGAGGCGGCTGTCCCTAGGTGGGTTGCGGTAACTACGGGCAGATGTACCGAGACATGTTCGTGAATTGCCTGCCTCTCATTATTGTCTTCCGGATGTAATTGCCTATACGGTCCGGTGATCGCCTGGGAGGATTCGTCGGCCTTAAATCGCATGTAACGCGCCTCGTGCTGCTTAGCCACTTTTTCGTTGCCGAGACCGTTGTAGCAGAGCATCAGGTTGTAGTGCGCTTGCAGGTCTTCCGGGTCGATTGTCAGAACGGATTGCAGAGTTTTCACGGCATCAGAATATTTGCGTTGAAGAAAAAGAATGCGGCCCAAATCATTGAGGGCGACACGATCGCGCGGATACTGATCGAGGACGATTCGCAAGCGGGCGGCGGCAGCCTCATAGTTGCCATCTGCACGCAGAACACGAGCGTAAAAATAATTCGCCCGAGCCAGGTTTGGAGAAAGTGCCAGCGCTTTTTCGAGGACGGTGCGGGCCCGCTCCATATCGCCCTCTTGCACGGCGCAGCGGCCGATGTTCACCCAGCCATCCGGGTTCTCAGGATCGGCCTCGGTGACTTTTTGAAAGGCCGCGGCGGCTGCCTTCAGATCGCCTTGCAGAAAAAGGCCGATGCCGTAATCGTTCCAGCGTTGCCATTCTTTTTTGAGGACAAGCGTCTTCGGCTGGGCAGCGGGTACATTGCGCGCCACCACTGGAAGGGTGACTTCATCTTCCGCCACCGTAACGATGGGAACATCTGGAATCTTTTCTTCTTTGGCAGATACTCCCTGGATCGACTTGGTGAACAGAACCGGACGGTCATCGTACGCTGCAGTTACCTCATGCGATGACTTCTCGTCGGGCTCGCCCACAAATGCAAATTGAGTTCCCCACCAGGAGAATTTGCGGTAGCACAAGCGCGTGTGAAGCGTGATCTTGTTGCCGGCATTTTCCGGAATCGTCATGCGGTAATGCACTGTATCGGCCGCGCCGGGCGGGATGAGCCGCACGTAAACAACGGCGCGAGTCGCCCAGGCATTGCGTTTATTGATGGGATTGCCGTGAGCATCCACCTGCAATGAACGGTAGAAGTGCGCGCCTTTTTCTACTGGACCTTTGCCATCGCCTTCAACCATGCCGCTCCAGAAAATGGTCTGGCCCTTGTCGTCGGTCCCCTTGAGTTCGAGCCATGTGTCGTAGGCATCGACTGTACCGCCGGGAAAAAAGTGGCCGACTTTTTTGGTGCGAACGACGACGTCGACGCGAACGGTGTCACCACGGCGCAGCGCGGGCAGCACGCTGTTCAACGGAGCGGTCACAGGGGAAACTTCTCCAGCGGCGCCGGGAGTGATTTTAGTTTCGGATTCTTCTCCAACTGCGAAGGTGGTCGCAAGATCTGATTGAGCGCTTGCGCCCGACTTCAGCGGGGCTTGCGCGGGAGACAGGGCAAAAATATCCACGGTGAGAGCGCCGCTTTTTAGAAATCCCTCCGTGAGTTTGAGTTGAGCGGCATCGTCGTTGGCCGTGGGCACCGCGGTGTTGGCTCCGGGGAAGCGATGGGAGTGAACCACTCCGTTAATATTTCCCGCATCATGCGACGATTCAGCGGGCATGTGGCAATCGGCGCATTGCTGGGGCTTAGGCGGATAGTAAAACGATCGCGCGCCTTGCCCGGAAACGCCACTGGCCTGCCAGTTGTCATACTCGTTGAATCCGCGGAACCAGCGGTAGTGATTTACCGGAACGTCGAGGTGCACCTTGTGACAGGTGGAACAGAATTCAGCGGTCTGCGTCTTCATGAATGGTTTGAGGAAGACGCGACGATGCGGCTCGGGATTCAGCCGGATTACGAAATCGTGCAAGGCGCGCCCGACCGGATTCTGCGTGGCCGCGAGTTCGTGAAGTTTAGGATACTCCAGATAAAAATCGCCTTGACCCATGGTGCTTTTCACTTCCGCGATGGAGTGGCACATCATGCAGCCAAGGCCCGCCTGCGATTCGGGTCGATGCACAATCTGCTTGATGGGCGTATCCATCAGTCCGCTGTAGAGCACAGCGGGATCGTGGCAGCCGCCGCACCATTTTGAAGGCTGGGTGCCCACTGTGTCCTGCATATACTCGATCGACTTGCGATACCACTGGTTGTTGAATGAAGAAAAATGATGTGCCGAACTGAACCACTGGTTGTAGATGTCTTCATGGCAGCGCTTGCAGGAGTCGGACTCCATGAAAAACTTGCTGGGAATTTTTTGTTTGCCGTAAACCTGCGCGGAACTGGGAAAAAAGGAACCCTCCGGGCCGTCGCCCTCGCCATTCATATTGTCCGGAGGCATGGTGGGATTCTGAATGCGAGAGCGCGTCTGCCAGCTTTCGCGGATGTAGCGCGCGCCATATCCGATGCCGGCTAGCAATACGAGACAGACTGCAGTTCGGAAAATGCGCGTGGCGGTGTTCGGTGCGGTCGTGTTTGAAGATAATCTTTCACGCTGTCCCCACTTGTCGCCGATCAGAAGGCCGACTCCGATAAGCGACAGCAGTATATGTAAATAGAGCCATCTCCACTCGGCACGCGCCGTGCCGGTCTTGATCAGGATGAGTCCAAGGATGGAGCCGATTGCAATCAGCAACCAGCCGGCTCGGGCGAGAACGCTTCCATTTCGCACTCGTGGGTAGAGGGCGCGAATGAGCAGGATCGCGGTGAATACTCCAGCCAGAGTGTGCAACAGCACGATTCCAGCATAGAAAATAGTCGCCTGCGGAAAAGCGTAGAGGTACGCCGCCGAGATCGCCAGAAATATCAGCAGGGGGGGCAAAGCGGCGCCTGCAAAACCGTGGGTGGAAGAGTTATCTGGCATCGGAAACATCAGGGTTTAAGATCATCGATTTCAAACTTCGCAGTGATTGAAATCGCGTGCGAATCAAGTTACTTCTACAGGAAGCGCCGAGGAATAGTGTAAACATACTAGTGAAAAGCGCGAGGCTTTTACTCAAGACGCTTTCATGCAATCGGCGGGATGCGGGCGGCGCCATTCACCGATTCCAGCGCGCCGGCGACGGATAGAACTTCCTCTTCTTCCCACGGCCGGCCAATGATTTGCACGCCGACGGGAAGACCTTCCGACGATTGTCCCACCGGAACCACCGCAGCAGGATTGCCTAGCAGGTTGAAGAATTCGGTGTAGCTCCAAGCGTCGAGATAGTCGACGCTTTTACCTTCTATTTGCCAACGGCGTTCCCCGTGCCGGAACGCGGGGATCGCCGCCGCTGGGCACAACAGGATTGGATAACGCTGCATCTGCGCAAAGAATCGAGCGCGAAGAAGATCGCGTTCGATCCACGCATCGAGCAAAGTGTCGGCGGTAAGCGGCGGCTCGGCTGCGGAAATTTCGAGAAACTGCTTCAGGATTGGACTGAGGTCGGCTTCCCTTCCTTCGAACATTGGGCGCAAAAGCATTCCGCCCGCGACCACAAAATACTTCCACCACAGCTGCCGGGCTTGTTCAAGGCCTTCGGGCTGGAATGGTTCCACCTGGAAGCCGGCGCTGCGCAAGCCTTCTGCTGCTATACGAACGGCGGCGCGGGTTTCGCGTGTGACCGGCGTGCGGCCATCATCTTCGAAATATCCAATTCTCAGATTTCGGGTTTCGTTATCACTCGGCCAGAGCAGCGGCACGGGCGCGGCACAAGTATCGCCGATATCAGGGCCTTGCATCACCTCGAACAGGATTTTCAGATCCGCGACAGTGCGTGCCATCGGTCCGACAACTCCGATTGAAGCAAAGGGTCCTGCAGAAACGGGGTAATGGCCACTGGCAGGGATTCGTCCGGGAGTCGGCTTGAGTCCGCAAATTCCGGAGAAGTGGGCGGGGACGCGAATGGAACCTCCACCGTCGCTGCCCACGCCACCCGCAGACATGCCTGCGGCAATCGCGGCCGCCTCGCCGCCGCTGGAGCCACCGGGCGTGCATTCAAGGTCCCAAGGATTGTTGGTGCGACCGTAAAGCAGATTGTCGGTTTCCCAGGCCATCAGCAACTCGGGAGTGTTGGTCAGGCCGAGCACAATTGCGCCCGCTGCTCGCAGACGCGCTACAAGCGGGGCGTCTTGCGCGGGCACATATCCGGTGCGCAGGCGAGTGCCGGACTCGCAACGCATTCCCGAAACTTCGAAGGAACTTTTAACGCTGACGGGAATTCCGTGGAGAGGACCGAGAGCCTTTCGCGTCTTTGCCTGCATGACGGCGGCCTCGGCGGCTTGAGCGGCTCGTCGCGCCGCATTGGCATCGACGTGAACAAACGCATTTACCTTCGGATTAAGTTTTTCGATCTGCGTTAAGTGCGCATCTACAAGTTCGACTGGCGAGATTTTCTTTTCCCGGATTCGTTCGACCATTACGACGGCGGGAAGAAACGTTATGTCGTTCATTAGGTTTCGCCTCGCATGGAACTATCCAGCATTCGCTTTTCTGCCGCGGTGAGGGAACGATGCTTGCCCTTTGGGAGATCGCCTAACCGCAGTGGGCCAATCCCCACGCGCACCAGGCGCAATACCTCGATGCCCATAGATTCCATCATGCGGCGAATGTGGCGGTTCTTGCCTTCGTCCAAAACCATCTCAAGCCAGCAAGTTTTTTGTCCGGTGCGTAAGAGGCGCGACTGCTTGGCTCGCAGCACTTCGTCGTGTTTCGTTTTCACACCGCGAGCGAGTGCCTGGATAAAATCCTCCTTCGCGACGATTCCTAATTGCACGTGGTAAATCTTGTCCAAATGCGTTTCCGGAGCTGCGATGCGTGCGCCCCATTCAGAATCGTTGGTCAGCAACAGCAAGCCCTCACTGGCCTTGTCCAGGCGTCCGACCGGCGCGACCCAGGGGAGAGTTTCTCCAGTGGGATCGTTCTTTGCTGGTAAGGAGCTTGCTCTCAGCAAGTCGTAAATGGTTCCCCTGCCCTTTTCATCCGAGGCGGTGGTAACCACGCCCCGCGGCTTGTTCAGCATGAGATAAAGTTTTTCTTGCGAATCAACTTCTCTGCCATCGACGGCAATCTGATTCTTTTTACCTGAAACCGGCGTTTCTGAATTGAGGAAGATTTTCCCATTCAAGGTGACGCGTCCGGCGCGAATCAATTCAGCCGCGCGCGAACGTGAGCAGTAGCCGAGTTTCGACAGCGTGCGTGCAAGGCCGATCTGCCGCCGGATTTCGTTCTCGCTCACATGTTTATGCTAACCGAGAAATCAATGAACCACGAAGGGGCGGCGTTTCAGGAAGGAAAAGTTTTTCGTGAACGGCGTAGAGTAGCTCACAAACTTGGTACGATGTTCAGTCATTGACCCCACTGGGAAAGGAGAATCTGATGGCCCAGCAACATCCTCCGCGCTTTTTGAAGATTGTGGACGACGCGAAAACGCGGGTGCGCGAAACCAACGTCGACGAAGTGAAAAATAAGATGGACCGCGGCAGCAAGTTCACGCTGGTGGACGTGCGCGAAGAGAGCGAATTCGCGAAGGACCACCTGCCCGCGGCGATTCATCTCGGAAAAGGCATCATCGAGCGCGACATCGAGGCCCGTGTGCCGGATCTGAATGCAGAAATCATTCTTTATTGCGGCGGAGGATTCCGCTCGGCCCTGGCCGCTGACAACCTCCAGAAGATGGGCTATACCAATGTGATTTCGATGGATGGCGGCATCCGGGACTGGCGGGAGAAGGGATATCCGCTGACTAAAGGCAGCTAGTTCTCAGAGCGAAATTAGCGCACGAACGAGAATCGCAGCCCTTTTCGTAAGAACTTGTCTATACCCACTTATGAATGGTCGCATCTTTTTCTGGTCGCTCACATCGGCGCTTGCCGGATTTCTCTTCGGGTTTGACACCGTGGTTATTTCCGGCGCGGAAAAAACAATTCAGGCACTCTGGGGCCTTAGCCCCGGACTGCACGGCATCGCCATGGCCTCGGCTCTGTATGGCACGGTCGTAGGTTCCCTGCTCGGCGGCTGGCCCGCCGATCGCTTCGGACGCAAAGCCACGCTGCTGTGGATCGGCGTTCTCTATTTCCTTGGCGCCGTAGGGTCAGCTCTCGCGCCGAATGTTGCCATTTTTATTCTGGCACGCGTCATTGGCGGATTGGGCATCGGCATCTCCACCGTGGTTGCGCCAATGTATATTTCGGAAATCGCTCCACCACAGCATCGCGGACGGCTCGCCGGAATGTTCCAGTTCAATATAGTTTTTGGCATTCTCGTAGCCTTCGTTTCAAACGCACTGCTTGCAGGCATCGGCGTGAATGCCTGGCGCTGGATGCTCGGCGTAGCGGCCTTCCCGTCGGTGTTATACACATTCTTTTGTCTGGCGCTGCCCGAAAGCCCGCGGTGGCTGTTGGTCAAGAAAGGTGACCGCGAGCAGGGTTTGCAAGTACTGCAGAGAATCGAACCTGACGTGCCAAGGGCGCAGATCGCTGCGGAAGCCGACGCGATTATCGCTGCATCGTCAGAGCAAGTCACATCTGGCCACTTCTGGACAAAACGTCTTCGCAAACCAATTCTGCTGGCCATCCTCGTTGCCTTTTTCAATCAACTTTCCGGAATCAATGCGATCTTGTACTTCGCTCCGCGAATATTTGAACTTACCGGCCTCGGCGCGAAAGCCGCCTTGCTGCAATCCATTGGAATTGGGATTACGAATCTTGTGTTTACGTTCGTAGGTCTTTGGCTGATCGATCGGCTCGGCCGCCGCACGCTCCTTTACATTGGCTCGTTCGGCTACATCATTTCTTTAGGATTGGTCGCATGGGCCTTCTTTACGGGTCATTTAGCGATCGTGCCGGTTTGCATTTTCGCTTTCATCGCTGCCCACGCCATCGGCCAGGGTGCCGTCATCTGGGTGCTGATCTCTGAGATATTTCCCAACCGTCATCGAGCGGAAGGGCAAACCCTGGGCAGTTTCACTCACTGGATTTTCGCTGCCTTGCTCACGACATTCTTTCCGAAGATGGTCACCGCCTTCCCGCCGGGCTACGTGTTCTTGTTTTTTGCGGGCATGATGGTCCTTCAACTGATTTGGGTGAAGACGATGGTTCCGGAGACCAAGGGCGTGCCGCTAGAGGAAATTCAGAAGCAACTGGGGATCGCATAGGCCACTGATTGCGGTTCGATCAGTCGAGGCAGTGAGTGTAACCGCTATTCGCAACAGGTGTGCGGGAGCATAATGTCGTCGAAGGGAGTAGGCTGTCCTCTCGCGGAATGTAATTCAGGCGCGCTGGGTTAGCTGCCTCCTTGGAGATGAGTATGCAAGGAAAGGTTGAGTGCACGAGGTGTCACGCGCACATGGAGTCCGGCTGGGTGCCGGATAACACGCACGCTGGATTGCAGCAAGAAAACTGGTCTCCGGGGGAGCCCCAGCCCAGTTTCTGGACAGGTCTGAAAGTGGAGAAAAAAGATATAGTCATTCCTGTCACTACGTTCCGCTGCCCGAACTGTGGATACCTGGAATCGTACGCAATCCCGCAAAGTCAGAATGGTGTCCTGGTCTCAGGGACCAGTTCGAGCCAACGGCAAAGAACTGCTATGCTGATTGCGCTTGGGGTGATGGCCCTCATGATGGCATTAGGAGTTGTTTTCCTAATTCGGGTGAGGTGATCTTCACCCGGCATTTCGCAGAACGCCGCGAGAGTTCGCCCGGCGCAACAATGAGTGTAAGAGCCTGTTAGCGACATCTGGCATCGTCAATCAGATTACCTCTCATTGCAACCGCCTGATATGAAACTCCTTGGCGGATGATCTACTGTTTACCCGCCGTGCATTGCCAGCCGCTTCGTGGAATCCAAATAATGGCGGGTCGGAAAGCTTCACAGACCACGCGGTATGAGGAGAAGAGCTTATGAAGTTCCGTTCCGCCCGCCACATACTCGCATTTACCCTTCTCGCAACCTCAATTTTTTCCTCGGCGAAATCCCCTAACCAGGAAGACTCTTGGTCGGTCCTTAACAAGATCACACATAAACGCACCTATACGATCGAGACTCGCGACCGTAAATGCGCATGGGGGAGGATTACAGAAGTTACCCCCGAACGCCTCACAGCCACGGTAAACAACCCGAAATCCTACTCGCCAGAGACAGTGATATTTCGCCGCCCGGACGTCCTAAGAGTGGCGGCCGGGCGACGAGTGTACTACAGCGGTCGCAGCTCATGGGTGGATGTAAGTTTGACCCGTGTAGAAGGACGAGAGAGACTGAAGATCGTCACGACGGTCGGCAAAACCTATGAAGCGACGCTGCCCTACACAGTTTCCGACGACGGCATTACGCTGCATGCCCCGGCAAAGGCGACGAAAATCTCGAAGAGCGATATCGCGCTGGTCTACGACGTCGTCGTAAGGCCTTTGACAGATACCGGCGAATATCTGCAAGGCGAACTTGGGCCGATGATCATCTTCGATCCTTACTTGTACGAGTATGGTCTTCACCTTGAGCAATACGTTCCGGTACTGCTCTACAGGGCCGATGATCCCGAAGACAACACACCTGCCCAATGCGCCCAAAGATGATAACTATTGCAAAATCGCCATTTGAATCATTGACCTCACTTCTGGGCGGCAACGGCACCAAGCTCAAGCCCAGGAATTCAGGAAGTTTCAAGGCCGTGGCAAGGCCGGCAGCGCCACCTTCCGCTGAATTCCCATTCCCTCGACAACGGTATAAATAAAATCCGCCGGCACATCTCGCAGCACTTCGGTTTCGCCATTCGGCCAGCGAATATTCACTTCAGTCATCTTGTCGTTTGACCCCAATCCGAAGTGCAGCCGCAAATCGTTCTGGGAAAGATAGCTTGCGCCGCCGCGTACTTCGCTAAACTGCACGAGCGTTCCAGCCTTCACCGTGATGCGAGCGCCAATCGCCGCTTTGTTGCTCTTCACTCCCTCGAGCTTGAATAGCACGCGATGATTCGCACTATCGCTATGATTCAGCAGGAGCGACGGTGGCTCTCCCACATTCAGCACGACAATATCGACGTTGCCATCGTTATTGATATCGCCAAACGCCGCTCCCCGCCGCGATTGCGGGGGCATATCGGCCAATGCTTGCGAAACATCGTCGAAGGTTCCGTCGCGATGATTGCGGAACAACAGCATGGGTTGGCGATAAGGAGTGCCGCCGGGAATTGTATCCACCTGCGGATAGACGTGGCCATTCGCCACGAACAGGTCGAGCCAGCCGTCGTTATCCATGTCGAAAAACGCCGTGCCCCAACTCACGAAGGGATAAGTCGGTTTCATCAACTTGGCGCGCACGCTGACATCGGCAAAATCATCTTTGCCCAGGTTGTGATAGAGAGTCGAACCTTGCTCGATAAAATTCGTGACGATCATCGACAAGCGGCCTTCATGAAGGTAGTCGCCCCAATCCACGCCCATCGAACCTTGTTGCAGACCGTCGCCGCTTAGCGCGACCCCAGACAGCAGGCCTACATCGTCAAAGGTTCCATCGTGCTTATTGCGGTAGAGAAAATTCGGGCCTGCGTCGTTTGCCACATAAAGATCGGGCCAGCCGTCATTGTCGTAGTCTCCCCAAGTCGCGCCCAAGCCATAGTAATGATGCGGATCGTCCACGCCGGCTTTCTTCGACACCTCTTCAAAAGTGCCGTCGCCCTTGTTGTGAAACAGCAAGTCGGACTCGCCAGGCAGACCCCACGGGCCGCACTGCACCAGCACACCCTTGAAGCGGCAGAAGCGGGGATCGTTACCGAACTGCGGCAGGTTATCGATATCGACATGAACGTAACGCGAGACAAAAAGATCCACCTTGCCGTCGCGATCGTAATCCGCCCAAGCTGCGCCGGTGCTGAATCCTCCCGCACCGACTCCGGCCTTGTCGGTAACATCTTCAAACTTGCAGTTGCCCAGATTGTGATAGAGAGCGTTGCCGCCAAAGCCGGTGACGTAAATATCCTGCAGGCCGTCGTTGTCGTAATCGGCGACGGCGATTCCCATCCCCCATCCTTTGCGAGTAAGGCTCGCTGACTTTGTGATGTCGGTGAACTTGAGGTCGGCGTCCTGATGATAGAGCGTGATCATCGGGTCGCCGCCCTGGCGATATCGCTGCACCGTCGATCCGTTCACTGTGACGATGTCGAGCTTGCCGTCGTTATCACAGTCAATCAGCCCAACTCCGCCGCTCATAGATTCCACGATGTATTTTTTATCCGGAGAAGAAATGTGTGCGACGTTGAGACCGGCCTGCTGGGCGATATCCTCGAACTTCGGGGATGATGGAGGAATGCCGGGCGCTTGAATCTTGTGCGGCGCTGGACTGGGGGATTTGTTTGGGGCAACCTGCGCCAATGAAATCGTGGTTAGCAGCAATCCCAAAGAATACGACAGGGGAATCGTCCACACGGAAGACGCGGCTCGCATAGGAATGGCGATTATACAGGCGCGAGCGCAGAGCTAATCTCGACTACGGAAAACCTGGGAACGCGTCTCCCAAGGAAAATGAAAAAAGTAGAGCGCAAAACAAAACGCCCCGGACTCGATTTGAGTCCTAGGCGTCTGTTGATCAGCCCTCCCCCAAGTGCTGCTCGAAAACAAGACTATCCCGGAGCGCTGAAGCCGTATATGGCTCTGCCGTGCCATACCTTAGCACGAACGGGTAGGCTAGCTACGCCTTTTACTTTCAAACACTTACGCTATTACCGGGATATTACTGACTCCCACCGTCCCGAAGATGCTGCGGTAGCGCTCGATTTCTGCGGGAGGGCCGAGCGCTTTCGCATAATTGTCGGAAAGCTTCACGGCCGGATGGCCTTCAACACTGGATACTTTGCTGATGAGGCTGATGGGATCGAAGCCGGTGTCGCCGCTGGGATCGCAACCGCGGAAGTCGTTGGTGAGTAGCGTTCCCCAGCCTGCGCTGAATCGAATGCGACGACCAGGTGTCCACTTGCGTTTATCCCCGAAGTCTTCTGCACTGGCAAAATCTGCCGGGGTGACTCCGCGGGCGAGAGTTCCTCCGAAATATGCGTGCAAGCCCAGGATGTCGTCAACATCCAGCGCGTCCGATGCAATCAAGAGTTTGTCGCGGGGATCGCGGCCACGCGCCTTCAGCCATTCGATATATTCATCGCCGGCTATAAACGGGTCTTTACTGTCGACTCGCTGGCCTGTCCAATCGGCAGCCCAGTCGGGTGCGCCCTCGAGAAATTGCGTAGTCCCAAAAGTATCCGGCAGCATAATGCGGAGCACACCTTCGTAAGTGTTCTGCCACAGCTCAAGAACATGGTACTGGGAAGCCTTGAGCGCTGCGTCATCAGGGGCCAACGCTGCCAGCACCATCGGGATTTCATGGGCATTGGTGCCAATCGCCTCAAGGTCATGCTTGTGAGCGAGAAAAGCATTTGAGGTTCCAGTGAAGCCGTTCCCGAGATTCGCAGCCATGGCTTCGACGACATATTCCTGCCAGAGAAAACTGTGCCGGCGGCGCGTGCCAAAATCGGCGACGCTCAAATTGGGGATGCCGCGCAAGCGCTCGATCTTGTTCCACAATTTGGTCTTGGCTCTGGCATACAGGATGTCCAGACCGAACTCGCTCAGGCGTTTCAGATTGGCTCTGGTTCGTAACTCATTGATGATGGAGAGCGAATACAGTTCCCACATGGTGGTGTTAGTCCAGAGGCCATCGAAGCTGAGATGAAAGCGACCGTCCTTAACCGAGAGCTCATAGTCCGAGAGACGGAAATCCCGTTCCAGCCACTCCAGGAAAGCCGGTTCAAAAATCCCGCGGCGGCCATAGAATGTATTGCCCGCCAGCCAGACCAGTTCCGACTTTCGGAAGCGCACCTTGCGAGCATGATCCAGTTGCTCCACTAACTCTTCGTGGGCGAACGTATCTACCGGACCGCGTGCGGAGCGATTGAATAGAGAGAACGATACTCGAGTCTTCGGGTAATGCTTCCAGATAAACTGCAGCATAAGAAGCTTGTAGAAATCGGTATCCAGCAAGGATCTTGTAACCGGGTCGAGTTCCCAGTTGTGATTATGTGCCCGCTCCGCAAAGTTCACGATCATGCATTATTATCCTCTGCTGCCGTCGTAACAAAATCAACCAAACATCAACTTTTCAGGGAATGGTCCTTATACGAACTGGAGCTCCAAATTCGCGGCGAAGTAAATGGCCAGACGCTCGGCTTCGCGCTCAATCGCAGTGCGCACCATGCGGGAGAGCCCCTCAAATGGCTCGATGTTAAGCAGTAGGTTTTTGTTTTGAAGTCGGTGAGACCAGATGCCGGCGACCGCGCCATCGATTAGCACTACCGGGGAAATCCAACCCTGATTGCGATAGACGCGCTTGTAGTGCTTTGCGCTCAATAGGTGATCCTTGGCGCGATGCGCGAGTAGATAAGTGTCAAAGCTCGGCAGAAGCCGGAGGCAACTTTTTCCGCGCTTGCCGTTCAGAAAGGCCACGTCTTCACTTAGCAGAAGAGAATTCTTCTGGTCGCCAGGAATCTCTTCTAATTCGGATTTGAGAAGAGCGCAAAGGGGTTTTACCTGCTGCATGGGTATGCCCGACCAGTGCGAGAAATCGGTCACCGTCGCGGGACCATAGGCGCGTAAATATTTTCGAAACAGGATGCATTGCGCTTCATTTTCCGGGATCGGCTGCGATTTCAGGTTGGGCAGCCATCGGTCCAGGCGGATGAAACTCACTTCTTTGCTTTCACCTCGCCCGTAGCAAATCAAACCCTCAGCCACGGGCACGCGCACGATGCTCCATACATTTTCCATCCAGGACCGCACGCGCTTACTGACCTTGGGCCGGACCGCAGCGGTGATGGCCGGTCTTCCTAGAGGTCCCGAGGAGAGAGCATCCATGATCAGAATGGTAAGAGCGTGGGCTTCCTCGCGAGCAATACCGAATTTCGCCATGATACGCAACGCCCCGGCCATTCGGCTGGACTTTAGGGCGGCTATGTACAGCGAGAATTCATCCGCCGGGATGAGATGAAGGGTCTGGCGCATGAGAGAGGTCTTAACCAGAGTCCGGCTCTGCCATAGCGCGGTTTCAATCTCAGGTCGGGTGAGTGCGTGGTTGCGCGCCCAGAGCTGAAGGTAGGCGGCGGACATGACTTGCGCTTGTACACCACAGACATCGCGGCAAATGGTGACGGCATCCGCGGCCGGTTCGTCGAGCAAATGATGACGGCTCAGGCGGAAGCGCGCAATCGCTTTGCGGTCAGGGAGTGAACTTTTCGGCATTCGCTATTGTAAGTGCTCTGAACGATAACCGTGATGCGGCTCCGTCCGGCGAAAGAAAAAAGATGGTGAGCGCGGAAGGAATTGAACCTTCCTCATAGCTGCTGGCCAAAAGATTCACTCTTCCTCGATGAGTGATTGACGGGCAATCATACAGCGAAGTCTTCGTCAACCACGCTGACCAGGGTTTAACGGGCAGTTCCCCACACCTGCGGTAACTAGCTGAGGGCCGACCCCCACTGAATATTCAGTTTGACCTTATATTATGGATGTACCCGATCACCGAAGTCGTTTCATTGCTCTCGGAACGAGACAAGAAAACACGTGGATATACCATGGTAATGCCGAGCTTGAAGACTGGCCATGATGCCGCTCGCCGCCGATTCTGGTTGGCGATGGCGGGGTTTGTCATGGCGCTTGCGCTCCTGCCCTTTTCCTACAAAGTCGAACGTCGCCTGGAGACAGCCGTTCACATCAAGGGCGGAGAGTCCGAAAAAGTTGACCTGGAACTGGCGCAGCGTTTCCAGTCTCCGTACGCCCACCGCCTGGTTCTGGTGATCACGGGTATTCCCGATCCGGACTCAGCCAAAGGCGCCGATGCATTGGGCTTCTTGACCAGTTCATTGCGTAGCGTGCCTGGAGTGTCGGGCGCCGTATCGAGTCTGGATTGGCCAGATCCTCTGTTCACCGGGAACAATGGTGGGGCCTTGATCATCGTCGGGTTGGATCCGCACGATGAAAGTGTCGAGGCGTTGGTCCCCAAACTGAGGGCAAGAGCAGACTGGATGCAAGGTCAGCTCAGGGCGCAATACCCCAATATCAAACTGGAGATTACGGGTGAAGCGCCACTGAACTTCGATCTTCGCAAGGTCAGTGCAGATGACGTCAACCATGCCGAGAAACGAGCGATGCCGGTAACTCTCGTGCTGCTGTTGCTGGCGTTCGGCAGTCTTGTGGCCGCGCTATTGCCGCTGGGAGTTGGAGTGCTCTCCATCTCGATGACGATAGGTGCGGCTGCGCTACTCGCGCATTATCTGCAGCTGTCGATTCTGGTGCAGAATCTGGCGACGATGCTCGGCCTTGGCTTGGGCATCGACTATGCATTGCTGATGGTGAGCCGGTTCCGCGAAGCTTTGGCCGAGGGATATGATCCCGGCCCTGCCGCCGATATTGCTGCCGGGTGTGCGGGGCGGACGCTGATCATCTCGGCCACGACAGTGGCAATCGGATTTTCAGCGCTGCTGACTGTGCCCATCAGCGAACTGCGCTCCATCGGGATAGCTGGCCTGCTGGTAACTGTTTTAAGCGTCATGTTGTGTACATTCATTCTGCCTTGGGTGCTTGGTCTGCTAGGGCATCGCATTGATGCCGCCAGAGTGCGTCTTCCAGCCAGACGATTCGAAACGCGGGAGAGCCTGTGCGCGGCAAGTGAGCGGTGGGTGCGTTGGGGCAGCATCATAACCCGCCGGCCCTGGACCGCTCTGCTTGTCGCCGGGGTTCCACTACTCATCCTTTCATTCCAGGCACGGAGAATCTCTCCTGGGATTCCGGATCATAACTCGCTCCCGGACGCAGCCGAGTCGGTGCAAGCACTGCACACGCTTCAACGCATGGGGCGGTCGGGCATTGTGCAGGGGCTCCGAGTGGTGCTGGAGTTGCCGCCGCAGTCTCCGCCGCTCTCGCCGGCTGGCTGGCTCGCTGTCCGTCACTTGACGGAGCATTTCCAGAGCGATCATAGAGCGGCAGAGGTCGTATCGCTTCCGACCCTCACGGGAATGTCTGACACTGCGGATGCCGTCCACGATGTGCCCGAGTCATTCCGCAAGAGTTTTCTTCGCAGCGATGGCCAAGCTACCTTGATTGAGTTGCTGCCCACCGCCACTCTTACGCCCAACGCGCAGGTGCAGTGGGTACGAGACGTGCGTTCCTCCGATGTTGCGGCGATAACAGGGGTGCCCGGCGCGGTGCTGCGCGTCGGCGGCGTTCCCGCCCTCGAAGCAGATTATGACTCTGTCGTAAAAGAGCGTTTGCCGAAGGTGGTCCTTGGCGTCATATTGGGGAGCTTGCTGGCGCTGCTGATCGGGTTACGTTGTCTATTTGCGGCTGTCAAAGCAGTTCTGCTCAATCTGCTCTCCGTTGGCGCTTCATTCGGTGCGTTAGTTGTCGTTTTTCAGCAAGGCCACGGGAGCAAACTCTTTGGGCTCGACGGACCGACCGGCAGCGTATACCCGATCGTGCCGATTCTCTCGTTTGCAATCGTCTTCGGATTGAGCATGGACTATGAGGTCTTCCTGGTCACCCGGGTCCTCGAAGAACGGCGCCGTGGTCTATCCGAGAAAGCGGCGGTGATCGAAGGCCTGGCGCGGACGGCCGGACTCATCACGAGTGCCGCGGCAATTATGATTGCCGTCTTCACCGCATTCACCGTGGGAAGCTTTCTGGTCGTCCAAATGCTGGGCTTTACGCTGGCCGTAGCGGTGTTTATTGATGCTACTGTTGTGCGGATGATCGTCGGGCCGGCACTCTTGCAACTTGCCGGCGACTGGAACTGGTGGCCCTTTGGCTTACATGGGGCACCAGCAATGTCTGACAAGGAGCTTATCCATGACGGCGAATATGACGGCGAACACCGTGGATGCTCCAGTGACTCGCAACAGCCTAATTGAGGGATTCGATTTATTTCGCTTTCTCTCCTTGAGCGCCGGACTGGCCGATATCAAAGTCCTTGCGTCCAAGATTTGCTTTTCCTGAGCCCCCTTCAATTACCATCATCGAGGAGCCGGGCTTGCCCTGAAGCTTTGCCTCCACTTGGCTCGCAGACCAAGCGCCGCCGACCTGCCGTAGCCCGTAGTAAACGAATTCCTTCTGCTGTCCCGTCCCGCGAACCGTCTTCACCACATGCACAGGGTACAAAATGCTGCGGTCAATCCATGATGTTACAGAATCATAGTAAGTCCGGTCCTGAGGGCCGGGCATGCTCTTCAGGACAAAGCAATCGCGTGCGCCGTATTTCTCCGCTGCCAGGAGCTTCTGATTCTTCCAGAAGAACTGGCTCTCTACTATGTCTTCATAGGAGAAGTCTGTTCCCGCGAGTGGCTCGTTCCAACGTTCGAATGGCAACACGCTGGCGGCCTTCTCGCCAGGAAGTACCGTCTCGATGGTCACGTGCCCACTCACGCTCATATGCAGAAGAAGAGTCGTCTTCTCTGAGCCAGGCCCCGAGATTTCGCATAGCAGACGCAGACCATCGGGAAACCAGCGAGCCTTGCCGACAAACTTGTAGCTCGTGCGCTTGCCATTGCCTTCCACGCGGGTGAGTCGCCCGGTCGCGCGGTAGTCCAATTTCTCAATACGCTGGCGCGAGCCAGTCAGCACAGTCTCCAGGTCAGGATTCGCCGCGAAGGCCCGCGACGGATGCAACAGCGACAACAGCACCAGCAAAGCAATGGACGCTGGAATCGTCCCAAAGGCGCAATTCGCCCATCTGGCCTCTGGAGACCGGCCAGACTTGCGGCTGCGAGAGAGCATTGCGACGCGGCGCAGGAAGGTCATAGCTATTTATACTGCGAAAGTCCGGGGTCACGCACCCGCAGCGACAGAAAGGATAGAGGAACTAGTCATGAAAAATCAAAACTTCACTACCACCATTTCGGTGGATCAGTCTCCCAAAGAAGTTTTCAAAGCGATCAACAACGTCCGTGGGTGGTGGTCAGGAGAGATCGAGGGTGACACCGCCAGGCTCGGCGCTGAGTTCACCTACCGGTATAAAGATGTGCACCGTTCCAAACAAAAAGTCACAGAATTTGTTCCTGGCAAGAAAGTGGTCTGGCATGTGTTAGACAGCGAACTGAGCTTTGCGAACGACAAGAGTGAGTGGAACGATACCGATATTGTCTTTGATATCTCTGAAAAAGACGGCAAAACGGAAGTTCGTTTCACGCACGAAGGCTTGGTGCCCAAGTTTGAATGCTACGGTAGCTGTTCAAATGCCTGGGGAACGCTGATAAACGGGAATTTGCGGAAGCTGATCACGACCGGTAAGAGTCAGCCGGACGCGTTCGCATAGGCGTTCGGATCACCGGCTCCTGCGACAGAGTCAACCATCTTGCTACAAGCATGAGCCGGCGCTGCTATGGAACCAGCCCTGATGTTTCTTCGTTCCGGCTGGAGCACGGGCAACCCTGCCACAATCCAGTTTTGGAAGAGGTTGCCGACGATTCGTTCAAGATGCAAAATTGAATATTGACGCGCCGTTTCAAAACGCTCCTTAGCATAGGGAGCATGAATCAAGATTTTCATCCGCGAGCGCAATTCGCAGCGATGGACGTTCGGGGATACGGAGCCGGATGAAGAACAATGGTGAATTATGAGCAGCCTGTCTAAGAAAGTGGCGATAGTGACGGGCGCGTCCAAAGGCATAGGCGGTGGGATTGCAACGGCCTTGGGAGCTGCGGGCGCGCGCGTGGCGGTGAATTATTCCTCCGACCGGGAAGGCGCGGAGCGCGTTGCTCAGGCGATCATCGAGAACGGGGGCGAGGCGATCGCGGTGGGGGCCGACGTGTCAAAAGCCGCAGAGGTCGCGCGCTTATTCAAAGAAGTGGATTCTGCCTTCGGAAGACTGGACGTTCTGGTCAATAACGCCGGAGTATTCCGCTTCGGCTCCATCGCGGAGATCACCGAACAGAGTTTTCATCTCCACTACGACATCAACGTTCTCGGGGCGATTCTCACCGTGCAGGAAGCAATCAAGCGCTTCGGTCCCGACGGCGGCAGCATCATCAACCTCAGCTCGATCGTCGGCTCGCATCCGGTGCCGGGAGCCCTGCTGTACGCTTCCACCAAGGGCGCCATCGAAACGCTGACCAGGGGATTGGCGCTCGAACTGGCGCCGCGCAAGATACGCGTCAACGCCATCGCTCCGGGACACACAGAAACCGAAGGGAACGTGGCCGCGGGGACTTTTGAGGGTGGCGCCGGCGCCGCTCTGGCTGGGAAGACGCCGCTCGGCCGGCTCGGCCGCGTCACGGATATCGCCCCGCTGGCGGTGTTCCTGGCGTCAGACGAATCAGCCTGGATCACTGGCGAGGTCATTCGTGCCGCAGGCGGTCTGGTTGTGGCCACCTGAGGCAATGTGCTGACCTCGAAGCTAGTTGGCCGCTTGCTGCTCGCTCCCTGGGGCCTCGGCTTATTCTTGCCTTGAGATTGAACGTCAACCGCAGGCCTGAGCGGATCATGCGAAAATTGACGTTGTGTTTGGAAATACTGGCACATCACGTTGAGTTCCGTTAATTTTCTCGCCACAGGAAGACGAAAGTGGAAGATCGAAGATCAACGAGGGCCGCAAATGCTGTCAATTTCATTGATCGTCATTATCCACTCCATCTGTGGTAGAACGGGCTTCAACCCTATCTGACCAAAAACACGTCCTCCGTTTTCAATGAGACGCGCTGCCAGTGCCTTCAGCGTCTCTGCGTTTGCTCTCAAGATCTCAGAGGCTTGAGGTAAGAAGTCTTGAATCGTCCGTGTCCCATTGGTCCGAACCTTAATGCGTTCTCCATCTTCCAATGCCAGTTCCGCGGGAGCCGAATACATTTCTTCGGAGGCCATGCCAGCTGCCCCCAAAGTGCAAACTTTCTCGACCCCAAAGAAGCGAACCCACTGCGCTTCTTCTGCTGCCCTGCGCTCTGGATTCGGCTCCCTCGTCATGTAATAGACCGTCAGTAAATTGCCGGATACTCGGCCATCTGGAAGACGCTTCAAATTGGTGTAAATGACACCAGTGACGGGCACCTCCAGTCTTCTTGCGACCAACACATGTCCAGCTTCGTGCCAGTAGGCACGGGCGTGGTCGAGCACAATGTAATCTCGCCCTATCATTCAATGGCTGTGAGGATCAGTCCCGACGGGGAACGGGACTGACGGGACTGACCCCAATTTCTAGCGCAGCAAATTAGTGAACAATCCGCCCGTCCCCACATTCCGTCCCCACATTCCCTACATTCTTCCAATTCCTGAGGCCAACTCTTCTCAAAGGACACCCCAGCGGAGCAAGGAGGGAAGAAAGTCGTCCACAAGCTTTAGAGATGGATCCGACTTTCTGCGAACGCTCGCCCCGAACCAACACGTTGTTAAGAGTAACGCTAGTTTGGCGGAGTCTTGCGCGACGGTGCTTCCTTTCTCAATGTGAGCGAGTGAGATGAGCTCACCCAACTGCCTATCCCATACGTGTATGCCATCGGCAATTCTTTGCCCGATATCGGGCGGGATTGCTGGAGCCTCGGCAGCGAAAATCGAAAGCAATTGGAGTGGAGCTATTTCGATCATCGGCGGTTCCATGGCCAAGAACTCGAAATGATGCTTCAGTTGATCGTGCGCGCTCTCTCCCGGCGCTAGAAGCAGTGATTGATAGATAGCGGTAAATTGGCGATCGACGAGTATGGAGGCAAGTTCTTCTTTACTCCTGAAATAGTTGTAAAAAGTTCCCTTAGGCGCATTCACGGCAGCGGCGATCCGTTGAATACTCGCTTCCGGATAACCAACTTTCTGAAACAGCTTGCCGGCTGAGAGAAGGAGCATCTCGCGAGTATTGGTTGCTCGATGCGCGACCTGACGCTCAGCACGAGACATTCTCCGATGTGGCGACGAACCATTCGTTCATGGCTTGTCGAAACGCACTAAATTTGTGATTTCCGATCACAATAATGCTCTTACGTAAGTGACGAAACAAATGCAGCCGGCGGGTGGTATTCTTGAAGCCATTCAAGATGGCCGGTCGTCTTCCGCTGGAGATTGCCGTGAATAAAACTCACACCCGCGAACAGAATCGAAATTCCGCGCCGTCGTCTGAAGCCCAAGCAAGCGCCTATGGTACGCAGATGGCGAAGTATTTCACCATGAACCAACCGCCCCATGTTGCCATCGATTCTGCGGTTTCCGTCGTCCGGCCGCAAATGGCGATTACCCGGCTGATTGCACGGAGCGGCATCCCGGAGCGCACTGCGTCCATCCCTTCTGAAAAGGCCTATGTTGTTTCGGTTCATCTAAATCATGCGAATTCCGGGGAATGGGAACTTTGGACCGATGGCAAGTACACAAAGACGGGGGCATGGCCAGTGGGCGGGGTTGCAATGTGCGACCTGGAATCGAATTCGAGTATTCGAAATCCAGGCCCGATCGACTGGATCCACTACCACGTTCCGCGTGCAACCCTGGATTCCCTTACCGACGATGCCAGAATGCCCAGAGTTAAGCGTCTCCACTGCGTTTATGGAACTTCCGACCCCGCCGTCTATCACCTGACGCAACTGATCCTGCCATGCCTGAATAGGCCGGAGATGTTCTCTCAATTGTTCATGGATTCTCTGACCATGACGATTTGTTCGCACCTTGTCGCGCAGTATGGTCAGACTCCTGAAGCTATTTCGCAGTTCAAAGGCGGTCTGGCGCCGTGGCAAAGGCGCCGCGTTGTGGAATTGTTCAAGGAGCACTTGGACGGCGAAGTAAAACTGGAAACACTTGCCGAGGAATGTAGGCTTTCAGTCAGCCATTTTGCGCGATCGTTCAGGAGATCGTTTGGCACCTCCGCACATCGTTACCTGATTCTGCAGCGCGTCGAGATCGCGAAGGCCCTTTTATCGGAAACCAATAACTCGTTGGTGGAAATTGCTGCGCAGGCTGGATTTTCTGATCAAGCTGCCCTTACTCGGACGTTTGCAAACCTCGTTGGTGCGACTCCGGCAAAATGGAGGCGCGAACACTCAGGCCGCAGGATTTTCGTCGAAATATCAAAAGGGAAATCCCTTCAATCACAGGAATAGATCCCACGCTCAAATCCAGTCCGGTGAAGGTGTTGAGCCAGGTTTCCCTGTAAATGCGGTATCGCCGATTTGATACTCCGCTGGAGTCTTCGCACTGAACTCAGACCTGAAGTATCTTTTCGCCCGTCTTCACTGCACCTTTGAAGCAGGAATCCACAAAAGTGGTTCATATTCTCAAGAGTGTCGTGCTCGTTTCCGGGTATGTTCCATTGCAAGTTTGAGGCTCAATGCACGATTCGCTGAAGCTCAAACCAGAGAGGACAATACTCATGAAGAAGACTTACTGGGTTGCAATCGTTGCTGCGCTGATGGGTGCGGCTCTAAATGCTGCCGCAGCGGGCCCCGTGCCGACTGGCATTAAAAACGTCGTTTTGGTCCACGGCGCATTCGCCGACGGCTCTGGCTGGGAAGCCGTCGCCAAGATCCTTGAGAAGGATGGCTACACCGTGTCGATAGCGCAGCCCCCCGAGACCTCCTACGCCGACGACCAAAAGTACACGAAGGCCGCAATCGATGCCATGGGCGGGCCGGTCGTCCTGGTCGGCCATAGCTACGGCGGCTCCATCATCAGCGAGGCCGGCAACGATCCAAATGTTGCGGCACTGGTCTACATTGCTGCATTTGCGCTCGATGAGGGTGAGAGCTGCGCGTCGATCGAAACAGCGGTGCCACAAGCCTCCAAGGCCTTCAAGCCGGATAGCAATGGGAACTGGTGGATAGAGCAGGAGCATTTTGCGGCCGACTTCGCGGCCGACGTTCCGCCGGCCGAGTCCCACTACATGGCTATATCACAGGTGCCGATCTCCACCGACTCGTTCACCCATAAGGTCACGAGTCCCGCCTGGAAGAACAAGCCGACCTTTTACATGGTGGCCAGCTCAGACCGGTCAATCAATCCCCAGCAGGAACGCATGATGGCGAAGCGCGCCAATGCAAAGACGGTCGAAGTGAATGCCAGCCACGTGGCCTACATGTCTCACCCGAAGGAAGCAGCCAAGCTCATCGAAGAGGCTGCCTCCGCACACACAAACCAGTAACTCCTCAGCCGCGCCTCCGCCGATCCTGACGACATCGGCGGAGGCGCGGATGAAAGTTGAAAGTGATCGTCTCAGGAGTGCACAATGAAAGATCACATCACTATAGAAGGGCACAACGGCGTGTTCGCTGCCTATATCGCGCGACCGAAGACAGTACCGGCTCCCGCCGTTGTCGTTCTGCAGGAACTGTTCGGGGTGAACGCCGACATTCGCAAGCACTGCGATGAATTGGCGGAACAAGGTTACCTCGCGGTCGCTCCCGACCTATATTGGCGGCAGGAGCCAGGCGTCGACCTGAACGTCACCTCCGAGGCAGACTGGCAACACGGCCTTCGCCTCTATTCGTCTTATGACAGGGATGCGGGTGTAAGGGACATAAAGGACACCATCGACGCAGTACGCAATCTCCCGGAATGCAACGGCAAGGTTGCGTTGCTCGGCTATTGCCTCGGCGCGCTGATGGTCTTCATGACAGCCGTGCGCAACGACGGCATCGACGCCGCGGTCTGGTATCACGGCGCGGATACTGAGAAATATCTCGGAGAGGTCGAGGGGCTTCATGCGCCCGTTCTAATGCACCTGGCTGAGGAGGATGAGTTCATTTCCAAGGCTGCACAAGCTGCGATCAAAGCCGCACTCGCTAAGAAACCAAACGCGACGGTCTACAGCTACCCGGGTCAGAATCATGCCTTCACTCGCCATAATGGGGCGCATTACAACGCCGCGGCGGCTCACCTTGCCAACGGTCGGACGAGCGAATTTCTACATCAACAACTGAGGCGACTTTCGGTGGATTCAGAGGTTGCGGAGAGATCTTAGATGATAAGAAAAATCGAGGTAGAGAGGTTCACTCTGACGACTTCTAAGGCGTTCGATGAAGTAATAGCCGGTGTGAACGTCGCTATCGGTCATCCGGACATGGCTGAATTTGGGAGATCAACTCACGAAGCACGCTCTTTTGCAGAGCTGAAAAGCGCAGTTGAGAAAGGGCTGAGCACAGTAGGGCTGATGCTGTTTATGCAGTTGGATCACGGCGCGATTCTGCGGAAAGAAACGGGCCGCGAGACTCCGAAGATGATTCGCTTCGTCATTGGCAATCCTCTCATCATGAAGGAAATGGCCAAACATGTTCCAGACGCGGGCTCCTACGCGCCGGTTACCGTCCTGGTGGATGAGCGCGGCGATGGCGTGCATCTGTCATATGACAGGATGGCGAGCCTCTTAGCTCCTTATGGGAATCGCGACGCGCTAGAGGTCGCTCGGGATTTGGATAGCAAAGTCGAGAATCTCTTACGAAATGCCGCAGGCTGAGATGCCCAAGATTCTGAGATGGTCGCGGGTGTGTTTCTGCGAAAAGGATAACGTGAGCTTAGGCTGGTGCTCAATCGTGGTCCAAGCAGGAGGCGAATTATGACTGAATCAGCAGCGCCTGTGCGCGTCATCGAGGAAACGTCTGCGTTCTGGAGGGTTGTGTTCGACTATCCGCCTTTCAACGTCGTAGACGCAAGCATATTCGAAGCTCTACAGAATCTGCTCGCCCGGATGGACGCCAGCCCGAGCCTGCGGGTCGTCGTATTCGAAAGCGCGAACCCCGAGTTTTACCTTTCCCACTTTGATTTGACTGGCAAGCTAGGGAACGTCATGACTGCTGTCGGGGCTTCGAGCCTCCCGATCCTGCTGGATACATTCGTGCGCCTCACCAAGTCCCCGGTAGTCAGCATCGCGAAGATCCGAGGCTGTGTCCGGGGCGTGAGCAGCGAGTTCGTTCTTGCCTGCGACATGCGCTTCGCGTCGCGCGAGAACACGCGACTCGGCCAGCCCGAAGTCGGAGTGGGACTGCATCCCGGCGGCGGCGGTGCCGAACGTCTCCCACATCTGGTCGGTCGGGGTCGGGCGCTCGAAATCATTCTCGGCGCGAACGATTTTGACGGCGACACCGCGGAACGATACGGTTACGTCAACCGGGCACTTCCAGACGCCGAGCTGGACGGCTTCGTCGATGCACTCGCGCGCCGGATTGCCTCCTTCGACCGGCGTGCCCTCGCGGCCGCGAAGAAGCTCGTTAACCAGGTCTCGTTGCCGTCCGCCGACCAGCTCCTCGACGCCATCACCTCGTTTGAGACTGCACTGACATGGCCTGAAGCGCAGCAGCGAATCCAGAATGTGTTGCAACGCGGACTCCAACAGGACAGCGACTTCGAAACTCACTGGCCCGAGGTACTCGGCACGCTGCTCGAGACGTAGTTAGTTCGTAGCGGTGCGCAGTGTCAACCACGCGGTCGCAAGCTTTTTAGAGTGTGTGAAAGGAGAACAAAATGAAACCTACGCAAACCAAACCCAGCATCGTTTTCTGCCACGGGCTCTGGGCCGACGGCTCGTGCTTTACCAAGCTGATCGTTCCCCTTCAGGCGGAGGGGTATGAGTGTATTGCTGCGCAGTACGGCCTCAACACAACGGCAGAGGACGTCGCCTTAACAAAAGCAACGATCGGGCGGGTCAGCGGCCCTGTCATCCTCGTCGGCCACTCCTACGGCGGCAGCGTCATCACCGGCGCCGGAACCGACGATCGCGTTGCCGGGCTGGTTTACATCTGCGCCCTCGCTCCGGACGCCGATGAGACATCGCAGACACAGCAGGCCAACTTCCCAACGACAGACGTCTTCTCCCACATCGAAGTCGTGGATGGACGTATCTGGCTTCGTCCCGAGGGTACGAAATACTTCTGCGGAGATCTTTCGGAGCAGGAACAGAAACTCGTTTGGGCGACTCAGGGCGTCCCCAAACCCGACTTGTTCAACGCGAAAGCCGGCGGAACCGCTTGGAAGTCGAAGCCAACCTGGTACATCGTCGGCAAAAACGACCACACCGTCCACCCCGATTTGGAACGGTTCTTTGCGAAGCGCATGGGCGCCAAAGTGACGGAGGTCGCCAGCAGCCACGTCCCAATGCTCTCCCACCCGGATGTGGTGATTGATGTCATCCGTTCTGCCGCAAAAGCAGTTCAAGAAGCCAAGGCAGCAGCGTAAAGCACATTGGACACATGCCCACTCAAGTCAAAACCTGGCTTGAGTGGGCGCCCTTTCAACTATGACTACTAAGCGGTGTTCCTGGGCTAGCGCAGATAGTCCGCTGCTGGTCGAATATCACGATCGGGAGTGGGGTGTCCCCGTTCACGATGACCGCAAACATTTCGAGGTTCTCGTGCTCTCAGGCGCGCAGGCCGGATTGAACTGGTCGCTCGTGCTGAAAAAGCGGGAAGGGTATCGCCGCGCGTTCGACAAATTCGATCCGGAGAAAGTCGCGCACTACTCCGAGAGACAGATCCAGAAGCTGATATCCGATCCGGAGATCATTCGCAATCGGATGAAGATCGAAGCCGCAGTGCGCAACGCACGCGCATTCCTCAAAATCCAGGAGGAGTTCAGGAGTTTCGATTCCTATTGCTGGCGTTTTGTTGAGGGACGGCCCAAGCTTAACCGATGGAAGTCAACGCGGCAGATTCCAGCGACTTCGCACGAATCCGACACATTCAGCAAGGACCTCAAGCACCGGGGGTTCAGCTTCGTCGGACCGACGGTCGTTTATGCGTACATGCAGGCGGTTGGAATGGTAAACGACCACCTTGTCGATTGTTTCCGTTATCGGGAGATCCGGCAGCATTAGAAGACTGGGACGTACGGGACTGACCGCAATTTCTCGGCAGCAGAATTAGTGAACGGCCCGTCGATCCCGTATACCTGTCCCCATATCACCTTCCAGGTTAAATCTGGCTTGAGTGGGCGACCCTTCGAGTTCTACAATCTCCGTAATCGGACGGAAACATCCCCACTCAACCTAAAACCGGCCCGAGTGCGCCACCAGTCCTCGCAATAACACCTTCGGGTGAACGCAGTCATGGCAACACAGAAAGGAAAATACGATGCAATTTCAGAGTGACTACTTCAATGCTTATCACAACCTAAAGCTGACGCGAGATGACAAAGGCGTGCTGGTTGCCGAAGTCCACACCAACGGCGGGCCGTGCATTATGACCGCGCAATCTCATACGGAATTTGTCGATGGCTTCTACCGGATTTCGCAGGACCGCGCGAACAAAATCGTTATCCTTACGGGCGCCGGTGGGGAGTTCATTACTGACGTTGACTGGTCCTCCTTCGGCAACGCCGCTGATCCCGGCGTCTGGAGCCAGGTTCACGATGAAGGTGTTCAGGCTTTGGAAAACATAACCAACATACGCGTCCCAGTCATCGCGGCCATCGAGGGACGCGCCCACGTGCATTCCGACTACGCGCTGCTTGCCAGTGTAATTGTGGCGGCGGAGGGCGCCACTTTCGAGGATGTGGCCCACTTCTCCCAGGGCGTTGCGCCCGGCGACGGAATCTTTACCACCTGGAGTTATCGCGCCGGAGCGGGACGCGCCGAGGCGTTCCTTCTCAACCCCCAACCGATCACGGCGAAAACCGCGCACGAATGGGGAGTGGTTGCCGAAGTTGTGCCGAACGGTAAGGCGCTCACTCGAGCGCGGGAATTGGCCAACTTGTACTTGAAGGCTCCCGAAGTCACCCGCCGCAATACCCGCGTACATTTCATTCAACCCTTGAAAGAACGCATTATCCGGGAAGTGGGCTATGGACTGTCGCTCGAGGGAGCGTCGGCAGCCGCGCTCGTCAAATCAATGCAAGCCAAGAGTGAACCTGTCGCTCAGAAAGAAAAGGTCGCATAAAGCGCACCGAACGTACTGGGCGTTAGGCCGGGTGGCCCATGCTAAATTTCGCGTTCTTTGCGAAATTTGGAGTGGGGATGTTGGACGCACGTTAAAACCGGGGACAGACGGGACTGACCTCAATTTCTGGAGCAGCAAAATCAGGTGAACGTCCCGTCTGTCCCCACGCTTCCGCTGGAGCCGCGCAGGAGGTAGACGCTTCGACGCGATGTAGAGTCTGCGGTGATCGAAGAAACAGCGCGACTTGACGAGTCTTATACTCAGGTTCCGCTAAAGCATTTAGCCTCTTGTCGAACGGAAGCCTCAAAGATGAACGATCAACAAAGGGAGGAGCAGTATTCTGAAGTGCGAGATCGGAAGATCCGTGCGGCACTGGATCAGCATTGGGCGGCGTCCGATGCCAACGATTTTGAAACGGAGCACCGCATCTATCACGAGGACACGGTGCTGGACTATCCGCAGTCAGGCGAGCGAACCCGCGGTCGACGCAACATACAGAACCAACGCGCTAGTCAGCCGAGCAAAAAACGGTTTACCGTCCGACGAATCATCGGCGGCGGTGATCTTTGGATCACCGAATTCATCCTGACCTATGACGGCAAGCCGTCCTACACCGTGAGCATCATGGAGTTCAGGGGCGACAAGGTTGCTCGGGAAACCCAGTACTTTGCGGACCCCTTCGTCGCTCCCGCATGGCGCGCTCAATGGGTCGAACGGATGGGCACATAATCTCGGCGCGAGAATTCCCTAACGACACCGCCATTTGCAGCGCAGCATGGGGGACGTTCACCGGTTTTTGCGAATTAGAATTTGTTGAACGTCCCCTCTGCCCCCATATTCCGCTTCTACTTTCCCGCATTTCCGGCTTCGGACGACCCACGCAAGGTAGGACGCGCCCGAGAAAGCCTTACACCATGTCGCGCGCATTGGCGCGTAAGGCCGGTCCATCCCTGGTAGAGAACGACTTGTCTAGTATCAGCCTTGAAAGGTTTCAATTATCCCGTATAGTTGAAGAATTCGTGGGCAACGACCGCCTGTCGTCCGAACACATTGATGAGCTTTGGGAGAAACTCTATGGCCAACATGAAGCAGATTGCCCAGATGGCCCGAGTCTCTATCGGCACAGTCTCACATGTGCTCAACAATTCCGCAGGCGTACGAGAGCACCTACGAAGGCGGGTGCTTCAAGCCGTGCAAACTGCTCGCTATCAGCCCAACCAACTTGCACGTGGGTTGAGGCGCGATAAGACCGACATGATTGGAATGATCATTCCAGACATTACGAATCCCTTCTTTCCGGCTGTGGTCCGAGGAGCCGAGGACGTTGCTTTCTCAAACAGCTACCGTTTGATCCTATGCAATACCGACAATGACCATTCCAAAGAACTGGCGCACTTGAACGAATTGCACACGTATCTGCCGGCTGGTCTAATTGTGATTCCTTCCAACTTCAGCGACCTCACCGTGCAGGCGGAGCGATATCGGCGGGCTGGCACCGGCGTGGTTTGCGTGGACCGGCTTCCAAAGAATTGGAGTGGCGACAGCGTGACAGCTGATAATGAACAGGGAGCCTACGACGCGACTCGCTGTCTGGTTAAGTTAGGACATACCAGGCTGGCTACAATCACAGGACCTCTCCATCTCACAAATGCGAAGGAGCGCCTTAGCGGTTTTAAACGAGCAATGCGCGAAGTGAAGTTGCTCCTGAATCCCGAATATGTGCAGGAGACAACTTTCGACAAGCGCGGCGGCTATTTAAAGACTCTTACCCTTCTGCGTCTGCTTCCCCGGCCGACCGCGATTTTTGCCGGCAACGACATGATTGCCCTGGGGGCTCTTCTCGCAATTCGGGAGCTAGGTCTAAATTGCCCGAAAGATGTGTCGCTGATTGGTTTTGATGACCTTGATCTCGGCGAGACGACCGATCCCTCGCTTTCCTCGGTGTCGCAATCCGGATATCAGCTTGGCACGAGGGCTGCGAGCATTTTGCTCGATCGGATACAGGGGGATAAAAGTCCTGCGAAGCATCTTGTTCTGGAGACTTCTTTGGATCTGCGAAACTCCGTCGCGCCTCCGCCAAGCGGAAACAGAGTAACCAAGCCGCTGAAGAGACGGAACCGGAGGGACGGACAGGAAACCGTGCACGCTACTTCCTGAGCGATGCCAGAAGAAAATTCTCTTGCGCGCGTCCGCGTTGAAGAGCGATCCAAGTGAGATACAGGAGAGAGTTGACATCACCCCGATAGGGTTTTCTTGACAAGGCAATTGAATGGCGCGTATAAGGTTCGCTGTCAATTGAAACGTTTCAAAGAATGATTCAAGTCAGAGGCAGGGTTCGGATGCCACGGAAAGAACGTTCATTCATGAAATCAGAAATGTTTAGAAGAAAGCGACTGGTCTTCCTGGCTGCGATCGTTTCCCTAATTGCGGGATGTCTGCAGGCCCAGCAAGGTCGCTACGTGGTTATCGATCAGGATGCGATCGGGCCCGCCGGCACCGATATGAACTCGATCCTCGTCTTCCTGCAATCTCCGAACGTCAATGTGCTTGGGATAACGGTTGTCACGGGTGACGGATGGCGAAATGAGGAGGTGGCGCACACCCTGCGGCTTCTGGAGTTAGTGGGGCGCACGGATGTGCCGGTGGTATCGGGAATGGACCGGCCGATGGTCCGGACAAAGGAGTGGACAAGCCTCTGGGAGCAGATGTACGGCAAAGTCCTCTATCAGGGCGCCTGGACGATGCCGCGGTCTTCGCATAATCCTGACGAAGTGCCCAATCTGCCTGAAGGCAATCCCACAACCAAAGCGTTGACTGAAGATGCCGCGCACTTTTTGATCCGGATGGTCCGCAAGTATCCGCACCAGGTAACGATCTACGCGGCAGGGCCGATGACTAACATAGCAGCCGCGATCATCTCTGACCCGCAGTTTGCATCGTTGGCGCAAGAGTTAGTCATCATGGGTGGAAGCATCAATCCACACACCGACGATCCCGAATATGTGAATAGTCCCAGGCATGAATTTAATCTTTGGTTCGATCCCGAGGCGTCCAGCATTACTCTTCGTGCGCCGTGGCCGAAGATTTCTGTGACTACGGTGGATGTCTCGATCGAAACGCACTTCACCCAGGAAATGCTGGCGGAAATTGGCAAATCCAACGAGCCGGCAGCCCAATACGTCGCCCGTTACACACGCAAGCCCGGCGATTATCTTTGGGACGAATTGGCTGCGGCTGCGTGGCTCGATCCGAGCCTGATTACCCGCGAACGCTATGTGTATATGGATGTCAGCACCGATAAAGGAATTAGTTACGGAGATACGATCGTGTGGAGCGATCGTGATAAACCGGCGATCCCTTTGCAAAAAGTGCATGCGCAAATGGACGTAGATTGGCCGAGGTTCCAAAAGATGTTTGTCCAGCTTATGTCGTCCCCCACGCACAACGCACAAAATCCCCAGATGCCACGTGAGGCATCTGGGGGCGGAAAACAATAAATGCTAAACGAGATCGGGACCGGTAAGAATAACTGGGAGGCAGCTAGTCGTTCGATACGAAGTCACCAAAATGGGGGATATCACGATGCTGACTAAAAGGGCGTTACTGGGTGCGGCGTCTGCGTTTGTGCTTTTGATCTGTCCGCAGCTATATGGTCAAGCCAACGGAAGTTTGAGCGGCACCGTCTCGGACAAGACGGGATCCGTAATCTCCGGTGCAACTGTCCGGGCCACTTCCCAAGGCACCGGGATTTCGCGCGAGGCCAAGACCGACGAGTCCGGGCACTACCTGATTCCCTTCCTGTCGGTAGCAGATTACACGATTCAAGTCGAAGCCTCGGGCTTTCAAACTACGCGACAGAAAGACGTTCGGCTGCAAGTGAATGAGTCCCGCGAAGTGAACTTTGTCCTCGTACCCGGGGCAGTCACAGAAAATGTCGAGGTCAGCGCAGACGTAGTTGCCGTGGAGACCACGAATCCCAGCCTGGGGCAAGTCATCACCTCACAGCAAGTTGCGGAACTTCCTTTGAATGGCCGTGACTTTGTGCAGCTTGCCACCTTGACGCCCGGAACCGTACAGGAAACCAATCCCACCAGCTTTTTCAACGGCGGACCCAGCAGCGAAGTCTCCGCGCGAGGGTCGTATTCGCTTTCCGTAGGCGGATCGCGGGCTCAGTCCACGGATTGGTTGCTGGATGGAAACGATAACAACGAGTTGACGGCCGGGGGCATTGCGATCCTGCCCTCGATCGATGCTATCCAGGAATTTAAAGTTCTCACTTACAACTATTCCGCTGAATACGGCACCCGGGCGGGTCCTACGGTTTTGGTGACCACGAAATCCGGATCAAACCAGATTCACGGATCCGTATTTGAGTTTTTCCGTAACACAAAACTCGACTCCAGAAGCTATTTCGCGAGTTCCAAAGAACAATTCAATCTCAATCAATTTGGATTTGCCTTGGGCGGTCCCATTATCAAGGACAAAACTTTCTTCTTCGTTGACTACCAGGGTAAGCGGCAGCGGCACGGCACGCCATTCGTCGGTTTGGTTCCGACACCGGCGATGATGGCCGGGGATTACAGTTCGGACCCGTTTGGGGTGGCACGGCCCGGTTGGGATCCTGTGACGCAGCAGCCGCGCCCTCCTAATGCCGACGGGTTAGGCAACATCTCTAATCCCTATTCTGGAACGCCATTTGAATGCGACGCTTCTGGTAACCCAATTCCAGGTGGCGCCGGCGGCCTACAGACTGGCGGGACCTTTTGCAACAAGATCCCCTCCAATATGTTCGATCCGATCGGCGCGCAAATGATCAAGCTCTATCCCGCCAGCAATGCCAGCAATCCGAGTTCGCAATATAACTACACCGATGTGCCGGTGAGAAAGCTGAATGAAGACGAATTTGACATCCGGCTGGATCACACCTTTTCCAGTAAGGACTCGATCTTTGCGCGATTCAGTTACGATCAGGCCACTTCGTTTATTCCTGGCGGTGCTCCAGGATTTGCCGAACAGAACGCATTTGCCAGCACGCAGAGCATCACCAATCACGGACGGAACGCCGCAATCTCTGAAACGCACATAATTTCCAGTAAGACCATCAACCAGTTCAATGCGGGCTACAATCGAATTTTCAATCACATTCTTTCGTTTGGGAACCGCAGCTGCGAGGCGGCGAAACTCGGAATTCAGAACGCAAACCTGGCCAGCGCGTGCGATCAATACACTGGCTTGCCTGCGAGTTTGAATCAATCAACGAAGGACTGCATCAGTTGCGGACTGACTTCCACGCAATTGTTCGGCGGCTATTATTCGTTGGGCGACCGTGCCTTCGCGCCGTTTCAGGGCGGAACTGACATCTACTCCGTCTCCGACGCAGTGAACCTGACGCGTGGCAGCCACAGCATCAGCATCGGTGGAGGCATTCGAATCAATCAGATGAACATCCTGACCAACGGTTTTCAGGATGGCTACTATCTACTCTTTGGTTCGTACACCGGTGACGCTTCAGCCGACCTGCTGCTGGGCCAGGTCGGTGGGGCCATTCACGATCAGACATTCAAAGGAGCTACCACCGGACGCCGCTGGAAGTTGTTTCGGCCTTACGTTCAGGATGACTGGAGAGCCACAAAGAATCTGACCATCAACGCCGGGCTGGCCTGGGCGCTGGTCACGCCCACCTCCGAAGCCCAGAATCGGCAAGCGAACTTCGACTTTGCGACCGGGAAATTTCTAACTCCGGGCCAGAACTCAGATGGCCGGGTGGGCGTGCAGCTTGACAAGACAGCATTTGAACCCCGCATCGGGCTAGCGTGGAAGCCATTTGGCAGTGAGAAAACCGCGGTTCGGGCAGGATACGCGATGTTCCACGATTCTTCCTGGAATCAGGGATCGATCGGACTGTGGCAGAACCCGCCTTTCTATGCGGAGACTGATAACTTCAATGGCCTCTGCCCCTTTCAAAACGCGGCCTCCGTTAATCCGCTCGACTGTGGGCTGGCACGAAGCTTCCTTCCGGGTTTTCTCAATCCTCCCGATCCGTATCACTTCACCGGGACACTTCAGTCGCAGAATACCAACTTCAAAATAGGGCGAGTGCAGCAGTTCACCCTGAACATCGAGCGTCAATTGCCGGGGAACATCGTCCTCACGACGGCATATGCGGGCTCTCGGAGTGCGCACATCCTGGTGGACGGAATTAATTTAAACGTCGCGTCACCCACCGCGTGTTTCCAAACCATCAGTGGCGTTGCCAATCCGCTCTATGATCCCAATTATCATTTGGGCTGCGGCGTGGCCAGCGTTCCCTGGGGATTCCCGACGTTCCCCTCTCCTCCGGTTATAGCCAACCTCAATGATGTTGGCGCCGCGCGATACGATTCGCTTCAAGTCAAAGCTGAGACTAAGAGCGCAAGGCATGGACTGTACGCATTGATTGGATATACCTATGCGCGCAATTTAGATTCAGGGTTTCCTGACAATGTGGGCACAAGCACGGGCGCCACCTATTGGCCGCTGCCCGGAACTCAGCACGCGGACTGGGCACTCTCGCAAGTAAATCTGAAGCACAATTTCACTGCCAGCGTGACCTACGATTTACCGTTCGGTAAAGGCAAACAGTTCGGTGGCAATTGGAGTGGGGTGACAAACGCCATCTTCGGAAACTGGGAATTGGATGTCATTGAAAGAGTCATCTCTGGATTCCCGGTCTTCGTTTATAACAGCGTGGATAACTCCGGGGTAGCCTTTAACGAGGGAGGAAATAACTGGAACAGACCGGATCAGGTTTGCGATCCTAAAGCCGGCAGTCCAACGTTAGGAAAGTGGTTCAACACGCAATGCTTTGTGGGGGCCGCTCCGGGCAAATTGGGAGATGCAAGTCGGACGCCAGTCTACGGCCCGGATTTCGTAAACACTGATTTCTCGGCGATCAAACATTTCATCCTGCCCTACCGAGAAGGCATGGGGTTGGATTTTCGAGCTGAGTTTTTCAACCTCTTCAACCACGCTCAATTTGGATTGCCGAATGCAGACCTCGCAGGTTCGGCCGGAACGTTTGGGCTGATTAACACGAGCGTCAACAATCCGCGGCTGATTCAGTTTGCTCTGAAACTTAATTTTTAGTTGGGGCAGGTGCCGCGCATTGAGGGGGAAGGCGGTAATGAGTCGAGGACTCGTAGGTCTGGCGGCGTAATTTGCCAGACTTGGTGAGTCCTCACTCATTCGCCTCTTTGCCAATGCGGATTTAAAAATGAAAATCCCAAAGCTGACTATCAGCAGCCTGAATCGCTCTTTTCCTCTTGTCTGTAGTTCTTTTCTCTTTCTCGGCACGTTTGCGATCCTTTCGACTTTGGTCGCATTCGGGGACGAGTGGAAGGCCAGGCATACGCTCGTTCCACCAAATGGGATCATGAATTTGTCCGAGTTGCCAGGACCGGACGAGGTTTTTTTCCCAGGTCCGGAGGATGCAGCCACCAGCGCCACTTGGCTTGAACAGCTGAAGGCGTGGCGAGCGGATCGCCGCACTCGCATTCGCTACGATGGCAGCCAATTCGAGCGGCCGGAGCTGGAGTGGACGCAGCACGTCTTTTCGCAAGTCCAACTCCTGATCTGGGACCGCGATCTCTACGATTTTGAGCACGCCCAATACACAGTTGACCGGTTCTTGGACAAGACTGAAAGCCGCATCGGACCCATCGACGCGGTGCTGATTTGGCACGTCTATCCGAACCTTGGAGTCGATAGTCGCAACCAGTTCGACCTGCTTCGTGATCTTCCAGGAGGCGTTCCGGCACTCCGCGAGGTGGTGAAGCAGTTTCACAGCCGGGGTGTGAAGGTTTTTTTCCCATTCATCAAGTGGGATCAGGGAACGCGAGAGGAAGGAGAGGCGGCGGCGCTGGCAGCCTCCCAACTGTTGAACGAGATTGGGGCGGACGGAATCAACTTTGACACACTGGAGAGTGTTCCTGCCGAGTTTCGGGAGGCCTCGGACGCTACGCGTCATCCTCTCGCTCTCGAACCGCAGTTCGAGCCGCGCGACGAATCCCTTTCATGGACAAGCATCGCCTGGAACGACTGGGTTGTCTGGGAAGGCAAACCGTACCCGTTCGTGCCCATGGTCGACAAAAACAAATGGCTTGAGGCTCGGCATGCCGTCGCGGTCACCGATCGTTTCACTCGGGACAAGACAGACAGTTTGCAACATGCCTTCTTTAACGGCGAAGGGTACGCAGTCCTTGAGAACCTCTGGGGATTTTTCTATGCCATGAATCCCAATGACGCAGAGGCTCTGTTGCGGTTTACTCGCATCGAGCGCGCGATGGCAGGCAACCTTCACAGCCAAGACTGGGAGCCGCACACTCCCACGGTTCAGCCGGGCGTGTTCGCCAGCAAATTTCCTGGAAAAGCGGGCGTCCTTTGGACAATAGTCAATCGCAATGAGTATGCCGTATCAGGCGAGCAACTCCGCCTGCCACGCACGGAAGGAATGCACTACTACGATCTCTGGCACGGAATTGAACTCACACCCGAAGTCGAAGGTCAAGAAGCCGTTCTGAACTTCGGCTTAGATGGCCGCGGCTTCGGCGCCATTCTAGCTTCTACCGACGCTGCGCCCGTGGGAGCGATACACGATCTCCTTGTCTATACGGCCGATCGATCGAAACATCCTCTGGCAAGTTACTCGCGAGAATGGAATCCCGTCCAACAGAGAATAGTTGAGATCAATCCCACTAAAACCGCGCACCAGGCGCCTGCGGGGATGGTCCGCGTGCCCGAGGGGGACTACGATTTTAAGGTGAGTGGTATTGAAATTGAAGGCGGCAACGATCCAGGCGTCGATGTGCAATATCCGTGGGAGCAAACCCCGCGTCGCTTCCACGATCACGGTGTGCACCTGAAGAGCTTCTTCATTGACCGTACGCCCGTGACGAATGCGGAGTTTAAAGAGTTCCTCGTCAAGAGCAACTACCGTCCCCAAGACGACCATAATTTTCTGCGTGACTGGAAAGATGGGGCCTACCCCGCGGGCTGGGAGAACAAGCCAGTAACGTGGGTCTCGATTGAGGATGCGAGAGCTTTCGCCGCCTGGGCGGGAAAGCGACTCCCGCACGAATGGGAGTGGCAGTACGCGGCCCAGTCAACTGACGGCCGACTCTATCCTTGGGGAAACGAATGGAAAGCAGATGCGGTCCCGGCTGTGGATCACGCGCGTGCGCCGCGCCCCCCGTCGAGCGCTGACGCCTTCCCCCAAGGTGCGAGCGCGGTTGGAGTTCTTGACCTGGTGGGCAATGTCTCGCAGTGGACTGACGAGTACCGGGACCAACACACGCGCGCCGCCATCATTCGAGGAGGTGCGTACTATCAGCCGCGGGGCTCGATCTGGTATTTTCCCCAGACCTATCGCTTGGATGAGCACCAAAAGTATCTTTTAATGTCACCCGGTCGAGACCGCGCCGGTACTATCGGGTTTCGCTGCGTTGTTGATGCTCAATAGAACGAAGGCTCGACATCGAGGCAGTTCGTGAAGGGCTTGATGACTGGTTGAACGTAGGAGAGGCAGTACGACAAAACGCTTCAGAGGTGTGTCGCGACAATGAGCGGATCACTGCAATCCTTGCATGGTCAGCTAAGCCCTCAATCCAAGAACGTTCCCGTCCCAATCCAGAACGCCGCCAAGCCCCGCAAATTTCTCTTGAATGTGCGTGTTACCACATACTGCCGGCCATCTTTCATCTGAAGCTGATACTCCCCCGTCGCGCACGGACGAATATGCTGTACGAACGCAGCATTGACCAGCACGGATCGATGGATTCTTACAAACCCATACGGCTTCAGCTTCTCTGTGATCGCCGAAATCGACTCGCGCAGCAGATCCGACCCTGTGTCTCGCCGCAGCAGCACGTAGTTGCCTTCGGCCTCCACCACACTGACATCCCGCGGATCGATAAACAAAATCCGCCCGTTGCTCTTGATGCCGATTTTCGAACAGTACTGTCGTGTGATCGCGCTCAGATGCGGCATGAACTCGATTAGTCTTACGGCGCGCTCGCTCGCCGATCTCCGCGACGCGAAGTCCAACGCCTGGTTCACGCGCTCTTCGGAAAAAGGTTTTACGATGTAATCGACTGCGTGTCGTTCAAAAGCGGCGAGCGCATGCTCTGCATGCGCGGTGACGAAGACAACCGACGGCAGCGCCCCTTCGCAATGCTGCAGACGATTCAATAACTCCAGTCCGGAACGCTCCGGCATACTCACATCGAGCAGCATGACGTCATAATCTTCATTCGCCAGCCGCTCTTGCGCTTCGATCGCGTCATTGGCGGAGTCGAAGCGTTCCACATCGGCCCGCTCGGTCAATATCTGCGCCAAGGCACTGCGGGCCAGCGGTTCGTCATCGACGATAAGAACACGCATAGCAGATTCGGCCTCTATGAAACAGATTCTAGTTGCCGTCGCCCTTGGGGGCTGACTTGCGCCGCTCCCAAGACTGGCACACACAGCACCACTGTTGCCGTGCGGTCTTCCAATATCTGGAACCGCATACTGGCATCCCCGGAATACAAATACTTCAGCCGGGCTTCCGCATTGCGCAACCCAACTCCCGTTCCCGTGGATCTCCCACCTCCCACGCTGTTCCTCAACTTTACTGTGAGCGTCGCTTTCTCCGCGCTCGTCGCAATCTCCAGCCAGCCTCCCTCTCGTGAAGCGGCAATCCCGTGTCGAATCGCATTCTCCGCCAGCGGCTGCAGGATCATCTGAGGCACCAGCAATCGACATGTGTCCGGCGCCACTATCCAATCCACTCTCAGCCGATTCCCCAGCCGCATTTTTTCCAGGTCGAGGTACTCCCTCACAAACTTCAATTCGTCCTCGAGCGGAATCAAGTCTGAACTGCCGCGGTCAAGCGCTTTGCGCAGCAAATTCGAGAGCTTGATGATCATCGCCTTCGCGCACTTGGCGTCGCTGTCGACCAGGGTTGCGATGCCGTGAAGGGTATTGAAAAGGAAGTGCGGATGCAGTTGCATCTTCAAGGCTTGCAATTCGCTCGCAGCCAGCGCCTGCTGATACTCGTATCGCTCACGCTCCTCCCGCTGCAAGCGCTTTAGGTAGTTGTAGGCGTGCGCCGCGACCACGATCGCAACATAGATAAAGACTTGGTCGGCGAATCCGTTGCGAATCATGTCCACCCAGGATTGAAACGACCGCGGCAGAAATTTCTGCGTCGCGTCGTCGAAGGGAGGCACCAGCGCCCACATCAGGCTGCTGTGCAGCACCACAAATGGCGCCGCACCCAGCAACCACAACAGCGCATAGCGAACCCGATGGCTCGAGTAACTGATGTACTTCCCGACCAGAAGGAAAATAGGCGGCGTCCAAAACGCCAACGCGAAGCCGCGCAGCGCCGCTCCGAATGCCAGGTCGCCCAGCCACGCCCAAAAATGTTGCCGATTAAAAGGCCGGTATTGCAGCCCCATCAACAGCGCGAACCCGCACCAGAACGCAATCGACATCAGGTACGCCCGGGCGATTCCGCGCAGGGACGGCGATTTCATGGCGTCATTGTACTTCGTTATGCTTACAGCGGTGCGTGTAAACCAGAAAGAAACGGCGATTGCATTCCAACGTACATTTTTAAGGGACGATCATATTGTTTCTGCCGCCAAGAAGGCCGGGGGCAGTGCCAGATGCAGACCACGCACCGACCCCGGTGTAGAGTCTTATTGCCCTCGCACGAACCCGTGCGCCACGCCGCTCGCATCCACCAGATAACCGGTGATAGCTCCCGAGGGCGTGTTGGTCAGCGGAAATGTGCCTTGGCCGGGGCCGGTTCCCGCCCCGGGGGCATCGAATCTGACGATTCCTCCCGTCGCTGACCGTGCGAAGCCGTGCGCCACTCCGCTGGCATCGACGTCGTATCCCGTTACCGCGCCTGAGGGATTAATCCCCTGGACAAATGTGCCCTGGCCGGCAGCACTCCCCGCTCCAGATATGTTGATTACAGTGAACGTGCCATTCGCAGCGCGCACGAACCCGTGTGCCGCGCCGTTCGCATCAAACGCGAATCCCGGAATCGTGCCTTGCTCGTTTACTCCCGCCGGATCGGTTCCTTGCCCCGGCCCCGTGCCCGCTCCAGGAGCATCAAAGCTCGTGATTGTTCCGTCGAACATCCGCACGTAACCGTGCAACACGTTATTCGAATCGATGGAGGGCCCAGTGAGTGTCGCCGCGGTGTTGAGACCAATCACCGATGCCGTGCCCGTGCCTTGCCCTGCGCTCGTGCCTGCTCCCGGTGCGTCGAAGATCGTGAACGTGTCATCCGGCGGCAGCAGGTAAGCGTGCGCCACCATCGCCGAATCAAAGAAGAATCCGGCGACCGTCCCCGTAGCATTGATGTTGTAACCGAACGTGCCTTGCCCCGGAGCCGTTCCCGCACCCGGCGCATCGATGATCGTGAATGTCCCAACGGCTGTGCGTTCGAAGCCATGCATAACCCCACTCGGGTCAATGGAATACCCCACGACTACACCGGCGGGATTCAGGCTGAACGCAAACGTTCCCTGGCCCATGGCCGCGCCTGCGTCCGGAGCGTCGAACGTAGTAAACCCGCCATGAGCAGAACGCAAGAATCCGTGCGCTACTCCGCTTCCGTCCATGTAATATCCAAAAGCTTGCCCCGATGCGGTGATGCCCTCAGCCAGCGTGCCCTGGCCTGCAGCTGTACCCGCACCCGGAGCTTCAAATGTGGTGATGCTCTGCGCATGCATTAAACCACATCCTAGGATGAACGAACCCATAAGCTTCCACGCGTACAATCGATTCATAACTTTTCTCCTCAGATCAGTTCGGTTGCGTTACCTTTGCAAATGGAGGTACCTGGAAATGTCGACGCTCGCCTCGCGGGAACCGCGTTCTATCAACCAGATTTCGTCGAGCGCACCGTAGCCGCGTTGATGAGCGGATTTGGACACCTCGCAGGCTTTCGCCTCCGCCCATCGGCAAACGTTGGGGCTGTCAGCGCCTTGGCAGAAGCAATAGAGCGTGTATTCGTCAAAAGACCTCGTCCCGGTGCGCACTAGATAGGCCCGGTTGCGATACGGGCTGAACCCGACCAGATACCATGTGTGGCACTGCGGGCATTCCACGCAATGGCGGATGCGGAATGACATTCACAGGAGTGTTCCGCATGCAGGTTTCCACCCGCGTGTACTCATGGCGAGATTTTGCCGAAAAATGACAAGACCGGCGAAAACAGGTGTGAGCTTACAAGCAGCAGTAACAGAATGCGGCGTCCACAGTGGCGTGTGCACGCACAATACCTCAATCGGGCAGCATATTGAGTTGTCCTGTATGAAAAACGCAAACTCTGCCGAAGAGATCTACAGAAAACCGAAGACTCACCGGGGTGGAACGATCCACGGCTTCTTGGCACGCAGCCAAGCAAGCGCGAGCTGAGCAGGTGTCACCTTCCTCTTTTCCGCGAATTTGCTGAGCAGATCAACCAACGCCTGGTTAGCTTTACGGTTCTCCGGGTTAAAGCGTGGGATGGTGTTGCGGAAATCCGTCTTATCGACTTCGTATCTTCGTTGATCTTGCCTGTCAGAAAACCCTTACCAAGCGGAGCAAATGGAAGGAATCCGATCCCGAGCCCTTCAAGCGTCGGCAACACAGCTTCTTCCGGCTGCCTCCACCGGAGCGAGTACTCGCTCTGAGGTGCGGTGACCCGCTGAACCGCGTGTGCGCGACGGATAGCGGGCCTAAGTTAAAACTCATTCCCAGGCAGCCGAGTCTGATCGCGGATACTTCCAGGTTGCCGTTTCCAAGTTTGGGTTTCTGTATTGTTTCTCCTTCGCGGTTTTTTTTCCCTCATCTCCAAGGCTAAGGTCAAGCGTTGTGGAACCTGTATCCTGATCCTTCCGATTCGTTGCCGATTCATTGCCTATTCCTGTCGCTCCCTACGATTTCGTGCAGATCTATTCCCGATTCAGCGCTATTCTTAATCCACGAAGGAGCAGGTCGTGATACACGCGGGAAATCAGAAGATTACAAGCAAAGAGCAGCCTCCAAGCGTTGGTGAGTTGACGGGAGAACTCCGGCGCAATATGTTTTAGCTTCCCTCTCTTTCACATACATGACCAAAACACAGAGACCAAGCCGGTTTGCGGTGATCCTTGCCTTCGGGCTGGTGTATTTATTTTGGGGATCGACTTATCTAGCGATCGACATTGCGGTGCAGACGATTCCCCCGGCGCTGATGTGCGGTCTGCGCTTTTCGATAGCCGGGGTGGTGATGCTCGCCGTGTGCGCGGCAATGGGGCGCAAGGTCTGGTATTCGGCGAAACAGATTGCGTTGTCGGCGGTGGTGGGGATTTTGTTGCTCATGGGCGGCAACCTGACGCTTTCATGGGCTGAGCTGACGGTGCCCTCGGGGTTGGCGGCTCTGATTATCGCAATTACGCCGCTCTGGTTTTTGGTGCTGGACTCGCTGCTGCTCGGCCATCATCGCATTTCGGGCCGAGGTAAGGCGGGGCTTGCGCTGGGGATTGCGGGACTGTTCGTGTTGTGTTGGCCGGAACTGCATTCGACGTCTGCGATGGGACGGCGCGAGTTCTGGGCTTCGCTGGCGCTGCTGGGTGGATCTTTCTTGTGGGCGCTGGGATCGGTGCTGTCCAAACGATGGCAGTCTGGCATGGACGTGTTCAGCGCGACCGCATGGCAAGTAACGGCGGCGGGCGCGGCGAATTTTTTGTTTGCTTTCGCGGCCGGAGATTTCTCGCGAGCCACGTGGACCACACGCGGAGTGAGTGCGGTGCTTTATCTTGTGGTGTGCGGATCATGGATTGGATACACGGCATACATCTGGTTGCTGGAGCACGTGCCCACGTCGAAAGTATCGACGTATGCCTATGTGAACCCGGTGGTCGCGGTCTTTCTGGGTTGGCTGGTTCTGCACGAGCGGGTGGACCGCTTCATCGTGATGGGGAGCGTGATTGTAGTGCTATCGGTAATTCTAGTGACGAGTGCGAAGGTGGAGGAGAAAGAACTATCGGCGGTAGAGGCGACCGCAAATTGAGATACATCGATGGATATCGATGTATCGAAAGAGGGTGAGGCGCCGCCATGGTCGGTTATTCCTTGGGGAACTCTCTATGTCCCGGGTGATGTTCCGGGCGACAGGGGGATCGTTAGCTCAGACAGTCCGCCAAGGAGTGCGTCGAGAATTCGCAGCATTTCGCGCGAGGCACCGGCGCAGACGCCGTGCGGGGAGTTTATCTCGTGGTTGATGTGCACCAGATCGCGGTAATATACGACTGAATCCGGTAGCACCACGCTTGGTGTCAGGTGGTTAAGCCACTTATTGAAGATGCTGAGGTAGTTCTGCAGGCTGTGATCCGGGTTGAATTCGAAGGTTCCTCGGCGCTGCGAAATATATCCGCTCTGGCCTTGTATTAAGCTATAGAGAACCCCTTCAAGGATGCTTCCCGCCAGGATCACGACAGTCTTCTCATTCTCAGCCGCCGCTGCGGACAAGAGCTCCTGCAGATCCCTGACGAGGATTTCGCGGTGGCGCGTACTATTAGATGGGATGAAGTCAAAGTGCGGGTTTCTCAGATGGGTACACTGATCGCAAATAGACTTCAGGGTATCTGTCATCGGACGACCGTTGCAGAACCAGGTTCGAATAGCCTGGCGCAGTTTTCTCCTCGAACTTCAATACCTGGTAGAACGAGCCGCCCCGGAACAGAAGGAAGCCAGGCTTGCCAGCTTGTAGGTCGTTAAAGAACGTAAAGTTACGCAGTCCGACTAGTGATAGCGGAACCCACCTTTGATTAGTCTCGAAGTGGATCAATCCTCGGCAATTCTCAGAGTCGGGAGATTCCCACGTCTTCACGAGACCGACTTGGGGTCTAGAGTCGCCCCACGAAGAGAGAAGTTCCTTCACGGTTTTTGTCTTTGCCTGATCGGCGTCCACATACCAGCCTTTAATAAGGCCCGGGGGCTCTGTCACTATATTTAACGTCTTCAGGATCGTTTCGCTAAGGAAAGCCTTGTCGAAGTGGAGAATTTCTGGTGCTTCAAAGAATCTGGCAACTTCGTTCGCTCCCGAGGCGAGGAGATCCGAGAAGTGCTCAACTGATGTCGCACTAACTTCTACCAACGGTGGCCCCTGAGAGCCAGTCTTCCAGAGCAGCGGAACAGTGTCCGGAACAAAATGGTTCAGGCGCGGACCGGAATACAAAAGGAGCAAATGTTGAAGGTCGCTGGAGACCGACTTTCCGAACCACACCGCGAGGGAAAGGTGGTATCCCGGACGGTTCCCAGCGTAGGCCTCGATCAGATCCTCCATGAGTGATCGCAGTCTCGCCTCGGCGCCCCTCTCCGTCAGGTTTAGCCGTGCTACGTCAGCCATGTTGGATAGTCTACTGCAAACGACAAGGGCTGATCCATTACACCCCAGCAGTAGCGATGCCCTCGTTTATAGGTTACTTTGAGGCTTCCTAATCTTCCTCTTCGGTTAACAGGTCAACGAGGTGGCCGCGGATGGCGAAGGTTTGTTTGGGTCCGCCTATCGGCTCGAAGCTCACGCGGGAGGGATTTCGTTGCCAGCTGGGGACAGGACAGGCGGCGGAATCCGCGGCAGCTTTCGTTTCTATATTGCCAGTGCGTGCGTCATCGAGCAGCTTTTTTAGAATTGGCTTGCGGCGGTTGATTTGGGCAACGACGGCATAGAGTTTCTTGCCGTCGTCAGACACGCCGCAGTATGCCGCGTAGTCGCGATACCAACTGGCCGCCGAACCCGCTGCGTCGAAGTCGGGAAGGTTGATGGGAGAGATGTGTCCGGTGACGCGATCGACCAGCAGCCATCCTCCGCGTTGCCACTGCCAGTGCGGAGGGGAGGCCGATTCCTGAGGGAGGCTGTCATTGACACGGAAGGCGCGGCGGACGACGAAAAGGCGGTCGGTAACTTCGTGAATTGCACCAAGGGTAAATTCCTTGAGATGGGCGTCGATTAAAAGTGGCCGGACTCTCAAAGTAAGCGGCAGAGTAAGCGGCAAAGTACGCGGCAGAGCAATCGGCTGCTCGCCTTCCGGGCTGCGGGTGGAATCGGGACTCAACTGATCGGGACCCCACTGAACAGGGACCCATTTCCCGAAAGTAAGAGTGTGAGGTTTGGAGGCGGCAACTGCAACGGCGTGAGCGAGGAAAACAAAACCGATCAGCATCGTCAGAAGTCGGACTTCCCGGTGGCGGACCATGACTCAGGCTAAGCAGTCCCGAGGCAGAAGGACAAGGTTGGAAGTCACAATTGGTAGTTCCTATTCAAAAAGGGTTCCGAAGTGGGAAAGGCGCCGTCTCTTTAGTCCGCAGCATTCGTGGTTTCAGCGGGTACAAGATTGCGGTAAAATCAGCAGAAGTAATTGTCTGATGAAATTGTCTTCCGATTCCCGTCCGGTTGTAAGCCTTGAGGGACGGGCAACTCCCCAGCCAGAAACGGGTTCTGAACTAAATATGGTCAGTTTATGGCCGGCGCGGCGTCCTGCGCGGATTTTGGTGGTGGACGACCAGCCTAGTATTGCAGGCTTGATGAGCCAGTTGCTTACGATGCGCGGCTACGAGGTGGTGACAGCCGCCGATGCAGAGCAGGCCCAGGCTGAAGTACGGCAGCAGGCGCCGGACTTGATCCTGTCAGATGTGAGAATGCCAGGGAAGTCAGGGTATGAATTTTGTCGCGAGCTTAAGAGCGATCCCGCCACCCGGCTCATCCCCTTCGTATTAATTACTGGATTGACCGACAGCGCCGACAAACTGCGCGGGATTGAAGCAGGAGCAGATGATTTCCTGAACAAGCCCGTGCTGGCGGAAGAACTGACGGCGCGGGTGAAGTCGCTTCTTCGAGTAAAGGAATTTACCGACGAACTGGAGACTGCAGACTCCGTTCTATGCACTCTGGGATTGAGCGTGGAAAGCCGAGACCCTTACACCGAGGGACATTGCGAGCGGCTGGCATTGCGGGCGGCGGATTTAGGGCGGCATCTGGGGCTGGATGAGGATTCCATCCTTGCGCTGCGGCGTGGCGGGTTCTTGCACGACCTGGGCAAGATTGCTGTACCGGATGCGATTCTGAAAAAAGGCAGCGATCTTACTCTTCAGGAGTGGGAGGTCATGAAGCTGCATCCGGTGACGGGGGAGAATATCTGCAAGCCGTTGAAATCCCTGCGGCTGGTATTGCCCATCATCCGGCACCATCATGAGCACGCGGATGGATCGGGATACCCTGACGGGATGCGGGCGGATGAAATCCCGCTGCTTCCGAGAGTATTGCAGGTGGTGGATGTGTACGACGCGCTGCGTACGGCGCGGCCCTATAAGCCTGCGTTATCGCATGACCGGGCTGCGGAAACTATGCGCGAGGAAGCCCGCCAGGGCTTATGGGATGCAGAACTGGTCAACGAATTCTTCAGCATGCTGGTGGAACAACGCAGCGTGGCTTAGGGGACAGTTTCCGGTTTCGCGGTCCGTTCGTCGGATTTCAGCCTTGATGTCTGAGTTACGACGTACAATCGCAAGGATACTTTTCAGGCAACAGCTTTGAGGCTGGGGACATCTTAAGCCTTCCTTCTACTGCGGCAGGGGTTTGCGCGGGGAGATCGATCGAAAAATGACTTATAGCGTCGTCATTCCGGCCTACAACGAGGGGGAACGCCTGGCTCCCACGCTGGAGAAAGTGCTGGCATACGTGCATCAGCAGGGATGGGATGCCGAAGTCATCGTGGTGAACGACGGGTCGCGCGACAACACAGCCGATATTGTGCGGGAATTTGCGGCCAAGGATCCTCGGCTGCGATTGGTGGAGAATCCTGGCAACCGGGGCAAAGGGTATGCGGTGCGCAACGGAATGCTGGCAGCGCGAGGCGAGATTATTGTGTTCAGCGACGCGGATCTTTCTTCGCCAATCGAAGAGATCCCGAAATTGCTGGAGGCGATAAAGGCGGGTGCGGACATTGCAATCGGTTCACGGTGGCTGCGTCCCGAGCTGCAGATCCACAGGCAGTCGCTGCACCGGCAACTGTTTGGGAGAGTGTTCAACATTTTGAACCGGATTATCCTGGGACTGCGATTCAAGGATACGCAATGCGGCTTCAAGGCCTTCACGCGGAGGGCGGCCCAGACGATTTTGCCGCTGCAGCTGATTGAGCGCTGGGGCTTTGACCCGGAAATTCTTTTTCTGGCCCGGAAGTTCGGCTTCCGAATGCAAGAAGTTGCGGTACGGTGGGGACATGTGGGCGGAACAAGAATTAATCCCTTGATCGATGGGGCGCGCATGTTTCAGGAAATGGTACGCATCCGTTGGAATGATCTGACTGGGAAGTACGATGGGGCCTCCGCAAAGACCGCAAGGCCGGTGGAGGCTCTAGCGAAGACTCTCCCTGAGCGGCCCGCGCCACGAGTTTAGGCCGAATTCTGTTTGGCGCTTGAAGCCGATTCGTTCACCAAATCAACCACCCTGCATCCCATCTCAGAAGTGGTAGTAGCTTTCTGGTTGTTTCGAAGCAGGTCCGCGGTCCTGGCACCAGTATTTAAAACTTCTGCTACAGCATTCTCGATGCAGGCCGCTTCGCCCTCCAACTGAAACGAGTGACGCAGGAGCAATGCGACGGACAGAATTGCGCCCAGGGGATTCGCAATTCCCTTTCCGGCGATATCGGGGGCAGAGCCATGGACGGGCTCGTAGACACCGACTGGGCCGCCGATGCTGGCGGAGGCGAGCAATCCGAGCGAGCCTACGACTCCACCCGCCTGGTCCGAGAGAATATCGCCAAACATATTTTCGGTGAGCACCACATCGAAATCTTTGGGGCGTTGCACTAGCGACATCGCGGCGGAGTCGACGTACATGTGAGAGAGGTGGACGCCGGGATAATCTTTCGCGCAACGCGTGACTACTTCGCGCCACAGGCGGGAGCACTCGAGAACATTGGCTTTGTCGACGGAGAGGACTTTTTGCTTGCGCTTCGTTGCGAGATCGAACGCGACGCGAGCAATGCGTTCGATCGCCTGCTCGCCGTAGGTCATGGTGTTGGTGGCTACGCGGGAACCGGGCGCGCCCTCGATTGAGCGGGGCTCTCCGAAATAAAGGCCGCCCAGTAACTCGCGCACGAACATAATGTCGGTGCCACGAATCAGATCGGCGCGCAGCGGAGAACAATCTTCAAGCGCCGGAAAACAAATGGCTGGACGCAAGTTTGCATAGGCCCCGAGTTCGCGCCGCAAGCGCAGGAGTCCGGCTTCCGGACGCAGATGATTCGGATAGTGATCGTATGCGGGACTTCCCACAGCGCCGAGGAGTGCTGCCGAAGAAGACAGACAAGCTTGCAGCGTGTCAGGAGGCAGTGGATCATTGACGGCAGCGAGCGCCGCACCGCCGATATTTTTGTGCTGGAGTTGAAGCTGATGGCCGAATACTTCGGCGACGGATTGCAGGACGAGGACGGCTTGCTCAGTGACTTCGGGGCCGATGCCGTCGCCGGGGAGAATAGTAATTTTCAGGAGCATGAGGAAGTCAGTTTAACGGAAGGGCTTTCGCGCTGCACAATCATCTGCAACAAAACTTCCGGGCTTCGCCCAGATGGACAGCAGAGGGCGGCAGTCCCCACATGAATCGTTCACAGCTAGACGCCCCAGAGGTAGTCTTCCTGATCGTGATGCTCAGCGGAGACGGGTACCGGCAGGGAGATCGCGCTTGATTCCGCAGCCATGGGAAAAGGCTTGGACGATTCGTAACTTGAAGTGCTGGCAGCGGCAGCGGTCGAGAGCGGCTCAAACAGCGGAGTCGCGGAGCCCGCGGGCTTGTGAGTGTCGCGGATCAATTCCAAGAGGTGATGATCCTCGACGTGTTTGATCTTGTCGGCGAGGCGAACAAAGCGGCGATAAATGTCATCGAGCGCGCGGCGATCGAACTGATATCCGAGTTGTTCGCAACGAATGGCCAGCGCGTGACGGCCAGAGTGCTTGCCCAGCACGAGCTTTGAGTCGGGCACGCCAACGGACTGCGGCGTCATGATCTCGTAGGTAAGGGGATTTTTGAGCACGCCATCCTGGTGGATGCCAGCTTCGTGCGCAAAGGCGTTGCGTCCGGTAATCGCTTTGTTGGGCTGCACGGGCACGCCAGTAATTTCGCTCAGCATCTGACTGGCGGGAAACAGATGTTCTCCGACAATACCGGTCTCATAAGGATAGCGATCGTGGCGAACGCGCATCGCCATGACGATCTCTTCGAGTGAAGCGTTTCCGGCACGCTCGCCGATGCCGTTGATGGTGCACTCGACCTGGCGCGCGCCGGCGGCGATCGCAGCCATGGTATTTGCGACGGCCATGCCGAGATCGTTGTGACAATGAGCGGAGATGGTAACGTTCTCAATTCCCTTGACGCGGCGGCGGATGGTTGCGATCAGGTCTCCGAACTCGTTCGGTACGGTGTAGCCGACAGTGTCGGGAATATTCAGCGTGGTGGCTCCGGCTTCGACAACCGCGTCCAGCACCTGGCATAAAAATTCGGGATCGGTTCGGGTGGCGTCTTCCGGTGAAAATTCGACGTCATCACAAAGCGATTTGGCGAAAGCGACCGACTCACGGGCCTGCGCCAGGCACTCCTCTCGGCTCATGCGCAGCTTGTACTTCAAGTGAATGTCGGAGGTAGCGAGGAACACGTGAATGCGGGGATGGGCGGCGTCTTTCAAGGCTTCCCAAGCCCGTTCAATGTCTGGGCGGCAAGCGCGGGCGAGTCCGGCAATGATGGGGCGGCGGATGACCGCGGCGATTGCCTTGACGGCTTCGAAATCGCCATCGGAGGCAATGGGGAATCCGGCTTCGATCACGTCGGCGCCGAGGCGGTCGAGTTGGTGCGCCAGGCGCAACTTTTCCTGATGATTCATGCTGCAACCGGGCGACTGTTCTCCATCGCGCAAGGTTGTATCGAAAACGGTGATGCGAACCTGTTCCGTAGCCATAACCTTCCTTCAACCACCCAGTCCTAACGAACTTAATGGGTGTGCTTCATGGTACGAGGTTGTAGAATTGAAGCAAAACTTATAATTCTTCATCAATCATTAGCATTTCTTCTATGATAAGATTTGCTAATGGCTTGTGAAGTTACATAAGGAAGGGACATGGAGCTATCGCAATTAGAAGTCTTCCTGGCAGTGGCTCGAGAGCATCGTTTTTCAAGGGCAGCCGAAAAGCTTTACCGCACTCAGTCCGCGGTAAGCCAGACCATTCGCAAGCTGGAAGATGAACTGGGCGAGGCCCTGTTCGATCGCTCTTCCCGCGAGGGAGTGCTTACTGACGCGGGCCAGGTGCTTTACGAGTATGCCGAACGGCTGCTGAACCTGCGCAAGGACGCCCATGACTCTCTGGTGGAATTACGCGAACTACAAAAGGGGAAGTTGTTAATCGCAGCGAACGAATTCACCTCACTGTATTTGTTACCGGTTCTGTCGGAGTTCCGGCGATTGCATCCCATGATCAAGATTACGGTGCAGCGGGCCCTGGGAAGCCGCATTCCGGATGACGTATTGCAACATAGCGCAGAATTGGGCGTGCTCTCCTATAAGCCGGAAGAACCGCGGCTGCATTCGGTGGTGACCTATCTGGATGAACTTGTGCTGGTGGTGCCTCCGAAGCATCCGTTGGCGACGGCGAGCGAGGTGAGCATCCGGCAACTGGGGGCGGAGTCGTTTGTGGCGCACATTGTTTCGTCTCCCTATCGCGAAAAAGTTCTGCAGACTTTTGAGAAGTACAAGACGCCCCTTCACATGGGGCTGGAACTGCCGACATTACAAGCGATCAAACAGTTTGTTGCCATGGGTAATGGCGTGGCATTTATGCCGGAAATAAGCGTGGAGTCGGAACTGGGCAGGGGAGAACTGGTAAGAATTCCGGTGCGCGAGCTGCGAGTTCAGCGCAAGCTGCGCTTGATCTATCGCAAGGATGCGGGACTTTCCCATGCTGGCCGAGCTTTTTTGAAAGTAGCGGAAGCGGTATCGCTGGAGCGGGCGGGACGGTATCGCTTTCAGCGTGAGAGGTAGTGGGAGGCAAGCTTTCACCCCCAATGCTGCGAATTCTCGAAGCGCAGCGCGTCAGCAATCGGCGCAAGCTTCGGCGAATTGAAACGCAGCCATAGCCTCGTCCAGGTTCGGGTGAATCTCCAGAAGAGAGTCCACATTGGTAAGATCAAGGAGCTCGCGCACGATGGGACTGGGACTAGCAACCTTTAACTCCGCTTTCTGAGATTGGGCCTGGGTGTGCAGGAAAACCAATTCGCCGATACCCGCGCTATCGATGGACTTAACTCCGCTGAGATCGATAACGACTTTGCCGCCATTTTGAAGAACTGCGCCCACTACCTGCGAAAGAGATGCGGCCTCGTCGCGATAGACAATACGGCCCTGGCAGTGAACAATCAAGATATCGCCGCGATTTCGGGTTTCCAGACTCAGTTTCAAGGTCAACTCCTTGGGTTGTGTTCCGAAGGCAGCCAGTTGATGCGGCTGCGAAAATGATTGCCGGTTCGCGTGAGCAGATTGCATGGTAATAGATAGACGCTCTGAGATGGGTTTCGGAATCATGAAATAAATGTAATTTTTAGTAGAAAGTGCCACTCCAGTACTCGTACAAATTTCAGGCATGGGGCATCCTGACTCTTCATTACACTGCATCTAACGAACTTCGCCCATTCAGGTAGAATTTGCTGCTGGCATAATTGCCAGGGAGGATCCATTTTCGTGTCGAAAACCGTTGCCGTAGTTCTGGCATTCCTAAGCTTGATGCTTTTCCCAACCGCTTCGAAAGCCCAACTCCTTCCGAGTGGAAACGTTTATGCCGGCGTAGCGTATGCCGATTCCGTCGATGTTGTGAACCGCCTAACGTTTCGGGGATGGGATGGCTCGGTAGAAATGTTCCCGTTTCACCGCTTCGCGTATCTGGGGATTGTGTTGGATGGCAGCGGAGTTTATCGAACCGGTGTGCAGCAATACAACATTGTTCTTGGGCCTCGAGTTTCCCGGACCTACGGAAAATGGCGCGTGTTTGCTCATGCCACGGGAGGGATTCAGGAGACAAGATCAAGCGGGGCATCGTTCCATCCCGTGATTGAAGACTTTGGCGGCGGGGTGGATCGCAAAATTCCTTTCAAGAATTTTTCCTGGCGCTTGCAGTTTGATTACATCCACAGCCATTTGCTGAGCGCGACCCAGAATGACTTCCGGGGTTCGACCGGAATCGTGTGGCGATTCTGACGGCGGACGGTCGTAGCAGCAGGTAGCTACGTTGATCTCGATGCGAAACTTCTCAATCCGCTCTGGGTTGAGATGCTGAGGGGCGGCGTCTGGCACGTGCTTGCCCTACGACGAATGGACTAATCCTTGACGCGATTCGCACATCCGGATTCGCACATCCAGATTCGGACAATCAGGAAAGTTCCATGAACCCAAAGTCGCACCCGCGGGCATCCAAGGTCTTGGCTGACGTTTGGCCAACCTGGAAAGCGAGGTAGGTTGATCATGCGAAAAATCGGACTCATCGTGTTTGTCCTGGCTCTACTGTCAGGGCTGGCGAGCGCGCAAATCCCCACCAGCGGCAACGTTTACGTTGGATATTCTTATTACAACGCCGATCTGTCGGGAGGCCGTTCCAGCTTCAACGGGTGGACGGCATCAGGGGAAGGCAAGATCTTCCCGTTTATTGGCATTGTGGGCGAGTACACCGGCACGTACGGATCTGAAAACATTCCGCTTATCGCTTGTGCGGCGACTTTTTGTCATCCACCTACGAACGTCAGCCTGCACGAGCAAACTTTTCTATTCGGACCGCGCGTGTCAGTGTCGGTGGGAAAGATTCGGCCCTTTGCCGAGGTACTGATTGGAGGCGCGCATCTCAGCGCCAATAATGGCGTGGGCTCCGATACGTCGTTCGCAACCGCCATCGGCGGCGGGATCGATTACAAGATCATTCGTCCGGTCGCCTGGCGCTTGCAGGTGGATTATGTACAGACCCGTTTCTCGGGTACGCAGAACAACGTGCGGGTGTCGACCGGCATAGTAATACGCTTTTAAACATTTGCCAGTTTCGCACGCACAATGCAAAAACAGGATCCAGATGGTTGGCTGGATCCTGTTTTTATGGCCACGAAAAAACCTCGCAGCGACGTCGTACACGCGAGTGCCTTATGTGTTTAGGTCTGCCAGTATTTGTGGTCTCGCAGAAAATAGTTTTCGTTCCAATAGTTCATTGCAGTCTTCAGAAACAGCCAGCCGACGCGCAGGTGACCCATTTTCTGGAAGCGGCGATTGGTGGTATAGACTCCGCCGCGGACGATCCCGAAGCGCTTTCGTTCCACCTGCTGGCTGAGCAGGTAATCCTCGGCAAAGAGAACCCGTTCGTGAAATCCGTGCAGGCCGCGAAATTTCTCCAGATCGAAGAGCATGAACATCCCTGTCGCGAAGGGACGGTGGAGGCAGGAGAGATACTGAAACAAGTCATTGCTGGCGTAGAACAGCCTGTCGATCCAGTTACCGTCGCGGCATAGGATGTTCGTGGTCACGCAATGAAGATGCTTGCGCTGCGCCAGTTCGACGGCGCGACGCACCGTGGAAGGATGAGCCATCTCGATATCGGCATCGAGAAACAGAACGTAGGTGCTCTCGGCTTGAGCGGCACCAAGGTTGCGGCCGACCGAGGGCATTCCGCCGCGGATGACGCTCACGTTCAGGCGGTCGCGGAAACTCAACACAATTTCCCGAGTACCGTCGGTCGAATTGGCATCAGCCACCAACACTCTCGTACTCGACATCTTCGAGTAGTCCTGCTTGGTCAGCGAAGTCAGCAAACGAGGAATCAGTTTCGCCTCGTTCTTGGCCGGAATCACGATCGTCAGTTCGCTCGCGGTATTCGTGCTCGTTAAACTCATGGATTTGAACCCCCTGTTCATCAACGGTGAGATAAGTCATCCGGGAATCGACCCAGCCGCCGGCGTTGTAATAGTGAATTCCGTTTTGTTCAACCTGGAGAGCCTCGTGGGTATGTCCGCAAAAAATGCGGTCGGCACTCTGCTGGCGCGCGTATTGCAGGGCTCCGGCGGAGACTTTCGGTGACATGCGCAGCCAGCGGGTATTCATACGGTCAATGAGGCGCACGATGGGCTTGCTTTTGAAGTCGAGCTTTTGCAACTTAAGATAAAGCGAGGTGCCCAGCTTGCTCAGCCGCACATTGCTAACCTGGAAACCATCGAACTGATGACCGTGAATCGCGATGTGCCGTAAGCCGTCGTATTGCCACGCATAATGTTGGTACACACGAACGCCCACCAGATGAGACATGATGTCAGTCAGTCCGTGATCGTGATTGCCTTCGACCCACACGACCTCGATGTGCCGCTTGGGATTGGAGAGTTTGCGAATTTGACCCAGGAACTTCCAGTGCTCCTTCGTGAGGCGGGCGAAATTGAGATCGGCGAAGATGTCGCCCAGCAGGATCAGGCGCTGAAAACGAACTTCCTTCAGCAGGCAGGTGGCTTCGCGCGCGCGGCTGGTTTCTGCACCGAGGTGCAGGTCGGAGAGGATCAGCGTGTTGTAGACGGCCGGATCCATACTTCGGTTTTACCAACGTAATGTTACGGGGGGATGAAATGTGCATCAAAATTGGTGCAGCGGTAACTTGAAGGTAATCAAGGAAGCAGGGGGTTCGGCGCACGACCATCCCCGGGAATGTTGCAGCAATGTGAATGCGAAGCGGCTTTCACGTAGACTGAATTTTCTTTGAAGACTATCGGACACATTCTGGCGAAATACACCGCGTGGATACTGCATCTGCTGGGACCACTCGGAATGTGGGGGGTATTCGCCATCGCATTCGCGGACTCCGCTCTACTGGGGATGCCGGTGGACGCGGTTGTGGCGTTCTACGTTTACCAGAATCACAGGCGGATGCTCTTGTACGTGATCATGGCATCCCTGGGGTCGGCGCTGGGGAGCATCCCGCTTTACGTTGTTGGCTATTTTGGAGGCGAAAAGGTTCTTCGCAAGCGAATTTCGGAAGAACGCTTTCAACGGATTCACCGCTCGTTCGAAGAGCACGAATTCTGGGCGCTGATGTTTCCTGGAATGCTGCCGCCGCCCATGCCTTTTAAGATTTTCGTGCTCGGCGCGGCGGTGTTTGAGATGCGCTTCCGCGATTTCCTCGCAGCGGTTTTTGCGGGAAGATTCGTGCGGTTTTTAGTACTTTCCCTGCTGACGGTATGGTTTGGTCCGCAGATTGTGGGAGTGATGGGCACGGTGGTACGGCAGCACTTTTCGTGGCTGTTGGGAGCGATCACGGGAGGAGTGCTGGTGTGGCTGCTGATGCGGCGCAGTCGAAGGCGCGGAACGGCACTTTAGTTCAGGCAATCGGAATTTTTCCCCACGGGACGAAAAGCCTCGCTGCCATGGGCGGACAGCCGAGGGCGGCTCTTCCCACATGATTTTCTGTTGGCGATTCTCTTACGCAGCTGCGACGTGGTCGGGGGATGACTTGTGCATCCAGCCGGCGAGAGCGTGCAGAAAGACTGGTATTCCGAAAAAGGCGACCGAGAAGAAGAGATCGCTTTCGACGGTGCCGCGGAAAAATGGCAGACCGGCGGCGTAGGACATCATCAGGCCCGAGAAGGTCTTCGGATACATTTGCCAGGCGGCCCACACCGCAAAATTACTGATCAGGAAAAATGAAACTGAACTGGCGAGGGCTGCGCCCACTACACGCACCGGCCCGGATTTTTCGCGCAGATTCGTTCCAAGCCACAGAATCGCTGCGTACCAGGCGAAAGTGACCAGGTGGTCCCAAGAGAGGATGGACGAGTAGATAAACTTCGTGAGGACAACGTCAGTCGCCGCGAACAGCACCAGAGGTACCCACATCTGACGCCGCGAGCCACGGGCGCCAAAAAACAGCAGCGAGGCCGCCACCGGCGTGAAGTGCCACGCGTGCGGCAGAATGTTGAAGGGACCCGCGAACGGCAGGAAGCGGACTGCGATAGCCAATAAGACGAATAAGTAAGCCAGCATGAAGCACCTCAGGAAGCAAATATTATTCTGGGCGCGGGGAGCCGGGTACGTCAAGGGGCGATGCGGCAGCCGGTAGTGGCTGAAATGCGAATTCAGCCACTACTCGGCAGCCGTCGGGTGTAAGCAGGCAGCCTCGCTTCGCTTGGCTGGACAGCCGAGGCGGCTATCCCCACATGAGCAGTTTCCAGAGCAAGTGCTTTACGCTCTGCGTCAATCCGGTTCGGGGAACGCTTGTTGCTTCTCCCCCGAGCCGTAAATGTCAACGACAACGTGGAGGTTCTTGTCGAGTTGAACGCCAGCTCCCAGGGCGCGGCGCGGTCCACCTCGGGAGGTTAGCAGGCTGGGCAACTGCACGAAGCGGAGGTCCTGGAAGTTGACAATGTAGCCGCCTTCGGGAGCGGGGAGCGTTTCGGTCTCGGTGATGGGATATTGCGCCCAGTCCAGATAGACGCGGCCGAGATAGGACTTTTTCGCGGCGAGTGTAACCGGCGTTTCTTCCGGTTTGTAGCGAATGCTGAGATGATCTTCGGGATCAACTTCAGGGCCCAAAGAGTTCACCGGAGCGAGCACAAAGAACGCAGGTGTCTCCACTACTCCGTACCAACGGAATGGGTCCGCCATTGCAGGATAAGCGGAGGCGCGCAGCGGTTCCGCGTTTTGATAGGTGCGGGACGAGAGGGCGTTAACCGCGCGCCGATGCTCAAAGTCACGAAGGCCCCAAAGCAAGACCATGGCGAAAAGAGCGAGCGTGGCGGCGACGCGGCCTCGTGGCCCGCGACTCCGGGCGCCGATCTCATGGTCGATCAGCGAGAACAAAGAAGGAACAATCAATCCCAAGAGTAGAAAGCCGAACATGATGGGCTCGAAGATGAAGACGATGTCCCACGAATACCACTTTTCGGAAAATGGCCAGAACGGACGGACGCCATAGTTGTTGGTGAAGTCGAGCAGAATGTGGCTGAGGCCGGCGAGGCAGGCGTAGAGGAAGAGCAGCCCCCAACGCGGCGGGAGGTTCGGATCTTTTATCTTTCGTCCGCGCAGCCGCCAGATAAGGTATACGAAGAAGACGACGACCGCGGCATCGAGCGGCACTCCAAGGAACGAGTGCGTGAATCCGCGATGATGCGCGAAGGCGAAGGCCGGACCTTTGATACGGCTGAGAACGTCCAGATCGGGAGCCTCGGCAGCAAGCGTCAACGTAAGCGTGGCTAAGGCTGTCTTGCGGTTGAGTCCGGCGCGGCCCATACATGCGCCGGTTAAGAAGTGAGTGATGGGTTCCAAGAGGTCTGAAGATTCTATTTGGATATCTGTGCAATTGCCAGTCTGTCGGGATCGCTGACGAACATTACGTAGCAGGCGCGAGCAATGTCAGGGCGTCCGGCACCATAGTGATTTCCGCGGGGAGTGTCCCGACTAACTCGCCATCGGTTTCGACATAGATCTTCGTGTCTGTCGCCTTCGAATCTTGCAGATACTGGCATGAGACTCGCCCGCTATAGGCCAATTCAATGCCCGGCACCTTCCAATTGCGGCGCAGCAATCCGCGAGTCACGTAAGCAAGATAGGCCAGGCGGCTGGCAGTGCGGCAGACGACCACCCGCACATCGTCCCGGTCCAGAGACGCTCCGGGAGCGAGTTCCTGCAACACTCCGCCGAAGTTCCGGATGCGCACTGCCATCAGTTCCGTAACGTCAGCTCGACGCCGTTGGTCCGAGCCAGCCTCGTCGAACGCAACGGCAAAGCGGGTCATGGGATGGCTAAACCACAGCTGCCAGGCTTTCGCATAGTAAGCGGCCATTCCCATCCGCTGTTTGGTTCCGGTGTGGAGCTTGTAGAAAAGGTGCGCATCCACGCCTGCGCCCGCCGCCACCACGAAGAATCGAGTACCAGGCTTGCCGTTAAGGTCAAGGAACTCGATGCGCCCGAGAGCGACTCGGCGCGGCACGCCGGTCAACGCAGCGTGGGCCGCGCCTTTCAGATTCATAGGCAGCCCGAGGTCGTGAGCCAGCGCATTGGCGGTCCCCATGGGCAAAATCGCGAGCGCAACCGGCGTATTCGCCAGCACCTGTAAAACCGTATGGATGGTGCCATCGCCTCCGCAGGCAAAAACCGTGTCGCAACCAGATTGCACCGCCTGCCGCGCCTGCTGCTCGGCCGCGGCGGAAGAATCAGTGAGCGCCAGATGAGTCTCTACATTAGAGTCGCGAAGCAGCGCCGCAACCGCTTCAACCTCCGCTTGACGCCTTAAGGTTTTTCCTCCCGAATTCGGGTTATAGAGCAGGGTGGCCTTTCGCATAGTTGGATCGAACTGGATTGTACCTGAGTGGTTTTAGCAGCAATCATCATCCGCTTGGCAAGAATTCCGGTTTGGAATAAGCTGTGGCAGTTTGAAAGGCGTGCATCCCTGTGACCTTTCTCTCACGCCCACCGCGACAAATCGAATTCTCAGGAGGATTGACCAGATGAAAACTCTGGCGCAGTTTCTCTTCGTAGTTCTTCTCTGTCCGGGAGCTCTGGCTCAGGACCATGCTTCGGATCTCCAGTCTCACCCTGTGGTGCTGGTGAGTGGATTGAGCGATCTTCATCATCCTGTTTCGACGAAGAATACGCAGGCGCAGCAGTTCTTCGACCAGGGGTTGCGGTTCATCTACGCTTTCAACCACGACGAAGCGGCGCGCTCGTTCCGACGTGCCGCGGAACTCGATCCGAAACTGGCCATGGCATATTGGGGGATCGCCGAGGCGGTGGGGCCGAACTATAACGATCCTGCCGATCCTGGCCGATACCGGCAGGCGCACGAGGCGGTACAAAAAGCCGTCGATCTCTCTGAACAAGCTTCGCCGAGCGATCGAGCCTATGTACAGGCGCTGGCAACGCGCTTTCCGGCTGATCCCAGGTCCGATCTAAAAAAAGCTGCTGAAGATTACCGTGACGCGATGCGGCAGGTGGTCAGCGAATTTCCCGACGATCTCGATGCGGCCACGCTCTTTGCCGAGGCCGGAATGAATCTGCATCCATGGGGTCTGTGGCACATCGATGGCACGCCCGAGGCTGGCACGGATGAAATCGTCTCAAGCCTCGAGTCGGTGATGAAGCGTGATCCCAATCATCTGGGCGCGATTCACTATTACGTCCACGCCGTGGAGGCGTCTCCGACTCCCGAGCGCGCGCTGGCTGGAGCGAACAAACTGGCAGCGCTGGCGCCAGGTGCAGGTCACATCGTGCACATGCCCGCGCATATCTATATTCGAACCGGCGACTACGAAGCCGCGGTGAAGACGAACGAGCAGGCCGCTGACGTGGATCGCGCCTACATCAAGTCGAGCGGGGTGCAAGGCATCTATCCCATGATGTACTACAGCCACAATCTGCACTTCATCGCCATGTGCGCGGCGATGAATGGCAACTATGCGGAATCGAGAAAGAATGCCGATCTGCTGGTGGGGAATGTTGGCAGGCATGTGAAAAATATGCCTCCGCTCGAGGGCTTCATGACGATTCCGATGGCAGTGGAGATTCGGTTTCATCATTGGAATGAAATCCTGAAAATGCCGCCGCCCGATTCCTCCATGAAGACCGCGACAGTATTCTGGCACTTCGGACGCGGTCTGGCGCTGGCTGGCACGGGGAAGGTGACGGAAGCAGAAAGTGAGTACAAGATTGTTTCCGACGCGGAAGCGGCCACGCCTCCCGACGTGATCTTCACCATGCCAATCAATAACAAGGCGAAGGACATTATGAAGATCGCAGAAGATGTTCTTGGGGCGAGGATCGCGGTGGCGAAAAAAGATAACGGGAGCGCTATCGCCATGCTGCGTGATGCCGTGGCTCTGCAGGACACTCTCAAGTATGGGGAACCGCCTGACTGGTTCTTCCCGGTTCGAGAATCGCTGGGGGCAATTATGTTGATGAACGGCGACGCGGCCGGTGCTGAAAAAGTCTTCCGAGACGATCTCGATCGGAATCTGCGGAATCCGCGGTCGCTGTGGGGATTGCATCAGGCCTTGCTGGAGCAGAAGCGTGGGTATGATGCGGGATTCGTCCAAGAGCAGTTTGAGAGTTCGTGGCGCGGCGCCTCGGGAACTCTAAAACTAGACGACTTGGTGTAAGCATCGAAGCGTGTTGGAAAACAACTCACGCAGGGACAGCCGCCTCGGCTGTCCCTCCCTCCATGATTCGTTCCCGCCTATAATCTTGGCGATGCCTCCGGCTACCAAAGACAGCGAAAAAAAGATCGAATCCCTCCGCGACAAGATCCGCCATCACGAATACCTGTATTACGTCATCGATCAGCCTGAAATCAGCGACGCCGAATTCGACAAACTGATGCAGCAGCTGAAGGATCTGGAGGCGGAGCATCCAGAACTGATTACAGCGGATTCTCCCACGCAACGCGTCGGAGGCAAGCCGCGCGAGGGCTTCGTCAAGGTGCCACACTCTTCGCCCATGTTGTCGCTCGACAACACTTATAACGAGGACGAACTGCGCGCCTGGGAACACCGCGTGCACGAGCTGACCGGGCGAAAAGATGTGGATTACGTCTGCGAGCTGAAGCTCGATGGCATGTCGCTGGCGTTGATTTATGAAGATGCCAAGCTGGTGCGCGGGATCACTCGCGGAGATGGAAGCATAGGTGAAGATGTCACGCTGAACGTGCGGACCGTGCGCTCGGTGCCTCTCTCCATTCCAAAAGAAAAGCTGAAGAAGGCGGGAATTCCCCCAGATTTCGAAGTGCGGGGCGAACTGCTCATGCCGCTAGCGGCCTTCAAGAGGATGAACGAGGAGCGCGAGAGCAAAGGGCTCTCTGTCTTTGCGAATCCTCGCAATGCCACGGCTGGCACGGTGCGACAGCTTGAATCGAGGGTAACGGCCGAACGGCGGCTTGATTATTTCTCCTACATGCTCCTCGAGGATGGCCGGACTTATTTCGACCGGCATTCCAAGACATTGGACGCGCTGGACGCCGCTGGATTCAAGGTCAACCCGAGCCGCAAGCTGGTGCATAACATCGACGAAGCCTGGGCATTTATCCGGCAATGGGAAGAAAAGCGGGAATCGCTTCCGTATGAGATCGACGGCATCGTCATCAAAGTGGATCGCACCGCGCTGCAGGATGAACTTGGGTTCACCGGCAAAGCTCCGCGCTGGGCCATTGCTTACAAGTATGCTGCGCGGGCGGGGCTTACGAAGCTGGAGGACATACGAGTGCAGGTTGGGCGTACCGGCAAGCTGACGCCGGTTGCGATGTTAGCGCCGGTTCTAATCGGCGGCACTACCGTGCGGAATGCGACGTTGCACAACATGGATGAGATTGAGCGACTGGGCGTGAAGATCGGCGATTGGGTGCAGGTGGAGCGCGGCGGCGATGTAATTCCGAAGGTCGCCAAGGTGATCGAGGACAAAGAGCATCCTCGCGGGACGCGCACGTTCGAGATGCCGGAGAAGTGTCCGGTGTGCGGGACGAAAGTTGTCCGCACTGAGGGTGAGGTTGACTACCGCTGCGTCAATGCGAATTGCCCGGCGAAGCTGCGCGAAACGATTCTACATTTCGCTTCGCGCGGAGTGATGAATATTGACGGCATGGGCGATGCGCTGGTGGGTCAGCTTACCGAGCGCGGCCTGGTGAAGAATGTTGCGGACATCTACAAGCTGACGAAGGCCGATCTGCTCAGCCTGGAGCGCATGGGCGATAAGTCGGCGCAGAACATTCTGGATGAGATTGAGAACTCGAAGAAGCTCCCGCTGGAACGGGTGATCTATGGCTTGGGCATTCGCATGGTTGGCGAACGAACAGCGCAGTTTTTGGCCGAGCATTTTGGATCGATGGAAGCGCTGGAGAGCGCCGGGGTGGAAGAACTGCAGAATGTGAATGAAGTTGGGCCACGCATAGCAGACAGCATTGTGGAGTTCTTCAGCATCGCCGCCAATCGCAAGCTGGTCGAGCGGTTGCGTGAGGCCGGCCTGACGTTAACCGGCCAGAAAAAGCAGCGCGGGACGAAGCTGGCGGGCAAGACATTTGTGCTGACGGGGACGCTGGCGCATTTCACCCGGGATGAGGCTAAGAAGATGATTGAAGATGCGGGAGGGAAGGTCACCGGCTCCGTCAGCAAGAAGACAGATTACGTGGTGGCGGGGGCGGACGCGGGGTCGAAGCTGGATAAGGCGAAGGGGTTGGGGGTCGACGTGATTGATGAGAGAGAAATGGAGAAGCTGCTTGGCTGACGCAATTGCATCCTGCAACGGGTTGTCATTCTGCCGACGATCCCTCAAGCGGATCTAAGAGAAATTCTCTTTCGAGATAATCCTTCAATGAGATCCCATAGACGATCGCATCATCACCGCCATCAATAGATAAGACAACGCTGCTTTCGAGATTCGATGTGCAAGCCAAATAACGATGGCCGTAGATTGGTACAAGTCCCGTTTCGGGCGGGAGATCGAACCCTTGTTCCATCATCGTGACCGTTAATATGGCTCGCTCCTTGTGAAGGTCTACCATCAGCCGCTTTACGATTTCTATGTCTCTTGGATAGGAGTAGACTCCCACCGATTCACGCTCCAGTTCACCACAGTAGCCATAGATATTCAGAGTTGGCATGTCCGTCCCGTTCATGGCCCGGAGGAACGCGCTAAAATCGTGCGGGAATATTACTGCGAGAGCCCGTCCATACTCCGCAACCTGTGCATCTGACAGCCCTGGGTTCCAGCGTGTACCGCGCTGGAATTGGAAGCCGTACAGACTCGGGTTGATGGATCGCTTGCTCCATCTCGCTTCCGTGGCGCGTCTGAACTCGGCTAGGAAATCGCGCTCTAGCATAGACCGATCCTCTCGTAACCCGAAGGTTGACCTTCTGCAGTTGAGTGTCCCCCGTCCATTAGGTCTATTTCCCCAACGCCTCGGTCATCCTCTTCCACGTCTCCTCCAGCGCCTCCGGCAGAATCCTTGTCTCGCACACGACCGACACGAAATTCGCATCCGCCACCCAGCGGGGCAGGACGTGCATGTGGATGTGTCCGGCGATGCCGGCACCGGCGGCTTTGCCGATGTTCATGCCGAGGTTGATGCCGTCCGGGCGGTAGAGTTCGCGCAGAACGGACTCCATGCGCTGCGAGAGTTCCATCATCTCGTGGGCAGCTTCCGGCGGCAGCTTGCGCAGTTCATCCAGATGTTCGTAGGGAACGATCATCACGTGCCCCGGCGTATACGGATACATATTCAAAATGACGAAGCAGTGTTGGCCACGGTGCACGATGAGAACTTTCCGGTCGTCCCCGGCGCGTACTGCGTCACAGAACACACAGCCGGCGGTCTTCTCGGGAGCGGAGACATAAGCGTATCGCCACGGGGTCCAGAGGTAATCCATAACAAGGCAGGGTAGCAGACGGCGGGCAGCCGTGGGTACATGCGGCCATGTTTACTGAATCTGCTACTGGACGCCCGTTTGGACATCCGACTTCATGGGCTTCCACCACCACTGGTGATGCTTGCACTGGGATTCGAACTGCGGATCGCATCGGGCGTGAAACGTGTTTTCTGCAATGGCAAGCCCCAATCCCATACCCAAGAACATGTCGGAGGACCAATGGTCCCGTGCCATGAAACGAGCGAAGGTCACGGTAAACGCCGCGCCGTAACTCAGCACACGAGCCCACGGCTTGGGATACTCGTCAGCCAGCACAGAGGCCATGGCCCAGGTGAACATGGCGTGCCCTCCGGGAAATGAAGTGTTCAAAGCATGGTGCTTCAGAAAGTCTCCGTGACCGTTGCCCTCGTCGGGCCGTTGGCGGCCGGCAATGAGTTGCATCGGTGCATAGATCAAAAAGGTATTGATCAGGGTTTCGAGTTCAATCTCGCCAGTCTCTCTGGCGTGCCGATGCTCGGTCTTGAATCCATAAAGGTATATGCCAGCCAGCGAGCCAGCCAATCCCGCGATGGCAATGTTGGACGTGTCCTGATAGGCGGTGAAGTTGGAGTGCGAGACATTATTTTCAATGTGGCGGTCGGCGGCAAGAAATGCACCTGTGCCTATTAAGAGGATCGCGTCCCATTTCAGGTTATGTGGTTCGAACGGCGCCAGGTAAAGACGCTTCTGGTCAGCCGCAATCCGTTTGGCGCTGCGCTTGATGAGCCCTTGGTGCTCCGCACCTGCAGGAGCGTCGGGCAAAACATCGGCAGCGGCATTATCTTCATCCGAGGTAGTGACACCAAACGACGCGACTCGAAAGTTGGGTGCCAGGACAGTCCCACGAACTTGGGGAGTACTAAGCAATGCCGGCGTTAAAGGCGATTCCTGAGCGGCGGCACATATAGAAAACAAGGTTACTGCTAGACCTGCCAAAGCTGATTGGATAATTGGTTTGTTCAAGGTAGTGGGCTCGTGAGCGCTGAATTTCCAGAAAAGCGCATCACTAGGATGCAAATTCAGAAAAAAAGTAAGCCATGGTTTTTACAAAACCATGCAACTTGATACGACCTAGGTACCTAAAACGGGAGGATCTGCCCGCAGCACGGACATCTGATAATTGCGTTTGACACTGTTTGAGAGGCGTTGCTATAGTCGAAGAGTTCCCTTTGGACGCGGGTTTCTGTTAAAACGTCCGGCAGCTGGGATTGTCCAAGCTCACTCGCCAGGGTGAGCCCACCACAACCAAACGACTCACTCCAGCAGTCCGCCAGGCAGGCCCCGCATCCCCCCGCACTCAGTGCGAGGTCTATCAGAGAGGCATGACTTTGTCCCACGACACCACCAACCACAACTCCGAATCCAACTCCGCCGTCGCAACCGAAACAGAACCCACGGCCAACGAGTCCACCTTAACCGAACAAAATCAGGCTCGCCCTGCAGCTGACGAATCCGCGGCAAAATCCGCACAGGATGCGATCCATTCGGCGCCCGTTGCGGAGGACAAACACGCCAGCGAAGATTTCGCTTCCGCGCTCGAAAACTTCACCACTGAGAGCGAAGAAGCCGTGGGAGAAGACCGTGTCATCAAAGGCACGGTGTTGAAACTCACCGCGACGCATGTGGTCGTCGATATCGGGACCAAGTCAGAAGGCATGTTGCCTTTGGCGGAGGTGCTCGATCACGAGGGCAAGCCGAAGGTTAAGCCTGGTGACGAAATCGAAGTAATGCGGGAGAAGGGGCAAACGGAAGAAGGTTACGTCAACCTGTCTCACCAGAAGGCGGCTCGCCTTCACGCGTGGGACGAAGTGGAAAAAGCTCACCACGAGAAGCGGCCAGTCAAGGCGATCGTCATTGAGCGCACGAAGGGTGGCTTGACGGTAGACGTTCTCGGCGCAAGAGCTTTCCTGCCCGGCTCGCAAGTGGATTTGCGGCCCATCCGCAATCTCGACGGGATGAAGGGGCAGACCCTCGAAGTCACGGTCATCAAAGTCAACAAGAAGCGCGGCAACATCGTGGTCTCGCGCAAGGAATTGCTGGAAGGTGAGCAGAACGAGAAACGCAGCAAGACCCTCGAACACCTGGAAGAGGGATCGATCCTGACCGGAGTGGTGAAGAACCTCACCGAATATGGTGCGTTCGTCGATCTCGGCGGCCTCGACGGGCTGCTGCACATCACCGATATGTCGTGGGGAAGGCTGACTCACCCGCGCGACCTGGTGAACGTCGGCGACCAGATTCAAGTCAAGGTGCTGAAGTACGACAAAGAAAAACAACGAGTTTCGCTGGGCTTTAAGCAGTTGACGCCCGACCCGTGGCTTGATGCCGAGCATCGCTATCCTGTAGGGGCTCACGTTTCAGGGCGCGTGATTAGCGTGACCGATTACGGAGCGTTCGTTGAACTCGAGCAGGGGATCGAAGGCCTCGTACACGTCAGCGAAATGACGTGGTCGAAGCGCATGAAGCATCCTTCGAAGCTGGTTAATGTTGGCGATCAGGTTGAGTGTGTAGTGCTGAATGTGAATCCAGGCGAACGCCGAATTTCCCTTGGCATGCGGCAATTGGCGGAGAATCCCTGGGACGCCCTGCACGATAAGTATCCGGTGGGCATGACGGTCGAAGGCCGGGTGCGCAATCTGACTGACTTCGGCGCTTTTATCGAAATCGAAGATGGCATCGACGGCCTGGTGCACGTCAGCAATCTGAGCTGGACCAAGCGCGTGAAACATCCCTCCGAAATATTGAAGAAGGGCGATCGCGTGAAAGCCATTGTGCTGGCCATTGAGCCGGACAAGCGGCGCCTATCGCTCGGCGTGAAGCAACTTCAGCCCGATGTCTGGGAAAGCTTCTTCGCAACGCATCACGTCGGCGATGTGATTCACGGGAAAGTGCTGCGTGTGGCCGCGTTTGGCGCATTCGTGGAGATTGCCGAAGGCGTCGAAGGTCTTTGCCACAAGTCAGAGGCGATCGATGGAAACGGGCAGCCTTTGCATCTTGAGCCGGGATTCGAACACGATTTCAAGATCATCAAGATGAGCGCGGAAGAAAAGAAGGTAGGTCTCAGCATTCGCGCAGTTGGCGAAGAAGCGTCTCGTTCCGAGGTCGAGGCTTACAAGCAGCCGGTGTCAAGCACGAGTTCGACTATTGGCGAACTCATTTCGTGGAAGCGCGCCAGCAACGAAGGCAACTGATACCCGATCCCGCCCAAGCGTCCCATCATCCATCATCCCGCCACTCTGTCATCCTGAGTGAGTAGCAGCTTCGCGATAGCGAAGCTGCTGCGAAGCCGAAAGCCTGCCCTGAGCGCGTAGGCATCACCGCAAGCCCGCTAGGGAGTTTCTATCTCCGCCGCATTCTCACGGTTTTCACCTTCCATAATTTGGCGCCTCGCCCACCCTGTTAGAATCATTCGTTTGCCTTTAATCATCTGTTCTTACTGAGGACCATTCCTTTGCCCGAAACTATTTACGACATCGCAATCATCGGCAGCGGACCCGCTGGATACACCGCCGCCATCCGCGCAGGCCAATGGGGCCTGAAAACTGCACTCATTGAAAAGGACGGCTTTCTGGGTGGCACCTGCCTCCATGTGGGCTGCATCCCGACCAAGGCGCTGCTGTTCAACGCCGAACTCTGGGACCACCTAAAAGACGCGAAAGAATTCGGTATCGAAGGCGTCGACGCGCGCAAGCTGAACTGGGCCGCCGTCCAGGATCGCAAGTCGAAAATTGTCGCCAAGCACGCCAAAGGCCTCGAATTTTTAATGAAGAAGAACAAGGTCGAGACCATAAAAGGATACGGCAAGCTGACAGGCTCGGCGCAAAACGGCGTATTCACCGTCGAAGTGGTAAACGACAACAAAGCCACGCACCTGAAAGCGAAGAACGTGATTCTCGCCACGGGGTCGGAAGCTCGAATGATTCCGGGTCTGGAAGCCGGTGATCGCGTGCTGACCAATATTGAAATCCTCAGCCTGAAGGACATTCCGAAGTCGCTCGTCATTGTCGGCGCAGGAGCAGTCGGAGTGGAGTTCGCGTCGATCTATCGCTCGTTCGATTGCGAAGTGACGATTGTTGAAATGCTCCCCCGGCTCGTTCCGGTTGAAGACGAAGAGGTCTCGAAGGAATTGGCGCGCGTCTTCCGCAAGCGCGGTATTAACTTTCACACCAGCGCGAAGGTTGACAAGGTTGAGAAGACAAAGACTGGCGTCGCCGTCACCATTACGGTTGACGGAAAACAGCAGAAGATCGACGCCGAAAAAATCCTGATTGCCGTGGGGCGCAAACCGCGCACACAAAATATCGGCCTCGAGCGCACCAAAATTAAACCGGACCGTGAATTCATCAAGACCGATTCCTGGATGCAGACCGCCGAGCCTGGCATCTACGCCGTCGGCGACATTGTGCTGGGAACGCCGCAACTGGCGCACGTCGGGGCTATGGAAGCGATTGTCGCTGTGGCAAAAATTGCAGGTAAGCCGGGCAAGCCGATCAACCCCGAACACATCCCGGGCGCTACTTACTGCCATCCCGAAATCGGCAGCGTCGGGCTTACGGAAACTCGAGCACGCGAGGCAGGATACAACGTGAAAATCGGCAAATTTCCATTCACAGCGAATTCGCGTGCGTCTATCGTCGGCCAGCACGAAGGCTTCATCAAGATCGTTTCGGATGCGGATTACGGCGAGATTCTCGGCGTACACATCATCGGCCCGCAGGCGACAGAGTTGATCGCTGAAGCCGTCACCGCCATGGAACTCGAAGCCACGGTCGAAGATTTGATGTGGACGATCCACGCGCATCCGACTCTGGCCGAAGCCATGCTGGATGCGTCGAACAGCGTGTACGGGATCGCGATTAATGCATAATGGCCACGGATTTACACGGATAAGCGCTTTGGTTTGATCCGTGTGAATCCGTGAAAATCCGTGGCGAACTTAGACTTTGATTTCTCTTATCCAACTCGGCACCGTGGACTACGCCACCGGCCTGCGCCTGCAGCAGCAACTCGTCGACCTGCGCAAAGAAGAAAAGATCGGCGATGTTCTTCTGTTACTCGAACACTCTCCCGTCATCACACTGGGCCGTAACGCGAAAGCTGCAAACGTGATCGCATCGCCCGACTTGCTCGCCCAACGCGGCGTCGAGCTTTTCGAATGCGACCGCGGCGGCGACGTCACCTTCCACGGCCCCGGCCAAATCGTCGTATATCCAATCTTCGATCTGCGCGGATTCGCTACGCCCGACGGCAAACGCAAGACGCTCGGTGTCATCGAATTCGTCCGCCGCCTCGAAGAAGTTCTGATCCGCACCAGCGCCGATTTCGGGATCCCAACAAAGCGACTGCCAGGCTTAACGGGTGTCTGGACAGCTCCCGAGGCTACGAGTGCCCATGTGGGGACGGCCGCCTCGGCTGTCCAGCGAAGCGAAGCGAGCCAGCCCGCAAGAGACCGGGAAGGGCACGACTTCAGTCGTGCCGAAAAAGGTCTGGACAAAGAATCGGCTTCAGCCGCTGAGGTTCGTCCCTCGGACGCTAAACTGGCCGCCATCGGCATCCACATTTCCCGCTTCGTCGCCTCGCACGGCTTCGCCCTCAACGTAAACACCGATCTCAGCTTCTTCAACTTGATCATCCCCTGCGGAATTACTTCGAAGCCGGTAACGTCGATGCAGCAAGAACTCGGCAAGCCGCTCGACCTGAACGCAGTCGCCGAATCCATCTCTCGCAACTTCGGCACAGTCTTTTCCAGCCAGATGCTTTGGGTGGATACTCTCGACGCGCTGATGGGACGAACGGTCGGGGTACCGATGCTGGTGCCCCGCGAGTTCCGGCAACTTCATAAAGACGAGGATGGAAGTTGGGCTTAGGCCGCCATCTTGCTTTCGAGCCGCAATACCTGCACGCGGTTCCACGCCTCGCCAGCCCCGGTTTGTGCCTCTAGCCCAACTATCCTTGCTCGCGATACCATCAATTCTGGTGTGACCCGCGGTTTGACATGACTATCAAGAAAAAGAAGTCCAAGTCCAAAATAAGCTCTAACGGAAAGCGTCCGCGCAACTGGACGTCGCAGTCGAAATCCCCACTTCTCGCAAAAGACGCGAGAAATGGGGCACCCACGTCTGGTTCCTATCTCCGCACCTACTCCATCCCCGACTTTCGCCTCGAGCATCCCGACCTCTCCGTCCGCCAGTCCATAGAGAAAGACAAAGACGGCGTCGAGCACGTCCGCTACGAAGTCACCGGCAACCTCAACGCGCCGGTACCGCCGATCCGCGACTCCAAATATCTCAACAAAAAGCAAGCCATCGAGATCTACCGCTTCATGCTGCTCAACCGTAAAATGGAGGTCGCGCTCGAAAATCTCTACAAGCAAGGCAAGGTCGTCGGTGGAGTTTATTTCGGACTCGGCCAGGAAGCCTGCTCCTGCGCCTCTGCTTACGCCCTCGATAAGGACGACTGGTTCGCGCCCATGATCCGCAACCAGGGTTCGCTGCTGGTTCGCGGCTTCCGCGCCAGCGACACCATGATGCAGTACATGGCCAAAGCCGATTCGCCCACGCGCGGCCGCGACGGCACCTCGCACTTCGGCGACATCGAAAAACGCAACATGGTCTCGCCCATCTCCATGCTCGGCGATTTAATTCCTGTGCTGTCCGGCGTGGCGCTGGGCGCGCGCCTGCAGGGACGCAACGTCGCCGTCATGACCTACATCGGCGACGGAGGCCAGTCCACCGGCGTCACCTACGAAGGCATCAACTTCGCCGCCGTGCAGAGCCTCGGCCTCGTACTGTTCGTGGAATCGAATCTCTGGGCCTACTCCACGCCGAGCGAAATGCAGTACCGCTGCAAAGACCTTGCCGAGCGCGCCATCGGATACGGGATCCCCGGCGTGATCGTCGACGGCACCGATGCCTGCCAGGTCTACGACGCCGCACGCGACGCCGTCGAGCGCGCCCACCGCGGCGAAGGCCCCACCCTGATCGAAGCGAAAATGATGCGCATGAAAGGCCATGCCATCCACGACGCCGCCGCGTATGTGCCCAAGCCCATGTTCGACTTCTGGAAAAAGCGTGACCCAATCGCCCGCTTCGAAAATTATCTGGTGAAAGAAAAGAAGTGGCTGACGGCGAAAGAGAATGCCGAATTGATTGCAGAAGTAGAGCGCGTAATCGAGGCCGAGCGCGAGATCGCCGTGAACTCGCCGATGCCGACACCAGAATCAGCTGAGGGTGGGGTGTTCTGTGAAGATGGCTGCCACGAGATCAAGCCGAAATATGGGATGCCGAAGGTGAAGAAGGGTACGGGCGGGTTCAAGGAAACCGAAGCGGCCGTGCATCTGAAGTAAGTCCTCGGTTGTATCGAAAGCCGTGCAGGCATAAATATACGGTAACCGCGAGAACGAGAAGCCCCGCTAACACCCACACATCTACATGAAAGTCCGTGCCCGGCGGAACTTTGAATTCATGTCCAGACCCGAAGATCTGGTTAAAATGCACCGGAGCTATTAAATATAGATAAAGCGGCAGACAGAGTATCGAAGACACAAGCGCAATGCCTGCCGCAATTCGCGGGAAGAAAAAAGCCGCGATGAATACTATGGTAAACAGGACGGTCCCGATTTCGGTCATGGAAAGTAGAGGGCCGGTAAGCCAACCTCCACTGAATTCCGTTCCTTCAAGCCCCTTTGTGTTGCGAAGCGCCAAGATAACGCACATGAGGCAACCTGCGGCCAGCGAAAGTTGCTGACTTCCCGGCTTTTTCACCGATACACCTCTCTCCGATGTCCAACAGTAAGCACAAGGACGAGTAAGACTCCACGATGAACTTGATATACGACTCGATAGTCGCCAGTCCGTATTCTCCAGGTGTCAGGAATGTCCACCATCTTCTTGCAGCCGGCGGGGAACGGATCATCTCGCAGAGCCTCAATCTTAGCGGACAGTCGCCTCTGCGCTTCGCGTGGGAGTTTTTCCAATTGCCGGAGCGCCAGGGGCTTGAACTGAATCGTATAGGCCACAACCGCCGCCAATCCTACAGCTTAAGGTCTTTCTTAATCTTCTCCCAGGGAATCGTGCGCGGATCTTTTAACGCTTTGCGCGCCGCTGCAACGTCAATTTCGTCTTCCAGTCTTTCCAGGAGTTCCACATCCTCAATGGGCACCACGGCGGCGACAGCCTTCTTACCGCGGTGTACGATGACTCTTTCGCCGCGATATTCGGCGCGGCTGAGGACGTCGGAAAAGTTTTGTCGGGCGAGGCTGGCAGTAAGATTGGTTGGCATATGTTTTACCAATTGGTACAAGATGTACGATACCACAGTTTGTACAAATTGTAAATCCAGCGCCGTCTAATCCGCGACAATGTAAGCTTTAGACTCGCAATTCGGTACTACCCTATGCAGCTAACCTACCTTGAAGCCATCCGCCAGGGAATCTGGGAAGAAATGGACCGCGACCCCTCTGTCTTCTGCCTCGGCGAAGACATCGGCATCTATGGCGGTGCTTTCAAAGTCACTGACGGTTTCATCGACCGCTTCGGCCCCGAGCGCGTCATCGACACGCCCATCGCCGAGTCCGCCATCGTGGGCGCGGCCTTCGGAGCGTCGCTCACCGGCATGCGTCCCGTCGCCGAGTTCCAGTTCATGGACTTCATCGGCTGCGCCTTCAACCAGATTTCCAACATGGTCGCGAAGACTCACTACCTCTGGGGCGCGCCTGCCCCACTCGTCCTCCGCGGCCCCAGCGGCGGATACGTCCACGGCGGCCCCTTCCACTCGCAGAATCCCGAGATGTGGTTCGTCCACAATCCCGGACTCAAAGTAATCTGCCCGGCCACGCCGTATGATGCCAAAGGCCTGATCAAGGCCGCCATCCGCGACAACAATCCCTGCATCTTCTTCGAGCACAAATATCTCTACCGCCGGATCAAAGGCGAAGTCCCCGCCGAGGATTACGTTGTCCCGATCGGCAAAGCCAACATCGTCCGAGAAGGCCGCGACCTCAGTATCATCACTTATGCCGCGATGGTCCACACCGCGCTGGAGGCTTCCGAGGTTCTAAAAAAAGAAGGAATAGATCTAGAGATCCTCGACCTGCGCACCGTCTCCCCGCTTGATCGCGAAGCCATTGCGCAAACAGTGAAGAAGACAAACAAAGTCATCATCCTGCACGAGCACTCCCGCACCGGAGGTCTCGCCGGCGAGATCGCCGCCATCATCAACGAAGAAGCCTTCGACGATCTCGACGGCCCCATCGTCCGCATCGCCGGCCTTGATTCCGCAATCCCATTCTCGCCGCCGCAGGAAGAACACTATCTGCCGAAAGTAGAAGACGTAGTGCGCGAAGCCCGCAAGCTGAAAGCTTATTAAGCTCCGAAGCACAAGAAGGACATGTGGGGACAGCCTCCCTCGGCTGTCCAACTCGCGATGCGACGCTTCCTTGGTCCAAACTAGCGCCTCACCCGCCCCATCTGCCACAATAGACCTTCCCGGAGGACATCCATGGGCAAGTTCATTCTTGGAGTCATCATTACTCTACTCGTTCTCATTCTCGGCGGCCTCGGCATGGCCATGCTGGGCTTCATCCCCACAAACGCAAATGCGATCCCGCCCCGCTGGGAGACCCGCATCGCCAACACCGCCGTCGATGCCTCCATGGAGCGCCACGCTGCTCACGCCATCAACCCGGTGCCACCCAACGATCAGAACTATATCGATGGAATGAAGCTCTACACCATGAACTGCGCTCTCTGCCACGGCGGCCTCGACCGCAAACCGGATTCCCTCTCCAAGTCCTTCTACCCACCCGCACCCAATCTAGTCGCCGATCCCCCCGACGATCCCGAGTGGCACATCTTCTACACCATCCGCACCGGCGTTCGATACACGGGCATGCCTGCTTGGGACAAAACTCTGAGCGAGCAAGATATGTGGAAGATTGCCAGCCTGCTCTCTCACTTCGACAAACTTCCTCCCGCAGTGCAGGATTACTATCAGAAAACTTTCGGTGTCTCTCCTCAACCTGAGACGAAAGAGCCCTTGAAGAAAGTTGACCACGACTAGTCTCAGTGAGGCAGGCGCTTTTCACTGCAAACCCACCCAGAGGCTATAATATTCTGTTGCCTCCGGCGCTCTGTTAGAACTGTAGGCCCCCTGGAAGGAAATCATGCCGACTGACATCATCATGCCCCAAATGGGAGAATCCATTGTTGAGGGCACTATTACCAAGTGGTTGAAAAAGCCTGGCGACAAAGTTCAGCGCGACGAACCGCTCTTTGAAATCTCCACCGACAAAGTCGACGCGGAAATTCCCGCGCCTGCCTCCGGCGTCCTGCAAGAAATTAAAGTCACCGAAGGCACAACGGTTGGCGTGAATACGGTCGTCGGAACCATCTCTGTGGATGGCGAAACCGCGGCCTCGCCAGCAAAAGCTGCGCCCGCAGCTCCTGCTCCGTCTGCGAAAGAAGAAAAAAAAGAAGAGAAGAAGGCTGCGGCCACCCCAACTCCAACGCCCACTGCCAGCACTCCGCCGGTAGAAGAATCGTCAGAAGATGAGGAGGCTCGCTCTTCTCCGCTCGTCCGCAAGATCGCCCGGGAACACGGCGTCAGCCTCTCGCAAATCTCGGGCACCGGACTCGGCGGCCGCATCACCAAACAGGACATCATGGCTTTCGTCGAGCGCGGGCCGTCGGCTTCGTCCTCTGCAGCCGCTCCAGTCGCCCCGCCAACACCGCCACCCAGCCCCGCTTCACCAGCCGCATCGGCGGCTCCTCGCTCTGCTCCCGCTGCCTATCCCGGTGATCTCGTTCCCTTAACCAACATGCGCAAAATCATCGCTCAGCGCATGATCGAGTCGCGCCGCACCAGCGCTCACGTCCACTGCATGTATGAAGTGGATTTCACCCGCATCGTCGCCCTCCGCGCCAAGCACAAGAACGGATTCGAGCAGCGCCACGGCGTCCGCCTCACCTTCATGCCGTTCTTCGTGCGCGCCGCCATCATTGCACTTCAGCAGTGGCCCATCATTAACGCTTCGCTCGAAGGCGACAGCATTCGATACCATCGCAACATCAATGTCGGAATCGCCGTCGCCCTCGACTGGGGGCTCATCGTCCCCGTCCTCAAAAATGCCGGCGACCTGAACTTCCTCGGCCTGCAACGCGGCATCACCGACCTCGGCGAGCGTGCCCGCAACAAGAAACTAAAGCCTGAAGATGTCGAAGGTTCCACCTTCACCGTTACCAACCCTGGCCAGTTCGGCGCGGTCTTTGGATTGCCCATCATCAATCAACCGAACTCAGCCATCATGGGCGTCGGCGGAATCACTAAGCAGCCTCTGGTCGTCACCGACAAGGAGGGCAATGATTCCATCGCCATCCGCTCAGTCGTGCATCTCACCCTCGGCTACGACCATCGCCTGATCGACGGTGCCGTCGCAGATCAATTCATGGCACTGGTGAAAAAGACCCTGGAGAACTGGAACGAAGAGGTCGGCTGAGTCTTAGGCGGAAGGTTGTACTTTTGTGGGAGGACTGTGTTTACACCAAGTCGAGGCATTCAGACACTCCACGGTTCCGTCGATGATCAAAGATATACCTTGCCTGAATTTTTCCGGATTGATGATTTCCCTGGCGGCGACCGCGTCGGTCATCTCCAGCGCATTTTGTAGAAACGACATCGCCGCATCTTTCTTCTCGGTTCCCGGCTTGTTCCCCGCATTCGGTGCCAGCGCCACGTTCAACGCACCGCTCGCTCCCAGCGTGACGTCCAACGTTCCCTCCGACACCGCTGTCCCATTCGCCTCGAGAAACGCCGGCCATGTGATTACCAGAACACCTTGAGCCTCGGTTCCATCGGCGCGATAGATTGTGTCAACCACGTCCGTCAGGGTCGGCCCGCTTTGAGGAGCCGGCGAAGCCGTCCGCGCCGCAACTTTTGCGGCAGCCGGCTTCGCCGCCGGGAAACTCGTTGCCATCCCAGCCTTTGCCGCGGGACCCTCTTCAGCCGCAGCAACCCGGATGCTCGATATCAACATCACCGTCAGCGCCAAATAAATAAGCCGCCCAGTCGGGCGGCATGCCTGAAACATACTTCCTCCTCAGCTTTTCAATTCTTTCAATCCCTGACACGCCCGCGTCTCCGCCCTCTGCTCACTCTCGCCCGCACAAGAACTTCTCCACGCTCCGTACATACACCTCGGCGAAGTCCGCGGCAGGCCTTTTTCCCTCAATCAACTCCATCGCATCTTCCACTGACCATCCCATCACAGCCAACAACGCCAGCGTCATCATCGGCGCCCGGTGTACCCCGGCCGCGCAGTGTACAAGCACTTTTCTTCCTTCATCTGCCAGCGCCGTCAGCGCGAACTCCACCCCCCGGACAAACACCTCCGCAGGCTTGGGCTCGAAGTCATCATCCACGGGATTCCAGCAAACCGCGATTCCGTGCGCCCCCGCCAGCGGAGTGTCGTCGAACTCGATCTGCATATCGATGATGTGCGTAATCCCGGCCCGCGATACTGCCGCCATATTCTCCGCGTTCCAGATTCCGCCTCCGACCGCGATCCGGTCGGTTACCCACGTGATGTCCATCCCCACCCTGCGCCGTCCAGCCTTTCGACCCTTCCCCTTCAACGGAGACTGCTGCGATTCATTCGCTGAAATCGCTTTCAACAATTCTTTCCGCCGCGATTCCAGTCGCGGCGAAACCGACAGCGCCGCGCTCCTGCGAATTACTAAGGGCGGCCGGTTCGCCTCTTCCGCACCGTAGCTCTGCTTCATTCTACGGTATCCTCCTCACCCCCAATCGCCGTCTACTGTTCGCCATGTTCCAACGCCGTCTCTTTCTCCTCCCGGCTCTCGCAATCCATGTCTTCCTTCGCAGTATCTTTCGCCGGGCTCATCATTCCTCGAAAGTCGCTCGCCACTGGATTCGGCAAGAGATCGTCATCGCAAATCACCGGCTCCGTCGGAAGCCCCATGTGCTTCAACAACGTAAAAGCCAGCGAGTCATTCGGCGGCTTCGCCCGCGTCTCTTCTGTCGCTGGATACAATCCCACCGCTTCAAACAAATATTTCGCCGACGCCAGTTGCCCCGTCTTCGCTACCTCAATCACCTTGGCCGCGATCTCTTTCGCCGAGCTTCCCACCATGTCGTTGATATTTTCCCGCACTCTCACCATGTCCACCGGCTTTTTCTTAGCGCCCCCGCTTGTCTTGGCAGATTGTCTTGTCGTGCTTTTCTGCTTGCTCTCGCTCGTACTCTTGCTCTTGCCTCGTGCTTTCTTCTTGACCATTGGCCCGCCCTCCGCAAAACTTTCCGGTCTGATTTCGAAATCCAGGATTTCGAAATCCAGGTTTCCGAAATCCTGGTTTCAACCGCATGAAACCCTCATTCGCCAAGCGCCGGCCTATGTTCGCGAAGCAGCGATAACGATAACCATGACGAAATGAAAAGCGCCGCGAGAAGGTGACCGGTCCAGCTCACTCAAAAATGCAAAAAAGGCCGCTATGAATGCAGCCCAAAATACGAAAGGCGCGCTTTTCAGCGCGCCTCAGAGACTATTGCTTTTTTCTTTACTGTATAAAACCATTATATCATATTGCATAGGGCAACTGTGACATTTTTTAAAATTTATTTTCCTTATCGTTTCAATCACTTGACCCGCGATGACCCCCGCTCCCCTCTTGACAACTTTTTCCACAGCCAGGTTCCGCGAGTACCAGGAACCGGATGTGGACATCCACCCCAGCTGTCCACATCCGCCCTTCACATCCCGTACTCTCAATCCTCATTCCGGATCTTCATTCGTTTCCGGCAACCGATCCAGCAAGTCCGCCTTCAGAAACGCCTCGCTCAGCTCGTCAATCAATTCCGGCAGTCTGCGTAGAAGTGTTCTGCGAGTGCAGTGAAGAATTCGCGCCGCCGCTTCGTGGTCGTACTCTTGCAAACATACCCGCCCAATAATCTGCCGGTCAAAATGTTCCAGCCGATCCAGGCAAGTTTCTATGTCATGCAAAAAATCACCCGCGCTTCAAAAGTAGTCGCCGTGTAGGACGAAATTTTTGCGCGAAACAATTCCCGCCCCAGTATCGACGGCACCCGTCCCGCTTCCAGAGACCATCTCATGTAGCGCCGAAGCATCTCCATGGTTTTCTTTCGATAGAGCCATATGTCAGGATCGCGATCCCAGTCGTGCCCCACTTCCTCCGGAAGCTGTCCTCCTTGCGTGGCGCCAGGTCGCGCCGGAAAATTGTGCAGTGGCAATTCTTCCCCTGCTTTTCCGTGTGCCAAATGTGCCGGCTGCGTCGATTGGATGGTGCCTTTCGGCGTGAGCCCTGGCTCCATCGTAGGAACATCTTTCGCTTCTTCATCCGCCTGCGCCGCGATCCAAGGCACAAATTCACTCATCCCACACCTCGGTCGCATCCTCTGCCTCATCCCCATCTTGGTTATCCGGGGGAATCTCTTCCCATCGCGGCCCTTGTTGCATCCTCGCCCTTCCTACCTCGCACGAACCCGGCGGGAGTTCGGCCATCTGGCGCGCGCAAATCACGCAATAGACCTGCTCTCCGCCCACTGGTCGCAGCCACAATCCCCCACAGCGTTCGCAATATTTCAACTCCAACCGCATCTCATTCGCGGACTTGTCCTCTTCGCTCGTTGTTTTCATTCACTCCTCCTGCGCAGGCCCGTACCGCGAACCTGAGTTGGTGGTGGTTGAAACGCGTTCGCTCAACCAGAAGCAACCGAAAAAAAAGCCCTGCGCCGGTCGCCGCTTCAATGCGGAAACCGAACGCAGGGCTCGTTTCTCTTACGATGGCCTGCTTGAGCTATTTAATTATTTGCTAACTGCCGGTAACTCCCTCTAACTCCTGAACTTACTACGGTTCAATCGCCACGCCCGCCTCCATTAAGCCGGAATCGCGCTGCCGGAAAAATCCTTCTTCATACCCCGACTTCAATACTCTGCCATTTTGCACAACTACGCTGATTCGTCCCGTGAAACCCAGCGATTTCAACAGTTGCTGCATGGACGCAGACAGCACCTCGGCCGCCCGCACCTTGCGCCTGAACTCCACGAAGTTCTTTTCCTCGCTATAGTTATCTGGGTTACTCATTGGAAATAATCCCCGGGAAAAGGAATGGGTTATACCACTTGGGCGATCGTATAGCTGCTAATTTTCAGAGTCAAGGTTGTTATACCCAACGGGCTGTGGAAAACTCCAGCCCATTAGCAATACGCTATACGTGCTATACTCCGAGCCTATGAAATTCCGAGTCCTGCAAGACAACCTCCGCACTGCTCTTTGGGAGCGTATCGATGAGGGAGATCTCACTGGCCTCCGTCTGGCTCAGCAGACCGGATTCAAGCAGGCCCATATCTCCAATTTCTTGAATCGTAAGCGTGGTTTGAGCCTTGAGGGCATGGACCGGGTCTTAGCTGTTCAACATCTCTCCGTACTCGATCTTCTTGATCCCTCCGAAGTCAACAAACGCGCTTCCATCGTGCCTCCCAGCAACGATGACTTTCAAAACGTCCTGCTTACCGACGGAACCGTCGCTGCCACCCATCCCCTCCTCACCAGCATGAACGTGAAGGAGATTCTTAAATTCAAGAAAAGTTTTCTAAAAAAACTGAAGCCGGAACTGGAAGGCGATCGCGAACAGTGGGAGCGCTTTGTACTGATCAAGGTCGACGGCCGGGAAGGCATGAGCATGTATCCCCGCCTTCTCCCCGGAGCCACGCTGCTCATCGACCGCCATTACAACTCGCTCAAGCCTTACCGCAAAGGCGAATTCAACATGTATGCTGTGCTCAAAAACGAAACTTGTACCGTGAAATATGTGGAAACCGCGGACAATCACCTGATTCTGCGGCCTCATAACCAGGCCTATCCCATCGAAGTCCTGACCATGGAAGAGGGCAAGACTGCCTCCGACTACCTGGTCGGACGCGTCTGCCATGTAGGAATCGAAACCTAACCCAAACCCTTCTCAGCTCCCGGTTCTCAGTCGTCGCATAAGGCACTTACTAACTCCGCTCCGAAATCGGGAACTGGGAATTCTCTATTCCGCGCCCAGACTGTCGAACATTTTCCACAGCTTGTCTCCCGTCGCGCGGTAAATGACATAGCCGTGTCTGCCATCGGTGGTTTCGCGAAACACCAGCTCTCCACGACCGTCGCCGTCAGCATCCACGGCATCGATCAGCTCAAGCCGGGGCGTAACATCCAGGTGAAACCTGTCAGTCACTCCTGAATACAACTTACGCAGGCTGCCATAGATATCTGTTCGGCTCACCAGCGTGATGCTATACGTTTCAGGCGCCGACGCCGATCCTGGCTCGGCGGGAAAGTGCGCTTCGGCGCTCAAAATCATCACGGGTTGGTTATTCTTCCACACGTCGAACGTCGCAAATCGAATGTTTTCAAATACCGGTTGCGCGGGCTTCACCGCTGCCTTGCGCTTCTGCGTGGCTGGCTTACTGGCGGGAGCCGTGGCGACAATCGCGCCTTTCGTTCGCGCGGTAACGTAAGCCCGTAATTCATCTCCTGCCAGGGTGAGCATCTGCTTGCGCCGCTCATCTTCCTCCCCTTCTTTCCAAAAATACTTGTAGGACTGCGGATCAGGTCCACCGGAATCGGAAATCGCCGCCATGAGCTGCACCGGTTTCGCTCCAGCCACCAGTACGGATGCCGCCGCCGGTCCAGCAACTACAGGCTGGGGCGTAGTATCTTTTTCTTCGGGCGCCTTCTCAGTCGGCTTACCCCGCCGCAACGTAGGACGATAATAGTTTTCCGTTTCTTTCGCTGGAGACGCCTGCGCCGACGACGCCTGCCCCTCCGACGCCTGCCCCGCCGGCGCAGGCGCGGCCGATGGCTGCCCCCCGGTCTCTGCCGGCGGCGATCCTTTTTCACCGCTCGGTTGCGCACTCTTATCGGAAGTTGTATCCGCCTTCTTCTTCGCGTCCCCGCCAGAGGTTGCGCTCGCGTCCGGCTTCCCTGATGATGGGGGCGAGCCAGAAGTGCCCGGAGAAGTTGGACCAGAAGTTGACTCCGATGCAGCTTTCTTTCTGGTCAGCCGCGGCGGTTCGTCGCCGCTACTGTCCATTCCCACCGGAACGTCTTCTGCTTTGCGCGTAGTTTTCGCAGCTTCCGTTCCATTCTGATAGTAAGCTCCCATGCCCCACCAGGGATTTGCGCTGTTCACAGCTTTGCTATGCATGGCTCCGCTGGTCGTGAACAATCCCTGCGACTCGCCGGCCTGCTCCGCCTCGTACACCGTCCCACTCTCCAACGCCATCGGCACCGGCTCTGCCTTATAGACGCTGGCATCGTAAAATCTGCCTTCCACTAGAATCGCCACGGGAATTAGTATTGCTTTCCCGTCGCTGAGTTGCAGAATTCCCACCGCGCGTGGCCCCTTCACTTTTTTCGCTTTTTTAGTTTCAACCGGTTTCTCGTCAGGAGTTTGCTGGGGGCGCTTGAGCTGTGGACCATCCTGCGCCACGCTTGGCAAAGCCGTCCCCACAAACATCACGGCCAGAGCAGTCGCCAGCATGAAAATGACGCGTGACCCCGATCTGCTGTATAAGAACTTTCTGGACATAAACCGTTCCGGCCTCGGCTTTCCCACTGCTGAGATTGTGGACGCTGTCTTCAACCCTGTCTTCCGTGGAAATGAGGCACTTATGAATATCGCTCTTCTGAATATCAATGATAAGGCTCCCGAGTTTACCTTGCCGGACGAGAACGGCAAAGAAGTCTCGCTGAAAGGCCTGCGTGGCAAAGTGGTCGTGCTGTATTTCTATCCTCGCGCCGATACCCCGGGATGCACCGTCGAGGCCTGCGAATTTCGCGATACCTACAAACAGATGCAGAAAAGCGGCGCCGTGTTACTTGGCATCTCCCCTGACACCTCCAAGGCCCAGAAGAAATTTCAGGACAAGTTCAAATTGCCGTTCTCGCTGCTGGCCGATGCCGACAAGAAAGTCGCCAATGCCTTTGGCGTGGTTCAGGAAAAAAACATGTACGGCAAAAAAGTCATGGGCGTCGTCCGCACCACGTTCGTCATCGGACCGGACGGCAAAATCCAGCACATCTTTCCCAAGGTTAAGCCCGAAGGCCACGCCGTCGAAGTGCTCGCTTATCTGAAGGAATCGGGAAAAGCTTAGCCGGATCTCGGTACAAAAATGGCTCGGGATAGAAATGGCTCATGTGGGGACAGCCGCCCTTGGCTGTCCTTCGAGCGAAGCTCGACAGTTTTTCTTCGCCCCCGGCAACTGTGCCGCCACTATCCACTTTCGCACTTTGACTTTTCTGTCCTGACTTCTGCATTCTGACCAGTGCAATCGTCCGTCTGTCCGCCGCTTGGCCCCATCCGCCCGCTTGATCGGGAATTCTTCGCGCGCACCCCGCGCCGCGTGGCTCGCGACCTTCTTGGCAAAATTCTCGTACGCGACTCCGGAAAGGTGCGGATCTCCGCCCGCATCGTCGAAGTCGAGGCTTATCTCGGACAAAACGATCCCGCGGCTCACGCCTCCGCCGGCAACACGGCCCGCACCTCAGTCTTGTTCGGCCCGCCCGGCTACGCCTACGTCTATTTCATCTACGGCAATCACTATTGCCTGAATGTCTCGTGCGAGCAGGAGGGAAAGGCGGGGTCAGTGCTGATTCGCGCCCTCGAACCACTCGAGGGGATTGAGGAAATGGCGCGTGCGCGCGGAATTGTCCTGCGCCGCGGGTCACAAGATTTTCCCAAGCTCACGTCTGGACCGGGTCGCCTCGCAGAAGCCTTCGGCATCACTCGCACCCGCGATAACGGTTGCGACCTAACCTCGCGCACCTCCGGTTTATGGATTGGAGACGACGCCTTTCGCGCAAAAGGAATCCAAATCACTCCCCGCATCGGCATCAGCAAAGCTGCCGACCACCCCCTCCGCTATATCCTCGCCGGAAACAAATGCATCTCGGGACCGAAGAATTCCCGCCAGAGACTTAAGACTCACTCGAAAGCTTGACGTTAGGTGTAGAGTGTCGATCGGGTCAGATGCCCCGGACATCCCTGCTGGTCAGGCGTTTGGCGCATCGCGGTCAGTTAATCAGGCGGCGTCAGTTGAGCCGAAATTGCGCGCTCGAAATTGCGCGCCCCAAGTGGGCCGGCGAGTCGCTCGCTCGTTCGTTTGCCGTTTGCCAGCATCCTGCGGACGAATCGAGTCATCTCATTCATCAGAAATCCGCATGCGCGGAGTCGCTCCAGTCCGTTGTCTTGCCGTCACGTTAGTGATGCTGGCTGCAACTATGCCGCAGCTCCTGGCCGGAGATTCCGCAACCCTTCGCTCCGATGAAGCCGCGCTTCCCGCCAATATTGTGATCGGTTTCGTAGGTGGATTCGTCGGCCACGACAATCCACATCATGGTCCGGTGCAACTCGCAAAGCGAATTCGTCCGGATGTGGGCAAAGACACTTACGTAAGAGTCTTCGAAAACCGGCGACGAAAACGCGCTTACGATGCGATCGTCAAGCTTCTCGATACGGATCACAACGGCATTCTCTCTGCCGAAGAGAAAGCCCGAGCCCGCATCGTCCTCTTCGGTCAAAGCTGGGGAGCTTCGGCGGCAGTGCTGCTGGCTCGAGACCTGCGTCGCCAAGGCGTGCCGGTTTTGCTAACCGTCCAGGTGGATAGTGTGGCGAAACTCTGGCAGAAAGATTCCATCATTCCCGACAACGTGGCCGAAGCAGTGAACTTCTATCAGCCGCACGGCCTCATCCATGGCCGGGCCCGTATTACGGCCGCGAACCCGGAAAAAACCGAAATCCTTGGGAACTATCGCACCGACTACAGGAAAACTCCTGTCGAATGTCCGGAAGCTTCATGGTTCGACCGTGTCTTCACCCCCGGTCACATGGAGAGCGAATGCGACCCACGCTTGTGGTCGCATATCGAAGAAATGGTGCGCCAGCGGATATCGCCTCCACAGCCCTCTCAAAGCACGGCCGCCGCAGTACTTCCCCGTTAGCTTAGTCCGTGTCATCGATTCCGTGTCGTCGATTTCGTGTCATCCCGAGCGCAGCGAGGGACCTTGTTTTTTCTTCTAGCGCGCACCATGCGACGCGTCGAGCGCAACATTATCGATCAGCCGCGTCGTTCCCACCAAAGCTGCAACGGCAACCAGAGCGCCGTCAGCAACATCCACAACTGGCTCCAGACTTCCGGCATCGACGATCTCAAAGTAATCAAGCCGTACCGAATCTTCTCTCGCAACTTCTTCCCGGCCAGCAGCTAGCAGCCTGGCCAAGTCACGTTCGCCGCCTTCCCACAAGTTTTTCACGCGCAGCAGCGAACGATGCAACACCAGCGCTTGCCTTCTCTGTTGCGGATTGAGATAGGCGTTGCGTGAACTCATGGCCAATCCATCGGCTTCGCGCACGATTGGACCGGCGACAATCTCCACCGGAAAGTTCAGGTCGCGCGCCATGCGGCGAATGATCGCCAGTTGCGCCGCGTCCTTCTGCCCGAAGTAGGCCGCATCCGGCTCGACAATGTGAAACAATTTCGCCACCACCGTAGTGACGCCGCGAAAATGGCCGGGCCGGGAATGCCCGTCCAGCCTGTCACTCAGCCCCTCCACCTCAACCCACGTAATGGCGCCAGGCGGATACATCTCCTCGACTGAGGGAGCAAACAATAATTCAACCGATTCTTTTTCCAACAGCGCGCGGTCGCGATCAAAGTCTCGCGGATACTTCTGCAAATCCTCGCGCGGACCGAACTGCAAGGGATTTACAAAGATCGATGCCGCTACTACATCGCACGAAGCTTTCGCCGCCCGCACCAGCGATAAGTGCCCCTCATGCAGCGCTCCCATGGTCGGAACGAATCCCAATCGTTTCCCGCTACGCTTGGCCTCGCGGCATGCGGCCCGCATCTCTTCGATGGTCTGGCAGATCCTCATGGGGTTCGCGTTGTCCGTCTTGGATAGTGATGCTCAGGATGCAGCGATCCACATAACTGCCCCGGGTCGCGCCTTGCAGTTTCTTATTGATCCGTTTTCCAATTGATCCGCGTTGATCCGCGAAAATCCGTGGCGAACAGTTCTTACCGCTGCATCGCGCGCTTTCTCGCCAGCACCGTGTCCAGGCCAGCCTTGGTTTCCTTCGGTAGATGATAAGACTCTTCATCCGATGGATACTGCTGCGATTTCACGTCGGCGCGAAACGCCCGCACCGCGTGCCCGATCAGGGCGGCGGCATCGCCGTAGCGACGGACGAACTTTGCCGGGGGCGAAAACGTCAGGTTCAGAATGTCGTGGAATACCAGCACCTGGCCATCGCACTCCGGGCCGGCGCCAATCCCAATGGTCGGCGTGGCCACTTCGGCGGTGATCATAGCCGCCACTTCGCGCGGAATTCCTTCGAGGACGATGCAGGCCACGCCCGCACGGTCAAGCGCAACGGCGTCGCGCATGAGCTGCTCGATATCGCCAAGATTCTTTCCCTGCACCTTGTAACCGCCCATCACGTTGACCGACTGCGGCGTCAATCCGATGTGCCCGGCCACGGGAATTTCGGCGTCGATGATGCGCCGAATCAGGTCGGCACGTTTTTCGCCGCCTTCGATCTTCACCACTTCCGCGCCGCCTTCTTTCACAAAACGGGTGGCGTTGCTGAGCGCGCTTTGAGCATCCAGGTGATAAGACCCGTAAGGCATGTCGGCGAGCAGCAGCGCATTTTTTACGCCGCGACGCACCGCCTTCACATGGTGCAGCATCTCGTCCATGGTGACGGAGAGCGTGTTGTCGTATCCCAGAACAGTTTGCGCAAGCGAATCGCCCACCAGAATCATTTCGATTCCGGCCTCATCGACCAGGCGCGCGGTGGAGTAGTCGTAGGCGGTAAGGCAGGTGATAGGTTCGTGCCGGAGTTTCAATTCCCGCAGAGACGCGGCGGTAACTTTGCGGCGGAGCTCGTGGTCCCCGGAAAAGCCGGGACGTCCGCCAAACGGGGTGATGCTCATTTTTCCTCCAGTGCCCCTCCGGCTTGGCCGGATAGAGCCTGTTCAGCATCTTCAGGGATGCTCACAACATTGTAGCTTTGATTCCTTACGAAAACTAGCGCTTAGTAACGGCGACCAAAGAGCCCTTAAATATTTTACCTTCAATAGTTTGCAGAGCCTTCGCCCGAAGACCCACCCGTATGCTTGTACTGACGAACCAAGGACTATCCGCCGCCGGACGAACTACTTCTGCGCCTTTACCAGCTTCTGCCGCGCCGTTTTCAGCTCAGGCCGCTCGTCGCCAACAGCAACTTCGGTCAACTTCCGGAAATAGCCGCTGGCCGTCGTCGCATCCCCGGCGGCATCAGCCGCCCTCGCTGCGCCGTACAAGGCATTAAAGCGGTTGGGAGCAATCTTCAGCACGGCTTGATACTCCACCAGCGATTCCTTGGGTTGATGCCCGCTCATCAGCAGTTCCGCCACAATCTCCCGCGCAGGCGTGACAGCCCCCGGGGTGACCGCTGCCTTGTCCATGCTTTCCTCCAATTCCGCAGCCGAACGCGCCAGTTTCAAGGCATCCTCTGACTTGCCATTCAGTTCCGCAATCCATGCGGCCACTTCGCGGCGCTCGACTTCCACTTGATTCGACCAGTAGGAGTTATTCTGCTTCGCAATCGCATCGCGAAGGTCGGCAAGTTTCTGTTCGGCTTGAACCGCCCGTTCCGGATTCTTCGAGCGAGCGCTTCCTATGCCGATCGCCGTCCAAGTGATCGCCTGCGCCCAAGGCACGCCACCCTCCGCCACGCGAAGTTGGCTGGCCTGCTCCCAATTTCCCAGTTCAATCGCGTAGCGCGCAGGAATCGCCGAAGCTCCGTAATTCCCAGTAAGCGTCAGCCCAGAAACCGGCGGCAACGCATTCATCTCATCCAACACAGCCTTCGCTTTGCTCACTCGTCCGCTCTGCAGCTCCGCGTACTCCAGATAGTCCATGGCATGCAGCCGCTGATCGCGCGCTTCGCCGTTCTTCGAATCGACCTCCGCGGCGGCCGCCAGCTCCGCCGACTTCAGGTTCGAGCTGATGGATTCGTCCCACGAGCCCACCCGCGTGAACAGATGCGAAGGCATATGGTTCGCATGCGCGGAGGCGGGAGCGATCTTGGCGTAGATGCGAGCCGCCCCCAGACCCTGCTCGGCCAGCACCGGATTGTCGTAGCAGTGGATGATGTAATGCGCGATGCCCGGATGATGAGGTTGCCTGGCGAAAATTGGTTCCAGAATCTCGCCGCACTTGCGTTGGTTGGCAAAGGTTTTGTCGGTCTTGGGCGCCGTAATCGCCAAACTCAGCGCGTGAAAGATCGCCGCCTCATCGTCCTGCGGATAAGCTGCCTGCAGCGCGCCCATCTTCAGCTCAAAGGCCTGGCTGTGCGCATACGCGTCCTTACCGTCTTCGCGGTAAATCTCAGCCAGCGCATCGATGTAGGCGTTCTCGCGAGGCGTAGTCTTCGCGTTGCCAGCAGCAGTCTGCCTTGCCTGATTCAGAGCCAGACGGCCGGCCGCCGTGTCCCCGTTGTCCCACATCCCGTGGTAATGAGACATGGCCACGCCCCATTGCGCCATGGCGCATTGCGGATCCCGCTCGGAGATCTCCGTAAAAGCCTGGCGCGCCTGTTCATACTGGAATGAGTGCAGCATCGCGACCGAGCGGCTGAAAGGGTCGGTGAGATCGAGCCGGCACGAAGTGAGGAAGTGGACCGAACCAACCTCCTCTGCAGTCATTTCGTGATGATGCTCTTCCTGGCTTATCGCAAGCGGAACGACACACAGGACTAAGGCGAGCAGGGCGGTCGTGGGGCGCATGGGGCACCTCCATATTCCGCGCAATTCTACCACCAGTCCGCAAGGAGAAGGCGTTCCGCTGGCTAGGACAACCAGCCTCCAACGACTGTTTTCATGCCCCCACCGCCTCATGCCCACCCAGCGGCAAGAAATACTGCGTGCCCTTGATCGGTTCGGTCACCTTGCGAAGCAATTCCTGCAAGTCTTCATTGCGGTCGACAAAATCGATATCGGACGTATTCACAATCAGCAGATCGGAAGACGTGTAATGAAAAAAGAAGTGCTCGTAGGCTTTGACCACTTCTTCCAGATAGTCATCGCTGACCGCGCGCTCGCCCGGCGCATTCTTTTTCTTGAGCCGCTTCTTCAGCACCTCAGGCGTCGCCTGCAAATAAATTACAAGGTCGGGCGTGGGCAGACTCTCGCGGAAGTGGGTGTAGTAACGGTTGTAGGTGTCGAGTTCCTGATCCGTAAGGTTCAGGCAGGCGAACAGTTTGTCTTTTTCGATGATGTAATCCGCCACCACCGTCTTCTGCGACGTTGGTCCCAGGTCAAGGGCCTGCAATTGCTCGAAGCGCCGCACCAGAAATTCGAACTGCGCCTGAAACGCGGCGCCCCGTTCGCCTTCATAAAACGCGCCGAGAAATGGATTGGACTCAGGCTCCATCACGCGCTGTGCATTTAAGCGCTCGGCCAAGATGCGGGCCAGCGTACTCTTTCCCACTCGGATGGGACCCTCCACAGCAATGTAACGTGGCAGTTCGAAAAGATTAGCCATGATTTCAGCAAGAATCGGAAATGGCAGGATATCTCGGATAGCGCCGAGTGGCAATTGCGGGAAGAGTTAACACCTGGAATTTCGATTGAAGGCTGTTGACTGAGGATTGCTGATTGAGCCCGACCCGGTGCGCCAATCGATAGTCGGGAAATCAACGATCGACGATTTACAATCCCTGCATGATTGGCTATGTCGTCTCCGCCATCTCCGCTGCGGCCGCTGTGGCTGGAAGCTATCAGTCCATGTCGCCGTCGGGACAATGGTATGGCCAAACTTTCACCTGCCTGCCGCGCGGTTCGCGGCAACTCGCACTCACTTACGACGATGGTCCCAACGATCCGCATACTCTGCGGTTGTTGGAAGTCCTCGCCCGGCACGGCGTGCAGGCCACTTTTTTTCTGATTGGACGTTACGTTAAAGAACGTCCGGAGATCGCCCGCGAAATTGTTCAAGCGGGCCATGTGGTCGGCAATCATACATTCAGTCATCCTTTGCTGACTTTCAAGAGCGCAGGTGAAATCCGCCGGGAACTTGCACAATGCCGCTCCGCGCTAGAGGATGCAGTCGGCCAACACTCCAATCTCTTCCGCCCGCCATTCGGAGGCCGCAGGCCCGCCGTTCTGCGCGTGGCGCGTGAACTTGGACTTGAACCTATCATGTGGAACGTGACGGGCTACGATTGGAACGCCCCGCCGGCCGCCGTGATTGAGCGGAAGGTCGCCCACCAGATTCACGGTGGCGACGTAATCCTCCTGCACGATGGAGGTCATAAGCAGATTGGCGCGGATCGCTCGCAAACCGTAATGGCTACGGATAATCTGATCGCCCGCTATAAGAGTGAAGGGTATGAGTTCGTGACGATACCGCAGATGATGCAGCAGATAAGGACTTAGCGCTTCATTGCTGCGAACGCCTGCTTCGCGGCGGCTATGGTTCGCTGCACATCCTCTTCCGTGTGCGTCGCACTCAAAAATGCCGCTTCATATTGCGATGGAGGCAGGTATACGCCGCTATCGAGCATGGCGCGGAAGAATTTCCCGAATGCTTCAGTATTCGACTTCGAGGCAGAGTCCCAATCCGTCACCGGCCCGGGGGTAAAGAACCACGTAAACATTGAGCCGACACGGTTGTAGCAGAGCGGCACACCAGCATCTTTGGCGGCAGCGGCGACGCCTTCGACCAATTCTCTACTTAACTTGTCGATCCGGGGATAAATCTCCTGCTTCCGATCGCGCAGATGCCGCAACATTGCGGATCCCGCCGCCATGGCCAGCGGATTACCAGAGAGCGTGCCTGCCTGATACATTGGGCCGAGGGGCGCCACGAGGTTCATAATCTCGCTCGATCCGCCGTAAGCGCCCACCGGCAGGCCTCCGCCGATAATCTTGCCCATCGTCGTCAGATCCGGGCGAATGCTGTACAACTCCTGCGCTCCGCCGAACGCGACGCGAAATCCAGTCATCACCTCATCAAAAATCAGCACGGATTTTTCGCGCTCGGTGATCATGCGCAACGCAACCAGATAATCGTCGGCCGCCGGAACGCATCCCATATTCCCGACCACCGGTTCGACGATCACGCACGCAATCTGGTGCTTGAACTTTTGAAAGGCATACTCCACGGCGTTGACGTTATTAAAGGGCAATGCCAACGTGAACTGCGTGAACTCCTCGGGAACGCCCGCCGATCCAGGAATGCCCAAAGTCGCTACGCCCGAACCAGCCTTGACCAGCAGAGAATCAGAATGCCCGTGGTAGCATCCCTCGAACTTCACAATATATTTTCGCTTGGTATAAGCGCGCGCCAACCGGATCGCCGACATGGTGGCTTCGGTTCCAGAACTCACGAAGCGAACTTTCTGCATCGGCGGAAACGCGGCCAGCACCAACTCCGCAAGATCAGCTTCGGAAGGGGTCGACGCTCCGAAACTGGTGCCGTTGCAGGCCGCGCCAACAATCGCATCGAGCACATCCGCCGCCGCGTGGCCCAGGATCAGCGGTCCCCAGGAGCCGACATAATCGATGAACTCGTTTTCGTCGGCATCCCAAATGTGGGAACCTTTTCCGCGCACGATGAACGGAGGATCTCCACCCACCGAACCAAACGCACGCACTGGCGAATTCACTCCGCCGGGAATCATGCTTTCGGCGCGTTGCTGTAACCGGCGCGACTGCTCGACTTTTCGCGATGTGGTGGAGGGCATTAAGTGCTCCGGGAAATAATCGTGGGCCGGTGATCTGGCGGCAACGGACTACTATAGCAGCGGCCGTATCGCAGCGCGCCCGCACAATTAATCAGATGTTCATGTTTTCGCCATCACCTTGCAATATGACCGAGGTACATTCGCTTTAGTAGCTTGCCCTTCTAACCGGGAGGGTTTAAACAGAGACAGCTTCGGGGCTCCGAGCTGTCTTTTTTATTTTTTCCTTCGCTCCTTTCCCTGTTTCCCTTTTCTCTTCGCGCGGTTCACGCCACTCATTTCAAATAAGCCCGGGCCAAGCCGATCAAGTCTTCGCCAATTCTTCGGGCGACTCCATTTCGTGATCCGGATTCATCATGTGCAAACCCTAGGGAGTATGCTTCAAGAGTTTGGAAACAAAATCCGAAGCCTCGCTGGTCAAATCTTTATGAACTTTTTACTGCTCCCATCGAGTTCTGGCATCGAACCGAATGGTAGACACTCACAGAAAGGAGGACAGGACAATGGCTTGCATGACTTTGCTTGCAAAACCAATGACGATGGCGACGACGCAGCTCGCGCGCGAAATCCGTTACGAAGTTTCCGTTCCGCAGCAGTGGACAGACGACACGAAACGGCAACCTTTGCGCATGAACTGGGTCGTGGTCACCGGCAAAGACGGCAGTCGGCAACTCCGCATGCAATGGCTGGCATTAGACTGATAGAACACTCAGTGTTGGCCTTTGTAACCTCTCTTTAACCAATCATGGGTAGGCTCGAACTAATCATGGTCAGGCTCGGGGCTTAGGGAATCAGCCGGCAGGACTGATTCCCTAACCTCCGGAACGGCCAGCTACTATTGTTAACTATAGTTAACTCGCTGTGATACATTGATCACATTCAATTAAAGGAGGGCAGAGTTACAAGCCAGCGCCATCTGTTGCCTTCGGCAAGGTCATGGGTGCGGAACGTCAAATAGCAGAACAGCAAATAAATGAAACGACATGCCCAAGACGCGAACCCAGGCACTTACCGGCTGCTAGTGGTACTGTGGGCCGCCATCGCTGTTGGACCCGGACTGCCGACAGCGGCACTGGCGCAGCAATCGCCGGAAGCCCCTTCCGCGACAAGGCCTGATCCCGCGTTGCAGGAAGAGGACGCCAACCTTGGCGATCCGCCGCCAGGCGGGGACCCCGAAGCAATGTTTCCTCATTTCAAAACCACCCGTCTCTGGCTCGCGGGTCAGGCAAATTTTATTTTCCAAACTCATCCTCCATTTCATGCGCCCTACAGCGGACCAAACAGCCTGAACCCAAACTACGAGAAAGCCACCTCTCGGCTGATGACGCTCTACACCGGCTTCCGGCTGAATGAGTCCACCGAGTTTCTCGTAGACATTGAAGAGGCCGGAGGCGCCGCTCTCAGCACCGGCCTGGGACTGGCCGGTAATACGGATCTCGATATCGTCAGAAACCCTCTGCTCAGCAAGGCACCCTACCTGGGGCGAGGCATGATCCACAAGGTGTTCGCCTTGAGCGACGATAAAGTCGAAAACCAGCGGAGCTTTCTCTCGCTGTTTGACGAATTACCGCGCCGCCGCTTGGAAGTCCGCTTCGGCAAATTTGGCATGCCTGATTTCTTCGACGTCAATTCGGTAGGCTCCGATACCCATTTCCAATTCGACAACTGGACGATCGACAATAACGGCGCGTGGGACTATGCCGCCGACACGCGCGGCTACACGGTCGGCGCTACCGCTGACTTCGAAGATCGCAACTGGGGATTCCGCTTCGCTGAAGCTCTAATGCCGAAAGTTGCGAACGGCATCGATCTTGTGTGGAGACCGTGGCAAGTTCATGCAGAAAACTTTGAATACGAATTACGTCACGGTCTGATCCCGAAAAAACCAGGAGTGATCCGGCTTCTGGCCTACGTCAATCACGCCAACATGGGCATCTATCGGCAGGCAGTCGCCAACTTCGAAGCGGGACTGACTCCGATTCCGGAGATCACGAACCATCCTTGGCATGTCACTCGCAAGTATGGTTTCGGGCTCAACCTCGAGCAGAACCTTACGCGCTATGTGACGGCATTCGGCCGCTTCGGCTGGGATAACGGCAAAACTGAATCGTTCGCCTATACCGAAGTCGATCAAACTTTTTCCGGAGGGTTAGGCGCGAACGGCGCATGGTGGCGTCGGAAACAGGATCGCGCCGGCATCGCGTTCGTGACCAACGCAATCTGCAAGGATCACCAAACTTATCTCGCCGATGGCGGCCTCGGCTTCCTTCTGGGCGACGGAAAGTTGAACTACGGCCGCGAGAACATTGTCGAGTCCTACTACACGGTGCACGTCTGGCGCGGAATCTATCTCGCCCCCGGCGTTCAATATATTCAGAACCCCGGCTATAACCGCGATCGAGGACCAGTCGTGGTTCCTACCTTCCGTGCCCACATCGAATTCTAGGATTTACAGAAAGTGGTCCAGCACGGCTGTTTTGAACTCTGGGATTCGCGCTAATACTGGATCATTTGTCACGAAGCCCGTCGCGTGTGACTGGATGGCAGTGGCGGCTTGCACTGCGTCCGGGGTGCGTAAGCGATAATCGGCCCGAAGCCGCGCTGCAAGATCCGCCGTCTCCAAGTCAGGCGGAATCCATCGCAAGTTAGGATAGGTCGAGAGCAGGCCATAGAATTCATCGACTTGGTGCTCGTCTTTGTCTCGATACGATGGAACCAGGAGTTCCGTCATGGCGATCGTCGATGTGACGGCCTCATGTTTGGGCCTCTCCAGCCACGAAAAAACTGTGTCTGCGAGAGTAATGTAGCGGGGATTGGCTTCCAGTTGGTAAATGAAGACGCTGGTATCAAGGGCGATACGCTGGTGACCTCGCAGAAACGTCCGCAGCCCATCTACTCCCAACTCTGGCGCTCTTTCTGAAGATGCCGGGCGGGATATGCTTTTCCGGCCACACCTCAAATCGCGAGCCGGTGTGATTCCGGTTTCTGCAGTACGAGAACTCGTTTTCCTCGCACCACCACTAAAACCTTGTCGCCAGCCCTCAAATCGAGCGCGTCGCGAGCTTCGCGTGGGATCACGATTTGATTCTTCGAGGAAACGGTCGCGGTTGCCATGCTTTACATTATACTAGAAAGTAAAGTGGGGAGCCAGCCCTCTCAGCGCGAATCCCGGTGACCTACTTCTCCACCTTCACTCCCTTCCAAAACGCTACAAATCCCTTGATTTGCTTCGCCGCGTCCTTCGGCTCGGGATAAAACCACGCCGCGCCGGCATTCCGCCTGCCATTAACTTCAACGTCGTAGTAACTCGCCGTTCCCTTCCACGGACACACCGAGTGCGCATCGCTCGCCTTGAAATATTCCTGGCGAATCGCCTGCGGTGGAAAATACTGATTCCCCTCGATCTCTACCGTGGAATCGCTTTCGGCCAGAACCGCACCTTCCCACATTGCTTTTGCCATCATGCCCATATAGATTCCTATGAGGCTCGGCAGTTTCATAACATTGGGGGCAAAATGCTACAGGCGCCAACCAGCATGCGTTTTAACGGACACTCCATGGTGGGAGCGCTGCAGCACGTGATGGTTTGTTCGCCCCGCGCCGCAGGCTGGAACCAGGCGGATCGCATCGCGCGTTGGCAGGAATTCGGTTTCCAACACGCCCCAGACTTCGCCAGAGCCCAGGAAGATCACGAAATTCTCTGCCGCGAGTTAAAATCCGCGGGAGCGGAAATTATTGAGATTCCCTCCGCGGCCGACTTCTCGCTCGACGCTGTCTATGCCCACGACGCATCTCTTCCCACCGACTTCGGATTGGTTACGATGCGGCCGGGCAAGCTGAACCGCGTAGCCGAAGGCCAGCACCACGCCTCGTTCGGCGAGAGTTTGGGCATCCCGATTTTCGGAAGAATCACGGCTCCAGGCACTACTGAAGCCGGAGACATTCTCTGGCTGGATTCACAAACGCTGCTGATCGGCCACGGCTACCGCACCAACGCTGGCGGCATTCGCCAGATGCGCGACCTGCTCGCCACCAAAGGTGTCGAAGTTCTATCCGCACCTTTACCCTACGGCCCGGGGCCATCCGCCTGCCTGCATCTGATGTCGTTGATCAGCCTGCTCGACGACCGCACTGCGCTGGTTGATCTATCCTGGCTCGCAGTCGAGACAGTCGAACTGCTAAAGTCCCGCGGATTCAAATTCATCGAGATCGATCCTTCCGAGCGTGAGAGGCTTGCATGCAACGTCCTCGCCTTGGGCAATAATCGCTTGCTCGCCCTCGAAGAAAATCGCAACACCAACACCCGCCTCCGCCAAGCTGGATTCGATGTGGGCACCTTCCCTGGCTCTGAACTGTGCATCAACGGCAGCGGCGGCCCGACGTGCCTGACCCGTCCCCTGCTACGCAGTTAGCCAGTGCGCAGGGACAGCCGGCTCGGCTGTCGCGGCAGAACGTTTCCGGCAGAACAAGGCTAGCCGGTTGTTCACGCGCCCTGTGTTACAATGTGTACAATTACGCACAGGAATCTTTATGTCCACGACGATGACCATTCGAATCGAACCAGCGGTCAAAGACAGGCTCGATCGCCTGTCTGAAGCCACCCGTCGCAGCAAATCCTTTCTGGCGGCTGAGGCCATTCGCGAGTATGTCGAGACTAATGAGTGGCAGATCCAAGAGATTCGCGCGGCACTCGCAGAGGCTGACGCTGGCGATTTCGCAAGTGATGCAGAGGTAAAGTCCGTCACGGACAAGTGGAATGGGCGCGCCGATTAAGTGGCTTAGAGCTGCCCTGAAAGATTTGAATGATGAAGCCGCTTATATTGCGGATGATGATCCAACCGCAGCCCGTTTAGTTGTCCAGCGCATCGTGGAAGCGGTAGCTCTCCTCTCTAAACAACCGGCCATCGGCCGTCATGGCAGGGTCGCTGGGACGCGTGAATTACCTGTCCCCAAGACTCGCTATCTGATTCCTTATCGCATGCGAAATGGTGCAATTGAAATTCTCCGCGTTTTCCATGCTTCCCGCCGGCCTCCCAAACGCTGGTGACTGGGACTATCCTTAGCTCCGCTCCTGCTAAAATAATCCTGCATGCTTCTGCCCTTCGTCCGCGAACTCTTCGTGGACGCTGAAAAGCTTCCCGCCTTCGCGCGTGTTGCCTCCCACCTGAAGGAGGGCACGGGGCGCATTCGTGTCTCTGGACTCACCCCGACCGCGAAAGCCTTGATGCTCGTGCTATTTCAGCGAGCCGCAGGCCGTCCCCTGATTTTCGTCGTCAACGATAACCGCGCCGTCGAAGACCTCGTCCCGATCCTTCGCGGTTTCTGCGAACTCACCTCGGCCTGCGATCCGGACTCAGTCATTTCACTTCCGGCGCGCGATGTTCTTCCTTTTCAGAATCTCTCGCCGCATCCCGAACTCCAGGAAGAACGCGCCACAGCGTTATGGAAAATCGCAACTGGAGCGGCGTCCATCGTGGTCTCGCCAGTCGCGGCGACGGCGATTCGGCTGCGTTCCAGCGATTACTATTCCGATCTCGCGCGCACGATCCGGCGCGGTGAATCTTTCGATCTCGAATCCCTGCTGGCACACCTCAACACTGTCGGCTACACTTCCACCGACGTGGTCGAGATGCCCGGCCAGTACGCCGTTCGCGGCGGCATCCTCGACGTCTACTCGCCCGAAGCGGACCGTCCGCTGCGCATCGAATTCTTCGGCGACGAAGCTGATTCCATCCGCAAGTTTGATCCTGCGTCCCAGCGTTCCTCGAATCCCGTCGATGAAGCCCTGCTGCTTCCACTGACCGAAACTCCCGTGAGCGAACAACTCCTCGGCGCAATTCATACACGCCTCAGCGGCAAACGCATTGTCGGCTCAGGAAAGCCGGGTTCCGAAGAAATCATCGAAGCCGCCGTCCGCGCCGGCGGATTGAACGTTTTCCCCGGCTGGGAGTTCTACACTCCGGTCGCCGGAGCTGACCATACCGTCTTTGATCTCATCCCCCGCGCCGCCGTTCTGCTCGACGAGACCGATCAACTTCGGCAGGAATTCGACCGCTTCTGGACTCGCGTCTCCGAAGCTCACGAGCGCAGCGGCGTGGGCAATCTCGTCCGCCCCGAAGACCTTTACCTTGCTCCGGATGACTGGTGGCAAAAAACATCCACTCTTCCCGGGGCCGATATTGAGCACCTCGGCATCACCCGCGACATCAACGAAGACTCCGTAACATTCCTCACCCAACCTTCGCCGCGCTTCCATGGCGCGGTTCCGGCCATGCTCGAAGAGGTGCAAAAGCTGAACGCTGCCGGCAAACGCGTGCTATTCGCCGTTCCCAACACCGGCGAAGTCGAGCGGCTGGCCGACGTCTTCACCGAGTACAACGTTTCGTTCCGCCTCGGAAGCCGCACTCGTGGCGGCGAAAGCTATGCCGACGAAACCAGCTACTTCGCCGGAGAAATTCTCACCACCACTCTCGCGACGGCTTACGTTCCCGACGGCGTGATGCTTCCCGATGCCAATCTTGCCATCTTCGGCGCGCGCGATCTCTTCGATGAATCCGAATCCGTCGCTTTGCGTCCGCAGCGCTCGAAATCCAAAGTATCCGCATTTCTGTCCGACTTCCGCGACCTGCAGGTCGGCGACTACGTCGTGCATGTCGAACATGGCATCGGCCAATATCATGGATTGAAGGAAATCAATCACGGCGATGGTCCCGCCGAATTCATGTTGCTCGAATTCGCCGAAGCGGCTCGTCTCTACGTCCCGCTCACGCGTCTCGACCTGGTTCAGAAATATCGTTCGTCAGAAGGCGCTAAGCCGGTTCTAAGTCATCTCGGAACCGCTGCCTGGTCGAAGACGAAATCCCGCGTCAAAAAAGCCATGCAAGACATGGCCGACGAACTTCTGAAACTTTACGCCGAGCGCAAAACCGCCGTTGGACACGCCTTTCCGCCGGGCAATGAATGGTTCCGCGAATTCGAAGACGCTTTCGAATTCAATGAAACCGAAGACCAGGCGCAAGCCATTAAAGATGTCATCAACGACATGGAGTCCTCGCAGCCCATGGACCGCTTGCTCTGCGGCGATGTCGGCTACGGTAAAACTGAAGTTTCCATGCGCGCCGCTTTCAAAGCCATCAACGACAATAAACAGGTGGCGGTTCTGGCGCCCACCACCGTGCTCGCTTTCCAGCACTACGAAACTTTCAAGCAGCGCTTCGCACCTTTCCCGGTCACAATCGAGATGATCAGCCGCTTCCGCACTCCGAAGCAGCAAAAAGAAATTCTGGAGAAAACCGAAGCCGGCAAAATCGATATCCTCATCGGCACCCATCGCATTCTTTCCAAAGACATCAAATTTTCCGATCTCGGCTTGCTTATCGTCGACGAAGAACAGCGCTTCGGAGTCCGCCACAAAGAGCGGATCAAGCAAATGCGCAAGCAGGTCGATGTGCTCACCATGTCGGCCACGCCAATCCCGCGTACCTTGCACATGTCGCTGGTGGGCCTGCGCGACATGAGCGTGATCGAAACTCCGCCCAAAGACCGGATGGCCATCCAAACCGTAGTCGCGGGATGGGACGAGAAACTCATACAGTCCTCCATCGAGCAGGAACTGGAGCGCGGCGGCCAGGTCTATTTCGTCCACAACCGCGTCGACACGATTTTTGAGATCGCTGCCAAGCTCCAGGCGCTCATCCCACCGGCTCGCATCATCGTCGGCCACGGACAAATGTCGGAGGGCGAACTTGAAAAAGTGATGTTGAAGTTCATGCACCACGAAGCCGACATTCTGGTTTCGACCACAATCATCGAGAACGGACTCGACATTCCGCTCTGCAACACAATTCTGATCAACCGCGCCGACCGCCTCGGTCTTTCCGAACTTTACCAACTGCGTGGCCGGGTCGGCCGCTCCAATCGCCGGGCTTACGCGTATCTGCTGCTTCCCCCGGAAATCGAGCTCACTCCAATCGCTCGCCGCCGCTTGGCTGCGCTGAAAGAATTTTCCGATCTCGGCGCGGGATTCAAAATCGCCGCTCTCGACCTTGAACTTCGAGGCGCAGGCAACATGCTAGGCGGCGAACAGAGCGGCCATATCGAAGCTATCGGCTTCGAGCTCTACACTCAAATGCTGGAGCGAGCCGTGCGTGAAATGAAGGGCGAAGCCGCCCCTGACGAAGCTGAGACCCAGCTCAACCTCGGCCTCAATATTCGGATTCCCGCGAGTTATGTGCCCGAAGAGAACCAGCGCCTGCAGATGTATAAGCGCGTGGCGCGCGTGGAAACTGAATCACAACTGAGCGACGTATCCGCCGAGTTACAAGACCGCTACGGCCCGCCTCCGCCAGCAGTCCGCAATTTGCTCGACTATGCCTCGCTAAAACTTTTGTGCATGAAAGTCGGGGTCAATGCCATCGAGCGCAAACGCGATTCGGTCACTCTGAAATTTCAGCAGAACGCCGCCGTGGATCCGGAGCAGCTCGCCCGCTTTGTTTCCGCCCAACGCGGGGCGCAGTTCACCCCTGACGGCATGTTGAAGTTTGTTTTGAAAGCGACGGCTGCGGAAGAAGTTCTGCGCGCTCTGCGCACAATATTGGAGCAACTGGCAAGCGTGGAAACCGCGCCGGAAGTGCGCAGCAGCCCATCCTAGGGGCGAAGGGAGCAGATTCATTCTCCCTCGCCCAGCCCGGGCGCTAATGGCTGGTAATCAGCGTCTCCTGGCTGGCCATGCACAACCATCCGCCTTTTTCCTGAACCCACATATCGGTAAACCTGCCGCGCCGGCTGTAAGCCTTCCCTTTTTCCTCGCCTTTTTCTTTGTAGGTTCCGGTGACTACCACCGCATGTTCATAGGCATGCACATTCATCGAATCATTCACGATCTGATCGGGACGATAGCCCGCCTCCCGAATGCTGGCAAGATATTGATCCTTGTTCATGAAGGAGCCGTCGGAATCGGTGTAAAAAAAAGTAGGAGCAAGCAACCCGGCGATCGCCTTCGCATCCTTGTTCTTTTCCGCTTCGTTCCATGCGTTTTCGAGGGCCAGCACCCGGGCTTTGTTGGGGTCGAACGAGTTAACCTGAGCGTAGCCTCCAAGTTCTATGAACACTATGAACGCGACTGCAAGGCAGACTTTCACGGCCTTCATGACATAGCTCCTGTTCCTACTTGTACCATCGGAAGAACGAAGCTAAGGGATTCGCTGCCGGATTGCAAATACAGAAATGTTTTCCCAAATGTGGACTGCTTCCTCTACACCGTAGCCTGTATCGCCACCCCGAACCCCAACGGGTACAATAACCGGGCAACTGAAATCGAATCGGCAGAGACTAACGACGACCGACTAACGACGACCGATCGACGACCATCCTTATGACCATGAAAGTCCGCAAAGCAGTGTTCCCTGCCGCCGGCCTCGGCACACGTTTTCTTCCCGCAACCAAAGCTCAGCCCAAAGAGATGCTGCCGCTGGTAGATAAACCCATCATCCAGTACGGCGTGGAAGAGGCCATGGCCTCGGGCTGCAACCAGATCCTGATCATCACTGGACGCGGCAAGCAGGCCATCGAAGACCACTTCGATGTCAGCTACGAACTGGAGAAGATGCTGGAAGAGCGCAACAAGACCGACCTGCTGCAGATCGTGCGCTCCATTTCCGACATGATCTACGTCGCCTACGTCCGCCAGAAAGAAGCGCTCGGCCTCGGCCATGCCGTGCTCATGGCCCGGGAAATGGTCGGCAACGAGCCGTTTGCTGTACTGCTCGCCGACGACGTGATCGACGCAAAGGTCCCATGCCTGAAGCAGATGGTCGAAGTTTTCGATCAGACGCAATGCTCGGTGCTGGCCACTCAAATCATCGAAGGCAAGATGATCTCTTCCTACGGCGTTCTCGACGTCAAGCCCGTCGACAGCCGCTTCGGCGAACGTCTGTTTGAAATCAAGAATATGGTGGAGAAACCTAAGCCCGAAGACGCGCCTTCGAACCTGGCCATCATCGGCCGCTATATTCTGACGCCCACAATCTTCGACTGCCTCGCGAAAACACCTACCGGCGCCGGCGGAGAACTTCAACTGACGGACGGCATGCACTTGCTCCTGGAGAAAGAAAAGATGTATGCCTACGTCTACGAAGGCCGCCGCCACGATACCGGAGACAAACTCGGATTCCTGAAAGCCACCGTGGAATTCGCTCTGAAGCGCGAGGATTTAGGCGCGCCGTTCCGCGAATATCTCAAGGGACTGAATCTGTAGGTTTGCCTGTGTGGGGACGGACGCATTCGTCCGTCCAGCCGAGCGCAGCGAGGCGCGCCGCCACCACGGAGCCTAGATAGAACTCTTCAACTTCTTCGACTTCTCCTCCACCCCGCGCGCCAGCTTTTCTTTGTGTCCCTCAAGCTTTTTCGCAACAGCAGCATCACTCAACCCGATCATCTGCGCCGCCAGAATTCCGGCATTCGTTGCGCCGGGTTTGCCAATTGCCACCGTCGCCACCGGAATCCCCGCTGGCATCTGCACCGTGGCCAGCAAGGAATCCATTCCCTGCAATGACGTCGAAGGAATGGGCACACCGATCACGGGCAGATTCGTATGAGCCGCAATCACACCCGCGAGATGGGCCGCCCCTCCCGCACCGGCGATGATCACTTGAATTCCGCGGCCCGCGGCCTTGCGCGCGAAGTCCGCTGTCCGATCCGGAGACCGGTGCGCAGAAGTCACATCCATCTCGTAAGCGATGCCGAACTCCTCCAACGCTTTTCCCGCCTCACGCATAATCTCAAGATCCGAATCGCTGCCCATCACAATTGAAACCAGCACCTTACTCATCATTTCTCCCCAGAATTATTTCTCCCCAGAATTATTTCGTTAGCGCGCGTCCCGCAATATCCTTCCGGTACGTCGCCCCTTCAAATCGAATCTTCCCGCACGCTTCATAAGCTATGCGTACTGCCGTCCGCAGATCCCCCGCCCGTGCCGTTACTCCCAGGACCCGGCCGCCAGCGGTAAAAAACTCTCCATCGCGTTTCGACGTTCCCGCGTGAAACACCTTTACTCCGTCCATTGCGGCAACCTGATTCAGCCCCGCAATGTTCTTTCCCACGTCAAATGTCCCCGGATATCCTCCCGAAGCCATTACCACGCAGACTGCCGCATCGCGCGACCACTTAAAATCGCCTTCGCTGACGCGCCCTTCAATCGAGGCTTCCAGCGCCTCGACCAGATCGCTTTCCAGGCGCATTAAAATCGGCTGCGTCTCGGGATCGCCGAACCGGCAGTTAAATTCCAGCACCATCGGCCCCCGGGCCGTCATCATCAGGCCGCAATAAAGTACGCCTTTATATTCCGCGCCCTCCGCTTTCATGCCCGCCACCACCGGCCGCGCAATGTGGTTTACCAGCCAGTTTTGCATCTTGTCGTCGACAATTTCGGCAGATGAATAAGCGCCCATGCCGCCGGTATTGGGACCGGTGTCGCCATCGCCAATGCGTTTGTGATCCTGCGCGGCCACGAGCGGCGCAACTCGTTCGCCATCGCTCAACACCAAAAACGAAAGCTCGTCGCCTTTCAGAAATTCTTCCAGCACCACACGCGTTCCGGCTTCCCCTACCATCTTGCCGCTAAACATCTCAGCTGCCACGCTAAGAGCTTCTTCTTTGCTTGCGGCAATCACCACACCTTTGCCTGCCGCCAATCCATCTGCTTTCACCACGACCGGCAAGTGAAAATGCGACAGGGCATTGCGGACCTCCTCGACCGAGTCACAGATCGCGTAGGCGGCCGTTGGAATCCGATGCCGCTGCAGAAACTCTTTGGCGAAACTCTTGCTCCATTCCAGTTGCGCCGCCGCCTTGGTCGGCCCGAAGACAGGCCAGCCGCGCCGCGTGAATTCATCCACCACGCCCAAGGTCAGCGCCAGTTCCGGTCCCACCACGGTGAGGTCAGGACGAAGTTTTTCGCCCAGCGCGACGATCGAATCCAGACTCTTCACATCCACCGGCAAACATTCCGCCTCGTCCGCAATGCCGCCATTGCCCGGAGCGCAGTAAAGCTTCGAAATCCGCGTCGACTGCCGCAGTTTCCATACCAGCGCGTGCTCGCGTCCACCGTTTCCTAAAACTAAAACTTTCATAGCCAGAGAAAATCAAGAGTAGGGGAGAGCAAACAAGGCTGTCAAACGGGCGCTCCAATAAGGCAGTCGTATAATCTCGACAGATGATCACCGTCTCCAAGGAAGACTATCTCAAGGCCATCCTCGAGGCTGAGAGTGAAGGCGAATCCGTGATCTCGGCCCGGCTCGCGAACTGGCTGAAAGTCTCGGCACCGGCTGTTACGATGGCGGTCCGCCGCCTGAAAAAGGACGGCCTGGTCCGGGTTCAATCGGACGGGCACGTGCGCCTCACGGCTGCGGGCCGCACCATCGCCCGCAAACTCACGCTGCGGCACCATCTCATCGAACGTATGTTAGCGGAACTCTTCGGTATGGAATGGTGGAAAGTCCACGACGAAGCTGAGCGGCTGGAGCACGCCGTATCCCCCGACTTCGAGGCGAAGCTCCTGGCCAAGCTGGGCAAGTCAGGCGCCTGTCCTCACGGCAATTTGAGCGAGATGGAAAGCCCCGCCAGCCGCCGGCAACGCGGCCTTACGCTCCTGGCCGACGCCGCACCCGGCAGTGCCTACTCGGTCAGCGGAATTTACGAGCGGGACCGGCGCTTGCTGGAATTTCTCGAAGCCCGCGGCATTCGTCCGGGATCGAAGCTGCGATTGCTCGAGCGCAACTACGATCAGACCCTCACCCTATCCACGACTGCGGGAAATATCTCGCTCGGCCGCGCTGCCGCCGAGCGGGTCTGGGTTTCCCGCTAGAATCGATGGGCGTGCCCAGCCTGCTTACGAGAGTTCCGCGCTGGTGCTTTGTTATTTCTGCACCGGGGGAACGTACTCTTTCGGAACGGCGGAGCCTTCACCGAAGAAGAATTGGTCCAACTGCTTAACGATCACTTCCTGATCCTCGCGGCGGGCGGGATTCAGGCGATATTCGTTGAGCAGCATCTTGCAGTGCTCAGTCCACATGCGCCAGGCTTCCTGGCTTACATTGTCATAGACCTTGCGGCCCAGATCGTTGTCGAAGGGTGGCTCCTCAAGGCCGGGAAGTTCCCTTTTCAATTTCACGCAGAACACGGTGTGCGCCATACACTTCCTTCAGTCAGAAATTTCTCCATCTGCAAGATTACTACAGGGGACTATTGGGGAGAAACCAAAGCGGTGCGGAGTGGGTGATGAGATCTGATTTTCAGGAACCCTTCAATACCGCCTGCCGTTAAGCAAATCTTGTTCTGATTTCGTAACAAGATCGCAGGAGGGATCCCTACGCATGGTGAACCGTGGGAAAATTTGTTATGAAGAAAGACTCCCCCGGGAATAAAAGGCCTTATTCATTTCCTTCAGTAAGAGAATTAAACCTGGAACAAGCGAAACAGTTCGTGGCAGGACATGCCAATTGCAGCGACCACGAAGCGCTGGCGATATTGGAGTCCCTCCGCCGAGGACTGCAGGAGCAAGAGTAGAGTCCAATTTTCTAATGAATAAAATCAGGTTGAATGACGGTTGCCCTTATTGCGGCAACTTTGCAGTGTATCGTTCGCAGCCAGAGACTCTGCTGGGCCGAATGTGCATCTTGATGCTTCTCGATCTTGCCAGGTGCCACCGGTGCATGCATCAACATTATCGTCCAGTGTTCTGCCCAGCACCTGAGTACGCGGCCAGGTCCGAGGAGAAAATCCTGCCGAGTCCCTGCCATGAAAATCAGAGTGACCCACTAACCGATGAGGCGGCGTGACCTGAGCCTTCCGAACCAGCGTCTTCTGATGCATTAGAACGCGAAGCGCCGCTCGCGTTTCAGGGTCTCGCTGTGGCTTGCGCAAATGCTGCGAGGATTTGTGCAATCTGCTGCGAGTTTACGGGTGAACTTTGCGGGTGATCGGTTGCGGCAGCGGACGACTTACCCTTGATGGCGATGTAAACCGCGTTATAGGTTTCATCGCCGAGATTCTCCACTTTGTGCTTGACCGGCGGGAACCATCGGGATTCGCCCGCCTTGGCATATACTTCCTGGACCTTGCCATTCTGATCAGTGAATTTGAGATGCCCAGCGGTGAGGTTGACCACTACTCCACCGGGATGCTCGTGGAGTTCCGACCGCTCACGGGGACCGTAGTGGATGTCAATCACCACCACATGCTCGTTCTCAAAGTGCAGTTTGTAATGCTTGGGTTCCGCCTTGGTGGGATCCTGGGCGGCAGCGATATTCACCATTAGACACAGAGTTGCTGCGCAGAGAAATCTGCACAACATTGAGCGGGCCTCCTACGCTAAGGATAATTTCTACCGCAGACTGAAAGGAACGCTACTCTGGCCGCACCGCGGCTGTCAACGATTGAAAGCTAGGCTGCCCCAAAGTGGTTAATCGGGCAGCCCGGAGCAAGGTCCGGCTTCCGGCCTCCGGCATTCGCAAAAACTTTCAAGCCGGAAGCCGAGCGCTGGAAGCCGTTTTCGTCATTTATTTCTTCGGTTGATCTTTATCGGAAGCCTTGTCCTTGTTTTCGATCGACAAGAGTTCCACTTCAAACACTAGTGTGGAGTTTGAACCAATTTCAGGAGCCGGTCCGCGCTCCCCATAAGCAAGATCGGGAGGGATAAAAAGTTGCCACTTGGAGCCGACTGGCATGAGTTGAAGCGCCTCGGTCCATCCTTTAATGACGCCGGTCACGGGGAAGGTCGCGGGCTGGCCGCGCTTGTAGGAGCTGTCGAACTCCGTGCCGTTGATCAGCGTGCCGCGATAGTTGCAAACCACGGAATCGGCCGCCGTGGGCTTCGGTCCCGTGCCTGCTTTCAGAATTTTGTATTGCAAGCCGCTGGGCAATGCGACTACGCCTTCTTTAGCTTTGTTGGCAGCAAGAAAAGCGTCTCCTTCTTTCTTGTTTCCGGCGCCTTCCGCTTGCATTTTCTCCTGCTGCTTTTTGCGCATATCGTTCTGCACTTCCACAATGGCGGCCTGCGCTTGTTCCTCGGTAAGCAAAGTCTTACCGCCGGTGAGGCCATCTTTCAAGCCACGCGCCATAATATTCGCGTCTACCGGGACCGATTGCTTGTGGAGATTCGCGCCCATCTTCATTCCGAGAGCGTAGCTGAATTTATCTTTTGAAGTTTTGAGCGCGAGCGGGGCTGAGGTCTTTGCGCCGGTGGCCGGGCGCTTTGCCGCTGGAGTCTGAGCTTTGCCGGCGGTAGCCGCCGATGACGGAGCTTTTGGAGTTGTCGGGGCCGGAGTGTCCTGCGCCAGGCCATTCCCTAGCAGCATCGCAGCCGCGAATATATGTATCGCTGTGGTGAAAGATTTATGCATGCACACATTGTCACATCGAGTTGAAATCTCCGCAAACTGGAATAAGACTGCCAGGGGAATCGGCATCGCGAAAATACTTCGGAGCAGATGCGGAGCTACTTCCCCCGAGAAATTGGTGGGCCCGCAAGGATTTGAACCTTGGACCAATGGATTATGAGTCCACTGCTCTAACCGCTGAGCTACGGGCCCGGCCTTTCACGGAGGCTTACCGGACGTGAAAACATTTTACAGCACTGCCGCTGAGAGTCTTGTGGAAGTGTGGTGCACCGTTCATGGCAGAATAGCGCCATGGAGATCTCGCGACCTGGTTCTAGTCCTGATTTTCTTTATGGCACCGCATGGAAGGAAGAGCGCACTGCGTCACTGGTGGAACTGGCGCTGCGCGCGGGGTTTCGGGGGATCGATACTGCCAACCAACGGCGCCATTATTTTGAGGCGGCAGTAGGTGAGGGGCTGGCAGCAGCATATCGCTCGGGAGTGGTGACGCGAGCGCAGCTTTTCTTGCAGACAAAATTTACCTATCGGCCGGGACAGGACGAGCGATTGCCCTATGATCCCATGGCAAAGCTATCCGTTCAGGTCGCGCAGTCGATGGCGAGTTCGCTGGAACATCTTGGAACCGATTGGGTCGACAGTTTTGTCCTGCATGGTCCGTCGTCTGGATATGGTTGGGTCGATGCGGACACGGAAGTTTGGGACGCGATGAAGAAGGAGCGGGATGACGGTCGCACGCGGCTGATTGGAGTAAGCAATGTTTCGATAGAGCATCTGGAACAGATGGAAGCTTTGGGTGTTGAACTTCCGGCGTTTGTGCAGAACCGCTGCTACTCCAGGCTGGGCTGGGATCGCGATATAAGATTGTTCTGCCAGGAACGGAAGATTGTCTATCAGGGATTTTCGCTGCTTACGGCGAATGTGGAGGTGCTGCGGCATCCGTTGGTTCTCGATGTCGCCCGGCGCGCCGGCGGGAACCCGGCGCAAGTTGTGTTCGCTTTTGCGCGTGCGATCGGGATGCTGCCGCTGACGGGAACTTCTAACGCCGAGCACATGAAGCAGGACTTGGCGAGCATCGGGCTTGGGCTTTCGAGTGATGTAGTGCGGCAAATTGAATCGCTGGCTGGGTGACGACGCGTGGTTCTGGTCAGGATTTAGCTCTTCATTGACATTCAGGTGCAGTCAAGCTCACCTTACCGCGACGCCATTAAGTAAATCCAGAGCCTCGCCGGTCGTAATAAATCTTGCTCCGAGCGCTTTTAATTCGGCCACTGTGCGGTCTCCATCTTCTGCTTTTAAGGTTTCGATCGCATCTGCGACTACCGAGACGCGGCGGCCGCGATCGAGCAATCCTTTCGCGGCGAAGCGAACGCAGTATTCGGTGACCACTCCGAAGACTGCGAATTCGGCTTCGGCGGGCAAACGTTTTACGAGCTCGTCGGCGTGGCGGCTGGCGAAGATGTCGAGGGTTTGCTTTTCGAGCAGAATCTGCTGGTAGGGCGCGAGATCGCGCGGCAACGTGGCTCCTGGCTCGTTCGGGACGGTGACGATTCGATCGGCGAGCGCTTCGGGAACATAGGCAGAGCCGGGGCTTCCTTTGATGCAGTGCGGCGGAAATGTTGTGAATTCGGGATCGTTTTCCGCGTGGTAGCAGCCGTGAGAAACCAAAAACACGCGGTCCTGGCGGGCAGCGTCAGTAAGCTTGCGAATGTTGGGGAGCAAGCGTTCGGCTCCGGGAACGTAGAGCTTCCCGCCCGGACGCATGAAGTCGGCTTGAGTATCGACTTCCCAGAAAATTAGATTGCTGGATACCATTGCCGGTCCACCCGACCCTTATGTTTCGAAAAAGGTTATGGACATTGTGGGCGGGCGCGCGAAGAGTCGTCAAATGGAGAAATAATGAAAATCAGGAAACAGGCCCTTGAACGCTCTGGACGAACGACTGCAAGCTGGTTTCTAGAACATTCCTGCTGGCTTCGGGCAGTCCGACGAAGCGAAAGGGCTGGAGCCACCCTTGCGTGGCCCACATTGGAAACATGATCTCCGCTTGTTCGCGGATCGTGTTCGTTCCGAGATGAAAGATGAATTCGACTTTCAGCTTTTCGTCGAGCGGTTTCTCCAGGTGCACGAGGCCGCCACTCACAGAAAGCTGATGCAATTTCCCCCGTATCTGGCGCTGGTTCGGGAGTCGAATCAAGGTTAGAACGGAGCCGCGCAGTTTGACGCGAAAGGGGCGGTCCTGGACTATCGGTCTTAAAGACGAATCCGGCGCAATCGATTCTGGCATGTGCGACATCGTGCGTAAAGTATGGCACTTCGGCGCAAGCGTATCGAGATTACCAAAGAACGATGGGCCCAAACCTTTGGAACCTCTCCTGGAACATCTGCGGCTAAGTGCCGTGTGCACCGTATGATGGCGAACGCTGATGAGGTATTTATTTTCGGCCGGGGTGGGATTCACCCTGTTCCGAAAAGCGGTTGTAGGGCCAGGCATTCCCGTTTTTCGTTGTGGGCTTGCCCGCTTTCGCAGACGTGGCGGTTCCAGTAGTAACGACGCTATCCCAGTCCTGCGGGGGATTGGCAATTCCCCAGACATTTCCAGCGTTGTACAGGGAGACTCCGATCAGAAAATAGCTGCCGTCACTGCCCAGCGGCACGCAACTCGCAACGCGGCCGGTAGCGGTTGCGCCACCCGGCAGGTTACCCAACAGGACTGGGGTCTCCAGGGGCAATGCTTGCAAGGTGCGGAATCCGCAGCCCTGGGGACTCACTACAATAACGACGCACTCGGCAGAAAACGCATGCCTGCGATCCATGCTGGTGACAACCACCGGGATCTCCACGCGCACTCGCGTGCTGCGCCGGGGCGTTTTTGGTGTGAGTATTTCCATGCTAGGAGCGCTTGAGTCCAACTGCGCTGCGCTGACCCCTCTAGTTTGACAGTACCAGGGCTGGACGCAGGACTGAGAAAGAAAAGGTAAGGTGACGAAGGTAACCGGCCGGTTCGGACTGGACAGTTTTTCTCCAACGGTCTTTCATCCGCCAGTCTTTCATCCGCGACGAAGAGCAGGTTCCTTGCTGATAACATGGCGGCAGCAGTGTGAACCCAGGAACCAGCGTATCTCCGTCTGCGGAAGATTCCGCGCCCGCTACGTCACGTGGGGGCGAGTGGAAGCTTTTGCTGACCGCCAGCTGCGCTGATTCGCCCGAGGGACTGGATCGAACGCGGTCTTTACTCGACAAGGAAATCGATTGGGAAGAAGTGCTCCGCCTGGCGGATCACCACGGCACATGCTCGTTGTTGTATCAGAATCTCTCGCAACTTCGGGACATTGTTCCTTCGCCAGTGTTGGCCACGCTTCGCGAGCGATATGAGAGCAATGTTCGTAAGTCGCTTTTTCTGACGAGGGAACTGATCCGCATTGGGCATCGCCTGGATGCTCTGGGAATTGAAGTGATCCCGTACAAGGGGCTGGTCTTGTCCGAGGCTTATTACGGTGACATGGCGCTGCGCCAATCCGGCGATATCGACTTGTTCGTCCGCAGGCGAGATGTGCCGCGAATCAAGAAAGTAGTTTGCGAACTGGGATACACAACCCGGGTTCCGATCGCGGAGAATGCTCAGGAAGCCTACTTCGATTCAGGATACGAGTGCACATTCGACAGTCCGATGGGATGCAACGTACTGGAATTGCAATGGGCGCTGCAACCCCGTTTCTACTCCGTGGACTTCAACATGAACGGACTTTTTGCCCGTGCGGTGAATGTAACGGTCGCCGGCCGCCGCGTGAAAACGCCTTCTGCTGAAGATCTGCTGCTGGTGTTGTCGATGCATGCGGCGAAACATGTTTGGGGACGGTTGATTTGGCTGTGCGATATTGCGCAGATTTTGAAGCGCGAGAAATTGAATTGGGATTGGGTGCAGTCGCGGGCGCGAGAACTAGGCATTGAGCGAATTTTGCATGTCACACTACTGTTGACCGAGCGATTCTTGACGACGGTCATTCCAGCACCCATCGAAAGCTCGATTCTCTCGAATCGCGCTGCACGGGCTTTCGCCGACGAAGTTGCAAATGGTGTGATGCGTGGAGACTTTTACGCGGGCCGCCAGGTGCACTATTTTCGTCTTATGATGCGGCTTCGCGAGCGACGCCTGGATCGAATACGGTTCTTTACGCGGCTGGCTTTTACCCCGGGGCCCGGAGAATGGGAAGCCATCCGGCTGCCTAAGATTTTGTTCCCTTTATATCGTGTGGTGCGGCTGGCGCGGCTGGCGGCCAGGTTCGCGCGGGATACGGAATAAAAGAACGCGCACCCTTAGCGGCTGGCCAGGCCACCGGAGGTTTCGCCGCCGTCCATGGTGTAGACGTGACCGGTGGCGTAAGCCGCGTCATCCGAAGCGAGGAAGGCGAACAATGCCGCGATCTCTTCGGGTTGGGCGTGTCGGCGAAGGGGGATTTTGCGGTTCACTTCATCAAGCATTGCTTCGCTGTATTCGGACCGCTGCATGGGAGTAAGGACATATCCCGGCGCCACGGCGCAGACGCGAACATTGGGCGCGAGTTCGAGCGCCATGGAGCGCGTCAGTTCAATCACTCCGGCTTTGGTTGCGTTGTAATCGGCATAGTAGGGATAGCCCATGATGCCGTTGGTGGAAGCGGTTTGCAGAATCACTCCGCTGCCGCGCTGCGTCATGTGGCGGGCGGCGGTCTGCGCCACATAGAAGACGCCGGTGAGATTTACTGCGATCACTCTGTCCCAGTCTGCGGGCGTGATGTCGAGGAATTTGTGGCGGATGCTGATGCCGGCATTGTTGATGAGGACATCGACTCCATCCATCACGCGAACTGCGTTGGCGAATGCGGCTTCTACCTGCATAAGGTCGGTGACATCTGCGATGATGGCCTCAGAAATTGCAGGCAGTTCCTGACGAACCGCTTCGCAAGCTTTGGGATCGCGGTCGAGAATGCAGACACGGGCGCCTTCTTCGAGAAAGCGAGCGGCGGTGGCCGCGCCGATTCCGCTGGCGCCTCCGGTAATGAGCACTCTCTTGTCTTTCAGGCCGCGCATGCAGGCTCTCAGTTACTTTCCGCCAGCATCATGTTAGCGGGAAAACTGACAGCGGGCTAGTTTGACTCGCAAAGAAGGAAGCACTCTCAGGTTTGTCTACGCCGTCATTTCCCAGTTCTCCATCCCTGTCTGTTAAGGCGGGCTGCCACAACGAGATCGACCGACTGCTTTAGGAAACCTCGCGAACTATTCACGCACAATTAACAATCGAGGGTCCCTCTCGGTGCGTCCAAAGGGTGCCCAAAGCGAAATCTCCGGGCAAACCTCGCAAGGAGAAGCTCCATGAAAATCAGAAATTCGGTCCGCATGATCGTCGCTTGTGTTCTTCCACTCATAGCTCTGGTCGCGGCCGCGCAAGTCACGGCGAACATTCCGTACACGGTCTCCACATTCGCCACCAGCGTTCCCGGAGTTTATTTTCAGCCTGACTCCATCGCTGTGCTCGACGGCCATATTTTCGTCGGATACGGAAACAACGCTGCCCCCGACGGTTCCGATGGCAAGAGCAGCACCATCGTCGAATATGACCGCAGTGGTAATGTCGTCACGACTTACATTGTGAAGGGACACAACGATGGCCTGAAGGTAGACCCCAGGACGAAGTTACTGTGGGCGATGCAGAACGAAGATGGAAGCCCCAACCTTGTGATCATTGACCCGCACACGGGAATCCGGAAGGTTTACACCTTCGGTCCCACGCCGCATGGCGGCGGGTATGATGACATGGCCTTCAATGGCAAGGACGTCTTTATCAGCGCGTCGAACCCGGCCAACAACCCGAATAACGCTCCCGCAATCGTCCGCGCTGAATTGAACGGCAACAAAGTCACGATCACTCCCGTGCTGATGGGCACGGCGACGGCGACAGATATTCCAACCGACGCTCCGGTGGCCTTGAACCTGCAGGATCCCGATTCGATGAAGTTCGATCTGTTTGGAGATCTCGTGCTGGATAGCCAGGCGGACGCCGAGCTGATTATTGTGCATCATCCCGGCGGGGTCGATCAGAGCGTCTACCATTTGCCGCTTACTCTGGACGGAGCGTCAGTCCAGATTGACGACACGATTTATGCGACGTCGAGCCACGGAGTAGTTCTAGTTTCGGACCGCGATGGAGAAACGGTCTACGCTATTTCCAAGGACATTTTCGCTCCCGCAGCGGCTTATTCGGCTACGCCAACTTCAGTAGGGGAACTGGATCTGGATACTGGCGTGATCACCAATGTGGTCACCGGTATGGTGAGCCCGCATGGCATGGCGTTTTTAAGAGAGAACGAGTAGGTAGTCGGGGCGGCACGCAAGCCGCCCCTTTTTTCCTTCTTCTACATCAGCCACAGAGCGTCGACGTCGACAATCACCTGCGTGCGCGGGATTTTTTGTTGCGCGGCATGAGCCAGCATGGCGCGGAGCGTTGTGTTGAGCTTCTCCCGGCTTGGCGATTTCAAGACGAAGTGATAGCGGTAATCGCGCTTGAGCCGCAGGATAGGCGCGGCAGCTGGACCTAGGACGCGCACCCCTTCGTGACGATTTTTTTCAAACCACTTGCCTAGAGTCCCGGACCACTGCAGCGCTTCCTCCAGCTTGTCGCTGCGAATGAGCACGTTGGCCAACGCGGAGTACGGGGGATAGTGCATCCAGCTGCGAAAGCGAAGTTCTTTGTCGTAAAACCCCGCAAAGTCATGGTGGGCAGCGTATTGCACAGCGTAGTGATCCTGAAAATAAGTTTGCAGAATAACTTTGCCTGGTGTTTGCCCGCGGCCCGCGCGGCCGGCGACCTGCGTTAGCAATTGGAATGTGCGCTCGGCAGCGCGGAAGTCTGGAAGTCCCAACGCGCTATCCGCGCCCACGACGCCAACTAGAGTGACGCCGTGAATGTCGTGGCCTTTGGCGATCATCTGGGTGCCCACCAACAAATCGAGTTCGCCATCGCTAAGCGCGTTCAGAGTACGTTCGAAATCTTCGTGGCCGCGAACCGTATCGCGATCAAGGCGGGCGATCCGCGCCTGCGGGAACATGCCGTGCAGCAACTCCTCCAGCTTTTCTGAACCCGTGCCCAGGAAATATACATATTCGCTGTTGCAATGAACGCAAGCTTTCGGTACCGGCGCAATATATCCGCAGTAGTGGCAAACCATTTTGTGTTCGCGTTTGTGCAAGGTAAGAGCGATGGCGCAGTTCTGGCACTCCAAGGTTTTCCCGCAGGTGCGGCATAGGACCACGGGCGAATATCCGCGGCGGTTGAGCAGCACCATTACCTGCTCTTTGCGATCGAAGCGATCTTTTATTTCGGCTGCGAGTTTGCGTGAGATTACTTGCTCCTGCCCGGTTTCCTGGAATTCCTGGCGCATGTCGATGACCTCGACTTCGGGCAGAGGACGCAGCTCCACACGATCAGGCAATTCGACGAGCGCATATTTATTTTTCTTTGCATTGAAATAGGATTCGAGCGATGGCGTGGCAGTACCCAGGACGACCGCGGCATTCGCCATCTTGGCCCGGACCACTGCGATGTCGCGGGCGTGGTAGCGCGGAGTTTCTTCCTGCTTGTAAGAGGAATCGTGCTCTTCGTCGACGATAATCAGCGCAAGGTCGGTAACGGGAGCAAATACCGCGGAGCGTGTGCCCACGACCATCCGCGCCTCGCCACTCCGAATGCGATGCCACTGCTGGGCGCGTTCTTTGTCCGAGAGCGCGGAATGGAGGATAGCGACCTCGTCGCCAAAGATTTGATGCAGGTCGGCGGCCACGGCCGGCGTAAGGCCGATTTCAGGAACGAGCAGGATAGCGGAGCGTCCGGCTTCAAGAACCGAACGCATGCCCGCGAGATAAACTGCGGTTTTCCCAGAGCCGGTAACGCCGTGCAGAAGAATGCCGGAAAATTTTCGCGCTTCGACGGCAGCGCGCAGACGTGCCAGTGCGGTGGTTTGCGCTGCGTTGAAATCAAATTCGAACGAGGGCCGCGGCTTGCTGCGCGAAATGGCGAAAGCCGCGGGTTCTTCCACGAATTCAATCAGGCCCCGCCGCGCCAGAGTGCTGAGCGTGCTTCGCGGAACATCAAGAGCTTGCATCGTTTCAACAGCTACGCGTCCTCCAGATGCGGCGAGCGTATCGACGAGTTTGCGTTGGTTCTCGTTGAGCTTGCCTTCGGTGGATTTCAAGACAGCGATCTTCACCGTGCGAGCGGCATCGCGCACCGCAGAGACGTCTTCGCGCACCAGCCATTTTTTTCGCACCATGCCGCTCAAAATAACTTTCGAGACGCCAGTGGCGGAACGCAGAGTTTGTTCACGGACCTGAATAGTTTCTCCGGGCGTGGACTCTTGAATGGCCAGATAATCGAGGACTTTATATTCGGCCGCTTGCTCTTCCGGAGTTCGGCGCGAGCGCGCCGACGATCCCGATATTCCGGCGAGATGCAGTGCCTTGTGGCCGTCGGCGGCGATGCGGTAGGCCACGGCGCGTTTGAATTCCGCGTTCAGCGGGAGCATGGTGCGGAAGACTTCGCCGATGGGGGCAAGATAGTAATCGGCAATCCAGCGGCCCAGGCGCAGCAGTTGGTCATCGAGGACGGGCGCGATATCGAGCACGCTGAAAATGGGCTTGAGTTTTACCGTTGGCTTGCGGTCATGCAGTTCCACCACGATCCCGGTCATGCGCTGCTGGCGGAAGGGGACGAGCACGCGCCCGCCGACGACGGGCACAGCTTCAGCAGGGACACGGTACGTGAAAACCATGTCGAGCGGGACGGCGAGGGCTACGTCGCAGAACTCGGGCATTGATTGGAAGGATAAATTACGAAAGAAGCGTCATCTTTTGTTCATGTCATCCCGAGTATTCATGACAATTCTTACTCCGCGCCTTTTTTCGGCGCTTCGATGCCCAGATATTTCATGACCATCTGCAGATCTTTCCAGGTCTCGCCTTTTTGCCGCGGATCGCGCAGCAAATAGGCAGGGTGATAGGTGACGGCAAGGCGCGCGCCGGGCCAGGATGGATCGCTGGCAGGAGGCTTGAAGTCGAACCAGCGGCCTCGCAAATCTCCCAGGGAGGAATTCATCGCCAGCAAATTCTTCGCGGCCGTGGCGCCGAGCGCGACCAGAACTTTGGGCTTGATCGCCGCAATTTGACGCATCAGAAATGGCGAGCACGTCCCGCACTCATCGGGCTCCGGGGTCCGGTTGCCGGGAGGACGGCACTTCACGATGTTCGCGATGTAGACATCCTCGCGCCGCAGGCCCATGGCTTTAATCATGTTGTTGAGCAGTTGGCCGGCGCGTCCCACAAAGGGTTCGCCCTGTGCGTCCTCGTCAGCGCCGGGGCCTTCGCCCACAAACATGAGTTCAGCGTGCGGGTTGCCCACACCGAACACGATCTGCTTGCGGCCTTGCTGGTGAAGTTTGCAACGAGTGCAGTCGCCCAGGTCTTCGCGAATCAACTTCAGCGCGGCGGCGGGATCGGAGACGCCCTGTTCAGAATTCGGAGTAATTGCGACGAGGTTGTCCTCGATAATTGTTCGGGCGACAACGGATTTTCTTGCGGCCATTTCCTCTCGAGGTTCTGACTGGAATGTGGAGGACGGAATCTCATCGCGCGCGGTGCTTTCGCGGCGATAAAAATCGTAGATGCCCATCTCATGACAGTAACGAACGCGTTCGGCGAGAGCGCGCCGCAATTCTGGATCAAGAGTACGGGGCATTGGTTCCGATTGTAATTCAGAAGGGAGAAACTGTTTCAGTCAGGCTTTTACCGGCGACTTGCGCCGCTGGCGGATGCGAACGGCCTGATCCAGAACTCGCTGAGCCACTTCCCACTTCGTAGTTTCGGGAACTTCGACAACTTCATCATTCGTAATGATGGTGACCTGATTGCGATCGGAATCGAAACCGACGCCTTCGCGGGAAACGTCGTTGACGACGATCGCATCGAGTTGTTTGCTGGCGAGCTTCTGGCGGGCGTTTTCGAGGACGTTCTCGGTTTCCGCAGCGAAGCCAACGATGATCTGCGTTTCCTTTCGCGAAGAAAGTTCTTTGAGAATATCGGCTGTCGGCTCGAGCTCGAGAACCATCGGTCCCTTGCGTTTCAGTTTTTGTCCAAAGATCGACTTCGCGCGGTAATCGGAAACGGCCGCGGTTTTGATAACGATGGTCGACTGAGGCAAAAGGTTGAGAACGGCATCGCGCATTTGCTCGGCCGATTCCACGCGCGTCACTTCAGCCGCTGCCGGTGGAGTGAGAGCCGTGGGGCCACTAACCAGGAGCACGCGTGCGCCGCGGCGCAGCGCGGCCTCGGCGACGGCATAACCCATGCGTCCGCTGGAGCGGTTGGTCAAGTAGCGCGCGGGATCGATTTTTTCCCGCGTCGGGCCCGCCGTGACCAGCACAGTTTCGCCACTGAGATCCTGCGAAGCACCCAACGCTTCGAGGACCGCGGTAACGATGGCTTCGTTCTCGGCAAGACGGCCTGAGCCGGTCATGCCACAGGCTAGATATCCCGCGCCGGGCTCGACAACCTTCACGCCGCGCTGGCGAAGAATTTCCAGATTCGCCTGCGTCGCGGGATGATTCCACATGTTGACGTTCATCGCCGGAGCGACGACAACCGGCGCAGTAGTGGCTAGATACAGTGTGGTCAGAAAATCGCTGGCGATACCTTGGGCGAAGTGGGCGAGAACGTCAGCGGTGGCTGGAGCCACCAGCAGCGCGTCGATCGACTGCGCAACCGCGATGTGCTCAATCGCAGAATCGAGGTTGGCCGAGTCGATCTTGGCCGAATCAGTGGTGGCGGCCTGCTCTTCTCCGGGCGCGAACATCCCCGTGATAACTTTCTCACCGGAGAGCGCAGCAAATGTGAGGGGACGGATGAACTCCTGGGCGGAACGCGTCATGATTACTTGCACGCGAATGGCACGGTCTTGCAGGAGCCGCACAATCTCGGCTGCCTTGTAAGCCGCTATGCCGCCCGTGACTCCGAGAGCAACTTTCATACGCTTTACCAGGCTGCGCCTGGAGACGCTTCCGGCTCGCAACGCTTCCGGCACGACTGAAGGTGTGCCCCGATACGAACCCTGCCCGCACGAACGCCGCTTCGCTTGCGACGCCACGTCGTTCGCCGGACTCCCAGCAAACTGCCACACGAAGTAAAAATCCGCGCAGGTTAAGCGTCGTGTCCGAAGGCTTTATCCAGAACTTCGGCGGCCTGCTCGGCGGCGCTGCGAAGTTCGGGAATCTCCCACTTCACCTTGCCGGCACGAATTTCGTCCTGCGCGATGCGGCAAGGCTTCCGCGAATTGGTTTGAACAACCGGAGGTGCTCCGGATTGCAGCTGCCGGGCGCGTCGAGCCGCGACCAGAATGTAGCGATAATTGCTGTCGAAGCCTTCGATCAATTTCATGGATTCTCTCCCCTTGCTGGGATTCTGAATTTGATAACGAAAGTAAATGCGCTTCGTTCTTCGCGGGGGAAGCCAAGAACTGCTTACCTATTTTCCCACGAAACCCAAGGTTATGGGGGCTGCGAGTGTCGAATAAAGTTACCGAGGATCAATCCCTCCCGAATCGCCTGGAGTCCGGAATGAGTCGAGAATCGGTTTCAGACGCTCGCGTACGTTGGCCAGGCGACAGCAGTCCGCCAATTTCACAATTTTATCTTCATCGCTGGAGAGCGGCCGCCCCCCCCGTAGCAGGCGCTCGGACCGAACCACCCCTCGCAGAAGCTCGATGGAATCTTCCAACTGATCGTTAATCAGAATGTAGTTGTAGCGGTCGTAATTCTCAATCTCGTGGGTCGCCGCTGTTAAACGGCGCTGGATGACCTCATCGCAGTCTTCACTGCGCTTGCGCAAGCGCTCTTCCAAAGTTTTCCGATTGGGAGGCAGGATAAAAATACTAATAGCGCCGGGAAGCTTTTGCTGAATTTGTGCCGCCCCTTGTACGTCGATATCGAGCAAAAGATCGCGGCCGTTGCGTTCCGCCTCGTGCAGAAAACGCCGGGCGGTTCCGTAATAATCTTTCTCAAACACACGGGCATACTCGAGGAACTGGTCCTCGTGGATCATCTTTTCAAATTCGGGGCGCGAAATAAAATAGTACTGCCGGCCGTTGGTCTCGCTGCCGCGCGGAGCGCGTGTGGTATAGGAAATGGAAAATTCCAAATCACTGACCGTCTTCAACAATTCGTTGACCAGCGTCGACTTGCCCGAGCCGGATGGGGCGGAAATAATGTAGACCAGAGGTTTGTGAGGAACGCTCATTCCAGGTTCTGCACCTGCTCGCGTGATTTTTCGATTTCGGCCTTCATCACCAGCCCGGCCTCGGTGATTTTCAGCGCATCGCCAGCCAGGCCGGATGTCTTTGAAAGCAGCGTGTTCGCCTCGCGATTCATTTCCTGCAGCAGAAAATCCAACTTCTTCCCCACTTCTCCATTTTCATCGAGCAGCCCCAGAAAATGCTGGACGTGATTTTCCAGACGGACAATCTCCTCCTGGATGTCGCTGCGATCCACCAGGAGCGCGGCTTCCTGAAGGACACGTTCGCGGTCTGTGGTCGCGCCGAGAAGCTCCTGCAAGCGCGTCTGCAACCGTTCCACATAGCTTTGCAAGACCGTGCGGCGATGAGTCTGCACCGTCTTCACGGCTTCTCCCAGGTGTTCCATGCGCTGGCGGAGTTCGCGCTCAATGCTGCGGCCTTCCTGTTCTCGCATTTGGTTCAACCGATCGAGGGCTTCACCCACCCGGGCCATGACCTCCAACTCCAGTGCGCCGTCTTCGGGATCGCGCGCGGAATCGAGCGCGCCCGGAATACGCAGAATCGTATTGAGGTCCGGCTCCGCCGCAACGGAGAAATCGGCGGCTGCTTCCCGAAAGGCCTTGATATACGCGGTGACCAACGGACGATTCAAAGCTAAAGTTTCGCTGTTCCCGCGCTCCAGGTTGAGCGTGACCTCGACGTGTCCGCGGGCAATTTTTTCCTTGAGCAGACGGCGCAGTTGCATTTCAAGCGAGTCGGAGCCAGAAGGCAGACGAAAATGGAGATCAAGAAATCGATGATTGACCGACTTGAGCGAGAGCGAGAAAGCGACGTGTCCATTGCTTTGATTCGAGACCAAGGCAGCCGGAGGCGGATTGACGCTTCCCTCGGCGGGGCTCGTGAGTTCACCTTTGACCTGCGCAAAACCTGTCATGGAGCGGATGGGCATGAGTGATTTCTTAAATTCGATTACTGAGTTTAACTGGGTTGAGCTGGCTCCATCTTCTGCTCGAAATCAGCGAACTGCAAGTTGTAGAGACGACGGTAAGTGCCGAGCTTCGCCATCAGATCGTCGTGCGAGCCAATGTCTGCGATGGCGCCGTTTTCGATCACCACGATGCGGTCGGCGCGGCGCACCGTCGAAAGACGGTGCGCAATCACAAACACAGTGCGGCCGCTCATCAGGTTGTGCAAGGCTGACTGCACAAGCGCTTCCGATTCACTATCGAGGGCCGACGTAGCTTCGTCCAAAATTAAGATCGGCGCATTTTTGAGAATTGCGCGGGCAATGGCGATGCGTTGCCGCTCTCCTCCCGAAAGGCGCACTCCCCGTTCTCCAATCACTTCATCGTACCCCGCGGGCAATGACTTGATGAAATCGTGCGCCAAAGCCCCGCGAGCGGCGGCCTCAACATCCTTCAATGCCACGTGCGGCTGGCCATAGGCGATGTTGTTGCGAACCGTGTCATTAAATAAAACAGTTTCTTGCGTGACGATTCCCACCTGCTCCCGCAACGAAATCAGGGTCACATCGCGAACGTCGTGGCCATCGATGAGCAGACGCCCTTGAGTGGTATCGAAAAAGCGCGGAATCAGATGCACCAGCGTGCTCTTGCCCGAACCGCTGGATCCCACGATGGCCACAACTTCTCCGCGCTCAACTTCGAGATTGATATCGTGCAGCACGCGGGCGTCCTGGCCCTCGCTGCCATAGGTAAAGCTGACATGATCGAAGTTCACGCTCTGCGCAAACGGCGGCAGGCGCTTGGCGTGCGGCTTTTCGCGGACGTCGTCTTCGACATCCATGAACTTGAAAATTTCGCTGGAAGCTCCCAAAGCCTGCTGGAAATTATTATTGAACAAAGCGAACTTACGGACCGGATTGTAGAGGCTGAATACCGCCGTGATGAAAGCTACAAAGACGCCCGGGGTCATTTGGTTGTGCGCAATTCGGGAGCGGCCCATCAGCAGCAATAGAGCGATGCCGACCACGCCGACAATATCCATCAGCGGCGAACTGATCGCGGTCGCGGCCACCGAGCGCAAGTTCGCGCGAAACAGCCGGCGCGCCGCTCCGCGAAAGCGCGAAATCTCCCATTTCTCGCTATTGAACGCCTTGACAATGCGGTTGCCCGTAATGGTTTCGTGCAGAATATTTTGGATCTCAGCCAGCTTGTCCTGACCGTGCCGGGTGGTGGTGCGCACGCGGGATCCGATCTTGCGTGATGAGTAAATAATTACAGGCAGGAATAGTAGCAGTACCCATGCCAGGTTCCCGCCCAGAACGATCACCACGGCCGCCACCGACAGAAAAGTAAAAAATTGCTGCAGGAATTCCGCGAGCACCGTCGACATGGCATACTGCACGCGCTCGATATCATTGATGATGGCGGAGAGCAGAGTGCCGGTCGTGTGCTTGGAAAAAAACGCTGCGGACCGGCGCAGGATCGCGTTGTAAAGATCATCCCGCAGATCGGTAATCATGCCGAAGCCGGCGTGATTTACCAGATAGGTGCCGGTGTAGTCGCAAATTCCTTTCAGAATCGTGGAAGCCACCAAAGCAAACGCAACAATCGTCCAAGCATTGGTAAATCGGGCGGGAACAAGTTGTTGCAGAAAAAGCGCGTGATGCGTGCCCGGAACTACAAATAGCTGGATGTCTTTCGATCCCGTAGCTGGATTCAATACCCGATCGAACACCGGCCGAACCAGCAGATACTTGAACGCATCAAGCGCACCGACGGCCGCCATCAGGACAACGGACGACAAAATTTGCCACCAATAAGGCAGCGCATAACGCACCAGCCGGGTCAGTTGCCGCATGGTGCTCCGGGCAGCCCGCGGTGGCTTATTGCCGTTTGTATGAGCGTGAAATGCAAGGGGCTATTTTACTGCGGTCACGGGTGCTTTGTCGTTGGCAGAACACTGTCGGTGGTCGTTAGTCGTTGGTCGTTTGCCAAAGCCGGGGAAGAATGCAGTCCGGAAGCCGGAGGCCGCAAAGCTAACGACTAACGACCATCGGCTAACGACGCCTTTCTTCCTACCTCGGCATATCCCGATGCACAACTTTCAGGTGGTATCCCGCTTTGTTCAGTCGCTTACCCACCTCTTCCGCAATCATGACCGAGCGGTGCTGTCCCCCGGTGCAGCCGAAACTAATGGTGAGATAGCTTTTGCCCTCATTAATGTAGTGCGGCAAAAGATAGACCAGCAGGCCGGAAATGCGGCGGATGAACTCGCGCGATTGCGGAAAAGAAAGGATGTACTTGGCCACGCGCTTGTCGCGTCCGGTGAGCGGCCGGAATGCCGGCACAAAGTGCGGATTGGGCAGGAAACGAACATCGAAAACCAGATCGGCCTCCTCGGGCAAGCCGTGGCGGAATCCGAAGCTCACGCAGGAAACCAAAATACTTCTTTCCGAAGACTGCTCGCGGAAACGCTCGGTAATATGGGCGCGCAGTTCGTGTACGTTAAATTTCGACGTGTCGATCACGAAATCCGCCAGCTTGCGAATGCTTTCGAGATGTCGCCGCTCCGCTTTGAGCGAAGCATTGACGGGCGCATTCGTACCCAGCGGGTGAGGGCGCCGAGTTTCGCTGAAACGCCGCACGAGAACGGCGTCGGATGCCTCGAGGAAGGCGACCTTCGTCGGAATCATCCGCCGCACGGCGCTTAGGATGCCGGGAAACTGCTCGAGTTTCGAACCCTCGCGAACATCCACGACCAGCGCCGTGCGCCGAATCTCGGTGGATTGCAATGCCATTTCGGCGAATCGCGGAATCAGTTCGACAGGGAGGTTATCGACGCAGTAGTAACCCAGATCTTCGAAGGCTTTGAGCACCGACGCCTTGCCCGAACCGCTCATTCCCGTGATGATGACCAGTTCCGAAGCCGGCGGTGCGATCCGCGCGACAGCCTTCGTCACTTTTTTGCTCTTGCTCGCTTTGCGGGACGCTGACGGCTTCCGAAGCGCCATGCAGGATAGTAGCATTGCGACCCTTTGGCATGGGAGAGCCACGAACCTGGCAGGTTTTTGATTTGTCTAAGCGCCGTCCGGACAGGTAAGCTAAGTCGCCATGAAGAAGTTTCACGAACTTTCGGAACGCGAAGTGCTGGCCCTGGCGATTGCGCTGGAAGAAGAAGATGAGCGCGTATACGCCGACTTTGCCGAAGGCCTCCGCACGGATTACCCGGCATCGGCGGCGATGTTCGAAGGGATGCGCGAAGAAGAGTCCGGTCACCGTCGGCGGCTGATTGAACTCTATCGCCAGAAGTTTGGCGAGCACATCCCGCTCATCCGCCGCCAGGACGTGCGGGGATTTGTGGAGCGTCCGGCGCTCTGGCTGATTCGTCCGCTGCGCATTGAAGCGGTGCGCAAAGAAGCCAGCACCATGGAAGTGGAGACGCGGCGGTTTTACGAGAAGGCGGCGGCGCGCACGCAGGATGCGAGCATCCGGCAACTGCTCGACGACCTCATCAACGAAGAACGCGAGCACGAAGAGCGCGCGCTGGAACTGGACAAGGAAAAACTTCCGGCAAATGTGAAGGCCGATGAAGAGCGCGCGCAGCGTCGACTTTTCGTTCTCCAGATTGTGCAGCCCGGATTGGCCGGACTGATGGATGGTTCGGTTTCAACGCTTGCGCCGGTCTTCGCGGCTGCATTCGCGACTACGGATAGTCACAAGGCGTTTCTCGTTGGCTTGGCAGCATCGGCAGGCGCAGGCATCAGCATGGGATTCGCCGAGGCGCTGTCCGATGATGGCAGTCTTACCGGACGCGGACATCCGTGGGTGCGCGGCTTGGTTTGCGGAGCGATGACCGCGCTCGGCGGAATCGGACACACGCTGCCGTTCCTGTTGCGCGACTTCCACCAGGCACTGTGGGCTGCGGGCGCGGTGGTGGTTGCCGAATTGGCCACGATTACCTGGATTCGGCACCGTTATATGGACAGTCCATGGGTTTCGGCTGCGCTTCAGGTCGGGCTGGGCGGAGTGTTGGTGTTCATCACCGGCTGGCTCATCGGTAGTTCCTGACACGCAGTTGCTGATTGCTGAGTGCTGATTGTTGACTTTCACAGCGCTGGGCGAGGTTTCCAATCAACAATCGGCAATCGGCAATCAACAATTGCATTACGGCTGCGTGTCCAGCGGGTGCTTGCTCTTTTCGTAAAATTCATTCTGCAACTTTAGGCTGACGTCGTCGGCTTTTACCGCGCGTATTGTTTTTACTACAGCGTCAATCCACCAATCCATCTGAAATTTCCCTAGTTCCTGCGTAGCTGCCGAGCCGTCGCCGGAATAATGGTTAGGAAAGCGCGCGTACCACCAGATGCCGGTATAAACATCGTCGGGAAGGTGCTGCCGGTGCTGGTCGACGCCGCTTTCGCTGCCGGCGCGGTCAACGTGAACCGTGTCAGGGCGCGCGATCATCATCTTCGAGGTTTCGCTTTCGCCGGCGTGCATGTCCATGGAAGTCTTCTTTGGCGGCCCTCCTGACTCCGGACTGCGCCGGTCAAAAATGTAAACCACATAATCGTGTTGTCTATCGAGCTGCGTTTGGGCGAAGTAAGGGAGCAGGCTTTCGTTTCCACCATGGCCGTTGACGATGACCACTTTCCTGCAGCCGTTACGCGCCATCTCGTCGGTGGTTTCCTGCAACAGTGCGAGTTGCAGTTCGCGGCTGTAGGCGATGGTTCCAGGCTCGTGGCGAGCTTCCGCAATCTGCCCGAAATAATATTCCGGAAAAACGACGGCATATTCCTGTTCGGCTGCATGCAGCGCGGCGTAACGCACATCGAGTAAATCGGTGCCCAAGGGAAGATGTGGCCCGTGTTTTTCCAGGATGCCGAAGGGTAGCAAGCACGTGCCTTGCGAACGACGGATGCCTTCACGGAAGTCAGCGGCGGTCAACTCTTCCCAGTGCACAGAGAGTCGTGACTTAGCAGTGGCCTCCTGCGTTTGCATTGGAGAAGTAACTAAAAGAAATGCGAAAAGAAAAGCCGCAAAGGCGGCAACAATTGCGGAAGGTTTTCGAAGGGCCATTGAATCACACCTCTCGGCGGCAAATTTTAGCACGCAGAAGTTCGTATTAAAACGTGTTACTAGCGCGCACTTTTGCATCATGCCGCTGCACCGCGGCCCGATACCCCTAGGCCGCTGGACAGCCGAGGACGGCTGTCCCCACATGAGTCGTGGTGGGTGCTTGTAGACTGAATGCACACACTCAATGCTTTCTAAAAATAGTTCAATCCCCTGGCCACACTTCCTACTCCTCTTTATGTGGATCGTGCTTCTTCCATGGGATCTCGCTTCCGCGCAGCAGCCGGAAAAAGAGAGTGCTCCCCTTCCCGAAGCACCGAATTCTGCCACCGTTCAGACGAAGGGATTCTTTACCAGATGGGCTGATTTCTACCGCCAAGACTGGCGAGGAACGGCAGTTTCATCGCCAGCTCCGCCGACAGCTCTTCCGAGAAGAGGCCTTCCCTCGCCGCTGGATTCGCCTCCTTTTCCGAACTCCGACTGGTCCTATGGTGGTTCGCCGGTGATTGGCGAGCCCGACACGAATAGTTATCCGCTCATGACCGCTATCAATCAGGCGAGGAGCCGCACCAAGATCTATGGATGGATCGACCCCACGCTGAACTTCAGCACTTCCGCACACAGCAACGCGCCCGAAGCAAACGATAACTACTCGAATCGCTTCGAGCTGAACCAACTCGTTGTCTACGCTGAGCGGTTACCGGATTCCGTACAGCGCGATCATATCGATTGGGGCTACCACCTTACCGCTCTGTACGGCACCGATTATCGCTTCACGACGGCTAAGGGATATTTCAGCGGCCAATTGCTGAACGATCATCGCGAATATGGATTTGATCCTGCCCTTGAGTATGTCGATATCTATGTCCCGCAAGTTGCGCAAGGCATGAATGTCAGGCTGGGTCGCTTCATTTCGATCCCGGGTATCGAGGCCCAATTGGCGCCCAACAACTACATCTTCAGCCATTCCCTGCTTTACGCGATCGATCCCTTCACCGACACCGGCCTGCTCGCAACGGTGAAGCTCAACGATCGGTGGCTGGTGCAAGCGGGGATTACCAGCGGCCACGATGTCGCTCTCTGGACTCCAGACGCGAAGCCTTCCGCCACGGCCTGTGTGAGTTACACGACTCGCTCAGTGAATGACAATTTGTACATTTGCGCCAATGGGATCAATGACGGAAAGTACGCCTACAACAACCTGCAGCAATATGACGCGACCTGGTATCACAAATTCTCGAAGACGTGGCACATGGCCACCGAGACTTGGTATATGTATGAACGCGACGTGCCCGCCTTGGGGGGAAGTATTCAGCCGGAAACCGGCGCCAATGCGGCCTATTGCGGGACGGGGGAACGGCGCTGCACCGCTCCGGAATATGCCGCGGTCAATTTTCTGCAGAAGGAACTCTCACCTCACGACTTCCTGTCGTTTCGCAGCGATTTTCTCGACGACAAGAAGGGCCAGCGCACCGGCTACGCAACCCGATATTCAGAGAACACAATCATGTGGTGCCATTGGATCGGCACCACGGTTCAGTTGCGTCCGGAATTGCGCTTCGAGCGCGCCTTGGACAAGAAGGTCTACGACGATGGCCGACACCACAATCAGTTAACCGTGGCGAGCGATTTAATTTTTCACTTCTAGGGTGGGATTGTTAATTGTGCGCGGCGGAGCGGCCCGATGAGGCCGGGCCACCGGACAGCCGAGGGCGGCTGTCTCCACATGAGTTTTTCCGGAAGCCGGACGCCGGGAGCCGGCTCTTAAGGAGCTTCGATCAATTCCATTTTGCCGTCGCGAGTACGGTGCAGGATCATCACTTTGCCTTTGGGGTCGCGGAAGACAAACACATCCCGGTCGCGGAAATGCGCCTCTTTGATAGCTTCTTCAAGGGTTAAAGGGCGCATCGAGACGGAGTCGCTGGAATGCACCAGATGGACTTCGGTCGTCCTGGCCACGGCGGGATAACGGTGTACAGCAACCGGTACGGCCGTCTTTTCCGTCAGCCCGATCTTATTTTGCACAACGGTTTGCACCTCGTCCGGTTGAGGTGAATGGCCGTTCCACTTTTTTACTTCTTCGCTCTTGCGGGCGGACCGCTTCTTCGATTGCCAGCGGGTTTTGTATTTTACCGCCTGCTTTTCCAAATGATCCAAAGCCTCGCTTACGGCGATACTCATATCTTTCGCCTGAGCCAGGCCGACCAGCGGGCCATTGCGCGTGCTGATGGTGATTTCCGCTTTGTGACGGTGCTTCTCGACTGCGAGAATAACTTTCGCATCGAATTTATCGCCCAGGATCTTGCGCAGCTTCGTGAGTCCGGCTTCTACTTCTTTGCGGATGGCGGGAGTTACTTCGCAGTGCCTGCCGGTGTATTCCACGTTCATGAGCGCCCCTCCTGGGATTGTTGCTCGAGATAAATTGGGCACCGCATTCAAGGTAAGGCCAAAATTCTTTAACCATAAGGGACACAGAGGTCCACGGGGTAGGCCCGACTCTTCCCTATTCTTTTACTCTGCGCTGATGGGTGCTGGGAATGCGCATATCTTCCCGGTATTTTGCGACGGTGCGGCGAGTGACCTGGATGCCTTGCGATTGCAGAATGCGGGTAAGCTGCTCGTCGGTAAGAGGCCGCGCCGGATCTTCTTCATCGATCAACTTCTTGACGCGGCGCTTCAGGATCAGCAAACTCGTGTTACCGCCCTCCGGTCCCTGCACACTCTCGCTGAAGAAGTACCGCAATTCGAATACTCCTTGCGGGGTGTGCGCGTACTTGCTGGCCACGGCGCGGCTCACGGTGGAAGGATGCACGCCGATTTCTTCCGCGACCTCCTTGATCATCATCGGCTTCAGGTGATCGATGCCTTTTTCCAGAAAGTCGTACTGGCGGGCGACGATGCAATAACAAACCTTGGTGATGGTTTGTTTGCGCTGCTCAATATTCTTGATGAGCTGGATCGCGCTCTTGTAGCGCTCTTTCACGTAGTCGCGAGTGTTCTTGTCGTTGGTTTCACGGGTTGCGAGCTTCTTATAGGCTGGATTGAGGCGAAGTTGCGGCAGGTCATCGTCATTCATCAGCACCAGCCACTCGTCGCCATGCTTGATGAAAGCGACATCGGGCTCGATGAGGCGGGCCTGGACTTTGTTGTATTGCAGGCCGGGACGCGGATCGAGCGTGCGAATGTAATCGATGGCTTGCTGAACCGCATCGGCGGGACGTCCGATGGCCTTGCCAATTTCTTTGTGCTGTTTGCTTTGCACGGCGCGCAAGTGCTGGTCAACGATGGCGATGGCATCCAGCAGAATTTGCCCGGTACCGTTGCCGGGTTTTTCTCCGGACTTATCTCCGTTCCTGTTTTGCACGACCTGCTGTTGGTGATAGCGCAACTGGCGCAGCAGGCATTCGCGCAAGTCGCGGCACCCCACGCCGGGAGGATCAAGCTGGCGGACCACCTCGAGAGCTTCCTGCAATTCAGCCGGTGTGAAGTTAGGCTTGTAGACGGGACGCGCGGGTGACGCGGCTTCGGGCGCTGGCGCGGCGGCTGCGCCCGCGTTCCCATCGCGCGGGGCAAAGGAAGCTTCAGCAAGCGAGGCAGGCGGCAGGCTTGCCAGCTCGGCAAACGATTTTTCATCGACGCCATGCGAGTAAGACAATTGCGACGGATTCGATTGCGCACCGAACACACCTTCGGATCCGTTTAGATCTTCTGAGCTGCTTAAAGCAGCGTCTTCGGAAGTTTCGGCCGGGGTGCCTTCGGCCAAGGCTGTTTCATCCGTACCCAAGCCAAGGGCGACCGCTTCGCTGACAATATTTCTCGCGGTAGCGGCATCGGCCTCTGGCGCCGCGGGAGGTTCAACTCCTAGCATTTCTTCATCGCTGGCGATCAGATAACCGTCTTCATTCAGGTTGCCGAGGATCTGATCGGCGGCCTCGCGCACTCCGCGGCTCAGGCTCAGCGCCCCCAGCTGCCAGCCGAGGTGATCGATTAGAGTGGTCGGCTTCGAGAGAAAATTCTCGAACGACGGCCGCTCGATCTCTTCCATCTCTCCCCGCGTCCTATACCCAGGATCGAGGTAATCCTGGAAGAAGGATCCGAAATCGATTTCTTCAAATGGATCCTTCTTTTCGGCGGTGATGGGCGCTTCGTCGGTGGAAGTTTTCGCGGTAACGCGGTCGCGATCTTCCTCTTTGCGGCCAACTTCATCGATCAACGGGACGGATTCTTCGAGCTCTTCGAGAACCGGGTTCTCGACCATCTCGGCATTGATCATGTCCTTGAGTTCAAGCTTGTTGAGCGCGAGGACTGACACCATCTGCACCAAGCCCGGGGTGAGGATCTGGCGCTGCGATAGTTTGACGCTCAGTTTGTGTTGAAGTAGGACCATGTCGTTAGTCGTTGGTCGTTAGTCGTTCGCCATTTATCGTTGCTGCCAGTTTCTTGCTTTTGCCAACGGCCAACGACTAACGACGTCTTTCTCACACCAGCGAGAAACTCTCGCCCAGATACACCCTTCTCACTTCCGGATCGCCAGCCAACTGCTCGGGCGGGCCCTGACGGAAGATTCTGCCGTCATCGATGATGTAAGCGCGATCGGTCACAGAGAGCGTCTCGCGCACGTTGTGATCGGTGATCAGTACTCCGATGCCGCTGGCCCGCAATCCGCTGATAATTTTCTGCAGGTCAAGAACGGCAATCGGATCGATCCCGGAAAAAGGTTCATCGAGCAAAATGAACGTTGGATTGATGCACAGGCAGCGCGCGATTTCCACGCGCCGGCGTTCACCGCCGGATAGCGCATAACCGCGATTCTGCCGGATGTGCTGCAATCCAAGTTCATCGATAAATTTTTCCATCTTCTCGCGGCGCTCGTGCCAGGACATCGGCTGAGCCTCCAGCACCGCAAGGATGTTTTCCTCAACTGTGAGTTTGCGAAAGACCGAAGCTTCTTGAGGGAGATAACTGATTCCATACTGCCGAGCCCGCAAGTACATGGGAACGTCAGTGATGTCCTGGCCGTCATACAGCACCCGGCCAGTATCAGGGGGGATCAGGCCAACGATGGCATAAAATGTGGTCGTCTTGCCCGCGCCGTTCGGACCGAGTAATCCAACCACCTCGCCCTGCTCTACACGTAGGCTGACACCATTTACTACGCGGCGGCCACGATACGATTTTCCAATTTCATCGGTGGCTAGGGTACGCATTTAGCTTGCCACTTGCTTAACTATCGCGGCACTCGCGTTTGAGTTACCACAGGAGTACTTGCTTCGCCTTCTACGAGCACCCTATCATCGGCCCTAAAGAAAGTCAACGAAACCCCGGTAATCTTGCCGCGTTCGGCATCAAAAATGCTGGGCGGTCCGCCGGTCAGAACGAACTTCTCGTCCGCAGCCGTATAAACCAGGGAGTGACCCTGGGCTCGCCGAGTCGTCTGCTGGATCATCACATCGCCTTGCGCCACCATGCGATCAAGTTGCCCAGAGCTCGTAAGTCCTTGACTACCAGAAGCTTGGACCCGGGGCAGAAGGAACGCATCCATCGTATCGGCGGCGGCGGTGAAGGCTGGACCTTGAGCGATAACCGCTCCCTCGAAATGAGCGCGACGGTCCCCGTCCGCGTAGGTGAGACGCGCCGCAGTTATCGCAACAGTGGCAGCTGCTTTGGCGGACGCCTTTTTGTTCGTCTTCCTTTCGCCTGTCTTCCGGCTTTCGCCTGCCCCCCCTTGATCGGGATGAGCCGCTTCCACCAGCACCGTCGACACCCGTTGCGCGCCGCTACCTTGGGCGACCACTGACCGCGGATCGCGATCGAACTCGATCGAAGGAGCTTCGATAGCATTTGCGTCCTGCCACAGACGTGCGTTGCCCTCATACAAAGCAATCGCGGGTGAGTTGCGCGCAGTCATCCTCGCGGCAGTTACGTGGATCGGCGAAGCCGAGGCTAACAGCGCTCCATTCGGTTGCTCTTTCAGTTCGTTATATGTGCTCTTCACTTCTCCCTCAGCCACAGCGTCGTCGTTGCCGCGATTGATACGGATCACCTGCGCGCTCGTCACCATCGCGCCCTCCGCCACGCGCGGGCTGCCGCTCAGAATGATGATTCGGTCCGCAGGAGTGTACACAGCTTTGTCTGCCCAGGCCTGAGTACGCTTTTCACGCGCCTGGCCATCGCTAAAGTCAACGCCGCCCTGCTGCACGATGGTTGCAATGCCGCCCTCCGGCAAAAATGTCGCATCGAGCGTCTGACTGGTGCTCACGCGCTCTGGCACTCCGGGAGAAAAACTCACAATTTTCGCGTTGGGCGCGCCATGAATCGCAGTCAAGCGACTTGAGCCGCTGGCACTAGCCGCAAATTTCGCGTCGAACCTCCCAGCGGTAACCACCGTACGCTGGGCCGAATCCTGAGTGCTCGCGGGATTCAAACCCTGCGCCGGGGAAATCGTGATCTGAGCCGCTCCGGAAGTTTCCGCATGGTCCAATCGCCGTCCTTCCCCCACGAAGAAATCAATCGCGCGAGCCGTAAGCTCGAAGTCTTGCGCCGCATTCGCCGCAGACTTCTCGCCGCCACCCGCGCGCCGCGCCAGGCGCACGCCGTCGGAAGCATGCACCTTGTGGACCTGATTCCCTCCCGCGAAATCTACCATCACGCGACCGGCATCGCCCTGCATCGTCTCAGTTCCCATACGTTCCACATGAACCCGCCCGGTCAGTGTCGCGGTGTGCAGCAAATTCTCTTTGCCAGTCAGTAAGAGCTCGGCCTCATCCGCACGAACCATCATTTTTTCGCTGATTATTTCCTTCCCTTCCGCTTTCACATCCCCAGAGGCCAGCACGCGCTCTACATTATTGTCCGGCCCCAGAAGAAAAGTAGCCTGTTCCGCTTGCAACGTACCTGCCGCACGTTCCAGGCGAGGATGCTCCAGAACAATCACCCGCGGGTCGCGCGTGATGGTGCCGTGACTCGCGAAAAGGCTGGCCGCATCCCCCCCGCTCAGCGCCACATGAATCTGCGATTCGAAGGTGAGCACATTGCTTTTGCCCGCATATCTCAAACCTACGGCCCACCCGCTCGCCTGAGGCGTTTCGAAATCAACTCGCGCGTTGGTCGAAGCGTCTCCGCTTTCCTGGTTGAAAACCAGATCCCTGGTCTTTAAATGGATAGGGTTTTTTAGTTCCTTCGGAGTTCCCTGGTCCGGCCCCTTCAGTCCACTGGGATTCGCCTCAAGATCGATTTGCACTTCCCCGCCGGCTGTAACGTTGCCCGATTTCTTGTCGTAGGTAAATGCGTCGCCATAAATCTGGTCGAAGCGGGAGGAGTCGCGCCCGTACAGCACAATAGTCACGTGGCGCAGTTCGGCATACCCATTCAATTTGAATTGCTTGACGTCTCGGGCCGTGATGGTAAATAGCGTTCGCTTTCCATCGGACTTGGAAAACTGAAAGCCGTTCGCGGTCTGCTTGATGTCAAACCCTAGTTTGTTGGGAATTTCCTTCAGCACGTTACGCTGCCGCGCGCGTGCGTAGAAATACATTCCCGCCACCACCGCAGTAAAGAGTACTGCGATCACAACCAGCCAACGGCGAAGGCGGTAGATAGGCAGGGTCATGCTGACTTCAGTCTAATCTAACCTTTAGTGTCGCCCTTCTTTTAACCTCTTCAGCACATTGTCGGTTGTGTCGGTCTCACTCATCTTCGGAAAAATCTTCTCGACGCTGTGCCGGTGCGCGTCGGCATCGCGATCGGTCATTGCATCAACCACAGCTACAACGTTGTAGCCATAGTCGTACGCGCTGCGCACGGTCGATTCGACTCCGCTGCTTGTGGCCACACCAATCACGAATACCTGGGTCACGTTGCGGCGGCGCAATGTTTCATCCAGCGAGGTCCCAATAAACGCGCCCACTCGCTGCTTGCTAATCAGGTAGTCGACGGATTGCTGCCGCAACTCAGGAACCAGGTCAATCCAATCCTCCGAAAACGAAAGATTGCGCGGTCCCATATCGGTGCGTCCCGGAGCAGCCGCAGTTACATTCACAAGAACGACCGGCAGACCGCGCTCGCGAAAGGCACCGGCAAGCGCGCCGGCTCGGCCGATGATGTCCTTCATGGGATGCACCGTCGGCAAAGACGCAATCCCTTTTTGCAGATCAATCACGATTAGAGCAGCGTTGGTATCGAGTTTGGTAAGAGGCATTCATTTTTTCCTCGTTTAGTAGAAAAACATTATTGTGACCGTTTCCACTCGCCCCTACTATCATCCCTCATTTCGGGGGCGGACATTGATCACACGTTCCAAGCTGTCTGCTGTCTCTTCACTCTTCCTTGTGGTCGTGACAATTTCAGTGCGTGCTTCAGGCCAGGGTTGAGTGGCCGCGAGATCTAGCGCGCCCGTGATTGGCGCGTTGTGCAGTACATCCGGTCCCAAGCCCGAGAAGCCCAAGCCCTCGGAAGACGACGGTCCTCTTTCTGCTCATCATTGGTCCATCTCAACTGGTTACCGCTATCAGCATTCGTTCCGGCACTTCGTCGGCACCACCGAGCAGACGCAGCGCGAAGCGCAAAAGACCGCTGTGGTGAATTACCTCAATCTGTTTGACGTCTCGGTGACCTACAAAATCAATCCGCGCTGGAGCCTGACGGCCAGCCTGCCCATCATGAATGCCACGCGCACTTACGACCACCAGCTCTTCCAGGTATTGCTGCACATTCCGAACGCGCCCGATCAGGTGACGCACTCCAACGGCATCGGGGACCTCGCCGTGTCGGCGCAGTTTTGGTTGCATCGCCCACCCGCTGAAAACGGTCACAACATTGCATTTTCTTTCGGTGCTGTAATGCCCACCGGCAAGGATAACGTGCGCGATACGGTTCAGACCGTCAACGGCCCCCAGCAGGTTTACGTTGATCAATCCATTCAACTCGGCATGGGAGGATGGGGAATTACGCTCGGCACCGAAGCTTACCAACGCGTGAAGAAGGCTGTCCTCTATGCCTCGGGAGCTTATTTGCTCACGCCTCAGGAGCGGAACGGAGTTCCCAACGCATCTCTCGCTGGAGTGAAGTTTCCAACAAATCCGCTTACCTCCACCATGTCGATCCCCGATCAATACCTCGCCGATGGCGGTATTGCCTACCCGGTCCCGAAGATTCGAGGTCTGGCGGCGAAGTTCGGCGTGCGCTACGAAGGAGTAAAAGTGCGCGATCTGATCGGTGGCAGCCTTGGCTTTCGCCGTCCGGGATACGCGCTCTCCGTTGAGCCGGGCCTGCAATACGAACGCGCCAAAAATACCTGGTCGGTCAACATACCCGTTGCGGTGCAGCGTAACCGCAAGCGCAGCGTTCCCGACCTGATCCAGGGAACAGCCGGAGACGCAGCCTTTGCCGACTACCTTATTCTCGCGGGATATGCGCGTTCATTCTGATCCTGCTTGCGCGGAGGCCGTACGCAACGAATGAGAGTGAACGAATGAGAGATAGACGAATGAGAAATAAACGAATGCGAAACCATCGAACCATCGCAGCCGCAATCTTTTTCTTGGTAGGAATTCTTGGATTCACCGTAGACTCCGCCGCGCAACTCTCATTGCGCGACAACCACGGCGAAACTCAGGATGTCAGCCGCTACAAAGGCAGGATCGTCGTCCTGAATTTTTGGGCGACATGGTGCGTTCCCTGCCAGCACGAAATGCCTTTGCTTCAGGAGATGCAAGAGAAGTATGAGAACAAAGGTGTAGTAGTGCTCGGCGCTTCAGTGGATGACGAGAAAACTCAACCCCTGATTCAACCGTTTGCCGAGAAGAATAAGATTCCTTTTCCGCTGCTCGTCGGCGCTACCACCGACCAGATGCAACAACTTCAGCTCGGCGAAGCCATTCCCGCCACTGCATTCTTCGATGCAGATGGCAACCTCGTCGCTCGCGTCCTGGGCGAATTAAACAAGTCGGATCTGCAGAGCCGCCTCGAATGGATGCTTGGCAAACACCACGGCAAGGCGCCTCCCGCCTTCGTAAACGGATTCCAAAAGAAACCCGCTCCCGAAAACGGTCCCTCCGTCTTTACTCACTGAGACTTCTTCGTCCGCCTGCTTCCTGTAAATCGCACCTGCCCATGTGGGGACAGCCGCCACATAAGCGCTAACTTAAGGGAAGAAGTTACGTGGACACACCTCGTGTTCGTCGTTGCTGTGGTCGGGATGATGACTCCGGGTTATTCCCCCCCGGCGACGTAAACATTCTGTGTAACTCATTCGGATCATTGAAGACCGCAACCCCCCTTTTGAAGGCATGGTATTGTTGGCAGCTATCGAAGGAGGAAACGTTCAAGTGGGGCGAGTCGGGAAATGGTTTTTCGCCGCATTAGGTTCGTTGGCCGTCTTGCTGGCTATCGGCATTACGTCGACCATCGGGTGGAGTCCGTTTCTGGGGCCGAAGGAGCGTGCTCTCACGAACCGCACATTCGAGCGTACGCAGCAACGCCTCGAGCGAGGCCGCTACATCGTGACGGGGTTGAGCGGCTGCGTCTATTGCCACAGCCCGCATGACTGGACCGCCCCGGGCACGCCCATAATGGCTGGCAAAGAAGCTTCCGGAGAGGTTCTGCCCTACGCTGGTCTGCCCGGGCTTATCGTGGCGCCGAACCTTACCCCCGATCAGGAAACCGGAGCGGGCAGTTGGACTGATGATCAACTGGCCCGCGCTATACGCGAAGGCGTCGGCCACAATGGCCGCGCCCTTTTTCCCATTATGCCGTACCAACACTACCGCAATATGTCGGATGAGGACATGGCGTCCGTTGTGGTCTACCTGCGGTCCCTGCCTGCTGTCCACGACCAGCTTCCGGCCAGCGAAATCATTTTCCCCGTAAAGTACCTGATCCGCAGCGCTCCCGAGCCGATTGCCGCGCCGGTCGCCGACGTTGCCTCCCTCGACCGGTTCAAATACGGAACCTACCTTGTCGAGCAGGCCGGTTGTATCGACTGCCACACAGCTCAAGTGCGAGGACAAAACGTCTCCGGTATGGACTTCGCCGGAGGCTTTCCCTTCACAGGCCCCTGGGGCACGGTCGCGAGTGCGAATATCACGCCCGATCCATCTGGAATCTCGTATTACGACGAGGCTCTTTTCTTGAACGTGATGCGCACCGGACTAGTCACAGGCCGCAAGCTAAGCCCGATCATGCCCGTGATGGTTTACAAGAATCTAACTGATGACGACCTCAAGGCGATCTTTGCCTTCCTTCGGACAACAAAACCTGTGAAGCATCGCGTAGACAACTCAGAGGCGCCGACCGAATGCAAGCTCTGCAAACAGAAACACGGTAGCGGCAGCGAAAACTAGTATGGCGACCGTGAGCGCCAGAAAACCTGGACTGGTTCCATAAACACTAAAACCTGTTCCTTAAGTTAGCGCTAATGCCATAAGCGCCAACTTAAGGCGGAATTGGTTCAGGGTTGCACGTCATCCGTGCATCTCGATTGCGTGGGTTTCTGAAAGTGGAACGAGTTGACTCGCTTCTGCCAGTAGCCGACCACCGGACTGGCCGACAACTTGACATTCCTGAAGGTCGGGCCTGTAATGGTGGTCTCCAAGCCATCCACATTCAACGCACAACTCACCGACCCGCCACTGCGTGTGAAATCAAACGAAAAGGAGGAAACCATCATGGACAGAATGCTGGTAGTGGTTTTTGATAACGAGAGCAAAGCCTACGAAGGGTCACGGACCCTTCAGCAACTAGATGGAGACGGCAGCATCGCGGTGTATGCTGCGACCGTCATTGCCAAGAACCCCGATGGGACGACAGCGGTGAAGCAGGGCGCTGACACCGGTCCGCTGGGCACTCTGACGGGCACTGCGGTCGGCAGTCTCGTCGGCCTATTGGGCGGTCCAATCGGTGTGGCAGTAGGTGCCGCCGGTGGCTCTCTCATCGGAGCAATTGCAGACCTTGACAACGTCCGCGTTGGAAGCGACTTTCTCTCGGACGTTGCGGAGACCCTTACGCCCGGCAAGGTCGCTGTAGTCGCTGAGGTGGACGAGGAGTGGACCACTCCGGTGGACACACGCATGGAAGCGCTGGGTGGCGTGGTCTTGCGTCGCAGTCTTTGGGAAGTGGAAGACACTCAGGATGAACGGGACATCGCATCGATCAAAGCCGATATCGCTCAACTAAAAACCGAACATGCCGAGGCGAAGGCGGAGCGCAAAGCTAAGCTGCAAGCCCGGATTGACACACTCAATGCAAAACTGCAAGAGAAGTTGGACAAAGCCAAAACAAGACTCGACGCTATCCGGCGCGAGGCAGATGCCAAGGTAGAGGCACTCAAGACAAAGGCATCCCAATCGAAGCAGGACATCAAGGTCAAGCAAGAACAGCGTATGGCCACTGTGAAAAAACACTATAACGAGTGGCTTGATCGCCAGGAGAGACTCGCAAGTTAAACTCTGTCACGCCAAGTCCCGATCTTCCTGCCTTAGCTCCAACGATGGAGATCGGGACTTGCACCCATCTCCATCAACCTAAACGAGGAGAAACGGTGACGGCAAATAGCACGCAGGGGCATTCGCGGCTACGGCACCCAACTGCGCCGCCGCTCGGTGGCGTTCTGGTATTTCCTTAAGGTAGACTCCGTGCGTAAGATACTCCGCTCGTCTCTTTTGAGGAGGCGTTTATGGCGCAGCAAACTCCGTCCGGTATCGTGCGGCAGGCTTCGGCATTGTCCATCTTGTGGGGCGTTTCGCTGATCATCTTGGGCATGCTTGCGGTGGGATCGCCATTTCTCGCTGCCGTCGCGGTCAACGCGTTCATTGCCTGGCTCCTGGTTTTGGCAGGCGTGGTCCACTTGACCGTTGCTTTTCACACTCGCGAGGCTGGCAGTCTGATCTGGAGAGTGTTGGTCGGCCTGGCATATCTCTTCTTTGGCGTGTACCTGATCATGCGTCCAGCGTTGGGTGTAGCATCGCTGACTTTAGTGCTGGCATCCCTCTTTCTTGTTGAGGGCATCTTGAACATCACTCTGTTTTTCCAGGTGCGCTCAATCCAAGGATCCGCTTGGCTTTTGATCGATGGGATCATTACGCTGCTATTAGGACTGATGATCTACATGCAATGGCCATCGAGCTCCGCGTGGGCGATCGGCACACTGGTCGGCGTGAGCATGATCATCAGCGGCATTACGCGGGTGATGCTTTCATTGGCGGTGCGCAAGGTCACGGGCACGATCTCCTCGAAGTTGGCTGCCTAAGCGTGGCGAACGTTTGATGGCAGACCGGGTCGGCGAGGCGAAGGGATTGCACGCTTCGGGATAACTGTGCCCGTCGAAACCCGGCATGCTGTAACCCGGGCATTGACCGAAACGGAGGACGACAAAATGGCAGGCATGTTTCCGTTAGGCGATGCGTCGCGGCGCCCCGCGCGCGTGCCCGTTGTCACCGCCGGCATCATCGTCGTCAATGTCGTTGTTTTTGTGCTGGAGCTGATGCGCGGCGACGCATTTGTGACTCAGTGGGCAGCGGTCCCAGCACAGATCGTTTCCGGCCATCATTGGATCACGATCCTGACGGCGATGTTCATGCACGGCAGTTGGTCGCACATCATCGGCAACATGATTTTCTTATGGGCCTTTGCTCCCGAGATTGAAGATGCGATGGGCCGCGGCCGGTATCTTGTTTTCTACCTGGTCGGCGGGCTGGTCGCCATGCTGGCCCAGGTCGCAGCCAGCCCCCATTCCACCGTCCCGAATCTGGGCGCGAGCGGGGCAATCGCCGCGGTGATGGGCGCGTTTATTGTCACCTATCCTCGTGATCAAATTCGCACGCTTCTGTTTATATTCGTGTTCGCGCGCATTAAATTCATTCCAGCAGCCCTCTTAATCGGTCTTTGGTTTATCAGTCAGCTCTTCCACGCGGGCTCTGTGGCGCAAGTGCAGACCGGCGGGGTGGCTTACCTGGCGCATATCGGTGGCTTCATCTTTGGAGCTGCCACTGCGCGCTGGTTCGAGGGTCAGCGTCGAATCGCGTGAGTCGCTGGCGGTTGCTTGAGAGTCACGGGCTCCGTCCCCCCTGCGCTACCCTCGGGCTCTTAAAGTCCCTCAGAGACAACTCCAGGCCGCCGAAGTCGGGATGATCATTGTGGCCAATCGTAAAGGCGACATCAATGGCATCGCCCGCCAGCAGCGGCGATCGCTGCATCCGTTCCGCCATGTGCCAGCCCAGGGCGTCGAAGGTAATCAGGCGAGAAGCGGTTCTCAGTTCTCGATTGTCCGCTCTCAATTGCAGAACTTGTGCAGGCTCAGCTTTTTCACTGCGGCGAATCGCAGCGCCGTCAGGATGACATCTCGGCGTTGCCAGAATCGCAACCGCCGAAAGCTCTGCTTCTTTGCCGGGCTCGTGCGCAGAGAATTGATGGCCGTCGATATACTCACGCGCTCTCAGCTTAAGCTTGATGTGTTTATCTTTCAGAACTTTGGGCGGCGCGGTCAGTCGGACGCCGCGCGCGCTGAATGCAGGCTCGTGATTGCCCGTGCCATAAGGCTCGAGCAGGCGCAGCATCTGAAAGAGTGCGGGAGTGATTTCTCCGAAATCCAATTCCGCCTCGACATCGAGTACCGGATCGAAATCCGCCGCAGTGAGCCGGGTCCGCGCGAAGGTGTCGAGTTCTATTCGAAGTTGCGCCACATTTGCGGAGGGCATCGCGAATCCGCACGCATGAGAGTGTCCCCCGTAACGCGTGAAAAGACTGTGCGACGATTCGACCGCCTCAAGCAAATGAAAGGGACGAATCGAACGGCCGGAACCGAACGCCTCTTCTCCATCGCGCGAAATTACGATGGCAGGGCGGTGATAACGCTCCACCACGCGCGTAGCCGCAATGCCGATCACGCCGCGATGCCAGCCTTCACCATCCACCACGATACAGTAAGCCTCGCACAGCGCCGGCTCGCCGCTGATCCGCTCTTCCACCGCGCGCAGAATTCGCCGCTCTTCTTCCTGCCGGTCGGCGTTGAGCCGGTCAAGCTTCGCGGCCAACTCCCGCGCACGCACTGCATCCTTCACACTGAAGAGTTCGATCACGTCGCGAGCCACATCCATGCGTCCAGCGGCGTTAATGCGCGGCGAAATGCGGAACGCAACTTCGGTGGAGTTCGGCGGACGCTTGGTAGAAATCTGCGCCACTTCCAGCAGCGCCTTCAACCCAGGATTCACCGCCCTGCGTAGCTCATCGAGCCCAAGCCTCGCAAACACTCGGTTCTCGCCGGTCAGCGGCACCGCGTCGGCAATGGTTGCGATCGCCACAACTTTCATGAACGACCGCAACATGCGCTCCTGATCTTTCGGATCGAGACGGCGCTTCATCAATCCCTGCGCAACTTTGAAGGCGACTCCAGCGCCGCACAGTTGCTTGTACGGATATTCACATCCAGCCTGATTCGGATTGACGACCGCCAACGCCCTGGGCACCCCGTCCGGTCCGGGCAAGTGATGATCGGTGACGATCAAATCAACGCCCAGACGCTGCGCGGTCTCCGCCGGAGCGAAGGCGCGAATGCCCATGTCCACACTGATGATAAGACGAATGCCCGCCGCAGCCGCGCGTTCTATCACGTCGTCGCGCAGATCGTAGCCTTCGCGGATGCGGTGAGGCACATGGAAATCCGCCGCGCCTCCGCAAAGTTCGATCGCAGTTTTCAAAATGATCACCGCCATCGTGCCATCGACGTCGTAGTCGCCGTAGATGAGCATCGGCTCTTTGCGTTCGATGGCCGCATCCAGGCGATCGACGGCGGCAAGCACGCCCGTCATTTGCTCAGGAGTGTGCAGGTGAGAAATGCGGGGAAAAAGAAAGTGGGAAGCGGAATCGGCATCCGTAATGGCGCGTCGAACGAGCAGACGCGCCAGCGTATGAAGGTGGCTGCCCTGCCTTTTGCTATGCAACGCACGCGAGCCGGCAAACAGTTCGGGCAAATCACGAAGCGATGCCGCCAGAGCCTGCACTTCCACTGGATCTTGCGCAGCCAGTTCCCAGCGCACCGCTAGCTCTCGTCGTCCGGATCCGATTCGTCGATGGGGATGCCGCCGAAATCTTCCGACATTTCCAGCAGTCGCTGATAGCGCTCATACCACTCCGTGCTGACTTCGCACAGAAACATCGAGCCCTGGTAGGCCCAGCCCAACTGCAGAAATCCGACTTTGCCCACGTGAGCCCGCAACCAGCGCGCATCTTCAACGTCGTCGCCATCGGAAAATTCAGAGTGGGCGAGCCGCTGCACCAACTCATCAAGTTCGTCGCGTTCCAGCTTCCAGGAATGCATGGTCAGGAATGGCGCGCCCGCGGTCTTGGCGAGTTCGACGAAATCTTTCCAGCCGTCGGGATTGGTTCCGGTCTCCCACATGACGCACTGCACCTCGTCGTAATCCACGTAGCCGTGGAAACGGCGCATGCCGTGGCCTTCAACGAAGGCGATCATGTCATCTTTAATAATGGTTAGGTCTTCTGGCGTGGGTGACATAACGAATCTCAGTAAAGTATTGTATGCCGTTTGGGCGTGAAGGTGCCAGCGCCAGGCCCTGGTCTCCTGCTACAACTCTTCCCCATTATGCTCTCGACGCACGTGGATCGATCGCGGAAGCTAGTAGGCGTACACCTTGAGGAAGGCAAAAACCACCACGCCGGTAACCGACACGTACAGCCAAATCGGGAACGTGAAGCGTGCAATCCGCCGGTGCATCGCGAACCGGCCGGTCAGCGAGAAGAAGAACGTTGTCAGCACCATCGGCAACGCGACAATGGAGAGGATGACATGGCTGGCTAAAATGGAAAGATACAGCGTGCGCACCGGACCATGGCCGGGGAAAATCGTGTCGCCATGCAGCGCGTGATTCGCAATGTAGCTCACAAGAAAAGCGGAAGAGAACGCGAAGGCCAGCAGCATGCTTGTGCGATGCGCTTTCCAATTGTGATGTTTGATGAAATACAAACCCACGCAGAGGGCAATCGCGCACAATCCATTCAGCAGCGCGTTGAGCGCCGGCAAAAACATCCATCGCCCCGCGAAATCAGCCGATGCGTGATGCACGTACACCAGCCACAGAAGGAATGACACAGCGAGGCCGCTCACCACAATGATGGCTCCAACTATGGGGCGCGGACTGATCTGAACCTGTTCCATGCCGACAATTAAATCACAAAAATCTGCCTCAGAGTCATATGGACTTGGCGCTCTTCTAAGGATGTATCGCCAGAACGGCGGCAGATTCCTTGAGCCGCCCGCTTTTGCCCCAGGCAATCCACACACCGAGCGCGATCACCGCCATGGTAGGGATGACATAAATGCTGCCTTCCGGCCCGGTCGCACCGCCACTCCATAGCAGACTGCCCGAAGGATGAGTCGCGAACAAGTGTCGGCTTGATACCTGACCGCTGTCCGATACGCCGTAGAGATAGGACTCGGCCCAATCCCATCCGGCGTGCAGGCCGACGGCCCAGTAAAGCGATTTCGTCAACCATAGACTCAAGCAGAATACGAACCCGATGCCCACCACGGAAAGAATGCCGATCGGTGATTCTCCGTGATTTGGCAAATGTAAGGCTCCGAAACCGATGGAGAGCACGAATGCCGCCCACCAGAATCCAATGCCTCGTGCCAGCGTGAATTGGAGATAACCGCGCAAGAGGGACTCCTCGAACAGCGCCGTCAGCAGAAGGGCCATACCCCATTGCAAGCCGTACCCCCATGCGCCTTTTCCATGCAACGTTTGCCCGTCAAAGAGCAGTAGCCCTCTCATCTTCAGCACCAGAACCAAAGCGGAAAGCGCTGCTACGCCGCCGAAAAGACCGAAAACGAATCGCGACAGCTTGCGTTCGCCCGTGAATCCGTACGACAGCACCGGCCTTTTCTCAATCTTCGCCATGATTGCCGTGGCAACGAAAATGAGCAGCGCCGGAAAAGCGATGGAGACTACAGGAACCCACGACTGAAGGCCTGGCGCGTGATTCATGTAGTGCAGCAGGCGGTTCACAGGGACGCGTGACAACAAGACCAGCGCCATTACGATCCCCAGAAAAATCAGCATGCTCCAGCCAGACCGTATCCCTTGCGTGCCAATAAATACCGTGCGCGCAGTCCGTTTTTGCGTTGGAGTTTCCGGCTCTATTTCAATGTTGGCCAAAGGCATTTTCTTCTCCTCAGTCGGATTCTGCTTGAGGCGCTCCGTCTGACGGGCGTTCTCAACGTGCAGCAAATGGTGTTCCACGCACTGCCGTGTAGACAGCATCGAAGACCTTCAGACTATTAATATTCGCGACTCCACCGATGACGATCGGATCGCCGAGATAGATGACCTTGCTATCGGTGCTGGTAAACGCCGGCCACGTCGGCAGACCAGTGCCGTTCGGATTGCCCGACTTCGCGAAGTTAATCCAATAGCCGGACACTTCCTCAGCCACCTTGCGATCGGCAGCGCTCCAGTGCCAAGGCGACTGATCGAGATGATCAAAGACATACCAGAGTTCGGCGAAGTGGCTCGCTCCCCAACCGTCATAGACGGAGCCCACTGGGAACGGCGGCTGCTGTCGAAAGGAATAGTAGTAGACACTGCTCTGTCCGCTTCCAGCTTGCAGTCTCGCCCAAGTCCACATATCCCAGCCGAAGCGGAGGTCGCGCTCCAGGTTGAGCCGCGCCTGCTTCGCCTCCTGATCGGTTACATAAGGATACGCAGAGAGGAGCGGAGGCGGCAGCGCGCCAAAGCTGTGCTCAAGGTCGCTCGCAAACGTGGCGGCCTTTACTTGAGTGACATCCACCAACGCACGCGCCTCGTCGGCGTTTGAACCAAGGAGCAGCGGGACATCGTTCTGCTGCCCCGAAGCGAACGCATCGTAGGGCGAAACCGGAAGCACATAAGGATCGATCACCGGATGGCAGATGCCGCCGGCATTGCCGGTGAGTTTAATCGCCGGGAGCCGGCGCAGTTCCGGAAGCGTGGCCGCACCCAGCGAAGCGGCATACTTCTCGCCGTCGTGTTCTGCATTGGCTAGCAGATACTTTGGCGCAATCTGGATCGGCTCAAACAGACCGCCGCTCTCTCCGATGGCACGCTGAAACAGACCTTTCGCAAGGGGCGAGGCCATCAGGATGCTGACCGACATCGCTCCGGAGGATTGCCCGGCAATGGTTACGTTTTTCGGGTCGCCGCCAAAGGCTGCAATGTTCCTGTGAATCCATTCGAGCGCGGCGATCTGGTCCATCAGGCCGTAGTTCCCGGACGAGTGATGCGGGGACTCGCGCGTCAGTTCAGGATGCGCGAGAAAGCCGAGCGGGCCAATCCGATAGGCGATGGTGACAACGATCACGCCTTTGCGCGCGAGCCGGTCGCCCCAGTACAAAGGCATTGAGGCCGATCCGTTGATATATCCGCCACCGTAGATCCAGACGATCACGGGAAGGCGCTCGTGCGCAGTTTTCTTTTTTGCTGGCGTCCAGATGTTGAGGTAAAGACAATCCTCACTCACCGCAGGCAGCGTTTCACCCGGCATGGATACCCCATCCTGCATACACGCCGGCGCAAACGCATCTGCCTTACGCGTTCCAGTCCAGGGCGCGGCCAGTACTGGCGGCCGCCAACGCAAGTCCCCGACCGGGGGCGCGGCGAATGGGACGCCTTTGTAGATGCTCAACCCACTTTCGCTTATCCCCGACAGCGCACCGGATTCGGTCACGACCCGCTGCGCGACCGCGACGCTGGCCAACTGGATCGCCGCCAATGCCACACAGACGAATCGCCATTGCTTCTGCACGCGGACTCCTTACCTGGAGTTACCAGGCTTTGAATTGCTAAGGGGGAAAACTTCAGATGGGCTGACTTAGTTCAGAGAACCTGAAGAGTAAGAATGAGGTGGCTTACCCAATCCCGATGCTAGGCTTGGCATTATCCGCTGTCAAACAATCGACTCGAAAACTGGCTCTGCGCTGGCCTCTTTCCCCGCACTCCATTTAGAATCCTCTGTCCCGCTTTCACGAGCACTTTAGCCAACAACGACAGGAGGCGTATCCGCCTTGATCTCGCGCTATACCCGCCCAGAGATGGGCCGCATCTGGAACGATGAGAACCGCTTTCGCACCTGGCTGGCGGTGGAAGTTGCCGCGACTGAAACTTTGGCAGAAGCCGGCATGGTGCCGAAAGAGGCGGCGCGGGCGATTCGCGAGCGCGCGGATTTTAGCGTGGCGCGCATTCACGAGATCGAAGCCGAAGTGCGCCATGATGTGATCGCCTTCACCACGGCCGTGGCGGAGATCGTCGGTCCACATGCACGCTGGTTTCATTACGGACTCACTTCCAATGATGTGGTCGATACGGCGCAGGCTCTGCTCATCAAGCAGGCGTCGGCGCTGATTGCGCAGGATCTCGAACGCCTGGCAGAGGTGCTGGAGCGCCGCGCGTGGGAGTTTAAGGACACCCCCATGGTGGGGCGCACGCACGGCATCCATGCCGAACCCATCACATTTGGATTCAAGCTGGCTAATTGGTATTCGGAGACGCAACGCAACATCGCTCGCTTTGCCGCGGCCGCCGAGGATATGCGGGTAGGAAAGTTTTCCGGCGCGGTAGGAATCTTCGCCCATCTCACGCCGGAGATCGAAGAGAAGATTTGCGCGCGGTTGGGACTGAAGGCGGCGGCGGTCTCATCGCAGGTGATTCAGCGCGACCGGCACGCGCACTATCTCGCCACGCTGGCCGTGATTGCTTCCACCCTGGATAAGATCGCGACGGAAATCCGGCACTTGCAGCGCACGGAAGTTCGCGAGGCCGAGGAGTTCTTCAGCGAAAAACAGAAAGGCTCTTCGGCCATGCCGCACAAGAGAAATCCAATCACGTGCGAGCAGATCAGTGGGTTGGCGCGAGTGGTGCGCGGCAACGCGCAGGCGGGATTTGAAAATGTTGCGCTCTGGCATGAGCGTGATATTTCACACTCGTCTGCGGAGCGAATCATCCTGCCCGATTCGACAACGTTGCTCGACTACCTTCTTAATAAGACCAGCAATCTGATCGAAACCATGTTCGTCTATCCCGAACGCATGCTGGCGAATCTGGAGAACACGCGCGGACTTATTTTCAGCGGGCAACTGTTGCTCGACCTGGTGGAGCACGGCGTCTCTCGCGAAGTGGCTTACCGTTCGGTCCAGGCGCACGCCATGCGGGCGTGGAGGGAAGGGCTGGATTTTAAGCAGCTAGTGCTGGCGGATAAAGAAATTACGAATAAAGTTCCGCGCAAACAGATCGAGCATGCCTTCGACCTGCCGCGGCAGTTAAAGAATGTGGACAAGATCTTCACGCGGGTCTTTGGCAGCACAGGGAACGGTGAAGGCCGGCCCGCGAAGGCCAGGACTCCGTCGAAATCCTCCAAGCGCCCTCGTTAGTGACCAGGTGCCCAGATCGCTTTCCCAACCAAAACAGGCCTGCGCCGATTTAAGGTTCCCTTTTCTCCTCCATCTGCATCTTAGTTTCGCGGATCGGTATAGGCCGCAGGAAAAGCCCGCCCGGGAGGACCGTCGTGTCCCTCACTCGTCTACGAATTTCACTCTTGTTAGCTAGTGCAGCTGTTTGCGCGGTACTTAGCGTACCTTCCTCTTTCGCGGTAAGTGGTCAACAGAAGGCCTGGGCCCTGTTTGAATCGGCGGCCCAGTCCAAAAACGCTGCGCAACGAGCCCTGGGCATTCGTGCCTTGGGCTTGCTTCGCGACAACGCGCACGCTCGGAAACTCGCCGAAGGCGCCTTGGAGGATGACCGCCCCGAAGTGCGCTCCGCTGGCGCTGTTGCCTTGGGGCAGATGCACGCGACCGACTCTATTCCCAAGCTGCAAAAACTTTTGAATGACGACCGGATGTCGGTCGTGATGGCCGCCGCTCATTCCCTGCGCGATTTGAAGGACAACGCTTCGGCGTATTCCGTCTATTACGACATACTGACTGGCGAACGCAAAGGCGACGGCCTGATCGCGCAGCAGGTGGACACGCTGCACAATCCCAAAGAGCTGGCGATGATTGGAATCGAACAAGGAATTGGCTATGTTCCTTTTGCCGGCATTGGGTGGGATGCTTGGCGGTACACACATAAGAAAGATCCGCATCCGGCGCGCGCGGTGGCGGCGACTTTGCTGGCGCATGATCCGGACCCGAAATCCAGCGCGGCCCTGGTGAAGGCTGCAATCAACGATAAAGATTGGATCGTGCGAGCTGCGGCGCTGGAAGCGATTGCCGAGCGGGGCGACCCGTCACTCGAAGACAAAATCGAAGTCAGCCTCTACGACGTAAATTCGCATGTGCGCTTTACTGCTGCTGCAACGGTGATCCGATTGAACGCGCTGCGCAAATCGGGCCGCAAGGAAATCGAGAAAAAGACCGCGACGACGCCGGCTCCCGCCGTTCCTACCGTGGCTGCTTCGCGCTAGCTGACGAACTAACCTGGCATCGGCGGCACGCTGCCGGGCGTGCATCCTGGGCATCCCCCTGCGCATCGAATAATTAACCAGGTAGTTAGATCGTAAAGTTTCGTCAACGGTCGGAGGTGACCCATGACAAAGAAAGTATGGAAATCTGTGGGCGGGATGCTGGCTGTCGGAATTTTGAGTGCGACGTTAGTCGCGCAAACTCCGGCTGCATCCCGTTATGACAATCAAATTCAAACTAACGTCGAGCAAAAGCTCGCGAAGAAGCATTTTGGTGATGTGAAGTCGAGAGTGGATGACGGCATCGTGACTTTGAACGGTACGGTTGATCTTTACCAACGCAAGCTGGATGCGGCGAAGCTGGCGCGAAAAACCGCGAACGTGCAAGGTGTGCGAAATCTGATTACGGTGGCGGGTCCGAACGTTCCCGACGCGCAGCTTGAACAGAAACTCGACCGCAAACTGAGTTACGTGCGCGTTGGGTACGACAATGCTTTTGATTACTTCGCGCTTGGAGTAAAGGACGGAGTGGTCACGGTGGAAGGCCAGGATTTGACCGGCGTAGGCCGCGACGAAGCTCTTGCCGATATTTATTCCATGCCGGGAGTTAAGGATGTGATTGCGAACATATCGCTGGAACCGGTTTCGCCTTTCGACGATGAATTGCGCATTCGCACGGCTCGGGCGATCTATCGTGATCCCGTGCTGGGCAAGTATTCAATTGATCCAGCGCACCCGATTCGCATCATTGTCGACAATGGGCACGTCACCCTCTACGGGGCCGTGATGAATGCGATGGATAAACAGATCGCCGGAATGAAGGCGGGCCAGGTTTTCGGAGCCTTCAGCGTGGATAACAAGCTGGTGATCGAAAAGGATTCCGGCCAGTCTGGAATGTAATACATTCTCGAGTAGTGAGGGGGAAGGGGCGCGGCTGAGGCTGCGCCCTCTTTTTGCTTTTAGAGCCGGTTGATCAGTGAAGCCACGTAGCCCGCGCCAAATCCGTTATCAATATTCACCACGCTCACGTTCGACGCGCAGGAATTCAGCATGCCGAGAAGCGCGGTCAATCCCTTGAACGAAGCACCGTAGCCCACGCTGGTGGGAACGGCAATCACCGGAACACCAACCAATCCTCCAACCACGCTGGGCAGGGCGCCTTCCATCCCGGCACAGACGATCACGACCCGGGCTTTGGTGAGAGCCTCACGATTGGCCAACAGGCGGTGTATCCCCGCGACGCCAACGTCGTAGAAGTGCTCGACTTTATTTCCCATTATTTCGGCGGTAACCACGGCTTCCTCGGCGACCGAGATGTCGCTGGTCCCCGCCGAAACTACGGCGATGGTTCCTTTGCCATACGTCTGCGGGTCACGCTGCAGGACGATCGCCCGCGCCAGCTCACGATATTCCGCCGCACGCACTTTCTTTTTTACCGCGGCAAATTGTTTCTTATCGGCGTGAGTGGCAAGAACGTTGCCTCCGTGCTTGGCCAGGCGCGCGAAGATTTCCGCTGTTTGCGACGGAGTCTTGCGCTCTCCAAAAATTACTTCCGGCATGCCTGCGCGCAGCGAGCGATGATGGTCGACCTTGGCGAATCCCAGGTCTTCAAAAGGTAAATGGCGGAGACGGTCGACCGCATCGTCGGGCGCGAGTTTTCCCTGGCGCACCTGCTCGAACAATTTGCGGATGGATTCGGCGTTCATTGTGCCTGACGATGCAGTCAACCGAATTCTAGATTAGCATTCGCGGCGTGAGGCCACGACGTAATGGGTTGGCGAATCCGTTTATCTGCGGGACGCGGCACGAAGTCTCGCAATCACGGCCGTGCAGACTTTACGCGCCAGCCCCGGCTGGTCGAGGTGAGCCAGGAACAGCCGGCGCAGGCCGCCGGGCTTTACCTTGCCCGCCAGGTAAGTGGCATAGATCCGGCCTCCAATGCGGTATCCCCAGTCTCGTGCAAGGCTTTCAAACTTATCTTCGTCGCCACGAATCGCCGCCTGTGCGGTTTTCTCGCACGCGGCGCGTGATAGCGCGGAAGAGTGTTCCGCCTCTGGCGCCGGCCTCGAAGGATAAAGCACCCGAGAGCCGAAATAGGCCACCGCATCTTCGACAACTCGAGTGTAGAAAAGATCGGTCGTCCGCGCAGTGGAGCAGTTCACGTTCTCTTCGTCGCCTGCGCGTTTCACAGTCAGACGGTCGGGTAAGCCGCGGCAAGCATGATGCAAAAAGCGGGTGGCATCTTCCGCGGCGTGCATCATCTGAAATTGCCGGATGCAGAATGCATTGAGTTGGGGAAGATAGGAGCTGCCGCGGTTTTCCATCGTGGCCAGCATCGCTTTCAGTTGCTGATCACTAATCCCTTTTCGCGAAAGCAATCGGCGAAGCATCGCATCAGACGGATTGCCGTGCACCTCCGGCAGCATATCGACGAGAAATTTCGGCTGCGTGCCGTTGTGCGGTGAATAACGGTTGATTTCCAGAAACGCTGCCAGGCTGTCGATCAGGTTGTAGATGGTGGGCGCGAAGTCGGGGCCAGTATCGCAGCGGCTCCATTGGTCGAGGCACAGGCGGTAACTTTCATATTTTTCGAGAGGCGTGGCATTGAAGACGCATACGACATCGTCGTTCACACGTACGGCCTCGACCTTGTCGACCCGTTCGCCCGCGGCGCGCCAGTAAAGTGCGTCTATGTTCTGCAACACGGTCAGAATCTTCGCTCCGGGCATTTGCTTCTGAAGCACAAGTGGAAGATGGCCTGGCGCGAGGTGTGACTCTCCGAAAAGAACCAGGATCACGGCCTCGGGGTGACGTTCGCGAATTTCGGCAAGCTTCGCCGCGGCGTGACGGTCGCGGGCTCCGATCTTTCGCAGATTCTCCCGGGGCATGCAGTCGAGCCCATAAATGGCCTCGCCGTGATCACGAGCCGATCTTAGCAATTCGTAAAATGGATTCCAGTCATAACCCCAATCCAGATCGAAGCGGATGCGCTGGCGCAGTTCGGTTTCGTCAATTTCGCGCCGCCACCATTCGTCAAGAATGTGCTGGTCGCGGGCAAAGATGGTTTCCACTCCGAGCACCACAGGACGATCTCCAGTAAGCGAGCGCTGCTCGATCACTGACGCGGCATAGCGCTGGGCACCCGGAAAGGCGTGGTAGTCGCCAATCAGAACAACGTCGGCGGAGTGCAGAGCGCGCTGAACTGATTGCGAGTCCAGAAGAGAATCGTATTTGCGGAACGCCTCATTGAACTCGCGTAAATACTTGCGGCGATTGTGAGAGTCCTGGGCGCGGATTTCGCGCTCTACTCCGGCCAGCGCATGCAGCTGCGCGATACTGCGGCGGGATCGCAAATTGGCGGTCGTTGCCATAAAAATCAGCTGTTAGCTCTTAGCCTTTAGCTCCTTCCTCTTTTCTTCGCTGCACTTCTTCCTTCTCCTCGCCTTGACTCCTGTTCGCCTACTCCCTATGCTCCAAAGTTCGGGGCGCTGGCGTCGCCTCGCCGGAGGCGCATTGCCAAACTACCCGCCGCAAAACCTGACAGTCGCGACGACTGGCGCCAGCGGTTCGGTATTTCTGCGGCACTTGCTGCTGGCGATCGAACGTGATACTCGCGTTAAGACCGTGAACTTCATCGCTTCGGATTCCGCCCTGCGGGTAATGGCGGAAGAACTCGGCATCCGAGGACGTGCGAATCTGGTCCAACAGCTTCTGACTCCCGGAAAACGCTCGCCCAGGTCGACCAAGATTTCAGCAGACGCGAATCGTTCGTCGAAAATCAAAACTAGAATCAAAGAGCAATCGAACGCTGACATTGGGGCTAACGTGGCCAGCGGTTCTTATCCCGCCGATGCCATGATCGTGCTCCCGTGCAGCGTGGGCACTTTGGCCCGCATCGCTAACGGCGTCGCCTCGCAACTGATCGAACGCGCGGCTGACGTTTGCCTTAAAGAGAATCGTCCGCTGGTGCTGTGCGTGCGCGAAACGCCGCTCAACAAAATTCACATCCGCAACATGTACCGGGCCGCCGATGCCGGGGCGACCATCTTTCCCCTCATCCCAGCCTTCTATTACCGGCCCACTACGTTAGATGAGATGGCCCGCGAGTTCGCCTATCGCGTGCTGGCCCATCTCGGCCTTCCCCAGGCCGATGCCTTCCGTTGGAAAGGCTGACGCATCAGCAACTTACGCGCCTACATTTAAAAAGGTCTCGCCCTTAGGGAAAGATCGACCCGACCTGAGGGAATCTCTAGTCTAGGTTCGCGGAAGTGCTGGTCCCAGATGCCCGGCGGCCATGTACGAGCGGGGAGCTTTTGACAAGTTCAGACCGACGCAAGGTAACTTTAAGTTGGTCTGACCCACCGGGGCTTTCCGGTGCTTGTGCCGCAAGCAGCACTCCCTTTGACGTTCCCTCAAGGATAGGCTGTTGAAACAGTGCTCCATGGAGACCACCTCATGCGCTATTTGGCTTGCCTGATCGCCGCTTGCGCGATATGTTTTGCCGCAGACGAAAAACCGTCGCCCTCGCTTACCATCTACAACCAGGATTTCGCCGTGGTGCGGCAAGAGATGCCGCTTGATCTGAAGGCGGGAACCACCAGCGTTCGGGTCACCGACATCACCATGCACCTGGAGCCGGATTCCGTAATCCTGCGAGACCCCGCAGGAAAACGTCCAGTGCAGGTGCTGGAGCAAAACTATCGCGCCGATCCGGTATCAGAAGCTCTGCTGCTCTCGTTGTATGAAGGCAAGACGATTGACTTCCTAATCCCGCGCGGAGAGAAACAGGAAGTCGTGCCCGGCAAAATCATCCGCAGCGGTTATGTGCCGCATAGTTCCATGGCGATGAACCGCTACGGCCAGCAGTATTATCAGGCGCAAGCGTACGCTCAGGTCTCGGAACAACCCATCATCGAAATCGAGGGGAAGGTGCGTTTTGGCTTGCCCGGAACTCCTATCTTCCCCGCGCTCACGGATGACACGATTCTCAAGCCCACACTGCAATGGCTGCTAACGTCGGACAAGCCCGGACCTTTGCGCGCCGAATTTTCCTACATAACCGGCGGCCTGACCTGGGAGGCCGACTACAACATCGTCGCCCCCGAAAAGGGAGACGCTGTCGATCTGGTGGGCTGGATCACCATGGACAACCAGAGCGGCAAAGCCTTCGAAGATGCGCGAATCAAGTTGATGGCGGGGGATGTGAACAAGATCCAGCAAGGACAGATGTACGCCGCCATGGGCGCGGCAGAGGCAGTGGTAATCAACGGAAAGATGGGGATGCCGGTGACCGAAAAAGCCTTCGACGAATATCACCTCTATACCCTGGCGCGTCCCACCACCCTGCACGACCGCGAGACCAAGCAAGTGGAATTTGTACGCGCCGCCAACGTCCTCACCAAACAGCTCTATATTTACGACGGAGTCAAGATTGACGCCCGTTACAACGGGTGGAACTGGGAGACGATCCGCAATAACGCTGAATATGGCACCGAGTCGAACCCCAAGATCTGGGTCATGCGGGAGTTCGCGAATTCAGAGGCGAATCACCTGGGGATGCCTCTCCCCAAAGGCCGAGTGCGCTTCTACCGGCGCAACGATGACGGGCAGATCGAATTCACCGGCGAAAATGTGATTGACCACACACCCCGCGACGAAACTCTCCGCATTTACACCGGCAATGCATTTGATCTGACCGGCGAGCGCCGCCGCACTGACTTCAAACTGGATACGAGAGGGCAAAAGCTCGACGAAACCTTTGAAATCAAGGTGCGAAATCACAAGAAGGTACCGGCGGAAGTGCGCGTCGTCGAGCACCTCTATCGTTGGGTCAACTGGGATGTTCCAACGCATTCGGATTCATTCAAGAAGACTGACAGCAAGACCATCGAATTTCCGGTAACCATTGCTCCGGACGAGGAGAAGATCATTACTTATACGGCGCACTACACATGGTGAGCAGGCAAGCGAAGCGCTTCCCGTCCGTCAAAGTGATAATATCCGGTATTCTTCGATCGCTTTTAGTTGCTTGAAACGCCGGAGACCATCGGCCGCCAGGTACGAGCGGAGAGTTAGGAAGAGGGGACGGGTGCGGCGGCTTTCACGATCTTGGCGACTTGCTTATTGAGGTCAGCCTCTGGAATATCGCGGCCTATGCTTTTGAAACTCTCTTGCGCGCTGCGGACATATTGATGCGACAGACTATCGTCCCCGGCCAACTGCTCGAGTGCCGCCAGCCTCAGATAACTTCGTCCTGTATCGACCATTAGAGCTTGATCGTGTTGTGCGCTTGGCAGCTTACTCATCGATCTGGCAAAATCGGTGAAGCTCAAGAGAGCTTGGCGGGCGTGTACAGAGTCAGCCTCCTCATACTGGCGGAGGGCGAGTTGCCCATATCCTGCCGACGCGAACATTTCCTCCCAGATTAGTCGTCCATCGGTAATGGTTCTCCCGAAATGCCAGCCGACTAGGGCTCCGATGAGAAGACCGGATGACACGGCAACGCCGAAGAACTTCACTGCCTTCATATGATCCTTAATGTTTGCCACAACCGCCGTCGCAGGAGTCTTGCTTGTTCAGCGCTTGCACGAGCGTCTTCAGGTGCGCATCTGAACAATCCTTCCAGCCTGCGTGTTTCAATGTGGTCTGGGCTTTCTGCATCCATGTTTGGGATGCCGGCAAATTGCCTGCAGCTTCTTCCACCATTGCGAGCCGAACATATGTGATGCCAGTTTCCACATCGATCAGGGTAAGCGCTCCCGGATTGGTCACCTGTGTCTTGCCTTTCTGCGCCGCATCCAGAGTCAAACTCAAATACTCCCGGCGTCCCTCCGGCCCGTATTTTGGATCCTGAAGCCTCATAGAGGCACCGATGTTGACCGACCACAGGCGAGCGATTGAATCGTAGGTTTTGAGAAAATCCCTGTCTGCGGGACCGCCAAACTGGCGACCCTCACGCAATCGCTCGCGTGACGACGAGGGTATCCAGCCGACGAACAGCCCGACGCCGGCGCCGATTAGGAACAACAGCGCAAAGAGTGCGACCTTCTTGAGCACGCGCCACGCTTTCTGGGGGTGACCCTGAGTTTAGGAGCACGCGGCCTTCGTTCCCAGGTAGCATCTGGACATGTACGTCGGAGCGAAGTGGGTTTGCTTAGGTACTCCAAGATTTCCAGAGGCACGTCTGGGGTCTTTTGGCGTAGAATGCGGCAATTCCGAAACAGGAAGCTTATGTCCCTGGTCCCGCAAGAATATTGGCGACGGCGATCTCCGGCCTCGTCGGCAACGACTTTTCTCCTGCTTGCCATGCTGACAATGGTTACGTATTCGGCGGCGTCATTCGCTGACGATCGCAATCCCTACGCTGGCGACCCCAAAGCGGCGAAGGCGGGCGAGTACGAATTCCGCATCAACTGCGCCCTGTGCCACGGACTGGGCGCCCACGGCGGCGGCCGCGGCCCAGACCTGACCCGAGCCCGGAAAAAACATACTCATAATGACGCAGAGATGTTTCAGGTGATAAGCAATGGCATCCCCGGCACGGTAATGCCGGCTAACGGAACCAACGGCCAGGGCGTTGGCATGACCGATGAAGAAATCTGGCAGATCATTACTTATATCCGCAGCGTAGAAATGAAGGCGCCAGCCAAGCCCGTGGGCAATGCGGGGCACGGCAAGCAACTTTTCTACGGCGAGGCGAATTGCTCGCTCTGCCACACAGTTGCGGGCAAAGGCGGGCGTGTGGGGCCGGAGCTTACGGCCGTCGGGGGATCGCGAACTCGAGAGGCGATCATCGATTCGGTGCGTAATCCCAGCCGGCGGCTGGCTTGGGGATTGACGGAAGCTACCAAGGAATTTCCTCAGGAATACGAGACCATCACCGTTGTGACTGGAGATGGAACGGAAATCAAAGGGGTCGCTTTGAACGAGGATAACTTCAGCGTGCAGATGATTGACGCCAGCGAGCAGATCTACCTGCTGGACAAAGACAAACTGCGTTCTTTCAAGAAAAGCCGGGAATCGATGATGCCGGTTTACTCGCCCAATCTTTTGAGTGACAAAGATCTCGATGACATTGTGGCTTATTTGATTAGCGTGGGGGCGAAATGAACTTGCGGTGGGATAGGGAAAGCTTTTATCGCGGAGGAAGCGGAGAAAGGCCGCGGAGATCGCCGAGAACACTTTTAGTTTTATTCGGCGTTTACGCCGCCTTCCTGCTCACGTTGCCCGCCCACGCTCAGGTCACATTCGAACGGATTCTGAACTCTCAGAAAGAACCTCAAAACTGGCTCACTTATTCCGGCGACTACTCCGGCCGCCGCTTCTCTTCGCTCGATCAGGTGAACACCACAACCGTACATACGCTTGCGGCAAAGTGGGTGTATCAGACCGGAGCCACGGGCAAGATCGAGACCTCGCCTCTAGTTGTCGATGGGATTCTCTACGCCACCGCGCAGGACGATCGCGCTTTCGCGTTGGACGCCCGCACCGGACGGCCGATCTGGATGTATCAATATCCTGTGCCCACCGACATTCGTCCCTGCTGCGGGCATGTGAATCGCGGGCTCGCTATTGTAGGCGACAAGGTTTTCATGGGCACGCTGGATGCACACGTTGTCGCGCTCGACGCCAAGACAGGAAACCTCGTTTGGAACGTCACGTCTGCGGACTACCGCGCGGGCTACAGCTATACCGTGGCTCCACTCGCAGTTAAAAACTTGATAGTGATTGGCGTCTCCGGAGGCGAGTACGGCATTCGCGGATTCATCGACGCCTACGACGCCGCGACCGGTGAACGCAAGTGGCGCTTCTACACAGTCCCGGGTCCCGGCGAAGCTGGGCATGAAACGTGGGAAGGCGATTCGTGGAAGATTGGCGGCGCTCCGGCGTGGAACACCGGAACCTACGACGCGGCGACAAACCAGATTTTCTGGCCCACCGGAAATCCGTCGCCCTCGAACCGCGGCGAAGGACGCGCCGGCGATAATCTTTACAGCAACACCTTGCTCGCGCTCGATGCCGACACCGGAAAGATGAACTGGCATTTCCAGTTCACCAAACACGACGAGCACGACTGGGATGCAACGCAGGTCCCGGTCATAATCGATGCCGGCGGCAAGCATCTCATCGCGCAGGCCAACCGCAACGGATTTTTCTACGTTATTGACCGCTCCACCGGGAAACTGATTTTGGCGAACTCCTACGGCAAAGTCACGTGGAGCGATACAAAAGATGCCGAAGGCCGTCCTGTCGCCAAGAAAGAAGCTTCACCTACGCTCGAAGGCCACACGGTTTGCCCCGGCGCGCTCGGCACCACCAACTTTATGGCGCCGGCTTACAATCCGAAAACCGCTTTGTTCTACGTGACGGCACGCGATCAGTGCGACATTTTCAGCACGGCGCCGCAGCCTTACGAAGCGGGACATGCGTATTACGGCAGCGCATATTTCCCGTCGGAAGAAGCTGAGCCCTATCGCGGATACCTGAAGGCGATCGATCCTTTAACAGGCGCGATCCAATGGAAGTTCGAGCACACTTCGCCCACCTGGTCTGGCGTGCTTTCAACCGCCGGAGGGTTGGTTTTTACCGGCGACGCCGAAGGCAACTTCGTCGCAATCAATGCGCTCACAGGCATGCCGCTCTGGCACTTCCAGATGGGCGGCGCGGTCTATGCACCGCCGATGGCCTTCGCAATCGACGGAAAAGAATACGTGGCAATCGCCGCCGGCAGCGCGTTGTATGCCTTCGCCCTCCCCTGAGAAATCAGATTAGAACCAGATAGCGATTCCAGTGGAGATTCGAATATTGTTCTCGTGAGTCGGCAGACCCTGGAACCGGCCGGGGCCGAACGCATTTCCGTACAACGAATTCAAATCGAGAGTAGTACGGAAGTAGTCCACCTGTGCCAACCGCAGAGCAAAGCGCCGCGACAGCTTGTAATCGACTCCACCACCAAAGACGGTAGCGAACGACGTGTACGTGCTGGCGAGAGCGGTCACCGGAGACGCCGTACCAATGATGGTGCTCGCACCCAGGCTGGCTCGATCCCAACCAAACAGAGCATGCACATAAGGAGTGAGCCGGGCTTTCGCGCGGTAGGAAACCACAGGCCCCGCCAGGAACGAATACTCAGTCATGGTGGGCAGTCGCGACACGCCTGGCGCTTTCGCGGTGAACGGCGTTCCATATTCGCCGCCGAAGTCCGCGACGATTCCTATCCAACGGTCGATATTGTATTGCGCTTCCGCATTCCAGCCGTTGAAGTTCGATCCGATGCCGAATGTATTCGGAAATTGGTGCAGATCCACATCCAAAGTCGAATCCGATAGACCACCCGTACCCGTATGCATGAAGGAGTAGCCGCCAAACACTTGCACTTTCGGAATCGAGTCTTGAGCAAATGCCAAAGAGCCAGTCAGGACAATCAGAAAAATCATTGCGGCAAAACAACGAACCATTTCCACTTTCTCCATTCTTAAATTAAGTGCGTGTATCAGATGGCGCATCCCGATAGTTGGCGTAAATCCCTTAAAGTTACGGAACGCTACATCAATGTTATATGTGAATTGAATGAGAACCCTTTTACAGACTATAGGGTTGTACTTCCGCGCGTAAATAATGGTAAAGGTTTGTAAGACTTTCTTGTAGTCAGCCCCGCCGGTCGGGATCGATAGTCTGATCCAGATAGATCCAGAGGACGCGGGCGAAGAGTGTGATCGTGGGCGCTAGCGGCAGGAATATAATGACCGCCCAGATCGTGTCTTTCGTGATCCACCAGCCGGTCACTTCCCACAGCAAGGCTGCGATGGCGCCGATGATCACGAGCCCCAGCGCGTAACTCACATACATGGCTCCAAGAAAGTAGCCCGGCTCGCGGTCAAACTTAAGATCGCAGACCGGACAGCGTTCGTGCATCCTGGGAAATCCGCGAAAGATGGAATAGCGAAAAATGCTTCCACTACGACAGCGGGGACAACGCTGGCGGACGATATCCGTTAGCAAAAAAGTCTTAGTACTTCCCATCGTCCTTTTTCCAGAACTTCCAAGTTAACCGAGAGCTGGGCATCCCTCGATGCCGACGTGGCGCCATACACCATGAAAGTGAAAGACCCCTGAAAGAATCCGGCATATTTAAGCTCTTTCCCGATGAAAACTATTCACACCCCGTTCATCTCGCCGTAACTCGCAGTTTACATGGGCACTCTAGTCTCGCCACTTAGCACAGCGACATTTGACTCCGCATCAGGCCGCGTTGCTTGGGGCATCAGGCCTTGTCGCATTTGTAAAACTTTAAAACCTACTGGGAGGACTACGTTCGATGCGTTCCGCTTTCTATTCCCTTTTTCTGACCCTCATCGTCGCCATTATTGGTTCGGGCTTCGCAGCAGCACAGACTGATCGAGGTATGATCGCGGGTACGGTTAAAGACTCCAGCGACGCCGTTTTGCCGGGCGCACGCGTTGAAGTGCAGAAGGGGCCTTCCGCCGTCTCGGATGCTCAGGGGCAATACCTCATTTCCAACCTCGCCCCAGGCACGTATACGATCTCGGTGTCCTACGTAGGATTTTCGCCATTCTCAACCTCTGCGACCGTCGTCGCGGGCCAGGTCGCACACTTGGACGCTACTCTCCAAATTGAATCCGCCAGTCAGGTCGTTACCGTGAATGGAGACCGCCAGCTTGGCGAGGTGGAAGCAATCAACATTGAACGCACCGCGGATAACATCGTGCAAGTCCTGCCGTCGCAGGTGATCACCAGCCTTCCGAACACCAACATTGCAGACGCCGTGGGCCGGCTGCCCAGCGTTTCGCTGGAACGGGATGAGGGCGAGGGAAAGTACGTCCAGATTCGCGGCACGGAGCCACGATTAAGCAACGTAACGGTTGACGGCGTGAATCTGCCTTCTCCGGAAGGCAACGTGCGCAACATCAAATTGGACGTTATTCCTTCCAGCCTGGTCGACCGCATTGAAGTCAACAAGACGCTATCCGCCAACCAGGACGGCGACGCCATCGGTGGCTCGGTCAATCTCGTAACTAAAACGCCTGGTGAAAAACCGCTGTACGATTTCGAAGGACAGGGCGGTTACACCAACATCATCGGCGGACGCTGGCTCGATGCATTCAATGGAACCGTAGGACAGCGAGCCGGCAGCCGCAAGCAGTGGGGTTTCTTGTTGGGAAGTTCTTACGACTGGAATGGTCGAGGGATCAACGATCTCGAACCCGGGCCAACCACGATCACGGATTCGGCGGGCACCAATTATGCTTACTTCCCTACCGCTGATCTTCGCACCTACAAATATTACCGGACCCGCTACGGCTTCTCGCCAGAAATCGACTACACGATCAAGCCCGGCTCCAGCGTTTATTTCAAAGGCCTTTATTCCGACTTCCACGATTTTGGCGACACCTACGTCTATACGCCGACCGTAGGCAACACCTTAAAATCCGTGAGCGGCACTCAGATGACTTTCGACAACGTGTCCGACTGCACTCCGATTAATCAGTTGGCGGATGCGACCAGTCCAGGCAGCAATCCCTGCCAACCCGGAAAGATGAAGTACCGCGAATACATTCGCCGGCCAGATCAGCAGATTTTCAGCGGTCTGACGGGTGGAAGGAACGACCTTACCTCCACGCTCATCACTTACGAGTTCGCCGTTTCTCGCGCCCACAACATTGGCGGACAGGATTTTTCGACAGCGAGTTTTGCCGGACCGGCGCCATCTTTCGATGCAACCGGTAACCCGATCACGCCGGGCATTGATTTCGCCGCCAATTCAGGCCGCTTATACGAGCCCCAGTTCCCCGTACTCGACGGCACCAACATCTACAATCCCAGCACCTATTCTTTGTCCTCCTACACCATTCCCAACTACGCCAGCACGCAACTAAATTTGCAAGGAGCCGCATCCGTGGGACGCCGCTATAGCGTTCACGACCACTACGGCACGTTCGAAGTTGGATTCAAGGTTCGCAACGCTCACAAAACGCAGTCCGAGAACGATTTCATCTTTGACAACCCGTCGGTAAACATCGGGCTCAATCAGGTTCTCAGCACCTTCACCAATCCCACGTACTACGACAAGGCCTATCAATACGGACCGATGTCCAGCTACAGCAAGATTGTTCAGATGGCGAACGCCAACATTTCGAACCTGGGCTACGATCTGAGCGCCAGCCGTGTTCAGTCGGATCCGGCGGATTTCGACGCCACCGAACGCGTCTACGCCGGCTACCTCATGAACACCATCGGATTTAACCGCTTCACCATCCAGACCGGCCTTCGCTTTGAGGCCACCAACGACACCTATCGCGCCAATCAGGTCAACCTCAGCGCCGGAAGCTGGGTCAGCACGACTGCCCTGAACGGCAGCGGAAGTTACGTCAATGTGTTGCCCAGCATCCAGTTGCAGTACCGCCTCCAGCAGGATACCAACCTACGCGCAACCTTTGGCATGGGCATTTCGCGTCCCAACTTCTCGGACATCGTGCCCTCGAGGCAATTAGATCCAAACTTCACGCCGCCCACGGAAGTGGTTGGCAATCCAGCCCTGAAGCCTACCCGGGCAAACAATTACGATGTTCTGGTCGAGCATTACTTTCGGCCTTACGGCATCCTGCAGGCGGGTTTCTTCTATAAGACTTTGACCAATCCCATCTATCCAACAACAACCCTGCTGCCGGGCGGGTCTGGTACTCCATTCCCGACAGCCCCTTCCTACGATCTGGCTCAATCGATCAACGGGCCAAACGGTCACATCACTGGCATTGAAGCGGCGTGGGAACAACGGCTGTCGTTTCTTCCCGGCCTGCTGAGCGGCTTTGGGGTTTCCGCAAACTACAGCTACAGCACCTCGCAGGTTAGTTTCCCCGCTGGCTTTAACGGAGGCAGAACGGACCATCCCACCCTTCCGCGCCAGGCTCCGAACAACTGGAACGTCGGATTTACTTACGATAAAGCCCGCTTCGCCATGCGCTTCGCGGTCAGCCACAACGATGCCAGCATCTTTTCTTACTTCTGGGTGAACAACGGAACCCCGAACGACCCCGTTACGGGGCTGAAAGGTCCGAACGGCGACCAGCATCTCTACGCTCATACGCAATATGACATCCAGGGCAGCTACCGCCTCTACAAGGGACTCAGCCTGGTGGCCTACGGCCTGAACCTGAGCAACGAACCATTCGGGTTCTATCAGGGCAGCACCCCGTATCCCATCCAGCGGGAGTTTTATCACCCCACCGCTTCGATTGGTTTCCGCTGGCTTTCGGGAGTGGAATAGCAGCGGCTGAAAAACTTTCCCGGAAGGGTTGACGCACAGCGGAATTTCGTACTAATCTGCGATTACACCGGAAGGAGGTGGTCGAATGACAAGTTCTGATTGTAGTGGTAAATGTTGTGGGAGTCTAAGACCAGGTGAGGTGGCTGAGACTTAGAGCTGGTTGCTCTAAGCGGGGCTTCGGACGCGGCAGATCGAGCCAGACCAGATCTCGACGCGACGAAGCTACAGCCCGCACACTAGCCGGTGAGTACGGATGATTGCATCGCTTAGGTCGGCGAAGGCTGTCATCCTCGAGGCTTCAGCCTTGTGCTTAAGCCCAGACCCGGGAGTCGCCGTGAGAGGCCACGTAGAGTGACCACCTCTTGGTCAATCCCAAACAGTCCACCGGACGGCCCGCAGGTTTTATGCCTGCGGGCCGTTTGTATTTTGAAGTCACTGGAAGAGCGGCGTCACGTGGAAGAGCGGCGCTTCAGCGCCGCGGAAAGCTCTGAAATCAGACTGGGCTTTAGCCCCAGTGGTCGCACGCATTTGAATAGACATATTCCCTCCTCTGCTATCTCGCGTACTCGTTGAACGCCTCGGCCCAGATCCGCATCTTAAGGGCGCAATGAGCCTGCCTCTTAAGAAGAGCTATCCGCCGATGGAGGCCCTGCCCGCCACCGAACTTCCCTCCGGCCCTGAATGGCAATACGAACCTAAGTGGGACGGTTTCCGCTGCCTGGCTTTTCGCGATGGCAAGCACGTCAACTTGATGTCAAAGTCGCAGAAGCCCCTGACTCGATACTTTCCCGAACTCGTCGCCCCGCTCGCGGCCCTCAAAGCTCGACGCTTTGTTCTTGATGGTGAAATCGTGATTCCCAGCGATGGCGGATTATCGTTCGACGCGCTGCTGCAGCGAATTCATCCCGCCGCCAGCCGCATCGAAAAACTCAGCAAGGCCACGCCTGCTACTTTTATTGTTTTTGATTTGCTGGTTGACGACAAAGGCAGATCAGTGGCCGATGTGCCGCTCGAAGATCGCCGTAAACGGCTCGATGAATTCTTTCACAAATATCTGAAGACGAATAAATCCATCCGTCTTTCTCCGGTCACCGAAGATTTCGCCGAAGCCCGCAAATGGTTTCAGATGGGAACCGCGCTCGATGGCGTGATCGCCAAACGGCGCGACCTTCCCTACCAGAGCGGCGAGCGCACCGGCGTGCAGAAGATCAAGCGCCAGCGCACCGCCGATTGCGTCGTCGGAGGCTTTCGCTATCTTGAAAAGCAACCCGTCGTTGGTTCCCTACTGCTTGGCCTTTACAACGACGAAGGCCTACTCGATCATGTGGGATTTACGTCTTCGATCCAAGCCGCGGAACGACCCGCACTCACTAAGAAACTGGAAAAGTTAATCAAGCCGCCGGGATTTACCGGTAAGGCTCCTGGAGGCCCCAGCCGCTGGAGCAAGAAACGCTCCACCGAATGGCAGCCGCTCGATCCCAAACTTGTCGCCGAAGTGCAATTCGATCACTTCACCGGAGGCCGCTTTCGCCACGGCACAAAGTTTCTGCGCTGGCGCCCCGAAAAATCTCCTAAAGCTTGCACCATGAAACAAGTCGAACGCGAAAACCGCTCGGCCTTGGACTTGTTGTGAACTCATCACAATGCTCATGTAGAGACAGCCCGCGTCGAGTTGTTCCGGAAGCCGGAATCCGGGAGCCGATTCATAGCGCGCAGTTGGCCATTTACGCCCGCCCGCAGTATGCTTCCCAAGTGTCCTACCTCGATAGCTCTTATCTCGACGAACAACGCGAAAAGCGCCGTCTGGCGGCCAACTACGCCACCATGACCGACGGCGAATTGCAGCGCCTGGCGCGCAGTGCCGAGTCACTGACAGAGTTGGCCTGGGATGCGCTCGAAGATGAGCTCGACCGCAGACACCTCGATCTTCCCCACGAAGCGGCACCCGAACCGCGTCAGCAAATGGAAATGAGAGAGCTGGTGACCATCCGGCAGTTTCGCGATCTGCCCGAAGCGCTGCTGGCCAAAGGCAGTCTGGAATCGGCGGGCATCGAATGTTTTCTCGCCGACGAAAACCTCGTCCGGCTCGATTGGTTCATTTCAAACTTCATCGGCGGCATCAAACTCAACGTCCGCGCCGCGGATGTGGAGAATGCAAAGATACTTCTCGACGAGCCGATTCTCGAAGGCCTATACGTGCAAGGCGTCGGACTCTACGAGCAGCCGCGCTGCCCTAAATGCCAGTCGCTGGATGTGAACTTCCAGGAACTCGACCGCCCCATCGCCTACATGAGCGCATTCCTCCGCCTGCCCATGCCCGTGCAGCGCCCGGCTTGGCGCTGCCACGCGTGTGATGCGGAGTGGGCAGATGATGGAAGCGAAGGTGGCAGACTGTAGTTGCATTCCAAGGAATGGCGAAAACGAAATGTAAAATCTTTGAAACATCCGAAACCTTGCTCTTCCCCATGACTCCCATGGATGCGCGTGGCCGAACCTGAGAACAAATGTTTCATGTTCGTCTCGTTTGGTGCGCGACATAAAGGATGCAGGAGTCGGAAAATGTTGAAGTCAGTTCATATGCTCTGGATGGTCGCGCTGGCGATCAGTGTAGTTTCCCCCAACCTTAGCAACGCCCAGGACGAGCACTCGCAAGGGTCTGGCGCCGTGTTCGTCATGACGAACGCCGCGGACCGGAATGAAGTCATCTCCTTCAAGCGGGCTGCGGATGGCTCATTGCAGGAAAACCGCAGATTTGCCACTGGCGGTCGAGGCAGCGGCGGCAACAACGATCCCCTGGAATCGCAAGGTTCCCTCACTCTGAGCCAGGATCATACCCTGCTGTTTGCGGTCAACGCCGGCAGTGGAGAGATCTCAGTATTTCGAGTTCATGGTGCGGACTTGTCTCTCGCCGACAAAAAACTCTCGGGCGGCAGCGAACCGAACGCAGTAACCCAGAACGGACATCTCGTTTATGTCCTCAACACCGGTGGCAGCAGCAGCGTGGCCGGCTTCCAGGTCAATGACAATGGAACCATGCATCCAATTCCCAATTCTCTCAGTTTCCTGAGCACTAATACTTCCGGCGCGGCGTCATTAGCCCTCAGCCCCAACGGCCAGGTCCTTCTCGTGACTGAACGCCTAACCAACAACATCGATGCGTTCGCCGTGCATAGTGACGGAACGTTGTCACCAATCGTGATAAATCCAAGTGCGGGTCCCGGCCTTTTCTCAGTTGCCTTTGCGCCGAACGGAATAGCACTGGCGGTTGAAACCGGCCCTGCCGGAGGACAAAATGCATCCGCCATCTCCTCCTATGCAGTTGCGTCCAACGGAACTCTGACGCCGATCAGCACGAGCGTCCCGACTTTGGGCGCGGCAACCTGCTGGAACGCAGTCACTCAAAGTGGCGAATGGGTCTACACCTCTAACGCCGGCACCTCCACCATTTCCGGTTTCACCATCGCTACCAACGGAACGCTGACCGCATTGCCCGGGACCATCCTGGGGACGAACCCGACAGGGGCTACGAACCTGGATATCGCGATCGTTGCGGATGGCAAATTCCTGTACAGCCTCGACGGGAAGATCGGCACGATCAGCACCTTTGGTATCCAGCCGGATGGCACCCTGCTCAACCTCGGAACGGTTGGCGGCCTTCCGGAGAATGTCGGATTCAATGGGATCGCGGCAATCTAGCCCACGGTTAGAATCCAAGCTACGATTAGTGAGTTGCGGCGAATCACCCACGCAACTCACTTTTTTTCGCTGGCTGTGTTCTGTCCATCCAACCGCTTGAGGTGCGGAAAAAATGGGCCCACTTCGAACGGCCTCTTCTCCGAAGCCGACTCTAGGCGAACTGGTTTGCTCTTCAGCATCTCAATCCGGTCCGACCAGGGATCGACCACGATTCGCGAGCCTAGTGGCAACGCAGAGATCTGATCCACCCGATCCATCTGCAAAGGCTTACCGGTGTTGGCCAGTTCCTGCATCCCGACCAGGTGGCTGCTCGCGAAATCGTTGCTGAAGCGGCCATGCAGCAGGTTCGGCAATTGTGGAGAGCGTGCTTCCAGAGCTTTCAGAAAGAGCCCTGCGTTCGCGAGCTGATCTTTATATGGCGACTTCGAAAACAGCTCCAGGCCTTTCTTGTCGGCGTCGGCTTCCTGCGCGGGATCGAAATGAAAGTTCAGGTTGGCAAAGATCTCCCGATCCGAAAACGGCAATGTCAGGCCCGACAAATATCCGGCGCCGGCGGAATGGCCCAAAACGATGTGCGCCAGTTCGTGCGCCAGCACCGCGGCGAGCGTCGCCTCATCGGGCAGCACGTCGAGAAGCCCGCGGCTGACGACGATGGTTCGTCCCATCACGAACGACTCCAGCGGCATGGTCAGCAACACACGGCAACGAACCCCGGCAAGGTCGAGATCGTTGGTCACCATTAGATTGTTAACCACGGTCTGCAAAATGCGGTCGACTTCGCCGTCGGGAGCCATCAGCCCGGCAACTTGCAACCGCTCCACGACATTGTCTTCCGGCGTGTAGATTGTCTGCCCCAGGGTGTAAGCCGGGCTCAAGTCTTGCGAAGCTTCGTGCCGCTTAGGATCGACCCAGGCCGGTGCATCCGTCAGAGGTTTGGCATACTCCCGGTGATCCCCTGCATGTGCCATGTCGTAACCCCAGATCCTGGTTTGAGCCTTGAACCACAGTCCGTGGCTCGAAGGATCGTGAGGATCCGACTCCTCGGTATAAACATAGGCAGGCATCCACATGATGCTCAGAGTGTTCAATCGCCAACTGTCGAAGTGAAACGCGCGCTTGGAGAATGCCTTCGAGGTGTACGTTCCCGTGAAACGCACAATGTTGAAGTCCTGATCTTCCACCCAGATCCGGCCGACAAAGCCATGATTCCCCGAATTCTCATGAGGCTTCACGTCCACGGCGGCGCAACGCACCTCTCCAAGAATTTCCCAGCGGACAAATTCGAACGAGTAGTTCTGCCGGTCGAAGTGGTCCAGGTCCGGGAACAACGCCTGCGCGAACCCCGCGGCCGCGAAAGGGTTCTCATTGATGGGCAACTTCTTCCACCAACCGGGCTTGAAGTGCCCCTCGTCTGCAAATGCTGAAGTGCCGGCAGCATTGCCAGCCAGATCGAGACGGCTTAAGAAATAGTCGTCGCCCTTCGGAGACGTGCCCAGCGCGGGATCAGGCTTTTGTTCCTGGATATAGGTCTCAACAATCGGATGGAAGTTGCGCAGCAAGTCGGTCATGCGGCGCTCCTGCCGGATAGCCGAGTCGACAAAATCAGCAAACGCAATGGCTTTGCGCGCAGAAACTGACGGCGCCGACTGGGCTGGAGGCTGGGTTGATGGACTGGCATTCTGACCTGCCGCGAGCCCAACCCCAAACACCTCAAAGAGCGCCAGGCTAAACCAGGAAATTGTCCTCAGCGCGAACATGCTGATACCAGTCTAAATCTCATTTCAAACAGGAACCACCACCGTGGAGGCGGCGACGGGCTAACTGTTATCCGAGCAAACTGGGGGCACAGAAAATCAATCTAAAACGACTGCCCTGCATCTACGAAATCATGGCAACTACAACGAACTTCACTCTGCCCGACGCCATCGCACTCCTCACCCGCACTCCCGCAACCCTGAACACATTGTTGCGCGGGATGCCCGACCTCTGGGCGCGCACCAACGAAGGACGCAGTAAGGACGGAAACGAAAGCTGGAGCGCGTTCGACATCGTTGGCCATCTGATCGTCGGAGAGCGCACCGACTGGATGCCTCGCGCCCGCATCATCCTCGAGCACGGCGAAGCCCGCGCATTCGATCCCTTCGACCGCTTTGCGCAGGTGAAAGAGAGTCAAGGCAAATCGCTGGAGCAACTGTTAGACCAGTTCGCCCGCTTGCGTAAAGACAATCTCGCCGCGCTACAGTCTCTGAATTTGCAGCCGGAAGACTTCACCCGCCGCGGACTCCATCCAGAGCTCGGCGTGGTGACGCTATCGCAACTTCTGGCGACCTGGGCGGTTCACGACCTCACCCACGTGCATCAACTCTCTCGCGTAATGGCCCACCAGTATCGCGACGCCGTCGGCCCGTGGAGCGCCTACATCGGCGTACTAAAGTGCGGCGGCCATAGCTCGTAGCTAACGGCACGTAATTAATTAATCCGCGTAATTATCAAAGAGAACCCGAAGCAGTATTACTGCTCGCCGCCATTGTCGCGAAACCCTTCAGCAAGGTACCCAAACCTTTGAGACCTATGCTGGCGCAACTACTCCAGCTAAAGTCACTCCACATCCCAGACAGACCGGGCCAACAAAAGCAAATCAGTGCAACGGCGCGTCTTCTATTGGCCCAAGCACGAAGTTTGAGCAAGAAGATCGAAGCACGTAATCGAAGCTGGCAAGGCAAAAAATAAAAGATAAAAGCACGAAGCAAGATCCCCAGTAACTCCGCTCCTGAGGACCGATGCATCGCAAACATTTCGCTGCAGTTCTGCTAATCGCCACCTCGGGGGTGGCTCGGGCTTCGACCTACATCGTCCCAACCACCACCCTCGCCGCTCAAACCGCCAACAACACCAGTGCCGCTGACGGCTTTTCGAACCAGTCAAACGGCAACCTCGGTGCCAACAACGTGAGCAAAGTGGACGTCCACTCCCTGCTCTACTCCGGCGCAACCACCAAGGTCTTTGCCCATCTCCTTCTATGGTTCGGGCAGCCCGGCCACATGAATGTGGGATACAGTTCCACCGATCCCGCGCAGGTGCAGCGCCAGATCACTGACATGATCAGCCGCGGCATCGACGGAGTCGTCGTCGACTGGTACGGTCCCAATAACACCATCGACCAGGCCACTCAACTGGTGATGAATGAGGCGGAAAAACATCCCGGCTTCACCTTCGCCATCATGGTCGACGCCGGAGCCATCCAGCAGAATTCATGCTCCGGCTGTTCGCCTCAACAGAGCCTGATCAACCTCCTGCAATACGTGGAGAAGAAATATTTCGTTTCCAATGCGTACTTCACCATTCAGGGTCAACCGGTCGTGACCAATTTCAATATCGATCGCTCCTACGCTGTCGATTGGAACGCCGTGAATGCCGGCATCCCGGTTCATCCCCGCTTTCTATTTCAAGACAATGAAGGCTTCACCCATGCCATGAGTGATGGCAGCTATTCCTGGATAATTCCCGCCAGCGATTATGGCCTGAGCTATCTATCGGGCTTTTACGCTGCCGGCTTGGCATTTCCGCAGTTTGAAACCGTCGGCGCCGCGTACAAGGGATTTAACGACAGCTTGGCCTCATGGAACTCGGGCCGCGTCATGAGCCAGCAGTGCGGCGGGACATGGCTGAAAACATTCTCCGACGTGAACAGCCTTTACAACGCAGGAAAGCAGTTGCCTTACCTTCAACTCGTGACCTGGAACGATTACGAAGAAGCTACCGAGATCGAATCTGGCATCGACAGCTGCTTCTCGCTGAACGCTTCGCTCTCAGGAAATTCGCTGCAGTGGGGTATCAATGGCAGCGAAAATACCGTGGATCACTACAACGTATACATCAGCACGGACGGCCAAAACCTGATGACGCTATCCGAGATTCAGCCTGGGCTTCGTTCCGTCGATCTGTGTGCCTTTTCGATCCCAACCGGTAATTACAAACTATTTGTGCAAGCCGTCGGCAAGCCGATGCTGGCGAATCGCATGCCCGGACCGGTGAGCTACAGTCCCACCTGCCCCGCAGCCGCAAGCACGGGAGGAGGAGCACCGCAGAATTCGTCCTTCACCGCTTCTCCGGCAGCACTAACGATTCCAAGTGGAAAGTCTGGACAGGTAACGGTGACCGCGACGCCATCAGCTTCGCCTAACGGCAGCATTTCGCTCTCCTGTAATTACCTGCCGGCAAATCTTGTTTGCTCGTTTTCTCCCGCAACCATTAAGCCCGGCAGCGGACCCGCGTCGTCTACCCTGAAGATTACAAATGCCGCCACCACGGCGAGCAACACATCTGGGCGAACCGGTGGGATAGTGTATGCAAGCTGGATTTTTTCAGTCGGCCTCGCGGGATTTGCATTCGTGGGCAATTGGAAAACGACCCGCCGAGTTTTGCCCGCGCTTCTCGCCTGCGCTCTGGCGGGAAGCGCGATGCTGACGGCATCTTGCGGCGGCGGCGGAAAACCTTCGGCCCTCAGTGCTGCTGGACCGAATACTTACACGATTTCCATTCTGGGGAATTCCGGTTCCAGTCAGATCTCCACGGAAGTGGTCGTCTCGGTGAAATAAAACCAAGCCACTGGTTCAATAAAACCGAGCGGCGACCAGTGGTCTCGCTGCAAAAACCAAGCCACGAAGTGGCGCCATGTGAAAGCCCGGCACGGCAGTGCCGGGTAGGCCGGACATCGAATAACCGAGTCCGCTTCAGCGGACGGCACCTGGCCGCGTGCTCCGCTCCGAGCAGCAAGTCGTGAATTTTTTTTGTCGATAAATCCGTAGTACCGCTTGATGTCGTCTTTATCCGAGTCAAGCCCGGCCACCCGAAAGAAGTGCTGAATCTGATGACACCCAGCCCTCCGCCGCCGTCGAGCTTTTTCGACGATGCGGCAGTGCGAGATGGTCTGGCCGATCATTTTTTAGCCGATCACACGGTGCAATATGCGGGATATAGCTTTATACTTCCCGAAATGAGGATCGAAGGTGGTTTGCACTTGACTAACTTTACGGAAAGTTTAAACAAGGTCGGTGCTTTTGGCACGGGGATGTGGCGCTACTGGCGTCGTGGCGAACCGGCGCCAGAGAGCAATGACCTCGTACAAAAGCTCTATGCCTTTACTGGTGGAAGGTCTAACGATATTCTGTTTCGGATTCTTGACTCAAGGCGAAAGGAGCCGGACTTAAAATTCGACTTCGATGAATCGGGTCTCGTAACTGATGCTGGCATTTCTGACCGGAGTATCGAGGACGTTGTTCGGACGCTCAAGGAAGATGGTGTTGTCGTCATTCCTCCGCGACTCAAAAGGGAAACGGTTCAGGATCTATATGAACTGGCTTTGTCATGCCCGCTAACGACGACGACATTCGCTCCTGTCCCGACCGATCATGTCCCTGGAACCCAAACGACACTTCCTATTGCGGGCACCGGTACGAGTAATGGAATTGACCCATCCGATCCCCGTCATTCAACTTATATGGTTCCTCGATCACTCTTGCTGGAAAACTATAACGTTCAAAGTCTCTTGTGCGACCCCTATCTTCTGGCAGTCGCAACGCGCTATCTCGGCGTCTTCCCCGTTATTACTAAACCTGACATGTGGTGGGACACTGATTTTCTGCCCCAAGGGCTTCGGCCCCGGCCGTTTCACGTCGATTCAGGGTGCTTGCGGTGGATAAAGGTCGGTATCAATCTGACAGACACAACAATTGAGTCTCCGCACTTCGTCTTCGTTAAGGGTTCACACAATCCGAACCGAACAACTGGACCTCTGATCAGACGATTGGGGAGTCGAATGAATTTAAGTGACAAAGAAGTCAACGATGTGTGTCCCGAGAAGATTGTTCATGTCACAGCGCCAGCAGGATCGATAACGTTGGCCGATACCCGAGGTATTCACAAGGGAGAACTCTCCATGAGAGGGCCGAGATTGATTCTATATTTCGGTCTCGAGGGTAGTGCCTTCAACAATATCGACAAGCCCATGCCGTTGAATAAAGAGAAGGTCGGAAGCAACCTTGCGAAGGCGATGACGGCAAGGCCCTTTAGCTATCAATTTTTTTCGTGCTAGGCGTTAAAGAAATGGGTTGGATTACGAGCTACCTTCGACCTTACCAAACCCCTTCCTTATCACCTCCAGCGTATCCTCCGCCAGCCCCAGCCCCGGCAATTCCTCCCGCGTAAACCACCGCACCTCCGCCGCGTCGCTGGCCGCGGCTAAATCTCCCGCAACCCGGCGGCATAGAAAATCAATCAAAACGTAGTGATATTGCACGCGCTTCTCAGGATTACGCAACACGCGGTCGAACACGCCAAGCAGTTCGCCGGTTTCGACCACGAGTCCAGTTTCTTCGCGAGCCTCGCGCACAGCGGCCTCGCGCACCAGTTCGCCGACCTCCAACACGCCTCCAGGGATGGACCACTCCGCCTGCAGTGGCGGATGCGCCCGCTTCACCAGCACCACGCGGTCGCCCTCAATAATAATGGCGCCCACCCCAACCAGCGGCGCCTCAGGAAATTCCCTTTGCATAGGTGGAAGGATTCTAAAGCAAAAAGATTTACCCTGTGTTCCCCCGTGTCCCCTGTGGTTAAGGTTTTGACCCCCGAGGGCTTGGACTTTCTCTCTGTCTCTGTAACTCTGTGGTTAAATAGTGTTCTCCAATGCCCCTCGAAGAATACACACGGAAACGAAAATTCGAGCAAACCCCCGAGCCTCCCGCGAAAGTCGAGAGCAAAGCCGGCCACCGCTTCGTTGTGCAGAAGCACGACGCCACCCGCCTGCACTATGACTTTCGCCTGGAAATGGATGGCGTGCTGAAATCGTGGGCCGTCCCCAAAGGCCCGTCGCTCGATCCCGCCGACAAGCGCCTCGCTATGCAAGTCGAGGATCATCCGGTTTCATATTTCGATTTCGAAGGCATCATCCCGGAAAATAACTACGGCGCCGGCACCGTCATGGTGTGGGACGTAGGCACATGGCGGCCGCTCTCTCCAGTGCCGGTGGAAGGAAAATACGTTCCGGGCACGGACGCCGAAGCCGCCGCCATGCTGGCCAAGGGCGATTTGAAGTTCCGCCTCAAGGGAAAAAAGTTAAACGGCGACTTCGCCCTGGTAAAGATGAAAGGCCGCCGTCCCGGAAGCAAAGGCAACGAATGGCTGCTGATCAAGAAGCACGATGACTACGCAGTCGAAGGCTACGACATCGACGAATACGACGAGTCGGTCCTGAGTAAACGCAGCCTCGCAGAAATTGCCGGAGATGAAGGATCGAGAGAATGGAAAAGCCGTCCCGCCGCCGGCCGCGGCAAGCTGAAGGCCGCATGGCTCGCCGATGCCGTAGCGAAACTCGACAAGAAAAACTTGGACAAGAACAACCTGGACAAGAAAAAGCCCGCCAAAAATAATCAGGCCGTCCAGACAGCCCCTAAAAAAAAACGAAAGAGCTAACCACAGGGGACACAGAGCAACACAGCGTAACCCAGACTTCTAAGCCCTACCCTGTGTCCCCCGTGCCCCCTGTGTTAAAGGCATCTTCTGCCTCCGCCCCCGTCAAGCGCCCGATGCCCACCGAAATCCATCCCATGTTAGCCACGTCGATCAGCGATCCATTCGACGGCCCAGACTGGCTCTTCGAAATTAAATGGGACGGCTACCGCGCCGTCGCCTTCGTCGAAAACGGCAAAGTCCGCCTGGTTTCTCGAAATCAGAACGAGCTCACCCATCGCTATCCCGAACTGAAAGACATCGCAAAATCAGTCAAAGCGAAAACCGCAATTCTCGATGGCGAGGTCGTCGCCCTCGACGATCAAGGCCGCCCGTCTTTCAGCCTGATGCAGCAGCGCACCGGCTTCCGTCCCGGCGGCCGCCGCGGCACAGCCAACTCCGACGTGCCCGTGCTCTATTACGCCTTCGACCTGCTTTATCTCGATGGCTACGATTGGCGCAAGGTTCCGCTCGAAGAGCGCAAAAATAAATTAGCTTCGACTCTCGTCACGGGAGATTCGCTGCGCTATTCCGACCACTACGAGCGGCAAGGAAAAGCGCTATTCGAAATTGCGCGCGCGAAAGACCTCGAAGGCATCCTGGCTAAAAGACGCGACAGCACTTACCAGGAACGCCGCAGCAGCGATTGGCTGAAGATCAAAATCAGGCACCACGTGGAATGCGTGATCGGCGGCTATACGCAGCCGGAAGGAAGCCGCGCGCATTTTGGATCAATCGTGCTCGGACTCTACGACAAGCAGGACCGGCTGATTCACGTAGGCCAGGCGGGCAGCGGATTTAACCAGAAATCACTCGGAGAACTCTGGAAGATGCTGCAGCAACGCGAGACGAAACAAAAACCGTTCCACGGCGAAGTCGAAGCCCTGCGAAAAGTAACCTGGGTCAAGCCGGAACTAGTTGCTGAAATCGAATACGCCGAATGGACCGAAGGCGCCAGCACCGGCAGCGGCCCAAAACTCCGCGCCCCGGTATTCCTCGGCCTCCGCGACGACAAAGCCCCAAAAGAATGCCGCCTGGACGAATTGAAAAACGCAGAACTGAAAACACAGAACTAAGACCTGAAAACTGAAACTCGAGCACCGATCACCGACTACCGGCCACCGCTCTCACTTGATATCCTTCATCGCCAGCATAGTGCCATAATCCCGCCCACTCGGATCCACCGCCCGCGCCACGATCGCCGCAAATGCATCCCGCAACTCCGGATACTTCGTCACCAGCGCCTTCATCACGGCAACATTGCTCTGGTAAGTGGTGTTGGTGTTCGATACATCCCGCACCGAATACCGGACGATCAAATCCAAATCATTGCCGACAACTTCCGGAAAAAGCGCTGTCAGCTTGTAAGTCGTCGTACCCGCCGGCAGATCCGCGGCCTTGCCATCCGCCGGAAAATCCGCAGGCTGCAACTTCTGCGAATCGTCATAAAGCTTGTCGGTTGCCGCCGTGCTCATGAACGGCAGCGGAGAAACCAGCGATCGCACCATCAGATAGTAGAGCCACGCATTGTGCGTTTGCCCCTTGCTCTGATAATCGTGCGCCTTCGTCGAATACCAATTACCGTCATGCCCAGCCGACTGTGAGGATTTGATGTATAAACCGCCGACCTTCCAATCAGAACCAATCTGCTGCAGGATCAAAGAAACCGTATAAGCGCCCTTGGCGGCCGGCGCGTCCATGATCACAACTCCATATTTCCCCGGTGAAAGACCGTTGATAGAGAAAGCCGCGCTATCTTTGGTTTGCCCGCTGGCGCCAAACACTCCGCAAAAGAATTCCGCTCGCGGAATGGGCGCGTTGCCATTCGCCTCCAGCAAAAAAGGTGGCCGCGCCGATGCCTTCGCTCCCGCCAGCGCCGGCTGATTCTCCTTAACCGTGCCTTCAATACCTGAAAAATCACTGGCCAGGCTGGGGATTGCGTTCTGCCGCAGAGAAGCCGCGTCGCCGCGCGCAATCATGTCGAAATACCGCAGGCCGCTGCTGGTCAGCGCGTTTCGCGTGGCCGCGTCCATATCGCTAGCGGTCAGGCAATTCTCCGCTACCGCGTTTCCTGGGGAAAATACCAGTGCCGCAGTCAGTGCAAGCAGCATGTTCGTCCGCGAAATTGCGCTGCGCAAACTCGCAACGAAATTACCGTCCCCAAGGCGGCGCTTCAACCCGCATCCTTCATCCACCATGTCGTTCGAGCCCCAGAGAAGAATTGTATTCCAGCGAACTCCCCCAACCGCAAGAAGTTGCACGTTCTCGCTTTCGCCATTCTACTCAAGTTTGACCTGCAAGAGCCTAAAGTCAATACGTTCTATCGAGTAGCGAAGCTGACCCTGCGGCCTATCCGTATAAGATACAAGCGCAGAGCGGTGCTAGAATTGCTCTGATATTGATGCGCCGTGTAAAGATACGCCGTGTATTAATACGCCGTGCCGTCTCGCGGAATTGCCTTGCGGAACCTGTTGAAGTGGAGGAGTTGTCATGAGCGCGGGATCGAAACTTACCCGGTTGTTGGTGATGGGCGCGCTATGCCTGCCCGTTGCGGCGCAGGCCGACGCGCCGCCAACGCATCGCGTACACAAAGTCAAGAAGCAGACACCCCCGCCACCTCTACCCTCAGGCACTCAAGGACCCGTGCCGCAAATTCCCTTGGACGCCATCCCCGCCGTAGCGCCCCAAGTAAGTTATCAGGATGGAATGCTTACCATCGTCGCCCCAAATTCCACCCTCGGGGATATCCTCCGTGGCGTCCGCAAGCATACCGCAGCCGATATCGATATTCCCGCGACCGCCAGCGAGCGCGTTGCAACCCGCCTTGGTCCAGGCCCTGCGCGCGAGATCGTGGCCGAACTTCTGAATGGATCGCACTTCAATTACGTCCTGCTCGGCTCTCCGGAAAATGCCAACCTGTTGGTGCGCGTTGTGCTGGTCGCAAAAACACCCGACGCCCCGCCCCCCGCGGTTCAGGCCGCCAATGGCGCGCCTCCTTCACCAACCGCCAACGCCGTCCAGGACACTCCCGAGGAAGTAGCGGATGAACCGGTCGAGGAAACCCCTGCTGATCAGGGCACTGCCGACGCCGAACAACAACCGCCCTCGCCCGATCAACCTGGAGTGAAAACTCCTCAGCAAATGCTGCAGGAAATGCAGCAACGCCAATTGCAAATGCAACAGCAGCAGCAAACCGGCCAGCAACCGGTCTATCCGCCTCCTGGCGGCATACCGCAGCCGCCGCAACAGCCGCCGCAACAGCCGCAATAAGAGCGGCGCTTGGGCGCCGGCTTACATTTTCAAACTTATTTTGTTGGGATGAACTTTACGATTAAGGCCGGTTACCAGCGCGCTCCGAGCGCCCTGCCGAGCCCGATGGCAGAGCTCGGACTGAACCGGTCGACGCTTCCGTGTCTAACCGGTTGCGCGATTTCTGCAGCAAATCCCAGTCTCGCGCGATATCGCTTTCGCTCACCTTGGGCGTCGATCCGCGCTGCAGTTCCGCGTACAACCGGGCCTCAAGAAACTCCTGCGTAAATCGATTGGCGGGATCATTGTCCGCGATATTGCCCTCTAAGATATTTCCCCCTGCAACTCCTAAACTCACCACTTCGTCTCCCCGATAAAACAGCAGCACCGGCCGGCCTTGAGCGTCGAAATCAGGCGCGGAGTTGCGGAACAGCTGTCCCCATTTAGCCGGCTTGCCGCCGTGAGTTTCCGGGGCGGGACCAGCCACCAGATGTTTCAGCTCGCTTTGATACGAGCGGCGATCCTCGGCTCCCAGCGGCTCTTCAAGTTCTCTCCCGGGATTGAAGACCAGCGCCTGCCGCGCCGGATCGAAATGCCCCGCGCCGCTGCCCACATAAACCGCCGCCACGCATCCCGCAAAGATTGGACTCACCACAACACTGGGAACGATATATTTCTTCGATTTGAAAAAGGACTCCACCACGCCATGTACCGGCGTGCTGCGCGTCATGCTCCCCGGAATCTGCGGGATCACGAAGCGCGAAAATTCCAATTGCCGATGCCGGTCGCTGTATTTAATCAGTGTCTTCGCCATCTGCTTTGGCGTGGCGATTCCAACATCGGCAATCACGCTCCGGTGCAAGGCTCTCGGAAAATAAAAGTTGATTACATTCTTGGCGAAGTCGGCGCAATTGGAAGAAACTGTCCGAAAGTGAGAACGGTTCGGCGCCGAATTGTAGGCGCGGATGAAAGCTTCGTCCTGAGCTGGCGTAGTCTCGATTTGAAAAGCGTATGTGGCGCGATCGTAACTGGTGCCCACCAGTTCGTACCAATTCCCGCCCGGAGTTTTCCCGTCGCTCTTATCCGGCGCCACCGCTTCCAGATGTTTGCGCCGGTATTGGTCGCGCAGAAAACTAACCATCTTCGCATCGACGAACAGCGGGATATCATCCGGCTGCTCGACCGCGTACAAATAAGGAATCAGCGGAATCGCTACCCAGTCGAAATCCCCAACTCCGTCATAACGGCTGATCACGGCTCCCAGTTCCCCCGGAGCGCAAGGCCGCAACACCAGCGGCGTCTCCGCGCACACGCCAGACAAATAAACCGCCGCGTGTCCAGTAGCCGTGAAGAATCCAAGCTTTCCGTAAGGCTCTTCGAGCAGCAGCGTAGCCGAGCTCTGCGCCAAACCGGCACAGCTCCACGCCAGCACCAACAACATGCCCAGCCCGCGCAGTATTTTTCCCCAGGAAAGCATGCTCATTACCTGATGCGAAACCCCCTTTAGTGGTAACCCCTTTCCTATAGATTAGTTGCCGTTAGTCACGACCGCGAGTTACCGAAGTCAACGAGCTCTCGGAAAGTACGTATCGACCTGAAACACAATGGGTTAACTCAGCCGCAAAGAGGTGTTAGAACCATCGGGGAAAGCACATATACAGGTCAAAACGGTGACCAGGTTTGACGCCAAGTAGCCCTGGCCTGTGGCATGATGTAGACATGAGTAAACGGTCAACCAGGATGGCGAAGCGGGATAACTACGAGAATACCTTCCGGACGATCGAACAGGCTTTAGGATCGTCCTCTGGCAAGAACCCAGCGGGAGTGGCGCTAGAGCGTCCCAGCGAGCTGAAAAGCGACAAGGCCAGAGCGAAGAAATCCGCTGCCGATCAAAGCCTTGCAGCGGAGGAATCCCCAGCGTCCCAAAAATGATCGGGTGCCCCACGTCTCGCGTCGTTTGCGAGACGTGGGATTCCACTGACTCATCCCTCGCCAAAGTCCATCATCAGGAAATCGGCGAGCGCGGGTGCCCAACCCTTGCCGCGTTCTCTGCGGCAGTGTGGGGATTTTGAATCCCTGCCCACGCTCGTGGACGTCGTGTAGCCACGCTATGTCTGATCACAACTGCCCTATCTCTGTGACTTCAGTTCTCAAGAATGCCCGACGGGTGCCCAGCTATCCTTTTAAGAATTCTCAGCGCCCCAAAAATGACTGGGCGCCCCACGTCTCGCGTCGTTTGCGAGACGTGGGATTCCACTGACCGTCCATCTAGTTGGACGTGCGGTTTTAAGGATGATCAAAACTCCCTGGCACTAACCTAGTCGACACACATGTACTTTTATCGCCAGTTTTGGTTGCCGTGGCAGGGCTAGTGTATGTAATTTCCGCTTGCGCAGAACAGGGTTGTGCCGCTCACAAGTGTGCTGAGACAGATGCCAGTTTCGTGTGTTCTACCGCACGAGTCGTCATATCTCAAGGTCGCTCTAATCGTGATGCCTTGATCTATTTTGGAGAGTTTCAAAACTTCAGATTGTTGGATTTTTTCAGAAACCACAGTCGTTATTTCATCCTGGTTTGGCGCAAGTGGAGTTTTAGCCTGCATTTTATCTTTCGTAAGCCCGTGGGATTGGCGAAAAGGGGCATTAACCCCTACCCGGATTTCCTTCTGAGTGAACATAATGTTGTTCGTTGGGGAGTGGCCATAGTTCGTATAGTGAAAAGTCCAAAGAATTTGACCGACATTACTGTTGGTTGCGGAAACAAACTGAGGGGTTCCGAGTTCACCGCCCTTAACCCACACGTAAGGTCTCTCATCATCGCAGAATCTACTCCTAGCATCGCTATTGGCCGTTTCGGCAGCGCCAGCACTGCGATTGGCAGCATCAACAGCTCCCTGCGTTTGATGTCTCGCAGCGATCTGTTCCCGCCATTGCCTGACAGCCATATATCCATAGAAAACGACCGCGAAGAGGGTGAGCCACTCAACAAGAAGCCGTATCCTGTCGCGTCTTTGTGTGCCTGTATGGCTGGGATGGCGCTCGGCTTCGGCGCCTTCTGGCTCATGCGCTACGACGATCACTTCTGGTTTGGGCTGTTCCTTCTGTTGGTAAGCCCGTGTGTGTTTATCTATGGATTGAATGGCATCTTTGATGTCCTGGAGATCAACACGCAGAAGAGTCAGCGCCTTGCGCGTTTCTTTGCGCAGTTTCTTGGTGAGTACAATGAATTGACGAGTGACGAAATCCACAGGCACCCTCTATGAAAATACCCGAATACAGGGAAGGGCAGGAAGCACTAGAGAACTTTAAGCGGCTGGCGACCGCGATTCTACAGGCTCCCGCGAAAAAGAAAAAGAGGCAGACCAAGAAGTCCGCCTCTGTAAGGAAACCGAAGAAATCCGACAAGGACTAGGCTTGTGCCGTCTACCCCGCCCCCTGTGGCCGCGTGATGTGGCGATTCACTCTTGCTTGTTAGGTCGCTGTAGGTGAGGCCGCGACCTACGCCTGAGAGACATCGCCAAATTCCTGAGTACTCGAGAACAGCCCCCGAATTCCCTTGACTCCAATCTCCACGAATGCGACCATATTCTCTACGCATTAGCTCTTTGACATAAAAATAGCAACAAGATAACTCCAGCGAATGCAATATTTTGCAGGGATTGCCCCTCAATCTAAAGGGATTTAGCCGAGCCGAGCCCGCTAAGTCCTTTGAATGTAATATTTTACGGGTAAGCTTTTTGTTTCCAAGATTTTAGCTGGATTCGAGCGGATCTGAAATCCGTAACTCACTGATTCCAGATATTTTATCCAGATCGATCCGTATTTTTTTGATCCGGATCTAGGTCAGCTTCCGGATGGCCCAGGCGGCACTCTCGGCAACCACTTCATCCTCATCCGCCGCGAGCTTGTCGAGCACAGGAAGGAACTTCCGGTCTCCACTATTGCCCATGGCGATGACCGCATTCCGCCGCAAGCCGGCCCGCTTCGTCCGGCGTATCGGCGACCCGCGAAATGTTTCCCGAAATTCTTCCGCACTCATTTCAGCCACCCATTCAAGTGCGGGATTCACCAACTGCGGCCGCGGCTGAAATTCCTCGGCGTCCGTTGCCGGAGCCTTCCGGTTCCATGGGCAAACATCCTGGCAGATATCGCAGCCAAAGATATGGCGCCCCATGCCCTCGCGAATCTCTTCGGGAATCGCACCCCGCTTTTCAATCGTGAGATACGCGATGCACCTGTTGGAATCGAGTTGGTAGGGCGCGATCAACGCATCAGTCGGGCAGGCATCGATGCAACGCGTGCAACTTCCGCAACGATCGGGCGCGGGAAGATTACCATTGAGATCATTTGTGAGATCGAGCGACGTGAGAATCACGCCCAGAAAAATCCACGAGCCAATCTTCTGGTTGATCATGCACGTGTTCTTCCCGATCCAGCCGATGCCCGCATACTTCGCGACCACGCGTTCCACGATCGGCCCGGTGTCAACGTAACATCGAGTCACAAGGTCCGCTTCGCCGGCAGCATTTCGCAGCGCGGTTTCAACTTGCCGCAGCCGAGGCATCACGGAGTCGTGATAGTCCTGCTGACCCCAGGCGTAACGCGAAATCCATCCGCGATCCGGATCGCTCGCCTCGGTCGAGTACGGTTGGGCCGTGTTGTAGTTGAGCGCGCACACCACAACGCTGCGCGCCCACGGCGCGGAATGCGCCAGAGACGCGCGCTTCAGTCGCCCTTGCTCATCGCGGGCTTCCAGATACTTCATCTCGCCGGCGTGCCCTTCGGCAATCCAGCGCGGAAAGTGTTCCAGTTCCGGGCCATCCTCCGCCGTGGCAATGCCCACCAGATCAAACCCCGCGTCCCTGGCGGCTTGCGTGACGATGGCGGAAATGTTAGCGAATCGAAACATGCTGGAAAACATTAGATAAAATCACGAATCTGGATTATGGGCTGGAACGCGTGGCGTGTCATCGTCGAGATATGCCGAGTTCCAAATTGGAAATCGAAGTGACTTTTTCTGCGCAAAACTATTCTCGCCCACTTGACCAGCGTATAAGCTTTTCATCACAGAGTCACGCAACTCACGCTGCGCGTTCTCCGAATTTTGTTCCCCAGGAGAGAAGCAACATGCCGAAACTCACACACCCGCAACCTTCCACTATCCAAATCTCCGTAATTAACGAGAGCACAGTTCTTGCCGACGCCGACGTCGCCCCCGTTGTAGCTGTGCTTCAGAAGCAAGTCACCAATGACTTTCTCCCCGCCTGGGGTACGGATGCTGAACTCACCATGGTTGCTAAAGGCGATCAACCCGCTTCCGGCAGCTGGTGGCTCGTGTTGCTCGACGATTCCGACCAGGCCAACGCCCTTGGCTATCACGACCTTACCACCGAAGGATTGCCCATCGGCAAAGTCTTCGCCGCCAGCGATTTGAAAGCAGGCACATCGTGGACCGTCACCGCCAGCCACGAGCTTCTCGAGATGCTCGGCGATCCCAACATCAATCTCTCCGTCTTCGTGCAGAACAGCGACACGGCTGGAGTGCTCTATGCCTACGAGGTCTGTGACGCCTGTGAAGATGACAGCCTGGGCTACCAGATCGACAATGTTCTACTTTCCGATTTCGTCTATCCCTCCTGGTTCGAAAGCTTTCGCACCGAGGGATCAACCCAGTTCGATCGGATGGGCAAGATCAATACTCCCTTTCAACTTCTGGTGAATGGTTACATCGGGACCTATAACGTGAGCGCGGGCAGCGGCTGGCAACAACAAACCGCCGAGAAGCGAGCCAGCAATGTGCTGTACCGCGGCGCGGTGGGCACTCGCCGGGAACGCCGCACCATTCCTCACGATCAGTGGATCAACAGCCTGCCGCAACGCAAGATCGTGGGCAACGCTCAGAAGTACCGTCAGCAACTGCAAACCATTCAGCGGCGCCGCGAAGCCGCCTGAGACTTTCCTCTTGGTTCTCTCACCCTGAGGGGCCCCGCGCGAAGGTGCGCGGGGCATTTTTGTCGATGGTCGTGGCCACGGATCACAGCCCACCCTTACTGCATTAGCCGCTTGAGTGCCGTCCGAGCATCCGCGACCTGGACAAGCCGAGTTCGCGAGTTCGCGAAGTGCGAAAGAAATTCCTGATATTCATTAATCGCCTGGTCGCGTTTGTTCGTGCGCTCGTAGAGTTGCCCGAGATAGTAGTGGGAAAGAATTCCCAGCACCGGGAATCGTCCCGTCAACGCTCCAGCGTTCGCCAGCGAGCGTTCGTTCAACAAGACTGCGCGAAAGTTGGTTTCGGCCGAGGCATAGTCATTCGTAAGCAGATGAGCCCGGCCTTTGAGATAAAGTAGATAAGGATCCTGGAAATCGGGAATACTGGCGGCACGGCTTAACGCCGCTTGTCCGTCCCCGCGGTGCACCGCTGCGCTGATGTCAGCGACGATTTCTATAATTTCAATACCCCGTGGCGCGATCCAGGGATGGCTCGCTGCGTAGCGCTGCAAACTTTGTTTAGCGGCGGATGAATTTCCCGCCACGGTTTGTAGAAAGAAAACCGTTTGCTGTTCCTCGTCGTTGAGCTTCTGTTGTTGTGCAAAAGCGAGCGCCGAAGATTCCTCCCCCAGCAGAATCGATAACGATGCGAATGGCCGCAAAAAGGTCCCCGCTGCCTGGCTCTGTTTGGCATGCCCAAGCTGCAGCACCGCCTCACGATAACTGGCCAGCGCCCCTTCCAGGTCACCTTCCGTTTGTTTGAACTGCGCCTCGAAGCCCGGAGCATAAAGCCGCATGAGCGGAGACCCGCGCTGGCTCACCTGCTGGAACGCTGCGTGGGCCATGTCAGGCTTTTTCTGATCGGTGTAAACGATGGCAAGCTTCAGATAGTCTAAGTAGTCATTGAAGTCCGGCTTCAGTGCGAGCACTTTGCGGTACGAGGCCACGGCTTCATCATCTCTGCCGGCTATAAAAAATATGTCACCGCGAGTGTCGAGAGGGTTGGGATCGCCGGGACGAACCGCCATGTAGCTGTCGTTGGCCGCTATTGCCCCATTCAAATCGCCTGTCATCGCTAGCCCGTAGCATTGAAAGTTCAGCAGATCTTCGTTTTTTGGATCTAAAGCCAGACCCTGTTTCAACAGCTCAAGCGATTGCTCCCCCTTGCCGAAGGCGGCGAGGATCACGGCCAGGACCCCCCGGTCCATCGAACTGCGGGGAAATTCCGACACCAGCGCCTGGCGCGCCGTTACATCAGCCTCCGGGTCGCGGGACCGGTTGACTTTGAGCACTTGCAACGACAGTTGCTCGTAACGCGGCAGGCGCGACTGCAGTTGAGCCACCTTGATTCCAAGCTCGTTGCTGCGCCGCAGATCACCCTGAAGGCGATACTGGTCAGCGAGACGAAGAGCAGCCAGGGCAAACTGCGGATCCAAACGTACTGCCTCCTCCAATTCGCGGATCGAATCGGCAGTTAAAAAGCGGCGTCCGTACTCGACCCCTAACTGATAATGGCGATAAGCCTCCACGTTCGAAGTTGAAGCCTGCTCGATCTCCGGCGCTTTTTGCGGCTGCTCCGACGGCGGCAAAAAACTGCTCGCGATATTCGCCGTGAGCCGGTCCACCATCCCGAAAATGCTCTGCACATCCTGCCCTTCCAGCTTTTCCGAGAACAGAATCTGGCCGGTGCTGGTATCCTGCGCGCGCACATCGAGCCGCAGTTGTGTCGGTCCAATTTTCAACAGCGCTCCGGTAATGTAAGCGTCGGCGCCGGCATCGCGCGCCACCTGTTGCGAGTGCGCGGGATCGAGCGACTTGCCATCTTTGGTCGCGCGTTCCACCGCACTCATCACGCGCTCGGTCGAGAGCACGTCCAGTCCCTTCACCTGGGCAAGATTCGTAGTGAGCATGTCGGTGAGGCCATTGTTCAGCCAGTTGAGAGACTGATCCTGCGAGAGATTGTTGAAGTACAGCACTGCGACGGACTTGTGCTGAAGACTGCCACCAGCGGGGCGCGCATTTCGGCCGCGGAGGAGCAGGAATCCCGTCACTCCAATTAACACGATCACTGCCGCCGCAAGAATTAACCGCAGATGCTTCGAAAGAAATGGGGCCGCGGACGCGGCAGAAGAAACTTGCAGCGGAATCGCAACAGCCGTGGCGGAGGACCCACTTGGCGGAGCCGGCGTGTACGCTGATATGTCCTGCGCTAAGGCTGAACCCATCGCAGGATGCGGCGCGGCTGCGACGGCTGGGCTTCGTCCCGATTCCGTGTCGCGTTTCAACCTTTGCAGGTCAGCCCGTAAATCAGCGGCGTGCTGGTAACGAAGAGTGCGATCCTTCTCCAACGCCTTGTTGATGATGTCTTCCAGCTTTGGCGGAACATCCGGATTGAGGCGAACCGGAGGAATCGGCGCCCGTTCCAAAATAGCGTTCGAAATCGCCGCCGAAGTATCCCCGCGAAATGGCATGGTGCCGGTCGCCATCTCATAGAGCACGGCACCAAAGGAAAACAAGTCCGTGCGCGGATCCAAATCTTTTCCCAAGGACTGCTCTGGCGACATGTAAGCAACGGTGCCGAGAGCGGAGCCGGGGCTGGTGAGATGCTGCTCATCGATGCTGGCGGCCTGGGTTGCCGCTCCTGCCAGCAGGCTGGAAGAACTAGCTTGGGGTGCGAGTTTGGCCAAACCGAAATCCAGCACCTTGGCGTGGCCGCGCTCGGTGACGAAGAGGTTTGCGGGCTTGATATCGCGATGCACGATCCCTTTGCAATGAGCCGCGTCGAGCGCGTCCGCAATCTCGATGGCTAACGCCACCAGGGTTTCGTTGTCGAGAGCGCGCCCCACAATGCGATGTTTCAGAGTGGTGCCATCAAGAAACTCCATGGCGATGTAGGCCTGGCCATCCTGATCGCCAATGTCGTAAATGGTGCAGATGTTGGGATGATTCAGCGCTGAGGCGGCCTGCGCCTCCCGTTGAAAACGGGCCAGGGCTTGGGGATCCCTGGCAACCTCTTCCGGCAGAAACTTAAGAGCGACGAAACGACGGAGCCTTGTGTCCTCGGCCTTGTATACGACACCCATCCCTCCGCCGCCGAGTTTTTCGACGATGCGGTAGTGCGAGATGGTTTGGCCGATCATTTTTTAGCCGATCATGGTTTGGCCAATAAGCGGTAGACGCGTGGCCTTTTGGGTCGCTTCATCTTACGGACGCAACCGCCGCTAGTCAACGAATGGGGAAAGGCAATTCGGAAAGAGGAAGGTTTACAAGCGAAGAATCACACACCCAGCTTCTTCACTTCCTCGTTGTAATACTTGCGGTAGAGAATGTCCCACTCCTGCGAGCCTTCGAGGATGGTGCGCTTCTGGCTTTCGATTTTCTGGCGGGCGGCCTGGTCGATCCTCTCTTCGTGATTGAGAAGATCTTCCAGAATCTTGCGGGTTTCCTGGCGGATAGTATTCGGGTCTTCGATGAAATCGACTTCATCCATTTGCTTCAGGGCGTCGGCGACCGCTCGCGCCAGCACGTTCACTTTGTCGCGGCTCAGTCTCACAGCACCGCCTTATACTTGCGCACCAGTTCGCTTTTCACTTTGCGAAACATCTCCTGGTAATTGGCGCCGGTCTTGTTCATCTCTTCGGAATACGCTTCGAGTATGACGCGCACTTCGTCGTTGATGCGGTCTTCCAAAGTGAGTTCGTCGAGCAGAGCGGCATGCACGCGCTCCGTGACCTTGGGCACAGCCGAGGTTTCGATGGCTTTGCCCGCAATTAATTTCTTGGTAACTTCGCGGGCCAGGTAGCCCACATATTCCTTGGAAAGAAGCATGTGCGGATCGGATTTCCTGTGCTTGGGAGAACTTGTCTGCGAATGTAAAAGTGTAACACAGTGGTTACCGGGGGCGAGAACGCCAGCACCGTATTCACAGGCGACGCATCGATATAGAGAGCACAGCTTTCATCGCATTTTAGGAGAACCTATGCCCCTCGTCCGCATCGATCTTCTCGCCGGCAAGACGCCGGAATATCGCGCACAAGTCGGTCAGATCGTTTACCAAGCGTTGCTCGATTGCTTTACCGTTCCCAAGGACGATCGCTTCCAAATCATCGCGGAGCACCCCAAAGGTGAGTTGCAGTTTGATCGAAACTATCTTGGGATCAAGCGGTCCGACGATTGCATCTTCGTGCAGATCACTCTGAGCAGCGGCCGAACAGTTGAAATGAAGCAGCGCTTCTATAAGACTGTCGCCGACGGACTGCACGCGACCCTGAAGCTGCGCCGCGAGGATATCTTCATCAACTTAGTTGAAGTGCCTAAGGAGAACTGGTCGTTCGGCAATGGCGAAGCGCAGTATGTCTCTACCCCGCCGAAATAGTTCCAGCTTGCCGGATTGGTCCTAGATCGCTTTACGATATAACAGGACTGGATCGCGGCACGATACAATCGCGGAATGAAGAAGCTGACTTTGTCCGACTACCAGGCGCTGGCGGAGTTCCGCTACCAGATCCGCCAATTTCTCCACTTCAGCGAGCAGGTAGTAAAGCAGTCTGGCCTGGAACGCGGCCAATACCAATTGATGCTGGCCATCAAGGGTATGCCGCCGGATGTTCGTCCGCGCATCAGCGAACTGGCGAACCGAATGCAAATTCGCCACCACAGTGCCGTCGAACTGGTGAACCGCCTCGCAGCCGGAGGGTATGTCCATCGCACCCGCGCGCAGGATGATCGCCGCGAAGTTCTTCTGGCACTCACTCCGAAAGGGGAGAAGGTTCTCAGCGAACTCGCTCTTCACCATCACGACGAGTTGCGCTCTTCCGGACCAAAGCTGGTAACTGCGCTCCGCCGCATCATGCGCGAAGGCGGCGAGGCTTCCCTTCCCCGTTCCGGGGATGCCGTTAAAAAGGAAACGTCAAACCATCCATGAGCACCGTCGCTCTCATCGGATCCGCAGTAGCCCGCGCCAGTATTTATATCGCCAATATTTATATTGCTAACGGTCGCGCTTTTTCTGTATCCTTCCGCAATCCATAAATCCTCGGAGACTCGGCCGAAATGTGCGCCCGACGGATTTCAAGGTATCCATGCCCTTCCCAAGCCAAAGGCCGCGTACGAGCCAGCGACCATGCGCTTATCTTCGATGTCGATGCTTTTTTCTGATTCTGCAATAAGCAAAATCCATTCCACATTTTCAGGGGAAAAAACAATGAAGCTGCAAATCAAGTTGGTCTGGATTGGCATTCTCGCAGTTGCATTCCTCGCCCAAGCGTTCGCCCAGGGCGGAGCCACAGGGGCGATCACCGGTACCGCGCAGGACGCCAGCGGCGCCAGCGTGGCCAACGCCGAAGTACGCATCACGGATCAGGGCACCGGAGTGTTGGAACGCACGGTTACTACGAGCGCCGACGGATCTTTTACCGCCGCCCTTCTTCCTGCCGGCACCTACACGGTCAGCGTGCGCGGCGCCGGTTTCGGCGATTCCGTTTTTCGCGACATCGTAGTCCGGGTCACTGAGACTACGCGGCTCATCGCCAAGCTCAAGCCGCAAGCGGTGCAGCAGCAGATCGAGGTGCAAGCCGAGGTGCAGCAGGTAGACACCACGGACGCCACAACTGGACAAGCGATTGAAGCGGGAACCATCCGCAATCTGCCGCTGGCCACGCAGAACTTTCAGCAATTGCTGACGCTCTCGAGCGGCGCACAAGGCGAGTTGAATGCCGCCTCTCAGTTGGGACGCGGCAACGTCCGCATTGAAGTCAACGGCCAGCGTGAAGACAACAATAACTATTTGATCGAAGGTATCAGCGCCACCGATTACAACGTCGCGGAACTTACCACGACTCCGCTGCCGAATCCCGCGGTGATTCAAGAATTCAAAGTGCAGACCTCGATGTACGACGCCACCCAGGGGCGCAATGGAGGCGGAAACATTAATGCGATTCTGAAATCAGGGACCAACACATTTCACGGCGAGGCTTACGAGTTCTTTCGCAACACCGTGCTCGATGCCAACGATTACTTTCTCAATCAGGCTGGCGAGGCGCGGCCCGTGATTCAGCAGAATATTTTCGGTGGTGATTTAGGCGGCCCCATCGGCCGCGGCGGAAAGCTAGGCTACTTCTTCGTGAATTATTCGGGAACGCGCCAGCGCAGCGGCGATTCGCCCGGAACGTTCATCAGCACGCTGATCCCGTATATTCCGGCAGCCGACCGCACGCCTGCCGGACAGGCAGCTCTGGCATCGGCCTTCGGCGTTGCCAGCATCGATCCGGTCGCGGCATCGCTCGTATCATTTCAGAGCAACCAGTTTGGCGGCGCCGCCAACGGCTATCTTTTCCCCTTGCCCAACGTGCCCGCGGGAACTGCTGCCGGCAGCACCGTACAATTCACGGTAAGCAAGCCCGGCTCTTACACCGACAATCAATTTACGGCGAACTGGGACCGCGAATTTCGCAATTCCCGCGACAAGCTTTCAATCCGCTTCTTCTTCCAGAATTTCGAATCGGACGTTCCCTTTGGCGCGGGCGGACTGCAAGCCTCTCTGGGCGGCAGCATCAGCGGCGGCGATCTGAACTTCCCTTATCAATTGCCCGTCAAAGATCGCGTGTTCTCTTTGGCCGAGACCCACGTCTTCGCTCCTAATTTAGTGAACGACTTTCGCGTTGGCTTCGTTCGCATCAACAACAGCGACATCAACGTCCCGCCGATCACCGCGGCTGAGGCCGGAATCACTCGCCCCACCAACAATCTCACTGACAGCATTTACAAATTCACCTTCGTCAGTTCGGGATTTCAGTTTGGGCCCACGCCCCAAGCCAACCAGTACCAGGCGCAAAACAATTTTAATTTTGTGGAGACCCTGGGTTGGGTCAAGGGCAAACACAACTGGCGGTTCGGCGGCGAGTTCACTCCCGTCAGCCTGAACAAGCGATTCCCGCAGGTGTTCAATGGCCAGCTTTACTTCGGCACTTCCACGGTCAGCGACTTTGGGAATTTCCTGCAAGGCGCTCCGGAATTCAGCTTTGGCGGAGGCGGCGTCTACAACCACAACTACCGGCAGAAAAACTCGGCAGTGTTTGCTCAGGACGATTGGAAGGTCACATCGAACCTGACTCTGAACCTAGGCTTGCGCACCGAGTTCTTCGGCGCATGGAAGGACAATGCCTGCCACATCGGAAACATGGAATCGGATCTTACCAACTCCGGGCAGTATCCTTTCATCTATCCGAGTTGCGTGAACAAGCTAGGGGTAGCCGGCCTCACGGGAAATGCTTCGGGTTCAACGTTCAAGAATAGTGTTTCGACGGGCATCGGCCCGCGAGTAGGATTCGCGCTTGACGTCTTCGGCCATCACAACACCACCCTGCGAGGCGGCTACGGGATTTTCTACGTTCGCGAAGATGTGGGAGCAGTCGATCAACTTAGCTTCCAGTCGCCATTTATTCCGATCGTGTTTTTTGGACAGACGCCAGGGTTTACCATGTCTGATTTTTTCACGGGAACGCCCGCGACAAATTCGAACGCGGTACCTGCAGCCGGCCAACTGTCAGGCGCGTGGCTGCCGTGCCTGGCGCACCTTATCAGCTTCGCGCCGAGTAACAGCGCGGCTGTACCGGACGGAACCTACGCCTGCACCGGAGGACCCGGCGTAAACTCCACGCAGAATCTTTTCGTTCTCGAAGTCCCGCGACACTTCGTGGTTCCGAACACGCAACAGTGGAATCTCACTCTGCAGCGGGATCTGGGGCGCAAGTGGGTTCTGGAACTGGGCTATGTCGGGACGAAGGGCACACACCTCCGCGAAACGCGAGACGCAATTCAGTCGGTGAATGCCAGCACCGCTCATCCTTTTACGGTGACCGATACCAGCGGCAACAGCTACACGATCACCGACAATACGTTCTCGAACGCTATTGCGCGAACACCCACGCCGGGACTGAACGGCTACTCGGGGTATCAAATCTTCGCCAACGACGCGTACTCCATCTACCATTCGTTCCAATCCACGCTGTCGCGGCGCTGGCAGCACGGCTATGTTCAGGCGGCTTACACATTTTCCAAAAACATCGACGCCACTTCCACCGGAAATACCGCCAACAATACGGCCTTCAATGACGAGAGCACGATCAATGCCTCGCGGGGCATTTCCGATTTCAATCGCCCGCAGGTGTTAAAAATCAGCTACGTCTATGACCTGCCATTCTTCAGCAGTGCAAGCGGCTTTGTGCACGCGGTTTTAGGAGGATGGACGGTGAGTGGCGTGAGCAGCTTCCAATCATCGCTTCCATTTTCGGTTTTGGATTCAAATGGGGGCAACGCTTTTCTCGGAGCCGGCACGTCGCCGGTGAGCGCCAGTCTTGCTCCCGGTGCGAGCCTCGGCAGCGGCATGAGCTCAGGCAGCCTCGGGCAGCGGCTCAATGGATATTTAAATCCCGCGGCCTTTACAACTGCGCCATTACTCTATCCGACGCAATGTGCGACCAGCACCGACTTCTGCACCACGGGATTCGGCAATCTGGGACGCAATATTTATCGCGGTCCTTTTCAGCAGAATTGGGATTTCTCACTCATCAAGCATTTCAAATTGTCGGAGCGGCAGGATATCCGCTTCGCCGCCGATTTCTTCAACTTGTGGAATCACGCAAACTTTGCGACTCCGCTGGTCACCGACTATGAGCAGTATCTGCTGTGGGCGTCCGGGCCACAGACCAGTCCAGACCCATTCGGCAAGATTGTGAATACTACCGGAACGCCGCGCCTGATTCAGTTCTCGCTGCGCTGGGCATTCTGATTGACGGTTAGAACACAACAGCCGGGAAGTTTAGCTTCCCGGCTGCTTAATTTCTCTTAAGACTCTGGTCTCCAGAAGTTACTGCTTCTTTTGCTCTGCCTCGATCAGTGGCCGCAGAGCCTGCACGGAGACTCCCAGCGTTCCTCCGGAAAAACCGTCAATGTAGGCGGAGTTCACTCCGATCACTTCCGCATTGGAGTTGAACACCGGCCCTCCACTGCCGCCGTGCGCCGTGGGTGCGTCGTAGATCAGTTTGTCTCCCACAACATCGCCCAGATGTCCGCAAGTAGTTGAAGGACGAATCAGCGATAACGCCGCGAGTTCGCTGGCGGCGGTAATGTCATTGTGCCGGTATGCCATGCGTTGATAAATCCCGTTGGGCGACTTCGCCACCATCCCTGCAATTCCCATGGGGTAGCCAATTACAGTCACCAGCTCTCCCGGCAACGCGGTTCCTTTCGCCAGCGGCAGGACGGCAAGGCCGCGCACGGCGTCTTTATCTTCGATCTTGAGGACCGCCAGGTCGCCCGTTGAAGAAACGGTGCCCGGCGTCAGACTTACCGGAGTAGGCGATCCTGGGAAGAACACGACCAAACTTTCCAGCATCCCGGTTGCGCCGCGTTGAATCAGCGCTTCCGCCTCAGTATCGCCATACCATGGCTCGGCCACGTGACGGTTTGTCGCCAGCAATGTGTCACCTACTAAAAAACCGGTTCCAGAGACGCGCGAGCGAATCGCCGCTGGATGGTTGGCAAAACCCACCTGATAGATCCCGTAAATATAACCAATAGAATTTCGATAGCGGTTCAGCACCAAGGCTGGCATGGCTTGTTGTTGCTCAAGTTCCGCCACCTGGCGCGAGAGTTGTTCGACCTGCTTGTGGAGTTCGTCGGGCTGCGGAATCTGCGCTGTCACCGGCGCGTAGTAATGAAACATCGCCACCGCTCCGGCGAGCAACACCACGCCCAGAACGGCCTGGACCATTTGTTGCCAGGTGTCGCTGACCTCGTTCGATTCCTGCGGAAGCTCTGGTTCGGACATGAGCGGTCATCTTCGTTTGTTCCGCAAGCCTTTACTACGGTACGGAAGATGATGTACAGGAGGTGCCGAAAGTGTCGGGAAAAGGAAAGCTGGTCGCAGATATGCTGGGAAATGACTGCCAGGACCCGTTGCGAACGGAGGCTCATGAAGGGGACGGGCTTGGCCCTTTAAAAAACTAATCGTAGGTAATCATCGCAATTAATTGACCCTTAAGTCTTCGCAACTCCCAGCCGCTTAGCCATTTCGTCGTAGAGAAATCCATGGCCGGGCAGGTAGGGCTGCACCCATTCTCCATCGATCACAAATTGCGGAATGGCGCGTTTTCCGGTGCGCGCCACGACTTCGTCCGCCGCGCCTGGCGTGTTCTCTATATCTACTTCTTTGTAAACAATGTTGTGCTTCGCCAGGAAGCGCTTGGCTTCGCGGCAATCCGGACACCAGGCAGCAGAGTAAAGAATGAGTTCCATATACGTTTGATGCACAGTAGCACGCTACGACTTCTGGCGGATTCCTAGACCCGCTCTAGTTGAGGCAGGGTCCGCTCATTGACCACATTTCCCGTATTCAAAGTCGAAGCTGGCTCGAAGAGCAAAATCCAGCATTCTTCCTCCGCCACCGGCTTGTGCTCTACGCCGCGCGGCACCACAATGAATTCACCTTCCTCAATCCACTCGTGGCGGTCGCGAAACTCCATGCGGAACCGACCTTTCACCACTAAAAACATCTCGTCTTCATTTTCGTGATGATGAAATACAAACTCGCCCTTGAGCTTGTCGAGCTTCACATGCTGGCCGTTCAGTTCCGCAGCGATGTAGGGCTTCCAATATTCAGAAATCTTTGCGAACTTATCGGCAATGTTTACTTTGTTCATACGCCCGTTCCTCCGCGCACTCCGCGAATTTTCTCCGCACCCCTCCGCGCTTAACCCTTTTAATCCTACCAACAAAAAAGCCGCCAGCTTTTCACCGGCGGCCGATTTAATTTCAATTGCTTAAGCTAGAAGCCTGCGGTTTCCGGACTCACATGGCCGCCGTGCAAGGTCATTCGCACGCCGTGCTGGTTGTTTACTCGAGTTGTAGTCGTCCAGTCGACATCCTCAGCGTTCAATGTTCCGCCGCCTCCACCGGCCAGTGTGTAGGTGATGCGGCCATCCTGGTATTGATAGTTACCAACCGCCAAAACCGTGCCCGTCTTCAAAATAAACACCGGTCCGCTCGCAGCGGTTGACCCGGAGACATAATTTGTCACGCGGGTAATCAGGCTGGCATACGACGGTTGCGGAACTTCCACGGACGCCGAAACATCCGCACGAGCCGTGGTCACGCTTCCGCGAACCGCCAATGCCGGCGCGGTATTCATATTTTGCGAATCGTAGGATTCGTTCTGCGGCCCACTGCTGAAGAAGTGCCAGCCCATCCCGTAGGTCTTCGCGACTTGCGGCACCTGGACATCGTCCATCAACCGCAAGCTCAGTACCGTCTCGCCCTTCAGCGTCGGACGCGGCCCGCGCGCCGGCAGCATGATTACCTTCCACGGCCAGAGCGGCGGGAGCATCCATTCCACCACATCGCGCTTGGCGTGGCCTTTGCCGTCGATCTTGCCTTGCTTATCCACTTTGTAACCGCGAGTGGCGATCACCTTTGTTTCCAGTGGTATATCGCCGGTGGGTAGTCCAATACGATCGAACTGCAGCTTCAAGTAACCTTTGCCCCAGAAATGTCCCGGATCTTTCGCCGCTTCCAGATGGCCTACCAGATAACTGCCGCGTGGAAAGGCCTGCTGTCCAAATTCCGTGACTCCCTTCAAATGGCAGAGTACGGGGTCCCCTACATCCACGGTCGACGAGGAGAAGTTGGGTTCATTGAGGGTACATTGCAACAGAGTGCCGGCGGGAAGAACGACTTCCCGTGCGTAGGCCCCCGCGGTTAGGCCCAGTACGGTTAAGGCAAGAGTAGCGAATACAACACTGGACTTCATACTTCCTCCTCGGTTCGCACCCCACCAGGGTGGCAGGGTTCGGGCTGTCAAACCCGGCCAGTGGCTGAGTGTTGCGCATCTAATCACAGTTTTTTTCGAGGGTCAATCGGGTGGGAGCCAAAATTTACCTTGCCGCCCGTTCGAGGAAGCCAAAACAGTTCGCCAGCGATCCCCGTACCAAAAGAAAAGGCCGCCAGCGAGGGCTGACGGCCTGTAGGGATATTGCCTGTCCTACGAAGGTCGGATTAGATCTGTCCCAATCCTCCATCCACGTTCAGGTCCACTCCCGTAATGTAGGACGCTTCCGGGCTGGCGAGGAACAGAGTAGCGTGCCCCACTTCGTCGGGCGTGCCGAACCGCTTCATGGGCACGTCGTCCTTGATTTGTTTCGCGAAGTCGTCGAGGACCTCTTTCGGCAATCCGGTCTTTCCAAAAATAGGTGTGGTAATGGGGCCTGGGCTGACCACGTTTACGCGAATCCCTCGTCCAACTAATTCCGCCGCGAAGGTGCGCGCCAAAGAGCGCACGGCTGCCTTGGTGGCAGAATAAACGCTTGCGCCCGGAGTTCCCGTTGAGTTGACCACCGACGAATTCAACACGATCCCCGCGTTATCGTTGAGATAAGGAATCGCCTTCTGCAACGTAAAGTACAAACCCTTCACGTTGATGTCGAATGTCTCATCGAACATCTGCTCGGTGCTGTCGCCCACTGGCGCAAACTTCGCAATCCCCGCGTTGGCAAACAGCGCATCGATTTTTCCGAACTTGGCGGATACTTGACTAAACAACCGGTCAATATCGGCCAGCTTCGAAACGTCCGCCTTCACCGCCAGCGTGTCTTTCCCGATCGTGCGAACCGCTTCGTCCAACGTTTTCTGGTCGCGGCCCGATATGGCGACGTTGGCCCCTTCGTCCTTGAACAGTTTGGCGGTAGCAAGTCCAATGCCGCTGTTGCCGCCGGTGACCACTACCGTTTTCCCTTCAAATCTTTTCCCCATGGTGTTCCTCCAATAAATTCGCGGCCAACTGTCTGGCGGCGCGGTGCTTGACTTATTTCAATGGTTTGATGAATATCAAAGTACAAGAGGTGCAGTTTCTTTGCTTCCGGTTCCGCTACACTGGGATTTGTATGGATCAAAAGGAATTAGCCAGAATTTCGAAAGCGTTAAGTGATCCCACGCGCTTGAAAATTTTCGAAGGGCTCTCGCCTAACAAAGAAATGTTTTGCGGGCAGGTGGTCGAGCAGTGCGGACTGACGCCGGGGACGATTTCGCATCATCTCAAGATTTTGGCGGACGCAAACCTGATCGAGACCCGCCGCGAAGGCCAGTTCATCTACATGCGGTCGCGGCCGGAAACTATTGGCGATTACGGCCGCGCCCTGGCGAAGATGGCAGGGAAAAAGACATCGGGCAACAAAAAAGCCGCCAGCCTGCGCTGACGGCTTATGGCTGACGGCTAGCTGTTCTCGTACAGCAACACGCCCTCGGTGCTCTTCTCCGCGTCCACCGGGCGATAGAACAGCTTGTTGTTTTCGAGGAAGACCTCAATAAATGCCGGACGCGTAGTGATCGTGCCCTGAATCAGCGCCTCCGACAACGGATCTTCAATATATTTCTGCAGCGCCCTACGCAGCGGCCGCGCCCCGTAGTTGCGATCGGTGAGCGTCTGGTCGAGTATCCACTTCTTGGCCTCATCCGCCACCGACACCGTGATCGCTTTCTGCGCCAGGTTCTGGTTGAGCTGGTTGACCATGAGTTCCAGAATCTGGATCAGGTCCGCCTCGCTCAGCGCCAGGAACAGAATGATCTCGTCCAGCCGGTTCAGGAATTCTGGATTGAAAGTGCGTTTCACCTCGCCCTTCACCAGTTCCTCAACCTTGCTCGAAACCATTTCGTCCTTCGTCGATTGGAAGCCGAACCCTTCGCGTTTCTGCAGGTGCCGCGCGCCAATGTTCGACGTCATGATCAGGATGGTGTTCTTGAAGTCGACCGTGTTGCCCAACCCATCGGTCAACTGGCCGTCTTCAAAAACCTGCAGCAGAATGTTGAAAACATCCGGATGCGCCTTCTCAATTTCGTCGAGCAGCACGACCGAATACGGCGCCCGCTTCACGCGCTCGGTAAGCTGGCCGCCCTCTTCGTAGCCCACGTATCCCGGAGGCGAACCGATCAGCTTCGAGACGGAATGCTTCTCCATGAACTCCGACATGTCGAAGCGCACCAGAGCCTTTTCCGTGCCGAACATAAACTGGGCCAAAGTTCGTGCAACTTCAGTTTTGCCGACGCCGGTCGGCCCCAGGAACAGGAACGAGCCAATCGGGCGGTTTGGACTCTTCAATCCCGCGCGCGAACGCCGGATCGCCCGGGCCAGCGCGCTGATCGATTTATCCTGGGAAATAATCCGCTTGTGCAGCTCTTCCTCGATACGCAGCAGTTTCTGCGTCTCTTCTTCCTTGATCGAAGTGATGGGAACGCCCGTCCAGCGCGACACTACATCTTCGATGTCTTCGCGGCCGACAACGCCGGTCGAAGACTCGTCCAGATGATATTTCTCGCGCAGAGCGCGCAGGTTCTCGCGCTCCTTGCGTTCTTCGTCCGAATAGAAACGCGCCTTCTCGAACTCGTGGTTCGCGATCGCGTTCTCCATCCGGTGCACGATGAACTTGATTCGCTTCTGCACTTCGCTGATCTCTTCCGGCTGCGAAGTCTGGCGCAGCTTTACGCGCGCTCCAGCTTCGTCCACAAGATCGATTGCCTTATCGGGCAGGAAGCGATCCGGAATATAACGGTTCGAATGCGAAACCGCGAAGTTGATGGCGTCGTCCGTATAAGTGACCGCGTGGAATTTCTCGTAACGGTCCTTGATGCCGAACAGAATCTTGATCGCATCGACCTCGTTCGGCGGCGGAACTTTCACCGCCTGGAAGCGCCGCTCAAGCGAGCGATCTTTTTCAATCGACTTGCGGTATTCGCCCGGAGTGGTTGCGCCAATGCACTGAATTTCGCCACGCGATAATGCCGGCTTCAGAATGTTCGCCGCATCCAGCGAGCCTTCCGCCGAACCAGCACCCACCAGCGTGTGCAACTCGTCAATAAAGATGATGGAATTCTGCGACTCCATCAGCTCTTTCATGATGGTCTTCAGCCGCTCTTCGAACTGTCCGCGATATTTGGTTCCGGCAACGATCAAGGAAAGATCAAGCGCCAGAATCCTTTTGTCGGCTAAGAACGAGGGAACCTCGCCATCGGCAATGCGCTGCGCCAGTCCTTCAACGATCGCGGTCTTGCCAACGCCTGGCTCACCGATCAGCACCGGGTTGTTCTTGGTGCGCCGGCACAAAATCTGGACTACGCGCTCCAGTTCCCCGTCGCGCCCCACCAGCGGATCGAGCTGGCTGTCCATTGCCGCCTGCGTCAGATCGCGTGAAAATTCGCTCAATAACGAGGACTCTCGCTGCCGCGCTGGCTGGGCCTTTTCTTGTGTTGTGCGCGCCAATTCCTCGCGAATGGTCGAAAGCCGCAACCCGCGCTCGTGCAGAATCTCGGCGGCAAAGCATTTCTCTTCCCGCAGCAGCCCGAGCAAAAGATGTTCAGTGCCAATGTGCCGATGCGACAGCCGTTCCGCTTCTTCCGCGGCATAGGCCAGCACACGCTTGCACTCATTGCTTAATGGAAGATCCACGGAAGTCGAAACTTTTTCCCGGATCGTGGTGTGACCTTCAATCTGCTTGCGAATGGATTCAACCGAGGCGTGCGAGCGGAGGAATCGGTTGGTCAGGGCTTTATCTTCACGCAAGAGTCCGAGCAGCAGATGCTCCGTCTCTATATAAGGAGACCCGAACTGGCTTGCTTCATAGCGCGCAAAGAAAATCACGCGTCTGGCTTTCTCCGTATAACGTTCAAACATAATGCCCTTCCCCCCTGATACTTCCGGCCGAGAGAGCGTTTGCCCGATCAGCCTTATTGAAATCCTGGCCCGTTATTGCTTGCTCGCATCTGATCCCCGTTTTCATCCTTATTATGCAGTCAATCGGGACCAAACCCAAGCACCGAAATGTCGTCGTCATGTTACTGAAGGAACCTGTTGAAATCCCTCCTTCTGTCGAGATGTCCAATACTTTTACACCGTCTTCCTAATTCTCCAACCTATCTACATTCATACCGGCAGCGATTCCGGCCTTATTTCCTCGACCCGACCATGCTCCAGCCGCAGCACTCTGTGGCAGCGCCGGGCGAACGATAAGTTATGGGTTGCTATGAGAGAGGTGAGTTGGTGCTCGCGGTGCAATCGCGCGATCAATTCGAAAACTGCTTCCGCCGTCTGTCCGTCAAGGTCTCCGGTAGGCTCATCCGCCAGCAACAATTTCGGACCGGTAATGAGCGCCCGCGCCAGAGCTACCCGCTGTTGCTCTCCACCGGAAAGCTCACCCGAGCGGTGATGCCCGCGTTGCTCTAACCCGACCTCGCGCAGCCAGCGCGACGTTTCCGGCGCTACCTCTGTCCAGTTCAACCCGCGTTGCAGCAGCGGCATCCCCACATTCTCCGCCGCTGTGAATTCCGGCAGCAGATAGTGAAATTGCCAGACAAAGCCCGCGTCCCGATTGCGAAACTTCGCTGCTTCATCCGCAGATAACGCGTTCAGCTTCAATTCCGCGCAGTATACGTCACCTGCGGAAGCGCGATCAAGAGCGCTCAGGATATGCAACAAGGTACTCTTCCCCGCTCCCGATTCGCCCACAATGGCGAGCATCTCGCCCCGCTTCACCTCAAACGACAAATTCTCAAAGAGCACCAGATCCGATTCGCCGGACCGGAAAACTTTCTTCAGTCCCTTCACCCGCAACAGGGGCGGTTCATTCACGTCCTGTTTACTTAGATGCAATCCGCCCTCGCTTCGGTCCATCCTGCCCGTCCCGTAATGGGACACGGGTAAAAACAGTAGAAAGAGTCATCTTCTCACACTGGAACTCTGCTCCCATATGGCCCACTCGGACCATACGACGCATAGACATGCGATTTTGGAATTTCTGCATGTTCAGGGAGCTGTATGCCGGCCCTGGACCCGTCTGCAGCGAGAGGGCATCCCAAATCTGATGCAGAATTTTGCAAAGAAGTTACTCGGGCATGCGGAAACACCGCAACGACTGAGGGCTCAGTCATCTAAACCTCAACCTTGACATCGATCCCGGCTAATTTCCTCAGCGATTCATCGTAAGGCGCGCGGGCAATGCCGCGCTCGGTGATGATCGCAGCCACGTATTTCGCGGGAGTCACATCGAACGCAGGATTCTCGATCGCTACTCCATCGGGAACCATCTGTTTTCCGGCTATGTGCGAAACTTCCCTACTATTCCGCTGCTCGATTGGAATCCTGGTGCCGTCCGGACAGGCCATGTCGACCGTCGAAATCGGCGCAGCTACGTAAAAGGGAATGCCGTTTTCTTTGGCCAGAACTGCGACCATGTATGTACCGATTTTGTTTGCCACGTCCCCGTTGGCAGCGATGCGATCCGCACCTACGACAATTGCACCAATCTTTCCCTGCCGCATCATCGCGCCCGCCATGTTGTCGGAGATCACGGTGGTCGGGATGCCATCTTTCATTAGCTCCCAGGCAGTCAGCCGCGAGCCCTGCAGAAATGGCCGGGTTTCATCCGCGTAGACGTGAATTTTCTTTCCCGCCTCCACCGCGGCGCGAATCACTCCGAGCGCCGTTCCGTACCCCGCTGTCGCCAGCGCGCCCGCGTTGCAATGGGTGAGCACTCCTCCCTCGTTCGGCATCAGCGTTGCGCCGTGGCGGCCCATCGCCTGGTTGGCGGCAATGTCTTCCGCATGCATGCGTTTCGCTTCTTCGATCAATGCCTGCTTCACTTGAGCAACTGGACGCACGCGCAATCTTTCGAACTTCTCCTTCATGCGCGCAATCGCCCAAAACAAATTCACCGCCGTCGGTCGCGTTGTACCCATGTTGTCGCAGATCGCGTCGAACTCACGCTTGAGATCTCCAACGTTCTCCGCCTTCGACGACTTCACTCCCAGCGCAATCCCCATGGCCGCCGCCACGCCAATCGCTGGTGCTCCGCGTACCACCATCGTCCGGATGGCGTCAGCGACCTGCTCGTGCGTCCTGCAAGTGAGATACGTTTCTTCCGTAGGCAGCTTCGTTTGATCGATGAAGCGTACGCCCTGTTCAGTCCATTCAAGAGTTTGAATCATAGGTCAGTCGTTGGTCGTTAGTCGTTGGCCATTGGTCGTTGGCCGAAAAATTCGTATCAGGGTATGCCTTCAGGCATACCGCAAGCGCCGTCTATCAATCAGCGAAATGTGCTCTGCCCGGAAATGTGTTCGGCCCGAACCTGGCTCGCTGTAAAAACCGAAATGAAAGGTGCGCCTGCTGCGGCGCTCTCCACGCTCGGTCTTCCCTTCGCTTCCTCGCGTTCCACCAGACACATCACGCCCGCAATCTCGAATCCGAATTCGCGCGCAGCCTCAATGGCTTGCACGGTGGAAGCGCCCGTGGTGCAGACATCGTCTACGATAACGACACGCGCGCCCTTCTCGCGAAAGCCTTCGATCCGCTGTCCAGTTCCATGTTGCTTTTCGGCCTTGCGTACTAGAAAGCCGTCGAGTTCGCCGCTGACCACCGACACGGCCACCACAATGGGGTCGGCTCCCATTGTCAGCCCCCCGATTGCCCGCGGCTTCCACTCCCGCTGGCGGATCTCGTCGAAAAACACTTCGCCGGTCAGGCGCGAGCCTTTTGCGTCAAGCGTAGTGGTGCGGCAGTCGATGTAGTAGTCACTCGTAGCGCCGGACGAAAGCTTGAACTGGCCCAGCCGAAACGACTTTGCAGCAAGCAAACGCAGCAGATCCTGACGCGATGAATCCATGAAAATCTACGATAACATGGGAAATCAGAATTCCGCCTGGCTAGGGGCAGCGATCACGTAGGGACAGCCGCCTCGGTTGTGCCGCCAAGCGCAGCGAGGCGGAAACCCTCCCTGCGGCTTGCAGAGGAGCCAGCCGTGATAACCTGAATATATTCCCCACAATGATGCTTCGAGGTTGAACTTGCAGAGTCAGCGAAAGGTTTTCTTCCTTCTTAACACATTCCTTCTTCTCACGTGCCTGAGCGTCACCAGCATGGTCCCCCTCGCTTCTGCCGAGGGCACGCGCACTTGGGAACAGTCGAAGTTTGAGGAACTAACTAAAGGCACCGCCACCGGCGTGGCAATTCGCAGCGTTGGGGGTCTCGCGCTTGCACCCACTTTTAAGAGCCTGTATGCCACGCCTTCCACTTACATTTGGGCAATCGCTGCAGATGACTCTGGCAATCTATACGTGGCTGCGGGGGCGCCGGCTCGCGTCTATCGCATGACCCCCAGTGGAAAAGCCACGATCATTTTTGAGCCAAAAGAGCTTCAAGTGCAAGCCCTGCGGACCGGACCTGGTGGTGCGATCTATGCGGCCACGGCTCCTGATGGCAAGGTGTACAAGCTTGAACACCGGCCCGCCGCCAGCGCCCCGGCCACAAAAGCTGATTCATCGCCGTCTTCTGGTTCCGATAAAGACAAGGACGCCAACAAAGCTTCCCTCGATCCCTCGTGGAGTTCTTCGGTCTATTTCGAGCCAGGTACGAAATATATCTGGGACCTCGCGCTCGACAAGGCAGGCAACCTCTACGTGGCGACGGGCGACCGCGGCGAGATCTATCGCGTGACGCCGAAGGGCGACCATGCTGTCTTCTTCAAGAGCGATGAAACTCATATTCGCGTGCTGGCGTTTGATGCTCAGGACAATCTCATTGCCGGCTCCGACGGCAGCGGCCTGATCTATCGCATCTCTCCGGCAGGTGAGGGCTTTGTGCTGTACAGCGCCCCAAAGAAAGAGATCACGGCGCTCGCGCTTGATCGCGCAGGCAACATTTACGCAGCCGCAGTGGGCGAGAAACGTAGTGGCGGCAGTTCCGGCTCATCCGCTGCCGCTCTGCTGACCCTGTCAACCAGCGCGGCGTCCTCAAGCAACGCCCTTCAAGTTCCAGGCATGACGATCAATACCGCACCCCCCTCGCCCTCGACGGCAGGCCCATTTCCGTTTCCGGGCGGCAGCGCCGGCAGTGGCTCCGATGTCTATCGCATTGCGCCCGACGGTTCACCAGCTCGGCTGTGGACCTCGCATGAGGACATCGTCTACACCCTCGCCTTTGACTCTCAGGAGCGCCTGCTGGCTGGTACCGGGAATCGTGGCCACATCTTCGCCATCACCGGCTTGGATGATTTCTTTGATCTGCTGAAAGCGCCTGCTTCGCAGGTCACTGCCTTCGCCAAGGCTCCCGGTGGCGGGCTGTACGCCGCGACCAGCAATCTGGGAAAGATTTTTGTGCTGGGGCCGGAACCTGAATCGCAGGGCACTTACCAGAGCGACGTATTCGACGCCAAGATTTTCTCCCGATGGGGTCGCGCCGATTTCCGGGGTACGGGCAACGTGGAGCTGTTCGCGCGCAGCGGTAATGTGGACAATCCCGACCGCAACTGGAGCGCATGGAAAAAGATCGACTGGGCCAAGAGCGGCGAAACCGGAATTCCGCCGGCGCGTTATGCCCAATGGAAAGTGGTGCTGCGCTCGGGAACGACAGCCCCCAGCGTCGATAGCGTTGCGCTGAATTATCTTCCTAAGAATGCCGCTCCTGAAATCGACGATCTTACCGTGCAGGTCGGCGTGAAATACCAGTCCCAACCAAAATCCTCGAGCACGAGCGTAGGGTCAGAAACGCTGGGTTCTTCTGGTCTACATTTCGAGCCGTCGGTTCCGAGCTCCCATGATCGCGATTCCATTGGAGTCAAATGGAGCGCGCACGATGATAATGACGACCAACTCGTCTACTCACTCTACTATCGCGGCGACGCCGAGACGGGCTGGCTTCTTCTAAAAGACAAGCTGACAGACAAGGCGTACTCGTTCGATGCCAGCCTTCTGCCCGATGGCGGCTACACCGTGAAATTGATTGCGTCCGATGCGCCCTCGCACTCGCCCGGCGAAGCCCTGACCGCTTCCAAAGAAAGCCACCGCTTCGAAGTGGACACAACGCCGCCGCGCATCGAGAACCTCGCGGCATCCGTGGATGGCGGGCAAATTCACATTACCTTCCGCGCCGACGATGGTTTTTCTCCCATCAAGCGCGCGGAATATTCCGTCGACGCCGGTGATTGGAAATATGTCGAGCCGGTTGGCCAGCTCTCCGACGCCAAGATTGAGAATTACGACTTCAAAATTACTCCGGAAGCTGCCAAAGACGGCACTGCATCTTCCGAACACGTGATCGTCGTCCGCGTCTACGATCGCTACGACAATATGGGTGCAGCCAAAACGCTGATTCGGGCGAAATAAGAGGCGCTATTGATGCACTGCGATCCCCGTCCCCATGATCTTGCCACTTACGATCGGATTGGTGAACAGGACAGTAGTGCTTAAGCCGCCGGTTGTCGCTGCGAGCAAAAGAGTTTGCGATTGCGACGAGCCGACCTCGCTCATCGTGCCGGTGCCATTGGAATGAATAGCATACGTGCCCGTCTGCGTCTTCGTAGAAGCCGCCTGGTAGACTACGTGGCCATCATTCACACTGACGACCTGGCAAGAGCTGTTCCACGTTACCGACATCGTGTTGGCGCTGGCAGTTTGATTCTCATTCCCGATCGAAGTGATGGTGAGGGTGACGTTGCCGTTACCGTCAAACGTTGCGCTGCCAAAACCCACGTTATTACCGGTTATAGAACTGTTCGCCGTATACGTGATCAGCGAGTTCGTGGGACAGCTGAACGTCTTCGACCAACTGTACGTCTGAGGCGAGCCAAACTGAAACGAGTAAGTGCCGTTCAAGTTGGCGTTGGAGTAGGTTTGAGCGAACGAGGTCGCGGAGATCAACAGTCCCGCGATAATGAGTACAATTTGTTTCACAAATTCTCCATGCCGGCTATCGCCGCAAATCTTGCGCAGATGAAATTCGGAGTCCTAACTTCGCTGACTCGCGCGTTAGGTAATAGGTCCTAAGCCCGGATTTCGATGGGAGGAAGACAAAATCTGGACTGTGCAACTCTACACGCGATTTTTGTCCGGTCAATGAACTGAATGTGCCAGGTGACCACACGAACGGGCCATTCCAGAACGGGTCGTACCAGAACGGCCATACCAGGGCTTGCCACGCCGGTCGGGCTTTTCGAACTCCGCGCTACTGCATTCTCTCAGCCGCTTCTGGAATCTCATCGGGAACACTCCTCATGTCAGCCAGCTTCCCAGCCCGCCGCAGATCGGGAAAGATCCACGCCCATAAAGCGATTACGACCAACGTTCCCACTCCTCCCAGCAAAACAGCGGGAACGGTCCCAAACCACTGGGCCGTCAGTCCGGATTCAAACTGCCCAAGTTCGTTTGAGGTTCCAATGAACACCATATCGACGGCCATAACGCGCCCGCGCATTTCATCGGGAGTGCGCAGTTGTACCAGAGTCGCGCGAATAATCACGCTAACCATGTCGGCTGCGCCCAGAAAGATGAGCGAGACCAGTGACAAAACTAAACTAGTCGAGATGCCAAATAAGATGGTGCACACGCCGAACCCGGCCACCGACCACAGCAAGGCCGGCCCTGCACGGCCGCGCAGGGGACGATGCGCCAGCGCCACCGCCATCAGCGCCGCGCCCACTCCGGGAGCGGTCCGCAACAGTCCCAATCCCCAAGGCCCGGTGTGCAGAATCTCCCGCGCATAAACCGGAAGCAGCGCCACGGCTCCGCCCAACAGCACAGCGAATAGATCGAGCGAAATCGCGCCCAGAATCAGTTTCTGTCGCCAGATAAAGTGCAGCCCCGCAAATACCGTTTTCAGCGTGGTCGGTTCGCGCCGCCGCGCCTGCGGCCGCGTCTTAATGCGGAACATTGATAGCAGCGCTCCCACCGCCGTCAGCATCGCTCCCGCATAAACTGCCGATGGCCCGTGAAATAACGCATATAGAATTCCGCCCAGCGACGGTCCAAGGATTGTCGCCGCCTGAAAAGTCGTCGCATTCCAGGCCACGGCATTCGCGAAGTGTTCTTCCGGAACCAGTTGCGGCAGAATTGACCGGCTCGCCGTTCCGTTGAATGACCTCACCACACCCAGCAGAACCAGCACCGTATAAATAGGTTTCACCGAATGCGAGCCGCTCTCCGTAATAAACAGCAACAGCCCGGAGCACACCGCGTATCCCACATAACACCAACTGAGGACTTTACGCCGCTCGAACCGATCCGAGGCGTGCCCAGAAACCAGAAATAAGATAATGCCAGGCAGGAATTGCGCCAGCCCAACCAGGCCCAGATCGAGCGCGCTCTTGGTGATGTCATAAACCTGCCATCCCACGGCTACCGCCTGCATTTCAACGGCGCCCACAATGAGAAAACGCGCAATCTGAAATAGGACAAAGTCGGGATGGGTGAATGCGGCACGTCCAGCTTTGGAATCGGAAGGCTCGGGCATGGATCTTCTAATGTGCCATAGAACCAGAAGAAGTGCTTGGGGCGCATCGAATTGTGCGCATCAATGGGGCGCGCCATAAGAGCGGAAGCTAGAATCGAGCGATGCCCATTTTGCGAACCATCGCCTGGATCGGCTGCGTCATCTACTCCACGATCCCTGCGTTCTGGCTCCTCATCCATCCCCGTGCGGAGTACTGGCGCTCCCGCCGTCGATCGCCATACAAAATACTGCTGCCTGTCTGGGTGGGATTGTGGATTTTTTTCGCAACCATCACCGCTCCATGGCGGCACGATGCGCTCTATCAAAATAAATGGACGTGGATTCCCGCCGCCGTTTTATTCTGCGCAGGCCTGATTCTTTACAGACTTTCGCACATTCAATTTAGCCTCCGCCAGCTCGGCGGGCTCCCCGAGATCGTCCATGGGCACGGCCAGCAGCAACTGATAACGACCGGCATTCGCGCCCGAATCCGGCATCCCATTTACATGGGACATCTTTGCGAAATGCTGGCTTGGAGCGCAGCCTCCGGTCTTGCCATCTGCTGGGTGCTAACAGCGTGGGCAATGGTTACGGGCGCGATCATGATCAAGATGGAAGATCAAGAACTGGAAAAGAGATTCGGTGAAGACTACCGCAACTATCGATCCGCAGTGCCCGCCCTCGTGCCAAGACTAAAGCTATAATCCGAGTGGGCTGAAAGCTGCGAGCTGACAGCTGAAGGCTCTGATGCGCTTCGAACTCTTCATCGCGACCCGCTACCTTCGCGCCAAGCGCCGCCAGGTTGAGGCGTTTGCGCGGCGTCCGAGCTGCGCGCCGAAATCCCAAGCCTTGCGAGGGACCCCCAGATGAAGTTCGAGCTGTTTATCGCGTCGCGATACCTGCGCGCGAAAAGACGCCAGGCTTTCATCGGCATCATCACCGGCATTTCAATCCTGGGAGTCGCCGCCGGTGTCGCCTCTCTCATCGTCGCCCTCGCCATCAACAACGGTTTTCGCCAGGACTTGCAGGAGCGCCTCATCGGATCTACCTCGCACGTCAGCCTGCTCCGCGTCGCCGACGACGGCATTAAAGACTGGCCCCCGCTGGTCGCGCGTCTCAGTAAGCAACCGCACGTAATCGCCGCCGCTCCCGCAATTTTCGAGCAAGTTCTCATCTCCCGCGGCCCGCGCGCTCGCGGCGCAGTTCTCAAGGGAATGATTCCAGCGGACGAACGAAGAGTCGGCGATCTGCTCAGCACGATCAAAGAAGGTTCGGCGGATGCTCTGGACACACAAGATAATTCGTCGGAGAATGCCGCCCCATCAGAAACTCACGTAGGAACAGCCGCCTCGGCCGTCGACGCAGCGACAACGGCTAAAGTATCGCCTGATGCGTCCGCAACCGAAGAATCCCCCGACTCCCTCGCCGGTGTTCATGCGCGCGTCGCAGCCATGCCTCCAATCATTCTCGGCAAAGACATGGCCGATTATCTCGGCGCCACTGTCGGCTCCGTCGTCCTCGTCACCAGCCCTCAAGGCGAACTCACCCCCTTCGGCATGGTCCCAAAATATAGCCGCTTCCGCGTCGCCGCAATTTTCAACTCTGGCTTCTATGATTATGATTCCTCGTGGGCATTCACGCGCCTCTCGGATGCGCAAAGACTCTTCGGCCTCGGAGACTTAATCTCAGTCATCGAATTCCGCATCGACGACATCTACAAAGCCGGCGACGTCTCCCGCGAACTCGAAGAGGCCGCCGGCAAAGGCTTCATGGCCACCAACTGGATGGAGCAAAACAAAGCCCTCTTCCACGCCCTGAGCCTCGAACGCCTGGTCACCTACATCACCATCGGCCTGATCGTCTTCGTCGCCGCCCTGAACATTCTGATTTCTCTGATCATGATGGTCATGGAAAAAACCAAAGACATCGCCGTCCTCATGTCGATGGGCACGCGCCGCTCGCAAGTACGCAACATCTTCATCGCCCAGGGAGTTCTGATCGGCGTAATCGGCACCATCATCGGACTTATCGTCGGTTACGCCATCTCCTACGCCGGCGGCCACTATCACATGATCTCGCTGTCGCCCGAGGTCTACTCCATCGACTACGTCCCATTCGCGCCGCGCCTGATGGATGGCGTTCTCGTCGCCGTAGTAGCGATCGGAGTGTCGTTCATCGCGACGCTCTACCCTTCCTGGTCCGCAGGAAGAACACTCCCCGCCGAATCCCTCCGCTACGAATAAGCTTCTTTAAATTTGTCATCCTGAGCAGGATTTTGCTCCGCGAATGTGGAGCGAAACCGCAGTCGAAAACCTGCCCTGAGCTTGCCGAAGGGGGATCCTTTTTCACCTACCCGTGACTAATGACTCCGCAAGGCATTCTCTGTACTCCGACTTTTCGCACTGGTCAATACTCGCGCCAGACGGAACTTTCCCCTCCACACATCCGTACAATTAATCAGAAAGAGAAAGAGAGGTCTCCCATGCTAACGCTCCTACTCTGGTGCATCCTCTTCGTATTCTGCTGGCCCCTGGCAATCCTCGCACTGATAGCTTACCCATTCGTCTGGCTACTCCTTCTCCCATTCCGCATCGTCGGCGTCGCAGTCCACGGAGTCCTCGAGATCATCTACCTGGCAATCACACTCCCCTTCCGCCTGCTAGCCGCCCCGTTCCGCATCTAGAGGGAGCTTTGGACTTCAAAATTGGAGATTAGAGATCTTTGTGATCTTTGTAATTTCGAGATCAAGATTTTGGGTGGCGCCGCGCTTCAGCGCTGCGATAAAAGACCGCGAACTCGATGGGCTTCACCCCCTGAGGTATGCCGCCGATTCCTCAACTCTCCATCACCTTCAACCTCTCCCCCACCACCAACCTCGCTTCCGTCGCCCGCTGCACATCCTCCGCCGTCAGGCCCGGAGCCACTTCCTCCAGCACCAACCCTCGCGGCGTCACGCGAATGTAAGCCATCTCCGTCACAATCGTATCCACCACGCCCACCCCAGTCAGCGGCAGCGTACACTTCTTCAAAATCTTCGGAGCACCTTCCCGCGTCGTGTGTTCCATCGCCACCACCACGCGCCGCGCCCCGGCCACCAAATCCATCGCCCCGCCCATCCCCTTCACCATTTTTCCCGGAATCATCCAATTCGCCAGGCTCCCCGCCTCATCCACTTCCATTGCGCCCAGCACGCTCAAATCCACGTGCGCCCCGCGAATCATGGCAAACGAATCCGCGCTCGAAAAATAAGACGTCCCCGCCATCTCACTGACCGTCTCCTTCCCGGCGTTAATCAGATCGCAATCTTCCTCACCCTCATCCGGATAAGGCCCAATCCCCAGCATCCCATTCTCGGATTGCAAAACCACTTCCATCCCCGCTGGAACGCAATTGGCCACCAGCGTCGGCATCCCAATCCCCAGGTTCACATAGAACCCATCGCGCAACTCCCGCGCAATCCGCCGAATAATCCTCTCGCGCTTCTCAACATCTTTTCCCGGCTTATTCATTGCTTCACTCGTGTCATGGTTTTACTCTTGTCATCCTGAGCGAGGATTGTGCTTCGCGAAGCGAAGCACAACCGCAGTCGAAGGATCCCTAGCACCTCAATGCAACCATCAGCTCATCTGGGAGTTCTCTTTCCCACGCTCGATCAAGAACTCCACCTTCAATCAACGAAGGCTTTCCTTGGTACTCGCTACTCGCTACTCGGTACTAGCTACTCACCTGCCTCACCACCCTCTTCTCAATCCTCCTCTCATACATCTCGCCCTGAACAATCCTCTTCACATAAACCGAAGGCGTATGAACCAAATCCCCGTCCAACTCTCCCGGCTCCACAATCTGCTCAACTTCCGCAATCGTCACGTTCGCCGCCGTCGCCATCACCGGATTAAAATTCCGCGCCGTCTTCCGGTACACCAAATTCCCCATGCGGTCGCCCTTCCACGCCTTCACGAATGCGAAGTCCGCCTTCAGCGCCCGTTCCATCACATACGTCCGACCGTCAAACTCGCGCGTCTCTTTTCCTTCTGCAACAATCGTCCCCACACCGGTCGGTGTAAAAAACGCCGGAATCCCCGCGCCCGCCGCCCTCATCCTCTCGGCAAATGTCCCCTGCGGCACCAGATCAAGCTGAATCTTCCCACTCAGCACCATCGATTCCAGCAGCTTGTTCTCTCCCACGTAAGTTCCGATATGCCGCCGAATCTGCCCCGCCGAAAGTAATAGTCCAACACCATACCCGTCCACGCCCGCATTATTACTGATAGTCGTCAGCTCCTTCGAACCCTTCCGCACCAGGGCGCGAATCAAATTTTCCGGAATCCCGCACAGCCCAAACCCACCCAGCATAACGACCGCGCCATCGCCCACATCATGAATCGCTTCATCGGCGCTGCCCACCACCTTGTTCATAGCGTTCGCATTCTAAATGAAATTATCTCTCAGATTTAACACGCCCTCACGCTCTGTCATCCTGAGCGAGGTATTCGTTTTCGCGAAGCGAAAGCAAATACGCAGTCGAAGGATCCCTAGCAGCGAGCACAACAGCAGGCACTACAGGGAATTCCCACCACGGCTCCGCCAGTCCCTACTCCCTCTTCCCCACACTCTTCTTCAATCCGTGCGCCAACTCGAATTCCTCCGCCAGCGCCCGCGTCGAAAGATTCTCCCGGATGTGTGCCAGTCGCTGCTCCACCTTAAACAGCGCATCCTCTATATTCTGCTTGTTGCTGATCGCAATATCCCGCCACATCGAGTAAGGACTCGCCGCAATTCGCGTCATCTCCTGCAACGCCCGTCCGCCCGCCGGCAACAAGGGCGCCTCTTCGCCAAACTCCTCCACTAGCGCGGCAGCCAGGGCGGTTGAAATCATTTGCGGGACATGCGAGATCCACGCGCACAGCCGGTCGTGATCCTCTGGCGGCAGCGTCGCAACGCGGGCCCCAATTTGATCGATCCATCCTGCAAACTCCGCGCATAACCCCTTGTTCAAATTCTGCCCCGGCAGCGGCGTCAAAAACCAACACGCATTGTTGAACAAATCGGCGTCGGCATACTCCACCCCGCTGTGTTCTTTTCCCGCCATCGGATGCCCACCTAAGAATCTCTCTCGCGCGCTCGCGCCGAAAACCTGCAGCGCTCGCTCTGCCACCGCGGCCTTCGTGCTTCCCACATCAGTCAACAAAGTCGTCGCAGGGAGTCCCGGGGCCAAACGCCCAATCAAATCCACAATCGCCAGCACGGGAGTAGCCAACAATACCAACTGACTTCCCCGCACCGCGTCCGCTGGTTCGACAAAACCATTGTCGATTACGCCGCACATCTTCGCCTTCTTCAGCGTGGACTCGCGGTCGCATCCCACAATCCGCCCCGCAAAGCGCCGCTTGCGCAGCGCCAGCGCAAACGAGCCGCCGATCAGCCCTGTGCCAATAATCGTGATTTGCCGAATCGGCATAGAAAAGAATTGGGCAATTGAGTAATTTTGTAATTGGGTAAGTTAACGTAAGAACGCAAAGATTTTTCAATTGCCAAATTACAAAATTGCACAATTACCCGATGGTTCTCCCCACCGCCGGCGCGATCATCCGCAACTCATCCATCAACTTCGCGAACTGTTCGGGGAACAGCGACTGCGCTCCATCCGACCATGCTTTGTCCGGATCACAATGCACTTCAATCAACAGCGCATCCGCTCCCGCGGCCACCGACGCCCGCGCCATCGGCGCAACTTTGTCGCGTCTCCCCGTCCCATGCGATGGATCAGCTGTCATCGGCAGATGCGACAACTTATGAATGATCGGGATTGCAGAAATATCCATCGTATTACGCGTGTAAGTCTCAAACGTCCGAATCCCGCGCTCGCACAGGATCACGTCATAATTTCCGCCCGCCATAATGTATTCCGCCGAGAGCAGCAACTCTTCCAAAGTCGCAGCGATGCCGCGCTTCAGCAGCACCGGCTTTCGCACCTTCCCCAACTCGCGCAGCAGATTAAAATTCTGCATGTTGCGCGCTCCCACCTGCAGAATGTCCACATAAGGCAGCATCATCGGAATCTGCGAGATTTCCATTACCTCGCTGATCACCAGCAGCTTGAACTTTTCTCCCGCCTCGCGCATGATTTTCAGCGCATCTTCTCCATGCCCCTGAAAAGAATAAGGAGAGCTTCTCGGCTTAAACGCCCCACCCCGCAAAACTTTCGCCCCGGCTTTCGCCACCGTTTCCGCTGTAGCGAAAAGCTGCTCGCGCGTCTCTACCGTGCAAGGCCCAGCCATCACCACCACTTCATTGCCGCCAACATTAATTCCGTTTGCCAGCTTGACGACCGTCCCCTCGGGACGAAAACTCTTGCCTGCAAGCTTGTACGGAGAACTAATGCGGTGCACTTCCTGCACGCCCGGCAACAACTCCAGGTTGCGGATATCAAAATCAATTCCCGCTCCAACCGCCCCCAGCACGGTTTGCCGCGCGCCCGTCGATCGGTGCACCTCAAATCCCATCTTCACCAGGTGCTCAATCACCTGCTGAATCTGCCCCTCATCCGCCATGTCCTGCATCGCGACAATCATAGGAAACCTTGGCCGTAAGCTATCAGCTCTCAGCAACACGTGCTCGACTGAAAGCTGAGAGCTGATAGCTGATAGTCCTTTTCAATCATTCACTTCCGAATCCAACTCCGTCTCCGCTTTCGCTTCGCCCGCCTTCACTCCGATTCCTTCCTTCTGCACATTCCGCATCACATCCATGATCCGCTCGAAAATCCGCACTAAATCCTTTCCCGGCAGCGGACCCTGATTCATCTTCTGGACATTATCAAACACGATCCGCTCGCGCTCCGGTTCGTAAATTGGCAAATTGGTATTCCGCTTCAGGCGCCCAATCTCCACCGCGGCCCGTGCCCGCTCGCTCAGCAACTCCACCAAGTGACGGTCAAGCTCATCAATCTTCTTTCGCCAATCTGCAATTTCCATGGAAGGCGCTTTCACCTATATGAACCACGTCTTGCGCGTGATACCGAATGCATCGGAACCCCATACACCGCCACTCACGATACCGGAACTGACGGCTGAGAGCTGACAGCTGACAACTCCCTCACAAACTTCCCCACGGCCTTGGCCTCTTGTCCCGGATTCTGCTCAATCGTCTGTACGATTGCGCTGCCAACCACTACCGCATCGGCAAATCTCCCAACTTGCGCAAACTGATCAGTGTTGGAAACCCCAAATCCAACCGCTACAGGCAGCTTCGTAATGCGTCGCAATCGCAGCACCAACTTCTGCGCATCGCTCTCAACTTGTTGACGCGCGCCCGTCACGCCCGTACGCGACACCGCATATACAAATCCTCGCGAGGCTTCCGCAATCCGCTTCAGCCGTACATCGGGACTGGTCGGCGCCGCCAGAAAAATCGGCGCCAAATCGTTCGCCTTCATGGCTCGCAAATATTCACCAGCCTCTTCCACCGGCAAATCCGTGACCAGCATGCCATCTACTCCCGCATGCCGCGCCACCATGCAGAACTTCTCCATCCCCATCCGCAGAATCGGGTTCAAATACGAAAACACCACCAGCCCAGTCGACTGCGCCTGCTGCCGCACTTCCGCCGCCAGCGTCAACACCTGCGCCAGACTCGTCCCGTTCTTCAGCGCCCGCTCACTCGCCCGTTGTATCACCGGCCCGTCCGCAACCGGATCGCTAAACGGCACACCCAACTCAATCACATCGGCGCCCGCCTCAATTGCAGCCAGCACAACCGCCCGCGTAGTCGCGAGATCCGGATCGCCGCAGGTCACATACACTACCAGTCCTGGTTTCTTGTAGAAGGAAAGCGGCATAAGAATAAATTGTTCACTTAACCATTGCTGCTTGTCGATTGAAGACCCCATCAATCTTGTTTGACGAGATCGTCAATCAACAATCAAGTTTTAAACTTTCCCGCATGATCCCAATATCCTTATCCCCGCGTCCCGAAATATTCACAAGCACCACATCTGATTTCTTCATCTTCGGCGCGCGCTTCATAACCTCAGCCACCGCATGCGCCGACTCCAAAGCCGGAATAATCCCTTCCGTCCGCGCCAGTAAAGTTGTCGCTTCGAGGGCTTCGGAATCCGACGCGGGAACATACTCTGCCCGCCCGGCATCCTTCAATGCCGCATGCTCCGGCCCAATCGACGGATAATCCAACCCCGCCGAGACCGAGTGCGTATTCGCAATCTGCCCCGTCGAATCCTGCAGCACGTAAGAAAACGTTCCCTGCAACACTCCCGGAGACCCTCCACGAAACCGCGCCGCATGATCTCCAAGCGCTTCGCCGCGTCCACCCGCCTCTACGCCAATCAAGCGAACCTTTTTATCGCCTATGAAGTCATAAAAAATTCCGATCGCATTCGATCCTCCGCCCACGCAAGCAATCACCGCCGTTGGCAGCTTCCCCTCGGCTTTCAAAATCTGCCCCCGCGCCTCGCGGCCGATCACGCGATGAAAATCCCGAACCATCGTCGGATACGGGTGCGCCCCCAACACGCTCCCCAACAAATAATGCGTAGTTCTCACATTCGTGACCCAATCGCGCATCGCCTCATTGATCGCATCCTTCAAGGTTCGGGAACCTGATTCCACCCCGCGCACCTCTGCGCCCAGCAACCGCATGCGGAACACATTCAACTCCTGCCGCCGCATGTCGTCGGTTCCCATGTATACGACGCATTCAAAACCCATCAGGGCGCACACCGTGGCTGTCGCCACCCCATGCTGCCCCGCGCCCGTCTCGGCGATAACGCGCCGCTTCCCCATGCGCTCGACTAGCAGAGCCTGTCCCAGGCAGTTGTTAATTTTGTGCGCTCCCGTATGTAGCAAATCTTCGCGCTTCAAATAAATCTTTGCCCCACCCAACTTCTGCGTCAGCCTCCGCGCAAACGTCAGCGCCGTCGGACGCCCCGCATATGTCGTCAGCAATTCCTCCAGTTTCTTTTTAAATTTCGGATCGCGCTTCGCCTTCTCATACTCGCGCTCCAGTTCTTCGAGCGCTGCCATCAAAGTCTCCGGCACATACCGCCCGCCGTAAACCCCGAACCGCCCCGCCTCAGGCGCAACACGAGATGACACCGAAGAGGAAACCCGACGGTGCCCCATCCTAGACTCGCCGCTCTTTGGCGAGTCTAGGATGGGGATTTTGACTTTGATCTTTGTTCCAGAAGCTGTCGCCATAATTACTTGGTATTCCTATCGCTCTCCCGTACCGCGTTAACAAACGCCCGCACCTTCTCCGGATCCTTTTTCCCGGGCCTCGCCTCCACTCCTGAAGCCACATCCACTCCCCATGGCTTCAGAACGCGCATCGCCTCCCCCACATTATCCGGCGTCAACCCGCCCGCCACCACCAGCTTTCCTCCGCCTTGCCGCAACGCTTCTGCAATCGGCACAGCCCTCTCCCAATCAAACGTCTTCCCTGTCCCACCCGGCATCTGCAAATCGCCGGAGTCGAGCACGAACGTATTCAACAATCCCTCCGGAATCGAGACCCCCTCGGGCATATCCCGAAGACGTGAAAAATCAAACTGAAACACTGGCTTCTCTTCTACGTCCCTGAGCAATTCTACGGACAGAGCGATCATAAAGCGTGCATGTTTGGGAAGCAGAGAAACTCCGATTGCGGTGCCCGCACTGCGTCTCTTATCAACTCCTGGCGATAAGTAGGTCTGCGTTCCGGTTAGTCCAGTTTCCAGAAGAACTCGATTGGGATCGAGCTCGTCCTCACTCACAAACACCCCAATTTTCTCCACCCCTTCCGGCAGCTTCCCTACAATCTTCCGCGCCACTTCCACACTCACATTCCGCGGACTCTTCTCATAAAACACGAACCCCACCGCATCCGCTCCCGCCTCTACCGCAGTGAGCGCGTCCTCCAAATTCGTCGTCCCACAAATCTTCACCCAAGTCATATCCCAAGTTGTCCCCTACACGTAAAACTTAACGCTATCGCCGCCGCTACAGATCGCTTTGTACTCGCGCCTCGACACTCGCAACCAACTCCCGCAGCGCCTCCCCCGGCCGCTCCGCCCGCATCAACGTCTCCCCAATCAAAAACGCCTGATACCCCGCCGCCCGCAACTGCGCAATATCTTCTCCCGACCGAATCCCGCTCTCCGCCACTCGCACCGCACTCTTCGGAAGCAACTCCGCCAGCCGGAACGCCGTTCCCGGATCAACCTGAAACGTCCGCAGATCGCGCGTATTCACTCCAATCAGCTCGCACCCAACATCTAACGCCCGTCGTAACTCATTCTCATCATGCACTTCGCACAACACATCCAACCCGCGAGCTCGGGCCCCCATCGCCAGTATCTGCAATTCCTCTTGCGACAAAGCCGCCACAATCAGCAGCACTGCATCCGCTGCATTCGCCCGCGCCTCCAACAACTGAAATTCATCCACAATAAAATCTTTGCGCAGGCACGGCACCTTCACCGCCGCCGACGCAATCCGCAGATTCTCTAGCGATCCTTGGAAAAATTCTTCATCGGTCAGCACCGAAAGCGCCGCCGCTCCCGCCGCCTCCAACTCCCGCGCCAACTCCTCCACTCGAAAGTCCGCCCGAATCAGTCCCTTCGACGGAGAAGCTTTCTTCAACTCCGCTATCACCGCAATGCCAGAAGTATTCTTTTCTTCCAGCGCCCGCCGGAACCCGCGCGGGACGTGCAACTCCGCCCGCCGCTCCAACTCCCGCACATCGGCCGAGCGCTTCGCGTCGCTCACTTTTCCGCGCGTGGACTGAATAATCTGATCGAGTGAAATCGGCATAACGAGTCCCTGAATTATACGGGAAGTAGTATCGCGAACCGCGAAGCGGCGCTGCCTTCATTGGCACACCCCCTCAACCTCCTTATAAGGCTTTTCTGCGTGTTCTGGATATTTAATCCCCTTCACCTGCATCCACTGATCCAGAAATGTCCCCGCATCATGCAACCCCACATCCGGATCCCCTTCAAATGCTACATCGCTCTCCGCCTCTTCCAGCGTCACCAGCTTGAAACCCTTTTTCTTCAGCAGATCCAGCACTTCCGGCAGAATCGCACTGCTGAACGCTCCGAGGTGCATCAACAGCACATGATTGATGTCGTGCCCGTAAATCAACTTAGCCTGCTCTCGCCCCAAATCCAGAAACTCCGAAGCCGTATTCAAATAACTCGACCGCAACCACTCAATTGCTTTCGCATCATTCTTCGCCACACACCGCGCGTACGCCGTGTTCCACAAATAGTCTTCCCAGTCGAGCGTCACCTGCGCAACTCTGTAGCCGCGCGCCTTCAAGTAAGCCCGCACCGCCCGCCGCTTCTCCACCGTGTCCCCCTCGTGCAGAAACGGATATCGAAACCAACGCCAGTCATCTTTCGCCGCCAGCACCTCAAGCGTGGGCTCATTCTCTTCGATCTCCCGTTCAAACGCCTCCGCCGGATTCAGTTCCAGATCCATGTGCGCGTAAGTATGATTGCCCACCGGTTCCTGCGCTGCCCACAACTTCAGAGCCTCCGCGCCATCCGCATTCCCTTCCAGCTTTTTCGCGTTAATGAATCCGTACACCGGAGGCGCATGCCGCTTCTTCAAAATTGCCAGCACATTTTTCGCCGTCTCCGCCCGCGTCACTCCCGGCGGTAACGTCCCATTGAGTGGCAGATCGTCCATCGTGATCGCCAGCTTCTGCGCGCTACACGTCCCCACCAATCCAGCCAAAAGTAGTAACGCAGGTATACCTCGCCGGCAAATCAACTTCAGCAGATTTTTCATGACAAGAGTTTACTTCAGGATGGACTGGCTCTCATTGGACACTACATAAGTTACGGCAGAACACGCTGTCGTACTTCGTCGCGGACCCTGGAATCTCCAGCGCCCTTTCAGGTTCTCTTCACATTGCCCGAATAGAGTGAACTTGAAGCGGCCCTCCCCAGCACCGGCTTCAATCGGAGGCTAAAAATGAAAACTGCACAAACGTTAGCGTTGGTTACAATCGCGGCGGCTCTCTCTTCCGCTTCGTCGTTTGCTCAAGACCACGAAAAGAAAATCACCCGCGCCCAACTGCCTGCCGCAGTCGAAAAAACTGTAAGCTCCCAAACTGCTGGAGCAACCATCAAAGGCTTCAACCAGGAACAAGAAAAAGGAGAAACTTTCTACGAGGCCGAGCTAATGGTAAGCGGCCACAGTAAAGATATTCTGATCGACAAGGACGGCAATATCGTCGAAGTCGAAGAGCAAGTCGATTTCGCTTCCCTGCCCGCCGCCGTTCAGAGCGGACTGCAAGCCAAAGCCGGCAAGGGGAAACTGGGCAAAGTCGAGTCCCTCACCAAGCACGACAAACTGGTGGCCTACGAAACGACAGTAGTGACCGGTGGCAAGCGTACCGAAATCCAGGTAGGTCCAGAAGGTAAAACTTTGGACCACGAAGAGTAAGGTTCTAGGAGTCAGGACCGTCAAGCCGCCATTGCTCGATATGTGGAATTCCTGATCAAAAATGAATTTCGACGAGAAAAAAGGCGAGCCCGTTAGGGCTCGCCTTTGAACGTTACCCACTTCATGCAAGGTCGTAGCGATCAAGGTTCATTACCTTGTTCCACGCAGCTGCGAAGTCGTTCGCAAACGCCTCCTTCGAGTCGTCGCACGCATACACCTCCGCGAGCGCCCGCAGCTGAGAGTGAGAACCGAATACCAGATCGACGCGCGTGGCAGTCCACCTGGTTTTGCCCGTTGCTCGATCGCGCCCCTCATACACGCCTTCCCTAGAGGAGGGCTCCCACTTCGTATTCATGTCGAGCAGGTTGACGAAGAAATCGTTGGTCAGCGTTTCGGGCCGGTTGGTGAAGACGCCGTGTTTGGTATGCCCGAAGTTCGCATTCAGCGCGCGCAAGCCGCCGACGAGAACCGTCATCTCGGGAGCAGTCAGTTTCAGCAACTGCGCCCGATCCACGAGCAACTCCTCAGCCGACAGCACCTGTCCGCTGCGGAGATAGTTGCGGAACCCGTCCGCGACCGGCTCCATCACGGCGAATGAGTGCACGTCGGTCTGCTCCTGCGAAGCATCCGTGCGTCCGGGCGTGAAAGGAATTTTCACGTCGTGCCCGGCCTTGTTCGCAGCTTCCTCGACGGCTGCGCAGCCGCCCAAAACGATTAAATCAGCCAGCGAGATCTTCTTTCCCTTACTGCCGTTAGTCTGGGCGCTGTTGAACTCCTTTTGGATCGCCTCAAGCTTCGGCAGAACCTTCGCCAGTTCGGCCGGCTGGTTCACTTCCCAATCCTTTTGTGGCGTGAGGCGAATACGCGCCCCGTTCGCCCCACCGCGCTTGTCGGAGCCGCGGAATGACGCCGCCGATGCCCAGGCAGTCGTGACCAGTTGGGAGATTGACAGCCCGGATTTGAGGATCTTCGCCTTCAGAGCAGCAACGTCCTGCTCATTGATCAATTTATGATCCACGGCCGGAACAGGGTCTTGCCACAGCAGGGTCTCCTTTGGAACGAGAGGACCAAGGTAGCGAGGAAGCGGTCCCATGTCACGGTGCGTCAGCTTGAACCACGCCCGCGCAAACGCGTCCGCGAACTGATCCGGATGCTCATAGAAGCGCCGCGAAATCTTTTCGTAAGCGGGGTCGAGCCGCAAGGCGAGGTCCGTAGTCAGCATCGACGGCGCGTGGCGCTTTGAGGAATCGTGCGCGTCCGGCACCGTACCGTTGCCTTTGCCATTCTTCGGTGTCCACTGATGCGCGCCAGCCGGACTCTTCGTCAGTTCCCATTCATAGCTGAACAGATTCGTGAAGAAATTATTGCTCCACTTTGTCGGCGTCGTGGTCCAAATAACTTCCAGGCCGCTACCGATGGTGTCAGCACCGAACCCTTTGCCAAATTTATTCTTCCACCCTAAGCCTTGATCCTCGATGTCGGCACCTTCTGGTTCGTTACCTACATATTGCGAAGGAACGGCAGCGCCATGGGTTTTGCCGAAGGTGTGGCCTCCGGCAATGAGCGCAACGGTTTCCTCGTCATTCATCGCCATGCGCGCGAAAGTCTCGCGGATGTCCCGCGCCGCAGCAATTGGATCCGGCTTTCCATTCGGCCCTTCCGGATTCACATAGATAAGGCCCATCTGAACCGCGCCAAGTGGATTCTGAAGATTGCGATCGCCGCTGTAGCGCTCGTCCGCCAGCCACGTGCCCTCAGGTCCCCAATAAATTTCCTCTTCAGGCTCCCAGACATCCTCGCGCCCGCCGCCAAAACCGAACGTCTTAAAGCCCATCGATTCAAGGGCGACATTGCCGGCGAGAATCATGAGGTCGGCCCACGAGATTTTCCGGCCATATTTCTGCTTGATCGGCCACAGGAGCCGGCGCGCCTTGTCCAGGTTCACATTGTCGGGCCAGCTATTGAGCGGCGCAAAGCGCTGCTGACCGGCCCCGGCCCCGCCGCGCCCGTCGCCGATGCGGTACGTGCCGGCGCTGTGCCACGCCATCCGAATGAAAAGCGGCCCATAGTGGCCAAAGTCGGCCGGCCACCACTCCTGCGAATCCGTCATCAAGGCATGCAGGTCCTTGATCACGGCATTCAGGTCGAGCGTCCTGAATTCTTCCGCGTAATTGAACTCCTTACCCATCGGATCGGACTTTGCGGAATGCTGGTGCAGGACGTTCACGTTCACCTGATTCGGCCACCAATCCACATTCGTGTGGGATTTGCGAGCGCCGTGCCCCATTGGGCACTTCGCTTCGGATGTGGTGCTTTTGTCCTTAGCTTCCGGGGAAACGCTCCCCGATGAAGTTGCGAGTGTATTTTCCATATCTTTTCTTCCTTTTAATCTAGGATTGCGTACTGCGTGAACTAAAACTACTTTTCAGCGCTGCAACGCCGGCAAAGACCAAACACTTCTACCAGCGACTGCGATAAGTCAAAACCTCGCGGCGCCTGCTGCGATAGCTTTTTATAGTTGATGAAGTCACCTTCAATATCCTGCACCGCCTTGCAGCGCGCGCAGACCAGGTGATGATGCGGTTCAAGATTTCCTTCGACCAGCAGCGTGGAAGGATGCGGACTAACTTCGCGCAGCAATCCATGTTCCACGAACAGCCGCAGGTTGTTATAGATGGTAGCTAGAGAAATAGATGGAGTTCGCCGGCGAACGGCTGCATAAATCTGCTCTGGAGAGTAATGCCCCGGCGCCGCCATCACGGCCTCATAAATCACCTGCCGTTGATGGGTAGCTGCAAGGCCGCACTTCCAGGCCAGTTCGCGGAATTGTTGATGAGCTGAGGCCACGTTAAACGCTTATTCTTGGATAAGAACAATTATAATCCAGGAATCGCTCGATGGAGAGAAATCTTTCGCAATCATTGCTGCTTCGCCTTCGACAAAATTAAAAAGAAGGAAAGTTGTATGCCCGAAAAGAGTCCGCGAACGACCTTCCACACCTTATTCATAGCCGTGCTCTCGCAGCATCGCTGGAGCAGCCGGCAATCACAAAGACTACGAGCTGTCTGAGCTCGACTTCTAGGCACTGCTTTCACAAAGTGTTAACATCTTTTCATTCGGAATCCGCCGCCTGGACCTGCTGGATTTTTTAAAAACCTAGGTAACCTTAGGACTCAAATGTCCGCGCTGCCGCAAAGTTCGAACAGCTCGTGGCCCGAATTGCCGCTCGAAGCCTGGCAGGACACTTATGCTACGCTCCACATGTGGACGCAGATTGTCGGTAAGGTGCGGCTCGCCCTGAGCCCTCGCGTCAATCACTGGTGGCAAGTCGCTCTATATGTCAACGCCCGCGGCCTCACTACTTCTGCCATTCCTTGCCGCGACGGCACTTTTGAAGTTCGATTCGATTTTATCGACCATAAGTTAGACATCGAGACCAGTTGGGGTACCTCGAAGACGCTGCCCTTGAAGCCGCAATCAGTTGCTGACTTCTATGCGGCGTTCATGTCGGCCTTGCGCTCCCTTGGCATTGATGTGAAAATTTGGCCGATGCCGGTCGAAGTGCCCATCCCCGTGCGCTGCGACCGTGACACGCAGCACGCCTCTTATGATCCGGAAAATGTGCATCGCCTCTGGCGGATATTGATTCTCTCCGGCAAAATCTTCGAGGAATTTCGCGCACGCTTCATCGGTAAGAATAGTCCGGTGCATTTTTTCTGGGGGAGCTTCGATTTGGCCGTAACCCGTTTTTCCGGTCGCCGCGCTCCCGAGCGCCCCGGAGCCGATTCCATCACGCGCGAAGCTTATTCTCATGAAGTAATCAGTGCGGGATTTTGGCCGGGCGGCGGCGACATAAAAGGTCCGGCGTACTATGTTTATGCGGCTCCTGAGCCTCCAGGTTTTGCCGAACAAAAAGCTAGGCCTTCAGCCGCCTTCTACCATCCCCAGATGAAAGAGTTTTTGCTGATGTACGATGATGTCCGTCAGGCCGCGTCGCCACGCCACGCACTACTCGATTTTTTGCAAAGCACTTACGAAGCTGGCGCCAATCTCGCACACTGGGACCGGAAAGAACTGGAAAGACTTTGAGCCATAAATCGACGATCGAGGATTTTGGCAGAAAGAAGAAGGAAGAGAAGAGATGTCAAAGAAATGCAAGCATCTGGATCAAATCAAGATCACAACCACCGACAAGCACGTCTGTGAAGACTGCGTGAAAATCGGCGACACCTGGGTTCATCTGCGCATGTGCATGTTATGCGGAAAGGTTGGCTGCTGCGACTCGTCGAAAAACAAGCATGCCACAAAGCATTTTCATCACAGCACCCATCCCGTCATGCGATCCATTGAGCCCGGAGAAGATTGGATCTGGTGCTATGTCGATGAAATGATCGCGGGCGAGGTGGCCGCGTAAACAGTTTTCTACCGGCTGAGTGCTTTCGCTTAAAGCGCCCGAAGATTGGCGATGGCAAGAGGCGGGAAAAAATTGAAAGGGCCGTGACATTGGTTATGCTCTAGCCGCCAACTCCTGCGAGGGAGTCAACAGCGTGGACGCATGCACCGTCACAGCCCCTTGATGCGATCACTGCTTTCGCAGTCCCAAACCCCAACTGCACCTCGCAGCGCCGTCGGTTTTTTCAGGTTTGGCTGCCCAACAAGTTACCTCGCCGGGCTGATCACTCAGTCTACTTCGGGTCAGCAAATTTTATTTCGCTAACCCTTTCAACCGTCGACGCACCCAACTTAACAGAGAGATGAAAAAAGTCAACGCAAACTAATGGTGCAATGCGAAGACTTGAAGCTGTGGATATCACGGGACGCAAGCTGTTGTAGAGTGAGAGCTTATGGATTTACATTCTCAATTCGGACCTGTTTTTCACAGCAACTTGCACAATGCCGAAACCGAATCAAAAGTGTCCCCGAACCACAGAATCGTCTTGACGAGGGAAACTTCTCGGCGCATCTTGCTACTAGCGGAAAAGAAACGCTGATGTCCGAATTAGTGGCTTACGTCGACGGCGGCTCCTTGGGCAACCCAGGGCCATCGGGTATTGGGGTGATCATTGACGGCTGCGAAAGCGGCCCCATTCGCATCGCCAAGTGGATCGGCCACCAGGATAATAACGTCGCCGAGTATATGGCACTGATGGAGGCCCTGCAGTGCGCGCTGTCGCTTAAAGCCAAAGCGCTGCACGTTTACTCCGATTCCCAAGTAGTTGTGCGGCAGATGCGCGGCGAATATTCCTGCCGAAGCTCGCGCCTCTACTCCCTCCACTGGACGTGCCGCAAACTTGCCCGCGCCCTGGCCTTCACCATTTCGCACGTTCCGCGAGAAAACAATACTGAGGCAAACTCGCTCGCCAACACCGCCGTGCGTCTGCGAATTGTGTAGTTAGATAGCATTCAGCGTTCATGACGGCTGAGTGCTTTAAAATGCCCTAATGGATGACCCGTCCACCTCACTCGCGGCTATAGCTGACCGGGATCTCGATGCCGCGCTGCAATTGATGGCGGAGCGGGCGCAATACCTTACCGGCGCCGACGGCGCCATGATTGCATTGCGCCGCGACCACCACAATGACATGCTTTGCCGCGCCAGCGCCGGTTCCAGCGCGCCCGAGCTCGGCGTCTTGCTCTCCATGGAAAATGGATTTTCGGGAGAAAGCGTGCGCACTCGCCAGGTGTTGCGGTGCGACGACGCCCAGCAGGACTCCCGGGTGAATCGCGAGAACTGCTGCCGCATTGGGATTTCTTCTGTCGTCGCCATGCCGATCCTGAGCGACCAGCAAGTGCTGGGTATTTTCGAACTTTTTTCGAGCAAGCCACATGCGTTCAGTGATGACAATGTCGCGGCGTTGCGGCGACTCAGCGAAATGGTGGAGACCGCCGTGAAATACGCGGCCTTGGCGCAGCCCCGTCAAGACCAGCCAGCCGTCGAAAAACTCGTAGCACCCGCGGATGAAATCAAGACCGAAGTCGAGACGCCCCCATCTTCGGAGGATATCCTGGAAAGCGCGGATGCGTTGTCGACAACGGGCAAAGACAGTCCAATCGAAAATCGATCCATCTCAGAACCCGATGTGCTGTTAACAGAAGACGAAAAAGCAAAACCGCCAGTGACTCCTGAGCCCGTGCCGAAGAAGCCGCTTTTCTGGTCCGCAGCAACGCACGGTTCCGAAAACCGCGTTCCCGCACCTGACGCCGCCACGTCCGTCCCCCCGGTTCTCAGAAATCTGCACAAATGTAAGGCTTGTGACTTTCCCGTCTCGGAAGGACGCATCTTCTGTGTGGAATGCGAAGACAAGCAATGGCGCGGCCAGAAGCTATAGCTGTTCGCTCCAGGCTTTTAGCCATCCCAAAAATCCTTGTCATTCCGACGGTTCGCGATGCGACCCGGAGGAACCTACCTATTTCCCGCAGCCCTGCTCTCTTTATTATTTAATGTCCCACCCCCGCGACAGATTACAATTCCTTTCCTGACTTTCGACATCAGTTCGGGAGGATAGATTTGCGCCCAATCACCCGCCGCACCACGCGACCGTACTTCGTCCTTCTTTTCCTGGCCACACTGGCCACCGCCCAAAACGCGGAACAACACACATCCCGCTATCTGGATTCCATTCGCAAGCAGCCTTCTACGCTTTTGGCATTTATTCACGAGCTTCCCAAAGGTGGCGATCTGCACAATCATCTCGACGGAGCAATCTACGCCGAAGACCTTATCGATTTCGCCGTCGACGGCGGCTTGTGCGTCGATCGAACATCCTCCCGCCTCCTCGCTCCTCCGTGCGATTCCTGCGAGACCTACACCGCCAAGCCCGCGGCGCAATGCAGCTATCAGGATCAGGTGCTCTACAACCAGATGATTGATGCCTGGTCGATGCGCAACTGGAGGCCCGGAGACGAATCCGGTCACGATCACTTCTTCGCCGCCTTCAACAAGTTCGGCCTCGCCTCGCACACGCATGTCGCCGAAGCGATTGCCGCGGCAACCAATCGCGCCGGCATGGATCATCTTCAGTATGTCGAGTTCATGCACACTGCCGATGGCGGTGCAGCAGGGCAACTCGCCGGGAAAGTCGAATGGAATCCGGACTATGCCAAAATGCGCGACGCCCTGCTCGCCGCCGGCATGAAAGATGTAGCCGCCGAAACCGGCAAGAAGCTCGCAGCCGAAGACTCCCGCGCTAAAGAAATTCTGAAGTGCGGCGCTCCAGACGCCGCCCCCGGATGCAATGTGACGGTCCGTTACCTCTATCAAGTCCTCCGCGGATTGCCCCACGAAATCGTCTTCGCGCAGATTTTGCTGGGCTTTGAGCTGGCATCATCCGATCCAAAATTCGTCGGCCTCAATCTAGTTATGCCCGAGGATTGGTACGTTCCTATCCACGACTTCAACGAGCACATGGCCATGATCGATTACCTGCACGGTGTTTATCCCAAAGTGCACATCACGCTGCATGCGAGCGAACTCGCCATGGGACTTGTGCCGCCCGAGGATCTCACGTTTCATATCCGCGCCTCGATCGAACGCGGCCACGCCGAGCGCATCGGCCACGGCGTTTCCGTGATGAACGAAAAAGATCCGATCGGCTTATTGCATGAAATGGCGGAGCGAAACGTGCTGGTAGAAATTGCTCTCACCTCCAACGACATGATTCTAGGAGTGAGCGGCGACGAGCATCCCCTCCCGATTTATATGAAGTACGACGTCCCTGTTGCGCTGGCCAGCGACGATGAAGGCGTAGCTCGTTCCGACATGACTCATGAATATTTGCGCGCGGTTGAAAGCTATCACCTGTCGTATTCGGACTTGAAGCGCATGGCCCGCCAGGGCCTGGAGCACAGTTTCCTTCCCGGCCAGAGTTTATGGACAGACACGAAATTAGTATTCCGCACGGCCCCGCCCTGCGCGAGAGACTCACCGGGCTCTGAAAAGCCATCCGCCACCTGCGAAGAATTTTTAGCGGCGAGCGAGCGCGCCCGCATGCAGTGGAAGCTCGAAGGCGAGTTCGACAAGTTCGAAAAGAAGTACTAACGCTGCACCAGTGTTATGACCGATCAATTCGCTCTCGCCGAAGCCGCCGCGCAATCAGTTCTGCAACGCACTCCGCTTCGTCCCCGCATCGGGCTGGTCCTTGGATCCGGCCTCGGCAGCTTCGCCGACTCCCTGAGCGAGGCAACCAGAATTCCCTTTCATGAGATTCCATCCTTCCCCCGTTCAACCGCAATCGGCCACGCAGGACAAATGGTGATTGGCAAAGCGGGCGTGGTCCCGGTCGCTGTGATGCAAGGCCGCGTCCATCTTTATGAAGGCTATTCGGCGCAACAGGTCGCTTTCCCCATACGGGTTTTCGGCCGCATGGGAATTCGCGCCGTCATTCTCACGAACGCTGCCGGCGGAATTAATCTCACCTACAAGCAGGGCGCGCTCGTCGTACTCAGCGACCACATCAATCTGCAAGGAACCAACCCGCTCGCCGGACCCAACGACGATCGCTTCGGCCTTCGCTTTCCCGACATGACGCATGCCTACGACAAATCGTATCGCACCATGGCGCGGGAAGAAGCCCGCAAGTTGGATATGGCGCTTCACGAAGGGGTTTATGCTGCCCTGCTCGGCCCGAGTTACGAAACACCCGCAGAGATTCGATATCTTCGAACCATCGGCGCAGATTTAGTGGGAATGTCGACCGCCTTCGAAGTCATCGCCGCGCGTCACATGGGAATCAAAGTGCTCGCGATTTCTTGCGTCACCAATATGGCCGCCGGAATTCTCGACCAGCCTTTGTCTCACGAAGAAGTAATGGAAACCGGTGAGCGCGTCAGAACCAGCTTCGAAGCCCTTCTGCGCGCCGTGTTACCGCGCATCGAAAACGATTCAGAAATTGGGCCGCAAAAATAGCATTGTCATCCCGAGCGCAGCGAGGGACCTTGGTGTTTCCTGCTGCACCCCTACCGCTGGTGCGCGCCAAAAACGTGAGGCTTACTTTCCCGCCCGCGGAATAAACAACTCCGCCGGCGGAGTCACCCCATACACCCCCGCAAAACTCCCTTGATTCACAGCCAGCCCCAAACGCCCGCGCGAATCGATATAAAGCAGAGGTTGTTTCAGCGGAACGTCGCTGAACGTCCGCACAAACTTCATCGTAATCTTTTTGCCGCCTACTTTCACCGGAACTTCCTGCCCGCGCTGGTATCCAAGCTTCAAAAAATCTTCGCCGTCCAGATTCGTCACGAGATTGCCGAACGGCCCATCCGTAGCAATCACTTCCGCCGCGGCTCCGCGACCATCCACCCGCGCCGCCTTCAACTCCAGATGCACCAGCGACGCCACCGGCATTTCCGGACCGACCTTCGTCCAATCATCGCCTCGCGCCACGTGCGCGCCGACCGGCGAAAAAATATCGCGCCCGTGAAACGTCGAAGACAGCTTTGTGCCGATCATCCAATCAGTATTCGTGATCTCGTGTACGCTCTCAATCCCGTCGCGCTGCTCCACCAGCGTGATCACACCGTTATCAGGCAGCACAAAATATTGCCCGCGTTTCGACTTGGCCACAATCGCTTTCCGCGTACTCCCCACCGTCGGATCCACCACCACCACAAAGACCGTCCCCGCCGGATAGTATGGGGTCGCGCCATACAGAAAACGCGCGCCGTCGAGAATGGAAAACGGCGTAACCTGGTGCGTCAGGTCGACAATGCGCACCTCCGGCATGAGCGAATACATCACGCCCCGGCAGATTGCGACCGAGTCGTCCAGCACTCCGAAGTCAGTCATGAAGACAATGGTTTGCGGATATTTCACGCTCTGCGCTTCGGCCATCGCCGAAATCCCGAGCAGCAAGGCAATCAGCACGATGGGTAGACTGTTTCCCATCCTTGCCGGAAGACTTAATTTGCAATTTGACTTCGAAAAAGTGCGCTTTCCAGTCGCGCCGAAAAGCCGCGCAACTATCAACAGCGGCTTCCGCCGGCGACATGCGTCAATCATTCGCTACACTCCTTTTGGCTTGCAATTCGGGGGGGATTTTTCTGCCACCGACCACTGATCACCGAAAATTGACCACTGCCCCCGCGCACCCGTGGCCAGCAAGAATACTTGGAATGCTCCCAAAACGGCAAATGGTGCTCTCTCCCTGCTTGCCGATTTATAATGTGCTGTCATCATTGCAGAGCTGCAAGGAGGATTTAATGTCAGACGTTATCCCCGAGAAATATCGCGATCTTTTTCAGAAGCGCGCCTTCGCCAATCTGGCTACGCTGATGCCCGACAGCCGGCCGCAGGTCACGCCCGTCTGGTGCGATTATGACGGTGAACACATCATTTTCAACTCCGCCAAAGGCCGCCAGAAAGATAAGAACGTCCGCCGCGATCCGCGCGTAGCGATGTCGATAATGGATCCGGAAAATCCCTACCGGTATATCGAAATTCGCGGCCGCGTTGTCGAAATTACCGAAGATGGCGCCAGCGCGCACATCGACAAAATGGCGAAGAAATATCTCGGCGTCGACAAATATCCATACGGTCAGCCCGGCGAAGTGCGCGTGCTCTACAAAGTAAAACCCGAACACACCACCGTGATGGGCTAAGCGATTCTTGTAGCGCCGGCGTCCCGCCGGCATACGAAGCCTAATCGAGCTTCGTATCAGGGCAGGCCTTCAGGCCTGCCGTTAGACCGTTTTTATTTGACGCGCCTTTAGGCGCTGAAATTTACTTCGCCGCAAGAGGGCTTCTATTCATACCCACAACCTCTGCTTCCTCGGCTTCGGCAACGTCAACCGGACGCTCGTACAACTTCTCCAGGACCGCGCGCACGAACTGCGCGAGCGCCACGGAATTTCTTTTCGCATCACCGGCATCGCCTCCCGCCGATTAGGCTGGATCGCCGACCCACAAGGTCTGAATGTGAAGAATGTGGAGCGGGCGCCCTCGCCCGCTGATAGCCGGGAATCAGGTGAAAAGCCGGCCAATGTCCGCGACTGGCTGAAGGCAACCCGCGCCGATATCCTCTTCGAAGCCACATCCCTGAATGTCGAAATCGGCCAGCCCGCCGTCGATCACATCCGCGCCGCACTCGAGCACGGAGCCCACGCCATCACCGCCAACAAAGGCCCTATTGTCCATGCTTACCGAGAACTCCGCGACTTAGCCGCAGCGAAGAACCAACGTTTCCTCTTCGAATCCACTGTGATGGATGGCGTCCCTATCTTCTCCCTCTTTCATGAATTGCCAGTGATTCACTTGCAAGGATTCCACGGCATCCTGAATTCCACGACCAACGTCATCCTCAGCGAAATGGAAAACGGCCTCAGCTTCGACGAGTCGTTAAAGAAGGCGCAGTCCCTCGGCATCGCCGAAACCGACGCCACCCACGACATCGATGGCTGGGACGCCGCCGTAAAAACCGCCGCGCTCATCACCGTGCTGATGGATGTTCCTGTGCGCCTGGACGAAATCCAGCGTCGAGGAATTCGCGAGCTGAGCGGCGAAGCCGTCCGCGCAGCCAAAAAAGAAGCTCGTCCCTTCAAACTCGTCTGCCGCGCCAAGAAAACGCAGAGCGGAGTCGCAGCCAGCGTTCGTCCCGAACAACTCCCGCTCGCCGATCCCATGGCGCAAATCGCTGGCACATCGTCCTACATTTATTTCGAAACCGACATCTTCCCCGGCCTCGTCCTCACCGAAGAAAATCCTGGATTGTACGCAACCGCGTACGGCCTGCTGGCGGATTTCGTCAGAGCCGCTTCTACCTCGCGGCCGCAGGACGCACGAAAATAGCGCTGGGCGAGACCCATTCTGGGAAAGTTCCGCGTCCGAAGGACGCTTGACAGTAGCCCGGCGTTTCAACGCCGGGTAAGCTGAACCATAACGATCCCGTCCCGTAGGGACGGCTGAAATCGCGGAGCCGTTATGGCGCACACCTACGTTTCGGAACTAATCCACTGCGTATTCTCCACCAAACAACGCCGCAATCTGATCTCGGTTGAGGTGCAACAGCAACTTTGGGAGTTTCTTGGCGGCATAGCCCGCAAGAATGGCTTCAAAGCTCTCATCGTCGGCGGAACGGAAAACCATGTGCACATGCTCTTGTCATTGCCTGCAACGATGCCGCTTGCGAAGGCGATGCAATTGGTGAAAGGCGCGTCGTCCCATTGGATGAACGAGAAATTCAAGGCAGACTTCGCCTGGCAGGAGGGATACGGCGCGTTTACCGTCTGCGTGTCGCAGAAAAGCGACACGATTGCATACATTCAAAGACAAGCGGAACATCATCGCAAGCGCAATTTCGAGGAGGAGTTTCTGGCATTTTTGAAAAAGAACGGCATCGATTACGATCCGCAACACGTCTGGGGATAAAGCGTCCGGAGGACGCCTGACAGTAGCCCGGCGGTTCACCGCCGGGTAACCGACGGCAAAATGGAACCGCATCCCGTAGGGATGCTTGCACCCATCCCACGTCGTTTCGTAAAACTCGACATCTCAACCGTCCCTCCGGGACGGAATTCCATCACATTTCGCGCCTACCCGGCGTTAAAACGCCGGGCTATTATCAAACGTCCTCCGGACGTACCGCGCCTCTTCACCCGCCTCCCCGTGATAAAAATAGATAGCCATATGCTAACAACCGCCGCCGCTCCCGCCGCCCTCGACATCACCTGGATTCGTGCCCAATTCCCGTCCCTCGCCCAAACCGTCAACGGACATCCCGCCGCGTTTCTCGACGGCCCCGGCGGCACGCAAGTTCCGCAGCGCGTGATCGACGCCATCTCCAACTACCTGCGCCGCGACAACGCCAATACCGGAGGCGCTTACTCGACCAGCCGCCACACCGACGCGATGATCGCCGAAGCCCGCGCCGCCATGGCCGACTTCCTCAACTGCGCCGCCGACGAAATCGTCTTCGGCCAGAACATGACCTCGCTGACATACGCCATGTCCCGCGCCATCGGCCGCGATCTCGGCCCCGGCGACGAAATCCTGGTCACGCGCCTCGATCACGATGCCAACGTCTCGCCCTGGCTCGCGCTAGAAGAAAAAGGCGTGACCATTCGTTGGGCTGAAATTCACGAAGAGGATTGCACGCTCGACCTTAATGACCTTGCTTCGAAGATCAACAAGAAAACAAAACTCGTTGCGGTCGGCTACGCGTCGAATGCCGTCGGGACCGTCAATCCAGTCAAGAAAATCGTCAGCCTCGCTCACGCCGTTGGCGCGCTCGTCTACGTTGATGCCGTCCACTACGGACCACACGGCCTCATCGACGTTGCAGACCTCGCCTGCGATTTCCTCGCCTGTTCCACTTACAAATTCTTCGGCCCGCACATGGGCGTCCTCTTCGGCAAGCGCGAGCATCTCGCCCGCCTGCGTCCCTACAAAGTTCGTCCGCTCACCGACGCCGTCCCCAACCGTTGGGAGTGGGGCACGCTGAATCATGAATGCATCGCCGGGATCGCAGCCTGTGTCGATTACATCGCTGACCTCGGCCGCAATTTGCAAACAAATGAGGAAACCGCCGCAGACCATGTGGAGACAGCCGCCCCCGGCTATCCATCGAGCGAAGCTCGAAGTCTGTCCACGTCCCCACGCCGCGCCGCAATCGTCGCCGCCTTCGAAGCCATCCACCGCTACGAATTCACTCTGATGACCCGCCTGATGAAAGGCCTCTCGAAAATTCCGAACATAAAACTCTACGGCATCACCGACCCCGCGCGCTTCGCCGAGCGCTGCCCCACAATCGCCCTGCGCGTCGAAAACCAAAACTCCGACCAAACGCCCCTCGCTCTCGCCACCAAATTAGGCGATCGCGGCTTCTTCACTTGGGATGGGAATTATTACGCGCTGAATCTCACCGAGCAGCTCGACGTGGAAAAATCCGGCGGCTTCCTCCGCATCGGCCTCGTGCATTACAACACCGTGGAAGAAGTAGATCGGCTGCTGGAAGTATTGCGGGAAATTGTGGCGCGGAGGAAGTAATCGCCTCGCGGATGAAATCGGAAACACCACACCCCGCGACGTAGTCCCAGGCTGGTCGGGAGCGCGAACGAGCCGTATGAATTAGAAACTATCGCGGCCGAACTCGCCGCCTTTAGGGCCAGCGCTTGGCACTATCGTCCCATCCCGCAGCCCGCACCGGTTGAGCCTGCGGCACCACCGGCGGCGACGGTATGCGAATCGGTTGTTGCGGTCCATTCACCGCGGTTGGCAGAGCCGATTTCCCCAGCTCCGAGTTCATCTCTTTTTCTTCCGACAGCAAAGGAGCCACCAGCCGCAGCGCTTCCACTTCTCTTTCCAGCCGGGTTAGCTCCATCTCTTTCTGTCGCAAAACTTCGTAGACATTCTTCATATACAGGGCACCTGTAAGTCAGTCGTAAGCTTCAGCAGCTTTTCTCGAACTTTAGCAGAGTTACACCCCTTGTCAAGCGATTACGCCCTAACTGCCAAGATTCGGGGTTGCTCTTGTTCTCTTAATCGATGCCAGGCGAGGCGGATCCCTTGCCTGGCGCGGCTTTTACTCGATATCCACAGTTCCTTCACACAGGCTGAAACCATTCTTCCTGGTTCACGCCGAAGCCGCAATCGCGAAAACCCGCGTCCCCCCTCCCTTGCGGCGCGTAATCGGCAGGATGGGCTGCACAAAATCCTGTCACCTTCCTGTGGACGACGCGCACTCCACTGAAAACAAAGCAGATAAAAGCGCTGAGTTTTTATTGACTTAAAGTCTAGAAGGAGTAAAACAGGATCGTTCTTTGACAGTTTCTTAAGTTTTTCCGGTTGGTGCGGCGTCCGGGGCTCAAGCTGAGTCACTCTCACATTGAAAAATGAGGAGAGAAGGCCAGCAAGGGTCTATAGCAAAGCGCTGGTCGAGGAGAACGGGAAGCCCAGTCGAAGGCAGGATAGAGTTCCGAGGCGTTGGGTAGGTTTTTCCGGTTGGCGGTAAGCCCGGAGCCCGAGCGAAGATCGCGCACAGCACCCCGCAAGGGAAGCTACTCCGCAGGTCAAGCAAGGGTCTAACGCGAGCTACTGGCCGAGACGAATGGACCCAACACCACCTCGGAACTCTTAATTTTTTGGAATCAGTTCTCCGGGTTCTCGTTCTAGGCGCGTCCTCGTAAACCCCTTCAGTTGGAATCCGGGCTTCTCCAGGTACTAAGTACTGGGTACTAGCAACTGCTTAGCCTTGCTTCCGCGAAACAATAACCCACACGGTGCCCCGGCCCTCGCAGTAGCGGCAACGTTCGTCCCCTAACAACTTTCCCGTGCCCCGGCATTCCAGGCAATTGGCCACAATGTGCAACTCCTGAAGCGAACTCTCTGGCAGCTTGGCCGGGTCCTTGAATGTTTCAGCGTCGTGGTAGTCGCGCAGCCAGAAGACCAGCTTTCCTTCCAGGTCTTCGCGCTCTTTGGTGCTGAGTTGTTCGGAACGCCGCGGCCACCATTCACCAATGCACCCGTAACACACCAGCTCGCCGGCATCGAACAGAGCGCCGGGATCGGAGCGGCGAGAGTACTTCTTACACCAGGCACACGGACTTACGCCAAGAAGACCCAAAGCCTCCTTCAGTCGGTCGAGGTCGAGCTGTTGGCGGGCCAGAATCTCTTCTGCGGGTGTATCGGATTTTTCAACCATGGATTCGTCGGATTCGTTCCCACCGGAACGCTCTGAGAAGTTCAGGATACACAATTCAGCATCCGCTCACGTGGTTAATCCACGTGCTCACCCACCTCGAACCCTTCTTCGGCATGGGGCAGCACATCCCGCTCGCCCGCAATCCACACATACAAAGTCGGCAGCAGAAAAATGCTCATTACCAGGTCCGCAATCAATCCGCCGACGATGACAATCGCAAACGGTCGCTGAGAATCGGATCCAATCGCGTGCGACAGAGCCGCCGGCAATAATCCCAGAGTCGCTACCAGCATCGTCATCATGATCGGCCGCAATCTCAACACGGCTCCCTCCACCGCTGCATCTTCAATGGTGAAGCGCCGGGCTCGAAGCTGATTGATGTATTCCAGCATGATCACTCCGGTCTGCACCGACACCCCGAACAGCGCCAGAAAACCCACTCCGGAGGAAACGCTGAAATTGGTGCCGGTGACCAGAAGTGCCAATAGGCCGCCAAAGCGAGCCATCGCCACGTTGGCCAGGATCAACAATGCCCACTTGAAAGATTTGAACATCGTATAAAGGATGACGAAGATGACGAGGATGGTGATGGGCAGCACGATGAGCAAGCGTTCGTCCGCCCGCTTCTGGCTCTCGTATTCTCCAGCCCAATCGATGTGATAGCCGGGCGGGAGTTTCACCTGTTCGTTGACTTTCTTCATGGCCTCTTCTACCGCACCGCCGAGGTCCCGGCCCCGGACGCTGTACTTGATGGCGACATAACGCTGATTGCCTTCGCGATAGATTTCCGATCCCCCGTCCTTCTCTTCGATCTTGCACAGCTGCGCCAGCGATACCCGCTCTCCCGAGGGCGATAGCAGTCGAATGCTCTTGATCGCTTCTTGCGTACTCCGGTATTGCGGCAAATAGCGCAGCGTCAGATCGTACCGCGCCTCGTCCTTAAGAACTTGCGTGAGCGCATTACCGCCCACCGCGGTCTGCACCGCATCCTGCACGTCTGTCACGTTGATCTGGTAACGAGCCGCCGCATCGCGATCCACCGTCACATTCAGATTGGGCTGGCCCAGCACATGCAAGACTCCCAGGTCTTCCACTCCCTTCACTGTCCCCATAATGCTGGCGATCTGAGCGCTCTTTTCTTCCAGCGTCTTCAAGCTATCGCCGTAGACCTTGATGGCCAACTCCCCTTTTACTCCACTGACCGCCTCTTCCATGTTGTCTTCGATGGGCTGAGAAAAGCCCCAGATGACGCCCGGAATCTTGTTGTTGAGCTCCCGATTCATGGCGGCGATCAGTTCGTCTTTGTCCTCATGAAAAACTGGACGCCACTCTTCCTTCGGCTTCAGATCGACGAAGTACTCGGTATTGAAAAAACTCGTCGTATCGGTTCCGTCATCCGGCCGCCCCGTTTGGCTGGTGCATCGCGGCACCTCGGGGAAAGAGCAAAGTATGATCCGCGCCTCGTTCATCACCCGGATCCCCTCGTCCGGCCCGGCACTGGGCGCAAGCGTGCCCCGCACCCAGAGCGCGCCTTCATCCAGATGAGGCAGAAATTCCGAACCGATGACGCCGCTGAACGCAAGAAAAAGCGTAAAAAGAAACCCGACCACGCCCACACCCAGCACCAGCCCGCGCCTCCGAATCGCCCACCGGATCGCGCTTCGATAGTGCTTGACCAAAAACTCCATAATCGGATTGCGCCATTCCTTCGCTCCCTTCGCAAAAGCGAAACTGGCTAGCACCGGCGCAATCACAATCGAGAAAAGTAGCGCCCCAAGCAGAGCGAAAGCGACCGTCCATGCCATGGGATGAAAAAGCCGCCCCTCGACGCGCTGTAACGTAAAGATTGGCAAGTAAGCGGTGATGATGATTCCAATCGCATAAAAAACCGGGCGCTGCACTTCATGCGACGCTTCACTGATTTTTTCGTTCGGCGTCTTGACCCCATTCTTCTGGACCAGGTGGCGTACGATGTTTTCAATCATCACCACCGCGCCATCCACCACCATGCCGAAATCCAGCGCCCCCAGCGACAAAAGATTCGCCGGAATATGTCTCAAGTCCAAACAGATCGACGCAAACAGCAGCGAGAACGGAATCGTCGCCGCCACAATCAGCGCACCCCGCACATTGCCTAAAAACAAAAACAGGATGATCGAGACCAGGATCATCCCTTCCGTCAGGTTGTGCAGCACCGTGTGGCTGGTGAAGTGAACCAGGTCGCTGCGATCGATAAACGGAACGACCTTCACTCCCGGCGGCAGAATATGGTCGTTCAGTTCCTCCACTTTCTTGTGGATGCCCTGCAGCGCCGTATCCGCCGCCGCGCCCTTGCGCAACAGCACGATGCCTGACACCACATCGTCGTTATCGATGATCTTCCCATCTTCGCGATGAATCCCTTTGGCAAACTGCCCCAGCCGGATCTTCGGGCCTTGCGCAACCACGGCAATGTCCTTCACCCGCAGCGGCGTGCCGTTCTTGGTCAGGATGACCGTCTGTTCAATGTCGCGGACACGGTCGACCAATCCCACCGAGCGCACGTTGATCTGCTGCAGCCCCTCCTGGATGAAGCTTCCGCCTGCGTTCGTGTTGTTGGTGGTGAGTTGTTGTTCGACTTGTGCGAGGCTCAGTCCGTAAGCGACAAGCTTGTTCGGGTCAACCCGCACCTGATATTCCCGTGTAGGCCCGCCGAAACTTGACACGTCAACAATATCCGGCACCGCTTTGAAATTCTTTTCGACGACCCAGTCTTCAATGGACTTCAGTTCCATCGCGTCGTAGGCCGGATTGGTGCTACGCAGCGTGAAAAAATAAATCTGCCCGACCGGGCTCCAGTCCGTGCCCATTTGCGGCACCACACCCGGCGGCAGCGTCACCTGGCTCAGCCGCTCCAGCACCCGTTCCCGGTTCCAGTCGTTGTCCGATTCGTCGTCGAAGATCAGCTTCAGGTCAGAGAGTCCGAACAGTGAGAACGAACGCAAATGCACCACATGCGGGATCCCGTTCATCACAACCTCGAGCGGAATCGTGACCTGCTGTTCGATCTGCTCCGCCGAAATCCCCGGCCATTGCGTAATGATCTCCACGTAGTTGTCCGCAACATCGGGGTAGGCCTCAATCGGTAACCGCTTGAACGAAACAATCCCTCCGGCGAAAAGGATCAACGCCAGCGCCAGAACCAGCAGCCGGTTGCTCAATGCGAAATCGACGACGCGGCGTATCATTTATCTTTCCACCTCAATTGCTCCGCTCTACTGTTCCACCGTGTTTTGCAGCGCCAACGCGTTTGACACCACTCGATCTCCGGACTTGATCCCGGAAACCACCTCCTGCGAGTTCCCGGGGAGCATCTTTCCCGTGACTACTTCCAGTCGCTTGAAGTGGCCGGCTGCGATCGGCACGTAGACCCACTCCCGGTCGTGCAGGTGCAAAATGGCAGTGGCTGGAACCGCAGCGCGACTCTCCGCCTGCTTTCCGTAGAACGTGGCCGTGACGAACATGCCGATGCGCACCTCTCCCGGATTCGGAACTTCCAGCCGGACCTTTGCCGTGCGTAGAGTGGGATCCAGAACCGACAAGATGTTATCGATCCGTCCTTTGAAGACCTTCTGGGGATACGCGTTCAGGTGAATGTCGGCGAATTCGCCTACATGCACAGCGTCGAGATCGTTTTCGTAAACGTCGCAGATGATCCACACATAAGACAAATCAGAAATCGTAAACGGATTTGGCCCAGACAGACCTTGCACCCCGGATGCATTCGTTACCTGCTGGTCGGTGATTACGCCCGAGATGGGAGCGGTTACATCGACTATCCCCGAGGGATGGTCTTTATCAATGTCGAGTGTTCGCAACTGTTCGGTCGACGCTTCCAGATCGGCCTGTGCATTTTTTGCCGCGTCCTCTGCCTGTTCGAGAGCGCTTCTGGCAACCGCACCTTTCTCGTAAAGAATCTGCTGCCGCTGCAACTGCTGCCGCGCCAGTAGTTCGTCGTTCACCGCCTTCCGGTAGATTTGGTAAGCCCCGGAAATATCGTTGCTCCGAACTCGCATCAATACTTGGCCTTTTTTCACGACATCGCCCAGCCGCGCCTTGACTTCCAGCACTCGGCCCGCAGCTAACGAAATCACGGGTACGGAGCGCGCGATATCAGGCTGTACCACTCCGGTGACGTTCAAAGCCGGGGCGGCCTTATACTCAACCGCCGTCGCCAGGGGAAATTGCTCCGGATGATCCACCTTGAAATTGTTCGAGTCCAGATCGGCCTGAACATTTGCTGGAGGCGGAGCCTCGGCCTTCGGATCTGCCTTACCGGCGTTGCAGGCAGCAAGCAGGAACGAACACGCCGCCAGTATTAGGATCTGGGAAAAATATCTGATCTTCACTGGATCACCTCGCGCCCCACCGCCTGATTCAACTGCGCCGCCGCCGTCAAATACGATCCCACCAGGTTCACGTAACTTAATTCCACCGTGCGGTACTCCGCCTGTGCATTTAGAAAATCCAGCAGCGAAGCGCCGCCATGCTGATAAGAAAAAGTAATGGTCTCGCGCACCCGCACCGCCTGTTGCAGGTACTTCGCTTTGTAAGGCCGCAGCAGAATGAGATCGCTCTCCACCGTGGCGTAATTGGAATCAACGTCGCTCAGCACGCCCGCCTCGGCCGCATCCCGCAATCTCTCATTCCGAGTGATATCCAGCTCCGTGCGCAGCTTCTCCCCCTGGTTGCGATCAAAAATGCGCAGCGGGAAGGATGCGCTTACGCCGAGTGTATTTATTCCAAAAGGGTTATTGTTCGACGAGTTGTGGGTATACCAAGCGCTCCAGATCGGATCGGTTGAACCGTTGGCCACCGCCAATTTGTGATCCGTTTTGGCTTTGTCCACGGATTCCACCGCTGCCTTTAAGTCCGGCCGGGAATCCAAAGCGATCTTCCTGAACTCATCCCGCGGCGGAAGTTGGTCGTTGAAATCGTAGACTCCGATCACGTCAAACTGCTCCAGCGAAGTTCGCGAATTCAGCATGGTGCGCAGCTGGATCTTCGCGTCTTCCAGGTCCTCCTCCGCAGTTTGCAAATCCGATTCATACTGCACTCGCTGCAGTTCCAACCGGTCAAGATCGATTTGCGCAATGTCGCCGGCGCTGTAACGGTCGCGGCTGATCTGCAACAAGTGGTCGTAATAGGCAATGTTGTCTTTTGCCAGCTGCAGCACCGCTTTGGCCTGAAGCGCCGATACAAATGCGCTGCGTAAGTTGAACAGCATGGTCCGCTGCATGTCGTCGTGGCTCGAAATCGCTATCAGCGTTCCCTTCTTCGCGCTCTCCAAACGCAGCTCCCGCTTGTGCTGCCGCTCGTGCAGATAACTAATGCTCGGCGACTCAAAAGTCCCGGCCAGGGGCCGCCACACGCCTCTGTCAGGAGCAATTTGCGTCCCGTCAACCGACAAGGTGAGGTTCGGATTCGGCCGCAGAAACGCCGTGATCTCCTGCGCCTTCGATTCATCGATATTCACCTTGTCGGCCAGCAGCGTGGGATTATCCAACTGAAATCTTTCTTTCACCTGCTCCCAGGTCCAAACCTGAGGCGGCGACACTTGCGCCGCTGCCGGGAACACCGCCCCCGGCACCGTCAACATCAAGAACCACCAAAGTCTTTTCCACATAGGTACTCCGTGCAATTGCTCCCGGAATTTTTCCAACCTTCCGTAAAGACGTAACTTGTACGTCTGAGCTCGCACCATCGCCGTCGCGAGTGTGCGTATAAGCATCTGGTTTTTCCCGTAAAGATTGTCTAAAGATTCTCTAAAGACGAGGGACAATCTCTGCGAATTTATTGCTGCGGCAGATCAGCGATTCAACTAATAGAATCCGGGAATGTCGGCGAACTACCCGAGGAGAGATAAAGGAGGAGCCCGGCCTGCGTGGAGAACGCAAGCCCTCGACAACTGCGAAACGTACGCAACACAATCCTGAAACAACCGAACTTCCAGAGCAGGAACCCAACTCCCGCTCGCCACCATGAGCGGGGTCCCCTCCACGCGATTCACCCAGCCTGAAGTCTTTTCGCTTCCCGCCTGCCGTACCGCGCGTTTGCTGACCGTCGAATCTTCCATCTCGGCCCGCATGGCATTCAGATCGTCCGTCGCCGAGATCACCGGAAACAGCAAAACCAGCGCGCATGCCAGGGCCAGCAAAAACTGCAGCGCACTCACCTTGCGCGCCAACCGCGCCCCCGCGCCACGCCGCCACAGCCAATACGCCGGCAGCGCCAACAGCAGCCACACGAGATTGAGCAACAGTTCCATCGCCCGCCTATTACAAGAAACGTAACACGATGATTAATAAAAAACTCGTAATTAGTTTTTCAGATACCGAAACCTAAAGTCAATGTAACGAGGGTACCGTCCGCCAAACCCGGCACCCGGTTTCCGCCAACCGGATGCCGCCCGCTACGGCCCCACCGCCACCAGCAGCGCCGCCGGCGTTTTCATCTGCTGTTTGTAGATAGCATTCCGCTTCGCGATCTCGCCGTTCACGTTCACGTACACCACATAAGATCCGTACGGCAGGTTCTCCCCAAACGGCAGCGCCATTCCTATCGTGCCTCGCTTCAAAGGAAAGTGCTGGTAGCCAATCTCCGTTGCCCGGCCATCTTGCGCCACCGCTTTCACGTCGAAGGTTAAATCTACATCGTCCACCGTCGCATTCGAGACTTCGACGCTGCCCTCAATACGGTTCGCATTTACGTGCGCCGGAACCTTCCACGCCACCGTCAGCGCTTCCACCACCTTGATCACGAATGATTTCCGCACCGCCTGCTGCGGGTTGCCGCCATCCCTCACCACGATCACAAACTGAAATTCTCCCGCTCGTTGAGCCTCGCCCCGGAGCGCCCCGTTATCCTCCAGGATCATTCCCGGCGGCAGCTTACCCTTCTCCACGCTCCAGTGCAGCACCGGCACATAATTGCCTCGTGCATGAAAACCCGAATTGTATGGCCCGTGCGGATACGTGACCGGCATCTCCGCCGGTTCAATCACCAGTCCAGTCTGATTGTTTTCAGGTTGCCCATTATCGGATGCAGAACTCTCCGCCGAAGTTTTGTCTGGCAGAGTTTTAATCGTCGCAGGCGCGCTCTTCTGCCCCGCTGCCGCCTGCCCCATGGCCGCTGCGCTCAACGCCATAATCAGCGCGCCTGCCAGCGCAGTCCGAAATTGCGGATTCCGAAATTGAATGACCGGCAATCTGAATCCCCAGCTCATCTTTTTAACCGCGCCCATGTTAACCCGCGCCCACGGGTCAGGTCGTTGTGCATTGGATGTCCAAATACGAAACTCCGCGCCCCTGCCAGAATGTAAAGATATATATAACTTGCGCGGCCCTCCCTATTTTTATAACGCCCCGCTACTTATTGAAATGATACGGGTTGGAATGATACGGGTTAAAAGAATAATTCGTGTGCTAACCTCAAACCAAAGTGCCACGATTTCCAGATTCAATTTCTGCCAGGGGGATGTTATGTCAGCACGTAAAGGGATCGCTCCGCTCCTCGCTCTCACCATGCTTGCCTTTCTAGTTGCCTGCGGCGGCAGTAGTTCGCCCCGCGCCGTCGCTCCTCCCACCGGTGGTTTCAACAACGGCAACCTAAACGGCACCTACGTATTTTCCGTTTCGGGCATCGATGCTAGCGGGTTTCCTCTCGCGGTCATGGGCACATTCACCGCCAACGGCAGCGGCAGCATTACTGCCGGCACGGTTGATATGAATGGCGGAGAATTCAGCGGCCCTGCGCCCAATTTGTCGATCAGTAGCGGCAGCACCTACAGCGTAGGGCTCGACGGACGAGGAAGAGCCACGCTAGCCGTCTCTGGCTCTCCATTCAGCAGCAACAAACTTCTTCTCGATTTTGTGTTGTCCTCCAGTTCGCACGGTCTTATTATCGAATTCGACGGCAACGGCTCCGGGAGCGGTACCATCGATCTGCAGGCCGCTGGGGCTACTCCTACCGGTTCTTACGCCTTTATCCTTTCTGGAGCAACTGTTGGTTCAAGTCCCACCAACTGGGCAACGGTTGGCAATTTCACTCTCACGGGAGCAACCTTGGCCGGCACCGACGACTTTAATGAGAGTGGCCTTATCCCTTTTCCCAACCAGTCGCTCACCGGTAACTTCGCTTTGGGACCGTCTGCCACCCCATCGACAACGCTGGTCACCTCAGGCTTTGGCACGCTGACCTTCGATGTGTTCGCTATAGACGCAACGCACCTCAAACTCATTGAGATGGATTCAACGGCGATCCTATCCGGCGATGCGTTCTCTCAACCCAGCACAACACAGCCCACAGGAACCCTCGCCTTCACTATGAATGGAGCCTTGGGGAGCAATCCTTTTGCAGCCGGTGGCTTCTTCACTACGAATGGCACGAGCATAAGCGGTACCGAAGACTACACTGATGGCGCTACTGTTTCATCGCAATCAACGCCTGCTCCCTTTACGGCTGCTTTCGCTCCAGGTGGCACTGGCCGCTTTACTCTCGGCAGCTTCGCTACCTTTGTCGGAGGCTCTTCCTACGCCGCCTATCCTTCCAGCGGCGGCTTGCTGCTGCTTGAGATCGATTCGTCCGGCATCACCACCGGCGCCGCTTACACCCAGACTTCGCCGCTGCCCACCCTCGCCTCGTCGCAAGGCTATGGCATGAATCTCTCAGGCATCAATCTGGGAGCGGCGACCGGCTCCCCCGTGGAAGTGGACGACATCGCTGAGTTTACCGCCGGCGGCAGCGGCACTCTGACAGCCGGCATCACTGACGAAAATTCTATTGCTACCGGTCCACTCTTCGACCTCGCTCTCAGCAGCGGCACGTATGGAACAATCGATTCCGTCGGCCGTTATGGTCTCTCTGCCAATGCCGGGACCAGCAGCGTAAGCACCCTAAACGGCGGATTCAATCTAACCCTCTACACGGTTGACGGCACCAGCTTCCCGTTCATAGAAATGGATGGCGGCCAGATCGCAACGGGGGTAGTCGTTTTGCAAAACTCTTCTGCCGTTACCCCAGCGTTGGCACACTCGCAGATGTTTGTCTCGCGAACGTTGGTCCGCCCACATGCAGCTCGGCAAAAGAAGAACTGAACTGCGAACGATGGCACGACAGTTCGGGCGCGGCTCCCAAGCCGCGCCCGTGTTCGTTGCGGTAAACACAAGCTTCGTATCGGGGCACGCCTTCAGGCGTGCCGAAATCCGCCTCACCCTCCCTCGTGACCTTAGTTACCTTTAACGAATGACCCTTCTTGCCGCACAATCCCATTAGACCTTTGCAACGTTTGGAGACCAAGCTTGCTCTATCAACGCATTCTGCGCATTTCCTTCTTCCTGCTCGTCAGCGCTTCGCTAGCGTCGGCGCGCGATCTCGCGCTGGTCTCCAATAAATCTAACGCCGTCGCCGGCATCACCGTCCCCGATCTGATCAAGGTTTGCAAGGCGCAGAACAATCGATGGCCGGATGGCAAGCCCATCACCTTCATCATGCGCTCCCCATCTGCGCCGGAAATGAAGTTAGTTTTGCAAAAGGTCTACGACATGCCCGAGAGCGAAGTCAACGGCCTGATCGTCACCTCCAATCACGGACGTCCCAACCACCCCGCAATCCTGGTCGTCGCCTCCGATGAAGAACTTGTCAACAAGGTCGCAAACCTCCCCGGCGCGATCGGTGTCGTAGATGTCTATTCGATTAATAGCAGTGTCGCGGTCGTAAAGATCGCAGGCAAACTCCCCCTGGAACCCGGTTACCTGTTGCACGGAAACTAGAGCGGTCCGGACCTCGGCGTTGAAAGAGCACGGCTTCAGCCGTGCCGCGGCGGGCTCGATGAGGATGCGGGCTTTAGCCCCTGAGGGACGTTAAGCCAGGAAACTTAAAATGCCGGCACCTGCAAAAAAACTCGCGTCCGATAAATCTGCCGGAGCCAACGGCCGCCGCTACCCGCGCTTCGCCATCGACGCCCGCATGCAGGTCCGCATGTTTCAAGCCGGAGAATTCCAGAATTGTTGGGGACGCACCACCGAACTCGGACAGGACGGCATCGGCGCTACGCTCACTGGCGAACTCGAAACCGGCGAAATCGTTTCGCTCGATATTCCTCTGCCTCTCAGTCCCTACCCGCTGAAGGTTCGCGCCGTCGTCCGTTACCGCGACGGCCTCCGCTACGGCTTCGAGTTCCTCACCCTCAACGACGCCCAGCGCGAAATAATCCGCCGCGTCTGCGAAGTCCTCGCCACCAAATCCTGATCCACTTCCATTGGGCAATTTGCGATTGCATAATGCGGCAATTCGAAAAAACTCAACCACCATTCTGATTTTCAATCTCCAAATTGCCAAATCACAAAATCACCAAATTACCAGCGGTAGGGTCAATGAGCGTAATCGCGCTTTATCAACAACAACGTTGAAGAACACCGATTGTGCCCATAATCGCTATAGTGGCGAAGATCAAGAATACGATACCCATGAATCGCAGGTAAACACGGAAGCTGGGCCGCTGCAGCCAGTTCATGAAGGGATTCGGAAATAGCGACTGTTTGTTTATTCGCACCGCAAGATCTTGAATTGCGGCGGGTCGAAGCAGGCAGCTTGCGCCTACTGCCGCGATGGCCAGAATAAGAGCAAACTCAACTATTTTCACGATTCGAAAGTCTACGCTTTAGGGCATCACCCTTTCAATGACTACTGCTAACAGGCCTTAGCGCTCATTGACGGATCTTGAGTGTAACCGGGATTTTTCGCCACTCTAATGTGAACTGGTTGCGGTCTGTCGACAGCGGACTTGCTCATGTCGTTCAGGCGGTGTGATCCCGCGCTGCGGAATCTGCATGCGGAGTTCAACCTTCGGATATTCGGGTGCAATCTCCACGGTGCAAGAAGTTGCGGCAAGGTCCGTGACACATGGAAGTGATGAACCAACGTCCGAGTTCGAGCAGACGATGTACTTTCCCACGGTGATCGGGTCGAGTTGAAACTCTCCGACACCATTTGTCAGCATGCTCGACTCAACAATCGGGCAGGTTTCATGGCACGACCAAAAGACCATAACGGCGACGTGTCGAGCGGGTTCTCCATTGCGATCAATGAGGACCACGCGAAGCGTCCCGCGCTTTCCATCCCCATGAAGAAGGACTCCGGGTGCGTTTTCGGCAGATTTCTGGCCAGAGGCGCCGAGGCTTAACACTAGCAACCCGGCAAACATCAGAGCTTTCATTGGTTGGATGATACAAACGCGGAACAACTGTTGTAAACAGGCCATAGCGCTCAGAACGTCTCACGATCAGCCCGATGGCCTCCGAATGCGTGGATCGTTCTGGTTCCAGCCGCAACCTCACCACTGTGAGGCACACCGCGCGGGATGAAGTATTCCTCGCCTGCATTTACCGCAATCTGTCTTCCACGAATAACTAACGTGTAGCAGCCCTGCACAACTACCATGTACTCGTCGTAGTCATGAACGTGTTCCGCGGAGGTCGCGTTCTCACCGCAGGTCCAGAATGCCATTTGGCTTTCGTTTGCCCCGTCGAACACGTAACCCTCAACCCCGGGCGTGGCTTGATTGGAGCGGGCGATCCTGTTGGCGGGATGCTTCATGAACTCAGGGAAGGCGTCCATGTCACAGCATGTTAACGCACTCTCGCGGCTAACTGTTGTAACCAGGCCTTTACGCTCATTGATGATCCACCGAATCGCAGCGCCGTTTCGCGCCTTCCGTACGGCGAAGTCAGCCGAACTAGCCACCGCCCCCTGATCACTACCCGTGCTTTTCTGCATTTCCTGTGCACCATCTGTGCACAATCCGCCGGCGACATGTTCGCAAAGCTTTCTAAATCTTCCTCTGACCCGTCTAACCCGCACCGCTACATGCGCCTTGCTAAGGTTTGCACTCGACTGCTGAAGCCATAATTATTCGAGAAGATCCCTGCACACCTTTTCCTCAACTGCACCAAAAATACTGAATTGACCCCGTCCCATTTCGCCCGTACAGTCGCTGCACTCTCTACCCCCAAGCCATGCTGCAACATTCGTATCAAGGCACCGCTTTAGCGCTGCCATCGATGCCAAAATCAATCGCGCCTTCTAGGCGCTGCGCTCTCTCGCCCTTCCCCAAAAACAAACCCAAAACCCTACCTCGTCAGCCCCTCCCCCACAATTGTGAATGCACCATGAATTCCTCTTGTGGAAAACAAATCCACCACCCCCGCATCAAGCCCGTCATTGTTGAGGATACAACCTGTGGTGTTTCTCTCTTGACAGGCACCATAAGCGGGAGTAAGTTTGCATTCCCATAGGCCTTTTGAAACGGTCTCGCGGGAACGAGACAAGTTTCATTTGGCGCGCTAGTTAGGGAAAAACCGGCGGGATGGCGTCAGGCCAGAGGTGACCCGGCGCCCCTCTCGTAAACACAACAGAAACCCAGGGCTCCGCGCCCAGCTTCCGAATCCGGAAGCCGGGCCCCGGAAGCCGATTTAAAAAGTGCGGTGTCCGTTCCCCCGACCCCTCCCCCGGGTGAACAACAACTGAATAGCAACCCGGCGTCCGGAAGCCGGCAACCGGAAGCCCTTTTTTTCTTTGAGGAGTACAAGATGGAAGCTTTAACCCGCATGGTCGTCGATTCTTTGGCCCGCCACGGCTTGGATCGTCCCATCGACCCCCGCCGCCTCCAATGGTCGCGCTGGTTCCGCTGCGAGTCTACCCACAGCCTCCTTGTCGTCCCCAGCAAGCCCGGCATCTTCGCCCTGGCCGAAGAGGTCATGGACTTGGGACTTACCAAGACTCCGGCCACTATGACAGATCGGGAAGAGCACGACTTTAGCAGTGCCGAAACAGCCAAATCAGCACCGGCTTTAGCCGCCGAGGCCTCCGTCCGCCGGATGCTCGCCGTCGTCCAGTTCGCCGAAGACGATGACATGGCCTTCACTCTCGACCGCATGTTCACCCGCATCAACCCCATGCGAAACCGCCTCGCCTCCGGCCAATGCTGGCTTCGCTTCGTGGTTATCGATGACCAGGCCCAGCGCCGCAGCATCTGCGCCACCCTCAACCAGTGGATTGTGAACTCGGCCGAAAAAGCCACCAGCCTTCCTGCAGATTTTCAGTCGTCGCTGGAGATGGCCCCGGTCACGGCCCGTGTGGGTCGGACACTCCTGTCCGACTCCGCCAGCAGCATTCCCAAAGCGGCCCAGGCTCCGCAGCAAGCCTCGAAACCAGATCCGATCCGGCTCGCCCCGACTCTGACTTCCGGAGCCGCCAAGAATCTCCACTGTTCTCAGCCTCTCCCCTCCGGCTTTTGAGGAGGACTCTAAAAGAGGCCGACTCAAACCGAGGCGCTTTACGAGGGTGGAGCAGGCCTTCAAGGCCTGCATAAAAGATTTGCACATTGAATAGGGCTTTAGCCCCGGAAATATTCAAGCCCCAAAGGGGCGTCATGTGAAAGCCCGGCACGGAAGTGTCGGGAAGCTGTCAGAAAATGAAAATGAGTCCCGCAAGGGACGGCATCCATTGCACCGGGGCCAAAGAAACGCTCTTTACAACGAAACTGCTGCACCCCGAATAGACCCCCATTTCGGGAACGGCCCCAATTCCCCGCCACCGCCGCCCCGGGACGCCGAATCGGGCCTATGTTGATTAGAATCTAATAAATGGAGAAAGCTATGCCCGAACTCAAAACCACTACCGTTGATTCCCAGGCGGCCGCCACCGCAAACCCTGTCACCGCCACCAACAAGAAGACGTCCCCCGGCCTCGCCTTCCGCCGCCTCTTTACCAAGCTCGGCGTCTCCCCCTACGACGAGCTCGAATGGGATCTCCGTCTCGCTCAGATCACTGATGCCAAAGGCAACGTGATCTTCGAACAAAAAGATGTCGAAGTCCCAAAAGACTGGTCCATGACCGCGACCAACATCGTCGCCTCAAAATATCTGCACGGTAAAGTTGGCACTCCCGACCGCGAGACTGGAGTCCGCCAGCTCGTCACCCGCGTTGCCGAAACCATTCGCAACTGGGGACTCGACCAGGGCTACTTCAAGACTCCCGAAGACGGAGCCACTTTCCACGACGAACTCGTCCATATCCTCGTCCGTCAGTACGCGGCTTTCAATTCTCCCGTCTGGTTCAACGTCGGCTGCGATCGCATCGAGCCGAACTCAGACGCGCGCAACTGGCACTGGAATCCGCAAACCCAGCAAGTCGAATTCGGCGTCACCGGATACAAGACTCCGCAGTGCTCCGCCTGCTTCATCAACTCGGTAAAAGATTCACTCGATTCGATTCTCACTCTCGCGAAAACCGAAGGCATGCTCTTCAAATGGGGCAGCGGAACCGGAACCAATCTTTCTCCGCTGCGCTCGCAAACCGAAGGCCTGAGCGGCGGAGGCACCGCCAGCGGCCCCCTCAGCTTTATGAAAGGCTTCGACGCGTTCGCGGGAGTCATCAAGTCCGGAGGTAAAACACGCCGCGCCGCCAAGATGGTCATCCTCAACGTCGACCATCCCGACATCATCGACTTCATCGAGTGCAAGCAGAAAGAAGAAGCCAAGGCCCACGCGCTCGTCGCGCAAGGCTACGACGGATCGCATCCCGATTCGGACGCTTATTCTTCCATCTTTTTCCAGAACGCCAACAACTCCGTCCGCGTCACCGACGACTTCATGTACGCCGTCGTCCGCGACACCGATTTCTCCACCAAGTCAATTCGCGACGGCGCCGTCGTCACCACTTACAAAGCCAAAGAATTGATGCGGAAAATTTCCGAAGCCACCTGGCACTGCGGCGATCCCGGCATGCAATACGACACCACCGTCAATCGCTGGCACACTTCGAAAAATACCGCCCGCATCAACGCCAGCAATCCTTGCAGCGAATACATGTTCCTCGATGACTCCGCCTGCAACCTCGCCAGCCTCAATCTTTTGAAGTTCGCCCCCAACGGCACCTTCGACGTCGAAGCCTATCGTCATGCCGTAGACGTCCTCATCACCGCGCAGGAAATTCTCGTCGACAACGCGGGATATCCCACAGAAATGATCATGCGCAACTCGCACGACTATCGCCCACTCGGATTAGGCTACGCAAATCTCGGCGCATTATTAATGGCCGCCGGACTCCCCTACGATTCCGACGCCGGCCGCGACTACGCCGCCTGCGTCACCGCCATCATGTGCGGCGAAGCCTATCTGCAGAGTTCCCGCATCGCCGAACACTGCCCCCCATTAACTCCCGCAACCGACACCGTCGCGACTCGTCTCGGAGTCACCGAAGCCGCAAACATGCCCGGCGGCGCCGCTCCCGGCTGGTACATTAACCGCGAACCCTTCCTCGACGTAATCCGCATGCACCGCGCGTCGGTGAATAACATAAATAAAGCAAACGTCCCCACTCCCCTCTACGAATCCAGCAAACAATGCTGGGACGAAGCCCTCGCCCACGGCGAAAAGCACGGCTATCGCAACTCTCAAGTAACCGTCCTCGCCCCCACAGGAACAATAGGTTTCATGATGGACTGCGACACAACTGGTGTGGAGCCGGATTTGGCGCTGGTGAAGTACAAGAAGCTCGTCGGCGGAGGGATGATCAAAATCGTCAATCAGACGGTGCCGACGGCGCTGTTCAAGCTTGGGTACGATCACGATCAGACCAATGCGATTGTCAGTTACATCGATGCGACCGGAACCATCGAAGGCGCGCCCGCGGTGAAGGACGAACATCTTGCGGTGTTTGATTGTTCTTTCAAGCCGGCGAAGGGGACGCGCTCGATCGCTTACATGGGTCACCTCCGCATGATGGCCGCTGCTCAGCCGTTCATCTCCGGAGCTATATCGAAGACCGTCAATCTTCCCGAGAACGCATCGGTCGAAGACATCATGGAAGCTTATCTTCAAGCCTGGAAGTTGGGACTGAAAGCTGTTGCCGTTTATCGCGATGGCTGCAAGAAATCTCAGCCGCTCTCTGCTGCCGGAACGAAGACTGCGAATTCCAGCAAGGATGATGCGCGCCCGGGGGCGGCCGCGCCACACGAAGAAGAAAATCTGAACGCACCTCCTCGCGCTGTCCGTCACAAGCTGCAGGAAGAGCGGGCGTCGATCACGCACAAATTCAAAGTCGGCGATCACGAAGGCTATATCACCGTCGGACTCTATCCCAACGGCGATCCCGGAGAGCTGTTCGTAACCATGGCAAAAGAGGGTTCGACGGTCAGCGGGTTAATGGACAGCTTTGCGCTGGCGGTTTCGATCGCGCTGCAACATGGAGTGCCATTGAAATTGTTCTGCGAAAAGTTTGCCCACACCCGCTTCGAACCCAGCGGCTGGAGCGGCAACGCCGACATCGGCTATGCCAAGTCGATCATGGACTACATTTTCCGCTGGCTCCAGTTGCGCTTCCTCACCGGGCAGCAGGGAATGCTGTTCGAGAATTTGCGGCTGCGCCCGGCGGGCGTCAGTTCGCAGCCGGCGGAGGATGGGGCGTCCGGCATCCGGCGTCCGGAAACTGGAAGCCGGGAACCGGGTAGCGGTTCCGTCCACGCCGCCGATGCGCTCGCCGGCATCATCGACCTGGGCGACGCTCCCACGTGCAGCTTCTGCGGAAGCATCATGACGCGCAATGGTTCGTGCTATCGGTGCGGGAGTTGCGGAAGCACGAGCGGGTGCAGCTAAGAGGAGCGGACATTCCGTCCACTCCCGCGCCGTAACTCGCCCTATGGAAATGTCCGCACAACCGCTCAGTATCATCAATCCAAAGCGTAGACCCAGCCAATTTCAGAATCGGCAGAGCTGGTATTCTTTCTATGCCAGCTTCTCTCTTCCCTTCGCTCAGGAGATCATTTCATCCGCTCGGTTGGGCAGGCACGCGCTGGTTGTCGATCCGTGGAACGGCACTGGAACTAGCACGCTCGCAGCCGCCCTCTCGTGCAATCGCGTCGTCGGTTTCGACCTCAACCCGGCGATGGTGGCTATAGCGCGCGCAAAGCTGGCTGAGGACCGCGACCTAGCGGTTGTAAGCGAAGCTCTCCGTCTGTTGCGCGGGGGTCAGGCATGTCCTGCAGTAGCGCCCGTCGGGGATCCCCTGTCAGTTTGGTTTTTGGACCCCGCCGTTAGGGAGATTCGAGCTGTCGAGGCAGGATTTAGGCGATCTACAAGCGCGCTACTAGGTACCAACGGAAAGAGAGATCGAAACAGCGGAATGCCGCGCCCGCTAGCATTTTTCTATCTGGCTCTATTTAGGATTGTTCGTACCCTACTGGAGCCGTTTCTGTCTTCGAATCCAACTTGGGTTAGAAGCCCACACGGAGAAGACGAGCGGATTCACTTCAAAAGAGGAACCGGAGCGGCCATGTTCGAGGTTGTTTGCGAACAGATGCTTTCTGCAGCAACACTTGACGCAGCGTCCAAAGGATTTGCCGATTCAGAGGCACACTTGGCATCCGCCGACTCCCTTCCTTTGGCCAATGGATCGGTCGACTTTATCTTGACGTCGCCTCCTTATTGCACCCGAATCGACTATGCGATTGCTACCAAACCTGAACTCGCCATTCTTGGATATGGAGGGGACCGGCTCAGAAATCTTCGCCACACACTGACCGGAACCCTGACGGTGAACGGTCTGGCGTCTCCCCCTGGTGCGGATTGGGGTCAAGCCTGTTCGCATTTTCTAAAGAAGCTTCGAAATCACCCTTCTAAGGCATCAGAGACCTATTACTTGCGAACGCACCTGCAATACTTCGGCTCTATAGCACGCTCTCTTTCAGAAATACAGCGGGTTATGCGCGGTGGCTCGCGTTGCGTATTAGTTGTGCAAGACTCGTACTATAAGAATGTGCGAAACGACCTCGCCTCCATTTTTATCGAGATGAGCCAACTAAGAGGGCTAAAACTAGAACGAAGGCAAGACTTTCATCTTTCCCGTACAATGTCCCGCATCAATCCCCGCACGAGGAAATATCGACAGCAGCACACCGCGGTTGAATCTGTCCTCTGCTTGTTGAAGCCGTAGTACGAGGTGCGAAAGTCATGCCCAAAGAAGCCGGACCAAGCATAATCGCCCTGCTAAATGCCATCGATAACACCCTCACCCGGGTCCACACCCAAAGTCTGGATTTGTCCTTTAATGAACTCTTGGACATGTATAACCAGGAGGAACTGGACATTAGCCCAGACTACCAGCGTCTTTTCCAGTGGCCGGAAGGCGCAAGGTCGCGCTTCGTCGAGTCCTTGTTGTTAGAAATGCCAGTGCCGCCTATCTACGTGGTGGAGCAGGACGAAGGGAGGTATCAATTAATCGATGGGTTACAACGTATCTCATCCTATCTCCACCTGCGGGGCGAACTATCTGCTGCCCACCTTGACCCACCGGTTCAAAAGGGGGAAAAGCTAGTGTTGAAGGACTGCGATATTGTCCCAGAGCTGAATGGGAGAACTTATGACGACCTTGGCACCGCCCTGCAGATCAGACTCAAGCGCGCCTTCGTGCGAGTTGAAGTAGTGCGTAAGGGAAGCGACAAACGCTTTAAGTATTTCATGTTTAAGAGACTTAATACTGGTGGCGAGGCCCTGACACCACAGCAAGTCCGCAACTGTACAATTCGCCTTCTCGATGCTCGTTTCAACGACTTCATCATCGAACTCAGCAAGCTCGATCCTTTCGTCCATTGCACTGACAGTCTCACTCAGGGCAGCAAACTTGGGGCGTTTGACCAAGAGCTAGTACTTCGTTTTTTCGCTTTCAAAAACAATCGCAACAATTTCAAGCATGACGTAGATGACTTTCTCACGGAATACATGGAGGCGGTCTCCGAGATCCGGACTGCCTTCGACTACGCAGCCGAGCGAGAGATTTTTCTGAAAACGTTTACCGTCCTTGACAAGTTATTAGCGGACCTTTCGTTTACTTATGCCAACAAAAAACGAACGGGGCTGACAGGCGGTTTTAGCGTCTACCACTACGAGGCTATCACCATCGGGCTGCAGTATCTCTTGGATAAGATCAATCCCGAAGATCCCGCGCAAGTAGTGAGGCTGAAAGATGGTCTCCAAGCAATTAAGCTCGATCCGGACTTCATTCGGATAACAACGGGTGGAGGGAAAAATTCGCCAGGCCCTCTCCGCGAACGCATTGATTTTGTAAAAGACAGGCTTGCTGCAACTCTATGAACATTCCCGATTTAAGAGCCGAACTAGAGGCGGATCGTGCTTGGCGGGAGGATGAGGTTCGCAAGCTGCAGAATCTCGGAGGAAACCTCGGCTCCGATGGGGAGAGGGACCAATATCGTCGCGCCCTAATCTTAATGCTCTACGCCCACTTCGAAGGGTTTTGTAAGTTTGCGTTATCACTTTATTGCTCGGCGATCAATCGGGCTCGAATTCAGTGCGGGCAGGCGGATTTTGCCCTCGCGGCTGCGTCGCTAGCACCCTTGTTCCGAGACCTCCGCAATCCCGATAAGAAGTCGGATATCTTCCGCCATTCATTGCCCGATGACAGGAAGCTTCACATGTTCGCCCGCGAGACGGAGTTTGTTCAGAGATCGGCTGAACTCTTAGGGCGCACCGTCGACATCCCGGATGGTGTCGTGGACATGGAGTCTAATCTGACGCCAACTGTCCTGAGCAAGAATCTGTTTCGGCTCGGATTTAGAGACGACGCGTTCAAAGAATGGTATGGCGATATCAACAAACTGCTTGAATTCAGAAACAAAATTGGCCACGGGGAGATGCGAGCTGGAATAGAGGAAAAGGCATATGTCGATCTGCGCTCATCTGTTGACAGAGTGATGACTGGGGTCACGGTTGTCCTTATTCGTTCGCTCGAGGAAAGAGATTACTTGCGAACTGACAGCATGTACTAGGCAGGTGACCCGTTTCCTTCGACTCCGCTCAGGGCAGGCTCTTTCGCAAAAGACGCGAAAGAAGGGGCACCCCGGTTCGTAGTGGCGCAGGCGGACAGCAGGTTCCTCGACTTCGCAAGATCATCCGCGTCGCGGATAATCTTGCTCCGCTCGGAATGACAAGATTTTGAGGGGGCTTGCGGCACGACTGAAGTCGTGCCCTGATACGAATCTCGGCCGCCATTCAGTCGCAGCGCTGGGTGCCCCATCTTTCCTACGGAACTCGGTTCCGTTTCTTTCGGCTTACCCAGGACTTACGTCCTGGGTTATTATCTGCCGCCCCGCTGGGGCTGGTTAGCGGCCTCGGCCTTTCTTGCCTTCTCGACATTTGGAGTTTTCCACAGGACAAATCGCGATTCGTGTGACATCCGACCGTGACTCGGGTGATAAGTATTGAAACACTGGGAGGAGTGCGGAAGAAAAGTGGTCAGGGGTCATCAGTGGTCGGTGTGGGTGGATTCGAACAGACCCTTCGGGCGACGAGAAAATATCGCCTCAGGATGACAATGCACGACGAGACTCTGCGGAGCCTCGTATTTTTTTGTCCGGAGAAAGGAATGGGCGTATGAGGCGGAAGGCGGATCGGATGGCGGGCGGCAAGTTGAAGGATCACAAAGCGCGTGGAGAGTGGGCCGAACTCTACTTTATGATGCTGGCGGCAGGACAAGGAATGAAGGTTTCAAGACCCTTTGGCGTGACGAGATACGACGTGGGGGTCGAGAACTCGACGCGGTCGCTCCGCGTGCAAGTGAAGTCCACAATTCATTGGCGTCCGGGTCACGGTTACGGCCTCAAGTTGGTAGGGTCGAGACGCAAAAAGTATGCGCCGGGAACCGTAGATTTTTTCGCCATCCTGCTCATCCCCGTTGATGGCTGGTACATCATTCCTTTCGACGTAATCGGCGAGATGCATTGCAGTCTCCACTTCTCCCCGCGCAACCAGCGGCAGAAGTATGGGGAGTATCGCGAGGCGTGGCATTTGTTGAAAGAAACCGGCCTGACCATTCAGGCTTGCGTGGACGAGGAGTGGGAGCAATTGGAGCGGGGGACGGGAAACCAAGGTCCTTCGCTGCGCTCGGAATGACAATCCTTCGAAACAAGAAATATCTAAGAAAATGCGGGTGCCCCATTTCTCGCGCGTTCTCTGCGCGAGAAGTGGGGTAACGGACTATCAGTCAACTCTACCGATTGAGCGGGAGGTTGCTGCTCCAGCAATCGGCGACGATGAGCCAGGCACCGAGGCGGCGCCATCCCTTTACGTATTTGCCGCGGTCGGCAAGGATGGTGCCATCGGGCTGGCGGATGGCGACGGTGTAGCGGCCGATTTCCATGGCGAGGTCACCGGAGGTTTCGACGCGGGTGGTTTCGAGACGGACGTCCTCGTATCCCGAGTCGGCGAGTTGGCGCAGGAGGCGCTCGACGGGCTGGGGGCCGTAGGCGGGCTCGAAGTGTGGAGCCATGAATGCTCCGTCTTGCGCGAACAGGGCGCTGGCTTGATCGTAGTTGCCAGTGTTGAACGCGGTGACAAAATCCTGCTCAAGGTTGCGAAGCAGGGATGGCACATCAAGAAGTGGACGAGAGTCTGCGAGGGAACTGGAGTAAGGCCGGTACATCTACTACCTCCTGGGGGAAGGCCAAGAGCGGCGTCCGCGAGCAAACTGGGCTTCGCTCCTAATGTAGAAAGATTCTAGCGCAAGAGAAGGCTGTGGAGGAAGGAAAGTTTGTGAAGAGAAAAATATTTAACGCGGGATACAGGCAGGCGCCAGGAAGGGAGCCGGACGGCGATAGATTCTGGCAATAGATTCCAGGAGAAGACAGATTCTTACTTGTGCGGGGGGAGGGGTCGCGGTATGGTGCGCGGATGAGCCTGAACAGACAGGGGTAGGGGGAAATTGAACGGGTGGAAGGGACGCGGGAGATGGAGCGAGGGGCCGGGCATCCGGAGCGATTTTGTCCGAATTGCTCGGCGGAGTTGAAGGAGCATCGGTGCAAGCTGAGTTGCGGGCAGTGCGGATTCTATCTGAGCTGTTCGGATTTTTATTGAGCCAGGTTTCTGTTAGCGGCGTTATCCTGAGGGTAGCCGTTCTTCAGGAGGAGCGAAGAGCCTGCCCTGAGCGAAGTCGAAGGGATCTCGCGTGCAGCGGGTCCGGCTCTTTTCGAAAGTTCAACCGCTTTCCTGGTGTGCAACGTCCCTGACAGCCTGTGCGATCTCCGTCTACAATGTTTGAGGAATTAATTTCTTGATCATGATGAGGAGAAAGCAATGGAACGGAAGGCGAGCGCGGTATGGAAGGGCGGGCTGAAGGATGGGAAGGGATCGATTTCGGCGCCGGGCGGGGTGTTGAAGGATACGCCGTATTCGTTTACATCGCGGTTTGAGAACGGGCCGGGAACGAATCCGGAGGAGTTGATTGCGGCGGCGCACGCGGCGTGCTTTTCGATGGCGCTTTCGGCGCAACTGGGCGGGGCGAACCTGAAACCGGACAGCATCAGCACGAACGTGACTTTGACCATGGAAAAGCAGGAGTCGGGCTGGACGATTACATCGAGCCACATCGATGTAGTGGGGAAGGTTCCGGGAGCGGACGCGGCGGCGTTTCAGAAATATGCGGAAGCGGCGGAGAAGGGCTGTCCGGTATCGAAAGTGCTGAATGCGAAGATTTCGATGACGGCGAAGCTGGGGTAGTGGATGCGGCTTGCGGCTTCCAGTTGCGTCTGCGGTTTGACAGTCTGGGACCTGCCTGTAAAATAGAAATGTTGATCTTCCTGACACGGCGGCCCTGGGGCCGCCGCTGCATTGCAAGTTCCAGATTGCCATCGTGGCGGAATTGGCAGACGCGCATGGTTCAGGTCCATGTACCGGCAACGGTGTGGGGGTTCGAGTCCCTTCGATGGCACCAAGAAATATCCTTTAGAAGAAACATCCCTTAGAAGGTAGAGCATCTACGGCAAAGAGTCTGTTCCAGGTGCGGGGCCGCGGGCACGAACACGCGACTTGAACTGGTCACTCCTCCGCAATGATTCATTCAGCTTCCGGGAGGTCGGCGTAGGTTACTGGCGGTCGCGGTGGCGGAGGTAATCGATGAACATTTGTTCGACGGGCTTGTCGTAGGTTTTGAGGACGTGGCGGATGGTGTGGCCGCTGACGAGGTGGCAGACTTCTTCGGCGAGGTTCTTGGCGTGGTCGCCGGCGCGCTCAAGAGATTGAGTCATGAAGATGATTTGCAGGCTGGCTTGATGGGAAAGACCCTCGGGATTCTCGATGTGGCGGAGGAAGATGAGATTGCGGAGGCGATCGATCTCGGAGTCAGAGCGGAGGACATCGACGGCTTTGGCAACGTCGCGGCTGGAGAAAGCGTCGCCAACGTCGGTGAGCATTTTTTCAAGGATGGTGGCCATGCGGGTGAGGTCGCGAGTGTCTTCGGAATCGATGCGTCCGGCGGCGGACTGGGCACTGTTGGCAAAGCTGAGAAGCAGATCGCCGATGCGTTCGAGACTGATCATGAACTTCATACACGCGAGAAGCTCGCGGGCCTGGGTGGGCTCGACTTCGGTGATAACAGAGGTGACGGCGCTGTCGATTTCCATGTCGATGGCGTCAAGCTCAAGTTCGCGCTGACGCAAAGAACTCAGCAAAGAATTGGAACCGGTAGCGATGCCTTCGGCGGCGGCGCCGGCGGCTTCTTTCGCCAGGCGGCAGGCTTCGATGGTGCGGCGGACGATATGGTGATGCGCCGGTTCAGCAGGAAGATTTTCGGGACGAACACTTTCAGGACGAACACTTTCAGGACGAGCAGTGCTCATAAGGTTTCCCTGTGGGGTCAAGCCATTGCGCGATTCAATTGGCTCTGATTTTGCGGTTCGCATATCAAGTTGTTAAGTCAGATCGTTAACGCGGTAAGAATAAATTTTCTGGTTGTGGCGTGGGTTAAGGGGCTGTGAATTTTGTGGAGTTTTTCAGCGACTGCACAGATACCTCTTCCGGCTACTTGCGATAGACGCCGAATTCCGGAAAAAAGAACCGCTAGTGACGTCGATGTTGCTGCTGTTTGGCCGCTTTGCGTTGTGCCTTCTGATTTTTCTTCATGGCTTTCCGCTGTTTCCTGGCATTTCTACTTACGGTTTTTCGCTGTTGTTTGGCGGCTCTGCGAGCTTCTATTCCATTTTCTCCGATGCTGCGATTCTCGCGTTGGGCAGTCGCCGGGATCGTCCAAGCGAGGGTTGAGGCGAGAAGCAGGATTAGGGCCGCAGTTCGTTTCATGTGAGCTTGGACGCTGGAGCGATTTTACACCCGGCGGCAACAGCGTGTAATTGTCGGCTAAACAGTTTCGCCGCTAGACAGGAGCAATGCTTTGTAGTCTTGAATGCGGCCGAGCACTCTACGCTATGATGCGCTAGCAAGAAACAGGACCAGAAACGAAAGGAAGCACTCATGATGAAATTAATCTTGGTGGCCATCCTTTTCACGGTGTCGGCGACCGTTGCGCATGCCGAGGATACGCCGGTAGCGGACGTCGCGGTGGGGTATGGGTTTATCGAGGTCCCCCAAGGCTTTACCTTCATGATGCACGGCGGCAGCGGCGCTGTGGCCGTAAATGTCAACGATTGGCTCGGAATTGTGGGCGATTTCGGGGTGTATCACGGGCATCCCGGAGTGAGCTTGACTGCCGAAACCTACACGTTCGGCCCGCGATTCTCCTTGCGCCAGTTGGGCAGATTTACTCCTTTCACGCAGTTCCTGATCGGGGGCCAGCATGCGTCGGCGGTGACAACCGGCTTTACCGATGCGTCCAACGCATTCACGATAGTCGCCGGCGGAGGCTTCGACATTGGACTTGATAGCCGTGGAAGATTTGCGTTGCGACCACAGATGGAATATTTTGGCTTCCGCGCGAACGGTGTCACAACCACGACTGCTCGCCTATCGGTGGGCATCGTGTTCCGCATCGGGAAAAAAGGGTAAGGCGAAAACGGGTGGTGGAAAATGAATCAGCGATCAGCCCGTTTTGCCGCTCTACTCCGAGCTTGTAAGGGAAGGTTTGCCGACCAACCGTGCAGAACCGGCTCAGGGAGATATGCTTATACTGATTCACCCCAGTTTGGGCACATATTCCCGAGGATAGCCCGTATAGCTTCAGTGCCACAGCCAAATCCCAAACACAAACCGATGTTCACCGGTTGGCTGACCGGCCTGACGGCTGAATGTAGCAGTTTGCCCAAATGCGCCAGTGTAGGTGTACCCGATGTAGGGAGCGAACTTGCGAGAAAACTGATAGCCGAGACGCACGCCGCCGTCGAGCTCCGATAGGCCGGTTCCAATCCCGCGCGCAGGATCTGCCTGGCTGTAGAAATTCATTTCGACTTGAGGTTGCAATATCAGGCGTTGCGTGAGGTACAAGTCATAATAGCCTTCGAGTCTGCCAGCGACGTGCCCTCCGTCGCGAACATAAAAGGTTGGTGCAAAATTGAAGAAGTACGGAGAGAGTCCCTCAATTCCGAGTGCGACCCATGCTCGCTTTGGACCGGAATCAATATCGAGGCGCGCACCGGCCTGCCAATCAAGGTATCGCAGATGTGGGATCGGCCTGTCGTACAGAAATTCCTGGTCTCCGTCGCTTGCGACGCTGTTTGTCACAAAGCCCTCGGACTTGAACCAAAATTTATTGAAGTCGGTTCCAATCCAGCCTTCGCCATCCCATCGGAAGCTAGTGTTCGGCCCATTCGTTCTACCTTCCAGTTCATCGAAGGTCACATAGGTCAACACGCGGTCATCTTTCACTGGCTTCGGCCAATTCGGTGCCGGAGTTGGCATATCGGCCGGATTGGCCGGAGTCGGCTCGTTGACCTGAGGCGCTCCGTCTTGCGCGCTCACGGGCGTTACCGCGAAGCTCAACAGAACTCCTGCGACGACAAGTTGAAGAGCACACGCAAATCTCATGACACGATTACCGTACGAAACATTCCGGCGTCCATGTGGTAGAGCAGGTGACAATGGAAAGCCCAGCGCCCCGGCGTGTCTGCGCTGACCAGGCAAGTCAACCGCTCGGCAGGCTTGATGATGAGCGTGTGCTTGTATGGAGCAAACTCGCCGCTGCCATTTTCCAACTCACTCCAAAGGCCGTGCAGATGAATCGGGTGCTCCATCATGGTGTCGTTGATCAGCACGAAGCGCACGCGTTCACCGAGTTTCAGATGAATGGGCCCAGCTTCGGAAAATTTGCGCCCGTCGAAGCCCCAGATGAAGCGCTCCATATTGCCCGTGAGGTGAAGGACGATTTCGCGCGTCGGCTGCCGACCATCCACGCCTTTGTAGAGCGCGCGGAGGTCGGCATACGTCAGCACGCGACGACCGTTTCCACTCAGCCCGTCTCCGGGATCGCGCAGCTTGGGAGACGTCTTCATGACAGTGACCACTTCGGGCCCAACCTGCAAGGGCACTTCTCCTTCAAGCGTTTGGGTTGGGCGAACCGTCATCTGTGATGGCGGCGGAATGAGCCGCGTCGTGCGTGGCCCAGGCTGTGGAAGCGAAGTTTTTCCGGACAACGGATCGCTGAATCGCCCTGTAGGCCCGGCCATGTGCGTCTCGGTCATGGCAGACGTGTCGCTATCCTCCATCCCGCTCGCGCTCATGTCCTTCATTCCCGGCATTTGATCCGAGGACATACCGCTCCTCTGCATGCCCTTCATGCCGGCCATCCCCATGTCCGCCATCGTTCGAAGGGGATATGAATCCATGGGCGGAATCTCCGCGGTCATGCCCATGCGCGGAGCCAACGTACCGCGTGCATAACGACCGCGGGCTTCCGGCTGCGCAAAAACCGTGTACGCCTTGTTTTCATGCGGCTGAACGATGATGTCGTAAGTCTCGGCAACGCCGATTCGAAATTCATCCACCGTCACTGGATGTAGGCAGTTTCCGTCGGCCTGCACAACAGTCATCGGGAGGGCCGGGATGCGCACGTCAAAAATCGTCATCGACGACGCATTGACGAAACGAAGGCGAACACGCTCTCCCGCGTTGAATAGCGCGGTCCAGTCCGCCCCAGGGGGATTGCCATTCATCAAGTAAATGTAGGTGGAGCTGTTTACATCGGCGATGTCGGCCGGAATCATATCGTTGCGTCCCCACCTCAGGCGGTCCGCTACGGTGGAGCGGAAGCCCTTACTTCTTGCGTCGTCAATAAATGTGCCGGCCGTCCGCTTGTGGAAGTTGTAATAGTCGCTTTGCTTCTTGAGGTTGCCGTAGAGCGTGTAGGGGTCCGTGTCCGTCCAGTCGTTCAGCAGTACCACGTAGTCGCGATCATATGCGATGGGATCTTCGTCCCGCGGCTCAATGATGAGACCGCCGTACAACCCTACTTGCTCCTGACCGCCGTAGTGACTGTGATACCAATACGTCCCGTTTTGCACTACAGGAATTCGATAGACAAATGTCTTGCCCGGTGCGATGCCTGCAAAACTCAACCCGGGCACGCCATCCATGTCCGAGGGAACACGAACGCCGTGCCAGTGAATAGAGGCGGGCTCAGAAAGATGGTTTGTCACCGCGATTGTTACGGTGTCTCCCTCGCGCCACTTCAATGTGGGACCGGGCAACAATCCATTGATCTTGATCGCCTTCCTGCGCTTCCCTGTGAAATCAACTTCATGAGGCTCGATAGCCAAATCGAAGTGATTGCCCGTCAGAATAGGGGGTGTTTGAGCAATAGCCTCCGCGTCGGCTCGGATGAAGTTTCCTCCCACAAACGCCGCGACACCTGCTGCGGCAACTCCTTGGACAAAGCGCCGCCGAGTCAGCGTCAAATCTCTTCCCGGCATATCCACTCCGTTGATAGGCGTCGTAATTTCCAGCCTGAAACTTGGTTCCTAGTTCTCTATACCCGCGCGCCTAGAAAAGCACGGGTGTTTCCAAACGAATCGTATTGGAGATAAACCTGATGGGGTTGGGAAAGGCAGAGAGCAGAGCAAAATCAGATCGTTGGCGTCAACATTTCGACGCTCGTGTCCAAATGTGGCCGCCAGTAGCCCGTGGAACAGGTTGTGTAAAGTTGCCGCGATTCTGTCATTCGCAGCGGATGACGGGCAAACCGGAAGGAACCGAATTACTTCTCGTTAGCCGACCATCCTGGAGTAGACCGATTCGGTCAACAGTAGCGGGTTCTAGCGAGACCGATTCGCTGGTGCGCGGAATACAATTCACCTCACGGCAGGCTTCTTCCCGTAGAGGCCGCTCATGATGATGCATCACCTGCAGAGCCGGGAGCATTTGACCTGATGAAATTTGTTGAAACCGTCCGCATCGGGCGGAACTACCGGCGGATCATCTTCCAGAGTTTCTACGGCACTCTCATCGTCGATGCCATCGGCGTAGGCCTGGCTGCGGCTGGATTACTGAATCCGTTGCTGGCTGCCCGCGCCATGAATATCCCACTCATTCGCCTTAAGGCGGCGATATGTCCCCAATCGCATCTGTTAACTAGAGATTATTCCATGAAGTTAACCACAGTTAATGTAAAGAAGCAAGGGCCCGCAGCAGTGCTAATTCTCCATTGCCGGTCTCCTTTATCTCTTGCGCTTCAAGCGCGTCGATAACTTAGGGAGCGCACAGCATCCCGCCGGAGACCGGCCTTCTCATCCCATCTAACTTAAGCAGGACGAGTTGGAAGCTGACCCTCCCGGCCGCTTTCTGGGCGTTGACTTGCGAGCCGACAAGCCGGCCGGAGCCTCTTCTTCTCACTTCCCAGAAGCCTGTCAGTGGATTGAGGGCTTCCCATCCTGGCCGAACTGCGGGACTACTTCCGTATTGCCGACCATCTGGAGCTTGCAGAAAAGCATCAGACCCTTCGCCGATTCAGATTGAACCAGGACTTGTCAATCTTCACAGCAGTGATCTAAATTTCCTGCTGTAGGTGCTTAGTATGGCCAAGCTTGCACCAATCAAAATACTCACCGAGCCAATTGGCAGTATCTTAAGACTCGCTGACCCCATCGAGGGGAGGGACTGTTCCGGGGGCTAGCCCACCTTCGATCAAACCAACTGAGGGTGGGGCAGCCTCATATAGAATTACGTCGAGAGAAATCAAAAGCGAGAGGGAGGGTCAGCGGCCGACTTGGTGAAATCAATCAGAGCCCAGAGTGAACCTGTCGCTCAGAAAGGAAAAGTCGCATGAAACGCAGCGAAAGCACCTCATCCGCTCAGGTACTTAACAAGACGCAGCTGGAAGAATTTGATCTGGTGATTCTCGGGGGTGGCACGGGCTCGACCATAGCTGCGTGGACTTTTGCTGGCGAAGGAAAGCGCGTTGCGGTCGTCGATCGCAAATACATCGGCGGATCATGCCCGAACATCGCGTGCTTGCCGAGCAAGAACATCATCCACAGCGCGAAAGTCGCATCGTACCTTCGCCGAAGCAAGGAATTCGGTATCACACTCGACGGCTTCGCGATCGACATGGCGGGCGTGCGCGAGCGCAAGCGCAGGATGGTGCGTGGCCTGAACGACATGTACATGGAAAATTACAGGAACACGGGCGCCGAGTTCATATTGGGAACGGGCCGGTTCCTGGCTCCGAGAACAGTGGAGGTCACCCTGGCCGATGGGACCACACGTCAACTGCGGGGAGCGAATGTGATCGTTAGTACGGGCACGCGTGCCGCGCTGGAGAAAATTCCCGGCCTTGCGGAAGCACAGCCGCTCACGCATATCGAGGCTCTTGAACTCGATGAGATTCCCGAACACTTGCTGGTTGTCGGTGGAGGCTACGTCGGAGTGGAGATGTCCCAGGCGATGGGCCGCTTCGGCAGCAAGGTGACGATGATCGATCGCAACGGGCGGCTGATGTCCAAGGAAGACCCCGACGTATGCGAGGCTCTTCGCAGCCTGCTCGCGGATGAAGGCATCGACATTCTCCTGGAAGCGCGGATCAAGCAAGTGTCGGGCAAATCTGGCGACTCGGTGAGTGTCGTCGTCGAGCAGAATGGAATTGAGAAAGTTCTAAAGGGTAGTCATGTATTGGTCGCCACAGGCCGCACTCCGAACACCGAAGGACTCGGCCTGGAACTGGCCAGCGTTGAGCTCACCGACCGGGGATACATCAAGGTCAACGAGCGGCTGCAGACCACCGCGCCCGGCGTCTGGGCTATCGGCGAAGTCGCCGGTAGCCCGCAGTTCACGCACATCAGCATCGACGATTTCCGCGTAGTCCATGCCAATTTAACCGGCGGCAACCGTGTGACCACGGGCAGGCAAGTCCCATATTGTCTCTTTACCGACCCCGAACTTGCTCGTATCAGTCTCAGTGAAACCGAAGCGCAGGCCCACGGGATAGGGTACCGCCTGTTCAAGGTCCCCATGGAAACTAACCTGCGTGCACGCACGCTTTCAGAAACTCGCGGATTCGTGAAGGCCGTCGTGGAGGCTGATGGCGATCGCATCCTCGGGTTCACGGCCTTCGCTGTCGGCGCCGGCGAGATCATGGCTGCCGTGCAGATCGCGATGATCGCCGGGCTGCCCTACACGGCGCTGCGCGATGCAGTCCTGACTCACCCAACACTGGTCGAAGGTCTCATATCTCTGTTCTCATCCGCAGCGGCAGCGCACTACAGTGTCGATACAAGAGGAGCCCGAATCTTCGCCGCATGAAGTGAAATGCAATAGCAACGAGAGAAATATGAACTCGTGATCCGGTCGTTGAGCAACCAGTTTCGCTACCTGGACTGGGACATAAACCTGGGACAGACGGGACGTTGCCCGTTTCGCTTGGAAAGGAAAATGGGAATGTCCCGTCTGTCACCGAATATATCATCGAGAGTGGCAACTGTTCCGCGTGGCAACCGGATGGAGTCCCATGGCTGCCGTGAACTTGATTGGCTCGTACAATTACGCGCTGGTGGCGCTTTCGGTGTTGATTGCCATCTTTGCGTCCTACGCTGCTTTGGACCTTGCTGGCCGCGTAACAGCCACCAGTGGTTGGACTCGCGCGATTTGGCTGCTGGGCGGGGCGGGTGCGATGGGGACTGGAATTTGGTCCATGCATTACATTGGGATGCTAGCGTTCATCCTGCCTATTCCCGTGGCCTACCATTGGCCCACCGTGCTGCTGTCACTGCTTGCGGCCATTCTCGCCTCGGTCGTCGCCCTTGGGGTGGTGAGCCGACAGAAGATGGGGGCCTCCCGAGCGGTGGCTGGAAGTGTCCTGATGGGTGCGGGTATTGCGAGTATGCATTACATCGGCATGGCCGCGATGCGTTTAGCGGCTATATGCCAGTTTAATTCCTCCCTTGTCGTCATGTCCGTCGGGTTCGCGGTTCTGATTTCTTTCGCAGCGCTATGGATTGCCTTTCACTTCCGAGATGAGAAAACGGGGATCGGCCGGGAAAAGTTAGCCGGAGCCGTCGTGATGGGCGCTGCGATCCCCGTCATGCATTACACCGGCATGGCCGCCGCCAGTTTCACGCCCTCGGGCATGCCGGTGAACCTGTCTCACGCCGTCAGCATATCCACACTTGGCACTGCAGGAATTGCCGCCGTCACCTTTGTCGTCCTGGGACTGGCATTACTGACGTCCTGGGTGGATAGGCGATTCGCTGCGCAGACCTTGGAACTGCAGGAAGAGAAACTGCGGCGAAGCGAGGAGTACCTGGCGGAGGCGCAGAGGCTCACGCACACGGGGAGTTGGGCCTGGCGGGTAGCGGGAAGGGACGCCGTGCATCTGTCCGAGGAATGGTATCGCATTTATGGCTTCGATCCAGAAAATGGCCCGCCGTCTTTTGAAGAACGTCTGCAGCGCAATCATCCAGAGGATCGAGCCAGGTGGAAAGAGGCAATCGATCGAGCCATCGCAGAAAAGTCGGAATACGAAGTGGAATTCCGAATCCTTCTACCAGACGGCACTGTCAAACACATCCACACCGTCGGCCATCCTGTTTTGAACGCATCCGGAGATTTAGTGCAATTTGTGGGTAGCTCGACGGACGTCACCGAACGCAAGCGGGCGGAGCAGGCGACCCGTTTGCTGGCTGCGATTGTGGAATCGTCACACGACGCGATTGTGAGCAAAACTCTGAACGGCGTTATTACAAGTTGGAATAAGGGCGCCGAACGGCTATTCGGCTACGCTGCGGAAGAAGCGGTTGGCCAGAACATCACACTGATTATTCCTCCTGAGCGTCGGGACGAAGAAAGAACGATTATTGAGCAGCTCACGCGAGGCGAGCGGGTCGACCACTTCGAGACGGTCCGGATGCGTAAGGATGGCAGCCTGCTCGACGTTTCCCTGACGATATCCCCGATGAAAGATGCCTCGGGCCGCGTGGTGGGGGCATCAAAACTGGCGCGGGACATAACCGAACGCAAACGTGCCGAAGAAGCGCTGCATCAGGCGCAGACGGATCTCGCGCACGCCAGCCGGCTGACCACCATGGGAGAATTCACTGCCTCTCTGGCGCACGAAGTGAAACAACCGATCGCCGCAGCGGTCACAGACGCCAATACCTGCGTGCGATGGATTACGCGCGATGAGCCCGATCTGAAAGAGGCGCGCGAGGCTGCGTGGAGAGTTGCCAAAGACGCAGAGCGCGCCACGGAAATCATCAATCGGTTGCGCCTGCTCTTCAAGAAGGGTACTCCGCAACGGGAGTTGGTTGACGTAAACGACGTTGCTCGAGAGATGATCGTCCTCCTGGGGGACGAGGCATTGCGGCACTCCATATCAGTCCGAACCGAGCTGGCGGAAGATCTTCCGCGGGTCATAGGAGATCGCGTGCAATTGCAGCAGGTGCTGATGAACCTCATCGTGAACGGCGTCGATGCGATGCACGGCGTGGATGGGCCGCGTGAGCTAATCATCAAGTCGCAGCCAGCGGAAAACAACGAACTGGTGCTGTCGGTCAGCGATTCCGGCGTGGGACTGCCCCGGCAGCAGGCAGATCAGATCTTTAACGCCTTCTTTACCACGAAGACTCACGGAACCGGCATGGGACTTCGCATCAGCCGCTCGATTATCGAATCACATGGTGGCCGCTTGTGGGCTGCCGACAACTCTCCGCGCGGCGCGTGTTTTTGTTTCACCCTACCCACCAAAGCCGAGGCAGATGAATGACACCAGACGCCGGTCCCGCGCGGCGTTCTTCATTCATTTTCTAACCCTTCTTCCTGCTAAAGCTAATCGTGCTGGCGCGGATTCTAGTTCAAACCTATGCGGCCAAGAAGATTTTGGAAACGGGGATCACGATGCAAGCTGTCCAGCGCCAAGTCGGATCTTAGTGAGTAGGAGAAGTTGAGAGACTTCTCCGAATAAGCTTTTTCCAGGAAGTCGAACGCGTTGTCGTTGTCGCCAAGGCCGGCATAGATTGTGGCCATCGTGTATGGCGAGGCAGAGATCTGCTTTGATTTGCGCTGCAAGTCGCGAAGGATCTTCTCCGCCTCAGCTTTCTTGCCGGCGGATGAATAGGCGTGTGCCAGCGCCACCACGCTCTGAGGGTCACCTGAGATCTGAATCGCTTTCTGATATTCCGAGATGGCTTCCCGTACCTTGCCCGTACCTTCGTAGCCCACGCCGAGAGTGTAGTGTTGAAACCCATCTTTCGGATCCAAAAGCAGGGCTCTCCTACTAGCGTCAATCAAGGCAGGGTAATCCCGCAGGACATAGTAGGTGGTTGATTCGGTATGCGCCGCACTGAAACCATAGTCCAATTGGTCGATCTTTGTGATCTCGGCCAGAGCTTCGGCACGGCGGCCGATTAAGGCGAGAAAAGTGGCGCGATCTTCATGGGCGCAACTGTAGCTCGGTGCGAGAGCGATGGCACGGTTGAACTCTCGATCGGCAGTGTCCCAATCCCAGTCAAACTCGGAACTCAGCAGGCCAAGGGTGTCGTGGGCTTCGCCGATGCTGTCGTCCAGTTCAAGCGCCTTGGCTAAGGTCTCCTTGGCGGACCGGTAGGCCTGATCCTTTTGCAAAGCTCCCGCAAAGGCCAAGTAGACGTAAGTGTCTGCCAGTCCCGTATACGCAAGAGCGAAGTTTGGGTCTTTCTGGATCGCATCTTCGAAGTAGCCTTGGGCCTTCTTGAGTGAATCGGGCTTGGTGAACTCATTGACAAAGTAAAGACGCCCTCTGAGATAGGCATCGTACGCTCCCGAGTTTACGGTGTGGGCTTGAGACTGTTGCATTGGAGCGAGTTGTGCGCGGACTTGCCGCGCTATGGCGTCCGCGACCTCACTTTGTAGCCGCAGGATATCGCCGACATCGCGGTCGTAAGTCTCTGCCCAGAGGTGCCGATCCGTGGGTGCCTGGAGGAGTTGGGCGGTAACGCGCACGCGTTGACCCGAACGAATGACCGATCCTTCAACGATGGCGTCGACGTTCAATTCTCGCGCAATTTCCGGCAAACCCTTTTTGGCGCCTTTGTATCGCATGACGGAGGTTCGCGAGATGACGCGCAGCGAGCCGACCCTAGCGAGGTCCGTGATCAACTGGTCGGTCATGCCATCTGCGAAGAACTCCTCAGAGGGATCGCCGGACAAATTATCGAGGGGCAGGACAGCAAGGGAGTGTATCGGCGGAACGGCCGCTCCGGCGTGGAGATAGTGCCACGTCGTTGTCCAGGCCACGAGTCCCAGCGTGAAAAGAGCACCCAGAACAAGGACGAGATTTCTCTTCCGCTTTGGAGCTGTAACGAGGGTCAGCGGTTGACTGGTATGGTCGCCGGTTTCCGTGCCCAACCTCTGTGTTTGGAAATCTTCCACGGGACCGATGTACCGGTATCCCCGGCGAGGCAGCGTTTCGATGTAGCGAGGTTTCTCAACCGAATCGCCCAGCACGTCGCGAATGCGGGCAACTGCGTTGTGAATGCTGTGATCGAAATCGACGAAGGTATCAGCAGGCCAGATTTGACTCTGAAGTTCTTCGCGAGTCACGACGTCGCCAGCACGTTCTACCAGGATCGCGAGGACTTGCAGTGGTTGGCCGCGCAAGTGAAGCTTTACGCCGCGTTTACGCAGTTCACCGGCGCGGACGTTCAGTTCAAAGACATCGAACCGAAGGGTTCGCGTAACCGGCGCGGTGGCGGCCATGGGAGACTCCCGAGAAACTCCGGAAAGGTTATCACAATTCCGGTTCCTCGTCCCTTCTGCGCGGGACGCCAGCGCTCTTTCTTCTCTTCTTTTTAAGAGCTTAGCGATGGATAAAAAATTGGGGATTGATGGGGACGTGAAGGATTGACTGCTTCGAGGTTTCCAGCGAGAGTCGCTGCGGAATCTGACGCTCGAATACGAGCCGGTGGCGACCAGCCAGCGAGCGGGTCAGCCGCGCCGTGACGAGCATACATCCTCAATAGCCCGCATAGGAGATCACCATGAAAACTGCCATAGCGAAGTTCTGTTTAGTTGCTGGCGGCTTGTTACCCGCCGTCGCGATGCTTGCGCTTGGACAAGCTGACCCAGAGCAAGACCATCGATGGCATGACGATTCAGCGCGTGTCGCACAGGTCGTTGCCTTGGACGAATGCGATCCGACCACTTTTAACGCCGCTCTGGGGCCTGACTTCTGTAAGAACATCGCCCTTGGATATTCCACCACGTTCGCCAACTTGTTTGCAGAGGCAGCGGCTGGCACTCCGGACCCCAACTGGGACTTCGAACCGGACACGCTCAAGATCAAGGAAGGAACGATTGTCAGCGTAGTCGACCAGGGCGGCGAGCCGCACACCTTCACTGAGGTAGCGAACTTCGGCGGGGGCTTCATAGTGCCGCTCAACGACGGACAAGCAACGGTACCCGAATGTGCCGGTGGCTTTTCAAGGGTCGCGGTGGCCAAGACTCGGATTCTTCAAGGCAGCTCGGTCCAGATAACGGGTCTGAAGAAAGGCACACACCATTTCGAATGCTGCATCCATCCCTGGATGCGGATGAACGTGGAAGTGAAATGATCCAGGGCCTAATGGGCCAGACAGCGAAACGGAAAATGGCTCATCTTTGTGCTTTTCGCAAAGATGGGCCTTTCCCCGCTGAAGCCCGCGTCCTTTCACGGAGCCTTGCCGTTGCATTTCTTTTTTCAGGCGGTGGGGAGGGTGAAGAGGAAGATGGAGCCATGGGCCAGTTCGCTTTCGGCGCGGATGGAACCGCCGTGGGCGAGCATGATGTGTTTGGCGATGGCGAGGCCGAGGCCGGTGCCTCCGGATTCACGGGAGCGGGCTTTATCGACGCGGTAAAAGCGTTCGAACAAGCGCGGGAGATGTTCGGAAGCGATGCCGGCGCCGAAATCCTGGACGAAGAATTCGACGGCGTCAGGGACAGCACGGGCTCCGAGGATGATTCGTCCGCCAGAGGCTCCGTATTTCAGGGCATTGTCGATCAGGTTGGAGAAGACCTGATGAATGGCTTCGCGGTCAGCCAGGACTTGAGGGAGATTTTCCGGCAGCGGGTTGGGAGCAGGGACGTTCGGGCTCTGCAGATGGTGGGCCGGGGAATCCTGGATTTGGAAATCAATGCCGTGAGTGCGGGCAATTTCGCGGAAGCTCTCCTCGGCGTCGTGCAGAAGTTCGGCGGGCGGGACGCGCTCGGCATCGAAACGGGTTTCGCCGGATTCGACGCGGGCGAGAGTGAGCAAATCTTCCGTCAGGCGGGACATGCGGGCCGAATTTTTGCGGATGATTTCAAGAAACTCGCGAGTGGGCCCACCACCCTCAGGAGTTGTATCGAGCAGGGTTTCGGCGTAGCCCTGAATGGAAGTAAGAGGGGTACGGAGTTCGTGGGAAACATTGGCAATGAAATCGCGGCGGGTTTTTTCGACGCGTTCAGTCTCGGTGAGATCGCGGAGCACGGCGACGGCTCCGCCATCGGGAAGCGGCGCGGCGGTAACATCGAAGATACGCCCGGAAACAATGGAAGTGGCGCGGGCAGTTTTGACTTCACGAGTATGGGTGGCTTGCTGTACGGTGGCGAGAAAATCGGGGTCGCGAATGGTGGCGACGACGGGCTGTTGCAAGCGGGTGCCTTGGGGAATGAGGCGGTTCATGGGGCGGTTGGCCCACTGCACCAAGCCGTCGGCGCTGACCGCGATGACGGCGTCCTGCATGCTATCGAGCAGGGTTTCGAGCTGATGCTGACTGGAGCGGACGGCGGCGAAACTCTGTTCGACGCGACGGGCAGTCTTATCGATGGCCCCGGCGACGCGTCCGATTTCATCTTGCGAGGTTTCGAGGATGCGAGCTTGCAGATCGCCGTCGGCGATGCGGGCGGCGACTCCGACGATGCGATCGAGGCGGTGGGCGCTCCATTGCGCCGCAATGGCAGCAATGACGAGCGCAAACAGAAACGCTAATGCAGACGCGAGCGCGAGTCCGCGGCGAACCTGGGCCGCGACCGCTTCCACGTCTGATAGCGGATAGGCCAGGCGAACAGCCCCGCCGGAGACGGGCACGGCGATATAAAGAAACGGAATGCCGATGGTGGCGCTGCGGCGTTCATTGCTGCCGACTTTTCCGGCAAGGGCGTCAATAAACTCCGGTCGTGCGGAGGCGTTCTCCAGGCTGGAAGGATTGGTTTCTGAATCGGCAAGGATCTTGCCGGTGGGGTCGATGATGGTGACGCGAGCGCCGGCGGACTGGGCTTCCTGGGCGGCGATGTCAGGCAGAGAATGGCCGCTGCGGTCGGTTTCCACGCGGCGGGCGACCAGTTGGGTTTTTTGAACGAGATTGCGTTCAATTTCCGCGCGCAGCGAGGCTTGCCACGCGCCGCCAATCATGACATCAAAAATCAGGGCGGTGGCGAAGATGACGGCGAGAAAGGCCGCCATCAGTTTAAAGAAAATCCGGTTCCTCACTTCTTTCTCACCTTGGATCTCTCACTTGGGGGCCTCGAAGCGGTAGCCGGCGCCGCGCACGGTCTTAAGATAGCGCGGGTTCTCGGGATCCGGTTCGATTTTTTCGCGGATGCGGCGGACGTAAACGTCGACCGAGCGCGGGGTGACGTAGGAAGTGTCACGCCAGACGGAATCAAGCAAGTGATCCCGGGAAAAGACGCGGCCGAGATGGCGGGCAAAGTAATCGAGCAAGCGGAATTCCGTGGCGGTGGTGGGAACGGTTTGTCCACGAACGGTGAGGATCATGGCGGCTGGGTCGATGGCGATCTCGCCCACCGTGAACGGACTGGCTGGAAGCGGACGCTCGAAGCGGCGCAACACGGCTTTGACGCGGGCTACGAGTTCGCGTGGGCTGAAGGGTTTCGCGATGTAGTCGTCGGCTCCGAGCTCGAGGCCGAGGACGCGGTCAGCTTCGCTGCTCTTGGCAGTGAGGAAAATTACTGGCACCGGCGCGAGGGCAGGAGTCTGGCGAATGGTGCGGCAAAGCTCGAGGCCATCTTTGCCGGGGACCATGATGTCGAGAACGAAGAGTGCGGGACGCTGGCGCTCGGCGTCGGCGATCACGTTGGAACCGACAGCATAGACGCGGACGGAAAAACCGTCGTTTTCCAGATGGTGGCGAACCAGGCGGGAGATATCGGGATCGTCTTCAACGACGAAGATTGTAGGCTTCACGAGGTTATTGTAGCGAAGCTAGTTGCGAGTACCTAGTACCGAGTACCGGGTTGGCAAGAGCAGGCTCGGCTTTTCATCGGATTGTAACAATCGAGGTAGCGCCGGTGATGGATGCCACGTGAATGTCGGCTCGCCAATTTCGCCACATCTAGGTTCTGGACGATTGTCGAATGGAGATGACCAGTGTTCCGCATTCATCCAGTTCGAAATCTTTTCCTGGCGGAATGACTGTCGTGGCGCTGTATTCGGTAACAATGGCTGGGCCGCGGTAGGGTTTGCCGGGGGTTAAATTCTCACGAGCGTGGATGGGCGTGGACAGGGTCTTGCCATCGAATAAGACTTGAGCTTTGGGAACGGGAGGCCTGCCGGGCTTTGCCCGGCCTAGACGGCCGAGGGCGGACGTCCCCACATGGTTCATTTTGTTCCCAGCGGTAAATGAGGCTTCCAGTGGCGGGGACTTGATTGTGGCGCGGAGGCGGAGGGTTACTAGTTCGACTGCGCGAGTGGGATGGGCGTAGCCGTAGCGGCGGGTGTGTTCTTTCTGAAAATCGGCGATCAGGTTTTGGGTGAAGGGAATATTGAGTTCGTATCCCTGTCCGCGGTAGCGGAGGTCGGCGCTGCGTTGATAGAACACTCTTCCCTGCCAGGTTTCTCGATGAAAATCCTTCGTGGCATTTTGCTCCAAGAGTTCGAATTCCTGAGCGATCCGCGCGTGCGGGAGTTTTGCTGCAGCGACTAACAGGATGGTGCGGGAATAATCCTTCACGACATCGCTGACCAGAATACCGAGAGCGGAGAGAGCGCCGGGCAGGGCGGGAACGATTACTTGCGGGATGCTAAGGGATTCCGCGAGGGCGCAGGCGTGAAGGCCTCCGGCGCCACCGAAAGCGACGAGGGAAAAGTCGCGGGGATCGCGGCCGCGCTCGATGGAGACGACGCGGATGGCTTTCTCCATGGTGGAGTTGACCACGCGGATCACGCCAGCGGCAAAGGTTTCGAGAGCGAGAGGAATTCCCTGCTGCTTCAGCCATTTGCGAGTGATGCGGCGGGTGCGGTCGAGATCCAGGGTGAAGTCTCCGCCGAGAAATTGCGTGGGTTGCAAGCGGCCGAGCAGGAGGTTGGCATCGGTGACGGTGGGCTGGGTGCCGCGTCCGTAGCAGATCGGGCCGGGGTCAGCACCGGCGGATTCGGGACCGACACGCAGGACGCCGCCGGCATCGAAGCGGGCGAGCGAACCTCCACCGGCGCCGACGGTGTGGATATCGAGAATGGGGACGCTGATGGGGAGTCCGGCGATTTGGGCGTCGGTGGCGGTGGTGGGCGAGCCATCGACTAGAGAGACGTCGGTGGAAGTGCCTCCCATGTCGAAGGCGATGATGCGGTGGACGCCGCTGCGGCGCGCGCTGGCCGCTGCGCCGATTACGCCTCCAGCGGGGCCGGAAAGGACGGTGCGTACGGGTTCGCGGGCGGCGGAGGCGAGAGAGGTGATGCCTCCGGAGGATTGCATGACGAAGATGCGGGGGGCTAAAGCCCCGTTTTTATTGGAGCTTTTCGCGGCGCTAAAGCGCCGCTCTTTCACTTTTGGATTTCTTTTTGCAGCGCTGAAGCGTTGCTCCACCTTGAGGCGCGCGGGCGAGTCGCCCGCTCCCACACGATTTGTGATTGGGAACGTGGCCTCCCTTGCTACCGAAGGGTGAACCGCGCGGGATTGTAGATTTTCCAGGTAGCGCTGCATTACTGGTTGCAGGTAGGCATTGATTAGTACGGTTGAGGTGCGTTCGTATTCGCGGAATTCGGGGAGAATCTGGTGCGAGATCGAGAGTGGGACGTCGAGAGGCTTGAGAGCTTCCGCGATTGCCAATTCGTTTTTTGGATTCACGAACGAGAAGAGCAACGAGATGGCGATGGACTCGGGCTGTACCGTGGCTATTTGTGCGACTAGCGATTCCAGGTTCGCGGGCGAGGGCGAGCTTAGGATTTCTCCTCTGCTGGAGACGCGTTCTTCGCTACCGAAGCGGAGATCGGGGGGGACTAAGGGTTCGATGCGGTCGAAGAAAAAGTCGTAGAGTTTGGGACGGGCCTGGCGTCCGATCTCGATGGCGTCTTCGAATCCGGCGGTGGTGATTAGAGCGGTGCGGGCTCCTTTGCGTTCGAGCAGTGCGTTGGTGCCGACGGTGGTGCCGTGCAGGATAATGAACTCGCCTTCGTGATTTATCTTTTGGAGCGCCTCGACAATGGCTTGGGAGGGATCGGCGGGAGTGGAAAATACTTTCAGCATGCGCAGGCGACCGCGGTCGATCCAGACGCAGTCGGTGAAGGTGCCGCCGGTGTCGATGGCGACGCGGAGTGGGTTGGCGCGGGGCATGGATTGAATTAGGGAAATTAGGGTAACATTTGCGGCTATGAGATACACATTTCTCGTCGAGACATATGCCACCGAGCGAGTGAAGGTGGTGAGCGTGTGGAGCGAGTTTCGGGATGAGGATCTTCGCGTTCGGCCGCGGGAGGATGACGCGCGAGGGCGCAGCGTGCTGGAGCAGATGGTGCATCAGTGCGTGAGCGAAGACTTGTGGTTCCGCAACATGCTTGGGATTGATGTGGGTGCGCCTCCGCTGCCAAAGCAGGAAGTGCGGCTGGAGTTTATGAAACGTTATGCGGAGGACAGCGGGAAGCGACTGGCGGCGCTCCAGGGGAAAGATGATTTGTGGTGGGAGGCCGACACGAAGTTTTTCGACGTGCCGCGGTCGCGGGCGTGGGTGATGACGAGGAGAATCGCGCATACGTCACATCATCGCGGACAGTTGATGGCGATGCTGAGGATGCTGGGGCGCGAACTGCACAGCAATTACGGGCCGACTGCGGATACGGGCGGGCTGATGCAGAATCACGCGCCGACGATTTATGCGTATGGGAGTTTGGAGGAGATGCTGGTGGGGGAGAGTGCCGGAGGCAGGAAGGCGAAGTTGCCGGGCAGCGGCGGGAATGCGGTGACGGAGAGAGCGGGATAAGCGTCCACTACGTCCAGGGATTTAATACGGTCTTGAGAACGGTAAAGTGCTGAACGTTTCGGGTGACGAGAGTCAGGCGGTGAACTTCCGCCGTGGCAGCCAGAAAGGCGTCGATTGCGCTGATCGGTCTTCCCTTTGATGCGCACCGGGCCACGGTTCTCCCCCAGGCATCGGCGACGGTCTGATTGACAGGAAGAATCCTGCCTTCAAAGCGGAGGAGCAACTCGTGTTCCAGCCATTGCTCATAACGCCGGCGCCGACTTCCGTCCGACATACGCTCAATTCCGTAGCGCAGCTCCGCCAGCGTGACCACACTTAGAAAAAGAGTCTCCTCATCGGCGCTGTTGGACCAGGCGGTGAGCCCGGGGTTTGGGCGCGGCTTCTGCCATTCTGAAATTGCGTTGGTATCGAGAAGAAAACTCACAAGTCGAGCTTGCGGGGACGAGTGCGACGAGGAAGCTTCAATCCTCCCTCCCGCAACGGTGAGGAGGCGAAGAAATCGGCAAGAGTACCGACGCGCTTGGTTTTGCGATTCCACTCATCGGCATCGACCACAACGGCGGCTTTGCGTCCGCGGCGGGTTATCGTTTGCGGGCCCTCGGCGGTCGCGCGATTTAGAACTTCGCTCAATTTTGCTTTGGCTTGGGCTACGGTCCAGGATTGCGATTGTGAGCTCAAAGGACTGACCTCTGATGGTTATGATGGTCATTATAGTCATCTGACAGCGTGCGATCAAGAGCTTCTCTCGGCTGGACGGCCCCTTCGACTCCGCTCAGGGCAGGCTTGAGCGGCCGTACCCACATAAGTCGCGTAACCCGCGCGGCTATCCCTTGGTAGTAAAAGCCAGCGTCAGCAGCGTCTTCTGTTCTACCTCATGCGCTTTGGCGCTGCCGGTGGCGGGGCTGGCGCTGGAGCTGCGTTTGACCGACATGACATGGCGATCGCCGGCGATGCGTTGGAGGCGGGGAAGCATGTTGAATAGGGCTCCCATGTTGGCAGGCTCTTCCTGGACCCAGACGATGTCTCCATCTTTGCCGTGGCGGGCGAATTCGGCGGAAAGTTCTTCTTCCGGGAAGGGATAGAGTTGTTCGAGAAAGACGATGGCGGTGCTGGAATCTTTTCTCTTCTTCCGTTCGGCTTTGAGTTCGTGGCCGATTTTTCCGGTGCAGACCAGGATACGGTCGGCTTCTCCGATTTCGGTGTCGGGAATTACATTTAAAAAACTTTTCTGCGTGAAGTCGGCGATGGGCGATGACGCATCGGGATGGCGCAACATGCTTTTCGGGGTGAAGACTACAAGCGGTTTGCGCCAGTGGCGCAGGGCCTGGCGGCGCAGTAGATGAAAATATTGTGCGGCGTTGGAGGGCTGAGCGATCTGGATGTTGTGTTTCGCCGCGAGTTGCAGAAAGCGTTCGATGCGGGCGCTGGAGTGTTCCGGTCCCTGGCCTTCGTAGCCGTGAGGCAGAAGCATAACGACGCCGGAGAGCAATCCCCACTTGGCTTCGCCAGCGGAGATGAACTGATCGATGATGGCTTGCGCGACGTTCACAAAATCACCGAACTGAGCTTCCCAAAGAACCAGAGCCTCGGGATAGTCGCGGCTGTAGCCATATTCGAAGCCGAGCACTCCGGGTTCGGAAAGAGTGGAGTTGTGAATTCCGCAGCGGGCCTGGCCGGCGGCGACGTTTTCCAGCGGAACGAATTCGTTCTCATTCTCGATGTCTACGAGAACGGAATGGCGCTGGTTGAAAGTGCCGCGGCGGGAATCCTGACCAGAGAGGCGAACGGGAATACCGGCTTTCACCAGGCTCGCGAAAGCCAAGGCTTCAGCCATGCCGTAATCTACCGGACGCTTGCCTGCTCCCATCTCTGCGCGCTGTTCCAGGAGCTTTTTTACTTTGGGATGAATGTGGAAACCTTCGGGGTACGCAGACAGGACATTCCCCAGTTGCGCTAATTCATCGGTGGAGAGTCCGGTTTCTACTTCGTACTCCGGTTTGTGGAGGCCTCCGTAGTATTGGTCCCAATAGGAAGGCATGTTCCGCATCAGCGGTTTTTTTGTGATCTTGCCGGCATTTTTCTGTGCAGATTCGAACTCGGCTTTGATGGCCGCGGCTTGGGCTGGAGCATCGGCCGCACCGGCATCATCGGCATAGATCTCCCAAAGCGGGGGATGTTCTTTGATTTTTTTGTAGAGCAGCGGCTGAGTGACGGTGGGGTCATCAACTTCACTGTGCCCGTGGCGGCGGTAGCCGATGAGATCGATGACGACGTCGGTGCCGAAGCGATAGCGATATTCGGTAGCCATGCGGGCGACGCGGACAACGGCGTCCACATCTTCGCCGTTCACGTGGAAGATGGGAATCGACTGGCGGCGCGCGATACAGGCAGCGAAACGCGTGGAGTGCTCTTCGAGATAGCTGGTGGTGAATCCCAGAAGGTTATTCACGATCACATGAATGGTGCCGCCGACGGTGTAGCCTGGCAGGTCGGCGTAGTTCATGGTTTCGGCTAGGATGCCTTGTCCGGCGAATGCGGCATCGCCGTGGACCAGCAAAGGAAGATACTTTTCGCGTCCACCTTCGCCTGTTCGATCTTGTTTTGCGCGAGTGCGTCCGACGGTGACAGGATCGACGGCTTCGAGATGGCTGGGGTTTGAAACCAGATGGATGTGAACTTTGTTGCCGCTGCGCGTGACGTATTCGCCGGTCGCGCCCATGTGATATTTCACATCGCCGGAACCGAGGACGCTGCGGGGATCGACGTCTTCGAAGCCGGCAAAAATCTCTTCCGGCGATCGCCTGGCTACGTGGGCCATCACGTTGAGGCGGCCGCGATGGCTCATACCCATGACGAGTTCGACGGCGCCGAGGCGTGAGCCGGTTTCGAGAATTTCATCGACTAGTGGAAGCAACGCGGTGACGCCTTCCAGCGAGAAGCGTTTGCTGCCGAGATAGCGCTGTTGCATCACCTGCTCGAAAACGTCGGCGCGAATCAGTAAATCGAGAATCCGCTTCTGGTCTTTTTCCGTAACCGCGGATTCAGCGGCGGGCGATTCCATGCGCTCGTAAATCCAGCGGCGGCGATCGGGGGAATAGATGTGATTGATCTCGACACCGACAGTTGAGGAATAAATGGCGCGGGCTTCACGAGCGTATTCGCCTTCAATCTGCAATTCGGGAGTGGGGCGGGGACGGAGGAAACCGAGGGGGTCGAGGTCGCCCTCAAGATATCCCCACTGCCGGAAAGCGTTGAATGCGCTTTCGCGCTCGGGACTAGAACCATTTTTCGAAGGAGAGCCGAGTACGGCGGCGGCGCCAGTGGTGGTCTTAGATTTTGGGGTTGCCATATGAGTTCGTTACTAGAATAACGGATGCGCGGCGGGATGGGCGAGATTCTGGGTGACTATAAAGAACTTTAAACACAAGGGACACAGGGGACACGGAGGGCAAAGCCTGCCCGAGCTGTGCAAACGACACAACCTGCAAATTAAGATGGCGTCAACTGGCGGCTGACTTTGCCGGTTGACGCCAATCCAGGGCCACTTAGAGTTACGAAACTTACTCTCTTTAGTGATCGCCAAATGAGAACAAGTCCATTAGATCTCCGAGCGCTGGACTGTTCGACGGAACGTAGGGATTAGACTTGCTGGCGACAGGATTCGGGAAATTATCCCGGCTGCGAGCCGTCAGCGGAGCCAGTCCCCAGTTCGCTTCGATGAACTTCAGGATCGAAACGTGGTCGGCGTAGGTGTGCGAGATGTGCCCGGCCCTGGTGTATGGAGAAACCACCAACGTGGGGATGCGCGTGCCGTCGCCAAAGTAGTCGAGCGGTTGAATGTAGCCGGAGTCGTAATAACCGCCGCCCTCGTCGAAGGTGACGATGATGGCCGTGCTCTGCCACAGGTTCGGATTCGCTTGCACGCCGTCAACGATTTTTTTGACGAAGCCTTCGAACAAATTAAGCTTCGAAGAAGACGGGTGCCCGTCAAGCCAGCCGTCGGGCTTGACATACGAAACGGCGGGTAAGTTTCCGTTCTTGAGCGCCGCGTACAGCGCGGTGGTGTCCTGCAAGTTTGCGCGGGTGGAGGGGTTCGTCATGATGGAAGTCGAGTACTGGAACGGGTTGCAGATGTTGCAATAAGTATTGTCAGGAGTAACGTAGTTTCCATCTGGATTGGCCAGGTAGGCGCTCCACTGGTCTCCGTAGTAGGCCCAAGAGACGCCTTGCTCGCTCAACTCATCGCCGATGTTGCGAAGCGGAGATGGAGGAATCGTGAAAACAGTCTCGTTGGGATTACCGATGTCGGCGTAAGCGCTCGAGCCATTGCCGTAGTAGCCGGGGTTGTAATTATTCAAGAGGTAGAAGTGATTCGCATCGCAGTTGGGATTGATGGGCTTGCTCAGTGTGCTCAGATAAGTGGTGATCTGCGATACGCCAGGCTGCGTGGTGTCAGAGCAGTTGGAATAGGTGCCGCCGCCGTAGGATGGGGATCCGTAAGAACCGCCGCCGTAGCCATCCTCGGTGTACCAGTTGTTGGTGCCAGACTGGGGATCCGGATTCTCGATTTCGTCCACAACGCCGGCGTTGGGGCTGCCCGCGGCGACCAGTTGATTGTGCGGCGGCTCCACGGGGTTTCCGTTGCCATCGCTGAACCAGATCGCATCTCCGGTGCCGAGCATTACGTGGTTGGCGCCGGTTCCACCCATAACGGCTTGATGAAAGTTATCGCTCATCGCAAAATTATCGGCAAGATACTTGAAGTACGGAGCATCGCCCTGCTGCATGTTGTAGAAGCCCATCGAGGTCGAGCCTTCTTTGGTGCTGGTGTCGCTGAAGCCGGAGGGCTGGCTGAGCCCGTTGGTTCCCGCTCCGACCGTGACTTCGACCCAGGGGAAGAGATCGCCGCGGCATCCGCTGGGATTCTGAGGTGTAGCATTCGTGGCGTTGCAATCAAACTGTTGCCACATCTGGTAGAAGCGGTGCACAGGGCTGTTGGTATAGGAATCGTACGGCAGGGTTGCTGAGGTCAACTGGAACGGGCCGGAAGGTTTGGTGGTCGCGTTCGGGACGCGAGTGTCGATTGCTCCGTGAGCAAGGCCGGTACCGCCAGTGGTCAGGTACACGTAGTAGTTATTGGGCAATCCGTTTTCGTATTTCTTGGCCTGCCCAATGCTCTTGAACGGCGCGGTGGTGTATCCACCCGCAAGCACTGGCGGCAGCACCGAATACGGGGTGTTGCTCGATGGATTCAACTGAAAAAGGCTGGTGTCGCTGGCGGAGGATTGGCTGGCTGAGGAGAAGTTGGGTCCGGGAGTTCCGTCCGCGTTGACAATGCCTTCCGACAGCAGGTTCAAGATAGATTCGTCCTCTTTGGGCTGATAGGTGGCGAAGACGTGATCGAAGGTGCGGTTTTCTCCGATGATCACAATGACATGTTGAATGGGAGTAGCGGTTGCGGTGTGCTTGGCAGGGTGCTTCTCCGGTTCTGAAGCAGCGGCTGTGGCAGGCGCGCCCAGGTTAACCAGCAAAGCAAAAATGCTGGTTGCAACCGCGAGGTGCTTTCTGACGTCTGTTAAGCGAGAAGACATGAGTTTTCCTCCTGAGGATTTTTAGAAGCAATTAAGGCTTGAAGTTGAAGGGACTACTGAGGCCAAGGTAGTCACCCTGCGGTGGCGGAAGGTGAAGCGGGGATGAATTCGCGGTTAAAAGAAAATCACAGGCGACAAGAGCGATCGAAGCATCTGGAAATGGAATTCGCAGTGAATGCGGGCATTTTGAAACGGAGGTAAACCTGACGTTAATTAATATCCACAGATTGCCAAACTGTGTACAGTAATTGCCGTAGAAGCCATGGAGATCGAAGGGCGGTAAGGGAGATCTGGCCCGAAACCTGCAAATGCCAACCCTGCTGGGAATTCCGCTGGATGTGAATTCGTCTTTTCTCCGAGGGCCCGCCAGCGCGCCGGGCAGGATTCGCGAGGCTTGGCAGAGCGACGCTTCCAACAAATGGTCGGAGTTGGGTATCGATGTTGGAGCGCCTGGCGTGCTCTCGGATGCGGGCGACCTGCACTTGAGTAACTCGCGGGAAGGGATTGACGCCGATTTTGCGGAGATTGAGCAGGCTGTGGCCGAACTGCTAAAGAAGGATGAACGTCCAGTTTCGCTGGGCGGGGATCACTCGGTTACTTATCCCATATTGAAGGCATTTGCCCAACGTTCTGCGGAGCTCACTATCGTGCATTTCGACGCGCATCCGGATTTATATGACGAATTCGAAGGCAGCCGGGTGTCGCATGCATGCCCATTCGCGCGCATCATGGAGGAACGGCTGGCGGCGCGGCTGGTGCAGATTGGAATTCGCACGCTGAACGGGCACCAGCGCGAGCAAGCCGAGAAATTCGCGGTAGAGATCGTGCAGATGTCTTCCCTGCCCGCATATGATCGGCTTAAGATTCACGGGCCAGTCTATATTTCGTTCGATATGGACGTGCTCGATCCGGCATTCGCGCCAGGAATTTCGCATCACGAGCCGGGAGGGATGACGGTCAGGGAGGCGATCGCGCATTTGCATTCCATGGAAGGAACGATCGTCGGAGCGGACATTGTCGAGTACAATCCGGCGCGCGATATTGGCGGGATGACAGCTATGGTGGCGGCGAAGATTCTGAAGGAGCTTTTGGGGAAGATGATTTTGGGCGGTAATGGACGCGTGAAGTAAGGAGTTTAGTCATGCCAACAAATGGTTTGATACAAGTTGCAAGCCGTTATCCGGTCGACGAAACAGTGCAGCGGCTTCGATCTTTTTTTGAACAGAAAGGGCTACAGGTCTTCGCTGTGATCGACCACAGCGGCGAAGCGGAGAAGGTCGGGTTGAAGATGCGGCCGACGAAGGTTGTCATCTTCGGCAGTCCAAAGGGAGGGACGCCGCTGATGGTGGCCGCTCCAACTTTGGCGATTGATCTGCCGTTGAAGGCGTTGGTTGCGGCGGATGAAAACGGGAAGGTCTCGGTTTCCTACAATAGTCCGGAGTATCTGCAGCAGCGGCATAGCGTGCCGGAAGACTTGATCAAGAATATTGCGGGCGCGGGCGCGCTGATCGCGAAGGCTGTGGAATAATGCTGCCGGCATCGCAAGAAAACGTGGCGGAAAATTCCAATCGAGCGCGTGACCATTTGGCGAACGAGCGCACGTTTTTGGCGTGGGTTCGAACCAGCGTGGCCATTGTGGTATTCGGGTTTGCCATTGGACGATTTGCGATTGCGTTGAGGCAGTTGGCACGTTTTCAGGGCCAAGTCTCCAAAAGCACAGGGCTTTCTGTGTGGATGGGAATGATTTCGATTCTCGGGGGCGTGGCGATGGTGGTAGCTGGACTTTTGCGCTATCGAAAAACGCGGGCACTATTGGATCAAGGAAAGTTTGAGCCAGCGGGATTTATCGTGGATCTGGTGACGATTCTGACGGTGCTGTTTGGTCTGGCCTTGGCGGGATATTTGATCTACGTGGAAAAGAGTTTCGGGTAGCGGGTGGAAGCGGCGCGGTCGAAAAATGGGCGAGGTTTAGGGACGGCTAATCAATTTGCTTGTCGAGTAGGATTCTCTCCAGTAAACCTTATGGCAAACGATCAGGAAAAAGAGGCGGCGGCGCGAGCGAGCTTGCGGTTTGTGAAGGATGGGCAAATTGTTGGGCTAGGCACTGGGTCGACAGCCGCCTACTTCATTCAATTGCTGGGCGATGCGGTCAAGACGGGACTCCGCATCAGGGGAATTCCAACTTCCGTTCGTTCCGGCGAGCAGGCAGCGAGTCTGGGAATTCCGCTCACCACGCTGGATGAATGCCCGGAGATTGACGTGACCGTCGATGGAGCCGACGAAGTTGATCCGGAATTGCGGTTGATTAAGGGTGGAGGCGGTGCATTGCTCAGGGAAAAAATTGTCGCTTCGGCAACCAAACAACTGGTGATTGTGGCGGATGCCTCGAAGAGGGTTCCGGTGCTGGGAAGATTTCCCTTGCCGGTGGAAGTGATCAAGTTCGCCCAGGCGGTCGTGGCGAAGAAGATCAAAGCACTGGGCGCGAAAGTTTCGCTGCGGCGAGGACCGGATGGGAAACCATATTTGACCGATGAGAATAATTACATCCTCGATTGCCGCTTCGAACGCATTCCAGATGCGGATGGGCTGGCTCGGCAGCTCAGCGACATGCCGGGGGTGGTCGAACATGGACTGTTCATCGGTATGGCAAGTGTTGTGCTGATTGCGAATGGGAGCGAGATCGTGGAGTTACGGCGCGGTAATGATGGAAGTCACGACAAGAACCTTACGCGCGGAGCGCGCTGAGAAGGGCCACGGAGAATGCGGGAAACAGTTGTTTGCCGATGCTGAAACTTCAAAGCACGCCGAACTACTGCGTCAGGAAAGACTGCGGGCCGAGTCTCAAATCCGAGGTTTGCGCAGTGCCTTGAGGACGATGATCCCGCTGATCGAAAAACATCCGACGGCAACCAGCGACGCAATTAGTATCACCGACGCCCTGGGGTGAAACACATCGGCAAGTACCGCTCCCACCGAAAAAAGAACTCCCAGAGCGTTGAGCCATAGTGTCGCTCGAGTAGAAACTCGAGCGGAAGGGGAAATATCCGTACGTAGCCGAAGTTGCAAAAGCAGTGCGGCCACGCCGATGGCAGCAATTACGACCAATGCCACCGGACTCAAAAACGCTCCACGTTCGGTATAAAGAACAACCAGCGAGAGCGCCGCGAGCAGCAGTCCCGCAGCGATAATTGTCGCACTGCGCGGGGGAGGGTTGGAGCCGGGATCTGAGGAGTTTACCACCACGGTATTCGTCCTCAGATTTATACAGGCGCTGGAGCGGGTTTTCAATTGCAGGGCCAGTTCAGCTTGGAATCTCAGCATGTGGCGCGGGGGGACCTAATCCCGCAAGCCATTCCGCCCGCAGTGGAGCACCATGGTTGACGGCGTAGAGCACAAGTTCGACTCGGGATGAGATGCCCAGCTTGTCAAAGATACGAAACAGGTATTTTTTTACGGTGTGCTCGCTGAGACTCAGTTCCCGGGCGGTTCCGCGATTGCTCAGACCTTCGGCCACGAGGGCAACCACCTGTTCTTCGCGAGGCGTAAGCAGTTGACGACCGAGCGCATTAAGAACCCGCAGCGAAGGTACTTCAGAAATCAGTTCGAGCAAGAAAGTCATCTGTTCGGCATTGGCCCAGATTTGGCCGTTGGCGACGCTTTGGATGCATCTGCAAAGCGAGCGGAAATGGGTATCGGAAATGCAGAAAATTCCGTGAGCACCCGAGCGGAAAGCACTTAATACCAATTCACGATCGTAGGACTCAACTAGAAGGACTTTCGCGATTCTTGGATGCGAAAGGTGAATGCTGCGCATTACGGTCATTTGGGTAGCGACTGCTACGGAGTGATTCAGCGAAAGAACAACCACTTTGGCCGGCGAGGAAGCCACCGCCTGAAGGATTGAGACCACATCGACCGGGCAAGTCGAGATAAGAAATTCCGAACGCCGACGCAAGGCGCTGATGAGTAACTGCGCTTGCATTCGGTTGGAGTCAGCGATAAGGACCGTGATCGCGGACGAAGGCGCGGACGAGGTGAGACTCATTGCAACAGGCTCCGAGTGAAACGGTTGGCAAGTTGATCTTAGGGGCGAGCAGAGAAGTACTCAAGGAAAACACGGCAGATAATCGAGGGGCGACTCTCAAATCGGGACAACTGGATACGAGGGTGTGCAAATGTGCCTACGCAGGGTCGATCTCTGAGAATCCCTGAGAAGTTTGCGGCAACATTCCAGGAATATGCCGCTATTTCGTATCTTTCGAGTTCGTTTTTGCGGGTGGCATGTGATTTCGTGAACATGCAAGTCTACTTTCGTAGGTAGGCAGCTAGAGAGCTGTATTCCGCCCTTATCGCAGCGTGCCGCCAAGATCAATCGACGCAATCTACTGAGTGGGCGCTGTTTGCCCGGCAAATCCAGCATGACTACTTAAGTAGACGACACTTCCCAAGTCTTGCTGCGAAATTCTCGTCGAGGTAACTTGCCCAAAGAGAGCTGCGGAGGCTGAGCCGCTCTTGGAACCCAGGAAGATAGAGCCCATAACACAATGAAGCCCTTCGCTGGCTGGACAAGAGTTACGGTGATGGGCGTGTTGTTATTACAGCTTTGCGGCGCCGCATTCGCCCAGGACGAGGCAAGATTGAATCGCCTGGAAACGAGTTTACAGTCTCCTCAACCGAGCCAAACCGGGGCTGGGGGGTGGAGCACGGGAACGGCGCCTGCAAGAGCCGGGGAAACGGACGGCACGGGAAACCTCCAGCTCGGAGGGAATCGCCGTCCGCTTTACCGGCTTCATTGTAGTGACGTGGTTACTCTGAGTTTCACGCTGTCTCCAGAGTTAGACCAGACGCTCACGATACAACCCGACGGTTATGTCGCCCTAAAAGATGCGACTCCGGTGCTGGCTCAAGGGTTGATGCTGGAGGAGTTTCGTGACGCCGTGCGAAAGGCGTACACGGGGTATCTGCACGATCCGCAAGTAGCGGTGGCGCTGAAGGAGTTCGAACATCCGTATTTTGTGGCGGGCGGTGAAGTGGGAAAACCCGGCAAATATGAGTTGCGAGCCGATACCACCGTCATTGAGGCGGTAGAGATTGCTGGCGGATTCACCCACCAGGCAAAACATTCTCAGGTTCTTTTATTCCGGCGTGTCAACGACGACTTAATAGAGGCGCGTGTTTTTAACCTTAAGAAGATGCTGAAGGAAAAAAGCTTAAGCGAGGTCCCGCTATTGCGTCCGGGTGACATGGTATTCGTCCCGCAAAATTCTGTTTCGAAAGTAGAACGTTTTCTCAGCAAACCCTCCATGAGTATGTATGTGAGCTCGACACAGTTCTAGGCGCGCAACCCAGATGCCAGACGCCAATCCAGCACGCACGGAAAATGATTTCGCCTCGCCGACGCTGCGGGAGTTGGCGATTTTATTATTTCGGCGGGGCAGGCTCTTTGTTGGTGTCTCAGTAATGATCTTTGCGCTTTCGATTGTCTATGCGTTTACGGGAACTACCTACCGGGCCCATGCTCGTGTATTGGTGCGACGAGGACGCGCAGATCCACCTCTTACCGGACAACAGAATGCTCCTCCCGACTTTTCTCGCGAGGAAGTGACTGAAGAAGACTTGAATTCAGAGGTGGAATTATTGAAGGACGACGACGTTCTCCGCCGTGTTGTAAGGGCCAATGATCTAGGCGCGCATGACTGGTTGCGATGGCTCCGTCCCCACGAAGCAGAAGCGGCGCGATCGGAGCGAGCAGCTACGCGACTGGCCGGGCGCTTAAAAGTCGAACCCATCAAGAAAACGAATTTAATCGCCGTGAGCTACGACTCGGCAGAGCCGCAGCTGGCCGCACACGTGCTGCAGTCATTAACCGCGATCTACCTGGAAAAGCACATGGAGGTGCATCGTCCGGGCGGACAACTGCACTTCTTCGATCAGCAGACCCAGGAATCACGACATCAACTTGAGGCAGCTGAAGCCGAGCTCCTCGACTTCGCCAACAGACACCGCGTGGTGATGGCTGCCCAGCAGCGCGATCTTGTCTTGCAGCGGCTTGACCAGACCGATGCAAATTACCGGCAAACAGGGATAGAAATGTCCGAGACCGCGCGGAGAGTTCGAGAACTTGAGGCGCAGTTGGGAAAGTTACCGGAGCGAAGTGTCACCCAGATCCGCACGGCGGATAATCCTGAACTTCTGCGGACGTTGAAGGCCAGCCTGCTCGATCTCGATTTAAAAAGGACTCAGTTACTGACCAAATTTGAACCGACACACCGTCTGGTGCAGGAGATCGAACAGCAAATTCTCCAGGCGAAGGCGGCGATCGCAGCCGAGAAGTTGAACCCGCTACGCGACGAAACTACAGACCTGAATGTGAACTATGCATGGGCCAAGGCGGAGCTGCAAAAGGCAGAAGTTGAGATGAAGGGATTGCAAGCGCGAGCGGGGACAACGAGAACACACCTGACTGAATATCGCGCCTTAGCCCGTCAACTCGGCGAGGAAGCCATCACGCAAGATGATTTGACGAGCAGCGAGAAGGTGGCTGAGGAGAATTACCTTCTCTACGTTAAGAAACGGGAAATCGCTCGAATGGGCGACGCGCTGGATGATGGTGGCATCGTGAATGTAGCAATCGCCGAACGCCCGGTCGTGCCGCAGTTGCCGGTGTGGCCTGCCGCAGCAGTAGTGCTGGTGGGCTTCGTCATGGCTGTGACGGCGGGCACTGGAGCTGCATTCGCGGCAGACTATATGGACCCTACTCTGCGTACGCCAGAAGAAGTTGTGGCGTGTTTGCAAATTCCAGTATTGGCTTCGCTACCTGCGAAAGGTAGAGGGCGATTGTCCGCCTAAGGGGAGACACGATGAGCATGCACGCGGACGTACTGCCGAGATCCGGTTTGATCGATTCGGCGGCGAACATAGCAGCGCCGGCCCGGGCAAGGGCCTGCGGGGATGTGCAGGGGTGGGATCCGGAGAACTTTGCCCGCGAACAAATTCGGGGCTTGGTTCGACGCGTGTTCTTCACCAATTCGGGGGAACCAGTCAAACAAGTCGTATTCAGTGCAGCCGAGTCGACCACCGATGTGCGAGATATTTGCCTTCAAGTAGGACATGCTCTCGCGCTGCAAACCTCGGCTGAAATTGCAATTGTGAGCCGAAATTCAGGCCCAGAAAGGGCCGCGGTGGAGCACTATCCTCGCCACTCTGGCAGTGCCGGCATCAAGCCGTTGTCCACACGGCTCGAAACGAACCTATGGCGCGTGCCGGAGTCCGCATTGCGCGAACTTTGTCCGGAACCGGCAAAAGATCTCTGTTGGCGGTGGGCTCTCGCGGAGCTCCGAAAGAATTTTGAATATGCCGTGGTTCAAGGACCTGCGGCTGGATTATCGAGCGAGAGTGGATTTCTAGGGCAACAGGCAGACGGAATCATTCTCGTTCTTGAGGCTCATAGCACCCGGAGAGCGACGGCTAGCAAAATCAAAGAAATGCTTGAAGGAACGCAGTCCCGAATCCTGGGAACGGTTCTCAGCGAAAGAGCGTTTCCGATTCCAGAAAAGATCTATCAACGGCTATAAGCGACGAACATAACGGCGACATGGAAAACATAATGGAAAGGGCAATGGGACTCAATGGGCGGTAGCTATGGGACCGCAGTGGTGAACGATGCCGCTGGGACGCTACGGGAACCACAGGCCTCCGTGGATTCCAATGGACCTCACTGGTTTGCCGTTCACACGCGCTACCGGTACGAGAAAAAAGTAGTCGCGCAACTTAATTACAAACGTTATGAAGTTTACCTGCCGTTGCGAACCGAAAAACACGTATGGAGCGATCGGCATCAGGTGGTGACGACTGCTTTGTTTCCAGGATATGTGTTCGTGCATATCGATCAGTCCAGTGCGGCGCGCCGTGCGGTGTTGCAGACAGCAGGCCTGCTGGGCTTTGTGACATTCGGAGGAACGGTGGTACCAGTGCCTCCGGCGCAGATTGATCATCTGCAACTGTTGTTACAAGAAAAAGTCCTATTTTCCCTGCATCCTTTTGTGCAGGTCGGCCAGCGCATGCGCATCCGAGGAGGGTGTCTGGACGGGCTCGAAGGGGTGCTGCTGCAACACGAGGGAAAGCTCGTAATCTCCATTGAGATGATCCAGCGCTCGCTGGCGATTGAGATCCAAGGGTACGAATTGGACTTCGTCTGAAGTGTTTTCTACTTTGCTACATACGCAGCGAAAACCTCAGCCACCCGAGCCGGCCGCCCGGTTGATTCCGGGAATTGCTTTGGCTCACCCTCGGAAGGTTCAGCGCGAACCGGCTGGCAACTCTGAATTGTCGTTCTTTGGAGCTTTACGGTCCGGAAGATTGTCGCAGAATCACCAGCGCAACCTGCTTGCTGACCGCGGCCCGCGGAACGTCCTGATCGTAGGGGCAGGCGCGGTGGGACGCAAAATAGCGAATCATCTGGAAACGCATCCGGAAATGGACCGGGTATTTTGCGGTTTTCTGGATGACCGAAAACCGTTGGGAAAAGGTGTGATTGGACGCACCATGCACTTGGCGCAGTTGGCACGCACGGGGTTTGTAGATGAAGTGATTCTGGCCGCGCCCCGCGATCGGGACGTCACATTGCGCGTGCTGCGAGCAGCGCAACGATTGCGTCTAGACGTGAAGTTGGCTCCCGATCTGTTTGGTTGCGAACCAACGCGAGAAACGGAGCGCATTGGCGGCATCCCGCTCATTTCCCTGCATGAAGAACGATTGCCAGTTGCAGGATTACTGCTGAAACGTGGGATTGACCTTATCGCTGCCTCGCTGGCTCTCGTCATACTGGCACCGGCGCTGGCTCTGATCGCAATCCTCATCAAACTGAATTCGTCGGGGCCTGTGTTTTACGCTGCGCTGCGCGCCGGACGCAAAGGTAGATCGTTCCGCTGCTATAAATTTCGAACCATGGTAAGAGAGGCGGATGTCGGAAAGAAGGAACTGCGAGAACGAAATCAAAGACAGGGACCGATTTTCAAAATTACAAACGACCCTCGGATTACCCGGATCGGACGATTCCTCCGCCGGTACAGTCTGGACGAATTTCCGCAGCTTTTGAATGTGTTGAAAGGTGAAATGAGTCTGGTAGGACCGCGACCGCATCCTTTGGACGATTTTTCCGAATATACGATTGAGCACCTGCCGCGATTGGACGTGACACCCGGGATCACCGGACTTTGGCAGGTGACTGCGCGAAAGAATCCATCGTTCCAAGCCGGAATGAGCCTGGATCTGGAGTACATCCATCGCTGGAGCCTGAGGATGGACATGACGATTTTGTTGAAGACAGTTTGGGAAGTGCTACGGGGGGGTGGGGACTGATGTCCTCGTCTTCGGTGGGGAGAACACTATCTTCGACTTGGATGGGTGCGGCAGCCTGGCATGGCGCCCGGATGAGCCTGGGTTCGCTGCAGGCAACATTGTTTGTGCCTACCGCGCTGTTTCTAGGGACTCTGGCGGCGATGCTGTTACGACATCCCGATGTACCTTTCTACGAGATTGATCGGGTTGCGTTCCTAATGTTGGTTTTGGGAGTGAGCGGACGGGCGGTGGTGACGCGGCAGAGGTTGCTGGTGGTGGAGAGGGCAACCTGGCCAATGATCGGCTTGATAATCTTGGCGGTCGCAAGCGTTATACGGATGCCTTTCGATAATCAAACGTGGTGTTTACTCGCTGCGAAATTTATCGTTCCGTTCGCTCTATTTCACCTGGCACAACTGGTATTCATCGATGAACGGCGACTCCGGCATTTCGAGGTCTTTGCTCTTGTAGTGCTTGCCTACCTCTGCTTCACTTCGATTGCGTTTCTGGTGGGAGCGAAATCATTAATCTTTCCGCGTTTCATCCTGGATGAAAGTCTGGGCAACCAGGCAGACCGGGCGCGAGGGCCCTTGCTGCAGGCCGTAGCAAATGGGGTTTCGTTGAACTTGCTCGGCGTATTAGCGTTGCACTCCTTCTTGCGCGGAAGAATGCGTGGAATTAAGGGAGCGTTGCTACTGGCGTCCCTTCCGATCGCTGTGCTGGCAACGATGACGCGCGCGGTGTGGCTCTCATTCGGGGTCAGCATCGGGATTCTGATTTTCCGCACGCGGAACCGGGAGCTGCGGCGCGCGTGCGTGGCGCTATTAATCGTCGGAGCTTTGGTATTACTGGTCTCACTGAGTTTTGACGGCGAGCGGCGCGCCCTGGCGGATCGACTGCGAGAATCCGGCCCCGTCGATTTTCGCGAAGCGGTTTACTCCGGCGGGTGGGAAATGTTCATGGAAAAACCACTGACCGGCTGGGGCATCAATCAAATGCCTTCAGAGTTAGCCCGCCACGTAAGCGGCTACAAAGAAAAGGAACTATATCCGCACAACACCTACCTGGAACTCCTCGTCGAGCACGGAATCGTTGGCATGGCCTTCTATGCCTGGTTGATGTGGGAGATTTTTCGCCTGGGACGAAGTGCGGTGCCCCAAGCCGAGAGCACCGGCTTCCTGAATTCACAATTCCATTCGATGTGGCCGGTATTGCTTGCTGTTTACTGGGTAAATGCCGCTGTTGTAGTGATGAATTATCAATTTGTGAATGGGCTCTTGTTCACCATGGCTGGAATGCTGGCCGCGCAGCGTCGGCGCTGCGTGTGCAATTCATCCTCATAAGTCTATCCTCTCCATCTCGACTCACGTCGTGTTAACCGTAGCCTATCTCGCCAATCAATTCCCTTCAGCTGTAGAGCCGTATGTTGGTGAGGAAATCCAGGAACTGCGTGAGAGAGGAGTGCAAATCTTAGCGAGCAGCGTACGGCGACCGCGCTCTGAGGCGAACGCAGCCGTGGGCGACGATTCTGAAATGCCGGTTCTGTGCCTGCAACCAGTGCGTTTGCTGATTCTTCTGCAGGCTCTCGGACTAATTCTGTGGCGATGGAATCGCATTACCAGCCTGTTAACCCGTGTACTTCTGCGTGGAAAGGAATCGCCTAAACTCCGCGCAAAGGCCCTGCTGCACACCTACCTTGGCGCCTACTATGCGGTGCTGTTAAGAAAGTATCGCGTGGATCACATCCACGCGCATCACGGCTACTTTGGTTCGTGGATTGCGATGGTTGCAGCCCGGCTGTTGGACGTTGGCTTCAGCTTGACCTTGCACGGGTCGGACCTGCTGATCGATGGCGCCTACCTCGACGTCAAGCTGGAGAGTTGCCGGTTCAGCGTAACCGTTTCGGAGTATAACCGCCGCTACATCCTGAAGCGTTTCCCTGCTATCGAAGCGAGAAAGATCCTGGTCTCTCGGCTGGGCGTCGATCTTCCAGCGCATGCTGAATTTTCGAGGACAAGGGCTGCTCGCGGCAAACGTCGAAGCCTCAGCCTCCTAGCCGTTGGCCGCTTGCATGCCGTAAAAGATCACGCATTCCTGGTTCGTTCTTGCCAATTGCGCAACTATGGACTCAACTTTGAGTGTGCAATCGCCGGTGAAGGGCCGGAGCGACCCCATCTCGAAGTTCTCATCGAGCAAAGCCGACTACGGGATCACCTACGGCTCCTGGGCCACGTTGCGCGCGAACAGATGGATGCTCTTTACGAGCGTGCTGACGTAGTTGTGCTCACCAGCCGCAGCGAAGGCATTCCGCTCGTGCTCATGGAGGCGATGGCGCGCGGCAAGATTGTCCTCGCGCCAGCTATTACCGGCATTTCTGAGCTCGTAATCCACGGCAAAACGGGCTTCCTCTACGCTCCCGGAGCGAGAGACGATTTCTTGACGAGGATTGTCTTCCTTGACGAACAAATTCGCAGAGGGAATCAGAACGCCGTGACCGGCCTAGATTGGCTTCGGCATGCAGCACGAGTTCACGTTCTCCACAACTTTAACCGCAGGAAAAGCCTTACCCGCTTTGGCAATCAGTTTCTGCAATTGACCACACACCAAGATCGGAGCCTTCCCTATGAGAATTTTATTTTGCAACAAATATAACTATCCATTCAGCGGGACCGAAGTGTATCTGTTCGAGGTCATGCAACTGATGCGGTCCCAAGGCCACCAGGTAGCCCTGTTTTCCATGGCCGACCGGCGCGGCCGACCCACTCCTTATGATCGCCATTTCATGCCGCATATTGACTTTAAGAGCGCGGGCGGGTGGTTTCATAAAATCAGCCTGTCAGCACAAGCGATTTACTCCCGCGAAGCGCGGCGCAGAATTCGGGCGATGATCGCCGAATTCCAGCCAGATGTAGCGCATGTCCGCAACATCTATCACCATCTGTCGCCTTCGATCTTATGGGAACTGAAAGCGCAGAAGGTCCCAGTTGTCTATCACCTCAATGACTTCAAAGTCCTGTGTCCCAGTTATAACCTGGTATCACACGGCGAGGCATGTGAGGCCTGTAAGGGCGGTAGATTCTGGCATGCCCTGAAGGAGAATTGCTATCCGCGATGGGGCGGCGTGCCGATACTGGTGGCCGAGGCATACTTCCACAAATGGCTGGGCACTTACCGCAAATGTGTGGATTGCTTTCTCGCGCCCAGCCAATTTGTGCGCGACAAATTTGTAGAACATGGCTGGGATCCGGCTAAGTTCGAGATCCTTCCTCACTTCCAAACGAGAAGGCCTTTTATCGCGCTGCGGGCGCCGAACGCGCCACTACTTTATTTCGGGCGGTTGTCGGCGGAAAAAGGAGTCGAAGACTTGCTGCATGCCATGCAGCGCCTTCCAGATTTACGGCTGGTGGTTGCGGGAGAGGGGCCGGATCGCGGCCACTTGGAGCAGTTGGCAGCTCAACTCGAATTGCACAACGTCGAATTCGCCGGTCAGTTGCAAGGAGCGGATCTGCAACTTGCGATTCTCAATTCTCGCTTCACCGTGCTGCCGTCCCATGCATATGAAACTCTGGGAAAAACAATTCTTGAATCCTACGCGCAAGCGCGCACGGTAGTCGCCACCGACTTGGGCTCGCGACGAGAACTGGTACGAGAAGGCAAAACGGGTCTGCTCTACAGGGCTGGTGATGTGGAACAACTTACATCCGCCATCCAGCTTCTCAGCTCACGACCCGAACTCGCGGACGAGATGGGCCGGGCTGGTCAAGAGCAGATAAGCGACAGCAATCGCCCGCAAGCGCATTACGATGCATTGATTACTTTGTATAGTCGACTGAGTAATGGAGGAAGAAATGCACCAGACAAGCCGGTGGAATTTGAGCGCAAGTCGCCTTCAATCGTGAGCATTACTCCTCCGGCAACATTTCAGAAACGGATCTTGCGAGTCGCATTCATTGGCGGGCGCGGCGTATTTTCGAAGTACAGCGGTATCGAGACTTATTACGAGGAAGTCGGCGCACGGTTGGCGGGGATGGGACATCATGTCACCGCGTATTGCCGGACATACTTCACTCCGCCAGGCAGGCACCACAAAGGCATGCAAATCATTCGGGTGCCAACGATCCGCTCTAAGCATCTCGAAACATTGATGCACACGTTTTTAAGTACGCTCCATGTGTTGACACAGCCGTGCGACGTCGTACACTATCACGCCCTGGGACCGGCGCTCTTCTCGTTCATTCCGCGTCTCGCCGGCAAGAAGACCGTTGTCACCGTACAAGGTCTGGACTGGAAGCGGCAGAAATGGGGACGCATTGCTTCGACTGTCTTGCGGCTTGGCGAGCGGGCCGCGGTGCGTTTGCCGGCCCACACAATGGTGGTCTCCAAGGTGTTGCAGAATCACTACAAGGCAAGCTACCAAGCGAAGACATCCTATGTGCCGAACGGCGGAGTGCTGCGCGACCGACGTCTGCCGGAGAAGATCGTGGAGTGGGGACTTGAGCCGGGCGAATATATTTTGTTTCTGGGAAGATTTTCTCCGGAAAAGGGTTGTCACCTGCTGATCGAAGCATACGAGAAGCTCAACACCGATATAAAACTCGTCATGGCAGGGGCGTCGAGCTACTGCGACGAGTACTCGCGCCAGCTCCGCACTCACGTCAGCGACCGCGTCAAAATACTGGATTGGGTTTCGGGCGAAGCGATGGATGAGTTGCTGACCAATGCCATGTTGTTCGTTTTGCCCTCCGATCTGGAAGGCTTGTCCCTCGCATTGCTGGATGCAATGGGCGCCGGGCTTTGTGTGCTAAGCAGTGACGTGCCGGAAAACCGGGAAGCCGTCGGCGATGCCGGATTCACGTTTCGGAGCGGAGACGTCGCAGATCTGGCCGACCGTCTGCGCTTCCTGATTGCGAATCCCGCGGTGCGGGAGGCGGCGGGACTGGCGGCGAAGCGCCGTGTTCATGAACATTATCGGTGGCCGCAGATTGCCGCCGAAATCGAACGTGTGTATTTCGAAACAATCGGCGGAGAAGTGACTGAGCGACCGGCCAAGAAGCCAAGCGGCCGCACTGTGACGCAGACAGCATCCGGACAACGGAAGGCAGGGTAAAGACCAGGCACGAACTGCTAGGGATGGCGGCAATGCCGTGAAGTTCGAATGAACCACAGAGGACGGGATTCCCGTCCTTTTTTGTTTACAATTGAAAGTTCGTCACAGGTTTGGGTCGGACTTGTGAAACAAACCATAGTTAGCGATCTGAACCTGCTGAATTCATCATTCATGGAAAATACTATCCTCGTTACGGGCGGAGCAGGTTTCATCGGATCTAATTTCATCCTGCACCGGATGGAATGCGATTCCGCCGCAATCGCAAACCTCGACAAACTCACTTATGCAGGTAATCTGCGCAACTTGGAGGCAATCTCGCAGGAGCGCCGCTATGAGTTTGTTCACGGGGACATCGCCGACCGGGGTTTAATGCGAAGCGTATTGAATCGACGCAAGCCGCGCGCCATTGTGCATTTTGCCGCCGAGAGCCACGTTGATCGCTCCATTCGCGGTCCCGATGATTTCATCCGCACGAACGTTGTTGGGACGTTTGCATTGCTCGAAGAGGTACGCGCTTATTGGGAAAGTTTGAGCGGGAGCGATAGAACTGAGTTCCGCCTTCTGCACGTGTCGACAGATGAGGTGTTCGGCTCGCTGGGCGCGAAGGATCCAGCATTTTCCGAGACCACGCCGTATGCCCCCAACAGTCCGTACGCAGCCACAAAGGCGGCTTCGGACCACCTGGTGCGTGCCTACCATCACACTTATGGATTGCCAGTTCTGACCACGAATTGCTCGAACAACTATGGGCGATTTCAATTCCCCGAAAAATTAATTCCGTTGATGATCTTGAATGCGCACAATCATAAACCGCTGCCCGTTTATGGCGACGGCCAGAATGTTCGAGACTGGCTTTACGTCGAGGACCACTGCGAAGCGATTGGAATCGTCCTGGCTCGGGGCAGAGTGGGAGAGACTTATAATATCGGAGGCTGGAACGAAAAGCGCAACTTAGAGATTGTCGAGACTATCTGCGACCTTGTCGATGAGATCGCTGGTCGCCGCGGAGCTTCGCGGCGTGAACTGATCACGTTCGTGAAAGACCGTCCCGGACACGACCGCCGTTACGCCATGGACGCAAGTAAGATCGAACGCGAACTCGGCTGGCGTCCCCGTGAAACGTTTGAGAGTGGAATCAGCAAGACTGTGCGCTGGTACCTCGAAAATGAGGATTGGGTCCGCGACGTAACCAGCGGAGGTTACCGGCAATGGATTGAAACGAACTACTCTTCTTGAATTGCAACCGCGGCCAATACTTATGAAACAGGTTTTGAACAATACTGCGTATAAGGGAATCATTCTGGCGGGCGGTTCGGGCACGCGCTTGTACCCTTCGACCCATGCGATGGGAAAGAGCCTACTTCCGGTTTACAACAAACCGATGATTTATTACCCGCTCTGCACGCTGATGCTGGCCGGAATTCGCGACATTCTTCTGATTACTACGCCGGAGGATCTACACAAATTTCAATGTTTGTTAGGCGACGGAACCCAGTTTGGCCTGTACCTGCACTATCAAACACAACCGAAACCGGAGGGAATTGCGCAGGCATTCCTGGTGGGTGAAACATTTCTGGGTGATAGCGCGTGCGCGCTGGTGCTGGGCGACAATATTTTTTACGGGCACGATCTGGCAAAGGATTTGCGGGCAGCCTCGGCCAAGACTCAGGGCGCACGTGTATTCGCTTATCCCGTGCATGATCCTGAGCGTTATGGCGTTGTGGAGTTTGATGGCGACGGTCGGGCCCTCAGCATCGAGGAAAAGCCCAGGCAACCGAAATCGCGTTACGCGGTGACAGGGCTTTATTTTTACGACAACCAAATCGTTCCGATCGCAAAGTCACTTAAGCCCAGCGCGCGAGGAGAGTTGGAAATCACTGACGTGAACAAGGCCTATTTGGAGCGTGGCCAGTTGGAAGTCGTGGTCATGGGGCGAGGCATGGCTTGGCTCGATACCGGCACGCATGAGTCTCTGATGGACGCATCACTGTACATTCAAGCCATAGAAAAAAGGCAGGGGCTGATGGTGGCTTGCCCGGAAGAAATCGCTCTTCGCTCCGGTTACATTACGGCGGAGCAGGTAGAGAAAATCGGCAATTCGATGAAGAATAATAGTTACGGTGCTTACTTGCTGCAACTCCTGCGAGAGAAGGTATTCTGATGAATGCGGTTCACGCTGTTCGTCCCACGATGGATGCAATCAAGAAAATCTCGACTTCGCTGCCTGGGGTGTTCATTCTTGAACCGCGAGTATTCGGGGACGAGCGGGGCATTTTCTACGAGAGTTACAACCAGCAGAGCATGGCGGCGGTTGGAATTATCGAACCGTTTGTGCAGGACAACCATTCGTGTTCCTCCCGCAATGTCTTGCGCGGCTTGCATTATCAGGTGAAGCATCCACAAGGGAAACTGGTGCGCGTCGTGGGAGGAGAAATCCTTGACGTGGCGGTTGATCTGCGCCGCAGTTCTCCCACTTTTGGGCGTTCGGAAGCGGTCCGTTTGTCGGGCGAAAATAAACGCATGTTGTGGATCCCGATCGGTTTTGCACACGGATTCCGCGTGCTCTCGGAAAAAGCGGACGTGCTTTACAAGGCAACCGATTTCTACGCACCCGAACACGAACGAACGCTCGCCTGGAACGATCCCGATCTCAAGATCGAATGGGGCCTGAACTTCGAACCCATTGTGTCAGCCAAAGACCAACGCGGTGTGGCCTTCCGCGATGCCGAGAGTTTCGACTAAATCCTATGCGAATCACAGTTTTTGGGGCCTCTGGCCTACTGGGCCAGCCTCTCATGCGCGAATGGAGTGAGGATTCTGTCACAGGTTTAAGCTCGCGAGACGCAGACATTCGTGACGAGAAGCGGGTGAATGCGCTGGTGCAGGAGCAACGGCCGGACTGGATCGTGTTGGCCGCCGCTTACACAGATGTGGACGGATGCGAATGCAATCCAGACCTTGCTTTTGCAGTGAACCGTGACGGTGCGGTGAATGTTGCAAAAGCGGCCAAGATGGCCGGGGCGCGGCTCTTATTTCTTAGCTCTGATTATGTCTTTGACGGAACAAAGACCACTCCGTATGAAACCGGCGACGCGCGCAATCCGCGAAGTGTATACGGACGGAGCAAGGCTGAGGCTGAGATCAGGCTGCTGGAACTGCTGCCGGACTGTTGCATCGTCCGAACGTCGTGGTTATTCGGACTGGGCGGGAAATGTTTTCCTGACACCATTTTAAAGCTGGCTGCAAGCCGCCCCGCACTTGACGTGGTTGATGACCAGCGCGGTTCTCCAACCTACGCGGGAGATCTGGCGCAAGCAATCAGCCACTTGTGCCGGAAGAATGCGGAAGGGATTGTACACGCAACCAATCTGGGCGACTGCACCTGGTTTGAGTTTGCACAAGAAATTGTTCGCGGTGCGGGGCTCGACGTTGCGGTGCGGCCGGTAAGCAGTCAACAGATGTCGCGTCCGGCTCCTCGACCTGCGTATTCTGTTTTGTCGCCGGCTCGTCTGCAAAGTTTCGGGATTACTATGCCCTCCTGGCGCGATGCGCTGAGTCGCTACCTGCAGGAACGACTAGCCGCTTCAGCGATTGCTTAGCTTCTAATCGTCCTGCTACGATTGCCCAGTTTCCTCGGCGATCTTGTGAAACGAATTCAAAATTATATCGACGGCCGATTCGTGGGCGGAAGGCGCGAGTTTGCTGACCTCAATCCCGCGGACGGCACGGTAATCGCGCAGGTGACAGAAGCCTGCGAAGCGCACGTGGATGAGGCGGTGCACGCGGCCCGGCGTGCGCTGCTTGGAGAATGGGCTCAGATCGGAATCCGCGAACGCGCGTCTCGCTTGCACCGGGTCGCAGACGCGATTGAGAAGCGGTTCGATTGTTTCGTCCAGGCTGAAGTGGCGGATACGGGCAAGCCCATATCTTTGGCTTCAAAGTTGGACATTCCTCGTGCCGTGGCGAACTTTCGCTTCTTTGCCGATCTCGTAAAAATATCCGGGCTGGAATCGTTTCAGACGGAAACTCCGGATGGAGCAAACGCGCTGAACTACGCGGTACGGAAGCCGTTGGGCGTGGTCGGTGTGATCACGCCGTGGAATCTGCCATTGCTGTTGCTCACGTGGAAAGTAGCGCCCGCTCTGGCCTGCGGTAACACGGTCGTCGTTAAGCCTTCCGAAGAAACGCCTGCGACGGCTACGTTACTCGCCGAGGCGATGCAGGATGCGGGAATACCTAATGGGGTATACAACGTCGTGCATGGATTTGGGCCGGGATCGACGGGAGAATTTCTTACGCAGCATCCTGGCGTGGACGCGATCACATTCACGGGTGAATCGAGAACCGGTGCCGCCATCATGAAATCAGTGGCGGCAACTGTGAAGCCAGTCTCGTTTGAACTTGGTGGAAAGAATGCCGCAATTGTATTCGCCGATTGCAACTTCGACGAGGCCCTCAGCGGCTTGTCCGATGCCGTGTTTCTGAACACCGGGCAAGTATGTTTGTGTTGTGAGCGCGTGTATGTGGAACGTAAGATTTTCAGTTCGTTTGTCGAAGGCCTAAAGCGGAAAGCCGAGAGCCTGAATCCAGGCTGGCCGAACCACGAGCAAACTGATCTCGGTCCATTGATTTCGGCTCAGCATCGCGACAAGGTACTTTCCTACTATCGACTGGCGCAGGAAGAGGGAGCACATCTTATAACTGGCGGCGGAATTCCTAAGTTCAGCGATAATCGCAATCACGGTTTCTACGTACAACCGACAATCTATACTGGATTGCCGGAATCGGCGCGGTGCATCAAGGAAGAAATATTTGGGCCCGTTTGCCACATCGCAGCGTTTGATTCGGAAGAAGAAGCCATCGCCATGGCCAACGACACAAAATACGGCCTCGCCGCCTCGATCTGGACCAGCAATCTGAAGCGCGGGCATCGTGTCGCACAGCAGATGAAGGTGGGCATTACATGGGTGAATTGCTGGTTCCTGCGCGATCTGCGAACGCCATTCGGAGGAGCGGGACTTTCGGGCATTGGACGTGAAGGTGGAATGCATTCTTTGAATTTCTATTCCGAACCGAACAATATCTGTATACGACTCTGAAAACGCTGGTGCCTCGAGCACATCGCCGAGGGCGAAGACGCTAATCAAAATGACGGGCAACAAGAGCAAAGTTGTCGAAGGCAAAGCCGCTCCGCTCGGCAAGTATCCACACGTGAAACGCGCCGGGGACTTTCTGTTTGTGTCGGGGACTAGTGCGCGCCGCGCCGACAACACAATCGCGGGCGCGGAAGCTGATCCGCTTGGCCAGACACGTCTCGACATTCGCGTGCAAACGCGCTCGGTGATCGAGAATATTCGAGACATCCTGGAAAGCTTTGGAGCGCAACTGCGAGACGTGGTTGAGATTTCCACTTACCTGGTAAATATGAATGATTTCGCCGGCTACAACGATGTGTACGGGGAGTTCTTCGGATACGATGGTCCGGCACGAACGACCGTGGCCGTGCATCAATTGCCGCATCCGCACCTGCTGATTGAAATTAGAGCCACAGCTTACAAGCCACTCACATAGGAGGCACGATGGCATCCATCAAGAACCTGAAGGCTTTCAACTTTCAGGCGTGGATCGAAGAGAACAAAGAGAAGCTCAAGCCTCCGGTGGGAAATGCGCAGGTGTGGGAAGACGGTGAGATGATGGTGACCGTAGTCGGTGGACCGAACCAGCGTCGCGATTATCACGATGATCCAACGGAAGAATTCTTTTACCAATTAAAGGGCAACATTTCTCTTCGCATCATGGAAGCGCCGGGAAAGCCTCCTCTGGAGATTCCAGTCAAAGAGGGCGAAATTTTTCTTCTTCCCAAACACATGCGCCACTCACCGCAGCGACCGGCCGAAACGATTGGGTTAGTAGTTGAAGTGCCGCGGCCAGAAGGTTCTCTCGACGCCTTCGAATGGTTTTGCCCTAGCTGCCATCAGCTGATTTACCGCGCCGAAGTTAGACTAAAGAGTATTGTTAAAGACCTGCCGCCGCTGTTCGAACAGTTTTATGGCAACGAGAGCCGGCGACGGTGCAAACACTGCGGCACGATTCATCCGGGCAAGTGAGCATGCAAGTCATCGATATCCATAATCACTTTTTCCCCGAGGCCTGGCCCGATCTGTCTTTACGCTACGGCACACCGAACTGGCCCTGGATCAAGCATACCGAAGCCGGCAAGGCCGACGTCATGGTGGGCGACCGTTTCTTCCGGCATATTTATTCGGCATGTTGGGATCCTGAGGTTCGGCTTCAGGAGATGGATCGCGATGGCATTGACTTGCAGGTCATGTCAGCGACGCCGGTTTTGTTCGCGTATGAGCGTCCCATCGAAGCCGCTTTGGATTGCGCGCGATTATTCAACGACGCTGCGCTCGATCTTTGTAGCCGAGGGAAAGGCAGATTGAAGTCCCTCTGCCAGGTACCGCTGCAAGACATTGACGCGGCCTGCAAGGAACTCAGCCGCTGCATGCTGGGCGGGCACCTCGGCGTACAGATTGGCAATCACGTTGGAACGAAGAATCTCGACGATGCCGGTATTGTGACTTTTCTCCATCACTGTGCCGATGTAGGAGCGGCCGTTCTCGTCCATCCCTGGGAAATGTTCGGCCAGGACCGAATGCACAAATACATGATGCCGTGGACGGTTGGAATGCCGGCGGAAACACAACTGTCGGTAGTAGCGCTGATTTTGAGCGGAGCCTTCGACCGATTGCCGAGAGCGCTTCGTATTTGCTTCGCGCATGGCGGGGGAAGTTTTACATTCTTGCTCGGACGCCTGGAAAATGCCTGGTACCATCACCCGGTCGCGCGGGGTGAGTGTCAATATCCGCCCAGTCATTATCTCAACCGATTCTGGACGGACTCCGCCGTGTTCGACCAACGTGCTTTGCAATTCCTGGTGGAGACGGTGGGAGCGAATCAGGTGATGCTCGGTTCGGATTACCCGTTTCCGTTGGGCGAAGAACGCGTCGGCTCACTCATTCGGAAAAGCAATCTGCCGCAGGATGTAAAGGTGAAACTTCTGAGCGGGAATGCACGGAGTTTCCTTGCGCTCAACGCGGAATCTGAAGCAGAGAGCGCCCATAGTTCCGCTGCAATCGCCCAGTCCGCCAATTCGTCCGGGCAGAGCGGTCTAACTTACAGCTCGTATTTGAAGGTTTCTGAACTGCTGGAGTTGCAGCGCCCGCAATCGGTTCCCCCGCACCATGATGAAATGCTTTTCATCCTGGTGCATCAGACTTACGAGTTATGGTTCAAGGAACTATTGCATGACTTGGATGCTGTGGTCGCGAATTTGCAAAAGGCCGGCACTGCGCCGGATTCGCGGGATGAAGTCTACGAAGCGGCTCGACTGCTGCGCCGCTGTACGGAAATCACGAGGGTATTGGTCGAGCAATTCACGATTCTGGAAACCATGCTGCCCACTCATTTTCTCGCGTTTCGCGGCTTGCTTGAGCCGGCCAGTGGATTTCAGTCTGAGCAGTTTCGAGAAATCGAATTTCTATGCGGATTGAAGGACGAGAAGATGCTGCGCTACCACCGTCCGACGCCAGCGGCATACGCAAGCCTGAAGCGCCGTTTGGAAGAGCCTTCGCTGCGCGACGCATTCTTCGGCGCGTTGCAGGCGATGGGCAAACTGGTTGCGACCGGCACCACTGAGACGGACGAAGAACGGTTTGAAGCACGCGCACGCGCCGTGCACGCGCTGTACAAGGATGAGCATCATCACCGCGACTGGATTGATGTATGCGAGCGGCTGACTGAGTTCGACGAATTAGTGATGAGCTGGCGGTTACGCCACATCCAACTCGTCGAGCGGATCATCGGTATTCGCATGGGCACTGGAGGAAGCGCAGGGTCGTCTTATCTGAAGCTGACCTTGGACAAGAAATTCTTCCCTGAACTATGGGAGGCGAGGACCTTGCTGACCGAATAGAGTTTTCTCTGCTCTTTGGTTGCAGCGTTATGAACGTCACGATTTTCTCGACCGATCTCTCCGATGAAGCCCACATCTGACCGCATCACATTGATTGGCGCCGGACTGAACGGTCCGTTGCTTGCGATTCTCCTCCGGCAAAGAGGATTCGCCGTTGATATCTTCGAACGGCGCGAGGACATGCGGCGGACGCGGTCCAGCGCTGGGCGCTCCATCAATCTAGCCCTCTCGACCCGTGGCATTCACGCCTTGCGTGAGGCCGGCCTCTGGGAGGGGATGCGAAATATCATCATCCCGATGAAAGGGCGGATGATGCATTCGATCGCAGGAGATCTAACTTTCCAACCTTACGGAAATAACGAAACGGAGGTCATTAATTCCATTTCCCGCGCGGAACTGAACATAGCACTCATGAATGCCGCGGAGGAACAAGGAGCAGTCATTCATTTCAATCAGCGCTGCACAGGATACGATCTTAAGACGAGTGCAATTCAGTTACGCGACGAACGGACGGGTGATGAGAATACGCGCGAAACCGGGGTCGTCATCGGATGTGATGGCTCAGCATCGGCGATCCGGACCGAGATGCTCAGGCTGAGCCGCTTCAACTTTTCACAGCAGTATCTTGACTACGGATACAAAGAACTAACAATTCCCGCCGGGGCCGACGGCCGGCATCTCCTGGAAACTCATGCATTGCATATCTGGCCACGCGGAAACCTGATGCTGATTGCATTGCCCAATAGTGATGGCACGTTCGCCTGCATTCTGTTCTTGCCGTTTGAGAGCACAGACAGCTTTGGCAGCCTAACCACAGTCGCAGAAGTTCTGAAGTTCTTCGAGTCTCGTTTTCCGGACGCTCTTTCCCTGATGCCCCTGCTCGCCGAGAACTATTTCGCAAATCCAACCGGAGCGATGGTCACTATTAAGTGTTCGCCGTGGCACGTGGAGGGACGAACTTTGTTATTGGGCGATGCGGCGCACGCGATTGTTCCCTTCTTTGGCCAGGGGTTGAATTGCGGTTTCGAAGATTGCACCGCTCTAATGGAATTGCTCGACCACAATGGTCCGGACTGGAGTGGCGTCTTTCGTGAATTCGAAAATGCCCGTAAAGCGAACACGGATGCCATTGCTGACATGGCCATTGAGAACTTCGCGGAAATGAGAGATCGGGTCGGGGACTCGCGATTTCTCCTTCGAAAGAAGGTTGAATTAGCGCTCGAAGCCAAATATCCGCAGATCTTTGTGCCGAAGTATGCCATGGTTACTTTTCATCGCATTCCGTATTCTGTCGCTCAGGCGCGTGGCGCAATCCAGGATCGAATTTTATCCGAACTTTGCGAGACAATCGATCGTGTCGAGAATCTCGACTGGCGTCGCGCGGACGAATTGATTCGACTGGACCTGACTCCCTTGGAGATTCACCCCTGAGCGACTTCGAGTTTCAATCCGGCGAGGATTTTGCGGTTGCGCTCGATGAACGCGATCCCTTGAAAGAATTCCGCCACCGGTTCCTGCTTCCTAAAATCGCGGGCGATGGTTGCGTGTATCTGTGCGGTCACTCTCTCGGCCTGCAGCCTAGGACAGCGGCCGCTTATGTTGACCAGGAACTGAAGGATTGGGCTGAACTAGGCGTGGAAGGCCACTTTCGAGCCAAGAATCCGTGGATGCCTTACCACAAGCTTCTGTCAGAACAGACCGCCGAACTGGTGGGTGCGAAGCACCTCGAAGTTGTGGTGATGAACTCGCTCACGGTTAACTTGCATCTTATGATGGTCTCGTTTTACCGTCCCTCTGCCAGTAAACACAAAATCGTTATGGAGCGCGGCGCTTTTCCTTCGGATCAGTACGCGGTCAAGTCGCAGATTCAATTTCACGGCTTCGATCCCGCGACGTCCTTAATCGAATTGACTCCACTGCGTGGCGAGATCTGTCTGCGCGAGGAAGAGATAGAGTCGTTGATTGAGAGGAGCGATGACATTGCTCTGATTATGCTGGGCGGCGTGAATTACGCGACCGGGCAAGCGTTTGACATGGCACGCATCACGCGAGCGGGGCACAAAAAAGGATGTGCGGTTGGTTTCGATCTGGCTCATGCGGCCGGTAATTTAAATCTAAAACTCCATGAGTGGGGACCGGATTTTGCTGTCTGGTGCAGCTATAAATATCTGAACGGCGGCCCGGGGTGCGTGGCCGGATGTTTCGTTCATGAGCGCCATGCCCAAGCCCGGAGTCTGCCTCGGCTTGCGGGGTGGTGGGGCCATGACGAAGGATCGCGCTTCGAAATGGCTCCAGATTTTCAACCCATGTCTGGCGCGGATGGATGGCAGTTAAGCAACCCATCAATTGTCAGCCTGGCTGTTCTCCGGGCATCAATGGATATTTTTCGCGAAGCAGGCATGGATCGTTTACGGGCCAAGAGCGAATCGCTGACCGCTTATCTGGAGTTTCTACTTAATCAGGAACCTTCCTCTAACTTTTCTATCATTACGCCCCGTGAAAAAACCCGGCGAGGCGCACAACTCTCTATCCGCATCGTTCGGAACGGACGAGTCCTATGTGAGCGTCTGGCCGCAGAAGGCGTCCTCGGCGACTGGCGGGAACCGGATACTTTCCGCGTCGCGCCCGTGCCCTTGTACAACTCCTATCATGATGTTTTCCGCTTCGCTAGGCGATTCGCCGCTGCGATCAGATAACGATTAAGGTGACGTGATTGTGACGCGTATGACATTACTTCCGTAATGCTTTCGGCTTGCCTGTACGAACATACACTCTTAGCGTGGGTTTCATCTCTGTTCGTCAACCCGGCAAATGGACAGGGATCGTGTGCGCGATCGTCGGCGTCCACGTTCTGGTGTCTTTCCTCGCCCCGCGGAGCTTTGGACTTACCGCGTTTGGCGACGTAACCCAATGCGTTTTATTGCTTTGCGCGACAGTCGCCATCGCCTCGAACGTCGGGACTTGCAGCAAAAAGGCGAAACTCTTTTGGACGCTGATGGCATTGGGTTGCGGGACTTGGCTGTGTTCGCAGGTTCTCTGGACTTACTTCGAAGTCTATCTGCGCCAAGAGGTGCCTAATCCGTTCGTTGGAGATGTAATTTTATTTCTTCACATCGTCCCGATGATGGCCGCTTTGGCCGTGCAGCCGCATATCGACCGAAACGAGCATTCCCTGCGGCTGGTGTCTTTGGACTTCGTTCTGTTGCTCACGTGGTGGCTCTATCTATATCTCTTTATCGTAATTCCCTGGCAGTACGTTTCGCCGGACGAAGTAACATACGGCAATAGCTTCGACCTGCTCTACGCTTGTGAACAAATCGTCTTGGTGTTAGGAGCCGGGCTGATTTGGAAGCGCGGCCAGGGAACTTGGAAAAATACCTACCGGCGATTTGTGAAAGCTGCACTGCTTTACGGCGTCAGTTCGATTGTCGCGGGCGTGGCAATCGACTTTCATTGGTACTACACCGGCAGTCTTTACGATGTTCCACTGGTGGGTGCCATGGGTTTGTTCGGGTTGGCAGGCGTGATGGGCCATGAACTCTTGTCCGATCACCCATGCGATCCGTCTCCTCGTAACGACCACAGTATGTGGACTGCTCGGCTCGCCATGCTTGCGGTATTCTCCACGCCACTCATGGTGGCGTGGGCAGAGTTTGGCGCGGGTGCGCCACCCCGGGTGCGCTCGTACAGGCTTTTATTAACTGTGGGAGCGATGGTCTTCATGGGCGCGCTGGTTTTTCTTAAACAACATTGGATGGACCACGAGTTGCTTCACTTGTTGCATCTATCACGCCAAAATCTCGATGAGACTTGCAAACTCAAAGACGAATTGGAGAACAAGGAACAATCGCTGCGATGGCACAGTCTTGAATTACAGCGTAAGAATCTCGAATTGCAGGAAATATCTTTCACCGATCCTTTGACCGGAGTTTGGAATCGGCGCTATCTGGAAGAAATACTTACGGCTGAAGCCGGACAGGTATTGCGAAATTACGATCGTGCGCGCAACGGCGGCAATAGTCGAAAGGTGGACCACCGCGACCTGGTCTTCATTATGGTGGACATGGACTTCTTCAAGGAAGTAAACGACGTCCATGGACATCCCGCAGGAGATCGACTGCTGCAGCGCGTGTCTGAACGACTGGGAAAGGTTGTGCGCAAGTCAGATGTTCTGGTTCGCTGGGGAGGCGAAGAGTTCCTGATCATGTCCCGCTCTGCGGACCCGTCCGGCATACCGGCTTTCTGTGAGCGCATTCTCGACGTAATGGGCGGGGAAGCTTTTGATCTCGGACACGGTATTCAAGTGCGCAAAACGTGTTCCATCGGCTGGGCGCCTTTTCCGTGGAGTCGTGACGCTTACGAAGCCCTTTGCGCCGAAGAAGCTATTGAACTTGCAGACACCGGTCTCTACCGGGCAAAGTCCGGGGGACGCAACCAGGGTGTCGGCATTCTACCCGGCGAGGGGGCGCTTACCGATCCTCATGCAATTACCCTCGACGCCCTGCAAAGCGACAAGCAGGTGCTGACGCGTGTCATTCGAGTCCATCCCGCGAACACTTCCGTATCCTCCGTCCCTGACCTATTGTCGGTCGAGCCGCGTGACGTCGAATCTTCTTGAGCGGAAATCTGCGGAATGACGTCTGCCGTCAAACCCTGTAATATCGTAAGCGCGAAAAGGTATTCACTGCGAGATACCTGCAAACTTTCCCCAAGATAGTGAGGAACGGTCGATGATCAACGCCAAAGCCACTCCCCGCCCGACAGACCTACGTCAGAAAGCGCAACTGATGTCGGCATCGGAAATCGAGCGCACATTGGTCCGCCTGGCCTACGAAATCGTGGAGAAAAACGGCGGCGTCGAAAGCTTGGGACTAGTCGGGATCCGCCGGCGAGGCGTCCCCATCGCCGAACGACTTGGTAAGATCATTACCCGCATCGAGAGTGCCGCCGTTCCGGTGGGTACGCTGGATATCACTTTCTATCGCGATGATCTATCGACGCTTGGACCCAAACCTGTGGTGCAGGACAAAGAGATTGGATTTTCAATTGAGGATAAGAACATCGTCCTGGTGGATGACGTGCTTTACACCGGACGTACGACGCGCGCCGCGATGGACGCATTATTTTCACACGGCAGACCGCGAAGAGTGCAGTTGTGTGTGCTGATCGACCGCGGTCATCGCGAACTTCCAGTCGAAGCAAGCTTTGTCGGACGAAATGTCCAGACCACCATGAGTGAAGTGATCGAAGTTAAGTTAACTGAGATTGACGGAGCAGAAAAAGTTCTACTCATGGAACGCTAGATTCGACGGGCAAAGCAGCGACTCACAATGAAAGAAGGACGACGGGAACCGCCGTCCTTCTTTTGTTTCACAGAACAGACTTAGGACAACCGGGTGCAGATCGCCTTGGTCTGGGTGTAGAGGTTGAGGGCATCATGCCCCATCTCTCGTCCCCATCCGGATTGCTTATATCCGCCGAATGGCATCGCCGCATCGAAAATGTTATAGCAGTTGATCCACACCGTGCCGACGCGCAGATATTCCGCGGTTCGGTGCGCTTTACTTATATCGGTCGTCCACACGGCCGCGGCTAGGCCGTATTCGCTGTCGTTGGCGCGGGGCAGAATTTCTTCAGGATCACTGAACGGCATGGCCGCAACCACGGGACCGAAAATCTCTTCCTGCACCACTTTCATATCCTCGCGGGTGTTCACGAGCACAGTGGGCTCAACGAAATAACCGACACCGCCCTTTTTGTGACCGCCGGCCATGGCGGTGGCGCCTTCGGAGAATCCAGCTTCCAGATAACCGCACACTCTACTCAGCTGTTCCTCGGAAACCAGCGGACCCATCTCGGTCTGTGGATCGAGGCCTGAGCCGACTTTGATTTTCTTTGCGTGTTCAGCGACGCCTTCCACAAACCGGTCGAAAATTGGTTTCTCAACGTAGAGACGCGATCCAGCGCAGCAACACTGGCCATGATTGAAGAAAATCGCACTCGCAGCCCCGGGGATAGCAGTATCGAGATCCGCGTCCTTATAAACGACATTGGGAGATTTACCGCCGAGTTCCAGCGATACTTTCTTCAAGTTGCCGGCTGCGGCATGGACGATCAACTTTCCAACTTCCGTTGAGCCTGTGAACGCAATTTTGTCAACTTGCGGATGGGCCGCAAGCGTCGCGCCCGCCGTTTCTCCGTAGCCCGGGACAATATTTACGACACCTTCCGGGAAACCTGCCTCCATGATCAGTTCGCCCAAACGAAGCGCCGAAAGCGGCGTTTGCTCCGCCGGTTTCAACACCACGGTGCAGCCCGAAGCCAGCGCCGGACCCAGCTTCCACGCAGCCATCAATAACGGAAAGTTCCAGGGAATAATTTGGCCCGCAACGCCGACCGGCTCCCGCAGCGTGTAGGCAAGATATTTCGCTCCGGGCGTGTATGGGACCGAGATTGGAATCGTGTTGCCTTCGAGCTTGGTAGTCCAGCCCGCCATATAACGGAACAAGTCGACCGCCAAAGGAACATCGGCGGCGCGTGCAACCGTCAGAGGCTTGCCGTTATCAAGGCTTTCTAAATATGCGAATTCCTCAGTATGCCCTTCCAGTAAATCGGCCAGCTTCCAAATCAAGCGCCCGCGTTCGGATGAGGTCAACCGCCGCCAGGGGCCGTGGTCGAAGGCTTTGCGGGCGGCCTTCACCGCCTGCTCGATATCTTCGCGATCGCCCTCCGCCACCTGCGCGAGGACTTCACCAGTAGCAGGATTGTAGGTGGGAAATGTTTTTCCGGAAATAGAATTTACCCACTTGCCGTTGATTAACATCTTGCGCGGCTTTTCAATGAACTCCGCGACCTGCGGATGAATTTGCGGTGACACTGCGATGCCCATATAGCCTCCTTAAGTCAGTCACGAAATGGAGCGAGAACCTGCATGATGGGAAGACCAAAATCCCGAGCGGATAAGAATTACCGGAGTATGCTAGCTCCGAGTCCGAACAAATGCAATCGCAACCAGATGAATCGGCGGTCAGATTTGAAGTTAGCGATTGAGTGGGACGGCGAGGTTATTCTCCGTAGGGAACCCAGATATTTTTAACCTGAGTGGCATGCTCTAGAAACCAGCGCCCTTCAGAGAATTTCGGATTGAACCAGTCGATGGCGCGGCCCTCATTCGTCCAGACTTGTTTTAGATTCCCAATCGACATTGCTTTTGCGGCTGATGCGTTGGCTTCGTCACCGAAGGACCAGACGGTGTCGACATCGTCGTGCTCGGCAAGCACTTTCAACAACTGGGAAACGTAACCGGTGACAATGTTCACCGATCCGGCCGGCACATCGCTGGCGTCAAAGAGCTGATAAAGATCGGCTGTAATGAGCGGATATGCTTCGGAAGGAACCGCTATCACTGTGTTGCCCATGGCGAGAGCGGGAAGCACCAACGAGAGAAAACCCAGCAGCGGCGCTTCGTTGGGACAGATAATCCCCATGGTTCCGAGCGGCTCGTTCATGGCAATCGCAATATTTCTGAAAGGGGGATTATGCACGGCGCCATCAAATTTGTCGGCCCAGGCCGCGTACGAAAAAATGCGCTCGACTCCAAGATCGAATTCGGCTGCGGCCTGCTTCTCTCCGACCGCCGCACTAAGTCGATGGACGATTTCGTCGCGGCGTTGCGAGAGATTTTCGGCACAGTAGTAAAGAACCTGCGCACGATTATGCGCCGTGGCTTTCGCCCAGGACTCCGCTTTGCGCGCGGCTTCAACGGCATTGCGAATGTCTTTTCGGTTGCCGAGCGAAGCTTCGCCTAACAAGCGTCCATCGGGCGAACGAACCTCCATGCTGTAGCCGGAATCAGGACGCGCCTGCTTGCCGCCGATGTATAGCTTCACCGTCCGGTCAATGGCCGGAAGTCCAGTCTCGGATTCTTCCGTGGCGCGCGCTGGCATTTGCGCGGGGGACAACTTAGGAGCGTTCTTGAACCATGTCGGTTGCAGGTATTCAAGCAGGCCTTCCTTTCCGCCTTCGCGTCCGAATCCACTCTCGCGATAACCGCCGAAGCCACAGGAAGCGTCGAACAGATTCGTGCAGTTCACCCAGACGACACCGGCCTTCAATTGCGCTGCCACGTGCAACGCCACGTTAACGTTTTCGCTCCACACGCATGCAGCTAGGCCGTAGACGGTGTTGTTGGCCAATTCCACGGCTTCTTGCGGAGTGCGAAATGTCATCGCGGCGAGTACTGGCCCGAAGATTTCCTGTTGCGCGACGATTGAAGTCGGATGCACGTTGCTTAGCAAAGTCGGCGGGTAGTAAAACCCGCGGGAAGGCAGCACTACTTGAGGTTGCCAGCAGGTTGCGCCGTCGGCAATACCTTGGGTTACGAGGCGGTGGATGCGATCCAGTTGTACGCGAGCAACGATAGCGCCGATGTCGATTGCCTTATCCAACGGAGCTCCAATGCGAAGCGTGCTCATCCGCTCGCGGATCTTCGCAATCAAGACCTCGGCAATACTTTCCTGCATCAACAGCCGGGAACCCGCGCAACAGACCTGTCCTTGGTTAAACCAGATTCCGTCGACCAGTCCTTCGACTGCGCTGTCCAGATCTGCGTCTTCGAAAATGACGAATGGTGACTTGCCTCCCAACTCAAGCGATAGACGTTTCGGGGTTGCTGCAGTGGCGCTGCGAATCGCCCGTCCAACTTCGGTGGAACCGGTAAACGCAATTTTGTCCACACCGGAATGTTTTACCAATGCCTCACCGGTCGAGCCGTCTCCAGTAACAATGTTGACGACTCCGGCGGGCAAGCCTGCCTCCTGGCACAGTTCAGCGAATGCGAGTGCAGTTAGAGGCGTAAATTCTGCGGGCTTCAACACTACCGTGTTTCCCGTGGCGAGGGCGGGGGCAATCTTCCAGGCCGCCATGAGCAATGGGAAATTCCATGGAATAATCTGGCCGATCACTCCGCAGGGTTCGTACTCAGGAAATTCCTGATCAAGAAGCTGGGCCCATCCCGCATGATAGTAAAAATGGCGGGCGACGAGAGGGATGTCGATGTCACGGCTCTCGCGAATGGGCTTGCCATTGTCCATTGTCTCAAGGACGGCCAGCAGCCGCGAATGTTTCTGGACCAACCGCGCGAGCGAATAGAGATAACGCGCCCGGATATGAGGAGTGAGTGCCCGCCACTTTGGAAACGCTGTTCGCGCCGCCTGCACGGCTGCGTCAACATCTTGCGATGAACCTTGCGCGACCACCGCCAACTTTTCTCCGTTGGAGGGATCAAGCGTGTCGAAATATTCTCCGCTGGTGGGAGCCTGCCATGCTCCGTTGATGAAATGTTGGAAGCGATGGTGATGGCGATTTAGCCAAGCTTGCGCTTCTTTCGGATCTTCCGGAGCGGGTCCGTACTCCATCGTGACAAACTTTTCAGCAATGCTCATGGTTTCGGGTCGATCTCTTACTTCCTGTTACTTCTTGCTTCGTCGCAACAATATTCGTTACTACGCGATCGGATGGCGATACTCCGCCGAATAACGGCCCGTCGCGTAGTGATCCAACTGACGCTCGATGTCGCCCAGCAAACCACTGGCACCAAAACGAAAAAGCTGCGCGCGCAGCCACGAATCGCCGAGTTCCTCTTTCATCATGGCCAGCCAGTCGGTCGACTGTTTTGCAGTACGAATTCCGCCTGCGGCCTTGAAACCGACAGCCATTCCGGTTTGCTGCGCGTATTCGCGTATGCTGCGAGCCATCACCAAGCCCACGGGAAGCGTGGCGTTGACGGCTTCTTTCCCGGTTGATGTCTTGATGAAGTCGGCTCCGGCCATCATGGCTACCAAACTCGCGCGCGCCACGTTGCGTTGAGTGAGCAAGTCGCCGGTAGCGAGAATCACTTTCATGTGCGCCGACCCGCAGGCCTGCTTGAAGGCGGCAACCTCGTCATACAGCGCTTGCCAGCGTCCGCCGAATACGTGAGCCCGTGTAATAACGACGTCGATTTCGTGCGCTCCCGCCTCGACGGAACGGCGAATCTCCGCGACCCGCTCCGCCAGTGGAGACAGTCCAGCTGGAAATCCCGTGGAGACCGCCGCCACCCGCACGCCACTTCCTTCCAAGGCATGAAGCGCCGTCTCAACAAAAACGTGGTAGACGCAAATGGCAGCCACTTTTATTTGAAGTGCTTCAATGCCGAGTTTCTGTATGAGATCGTGTTGAAGCGGTTGACGACCCTTCGCGCAAAGGCGCCGCACCCGCTCATCCGTATCATCGCCGGACAGGGTGGTCAGATCCATGCAGGAAATTGCTCGCAGAAGCCACGCCGCCTGCCATTCTTTTTTAACCGTGCGGCGACCCACCTGCGACTGGGCGCGGCGCTCAACCGCGCTGGTGTTCACCCGGACTTCCTGTACCCAATTTAGATCGAGCGGAATTCCAGTGTTAGGCAGAAGTGAGCGGTCGCCAAGCGTAGCGATGGAGGAACCCGCGTTATGGGCAAGTTCGTAGGCTGCTTCGGAATGTTTAGGTTCTACCGACACACTTTTGCCTTAGCTAAGGCGGCCTTTAGCGAGCCGCGATCTCTTCTTTAATTCCCGCGCTGTAATTGTACGGCAGGAAATCTCGCAACGCTAATTCTCCCCTGCTGAGCGACCGAGATCCTCGCACCCAAGAAAAAATCGTTGAATCCTTTTGTCAGGGTTTACAATTGCCCTCGCTTTCGCCTTCCGCTCAAGCCTTTTGCTTATGCGCCAAAAGATTCCGCTCGCAAGTATGCAAGCCAAATTGTTGCGATCCGCCAAGAAAGTTATGGGGAACGCGTATGCGCCCTACTCGAAATTTCGCGTGGGAGCCGCGGTGCTTCTCTCGAATGGGAAAATTTTCACCGGTTGCAACGTGGAGAACGCTTCCTACGGGATGACGAATTGCGCCGAGCGCACCGCAATATTTTCGGCGGTCGCACAGCTTGGGCCGAAAATCGAGGTCCGCGCCGTCTCGGTCGTCAACGATCACGGTGTCCCCTGTTCGCCCTGTGGCGCATGTCGTCAGGTAATTTACGAATTCGGCCCTGACGCAACCGTTTTCTTTCAAGGGGCGAAAGGTCCCAAACAGGCTCACATCACCGAACTGCTTCCGGAAGGATTCCGTCTCCAGTGAGTCCATCTTCGGTTCCAGCGCATAATTTTCGAGCTGTTGACGTGATTCGCAAGAAGCGTGATGGCGATGAGCTGTCTCAGAACGAAATCGAATCTTTCATCAACGCGTACACGGACGACTCAATTCCCGACTACCAGGTCTCGGCATGGCTGATGGCGGTGGTATTGCGCGGCATGACGCGCGGTGAAACTGCCGCTTTAACGGATGCGATGCTGCGCTCGGGTGAAGTTCTCGACCTCTCTTACCTTTCACCGAAAAAAGTCGATAAGCATTCAACTGGCGGCGTAGGCGATAAAACTTCGCTGGTGCTCGCGCCCCTCGCGGCGGCCGCGGGTGTGGCTGTTCCCATGATCAGCGGGCGCGGACTCGGACACACGGGCGGCACGCTCGACAAACTTGAAGCCATTCCCGGTTTCAATGTGAATCTTCCAGTGGCAGACTTTCGCCGGGTTCTTGAAACGTGCGGCTGCGCCATGATTGGTCAGACGGCGGAAATCGCTCCGGCCGATCGCAAGCTCTACGCTTTGCGCGATGTGACGGGGACGGTGGAGAGTCCATATTTGATTTGCGCGTCAATTATGAGCAAGAAGCTTGCGGAAGGGATCGATGCGCTTGTGCTCGATGTAAAAACCGGTTCAGGCGCGTTCATGAAGAATGAAAAGGACGCCGCTTTTCTTGCTGAACTCATGGTTGAGACCGGCACGCGGATGGGAAAGCAGGTCGTGGCGCTGATCACTGATATGGATCAGCCGCTGGGGAATATGATTGGCAACGCGCTGGAGGTTGTGGAAGTGGTGCAGGTTCTGCGCGGCGAAGGGCCGGAAGACTTGCGGCAACTGTGCATCGAGCTTGCGGGATGGATGCTGCACTTGGGTGGAGTTTCGGATACCGTAGCTGCGGGGAAGAAACAGAGTGAGAAGTTAATCGCTTCCGGCAAAGCGCTCGACAAGTTTCGACAGATGGTGGAGTTGCAGGGTGGAGATCCGCGGACAATCGACGATCCAACGAAGCTGCCTCAGGCGCAAGCCACTATGACCATTGCGAGCGCGAGCGATGGTTATGTCGCGTCTGTGCAATGCGAGCAGATCGGCAGCGCGTGTGTGATTCTTGGCGGAGGCCGCGAGCGCAAGGAGGATTCCGTCGACCCTGCGGTGGGAATCGTGTTGCACAAAAAAGTCGGCGACGCGGTTTCGAAGGGCGAGCCTCTGGCAACCATTCATTACAACGCCGAGACCCGAGCTAGTCGCGCTAAGCAACTGCTGAAAGAGAGTTATCGGATTGCGGATGCGCCGTTGCGCCAGACAAGGCCATTGATCCACCGTGTGATCGGAAATCCCGGAGAGAAAAACTGAATGGGACGCTTCACTGGAATTCTCGGCTTGTTGACTATGCTGGTGGCGGCCTATGCGTTCTCCACCAATCGCCGCGCCATTCGCCTTAAAACTGTGTTGTGGGGTCTGGGCTTGCAATTTGTATTTGCCATATTTGTATTGCGTATTGACGCGGGCCGGGCCGCTTTTCAAAAGGCTGGGGACGCGGTCACGAAACTTTTGAGTTACGCCCACGCCGGATCGCACTTCGTGTTTGGCGATCTTGCGAATCCCGGATCGCAATTAGGATATTTCGCGTTTGGGGTGTTGCCCACTGTCATTTTTATCGCAGCCTTCTTCGCCGTCCTCTATTACTTCGGCGTGATGCAGGTCATCATCCGGATCTTCGCCTGGATCATGACGCGGGTGATGGGAGCGAGCGGCGCGGAATCGCTGAACGTTGCGGCCAGCATATTCATGGGGCAGACCGAAGCGCCGCTCACGATTCGGCCATTTCTGGCTGACCTTACGCGATCGGAATTGATGACCGTGATGACCAGCGGCATGGCGCATGTTTCTGGTGGAATTATGGCTGCCTATATTTTCTTTGGCATTGACCCCAGACACTTGCTGAGTGCGGTCATCATGACTGCCCCAGGAACTTTGCTGATGGCGAAAATGCTGGTGCCGGAGACTGAACAACCAAAGACCGCTGGAAGAGTGATCATGAGCGAGGAGGAAGAGAAAGCAGAAAAGGAAGAAAATCTTTTGGGCGCGATTGCCCGCGGAACCACCGACGGGCTGCATCTGGCGCTGAACATCGCAGCGATGCTGATCTCCTTTCTGGCGTTGATCGCACTTACCGATGGTATTCTTGGCGGCATTCATCATTGGATCAGCTGGTTTCCTGAATCTTTGGAAAAGATTTTCGGCGTGCTGTTCGCACCGGTAGCATGGGTAATCGGAGTGCCGTGGCATGACTGCGGGTTCATCGGAACCTTGCTGGGCACTCGAATGGCACTGAATGAGCTCGTCGCGTTTTCGATGCTTGGTCCGGCCAAAGGATCGCTCGACCCTCGATCGTTCACCATTGCAACGTTTGCACTTTGCGGGTTCGCGAATCTGAGTTCTATTGGTATTCAGATCGGTGGTATTGGAGCGCTCGCTCCGAATAAGAAAAGCGAACTGGCGCGGCTGGGAATTCGCGCGATGCTGGCCGGAACCATGGCAAATTTGATGTCGGCATCCATTGCCGGAATGCTGCTTTAATCCAAAACCATATTTAAAGAAGGGATTTCCGTGAAACATCGTGGGGTCTTGTTTTTTATTTTTTCATTTTTCATTCTTGTTTGCGCGACGACGGGGTTCGCCCAATCCGCACCTAAACGCGTGATTATCGACACTGATCCTGGCACCGACGATGCCATGGCGATCATTTTGGCTTTGAATTCTCCTGAACTCAAAGTGGAAGCGCTTACTGTGGTGCCCGGAAATGTAGACGGGCGGCAGGGCCTGGAGAATGCGCTGAGGATTGTTTCGCTGGCCGGACGCTGCGACGTCATCGTAGCGGGCGGAGCGCAGCATCCGCTGAATCAGAAGCTGATCACGGCGCAGTATTGGCACGGGAAGAATGGCATCGCCGGCGTCGAGTTGCCGCCGACGAAATGCAAGTCGGACTCGCGCTTCGGGCCCGATCTCATCACCGAGATGGTTCACAAGTATCCTCATGAAATCACCCTGATTCCGGTGGGACCGCTGACTAATATTGCGCTTGCAGTTTCGAAGGATCCTTCGATCGTAACTCTCGTCAAAGATATTGTGATCATGGGCGGCTCGATCACAGGCGGGAATGTCAACGGAGCGGCGGAGGCTAACATTTATGGCGATCCAGAAGCGGCGCAGATTGTGTTCAATGCGGGATGGATGGTCACGATGGTTGGGTCGGACGTGGGCGAACGGACGTTGATCACGAGAAAATATCTGGCCGAGTTGCAGTCGTCACATGGACTGGAGAGCGATTTTATCGCCAAGATTGCCGATTTTTATTTGACGCGCAGCGAAAAGAGCGGATACAGCGGGGCGGCCATGTACGATCCGCTGGCCGTGGGGATTGTTATTGACGCCACGCTGGTTACGCTGAAAGAAATGCACGTCGACGTCGAAACCAAGGGCGAGTTCACCCGTGGAGAAACTGTGGCGAACCGCATGGGGTCGAACGAAAACAATGTTCTGCACGGCGATCACTACGAAATCGACGGCGTGGTTCCGCTGACGCCGAACGCGAGAGTTTGTGTCGCTTCGGATGCGGACCGCTTTCTGCAGTTGTTCGTAAGCCGGGTTAAAGGGAAATAGTTCGCCTAGCCATTCGCCCGCGCCACCAGGAATATCGCCAGCCCGTAAAAGACAAACATCAGGGCAAGATAGGATTTCGCGCGAGGTCCGGAGTTGGCAAATTCCTTCCATGCAAGAACGCCCCATAGGGCTGCGACCATGGGAGCGGATTGTCCGATGGCGTAGGAAATTGCAACGCCCGTAAAGCTCGCGGCCACCAGGTTGAAGACGGTGCCGATGCCCCAGATGAATCCACCGAGAATTCCCAGCAGGTGTCCCGAGAGAGCTCCGCGGAAAAATCCACTGAAGCTTACCGGTTCTCCGACCAGCGGATGCTTCATGAAATAAATATTCCAGATGAAACACGAGAGCAATGCGCCCAAGGTCAAAAAGACCGCGGCACTATACGGACCGAGAGTATTGCCGCGAGTCATGGCGTGCGTCATGAACGGAGCCCACAAGCCCATCAGAATTCCTGACACCACGCAGGTGATCAAACTTTTTTTTGAGACGGAACGTCCCGCGGCAGCGAGACTGCCGTAGGCTTTGCCATCCAAGAGCACCGCAACGAACGCGCATGCCACGCCGAGCGCCAGCAGTAGAGCGTTCCCTCTCGGCTGCAGCGCATAGCTCAAGACAGTTCCCACTACGAGCGCGATTCCAATGGAAATTGGGAAAGCGACGGCAAGTCCAGCCATGTCAATCGCCGCGACGAGCAATAGATTGGCAAGATTGAACAGCGCTCCTCCGATGAGGGCGTTGATGATGTTGGAAGTGTCAGCGGAGTGAACGTTGTTGAGAAAGCTGTGGGAGTCGTTTCCTGTGCTCCCCATCGTGAACGCGAGCACCAAGGAGATTAGAAAGATGCCGACCGCGTAATCCCAGTAAAAAAGTTCGAAGCGGTAGTTCTTGACGCCCTTGTAAGTGTTAGCCCAGGAACCCCAGCAAACTGCGCTTGTGATCATCATTAACAGCGCGATACTCAGACTCGACGGTGTGAACAATCGTTTCTCCTTGAGACGTTAAAGGAATGGGAATTGTGAACTGTACTCCTGTTTTGATTACGCCACAAGTTATCAGGCCCGCACTAAGCCCGCAGAGAGCGTCACCGCGTTATCGTCTGCTATCCTACGCGCGTGCCGCGCACTTTTCTGATTGATACCGATACCGCGTCTGATGACGCGGTTGCCTTGATCATGGCGCTGCGCGCTCCGGACGTGCGAGTGGCTGCGATCACGACCGTAGCTGGGAACGTCGACGTACAGCAGGCCACGCGAAACGCGCTGTATACCGCCGAGCTGTGCGGAGCGAATGTAGCGGTTTACTCGGGAGCTGAAAAACCGCTGCTGCGTGCTTATACGAACGCGACCTGGTTCCATGGCCGAGACGGGCTCGGCGATCACAATTATCCGGCACCCCATCGATCTCACGAAAGCTTGCACGCTGTCGATGCCATCATCGAAGCGGTTGAGGCGAATCCCGGGCTGGTTGTCGTTACGCTGGGACCTCTCACGAATTTGGCGCTTGCATTGGCTAAAAAACCTGCAATCGCTGCAAAGGTTGGACGCTGCGTGGTTATGGGCGGCGCACCTTGCTGTGAAGGAAACGTTACGCCGGCCGCCGAATACAACATTTGGGTTGACCCGGAAGCTGCCCGCGTCGTGATGCTCAGCGGTCTACCCGTGGAGTTGATCGGTTGGCAACTCTCCCGTGGAGACGCCGTTCTGAATGGAGAGGACATCGGGCAGATTCAGGAATTCCAAACTCCCCTCGGTCGCTTCGCCGTCGAATGCAATAGTCACGCCCGGCAAGCGTACAAAGTGCAAACGGGAGAGGATGGGATCTCGCTTCCCGATCCGATTGCCATGTGTGTCGCTCTCGATCCGTCGGTAGGAACTGAATGGAGTGAGGATTATGTAGACGTGGAGACGCAGAGCGAACTGACGCGAGGCATGACAGTGGTCGATCGTCTGAATGTTGCGGAGGATCAGCGAAATCGCGTGGTCTGGGAACCGGTGTTGCGCACCGGCCGCAAAAGCAAAGTATGTTGGAAAATCGACATACAGCGCTGGAAGGAAACTCTGTTTTCAGCGCTTCGATAGAAACGCACGACCTAGCCGCTGATTTGCGAGTAGGTTGACCGGCGTAAAAACTCCCCCTGTCCCGCGCGCCCCAAAAACTTCTCTCCTTCCACCACAACCCGGCCTTTCGAAAGCACCACATCAGGCATGCCTGTGACTTGAATGCCTTCAAACATCGAGTAATCCACCCGCATATGGTGCGTCTTGGCGCTGATGGTGTGCTTGCGCCTGGGATCGAAGATCACGAGGTCGGCGTCGCTGCCGACTGCGATGGTTCCCTTTCGCGGATACAATCCAAAAAGTTTTGCCGGAGTGGTTGAAACCAGCTCAACAAATCGATTCACGTCAAATCGCCCGGCGGCAACACCGCCGGAATAAATGAGACTCATGCGATGTTCAACGCCAGGCCCACCATTTGGAATTTTAGTAAAGTCATCACGGCCGAGTTCTTTCTGCTCTTTAAAGCAGAACGGGCAATGGTCAGTGGAGACAACTTGGAGATGATCGCGTTTCAGGCCGTTCCAAAGCTTTTCCTGATGCCACTTTTCGCGAAGCGGAGGAGTGAATACATATTTCGCTCCTTCGAAGTCAGGCACGTCGTAGTTTTCAATTGAGAGATACAAATATTGCGGGCAAGTTTCAGCGTAAACGGGGAGTCCGCGATCACGAGCTTCGCGAACTTTTTCGAGAGCCTCATTGCAACTGAGATGCACAATGTAGATCGGGGCCCCGGCCATCTCTGCCAACGCGATCGCGCGAGACACGGCTTCGGCTTCGGCTGTAGTGGGGCGAGTGAGCGCGTGATACTTGGGCGCCTTTTTCCCTTCCGCCAGCGCCTGCTGAACGATCACATCGATCGCGCTGCCGTTCTCCGCGTGCATACAGATGAGGCCACCATTTTTCGAAGTGGTTTGCAGAGCTCGGAAGATGCTGGCGTCATCCAGCATGAAAACGCCGGGATACGCCATGAAAAGTTTGAAGCTGGTTACACCTTCGCCTACAAGCGCATTCATCTGCTGTAGCTGGCCGTTGCCGATGTCGGTGACGATGCAGTGAAATGCATAATCGCAAACCGCTTTCTTTGAAGCTTTCTCCATCCAAGTGTCGAACGCCTGGCGCAACGGCTGGCCTTTGTATTGAATGGCGAAGTCGATCAGCGTGGTCGTTCCCCCGAACGCAGCCGCACGCGTACCGGTTTCAAAATCATCAGCGCTTGTTGTCCCGCCGAAGGGCATGTCGAGATGCGTGTGGACATCAATACCGCCTGGTAAAACATATTTTCCCGCAGCATCAAGAAACTTCGTGGCGTTCTCGCGCGGGAGATCTTTGCCGATAGCCGCGACTTTGCCATCTTTAATTGCAACGTCCGCCAGGTACTTATCGGTCGCAGTCACCACTGATCCGTTGCCGATAATCGTGTCGAAGCCCATTCTTGCCCCCGCTGACGTGATTGAGATGAAACAGAAATTCTATGCTAAACTGCCGCTCCTCAGCCTCTAATATTGATCGATCGGATTGTTGGCCAGGCGGATCGAAGCCTTACGAGGAACGACAAGGAGTTCACCATGCAGTTTGGCATTACCTTAAAGCCTGACATTTCCGTTGAGCGCATCGTTGGGTTGACACGGCAGGCCGAAGCGGCCGGTTTTCAATATGGATGGCTTTTCGACTCGCATGTTTTGTGGATGGACCCTTATCCGTTACTTACTCTGATGGCCGCCAACACGCAGCGCATGCGGCTTGGGACATTGGTCACGAATCCAGCGGTTCGCGATCTCACCGTTACGGCGAGCCTGTTCGCGACACTGAATCTGATTTCAGGCGGCAGGATGGAACTGGGCATTGGTCGCGGCGACAGCTCCAGGCGCGTGATGGGCAAGAAACCGGTGAGTTGGTCACAACTGGAAACCGCAGTGAAGATTTTCCGCGATCTCACTGCCAGCCGCGAGATTGAATACGAAGGTCAACCAACCAGGCTTACATGGGCGGAGATTCCTCCGCACGTTTGGATCGCCGGTTACGGGCCCAAAGTTCTGCATATGGCGGGCCGCGTTGCCGACGGAATCATTCTTCAGTTCGCTGATCCCGATTTAATTTCCTGGTGTCTTGGCTTCGTGAAAGAAGGCGCCCGCGCCGCGGGCCGCGATCCAAAGCAGATTGAAGTGATGGCAGCGGCTCCGGTTTGGGTTTCTGACGATCTGACCGTAGCGCGTGAACGGGTGCGCTGGTTTCCAGCTTTGGTTTCCAATCACGTGATGGATTTGATCCGGCAATACAAACCCGAGGATCTGCCGCCTGCGCTCACTTCCTACGTGCAGGACCGTGGTGGATACGACTACTTGCACCACTGCGAGGTTGATAGTAATAACGCGAATTTTGTCTCTGACGAAGTAGTCGACCGCTTCTGCCTGGTCGGCCCGGTTAGAGCTCATCAAGAAAAATTACGCAAACTGGCGAGCGTTGGGGTTACGCAGTTCAACATATATCTGATGTGCGGAGATGAGGAAGAATCGCTGGATACTTACCAGCGTGAAGTCTTGCCGGCGTTCCAGCAAACCGCGAATACGAAACGCTGAAGCTATCACGAAGCCATTGGCGAAAGCACCGCCGGACGCTGGAATTTCATCAGGCCGTAATAGATCAAGAACGAAACGGCAAAGCCGACGAACCACGAATAATCATAGAGAACTCGCACTGAGGGAACTGCGAGCCCGATGAGAGCCGTCCCCGATCCGATCGCGAGCGCGGCTATTGCTCGCCAATTGAAACCGCTCGAATATTCGTATTCGCCGCCGCGAAGATAAAGATCGTCCAATTGCAGCACGCAGCGCCGCACAAGGAAATAGTCGCAGATCATAATGCCCGCGACGGGGCCGAGAAAAGCTGCGTAACCTCCGAGCCATCCGAGAATGAAGGTGTTGTAATCTGCGAGCAGTTTCCAGGGCATGAGCACGATACCCATGAAGCAGGTGATCACGCCGCCGGTTCGGAAACTGATTCGTCGAGGCCAGAGATTGGAGAAATCGTTAGCCGGCGACACCACGTTTGCGCCGATGTTGACGTTCAGAGTGGCCAGCACTATTGCGACCAGCGAAATCACCACTGCCACGGGTGAATGGAAGCGGCTGAGCAGTTGCACCGGATCCGAGATTGCCGTCCCATAAATCACGACAGTAGCCGAAGTCACGGCGATTCCAATAAACGCATAAAGAGTCATCGTCGTGGGCAATGCAAGCGCTTGCCCGATTACCTGTTCGCGCTGGTTGCGCGCGAATCGGGTGAAATCCGGGATATTCAGCGACACGGTTGCCCAAAATCCTACTGTTCCGTTCAGAGCGGGAATCAGAAACTTTAAAAAGTCGGAGAAATTCGTAAATCGCGAGGGCGCGGCCAGCATAGGGCCAAAGCCGCCTGCATTGTGATACGCCCAGGCCAACAGCAACAAGCCCACCGCCAATAGCACTGGCGCGCTGATGCCCTGCAGAATGCGAATGTATTCAATCCCCATAAGAATGACAGCGAGATTGATCAGCCAGAACAAAAGAAAGCAGACGGCCGTCGCGTGAGGAAAATTTTTCCAGCTAGGCACAAGTGTCGCCAGTAGAGTGCTGATCGCTTCGCCGCCGATCCAGGTCTGAATGCCGAACCATCCGCAGGCCACCAGCGCGCGCAGGACTGCGGCCACGTTCGCTCCCCATACTCCGAATGACGCACGAGCCAACACTGGAAAGGGAACACCGTATTTCGCCCCGGGATGGGAGTTCAGCAGCATCGGCATCAGCACGATCACGTTGCCGAGGAAAATGGTGAACACCGCTTGCTTCCAGTTCATGCCACCCTGGATCAGGCTAGCCGCCAGCATGTAAGTGAGAATGTTCACCGACATCGAAATCCAGAGGGCGGCGAAGTTGTAGGTTCCCCAGTGCCGCCGCTCAGGCCCGGCAGGAGCAAGGTCGGGATTGTAGAGAGGACTGGATTCGATTCGAGATTGCAGGGATGAAGGCTCGGTTGGCGTCATGTGAAATTAGTTCAGTCCGCGGCTGCGGCTTCTCCCGTCTGTGCGGTAAGAGGGCCGTAACTTTCCGGACGCCGATCGCGGAAAAACTGCCAAACTTTGCGAACTTCCGCAATCATCTCGAGATCGAGATCGGCTATAACAACTTCATCTTTATCCCGGCTGGCCTGCGCGATAATTTTCCCGCGCGGATTGCAGAAATAGCTCTTTCCATAGAACTCACCAATGTTCCAAGGTTTTTCGATGCCGACACGGTTAACGGCGCCCACAAAGTAACCGTTCGCAACGGCATGGGCCGGCTGCTCCAGTTCCCACAAATATTCCGAAAGTCCAGCCACTGTCGCCGAAGGATTGAAAACGATCTCCGCGCCGTTCAATCCTAGAATGCGCGCGCCCTCGGGAAAATGACGGTCATAGCAAATGTAAACTCCCACCCGCGCATACTTTGTTTCAAAAACCGGATATCCGCCATCCCCCGGGGTAAAGTAAAACTTCTCCCAAAATCCGGGATGGCAGTGGGGAATGTGGTGCTTGCGGTATTTCCCCAGATAGCGTCCATCGGCATCGATCACTGCCGCGCTATTGAAATACACGCCGGGCATTTGTTCTTCGTAGACCGGAACCACGATTACCATGCGATGTTTGGCAGCGAGCTTCTGCATCATGCGGACGGTTGGGCCATCTGGCACGCGTTCCGTCAGTTCATACCAGCGCGCATTCTGCTCCGCACAAAAATATGGACCGTAGAAAAGCTCCTGTAAACACAGAATCTGAGTCTTCTTTCGCGCCGCCTGCTCGATCAACTTCAAATGCTTGTCTATCATCGCTTTTCTGATCTGGGCAAGCGGACGTTCCGTACTAACAGCATTACTGGCTTGAATCAGGGCGCAGCGCACAATGCGAGGCATGGACCGAGACCTCCGAGGAACGCAACTATAGCAGAAACTTTCACTGGAATAACCTCTCGCAATCGCGAATGTGGTTGCGGTAGCCGATCACACGGCGTTGACATAACGGGGAAGCAGTAAATAAACTCGGCGTTCTTAATCATTACAGAAAACTATGGCCAAGCGCCCTCGCATCGCGGTAGTCGGAAGCGCGAACATCGATCTCACAACTTTCACCGATCAGTTTCCCAAACCCGGGGAAACAATCTTCGGCCAGAAATTCGATCTGGGGTTCGGCGGCAAAGGCGCGAATCAGGCCGTCGCTGCCCGTCTTTGTGGCGCAGATGTCTTCATGGTGGCGCGAGTGGGAAATGACCTGTTCGGCCCGGCCACAATCGACAATTTCAAGAAACTCGGTATCGATACAACCCACGTGAAGCAGGTGGAGGGATTATCCAGCGGGGTCGCGCCCATCTTCGTCGAGCCTAATGGCCAAAACCGAATTCTCGTGGTGAAGGGCGCTAATGACGCGCTGAAGGCCGCAGATGTAGACGCCGCTGCTGAAACGTTGAAAGCCGCGGATTGCATTGTCCTCCAGTTTGAGATTCCGCTGGAAACCGTTTACTACACAGTCGCGTTTGCAAGGAAGCACGGGATTCGTTGTATTGTGAATCCGGCTCCGGCCCAAGCGATTGAAATGCGCGCTCTGACTGATCTCGATTACTTCGTTCCGAATGAGAGCGAGGCGCAAGCCGTTGGTGGCATGCCCGTACGCAATGTTGACGAGGCGAAGAAGTGTGCAGAGATGCTGATGGCAGGCGGCATTCGGCGGGTGATCATCACCCTGGGAGCCAATGGTTCGCTTCTCGTTGCGCCCGGCGTCAGCGAGCATGTACCCGCTTTCGCCGTCAAGAGCGTCGACAGCAGCGGCGCTGGTGACGCATTCATTGGGAGCTTCGCGGTGTTCCTCGCGGAAGGAATACCGGAGTTAGAGGCCGTGCGTCGCGCTAATCTGTACGCTGGCCTCTCGACTAGCGGGGTAGGAACGCAGAAGTCTTTTTATGATCGCGCGCGTTTCGATGCCGAGTGGGCTGTCAAAGGGTAGCGCTGATCCGATCGTCGACACGCTATTCGAAGCTACTGCGCCCTTGCTGTGAATGCATTCAAAACGTGTGCAAAAAGGGAAATCAGTGCTAGCGAATATCTCTCTACTACCGAAAAGTCTTGACTTAGGCGATGTCTGCCATTTATAAGGCCGTTCTACGGTCAAAGACCTCCCAGATTTCAATGCGGAACGAAGTTTCCGCTCGTCATTCGGTGTGGGCCGCCGAAAAAAGGGGAATTTAATGCTAAAAAGGGCGCTGCTTGTCGTCGTTTTCTGTTCCTTCGTGTTCTCGCTCTGTCCGTTCCTGGTCGCTCAGGCAACTAGCAGCTTTTCAGGAACGGTCTCCGACAAGGCTGGTGCGGTGGTTCCGGGCGCGAGCGTGCGGGCAACCTCGCGAGAAACGGGCGCGACGCGCGAAACCAAGACTGACGATTCTGGCCACTACCTGATTCCGCTGCTGCCCGTTTCTTACTACACGCTACGGGTTGAGTCGCAGGGCTTCCAGACGACGGAACAGAAAGATATTCGGCTGCAAGTGGACGAACATCGTGAAATCGATTTTGCCCTCAATCCTGCCTCGGTTTCGAGCTCGGTCGAAGTTAGCGCGACTGAAGTAGCGGTGGAGACTTCGAATCCTTCCCTGGGACAAGTAATTACCTCCGAGCAGGTCGCCGATTTACCACTGAATGGACGCAATTTTGTGCAACTCGCTACGCTGACGCCGGGCACGACATCCTCAACCAGCCCCGTCAGCTTCTTCACCAGCGCTGCCAGCAGCGAGGCTGCCACGCGGGGATCGTTCTCGCTTTCATCGGGCGGTTCGCGCGAACAGGAAACCGACTGGCTGCTCGATGGCAACGACAACAATCAATTGGATGAGGGCGGGATTGCAATTTTCTCGTCCATCGACGACATACAAGAATTCAAAGTTCTGACCTACAACTACTCGGCCGAATACGGCGAGCGCGCCGGTCCCACAGTATTGGTGACCACGAAATCGGGAGCGAACCAGTTTCACGGTTCGTTGTTTGAGTTTTTCCGCAACACTGCTCTCGATGCGAAAACTTTCGATTTTGGCGTCTCGTCTCCCAAGCAGCAATTCAAGCTGAACCAGTTTGGCGGTTCGCTGGGCGGGCCGATTCAAAAAGACAAGACGTTCTTTTTTCTCGACTACCAGGCCAAGATGCAGCGCAAAGGAGTAACTTTCACCGGGTTTGTACCGAGCGCTGGCATGACGACGCCAGACGCAAGTGGCAACTATGATTTCAGTAACAATCCCTTGGGCACGCAACTAACCAATCCTTACACCCCCAAGCAGGTTCTTCCCGGCAATACCGTTGCTACGCCCGTTCCCTTCCAGTGCGACATCGCCACTGGCGCTCCTGAAACCCCGGTAAATGGCAGCCAGCCGTACGTGCCGGGCGCGACTCAAAACTGCAACATCATTCCAGCGGCGCTGATCAATCCCATCGGGGCGAAGGTGATTCAGCTTTATCCCACGCCCAATGCGAATGTGACGGGCTTCAACTATGTCAATGCGCCGGTGAGGAAGCTTAACGAAGGAACTTGGGACGTCCGCCTCGATCACAATTTTTCCAGCAAGGATTCCGCGTTTGCGCGTTTTAGCTACGATCAGGCGACGAACTTCGTTCCCGGAGGCTCGCCGACGTGGTCAGAACAAAACGCGTTCGGAAGTAACCAGCACATCGAAAACCATGGTCGCAATTTAGCTCTGTCGGAAACGCACGTCTTCTCCGCGAACATGGTGAATCAGCTCAATGTTGGGTATAACCGGATTTTCAACCACATCCTTTCCTTTGGCACGGGCACGTGCGAGGCCGCGATCCTGGGCATTCCGGGCGCAGATCTGGCCAGCCAGTGCGATGGCATAACCGGCTATCCCGCAAGCCTGAACCAGTCGCCGAAAGAGTGCGTAAGTTGCGGGCTGACTTCGTTCGATATGACCGCTTATTTCTCGGTGGGCGATCGCGGGTATGCGCCGTATCAGGGAGGAACCAACGTCTACTCAGTTTCCGACACTCTCGACGTGATTCGCGGAAAACACAACATCCGCTTTGGAGCCGTGTTTCGCGCCGAGGAGATGAATGTAAGAAACAACGCATTCCAGGACGGTTTTATTGTCAACGCAGGTTCTGCGACCGGCGACAACATGGGCGACTTGCTTCTAGGCAGCCTAGGGGTATTTGCGGCCCACGACCAAACATTTCTGGGAGCCACTACTGGCCGCCGCTGGAAACTATTTCGCCCCTTTGTCCAAGACGACTGGCGCGTAACCAGCAACTTAATTCTCAACCTTGGATTCGCCTGGGCTTTGGCAACGCCGGAGACTGAGGTGGCGAACCGGCAGGCGAACTTCGACGTTGCGACACTCAAGTGGTACGTCCCGACGGGCAGTCCCGCATTAGCAGGCTGTACAGTCTGCGTCCCTACCAACGGGCGGGTTGGCATCCAATTCGACAAGAAGGCTCTCGAACCGCGCATCGGATTTGCGTGGAAACCAATGGGTAGTGACAAAACCGTGCTTCGCGGCGGCTATGGCATCATCCATGATTCGGCGTGGAATCAAGGTGGACAGGGATTGTGGCAGAATCCGCCTTACTATGCGGAAGTGGATCCCTGCACCTTTTGTTTTGCATATGGGAGCGCATTCGGCTCTCTCTCGGATGGATTCCTCGTCAATGGTGCGCCTCTTACATCACCGGTGACGCCCGCCTGTTCAGCGCCGTGCGTCCCCTACTCCGGAACCATTCAATCCGAGAACCGCAACTTCAAGCAGGGGATCATTCAGCAATTCAACCTGAACGTTGAGCGCCAGTTGCCTGGGAATGTAGTGCTGACGGTGGGGTATGGTGGCTCGCGCAGCGCGCACATTCTGGTAAGCCAACTGAACGAAAACCTAAGTTCGCCGAGCGCATGCGGCGTGGTTCCAGGGTATACGGTGGGCTGTGGCTTCTCGCCGTTCCCCTACGCGGCACCTTTTCAGTCTGTCGATACCAACAATAGCATCGGCGCTGCACGGTATGATTCTCTTCAGGTAAAAGCGGAAACCAAGAGCACGCGGCACGGGCTCTATGCCTTGATCGGTTACACGTACTCCCGCAATTTCGATTCTGGTCTGACCGATGGCCTGGGCACAAATCCCGGCGCGCTCTATTACCCGCTGCCCGGAACTGCGAAGCTGGATTGGGGATTGTCGCAACTGAATCTCAACAACAGCTTTACTGCGAGCTTGCTCTACAATCTGCCGTTTGGAAAGGGTAAGCGTTACGGCAGCGACTGGAGCGGAGCTACCAACGCCATCCTGGGAAATTGGCAACTCACGGTGATCGAGAGAGCGACCTCGGGCTTCCCGCTGTTTGTCGTCGATAGCGCCGATGAGTCAGGCGTCTTCTTCTCCTATAACGGCAACACCTTGCAGCGCCCCAATGAAGTGGGCGACCCCAACAAGGCAGGGCCGGTGGCCGCTAATCCGACTTGTTCCGCGCCCGCCCGGATACACACACTTCAGAACTGGTTCAATCCCTGCGCTTTTGAGAAAGCTCCGACTGGCGAGCTCGGCACTGCCCCGCGCGCACCCGTATATGGCCCGCGTTTTGTAAACACTGATTTCTCGGTGATCAAGGATTTTCCCTTGGCCTTCCGCGAGGCCATGAATCTGCAATTCCGGGCAGAATTCTTCAACCTGTTCAACCATCCGCAGTTCTTCCTTCAAGGATTCGCTGGCACGGGAGAGCAGGACATCAACACTCCTTCCAGTTTCGGCGTTGTGAATAACACCGTAAACAACGCGCGATTAGTGCAGTTTGCATTGAGGCTAAATTTCTAAGACGGGCGCAATCGAATGGTTAAGCTTGGGCAGACTGGTTCGACCCAGTCTGCCCTTAATTATTTAATTGAAATTGCAGGAGAAGTGATGAATCGATACGCGCGAGAATTTATCTTTCTGGTCATTATTTTGTTAGGGCATTCTGTCGCATCTGCGCAGCCGCGCCGCAAAGTGATCATCAATGAAGACTGCTCCGGCCCCGGCGGCAGCAACATGCAGACCCTTCTGGTGATGATCCAGTCTCCCGAAGTGGAAGTGCTTGGGATTACCGTGGTCAGTGGCGACCAGTGGCGTGACGAGGAGGTCGCGCACACGCTTCGCCTGCTTGAAATCATCGGCCGTACCGACATTCCCGTAGTGCAGGGAGCGGTGTTCCCGTTGGTGCGCCGGCGCGAAGAAACTCAGCTATGGCAAGAGCGTTATGGGAAGGTCGCCTACGCGGGCGCATGGGACGACCGCTGGTGGCACGAGCCTTTTATCGTCCCCGAATTGCCCGAGGGTCAGCCGAAGACCAAACCCTCAGAAGAAGATGCCGCGCACTTTCTGATTCGGATGGTGCACACGTTTCCGCACGAAGTCACCATCTACGAGGGTGGGCCTATGACTAATCTTGCGCTCGCGATCTCCATCGACCCTCAGTTTACAGAACTGGCGCAGGAACTGGTCTTCATGGGGGGAAGCCTTAGCCCGCAGACCGATGAGCCCGAGTTTGTGAACACTCCGCGTCATGAGTTCAATTTCTGGTTCGATCCCGAAGCCGCGCAGGTTGTATTGCGCGCGCCATGGAAAAAGATCGTTTGCACTCCGAGCGATATTTCCGTCAAGACGCACGTCACGCCCGCGATGATGAAGCAAATTGAAACAAGCCACACCGCGTTGACTGGGTACGTCGTCCGCTTTGCCATGTTCAATCCGGGAGCCGATATTATGTGGGACGAGCTCGCGGCCGCCGCGTGGATCGATCCGAGCCTGATCACCAAGCGTAAGACTCTCTACGTGGACGTCGATCTCGACCACGGAGCAGGCTATGGTAATACCCTGACCTGGACCGAAAAAGACAAGCCGAAGCTGGCTCTGCAACCAGTCGAGATCCAAGTCGATTTGGACTTAGAAAGATTTTATAAGATGTTCATCGGCTCGATGAGCGCTCCGACACCACCTGCTCACTGACTGATCAAACGGGGATCTTAGCCGTCAATGCGGCTTTGTGTCGGTTGCCAACTCATATACAAACTGCTGCACCTCGTGCCGCTGCCCTTCAATTTTCGCCGCTTTCTCTTTTGATATTTGCTCGTAACGCTGCAACTCTGCTTGAGCTTTCGAAGTTTCTCCTCCCTGCCGGTAGGCTTGGGCCAGACGATAATGTGCCTCTTCCATGTCGGGAGTAGCTTTGATTGCATTTTGATAAGCTGCAACGGAGTTCGCCAGATCACTTCTCTCCGAATAGAGAATTCCGAGTTGCAGGTAAGCGGCCCCGAAGGCCGGATCAAGGTGAATGGCCTTTTCAAGCAAGGGCTTTACCTGCGCAAAATTATCGGCATCGGCGGGCGATTTGCGCCCCTTCCAGACACTGACTGCGTAGTAGTAATTGGCCATCGCATTCTCAGGCTGAAGCCTGGCAAATCGCTGCAGTCGTTCCGTAATCGCCGCAGAAGGTGTACTCTCGACGGCTTGTACTTTTCCCAGGAACAAATATGGATTCGAGTCGCCTGGATTCAGATCTGACGCTTCGCAGAGACGCTGTACTGCATTTTCGTAAGATCCAAGCGCATACCATGAGGCGCCCAGTCCCGCCAGGATTCGAGAGGAGTGCGGGAACAACCGATTGCCTTTTGTGAAAACTTCCACGGCAGGTTCCGCAGCGTGGTGCAGCAGCAGTTCAGCGCCCCAGTCGAACAGATAGGCTTCGCTTGGATTCAATTCGGCAGCACGCTGATACTCCCGGACCGCGTCCAGCGGCCGGTTCAGCTTCTCGCAGACCTCCGCCAGCAAGTGATGCGGCTCCGCCCTTTTCTGGCCAGTTTTATCCAGAGAATTCAATACAGCGAGAATGTCAGCGCGCGCTTGCTGGTAGTCACCTGTATCGGCGCGTGCGAGCGCCAGCTCGTAGCCATCGTCATAGTCATTGGGTTTAAGTTGCGATGCCCGTTCAAGGTAGACGAGGGCTTCATCCGCTTTTCCTCGATCGACCAACAATTTCCCCAGTTGAAAATTTGCGACGAAATCCTCCGGTTGCTGCTCAACTGCGACGCGCAGTTGTTTTTCAACCGCAGCATTTCCTGACTCAGGACGCGCGTCAGCAGATGCCGGCGGGGTCAGCGAGGCTGTCGCTTTGGCCAGTGCCTCACGATTTCTGACGATCGTGTCGGACCCATGGCCGCCTAAATTTGTAGTGTCCGTCACTCCCGCGACCGTGAAGTGCGGCTCGTCGAAGAACGCAGGACGTTCTTCAGAATCCTTCTTCCGTTCGGATGACTTTTCCGATACAAGTGTAAGGTTGATCGTTTTAGATTCGCTTTGTGCGAGAGTCAATGGATCTACAGTCGCGTTGGCGTAGCCAGCCTTTTCCACGCGTAGAAGATAGTTTCCCCGACGCATCGATGAAAAGCGATAAGCGCCGTCCGGATCCGTAATTATCGTAAGCGTTTCCGCTCCCTTGGTCTTGAGACTAACCTTGGCGCCACCAACGGGGTGTCCGCCGGAATCTCGAACAATCCCTTGCACCGTCGCGCCTTGCGCTGAGGCGGTAACTGCTTGTCCTTGCAATTCCAGTGAACTAAGGAGGCACACCAACGCCAGAGACCAAGGCGCAAGACGAGAATAATTTGCCATGAGAACGCGGCCCATAAAACGAGCTTAAATCGCGGAAGTCAATCAGGCCAGCCCCGCCCGTTGGTTCGCAATTTTAGCCGTTCGAATCTCTCTACGCAATTGCGCCCTCTTGCGACAAGAATTCCTTAGCGTCCGCGCCGCGCAGGTGTCGCCTGACGGCATAGCAAGTCAACGTAAGCTTCCGCGACTATCTGTTCTTTTTCAATTCCAAATTCGGCAAGCAGTGCCGCCGCTATTTTTTCCCCTTCCAGGTCGGTCTGACCAGGCTCAAGCACAACTTCGAGTTCCAGAAATTCGCCGAGCCCCTCAACCTGGTCGATGTGTATACGAGTCTGCCCCACAAGATAAAGCGTCCGTAATTTTCTGACTACACCGGTTCTGCCCAGAGTTGCTGTCAGTATGTCGAGCAGAATCGTGGGATCTGCCGTGCGAGCAATTAAGTAGGACGAGCGCCGCGCCTCAGCAAGGTCAGCTCTTTCATATCGGATCAACTCTCCCTGATCCGGCGCAAGTATTCGCAACTTCAGCCGTGCTCCATCACATTTAAAGAAAACATCTTCCTGAGAAAAAGTCTTTGGCGCCGCGCGGCTGAGTCTAGCGGCCACCCTCTCCGCCGCAGCTCGGTTCCTCAAAACAGCTTTGATCTCGATGTTCGATGCCATCATATGCCCGACAAGATGATCTATCTGCCGTCCGATTGTTAATAGACTTGAAAGTTCTACGCTCCATCCGTTACGTTCATCACGCAACTTTATCGCATTTCGCGCCTATGCCAATGCGCAAGGACTATACATAAATGAACTCCCATCAACGGCCTTCCATGACGCGCCGGCAGTTTGTTACTTCCTCCGCCGCTGCTTTAGCGGCGGGCGGCTTCATACGGAATGCTCACGCCTCTGACAAGATTTCCCCTGCTCTCCAACAAACTGCCCGTGGTCCATTTCGAGTAATCATTGACACTGATCCTGGGGTCGACGACGCGCTCGCATTACTGCTCGCCATGCGATCGCCAGAGTTGAAAATTGAGGCGATCACGCCAGTCGCGGGGAATGTGCCTTTGGAATGGACCTTACCCAACGCCTTACGCATGGTTGAGATCGCCGGGCGGACCGATATTCCGGTCGCCGCCGGCGCCAAGTCTCCGTTACTGCGCCGCCTGGTGACAGCCACATACGCGCATGGAGAGAATGGCCTGGGCGGGGCCGTATTCCCCGAACCGAAAACCAAGCCAGTCAACCAACCTGCTGCTGAGATGATTCGCCAGATTGTCAGAAAGTTTCCCGGCGAAGTTACCCTCCTTCCCATTGGACCGCTCACGAATATTGCAACCGCGTTGAACTTGGACTCCGAGCTCGCAGGTTTAATTCGAGGCGTCGTGATGATGGGTGGATCTCTCTCTGGAGGAAACATTACACCTGCGGCAGAATTCAATATCTACGTGGACCCAGAGGCGGCGAGAATTGTCTTTCAATCGGGAATTCCGATCACCATGGTAGGGCTTGATGTCACGCGCAAAACATCTTTGACCGAAGACCATCTTCGCGAACTGCAAGCCGGACAGAATCCCGTGAGCCAAGCTGCGGCGACCATCGCTCGCAATGCGATCCAGCATAATCGCGAACGTGGTTTTGTAGTTGGTCCGAATATGCACGACTCGCTGGCGATCGCCGGTTTTATCGACCCATCGCTCCTAACGTTGAAGGAATACTATGTCGATGTGGAAACTACCGGTGAACTGACGGCAGGCGAGACTCTCGGCTACAGCCCAAGTGCCGGCGATTTGCAGCGGCGCCCTGGAACGGAGAAGGACGCCTCAGCTATGAACATGTCAATCCGCGGCTCAGCGCCAACTCTTGCCGGCACTCGAACGTCTCCGGTAGTCCGCGACAAATTTATCCCCAATGCGAAAGTGGCAGTGGATGTGGATTCCGCGAGATTTTTCAATCTCCTGATCGGCCGCTTGTCAGGAAAGCAGTGAACTGGCCTATGCATCACGAACTTCCGATCTTCCAAGACTTCCAAGACTTTTTCCAAGGCTAAGGATAACGATAACGATGAAATTAGTCCGGGTTCGATTCTTCGCAGCAGCGCTGTTACTGATCAGCCTCACTTCCTGGGGACAGGAGAAACGAAAGATCATCATCGATCAGGACGCAGCTGGCCCCGCCGGTACTGATCAACAGTCCATGCTCCTGCTCATTCAGTCGCCGCAAACGGATGTTCTCGGTATCACTGTGGTGACGGGCGATCAATGGCTGCACGAAGAAGTGGCGCACACTTTGCGCATGCTCGAACTCATTGGACGAACCGACATCCCGGTCATGCTGGGCGCTGAGTATCCGCTGGTAAGACGCCAGCAGGAAACTGAACAATGGGAACAGCAATACGGCTCCGTGGCATGGCTGGGTGCATGGACGCCTAAGTTCTTTCATCCCTCTGATCAATTGGGAGAAATGCCGGAAGGTAAACCTGCCACCAAGCCTTTCGACGAAGACGCCGCGCACTTTCTGCTGCGCATGGTTCACAAATTCCCGCATCAGATCACGATTTATGCCGGCGGGCCGATGACGAACCTCGCCCTCGCCATCTCCATCGATCCGCAATTTGCGGGTCTGGCAAAAGAACTCGTGTTCATGGGCCTCAGCCTCAACCCGCGTACTGACGATCCTGAATTTGCGAATGCTCCAACCCACGAATTCAATATCTGGTTCGACCCCGAAGCCGCGCACATTGTGCTTCAAGCTCCCTGGAAGAAAATAGTTTGCACGCCGGTCGACATTTCAGTGAAGACCAGACTTACCTCTGACCTGGTCAACCGCATCAAGCAGGCGCACACTCCGGCGGCTCAGTACATCGGCAAGTATGCGCGCCTCCGAGGAAACTATAACTATCTGTGGGACGAATTGTCGGCGGCGGCATGGCTCGACCCGACCATTATCACGAAAAAACAAACGCTTTTTATGGATGTGGACCTGGACCGCGGCGCCGGCTACGGCAATACGTTGAGTTGGACTGAGCATGATAAGCCGAAGATCGACGAGCAGCCAGTTGAAGTGCAGGATGATCTGGACCTGGATAAGTTTTACAAGATGTTTGTGGAATTGCTCACCGCGCCCACTCCCCAAAAGAATTGACGGCACCGCTTATTTTTCAGGTTACTGCGGAAGTTGCGCCAGCATGCTCTTCGCCTGCGCGTGATCCGGGTGCTGTTTGAGGAGTTTCAGCAGCATCTCTCGGGCTTTGTCCGGCGCGCCTTCCACGCTGTAAACCCGCGCCAGGTTCAAATATGCCTGATCGAAAGAGGGAGCAACGCGGATGCATTCTTCAAAACTTTCCATTGCCTTATCTTCGCGGTCGGTGCGCAAATAGAGTATGCCGAGATTATTCAAGGCTTCCGGATAATCGGGGCGAAACTTCAGGGCTCTCTGCAGGTATTCGTAGGCTCGTGCGGAATCGTCCGCTTGCGCGTAGACCATCCCCAAACCGTAGTTCGCTTGGGGATCCGTTGGGCTGAATTCGAGAGCGCGTTCAAATGTTTTGCGAGCCCCGTCAAAATTCTTTTCCATCCGATACGCGTTGCCAAGATTGTTGAGGCCAATCGGGTGATCAGGACTCAGCCGCAAGACCTCTTGAAAGCAACGTATCGCCTCGTCCATGCGGCCATCCCGCGTGGCCAGAAGGCCCAGATTATTCCAGGTGTTCGCTAGAGTGTCGGGATAACTGGCGCGAAGTTTGGTTGCACGTTCAAAGCTCTCCCGTGCCTCGGTGATTTTCTCCTGACTCAGGTAGGCGCTTCCCAACCCGTAAAGCGCCTCCGCGCTTGATGGATCGTCGCGAAGAGCGAGCCGGAATGACGACACCGATTGATCGAAATAGCCTCGCTGAAAAAACACGGCGCCATAGGAAAGGTAGTTGCGGCGAAACTCAACTGTCTCGGCCACTCCTGGAAAAGGCAATCCTCTTGCCAACTTCTCAGCGTGAGTTTGCGGAATGCGTCGAAAATCGTGTTCGACGTGTTCAGGATTGATGGTCCCCTGATAGATCTTAACGATGTGTCCCTCGTCATCAAGCAAGAATGACGTTGGCAGTCCAAGGTCACGATGCCGGTCAAACATGTGGCGATAAAGAATGTTGTAGATGCCGGCGACGTCATCCGATCCTTCCAGTATCCTGAAGGTAAGTCGCCGCTGGCGTGCCAGGGTTTTCAGGTTCTCTCGGTCGGAGGGATTGTCAACGTTCACAGTGAGCAGTTGAAGTCCCTGTGCCGCCCACCGACTATGCACCCGATCGAACACCTTCAAGTCTTCCAGGCAATTCTCTGACTGTGTGACCCAGAAGTTGAGCAGCACCGGCTTTCCGCGCAGCGTGGTTAGTGTCTGTCCCTGTCCAGTCAAATCGTTAAGCGTAAAATTCGGCGCGGCCAGCGGCGCGAGTAGCCAGGTTTCTGCCGCGCTGGGTAGCGTCTCAGCTTCCGGTCGCGGCGCAGCGGCAAGTCCGCTTCGTAACGACGACTGGATTCTGAATGGTTCGAAGCGAAGCGTCTCCGATCCTTCTTCAACCCAGACCCTGTGATTGGGCTTCAGGTCGTGAAGATTCTGCACAATCCCGCTCGGCCACCGGATAGACGCCCGAACCGGGCCTTTGGCCTCACCAAGACCGAAAAATAGTTGTTTGCTGTGCTGGGAAAGAAATCCTGATCCAGCTTGAAGCATCCGAGTTTGGCGGCCCAATTCCGTTTCCACGGTAACCGCTGCGCCGATGCCGTCACGATTACTCTTGGTGCCGCGGAGGCTAAAGGCAATTGAGGGCGGCAGAGATTCGATCACGTTTTTCAAGAGCCGCAACTGCGGACCGTTGCGGTTTTTCAGGATTACCTCCTGCCGGCCATCCTGATCGAAATCGGCCAGGGCAAACGCCCTGCCGTCTTCAAGAAAATCCAGCCCTACGGCGCCAGACACATCGGAAAACGTTCCATCCCGGTTGTTCGCGTAGAACACATTGCGCTCGAACCCGCTCCAGGTGCCGTCAGCGTGAATGAGTTCGTTGATGGCGCTCCATCCTTGCTCGTAATCATGTGAGAGCTTGGCTTGCTCGGGCGAATTGGCAACCACCTGCCTCCAGAAAAAACTATTCAGATCCTGCGGCGAAGCGCCGGAGATCATCCCATTCACAATATAGAGGTCCGGGAAACCGTCATGATCGAAGTCAAATGCATCGCTCGACCATGCCCAGCGCCCCATTCCAACTCCAGCGGATTCCGTTCTATCTTGAAAAACTCCTTTGCCATTTCGGTCGGCGCTATTCCGCAACAACGAATTCCCCATTGCGTGCTTGCGATAGAGAGCACGAACTTCTTCTGGCGAATCCTTTTTGAAAATTTCCTGCGAGGAAATGCGTTCACCGGGGGCGGTCCACATGTTAGCCACATAAAGATCCTGAGCGCCGTCGTTGTCGTAATCCAGCCAGCAGACGCCCATGCCCGCGCCAACGTCCTCAACTCCGGCCTGCGGAGCGACATCGGTAAAAGTCCCATCGCCCTGATTACGGTAAAGATTCTTCCGTCCGAAATCATTGACCACATAAAGATCAGGCCACCCGTCTCCGTTGTAATCTCCCCATTCGCAGCAAAAACTGTATCGCGTGTTGTTCTGGTTGAGCCCAGAGGCAGCAGTGACGTCCCCGAAAGTTCCATCGCGATTGTTGCGCATCAGGAAATTGGGAGGGCCGTTCTCGGCATCGTGATATGGCACCGGATACTTGTATTGATCTGCTCCCTGATAATAGACGTACAAGCAAAAATAGATATCAAGCCATCCGTCGCGGTCGTAGTCGGCTACGGCGGCCCCGGTAAAGGTTCCCTGCGGAGCGTTGGCGAACTGAAATGCGTTTGCCTTCTGGCGGAACTTTCCGCCGCCTTCGTTCAAGAATAAGGCCGGTCCATCCGCGCGCACGACCACCACGTCTTGTCGCCCATCGTTATCGAAGTCTGCAAAGAGCGCGCAGGCGGTATTTTCAAGGATGCCCAAGCCTGAAGATTCCGTAATATCTTCGAACGTTCCATCTCCGCGGTTTCGATAAAGACGATTGGGAAGACCGGCGGGCTGGCAAACATAGAGATCGTCGAGGCCGTCATTGTCGATGTCGCCGACTGAAACTCCGTTGTGTCCGTACACGTTGATCCCACAGGCGCCGTCGAGAATTGTTCGCCAGTAGTCCGACCCTCGCAGCATCTGCTCAGAATACGAAGGATTGCCGCTCAGGGCCGACGCAGTGATGTCCGAAAAAATCGGAGACATCGAACGGCTACGCGTCTCATCGACCATCTGCCACCGCCGTAGCCGAAATTCACCCGAATCGGAAGCAAGCGAGATCCATTCGAGATCCCAATTCCCGACCCATTGCTCGCGATAGAAATTATCCCCCGTGCCGACCAATTCGTAACGCACCCGAGTTTTCAGCAAGAGTGGGGATTGCGCAGTCGATGCCGCACTCTCCGTCGTAATGCTCGTCACCTGAAATTCCGCGGTCACGATCTTTGAAAACACATTCAATCCCAACCGAAACTCCTGAACAAAAGCATCCCGGCCCATATTCGCTTGAGATGTAAAGTTGTTGTGATGGACTTCAAGCGTCGAGCCAGCCCGCACAACCCGCGACTCAACAGGACGGGGAGATGTCCCCAGGAAATCAGGAGTGAGCGCTCTTTCAACCGCGCTCAAGTCTTTCGAAGACTGCAGCAGGCTCGCATTCCATTTCGCCAGCATAGCGGCGATCTGGTCGTGATATTTTTCGGTTACGAACGCGTCTCTGTCCGCTTCCGTCTTGGCGAGAACGGCGTCGAGCGCCAGCTGTGATCGGTAGTGAGGTTGAAGACGGAACTCCCCTGCGGATGAAAATGCGGGGAAAGAATAGAGACTAGAACTGAAAGGAAACGCGATTCCACGCCAGCCCACCGGAACCAGCGCCGCGGAAGCTCCCTGGCAGCACCGTACAAGAAAATTGCGGCGGCCCGTATCTATCAACCCAGGATCAAGCGGTCCACGCGGCTTCCCTACCCGACTCAGAGCGATGTCCCCCGGCGATTCATGTGTAGCACGAGAATCTAGCAGCCGCACCGGGACCCGTCAAGATAGCGGAAAATCTGGGTAATGTATCAGTTTGAAATTCTCAGAAGTCGGGAGCAAAGAGCACGCGGAGCAGGAACCAAAAACCCTCGTGGATGATACCGTAGATAAACCCGATCACTACGAGCAAACCCAAAATTCCCTTCGCCCAAGTAGGGAGTGGATCGACGATTTTATCTATTGCTCTTGAGATCAGTCCCATTAAGCGGCGCTCTTCTGTCTGTAAGGACCACGCTTCGCGGGCTGTGGCGGGCAATTGTCCGCCATCTGGATAATCTTTCAAGACTCCAAACGTGATCGCACAGGCCCGCCTCTTGTGCTGGAGTGCAGCGCAACGTCTTGTGAATCCGGGCGAAGTTGTAATAGACGGACTGAATCGCGACCATCGCCGCATTTCTCAAAACTGATACATTACCGAAAACTGCCGCAAGCTCACTCCTCTTCTACGCCCGATAAAACAAGCACTCTCCCGGACCCGATCTTCCTGAGGCAACTCAGCATTTCAGAATGCGCTCTGCGCTTGAGGAAAGGCACAAAAAAATTATTCCGAATCGAATGAAACGATAAGGCCGTCGCGTTCACTATTCACCATAAGTGGACGATACGCGCCGTTAGGCGATCATGCCACAATTTGCGACCCAACTCGGAACAACTTCCGGCTTGGATCCTGAGAATACCGGGGCCGACGGGGGAAGCGGCTCCGGTACTCTTTCGCCTTTGCTTGTTCCACGGCTCAGACGAGCGCGTGCCAGTTCAAGATTTACCGGATTTGACTTCCACAAGTGCCCACTCCTCTCTCCATCCCGGCGACCGGTGCCAGTCGCAATAGCCGCACGGTGCTTCGGCGTCCGGCGTGTCATACCCAATCCTCCAGTAGCCTTCCTGGTTCGGTTGAAGTGCTATACTGGCTGCCATTTCGGGGGTTGCGGGGCAAATCCTTGCAATTTGAGTCCTTCGACGACGCTTACGTCGAGCGCCTGCGGGCGGGCGACTTTCGTACCCAGGAACATTTTGTCGCTTATTTCAGCGACCTCATCCAGATCAAACTCCGCTCGCGCCTACGGTCGCAAGAAGGGATCGACGATCTTCGTCAGGAAACCTTTACGCGTGTCTTAACCGCGCTGCGAAATGGAAATATCCTGCATCCTGATCGACTCGGACCGTATGTAAATAGCATTTGCAACCATGTCTTGCAGGAGCATTATCGCGCCGCTTCCCGCGATGGTTGCGTCAACCCGGAGGATGGCCAGGATCCTCCCGACGAATCCGCCGATGTATTCGCCTTGCTTAGCGCCAAACAGACAGGAGAAAAGGTTCGCAACGTATTGGATAAACTCCCCGAACGCGATCGGCGATTGCTGCGTGAAGTCTTTCTCGAGGAGCGTGATAAGGACGAGGTATGTCGTGACTTTGGTGTGGATCGAGATTATCTGAGAGTGCTCCTGTACCGCGCCAAGCAAGCGTTCAAGTCTTTATACTTCAATGGCATAGACAATGATCCTCCCGCGGCGGCACTGGCCTGAATAATTTGAAACGTTTGCCAGTGATAGATCACTACTCTATGAGAGGAAAACGATCAAATGGACCACGCTGAGGTGGTTCGGCAGAAACTGACCGAGCAGTACTTGCTTCATGAACTCGACTCCCAACAGCGGGATGAGTTTGAGGAGCACTTTTTCGACTGCCGCGTATGCGCCCTCGACCTACGCCTGGCTTCCACCTTCATCGAGCAGAGTAAATCGTTGCTGGCGGAACCCACCGATACAACTGCTGTAGCCGTCCGCATCCCCGTTCCAGTGGAGACAGCGGGAAGGTTCGCCTGGCTGCGACCAGCCTTGGCAGTACCGGCATTGGCGTTCTTGCTAATAATAGTCGCGTATCAAAATCTTGTTACCTATCCGCGATTGGAGCAGGCACTCAATCGCCCGCAGATTTTGCCCTGGGCATCGCTCAACACGCGCACCCGCGGTGGCAGTTCTCCCGTAATCACGGTGCCGCGAGGCCGGAGCTTCTTGCTGTTTGTGAATATCCCTCCCGACAATCTCTATGTGCGTTACATTGCGGGTTTGTATAACCCGGCGGGAAAGCTCGAGTGGTCCCTCACCTTCCCGGCGGCGTCCGCGCAAGATCAATGGCCAGTCCAGGTGCCGGGAGCGGATCGGGAGGCAGGCACTTACACCTTGGCAGTACGCGGAGTAACCGCCACTGGCGAAAGTAAGGAAGTCGGTCGTACGCCACTTGAACTACAGATCCAAAAGTGATTCTCAGACGAGTGATTCTCAGACGGAGGAGCGATATGGCAGCACTAACCAATAAACTCGCGATGGTCAATTCGGTTCACAACTATTGGGCCGAAGCGGATGTATTGAGCGCTGATTTCGAGCAACCGGTGGAAGAGAAAATCAGGCGGCGGGCGCATGTAAAGTTGCCCAAGGACGGCCACTACCATTTTAAGAAAGCGGATCCCTTCCGTTTCGAAGGCCTTATTTCGTACGAATCCGGCTATACCCAAGTCGCGGGACATCCCAGCTCAAAGCAAGACGGCTTCACCACCCTGGCAACCTCGGTAGTCGAGCGTCTGAACGTTCTCGATGTGGTGACCGCGGACCGCGTGGTTGCCCAGCTTTCCACCGTGCACCCCGTCTATGGTACGGGTCAGGTGCCATCCGTCACCTTCCTCGGCACCCGCTTTGAAAATCTTAGAATTGGTGGACACAAAGTCGAAGTCGAGCGAAATCTGGAAATCCTTGGCCCCAAGCCCGCCAACGATGAATCGTACTTTGATAATCGCGATGTTCTCGATCGGATTTCCAAGCAATACGACAAGATTGCCGCGGCCAACGAACTTCCCGATTGGGCTCGCGAAGAATACCCGAAGAGCCGCCCCGCGCAGAACGGTGCTGGCAAGCTGGAATGTTCCCTGGTCAACAGCGTTGCGGGCGCTCCTGGAACTTCCTTTGGTCACATGATTGATCTGCCCCACTTCGGAAGGATATTCCTGGGCGAATTGAAAGTAGAACGGGAGCCCGGCAATTCCAGTAAGGGAATATACGATAAGTACAGGTTCCGCCTGACTATGATCCGGTTACAAATGGGTTGTATCGCAACCGGCACAAGCTCCATCGTGGGACTTGATTCAAACGGCACGGGCGGCAAGGGCGATCACTAGAACACCACCGCTGATGCCGCCGCTCGCATCAGCCGTTGCCGAGCATGATGAGCAGGACGAGTATGATGAGTGCGCGGCACAAGTTGTCAGCAGGGACGGGCGCGCCCGTCCCTTTCGCGACTACTTCTTCGTTCCTACGGCACTCAAACACTTCCCGTACAACTCCAGTAAGTGGGCCGCATACTCGTCAGGCTTCGATGCTGAACCGGTACCTTGAAAACCCACTCCTGACGACGTGGTTCGCCCGTACCCGGTGGTCATTGCGACAAATTTCATCAGATCGAGCGCGATATCCTCATTGCGCCGCGACCCCGCGTGCAAAGCTGGACCTTCTTCCATGAGTCCTTCTCCTGAACCGGAAATATAAGGAAGTTGTTCCTCGTCTTCCATCTCTTCCATAACGCTCACCACTACTCCTGTTCACGATAATATCAGGCCACGGACAGCTCAGCCTGCCGCCACCAGGCCGCTTTCGTTAAAGCTCCCAGGTCAATTTCCTGATGGCAATTGAAAATCCACCCGCGCCGTGCGTCGCAACCGGAACATCAGCCAGACCGACGCCGCCAGCAAAAACGGCGAAGAATAGAATCCGGGCGCCGGACGTGGAAATGTCACGGCAGCAACCGTATGCCCCAGAATCGAGAACAAAATATGCGCCAGGCCATTGCAGAACATGATGAGGGCATAAGCCCATGCTAGCGGCCGCAGACCGTGCATTCCGCGCGCCGCCACCGGAATCAGGCAGAACAGCAGCGCACAGGTCCCAATCAAGAGGATCAGCCACTCGCTAAACTGAAAAGTGGGCATGGGAAACCAGCTCCAGCGCTCACGCAATGTGGTTACGGTCGGGTTATAAATCGCAAGAAAACCGGTGGAGGCCTCATCGACAATGTGCAGCGCGAATGCTGTACACAGCGCAAACCATGCACCGCCGAATCCCGACGCTGATAGTGCGGAAGGTGGTGCTCGACGAATGGAAATCACTCACGGATTCTCAAGCAGCCGTCCGACAATGGCAACCGAAATCCGCTTCGCCGCTTTCACGAAGTGCCAAAGCAGTCTTCCGAAACCGGCTAGTGAGCCACTTCGCTCATCAAGGCGAGCAGGTTTCCCTCGGAGTCGCGAAAGAACGTCATCCACAAATCGTGCTCCGGCATTTTCGCAATCAGGTGAGGCTCGTCCTCGAAGTCCACCCCGCTCGCTTTCAGCTTGCCATACGCCGCCTGAATGTCGGGCACATCAAAATACAGCACCGAGCCAGGATGATCGAGTTCGGGCTTCTCCGCCCGCCCCAGCATCAGCCGCACTCCGCCACAATCAAAGAACGCTAACCCCGGAGGTGCTTTGAAAAGAAGTTTCAGCCCCAGCTTCTCTTCATAAAACTTTGCTGCCCGGTCTACATCTTTTGCGTTGATGGCAATCTGACCCAGGCGAATGATTCCGATTCCAGATGCAATGGCGTTCATTCCTTCGGCTCCGTGGTTTTGATTCCTACCGTACCTGACTATCGGTGGTGACTCAGTTTAATTGATCCTCAATGGGGGACAGCCGCCACCGGCAGTCCGGTCAAGCGAAGCTCGACTGTCCCATGATCACCGCCGTAGAGGTGACGCCACTAACGCCGGCTAACTGGCCGTCCGTAGCCCTTGTTCGTTTTTCGTAACAAGCGCAAACTTTCTGTCACAAGTCCTGCCCCCTGTTATATTATCCCCGGCGCAGCCTTCCCCAATCGCTGGAGCAACCGCAGGAGGACCAAATAGACTTGAGATGAAATAATCCGAAGTCGGACAAGAACTTCAACTAACCATCACAAGGGATAACAAGTCCCTGCCGGGCGCGGAAGGATCTGACACTGACGAATGGGCGCTTTCAGCATTGCGTTCGATATCATCGTCGTCGGTGCACTGGCTCTCCCTTGGGTATTTCTCGTCATCCACCTCTTCTTCTCGCACAACGAAAGTACCCTCAAAAATCTTTTCGACTGGGTGAAGGAACAACAACAGCCCGCCTTGGCGGGCGTTCTATTGTTCGCTATGGCGTTTCCCCTGGGCTCGGTAGTTTCTCGCGTCGCGCAGGATTTCTTTGATGACGACGACCTCCACATCCAGGTCTTTCGCCATTTATTGCGCGTAGGCGTTACCGAAAGCAGTATCCGCACCGATGTTTTTTGTAACACTTTTAAACCCGAGCTGCCGGTTGCAGCTCCCAGTCACTCACCTGCAGAGAAGTCCGATCAATTCAAAAGCAACGATCTAAAGTCCAATGATCTACAGTCTGACGACCTGTTCGCCAAGAACTGCACATCATCCTCGCCAGTGAACTCTAGCTTCGTTAATCCCTCGAAGGCAAGGCTTGAAGCGTTCAGGACTGATCCAAATTTTAAAGATCTTCTGCTCGCCAAGGGTGAACAACAATTCAGATCCACTGATCCGAACTGCACTTACACCGGCAGATGGGTCATCAAGGCGTGCGATCAGGAGAACCATCAATACATCACCGCTGAATGGATCAATGACCAGCAGCACCGGGCCGAAGACGTGTTCCGCGTCCATGAAGCTGCCGTGCTATTGAGGGGAACCGATCCTACCGAAAGAATCCGGCAGTTTCACGATCAAATCATGGTGCTTCGAGGCGCCGCCTTCAATGGCATGCTCGCCTTTTCTTTGTGCTGGTTCTGGTGGGCTTCCAAATTTCACTCCGTATGGCGATGGATGGCGTTGTCGCCGTATTTATTGTCAGGCGGAGTTGCATCGGTCAATCACGGTCTCGACCATGCGCATGACCCTCCTTACATGGAATTCACTTTCCTGGTCCTGGCGGTAACGGGCGGATGCCTGCTGTGGCAGCGGAGGCCTAACCGGATTGACGCGCAAGCAGAACCTCGAACTCCGACCGCACGAGGCAAAATTCGCTCTATCTATCTGCTTCTCGCGGCCTTTCTCGCCTTCACGGCTTTCCTGGGCTGGTGGGCCACTCAGGTGCTGTACGACCAACAAGTGATCTACTCCTATAAAGCCTTGGCCGACGCGGCACCGAAGACCGCGCCGGGAACCGGCGATAGCAGTGCACCAAACAGCAATGCACCAAAATGAAGCGCGCAAACACTCAGGTCTTCCGCCGAATGCTCATCTAACGCTCCCGGCATCACTCTATAAAAGAGGGCGGCGCGCAAGGCCTCTCACACCCATCGGTGCACGTTCACTTCATTCCAGTTTAGAATGTCTAGCCGGAGTAAAATGACGCCGAAGCGGGCCTTTACCGACGTACGCACAATCGATCACCGCGGCCATATCATTCCTGCAGGAGCCTGATTTCCATTTGCGACTAACCCGCCGTAAATTTGCCCAGTCGACCCTGGCCGCAAGCGCCGTGGCTGCCCTGCCCGCCGGTCTGTTCACGGCTTGCAGCGTATCGTCGAATGCGGCGGGCGGCGCGAATTCCGCTGTCCCCACTCGCCCGCTTAGGTTCGACTCCTCTGCCGAGATTCCCTTCCCTAAGAATTTCTTCTGGGGTGCGGCCACCGCCGCTTACCAGATCGAAGGCGCGTGGCAAGAGGAGGGCAAGGGCGAATCCATCTGGGATCGCTTCGCGCACACTCCGGGAAAAATCAAGAACGCTGACACCGGCGACGTCGCTTGTGATTCCTTCCACCGCTGGCGCGAAGACATCGCACTCGTGCGCGCCATGAATTTGAACAGCTACCGCTTCTCGATTTCCTGGCCTCGCATTCAACCAATCGGAAGCGGCCCGGCGAATTCCAAAGGAATCGACTATTACAGCCAGCTTGTCGATGCCTTGCTGAAAGCCGGCGTCCGGCCTTTCGTTACGCTCTATCACTGGGACTTGCCGCAAGCTTTGGAAGATGCGGGCGGATGGCCCAATCGTGATACGGCTTCGCGCTTTGCCGACTATGCCGATCTGGTTACGCGAGCTCTGGGCGATCGTGTTTCCGATTGGATTCTCTTGAACGAACCGGGCGCCTTCGCCGGCCAGGGCTATCTCGAAGCCCTGCACGCACCGGGACGAAACAGCATCATCGATTTCCTGCGCGCCTCGCATACGGTGAACCTGGCTCAGGGCGCGGCATTCCGGGCGGTGAAGGCGAATCGTCCATCCGCGCGCGTGGGCTCGGCGTTCAGCATGTCGGCGTGTGAACCCGCAACCACTTCCGAAGAAGACCGACTGGCAGCGGAGCGCGCCCATGCTATGACCAACCTGTGGTTTCTGGAGCCCGCGCTCAAAGGTCGATATCCGGAAGCGCTGGCCTTTCTTCCAGAAACTGCAATGGGAATCAAAGCGAGCGACCTCGACAAAATGCGGGCGCCGCTGGATTTCATCGGCATCAATCTCTATTACCGCATCATCGCGTCCGCGCCGAACGCGATCGAAAGGCTCTCTCACGCTCAACAGTGGCTGTTTCCCGTGAAGATGGCGGGCGGCCAACAAGGACCCAAGACGGACAACGGATGGGAAGTCTGGCCGCAGGCGTTATATGACATGGTCACGCGCATCAGCCGGGACTTCAACCGTCCGCAGATTGAAATCACCGAGAGCGGTTGTGCCTACAACGATGGTCCTGATGCATCCGGAGTCATTCACGACGTACGCCGCATTCAGTATCACCGCCAGTATTTGCAAGCGCTGGCGCTGGCAATTGCTGGAGGCGCCGACGTGCGCGGCTATCACGCCTGGAGCTTGCTCGACAACTTCGAATGGGCGGAAGGGTTCAGCCAGCGCTTTGGCCTGGCCTATGTGGATTTCAAAACGCAGCAACGCACGGTCAAAGATTCAGGACGCTGGTACGCCAAGGTGGCTGCCGAGAATCGCGTGCCTCCAATCATTTCTGCTGCATGACCAGTTCACCGTTCTGCACTCTCACATCACCGACATAATCAGGAAGCTTCAGTTGGTCATGTTGTTCGGCCAACTTCTTTTGCAGCGTAGGATTCACCAGCGAAACCGGCACGTTCATGTCTCCCACTTTGAATTCGGTGGGATCGAAGGTGGCATATCCGTCTTTCGAGCCAAGGTGGCCCGAGATTGTCACCCAGACATCTTTGCCTGCCACTTCGGCCAGAAATTGTCCGTGAACCACGTCGCCCTCGAAGCTGACTCGTTCATCTTTGATCGCGGGCGCTCCGTTGCCGACATTCGAAGCCGGTGAAAGTTCAGCAACTCCGTTAGCCTGAGCCAGCGCAGCGCCCACTTCACCAGAGCTGAGGCGAACCTCAGCTTTCGGCTCGGAAGAAAGCGCGCTTTGCTCCGGAGATGCCGCAGTCTGATAGCCGCCGCCGGACGTTGTTGTTTGCCGCGCGGCCTGTGAGAACTGCTCCATCTTCTCGCCGAACGATTTCGCATTCGCCGCGATAGCTGCCGGAGTTTGGGGCTGCGCCACCGGCGCCGGCTTTTCCAGCACTAAGACCAATGTCACAACCGACGTTAGCAGCGTCACTATTCTGATGATGGTCCAAAGCTTGATCTTCATGAAAGCCCTTGAGCGGTCAGCCTTGGAGAGAGGCTCGAACCATGGTAGCGGGAATGACTGGAACAACTCAGGTTGCAGAAGTCACAAAGGAAGAACCCTCCTTTCGTCACATGGAAAGTTCCAAATTCCCGGTTGGTTACTCTAGTTTCTTGGTCACAAGTTCATTGATCAACTGCGGGTTGGCCTGGCCTTTGGACGCTTTCATGACCTGGCCGACGAAGAAGCCGAGCATGGTCTTTTTGCCTGCGCGGTATTGTTCGACCTGTTTGGGATTTGCGGCGACCACCTCGTCGATGATCTTTTCCAACGCGGATGTGTCGGAAGATTGCTGAGGGCGGCCTTCTTCTTCGTAGACTTCGGGAAAGTCTTTGTTACGCGCGAACGAGAGATCGTAGAGATCCTTGAGCATCTTGCCGGAAATGGCTCCGCTCTCGACCAGATCGGCTGAGGCCGCGACGCCTTTCATCGAGATCGGCGATTGCTCGATTTCCGCGCCCATGGCCTTGAGACGGCCCATTAGTTCTCCCTGCACCAAATTTGCGACGCGCTTGGGATTCTTTGCGGCCTTCGCTGCGGCTTCGAACTGATCGGCAAGCGATTTCGAAACCGTCAGCACCTGCGCGTCGTATTCGGTGATGCCGTAAACCTTTACGAAACGCGCGCGGCGGGCTTCGGGCAATTCCGGCAGAGTCTTCACGATCTCAGCCTTCCATTTCTCGTCGACGACCAGAGGAAGCAGATCGGGTTCGGGAAAGTAGCGGTAGTCGTGCGCCTGCTCTTTCGAGCGCATGCTGCAGGTCTTGCCCTCGGTTGAATTGTAGAGGCGCGTCTCCTGCACGATCTTGCCTCCGCTCTCGATCACTTCCACCTGGCGCGCGATCTCGTAGACGAGCGCCTCGCGGATGAAGCGGAAGGAATTTACGTTCTTGATTTCAGCTTTCGTTCCTAAGTCTTTCTGGCCGCGCGGGCGCACGCTGACGTTGGCGTCGCAGCGCAGCGATCCCTCTTCCATGTTGCAGTCGCTGACGCCGGTGTAGAGGATGATCTCTTTCAAGCGCGTTAGGTATTCGTAAGCCTCGTCGGGCGTGGCAATGTCAGGCTCGCTGACGATCTCGATCAGCGGCACGCCGGTGCGGTTGAGGTCGATGGCAGTCTTTTCGTCGGAGTCGGGAAAGCCTTCATGCAGGCTCTTGCCCGCGTCCTCTTCGAGATGCACGCGGGTGATGCCGATTCGCTTCTTGGCACTTCCGACATCGATGAATCCATGCTCGGCCAGGGGCTTGTCGTATTGCGAAATCTGGTAGCCCTTGGGCAGGTCGGGATAAAAATAATTCTTGCGCGCGAAAATCGAAATCTCGTTGATGCGGCAATTCAGGGCCATCGCCGCCAGCGTGGCGAACTCGACCGCCTTGCGGTTCAGCACGGGCAACGCTCCAGGCATCCCAAGGCAGACGGGACAAACATTGGTGTTAGGCGAAGCGCCGAAGCGCGTGGAGCAGGAACAGAAAATCTTCGACGCCGTCAGGAGCTGGACGTGCACTTCGAGTCCGATGACTGGCTCGTAGGTTGTGGGCACGGCGACGGATGGCATATTGGAAAATTATACGGGGCAGTTGTCAGTGGCCAGTTGGGATCGGGTAGCGGATCGGATCTGGATTGAAAAATAACACGGATCAAAGTTGTAAAATATCTAGAATCAGTGAGTTGGCGGCTTCGATCTGCGCCTGATCCAGCTAAAATATTGTAACTAAAGGAGTTGCTTGCAAAATATTACTTCTAAATGACTTAACCCAATGCGCCTTGGTAAAGTGCCCTAAATCGAAAGCGCCCGGCCGCAAAATATTGCATTTGCTGGAGTTATCTCATCGCTATTCTAATGTCAAAGTGCTAATGCGTATAGAGATAGGATTTCAGGATTGAGGATCGAAGTCAAGGGGATTTCTGAAATCCGAGTTGAAGACGTCGCCTGGCTACCCAAACAAGTCTTGGACTGGCCGCTTCTTGCTGCGGTTTTATTGGCGTAAGGTGCCCAGTCCTCAAGACAATTCCTCAGTAATTTGCCGCGCTGCGCGGTTGCTTGACCGTACTCTTACTACGTGGTATATACCACTAAGTGGTATACATTGAGTCAAGAGCTTTCACCAAGCGACTGCACCAACTGGCCGGAGCATCAGCTCTCGATGTCCTTGACTCGATTCAAACTGACCTGCGCAAGAACCCGGATCGAGGAGACTTAGTGCAGGGATTGGGAGGGATTCGCAAGGCGCGTTGTTCGAATCCGCGACGCGGCAAAGGAAAGCGAGGCGGATTCCGCTACCTGTTCCTGCGTCTGGAAAATCGAGACCACATTCATCTGCTGTATTTGTTGGATAAGGACGAACAGGAAGATCTATCGGCCGATGAGCGCAAAGCACTGCGAGCATGGGTAAGCGAAATTAAAAGATCAGGCGGAGGACAGCGAATTCAATGAAAGCCAAGGGAGCAAAAAAGAAGGTTCGGATTTTTAATGACCTGAAGCAGGCCTTATCGGACGCGCTCGATTACGAGCAAGGCAAGAAAATTGCATTGCGGGTAAGCCAGTTGCCGCCTCCGCCAAAGCCGCTGAGCCCGGGACAGATTCGCGCGATTCGGCAATCGTTCAACGTAAGCCAGGCGGGGTTTGCGCGGATTATTAATGTCAGCGTCAATGCCGTGGAGAGCTGGGAGCAGGGCGTGCGGCGTCCGCGGGAGGCGACGCTGAAGCTGCTCGCGGTGGCGGAGAAGCATCCGGAGGTTCTGTTGGTTTAGGACGTAGCGTTCATGGGGCTAAAGCCCAGTTGTGTGGGCAAGGTTTATGGCACGGCTGAAGCCGTGCCCTTCCCGAGCGGTTCTCGCACTTGCCGTGTGAGCCGAGCCAAGTAACTTCAAGGGCGACGGACAGGAGCGTCCGTCCCACACGTGCAACGGCTAGTCTACTTCCCTATCTGAATTTCGAAGTACATCAGCTCGGTGCCTTTGGAGTCGCTGACGCCGGTGATGTCGAGGTGGGCGCCGGCGAGGGAGATGTCGCCGAGGTCAAAGAAGAGGAATCCGGATTGAGTGGTGTGGGGCTCGACGGCTTTGGCGGCGAATTGGGAGGACTCGACTTCGTCGCGTTCTTTCTGCGTGATGGCGCCTTTCACGTTTTTGCGCGGGATGGGAAGCGGGCTGGGACGCGTCGCGGCCTGGGGATTGTTGAGGCGGCGGTAGATATCGTCGGACGAGGCGGGGGTAAGTTTGGAGCGGTTGGCGGTGATGAGTTTTACTTCCATATTGGCGATGGAGATGGGCTGGTTGCCGTCGTTGGTGATGACGAAAAAGATGGGAAGGAATCCGTGATCGTGGAAGTCGACGGAGAAAATTTTGGCTTTGTCGGGAGTGTAGTAGGGGTCGGCGGCGATGGCCACTTTGTCGTCGGAGTGGTCGTCGTGCGCAGGATAGGTTTTGGCGGGGCGCGCGGCGGGCTTGACGAAATCTTTGGCGGATAAGGAAACGGTGAGGACTGCGATGGCGCAGAGTGCGAACAGGATACGGCTTGGGGCCGTGTTTAATGCTGGCTGCATGGTTCGCATTATAGAACTTGATCCGGCAAATCTTCGCAGAGGGAGGGAAATCGTCGAACGGTAAGGTTTAGGCGGTGCCAAGAACAGCAGGTTCCCTTCGGCTTCGCTCAGGGCAGGCTCTCGACTCCGAAAGATTATCCGCTCTGCGGATAATCTTGCTGCGCTCGGAATGATAGGGTTGTTAACCTGAAATGACAAGGGTTTTGAGGGAGAAGTTTGTTTAGAATGGCTCCACTTGATCTCTTCTCTCTACAATTTTCTTTATAGCGTGGCGCTGGGCATTGGCATGGTGGTGAGCCTGCCGTACTGGCTCGTCGAGATGGCGCGCCACGGGAAATACCGCAAGGGGCTGGGCGAGAGGATGGGGCGGGTGCCTGGGAGGCTGCGCTTGCCGGGCCCAGAGGAGCGGGCGATTTGGGTTCACGCCGTTTCCGTGGGCGAGGTGCTGGCGGTTGCGGGTCTGGTGGAGGGATTGCAGCGGCGGTTTCCGCGGCATCGAATCTTCATTTCTACTACTACGGATACTGGGCAGTCGCTCGCGCGTAAGCGGTTTGGCGAGGCGAGTGTGTTTTATTTCCCAATGGATTTTACGTTTGCGATCCGGCCATATATGAAGGCGCTGCGTCCGCAGCTGGTGGTGGTTGCGGAGACCGAGTTCTGGCCGAACTTTCTGCGCTTGGCGCATGCAAGCGGGGCACGGGTTGCGGTGGTGAATGCGCGCATCTCGGACCGCTCGTGGCCGAGTTACCGGCGATTTCGCGGGCTGCTGCGCAAGGTTCTGGTGAATGTGGACTTGTTTCTCGCGCAGACGGAGCAGGATGCCGAGCGACTGCGGGATATTGGCGGGAATGCGGAACGGGTGCGAGTTGCGGGAAACTTGAAATTTGATATTCCTGTACCGACGGCGCCGGCGATGGTTGAGAGTTTGCGAAATTCAATCGCCGGGAGCGGCGCAGGCCCAGTGCTGGTTTGCGGAAGCACTGTGGAGGGAGAAGAATCGCTACTGTTGAGGTCGTTTGAGAATCTACTGGTACGGCATCCGAGGGCGGTAATGATTTTGGCGCCGCGGCATCCGGAGCGTTTTTCGGCGGTGGCGGCGTTGCTCGAGAAGATGTCGATCCGGTTCTGGCGGCGATCGGCGTGGAATAGCGAGAAACTGAATGGTGGGGTGCTGCTGCTGGATTCGATTGGCGAATTGGCGGCGCTGTATGCGCTGGCTGACATTGCATTTGTGGGCGGAAGCCTGGTTCCGCGCGGAGGGCATAACATCATCGAACCCGCGCAGTATGGCGTGGCTACAGTGGTGGGCAATCATACGGAAAACTTTCGCGACATTGTGAGTTTGTTTCAGAGGCGGGATGCGGTGCGGATTGTTGGTCCGGCGGAGCTGCCGCTGGTTTTGATGGAACTGCTGGCCAATGACGCGGAGCGAAGGGCGCTGGGCCAGCGCGCGGCAGAGACCATGCGATCGCAGTTGGGAGCGACGTCGCGGACAGCGGATGCGCTGCAAGAGTTGCTGGCGCGGGCATGAACCTGAATCCTTTGTCGGCTATCTACGGCGGGGTGGTTGGGGCGCGCAATGCGTCTTATGACCGGCGCTTGCGGCGTGCGCGGCGGCTGCAGGGGGCTGTGATCAGCGTAGGGAATGTTTCGGCGGGAGGGTCGGGAAAAACTCCCTTCGTAATTCTGCTGGGTGAGTTGTTGAAGGCGCGTGGCATTAAATTTGATGTGCTGTCGCGCGGCTACGGGCGTAAGAGTCGCGGAGTAAAGCTGGTTGAACCCGGAGGGTTGCCGCGGGATTTTGGCGACGAGCCATTATTGATTGCGCGGCGGCTACAGGTTCCTGTGGTGGTTGGCGAGGACCGGTATGAGGCGGGGCAGTTCGCCGAGTCGCGATTTGGTCCGCAGATTCATTTGCTGGATGATGGGTTTCAACATCGCGGATTGGCGCGCGATTTCGACATTGTGCTGGTAACGCCTGAAGATGCCCGGGATCGATTGTTGCCCGGGGGACGGTTGCGCGAGCCTTTGGGTAGCTTGCGGCGCGCGGACGCGGTGGTGCTAGCGAGCGGAGCGGCGCCGGAGGCGTTTCCGCTCCAGGGCAAGATGGTGTGGCGAGTGCGGCGAGGGATTGTGCCGCGGAATATTCCGGAGCGGCCTGTCGTTTTTTGCGGGATTGCGCGGCCGCAGAATTTTACGCTGCAGTTGCGAGCGGCGGGAATTGTTTCAGTGGCGGAGGCGTTCTTTCGGGATCATCATGCCTATACGGAAAAAGATATTAGCGATTTACTGCAATTGCGGCAGCGCAGCGAGGGCGGGGGCTTTGTCACTACTGAAAAAGATGCGGTGAATCTGGGAGGATATCTAGACGCGCTGACGCCGCTGGCGGTGGTTCCGGTCAAGATGGAGTTGGCCGATGCAGATAACGCAGTGGATACCATGTTGCGCGTAGTTGAGGAGCGGCGGCGGCACTCGTGAGAAAATGCGTTGACGATAAGGATGCGAGCCGAACGCGCTATTTATGCGTCGCAAAGAGCGCGAGGCTCCGCGCGGCTCGCTCAGATCCTTCGGCGACGAAAGGACTGTCGCCTCAGGATGACAAGGCTTTTCACATCTGATGACGAAACATTTGAAGGAAGTCGAGCGGCTGCGAAAGATTGTTGAAGCGTTTCCCAAGATCACCATTACGGTTCTCGGGGATCTGGTGGCCGATGAATTTGTTTATGGGGAAATCTCGCGGGTGTCGCGCGAGGCTCCAGTGCTGATCTTGAAGCATCGGGAACGGACGGTGCTGCCCGGGGGCGGCGCGAACGCGGTAAATAATCTTGCCGATCTTGGCGTGAACGTGTTGCCGGTGGGCGCGATTGGGGATGACGAGCCGGGACGATTGCTGCTGAAGTTTTTCCGGCACAAACGGATTCCGGTCAGCGGCGTACTCAAGGATAAGTCGTATACAACGGTTACGAAGACGCGGATTCTCGCGGGCATGACGCACAACACGCGGCAGCAGGTGGTGCGTGTGGATCGGGAACCGGAGAATCCTCCCAACCGGCACCTGACGCGCGAATTATTTCTGGCGGCGCGGGAATATTTGCGAGCGTCGGATGCGCTGCTGGTTTCCGATTATGGATATGGGTCGGCGAGTCCGGCGATTGTGAATGCGTTGCGGCAAGGGTCGCGGCGAAGAGTGGTAAACGTCCCGATGATTCTGGATTCGCGATACCGGTTGCTGGAATACGTGGGCGTGACTGCCGCGACTCCGAACGAACCGGAGGTGGAGGCGGCGCTGGGCGTTCGGGTTGGGCACGATTGGGAGAAGGTGGCTGAGGCTGGACAGCAGGTGATGGAGCGAATGAAGCTGCAGTCGTTGCTCATCACGCGAGGACGCGACGGGATGGTCGCGTTCGATCAGAAGCATGCGCCAGTGGATATTCCGATTTTCGGGTCGGACCAGGTTGCGGACGTGACGGGTGCGGGCGATACCGTGATTGCTGCGTTCAGCGCGGCGCTGGCCGCGGGCGCGAGCACGGAAGAGGCGGCGCAGTTGGCCAACTATGCAGGCGGGATTGTGGTGATGAAGCGGGGAACGGCGACGGTTTCTCGCGAGGAATTACTGCGGGCGCTGGATCAGACTCCGCCATCGACGCGGCCGCATTGAGATGAGCAAGAGCAAAATTTCAGGACGCGAGGAACTGCGCGGGCGCGTGGAGCAGTGGCGGCGCGCAGGGGATCGCATCGTGCTGGCAAATGGTAATTTTGATTTGCTGCATGTGGGGCATGTGCGTTATCTGCGCGGGGCGAAAGAGCTAGGCGGCAAACTGGTGGTCGCGATTAATTCTGACGAATCGGTGAGAGCGTTGAAGGGCGAGGGACGTCCGGTGATGCCGGCGCAGGAGCGCGCCGAAATTGTTGCAGCGCTGGGCGACGTGGATGCAGTTGTCATCTTCCCGGAGCTCGATGTGCGGGCGTTGATTGGGGAGATTCGTCCGGACATTCAGGCGAAGGGCACGGATTATACGGTCGATTCCGTTCCGGAGCGGGATGCGGTGGCGGAATATGGCGGGCGCGTCGCGATCGTCGGGGATTCCAAGGATCATTCGACCAGCGAGATTATCCGTTCGCGGCTGGGGCCGAGGCGGGCGTGAGTTTCGATCCGGGTCGTATCAATATAGATCCAGAGACAAAGATCGAGCGGATATTGATTGTGCGGCTGAGCGCCATGGGGGATGTGATCCATACGCTGCCGGCTGCGCAGACTATCCGAGACGCATTCCCTCAAGCGCATATTGGCTGGCTGATTGAAGAGCGGTGGGCGGAACTTTTGTGCGCACCGGGATCTCCGCGGCGCGGGGGTCGGTCGTCGCGGCGGCCGCTGGTGGACGAAGTTCATACGGTTAATTTAAAGGAGTGGGGCAAGTCTCTTTTTTCGCTTTCAACTTTGCAGAGGGTTGCGACGATTTGGAACGATGTGCGGGACGCGCGGTACGACGTTGCGGTGGATCTTCAAGGGGCGATACGATCGGCGGCGCTGGCGCGGTGGTCGGGAGCGCGGGTGTACGGAGCGGCGGAGCCGCGGGAATCTCCGGCCAGTCTTTTCTATACACGGAAAGTGGTCGCGCATGGGCGGCACGTGATTGAGCAGAATGTTTCCGTGGCTGCCGGACTGGTTAAACGACAGGTGAAGGTGCCATGCGCGCAGTTTCCCTCGGATGCTGCGGCGGAGGCTCGGATCGAGCAGCGGCTGGCGGAATTTGGCATCCGACAATATGCCATTTTGAATCCGGGAGCGGGGTGGGGCGCGAAGCGATGGCCGGCGGAGCGGTATGGCGAGGTGGCGCGCAGGTTGGCGGAACTGGGGTTGCAAGGGATTCTGAATTATGGTCCGGGCGAAGATGAGTTGGCGCGGGCGGCTGAGGCAGCGAGCGGAGGGGCAGCGCGGGCGATGAAATCCAGTCTCACCGAATTGATTGCTTTGACGCGGCGGGCGCGGCTGTTTGTTGGCGGGGACACGGGGCCATTGCATCTGGCGGCGGCGTTGCGGGTTCCGGTGGTGGGAATTTATGGGCCGACTGATCCGGCGCGGAACGGGCCTTATGGGACGCGCAGTGCCGTACTGCGGAGTACGGAGAGTGTCACGTCGCATGCGCGACGGGCTGCGGCGGACGAAGGGATGTTGGGGATTGGGAGTGGGGCGGTGGTGGCGGCGGCGCAGGAGTTGGTCGAGAGCGACCTCGGGGGCTAAAGCCCTCTTAAATCGAGGAGGCGGCCCTTATCGCAGCGCTGGAAGCGCTGCGCCACCCAAAGACAAATCTCTATCAAATCCCGAACTGCAACCCCGCTGAACAGCCAGTCAGGTGCAAACATTTCTGGAGATTTCCCGGAAGAAACGCATGGGTGAGTGGTCACAAATCGCGCGGCGGATTCGGGTGCCGCTGGGATTTCTTTTTGCGGTGCTTTATTTCTGGTTGGCGCGGCCTACGTGGCGGTCGTTGATGCTGGGCGCGATTGGGGTGTTGGCGGGACTTTTCATTCGGGCGCTGGCTTCGGGGCATGTGCGGAAGAATGAAGCGCTCGCGACTTCCGGTCCTTATGCTTATACGCGCAACCCGCTTTATTTGGGATCGCTGGTGATGGGGTTAGGATTCTGCGTCGCCGCGCGGAGTTGGTGGGTGGGTGCGGCGCTGGTGGTGATGTTTGTTGCGATTTATTTACCGGTGATTCGGGATGAGGAGGCGTTTCTGCGGCGGAAGTTTCCCGAGTTCGAGGAATATGCGCGGCGGGTGCCGCGGATGGTGCCGAGACTAACGCGCGGCGCGACTGCTGGTGAAGCGTCGGGAGGATTTTCTTTCGAGTTGTATTTGAAGCATCGCGAGTACAACGCCCTGCTGGGGGCGATAGGAATGATGGCCGCGCTGATTGTGAAGATGGAATTGTTTTAGGGAAACGTGTGTGAAGCGCTCCGTACCGGAAGATCACATCGGTACTTCTCAACGTTCTGCTCTCGCTGCCAAGCTTCTAGCCGGCGCACGCCGAGGAAGAGAATCGTCATGAAAGTTCCATAGACGCATCCGCCAACGATCCACAACATCCACTTCCAGAATTCTTTTTGACCTTCGGTAAGGGCCGACAGAGCGAACGCACCCACAAATAGGGCCACCACAAAAGCAGCCGTCGTCACCAGAAGCAAACGATCCCATCGTGCTTGCCGCTTCCTGGTCCGGATACCTGCCCAACTAAGTAGCCACGCCATGGGATGCCGATGGAGTTGTAGCACCGCGACGGCAAACTCCCATTCACGTGCGGCGTCAGGATGGCTTTGAAGATCGCGCAGGTGTGCATCCTTTGCCAACTTGCAGAGTCTTTCGAATCGGAAGTCCCGAAGAACGGGCGTCGGCCATGAGAACTCATCGGCCGTATTGAATCCCAGCGCTATGGTTGGGTTGGTCGGCTGCGTGGGTAAATGGTTCAAGAAATGTGTCACGTGGTCATCTAGAGGAGCAGCCGAGCGCTCCGCTTCGTGGCTGATCCGTTCGACCACGAATGCAAGGGCGATGTCCAAATCGGCACTCGGTAGTTGCATGCAGTTTGGCCTCAGGCGACGCTATTTCTGTGCCACCAGTTCTCGCGCGCGACTCAGCTCCGGGCGCGTGGAGTTTGATCCGTCGCAGACTTTCAGGAGCAGCGCGTAGTATTCGGTGGCGTCTTTCTGTTTTCCGGCGGCTTCGGCGGCGCGGGCGGCGCCGTAGAGGGCGTCGAAGCGGTTGGGGTATAGCTTCAGGTCGGTTTGATATTCGGCCAGCGCTTGCTGCGGACGCTTGGCTTCGAGCAGCATGTCGGCGATCATTTCGCGCGCCGGAATGCCTTCGGGTTCGTCGCCGACTGAATCTTCTTTGTCGGCTATCGTTCGCAGTGCTGCGACGGCGGCGTCATCTTTGCCTTCGGCGAAGAGCAGCCAGGCTTGGGCCACTTCGCGATCGGCCTCGACGGCATCGGCAAAATCCGATTTTTCCGCGACGAGTTTCTTATGGACAGTTTCAATCTCCGCAATATTTTTGCTAACATCCTCGGGCTTATGCAGATGCGCCGAGCCGATGGCCCGCGCCCAATACGTCATGGAATATTCCGCCGTGCCTGCCACGTCGGTCGCTTGCAGCGCCGCGGCGCTTGCCCAGTCGTGCATTTCGATCGGGTACAAAGCGCTTAGGTGCGCTAGGGTTGCGGCGTGAGGATCGTAGCCTTTGCCGTACATATCGTCTTTCTTATTAGGCATGGCGCGGATTTCTTCGATGAGCGCGCGGGCGTCGGCATCGCGTCCGCTTTGCATGTAGGCGTAGAAGAGGAAATCCATGGCGTGGAACTGATGGCCCGCGCCGCCCATGTGCATGGCGGCGGTTTTGCGCGTGGCAGCAATGGAGGCGAGGTTGGAATTGATGTCGTCCTGCCAGAGGCCGACGCGGGCGAAGATGTGCGAGGGCATGTGCAGGGCGTGCGGAGAGGCGGGCGCGACTTGCGCGTAACGGCGGGCCGCGGGCAGTCCGAGTTGCGCGAGTTGCGGCTTGTCGTAACTGTGGATCAGATAATGCGCGACGCCAGGATGGTCGGGCTCGGTAGCGAATAATTTTCCCAGGATTGCGGCGGCCTGTTTGCGGTTGGCGAATGTTGTGTCGTCATGCGGTTCGGAGGCCAGCAGGGACAGCGCATAGAAAACGGCGGCTTCATGATCGTCCGGGTAGGATTCGTAGACTTTGTTCATTGCGCCGGAATAGGCTTTGGCACGCGCTTCATGGTCGAGCTTTTTGGGATTGCTGTAGAAGGCTGCAATGGCGGCGATGTAGGCCTTCTCACGATTAGTGGCGGGGCCATCGGTGGTGTTGGCTTCGTGAACTTCATCCAATCCGTGTTGAAGGATTTTGTCATCCGGATGGTTCCAGAGCTGGTGCCACAGGCTCATGGCGATTCCCCAGTGAGCCATGGCGCAGTGGGGATCGTCGATGGCAATATGCTGGAATTCTTTTTCCGCCTCTTCGTACCAGAACGAGTGCAGCAGAGCGACGCCGCGCTCGAAAGGTTTCTGCACCGCCGGAGCGCAGGAGATTGGGAAGGCGACAGTGCCGAGTTGGGCCGCGGTCAGATCTTCGTGATGATGGGAGTGGTCGTCATCGGCGAGAGCTCTGCAGGTGAAGGCAGTAAATCCAAATAGGAAGGAGAGGAACAGCAGCAGACGAGCAAGAAGTTTCATCGGAACTCCGCTGAGAGACGAGTTTAGCCGCGCGGCTGATTGGGGTCAAACGCAGAACGGAAACAAACTCACGAGGGCCGGCCGGCCATCTCCGCCATGGTGGCGCGGTCGGGTGCTCCGACCTTGCGCAACATGCGATGCACATGGTTCTTAACGGTCTGCTCTGAAAGATTCAACTGGGCCGCCAGTTCTTTGTTGGAGAAGCCCTGGCGAATCAACTGCGCGAGTTGTCGCTGGCGGGGACTGAAGTCCTGGCTCTTTTGCAAACATAGGCCAGGCAGACGGAATTCGGCATTGGCGACGAAACGAAACAGCGAGACCGACAGCGAGGGAGGGCAAACCGCTTCTCCCGCTGCTACGCAGCGAATCGCGCGCCAAACTTCGTTGGCGGAGGCATCGGTGAGGACGTATCCCAGAACGCCTTCGCGCAGCATGCGCAGAAAAACCGCTTCATCCGCCTCCATTCCAATCATTACAACTTTAATTTCGGCCTTGGCGTGACGCAGTTGCCGAATAATTCCACCGTAGGACAGTGCCTTTGAAACAGAATCGAGGACGACCACGTCGGGTTGCGCGGCAAGAATTTGCGATAAGGCTTGCGAGGAGTTGGATCCACTGCCGACAAGACGGATGTTTTCCTTCTTCGACAACAGCCGGATGAGAGCCTCGCGCAGCAGGCGATTCTCAGCTAAGAGGAAAACTGCGACAGCTTCTTCGGGAGGGTGAGTGTGCTCAAAAGACATTTGCAATACGGCCACAGGCACTCACCGTGCTAGCGACGGCAAAGGCCCAAGGATCCACCTTTCCAAACGTCCCGGGTGAAAAACCGGGACACCCTGCTTGCCCCCTCAAACAAGCGATGCAATTGTGTCACATCGGTTGCACCTGCTTCAATCCAATAACGAAATTCCTTGCATCAGTTTTCCACAGCATCACCCACATTGGAGTCCGAGCGATACTGGAATAACTGCCAGTGGTAACCCGGAAGAACGAGTGAAGTTTCGTATCGTGCGAAGGAAAAATTCAACGTGCGGAGTAGGGTCGTACTCTCCCGAATTGGGAATAGCGCAAGGTGCGCTAGCGTACAGAGCTGATTTCTGCTAGACTTCGCCGCGAATGGAATTGGGGCGTCACGGAGCGCTCGACCGCGCGTTTCCTCCTCCGACGAAATCGGCCGGACAGCAGGATCGATCGAGTAGATACGGCCGCCAAGTGTGCTAGGGAGTAGCCGTGCATTTGCACCCTGGGCCAGAGAAGAGTCGAATTCTAGAAGTAGAGCGGGCCGAAGTTGTGCCTATCCGGCAAGCTTTCCATGACAACGAAGATTGGTATCAGGATCTTGTAGAGCACAGCCAGGATCTGCTGTGCACACACGATCTTGGAGGGCGGATTCTATCAGTGAATCCCGCTCCGGCCAGGGTGCTGGGTTACAGCGTCGAAGAGATGTTGCAGATCCAGATGCAAGACCTGATTGCTCCGGAGTTTCGATCTGAGTTTGATGTGTACTTAAAACAAATTGCGCAAGCAGGAAAGGCTGACGGTTTTCTCTTAGTAATGACGCGAGCCGGAGAGCGGCGGATATGGAAATATCGCAACACTCTGCGAACCGAAGGTGTGGCTTACCCAATCGTGCGAGGAATCGCTCACGATGTGACTGAACAAAAACACGTCGAAAAACTGCTGCGCGAGGCCAATGAGGGACTGCTGAGCAGAGTACGGGAAAGCGAGCGCACGATTCGGGAACTTAGGTTGTTCCGCACGCTGGTGGACCGCAGCAACGATTCCATTCAAGTAGTGGATCCGAGAACGCTCTGCTTTCTCGATGCGAATGAGAAAGCCTGCTCCCAGCTCGGCTACAGTAGGGAAGAACTTCTTTCTCTAGGAGTTTTCGATATTGATCCGGTAATCACCCAGGCTTCAGCGGCAAAGCTTTCGAAAGAGTTGGATCGGGCCGGCTTTGTAGCGATGGAAAGCTTGCACCGGCGAAAGGATGGATCGACTTTCCCGGTCGACCTGAGCCTGACCCGCGTACAACTGGAGCGGAGTTACGTTGTGGCTGTCGCTCGCGACCTTACCGAACAGAAGCGAGCGGAAGTAAGGTTGCGGGAATACGAGAGAGTAGTGGAGGGCCTGGAAGAGCGGATCGTGGTGGTTGACCGGGAGTACCGCTATGTAATTGCAAACCGTGCCTTCCTGCACCACAGAAGGTTATCGAGAGAACAGGCAATTGGCCGTACCGTCGCAGAAATAGTGGACGAAAAGACTTTTGAGACCGTTATCAAACCAAAGATGGACGAATGTTTCCAGGGAAAAGTGGTCCAGTATGAATTGCGATACAACTATCCCATAGACGGCGAAAGAGACTTGCTCGCCTCTTATTTTCCCATCGAAGGTCCGGCCGGGGTTGACCGGATCGCATGCATCTTGCAGGACATCACTGAGCAGAAAAAGGCGGCAGAATCGCTGCGCCGCAGTGAAGAAAGTTACCGCATGTTCGTTTCTCAGAGTTCGGAGGGGATCTTCCGGGAGGATTTGGATGCCCCCATTCCCATCGACCTTCCGGAGAACGAACTGATTCATCGCATCCTCTTCGATCACTACATGGCGGAATGCAACGATGCGATGGCGGCGATGTACGGTTTCGCGTCTGGACGGGACCTTCTAGGCAAGCGCTTGACGGAAATGGTAGTGCCCGATGATCCCCGCAACATCGAGCTTACGCGGGCGTTTATCCGTTCCGGATTTCGAGTGATTGACCGGAAGTCTCACGAAATGGACATCCATGGCAATCCCAAGGTCTTCCTGAACAGCATGATTGGTACCGTGGAAAACGGCATGCTGGTGCGGACGTGGGGAATCCAGCGGGACATAACCGAAACAATAAAGTTGGAGGAAGCTCGCCGGAAAGCCGAAGAAGAATTGCGGTATACGATCAGCCAACTGTGTGAAGTGACCACGGAACTGGGGCTAGCCAAGGAGAAACTGGCCGAAGAAAAGCTTTACCTGGAACATGCGATCGATACCGAACTGGGGTTCGGCGAAATAATAGGCCGCAGTGGCGCGTTAAAAGCAGTTCTGGAAAAAGTGGCAAAGGTCGCTCCCAGCGACGCTACGGTTCTACTCCTTGGCGAAACCGGTACAGGAAAGGAGCTGGTGGCGCGAGCTCTGCATCACCTGAGTAAGCGGCAGCACAATAGCTTTATCAAGCTGAACTGTGCGGCTATCCCCTCAGGGCTTCTGGAAAGCGAGTTGTTCGGTCACGAGAAAGGAGCGTTCACCGGCGCGGTAAGCAGGAAGCTTGGCCGTCTGGAGCTGGCGGACCGGGGCACGCTTTTTCTGGATGAGATTGGGGACATTCCGCTGAGCCTGCAGCCCAAGCTATTGCGGGTGCTACAGGATCAGGAATTCGAACGGCTGGGCGGCACCCAGACGCTGAAGGTCAATTTTCGTCTATTGGCGGCCACCAACCGGGATCTGCTGCAGGGTGTGAAAGAGCGAGAGTTCCGGAGCGATTTGTATTATCGCTTGAACGTGTTTCCCATTCTCATACCGCCATTGCGAGAGCGGCGAGAGGACATCCGTCCGCTGATCGAGCACTTCGTCGACAAGTTTGCCGCGAAAATGAAAAAATCCATTACCAGCATCCCGGCGAAAACCATGGAACTACTGGTGCGCTGGGCGTGGCCGGGTAATATTCGGGAGCTGGAAAATTTCGTGGAACGGTCTGTGATTCTAACGCCTGGCTCGGTTTTGCAAGCGCCGCTGTCGGAATTGGAGACGATCGTAGATCAGGGCAATGGCAACAACGGTTCGCTTCGCGAAAGGGAGCGGGAACGCATCGTACGCGCCCTGCGAGATTGCCATGGCCGGCTTGGGGGTCCCGAAGGCGCCGCCGCGCGCCTGGGATTGAAGCGCACCACACTCCAGTCGAAGCTCGATAATTTAGGCATAAAGCCAGCGGCCTACCGCGGTTGAGTTACCGCGAATGAATCTGCGCTCCCTCACCTGACAGGGGATGCGTGTTGCAGGTATTCTCTCTGCATGACTCCGAGATTCAAACGAATAATTGAAGCTGCGGTCTGGTTTGTAGTTGGTTTTGTGACTCACATGCTTCTGATTTACTTCCACCGTCATCCCGGCTAGTCGCTCTTAAGGGGCTATCGAGCCGAACTGCGCTCGACCAGACAGCCGAGGGCAGCTGTCTCCGCATAGGCTGTCTCCTAACAAACACAAAAAAGCTCCTCGCTTGCGCGAAGAGCTTTTTCTGGGGGAGGGACTGGGCGAAGCGCCCTAAGTCCCGAACTGATTGCAACTTATTTGGGCTGCTGTGACTGGTCCATGTTGGTGGCCGGAGCTGAAGAATTGCTGGAGAGCTGCTCCAGGTCGTTCTTCAACAAGCTGATTTCAACGCGTCCGCCGCTGATGTGCTTGGTCTTACCGTTTTCTTCATCGCCAGCAACCGGAGCATTGCCCATGCCTACGAGGTAAATGCGGTAGACCGGAATCTCGTGGTTGAGCACCATGTAGCGAACCACCGACTCGGCCATCTTCTGCGAATTGGAAATCGCAGTCTGGCCTTTGCCGGAGGAGAAGCCCTGCACTTCGATGATGTAGCCGCGTTGACCTTTAACCGTGTTAGCCATCTCGTCAAGGGCGTCTTTGGCGTTCTTGCTCAACATGGTTTGGCCGGGCTTGAAACGGATCTCGGTCTGATTCGAAGCCTTGTATTGGTCGATGTTGCCGACGACGGTTTCGACGGTCTGGATGCGCGTACTGGCCTGCTGCGCGCTTTGCTGCGCCATGGTGGCTTTATTTCCGGCGTCGATGGCATGCTGGTCGGCTTCGTTCGCTTTGTCAGAAGCCAACTTGATCCCGGCCTGGGCGCGTGAATCGGTGTCTTTGATTGCCTTGCCGTTGGCTGCGGTCAGATCGTCGAGTTCGTTGATGCGGTCGCGAATGGGCTCAGTCTGCCGCTTGACGTAGTTCTTACGGGCAAACGGGTTCACACGGCCCCAGAAACCCTCGCGGGCAGGCGCCTGTAGAGGCTGCTTGCCGGTAGCGGTGTCACCGGACTGAGTCGAGGTAGCCGAGGGGTTGGACTGATCCTGTGTTGGGGTAGACGAAGTCTGGGCGAAGGCTGGAAATGCCAGCATAGCGGCCAGGGGCAGAGTAACTAGAATACGGTTGTTCATAAGAAACTTCCTCCAAGTTTGGGGGAGCGGTTTGGGGGCTCCACTCTTGCGTCCCCTAAAAAACCGGTATGCGCTGACGCTACGCACACCCGAAAAACTCAAAACTTAGGCACCGCGTTTGTCCCGGTGCCTGCATCTTCTAATACAGGTCAGATGCCAAAACCGGCTGAGGGGTTGAATAGCTAAGGTCTTGATAACCATAGACATTGTACCTGCGCGTTAGAGAGGAGCATAGGGTTTGAGTGGCGGGGAGGGTAATTTTGGCAAATTCTGATATAAAAACTGCGTGCGTGGGTGAGGGCGCGGAGAACATTTGCGATCAATCAGTGACAGTGGGGTTGAGTGACGCGGTCAGGTGGTAACCCTGGTCACCGCGACGTTGGTGGCAGCCGATTTCTCAAGTGTGCAAGCTTTTGCAGGATTCCTTCTTCTGTTTTCCCCGCCTCGGAAGAACCTTGCGGGAAAATGAAGATTGGTAGGGGGTCAGTTTGAAAACGGACCCACTACCCGAGGATTTTCAAGCTTGACCACGTTACAAATCTTGAGCACAGAGGGCATGGAGGAACACAGGGTAAAAGATGAACCTGTGCTTCTCTGTGTCCCCTGTGTTTAAAACCTTTTCCCTCCGCAATATTTTTCGTATTGTTCGATGATGAAATGATCGGTCATGCCGGCGATGTAGTCGCAAACCACGCGCGGCAAAGAATCCTGCCCGGCTTTCTCCTGATAGTAGTGCGGGAGGGCAGAAGGGGTCTTCATCCAGAAGGTGAACAGTTCGGTGACGATGCGTTCGGCGTCGTCTTTTTCTCCAGCCAGGGATGGGCTGTAATAAAGATTTTCGTAGAGGAAGTTCTTGATCTGTTTGCGGTCCGCTTCTACTTCGGCACTGAACGCGGCCAGTCGTTCTTTGTGGAGTCGAATGTCAGCCAGCGTTGCGGTGCCAGCCTGCGCCAAGCGCGCCTGAGTATTCGTAATTAGATCGCCAGCCAGGCGGTTGAATACCCCCTTGAGCGCTTCGTTGAACTTCAGTTTTTCGGCCGCGTCGGGATACGTTTGCTCGGCCTGTCGGAAAAAATATTCGAAGACTGGCACTCCGGCGCGGACTTGATCGAGAGTCAGGAGATGCGCTTCGTATCCGTCATCCAAGTCGGCGGTGTTGTAGCCGATTTCGTCGGTTAAGTCGATGAGCTGGGCTTCGAGCGGAGGGCACTGGTCGAGTAGATACTCGGCCAGTTCCGGATGTTTTGCGGCATCGTAGTCGCGCGAGTGCTTGATGATGCCTTCCCGTACTTCGAAGGTCAGGTTCAAGCCGCGAAAGGCGGCATAGCGCTGTTCGAAGTCTTCCACGATGCGCAGAGCATGGAGGTTATGGTCGAAGAACAGGCCGTGGGCGCGCATGACGGAGTCCAGCGCCTTTTCTCCCGCGTGGCCGAAGGGAGGATGGCCGAGGTCGTGGACCAGCGCTAAAGCCTCGGCCAAATCCACGTTGAGGCCGAGCGCGCCGGCGACGGTGCGCGAAATCTGCGCGACTTCAATGGTATGAGTGAGGCGGTTGCGAAAGTGATCGGAATAGCGGCGGGTGAAAACCTGGGTCTTATCTTCGAGGCGGCGAAAGGCGCGCGCATGGATAACGCGATCACGGTCGCGCTGAAAGTCATTGCGATAGGGATGCTGCGGTTCGGGGAAACGGCGTCCGCGGGAATGTTCCACCTGCACCGCGTAGGCGGCCAGCATGGTGGAAAGTTTAACAGGTGCTGTGAGATAGCACCTAGTAGCCAGTACCTAATTGCGCTAGTTGGTGGCGTCGGTTATTTTCGCAGCGGCCGCCGCTGCGGGAACAGACATAAGAGTCTTCAGGCGGTTTACATCGATGGTCATGGCTCGATCGAAGTTCTTGTCTCGGTTCCCCAGCAATATCGCTCCGCGCACATACTCAGTTAGATTCCAGAGCGTGACGTGGGTCTTGGGATCGATCACCAGCAATCGAAGCTGTCCAAGAACGGGGAGTTTCAATCCGGTATCGGTGAGGACCCAACTGATTTCGAGGACTAGGTCGGCATCGGCTGGGGAGGACACCAACTCGCATCGGCCCCAACCCTTCATCGCCGCGTAGAACTGGTTGTAAGGACGGTCGGGACCACCGCTGAAGACAGTCTCGTCAATGACGGACTCGAAACTTTCTCCACCTGCATTGGAGATGAAAACTTTCTGGGCGGCTGCGATTTGCGCCGGTACGGGTGCAGGAATAACAGGAGCAGACCCCTTCGATTGCGCGGTCGAGATGGGGAGCAGCCCCAACATCGCCACGATCGCATAGAAGGCAGTCAGTTTGATCGTCCTCAAGTGCCCTCTTGACAGTACCGAGAGTACTACTAGTCCAAAAAAACAGCGTCACCCGGGAGCGTGTGATCTCTTGCTCGGTACTCGGTACTAGCTACCGCTTACCGCTTGTCCGCGTCTTCCTTGGCCAGGCGTACTTTCGCGGCATCGAGTTTTTTCTGCGTAGAGGCCATCAGATCGCCATCTTGTTCCGCGGGCACCGTCTTGTTCCACTCTTCGACGGCACGCTCCCAGTGGGCGGCGGCCAGCTTCAGCCGTCCGGTCTTCTGGTAGAGATCGCCCAAGTGATCCTGCACCGTGGGATCGGAGCCCATGCGTAAGGAAGCCTTATTCAGCGTTTCTTCCGCGAGTTCATACTTGCCAAGCTTGAAGTAAGCCCATCCCAGAGAGTCGAGATAGGCGCCGTTCGTGGGCTCGAGTTTTACCGCCTGGCTGATGAAGTTGAACGACTCTTCCAGTTGCACGCCGCGATCGGCATTCATGTAGCCGAGATAGTTCAAGGTCATCGAGTTCTGAGGATTGATCGCGAGTATTTTCCGGAACTCAGCCTCGGACTGGTCATACTTCTTTTCGCGCTCGAAGGTCGATCCGCGCAGGAAGTAGACGTACTCTTTATCTTCGGCTTTGGTGGAGAGCTGTTCGGCTTTATCGAGAGCTTCCTCGGCCTCGCTCCAGCGCTTCAGCCGCGTGTTCATGATGGCGAGCCGGAGGTAAACGTCACGATCTTCAGGCTTGCCTTTCAGCATGGAGCGGACATCGGCAAGAGGCTTTTCGGGATCGCCAGTGTCAGCCAGTTGAGCGTCTAGCACCATGCGCAGTTCGCGATCGTTGGGCAGTTTTTGTGCGGCCTCTTTTGCGGCGGCAGTGGCCTGCGGCCACTGTTTGGCTTCGCGATAGGTATCGATGACATCCTGATAGCCGGTGCGCGCATTGTCGTCGCCGAGCGGGATCATCTTGCGGAAAGTATCAACCGCAGCCTGGTAGTTTTCCTGATCGCGGTAAACCATGCCCAAACGCTCAATGAAAATAGCGCGATTGTTGCGGTCTGCCTGGGAGTAGCCGTTTTCGGCTTTCTCGGTTTTCTTCAGCAGATCAAGCAGGAGTTTCGTGGCTTCGTCGTATCGACCCTGAGCCTGGTAAACCACTGCGATGTTATATGGCACCTCGAGGGCATCGGGAACCATCGCTTGAGCTTTCTTCAGGCTGTCGAGCGCGTCGTCGTACTTTCCCTGGCGGCGGTAGATTTCGGAAACGCGGAGATAGGTCTGCGCGTCCTCGGGATTGGCGTCAGCGATGATTTTGTACTGGTCGAGAGCGGCGTCGACCTGGCCATCGTTCAAGAGGTTTTCCGCCAGGCCACGAATCGCATCCAGATTGTCCCGGTCTAAACGGATGGCGTGCTTGTAGGCGTCGATGGCGCTCTTGTAATCCTTGCGCTGCTCGTAAGTCGCGCCCAGCGCGGAATAGAGCTTGGCGGAGCGTCCGGTATCGGGGATCGAGCTAAGAACCTGCAAAGCGTGAGCGCTATCGCCTTCGTCGGTATAAAGCAGAGCTAAAGTAGTGACGGCCTCTTCGGAATCAGGATCGAGTTTCACGGCAATCTTGAGTTCGTTTTCCGCCTTTTGCAAATCGTTGTTCAGGCGGTAAAGGCGGCCGAGCAAAAGATGGTCGTCCACGTTGTCGGGCTCGATCTTGACGATTTGTTCGTACTGCTCGATGGCGAGTTTCAGCACGTTGTCAGAGCCGTTGCTGCTGCCCGGCATATCGCCGAGCGAGCGCAGGTAAATTCGGCCGAGCAGCTTGCGGGCTTCAATATTATTGGGATCGCGCTTGATGATGTCTTGCGCTTCGAGGACTGCGTCGCGAATGCGCCCGGTTTTTACGTAGAGCTCGGCAAGGCCCGAGGTGAGGAACTCGGAAGAAGGATCGGCATCAATGGCGAGCCGATACTCTTCGAGAGCCTTATTGGCGAGTTCGCTGCGGCCATAGACCGTGACCTGCTCTTCGTACATGTGGGCGACGGTGTAGTGGTAATAAGCGGCGGCGCGGTCCAGTTTGCGCGGGGAAGCCGGCGACGATTTGGACGGAGCGTTCTTCGCATCCGATGACTTCGGCTCGGCGGGAGAAGGAGAAGCTTGTTGCGCAACTGCGAAGGCTGCGAGAAACGATAGGACCAAAATTGAGCGAAAAATTCTATTCATGCTCGACCTGATATGAGTGGAATTATTTCTGTTGAAGCCGTGCGCACTTCCCGAAACATAATCATTGGATGCAAAACCGCCCCGGGAGGGTCTTTGTTAATTCTAACCCGTTAAGGGCGCGATTGGGGAAAAACACTGCGATCGAAGCCGACTGGGTTTAGGCCCGAAAGTGCAGGGACCGAGGGGACTTGCGCAGAGCGGATTGTCAAGTTCGGTAAAGTTATTTGCCACGAGGGCGCTAAGGGACAGGAAACGGTTTCTAGTAATCCAGCACTGAGCATTCCGCCTTTAATGGCGGAAATGGCGCACTCCGGTAAAGAGCATGGCGAGGCCGAGGCGGTCGGCGGCGGCGATAACTTCGGGATCGCGTTGCGAGCCTCCGGGCTGGATGATGGCGGTCGCGCCGGCTTTCGCGATTTCCTCGACACCGTCGGGAAAGGGAAAGAAGGCGTCGGACGCGGCGACGGTTCCTTTCAGGGGCAATTGCGCTTTCATGGCGCCAATCTTAGCGGAATCGACACGGCTCATCTGGCCGGCGCCGACGCCGACGGTCTGTCCGTCGCGAGCGTAGACGATGGCATTCGACTTCACATGCTTGCAGACCTTCCACGCAAATAACATCGCGCGGGTTTCCTCCGGTGTAGGGGCGCGTTGGGTTACTACTTTCAGGTCGATATCGTGCAAGGGGCGAGAATCGTTGTCTTGCAGGAGGATTCCGCCGGAGATGTTTTTGAGAATCCATTTCTGTGGCGCATCTTTCACTTCAACCAGGCGCAGATTTTTCTTGGTGGCGAACTTGGCTTTGGCGGCTTCGTCGAAGCCGGGGGCGGCGATGACTTCGAGGAAGAGCTTGTGCATCTCTTCGGCGGCTTCGGCGTCGATGGGACGGTTCACACCGATCACGCCGCCGAAGGCGGAGACGGGATCACATTCCAGAGCCCGCTTGTAGGCCTCGGCGATTGTCTTGCCGGTCGCGGTACCGGCAGGATTGGTGTGCTTGATGATGGCGCAGACGGCAGCTTCATTCGGATCGAATTCCTGGGCCAGATCCCAGGCGGCTTGCAGGTCGACGATATTGTTGTAGGAAAGTTCTTTGCCTTGTAACTGGCGGGCGTTGGCGACGCCTGCGCCGGAGCCGTCGGAATACATGGCGGCCTTCTGGTGCGGGTTCTCGCCGTAGCGCAGGTCGAGATTTTTCTGGAATGAGAGGCGGAGGGTTTGCGGGAAGGCCTCGCTCGTTGGAAGCACTTGGAAATCTGCTGGAACGCGCTCGAGCGTAGAGGCGATGGCTGAATCATACGCAGCGGTGGTGGCGAAGGCTTTCTGTGCGAGGCGCCATTTGGTTTCGAGGGAAAGTCCGCCGCCGGAGCGGGCGAGTTCTTCGGCGATGGCGGGATAATCGACGGGAGAAGTGACGACGGCAACATCGTGAAAATTCTTGGCGGCGGAGCGGATCATGGATGGCCCGCCGATGTCGATGTTCTCGATCAACTCTTCGAAAGCCACGCCCGGCTTGTCGGCGGTTTTTTCAAAGGCGTAGAGATTGACTACGACCATGTCGATGGGCTGGATGCCGTGCTCGGCGACGGCGGCAGTGTGGGCAGGATTTTCGCGGCGGTGCAGAATGCCGCCGTGTACTTTCGGATGAAGAGTCTTGACGCGGCCATCCAGCATTTCCGGAAAGCCGGTTAGCTCGGAAATGTCTTTGACTGCGATGCGGGAATCGCGCAGTAGCTTGGCGGTGCCTCCCGTGGAGATGAGTTCGATGCCGAGGTCGGCGAGCCGGCGCGCGAAATCGACGAGGCCGGTCTTGTCGGTGACGCTGAGGATGGCGCGCTGAATCTTGGGGAGAGTGCGGGACATGATCGGCCTCTGGTATGAAGGATGAGAGCGGAGTGACCGAAGATTCTATCAGCAATTGCGGGCGGGAGTTGCGCCCGAAGATGAGTTATTGGGTCTTGTGTCGGAGAGTAGCCGCGATGTCGGTGAGTGCGCGGCTGATTTGGTCGAAGGAACGGCTGATCCGGACGACCGCCGCCACAAATATGGTGACCGCGGCGACCATAAACGCGTAATTAGGCAAAGATCATCGGACGCCCATGGGTATGCATCCTACTACTGAAATACGGTTGCCACAGAAAATTCCGAGCTACACCGCACTTCTACGACCTCGCCTTAGCCTTCAGCTTCACCTGCCCGTGGTTCAGTTCCACAGAAAATTCCACATCCTGGCAGCCGTACTGCTTGCGGATTTCTTCGGTCTTCTTGCGCACGAATGTGGAGAAAGAATCGAGATTGCCAGAGACGTTTTCTCCCGCTTTCTTTTTCGCCGCGACCAGCGTGTTGAATAAACGCTCGACTTGTTCGCGCTCTTTATCCTTTGCAGTGTGAAGGGTGAAGGGTGGTGAGGTGACGACGGCATCGCCTTCGGCTGCGCCAGCGGTGGCAGCATGACTCAGGCCATAAACCGGATGCGCGGGCTTGTGCTCCTGCTCGGGGCGCACTCCTTGCACGGCGAGGAGCGCGTCCTGGGGCCGGCGGTAGCCTTCTTCGCGGATGCGCGACTTCTTGCGCCACAGGTCGCTGTAGATGGCGTAACGCTGGGCCATTTCGTTGTAGCGGAAGCGCTGGGAAAAGCTCATGCGTCCGCCATCGGAAAATTTGCGCAGCAGGGAGAGCACCTTCCACTCGATGTCAGTGGGCGGCCGCTTGGTCGGGTTGCTGAAGAAAACTTCGTACTCAATCTTCAGCCGCCGCAGTTGGGTCTCGAGAATATTTAACTCTTCGTCCGTGGTCACTCAGGGCTCTCCAGGTAACAGTGTAAAGAGAACACCGAGTGGCGGCGAGGTACCGGCTGGTCACCGGAGGTCATGGTACGAAAGTACTCAGCTTTTAGCTCTTAGCCGTTAGCTCTTAGCGACCCCAATTTTGTTTGGGCCGCGAGCACGGGCAGGCTGCCAGCTCGGCGCAAGGATGGATCACAGGGTATGAACTAGCTAAAGGCTAAGAGCTAATGGCTAAAGGCTGAACACTACTTCGAATTCGACGCCATTTTTTTCACCATAGCGAGAACCAGTTTGCGATCACTGTCGTTGAGATTGGTGGCGTAGCGGCGGACCTGGCTGAGGAAGCGGACTTCGTCATCGGAGAGTTGGGGCAATCCCTTGGAGCCGTTGCTGTGACCGGATTCGGAGAAGAATTGCGAAAGTGCAATCTCCATAGCGCCAGCGATTTTCGATAGCGTGTCCAGCGATGGGATGGTGTGGCCGTTCTCTACGCGCGACAGGTAGCAGCGCAGCAGGCCGGTGCGCTTTTCGATGTCTCCCTGAGACATCCCCTTTTGCAGCCGGTAGTTTCTGATGGTTTCGCCGATGTTGATCTGGGGGAGCATGGAAGGATGCGACATAGTAACCAGATCGGGATTTTCTGGCAAGTGGAAATTAGTGCTATGACAAAATCGGTGCAATCAGGTTTCGGCGCACTTACGGACGCGCGGATACTTAGACACTGTGAAGAAAATGATTTGCCGCTGAAACGCCCGACAAGGCGCGCCCCTGGCCACTTGCAGGAGCTACTTTTTCAACGTCTCAGCAAGAAACTCAGCCGTGCGTTTCGACGCGTCGGCGGCATCGGCGGCGCGGTAACCATCTTTGTTGTTGGGATTTTCGAAGGCGTGTCCGGCATCATCGTAAATCTTGATCTCGACCTTCTTGCCCAGCTGTTTCATCGCGGCCTCGAACTTATGCACGTCATCTGGAGTGATACCGCGGTCCTGACCTCCGAATAGTCCCAGGATGGGAGCATTGATTTTCTTGAGCGCGTCAGGATCGGTCGCCAGATGCCCGTAGTTAATTACGTCGGCGGCGAGAGTTGGCTCCTGCAGCGCGACGTCAAGCGCATATCCGCCCCCCATGCACCATCCGATTGCGCCGATGCGATTCTTCTTGACGTTGGCCTGCGACTGGAGAAATTCGAAAGCGGCGTGCAGGTCGCGCTTAGCGCGGTCGTCGGGAACTCCACGCATTAATTCGTGGGCCATATCCGGCGTGGTGGCAACCTTGCCGCGATACAAATCGATCGCGAGCGCTTCATAGCCTTCATCGGCGAGCTTTGAGGCCTGCTCTTTGACCCAGTCGTTCAGTCCCCAGTATTCGTGGACGACGATGATTGCGGGAAACGGTCCCTTGCCGGAAGGAGTGTAGAGCATGGCCTGCACGGTATCGTCGCCACTTTTGTAAGAGACGGGGTTGCTATCGGCGGCGAAAGCGGCGAAAGCGAATAGGACGACCAAGGTCAACAAGCAGATTCTCTTCATGATGTTAAAACCTCCCACGAATCACAATTCCAACTCCATATACATCGCGCCGGCAATCGGGTTTGGGCGGTAGGGGGCAACTTGTTTGAACCCGAGTTTGCCGTACATGGCGACCGCATCTTTCATCACCGGCTCGACGGTGTCAAGGCGCAGGCGGTGGTAGCCGATCTGGGCGCGCGTCCGCGATGATGCGGTCGGCCAGCGCGCGTCCCAGGCCTTTGCCGCGAAACTGCGGGCGCAGGTACAGGCGCTTCATCTCACAGATGCCCGGCTCTAATTTGTGCAGCGCGACGCAGGCCGCGAGTTCGCCATCGTACTCCGCGAGCAGCAATCGGCCTTCGGGCGGAGCGTAGTCGCCGGGGAGCTCCGCGAGTTCTTTGTCGAAGTTCTGAAAGCAGAGGCTGAAGCCCAGGGACTGCGCGTATTCCAAAAATAGTTCGCGGGCTTGAGCGATTTGCGCAGTCGATTCGGCTTGAGCAAAGGTCAAAGACTTTAACGTAGAGGGCACAGGATTCGCGGCGCGGTCCAATCCCGGATTCATCATTTCGTACTCTTTGCTCGTACTCTTTGCTCGTACTCATTACTTTGCTCGTACTCATTAAAGGTTACCGAAGTTTGCAGCGACGCGCACACTTTAACATTTGAGCAACAAATTCGAGAGAGAATGAATTGCTTGAACATTCAAAGAACGTGTGCAATTTTACTGCTGTTCGTGGCTGGATTGCAGGCCAAGGCAAGCGGCGAGCCCGTTGTGATTCGCGGAGCGGCTTCCATGCTGCATCTCTGCCAGGAACTGGTCGAACTGTACGAGGCGAGCTTTCCGGGCGCCACCGTGGGGTTGAATGTGGCGGAGTCGTTGCAGTCCCTGCCTTCGGGAGGGAACTCGATCTGGCAAACCGTCCATCCTCTTAACGCCCGGCAGAAGCAGCAATTGACGGAACACTTCGGCAGCGAGGCTCGCGAGATTCCGATCGCCATTGAGGGCGTGGTCGTCATTACTAACCCATCGAATCCAATCGACGATCTGAGCGTGGACCAGTTGCGCGCGATTTATAGCGGAAAGGTTAGCAACTGGAAAGAGATTGGCGGGCGCGACGCGGAAATCCGGTTGTACAGCACGGAAGCGATGGTAGGGGGAAGTCTGTTTTTTACGGAACTGGTGCTGCATGGCGAAGAGATTGACACTGCGATGAGAGGATTCGCCAACGCGAAGGAAACCGAAAAGGCGGTAGCGCAAGACGCCAACGGCATTGGGTTGATTCCGCTGCCCGCCGAGCATGATGTGAAGTATCCGAGGATACGGCGGATGACAGGCGGCCCGGGGATCGAAGCCTCCAGCGAGAACATCCGCACCGTGCGGTATCCGCTGAGCGCTTATGTCTATTGGGACTTTGCCAAGGAGCGTCCGGAGGCCGTAACCCGGTTGCTAAGCTTCACGATTTCCGCGCCAGGACAACTTGCAGTGCAGGCCGCCGGCTACTATCCGCTTAATCCGGGGGACCGCACGCGGGCGTCAGTGATACTCGGTGATCGCCCCGAGACGGCCCGCCGGGAGAATGCCCACCGCTAGAATTCCAGAGAAAGCCCTCGTTCAGACATCATCCCATCAATAACCCGCCGTTCACATTCAGGATGTGGCCGGTGATGTAGGAGGCTTCGTCCGACGCGAGGAATGCGACGGCAGCGGCAACATCGCCGGGCGAACCTACGCGACCCAGCGGAATCTGTTTCGCGGCGGACTGCTTGAAGTCGTCACCAAGCGCTTCGGTCATAGCAGTTTCGATAAAGCCGGGAGCGACGGCGTTACAAGTAATGTTGCGCGATCCCAGTTCGCGGGCAATGGCCATGGTCAGGCCGATCAGCCCGGCTTTTGAGGCGGAATAGTTCGCCTGCCCCGCCTGGCCCATCTGTCCGAAGACGCTGGTGATGTTTATGATGCGTCCCCAGCGCTGCTTGAGCATGGAACTGGTGACCTGCTGGGTGCAGAGATATGCGGAAGTTAGATTGGTTTGCAGCACAGCATCCCAGTCGGCGCGCTTCATGCGGAGGACAAGCTGGTCGCGGGTGATGCCGGCGTTGTTAACCAGGATGTCGATCTTGCCGAGTTCAGCGATGGCGGCCTTGATCGTGGACTTAACCTGCTCTTCGTCGGTGACGTCGAGGGCAAAGGCCGCGGCCTTGCCACCGGCGGCTGCAATTTCGTTCACCAGTTCGTTCAGCTTGTCTTGATTACGGGCGGCGACGGCTAATGTCGCGCCTTCGGTGGCGAGCTTCAGAGCGCAAGCGCGTCCTATGCCTTGCGACGCGCCTGTGACGAACGCCACCCGTCCTGAAAGGGACATGAGATTATCTCCAGAAGGTGCTTCGAATTTCGATTAGTGAAGGCTTAACGACAGAACGTCGCATTATACCCGCCGCTGCTCCTCTTCGGCGTGGCGTAATGGCCAGATCAGGACTTCCTGTTTGCGGGCAAAGTGCAGCAAGGGCGGAATGGGAGGTAGCGAAATCGCGACTGCGGCGGCAACGGTGTTGGTTTCCAACTGAGCGTCCGCATTCTGCAGAGACCAGGAGCGGTGGTGAATCTCGCCGCGAAAAACTTTCTTGTCGTGGATGGTGTAAAGGCAATAACGTTCCGTGAGCCAGTGGTCGATTGAACCTTTGGCGGCGGGCCGAACTTCGGGGGCGGGGGAATAGTCTCCTCGAAATTCTGCCTGAGAATTGTAGCGATGAGAGGAATAGCGAATGCCGTCACCGCGGGCTTCCACGGTCATCGCCGCATGAAAGTATGGTAAATGGTAAAACTTCCGTGCGGCCCAGACGGCCGGAAGATTGGCGGCGTCGAGACTGAAGAAATACACGCCGGGCTTGCCGCCATAGGTCACATAGGTGCGGACGTTCAGCTCGGGAAAGCTTGATAAGCCGGAGATCGGCGGCAAACCGCAGGCACGAATTCCGCTCATGCGAAACGGAACGACTCCGACCCAGCATTGGCCGTCGAAGGTATCGAGCGTCAGTTGCGCCGGGACTAGCGGCCGCATCACCGAGGCAAGAACAGGCCAGTGGGCGAAGAGGAGATCGTGCCAGATCTGTTTCATTATCCAGGGGCCGGACGGTAGTGGCCAGGGACGATGCGCCACATGATGAAGTGCGGAATCCACGCACCAGTGTAGGGCAAAGTGCGGGGAGTCAGGTTATAGACAAGGGCACGGGAACATTTTCTGGCGAGGATATCCACAGCGGCGGCAAAATCGCGCAGTGAAACGCATTGCGCATTGACTCTCCCCCGATTAACATTCGAGACATTCCCATGTCTCAGATTGCTGTCAACGAAGTGAGCACCATGCCCGAAGGTTCCAACCAAAAATCGTCCACACCAGATTTGGTTTCGTCTGGATCGGGGCATCGATCGCCGCTGAGAGCCTCGACGGCGGAGAATCCCGCAGTGCTTGAAGCCGCTGTGGTTGAAGAAGTGCAATCCGAAGCGCCTTCGACCGAAGTCTTCGCGGTTTATGGCGTTGAACCTGAGATCCAGGCCTACGCCATGGCGAAATATTCGCGCTCGTCGCTGTCGATGAAGGAATCGCTGCGCGAGATCAGCACGCAGAAGGCGGAGAAATTTCTCAATACATTTTATTTTCAGTACGGCCATCGCTCGATTGCTGACCTGGCGCACATCGCGCTGGCGGTCGAGAGGCTGTCGATTCTGGCTGCGATTGAATTGGCCGACGAACAGCGCTGGGACGGGCAGGAGCGCTCGACGCGCTATCAGGATTTCAAGAAGAGCGGCTATTACGTCCCAGACTTCGGCGCGGATGACGAAGCCCGCAAGCTTTACCGCGAGACTCTGGATTTTCTTTTCGCCGAGTACGAAGCGCTTTCGGCGCACATGACGCAGCACCTGATCAGCATCACGCCGAAGCCGGCCGAGATGAAGCAGGAGGCGTACGAGCGCACGCTGAAGGCGCGGGCTTTCGACATCACCCGCTACCTGCTGCCGCTGGCTACGAATACATCGCTGGGGGAAATCGTCAATGCGCGGACCTTGGAAACCCAGGTGGCGCATCTGCTTTCGCACACGCATAAAGAGACGCGGGTTCTCGGCGAGTCGTTGAAGAAGGCGGCAACGTCGGCGGCTTACAACGTGAATGCCGAGTCGTTGAAGAAATTGGTCGAGGAGATTCGGGCGGCGAATCCGGAGTTGGGGGCGCGAGCGGAGCAGGAATTGCTGCACGAAGTGCGGGTCGCGCCCACACTGGTGAAGTATGCGGATCCGAATCCGTATGAAATGGAAACGCGGCGTGAGTTGCGGCAGGCGGCGCGGGAGTTACTGAAGAGCGAACCGGTCGCTCCTTCGAAGGCGATTGTCGATTTGCTCGACGAAGAGCCGCTCGAAGTCGAGATCGCGACCACTCTACTCTACGAGCACTGCCACCATTCCTATCGACAGGTCCGGCAGGCGGTGCAGGTTTCGGGCGAAAGATTCCGGCGCGAGATCATCGACCTTGGCCTGCGGCATCGCGGCAAGCACGACGAAATGCTGCGCGGATTCCGCGCCGGGCAGCAGTTCCGCTTCGACATCCTCATGGACACCGGCGGCTTCCGCGACATGCACCGTCACCGCCGCTGCATCCAGGTGATGCAGGGGTTCACCACGCAGCATGGCTACGAGATGCTGCTCGACGTGGAAGATGCCGGCATGCGTTCTCGCTACGACGCCGTGATGCGGCGCGTGCAAACGGCGATTGAGAAACTGGCCGCGCGCAACGTGCCCGAGGCGGAAGAGAATTCGCAGTACGCAATTCCGCTGGCCTATCGCAAACGCGCCCTGTTCAAGATGGACTTCGCCGAGGCCGTTTACATCTCCGAACTGCGCACCACGCCGGCGGGACATGTTTCCTACCGCAACGTGGCCTATGCGATGTATGAGGCGGTGGCGAGGAAGTATCCGGCGCTGGCTAAGTATTTTAGAGTGCACGATGTGACGGCGCCGGTGGATTTGCTGCAGAGATAGCGCCTGCGTGGAAGGCAATCGCGCTTTGGGCTGTCATCCTGAGGCAGCAAAGTCCCCGTTGCAACTTGCCGGCACCATCGCGCAGGCCGAGGTTTCGGCACCGCCAGCAAATCCATAGGTACTTCGGTCCGCAAAAAGCGCGGCCCTCAGGATGACAACGCAGAGGCGCTGCCCATTTCGGAACGATATCCACTGTTAATTTTACAAATTCGCCTTTTATTCGCTTCACTCTGTATGTATAATCCGGCCAGATCAAGTTGCAATTTAGTCGGCGAATCTTAAAGGAGCCACACTCCCATGGCGGATGAACGGGGCAAGGCAATTGAGTTGGCGGTTGCACAGATTGAAAAGCAGTTTGGCAAAGGGTCGATCATGCGGCTGGGATCGAAGGAAGCGATCGTCCCCATCGCGGTGATCTCGACCGGCGCGATCTCGTTTGACGCGGCGCTGGGCGTGGGGGGCTTTCCGCGCGGGCGCGTGATCGAAGTCTTCGGCCCAGAGTCTTCCGGCAAGACCACCATCACGTTGCAGGTAATTGCCGAGGCACAGAAGGCCGGCGGCATGGCTGCGTTCGTGGATGCCGAGCACGCTCTCGATCCCGGATATGCCAAGAAGTTGGGGGTCGACGTCGACAACTTGCTGGTTTCGCAGCCAGACTACGGCGAGCAGGCGCTCGAAATCACCGAAGCGCTGGTGCGCTCGAACGCCATCGACGTGCTGGTGGTGGATTCGGTGGCGGCGCTGGTGCCCAAGGCCGAACTCGACGGCGAAATGGGAGACAGCCACATGGGCTTGCAGGCGCGACTGATGTCGCAGGCGCTGCGCAAGTTGACGGGGACGGTTTCCAAGTCGCGCACCTGCCTGATCTTTATCAACCAGATCCGCGAAAAGATTGGCGTGATGTTTGGCAATCCGGAGACTACGACGGGCGGACGCGCACTGAAGTTTTATTCTTCGATGCGGATCGATATTCGTCGTATCGCCGCTATTAAAGATGGCGACATCGTCACCGGGTCGCGCACCCGCGTAAAAATAGTTAAGAACAAAGTGGCGGCGCCATTCCGCGAAGCCGAGTTCGACATTCTCTATGGCGAAGGCATTTCGCGCGAAGGCGACTTGCTGGATATTGCGGTGAATAACAATATTCTGGAAAAGTCAGGGTCGTGGTTCAGCTACAAAGGCGAACGCATCGGCCAGGGCCGCGAAAATGCCCGCCAGTTCCTCAAGGACAACAAAGACACCATGGCCAAGCTTGACACCGAGGTGCGCAAGGCGTTGGGATTGATAGCGAGTCCGGCGCAGGCACAGCCGGTCGCGGCGGTGGCGCAGGCTGCACCCCAAGGAGCGCGGGTTACAACTATGCCGAGCGCTGCGCCCGAGCCCGCGAGGGTGCCGGTGGCGGCGAAGCGTTAAATCTTAGGCCTTGTCATCCCGAGCGAAGCGAGGGATGACAAGGCCCTGCGACGAGTTGTCAGGAAATTCATTAAATCCTCACTCTCCCTAATTGCCATCCTCACTCTCCCTAATTGCCATCCCCACTCTCTCCCGCATAGAATCTTCTATTCAGCTCGCTGTTCCACTGAGGACGATTGCACAAAGGCATCGCTATTTATCCCGGCTCGTTCGATCCGACGACTAATGGGCATCTCGATCTGATCGAGCGGGGCGCCAAGATTTTTGAAGAACTAGTGGTCGCGATCCTGCGCAACTCGGAGAAAAGTCCGATGTTCAGCGTAGCCGAGCGCCTACAGATGTTGCGGGAACTGACGGCAGATTTGAAGAATGTCCGCATTGATACTTTTGATGGACTGATGGTCGAGTATGCAAAATCGCTGGAGGCGACTTGCATTTTGCGCGGCATCCGGGCGATCAGCGATTATGAATATGAATTGCAGATGGCGCTGATGAACCGCAAGCTCGAGCCCACGCTGGAGACAGTCTTCATGATGCCGGCCGATAAATATTCCTACGTCAGCTCGCGCCTGGTGCGCGAAGTGGCGCAGGCGGGTGGCCCGGTGAAGGGACTGGTCCCGGAAGTCGTCGAGCAGAAGCTCCGCGAGAGACTCGACCCCGCATACAAACTGCGGGACGCCCGCATGAACGAAGTTCTGGATCGAAGAGAGTCCGCGAGAAAAGGAAACAAGAGGAAAAAGAAAGCATGACCACTGCGACGAGCCAAGCGCTAAAACTTACTGACCGGATCAATCGCATTGAGCCCTCGGCGACGATGGCGGTGGTGGCCGAGGCGGACAAACTGCGCGCGCAGGGAATCGACGTGGTCGACTTTGGCGCAGGCGAACCGCACTTCGCCACTCCGCAGCACATCAAAGATGCCGCCATTGCAGCCATTCAAGGCAACTTCACAAAATACACGGCGGTGGCGGGCACGGCCGAATTGCGCGACGCGATCGTCCACCGCCATGCCGCCGATTTCGATTCGGACTATCGCCGCGAAGAAGTCATCGCATCCACGGGCGGCAAGAATGCGCTGTTCAACGCGATTCAAGTGCTTGTGGATCATGGCGACGAAGTGATTTTGCCGGTGCCCTACTGGGTTTCGTTCAAAGACATCGTTCGCTATGCCGGCGGCGAGTGCGTATTACTGCAATCGGATGAGGAGCAGGGCTTTCGAGTTACCGCCGAGATGGTCGCAAGATTAGTCACGCCGCGAACCAAGGTCATCATTCTGAATTCGCCCTCAAATCCCTCGGGCGCGGTGATGAGTGCGGCGGATCTGAGGGAAGTTGTCCGCGTCGCGCACGAGCGCGGAATCTGGGTGCTCTCCGACGAATGTTACGTTTACCTGAATTACACGGGCAAGAATTTTTCCGTGGGATCGTTGCGCGAATTCAAAGAGCGCATCGTGGTTCTGGGATCGCTCTCGAAAACCTATGCGATGACCGGCTGGCGATTGGGCTACGCACTTGGGCCAGTGCCGGTGGTGAGTGCGATGTCGAAGTTGCAGAGTCAGTCGACTTCGAATCCGACTTCGATTGTGCAGAAGGCCGCCGTGGCCGCACTGAATGGACCGCAGGAGTGTGTCGAACAAATGCGGCGCGAGTATATCCAACTTCGCGACCACGTCGTGAAGGGGCTTCGATCGATACCGGGTGTGACCTGCACTCTGCCGGAAGGGGCTTTTTATGCGTATCCCAATATTTCGGCGTTCCTGGGACGCGGCGGCGTGAAGTCAGCGTCAGACGTAGCGGGACGGTTGCTCCGAGAAGCGCACGTGGCCACAGTGCCGGGGGAAGGATTCGGCACCGGCGAACACATCCGTGTCTCCTACGCGACTTCGAAAGCTGAGTTGGACCGCGGTCTGGAACGCATGCGTAAATTTTTTGCTGCTCTTTAGCGTATTAGTTCAGCGCATTTGTTCATGGACTAATGCTTAGGATCGGATGAGGGCCGTACGTTCGCGAACGGCCTTTTTTCATGTAAGTTATTTTCTATGGGAACGCTTTACCCATTCTTGATGCTTCCGGGATTCGATCCGCGCCCTTGGGGCGCGTACGACCTTTCACCGATTTATCCGAATCGCAGGTTCGAAGAGAAAATTGGAGAGGCATGGCTCACGGGCGACAATTGTAAGATTGCCAACGGGCCTCTGACGGGGCAGACGCTGGCAGAAGTCAGCGAAAGATATCAGCGTGAACTGGTCGGGGACGCGGCCCGCGATGCCCGCCGTTTTCCGTTGTTGCTGAAGTTTCTGTTCCCTCACGAAAAACTTTCGGTGCAGGTTCATCCCGATGATGAACAAGCGCGTCGAGTATCTCAACCGTGGGGCAAGACTGAATGTTGGTACGTCGCGCATGCGAAAAACGGATCGCAGATCGCGCTGGGATTAAAGCCGGGCGTCACCGTTGCCCAGTTGGAAGAGGCAATTCATGAGAAACGCGCCGAGGAATTGCTGAACTGGCTGAACGTTTATACCGGCGACATGATTTACGTTTCTGGAGGGACGGTGCACACTCTGGGGCCGGGTTCGGTAATTGTCGAAACTCAGCAACAGTCGGACACAACGTATCGTTTGTACGATTACGGGAGGCCGCGGGAGCTGCATCTGAAAGAGGGCCTGGCCGCGGTGAAGTTAAAAGGCGCTTCGGGTAAGGTGGTTAGACCCGCTCCGTCGCAGGTCCCCGGCAGCGATAACCGGGAGGCTCCGCTGGTGGCTGCGCCTTACTTTGTTGTGGATATGTTTGAGATGAAAGATGCGCAGGAACTGAATATACGAGACGACTCCGGCAAGAGCTCCGCGCAAATTCTTGTGGCGGTAGAAGGATGCGGAGTTGTCGAAGCGGCGGGGGCCGAACCCGTTACGTTGGCGAAGGGCGACGCGGTGGTGGTTCCGGCGTCAGTGGAAAAATTTACAGTGCGGCCTCAGTGGACGCTGGAATTTCTAAGAGCGCGAGTGCCCGGTGCGGTGCTGCCAGAACCACAAACACGAATGTAGCAAGTGAAATCCTAAACGTGGCTAAGAACCCAAACTTCTATCCTGTAATTCTCGCCGGCGGTCGCGGCACACGCTTCTGGCCTTTGAGCCGGAAGAAGCGCGCCAAACAGCTGCTGGCGCTCGACGGCAAGCAGACCATGATTCAGCAAACCGTGGCGCGTCTGCTGCCGCTCGCCCAGCCGAAACAATTTTGGATCGTTACCAACGATGATCTGCGTCCCGTCATCTTGAAGCAGCTTCCGAAGTTACCCAGCGCACAAGTGCTCGCCGAACCGCTTGGACGCAACACGGCGCCCGCGATCGGTCTCGCGGCCTTCTTACTTCTGCGCGAAAACCCCGATGCGGTGATCGGAATGTTTCCTTCCGATCACGTCATTGCGGATGAAGACAATTACCGCTCGAGCATCGAACGCGGAGTGGAGATTGCGGCGTCCGGCGAGAATATTGTCGTTCTCGGCGTCCGGCCAAATCGCGCGGAAACCGGCTACGGGTACATTGAAGCGGGCGCTTTGTTCAAGGGAGACGCTCTTCGTGTACTCCGTTTCACCGAGAAGCCCAATGCCGAAAAGGCTGCGACGTTTGTGGCTGCGGGAAATTATTTTTGGAACAGCGGGATGTTTTTGTGGAGCGCCCAGACTTTGGCAAATGCGATGCGTGAGCATCTGGCAGCCACCGCTTCCCTGCTGGAAGAAATAGCTACTGCTTTTGGTACGAAGCAATTTGCCTCGACTTTTCGTCGTCTGTATCCCAAATGCGAAAACATCAGCGTCGATTATGCGGTTCTCGAACCGCGGTCAGCGAAAGGGGAGCAAGCCAGCAACCTTTTTTGTCTGCCTGCGGATTTCGGGTGGAACGATCTTGGATCGTGGACTGCCCTGCACGAGCATCACACGGTAAAAAGCCCTTCCGCTGAGGGCAATGTCATTAATGGGGCAGGCGTTTTCATCCTGAACGCGCACGGAAATTATGTGCATGCCCCCGGAAAGTTCGTCGCCACTATAGGCGTAAGCGATCTGGTCGTGGTCGAAACCGAGGACGCTCTGCTCATTACAAGCCGCCAACACGCCCAGGACGTCGGTAAAGTAGTGAAGCATTTGGACGAGAAAAAGCTGCACAAACTGGTTTGAGGCTTTGTTCGCTGGTCGCTGGCCATTATCGGAGGCCCACCGCGCAGCGATATGGTAGGCGAACGACAACGACAACTATCATGGCTCAAGAAATCAAATTCGGGACCGACGGCTGGCGCGGAATCATTGCCGACGACTTCACGTTCGACAACGTGCGGCGCGTGGCCGGTGCGATCGCTTCTTACGTGTTGAAGTACGAGGATGCGCAGCGCGGAGTCTTCATCGGCTACGACACCCGCTTCGCCTCACAAAGGGCGGCGCAAGTGGTGGCAGAAATAATCGCCGGAGCGGGCGTGCCGGTGAAACTCGCCAACGATTACACGCCAACTCCGGCGGTCTCGTATTCCGTAAAAACCTACGGCGCGGCGGGCGGAGTAATGGTCACATCCAGCCACAACCCATGGAATTGGAACGGCGTGAAGTTCAAAGGAAAATTCGGCGGATCTGCCACTCCTGCCATCATGAAGAAGGTGGAGGAAGAGTTGCGCGCGGGCGCCATGCCGCGAGGCGCGAAAGCAAAAATCGAGGAAATCGATCTCAAGACGCCTTACATCGCCGCCGTCTGCCGCTTTGCCGACATGGACCTCATCAGCAAAGCCAAATTCAAAATCGCAATTGACTCGATGTACGGCTCCGGCCGCGGAATCCTTGCAAATATCTTCCGCGAGCGAGGAGTTCAACATGTTGCGATTCGCCAGGAAGTAAACCCGCTATTCCCGGATATCAATCCGGAACCCATTCAGCCGCACATTTCTCTGTTACAGCAAACCGTAGTGAGCGAAAAGTGCGACGCGGGGCTCGCTACCGATGGCGATGCCGATAGGATTGGCGCTGTCGCCGAAGATGGCAGCTTCGTGGATTCGCATAAAATATTCTGCGTTCTATTGCGCTGGTTGCTGGAGCGCAAAAAGTGGTCCGGGGACGTGGTGCGGGCCTTCAACACTACGCGGATGCTTGACCGCATTGCGGCCAAACATGGCCGCAAACTTTACGAAACGCAAATCGGATTCAAATACACCGCCGATTTGATGATGGAACACGACATCCTGATCGGCGGTGAGGAATCGGGCGGCATCGGCTACTCGCGCTTTCTGCCCGAACGCGATGGGGTCCTGAATTGCCTGCTGCTGGCGAACGTAATGGCGGAAGAGGGTAAGCCGCTCGGCCAGTTGGTTGCCGATTTGCAACACGAGTTTGGTCCACATTATTACGGCCGGCGCGATCTGCATATTGCTGAAGACATCAAGCAGAACGCGATTCAGCGCGCTCGCGCTGAATCCACCCAGACACTTGGACGCTATCGCGTCGTAAAAAAAGAAAATCTTGACGGCATCAAATTTTTTCTGGATGCGCCTACGAACGGAAATGGAGCGGAAGCGTGGATCTTATTTCGCGCTTCAGGAACGGAGCCCTTGCTGCGCGCATATGCGGAGGCCGCGTCCCCGGAACTGGTTGACGAGATCCTGGCAGCCGCGGAAAGTTTCGTGAAGAACGGCCGCTAGCCACGCATCATCGGCAAAAATATCCGACAAAACCGCACATTTTAATCAGTTGCAATGCGATACTTTTAGTTGCTCATGCCTTTTTCCGAAAGCCCAACTTCGCCCGCGGACGATTCGCCCGAGGCACGCCGCTATAACAAGATACGGCGCTGGCTGGGAGTTGCGGACTTCGCAGTTGGCTCTGCATTCCTGATCTTGCTGCTGCTTACCGGGTGGACGGATTGGCTGCGCGACCTCGCTTTGCGTAGGGCATTTCAGAATTACACGCTTGCCGTTTTTGTATATTTATTCTTTCTGCTTCTCATCAGTAAAGCGCTTGGCTTTGGCCTCGACTACTACGGCTTTCAGCTGGAGCGTAAGTTCCAGCTCGCAACCCAAAGAGTTCGCTCGTGGCTCTGGGATGAGATAAAAGGCTTTCTTGTGGGGCTGGTGCTGGCCGGAATTGTGGTCGAGCTACTGTATTTCATAATTCGCCAATCGCCGCAGCATTGGTGGCTGATTACGTGGATCGTATTCCTGGCCCTATTCGTACTTATGGCTCAGCTCGCTCCAGTGGTGTTGTTCCCGATCTTCTACAAATTCGAACCTCTGGAGAATGAGGACCTGCGCCGGCGATTGGTATTACTGAGCGAACATGCGGGGACGCGCGTGCGTGGCGTGTATCGCTGGAAGCTTTCCGAGAAGAGCAAGAAAGCGAATGCCGCTCTCACGGGCCTGGGTAACACACGGCGCATCATCCTCGCTGATACTCTGCTCGACAATTATGCTCCCGAGGAAATCGAAGCCGTGCTTGCGCACGAACTCGGCCATCACGTCCATCGCCATATTCTGAAGAGCATTTTCGTGCAAGCAGGGACTACCTTGCTTGGTTTTTGGGCGGCTAACTGGGTACTTCATTATGCGGTCGATCATCACATGTTCGAGGAGCTATCGGATTTCGCCAACCTGCCCCTATTGGCGATTACCGTAACCGCGCTTTCGCTGCTCCTGATGCCGGCGCTCAACGCGTACTCGCGCTTCAACGAGCGCCAGGCCGACCGTTACGCTTTCGAATCGATTGCCAGCGTAGAGCCGTTTATTTCGTCCATGAACAAGCTGGCGCAACAAAATTTGGCGGAACGGACTCCTTCGAAATGGGTCGAGATACTGTTCCACTCGCATCCTGCTATTTCAAAGCGCGTCGCGGCTGCCGAAGCATGGAACCGCGCCCACAGTACTGAGCCGTTGGCGTAGCTGCGGAACTTTCGCTCCCGAATGAAGAACTAGCGGTTCACCAGAATTTCTGTGACGCGCCGCAAATCCTCTTCCGTATCCACCCCTACCGAGTCGTAAGACGTTTCCCCTACGTAGATGGGAATTCCGTTTTCCAGGAAGCGCAGTTGCTCGAGGCGTTCAATTTTCTCAAGCGCGGATTCCGGCTGGCTCACAAAAAAATCGAGCGCAGGCTTCCGGTAGGCATAAAGACCTAGATGTTTGAAGTAGCGCGGCCCGGTGCCGTCGCGATCGAAGGGAATCGTAGCGCGAGAAAAATAGAGGGCGCGTCCCCCGGGAATGGTTACGACTTTGACCGCATTCGGATTGTTGACGTCCTCAGAACGACACGGGGTCTTCACGGTTCCCACCTCCACCGCGGGATCTTTCATGACCTCAAGCAGCGTGGCAATCTGTTCAGCGCGCACTAGAGGCTCATCGCCTTGCACGTTGATATAAACGTCCGCTGCGATTGAGTTTGATACTTCGTGCACGCGCTCGGTCCCGCTACGGTGCGTAGCGGAGGTCATCTGTGCCTTCCAGCCATGACTGCGGCACGCTTCGAAAATTTCCCTGGAATCGGTAGCGATGATTACGTCCGAGACCAACGACGAGGATCGGATCGCTTCATAGGCCCACCCGACCAGCGGTTTCCCGGCGATCTCGCGCAGCATCTTGCGGGACAGACGAGTAGAAGCGAGCCGGGCAGGAATTACGGCAACAGCTTTCATGAGAGAACTAGTGTCCAGTTTCAGGCTGAAAGTGGCAAGTGCGAATTATAAGAGCGGAGTTCGGTGTTCCCTGCTTCTGTTTGACACTTTTTTGCGGCGACTCTTAGAATGAAGGATTGGATCGAACGCGCGACACGGCGTTGCGTCCAAGGCAGCGAGAGTTCGCAAACCGTGCGACTAGTCCCTCTGGCTGCGTTTCCCCGAATTGCTGGCGGCGTAGCTCAGGTGGCTAGAGCGACGGTCTCATAATCCGTAGGTCCGTGGTTCGAGTCCACGCGCCGCCACCAAATTTCTCCCCGCGCTCGGAGCCGACCGCCCTTTATTCGGTCGCCTTATTGCGGATTTGCAGGCGGGGCGTAGTTGCCCTGCGCTCCGGGAGTCAGCTGGCTGCCGATTACATCGCCGGAAACGATCATTTCGACTCGGCGATTCAGCTTGCGTCCCGAAGCTGTGCTGTTGTCGGCGACGGGATCAGCTTTGCCCAGTCCTTGCGCCGCGACATTGTTCATGGATACGCCGGAACTCACCAGATAATCTCGCACCGCCGCGGCGCGTTTTTCGGAAAGCGTCTGATTGTATTCTTCGCTTCCAATGGCATCGGTGTAGCCTTCAATTTGCAGTTTCAAGTCGGGATATGCCAGCACGATTCCAGAAACTCTGGCGAGGCGCTCGCGAGCCTCTGGCTTAAGCGTGTATTTGTTAAAATCGAAAAGCACGTCGGGCATGCTGACGATCAATCCCCGGGCCGTATCGCGAGTCTGCAGAACTTGATTCAACTGAGCCAGGAGACGAGCGCGCATCTCCTCTTTTTGTTGCACAGCCTCTTGGCGCTGGCGTTCGGCCACTTCCTTTTGATGGGCGGCGTCGTCAGCAGCGAGCCGTGCAGCTTCAGCGTCGGCCTGAGCTTGCTCCTGTTGCGCGCGAGCTACCGCCTGCTGACGCTGCGCTTCGGCTTGTGCAGCCTCTGCCTCAGCGCGCCGCCGTGCGTCTTCGTCGGACTGAGCCTGTGCCTGCGTGGCGAGCAGTTGCGCGGCGCGGGCATCCCCTTCCGCTTTTTCCTGCGCTTCCTGGGTGGCGCGTTTTTCAGCGGCAATGCGTTCCTGCTCTTTGCGACGCAGCGTCAAGACGCGGGCATCTTCCGCCATCTGTGTCGCGCCACGTGCGGCAGTTCCAATGGGAGTGCGGCCTTGCTTGCGTTGAAGGTAATCTTCGGCCCGCTGCAACATGTCTTCGGCTTTCGCTAGACTGTCGGAGGCGTATTGCTTTGCTCCCGCAGCCTTTGCAATAGCAACGGCATTGCGGGCTTCGAGCAGGTCTAGGGGAACATGAGTATCGGCCTGCGTGGAAGGAAGCTGCTCGGCGGGTACGCCAATGGTGTACTGTTTGCCTTCGAGCACGTCAAACTTGGCATCAATGGGCTCTTCGAAACCTTTCGTCTCCTGGCGAAGAATGTTCTCCGCAACTACCTTATTGCTGGGATAAGTAACAGCGTAATAAGGCTCGGCGGTCACAATCATGCCGAAAGCCTGCAGATCGGTCGTTACGTCAATTTTATCTTTCCCGTTATCCCCGGGAAGAACTTCACCCAGGTTCACAGCGCGGCCTTCGGGCGTTATGGCCCACAACACATAGGTGAGGAACTGCCCTCCGAAGCTTGCGGCGGGACGCATGTGCGTAAGCTCCGCGCTGATTGCGAGCCGTCCGGCTTTGCCATCGACTTTCGCGCGGCCCCCAATTTCGGGCATAAGTTCTGTGCCGCGGAAATCTACCATGGTGGCACCACCACGATGGCGGTAGTTCACGGCCTTGGTAGTCCGAGCATAAACATTCACGCGAAAAACCGGCATCTGATCGTTCTGCCCCGTATTCTGATTTATCTGTTGCGGCGCAGCATCCTGGCCGTTGGCGGGAGCCTGTGCAGGGTGAGGAGAGTCAGGGTACGTCGGGGCCGAGGAATTATCCTGCGCAAATGTCACGGCCGAAAGGGTTAACCCTAAAGCAGTAGCAAGAACGATCTTCTTCATAGGACATATCCTCGTATCTTTAAGTGTGTGTTGGATGAACCGTATCGGGCCACGGTTGCCGGAAGAGTACGTACGGAATCGACCCTTTGGAAGGGAAATTAAGCCGGCGGCAAACGTTATACATTAACCAGGTATGAGTGCCGGAATTATGAATTGGAACGTGATCGTCCCTTGCTATTCATAGCGCAACGCCTCGATAGGATCGAGACGGGAGGCACGGAGAGCCGGCACCATGCCGCTGACGAGTCCCACCGCCGTGAGAATTACTGTGGCCACGATCACTGTGCTGGGCGCGATGATCAGGCGGATATCGCCGGCTTCGGCATTCTTTGCCATCGCGCTGTAGAGCGTGAGCCTTCCGACGGAAAGCGAGACGGCATATGCGAGAACAATTCCTAACAGCCCTCCGATAAAAGTAATAGTGAGAGCTTCTGCGAGGAATTGCAGAAGAATATCTCCCCGACGCGCTCCCAAAGCTTTTTCCACTCCGATTTCGCGGGTACGCTGCGTCACCGATACCAGCATGATGTTCATCAGGCCGACACCACCAATGCCGAGCGTGAGCGTGCCGATGAATCCGAGTAGAATTTTTAAGCCAATGGTGATGACTTCGAATTGGTGAACCTGTTCCATCAGGTTGAACACACGCACCGCGCGGCGGTCGGTTGCATTGAATTTGTGTTCCCCGGCAAGGACGTCGCGGGCCGATTGCTCCAGCCGTTTGTACTCCGGAGTTTCGTAGTTGAACCAAATCGAATCGAGGTAATGGGTATCTTTCAAGTCGCTCATCGTGGTGAACGGAACGTAGATGGCACGGTTGATGTCATCATCGCCTTCTTGCATTTTAGCGTCGAGCACCCCCACCACTTCAAAGCTCAGGCCGTCGATGCGGATGCGCTCGCCCAATGCGTTGCGTCCGGAGAAAAGTTTTCCCTTCGCTTCCGAGCCAATCACGGCGACGCGGGCATGCTGCATCTCATCCTGCATGTTGTAGAAGCGGCCCGTGCCGAGCTTCAATGCTCGGACGGAATCCACATTGGGATAATTTCCGGTGACACTAAACGTGAAAGTTCGAGTATCGAACTGAATGTTGGCCTGCTTACTCGCCTCGGGAGTGATGTGAGTGATTTGCGGGAGGTTCGTAGTAAGCGTGTCGATATCATCCAGGGTGAAGCGAATCTGCATCCCGGCTTTTTGTCCGCCCGCCTGCATCGAGGTTCGGCCAGGCACCATGATCATAAGCTTGGTCCCGAAGTTCGCGAAGATGGCCTCGCAGGCCTGGCCGAAGCCATCGCCGTAGGCCAGTAACATCACGACCGTCGCGATGCCCCACGCCATTCCAAGCATGGTGAGCGCGGTGCGGCGGCGATTGTGGCGCATGGCACCGTAGGCTTCTTGCAACAAATCACGAAACATATTTTTAGCTTTATTCTTGTCGCAGCGCTTCAACCGGCTGCAACATCGCCGCCTTGCGCGCGGGATAAAGCCCCGCAATCACGCCCGCCAGAGCCAGGCTGCCGATTGCCAGAATAGCCGTCACCGGCACCAGCTTCGGAGGATCAAAGCCTCCCGGCCCCTGCTGCGTCCCTAAAATTGCCATGAGAGCAGCAGCGAACCCCATGCCGATTAGTCCGCTGAACAACGTGAGAATAACTCCTTCCAGAAAGAACTGGGCCAGAATGCTGCGCCGGGTGGCTCCGAGAGCCATACGCAATCCGATTTCCCGCGTGCGCTCACTGACCGTGACCAGCATGATGTTGATGACACCTATCGCCCCCAGCGCGAGCGTTACCAAGCCAACCGCGCCCAGAAACATATTCATCGCGTCGAAGATGGTACCCACGGCTTTCGAATTCTGGATGGTGTCCCAGCCCTCAAAAGCATTCTTGTCGTGATAGTCAAAACCGTGATTTCGGGCTATGATCTTGCGCACTTCATCCTGAGCCAACAGGTGCTCGTCGGTCACGCGCGGTTGATAGTTAATGAAAGAGATGGAGTTTTCGTGATTCTCTCCCTTGAGCGGAAACAAGGTGGCCATCACGCGGTAGGGCAAATATCCCCGCATGTTCGTGGAGTTATCATCGCCGCGGCCCACGCGCTCCACGGTGCCAATGACTTCGAAAGTAATATCGTTGAGAATGATCGTGGCACCGACTGCGGGACGACCCGGAAATAAATTCTTGACCAGTTCATCGCCCAGCACAATTACGTTGCGCCGTTGGCTTTCGTCCAGGTCGTTCAGCCAGCGTCCCTGCTTGAGGGGGAGATAACGGATTTCGTTGAACTGCGGCTCTACCCCAGCGATTTCCCCGTTCGCGCTGGCGAACTCGCTCACCGCCCTCACATCGGTGCGAATGAGAACCGGAGACGCGTTGCGAACATGCGGCGCTTCCTTGCGGATATCAGCGTAATCCTGATAGGTCAGCAAATACGTCCGCGCCGAGTTCATGTTTCCCTGGAACGCTGGGGCTCGGCCTGGATAGATGAACATAATATCTTTGCCGTATTGCGCCAGTTCGCGCTTGTTTCCGGAACGAAAGCCTTCGCCGAGTCCGACCAGCAGGAGCAAAGATCCCACGCCCCAAGCAATACCAAACATGGTCAAGAACGAACGTAATTTGTGCATCCAGAGGGTGCGGAAGATTTGCGCGAAAATGTCCAGCAACGTCCTCATAAGCTATGAACATTCTATTACTCGACGGCCTCGCGCGACCGGGGTTAGCAAGAAGGGCATGCGGAGATTCCTTTTTTGGTGAGCGCCCGTGCCTGCCAGCCTTGGTTGATGCAACGACCCTTTAAGATTTCTCGAAAAATTCCCGCATTAGGTACCTTTGACAGATTACTGAAGTTTGCTTCATTGCCCACAAATCATTGTTACTAAACCTGTTAGCTGTTTATCCTTGATGCGGAGTATCTCGCGCGCTGGCGTTTAGAGCACGCGCAGGGAAACCGCAGATCAAATAAATGTCCACCAGCACACACTCGTGGAAAGGCCTGCCCGTCGGCGCCAAAGCCTTTGTTGGCTTGGTGATCGCAGGCGGCATGGCGTCTTTGGTTGGGGCTGCCATTCACCAGAGCAGCAACAACATCGCAGAATTCATCTGCTACCTTTGCATCGCGGTACTGGCGTCGCGTCTGCGCGTCACTCTGCCCGGCATCACGGGCACTATGTCGGTAAATTTCCTCTTCATCCTGGTCGGTATTGCGGAGCTCAGCTACGCAGAAGCGCTAACGCTGGGCGCGGTTTCGATGCTGGCACAAAGTTTGTATCCGGCACGGCCTACCTCCATCCAGCTGGCCTTCAACGTTTGCGCTGGGGCCTTATCCACCGCCCTGGCCTATTTCGTATATCACGATACCCTTGCGAACGAGTACATCGTGAGTCGCCCGCTCATCCTTTGTCTAGCGGCAACGACTTACTTTATCGTGAATGCAGGATCCATCGCAGCCGTCATTTCGTTCAGCGAAGGCAAGCCCCTGCGGCAAATCCTGGTGGATTGCTACTTCTGGTCGTTTCCTTATTACCTGCTCGGAGCAGGCATCGCAGGCGTGATTGGATGGTTCAACCGGCAGTTCAATTGGGAAACATCGCTGTTGTTCGTTCCCGCGATTTACATCATCTACCGCTCTTACCGCTTGTATCTGGGGAAGCTGGAGGACGAGAAGCGGCATGTGGAAGAAATTGCCGATCTGCATCTGCGAACCATCGAAGCACTCGCGTTGGCCATTGAAGCCAAGGACCAAACCACCCATGATCACTTGCAGCGGGTGCGGATCTACGCCATCGAAGTAGCCAAAGAATTGGGCATGACCGGCACCGAACTGGAAGCCTTGCACGCGGCATCGTTGCTGCACGACATCGGCAAGCTCGCAGTGCCCGAACATATCATCGCCAAGCCCGGTCGGCTGACACCGGAAGAATTCGAGAAGATGAAGATTCATACCGTGGTTGGGGCGGAAATTCTGGAACGCGTTCGCTTCCCCTACCCGGTCGTGCCGATCGTGCGAGCTCACCATGAAAAATGGGATGGATCTGGTTACCCCTACGGATTGAAGGGTGAGGAAATTCCTATCGGAGCACGTATTCTTTCCGCCGCCGACTATCTGGACGCGCTCGCTTCCGATCGCCAATACCGGCGCGCCATGCCTCTGGATGAAGTGATGAAACGGCTGGTAGCTGAGTCCGGCAAGTCTTTTGATCCGAAAGTAGTGGATGTTCTAAAGCGACGCTACCGGACGCTGGAGAATTTAGCGCTGGCGCAAGCGGCAGGAGGTGGAAATCTCGCGCTTCCCACTGAGCTAAAAATTACTCGCGGACAGGCCCCAGCAGCCGGATATGAGAATGCGAGCGTCTCAGATGCCCCCGGCCGGGAAGCAACTTTCCTGTCGTCCATCGCGGCAGCGCGACAGGAAGCGCAGTCTTTGTTCGAATTGAGTCAGGATCTGGGAGCGTCCCTCAGCCTGGGCGAGACGCTTTCGGTTTTCTCGGTGAAACTCAAGCCCATGGTTCCATACGATGCCATCGCCATTTACATCCTGCGCGATGAAGTGCTAATGCCGGAATATGTGAATGGCGACAACTACCGTCTGTTTTCGTCTTTGCGAATTCCACTAGGAGATGGACTGTCGGGCTGGGTGGCGCAGAATAAAAAACCGATCGTGAACGGAAATCCCTCTGTAGAACCGGGATACTTGAACGATCCTGATAAATTCAGCACCTTGCGCTCTGCCCTCGCCCTGCCTCTTGAAGGAGTCGGTGGAGTAATCGGAGTGCTCGCGCTCTACCGCGCCGAACGCGACGCATTCACTTCCGATCATCTTCGTATCCTTTTGGCGGTCAGTGGCAAGATGGCTCTAGCCATTGAGAACGCCCTGAAATTCCAGCAGGCCGAAAGTTCCGCAACCACCGACTACCTTACCGGCCTGCCCAATGCCCGGTCGTTATTTCTACAACTCGACCGCGAGCTTGCCCGCTGCAAGCGCGACAAAGAGTCGCTCACCCTGATGGTCTGCGACATGAATGGGTTCAAGAAGATCAACGACCGGTTCGGGCATCTTGAGGGGAACCGCGTTTTACGCCTCTTCGCGCAGGCGCTGAAAGACAGCTGCCGTGAGTACGACTACGTGGCCCGTATGGGCGGGGACGAATTTGTAGTGATTGCACCCGGCCTGGCCGTCGATGCTGCAGCCAAGAAAGTTGAGCAGATTCGGCCTCTGGCGCGGCAAGCCGGGTTCGACGTTTGCGGAGAAGAAATTCTTTCCTTGAGTGTGGGATTGGCCGTCTCTCCAGACGACGGCAACGACGCCGAGCAACTTCTCGCCCAAGCCGACCGGCGCATGTACATGGAAAAACAGAAACAACCTGTGCAGAAAGATCAGCGGCTACACACCCGCATGAAATGCCGTCTGACCATTGAGTTCCAGCCTCAGGGCAGCGCGGCGCCGATATTTGGCAATCTCATCGACGTTAGCCTGGGCGGCTGTTATGTGGAAACCAGCGCGATTCTTTCCCCCGGCTCAACCCTGAAGTTGGTTTTCTCTATTGATGACGGCACCTTGAGCGCGGACGGCGTTATCGCACGAGTGCATCCCGGGTCGGGAATCGCGGTGCAGTTCAAAGAAATGAGCCGTGAATCGCGGGAAAAAATGTACCGCATTCTCGAGTTCGTTCAGAGTAAAACTACTCTTTATAACGACCGGTACATGCAGAATCTTCTCAAGCGCTGAGAAATTCCTCGCTCGCCAACGCTTGAAGCTCATCTCTGGCAACCGTACACTTATAGAAGATGCATAGCCACGTTCACGGCGCAGGCAGTCCCAAGCGAGTCCTGAAAATCTCGTTGGGCGTAACCGCGGCCTACATCGTGCTGCTGGTGGTTGCAGGCATTCGTTCCCATTCGCTCGCATTACTCTCTGAAGCCGGACACAACCTTTCTGATTTTCTGGCTTTGCTGCTCTCTCTGGTCGCGGTTTATTTGCAATCGCGTCCGGCCAGTTCTACCAAGACCTATGGATACCATCGCGCGGGAGTATTGGCCGCGCTGGTAAACGCGGTATCGCTGGTCGCAGTTTCCGTTTTCATTTTCTACGAGGCATTCCGGCGGCTCCAGCATCCTCAGCAAGTTCAGGCCTCGGTAATGATGTGGGTTGCTGCTGCCGGGGTAGTGATGAACGGCGTGATTGCATTCCTGCTATACCGCTCGGGCGGCGACGTCAACATGCGCAGCGCGCTCCTGCATGAGGTCGGCGATACGCTCTCAACCGCCGCCGTCATTGCCGGAGGCTGGGCCATTATGCTTACGGGCAATTCGTGGATCGATTCGGCACTCTCCTTGGGAATCGGAGTGCTGATCCTCTGGTCGGGATTCGGCATCGTCCGCGAGACGCTGAACATTTTGCTCGAAGGCACGCCGCGCGGAGTGCAGCTCCAACTGGTCGAGGAGGCAATCCGCTCAATTGAAGGAGTAAACGACGTCCACGACCTGCATTGCTGGAGCATTGGCTCGGAAACTCGTGCGCTGTCGTGCCACATTGCGATCGCAGATATACCACCGTCCGTCAGCGAACGCATCCTGCGCGACGTGAAGGATTGCCTGCACGTCACCTTCCGCATCGATCACACGACGATCCAGTTCGAGCACGTGGAATGCGAAGTGGCCCATGGGTGCGTGATTCCGGTGGGTGAAAGCGAAGAGCATCAGCACCACGGCCACTAGCGGCCTACCGTTACACTTATGGCCAGTCTTGGGCGCCATGAAGGATACGAAGCACTTCTACGGCGTCTTCATGTAAGCGATAGATAGCGAGATACGGCAACCCAGTAAACACAAGTTCGCGCGTGTCCGGCTTTCGTCCTGTTCTTCCAAATTCCGGAAACTTGGCTAGCATCTCAATCTGATGATGGATTGAAAGCGCCACACGGCGGGCGGTGGCGCTGCCACCATGTCTTTCGATGTAGTCGCAGATGCTAGTGAAATCGTGAACGGCGGAGTCCGTCCAGCGAATGCGCATCAGCCTCGATACCGCTCATCGATCATCTTCCTGACGTCGGAGTGATCTACGAACTCGCCGCGGTCGGCTGAAGCAAGGCCTTTATCTACCTCGCGCAGGAACCATTCGTCGTAGTTCAACATACGTTCTACAGCTTCAACCACGAGCGCTTCACTCGCACGCCCTTGCTGCTCTGCCACGCGGCCAAGCTTGGCCTGCAAATCGGGATTAAGCGGAACTTCCATGTTTTCTAGGCTAGCACCAGGAAAGCCGCTGTCAACTGTTTGTTTGCATTTCATAAATCTCCCGCGCCCGCTCAATGGTATCCGCCTCTTCCGCCGACTTATCCGGCCGCAGCCGCACAATGCGCGGAAAGCGCAGCGCATAGCCGCTTTCGTGCCGGTCGGACTCCATCATGTTGTTGAACGCCACTTCCAGCACAATTTTCGGCTCAACCGTCCGCCGGAAACCTTGATCTTCAATCGTGTGATCGAGAAACCATTTCGTCATCTCGGCGATCTCAACATCGGTCAGTCCCGAATACGCCTTGCCGATGTTTACCAACCGGTCTTTATTCGTATCCCATACGGCAAACGTGTAATCGCTGAGCACACCAATGCGCTTGCCATGCCCGTACTCGACCGCAGTCACGACCACGTCGAGCGTGGCCAACTCGCGCTTCATCTTCAGCCAGGACTTCCCGCGCTTACCCGGCGAATAGGGCGACGCGAGATCTTTGATCATCAATCCTTCATTCCCCCGAGCCTGCGCGGCCGCGAAGAGCTCCTCCAGTTGCTCCGGCGAGTTAGCGTGAAACACGGGAGCGCGGATGACGCTGCCTGCCGAGCCTCCCTGCTCGTCTCCAAACGCCAACTTCCCTTGCATGCCGGTTTTTCTCCGTGCCTCTGTGTCTCCGTGGTGGGTTCTGTCTTTTGCGAGCAGCTCATCTAAAATCCGCCCACGTTCCCGCAACGGACGGTCAATCAGCAACTCCCCGCCCGCGTACAGAACATCGAACACCAGGTACGCCACGGAAATCTCGCGCAACATCCGCTCGCTGACCTTCTTGCGCCCCAGTCGCTGCTGCAGCACGCTGAACGGACGCGCCCGCCCCGGACACTCCCACGCCACAATCTCGCCATCCAAAATCGCATCCCGCGCGAATCCCGCCAGCGCATCCGGCAATTCCGGAAACGATTCCGTAATCTCATCGCGCGTTCGGGAAAAGAACTTCACCTCCCCACCGGAAACATGCGCCTGGGCTCGAATGCCGTCGTACTTATCCTCCACCGCCGCCTCGGCAAAATAGCTAAGCCCCTCTTCCGCAGATTCGATGGGGCTAGCCAGCATGAATCCCAGAGGATGAAACATTCTCATCTTCGCTTCCGCCAGCCTACTTTCAACGGCCAGCCTCAAGGTTTCTCCAACATCCCCCAAAAGCATGTTTGCCCGCTGCACTTCCGCGAGCATGCTGCCGTATGCCTTCGCGATGGCCTCTTCGACCAGACTTTCCTTCAGCCCAATCCGTAGATCTCCGGTCATGATCTTCACAATGTATTTCGCTTCAAGCGGCGTCGCCAATTCCAACATTTCGCGAACGAGAATGGTTTTGGCCGCAGCCCCCCGGGCCTTCGCAATCTGGCGGAAACCTGCGCTCACTTCCACCACGTTCAGGTCTTTTGCAGTTTGTCCGGGAAGCACCTCCGCAGCCACCGATCCCAGGTCTCCATGCTTCCGGTATGCCGTGTTGAGCGCTGGTGCACCTTTCCCCGAGAGTTCCTCAACGACGCGCCAGAGCAGCGCTCCGCCCACTTGTAGCGTAGCTTCCTCCCATGCAGGGAACGGCCTGCCGGAAAGAAATACAACCGACACCGCCGCCTCGTCGCTGCTGCACGACTTCAGGTAGTCAGCCACAATCGTCGTCTTCTGCAACTTCTTGGTAGTCGAGGCAATCGCCTCGCAGGTTTCTGCAAGCTTGCGCATGGAACTAGAAGTCTAAGATGCTGCGAGAGTAAAACGGATGACCTTCTTGCTTCGCCCGCTCTAAATCCTTAGTTGACTATCCCTTAGCCATAGCGGATTCAAGTGGGAAGCCTCTCACCCCCTGTGATAACCTAGGGTTTGCCGCTTTTCCGGCCTGCGGAGCATCCAATCACCGTGCGTTCCTTGCGAAATTTTGTGCGTTTCCTGGTGGCGGTGCAGCTTTTGCCCGCGCTCGAGAGTGGCGAAGAAACCCTCGTAGGCGGCCAAGCGGTGCTCGAAGGCGTCATGATGCGCTCCCCCCATGCTTGGGCGATCGCCTGCCGCAAGCCTACCGGCGAAGTGGTAACCCCGAGCGAACCGCTCGAGCGTCCCTCCGAAAAACATAAATGGATGGCTTGGCCTATCGTCCGCGGAGTCATGACTCTCGGCTACGCTATGTCGCTCGGCTACCGCGCTCTGCGCTTTTCCGCCAACGTCGCCATCGAAGACGCGATGCAGAACGAGAATACAGATGTAGCGACAGCCGCCTCGGCTGTCCCGCCGAAGCGAAGCGAGGCGGAACTTATCCTGGCAGACTCGTCCAAAACGCAGACTCGCGAAAAAGCCGCCGCCATCAGTGGATGGCTCGCCGCAGCGAACGTCGTCATCTCGCTCGCATTCTTCATCTTCATGTACAAGTACTTGCCTCTGCTAGCGGCCACCGAACTCAAGAAGGCAAATCCTGCGCTCGGTGGCCAGATCATGTTCAACCTGGTCGACGGCGCGGTTCGGCTGATCCTGTTCCTGCTCTTCATCTGGGGAGTCTCATTGTTTCCCGATATCCGCCGCGTCTATCAATACCACGGTGCGGAGCACAAGACGGTTTTCGCATTCGAGAATGGCGACCCGCTTGAAACCGCAGCAGTACAGAAATATTCGACATTCCATCCCCGGTGCGGCACCAGTTTCCTGATGACGGTGATGCTGATCTCGATCGGCTTCTACATGCTGGTTCCGTTCACCACGTTCTGGGCGCGCTTCGCGTCGCGCATCGTTTTGCTGCCGGTGATCGCCGGGGTCTCGTATGAAATCATCCGCTTTGCGGCGAAGCATCGTGGCTCGCTCTTCGCCCTGATGACCACTCCCGGCCTCTGGCTGCAGCGCATCACCACCCAGCCTCCCTCGGATGAGATGGCTCAGTGCGCCATCGCTGCACTTGACCAAGCCATGCTGCTGGAAAAAGATCACGGCGGAGAATTGGTCATTGCCTAGGGTTCCCACCCCGGGAAACCAGTCGTTGGTCGCTCGTCGTTAGTCGTTGGCCTCTCACACGTCGGGATTTAGTCTTCTTGAGAGGTATTTAACATGTCGGCATCTTTCAAGGATTTGCGCGTTTGGCAGGAAGCGATGAAATTCGCAGTGGAAGTTTATCGAGTAACGTCGGAGTTTCCCCGGCACGAGTTGTACGGCCTGAGCCAGCAATTACGCCGGGCAGCGGTATCGGTGCCGAGCAACATCGCAGAAGGAAAGGGTCATCAGATCCGACCGCGAGTTTGGACATTTCTTGCTTCATGCTCGAGGATCGTTGTTGGAAGTACAAACGCAAGTTATGATCGCACAAGAATTACAATACTTGGAAAGCGAAGATGCAAAGCAGCTGTTAGCATCGGCAGACGCCATAGGCCGTAGTTTGAACAGCCTAATCAATTCGATAAATGTGAAGGCAGCCTGAAGCGAAAGGCCAACGACTAACGACCAGCGACTAACGACGATGTTTGAACGCCTAGACCAAATCGAAGCCCGCTACGAAGAGCTCACCAGTGCGCTCGCTTCGCCGGATATTGTCAACGACTCGGCGAAATACCAGAAGACCGCCAAGGCGCACAGCGAAGTTGCGCCAATCGTCGAAAAGTATCGCGAGTATAAAGATCTGACGCGGGGCATTGCCGAAAGCAAAGCCATGCTTGTCGACGAGAAGGATCCCGAGATGCGCGCCTATGCACAGGAGGAACTCAACCGGCTGGAGCCGCGGGTCGCCACCATCGAAGAAGATTTGAAAGTACTCCTGCTGCCCAAAGATCCAAACGACGAGAAAAATATTATTCTCGAAATCCGCGCCGGAACCGGTGGGGACGAAGCTACCCTCTTCGCTGCCGAAATCTTTCGCATGTACACACGCTATGCAGAGACCCAGCGCTGGAAGGTCGAGGTGCTCTCTTCGTCGGAATCCTCGGCTGGTGGTTTGAAAGAAGTTATCGCGATCATCGAAGGGCACCGCGTCTTCTCACAATTGAAGTACGAAAGCGGAGTGCATCGCGTGCAACGCGTTCCCGCCACCGAGCAGCAGGGTCGCGTTCACACCTCGGCCGTTACAGTGGCTGTGCTGCCCGAGGCCGAAGACGTCGATATCAAAATCGAGGCGAAGGACTTGCGCATCGACACTTTCTGCTCGTCGGGTCCAGGCGGCCAGTCGGTGAATACGACGTATTCCGCGGTTCGCATTACCCACATTCCCACCAATACCGTCGTGAGCTGCCAGGACGAGAAATCGCAGATCAAGAATCGCGAGAAAGGCATGCGCGTATTGCGCTCGCGTCTCTACGAGATCGAAATGGAAAAGCAGCAGCAGGCGTTGGCTAAAGAGCGTAAGGCCATGGTGGGATCCGGCGACCGCAGCGAAAAGATCCGCACCTATAACTTCCCGCAGAACCGCGTCACTGACCACCGCATCGGCTTCACCCTGCACCAGCTCGAAGCTGTGATGGATGGCAAACTCCAGCCGCTCTTTGAGGCCCTGACCACACACTACCAGGCGGAAAAGTTAAAGCAGGAAGCGGCTAGCGTCGTATAAGCAAGCGCCGGCTTCCAGCGCGACGACGACTTGACACAACCCGAACCCTAGTTCCAGCACCCAATTTTGACTTATGCCGAGACCATTTTCCCGCCCCTTGCTCGTCCTGGCCGGATTCGGATTGGCGACCGCAGGTGCAGCCTGGTACGGTTCCCATTACAGCAAGCGAAATCGCGATCGATTCTACCGGCAGGTCGACAAGCCCAGCTTCACGCCACCAGATGCCGTGTTTCCCGCGGTCTGGACTTCGCTCTATGCCTTGATCGCATGGTCAGGATGGCGTGTTTGGTGCGCCGCCCCGTCGCGGCATCGCACTGCGGCATTACGTCTCTGGATTTCACAACTCGCCACAAATGCGAAGTGGTCCAAGCTTTTCTTTGATGAGCATCGGCTGGGCATGGCTCTCGCGGACTCGATTGCGTTGGAAGGCGAAATTTGTTCTTACATCAACGCCGCGAGAAAAGTGGACCGCGCCGCAGCCGCAGCTTTCGTTCCATATGCCGCATGGGTCGCCTTTGCCACGGTTCTGAATGCCGAAATCGTCCGCCGCAATCTGTTCCTTCGTTCAAAAATATAGCTTCTGCGATTTATCATCGCCGTTGGCCCTTCGCAGCGTTCCCATGTGGTGAAATGGTCCTGTGCAGCTCAGACAGATCCTAAGTTCGGCACTCTCCCGCCTCACCGCCGAGAATGTTCCCTCGCCACGCCTGAACGCTGAATTGCTATTGATGTTCACGCTTAGCTGCGACCGCGCGTATCTTTACGCTCATCCGGAGCGCGAACTCAGCGCCGATGAAAATAATCGCTATGACGATGCGCTCGCTACTCGTGTGCGGGGCGTTCCGGCTCAATACATCACTGGTCATCAGGAATTCTGGGGCATGGATCTCATTGTCACGCCCGCCGTCCTGATCCCGCGCCCCGAGACCGAACATTTAATAGAAACAACTCTGGATCGTGTTCAAGTATCTCCACCCGCCGCGCCTCTCCGCATTGCCGACATCGGCACCGGCTCTGGCTGCATTGCGCTAGCGCTTGCCAAAGAATTACCTGAAGCCGAGATATATGCGACTGATATTTCAACCGCTGCGCTTGAGGTAGCCCGCGCCAACGCCAGCCGCCACCAATTGGAATCACGCATTCGTTTTCTTGAAGCGGATCTTTTGGCTGGCATCGAGGTCAACTCCTTCGACTTCGTCATTTCTAACCCACCTTACGTCGGCGAATCCGAAGAAGATAATGTTCAACTCGAAGTGCGAAAGTTCGAACCCCGCAACGCTGTATTCGCCGGCCCAACGGGAACAGAAGTCATCGCGCGTCTCATCCCGCAAGCTCGTGCCGCTCTCAAACCGGGGGGCTGGCTGGTGATGGAGGTTAGCGGCACGATCGTTGAATCGGTGAAGGCTTTGCTGTCCGAATGGGATGACCTGCGCGTAAACGTCGATTTGCAATCGATTCCGCGCGTGGTACTGGCGCGGAAATGAGCAAGGAATGTCCGCGAGGAATAAGCAGGGCCTAGCTCTTGCCAACCGTGGAGGCTGATGCTTAGGCCAATTCCGTCGCTGGCAAAATCTCTTCCACATCCACAATCTTCGTAGGATATTTACCGGTATAGCAAGCCGCGCAGTAAGACGTTTTTTGCCCGTCGCCGCAGGCTTTCTTGAGTCCGTCGAGAGAGAGGTAGGCGAGCGAGTCGGCCCGGATGTACTGCCGGATCTCGTCGACCGATTTATTGGCCGCAATCAGTTGGTCTTTCGAAGGTGTGTCCACGCCGTAATAGCAGGGAGAAATCGTGGGCGGGCAGGAAATGCGCATGTGCACTTCTTTCGCTCCCGCGCTGCGGATCATGCGGACGATCTTACGGCTGGTTGTGCCCCGCACAATGGAATCGTCAATCAGCACCACACGTTTGCCTTCCAGAAGCGACCGCACCGGATTTAATTTCAGCTTTACTCCGAAGTCGCGCACGCTCTGGCTGGGTTCAATGAATGTGCGCCCCACATAATGATTTCGGATGAGTCCGAACCGGAATGGAAGACCGCTTTCGGCCGCGTATCCCACCGCAGCAGTTACACCCGAATCCGGGACGGGAACGATAAGATCCGCTTCCACCGGTGCCTCGCGCGCCAACTGCCGTCCCAACTCTTCCCGGCTGGCCTGCACCGCGCGGCCAAATACGATGCTGTCGGGACGAGAGAAGTAAACGTGCTCGAAGATGCAACTCGACTGCGGCGCTTCTGTCGAATAAAAACGCGAAGTGATGCCTTCCGGTCCCACCACAACCAACTCGCCAGGTTTCACATCGCGCTCGTAAGTCGCGCCGATCAGATCGAACGCGCAGGTTTCCGACGCGAAAACAATGGTGTCTCGTTTCTGCCCCTCAAGCGCCGGAATGCGCCCCATGGCAAGAGGCCTAAAGCCACGCGGATCGCGCGCCGCAATGATTCGGTCCGGACTCATCACAACCAGAGAGAATGCGCCTTCGACGCGGCGCAGCGCATCCGCAATCGCTTCCGGCAAAGTGTGCTCTCGCGACAGAGCGATTAAATGCACAATCACTTCCGTGTCGCTGTTCGTCTGAAAAATCGAACCCTCTCGTTCCAGACGGCTGCGAACCTCCGCCGCATTAATCAGATTGCCGTTATGCGCAACCGCGATGGATCCCTTATTCGATTGCACCAGAATCGGCTGCGCATTCAGCAGCGCCGAATCGCCAGCAGTCGAATAACGCGTATGGCCGATCGCCAGCGTGCCCCGAATCTTCGAGAGAACCTCTTCCGTAAAAATGTCGGCAACAAGACCCATCGCCTTGTGGACGCGCGAAGTCAGGCCGTCGGAGGTGACGATCCCCGCTGACTCCTGGCCGCGATGCTGCAAGGCATGCAGGCCGAGGTAAGCGAGCTTCTCCGCCTCAGGGTGGGAGAAGATTGCAACGACGCCGCATTCGTCGTGAAATTTGTCAGAAATCAGCATTTAGCAATTAGCCTTTTAGCTCAAGAACAAAATCTATGCGCAAAAACAACAAGTTTTCTCTGGGAACCTCCGCGGACGTTCTCCGCGAACTCCGCGATTCCAAGATCTAATCCGCCGCCATTATCTCGGGATCGGTCCGTAAAGCTGCTTCCAAAGCGCTCTCATAAGCGGACTTCAAATCTGAAACCGAAGCTGAAACCACAGCCTTCCCATCAAGTGAAATTTCCAACTGATCTGCGATCGTTTCTCCGAGCACATCGGCAGCAATTCCATGGTGCCCCGCTATCTCTTGGATTCGCGAAACGTTCGCCGGGGCGCAGGAGATCAAAATTCGGCTCGCATCCTCCCCAAACAGCACGAACTCCGCCGGAAGCCCGTTCGACACTAGATTCACTCGCGCACCAAGCCCCTTGGCAAAGGCTTTCTCTGCCAGCGCCACACCTAGCCCGCCATCCGCGCAATCGTGCACAGAATCTACTAATCCCTGCTGAATGATTTCGATTATAGATTTTTGCAGCGCAGCCTCTTTCTCCAGATCAAGCTCCGGAGGATACCCCCATACCGAGCCCAGAATTTCCTTTGCGTATTCCGACGACCCGAACTCACTCTCTACATCGTTGATATCGGCAGCTTCGCCGGCGCGCAATAGCACGATCGTGCGTCCCGCGGCAGCGAAAGGCATCTTCGCGGTCTTTCGCACATCATCAACAATTCCCACAACTCCAAGCACCGGCGTGGGATAAATCCCCTCACCCAGCGTTTCGTTGTAGAAGCTCACGTTGCCGCCGGTGATAGGGATCTCCAATTCTTCGCAAGCTTTGGTAATGCCATCGATGGTTTGCGAAAACTGCCACATAATGTGCGGCTTCTCGGGATTGCCGAAATTCAGGCAATTCGTCGCGCCCACCGGAGTAGCGCCTGAACAGGCCACTTTGCGCGCTGCCTCGGCCACCGCGTGCATCGCTCCCAACCGCGGGTCGAGATAACACCAGCGTCCGTTGCCATCGAGCGCCATCGCCAGGCCGCGTTGCGACCCCTTGATCCGGATCACTCCAGCATCGCCCGCTCCCGGTGCTTCAACCGTGTTGGTCTGCACCATGTGATCGTACTGCTGCCAAACCCAGCGCTTGCCGCAAATGTTCGGGCTGGTCAGAAGTTGTTTCAGACTGCGCGCAAGATCGCTACCGTTCAGCTTAATGCTCTCCGGCATCTCGCGCGGTAGCGGCGGTTCCCACCGCGCCAGCGGCCGTTTGTACACCGGGGCGTCATCGGTCAAAGCCTGATTCGGAATTTCAGCGACCACTTCCCCATGCTGCAGCACGCGCAATTTGTTGGCGGAAATAACTTTGCCCACTTCTGCTGCGTCGAGTCCCCACTTTTCAAAGACGCGAAAGATTTCCTGCTCTCGGCCTTTCTCCGCCACCAACAGCATGCGCTCCTGCGACTCACTCAACATGATTTCGTAAGCGGACATCGCAGTCTCGCGCTGCGGCACTCGATCCAGTTCAATCTCAATTCCCACGCCGCCGCGCCCGCCCATCTCGCAAGTGGAACACGTCAATCCCGCTGCCCCCATATCCTGAATGCCGACAATTGCTCCGGTCTGCATGGCCTCAAGACAAGCTTCGAGCAGCAACTTTTCAAGGAATGGATCGCCCACTTGCACATTGGGACGCTTCGCCTCTGACGCTTCACTGAATTCTTCGCTGGCCATGGTCGCGCCGTGAATGCCGTCGCGCCCGGTCTTTGCGCCCACGTAAATCACCGGGTTCCCTTCACCGGCTGCCCGCGCGTAGAAAATCTCATCCTTGCGAACCAGGCCCATGGCGAACGCATTCACCAGCGGGTTGCCAGAGTAGCAAGGCTCGAACTTCGTCTCGCCGCCCAGGTTTGGCACGCCGAAACAGTTGCCGTAGGAAGCCACGCCGCTGACCACGCCCTCGAGAATGGAGTGATTTTTGTGAATATCTTTCTGATCACTGCCGAGCTGATTACTCCCGCTAGCGGCTCTCCCCGCAGGCGCGGTAATAGGCCCAAACCTCAGCGAATCCATTACCGCAACCGGCCTCGCACCCATAGTGAAAATATCGCGCAAGATTCCGCCAACGCCCGTGGTTGCGCCCTGAAAAGGCTCAATAAACGAGGGATGATTGTGCGATTCGATCTTGAACGCGCAGGCCCATCCCTCGCCGATATCGATGATGCCTGCGTTCTCTCCGGGCCCTTGCAGCACGCGTTTGCTGCGCGTGGGCAGCCGCTTCAGGTGTACGCGCGAAGACTTGTAAGAACAATGCTCGCTCCACATCACGCTGAAGATGCCGAGTTCAGTGAGCGTGGGCTCGCGATCGCCGAGAAGACGCTTGATTTTTTCGTATTCCTCGGAACTGAGCCCGTGCTGCCGGAGCGCGTCCGGAGAAAAGGCAGGAGTCGCAGTCGTGGTCATGGGGAACCTCTATTGTCGCATCTAGCGGGGCTGCTGGGTAGCGGATTTATCGTTCCCATCCCCCGCTTTTTCAAGCCCCATGCTCTTTCCGGTAAGATGACCGTCCAGATGAAATCCATCATCGTTGGAACCGCGGGCCATATTGACCACGGCAAGACTTCGCTGGTAAAGGCGCTAACCGGCATCGACGCCGACCGTCTTGAGGAAGAAAAACGGCGCGGCATCACCATCGATCTAGGATTCGCGCACATGGACTTGCCTGCTTCCAACGGCGAAACCTTGCGGCTCGGCTTTGTAGATGTCCCTGGGCACGAGCGTTTTGTGCGCAACATGCTGGCTGGAGTTGGTGGCATTGATCTGGTACTGCTGGTGATTGCAGCCGACGAGGCCATCAAGCCGCAGACGCGCGAGCACTTCGACATTCTGCAACTCCTTGGCGTGCAGCGCGGAATCACCGTGCTCACCAAATCCGATGCCGTCGATGCGGAAACCCTCGACGTGGTGCGGTTGGAAGTGGAAGAGTTCCTGCGCGGCACATTTCTGGAACCGCCGAGGTCGCCAATTATCGCGGTGAGTTCGTTGACCGGCGCCGGATTGGACGACCTGAACCACGCCCTGATTTCCGCCGCCTCCGGAGTGCAACCCCGTGATTCCGGTGCTCTCGCTCGCCTCCCAATTGACCGCGTATTCACGATGAAAGGTTTCGGCACCGTGCTCACAGGGACGCTGGTCGCCGGAACCATTCACCGCGAAGACGAACTCGAAGTTCTCCCAGGCGGACAGCGGGTCCGCATTCGTGGAGTGCAAGTACACGGCGAAGCTGCGGGTGCGGCCACCGCCGGACAACGGACTGCCGTGAACCTGGCGGGCGCGAGTACCGAAGACCTGGCACGGGGAATGACGCTTGTGCCTCCGAAAACATACGAGTCGACACAGCGGGCGGATGTTCAACTGCGACTGTCGGCTTCCGCGCGGCGCGCTTTGAAGAATCGCGCCCGCGTGCATTTCCATTCGTACACCATGGAGACTGTTGCCGAAGTCGTGCTGCACACGCGGAGCGAATCGGATCCCGCGCCAGCACAACCGGCAACCGCTGCTTCCTCAGAAAAAATCGGCCCCTCGCTGCTGTTGCCCGCCAACGAGGCATTTGCGCGCCTCAAGCTGCCGCAGCCAGCCTTTCTTCTTCCCGGCGACCGCTTCATCATTCGACAATTTTCGCCGGTCGTCACCATCGGCGGCGGAGTCGTTCTGGACGCAACCCCGATCCCGCGCATGGCACGCCTCAGCGATTATCTAACCGTTCTCGCAGGGGCCGATGCGGAAGCAATCCTAAAGGCGCGGGTCGCACGGCGTCACCAACAAGGCATCTCCGTCTCCAGCCTCGTCGCCGAAACGGGTTGGGCCAGGAGTGTAATCGAAACTCAACTAGCCGAGGCCGTAAAGAGGGGCGAGGTGGTGCGCTCCGCTGAACTATACCTGCATGGGCCAGCGCTCGATGCGCTGAAGCTGCGCATCCTGAGCGCGGCCGCGAACTTTCACAAATCCAATCCATTGGTGGGCGGAATCAGCAAAGAAGAGCTGCGTGCTCAAGTCGAAATCACGCCGCAAGTCTTCGAGACGGTCGCAGCCCTTCTGTCGCGTGATAAGAAGGTCGAAGTCCTCGGAGATCTGGTGCGCCTGCCGGGACACGGCGTCGTAATGAAGGATGAAGAGGCTGAATCGAAAAAACAAATTGAGGAGGCCTTTTCCTCAGCCGGACTGAAAGTTCCTGCCCTGAAAGAAGTCCTTGCCGGCCTGAAGGTCGACAGGATCCGGGCGCAAAAAATTGTTACGCTGCTTCTGCGGGACAGAGTACTGATCAAAGTTTCCGACGAGCTGGTTTTTCACCGCAGCGCTCTCGATGAATTGCGGCGCCAGATGGCCGCATACAAAACAAAATCCAGGCAGATCGATGTCGCGAATTTCAAAGAACTGACTGGAATCAGCCGAAAATATGCAATCCCCCTGCTCGAATATCTGGATCGCGAGCGGGTGACGAGGCGCGTGGCAGATGCAAGAGAGATCTTATAAATGTTGGGTTATCCGTGAATATCCGCGAAATCCGTGGCCGCTTTACAGTTTTTCTTCCGGAAATTCCAGTTCCAAGCCCAACGGATCAGTCACGCGGTTCGTCAGATTAGCGAGACCGGCAAGCATGTGTATATCGACGATCTCGGGCTCGGAAAAGTTTTTCTTTAACTCGTCGAAATCCGCTTCCCTGATTTCGTGCGGGGCGCGCGTCAGCTTTTCCACATAGGTAAGCGCCGACTGCTCCTTCGCTCCGAAACGCGAATAATTCCCCACCTTCAAAGCCGCCAAGTCTTCAGCACTCAGACCCACCCGCTTCGACGATGCAACGTGGTGCTGCGTGCAGTAGCGGCATCCGTTAATTAAAGAGACCCGAAGGTAGATGAGTTCGTACAGCTTGCGATCGAGCGAACGTCCCACGCTGGCGTAGAAGCTTAGAAAATTCTTAAGTAAGTCGGGACGATGGGCAAGAGCTTTCTGCACATTGCCCGGCTTGCCGCGAAGCGTTTTCTCGTAGATCTCTTTGACTTCCGGGTTTGCTTCTTCCGCGTTAATCAGGTTAATGCGCGCCATCGAATTCTCCAGAAATGCAGCGGACCTTCTGATCTTAATCATCTCAGATCGGCAGCTTTTGCGCAGAGCCTCAAGGAAAGAAAGTTTGCCGCCGATATATCTATCGAAAGCTGGACTTATGAAAGAGATAGGCTTTGTTGTGATGGCTTGTTTCGCGTTGGTATTCGCGGCTGCGCAGAACCGCGCCGACAGCGACCCCGTGACCAAGGTTCTTGCCTTAGAGAACGTATGGAATCAGGCCGAAGCGCGAAAAGATACCAAAGCAATGGATGCGCTGCTCGACAATGCTCTGGTCTATGTCGATTATGACGGAAGCTTCCAGACCAAAGCGGAGTTTCTGTCGCGCGTGAAATCGGCAGCCTCGCAGCCGCAGCAGGAAATTACTGAGTCCGTAACCGGCCATATGTTTGGCGGCACCGTCATTGTTACCGGACTCTACCGTGCGAAGGGGATGGAGAATGGCAAGTCGTATGTGCGGCGCGGGCGCTTCGTCGACACTTGGACGCTGAAAGCTGGAAGTTGGGTGTGCGTCGCCAGCCAGGCGACTCCCATTGCGCATTGAATGATTAAATAGATTGGCGAAGCCAGACGCATTCGGACTAAATACCCTTTTATCTCCCCAGCACCCAGTCCGTCCCCACTGCTACTGATGTATTCTTCCTGCTAATGCTTCTGATTCGTCCCGCAACCATCAACGACGTATCTTTGCTTCGAGCGATGATCCGCGAACTGGCGGAGTTTGAGCGCGCGCTGAATCTATGCGTAATTGAAGAGGCGGACTTAACTCGCGATGGCTTTACGGCGAACCCAAAATTCCGCACGCTGATCGCCGATTGGCATGGGCAGCCAGCGGGTTATGCTCTTTTCTTCGGCTATTATTCCTCGTGGACTGGACCAGGATTGTTTCTGGAGGATCTGTTCGTCCGGGAGCAGTTTCGCGACAGGGGAATTGGGAAGTCATTACTCGCATCCGTCGCGCGCATCGCGCTTCAGGAACATTGTTACGGTGTGCACTGGGAAGTGCTCGATTGGAATGAAAAAGCGATCCAGATGTACAAGGCTTTAGGGGCGACATTTCGCGATGAATGGCGGACGGTCGTGCTGACCGACGAAGCGCTCCGGCGGCTGGCCGAAAAAGCATTGTGATGGCGGGAGTCGGTTCGAGTCGAAAATCATAGGTTCGTAAAATCATGGCAAGAGCTGCGGTAAGAGTTATCGGGGCGGGGCTGGCGGGATCGGAAGCTGCGTGGCAGTGCGCTCAGCGCGGCCTGGACGTCGATCTGTTCGAGATGCGGCCGGTACAATCCACGCCCGCTCATCAGACGACGGACTTCGCTGAACTGGTCTGCTCGAATTCTCTGAAGTCGGATAGTGAGAACACCGCTCCGTGGTTATTGAAAGAAGAAATGCGGAGAGCCGGATCTCAGTTGCTCCAAATTGCGCGCCAGTGTGCCGTTCCCGCCGGGCATGCGTTGGCAGTGGATCGGGTCGCCTTTGCCGCAAAGGTAACCGAGGCTATTTCGCGCGAGCCGCGGATCACAGTGCACCGCGAAGAAGTCACGCGCATCGACGAAGCCGGAGATCATATCACTGTCATCGCTACCGGCCCTCTGACTTCGCAACCGCTGGCGCAGGAAATAGCGCGGCTGAGCGCGAAATCTGAAGAATTGACAACACGGGACGCAAGTCGCCTCCTCACGCACGACGCCGGCCCTGCTTCCACCAGTCCCCATCTTTATTTTTACGATTCAATCAGTCCGATCGTAGAGGCGGATTCTATCGACATGTCGCGCGTCTATATGGCGGCGCGCTATGACAAAGGCTCCGCGGATTACATCAACTGTCCGATGACGCCGGATGAGTACGCCCGCTTCTACGATGCGCTGCTCGCCGCACAGTCGGTCGAAGAGCGTGATTGGGAGAAGCTGAATTACTTCGAAAGCTGCTTGCCCATCGAAGAGATTGCGCGGCGCGGCCGTGACACTCTGCGCTTTGGACCGATGAAGCCGGTAGGTTTAATTAATCCCCGCACCGGGCGGATGCCGTACGCGGTAGTGCAGCTGCGCCAGGAAAATCTGCGAGCGGATTCCTACAACCTGGTGGGATTCCAGAATCATTTGAAGTTTGGCGAGCAGGCACGCGTTCTGCGCCTGATTCCGGGGCTCGAGAACGCACGCTTTCTGCGCTACGGACAAATTCATCGCAACACCTACATCAACAGCCCAACGCTGCTGCGGCCAACTCTGCAGATGAAAGTTCATCCCCGAGTATTGTTTGCGGGTCAAATTTGCGGTGTCGAAGGCTATGTGGAATCAATTGCCACCGGCTTGATGGCCGGTATGCATGCCGCCGCTTTAGCCAGTTCAGATGATCCGGTGCCGCCGCCGCGAGCGTCGGCATTCGGTTCACTCACGCACTACGTCACGCATGCCGACGCGAAGCAGTTTCAACCGGCGAACATCACCTTCGATCTGCTGCCGCCGCTCGAGAAAAAGATCCGCGACCGTAAAGAACGGCATCGCCTGCAGTGCGAACTCGCTCTCCATGAATTTGAGAAATGGATCAAAAATGCCGCCGTCACTTCAGTAAGTGGCTGAACCGTACCACCTCTTCCCAACCGTGCTCGACGCCCGAATCTTCCCTGAACAAAATCCCCCAAGTATCCGTATCTAAAGCAGGACGAAACCGGCGTCACGCTTACTTTCCGGATCCAGTCTCGTCCAAACAAGAACTGCTATGACTCTCGCCGATCTTTTCCGCGATGTGCTTCGCACCCTTTGGGCGCACAAGCTGCGCGCATTTTTGACTATGTTCGGCATTGCGTGGGGCATCGTGTCGATCGTATTGATGGTGGCGGCGGGCGAAGGCTTGCGAAAGGGACAGGAAACGCAGACCAGAAATCTCGGCAAGGACGTGATGATTGTCTTCCACGGCCGCACCAGCTTGCAGGCCGGAGGAACCCACGCCGGGCGGCTGGTGCACTGGCAAGATGAGGATTTGCCGGTGGTGCAAGCGGAGACGCCGGATTGCCAATACGCGATTCCAGAGCTGGAGCAGGAGACGGTGCGAGCGCACAGCGATTTCAATAATGCGTCCCTCGAGGTGGCCGGTTCCCATCCGCAGTTTGCCTACATTCGCACTCTTGACGTGGGCTCGGGACGATTCTATGACTGGGACGACCTGCGCGAAGCGCGGCGGGTGGCGTTTCTGGGGTCGGATGCGGCCAAACAATTGTTTCCCGGCCGCAATCCGGTGGGCGACAACCTCTATTTGGATGATTTCCCCTACGTCGTCATCGGAGTCATGGCCAAAAAGAAGCAGGATTCCAGCTACGACGGCTGGGACGTGAACAAGATCTTCGTTCCGTTTTCCGCCATGCGGCGGGACTTCCCTGACAGGCCGCCGGGGACCGCAACTACGTTTGACCAACTGCTGGTCACGCCCAAATCCGTAGACCAGCATGTGGCCTGCAAACATGAGGTGCGGGTAGCATTGGCCCGTATGCATCGCTACGATCCCGCCGACAAAGAGGCTTGTCCGATCTGGGACACGGTTCAGGAGGCGCAAGCGTTCAAAACCATGACCGACGGAATGAAATATTTCCTCGGCGCGGTAGGTGTCGTGACGCTCCTGCTGGGGGGAATCGGCGTAATGAATGTCATGCTGGTTGCGGTCCGCGAACGCACGCGCGAAATCGGCGTGCGCAAGGCGCTCGGCGCTCCCGCGGGAACGATTTTGCGCCAGTTCTTCGTAGAGGCCTTGATCATTGCCTTGCTCAGCGGCGCCATTGGATTGGGGATTGCCTTCGGCTTTTGCGCGCTGGTCAACCTGCTTCCGATGCCCGATTTTTTTGCCGGCCTCATTCCTGACTGGACCTCGGCGTTGGTAGCGACCGTTTTGTTGGGCACCGTCGCCATCGCTGCCGCGCTCTATCCGGCAAGCAAAGCAGCTTCGATTGATCCGATAGAAGCGCTGCGCTACGAGGCCGGCGGATAAGAAGATCTCTTAAGTCTTCGTGACGGGTGCCTGCCCTCCGCTAATTCGAGGGGTGATAAAGATTTTCCAAATGCTGATTGAAATTATTCTCGAAGCCTGGATCGCGCTGAAGCGCAACGTGACGCGCAGCGTCTTGACCATGCTCGGCGTGGTCTGGGGGATCGCCACCGTCACGCTCCTGATTGCCTATGGCAACAGTTTCCGCAGCATTCTTGTGCATGGTTTCGATGCCTTCGGTAAGAGCGTTGTCATCTGCTGGCCGCAGCAGACCAGCGAACAGCCCGGCGGCCAGCGCGCCGGGAAAAAAATTCTGATCGAGCAAGCGGACGTCGACATGGTGAAGGCCACCGCACCGCTGGTAAAACATGTGTGCCGCGAAACCGTGAGCCGTCCGGGAATCGCCTATGGTGACCGCATGGTGGGTACTGCGCCAGTGCGCGGAGTTTGTCCCGAATATGGGGAAATGCGAAACGAGGTCCCGGCTCAGGGACGTTGGATCGATGCCGGCGACGAACTGGAACGCCGGCGCGTCATCTTCCTTGGCGGCCGGCTCAAGGAATCACTTTTCAGCGGCAGACCCGCCGTTGGCGAAACCGTAACCGTGAGCGGCGTGCGATTTACCGTGATTGGAGTGATGGCGCGCAAGATTCAGCTCAGCAATTATTTCAGCAGCGATGATGAATCGTCGTGGATCCCCTACTCGACCGCCGGAGATCTGTGGAATACCCGTTATGCGGCCGTAATGTTGTTTGAACCCATCGCCCCGCAGTTCGAGAAGAAGGCGATGGCGCAGGTGCTGGCGGCCGTCGCCACACGCCAGGGCTTTTCGCCCACCGATCCCAAGGCCTTCCAAATGTTCGGGCGGGATGAATTCCGTCCCGTGATCGACGGCCTCACCATCGGACTGCAAGTGTTGCTCGCATTCGTCGGCACCTTGACTTTGGGGATCGGCGGCGTGGGCGTAATGAACATTATGCTGGTCACAGTGGACGAACGCATCCGTGAGATTGGCCTGCGCCGCGCGCTGGGCGCTCGAAAGCGGCACATCAAGCTGCAATTCCTCGCAGAGACTTTATTGATCATGCTGATGGGCGGAACCATCGGCGTAGCGCTCTCTTATCTAATCGCCTGGGCTGTCGGGACCATGCCGATGATGGGGCCGCTGTTTGAAGATGACTCCGGCCAGGGCGACATCCACTTGCGCATTTCCTTGATGACCGTTCTGCTATCTAGTGCCGTGTTGCTGGTGGTCGGTGCCATCAGCGGATTGGTGCCGGCGATGCGCGCTTCAAAGCTCGATCCGGTAGAAGCTCTCCGCTACGAGTAAATCGGAACCTGCCTTCACGCCTTGTCCAGAATTCATTTGACCCGCGCCCCACCTTGCAGTAACTTGCTCCCCATCCCCTGAATACCGAGGTAGACGCTTGCCATTTTCCGCGGTAGACGCAATCTCTCCCGCTCTAGAGCACACCAAGCGGCAACTCTCGCAGCCGTTCCGCTTCGGTCAATGGATACGCCTTGCGTTCGTGGGATTACTGGCCGGGGAACTCAGTTCCGGCGGCGGATGCAACGCACCCGCCAACTTCCACATGCCTCGTCATCCCGGCACCGGGCATTTTTTGGCGCCAGGCTTGTCGGGCGTCGATCCTCTGGTGTACGCCGCGTTGATCGCAGTCGTGGTGGTCGCCGCATTCGTGTTAGGAATCCTGCTGATGTACATCAGCAGCGTCATGCGCTTTGTTTTGTTCGACAGCGTGCTGGCCAAAGAATGTCGCATTCGCCAATATTGGGCGGCGCGTCAGGGGGCGGGTTGGCGTTACTTCCTCTGGAAATTGCTCTACACTCTGCTGATGTTTGGCGCGTTCATCGTGCTGTTAGGCATTCCGGCGGGCCTTGCATTCATCCTGGGATGGTTCAATCAACCCAAGCAGCACGTTTTCGGGTTGGTGCTGGGCGGCATCGTTTTATTTTTTGCCTTCGCAACTCTAGTGGTGGTAATGGCTGTGATTCTGGTGCTCACGAAAGATTTCGTCATCCCGCAAATGGCTCTCGAAGAAATTGGCGCAATCGAAGGATGGCAGCGCCTCTGGACAATGATGAAGGCCGAGAAAGGCGGCTACGCGGGCTATATTGGAATGAAGATCGTATTGGCCATTGGAGCAGCGATTGTCCTCGGTATCGTTGGTTTTATTCTTGCTCTGATCATTTTAATTCCCACTGCAGGAGTAGTTTTTGCGGCCGTGGTCGCCGCGAAATCGGCAGGACTCGGCTGGACCGTGTACACGATCACGCTGGCTGTAGTCGCAGGATCCGCGTTGCTGGCAGTGTTCCTTTTTATGACCTCGATGATTTCCGTGCCCGCCATCGTTTTCTTCCCCGCATATTCGATTTACTTTTTCGCACCGCGTTATCCAAGGCTAGGCGCGATTATCTACCCCGCGCCGCCAGCCCCGCTTCCGATTGCGCCGGTGTTTCCTCCTCCGTATGAGCCACCGCCGTTGCCTCCCACGCCTGACCCAATCGGATAAACCGCGCTCACCCAGCTACGAGCGATTCTTCAATTTTACTTGCCGCGAGGATGAATCGTCCCGTGGTCAAGTTCTGGTCCACGTGTTCCCGCTAGATAGTCCGAGGGAACTCCCGCCCCACCTCAGGTGTCTGATGTTGCAGACACGCGCGTGCTAGCGAGGAGCTTTCAATGTCTTTCTCAATGGCAGGCGGAGGTGCGCGCGGTCCGGAAATCAACGTCACTCCTCTGATCGATGTGCTGCTGACTCTCATCATCGTCTTCATGGTCGTAGTGTCGATGGACAAGGAACAGGGCGAGACAGCCCAGATTCCTCAACCGGACAAGAAGCAGGCCGAGAACATTTCGCAGCCACGCACGGTCGTCATCCAGGTGGTGTGGACGAAGAAAGATCAGCTACCGACGGTGAAGGTCAATCAGGATGAGGTCCGCTGGGAAGATTTGGAAATGCGCCTTGCAGAGATCTACTTGAAGCGCGCGGAAAAAGTCGCTTTCGTTCGCGGCGACGCTGATGTCGATTTTCAGTACGTGGCCGATGTGATTGATGTCGCGCATCACGCGGGCGTGCAGCGCGTGGGCTTGCTCACGAGGGATCGTGTGGCAGCGGCAGAGTAAACACCTCTCTCAATTCCTCGCCCTATTCTTGATCCAAATCGGCGTCCCCAGAAACCCGAAGGCTTCCCGAATCTGGTTCTCCAAAAATCGCTGATAAGAAAAATGGAGCTTCACGGCGCGGTTGGTGAACAACACAAACGTCGGCGGCGCCACCGACGCCTGCGTCATGTAGAGAATCTTCACGCGCGAACGCATCGGCACCGACGCCCGCTCGAAATCTACAGTCTCGATGAAACGGTTCATGGCCGACGTTGGGATGCGCTTGCGCCGCTCGGTCGCAACCTTTTCAAGCAACGGAAAGATTTTCTCCGTGCCCTTCCCTGTCTGCGCCGAAATAAATACGATGGGCGCGTAGCTCAGAAATTTAAGATCCCAACGCAGCCGCTCTTCATAAGCCTCACGGTCGCTGGGGCGCTTGCTTTCCCGCATGCGCATGGCTTTCGACGGCCTGCCGGCTTTCAGTTTGCCGCTGATAACGAGATCCCATTTATTGACCACGATGATGATCGAACGTCCGCTCTCGTGCGCGTACCCTGCGATCGCAGCATCAAGCTGGCTCACGCCTTCCGTGGCATCAATAACAAGCAGCGCAATATCAGCCCCTTCGAGATGCTTTCGCGCCATCACCACAGAAAGTTTTTCGGCCATCAGGTGAGTTTTACCCTTGCGGCGAATCCCGGCCGTGTCGATAAATCGAAAGCGCCGTCCATTGTGTTCGAAAATTTCATCCACCGCGTCCCGCGTAGTTCCAGGGATGGGCGAGACAATTGCTCGGTCGGATGCGGTCAGGCAATTCAGCAGCGTTGACTTGCCCACGTTCGGATGCCCAATAATGGCAACCTTGGTTTCATAAACGGGTTCAGGTTCGGCCACTGCCCCGTTTTCTGCCTCAGCTTTTCCGTCCTCTACTTCTTGCGCCTCCTCTGTGTCCCCTACGGCTAACTCTCTGGCAGCCGGCAAGACCTCAAAAACAGCGTCCAGCAAATCGTCGATCCCTCGCCCGTGCTCGGCGGACACAGGAAACATCTTCTGGATCCCCAGCCGATGAAACTCGTCCACGATAGAAGCCTGCTTTTCGCTGTCGGCCTTATTCACCGCGAGAAAAAGCGGACGTCCAGTCTTGCGCAGCAATCGAACAAGTTCAAGATCGGGAGCGGCGACTTCCGTGCGTCCATCGACCACCATCACAATAGCCGCCGCTTCGTCGAACGCAACTCGAGCCTGCCGGAAGATCTCCGCCGGAATAAAATCCTTATCCTCAGGAATGATTCCGCCCGTGTCAATGATGCGAATGCGCCGCCCGCGCCACTCCGCGTCGCCGTACAAACGGTCACGCGTGATGCCGGGCTCGTCGCCGACAATGGCGCGCCGCGATCCGACAATTCGGTTGAACAGCGTGGATTTGCCTACGTTTGGTCGGCCCACAATAGCAAGCGTTGGAACGCCCGCTGCTGTGGTGGCGAGAGTGCTCGTCGAGTTGTAAGTGGGTTGAGTCAAAATAGATCTTTAGTTCTTAAGTGTGAATCTGCCGCGCCTTCGGATGTCCTTGGGTTAATGTGGGGACGGCCGCCCTCGGCTGTCCTTGGGCCGCAAGACCCAATCGCATTTCGCGTCGGTAGCAGCGAATACTTCCAATCTGCCCGGAACTCGTATTATAGAGACTCCCGTGGCTTTAAGTTCCCAACCCGCCCCTTCTACGCCGCCTTCGCGCTCCGTCCCCAACCCCAAGGACGCATCTCTTCACCAATTCTTCGCGCCCGGCGGAGTCCTCGCACGCGCGCATCCCGCCTATGAATTCCGTCGTGGCCAGTTGCAAATGGCGCAAGCCGTCGAGCAGGCGCTGGAAGAAAAGCGGCACCTCATCGTCGAAGCCGGCACCGGAACCGGAAAGACACTGGCCTATCTGCTCCCTGTAATCCGATCAGGCAAGCGCGTAATAATTTCTACCGGCACAAAAAATCTTCAGGAACAACTTTTCTACAAAGATATTCCATTCCTTGAGCAGACGCTGTTTGAAAATCACGGACAACAGCCGGGACGTCTCTCCGTCTGCTACATGAAAGGCCGCAACAATTACCTCTGCCGCAAAAAGCTCTACGATCTCACCGACCAGCCAGTACTCAGCGGATTAGAAGAGATCGAGCAATACCGGGCCATTGCAGCGTGGGAGAAAACCACTTCCACGGGCGACCGTGCCGAACTCGCCGAACTTCCCGAAGCGAGCGCTCTCTGGCACAAGCTCGACGCCCGCGCCGACGCCTGCATCGGACAAAAATGCAGCGAGTGGGAACGCTGCTTCGTTACCGAAATGCGCCGCCGCGGCATGGAGAGCGACATCATCATCGTCAATCATCATCTATTCTTCGCCGATCTCGCCATCAAGCTTCAGGCTGAGGGCGCGCCTGACGCCGGGATCCTACCCGAAGCAGCCGCGGTCATTTTTGATGAAGCTCACGAACTGGAAGATGTTGCGGGAAACTACTTCGGAATTTCCGTAAGCAATTTACGCATCGACGATTTGGCCCGCGACGTTGAAACTTCTCTGCAACACAATAAATTGATGTCGGCTGCTCTCTCCGGCGCGCTCGGGAGCCTCCGCGAGCGCTCGCAATTTTTCTTTTCTTTGCTGCCGCCCGGCGAGGGACGATTCGCCTTTGAAACCCGCCGCGAGTTTCTGGAAGAGAACGGAGATGAGTTCCTCGCTCTCAATCAAGCGATTACGCGCGTGGCGGGCGAACTCGAGGCTCTGCAACAGAAGCCCGAAGAAATTTTCAACTTCGTGCGCCGGGCGCAAGAACTTCAGGTGCAACTTGCGTTCGCCATGGAATCCGACGATCGCAATACCGTGTTCTGGATCGAGCGCCGCGGCGGTCGGGGCAACAGCCGCACTACTCAAGGCGCAGACCGGGAAGGGCACGGGAGGAGAAACGTTTTCCTCCAGGCCACGCCCATCGACGTCGGCCCCATTCTGCGCGAATGCCTGTGGTCGAAGCTGGAGTGCGCAGTCCTCACCTCTGCGACCCTCGCCGTCGGCGGAGGGTTCGAATATATCCGGCAGCGCCTGGGGTTGGAGCATGCCCGGGAGTCCGTCCTGCCTTCACACTTCGATTACGAAAGCCAGGCTTTGTTTTACGTTCCACCCGATCTGCCAGACGCCCGCACGCCGCAATTTACAGCGAAGGCGGCGGAGCGCATCCGCAAACTATTGGAAATTACGCGGGGTCGCGCCTTTGTGCTCTTCACCAGCTATGCCCAGATGAATGATATTTATCAGCGCCTCCTCGGCGAGTTGGAGTTCCCGATGCTGAAACAGGGCGATGCCCCGAAAAGCGCGCTGCTCGAGGAGTTTCGGCTTACTCCGAATGCGGTCCTGTTTGCGACTTCATCCTTCTGGCAAGGCGTGGACGTGCAAGGCGAGCAACTCAGTTGCGTGATTATCGATCGCCTGCCATTCGCCGTCCCCAGCGATCCAATCGTAGCCGCGCGCATCAAGGCCATTGACGCCGAAGGAGCCAACGCGTTTTTTCAATATCAAGTGCCTTCCGCAGTCATCACCCTCAAACAAGGCTTCGGACGTCTGATCCGCTCCTTGCACGATCGCGGATTATTGGTCCTGCTCGACAACCGCATCCTCAAAAAGCAATACGGCCGCGTGTTCATCGAAAGCCTCCCGAATTACAAGAAGACGACCGACGTGCGAGTGGTGGAGGAGTTTTTCGGAGTTGGTGAGTAACGGCGCGGACTAATGGAGTAGTCGCATCCCCGCGCCCGCCGCATGCTGATCGAATGTGAAAGTGTACTGGCATTCGGCCGCGTGGGCGCAGCGCTCAATCAGGCAATCGGCAAACCCTGCACGGCTACCGTGAAACACCCCTAATGCCTGCGAAACAATTTCCGCCCGTTCAATAATGAGTTCTTTGCTTCGCAACAAAGTATCGACAACCTGCTCGATCTCGTTTCTCCGGAATCGGTAGAACGATTCCAACACCCACACCAATTCCACGATTACGATGAGGGAAAGAAATCCCGGTGAATCGGATGAAAGTGAGTTCATCACTTTCATCGCCGCGGCCGTTTGTGTGGGATCGTCGTGAGTAAGATAGCGGACCACAACATTCGTGTCGAGTCCAATCATCTCGATTCGGAGGCCCGCTTCGCGATGGCAGCGTTCATTTCCTCAATAGAGACCGCCTTCCTTCGTCTCCCCTTAAATAGCCCGTTGAGTTCACGCACTGAGCGGGTCGCCGCGATGATGGCAAATTGGCCTTTCTCCAGTTCAACGAATTCGACGCGGTCTCCCGCATCAACCCCGAGCGCCGCCCGAACCTGGACCGGAATCGTAATTTGCCCTTTGGAAGTTATTGTCGCGGTAGCCAAGTTCAATCCTTTCTAATGTCACCATTCCTTACATTATAGTAAGGAGTAAATCTGCAGTCAACCATCGGGCGCCCTGTACGCTCTGTTACTTCTTTTCCTCCGCAACCCCCGGACTCTCCACCACTCCCACCACAATCCCCGAAGCCTGCCCCTTCGCGTGATAGACGCGCTCCGTCGCCTTCACAAAGTCAGAAGGCTTGGCGTCGGGAATGTTGACGAAGGTCTGCGGATTTCGGTCGGTGAGCGGGAACCATGAACTCTGCACCTGCACCATGATGCGGTGCCCGCGACGAAAAGTATGGTTCACATCCTGCATGTGGAAATTGATCTCCTCCACCTTGCCCGGCGTAAACGCCTCCGGTTTTTCGAAACTGTGGCGGAACTTTCCGCGGAACGGCTCCCCGCGCACCAGTTGCTGGTACCCACCCATGTTGAACGGCGGCGGCGGAACATCGGTCCGCGGTTTGTCTTTCTCCTCAGGTTTTGGTTGATCGAACTTGCTATCCGGATAGTCCGCCGGATAAACATCGATTAGCTTCACATCCCAATCGGAATCGGTTCCGCTGGTCGATACAAAAAGTCTCGGCGAGATCGGCCCCGCGATGGTCACATCTTCCTGCAGGACCGGCGTTTCGTACACCAGAACATCGGTCCGGCTATCGGCGAATCGCTGGTCCGACAGCATGTATTCCTGCGGCACTGTCGTCGAGGTGTAGTTCACAAAAGGCACCGGCTTGGCCGGATCGCTCACATACTCATCGAAACCCGGCCCATCGGTAGGTGCAGGATCGAACGAAAGCCCGCCCCCTGCCTGGAAATAGAGCGTCTTCTCCTCCGCCTGTTTCGGAGGCCATGCGGAATATTTTCGCCACACGTTTGTGCCGGTTTCAAAAACGTAGGCCTTCGGAAGCTTCGCGTCGCTATTGCCCTTAAGGTACTGCTCGAAAAAGGGGAACAAAATGTTTTTCCGGTAAAAGTCGCCGGTATTAAACGAGAACTCCACTCTGCCCAAATGCTCGCCTTCATACCGCGCCCAACCGCCGTGCACCCAGGGACCAACCACGAGCGCATTAAAAATCCCGGAATTGTTTTTGTCTATGGCGTGAAATGTGCTGAACGGACCCTGCAGGTCCTCGGCGTCAAACCATCCTCCCACCGTAAGCACGGCGCAATGAATGTTCTTCATGTGCGGCGCCAGGTTGCGCGCCTTCCAGTAATCGTCGTACGTGTTGTGGTGCATCTGGTCGTCGAACAGCGCGCTCTTGCCTTCGAGATACTTTGAGAGATTCCCGATCGCTCCTGCATTCAAATAAAACTCGTACCCATCCTTCGTCCCATACTCGAAGGGAACGGGCGTCTTGGGCGGAAGCTGCGGGTTTTCCTGCGGCTTGAAAAAAGCGTAGAAACCAAAGTTGGCGTTCAGCATGAACGCGCCGCCGTGGTACGCGTCGTCGCCCATGAAAAGATCGGTCATCGGAGCCTGCGGCGAAGCCGCCTTCAGCGCCGGATGCGAATCGATAATGCTGGCCGAAGTAAAGAATCCCGGATAAGAAATCCCCCAGATGCCGGCGTTCCCATTATTGTTCGGCACATTCTTCAGCAGCCAGTCGATGGTGTCGTAAAGATCGCTCGCGTCGTCCACATCCTGCTTCGATTTCTTGCTGTCGATGTGCGGGCGCATCTCCACAAACGTTCCTTCCGACATGAACCGCCCACGGACATCTTGAAACACGAAAATGTATCCCGCCTTGTCGAAATCTGGAGACGGCCCCAGTTGCTTGCGGTACAAATCCACGCCATACGGCCCCACGCTGTAAGGTGTGCGGTTAATCAAAAACGGATAAGAATGTGAACTATCTTTGGGCACGTACACGGAGGTAAATAAGTGCACTCCGTCGCGCACGGGAATTCTGAACTCATACTTCGTATAGTGTTCCTTGACATCAAACTCTGCGGCCTCAGCCTTGTTCTGAGCGGCAAGATTGACTGTCAATGAGGGGATGACCAGGGCTAATAGAATGCATACACGGCGCAGCATAGTCGCTCCTTTTACCGATGAGGCCGAATAGGCAAACTACCTTCTGGATCGTCTGCCGTCAAGCCTCGTTACACCCAAGCCGCGTTACAATAGAGGTTTAGCCATCAAGCGCGGTCCAGCCCTGTTCGCTCCGGACCGCTGAGGGATACATGTTCGAAGTCACGGTTGACGATAGCTTCGCAGCGGGACATTACCTGCGCAACTACAAAGGCAAGTGCGAGAATCCTCACGGCCATAATTATAAAATTCGTGTGACCCTGGCCGGAGCCGAATTGGATAAAGCCGGACTTCTCCTCGATTTCAAAGATCTGCGCGAGGTCATGCGGCACGTCATCGACCGCCTCGACCACCAGATGATCAATGACGTAGAGCCCTTCACCGTGATCAATCCCTCGGCGGAGAATCTGGCGAAGTACTTCTACGACGAATCGAACACACGCCTGAAAAGCGTGACCAGCGGCCGCGTGCGCGTGAAAGATGTGACCGTCTTCGAGACTGACACCACGACAGCGAAATACTCGGAGTCGTAGCACCGCCGTCCCGGCGGCTGTCGAGCGGGCGTCCCGCCCGCGATTCGGGCCGGGACCACCGACTTCGCTTCTGGCTGAAAATGCAGATCACTGAAATCTATAAATCGCTGCAAGGAGAATCGACGCATGCGGGATTGCCTTGCGTCTTCGTGCGCCTCACCGGATGCAACCTGCGCTGCTCCTGGTGCGACAGCGAGTACACGTTTCACGGCGGCAAGAAGATGACTTCCGAACAAATCTTAGAAGAGGTTAAGCGGCTGAGCCCTACCGGCGGCTTAGTCGAGATTACCGGCGGCGAACCCATGCTGCAGGAGCGCGACCTTCTTCCCCTCATGCGCCAGTTGCTGGAATGCGAATATCAAGTACTGCTCGAGACCAGCGGGGAACGCCCGTTACAGCACGTCCCCGAGGCTGTCATTAAGATCGTCGATGTGAAATGCCCGGATTCCGGCGAAGGCAACACGTTTCACATCGAGAATCTCGAGGCTCTTACCGCCCGCGACGAAGTAAAGTTTGTGCTGAGCAGCCGCGCCGATTATGAATTTGCCCGCGCCTTCACTCGGCAACACAATCTTGCCGAGCGCGTCAACGCCGTCCTGTTCTCTCCCGCATTCCGCAAGGACGCAACCGGCGCCCGCGACAGCTCGCACTGTCTGCTCGACCCGCAGGAATTAGCGGAGTGGATGCTTGCCGACGAGGTTCCAGCACGTCTGGGATTGCAATTGCACAAATTTATCTGGGACCCGGCTGTCAAAGGTGTTTAAGGACTGGAAATATTGAAGGATTTGAATTGTTGAATCGCTATCTTTCCTGATGCCGCCGCAATCAAACCAATCCCGCGCCATCGTCCTTCTAAGCGGAGGCATGGACTCCTGTGTCTGCGCAGCCCTCGCCGCCCGCGACTATGACGCTGCCGCGCTCCACATCAGCTACGGCCAGCGCACCGAAGATCGCGAGCGTCAATCCTTCCTGGCGATTTGCCAGTTCCTGAACATTCAGGAAAAACTTATCGTGCGCAACGATGCCCTGCGCGCCATCGGAGGCTCAGCCCTCACGGACGAAAACATCGCCGTCCCCACCACCGGTGACCTTGATGGAAAAGATATCCCCGTTACCTATGTGCCTTTTCGCAATGCCCATTTCTTATCGGTCGCAGTCAGTTGGGCGGAGGCCTTGGGCGCGAACAAAATCTTTATTGGAGCCGTCGAGCAAGACAGTTCGGGCTATCCCGACTGCCGTCCGGCGTATTACGAAGCGTTCAATCAGGTGATAAAAACTGGAACGAAAGAGGGCACCATCGAGATCGTCACCCCGCTCATTCACCTGCGCAAAGCCGAAATTGTGCGCCTGGGCCTTGAACTGGGCGCGCCATTCGATTTAACTTGGTCATGCTACAGTCGCCAGGACCAGGCATGCGGCGTCTGTGACAGCTGCATCTTGCGCCTGCGATCCTTTGCCGCAGCCAATGCCAGCGATCCAATTCCCTATGCGAACATGGACACGAGTCTCCGTTCTTGATGGCTGCTTGCATCCGTCAGATCTACCAATCATGGGAATCATCCTACAATTCAGCTTGCGCCGGGAGGCACGATGAAGAAGCATTTTGCAGTGTTCGTTCTTATGTTCTTAATGCTGGCACTCTCTGCGCCCCTGCTTTTCGGGCAGGCCGCCGGAACCGTCAAAGGGGTTTGTAAGGATGCTCAGGGCAACCCCATCCCGGATGCAATCGTGGTTTACGCCAACCAGGATACCGGCCAGAAATACACCCTCAAAACCAATAAGAAGGGCGAATATTTCTCTCTGGGGATTGGGACAGGGCACTACAACGTTTCGCTCTACAAGAACGCAGACGACCTCAAAGCAAATAAGGAACTCTTTCATTTCGGCAAGGTGCCCGTCGGCCTCGACGAGAACACTCTCGACTTTGACCTCAAGAAGCAGGCGGAAGACTCGGCGAAGGGGCAGGGCCTGACTCCGGAACAGATCAAGCAAATGCAGGAGAATCAGGAAAAGCAGAAAAAAGAAGTCAACACCATTAAGGCCCTGAACGAAAAAATCGTTGCCGCGAATACTTCCATGAAGGCTGGCGATTACGACAGCGCCATCGCCACCTTAACCGAAGCGACGCAAATGGACGCAACTCGCGACGTGATCTGGGCGCAACTCGCCGACGCCTACCGCGGCTCCGCCCTCAAGCAAACCGATCGTGCCGAGAAAACAAAACGTCTGGATGAAGCCGTCACCGACTATCAGAAAGCCCTCGATCTTAAACAAAAAGCAATGGAAACCAAGAAGACCCCCGAGGATTCGAAGCAATTGGCGGCTTATTACAACAACCTCGGTGAGGCTGCCGGCAAGGCGGGCAAAGTCGACGACGCCGTGAAAGCCTATACCCAGGCTGCGCAAGTCAATCCCGAGGGCGCAGCGGGTTATTACTACAATGTCGGCGCGGTTTACACTAACGCAGGAAAAGTTGACGACGCGATCGCAGCTTTTGACAAATGTATCGCCGCCGATCCCACCAGGGCAGACGCCTACTACCAGAAGGGCGTCAACATGATTGGCAAAGCTACTCTGCAAGGCGACAAAATGGTTGCGCCCGCGGGCACCGCCGAAGCCTTTCAGAAATATCTTGAGCTCCAGCCCACCGGTCCCTATGCCGACGTAGCCAAGCAAATGCTCTCCAGCATTGGCGCGTCGGTGGAAACCGGCTTCGGTACGAAAAAGAAGGCAGCTCCTAAAAAGAACTGACGGTCCATTCCCCGGTAAATGAACTGAAGGGCGGCCATCCGCGTGGCCGCCCTTTTGCGTTTGCTATCCCCACGTTACCAAGGACTATGTCCTAACTGTCACTACCCTTCCCCCGCCAGCGCGATAAAGTAAACATACGCGGCCCCTTGATGGCGCGCTCTCCCTCTTGTGGTGGAATTCCTAAGAGTTAAGAACGGTTTAGGACGGAAGAGTAAATGGCAGCCACTGGCATCGCCGCAATCTCGGTTTCGTTGGACGACTATTCCGGCACCGGCAAAATTGCTACGCCGGCTTTGCTCGGAGCGATGCTGCGCGCCGCCGACAGAATCAGCGATCTGATTTTCTCTCCCGGCCGGCCTCCTCAGGTGCAGGTTTACGGCCAGCTCATTGCCGTGCAGGTTTCCGGACTCTCAAGTCTCACCGCCGATGACACCCGCCACATCGCCGCCGATCTGATTGGCGACAACAAACAGGCGGTCGCCACTCTCCGCGAGCACGGCTCTTGCGATATTTCCTACGGATTGGCTGGCGTGGCGCGCTTTCGCGTCAACATTTTCATCCAGCGCGGCAGTTGCGCGGTGGTCATGCGCGTAATTCCCACCGTCATTCCTGACTTCTCATCGCTGCATTTGCCCTTACACCTTGCCGACGTGGCAAAGCTGCGCGATGGCATCGTCCTGGTCACCGGCCCTGCTGGATCGGGCAAGTCTTCCACTCTCGCTGTTCTGCTCGATTGCATCAATCGCGAGAAGAATTATCACATCATCACTCTCGAAGATCCCATCGAGTTTCTTCACAACCACAAATGCTCGACGGTTCATCAGCGCGAACTGCACAGCGACACGGTCAGCCTGGCTCATGCACTGCGCTCCGCGCTCCGCCAGGCGCCCAAGGTCATCCTGGTCGGCGAGATGCGCGACCGTGAGACTATCGAAATCGTTCTCGAAGCTGCCGAAACCGGCCATCTGGTTCTTTCCAGTCTCAATACCATGGACGCTTCCAAAACTGTCGAGCGGATTGTCAGCTCATTCTCCCCTACAGAACAGCAAAACGTGCGCCAGCGCTTCGCCAAATCGTTCCGCTACATCGTCTGTCAGCGTCTTCTGCCCAAAATCGATCGCACCGGACGCGTCCCGGTCGCTGAAATTCTCAAAGCCAATGCTCGCACCCGCGAGTGCGTCGAAAAAGGCGAACACGAAGGCAAGACCCTGCTCGACGCTATGAAAGCCGGCTCCTCCGAAGGCATGCAACACTTCGATGGCGAAATCGCTCAACTCGTCCGCGACCGCATCGTCGATCTCGAAACCGGCCTCTCCTACGCGAGCAATCCCACCGTACTCGGTCAGGAACTCGCCCGCTAAAGTGAGCCGACAAGGAAACATCTCCCAATTATCTCCGTTTTGAAAGGGCGTCGGCTTCAGCCGCGCCGCAGAGTCATGTTACGTGGAAGAGCGGCGCTTCGGCGCCGCGTAAAGCCCTCCTAACGAGCGGGCTTCAGCCCCCGGGCCCTGCTACGTCGTTTACACGTTGGAAAGAAATCCCCCGCAAATCCAATGTCGTCTCCTTCCGCTATCATCTCCACATGCCCGCGCCAGCACCATCTTTGATCCTAACCTTCGAAGACGCCCGCCGCGTTGTCGAAGCCCACGCTTCTCAGGCCTCTCCCCCCAAAATAGAAACCGTAGACCTCCTGCACTCCGCCGGACGAATCCTCGCCGAACCCCTCACCGCCGACCGCGACCTCCCTCCATTCCCGCGAGCCACGCGTGACGGCTATGCCCTGCGCGCATCTGATCTCACCCAGCTGCCAGCCAAATTAAAAGTACTTGGAGAAATCAAAGCCGGTCCGCCTCCCGGACAAAGTCCAGCCGTGCTGAATCGCGGCGAAGCCTACTCGATCATGACGGGTGCCCCAGTCCCCCAAGGGGCCGACGCCGTTGTGATGGTCGAGTACTCCTCGCAGCAAGATGGGTTCGTTGAAATCACAAGAGCGGTTGCGCCACAGGAAAACATCGTGGCCCAGGGTGCCGAGGCCAGACGCGCCGATCTCCTCGTCGGTGCAGGCGCGCGCCTCAACGAATCTGCAGTCGCACTCGCGGCCTCTGTCGGCAAGTCGAGACTGAAAGTCTTCGTCCGCCCGCGCGTGGCGATTCTTACCACCGGCGATGAGATCGTCCCCGTCGATTCCGAACCCGGCCCGGCACAGATTCGCAACTCCAACACCTATTCCCTGGCCGTCCAGGCGCAGCAAGCCGGAGGCGATCCCGTACTTCTACCCATCGCGCCCGACGAACCTCGCCGCCTGCGCCAACTCGTTGAAGAAGGATTGCAGTCCGACCTGTTGATCATGACCGGCGGCGTTTCCATGGGACGCTACGATCTGGTCGAGCAGGCGCTCGCCGATCTGCAAGCCGAATTCTTTTTCACCGGAGCAAAAATCCAGCCCGGGAAGCCCGTAGTCTTTGGCCGAGCCTCGCGTGGGAGCGGGCGACTCGCCCGCTCAGGAGCGTCAGCCCCCGCATCTAAAAATGCTCACCCCTATTTCTTCGGCCTCCCCGGAAACCCAGTCTCCACCATGGTCACCTTTGAACTGTTTGCCAGGCCCATGCTCGAAGCCCTGGCTGGCATGCGCCCTCATCCGCTCATTTTCCTGCATGCGCGCCTGAAGTCGGAACTCCGCGTCAAAACCGGACTTACCCGTTTCCTCCCCGCAATTATTTCCGGCCAATACGAAGACTCCCACGCGGAACTCGTCCCCTGGCAAGGCTCCGGCGACATCGCCGCCCGGGCGCGTTCGAATTGCTACATCGTCATTCCGCCCGATCGCGAGCACATCGCCGCCGGCGAATGGATTAGCGTCATCCTGCGGTAGCAGCCGCGTAGCGGCGGCATGTGAAAGCCCGGCACGGAAGTGCCGGGTGAATGCGCCTAGGTATAAGGAGTCCCGTCGGGACGGCACCGGTTCTCGTGAACACCCTTCACCCATGGCGACAAACTCCGCGAATCGAATCCCCTCTTCAGCCAAGTTGCTCCTGCCCACGACGCCCCCATGTAAGATATAGATTCCGCATGGCGAGCAAACTCTCTCATTACGATGACGCTGGCCGCGCCCGCATGGTTGATGTCTCCGGCAAAGCGCCCACCAGACGCGAAGCCGAGGCCAGTGCCTTTGTGCATATGAGTCCCGCTGTGCTGAAGGCGCTGCCCAACAATCCCAAAGGCGATCCGCTGGAGATCGCCCGTGTCGCCGGGATCATGGCGGCCAAGCGCACCTCCGACTTAATTCCGCTGTGCCATCCCCTCCCGCTCTCGCACGTCGATGTCGAAATGCGTCTCCGCGGTAATGGCGTCGCTATTACCGCCAAGGTCGCAACCACCGCCGGAACCGGCGTGGAAATGGAGGCTCTCGTCGCCGCCACCATCGCCGCCCTGACGATTTATGATATGGGGAAGGCTCTTGATAAGGGGATTGAGATTCGGCAGATTGTCTTAGAACGCAAGACCGGTGGTAAAAGCGGCGAATATCGCCGCAAGAAATGATTCATGGCCAACGACGTCAAACTGCTTTTAGTCGATGACAATCCGATGGTGTTGGCGATGCTGCAACATGCGCTGACGCCCTTCGCGTTCATCGTCGCTGCCGGTGATACCGCCGACGCCTTGCTCAAGGCGGTCGACGATCCTCCCGACCTTGTGGTCTGCGATTACCGCATGCCGGGCATGGACGGTCGCCAGCTTATCGAAAAGCTCAAGAGCCGTCCTGCAACTGCGAATTTTTCCGCCGTCATCATGGCCAGCCGCACCGATATCGATGAACGTCTATCTCCGCAGGATGTTGCGGACGACTACCTGGTCAAACCTTTCTTCCTCAAAGATGCCACCCGCCGCATCAAGCGCACCGTCGACCGCATCGCCCTCGAGAAAATGGCAAAGACCGCGCCCTCCGACGGCGTCGTCCGCGGAAACCTCTCGCAGATGAACGTAATCGATCTCATGCAGTCGCTCGAAATGGGCCGCAAGAGCTGCCAGCTCAAACTGAATTACCAGGGCGACAAGTGCGAAGTCTTCTTTGTCGAAGGCCAGGTCAAGCACGCTACTTACGGATCGTTGACCGGCGATGAAGCTGTCTTCAAAGTTCTGCGCTGGACCGGCGGCAACTTCGAACTCAACTTCGAGGGCAAAACCGACCAGGAAACCACCAAGCTCAACACCCAGGGTTTGCTGATGGAAGGATTGCGTCTGCTCGACGAATCACAGCGCGAAGGCGGCCCGGAGCCCGCGCAGGATGCCTCCAGTGCCACTGTCAGTGCCAGCGCAAGCCCCGCGGCTGACATAAGCGCTCCCACCTCCGGAGCAGCGAGCCGGGGATCCCGGGAAGAGGAGGAAGATGTCCTCCTTGATAACTGAGAATTCGATAACTGAGAGGTCAACCGTGGAATCCGTTCCAGCAGCCTTCAGCGCTGCCGTAGTAACAGTCAGCGATTCCTGCTCGCGCGGCGAGCGCACCGATGTTTCAGGACCGGCTGTCGCCGACATTCTCAAGAAGCTCGGTTTTCGTGTGGTGGCGACCAGAATCGTGCAAGACGATTCCATGCAGATTCAGAACGCCCTCGTCCACCTCGCGCTCGAAGCGCAATTCATCGCAACTACCGGCGGCACGGGGATTGCGCCGCGCGACGTCACGCCCGAAGCCACCGAAGCGATCTGTGACCGTCTCATCGACGGCGTCGGCGAGCGCATGCGCCTCGAAGGCGCGAAAAAAACTTCCTTCGCCGCCCTCAGCCGCGGAGTCTGCGGGGTGCGCGACAAGACTCTGATCCTCAATCTGCCCGGCAGTCCCAGCGGCGCGGTTGAATCTTTGCAAGCCGTCGCGGACCTGCTCTCTCACGCGTTGAATTTGCTGGAAGGAAAGACAGAACATCCCTAACCGCAAAACCGTTACCGCGCAAAACACCGCAAAACGTTGATACCCTGGATTCGACCTTCATGACGCCTGGAAACCAAGGCTAAATCAGCGTAACTCCCGTTACGTCGATCATCTTCCACCCCCGTTGCGTCAATTCTTCAGTCCGCGTATTAACTATAGTTTATCCCGTAGTGTATGCTTAAGCTAACCCGGACCTGATGAAGTTCACCGCCACCCAAACCGAAGCCGAAGCCGAAGTCGTAATCACCCACGAAGACGTCGACCGCGCTCATGACCGTGTCCGCGTCTCCGACGCCCGCGCCCGGCGCGGCTTCTCCTCCAAAGCCCACCTCCTTTGGCTGCTCGCGGGCCCCGGCGTGTTGGTGATGCTCGGTGAGAACGACGGCCCCAGCATGCTCGCCTACGCCGCCACCGGCGCCAGGTTCGGCATCGGATTCTTCCTTCCGTTCGTCGTCCTCACCTTCTGCATGGCAATCGTCGTTCAGGAGATGACTGTCCGCCTCGGCGCAGCCACCCATCGCGGCCACGCCGAACTCATCTTCGAGCGTTTCGGCCCCTTCTGGGGATGGTTCTCCATGATCGACCTCGGCATCGGCAACTTCCTCACCCTCATCACTGAATTCATTGCCATCCGCGCCGGCCTTGGCTTCTTCGGTGTGCCCGCCTGGGCGGCTGTTCTCCTCGCATTTGTCGTCCTCTACGCCGCTCTCATGAGCCACCGCTACTGGACGTGGGAGCGCATCACTCTCGCCGCCGCGATATTCAATTTGATTTTTATTCCTGTCGCGCTCCTGACCCATCCCCACTGGCACGCCGTCAGCCATGCGTTCGTAACCTGGCAACCGCTTCCCGGCTTCAACAAAGACACGCTTCTCATCGTCCTCGCCGACATCGGCGCCACCGTCACTCCCTGGATGCTTTTTTTCCAACAAAGCGCCACCGTCGACAAAGGCATGACCACCAAAGACATCCGCTTCGGCCGCATCGATACTGTGCTCGGCGCCGCACTCGCCTCGGCCGCCGCCATCGCAACCATCCTCGCTACCGCCCCACTCTTCGCTCATCAGATGACCGCCGACAATTTCCAGGCCGCCGAATTCGCCCAGGCGCTCCAACCTATCATCGGACGCTTCGGCGCGTCCCTCTTCGCCCTCGGCATGGTCGAGGCCGGCATCGTCGCCGCCATCACCATCTCAGCCTCTTCCGCCTACGCCTTTGGCGAAGTCGCCCACAAGCCCCACAGCTTGAATCTCCCCATGGGAGAAGGAAAATCGTTCTATGCGGTCCTCACTTTGTGCGCCGCCGCCGCAGCCGCTATCGTTCTCATCCCAGGTCTTCCGCTCGTCTACGTTGTCTTGATCGTGAACGTTGTCGCAGTTCTGGCCATGCCGCCCGCCCTCGTCTTTCTTTATATGCTGGTCAACGACAAAGAAATCATGGGCGACCTCGTCAGTCCGCCGTGGGCGAATGTGCTCTCCGGCGCAGTCGTATTTGTGTTAACCGCTGCCGGCATCCTCTTCGGCATCAGCATCATCGCCCCCAACATCTTCGCCGCTTTAGGAGGAAAGTAAAGATGGATCGTAACCTGCGTAGATATCCCTGTGGCGACAGCTGCAGATACCCGTGTGGACACAGCAGTGAAGATCGATGTGGGGACAGCCGCCCTCGGCTGTCCAGTCGAGCGAAGCTCGTCATTTCTTACTCATCTACAAATTTCGATTCTTGCGAAGCCTTAACTCATGACTAAAAAACAGCCTGCCTCACCCCCTCTCTCCGATCAATCCTGGGTCCTCTCCACCCTCGAACCCGACCAACTCGTCAAAGCTAAAAAACATCTCATCCCCCGTCGCCATTTCAAAACCCCAGAACTCCTGATCCTGTGGACCCTCCGCCTCTACCTGATATTCATGATGGCAGTCGTCGCCTACCAGGTCTGGCTCGCCGCCCGTTAACCTCCTGTGTAACCCCGTGTCCCCTGGGTTAAAGATTTTTTATCTTCTACGCAGAGCCGAACTCGATCCACGCTACCGCATTCCCTTCCAGAACGACTAAACTAATGAGTTCCGATATCTCGCCCGATCCCACCGCGCATCCGGAAATAAAACTCCGAATGCCGGACGCCTCGCGGCGCACCATCAGGAAGGCCATCATGTCCCTAAATACTTTCAACTCCCGCTCCCCACTCAAAGTCGGCAACAGGGAATACGAAATCTACCGCCTCGACGCCCTCGAGCAGCAAGGCATCTCCACCAAACGTCTTCCCTACTCGCTGCGCATCCTTCTCGAAAATCTCCTGCGCACCGAAGACGGACGTAACGTAAAAAAAGAAGACATCCGCTCCATGGCTGCCTGGAATAGACATTCCAAGCCCGACAAAGAAATCGCCTTCACTCCCAGCCGCGTCCTCCTCCAGGATTTCACCGGCGTCCCCTGCGTCGTCGATCTCGCCGCCATGCGTGACGCCATGAAAGAACTCGGCGGCGATCCCGCCATGATCAATCCTCTGCAGCCCGTCGAATTAGTAATCGATCACTCCGTGCAAGTCGACGAGTTCGGAACCGCCAGCGCCTTCGACATGAACGCCCTCCTCGAATTCCAGCGCAACAAAGAGCGCTATTCTTTCCTCCGCTGGGGCCAAACCGGATTCCGCAACCTCGCCATCGTCCCCCCCGACACCGGCATCGTCCATCAAGTCAATCTCGAATACCTGGCACGCGTAGTCTTCGTTCAAAGCGCAGACGGAAAAAGCACCGCCTACCCCGACACCCTAGTCGGCACCGACTCTCACACAACGATGATCAACGGGCTTGGGGTGCTGGGATGGGGCGTGGGTGGGATTGAAGCTGAAGCCGCGATGCTCGGGCAGCCTGTTTCTATGTTAATTCCGCTCGTCGTGGGCGTGAAGCTTACGGGGCGCTTGCGTGAAGGAGCTACCGCTACGGATCTTGTTTTGACGATTACCGAGATGTTGCGCAAGCATGGCGTCGTCGGAAAATTTGTGGAGTACTTCGGTCCCGGTTTGCAGGATCTTCCTCTCGCCGATCGCGCCACCATCGCCAACATGTCCCCCGAGTATGGCGCTACTTGTGGAATTTTCCCGGTCGACAAGGAGAGCTTGAAGTATTTGAAACTTACCGGACGCAGCGCGGAACAAATCGCTCTGGTCGAAGCCTACTGCCGTGAGCAGGGACTTTTCCACGACGAGAAAACTCCCGAAGCGGAATATTCCGAACTGCTCTCGCTCGATCTCGCAGCCGTTGAGCCCAGTCTCGCCGGACCGAAGCGTCCGCAAGATCGCGTGACACTTTCGCAGGCGGGCGAGTCATTCAACAAAGCTCTGCCGTCGCTCATCAAGCCCAGAGCTGCGGCAGCGAAAACCACCAACGACTCAACAGTCACCAACTCCGCGCGTTGGGAGCAGGAAGGTGGCAGTCCCGCCGCAATCGGAGTCGAAGACCCAAACATCCACGAACACGTTTCCAAGAGCGTGAAGGATTCGCTCAAACACGGCAGCGTAGTAATTGCCGCCATCACATCCTGCACCAACACTTCGAATCCATCGGTGATGATTGGCGCCGGATTGGTCGCCAAAAAAGCAGTGGAAAAAGGATTGACTGTTCCAGCCTGGGTCAAGACTTCGCTCGCTCCCGGATCGAAAGTGGTTCGCGACTATCTCGAGAACGCGGGCCTGACGCCGTATCTCGAGAAATTAAAATTCCACATCGTCGGCTACGGATGCACCACTTGCATCGGCAACTCCGGCCCGCTGCCCACCGAAGTCTCGGAAGCCATCGACGAAAAAGATCTGGTGGTCGCGAGCGTTCTCTCCGGCAATCGCAACTTCGAAGGCCGCATCAACTCCGAAGTCCGCGCCAACTATTTAATGTCGCCGCCGCTGGTCGTCGCCTTCGCGCTCGCGGGACGCATCGACACCGACCTCCGCAAGGACGCCATCGGCAAAGGCCGGGACGGCAATCCCGTCTACCTCGCCGACATCTGGCCGACCCAGCGCGAAGTCGAAGAAGCCGTCGAACATTCCGTGACCGCGGAAATGTTTTCCAAGAGCTACGCCGAAGTTTTCGAGGGAGACGAGCGCTGGCGCGGCCTCTCTATTCCCAAAGGCCAGACCTACGCCTGGGAAAAAGATTCCACCTACATCCGCCGCGCTCCTTATTTCGATGACATGAAGATCAACCCGTCGCCGGTTGAAGACATCAAAGCGGCGCGGGTGCTCGCCGTGCTCGGCGACAGCGTCACCACCGATCACATCTCTCCCGCCGGCTCCATCAAGAAAGACGGCCCCGCCGGAAAATACCTGCAAGAGCACGGCGTCAAGCCTGCCGACTTCAATTCCTACGGCTCGCGCCGCGGCAATCACGAAGTCATGGTCCGTGGCACCTTTGCCAATGTCCGCCTGCGCAACAAACTGGTCAGCGTCGAAGGCGGATTCACCCGCCACCTCCCTACTAATCAGGAAATGTCGATCTTCGACGCGTCCCAGAAATACATCGGGGAAGGCACTCCACTGATTATTCTTGCGGGAAAAGAATATGGATCGGGATCTTCCCGCGATTGGGCGGCAAAAGGTCCGCGCCTGCTCGGAGTCGACGCCGTCATCGCCGAAAGCTATGAGCGCATCCATCGCTCGAATTTAGTTGGGATGGGGATTCTGCCGCTGCAGTTTCTCGCGGGCGAGAATGCGGAATCGCTCAAGCTGACGGGCGAAGAGGTGTTCGAGATCGCCGGCATTCGCGAAGTAGTCGAACATTTCGCCGCCGGCCGCGAAATAAAAGTCCGCGCTAAAGGTAAGGGGAAGGCGATTGAGTTCAGCGTGCTGGTGCGCATCGATACGCCGCAGGAGGCGCTCTACTACGCCAATGGCGGGATCTTGCAGTATGTGTTGAGGCAGTTGCTGGCGGCGAAACCGAGTGCGCAGACGGTGGGGGTGTAGAACTAGCTGTTAATTTGGGGTAGGAGGTGCTTAGTTTCCCATTGTGGGAGTGCGATCCTTGCTCAGTAGATCGCAATTGCTCGTATGTCGATGTACCCGTCAGCGTCTAATGGACGTAGAACGTCGCCGAAGACTCGCAGCACACCTCTAGGCGGAATGTCGGCCTTGCCTGATTTCGGGATATGGACCCTAAAGTATACTTTGCGGGGCGCAGTCGAGAACTTCTCTAGTAGGACGGGGTCGTCCGTCGTCGCAGATTTGCTGAAGATCCCGTCGAGGAAGACCAGACCCTGAAGATCGTGAAGTTCGCTCCCGAGTATCTCTTCTCTTTTCGCCCTACGCTCTGCCTCGGTTGGTTTCTTTGCAGACTCCGGAGCGGGCGCGAGGCCAAGACTTGCGCGGAATCTATTTAGGATCGCTGCGTTTTCCTTCTGTTGCATGTCTAGAACACCGTCCGCCGCCTCTCTGGTTCGAATCCAGCGTTCACGCGTGGCGTAGTACCTCGCAGAGCCGTATGTGTCGGCTATGTACTTCATGACTTCAATGCATTCCCGCTCTTGGCTAAAACGTGTCCTGGCAAAAGATGACGTGGAGCTCGCGCCCTTGCCCTTGGTTACCTCCGCGCTGATTCCTCCTCCTGCCGCCCCCACCTTAGCTTGGTCGGTTGAGTTCTGCGCTACAGTCCGTTCCTTTTCCTGCAGCTCGGGCTCAAGCTGGTTATATAAGGCGTCAACGCGCTCCTTGTTGATGTAATCAAAGTCGATGGGAGGCCCGATTACAGGTGATGTATAAATGAGTCTGAGTTCATTCTGGACGCGCTCGCTCAGCTCGTTGATGTCACCGAGAGGATTCATCTGGTCAGAGTGGTACGTATGGTAGAGGAACAAGAACGCCAGGAGAACGGCTGCCGATGACCCTAGAACGATCATTCCCCCTGCAGCGTCAACAATCCGGAACAGGCGGTGTTTGAAAATTCTTCCGAGGACCGCGGCTGCCAGAACCAAGAAAATAATGGTGAGCACCAGCCAGAAGTATTGATCCAGTAGGACATGCAGACCTTCCGCTGTGTACTCCGGGTCAGCGAATTGTCTTTGCCAGAGCCAACCGTACCACCAGTCTGGGAACATCCAGCAACCTACCAAAAGATAGACTGCCAGCACCACGCTCATCAGCGTAAAAACACGCTTTACGTTCGCTATGGTTTTTTGCAAGCGCGTGGGAGGGTGTGGGGCTGCCGGCCCTATTAATGCGGTTTCCGTCATATCCAACGCGGTATGTGTACCTGCAGGATTATAAACCCCGCGGGAACCCACCCTTGCAGAGAACGCAAAGGCGGCCAGCGCTGCGGTGGGTTGTGTTAGGCGCTGCGGGGTCAACGTCAAAGGCAACGGACAAGAGTGTCCGTTTCGCACAGCCCATCTCGCGGACCAGAACAACAGGTTCTTCCAATGCGCCGTCGCTGACGCTCCGGCTTCGGTCGGAATAACAAGTGGCGGGGCGATCTCGACCCTTGCAATCCCCACTTCTCGCAAAAAACGCGAGAAATGGGGCACCCTCAGTTGTACCGGTGCTGCTGATGCAAAATCAAAATCAAAGGCAGCGGACAGGAGTGTCCGCTCCACACGGGTTATTTCTTGCGGCTGCGCGGATTTGGCTTTCTGTCTCTCGGGCGAAGTAGGGGCCAGGCTTCGCGGTAGGATTCGTAAAGGTAGCGACCTCTTTTTTCGGGCTTCATGGGGAAAAGCATCAGGGCCTTTTTCGTGACTTCGCCTCTGAGGACGACCGGGGCCGGGATGAGGTACCAAGTGTTCTGCGTGATTACGTAGGCGGCGAAGAAGTCGAGCTGATCGAGCGTGTACGGATCGCTGAAATAATTGGGCTTGAACTGGCAGAGGTATCCGGTGCCGTAACGGTTGGATGTGGACTTCACCTGTACTCTTACGATGCGGCTGCCGAAGTGGAGGGCGATGTCGAAGGGCAAGGAGTCTCCCCATGGCTTGAGAACTTTGTAGCCGTGGCGCATGGCGTCGGCCATGAAGCGGGCTTCGACCCACTCGCCGCGCTCTTTGAAGGTTTTGAAGAACTTGAATTCGTCCATCTCACTCCTACTCAAGCAGGAACTCTGGCGCAAACTAGGACCGGAATGTCTCGGGACACAAGGTTCTGAAGCCCGAGCAACCAAAAGAAAAGGCGCGGCCCATGGGCCGCGCCTAGTTTGCATAAAGTTTTAGCTTATGTATCTATTATATCATATTGGCAGGGGCAACTGTGACACGTTTCGGGATTTATTTGCCCAACGTTGTGAACAACTTAAGCGCGATCATGTACTACTTGGCTATTGACAGCTTTTAATTGGAAGAGGCTCTCCACCTTGTTGAGCCAGTGTTTTCGGTCACGGGCCGCTTCTCGCCGCCTAAGAGTTCTTTCGCTTGCGCGATGTTTTTCTCTTGCCGCCCGGGCTGCTCCTCTCCGCGATTTCCTTGATTTGCAGGAGTTCGCCGGACCAAAGTTCCTGAAACGGACCGACCCATCGTTCATAAATCTGCCGGATGGGCAGCACGTTTAACGAGTTCACGCGTTGCCTTCCCTCCTCGCGGGTAAGAACGAGATGTGCGTGGCGCAGCACGTCGAGGTGCTTCATCACGCCAAAGCGGGTGAGGTGGGGAAACGATTCCACGATCTCGGTGGTGGTAGTGCCGGGGCGATCTCGCAGGAAATCGAGAATCCCTCGCCTAGTGGGATCCGATAATGCCTTCCACACCGGGTCGAGATCGTCCGCGGGACTAGCGGCGAATTTCGTCACTTTATTCGCAGTCCTTCTTAACTCCGTTGAGGATGTGATTCCAACCGCCGGTAACACCTTTACGGTGCTCGGGATCGATCATGCCGATGGCGCGGTGCCGCAGCGAGACTCGGCAGCCTCCAGGAGCGGGCTCGATCTTCACTTCCACATGATTCGTCGCCGGGTATGACATAAACATCGGGCCGCTCAGTTCCAACAGGCTCGGAGGCTTGATGACCTGTACAAATCCCCACAAGTGCCCGATCCCATTTCCCCGATCGCGGTACCAGCGCCCGCCGGGTTTTGCTTCGAGCAGCAGCTCAAGGGATTGGCCGTCAGGCCTGGTGTTGCCTTTGCCGAAGCGATGCAGGACCGCCGCGAATGCTTTTTCCGGTGTGGTTTTGATCTCTACTTGCTGCTCAATGTCGAGGGTTAGATCTTCCAATTTCATTGCTGTTTTCTCCTTCGTGCTCTCAGGGAGCAACCAATCATTACGTGAGTACATACTAACGTGACTTATTGGTCACGTCAAGAAATATTTTGACCGGAACTGTGTGCTGCTCGTTTCTGGTGAATCGAGTGAATATGCAGCACCGGGAGATAATCCCTCCCTAAGTGAAACTCATTACAAACCTTGGCCATCATCAGGCATCGAATCCCTGGCATTTAAGGAGGCGTAGCTCATGAACGTTTCGAAGAAGTTGCTTGGCACAGCCGATACCCTGCTGTCAGCATTGGTGCTGACGGCAGTTTTGCTTCTCACCGCAGTCCCACGACTTCACGCAGAAGATTATGATCGCTGCCAGCGCCGGATCGCTCACGCCGATCACGAACTGCACCTGGCGATTGAAAGACACGGACGCCATAGCCCTCAGGCAGAGCGCAAGCGCGTCGAGTTGCACGAAGCGCGCGAGCACTGCTGGAGTGCCTATCATCGCTGGTGGGATGAAGATGCGCACCGCTGGCATACCGAGCGCGATTGGGACGAGCACGACCACGAGCGCGACTAATTCGCTTCACCATATCCCTTTGCGACTACCCCGTCCTTGTCTTTCCTGCGTTAGGCGTCTGGCGTTTGGCGTTTGGAAAGACAGGGGCGGGAACTTTGACTTTCAGCTCGCCTTCCTTCTCGCGCCCGCGTATTAGCGAAGCTTCCCGCTGCTATAATCAGGAATTGCGCTCATGTCAACGAAACGCCTGATTCGCTCCACCACAGTTTTATCGATCCGCCGGAACGGCAGCGTGGTTCTTGCCGGCGACGGACAGGTCACGCTCGGCGAATCTGTGATCAAACATACAGCCAGAAAAATCCGGCGCCTGTACAACGACAAGATCCTCGCCGGATTCGCCGGCTCAACCGCCGACGCCTTCACCCTTTTCAGCCGCTTTGAATCGAAACTCGAGCAGTACCACGGCAACCTGGGACGCGGCGCCGTTGAGCTCGCCAAAGATTGGCGCACCGATAAATATCTGCGCCACCTGGAAGCATTGTTATTAGTGAGCGACAAGGAACAAACGTTTCTGCTCAGCGGACAAGGCGACGTGATCGAACCGGATGGCGGTGTTGCCGCCATCGGCAGCGGCGGCCCCTACGCCCAGGCGGCGGCGCAAGCCTTAGCTACACATACGCAACTGACCGCCCGCCAGATCGCGGAAGAAGCCATGAAGATCGCGGGCAAAATGTGCATCTATACGAATGATTCGGTAACCATTGAAGAGCTCTGAAGCGTCGCCGGTCGTTGGTCGTTAGTCGTTGGCTAAACCGCCGCGGCGAACGGCTAACGACCAGCGACCAACGACGAATTTATGGCCATCTACTTACCCAGCAGCGCCGAAGAAGAACAACTCGCACTCGACGAACTCACTCCGCGCGAGATCGTAGTCGAACTCGACAAACATGTTATCGGGCAGAAGGACGCCAAACGCGCCGTCGCCATCGCCCTGCGCAACCGCACCCGCCGCCAAAAACTCACGCCGGAACTAGCCGAAGAAATCATCCCCAAAAACATAATTATGATTGGGCCGACGGGGGTGGGGAAGACGGAGATTGCGCGGAGGCTGGCGAAGCTGGCGAATTCTCCATTCTTGAAGGTGGAGGCTTCGAAGTTTACGGAAGTGGGGTACGTTGGGCGGGATGTGGAGTCGATGGTGCGCGATCTGGTGGAAATTGCGATTGATAATGTTCGCGAAGAGAAGTTGGAGGATGTGGCGGACAAGGCGGAGTTGAATGCGGAGGAGCGGCTGCTGGATATTTTGTTGCCGCCGACTCCGCAGTCGCGGCCGGGTGAATCGACTACGGCGGGCGGAGTGGTGATTGATGGCAACACGGCGCTGGCGGAATCTTCCACGCGCACACGAGAAAAATTGCGGCAGCAGTTGCGCGAAGGAAAACTGGATGAGCGGCAGGTTGAGATTGATGTGCGCGAGCGCAATTTTCCCACGTTTGAAATTATGAGTAATCAAGGCATGGAGGAGATGGACATCAACATCAAGGACATGCTGCCTAACATCTTCGGGGCACGGACCAAGAAACGGAAGATGAAAGTGAATGAGGCGTTTGAATATCTGATTCAGGAAGAAGAGCAGCGGCTGATCGATATGGATCAGGTGACGCGGACGGCAATCGATCGCGTGGAGAATTCCGGGATTGTGTTTCTGGATGAGATCGATAAGATTGCGGGGCGCGAGGGCGGGCATGGGCCGGACGTTTCGCGCGAAGGGGTGCAGCGCGATATTCTGCCGATTGTTGAAGGCACCACCGTGAACACGCGTTATGGCATGGTCCGCACGGATCATATTTTATTTATTGCGGCGGGGGCGTTTCACGTTTCGAAGCCGAGCGATCTGATTCCGGAGCTGCAGGGACGGTTTCCGATTCGGGTGGAGTTGCACTCGCTGACGATGGACGATTTCGTGCGTATTTTGACGGAGCCCAAATCGTCACTGGTGAAGCAGTACACGGCTTTGCTTGAGACTGAAGGGGTGAAGCTCGAGTTCACTACGGAGGCGCTGTCGGAAATTGCGCACTTTGCGTTTCGAGTGAATGAGAGTACGGAGAATATTGGAGCGCGGCGGCTGCATACCATCATGGAGCGGGTGCTGGATGAGTTGAGCTTTGATGCTCCGGAGCGCAAGGGCGAGCACGTGATCATCGATGCGGATTACGTGAGGAAGATGTTGACGGATATTGTGAAGGATCAGGATTTGTCGCGGTATATTCTGTAGGAAGATCTTTAACACAGGGGACACAGGGTAGCCCTCTTTCCGACCCTTCCAAGCTCCGCCAAGAGGCCGGCAGCGTGATTACCACACCGCTGCTGAAAGGAGCGCGAAGACTTCTGCCGTCGCTTCGGACTTGGTTGCTATTTTGCGGACTTACCCGGACTTACGTCTGGGGCTATTGAATGCCGCCCCTGAAGGGGCTCTGCGCGGAGGCAGCTTTACGCGGCGCTGAAGCGCCGCTCCTCCACGTTCCTGCACGCATTTGCGAATCTTAGAAAACCGAGCGGGCGAGACTTACGGCGCGGCTGAAAGCCGCGCCCTGGTACGAACCCGACCCTTAGGCGGCGCTGAAGCGTCACTCTTCCACGGTGCTGCATGTATTGATCGCAGCGCTGAAGCGCTGCGCCACCCAGAATCAAGGGCCTCTCACAGGCGGATCTATTCCACGCGGGATTAGTTGCGCCACAGGCATTGTCGGACAGGAGTGTCCGACCCACACGGGCAGCGGGAGTGTCCGACGCACACGGGCGATCTGGTATTCTGCTGCGACATGAAAACTATTGATCGAGCAAAACTGGCCTCTTTGATGGAACGCGAGCAAAAGAAATTTGTCGACGAGAGGCCGAAGTCTAAGGCGCTGTTTGAACGGGGGCGCAAATCGTTGCTGGCGGGCGTTCCCATGAACTGGATGGTGAAGTGGGCGGGAGCGTTTCCGCCGTTTGTGCGGGAGGCGCAGGGGGCTTCGTTCTTCGATGTGGACGGGCACCGGTACACGGATTTCTGCCTGGGCGATACGGGCGCGATGACGGGGCATTCTCCGTCTGCGACGGTGAAGGCGGTGGAGGAGCAGGCACGGCGCGGGATTACGTTGATGCTGCCGGGCGAGGACGCGATTTTTGTCGCGGAGGAGTTGCAGAAGCGGTTCGGGCTGCCTTACTGGCAGTTTGCGCTGACGGCGACGGATGCGAATCGATTTTCGATTCGTCTGGCGCGGCAGATTACGGGACGGAAGAAGATTCTGGTTTACAACTGGTGTTATCACGGGACGGTGGATGAAACCTTCATCACGCTGGAGCGCGATGGCACGTCCGGTGCGAGGCGTGGGAACGTTGGGCCTCCGGTGGATCCGTCGGTTACGACGAGAGTGGTTGAGTTCAACGATGTGGCCGCGCTGGAGGCTGCATTAGCTCACGGTGATGTGGCGTGCGTACTCGCGGAACCGGCGATGACCAATGTTGGAATCGTGCACGCTGCGCCGGGATATCATGCGGCGTTGCGCGAACTAACGCGCAAGCATGGGTCGCTGCTGATTATCGATGAGACGCATACGATCTGCGCCGGGCCGGGCGGGTACACGCGGGCGGAAAATCTGGAACCCGATATGCTGGTCTTTGGAAAAGCAATTGGCGCGGGGATTCCCGGCGCGGCTTATGGGCTTTCTGCGGAAGTGGCGGAGCGGGTTAGTGCGGCGCAGAGTCTGGAAGACTCCGATGTGGGCGGGATTGGGGGGACGCTGGCGGGGAATGCGTTGTCCCTGGCGGCTATGCGGGCGACTCTGAGCAAAGTTCTGACCAAGGAAGCGTTTGAGCGGATGATTCCGATGGCAGAGCGTTGGACTTTGGGAGTAGCGCGAGCGATTGCCGAGGCGGAGATTCCCTGGCACGTCACGCGGTTGGGATGCCGGGCCGAATATCTGTTTAAGGCTGACGCTCCGAAGAATGGGACGGAAGCACACGACGGCATGGATTTTGAGTTGGAACGGTTCATGCATTTGTATGCGATGAATCGAGGGATATTGCTGACGCCATTTCATAACATGGCGCTGATGTCTCCGATGACGGAGAGCGAGGATGTGGACCGGCATACGAAGGTGTTTCGGGAGGCGGTGAGGGAGTTGGCGGGGTAGGGCTTCCAGCGCGGGGGCTAAAGCCCTTTTTATTTTGGCCCGTTACGCGGCGCTGAACCGCCGCTCTTCCACGACGGTGCAAGCGGTAGCGGTGGGCCTGGTCCGAGAATGACTGGGCGCTGAAGAGAGGCAGTCGAGCCTCGCTCGACCAGACAGCCGAGGGCGGCTGTCTCTACACAAGCAAGTCCACGCGGCAGTCTTCATCTCCACATGAGCATTGACGATTGATGTAGTCTTTCATTCTGCGCATGAAAAGGCTACGAGAGCAGTTGTTGCTGGTGGTGGCGGCGACGGGGTGCATTACGGGGTGCGCGTCGATTGGGGCACCGCGGCCGCCGGTGCTGGAGTTGCCGAAGGCGCCCACCGATTTGCACGCTGCGCGCAAAGGGGATCGGGTCACGCTGACATGGTCGATTCCCACACACACCACGGACCAGCAGAGTGTGCGCTATTTGGGTAAGACGGTGGTATGCCGAAGTCTTGCGGCGGCGATGAAGCAGTGTGAAAATCCGGTGGGAGATGCGGCGCCACCGGCGGATCTTGCCGCTGCAAGAAAATCTACGTCGAAAAAACTGAATGCGAGTTTCGTCGACACTTTGCCTGCAACGATCGAGCGCGAGCATCCCAATAGCTTTGCTACGTACGCGGTCGAAGCATTGAACCGGGCAGGACGCGGCGCGGGAATTTCGAATCAGGTGCATGTGGCGCTGGTTCCAACCTTGCAGCCGTTTGGCGGATTCAACGCTCGCACAACTAGCCAGGGAGTGCTCGTTTCATGGGAGTGTGGTGCGACGGCAGGAGCGGAGCGTAGCCAGACTAAATATGTTTTTCGTATATATCGCCGCGAGTCAGGGAAAACAAGCGAGAACAGGATTGCGCAGGTGGATTCGACTCGCTGTGCGGCTGGCTCTGCTGGTGATCAGCAATCGTTCCTGGATCAGAGCATGGAGTGGGAGAATACGTATTTTTATCGCGGAACCGTGGTTAGCGTAGTGGAAGCGGCGAGTAAAGCGGTAGAGGTTGAGGGGGACGACACTCCCGAAGTTAAGATTTTTGCTCACGATATTTTTCCGCCGGCGGTGCCAACTGGATTGCAGGCGGTTTTTTCAGGACCGAGCCAGCAGATGTTTGTGGATTTGATCTGGACACCGGTGACGGATGCCGATCTGGAGGGGTACAACGTTTATCGTCACGAAGATGGGGCGGCGACGACGAAGCTGAATGCGGAACCGGTGAAGACTCCGGCGTTTCGCGATGCGCAGGTGGTGGGGGGGAAGAGATATTTTTATTCGGTGTCGGCAGTGGATGTGCGGGGGAATGAAAGTGCGCGGTCCGAGGAGGCGAGTGAGAGGGTGCCGTAGGGGATCAGCGAATCCCGAGAACAAGGGCCTTGGTGGGGACGCCTTGCGGAGTCCCCGGTCGCGCTGAGCGGCAAGGGATCCTTCGACTACGCAAAGGCTTGCGCTCGGCGCGCAAACATTTGCTTCGCTCAGGATGACAAGGGCAGCCGGCTTCGCCCGATTCATTCCACCTCGCTGCGTTTGGCGTGGAAGCCGAGGCGGCTGTCGCTACGTGAGTTTTCTTTAGCAAAATTTAAGGAGGAGTTGCGGTTCTCGTGGTTAGATAGATTTATGAAATATTGCAGGTTTCAAATGAATGGGCAGGCGCACTATGGGTTGGTGGAGCCGGTGGCGGGACGCGAGTCGATTCTGCGGATTCTGCTGACGGCGCCGGAAGAATCCGACGGTGACGTGGAGGAGCTTCGCACACGGCGGATTGACGCGATTGCCTTGGAAGAGGCGGAACTGCTGGCGCCGGTGCGTCCATCGAAGATTGTTTGCGTGGGGCGCAATTACAAGGCGCATGCGGCGGAGTTGGGGAATGAAGTTCCGAAGGAGCCGTTGCTGTTTTTCAAACCGAGTTCGTCGTTGATCGGACCGGGGGGGGTGGTGCGGCGTCCGAAGATTTCGGAGCGTGTGGATTTTGAGGGCGAGCTGTGCGTGGTAATGGGGAAACGTTGTTACAAATTGGGCGAGGATGAAGATGTGCGGCCATATATTCTCGGATACACCTGCCTGAACGATATTAGCGCGCGCGATCTGCAGAAAAAGGACGGGCAATGGGTGCGGGCGAAGGGCTGCGATACTTTTTGTCCGGTGGGGCCGGTGGTAGCGGATGGGCTTGATCCGTGGGCCGGGGTTGGGGTGGAAACGCGAGTGAATGGAACGGTGCGGCAGCAGGGGAATACGCGGGATTTTATTTTTAAGCTGGATACGATGATTCGTTATATTGCGCAGTCGATGACGCTGTTTCCTGGAGATTTAGTGGCGACCGGCACGCCGGAGGGAGTAGGGCCGGTGGTGGCGGGGGATGTAGTGGAGGTCAGTGTGGAGGGTGTGGGAGTGCTGAGGAATTCCGTGGTGGATGAGTAAGACTCGGCGTCCGGCGTCCGGAAGCCGGATAGCGGAAGCCGCTTTCTAGCCCTTACTGCAGGCGGAAGCGTTCGGTCATGAGGCGCTGGAGGCGGGGTTTGTAGAGAAGGTCGTAGGCGAGTTCCTTGTCGGGGAACATGGCGAGAGCGGCGCGCTTGGCGCCGGCGGCGAGTTCCGAAGCCTCTTCGACGGTGAGGCTGGGATCCTGGCAGATGACGGAGGAGACCATGCTCATCATGATCTGGAGGCGGCGAATTCTACGGGCTTCGTCCTGGGCTTGAGTATCGGAGTCTTGAGTTTGGTCGATTGCGAGAGGTTTATTTTCTTCATGTTTTGCCGGTTCGCCAGTGTCCATGCTGCCCCTTTTTCACGCCCCACAACTTTACCTTCCACAGATTTGGATGTCGCGACGCAGCGCGGCGTTGCGCCACTTTCGAGCATTGTGCGCCAATCCGGGGCGAAAGAAAACGGCCCGAAGGTGCCGGGCCGGAGGACTGAATGTGCGTGAAGGTGTGCCGTCCTTACAGGACTCGGTTCCTCTTCTACACCATTTCCCGGCACTGCCGTGCCGGGCTTTCACACGCCGCCCCTTCGGGGCTGCTCCGCACAACCCTGACCGAGGAGAGGACATCCACCGATTGTTGCGCAAATTGTGTCAGAGTTAGAATCAGCGATGCAGGAGTGTCGGCTGCCGGTTCAAGCGGCCGACGAGAACCGGAGATGACATGGCAGAGCATACCGATACGACAACGGAACAGCGTCCAAATCCGAACGAAAAGCTGGTGAAGGTGTTTGACAGCGAACAGGAGTCGGAGGCGATGGTGGTGAAGGGCCTGCTGGATTCGGAAGGAATTGAGAACGATCTGGCATCGGCGAGTTTGTTGCAGGATGCGTTTCCGGGTCTGGGTGGCATGATCATCCTGGTGCGGGAAGAGGATGCGGAGAAGGCGCGGGCGCTGATTGCGGCGTCGCGGCAAACGGCGGCGGATCAAGGGAATGATGATGAGACGGAAGCGTAGATGATCCCGCAGCGGCTGAAGCCGCGCCCCTTCAAAACTGGTTGAGTTGCGATGGAGGGGAGACGCTGTGGCCGTCGAGGTAGAAGGTGACGGCGCCGTCGAGATCGGTGCGGTATACGCGGGCCCCGGCGGCTTGCAGGCGGCGGAGAACGGCCGGTTTGGGCAGGCCGAAGGAATTGCGGTATCCGACGGAAATGATGGCGAAGGTGGGCGCGACGGCATTCAGAATTTCTGGCGTGGTGGACGTGGCGCTGCCGTGGTGACCTACTTTTAAAAGATCGGCGTGCGGATGGTAAAGGCGCGCGATGCGGTGCTCGACTTCTTTTTCGGCATCGCCCTCGAGCAATACGGACGTTGCGCCGTAGGTGACATGCAGGACCATGGAATCGTTGTTCTTGGGCTCGGTTGCGGTGGGCTGGTCTTGCGGCGGAAAAAGGACTTCGACTTTGGCTCCGCCTAAATCAAATTTATCTCCTTCCCAGTGACGGACGACGGTGATTCCCAGGGTGTGGGCTTCGGCGATCAAATTGTCGAGGGCGCGGCTTGGAGGGAGAAGGCCGATCCATAATTCTTTGGGGCGGAAGTCTTTCAGAACGGCGGGCATGCCGCCGATGTGGTCGGAGTGACCGTGGGAAATTGCTACGGCATCGAGGCGGGAGATGCCGCGCGTCCAGAGGTAGGGAGCGACGACATCTTCGCCGAAGTCGAGTTGAGAGCCTGCACCCCAAATTGGGCCACCGGCGTCGATGAGCAGGGTGCGGCCTTGCGGAGTGACCAGGAGAATTGAATCGCCTTCTCCCACGTCGATGGAAGTAACTTCGAGCAATCCCGCGCGCGTTTTCGGGTGAGGTGGAATGAACGCAAGCGCGAGGGACGCTAACAACAAAGCCATCAGCCCTGTAAACGCAAGCAGGGCGCGATGGCGCACAAAAATCATCGCGAGGATCAAGGCTGCGGCAGCCGCGGCCATCATAAGGAGCGACGGAGTGGCGACGCGAAGATCGGCCAGGCGCAGGCCTCCCAGGGTGTGAACGGTGCCGGCGATGGCTTGCAGGGCAACGGCAGTGAGCAAAGCGGGAAGTTTTGCGAGAAGCGGAGAAACGTAACTTAGCGCTACCGAAAGCAATGCCGCGGGCATCAAGAGTTGCGTGAGCGGAACGACGGCCACATTGGCGGGAAGGCCGATGGTGGTGGCGCGGTGAAAATAATATGCCATGGGCAGGGCGAGTCCCATTTGCATCACGGCCGAGACCAGGAGTAATTCAAAGATTGCGAGGGCGGCAATCGTGATGCCGCGTACGAGGCGCAGCGACCATGACTTTCCGAGAAAACGCGCGAGGCGATCTGCGATCAATCGCAGGTCGCTGCGGAACTGGGCGATACGCGGAGGGAGCGAGGGGCCATAGTCATCGGAATCCCAGTGAGCGAGGGCCTGACGGTAGTGTTGCGAAGTGCGTTCGACGAGCGGAAGGCCGATGGCGGCTACGATGAGGACGCAGAGAAATGTCATTTGAAAGCTGGCGGTGAACAGTTGTCGGGGATCGAGCACGAGCAAACCGAGCGCGGCCGTGCCCAGGGCATTCAGCATGCCGCGGTCGCGATAGAGGAGGCGCGTGCCGAGATAGATGGAGCACATCAGGGTGGCGCGCCAGACGGGAGCGCCCACTTCGGTGAGGAAGGCGTAGGCGACGCAGAAAACGATCGTCAGCAGGGTTGCGGGAATGTCCGAGAGGCGCAGGCGGCGGAGCGTCCAGAAGACGACGAAGGCCAGAATGGTGACGTTCATGCCCGAGACAACCAGGATGTGATAGGTTCCCGAGCGCTGGAAGTCGACACGCGTGTCGCGATCGATGAAAGCTTCTTCGCCGATGAGCATGGCGTCGAGCAGAGCGGCTTGTGGCGCGGGCCAGAGCGCATGGACTTTGGCAACGATGCTGCGGTGAATGCGGGTACGCCACAGTTCGAAGCGGCTTCCGAAAAATCCGGGCAGTGATTGCACATCCGAGGCTTTGGCAGAGCCCAAGGCGGCAATGCCGTTTGCCGCAAGGTAGCCTTCGTAGTCGAAGGCGCCGGGATTATGAAAGTTGCGGGGTAGTTTGAGTTTGATGGGCACGCGGAGACGTTCGCCGTAGCGGAAGAGACGAGGTGCGGGTGATTCGCCAGATAACCATGATCGAGCGGAGCGCGAGCTATAAATTCCAAGACGAACGCCGGAGTGTGCCGGAATCTTTGAGCCGTCGGCAGTAACGATCTGTTCGGTCTGCAGGTCGACAGTCTGCCGAGTTTCGTCCGGTCCGCTCTCGCGAAACTTGCCGTCGTGGGTTACGTGCGCGGTCGCGTCAACTTGCTGACCGTCGGTGAAGGGTTGAAGAGAAGTGTCGGGAAGATTTGCTGCACCTCTGAGTTGGATGTGAAGGGCGCCTGCCAGAAAGAACGCCATTAGAGCAAGCGTTGCGGCGAGCCAGTTTCGTGTTTTCAGGAAGTAAAATCCTGCGGCGAGGAATGCGATTGCGGCCGCAATCCACAATATTGGCGGACGCCACAGATATGTACCCGCAGTTATTCCCGAGGAGTAGGCCAGAGCGGCCCAGAGCACCGGTTGCCGGGTGGGCTTGAGCTGAAATTCAAACCGAGCGGACGGAACTGAGGGAGACGCGATGGTAGGGAGCGAAGGATGCATTCGTTGGCCCGGTGTGTCCGTGGGGAATGGATATCGCCCGCGATCAAAGGTCAAGAGGTAGCGGCGGAGTCGAGTGTGGAATCGAGAGCTTACCTCAGCGGCTGAAGCCGATTTCTGTGCGCCACTTATGGCACGACTGAAGTCGTGCCCTTCCGAGCTTCGAGGGCGCTAGCCCTCACTCATGTAGTGCCTTCCCGCGCTGAACGCACTGCGCCACCCAAGAAATGGAGTCAGCGAAATCAGACTCTCGGTCGGTCGGTTATTAGCGCACCAAGTGCATTACGGTTTCGAGATGGTAGGTTTGGGGGAAGAGGTCGACGAGGTGCACCTGCTCGACACGATAGCCTGCGGCTTGCAGGGGCACGAGATCGCGGGCCAGGGTTGCCGGATCACACGAGACATAGGTGATGCGCGGGGCGTTTACGCGCGCCAACGCACGCGCCACGCGATCGCCTAAACCGCTTCGGGGCGGATCCACCACGATCAGGTCGGGTTGATGCAGCGAATGGGGGAGGACTGCGCCATTCCCGACCTGACCCTTGGTATCGTCGCCGCGCGACTGCGCAAGCGAGTTGCCCGCGTTCGCACGGCTTGGACTGACACGGCTGGTGCATTCGTCCAAATATTGTTCGGCCGCGATTTGAACCGCCTTTCCATTTGCAGGTAGATTGTATTTGAGGTCGGCGGCAGCTGTCTGTGACGTCTCTACCGAAATGATGTGACGGATGTCACAAGCCAGGGCTGTGGAAAACAGGCCCACGCCAGCGTACAGGTCGAGAGCGAGATCGCCGGAGCAGCCGGCGGTGACGATTTTGACGAGATCGTCCGTGAGAAAACGGTTGGTCTGGAAAAATGCGCCGGCGCTGACGCGGTAGGCCGCGGTTTTTGTCTGATACGTGAGTGCCGAGTCGCCAACCGTGACCAGCGGCTCCTGCACGCCCTTTTGCGGCTCGCGAAATGCAGCCACTCCAGCAATCTCAGGCATGGATCCGCAGAGCTCTTCGGCCCACGCCCGGACTGCGGCGCGTCGAGCTTCGGGAGCGCAGAGGAACTCGATAAGTAATTTTGTGTCGTCGGCATTAGCGAAGAATTCAACTTCGCGAACACCTTCGACAGCTTTGCCTGCGCGTCCTGCCTGCCAGAGCGTGGCGATGCCCCGGTTGATCAGCGGGGAGCTGATGGGACACTCCTCGACCGGGAGCAGCTCGTGCGATGCAAATTTGAAATATCCCAGCGCGAACGCAGGACGGGTCCGCACTTGCAAGCGAGAGCGATTGCGATAGTTCCAAGGCGGCGACGGATGCAGCTGAATTTCGCAAACGAGTTCGAGTTTGGCAATGCGGCGCAAGTTCTCGCGCAGGATTTCTGTTTTGATCTCGAGCTGATGCTCGTAAGTGGCGTGCTGGTAGTGGCATCCGCCGCAGCGGGCGAAATACGGGCAGGGCGGCGGGACGCGATGCGGCGAAGGTTCAAGGATTGCTGTGGCGTGGGCGCGGGCGAAACCGGGCTTTTCTTCGGCGATGGCGGCTTCGATTTTTTCGCCGGTGAGAACGAAGGGGATGAATACGGCCTTACCGCGTCCGCCGTCTTTATGGCCGGACGATCCGGCAGGAAGGCGAGCGAGGCCGTCGCCGCCGTAGATGAGCTTTTCAATGGTTAGGGGCAAGAGTTAATTCTACGGCATTGCCAAGAGCTGCGACGGCAAGAGTCCCGCGGCGCGGACCGACGCGCAAACACAAGTATCAACTACGTTTGGAAGTGTCTGATTGGACATCGAGCTTTATCGAATTGTGGGACCCCCGCGACACTCCCATCCAAGTGTTTTCGTTGGGGCTCATCTTTTCGTGACGATCAAGAAGACAGTTCATTTGATCGATGATGAAGGCGAGTCTGTGCGGATCTTTTTCCTGCTGGGCCATAGCCTGGAGGTGTCGCCAGCCTGGGGGTTCGTTAAGTAGCGCCACTGTGATTCGTCCTCCCTTCAAGTAATCCCGCTGAAAGCTCCTAGCATTTTTTAGCAGCTATATGGCCCCAGAGCCTACAAATTTTTTGTGTAGTTTTGCACAGTGTCCCATAATGGGAAAGCGCGCAAATATTTCTGCATCGTGAATGGCACCGGCTAAAGCGCTCTCCCAGCCGCAGCGCCCGAGGACCACGCCCACTGGAAATTGTGGCCGCCGAGGTGGCCGGTGACGTCGACGACTTCGCCGATAAAGAAAAGGCCTGGGACCTTACGGGCTTCCATGGATTTTGCCAGGAGTTCGTCGGTATTGACGCCTCCGGCGGTGACTTCGGCCTTTTCGTAACCTTCGGTACCTGAGGGGAGGACGGGCCAGGAGTGGATTTGCCTCTCCAGATCGGAGAGCGCCTGGTTGGTCCATGAAGTTGGGGTGTGCCGGTCGAGCCAACGGTCTGCGAAGCGTTGAGGAAGAAACTTTCGCAATTCCGCGCGAAGCGTACTTTGATTTCTCGGGACCTTTGCATCACGAAAAGCGGAAGTGACTTTTTCATCGGGAGCGAGATCGATAAGGATCGGCTGCAGGTTTTTCCAGTAGGAGGAAATTTGCAAAATGACCGGACCGCTCAGGCCGCGATGTGTGATAAGCATTTTCTCGCGGAAGTGCTGGCCCGCGCAGGATGCTATCGCTTCAGCAGAAACGCCGGCGAGATCGCAATAATGGGCACAATCTTCCGCGCTGAACGTAAGCGGAACGAGCGCGGGGCGGGGCTCGCGAATGGAGAGGCCGAACTGGCGGGCGAGATCGTATCCGAATGAGGTCGCGCCGATTTTGGGAATCGAAAGCCCGCCGGTAGCGACTACCAGGGTGGGCGCGCGGAATTCGGCATCAGGCGTATGCACAACGAAGGCGGTCGTGCGCTGGACTCTTTCTATCTTTGTGCTCAGAAAGATAGTGACTCCGGCAGCGCTGCATTCGCCTTCGAGCATGGCAAGGATATCGCGGGCGGAGCGGTCGCAGAAAAGTTGGCCGAGAGTTTTTTCGTGATATGGGATGCCGTGCTTTTCAACCAGGGCGATGAAATCGGCAGGTGTGTAACGCGCTATGGCGGACTTCGCAAAGTGAGGATTCGAGGATAGGAAGTTTTCGAAGCGGGAGTGAAGATTGGTGAAGTTGCAGCGTCCGCCGCCGGAGATGAGGATTTTTTTTCCGAGGCGGTCAGCCCTTTCGAGCACGGCGACGCGGCGGCCGCGCTTGCCGGCCTCAATGGCGCACATCAGGCCCGCGGCGCCGCCGCCGAGGATGAGTGCATCGAAGGAGTGAGTCATCAGTGAACAGTTGCCTCAGGGGCTAAAGCCCGCATTTGATTGGTGAACCTTACGCGGCGCTGAAGCGCCGCTCTTCCACGTTACTGCGAGCGGCAGTCATCGTTACGGCGAGCGGTAATCATCCAGATTACAGGAGGCCTTTGCGGATCGACGCTCCATGCTCACGAGGGTAACCCAAATATGAATCACATATAGAACAGGCTCAGGCGCGGCAGGTTGTATTTTTCCAGGAGGCGCTTGTGAACGTATTGTTTTTGAAGTTGTTCGATTTGGGGCGCGGCCATCTGGCGGCGGTAGGGAGCGAGGTCGCGATCGGCTTGGGCGCGGACGGTGACGATCTCTTCGTCGGGCGTTGCAGTTAGAAGCGCGGCGAAAAGTTTTTCTTCCAATACGGTTAAGTGGCGCTCCAGCTCTTCCAGCTTTGAGCCAGCTTGCTTGTTCTCGACCTCTTGCGCCAACCTGCGAAGAGTTGTGGCGGAATGCCGGGCGGCGGATTGAACGGAGATGCCTGAGCTTTGCGGACGACTTTCGGTTTCCAGAAGATCGGCATTGTGACGCAGGAAAGTCGCGATTGCTGCAGGCTCAAAGCCTTTGTCCGCGGGAGATTTGATTGAAGGCGCTTCTCCGTTTGCGGTACCGACCGCAGCCTCTTTCATATCTTCGGCGGCGGCGAGTACTTCTTGTGAGCAGTAGGCGAGGCTATTTATTTTTTTCGTTTTCGTGGGACGCTGGTCATAACGGTCGAAGGCCGCATCGATTCCGCGGAGAGCGGCTTCGAGCGGAATGCCCGCGTCTTTCCAGGTCTCAATCAACGCCCAGTCGAGAGTGGTGAGGAGAAGGCCCGCGCCCCGGCGGCGCAGGAATTGCTCTTCTATTTCGGTGAAGTAGTTGAAGTAGTTTTCCACGGCGAATCAGCGGGAACGCGCTGGAGCGCGGGTCGGAGTGGCTTTGCGCGGAACACTCTGGCGCGCCGTAACATTTCGTTCCCAGATGATGCGCAGGCCTTCGAGAGTGAGGAAGTCATCCACATGCTTAATGTACTTGGATCCAGTACCGATCATGGGGCCCAGTCCGCCGGTGGCGATCACGTGAGTTTCTTTGCCAAGTTCCGCGAGAAGGAGTTCGAGAATACCATCGACCAGGCCGAGGTAGCCGTAGTACAGGCCGGATTGCAGACTGCCTACAGTATTGGTGCCGATGACGCGAGCTGGCTTGCGAATCTCAACGCGAGGAAGGCGGGCAGTGCGCTGAAAAAGAGCGTCGGCGGAGATGCCGATGCCGGGGCAGATGACTCCACCGAGATATTCACCCTTGGCGGAGACGCAGTCGAAGGTGGTGGCGGTGCCGAAGTCGACGATCACGCAGGGGCCACCATATTTTTCAAATGCGGCAACGGCGTTCACAATGCGATCGGCGCCGACTTCCGCGGGATTGTCGTAGTGAACTGGCATGCCCGTTTTTACACCGGGCTCGATCAGGAGCGGCTTGGAATTGAAGTAGCGCTCGCAAACCTGCCGCAGAACGGGATCGAGCGGCGGAACGACCGAAGAAATTACAATGCCCTGGATTTCTGAGGCTTCGAGGCTGGCCATTGAAAATAGATTGCGGAACAGGACTCCGTACTCGTCAACTGTGCTGCCTTGGCGGGTAGCGACGCGCCAGTTTGCGACGAGGCGCTGGTAGCGGGGAGTAGAGTCAGAGCCTGCGTCCGGCTTCTCGGCGCGGGCGAAGACTCCCAGCACGGTATTTGTGTTACCGACGTCGAGGACTAAGAGCATGGGTTTCGATTCTGTGGTAATTAGCAATTAGCAATTTGCATTTGGCAATTTACAGTTGGCCGTAGCGAACTGGGATCGTTCAGCACTCAACGAGTGGCGGTGCCCGCAGAGGGCTAAAGCCCGCGACTTTTTGAACTTGGTCGGCATGGCTAAAGCCATGCCCTGATAGGAATCTAAACTCGATGCCCTGATACGCACCTAAACTATAGACCAATAGTGATCCTGAATCTTTATGAGCGATGAGCGATGGGTAATTGCCAATTGCCAACTGCTCATTGCTAGCGTCTACTTCGCTGCTCTCACGGTTCCGCTTAAGATGGTCTGCAATCCGCGCGCGGTGCGGACTTGCAGGAAACCGCGCTCGTCGAGGCCTTCAGTTGTGCCTTCAACTTTCGAACCGTTCTCGTCGACTCGAACTTGCTTGCCGCGCACCCAGGATGAACTCTCCGTAAAACGGCGGAGGATCGATTGTCGAGCGCCCGTCTGTTCGATCAGCAACCGATATTCCCGGTCGAGCGATTTTAACAAAGCCGCCGTCAGTTCCACACGGGACCATTCGCTGCCTGTTGCCAAGCGAAGCGATGTAGCCGCACCTTTCAATTCTTCGGGGAAGTTCGCGTGGTTTACGTTGATACCGATCCCGACGACGACGTAGCGCACGCGGGTGACTTCGGCATTCATCTCGGTGAGGATGCCGCAGACTTTCTTGTCTGCAATCAGCACGTCATTGGGCCATTTTAAATCGACATTGGCGCGCTGGTTGACTTGTTCGATGGCCGCGCGCACGGCCAGTCCAGCGGCTAGAGACAGGACCAGGACATCCGATGGCGGCAACGCAGGCCGAAGCACAACCGAGCAATAGATGCCGGCGGAGCGGGTGGATTGCCAGGAGTGAGCGCCGCGGCCGCGGCCAGCGGTTTGCTCTTCGGCGAGAAATACGCTGCCCTCGGGTGCGCCGTCAGCTGCGGCCGCCATCGCGGTCGTGTTGGTCGATCCAATTTTGTAGAAGTGATAGAGGTGGCTGTCGAAGAGTGTGCCCCGCAGCATTGGGTTCAGGATTTCCGGAAGGAGAAGATCGGGAACAGAGTTCAGGAGGTAGCCGGTGGCGGGATGCCCGGCGACATCGACACCCAGGCCGCGCAACTGCTGAATGAGTCGCCAGACTTCGGAGCGGTTGGAGGAAATTTCCTGTGCGATTTTGGTGCCGCTGACCACTACGGTTGAGTGCTCCATGAGGAGGCGAATAATGCGGCCGAGGCGGATGTCGGTGGCGTCGCTGGCTCTCGCGGGCGGGTCGCCTGCTTCCACACGAGTTTTTCTTATTTTCTTGATGCGGGAATTATGCGGGAGTACGGGGAAAATCACAAACAACGGGATTCACCGCAATTTACACCGGAGCTACACGCAGGCTCATGTCGGCTGCGTGGGTGGAGTGAGTCAGCAGACCGATGGAGATGAAATCGACGCCGGTTTCGGCATAGGCGCGAACGTTTTCGAGACGGATGCCGCCCGAGCACTCGACGGGGATGCGGGGATTAAGCTGGGCGCAGCGTTCTACTGCGCGGCGCACGTCTTCCGGTGACATGTTGTCGAGCAGAACGGCTTCCGCACCATGGGCGAGTGCATCCTCCAACTCGGACATCGTGCGGACTTCTACTTCGATGGGCTGCGAACCGCGGCGATTGCGAACGGCGCGCTCCAGTGCGGGAACGATTCCGCCGGCAAGCGCGATGTGATTATTTTTCAGTAAGACGCCGTCGGAGAGATCGAGGCGATGATTCTGGCCTCCGCCGCAGCGGACCGCGTACTTGTCGATTACGCGCAGTCCTGGCGCCGTCTTGCGCGTATCAAGAATGCGGGCCTTCGTGCCGGAGACTGCGTCGACAAATTTGCGGGTGAGAGTCGCAATGCCGCTCATCCGTTGCAGAAAATTGAGCATGACACGTTCGCAGGAGAGGATTACCCGCGCGTTATGCTGGATCACGGCGATGGACTGGCCCTTGTGCAGACGCACACCGTCGAAAATTTCGGTGTGCGAGGTGACTTCGTAGTGCGAAGTGACGGCGCCGTCGAGCGCGGCGTAGACGTCGAAGATGCGGCCGACGCAGCCGATGCCGGCGAGAATGCAATCCTGTTTGGCGAGAATGGTGGCAGAGGCGCGCTGACCGGGATCGATGCAGGCGTAACTGGTGGCATCGCTGGTGGCCCGGTCTTCGAGCAGCGCGTTCTCGATAATTGCCGTGATGCGTCGGCTGTTGAAGTCCATAAGTGCCGTGGCCAGTTGTCAGTGTTGAGTGGCCAGTCTTAACTATTTGGTTCCGATGCCGGTTAATTCATCCAACTGCTGCTTCATCTTCTCACGCAGAAGGGTCAATTCCTGGGCTCGGCGGCGCAATCCCTCTACGACCTTCTCTGGAGCCTTGGCCAGGAATTGTTCGTTGCTGAGCTGCCGCTGATTGTTTGCGAACTCCTTTTCCAGTTTATCGAGTTCTTTCCTGAGACGCTCGCTTTCGGCGGCGACGTCGACCTTTCTTTCGTAGATTACGTGAACGTCGAAGCGTGCGGTGCTTCGAGCCCCGGCGTGTTTGGAGAGAGAGCCGCCGACAAAAGTAATTCTCTCAACGTTGGCGAGGCGCTCCACCGCTCCCCGGTTTTGCTCGATCATGGCGCGGATGGTTGGATCAGGTGCGAAGAGTTCGATCGGCACTTTGACTTTCTGTTCGACTTTTAATTCAGCCCGCAGGTTTCTGACATTCACGATCAGATCCTGGAGGATCGCCATTTCGGTCTCGGCCTTCAGATCGTATTGGCGCTCGTCAGCCTGCGGGTATGCTGCCAAGGCGATCGACTTCAGCGGCGGATTGCCCTCATAGATTGCCTGCCAGATTTCTTCGGTGATGAACGGCATCACGGGATGCAGCAGGCGCAGAGACGAGTCGAAGAGGGCGACTAGATTCGCGCAGGCAACTTCGGCTTGCGACTTGTCGGCGCCTTCTTCGAAGTTCAGCCGCGGCTTGATGAGTTCCAGATACCAGTCACAGAATTCTCCCCAGAAAAAATCGTAGATGCGGTTCGCGGCTTCGTGGAAGCGGTAGGCGGTAAGGGCGTCGTTGACTTCGGCGGTGACGCGGTTGAAGCGGGAGAGGATCCAGCGGTCTTCGAGGGCTTGCAGATGGAATTGTTCGATGCCGTGGTTAGAGCTGCCGGGACTTTGTCCCCACACAAACCCTATGCGGTCAACATTCATGAACATGAAGCGGGCGGCGTTCCAGATTTTGTTGGCGAAGGCGCGGTAACCCTCGGTGCGGCTCTCGCTGAAAGCAATGTCGGTGCCGGGGGCGGCCATGGCCGCGAGGGTGAAACGGGTTGCATCGGTGCCGAAGCGCTCGATGATCTCGAGCGGATCGATCACGTTGCCTTTGGTCTTTGACATCTTCTGGCGGTCAGCATCGCGCACCAGAGCATGAATGTAGACCTGCCGGAAGGGCACGCTGTCGTTCTTCCTGCCGGCAAAGCCGCTGGCTTTTTTTATCGCAGGATCCTGCTGGTGGCCCTGCATGAAATGGCAGCCGAACATGATCATGCGTGCGAGCCAGAAAAAAAGAATATCGAAACCGGTGATCAGCAGCGTGTTGGGATAGAAAACTTCAAGATCGCGAGTTTTCTCCGGCCAGCCTAATGTGGTAAACGGGAGCAGACCTGACGAAAACCAGGTGTCGAGCACGTCGGAGACTTGCTCTAGTTTGGTGCTGCCGCATTTCGAACACTTCGCGGGAGCTTCACGGGCGACGATTACTTCTTTGCAGTCATCACAGGTCCACGCAGGAATGCGGTGGCCCCACCACAACTGGCGCGAGATGCACCAGTCGTAGATATTGTTCATCCAGTTGAGATAAACCTGGCGGTAGTTTTCCGGAACAATAGTGATCTCGCCCCTCTCAACGGCTTCAATAGCGCGGTCGGCCAACGGCTTAATTTTGATGAACCATTGTTCGGAGAGGCGAGGCTCAACCACCGTGCCGCAGCGTTCGCATTTGCCCAGCGAGAGCGTGTGGTCTTTTTCGCCGACCAGGAAACGTTGTTCCTGCAAATCTGCCAACACGTGCTTGCGGGCTTCGTAGCGGTCGAGTCCCGCGTAGGGGCCGGCGTTTTGGTTCATGTGCGCGTGTTCGTCCATCACATCGATCTGCGGCAGGTTGTGGCGCTTTCCGGCCTGGAAATCGTTGGGATCGTGGGCGGGAGTTACTTTGACTGCGCCGGTGCCGAACTCGGGCTGCGCAAGTTCGTCCACGATGATCGGGATTTCGCGATTCATCAGCGGCAGCAAAACTTTCCTGCCGTGAAGATGCGTATAGCGTTCGTCTTTTGCGTTCACGGCGATGGCGGTATCGCCGAGCATGGTTTCAGGGCGCGTGGTGGCGACGGTGATGAACTCGGGCTTTCCTGAGGAAGAGCCGCCGATGACCGGATAACGTATCTCCCACAATTTTCCGGCAACTTCTTCGTGCTTCACTTCGAGATCGGAGATGGCGGTTTCGCAGCGCGGACACCAGTTCACGATGTATTTTCCGCGATAAATCAGTCCCTCTTCATAGAGGCGGACGAAAACCTCACGCACGGCGCGCGAAAGATTTTCGTCCATGGTGAAATATTCGCGGTCCCAATCGACGGAAGCGCCAAGACGCTTCATCTGGTCGAGGATGGCGCCGCCGTAAAGTTTTTTCCACTCCCACACGCGCTCGATGAATTTTTCGCGGCCCAGGTCGCGGCGCTTCTTGCCTTCCTTGGCGAGGTCGCGCTCCACCATCATTTGCGTCGCAATACCCGCGTGGTCGGTGCCAGGGAGCCAGAGGGTGATGAAGCCGCGCATGCGATGCCAGCGCACGATGATGTCCATTTGCGTCTGGTTGAGCATGTGGCCCATGTGCAGACGGCCGGTGACGTTTGGCGGCGGGAGCAAGAGTGTGAATACGGGACGCGTCTCGCCCTCGGGCGGCGTGGGGACGGAGAAGAGTTTTTCGTTGATCCAGTAATCGGCCCAGCGGGTTTCAATCGCGCCGGGCTCGTAGGATTTTGGCAGATCGTGGGGCATGGGTTGGGAGCGGCTGTCGGTTCTCAGCTATCAGCTATCAGCAAAAACCTTTACCACAGGGGACACAGAGGATCACGGGGTAGTTCGTGAGTCCTTATGGACGTGTGAGGTCGCTGATGCTGATGAAGTTTGATCTTACAGGCGGGAGAAAAGACGGGTCAAACGGAGAGAGGTGGCTTCCGGCATCCGGCATCCGGTTTCTTATTTCTTCTCGGCCATCTTGCGGGTGATCTCTTCCATGAGTTTGGGGCGAAGGCCGGCGAGGACGCTGTCGACGATGCTGGCGACATCGGTGGGATTGCCGTTTGGTGGCGCAGAGGGAACGTCTTGCAAGACACTTTCAGCGCCCGCCGCGACGGCTAGCGCGGCGTTGTCTGGCTTCACGGATTCATTTGTTACTGAGTCATCGACCTGGGCTTCTGGATGTTCACTGCTGCGTGGCCCGGTGTCGCGGATTTGACGCCAGTTCGCCCATGCTGCGGCGGTAGTCTTCACGGTTTCGGAATCCGGTCTCGGCTCGGAGTCCGCAGGGTTTGAGGTGACAGCTTCGGTCGGCGTGGTTGCGGTCGTCGCGGCTGCGATCTCCGCAACAGGAACGTCGGCTTCCGCAGCACTCGGCGTCGCGGGCAAAGAATCGACAACTGCTGTGTCTGGGCGCGAGGTCAATTCCGCGGAGGGCACGAGATTCCCGTCGAACGTTGCAGGATCAGACGTTGGGGACGTCTCAATACTCGCCACTGCCGAAACAGGTTCAGAGTCGGGAACCGAAACGGGTTCTGAAATTGCGGCGACTGGTTCCTCCATCGAGGTTACGGTTGCTGGGGTTTCTACGATAGCTTGGGGTTGCGCAGAAGAGGGCTCGGCCACGGCAGTCTCGGCTTCCACTGAACCGGCACTGGTTGCGTGGTCCGCAGCGGCAAAGGCGGCGTACGCCTGGTGCATTTCGTGATCGAGCGAGAGCGATGTTTCGTTGCTTTCGAGAGCGACCGGTACAGCAGTCCACCGCGGAAGTCCCGCGCCTTCTGCCACTCCTGATTCTGGAGCGGCAGCCATGGTTACTGGCGCGTTCTGCCTGTCATCTACTTTTTCACCGCTTGATTTTTCGTGACCGCTGGGCTCGTCGCGGTTGCGAGCTTGATCTAATTCAGCGGCGGGCGGCTCACTCGAAGCAGCAACAACGTTGGGTTCGATGCTACTGGCTTCGGCAGCGGCGTTGCCGCCGATTTCCTGGAATCTTTCCGATGAGGGCTCTACCGAAAACTCGCTGATTGTTGGAGAAGCCGCGCTTCCTGAATTACGGCGTTCGTTCCTGGTGGAGGCTTCCGCCATTTGCATTTGCGCGGCGGCGGCCGTGATGGCGGCAACTTCTGCCGGGGACACATCTTTGGGCACCCCGATCGGCGCAAAGGCAGCGACGTCGACATGCACTTTTGTTGGTCTCGGTTCTTCGGCAGCTTCCTCGGGTTGTGTTTTCGTCGAGGGAAAAACGATTCGATTCTTCCATCCGGTCTCGGTCCTCGAAGGCTCGTTCTTACCGTTGCGGTCGGTTTCATCGGCAGCGGCCACAGCGCGGGCGAAACGTCCGGGCTTGGAGGGTTCGGCGCGAGGCACTATCTTGTCTTCCAATTTAGCCAAAGCGCTCAGTAACTCGCTGGCTTCGAAGGGCTTGACGATGTAACCTTCAGCCCGCACACGTTGCGCCTCTTCCGGTTTGAAGGGCTCGAGCTTGCCGACCGTAAGCAGAACGGGAATGCGGGCGGTTTCCTGCGATTCCTTGAGCCGCTGGCAGACTTCCAGGCCGCTATAGCCGGGCATGTAAACATCGAGGATGACAAGGTCAGGTTTGAGTTCGGCGATTTTTTTCAGCGCAGCGGAGCCATTGTTGACGGCAATGACCTCATACCCCGCATCCGCGAGGATTTTGCGCCCCATGTTCTGGGCGGTCACGCTGTCATCGGCGAGCAGTATTTTCCGGGCCAAAAGAAATTCCTCGAGTGCGAGGGGGATATCGCGAAGGTAACCTGCCCTTCGACGTAAGTCAATGAACCAGACGGGAGGTAACACGTTACCAGCGGTCAGCACCTACCGGGCGAAGCGGGCGCCGGGGGTGAGTTGCGAGATGCCGTCAGGCGGAAATCAAGCCTAAAACGCGATGATTTTCTTTAACCCGGTCTTTTTCTTTTTCTTGCTGCTCGAAATATCCTTATCCGTCGCCAAGCTCGAGCTTGAAGCGGCGGTGTTGTTGGGGTCCGATGGTGCTTGGCCCTGTTGAATCTCATTGACCTGCACGGGAGGCGGAACGGCTGCTGTAGATGCACTTTGAGCATCGACCGCGGGCTTCAGTTCGTTCGGGTCGGGAGGTCCACTGGGCTTCAACTCGTTGGGGTCCGGCGCAGTGGGCTTGAGCTCGTTGGGGTCCACTGCCGAGGAAGTCGCGGGCCGGGCAAAGGGATCGGCACTGACGGCAGGCGAAGCGGCGTCGGAACGAGGAGCGGGATCGTTCGGGCCGGGAGCCCCACTTTTTACTGTTTCCAGGCTGACGCCAGTTCCCCCTGCGGACGAGCCCAAGGCTCTACGCATAGTTTCTCCCGCCAATTGGTTGGCGGAGACTGGTGTGGGATCGACCAGCGTTGGCTCTCCGACTTTGGCAGCCTGAGCCGTATCCGGTCCTTTTTTGACCACGCTCATTAAACGGTCAAGAGTGTTCGCTTCCCGGCGGCTATCTTCCTCGGCGCGGTTTTGAGCGACGGCAGCTCTAGTTGGCCGCGGGATCGGCTGATGAAGAGCAGCCAGACGCTTCTTGGCGTCATCGCCGCGATCCATAAGAGGGTAACGGGTAATGATCTGGGAATAGGCGGCGGTCGCCTGCTTGGTTAGTTCGTCGATTACTTTGGCTTTGGTGTTTTCGCCGCCCACGCAGCCTGGCGGAGTATTGAATGATTTGCAAACCGGCCGCGCCCGGAGTTGCGCGATCTGGCCCTCGTAATCCTGTCCCAGAACAAAGAGCGCTTCATCGGCGCGGCTGTAGAGTGGGTACTTGTCTACCAGGGTCTGCAAACGCGCGATCGATGCAGGGTAAGATTGCCGCAGGAAATAGAATTTTCCGATATTGAACTCGCGGTCGGCCAAAACCTCCTGCACTTCGAGCAGCCGCCGCTTCCCTTCCTTCACCAGTTTGGGATTGTCCGGATATTGCATGATCAGATTGCGGTATTCGTCTTCGGCACGCTTGGCGTGGGTGTAATCGCGATCCGACTTCTCCATCTGCTGGTATTGGATATTGGCGATCTTTAACTGGGCTTCGGCCGCTTCCGGCATGTTGGGGAAGAAAGTTTCGAAGTCGTGATATTCCTGTTCGGCTTGAGCCAGGGATGCGGTACCGCCCTCGGCGTACCAGGAATCGCCGACCGCCAGTTTGGCGCGGGCAATGAATTCGGAGTCCGGATAGGTATTGATAAGGGTCTGCAACGTCATGCGGGCCACGTCGAAGCGGTTATGCTTCATTGCATCCATGGCCTTATCGAAGAGGACTTTATCGGGCTGCTTGGAACCGACGTTGGCCAGCGGATTGACGGACTTTTTGTTGGTGCAAGCGGCACCGATGATCAGCAGCGTGCCGAGCAACGCAATCAGGGAACTTCGACGTAACATAAGACCTCGAATAATCTTGTGGGCCGGGTCTCTGACCTGGCCGCCGAGCGACGCCCGGCTCAGCTTTTAGTCGGTGGCTGCAGCATTCGGCAATCGACCGGGCGTTACAAACGTCAGACTTTCAACATAGCGGCTTCGGTCGCCGCCTTTAGCAATTCTTCTGCATTCTTTGTTGGATCGCCATGGCCGAACACGGCGTTGCCCGCCACCAGAATTTCTCCACCCGCCCGTACCACCTCGCCTACGGTATCGAGCGCTATGCCGCCATCTACTTCGATGCGGTAATGCAGGCCGCGTTGACTGCGAATCTCAGCTAAGCGGCGCACTTTGTGCAGAGTGCCGGGAATAAATTTCTGGCCGCCGAAGCCCGGATTCACCGACATCACCAGCACATAATCCACCAAATCGAGCACTTCGGCCAGCATCTCGACCGGCGTTGCCGGATTAATTACCGCTCCCGCCAGGCAATTGCTGCTCTTGATCAAATGAAGCGTGCGATTCAAATGCCGGCAAGCTTCCTGATGGACCGAGATCCAATCCGCGCCGGCTTCGGCAAATGCCGGAATGAATTCGTCCGGATTCTCGATCATGAGATGGCAGTCCAGAGGCAACTTCGTGACTTTACGCAGCGCCTTCACCACCGGAGGTCCAATAGTGAGATTCGGAACGAAGTGCCCGTCCATAATATCGACGTGGACGACACTCCCTCCACCCTCGCTCGCGGCGCGTACCTGCTCACCGAGACGGGCAAAATCAGCCGAAAGAATCGAAGGCGCCAGCTCGATCAACGTTGTCTCGCAGAAACTGGTCTCTTGAACCTGAAATCTCTTAAGGAAGCGGCTCTGGAAATTCTAACACGCAGACGCCGTCACGCCGCGATAAGAGATGCAATTCCCCGTTGGCTTCAGAAGGGGTTATGAGGATATTTTTTCTTATCTAAACCGCGAAAAACCTTCCCGCGATCAAGGCAAAAGCTGACGCGTGTTACCCTCGTCGAGCATGTACGCCTCCCCCCAATTTGCTTGCGCCGCTTACGGCCTGGCCGCTGTTGTGGCTTGGGGAACCAGCGATTTTCTCGGCGGCTATGCCACGCGGCGCGCCAACGCTTTTGTATTCACCGCCGTCGTGAACCTGGGCGGATTGTTAATGGTAGGGACTTTGGCGACAGCCAGCCATGCGCCATTCCTCTCGTGGCGCGGGGCTGCCTGGGTGCTGGCGGGAGGAGCTTCTGGCGGCTCGGCGCTGGCCATTTTTTATCGCGCGCTCTCGTCCGGAAGGATGGGATTGACGGCCCCAGTGAGTGCCGTGCTGGGAGCGGCGATTCCCGTTTTGTTTGCCATGTTTACCGAAGGCTTGCCCGGCCGAATTCCAATTCTGGGCTTCGCCTTTGCTACCGCTGGACTTTGGCTGATCACGCGCACCGAGGATGGCGGCCGGCCGGAAGGGATTGGGTTCGCCGTTCTCGCAGGGTTCGGGTTCGCGGGTTTTTATCTTTGTTTACATCAGGCGGGCGAGGGTTCGGTTTTTTGGATTGCAACGCTTTCCAGGACTGGCGGCCTGGTCGTCACCGGCTTGATTGTTCTGGCGCAGAGGAATTTTCGCGACATTACTCCGGCCGGGCTGCGCTGGGGTGTGCTGACGGGGTGCATCGATTCGCTCGGCACTATCCTTTTTGTGCGAGCCAGCCAGACCGGAAGACTCGACGAAGCGGTTGTGATCTCTTCGCTTTATCCGGCTATGACGGTGTTGCTGGCGCGCCTGGTGTTGAAGGAGCACTTTACCCGCTGGAGATTTGTGGGACTGCTGGCCGCGCTGGCCGCAGTGCCGATGATTGCAGCGCAATAAAACCGCTTCATTCCATATTATTGAATTCGGAATAAGAACCATGGCTCTGGTTGAAGTTCGCAATCTGACGAAGATATATCCGCAGAGTCAATCTGCGTTCGGAGGGAAATCCAGAGGCAGCAATGAGATTCGCGCAGTGGACGATGTCTCGCTCGACATACAAGCTGGCGAGACGCTTGGCCTGGTCGGCGAATCGGGATCGGGAAAGAGCACGCTGGGACGGCTGATTTTGCGGCTCATCGAACCTACGTCCGGCAGCGTGAGCTTCGAACGGCGCGACTTACTTGCCGCCAGTGACAGCGAGATGCGGCGCATGCGCCGTGACATGCAGATTATTTTTCAGGATCCGTTTGCGTCGCTCGATCCGCGCTACCGGGTTGAAGATATTATCGCCGAGCCGCTCATCATTCACAGAAAGCTCATCCAAGATACGAGGACTGGGAAAGATGGAATTCGTGCGCGTGTGGTGGAATTGCTGCGAGCGGTGGGCTTGGACGACTCCATCTTGAAACGGTTTCCGCACGAATTCAGCGGAGGACAGCGGCAGCGGATTGGGATCGCGCGCGCGCTGGCGCTCCGTCCGAAATTTATCGTGGCCGACGAACCTGTTTCAGCGCTCGACGTAAGCGTGGGCGCGCAGATCGTGAACCTGCTGGCGCAACTGCAGCGCGAGTTCGGGCTGACTTATCTTTTCATCTCGCATTCCATGCCGGTGGTGCGCTATCTCTCCACGCGCATCGCCGTGATGTATCGCGGGAAGATTGTGGAGGTCGGCGCCGCCGAGCAGATTACCGGGCTCCCCCAGCATCCCTACACTCGCAGCTTGCTTGAGGCTACACCGGAAATACGGCCATAAGAGATTTAGGTGCGGACAGGCTGGTCCAGAAAGTCCTGTGCCATACTGCCTCATGTCACGCGCACCACTGTCAAGGGCCCAGCCCAGCCGGACTCGCGATCTGATCGACTTGATTCTCGGCTACGGGATGATCGTCGGCGTAATCTGGATGCCGGAGCAGCTGCAACGAATTTTTTCTCCGGTGGCGCTTCTGCTCACATTGCTGGTGGTACTGTCGCAGCGAGAGAGCCGGGATGAACTGGGCGTCGGAACTCGCGGCCTGATTGGCTCCCTTTGGATTTTGCCCGCCGCTGTCGCTCTGTGTGCGTTGAGCATATTCGTCGCCGCGCGGCTGGGTGTGCTGCATCCGCTGTACAAAGCGGATTTCGCGCATATCTCCGGATACGTGCTGTGGACCATTTACCAGCAGTTCCTTCTTCAAGACTATTTCATGGCGCGGCTGCTGCGATTGTTCTCGAGTGAAGCGGCGGCAGTGGTTTTGGCTGGCGTGCTATTTGCTTTGGCGCATCTGCCGAATCTCACACTGACCGCAGCCACGCTGGTGTGGGGCATAGTTTCGTGCGCGCTGTTTCGGCGCTATCGCAACCTCTGGGCGCTGGGTTTGGCTCAGGGACTGCTTGGGCTTTGCTTCGCTATCTGCGTGCCGGATGCGCTACATCATCATCTGCGGGTGGGACTGGGATATTTGCGATATCGGGGGGGCACGTAGTTCCGTGAGTGCGATGTGCGAGGCGTCCAATTATGATGGCAATATTTGGAGGTTGCCTTGGAGACTGACGAGAAGTTCAAGCCGTCTTTACAGACCTTTCCAGCCACAGAGTTGAAGCCTTATGCCGAACCGGTTTCTCCGCACGAAATGGAAGAGGGCCGTGTGTATTTTGCGGTCCAGTTCTCTGAGCGAAACTTGCTCGTGCCGCGCCTTGAACCTTGGATTTTCCTCGGTCAGGATTTGGACGGCGACAGTAGAAATAAGCGTTACTTTCAGGACTTCGATTCATATTGTGCGGGATTACGGTATGCCGAACAAGGGGAGGCAGACTCAGTATGCTTCCAGGTCTACGGACCAGAAGAAGGCAAGCATATCTTTGACTACGAGCATGCGCTCAAACAGCTAATGCGATGTGGCTTGAGGAGGCAGGGGATAGCTGATATCGATCAGCGAATTCGCCTGCTTGCGGAGCGCGCTCCATCCGAAGAGTCAAATCCTTAGATAAGATGCTACTGCCGTCGCGGTACAGCGCCATGCTCCGTCAGCAAATTGCGCGCCGACCGTTTTCTAAAACCACAGCCCCCAGATCCAATCGACGCTGGCATGCGTGATCGCCGAAGCCGGCACGCGCCTGTGCTCGCGCCACGCGCGTCCGTAGAACATCCCTGCGATTGTCGCCAGAAGGACGTAGCGCCAGTTGAAGTGCGCGGAGCGTTTATTGAAATGCGAGAGGCCGAATAGAGCCGAAGCAATTATCAGAGCTGCGCGGCGTCCGATCCGGCGCTCTAAAAGGTTTTGCATCCAGGCGCGGAAGAAGAGTTCTTCCGGCACGGCGGTGAAGAAGAATATTGCTATCCAGCGTAGGAACGCAGCGGCGATTCCCGGCACATTTCGGTGGGGATGGATGAAGCCCAGCGCCAGTCCCAACCCAAGATCGATCGGCGCGAAGAAGAACAATTCCCGCAGGCCGGTTCTCAGGTCGCTCCATTTCAAATGGAAATCGAAGCCAGTTCCTCGCAGTTGCCGGATCGCCAGAAACCCATAGAGGCCAACATCTACCAGAAGCAATTCATTCAAGGCTCGCAGGCCGGGAGGCCATGCGCTGTCGAACCAGCGCAGATCAACGGCCAGCCCGAGTACCAGAAGAATGAAGGCGTCGCGCCAGTTTCCGCGCTGCTCGGAATCCGCAGCGGCGGCACGCATCAGCAACCACGCGGTCGCCACCGGCAGCATGAGGTAAAGTGAAAACCATTGCCACTGAAAAATTCCATGCGCGCGCGAAACCATCGCGTAGGGAATGACGAAGACCGCTGGCAGGGCAAGTCTTACAGCGACCGGCCAGCGCAGGATGGTGCGCGCGGCGCGCTCCGCGGCAAATCCAAACACTGCCGCCGGAACCAGTTCCAACATCAACGCCGCAATCGCCACGGGCGTCACGTTCTGCATGACGTCATCTTAAACCGGCACGGCACGCAGCTTTTCCCGCTCAAGATCACGGAGTACCGTCGTCCCGATACCTATCCTGCGACATTAGTCCCCCGCGGGAAAGGGAGCTCTTGCCGCGGGGCAATTTGCCATCTAGAATGCCAGCGACGCGTTCACAAGGAGGCATCCAATGGCCGCTGCTCCGGTCCTGCCCGCCTCGTATGGCCCCGCACCTGACGCCGCCCCGCTTTCGGAGGGCGCACGCATCGTCAACACCTTCATTGCTCCGTCGAAAACCTTTACCGACCTGCGCAGGAACGCAAGCTGGTGGGCTCCATTCCTGCTGATGGCGGTCGTCTCTACGGCATTCGTCTTCACGGTCGGCCAGAAAATCGGTTTCCGGAAAGTTGCAGAGACCCAGGTACAGATGTCGCCCAAGCAGGCCACGCAGTTAGACAACCTGCCGGCCGATCAGCGGGAACAACAGATGCAGCAGAGGACGAAAGGAACTTTGGTGGTGTCGTATATCGTTCCGCTGTTTGTTCTCGTCTTCTGGGTGATTATCGCCGGCGCGTTATTTGCCACGTTCAAGTTCGCAGCCGGCGCCGACGTTTCCTTTAAAGTCGCATTTGCCATTGTCGTATTTGCTGGCCTGCCCCAGGTTTTAAAGAGCCTGCTGGCAACGATTGCCGTGTTGGCTGGGGTGAGTGGGGATTCGTTTTCGTTCCAGAATCCAATCGCGACCAATCCCGGCTTTCTTTTGAACCCGGCAGATTCAGCTTTCTGGTATAGCCTGGCTTCCGCGTTCGACATTTTCATGATTTGGACTCTAGTGCTGACCGCGGTTGGATTTACTTGCGTGAGCAAGGTGAAACGCGGGACGGCGTTCTTCATCGTCTTCGGCTGGTGGCTGCTGATCACCTTGTTGGCAGCGGGATTGGCGGGGATGTTCTCTTAACCAGCAAGCCCGAGCGATTCCGCGAGGTGACTCGAAATGCTCCACCCATTTATCCTTACCGAGACTCAGGAGGCTCTTGTGAAATTGACTGTCGCAGCTTTACTTTTCGCCGCGTGCGCAATCTCTGCACTTGGACAGGCCCAGACTTCTACCCCACCTTCCTCCGCTGCCACGACCACGGCTGCGCAGAACGCCACGCCGGTGAAAGACCCGGTAACGACAGCGCTGCGAATGATGCTGTCGATCCGGCAGAAAAATATTCTTTCTGCCATTGACGCCATGCCTGCCGAAAAGTTCAGCTACAAACCTACCGCCGACCAAATGACCTTCGGACACTTAGTGGTCCACATCATTGAATCGAACGATAATTTTTGCGCGAAAGCGGCGGATGTCCCCGCGCCCAAGGCCGAGGAAGTGAAGGATACCGATTCCAAGGACAAACTGGCCGCGGCGGCAAAAACATCGTTTGACTTCTGCGCCGACGCGCTTGGCAAGATGACCGATGCCAAGCTCGGAGACAGCGTGGAACTCTTCGGAGGAAAACAATACCCGCGAGCCACAGCAGCTCTAGTCGTGGCAAGTGCATGGGCCGATCACTACGGAACGGCCGCGATGTATTTGCGGCTGAACAATATTTTGCCGCCGTCAGCGCAGCCGAAGAAATAACAGGTCGAGCAGGCAATCGTTTTCAGTGGCAGGTCCGCCGCGTTCCGTCATCAAGGTCAGCTATTTAATTTGCACGAGTTCGGGTGCTGATGCGGCCGCAGGAATCGCACTCGCAGGGTGCTGCGGAGCCCGCCAGCCGTCGAATACCGAAACCTGATGCACGCACGACACCGTGCAATTCGGCGCACAGCCTTTTTCGGTGAGGTATTCACGCCGGATGTCGTCGCGTGTGTAAGTTGCGAGCGGAACTCCTGGATAGCCACGCTGCTGCGAGCAGTAGTGAACTAATCCATCTTCGCAGATGTAAAGATAGCGGGCACCGGCGCGGCAGCGCCATTCGTTCGGCAGGCCTTCCGCAATATTTTCCTGGAAGGCGTTGATGCGGGTGAAGCTGCGCTTTTCCCACGACTTCATCTCGTTGTAGATGCGGCGCTCTTCGCCGCCGAGCGGCTGGAGTTGACCGCTGCCGTCGTGAATAATGCCGACGGTCGAGCTGAAGCCCAGTTCGATGGCACGTTTGCCGATGGTGAGCGCGTCCTGCGGATTGGAAATTCCACCGCCAACCACGGAATTGATATTCACGTGAAATTCGGCGTGCTCAGCCAACCACTGCAATTTCTTGTCAAGAACTTTCAGGCTCTTCTTCGAGACTTCGTCGGGATTGACGTTGTCGATGGAGATCTGCAGCCACTCGAGGCCGGCGCGGTTCAAACGCTGGATGCGATCGGGGACGAGAAAATATCCGTTGGTAATCAATCCAGCGATCATGTTGTTCGCGCGGATGCGGCGGATCACGTTGTCGAGATCGGGATGCAGCAGCGGCTCTCCACCCGAAATTGTGACTATGGCCGTGCCAAGGGCGCCGAGCTTATCGATGCGGCGGAACATTTCCTCCGTCGGTACGGGCTGCGAAAAATCATCAAATTCGTTGCAGTAGGTGCAAGCCAGATTGCAGCGGCGGACAGGAATGATATGCGCCAGTAGCGGATGTTCGGTCGAAACAAGGGCGTGTGCGGCCATACGAGCCCCGCGCAAGTTGCGGTGCAGTGCTTTGGCGGGGCGGCGCAGGGATGTGAGAACCGATGGCATGAGTTGAATGCTCTTATTACAGCATGGATGCCGAAGAAATGCAGTGTTTGCGACAGCGTTCGGCGACTTTGGAGGGGTGAATGGGGCGAATGGGCGGTTGCACAATGCAGCAATTCGCGCGCAAAAGAATACCTAGCTCTGCGGACAAACCGTGGAATCAAACCCTGGATCTCAGTCCTTAATCGACTCATGTCCCGCTTCCTCCAGCAAGGCGAGCACCCGCTCTATGTGCTCCTGGGGGATCAGAACGTAATCGGTGTCATAGGTCGAGATGGCGAAGATGGGAATGGCATTGTTCGACAGCGGCTCGATGAACGAGAGCAGCACTCCGGTTTGCGAGAAGGGGAACGGTCCCTCGAGCTTGAGGCAGACCCAGCGGAGTTCTGTCGCGAATTCTTTTGGGACGTGATCGACCGGGCACACGATGGAAAGCTCATCGGCGGTGCGAGTGATCGAGATGAAGTCGCCCTTTGTCGCCCATGCGGGAACGGGCGAATTGGAATCTTGACGGATGATGGCGTAGTGGCCGGGGAGTTGACGGAAATTAAGCGCTTGCTGTTTTTCCACTAGCCGGCGTCCTTGATCTCAACCTGCATGGCGTTGAACTCCGTGCTGCCGATATTCTCCACTGAATGCGGCGGCAGCGGTTGTTGCCACGTCGGGATATTCGGCGTGGGCTTGTCTGTCAGCGGCAGTTGCCGCGTGTCGAGCACTACTTCGCCATCCGGGTCGCGGCGGATGAAATCCGACCAAGCCCGGACAAACAGCACACAGGGCCAGCGATGGGTATGCACGGCGGTGGTCTCGCCCGGGGGAATGCGAGTCTGAAGCACCCTCACGCATTCGTTTTCAAAGATAAGCGAGTGATGGCCGGGCGCTGCTACCAGCGCGTCCAGAGCGTTTGGCCAGGTTTCTTTTGCTTGTGGGACGTGCGCTACCGAAGAGGTCATACGGTCTCCGTGAACATTTTATGCTGTTCGGATTACTCACCCTTCTACCGCCTTGCGAACTGCCGCTTGAGCTAGCAGGCGTGTCGAATCGAGCGTGGGGAGCGGGGAGGATTCCGGCGTTATCAATAGAGGGATTTCGGTACAGCCGAGGACAACAGCGTCGCAGCCTTCATCTTTCAATGCGCGGATCACCTCGACGTAGTAGGCAAGCGAGCGCGGAAGAAATTGCGCGTTGACCAATTCGTCCATGATGATTTTGTCGAGATGCTCGCGCTGCTCGGGGCCGGGAGTGCGGTGTTCGATGCCGGCGGCTTTCAGCGCTTCGCGGTAGACGGGGCCTTCCATCAAGTAGCGAGTGCCAAGTACGGCGAGGCGTTTAAACTGGCGGCGCTGCACCTCTTTCGCAACCTCTCTTGCGATGTGCAGCCACGGTCGCGGCGAACGGTGCTCGACCAAATCAAAGGCCTGATGGATTGTATTGTCGGGACAAATAAGGAAGTCGGCTCCGGCGCGCGCCAGTTTGTCGGCGGAAGAGAGCATGAGTTCGGCCACGCCCGCCCAGTCGTTGGCGTCTACGCTCTTCATATACCGCGCGAGGGAGTGCGAGTGCAGCGAGACTTCAGGATGGTCATGCTTGCCCAGCATCTGCGCGCCTTCGAGCGAGATGGTGCGGTAGCAGAGCGCGGCTCCTTCGGTGCTGCAGGCGACGATGCCGATGTGGAGGGGCATGGCTTCAGGCTTCCGGCTTCCGGCTTCCGGCTTCCGGCTTCCGAAAAGGCTACGCGAATGGGATCGTCGGCCGCAAGCGAGGTTGATGGTGAATTTCGCCTTTATCTGGCGGCGGCGGCGTCAAACAGGTTTAGGAATTCCAATTTCTTTTCGGCGGGGAGGAATGATGCTTCGAACGAGTTACGGGCCAGTTCGCGGAGGTGCTCGTCGGTGAATGCGAAGAATTGTTGCGCGATCTGATACTCGCGGGCCAGAGTGGTGCCGAACATGGCAGGGTCGTCGCTGTTGAGCGTGATCATGACTCCGTGGTCGAAATAACTCTTCGCGGGATGATCGTTGAGGTTGGGACAGAGACCAGTCCGCAGGTTGCTGGTGAGGCAAATTTCCACGGGAATCTGGCGTTGAGCGAGTTCTTCGACGAGATCGGGATCATGGAAGGCGGTGAGAGCATGGCCGATGCGCTCGGCGCGCAGGTTGAGCGCGCCCCAAACGGATTCGGGCGGGCCATTCTCGCCGGCGTGGGCAGTGAGGCGCATACCGTGGTCGCCGGACCAGAGGTAGGCGTCGCGGAAAAGCTCCGGCGGAGCTTTCTGTTCGTCGCCTCCGATGCCGATCGCGACCACGTCGCGATCGTGATAGCGGACCGCAAGCTCGAATACTTTTTGCGCAGCCTCGGGTCCGAATTGGCGGACCGCGTCGAAGATCCAGACCAGCGAAATGCCGAAGTCCCGTGCGCCGCGAGCGCGGCCGCGATCGAGGCCTTCGAAGATGGCGGCGAAGTCTTGCTGGCGCCAAAGGCACACTCCGACCGAGACGTACACCTCGGCGTGCAGAACATTTTCTTGCTTCAGCCGCTGCATCAGGCGGTAGGTAATGAGTTCGTAGTCTTCGGCAGTGCGCAGGTGCTCGGTGATGTTCTTGAACGAGAGCAGGAAACCTTGAAAATCCTCGTAGCGGTAAAGTGAATCGATTTCCGATTGCGTGACACGGTCACCGTGGCGCTGGCGCAGTTCGAGCAACGTGGCAGGCTCGATTGCTCCTTCGAGGTGCAGGTGGAGCTCAGCCTTGGGAAGAAGGCGGAGAAAGCTGCTCGGCGAGCGGGAGATGGAAGACATTAGTTGTGATTGTAGATTCTTGGGCGAAGATTTGCGAGGGATGGGCAGAGCGGATCAGTCGAGGCCGGGAATTGAAATGCCCCGAGAGGCCGGGGGCCATGAATAGCTGATAGGGGTCCCCTTCGACAGGCTCAGGGCAGGCTTTCGACTGCGCAGGCCGATTCGCTCAGGATGACACGGCGTTCTTGTTGACGGCTGAGAGCTGACAGCCGACAGCTATTTTTTCGTGAACTCGCTGTGGTGGCGGCTGTAGAGAAAGTAGATCGTTAATCCGATGGCGAGCCAGGCGAAGAAGCGCAACCAAGTCAGAATTGGAAGGCCGGACATCAGTAGAACGCAGAACAGGACGCTGAGCACGGGGGCAACGATGCCGCCAGGGGCGCGGAATCCGCGATGGCGGCCGGGATCGCGATAGCGCAGGATGATGACTCCGATCGACACCAGGGCGAAGGCGAACAGGGTGCCGATGTTCGATAGATCGGAGAGCGTACCGATGTCAAGAATGCCGGCTGGAATGCCGACAACGAAGCCGGCGATCCAGGTTGCGGTTGAGGGCGTGCGAAAGCGGGGATGTACGCGCCCGAAAAGTTTGGGCAGTAAACCGTCGCGCGACATCGAGAACCATACGCGGGCCTGCCCAAGTTGGAAGACCAAGAGAGACGAGATCATCCCCATCATGGCCCCGAATAGAACTCCGAGTTCGACCCAGCGCAGGGTGTTCGAACTGGTGCGAGCGACCAGCATCTTCAGACTGTTAGCCACGGGCGCGGCATCGTCGAGCATGGAGTGCCAAGGCACAATGCCGGTGAGGACGATGGCAACGGAAATGTAAAGCACAGTGCAGACAATCAGAGTTGCAATGATCCCTATGGGCAGGTCGCGCTGCGGATTTTTCGCTTCTTCGGCGGCGGTGGAGACGGAATCGAAGCCGATATAGGTGAAGAAAATAATCGAGCCGCCGGTGAGAACGCCCGACCATCCCTGGGGCGCGAAGGGATGCCAGTTGCCAGGATTGACGTAGTGCGATCCGGCGATGACGAAGGCGAGAATCGCAGAGATCTTAAGGATCACCATGGTGTTATTGGCTTCGGCGGATTCGCGAATGCCGCGAACCAGCACCACGGTAAGAATCAATACGATCAGAAATGCTGGGACGTCAAAGCCGAAATGCAGGCCGGGTGCATACAGCACATTACCCTTAAGATCGGAGAGTCCACCCGGCAAGTAGGCAGGCGAGATCCAGCGGAGGGCCGGATGAAAACCCAGCCAGTCAAACATGGCGACCAAGTGGGCCGAAAAACCAACGCTGACCGCCATGTTGCTCACGGCGTACTCAAGAATTAGATCCCAGCCGATGATCCAGGCGATCAATTCGCCCATGGTCGCGTAGGTGTAGGTGTAGGCGCTGCCTGCGATGGGGATCATCGAGGCGAGTTCGGCATAGCAAAGAGCGGTGAATCCGCAGACGATCGCGACTAGCACTAACGAAAGAGCCAGAGCTGGTCCCGCGCCCGGCCTGCCTAGCGTGGCGCTGTGGCGGATCATGTAATCGAGCAACGGCGCGTTCAGGATGGAAGAGGTATCGAACTTCTGGCCGGCGATCGCCGTGCCAATGACAGTGAAAATTCCGGAACCAATCACCGCGCCGATGCCCAGAGCCGTAAGCGAGAGGGGGCCGAGGGTTTTCTTCAGGCGGCGCTCAGGCTCTTCCGAATCCGAGATCAGCTTGTCGATGGATTTGCAGCAGAAGAGCTGGCTGTCGGAGGTACGAACAGGAGCAGCGGGTTCTGTCGATGATGGGGACAAGAGGTAGCGATCTCCTGAATGCTAACTTTCAGCCTCTGGCAGTTAGCAATTGGCCGGCGGTTCTTTGAGATTTTAAGAACCGTCCGGCCAATCGCCTGATACCGATAGCTGTTGCGACCTAGCGTTTCGACTGACCGCGAGCTAGCTTCTTTACCTTTCGCTTCTTCGATCCGCGGGCGTAGTCACGGGGCTTCTTCGGCTTTTCCGCCTTGCTCTTCTTGCGAGCGGCGCGTTTCGATTTTTTGCGTTCTTCTTTGGTTAGCGTTGCTGTATTTGCCATGATTGCTGTGCTTGTCCTCTTCTCGGTACAGATTGTTGTTTCATCTTATCTTGTTTCATCCCTCGGGCATCTCCGAGGGATTGTTCTCGCTGCATTCGCCGGATCAGAACGGCGAGAAGCGGTCCCGCGATCCCCAGCACTCTACGTCGTCACTCCACCAAACCGGGCCGTCTTCGTTGGTTTGGATCACACGAGCGCCTTCAGCTACCGTGAACTCGATATAGGGCCAAGTGCGGGACTTCGGGTTACGATTATTAAGCGCAAACAGTACCATCGTGTTCCAGATTTTGCAGTCCCGCGCGTTATTGGGATTCGGAGCTGTAATCGGGTCCATCGCTTTCGCGGTGTAGAAGTTATCAAAGATTAACCCCACCGGCTCCAGGTTGCCGTCAGAGTTCATGACTTGCAGCTCGATCGGAAACATGTAGACATCGATCGCGCGACCCGTACCGACCTGAGTGTCATGGTGAAGTTCAAGACCCATCGGCAAGCCATTTAAGATGGAAAAGAATTCGTAGTTAGGTTGGGTCTGCGGTGCTGCACTCGAGCCTGCATCCGCGATGACGGCGGGACGCCTCCGGTGTTGGATCTGCTGAGATTGAGCAAACGCGGACGATGCCATTAGAAGACTCGCCAAACTTATCGAGCACAACCCAACTATCCTCTTCCTCATTATCAGACTTCCCCTTGGATTATGGACCTTTCCGCTATCGAAAGCGGCTAGGCGCGCTCCAGCTGGGCATACTTCTCCACCAGCTTTTTCAAGCCGAAGCGAGGAAATTGTACAGTAATCTTGGCTTCTTCGCCTTCTCCTTCGCGCTGATAGACGGTACCCTCGCCGTATTTGGGATGGCGGACGCGCTGGCCAGGGCGGAATCCGCGCTTGCCGGCGGGTTCTTCAGCAGCGGCTTTCGGGACGGTGAATTTTTTGCCGCGGCTGGCGAAAAACTCGGAGATGTTCTCGATGGAATTGTAGGGCTTGGCGGGAGCGGTAACTTTTTGGCGAGTTGCAGCGACACCGCTGCGCCTCCAAGCTGCGCTCTGGTCTTCGTCTTCGTAGGAATAGTGAACATCGGCATCGTGGGCTGCGGGGCTTCGCCCGGCTGAACGGCCAAGGGCGGCCGTTCCCACATGAGTTGCGGCCGTGCCGCGGCGTCGGCCTAGTTCTTCGATGAGCTGTACCGGAACTTCTTCCAGGAATCGCGAGGGGACGCTGGCTTCGGGTAAATCCGTGCCGTATCTGCGGCGGTAGACGGCGCGAGTCAGGATGAGTTGGTCCATGGCGCGGGTCATGCCGACGTAACAGAGGCGGCGTTCTTCTTCGACTTCATCGGGTTGGAGCATGGTGCGCGAGTGCGGGAACAGGCCCTCTTCGAGACCGCTGAGAAAAACAAGGGGGAACTCAAGACCCTTGGCGGCGTGCAGGCTCATGAGCGTGATCTGCGCGCCCGCGTCGTAGTCATCGACATCGCTGATGAGGGCAGCGTGATCGAGGAACTGGTCGAGCGACTCGCCGCGGTCGCGGGAGTCCATGGCGGCGTTGACTAATTCGCGCAGGTTTTCGATGCGGGAGAAAGCTTCGGGCGTGTCTTCGGCTTCGAGCAGCTTGATGTAGCCGGTGCGGTCGATGAGGAATCTTAGAATGTCGGCGGTGGAGATGGTCGGAGCAGGAAATGGGCTCGATGGAGGGACTGAGTTTTCTGAAATAGATTTATTTTGAACGGCGGATTCCAGCACTGCCGAGCTGGCGTCGGATGCCTCCTCCGAGCCGACGTAGGCTCCGCCGAAATCGAAGGCGGTGTTTTCGAATTCGTTGGGATCGAAGGCGGCGGCATCGGCGGCATTCAGGTTTGTATCGATGCCGGTGTCGTCCCTGAAGGGACTTCCTCCCCCGTCCGTACTAACCCCGGACTTACGTCCGGAGCTAATGAATGCCGTCCCTTCCGGACTGATCGTTCCGCTGTCTTCCAAAGTTTCTTCCAAGTGCTCGACGAAGGTTCCGGAGAGCATGGCTTGGCCGTCGATAATTAGCTGTTGGAAACTCTTGAGGGCCGAAAGGGCACGCTGCGGGAGAAGTTGGCGGCGGATAGCTTCGCCAAGGGCACCCCACAGCGAGAGGCCGGTTTCGAGGGCCAGGCGCTCGATCATGTCGATCGTGCCCTTGCCGATGCCGCGGGTGGGCGTGTTGATGATGCGGAGCAGCGAGATTGAATCATCGGGATTCTGAATGACTTTCAGGTACGAGATCATGTCTTTGATCTCGGCGCGCTCGTAGAAAGAAAATCCGCCGACCACTTTGTATTTCAGGCCGTAGCGGCGCATGGCTTCTTCAAACAGGCGCGACTGGGAATTGGTGCGATAAAGAACGGCGGCGCGCGGCGTTGCGCCGCCTGAGTTCTCAGAATGACCAGCCTCGCGCAAATATTTTGCAATGTGATCGGCGGCGAACAGAGCTTCGTTTTCTCCGTCCGGGGCTTCGTAATAACCGAGCTTGGTGCCGCCCTGGCGCGAGGTCCAAAGATTCTTGCCTTTGCGGCGGAGATTGTTGGCCACTACCGACGACGCGGCCTGCAGAATATTTTGCGTGGAGCGGTAGTTCTCCTCCAGGCGGATGATTTTGGCCTCGGGAAAGTCTTGTTCGAATTCGAGAATGTTGCGAATGTCGGCGCCGCGCCAGGAATAAATTGACTGATCTTCATCGCCCACCGCGCACACGTTGTGCCGCTCGCCCGCCAGCATGCGCATGAGCTCGTATTGCGGGCGGTTTGTGTCCTGATATTCATCGATGAGCAAGTACCGGAAGCGGCGGTTGTAATACTCGCGTACAGGCGCGACCGTCTTCAGCAGGCGGGTGGCTTCGAGCAGCAGGTCATCGAAGTCGAGCGCGTTGGCTTTGCGAAGTTCCTTGCGATATTCCTCGAAAAGGTGCGCGATCCTTTCGTTTTTAGGATCGGCCGACTGCAGGTAAAGTTCCTGCGGATCGAGCATATGATTCTTCGCCCAGGAAATACGCGACAGCACGGTGCGCGGCGTGAGTTGTTTGTCGTCGACGCCGAGACGCTTCATGACCCCCTTGACCACAGCTTGCATATCGCTCTCGTCGTAGATGACGAATTTCTTGCTGTGGCCGATCGGAGGCTGACCGGGAGTGGTAGATGGAATCTGCAGGGCTTCAATATCGCGGCGAAGGACCCGCACACAGAAAGAGTGGAACGTTGAGATTACCGGCTTGGCGATGCTGAGGCCGCCGACCAGTTTCTCGACGCGCTCGGCCATTTCCGCGGCGGCTTTGTTGGTGAAGGTCATGGCCAGGATGGATTCCGGCATGACTCCCGTATGCTCGATCAGGTAAGCGATGCGGTAGGTGATGACACGCGTTTTGCCGCTGCCCGCGCCGGCGAGGATGAGCACCGGACCCTCGGTAGTCTCGACGGCCTCGCGCTGCTGCGGGTTGAGTTGATCGAGAAAAGACAATGCGGAAATGGCTCCGGAGCTGATGATTCAATTTTACAGGGGAAACGGGGTCGGCGAGGTGCAAGAAAAAACGAATTCGAATCGAAGAGAAGAATAAGCGGTTAATACACTCCAGCCGCGTTAGTGGCGGCACGTGAAAGCCCGGCACGGAAGTGCCGGGAAGGCAGACCCCTCCGAGGAACCGAGTCCCGTCAGGGACGGCACCTTCATCCGAAGACAAATTCCGGATCGTATTTCACGCCTGATTTTCGCAACAACGAAACAAACTCATCTTCGAACGAATGCTTTGCGTGATGGTCGGCTTGGTGTTCGATGTAATGCCGGACTGCCTTCACATTTGAAGCGCTCACGCTGAACGCTCCGTAACCGTCCTGCCAGGCAAAATCGAATCCGTGTTCGCCGAGCCAGCGCGAAGAATTAGCTTTGAGCACCTGCATTGCCTTCGCGAGATTCATTGTTGCCGGGAGCACGATTAGCAAGTGAGCGTGATTGGCCGTGCCTCCGGCACATAACACGGGAATGTCGTGTCCCTTGCCGATTCCGACGAAATACATAGAGAGTTTTTCGCGTAGGTCGTCGGGGATTGAGTTGCGGCGCTCTTTCGTACTGAAGATGCAATGGATTAGAACGTTGGGGTAGGTATGCGCCATGGTGGCGTCCCTAACGGGACTCTATTGTCCTGATCGCGATCTTTCCCGGCACTGCCGTGCCGGGCTTTCACATACTGTGCCTACGGCACGTGAGACACGGGGGGGATCGAGCCGATATCTCTGATGAAGTGTCTTGAAAGATTACTTGCAATGTCTGTGACGGATGTCACTTGGGAAATTCAAACGTGCCGATTCGGGAATTCGTGCTGTGAATCGAACGACTTAGCTCTAGCTTACGAATTCAGCTCACCTATACTGGTGTTGTCGCAGAGTGCTGTATACAGATTTGATGGCCCCGAGAAATCGGAGCCTTTCGTGTTTCAGGCAACGGCCCGGACAAGATTACGGTTTCGTCGCGGAAGCTTTGCACTCGGCGCAAGGACAAACTTCCCGCAAAAACTTCCATGAGTAAATGCCCAGGTCATGGTCGTCGTTCCACTTGAAGCGGATGGCGTACTTGCCCATGCCTTCGGCGGAGACGGGCTTAGCGGCAGGCTTGAACATCGGCAGCGTGCCGGGGGCAAGTTTGGCGGGTTCGCCGGGCTTTCGTTTGGTTTGGTCCCGTTCTTCGCTGCACATAGCGCAGGGGCAGGCGTCGCGTAGAAACGAGAAGGGATAATGAGAAACGTGGCCGTCGGCCCACTCGATGTTCATACCCGTGCCTGCGGTCAGGTTGACCTTGACGGACTTGGGATCGGTGGCCGCCGTGGGCGCCTGGAGCGGGGACTGCATGCTTCAGTATCGCATGGCCGAATCACGTCAGGCACGGAAAGCGCTAGTGTGAAGCGGATGAATTTGTCTTTGGGCTGGTGGCTGCTCCAACGGCTAAGCCGCCGATAGCTCCAGCCACAATTCCCATTAAGGCTAGAACGATTGCACTCTCAACTAAGGTAGCTCTTGCACGGGCAGACATCGATCCCCCCCCCTTTGTGTCGGACAGCAACCCTTAGTTTACGCGACCTGGCGCGCAGCGACGCGAATTGTCGGAAGAGGGCAGAATCCGGTAGAATGGTAGTTTCCGTTAAGGACCCTGAAAGGATCTAGAGCAGTCATGGCACAACAGTGTGATATCTGCGGCAAGAAGCCGCAATTTGGAAACCGCATAAGCCACGCGCACAATGTTACCAAGCGGCGCTGGAATGTGAACCTTCGTCCGGTCCACGCCCGCGTGGATGGTGCTACCAAGCGCATACGGGCCTGCACTTCCTGCATTCGCAGCGGCAAAGTCGTTAAGGCGTAAAACAGCCAACCACCCAGACACTAAGGTTCACGAAGATGTTTCGTGGACATGTGTTTTATTGCACCTGCAGCAATTTCACGTCGAAGATCAGATTCGCATGGGGCGGGATTGGGCCACCCGGAGTTCCATCGGCCCCGTAACCAAGTGCCGGCGGAATGCGCAGCTGACGTTTCCCGCCAACCTTCATTCCAGATACTCCTTCTTCCCATCCCTTGATGACCTCGCCGTTGCCGATCGTGAAATCAAACGGTTGGCCGGCATCGACTGAACTGTCGAACTTCTTGCCGTTGGTGAGCCATCCGGTATAGTGCACCCGCACGTGGCTGCCTTCTTTAGCGACCTCGCCGGTGCCGACGCGGATGTCCCAGTACACCAGGCCGGAGGGAGTTCTTACGCCGTTGCCGGTGACTTTAGTGGGAGCACTGGTGTTCGGTGCGGCTGACTTGTTGGTGGCGCTTTGCGCGAAAGCAAATATGGCCGTCAGCGCGAGGATGATGGCGATTGCTACAACGTATTTCGTCATTCTCGGTGTCCTTCTAGAATTCTTAAACACAGTGGACATCGCAGGTGCACGGGGTGAACATAATTATTCCAAAGCGATTACATCGATTTCCACCAGCACGTCCTTCGGCAGGCGCGCCACTTCCACGGTAGAACGAGCCGGCGGAGCGGAGCTGAAATACTTTCCGTAGACCTCATTCATAGCAGCGAAGTCGTTCATGTTTTTTAGAAAAACGGTGCAGCGAACAACTTTACCCAGACCGCTTCCCGCGGCTTCCAGGATTTCCGACAGATTGCGCAGCACACGTTCGGTCTGCGCGGCCACATCTCCGGCGATAACTTGTTGGCTAGACGGATCGATAGCGACCTGGCCTGAGGTAAACACGAATCCGTTGGCTTTGACGGCTTGCGAATATGGCCCGATGGCTTGGGGAGCGTCTTTGGTGGAAATGATTTCGCGCATAGGATATTTGCTTGATTAATGCAGATGGGAGTGCGGGAGGTCAAGTTGGGGCAGTTGTGGGTGGTGTCTTAAAAAACGCAGTGTTTAAGACACTACCCAGCCGTCAGCTTTCAACTGTCAGCTTCTGGCCGATCAGGGAAAGCGGGCGGGGGGTCAGTTCGCACGGGCTTTTTGGCGTTCTCGCCATCGAGCTTGGCAATAAGTTGCCCAACCAGTTCCATCATCTTTTTAGCGTCCGTTTCATGTTGGATTTGGAGGGCCAAGTCGCGCCAGTCTTCATCCTTTACCTCACTGTGGCCTACTGTTGACTCTGCCATTTTCAAACTCCCTTCCCTCGGCGCTGGTGCAATCGCACGCGGGGTTTAACGACCGAAGCTCCAACCACCGATTTGTGATGCTTGGCACTCCGTTTCTTTGTGAGGAGCGGTACCGCGATCCTCATCACAGTAGTGAGTGGAACTGTTTCGAAGTGCGTTAACGACTTTCGCATTTTCAATGGCTCCTTCACTCAATCGACCATAGCAGGCACGAAAGCGTACGGGTCATATCTTTTGGAGACCGATTTCCTGCTGCTTATCCCCGCTGAATCAATCGTTTAGAGTCTTCTTCAGCCTCCGCTACTACATCCAGCGAGATCGAGACACTGCGTATTTTGTACTTGACTTTAATATGCTTTCCGGTTACGTTACGTTACGTTACGTACACGTTAACGTTTCTAGCGTGATCGGAGGTTTGCGATGGGGTCGAGGACACACAAAGTAACTTTGAATTTCAGCACAATGGCGCAAGTGGACGTTCCCCAAGGTCGCAATGGAAAACACAAGGAGATCGTCCTCCGAGTGCTGTCCGACCTCGAGAAAGTTCCGGCGGGAACGGCGCTCAAAATACCCTTGGCGGAACTGGCGGAAAGTAAGGAGAAGGTCCGGTCCGCGCTGAATCGCGCCATTCACAAAACCCGGCGAGATGTCGCCACCGCTAGTGACGAAGAATATTTGTACGTGTGGAACAAGGCCCGCTAGCAGAAATGTAGTTGCTTAAGCCAAGATTCAGGAGAGCACGCCATGACTCCCGAAGAACGCGAAAAAATCAACTCGTTGTGCCTGCAAATCCAGAACGAGAAAGAGCCTTCGAAATTCGACAGACTGGTGTGCGAATTGAATGACCTTCTCGCGGCCAGGCACACCCTCATCGAACACAAATATAAGCAAGATTCTCCCATCCGCCCTTAGGTTGCGGGAAAATGCTTGCCTGGCTGCTGCCTACTGGCCACTGTCTTTAGATTTTCTGCAGTCTCTGCACTTCATGCACGCCGGGGATTTTGCGCAGGCCCGCCATGATTTGTTCGAGGTGTTTCAGGTCGGAGATGTCGAGGACGATTTCCACGCTGGCCTGGCTGTTTGCGGTGTGAGCGCCGATGTTGCGGATATTGCTTTGCGCGTCGCCGATCACGCTGGTGATGTTTTTTAGCATCCCAAAGCGATCGTCGCAGTACACGGTGAGCTTCACCGAATAAGCGGTCGGAGTGCTTTCGTCGCGGGCCCATTCCACGTCGATACGGCGTTCCGGCTCGTACATGAGATTGGTGACGTTGGGACAATTCACCGCGTGAACCGCAACCCCTTTACCACGCGTGATGTAGCCAGTAATGGTTTCTCCCCGAATGGGATTACAACAGCGGGCGCGGTAGACCAGCATATCGCCCTGGCCCTTGACCATGATGGCGTTGTGATCGCCAAACACGCGCCGCACCACGCTGGCAATGGCGCCGGGCTTGTTGGAAAGCCCCTCGGCTTCAATATCGCCCGCCATTGAAGGCGTCGCGCCTGCGGGCAGGAGCCGCGCCAGCACTTGCCGCGCAGAATATTTTCCATAACCGATGCCGGACATCAGATCGTCGACTTTGCCGAGCCCATAGCCTCCTGCAACTTTCAGCAGGTCGTCATCTTTAATTTCTTTAAGCGCGATACGGTACTTGCGCGCTTCTTTTTCAATCAGTTTGCGGCCGATTTCAATCGATCGCTCGCGCTGGTGCACGTTGAGCCAGTGCTTGATCTTGTTGCGCGAGCGCGAAGACTTGACCAGGCCCAGCCAATCACGGCTCGGCTTGTGTCCAGCCTGCGTGACGATCTCGACGATGTCGCCGGAATGCAGTTTGTGGCGCAGGGGCACCATGCGGCCGTTAACTTTGGCGCCCACACAGGTATGGCCAACTTCGGTGTGGATGGTATAGGCAAAATCGATGGGCGTGGCATCCCGCGGCAGCACGACTACTTTGCCCTTCGGCGTGAAAGTGTAAACCTCCTCGGGATAGAGATCTACTTTCAGGGCTGACAAGAATTCATTCGGATCGCTGACATCGCGCTGCCACTCGACCACCTGTCGCAGCCATGCCAGGCGCTGCTCGTCCTGCGCCGATACCGGGCCGTCTTTGTATTTCCAGTGGGCGGCGATTCCCTCTTCGGCCATCTTGTGCATCTCTTCGGTGCGAATCTGGATTTCAAACGGCGTTCCGTCTTCCGTGATCACCGAAGTATGCAGCGACTGGTAGAAGTTGGGCCGCGGCATGGCAATGAAATCCTTGATGCGCCCCGGGACTGGCCGCCAGATGTTGTGAATGATGCCGAGCACGGCGTAACAATCCTGCAGCGAACGCGTGACGATGCGCATCGCGAAAAGGTCGTAGACCTGATCGACCGAAATGTGCTGCCGCTGCAACTTCTTATGAATGCTGTAGAGGCGTTTGATCCGGCTATCGACCTTGGCTTGGATGCCCGCTTCCTTCAGCTTGTCGCTGATGATGACCTGCATTTTCGCGAGAAAGACTTCACCCTGCTTGCGGCGCGCGTTGACCGCCTTTTCGACTTGCTCGTAGCCCGAGGGATCGAGAAACAGGAATCCAAGATCTTCGAGTTCCCCGCGAATCTTGCCCATGCCGAGGCGGTGGGCGATAGGAGCATAGATCTCGAGAGTCTCCTCGGCAATCTTCCGCTGGCGGTCCGGATCCAGGTGCTCCAGCGTGCGCATATTGTGCAATCGGTCGGCGAGCTTGATGAGCACCACGCGAATGTCGTCGACCATGGCAAGCATCATCTTGCGCAGATTTTCGGCCTGCGCCTCTTCACGGGTAGCGAAATCGATTTTGCTGATCTTGGTGACGCCCTCGACAATATGCGCCACCTGCTCGCCAAACTCCTTGCGGATATCGACGATGGTGACGGATGTATCTTCGACCGAATCGTGCAGCAGTCCGGCCGCAATCGCGACAGGGTCCATCTTCATCTCGGCGAGAACCAGCGCAACTTCCAGTGGATGGACAAGATATGGCTCGCCCGAGGCGCGGCTTTGGCCTTCATGATGCTTTAAGGAGTAGTCGTAAGCTTTCTTGACAATGGACAGATCGTCCTGGGGACGGTTTTCCTGAATCCGCTTCATCAGCTCACGGAACTTGGTAAGCGTGAGAGCGGTGGTCGCGATCTGTTGGCGCAAGCTCGCCATGTAGGATTATAGCCCGCATGGGAGCACCCTGGGCATTTGGCGGGCAAAGGCGCGGGGACCTTCCTGCCCAAAAATTGAATGGGCTTAGAAGGGGAACATTTGTGGAAATCATAAAAAACTATAGATAACCTCCTTCCGACTTTCTGAATCCAAGAACCGCCCCATGGTGTGCTGCGGCGACGAAGCATTTCGAAGCAGTAGTACACACCGCGGGCTGAATTGCGAAAACGTTTGGCCGCTAATAGGCCCTTGCGTCCCTGGAAGTCCAGTATGAGTACAAATTCCAACCTCGATCGCGAATCTTTCCAGCAGCTCCTGGCCAGCGCATTCGCCGTCCAGGAAAGTCAGATGGATAGCCAATTCCTTGCAGGCATCATGGAGGTCCAACGCATGGTTACGCGTGGAGAACTCGGGATGGATGGCGCAATGAATCTGGTGGTCGATTCTGCAAGAGACGTCGCCCACGCTGATGGGATCGCCGTCTGCTTGTTAGAAGCAGATCAATTGATTTACCGGGCCGGAAGTGGATGTTCCGCCATCTCCGTCGGTAGCCGCGTCACGGCCTCGCTCACCGTCCCCGCGAATACGAAAGCAGGTGGGGAGATTCTCCGAGTCGAAAATGCCCACACTGACACCCGCATTCAGGCAGCGATTTGCCGGCAGTTCGGAGCAAAGTCCCTTTTAATTCTACCGATCTTTCACGAACGGGTCTTGGCGGGCGTGCTCGAGATATTGTTTAGCGAGGCGCACGACTTTCAGGATCGCGAGGTCCACAGTTATCGACTGATGGCCGGCCTGATCGAGGCAGCCATGGTTCACGCGGCTGAGATTGAACAGAAAAACCGCACTGCGGAACTGCCTTCTACCCAGCAGCCGTACTTATGGCAAGGCCTTCTGAGCAATGACGAATCCATTCTCGGCAGGGGCAAGCATGCCATCTATCAGCGCTGCGGAGCTGCCCTATCAGCGGTGAGAAAGTCGCAATTACTAAAGCGGCCAGCCATGCTGGGAGCACGGATGGTGCGTGAAGCGAAGGAATCCGTCTCCCACATTCCACCGTGGAATGTGCTGCTGGCGGCTTTCGCGACCGTGTTGGGAGTAGCTCTTTGGATCGCCTATGGTCGAGGGCCCGCTTCGCCGTTGCAATCCCCAGCCCCGCCGGAATCGACAGCCATCGAACCACCGGACCGCCTTGCACCCGCGAAGGCCATGTCAACGAAAGAAGCGCACGAAGATTCACGCGCGTCACTTCCACTGCAAAATGCAGGGCTCTCCAGCCCGATGGTTCGCCGGGTGCGGACGAGAGCAAGTGAAGTCGATTACATTGGGGACGATGTCACAATACGCCACTTCTCGCCCAAGCCTATCCCCCGTCGGAGAGTGGTTGGCGCGAGCCGGGTCACAAAGGTCGGCGAAGATGTTACGGTGCGCTATTTCACCACAAAACCGGCAGTAAAGTCCGAGAGCCGGTAAGGTTCCCGCTTCGGTCAAGTGGTCTGACGGAATTCCTCTCTATTTTTTCGCTCGCTTCGTTCGTTCGCTTCAAAGGTTTCAAACCAGTCACCAGTTTGGAGAGGCACTCAGCGAACTGATAGAGTTCACCCTGCGAGTTATGAATTCCAGAATCCTTGTCAGCGGAGTCTCGGGTCCGATCGGCGCCGCGCTTGTACCTTCCCTTCGCACCAGTGGGTGCTCCGTCATACGGCTCGTGCGCGGTCCGGCCAGCGCAGGGCAGATCGCTTGGGATCCGGCGAAACCGCTCGCGCCTGAAACGGTGTCCGGATTTGACGCTGTGATTCATCTGGCGGGCGAAGGCGTTTTCGGACGATGGACCGCCCCAAAAATGGCGAAGATCCGTGACAGCCGTGTTAAAGGCACTTTCAATTTGGCGTCGGCCCTGGCGCGCGCGGAAAATAAACCGAACGTTTTCGTCTGCGGTTCGGCAATTGGCTACTATGGCAATCGCGGCGACGAAACGCTGTCGGAAGAAAGCGCGCCGGGAACCGGGTTTCTCTCCCAGGTTTGCCAGGAGTGGGAAGAAGCGACCATGCCTGCGGTGCAAGCTGATATTCGCACCGCGCATCTGCGAACCGGGATCGTGCTCAGTTCCAGCGGCGGCGCGCTGAAAGCCATGCTGCCGCCGTTCAAAATGGGCTTGGGCGGCCGAACCGCGGACGGCCGCCAATGGATGAGTTGGATTGACGTCCAGGATATGGTGGGAGCGATCCACCACATTTTGAAAAATGATTTGCTGCAGGGTCCGGTAAATATAGTCGCTCCCAAGCCGGTGAGAAATGCGGAGTTCGCAAAAACGCTGGCTAGCGTGCTGTCGCGTCCGGCGGTTTTTCCGATCCCCGCTGCCGCGGTAAAAGTTGTTTTCGGACAAATGGGCGAAGAGATGCTGCTCGCCAGCCAGAAGGTGGAACCGACCAAACTGATCTCGAGCGGATATCCATTTCGCTACCGCAACCTGCGGGCTTCGCTGGAAGGAATCCTAGGCCGGTGACGCCAGTCAGCGATGATTGAGAGAACGAGGTGAGACTGGCGCAATCGGACCGCTCCGGCGCGATTGCCTTCAGTTGGGATCCGAGCGATGCATCTCTTCCTGCAGTTTCTGCAGAAGCTCGGCGCGCTGTTCGGTGCTCAGCTCCCGTTGTAACTCCTCGAGCGCGAGGGCGACGATGTGATAATGGTGGGCTCCAGCAAACTTGGGATCGGTGGTGATGTTGAGCCACAGCTTATGCATCAGCTCGACATCCTGCGGGCGAAGGCGCGGATTGTGCGGGCCAATGGCATATTCGCGAACGGTTCCGTCAGGCGCGCAGACCTCCAGGGTGATGCGCGGACGCGGTTCGGGCAGGCGCTCCCAGGCATCGCCCGTAAGCTTGGCTTGTTCGTCAGACGTGAGCTTGTTCGAGAGGCCGCAAATCACACGGGAAGACCCGAGCCGTTGCGCCGTTACCATGATGGCTTCGAACACGTCGGTCGCGGGAACCACCAGGAGGGAAATCGGCTTCCCCTCTTTTTCGGCGACGGCCACCGCGGCGGTAAAGAGCTCCTGCTCGTAGTGGTCGAAAACCTGGCTGGCTTCCATGACCGCGCTGCCGCTGAAGCTGTGTTCGCGATGGTAAAGGCGCGCGCTCATCACGACCACGTCCTGCTTGTTGGTGTCGGTATGACCGAGAATGTGGCGCAGGTAATAGAGATTGCGAGGGTCGCGTACCGCAACCAGAATATTACCCGTGCGCACGCCCATGGCGCCGCTGCCCAATTCCTGATTGCCGTAGACCCGAAACTGATCAAGCTGTTCCGGCTTGCCATGCCGCTCTTTCGTGACGTGTCGCTCTGAGATCGTGAAGATGGTGAAGAACACGCCGCTAAAAATTACTCCTGCAATCGTCGCTTGATACTTGGTAAATAGATTCACCACGGCGGTGATCAGCAGCACCGCCGAAATAAGAATCAAGCCCACCGGGATCTCGGTCTTCCCGATGTGCAGGTTACCCGGAACCTTCCAGGCCCGATTCCCGGGCTCGGTAAAGCGCAGCACCAGCACGGCGATGGACTTCATGGCGAAGCTCCAGATCACTCCGAACGCGTAGAGCGCCGCCAAAACATATACGTTGCCGAGGCTTAGGAAGATGGTGAGCAACTGCATGCCCACGATTAAATTGATGATGCGATAGCTCGTACCGAAGCGGTTATGCGGCTTCTGAAACCAACTGGTGAGAACTCCGTCTTCGGCAACGCGGTTCAGAACGCCGTTGGCGCCGACTATGGACGTATTCTGCGCGCCCGCGAGAATAAGGACACCCACCAACACCACGAACCCATGAAAAAGCAGTTTCAGGCTGGTAGGCCCGACCAGGTACATGGCAATGCCGCCGATGAGGTTGGCGAAATAATCCGGCCGAACCTTATCGGGAATAATCATCACGGCAAAGAACGACACCAGGGAAGTGAACAGCAAGCTGTAGACAAAAATGACGAGCCCAGTCTTCTCCAGATTCTTCAGCTTGGGATGTTCGATCTCGCGGTTGACCTGGGCCAGAGTCTCTTCGCCGCTCATGGCGAGGACGGAGTGTCCGAAGCCGACAAAAAGAATGATCCAGGTAATGTGGCTGAACCAGGTTCCGTTGAGCCAGCCCAATGATTCCTTGTTCAGCGGAATCACTCCGGAATGCAGCGGGTTGGGCGGCAACTGGATGGGGGCGCGCAAGACCGTGATGGTGCACCAGATCAGCAGAATCACTACCATCACCGTGGTGATGGCCATGATTTGCAGCGCCTTCTGGCTGGACTCGTGCATGCCCTGGGTATTCTTCCACCAGAAGTAAGCCACCACGATGACGGCAAGCCCGGCGGCAAAGTGATCGTCGGAAAAATTCAGCGGGCGGTGCAGGTACACGCCCATATCTTTGATGAAGCCTGCTAAATATTGTCCGGCGGAGACCGCGCTGATGGGTCCGGTCAACACATAATCGAAGAGCAGCGCCGAAACGGAAAACTTGGCCAAAGTACCACCCATGGCCTCCTTGACCACGCGGTAAACCCCACCGCGGACGAACATGCTGCTCGATTCAATGTAGAGCGCCCGGACCGCGTAGCTGAAAAGCATGACTGCCAGGATGAACCAGGGAGCGCTCTTACCGATCACCTTCTCCGCATCGCCGCCAGCGTAGTAAGCGGACGACGCGAGGTCAGACAGAACGATGGCGGAGGCCCGCCAGAACGAGATAAACGTCAACATCACCGTGGTGGCGACGAAGACTTTTATTACCGGCTTTGACCCTTCAACCGATGTGGCCATTATTCAGAGGAGTGCAGAATGTGTTTCTAAACCCTTTTGAAGATAGCATAGGGCAAGGCGGGGCCGGGAGCGAGAGTGACTCGCTGGAATGGATTCCTGAAAATGACTGCGGGTATTTACTGTTCCTGCCGCTTCTTTGGCGCCAAGTATGTGTGAGTAATGCGGTCATGCCAGCACAGGGCGTCTTCATCAAGAAAGACCCATGCGTATCCCATGCCGAGTGAAACTGCTGACAGGAAGGAAGCAAGCACCCGCCAGCGGCGAAGCCGGCGGCTCGCAGGAGTGCCATTGAAGCGGGTCAATTCCAGCTTCGCCAGCCGCAGCCCCGGCGTGGAGCCCGAGTAAACGACAAGCAAGTATTGATAGGACGCCCAGAACAATGCGGCCAAGCCGGCGCTGAGCCCCGCAAGTTGAAGTCGGGGAGGCTGGATTGCGGTCAGCTTCCAAAAGATGGCGGCGAACAAAGCGCAGGCCGACCCAATGATCACAGCGTCAATGGCCGCGGAAAAAATGCGCCGCGCCAGAGGCGCACTCTGCAGCGGGATATCGATGCCCGGACGTTTTTCCAACTCGGGTTGGCTGACCGGTTCAATTGTGATGCCGCCCAGAGCAGGCGCCGGGGGGACAACTTCCGGAGCCTCCAGTATGCGAGGACGGTCCATCACGGGTTCCGCCAATTCGTCGAGCGGCGCTGCCGGCGGCGTCCACCAACGCGGGAACTCAATAATCTTTGCCGATGTAGGAGTTATTGGCGTCGAGGGTTGTTCCGAATCGCCGGAGCGAGCGCTTGCTGGGCTTTGCCGCACGTCAGGCATTTCTGCAGGCGCAGAAGCGCTGTCCGCGAAGTTATCCAACGCCAGAGCGTGATGCGAAGCGGCCCCGATACTTTGCGAGAATGGAGGAGCTTCTAGCGAAGAGCTGGCGGTGTTGCGAGCGGGACCTTCCTCCTCGAAACGCAAGCGCAGCGATGGATAGCGGGGCGGACGCGGCTTGCGCTTGGATTGATAACGATTCAACCGGACAGCAACTTCATCGCGCCACGCAGGAGTAGTCGCAGCAGCAGCCTCACCGTCAGCCTCCTGGCCGGTGCTCAACGACACTTCCGCGACCGGAGGAACGCTGGAGCCTTCACTTCGCGGTGTCTCGCCATCTGATTCTGGCGCCGCGGCGGGCAAACCGGCGTCGTTGTCAGCTAACCAGCGGGGTACATGGGTTGGCTCCGCGGCGGTCGAGCAGCGGCAAATGTCACCACAAATCGGACAAGGCATGAATCCCAGTTTTCCCCAAAACGCCAAAACTTACGCCACCGGGTAACCAACAAGAGCGCGCCGGAATCCAAGACTTCGGGCCGCTTTGCCTCCCGAGCCACAGCCGTGCTAAGTTCACGACGGCTGCTGCCCGGTAAAAGCATCCGAGCACTTTTTGCATGCGCTTCGACGATCTTGTTTCGATGATCGCGTTCCGATGACTCGCAACAGATTCCTTATCACGGCCGCAGTCCTTTGTCACCTGCTTCTCGTGCCGCCATTAGTTACCAGCCAGTTGCCGCCTGTGAATCATGATCCGGCGCCCGCCGGAACCAGCGCTGCCGCGCAAAAGCCAGCTGCGCCGGCAACGCCGTGCGAACTGGCGGCCGCCGCTCAAAAAGAAAATGGCGAGGTCAACACCATTTGCGCCATCCAGCAGGAACAACAAGGTGCGATTTATAAATTGCACGGTGCGGTTGAAATTCACTATGGAAGCTATGTCTTGCGCGCGGACGAAGCTACCTACAACTCTGAGACAAGAGAAGCGACTGCTGTTGGACATTTTGCTCTCGATGGCGGCCCCAATGACGACCACATCCGCGCCGCACGCGGCACTTACAATCTGGAACTTGAAACCGGGCGCTTTTACGATGTGACTGGAACCACCGGGCTGCGTTTTCGCGCCAACAAAGTGATCTTAACTTCCACCGCCCCTTTCGCTTTTACCGGCAAAGTTGTGGAGAAGACCAGCTCCGATCACTATCTGGTCTATGACGGCAGCATCACCACTTGCGAATTGCCCCATCCCAAATGGCAATTCGACGCGCGCAAGGTGATTGTTGACGTGGGCGGCAATGCCAAGATCTACCACAGCACATTTATGCTGCACGGGCTTCCTATTTTGTATTTTCCGTTCGCCACCCATCCAGTCGAGAAAGAGTCGCGCCAGTCCGGTTTTTTGATGCCCGCAGTGGCTCGTTCTTCCACCAAAGGCAACGTCGTGGGCGAAGCCTATTATTGGGCGATCAATCGCATGATGGATCTCACCCTGGGCGCCGAATATTTTTCTCTGCGCGGCTGGTCGCAGCGGGGAACGTTCCGGGCCATGCCGAGCGAAACTTCCTACGTGGACCTGAGCTATTTCGGAGTGATTGACCGCGGTATTGGATCGCCTCCACTCAAAGAAGGTGGGGAAAATGTGCGATTGAACGCGGCCGGCAACGTCGACGGTTTTCGCGCCGTTGCTAACGTCGACTACCTGAGTTCGTTTCTGTTCCGGTTGGCCTTCAACGAAGTCTTCAGCCAGGCTGTGTATTCGGAAGTGAAATCGCAAGGGTTTCTTTCGAAGTCCACCAACGGTTTTAACCTGAACGGATTCGTCGAGCTGTATCAAAACTACCTGAGCACGACTCCCGGTCAAGTGATCAAGATTGAGCATGCTCCAAGTTTGGATTTTTCCAGCGTGGACCATCAACTGGGGCACACACCGTTTTACTGGTCCTTCGACGCTTCCGCAGCCGGCTTGTCACGCAGTGAACCGGAAGAGTGTTCGACTTCCTCCCCCCCAGTTTGCACTCCTCCGTTTCGCACAGGATTGTTAGGGCGATTCGCTTTGAGCCCCGAGCTCTCCCTCCCGTTGTTATTCCGGGGATGGTCGTTCCGTCCGGAACTGATATTGCATGACACGTATTACACCGAGCGGGAATCAGCCACCGGCTCAGGGCTGGCGGTACGCGATCCCATCAATCACAGATCCTTGGAAACGGTTGCGGAATTAAGACCGCCCGCGCTGGAGCGCGTTTTCGATAAGGAATTCCTTGGAAGGAAGTGGAAGCACGTTATTGAACCGCGCATCGTATACCGTCTGGTCACCGGCGTGAACGAATTTGGCAACACGATAAAGTTCGACGAGCGCGACATACTTACCAATACCCACGAAGTGGAATACGGATTTGTCACGCGTCTCTATGCCAAGCGCACGGCGCAGAAGCCGCAGGATTGCGGCCCCAACAGCTCCGACGCAGTAATGTTGGGCCTAACCATTGGCGGGGCCGCGCCAGAATTGACGGTTCCCTGGGTGCATCCCAACCCTCTTCATTCTCTGTGCCAGCCGGAACCTCAAGTGCGCGAAGTCGTGACCTGGGAACTGAAGCAGAAATACTTCCTCGATCCAACCTTCGGTGGCGCATTAATTCCCGGGCAACGCAACATGTTCACGACGACAGCTGATCTCACTGGAATCGCGTTCGTAACCCAACCGCGCCATCTTTCCCCTCTGATTTCGAGGCTGCGCGTGGAAACCACCGCTCACACCGATGCCGAGTGGGACCTGGATTATGACTTCCAAGGGAATGGGGTTAACTCCAGTGTGCTGCTGGCGAACTACCACATCGGCCCGGTGACGGTTGGTGGGGGCGATGCGATTCTCAATATACCGGCGCAAACCGTAAGTGCGGGTTCCGCAACGCTCCCTCGCTTCAACCAGTATCGCGCTGCGCTGGGCTACGGCCGCGCCAACAAGCGAGGCTTCAGCGGCGCCGGCAGTTTCGGTTTTGACGCGGAAAGCGGGCAACTTCAATTCATCACCACGCAAACCACATACAACTGGGACTGCTGCGGCGTGACCGCGGAATATCGCAGCTACTCGGTCGCGAATGTGCGGCACGAAAATCTATTCCGGTTTACCTTCACGCTGGCAAACATCGCCGCCTTCGGTAGTCTACGAAGGCAAGAGCGGCTGTATTAGAGGCAGTGGCCAGTAAAAGCGAGCGGTTTTTCCTGCTGTCGCCTGCTTCCGGAAGTTCATTCCTCAGTTCTTGTTCCTGTTAACATATTTGAATGGCTCTTGAGCAACAGCAGACAGACGCAAAGCAGGAATGGCTTCAGGCCCGCCTGCGAGGCATGGGAGGCCTGCTCGTTGCATACTCGGGTGGCGTAGATTCCGCATACCTGGCCTGGGCTGCCTATCAGGCATTGGGAGAGAAAATGCTGGCGATCATTGCCGACTCTCCAAGCCTGGCGCGCACTCAGCTTGCCGATGCGGTTGCATTCGCGCGCGAGCAATCGATTCCGTTGGAAGTGATTCCTACCTCGGAGCTTGATCGCCCGGAATATGTGCGCAACGATGCGCAGCGCTGTTTTTTCTGCAAAGATGAGTTGTTCTCGCTGATGGAAGAACTTCGATCGGCGCGCGGCTTCGATGTCATCGCATACGGGGTGAACGTCGACGACCAGGGCGACTTCCGTCCCGGCCAAAAAGCGGCGAGCGCACATCAAGTCGTCGCTCCCTTGCTCGATGCCGGGCTCAGCAAAGAAGAAATCCGCATGCTGGCGCGCCAGGCAGGACTTCGCATCTGGGACAAGCCCGCGTCCGCTTGCTTGTCATCCCGCATTGAATATGGCCGGCCGGTTACGCGCGAGGCTCTCGATACGGTGGAAAAAGGGGAAGATGCGTTGCGCGCATTGGGCTTTCGCCAATTCCGAGTGCGGCATCACGGTGATATCGTCCGCATCGAAGTAGCACGCGAGGAGCTGGAGCGGGCGCTCAATCCCGTTATGGCGGCGCAGTTCACCACCATCTTCAAAGCGCTGGGTTTTAAATTTGTAACTCTGGATATGGAAGGCTTCCGTTCCGGATCGATGAACTCGCTGTTGCCGGCGACGGAATTGTTGCGGCAGACGGGTTAAAGGGAACCGTTCACGCCTCGCTGGACCCCTGTTTAAGCGTGTTCCGCTTAATTCGCTCCGCCGCGCCGCTCTGGCGCTGTGAGATAATCAACTTTCAACCTGTGAGATTAAGGCGGTTCTTGGTGACACTTATTCGGCGTTGTTTTCTACTCCTGCTGGGCGTTTGCCTGGGCTGTGTCGCTCAATCTACTTCTCCTGATTTAAGCAGGAAGATCGAGCGTCAGGTACGCTCCTACTACAAGATTCCACCCGAGGTTCACCTGCTTGTGGGCACGCCTTCCGCGAGTTCAGAGTTGCCGAATTATGAGTCCGTGATAGTCACGATTGACAATGCTGGAAAGAAGCAGGATCTCACTTTTCTGGTTTCGAAAGACCACGCCTCCATGATGCGGGTAATCAAGTTTGACCTGGGCAAAGATCCTTTCGCGGAAACGATGAGCAAAATCGATACCAGCGGGCGACCGGTTCGGGGCGCGAAAGCATCGAAGGTTGTAGTTGTGAATTTCGACGATTTTGAGTGCCCGTTTTGCTCGCGCATGCACCAGACGTTGTTTCCGCAAATCCTGAAAGAATACGGGGACCGCGTAACCTTCATTTACAAAGATTACCCGCTGGTTGAGATTCATCCCTGGGCCACGCATGCCGCGGTGGACGCTAATTGTCTGGCTTCGCAGAACGGAGATGCCTATTGGGATTTTGCGGATTACATTCACTCCAACCAGCGTGAAGTGAACAACGAAAAGACGCCCTCGGCCAGAACCGACGCGCTCGACCGGCTGACGATATCGCAGGGTCAGAAACACAATCTTGATGTGGGGAAGCTTCAATCCTGCATCAAGGCGCAGGATGAAACTGCGGTTAAGGCGTCGATGAAAGAGGCGGAAGGGGTCGGAGTAGACGCCACCCCAACATTGTTTATCAATGGGCAAAAACTCGACGGAGCCGTCCCGATCAGCGAGGTGCGCGCTGCGTTGGATCAGGCCTTGAAGGATGCTAATCTGCCAGTGCCTGAGCACGCCTCCGTGGCCGCAACACCAACTTCCAAGTAATAATGGCGAAGCGCAGCAGTAAGGGAGCTTGCGGGATCTTTTTCATGTCGAGGTGCGCGGTAGACCAGCTAGGGAGAACTCATTTGAAAAGAAAAGCACGTTTTGTCCGGCTGGCGGCTCTGCTGGCTACCGCCGTTACATTGGCTGCATTGCTCGGATGCAAGTCACAGGTAAGCGGCGATGTGGTGGCTGCCGTCGATGGTCGCAAGATATTCCGGTCTGACATCGATAAGTACTATGACAATCAGGTGGCGAGCGCCCAACAGGCGCCTGCCGGGGAACAAGCCACGATTCTCCGCCTGAATATTCTTCGCCAGCTGATCGACGACGAAATGGTCATGCGGCGGGCCGAGAAGCTGGGACTGCTGGCCACGGAAGAAGAAGTAGACCGTAAGCTCAACGAGATCAAATCCCCTTACACGCAGCAGGAATTCGATAAGAGGCTGCAGGAAAAAAAGATCACGCTCGAGGATTTTAAGCGCGATATCCGCCGCTCCATCACCGTCGACAAGGTGATGAACAAAGAAGTGTCATCAAAAATTAACGTCACCGATCAGGACATCATCGATTACTTTACCGCGCACAAATCTGAGTTCAATCTGATCGAGCCGCAGTACCATCTGGCGCAGATCTTCGTCACTCCCGCACCGAACCCGCAAGTGCACAATCAGAACAACAAGGCGCAGAACGAAGGGGATGCCCGCAAGAAAATCCAGATGATCAACAACCGCCTGGACAGCGGAGACGATTTCGCAACCCTGGCGATGAATTATTCGGAGGATCCGGAGACTTCCGGCAATGGCGGCGACCTGGGAACGATTCCCGAATCGTCTTTGCGGAATACTGATCCTGGAACACGAGATTTAGTGCTCAAGCTGAAACCGGGCCAGTACAGCCCGATCATTACAGTGATCAATCCCGCGACCAAGCAGGCTGCCGGCTTTCGCATCGTCAAGCTGGTGTCCAAAGAGCCCGCGGGACAACGCGATTTATCGGATCCTCGCGTGCAGCAGGCAATCCGTTCGCAGCTTCACGACCGCCGCGAGCAGCTGCTTAAAGCTGCTTACTACGAAGTGTTGCGCGATTCCGCCAAAGTGGAAAATTACTACGCGAAAAAAGTTCTAGACAGTAACGGACTGACGAAATAGGACCGACGAAATATGCTAAGCGATTTTTGTTTCCGGGCTGGATAAAACGGATTTACTCGACAATTGCCAGAACGTCGCCTGCGTTCACTGCGGCACCTTCAGCCACTAGAATTTTCTGGACCGTTCCCTGCTTCGGCGATTTGATTTCGTTCTGCATCTTCATCGCTTCGACTATCGCAACGCCGCCGCCCGCTTCCACTTTGTCGCCTTCATCCACCAGAAGCCGCACCACCTTGCCCGGCATTGGGGCGGTGATCTTCCTGGGACCATGATCGTCTGCCGCGCGGGAGCGGCCGCGCAGAGACCGCGGATCGCGGAGTTCAACCGCAAAGCGCGCACTTCCTACCCATATTTGCAGATCATTCGCTATCCGCTCCGACTTAACTTCATACGCCAGATTTCCGATGCGAAGAGAGAGTACATCCGGACGCAGTAGGACAGCTTCCACTTCGACGTCATGGCCATCGAGACGGCAGGACCAGCGCCCGTCTACGCGGTTGAGTTCCAGCCGGTAATTCTTCCCGTCTATGGTTACGTCGTAGAGCATGGGAATCAGTGGCCGGTGGTCGGTGGCCAGCGGCCGGCAGATCACTTCACCTTTATGGCAGATGTTGTTGCGTCAACGCAGAGCTTCGCGGTGACTCGCATCTTTCCATTTGGAATCTGTTCTGTTCGCAGCACTCGACCCGTCGACCACATCTCCGCCGCCAGTACCGGCTGATTTTGTTGCAAGCGCGGCAAACACTCCGGCGGCGATGGCGGCCACTTCCGCGGTTCGCGCCTCTACTGGCCGCTTCTCGCTTCGCGTTAACATGCGATCGAGAAATCCGGTATCGAGTTTTGCGGCGCGGAAATCCGCATCGCGCAGGATGCGGCGAAACAACGAAATATTCGTCTTGATGCCGCCGACGAAATATTCGTCGAGCGCCCGGGCCAACCGCGCAATAGCCTGATCCCGGTCGCCGCCATAACCGATCAGCTTCGCCAGCAGAGGATCATAATCGATGGGCACGTTCCAGCCTTCGCTCATGCCGGTGTCGACGCGAATCCCCGGGCCCGAAGGTTCCTGCAGCAGGCTGATCTTGCCAGGACTGGGGAAATAGTTATTGTCTGGATCTTCCGCATAAATGCGGCATTCAATGGCATGGCCGCGAATGCTTACGTCGTCTTGCGTGAACTGCAGCTTTTCTCCTGCTGCAATGCGAATCTGCAGATCAACCAGATCGAGTCCGGCAATCAGTTCCGTGACCGGATGCTCCACTTGTAAGCGGGTGTTCATCTCTAGGAAATAAAAATTCTTGCGCTCATCGACCAGAAACTCCACAGTACCGGCATTGGTGTAATTCGCCGCCTGAGCGACGCGGACCGCGACCTCGCCCATCCGCCGCCGCATGTCAGGATCGACGATCGGCGACGGCGCTTCTTCCAGCACCTTCTGATGGCGACGCTGCAGCGAGCATTCGCGTTCACCGAGGTAAACGGTGTGGCCGTGCTCGTCGGCGAGCACCTGCATTTCGATGTGCCGCGGATTGACAATGGCCTTCTCGATATAAACTTCGCTGTCCCCAAAGGATCGCTGGGCCTCGCTGCGGGCCGCGTCCAGGGAAGACTTTAGTTGCTCCGGCGCGTGCACCAGCCGCATGCCTTTACCGCCGCCCCCAGCGGCAGCTTTCAACATCACCGGGTATCCGATCTTCGCTGCGACCTTTTCTGCCTCCGCGAACGATTCGACTCCGCGCGATGTTCCGGGGACGAATGGGACGCCTGCTTTCTCCATGGCTTGGCGGGCGCGCGTCTTCGAGCCCATAGCGTTCATGGCGGCTGCGGTGGGACCGATGAATTTTACGCCAGCATCGGCGCAGGCCTGGGCGAACCTCGCGTTCTCGGAGAGGAATCCGTAACCGGGATGGATGGCATCGGCGCCAGATCGCGCGGCGACCTCAGTAATTTTATCGATGTTGAGATACGACTCGCTCGCGGCCGCAGCGCCGATGGGATAAGCTTCGTCAGCTTTACGCACGTGCAGCGCGGCACGGTCTACGTCGGAGTAGACAACCACGGCTGCAATCCCCATTTCGTGGCAGGCACGCAGCACGCGCACCGCGATCTCGCCGCGATTGGCTATAAGAATTTTCTTGAACATCGCCCTATCTTTTAACCGCTCTTGTAACCGCGCTTGGCAATAGCGCACCGGCGCAGCGAACTCAAGATTTTACAGGAGAGACTGGCCGTGATGCCCTCTAGGGCTGACTCTCGCCCTGCGAGTAGAGTGCCCACGCGGTTGCCAAATCCTGGACGATATGGCCGAGCGACTTGTAGACAATGATCTCTTGGGCCGAGCGGCGGCCTTCTACTTCGCCCGCTAACACTTGGCCAATCTCAGCGACGATGTGATCGTCACCAACCAGGCCGGCCGCCTTGGCCCGGAGGAACTCGGCGCCTTGCTGCAGAACTCCCTCGCGGCTGTCGGCGATGAAGCGCGAGCGGACAACCAGGTCGTTGTCCACCTCAGTTGGACCGGCATGGCCTGAGCCAACAAGATTCACGTGAGTGCCCGGACGCACCCACGCGCCCTTCAAAATTGGCTCAGACGCCGAGGTGACGGTGCAAATTATGTCGGCCTCGGCGACTGCTGCTTCCACATCTTTTGCGCTAGTGACGGGCCGGGCGAGTTCTTTCTGCATTCGCTCAGCGAAGGCTTGCGCTCGTTCGGGCGAACGTCCCCATATCGAGATCGATTCAAGCTTGCGGATTTTTCCAATCGCTCGCGCATGAGTCGCGGCCTGTTCGCCGTAGCCTAGAATCGCCAGACGGCGGGCATCTTTGCGCGCTAACGCGTCGGTGGCAACTGCACTGGCCGCCGCCGTTCGAATGGCGGTAAGCTCGCCTGCGTGGACAACGCAAACAGGCGCGCCGGTTCCGTGGTCGAACAGAATGACCAAACCCTGGTGCGACTGTCTTCCCAAAGAAAAGTTCTCCGGAAATACGCTGATCAACTTGGCGCCAAACGGAGCCGACAAGCCCATGGCACCGGGCATGACTCCGAATAAGCGGCCTTCGGCGAGTGGAATGATCGCGCGCAGAAGCTGCCTGGTCTCGCCCCGCGAGAACGCGATCATCGCGTCGCGCACAATCGGAATGCAAACTTCATAGGTAAGCCTGCGGGCGACCTCTTCGCGGTCGATAAATCTCATAAGCAGCCGTTGGCTTTCAACAGATGTTACTTCACTCAGGGGAAACACGAGCAAAGCTCACTGCGAACGGAGCCGCCGCGGCTGTGCTTCCTGATCTCATCCAGCGCGAACGGCGAGTGAAACGGTGGCGGAGAAGAGTCCAGATCGCAAGCCAGCCATCGGTATGGCGAATCTTCTTCCCTTCGCCAGCGGAGCGAGGTTTGTAGGAGATGGGTACCTCCACGATTTTCTCGCCCAGGCGGCTGAGCTTCGCGGTTACCTCGGGACAGAATTCGAAACGCCGGCATTCGAGATCGATTTGCGCGAGGTGCGAACGGCGGAAAACTTTGTAGCAAGTCGCTTCGTCGTGGATGCCCGCGCCGTAGAGCAGATTGGTGAGATGAGTCAAAAGTTTCGCGCCCAGAAAAAACCTTAGTCCACGCTCCGGGCGGTCTGGACGAACACCGTAGACTACACTTGCTTCGCGCTGTTCGAGCGGACGCAGTAAAGCGGGATAATCCTGCGGATCATATTCCAGGTCGGAATCCTGAATCAGAATATATTCGCCGCGGGTATATTCGAGAGCGGTGCGGATGGCCGCGCCCTTGCCGCAGTTCTTTTCGTGGAAGACGACAGTGACATCGTTCGCGGGCGGCATGGCTCGAAGTTTCTCGCGAGTACCGTCGGTGGAACCGTCGTCCACGATGATGATTTCCTTCCTTACTGGCGAGTTGTGGATGGCCTGCAGAAGTTCATCCACGTGCGCAATCTCGTTGTACACGGGGACGATTACCGACACGCATCCCTTCCAGCGCCCGCCTACTACGGCCTTACTGGGCTGGGGATCCGCCACTGCGAACTGCGCATGCGTCGCCATGTAGAAAACATCCACAATTAAATGGATGACGTCAGGATAGCATTTGATGCGATTTCCGACACTTAGTATCTCCGGGGCTGTCTAACTCAGGCATAGTATTATTTGCATGTCTCGGATGCTTTCACTCTCTGAATGACCTTCTCAGATCAGCCAACAGCTAGTCCACAATCAACGTCACATCCAGAAAACTTTTTGGGCAGCACGCGACGGCTGCGACGCAGTATGTTTGATCTGGACCAGGCGGATTTGCTGCCTGCGCTGGTATTGCTCGCCGGGCTGTCAGCAAGGCTATTTGAGGCTTGGAAGCACTTCCTCAATCCTGACGAAGCCCTGCACTTTCTTTTGGCAAGCCAACCTTCCGTGGGACTAGCGTACAAGGCTGCCCTGACTAATGCGCATCCGCCGTTGTTGATTCTCGTCCTCCATTATTGGCGTGCGCTGGGAAACTCTGAACTGATTTTGCGAATGCCTTCGGTTCTGGCGGGAACGGCTTGCTGCTGTATCGCTTACCTGTGGCTGAAACTGGTTAGCGACCGTTCCACCGCGTTCACGGGCCTGCTGCTGTTCGCATTCGCACCGTCGCTTATAGGACTGTCGGCTGAGATCCGGCAATATGCGCTGCTCTTATTTTTCATCTCCGGATGCCTCTACTTCGCGGAACGCGCGGTTCGCGACAACTCCAACTGGACAATGATTTTGTTCTCGTTGTCACTCTACGGGGCGCTTCTTACTCACTACTCATCTTTCATTTTCGCCTTCGCCTTTGGCCTTTACATGCTGATGCGGCTCTACCCCTACGGAAAGCATCTGAGGCTGGTGGCGGTTTGGAGCGCAGGACAAATCGGCGCGCTTGCGCTCGCTGGCTACTATCTCATTACTCATGTCAGGCGGCTGAGGCAAAGCGGCATGGCGCAGGGAATTGCCGAAACCTGGTTGAGGAAATCCATCTTTCATCCCGGCGAGAATCACGTCGCGGTTTTTGTGCCGGCGCAAACTTTGCGCGTGTTTACTTATCTCCTGAGCCACGGCGTCGCTGGGACTCTTGCGCTTCTGGCGTTTCTTGTTGGTGTGGTTTCATTGCTGCGGCAAAACCCGGCGCCTGCCGAAAAGCGCCCAACACCACGTGAACTTGGCCTTCTGCTCGCGCTTCCCTTCGTCCTTAATTGCGGCATGGCGCTAGCGGGGCTGTATCCTTACGGCGCGACGCGCCATAACGCGTTTCTTGCGCTCTTCGGGCTCAGCGGCGCTGCTGTGGGGCTGGCCTTTTGGAAACCGGGAAGAAACTGGATTCGGCCTCTGGTCATTTTTGTTTGCCTGGCGCTCTGCAACTTTTTTCCCGCGCCACCACCGCTGATTCGGGCGAAAAATCAGCGCCGTATTCTAATGGAGGACGCGGTGACCTCTTTGCGAGGATCTGCTCCTCCTGGATCAATCTTGTTCGCCGACTATCAGAGCGGATTGCTGCTTGGCTATTACGCGTGCGGCCACGGCATCGTTCAGATATTTCCTCCTCTGAAGTCGTTTGCGAGAAGTCACTGTGGGCCTTACACGGTGATTACTGCTCGCCCTCAAGAGTGGAAATTTCGTGCGGAGGACCTGCCAGAGCAATTGGCGAATGTGGCGGAGGCGTACCAACTTGTTCCGGGAACGAAACTTTGGCTGTTTGACGCCGGCATGATTACCGACACTGTGCCCGCCCTACGGAAGCAACTGGAACAACTTGGATGTTCTGCGCCGCAAAGGTTCGGAGAGAATATTTTCCTTTGCGAGATCGCCCTCAGCGGGAATCCTGCACAGAAATAATCTGGAAACTAAGAGGCTCTGCCGCGCACTCAACGCGCGTAGGCACGGATAAGGCCGAGTCTTGCTGTCTCTATTCTATTTGATCTGTACTCGTTGATCTCAGCTGGTTGCTATCCTATTTCGGCTGGTCCATCGTGATGCCCTGTTGCCCAGGCTGCTTCTCGGCCTTGGCTTTCTTGGTGCTCAAAGTTTGGTCCACCCAATGGTCGGCGGTTTTCAAATCTTCCTGGCGCGCATTCGGGTCGTCGCACTCGACGTCGGCCTTCTCGCGATACATCAAATTCAGGTAAGCCATAGCGTCGTCGTAATCGGGACGAAGCTGGATTGCCTTATTCAGGCTGTCGATGCCCTCCTGGATGGAAGGCATATTCTTGACCTTCAATTCCTGGCAAGCTTTTTTCTGATCTTTGTTCTTGGCGCTGAGATTCTCATCCGGTCTCAGGCCAAGCTTGGCACGCTCTTCCATGCGCGGCTGGTAGCAAGCCGTCCAATCGATTACGCCCACCGAATAGTAAGGTTCAGGGTCGTTGGGATCGACGTCGGCTGCCATGCGGTAATACTTTTTCGCCTCGTCGAACTTCTTCATATTCAGGTAGAGATAGGCAATACCCTTGGCGGAGTTGACCTTCTGATCGCGCGCCGGATTCATGTCGAGGACGTGCTGATATTGATCGATCGCTTGTTCCGCCATTTTGTTGTTATCCGGCGTGTCGGCGCCGGGAATGTATTGCTGGGCGAACGCGGTGGCCAAATACATTTTGGCATTGATCAGGGTAGGGTCCAACGCCACTGCCTGTTGGAAGTGGTCGATGGCCTCTTCGTACTTGGCATTTTTGTAAGCCGTCACGCCCTTGTTGAGCTGGTCGCGGGCGCGCAACTTGCCGCAGCCTATGGTCGATAAGAGCGCCAGCGTAGCAGCCGCCAGCGTCAGCAGACGAAAGTATCTATTCATTGCGGTATAAATCTCCCTTGCCACAGCATCCTAGGCCCAGAGACAGCGGGTTGACAAGCGCTGGCCGAGCATTCCTTCGCACACGTGGCGCCAGAAATTTATTCCGGCGCCCGATGAACGGGGCGCGACCCTTTCGGGGCGCCTCTTCACGGTTAAATCTCGACTCTTAAATCTCGAGTGCTAAATCTTAGCGCGCGTTAGCCGCCCGCTTCGATCTTCGCGGTAATCAGGCCGACCTTATCCACTCCGGCAGCATGCGCGATGTCAATCACGTTAGCCACGTCGGCGAAGGGGATTGCATCATCACCCTTCACGAACATGACTTTCTCAGCGCGCGTTTTGTAGATATCGGCGAGACGGCCCTGCAAGTTATCCCAAGTGGCGTCTTCCTGATTGATCTTGAGGCCGGGATCCTGACCGGCGCCGCGATCGATCAACTGCACCACGATGGTGCGGTCCGGAGTGTTGTTCTTGGGCGCGTTCGGTGGAGGCGGCTGAGGAACCAGCGCATCCAAACCTTTCGGCGTCAAAGGCGTGATCACCATGAAAATGATGAGCAGCACCAGCAGAACGTCAATCAGCGGAGTGACGTTGATGTTGGCGCTTTGCCCTCCGCCCCCTCCCATTGCCATACTCATTGTCGATCTCCTCTTATTGTCCACCCGCCGGAGCGGTGGTCGGAGTACTTGGACCGTTTGGAGTGCTCTTCCTCTGTTCGGTAAGCAGGCCGAGATCATCCACACCCGCTGCGCGCACGCCATCCACAACCTGGACGACGTTGCCGAAGTGGGCGCGGGCATCCGCCTTCACGTAGACGATTTTATTCGTGCGATTCGTCAGGCGATCTTTTACTTTGCCCGTTAAGCTGTCCGGCGTAATCTTGTCGGCTCCGAAGTAAACCGTCCCGTCGCGCATGACGGAGACCAGCAGCGCATCTTCCTTGTCCGCATCCTGCATCGGAGTCGGATTATTCACTTTTGCCATGTCTACGCTGATGCCCTTCTGCAACATGGGCGTGATCACCATGAAAATGATCAGCAAGACCAACATCACGTCCACCATCGGCGTGACGTTAATGTCGGAATTTACCTTCGCGCCTTCGTTCCGCTTCGCTAATGACATAACGTAATTTCCCCCTGCAGCAGCGGCCAGTGTTCGGTGGCCGGTTGCCGGTAAAACCAGCCGTCCAAATCGATCACAGAATCGACCGGATCGGCGCCGCCTGGGTTGGGAATGCTGGCGCTGGGATTGATGCCCAGCGCCAGACAGCAACTCATGCGGACTACGACTCACTACTAGGACCGGCGAACGTCCCGCCGCTTCAGGAAGTAATCGATCAGTTCGCTCGACGAGTTGTCCATCTCCACATCGAACGCTTCAACGCGCCCGGTGAGGTAGTTGAACATCATGACGGCGGGAATGGCCACCAGCAGCCCGAAAGCCGTGGTCACCAAAGCTTCCGAAATGCCGCCTGCGACCGCGCCCAGACCGGTAGCCTTCTGCTCGGAAATACCTTTAAAGGCGTTCAGAATGCCCATCACGGTGCCAAACAGGCCGACGAATGGGGCCGTGGAGCCGATGGTAGCCAAACCGCCCAGACCACGCTTTAGTTCGGCGTGAACAATGGCTTCGGTGCGCTCCAGGGCTCGCTTGGAAGCTTCGATGGTCTCGCCGGGGATTGCGCCGGGGCTATCCTGGTGAGCCTTGAATTCCATAAGGCCTGCGGTGACAACCTTGGCCAGATGGCTCTTCTTGTTGCGCTCGGCGACCTTGATAGCTTCGTCGATACGGCCATCGCGCAAGGCGCCAGCAACGGCGGGAGCAAAGGCGCGAGACTGCTTGCGGGCTGCGCTATAAGCCATGGCGCGATCGATCATCACTCCGATCGACCAGCCAGACATAATGAACAGGATGATGACCACGATTTTCGCGATGATACCCATCTGCTTCCAAAGCGAAATCGGATCCCATCCCACTGCGCCACCCTCTTGCACAATCCAGGCGGCCACCCGGGGAACATGGTTGAGAATTTCTCCTGCGAAATTAGCTGCGTACATGAGTTGCTTTCCCTCCTCGGAACTTCTTATTAGACTTGGATGCGTAATTTGTGCAAACTGCAAAACCACGTCAAGAAAGCCGCTCGTGACTTTCGGCAACCTTGGCGTACCCACATACTAGAAACTAGATAAAAGGTGCGGCGGCCGCGCCCGACAAAAGGCTCTCCCGGCCACCGACATGGATGGGTAGGGGAGATTCGTTCACGAGTGTTGCCGCTACACCGGCGGGAGCTTAGCCCCCAGCCAGGGTGAAATTAACTTGTACTTCCGTATCCACTTCCACGGGCTCGCCGTTCAGAAGATACGGCTTGTACTTCCACTGCTTGACCGCTTCGATCGCCGCTGGAGCAAGCATTGGATGTCCGCTGACCAGCGTAAGGTTTTCGATGGAGCCATCTTTGCTGATAACTGCGTGCAACACAACCGTTCCCTGAATGCGAGCCTGTCGCGCCAGGGGAGGATAATTCGGCTGAACCCGCCGGACCAGCAACCCGGACGTCACACCAGCCGATACTCGCACACGCTGCGGGGTAGCGACTTTAGGCACGGCCACCGGCGTTGAACTGATAATCCCGCCAATCACGCCGCCCATCTGCCCGCCCGGAATGCCTCCCGGAACGCCGCCCACGACGCCCGTCGCAGCCATTTGCGGTGGGGCTTCGTCTTCCTTAATCATCTGAACTTTTTGCGGGATCTTGGTTGGGGTACGCAGTGCCCCATTCACAATGTCGGTCTGAATCTGTTTTACGATTTTTACCGGAGCAGCGGCAGGCGGTGGAGGCGGAGGTGGAGGCGGAGGGGCCACCAAAAAGGTCATCAATTGTTGCTTAGGCAGGGCTTCCGTAAAGATAAGGGGTAGCAGAACCATAACGCCGATCAACGCTATCTCGAGAATAATAGCGAAGGTCGTGGTGCGTCCCCGCCTTGTCTTCAGCCTGCCTCCGGATTCCAGAAGGCTATCTTCGAACATGAGGTTTTCTCCTACTTCAGACCTTACGTAAACTTAGACACCGACCGCGTCCCCTTTGCTCCCAAAATCCACCAGCTCGCCGGACCATCCACGAAAGGCTCCGTCCGGCGCCAAACCGTTTGCTTTAAGTATCTACAAATAAGCGCCTAACCAAAATCTGCCGGCGATGCTATCGTGCCACTACCTGCCCTGGACGGGCATTGCGGCCGCTCGGCTTGCCCTTTTCAATTCTCCAATCCTGATAAGCCACCAGAATAGGCGCCGCAATGGCGATTGACGAATACGTCCCGATTAAAATGCCGATTACGAGCGCGAGGCTGAATCCATGAAGCACTTCGCCGCCGAATAAAAACAGTGCGAGTACGGTAAGGAAGGTTAGGCCCGCTGTCAAGATGGTTCGACTCAAAGTCTGATTAATGCTGCGGTTGACGATCTCCGACAGATTCTCCCGCCGCATGAGTTTAATGTTTTCCCGGATGCGGTCAAATACCACGATCGTGTCGTTATTAGAGTAACCAATCAGCGTGAGGATGGCCGCAATCACCGTCAACGAAATATCTGTGTTGGTTAGCGAAAAGAATCCCACCGTGATCAACGTGTCGTGAAACACCGTCACCACGGCCGCGACGCCGTAAATCCATTCGAAACGGAAGCCGAGGTAAATCAGCATTCCCGCCAGGGAATAAACGGTTGCCAGCAACGCCTGCTTACGCAACTGCGCGCCTACCTGCGGACCGACGATCTCCACATTGCGTACGGCAAAGTCGGAGAGATAAAAGCCATCCTGCAGCGAGGCCACTACTGCGGGATCGACCGGGCCCTTCAACTGGTCGAACGAACCCAGCACACCGCCCTGAGCTTTATCGCGCGTATCGACGATGGCCTGCGCCTGCTGACTATATTTCTGGTCGGCATCGGAACCCAGGTGCAGAGGGTCTTTATCCAGCAGGTGATTCTTGATGGCCAACGAACTGGAGTTGTTCAGGTCCAGCTTCCCTGCCGGAGCATTGGTTTCGAGAGTGCTGATAATCTGGGTCTTGCCTTTATCGAGTGCCTGTTCGCTGGTCTCCTGCACATCGAGATCGATCAGCACTTCGTTATCCGGGGCGGCGCCATAGCGCTGAATCTTCGCGTTGCGAAGGCCGGCATGATCCATTGCCGCGCGCAGGGCGTTATCGTCGGGTGTATGGGAAAACTTAACGTAAACCAGTGTGCCGCCCCGGAAGTCCACGCCGTAGGGGATGTGGTGCCAGAACAACATGGAAAATATGCCGGCGACGCTGAACACCAGCGAAAAGGCAAGGAAATACCACTTCTTGCCCAGAAAATCTATGTTGGGATTGCGAAAGAACTCCACCTGTTATCTAGCCCCTTATGTAAATCTAAAGTTCTCTAAATGCTCAACGCTTCGCCGCGCTGTTTGCGAGTCAGAATCCAATCGAAAATCAGCCGCGACACGAACACAGCGGTAAACAGATTCGCCAGCAGACCGAAGGTCAACGTTGTAGCGAAGCCGCGCACCGGGCCGGTGCCGAAGATGAACAAAATGGCCGCCGATACGATGGTCGTGACGTGCGTATCCACGATCGTTATCCATGCGTGGCTAAATCCCTGGTCCACTGCCGAGGGTGGCGTCTTTCCGTTGCGCAACTCTTCACGTATGCGCTCAAAAATCAGCACATTCGAATCCACGCCCATACCAACGGTAAGGATCACGCCGGCGATTCCCGGCAAGGTCAGCACCGCCTCAAAAAAGCCCATAAAACCAAGCAGAATGATCAGGTTCAGAATGAGTGCGATGTCGGCATTGATGCCCGCGCCGCGGTAGTAAACCAGCATGAAAATCAATACTGCCAGCATACCGATGATCGCCGCATTCACGCCATGGCGGATCGAATCCGTGCCCAGCGACGGGCCAACGGTACGCTCTTCCAGATACTTGATGCCTGCCGGCAGAGCGCCTGACCGCAGGATCATTGACAAGTCCTTCGCCTGCTGCTGGTTCATACTGCCGCCACTGATCTCGCCAGTATCGCGAATCGCTTCCTTGATGTTGGCGACTTCCTGCACCTTGCCATCGAGCACCACGCCCAGACTCTCGCCGACATGGGCAGAGGTAAAGCTGTAAAATCGCTGGCCGCCCTCGCCAGTCAACTGGAAGCGCACATTTGGCTGGCCGTTCTGGTCGGTGCTGGGCTGCGCATCGCGCAAGTCTTTGCCGCGGACAGCAGAGATTCGCGACACCAGATACCACGACTGCTCCCCTGCAGCCGCTCCCGGAGCGCCATGTCCCGGCATAAGAATCGCATCCGCCGGCAAGACTCCGCCCTTCTCCTGTCGGGCGGCTTCCTCGCTAGGATATGGCCCGCCTAACACCTGCTTGATCTCAAGCATGGCGGTCGACTGCATGATGTCTTTCACGCGGCCGGGATCGTCCACACCGGGCAACTGCACCAGAATCTGGTATTGGCCGAGGCCATGCTCCTGGATCGTCGGCTCGCTCACTCCCAGCGAATCGATACGGTTGCGGATGGTCTCGATCGCCTGGGTCACAGCCTTGTTCTTCATGTCCGCGAGCATCTGCGGCTTCATGGTCAGAACCCAGGTGTTATCCGCTCCCGAACTCAGGTTGTACTCCGGCAGCCGCTCGGAAACGATATCCAACAAATCTTTTCGGCCATCCGGCGAGACGCCCTTCAGCACAACTTTGTCTGGAGCGTTCTGCGGATCGGGCTTGGTGATGTCCGCAAAGGCAATCTTTCGACTATTGAGCTGCTCTTTGAGGGTCTCCATCGCGTTGTCTGAATCGATATTCACCGCGTCATTGACCTGCACTTGCAGGATCAGGTGAGTTCCACCCTTCAAATCCAAGCCGAGGTGAATGCGACTGGTCATGGCCGAGAGCAGGCCCTGGCCGGAAAAGCTTTGCGGAATGCCGAAGATCCCGAATAAAAAGACGAGCAGGATTCCGGCGATAAGAGCCAATTTCCAGAGAAGATTCTTATTCATGACGAAAACAGAGTCCAGACATCAAGGTATGTTACGGCTTCGTTTTTGCTTCTTCTTCCGCGGTCGTGACTTGGGTCACGGACGCCTTGGTCACTTCCACCACCAGATTATTCGGAGGAACGCGCAGATGAACGCTGTCATCCTTCAGTGCCATGATGGTTCCGCGCAAGCCTCCGCTGGTTGTCACTTTGTCGCCGGTCTTCAGCGAGTCCAGCATGGCGGTCCATTTCTTCTGGCGGCGCTGCTGGGGAAGGATCAGCAGAAAATAAAAGATTGCGAAGATAAAAATCAGTGGGGCAACGCTCAGCCACCCCATTCCGCCACCAGCCTGAAACGCCAATAAAAATTGCATGCTCATCGGAAGATATTGAAAAGATACATTTAACCGGCTAATTTGCCTTCATCCGCAAACTACCGCCCACACCTGCTAGCGCTACGGTCCTGTCATTTCACGACGGGAGTGTTGCTCGATTCCGGCCGGACCATCTACCGCCGGTTGAATCCAGGGAGGTCTTCCCAGGAAGATCACGGCTTCGGTTGAGACCAGAGGCCAGAAAGAAAACGGGACTCTTCCCCAAGTCGAATAGAATGACGTACCCGCCGCATAGTGTCAAGGTAGAAACTCAAGTTATGCAGCGTGTTCAAGACCTGAGCCAGCACTTCATTCGAAGCATAAAGATGTCGCAGGTAAGCCCGCGAATAACGTTGACAAACCCGGCAGCCGCAATTGGGATCGAGCGGGCCAGCGTCACTAGTATAACGCGCCTGCTTGATCGAAACCTTTCCTTCGGATGTAAATAGCAGCCCGTGACGCGCCGCGCGGGTGGGCAGAACGCAATCCATCATATCAACGCCCAGGCTGGCGTACTCAACAATCTCGTCCGGCGTGCCCACGCCCATTACATATCGCGGCTGGTCAGAAGGAAGGTGTTCGAGCGTGGCTTCGAGGACTTCGCGAGTGAGTTCCCGCGGCTCGCCGACGCTCAGCCCGCCGATCGCATAGCCGGGAAAACCAATTTCGACAGTGCGCTGGGCAGATTCTTTTCTGAGCGCTAGATCCATGCCGCCCTGCACGATGCCGAAGAGAGACTGAGTCGCATCCTCATCAAGTTTGTCGTTATTAAGTTTGTCACTCCGAGCGAAGCGAGGAACCTTGGTTTGCTGAGGGCTGAGAGCTGAGAGCTGAGAGCCGTTCCACGGAACTTCATGCTTATGCTCTTCGAAATATTTCTTGCTGCGCTCCGCCCAGCGCAGTGTCATCTCCATCGAAGCTCTGGCGCGGGCGCCATCGGCGGGATACTCCGTGCATTCGTCGAAAGCCATAATAATGTCCGCGCCCAAGCCGATCTGCGCCTGCATTGCGCTTTCCGGACTAAAGAAGTGCGACGAACCATCGAGATGCGAACGAAACGTGACTCCGTCTTCCGTTACTTTGCGAAGTTCGTTCAAGCTGAAAACCTGGAAGCCTCCGGAATCGGTCAAGATCGCCCGCGGCCACGCCATGAACTTATGCAGTCCGCCGAGATTTCGCACAGTCTCGACTCCGGGACGCAAATACAGGTGATAGGTGTTGCCCAGAAGGATCTGGACGCCGAGCTCTTCGAGAATATCCTGCGGCACTCCTTTGACCGTGGCTCCCGTTCCCACGGGCATAAATATAGGAGTCTCGATCTCGCCGTGTGGCGTCGTTAGGCGGCCGGTGCGGGCTGCACCACTGCGAGCTTCAATTTGAAATCGAAGTGACACGAAAAATTCTTGCTCCTGGGGTGCCGATTTCAAGTTTGAGGTGCGGTTGGCGCGGCGCTTCCAACAGTCACGTGGAAAATTTCCAGATATTGCCCGAAGGAGTGAGCTTCGAGGTCAGGCAGCTCGGGGAAACGAGCGCGCAAGCTTTCAGCCAATGCCCTGGTCCATCCCCCCTGCACGACCCACACCTTGCTGCCGGGATTCAAACCGTAAGCGTGCGCCATCTCACGCCACTTGCTCGGGAAAGTCTCAAGCAGGATAGCGTCGTCATTGGGGAATGTCGAGATCACGCGGAAACCGTGACATTGGAACGACTCAAAGCCAGCCACGGAACGGTCGAACACCACGGGCTTTTGATCGCAAAGGTAATGGGCAATCTGGAACTCAGTTGATTTGTTCACGTAGATCACATCTTGCGGCGACACTTCGCGCCCGATGAATGCCAGGGCTTGGTCCATATGCTCGTGCCGCTGGTCGGCGAGAGGCAACATATCGCGCCCCGCCGGGGTGCCGAAGATCTGACACACCACAACAATTCCGGCCGCGAGCGCCAAGGCCATGCCAATTCTTTGTTTCGCAATTCTCGCGAGAGCAAAGCTCACGCCCGCGACCGCAAAGATCGCGAGGAAAATACCCTGGCGGGTGCGGCCGTAGGGATAGAAACCCGCCGCGACCGCGACCCAGTTCAACACGAACGGCAGCAACAACAGGAGGCCCGGCAGTTGCGCGGGCGGCTTTTCCGCGAGGGGCTTTTCCGCCGGCGGCAATTTGTAACGCAAGAGGAGCACGATGGCTGCGACGAAGAGCAGCGTCGCAACATGCCCGACAATCACCCAGCCAAACACGAAACGGAAAATCCCAAACGTACCGCGGAACAGAAAGGGCAACAGGTGATCTTGCCCGGCGTGATAGTAAAACTGGGATAGATACCAGTCCCCGTAACGGTGGGCGGCCTGCCCTCCCGCCGCTCCAACTCCGAGCCTTGCAATCTGTGTGACGTAGAGAAATCCGGCGAGCCCCAATCCCACCGCTTGCCCCGCGATCCAGGCGGCGATTACGGCTGGTGAGACGCGTTGCGTGAACATGCGCAGAACGGCGTAAGCCGCAATACTCGCGGCAAACAAAAAAGCCGAGTAGTGGGAGAGCATCGCGAAAAGCAGGCAGCCCGAAGAAAGTACCATTGCACCGGCTGAATTCGTGGCCAAGGCACGCTCAAGAAAAAACGCCGCGCCTGCCGCGAACATGAGCAGGAAAGCATATTGCCTTAAATCGGCAGAGATGGCGATCATGGTCGGAAGAAACGTGACGAGCAGCAGTCCTACCCACGCGACCGTGCGGCCCAATATGCTGCTCAGCCACTTGTAATAAACCCAACAGAACACTGTCCCGGCAATCACGCAGGGCAAACGCAACACCAGGTTTGAAGTTCCCAGCGCCCTCCAAAAATAAAGAACGAGCACCAGAAGCGGCGGATGATAAAGCGTGAGGCTTGCCCGGTAGGCGTTGAGAAAGGAACCCTGATTCGCAACCGCATAATGCCAGGCTTCGTCGACGTTGAAGTACGTGGCGTGGGCCAGCCAGGCGCGCCAGCCGAAACCTACGGCGACCACCAACGCTGCAAAAAAGTCGGAGTACTGGTTCAGTGCCGATTCGAAGTCCCGCCGCCGCGAGGCGCTTCCTTTCTCGAGAGCGGAAGCCTCCCGGACAACTTGATTACCGGAAAACATCCACTCGATTGTAGCAACGCATCTAGCTTCGCAAATCCTTCGCAAATCTGACTTCGCAGATCAGACTTCGCGAAATCAGTTGCGATGCGTCAGTTGCGGGCGGTCAACTCCACCAGCTCGCCGCGCACTTTGCCGTGCTCAATCACCAGCCGTCCCACGCTGATCGGGAGCTTGAATCGTCGCGGACCCGCGCTGCCCGGATTGAAAAACAGCACGCCGTCACGCGTCTCTTGTTGGGGACGATGACTGTGGCCGGAAATCACAACCGAGAATCCAGCCGCTTGGGGCTTCAGGTCCAGCCGCGCCAGATCGTGCAGCGCGTAGATGGAAATGCCGCCCAGCTCAATCACTTCAGTTTCCGGCAGAATGCGAGCCCATGCTTCTTTATCGATGTTGCCACGCACCGCGGTGACGGGAGCAATCTGGAAAAGTTTTTCGAGAATATCGGGCGAACCCACATCTCCGGCGTGGATGATGTGCCGCGATCCGCGCAGAGCATCGACTGCTTCAGGCCGCAGCAAACCGTGGGTGTCGGAGATAACTCCGATGAGGAGTGGAACTTCCACTTTCGGTTTCAAGTTTCAAGTTTCAAGTTTCGAGTTTCCAAGTACTAGGTACCAGGTACTTTTTTCATCCTCTCAACAAACTTCCCAATGCTCACAACCGCGCGGCCAACTGTACCCTGACCGATTTCCTGGACATCGTCGCGCGCGGTCACGCGTAGCGTGTAGAAGCGCCCGTCAAATGATTCGAGGGTGGCCTCGGCTTGAATGTGCGCGCCTATGCCGCTCGCGGCGCGGTGTTGGATGTTGATCGAAGTACCGACGGTAATCTCGTCGCCCTCGCAGTACGCCTGCAGCGCTTGAAAGGCTGCAGTCTCCATCAGGCGGATCATGTCTGGGGTGGAGTAAACCGGCGGCAGTTCGGGATGATGCGCGGCCATGGTATGTTTGAACTCGGCCGTCTCGCGCGCTTCGCCGCGCGTACCAATCGGAATCTGCTTCGCCATTCTTAATTACCTTCAGATCTCAAAAACGAAGAGCTAATGATTCCGGCGATCTCAGGAATCACTAGCTCGTCGTATCGAATGAACTCAAGCAGCGGCTGCTTTTCGCCCGGCCTCGATTCCATCCAAAGCCTGCCATAACAGTTTGGCAGTCTGCTCGGCAGCGTCCAGCGCGGCCTGCGCCGCTTCGGGGTGGGTCGCGAGACGCTTCTCCAGTTGGCTGCGCCACACATTCGAGTGATATATGTCCGCTGTGGCGTGCAGCGTGAAGTAGCCGCGGGTCTTGTCGTCCGCGCCGTACATGTCGCGAAGGCCACGCTCTTTTTCTTTAGCCACGCGCGGCACCTGGGATTCATAAGAGTAGAACGCGGCCAGCGCCTCTTCCGGAGCGCCTTCGCTCGACGTGCGATGGAAATGCGCAATCAGTGCGTTGATTTCGGGCAAGGGCTGGTGGCCGCTCATATCGCGACTCGCTCCCATGCCCTCGGCAAAATCGAGCCACAGGTCAGAGTGGGGAACGGAATCGCCGCCGGATCCGCCCTGTTCGTCAGACATATTGGCCAGGACGGCGCGGCGCAGTTCGCCTTCATCTTCGCGAAGCGCCAGTTCAGCCAAATAGCCAGGGAACGCTTCGACATGGTGGTAGTACTGGCGCGCGTACTCGCCCAGATCGTCGCGGGTGAGCTCGCCCGCAGCCCACGCTTTGTAAAAAGGATGGCACAGCAGATCGTATTTCGCTATCGATGCCTCGAGTTGCTCGAAGAAATGAGTGCTATTCATCATGGCCTCCTGGGTTCGGGTAGGACTCACCACTATAAAGGCGCGTCCGCAGGTCGGCAAGTGATGGAGATAAAGGTAGAGGTCACCGGTGACGCCGTGCAGATAAAACACCCTGTTCGGTACCATACAGCGTTCCCTGTATTTGCCTACTCCTCCGTCTGGTAGCAGAATGGGCGGTTTGGGGGGAGGCACTTCCGTGTACGAAACTGACTTTGTCCGCACACTCTGTCAGAACATCGCCAATCAAAAAGATCCGGTCAAGGTAGAAGAACTCATTTCCCTTCTGCGAGCCGTGATCAAGGACGATCAGGAAGAAATCCGCATCCGAATGTTATTCCTCGCGAAAAAATATCCCATTACTGAAGGAACGCCAGAGCCTTCGGTCTAAGCAGCCATAAATTTCGAACTAATCCGAAACCTTGAATCGCGAGGCTCCCGAGAACAGCCGCCAAATTCACAGAGTTGCTAGAATGAAAAGTGGATGCAGTTTACCGAACAATTCGACGTAGTCGTGGTCGGCGCCGGCCACGCCGGATGCGAGGCTGCGATGGCCGCGGCACGCATGGGATTAAAGACCGCGCTATACACGCTGAACGTCGATCTCATCGCGCAGATGTCCTGCAACCCCGCAATCGGCGGAATCGCTAAAGGACACCTGGTTCGCGAAGTCGATGCGCTCGGTGGAATCATGGGCGAGATTACCGACGCTGTCGGCATCCAGTTCAGGCTGCTGAATACTTCCCGAGGGCCAGCTGTGTGGTCGCCCAGAGCGCAGTGCGACAAGCAGGCGTATCGCCTGAAGATGCGCGAAGTTCTGGAATCGCAGTCAAACCTGAAGATCAAGCAAGCGGAAGTGGCGGAGCTGATTATTGAGGCGGCGTCCGGCGCCCGGCTTTCGGCTCCCGGGAATGCGGCCGACGACGACGGAACCCGGACTCCGGATGCCGGACGCCGGATTCTCGGAGTTCGCCTCCGCGACGGCCGCACCGTCGGCGCGCAAGCCGTGATCATCACCACTGGAACTTTCCTTAACGGCCTGATTCACTGCGGCGAGCAACAGTATCCCGCTGGACGATCCGGGGAGCCGAACGCAATTCTGCTGGGTGAAGCTCTCAAAAATCTCGGGCTGCGCGGGTGCCGGCTTAAGACGGGCACACCGCCGCGCCTGGACGGACGCACCATCGACTGGTCGCGTTTCGCCGAGCAGCCGGGTGACGCCGATCCTACGCCATTCAGTTTTCGAACCAAGCGCGTCGCACATCACGACTCGCAGGTCCCCTGCTACATCGCGTGGACTACGCCCGAGACCCATCGCATCATTCGCGAGAACGTCCATCGCTCGCCGATGTACAGCGGGCAAATTCAGTCGATCGGACCACGCTATTGCCCGTCGATCGAAGACAAGATCGTGAAGTTCCCCGACAAGGAAATGCACCAGCTCTACCTCGAGCCGGAAGGTCTGAACACGCATGAAATCTATGTGAACGGACTGAGCACTTCGCTGCCGGTGGAAGTGCAGATTGAAATCCTGAAGTCGATCCCGGGCCTCGAAAATGCCGAGATGCTGCGGCCCGGCTATGCCATCGAGTACGACTCGATCGATCCCACCGAATTACAGCGCACGCTCGAGACTAAAAAAATCGCGGGACTGTTTCTCGGTGGGCAGATCAACGGCACGTCCGGTTACGAAGAAGCCGCTTGCCAGGGACTGATGGCGGGCATCAACGCGGCATTGCAGGTGAAGGCGCAGCCTCCGCTGATTCTTGACCGCACCGAGGCCTACACCGCGATCTTGATCGACGATCTCATCTCCAAGGGCACGAACGAGCCTTACAGGATGTTTACTTCGCGGGCGGAGTTTCGCCTGCACTTGCGCATCGACAATGCCGATGGACGGCTCACACCGCACGGACGGCGCGTGGGATTGATTTCGGATGAGGCGTGGAATGATTTCCATGGCAAGCAACAACGGCTAACCGCAATAAAGAGTTTGCTGGAGCGAACCAAAATAACCGCTCCCATGCTCGAGCAGAACTGGCCCGTCCCCGTGCCGCTCGAAGCGGACGAGCGAAGTCCGGCAAGTGTCATCGGTTTGTCTCTGGCTCAATTGCTCAAGCGGCCTGAGGTCAAAATCGAGCAGATGGCGCCAATCCTCCGCGAACTCGACCCTGGCTTTTTCGCCAGAGAATCAATCCATGAGAATCCGTGCGGATCCGTGACGACTCTCTCTTCTGAAATTCGCAACGAGCTTAGGTCGGTGGAAACGGAAATCAAGTACGAGGGCTATTTGCTGCAGCAGCAGCGCGCCATCGAACGAATGAAAAAGTCGGAACAGCGGTCGATTCCCGGCTGGTTCGATTACACCTCGGTCAGTGGCCTCTCGCGCGAGATGCAGGAGAAACTCACGCATGTACAACCCCAAACGCTGGCGCAGGCCTCACGCATTCCCGGAGTCACTCCCGCCGCGGTGTCGCTGGTGAATGTCTATATTGAAATCCAGGCCCGCCGCCGCGAACAGGCGGCAGTTCTCTAAGCGCTGAAATTAATCATGCATTAACAATCAAATATTACGTGCACGTTACTATCTCGGGATGTCACACGACTCTTTGCAAATCGACGATCAGCCTGGAATGCTGCCAGGGCAGCGCGTTCTGCGCCTGGATGGCGCACTCGTAATGACCACGATATTTGAATTTCAGGCGATAGTGCGTGCCGACAGTTCTCGCGCGTTAATCATCGATTTTGCCAAAGTTCCTTACGTTGATTCCGCCGGCATCGGCGCGCTCGTGGGAGCGTACGTTACCCGGCAGAAGGGCGGTCGGACCCTTGCGCTGGTGTCGGTGAGCGACCGCATCCATAACGCTCTGAAGGTCACGCGGGTTGATCAGTTTTTTCGATTTTTCGATTCCGTCAGCGCGGCCGAAGAAGCGGTCGCGTAAGAGCCGGCCTCGGTAAAATCCTTTGACTGGCCTTTCCATCCCTCCTAATATGTGTCACTTGGAAGTCTTTCCTAATGATCGGCCAGACCATCTCGCACTACCGCATCACCGGCCAACTCGGCAGTGGCGGGATGGGGATCGTGTATGAGGCACAAGACCTCGACCTTGGGCGCAAGGTCGCTCTGAAGTTTTTACCCCCGCAGCTTGCTCGCGATCAGAATGCGCTGGACCGTTTTCTGTTCGAAGCCCGCACCGCTTCCGCGCTGAATCATCCCAATATCTGCACGATCTACGCGGTCGAGAAGGTGCAGCTTGGGAACGGAGAGCAGCAATCCTTTATCGCCATGGAATTGCTGGACGGCGAGACTTTGGATCGTCGCATGGGCGCCAGACCACTACCGCTAGAGCGACTGCTCGACTGGGGCATTCAGTTGGCGGATGCGCTCGATGCTGCGCACGCGAAAGGAATTATCCATCGCGATATCAAGCCGGCAAATATTTTCGTGACTCAGCGCAGCCAGGTGAAGGTGCTCGACTTCGGCCTCGCCAAGCTGACCCGTCCGGAGATGGCGATGGAAACCATCGGCCCCACGCAGGAAAGTCCGAATCCCGCGCATCTTACGAGTCCGGGCGCGACTGTGGGAACGATTTCCTATATGTCGCCCGAGCAAGCTCGCGGCGAGAAGCTTGACGCGCGTACGGATTTATTTTCTCTCGGAGTTGTGCTCTATCAGATGGCGACCGGGCGCCTGCCTTTTTCCGGGGCCACCTCCGCGGTAATCTTCCATGCCATTCTTGAACTAGATCCCATTCCACCGTTGCAGCTGAATTCCGAGTTGCCACCTAAGCTGGAAGAAATCATTGAGAAGGCTCTGGAAAAAGACGCGGACTTGCGCTATCAGTCGGCCGCAGATTTGCGAGGCGATTTACGCCGTTTGAAGCGCGACGCAGAATCGGGAGGGAAGTATTCGCAAGCGCCATCGGCGAGCGGGAGCCTGGACTCTGCCTCCGTCGATTCCGAAAGAAATATCGCTCGCCATCGTTCTGGCACATCTTCTCCAGCCGCGATTCCGGCGGCACGCCAAACGAAACTGGGCGGCGCGGTGATCGCAGCGATTGTAGTCGCGCTGGTGGCGGCAGGCGGTTATGGTATCTATGCTTTTCTCAATCCTGGCCGCCCAGCTCCGTTCCAGGATATTTCCGTTACAAAGGTCACCGATACCGGCGATGCCGTGCAAGTCGCCATCTCTCCTGACGGTAAATACATCCTCAGCGTGATCAGAAACAAGGGACTGGTAAGCCTTTGGTTGAGAAATGTGCCGACGAACAGTAATGCCCAGGTGGAACCTCCGGCTGAGCTTGATTACGGCGGGCTCCGATTCTCCCCGGACGGAAACTATTTTTATTTTGTGCGGAGCGATCAGGGAAATTCGGAGTTGAAATTTCTCTATCGCGCTCCCCTGCTTGGCGGAACACCGCAAAAACTGGCCACGGACGTTGATTCGAATATTACTCTTTCGCCTGATGGAAAAAACTTCGCCTTCATGCGTTATGACAATCCGGAGCCGGGAAAATATCGGCTGATCGTTCGTCCGGTTGAGGGAGGCGAGGAAGGTGAGAAAGTCCTGGCTAGCGGGTCGAACAGCCAGGGTCTCTATCAACCCGCATGGTCTCCCGATGGCAAGACCATCGTGTGCGACGTGGTGAACGTGGGCGGATCTATCGAGAGTCTTACGGCGGTGGACGTTGCTAGTGGCCGGCAGAAGATTTTCTTTAGCGGCAACACTCTATTCGAATCGCCTACCTGGATGCCGGACGGCAGTGCGTTGCTCGGAAGATGGAGCGGACAGAGCTTGAATTACAATCAGTTCCAAATTGCCTTGGTTTCCTACCCGGAAGGCAGGATGTCTCCGATCACCCGCGATACCAATAGTTACTCGAATCTGGGCGTTGCAGCGAACGGGAAATCGCTGGTGACGGTGATGGGCGCGGAAAGATGGAACCTGTTTGTGATGCCGGCCTCTGGAACAAGTTCCCAGGGCCGCGCCATCACGTCGTCAAAAGCATTCACGAATTTCTCCTGGACGCGAGACGGCCAATTGATTGGGGATCAGGCAAACAACCTGAATCGAATCGATCCGGCAACCGGCGGCAAGACCATAATTACGACTGAGGATGGAAAGCCGAGTGGCAATCCTTCTGGCTGTCCTGATGGCCGCCATGTCGTGTTCGACCTCAGCTTCCACGGAAACACGGGTGACCAGAACATCTGGCGCATCGATTCGGCAGGCAGTAATTTGAAGCAACTTACGGCCGGCAAGCGCGACCATCATGCCGTGTGTTCTCCGGACAGCCAGTGGGTGTATTACATCGAACAGAAAGACGAAGGAAAACTGGCTCGCTCTTCGATTGACGGCGGCGCTTCGCAACCCGTGTCGGCTTTGCCCATTTCCATGGATGGCACTTTCGACCTCTCCCCTGATGGGAAGCTCGCGGTGTTTGCAACTTTGGAGCATTCGGGCGAGCACAAGGAAAAGCTGGCGTTGATAGCCACCGCCTCGGGGCAAGCCAAGCTCGTGGAGTTCGAACGTCCGCGATTTGGCCTTGTGCGATTCGCGCACGACGGAAAGGCTGTGGTCTATCCGACGCGGGAAAATGGAGTGGATAACCTCTGGTCGCAACCGCTCGATGGTTCAAAGGGTAGGAAGATTACTGATTTCACATCGGAACAGATTTACGACTTCCACTGGTCGTTTGACGGAAAACAGTTGGCGATGGGTCGCGGGCATACGGACTCGGATGTTGTTCTGATTCGCGACATGAGACCGTAGCGGAAAGATTGACTTCGCTATCTCCAAGCAAAAAGGCGGCCCGTTTCTGGCCGCCTTCTTCTCTTACGAATTCTTACCTGCGAAGCGGTTTACGCACCCTTCACATTCTCGGCCTGCCAGCCCTTGGGCCCTTTGACCACGTCAAATTGCACCTGCTGCCCCTCTTGCAGGCTGCGGAAGCCGCTCGCCTGAATGGCCGAGAAGTGCACAAATACGTCCTCGCCGTTCTGTCGGCTGATGAAACCGTATCCTTTGGCGTCGTTAAACCACTTCACTGTTCCTGTTTCCATGGTGTCGCAAATTCCTTTTTCGTTGATGTAGCGTTGAATCTTTGAAGGCTTCTTCTGCAGGTCAGCGCGCGCATTGGCGGAGATTACTTCATACTGCGAAGAATCCTAAAGTCAAACGCAGGAAAATTGTAAAATAAGTGCCTCAGAAATGCGACGGATTTTTGTCGAGGCTTTAAGTACTTTTTCGTTAATTACTTCCGCAATCGTGCGGCACTTTCTGTAACGACCGATTTGCTATCTGGATAGGAAAAGATACATCATCGGACATGGCTTTTTGTAAGTACATCGTTGTACTGTTACTCGCGATTCCAGCCTGGGCAGGGATCGTGGAAGATGTCCGCATGGCCCTGGCTCAAGGCGATTTCAGCATCGCCGACTCCGATCTGAATTCTTACCGTGGCAAGAATGGCATCACGCCGGAATACACTGAGGCGTATTCATGGATGGGCCGCGCTGCCCTCGACGCTCATCAGTACGATCAGGCCACTGCCTATGCCAAACAGACGGAGAGCCTGGCTCATGAGCAACTGAAGCGGCGGCCACTCGATGCTGAACCGCGCCTTCCCATCGCGTTGGGTGCGGCCCTCGAAGTCGAATCGCAGTCCCTCGCGGCTCGTGGCCAGCGGACTCAAGCAATTGCAGTTCTGCAGGCGGCGCTGCGTACCTACGGCAATACTTCCATTCAAGCCCGCCTGCAGAAAAATCTGAACTTGCTTTCCTTCGAAGGCCATCCTGCACCCCCGCTTCGGGCGGAACAATTTCTGGGGTCGAAGCCGCCCGTGCTCGCGCAACTGAAGGGATCGCCGGTGCTGCTTTTTTTCTGGGCACACTGGTGTGCCGATTGCAAAGCGGAAGCGCCCATCATCACTCAATTGCGTTTCGAGTTTGCCCCGAAAGGATTAACCGTAATCGGTCCTACCAGGCTTTACGGATACACTGCGCAAGTCGAGCACGCCGCGCCCATCGATGAGCTTGCCTACATCGACGCCGTGCGGAAGCGGTTCTACGGGGGACTGCTCGACATGCCCGTCCCCATCAGCGCGTACAACTTTGACAAGTACGGTGCTTCGACCACGCCTACGCTGGTCCTGCTCGATCGCACGGGGAAGGTGGCGATGTACCATCCGGGGGCGCTGCCCTACGACCAATTGAAAGCGGAGATTGAGAAAGTGGTGGCGCGGTGAGCACTCCGTCTTTTCGGTGTTAAGCTAGACGGCCATGCTGCATCTTCCGATCAACCGCAGTTGGCTGTTTTCCTCGACTGCTCAGCGGACATATTTCGCAAGTGCATTGCTAACGCTCGCATTTATTGCCACTTTACTTGGAGTTCGAATGGCGATGGTAGCGGTAGGAACCCGCGTTTTAGTCGCACCCGCTTCCTCAGTGATCAGAACGATACTTTACCCGGAAATAACAGGCGCCGCTGTGCTGTGGATTGGCATGTGGTATTTCTGGTTTGGTTTTGATTCCTCACACTATCTCAAGAAGGCAGTGTGGTTTGTGCTCTTGGGTTTCCTGGCCCCGTTCGGAACGCTCCTTTACTACTTTCTTGTTTATCGACATTTGATTGCTGCGCAGTCTCAAGAAGCTTGATACCGGCACAGAATGCCTGCTCTGGCTAAATGCCGGGGTTGGATTGAACGCATAGCCCTATTCCACTTCGCGCAGCGCGCCAGTCTTCACGTCGTAAATAAATCCCCGCACCGGAATGTGCTTCGGAATCCACGGATGCGTCTTCACCCGCTGCACTTGCTCGCGCACGTTTTTCTCCAGATCCTCAAAAGCGTGGAAATGCTCCGGCGCGCCCTCTCGCGTCCCCATCTTTTCCGACAGCCTCTGTTTCAGTTCTTCCTCGCGCACCTTCAACAACCCGCAGTCCGTATGGTTGATGATGATGAACTCCTGCGTATCCAGCAGATGATGCGAAACAATCAATGAGCGCAGAGCATCCTCGGTGGCGATCCCTCCCGCATTGCGGATCATGTGCGCGTCGCCGGGATGCAAGCCCAGGCAGCGTTCAAAGAGGATTCTGGAATCCATGCAGGCCAGCACGGCGAGGTGGCGGCGCGGCCTGACGGCAAGGTCGCCCAGGTTGAAGTTCCTCACAAATTCTTCGTTGGCTTTTAGCAGTTCGTCGGCAACAGGCAATTCTTATCCCTCTATCTAAGTTTGCACGGACCAAGCCGTAATTTCGCGGATAGCGCTCGGCCGCTGGTTGTTCCTTCAGTTTACCCGCTACAATCGCCCCGTGAACCTCGACGACACAATCGTTGCCATCGCCACCCCTCCGGGCCGCGGTGGCATTGGTGTAATCCGCATTGCGGGGCCTAAAGCACGTGAGATTGCTTCGCCGATGCTGCGGCTAAAACATGAAATGGAGCCGGGCCGCGCGGTTTTTGGTGAGCTAGTCGATCCGTGTGGGTCGGACACTCTTGTCCGACTGCCCGAAGCCAAACACAATGTCGAAATCCCTGATGGTCCCATTGCGGCAGAGGCGGTTTCATCCGTGGTTAGTCGGACAAAGCCTGCTCTGAGCTTGCCGAAGGGAATGTCCGACCTACACGAGGAGCGCATTGACGAAGCCGTCGTCACCTACTTCGCCAAACCCCATTCCTACACCACCGACGACATCATTGAGATTTCTGCCCACGGCTCGCCAGTCGTTCTCCGCCACATTGTCGAGCTGTGCATTGCCGCCGGCGCCCGCCTCGCCGAGCCCGGCGAGTTCACCATGCGCGCCTTCCTCAATGGCCGCATCGATCTCACCCAGGCTGAAGCGGTGCGCGATCTCATCGATTCGCAGACACTCTACCAGGCGAAGATCGCCGCGCAACAACTCGAAGGCGCTTTGTCCAAACGCTTGCAGCCTATTAAAAAGAAGCTAGTCGAGCTGATCGCAGTGCTCGAAGCCGGCATCGATTTCGCAGAGGACGATGTCTCCGTTCTGCCTGACACAACGATTCTTGAACGCATCGCCGCCGTCCGCCAGCCACTCGAATTGCTCGCTGCTACTTTTGCTTACGGCAAGATCGTGCATCAGGGACTGACGCTCGCCATTGTCGGCCGTCCGAACGTAGGTAAATCGAGCTTGTTTAATCGCCTCGTCGAACGCGAGCGCGCCATCGTCACTGCGACGCCCGGCACCACACGCGACCTGGTCAGCGAGACCGTCTCGATCGGCGGCATTCCAGTTCAGCTCGTCGACACCGCGGGAATTCGCCACTCGCTCGACGAAGCGGAATCCATCGGCATCCGCAAATCCATGGAAGCGTTGGCCGATGCTGATCTGGTCTTGGTTGTGATGGACGCGTCGCAGCCTGCGGTGGAAGAAGACAATGAACTGCTGCACGAAGTGCAGCATCGTCCAGCAATCGTTGTCGGAAATAAATGCGATTTAGGCAGTGGCCAGTGGTCAGCGACTAGTGGCCAGTCTCCGATAGTTCGGGCTTCCGCGTTGACCGGAGAAGGAATCCCCGCGCTGCGCGCCGAAATTCTGCGTCACATCGGCGGCGAAACCGGAGCGCAAGCCGAAGCTGGATTCCTTACCAATGTCCGCCATCAAGGGCTGGTGCGGGATTCGCTCACAGCGCTCCAGGCCAGTGTGGCAGCGGTAGATGGGAAAGTTCCGCACGAAATGCTGCTGCTCGATCTTTACGGCGCGCTGCGGCCTCTCGATGCCATCACCGGCGCTACTACTACCGACGACATATTGAACCTGATCTTCAGTACGTTCTGCATTGGAAAGTGAAACGACGTCGCAACGGGCTACGGTTATTTCGAGAGGCCAGCCAGCGCTTCCCGGAACATGGCGTCGAAGGAACCGCTCTTTTCATTCTTGCCCGCTCCGTTCTTGATTACGTTATGCAGTGCTTTCTCAGCTGCAGCTCGCTGGTACCCCAGATTAACCAGAGCCGATAGAACATCTTCTTCCATCGCACTCATCGTAGAGGGAGTCGGCATGGGCACGCCCGATGTCGGAGGCAATTTGTCGCGCAGCTCCAGCACCATGCGCTCCGCGGTTTTCTTCCCGATGCCAGGGATCTTGGTGAGTCGTGCGAGGTCGTTGCTTCGAATCGCCGCAGCCATTTCGTCCGCCGCCATCCCGCTCAGAATGGTGATGGCCAGTTTCGCCCCGATGCCGCTTACCGTCATCAACTTCTCGAACAACACTTTCTCGGCAGGAAGCAGGAATCCGTATAGCGCAATCACATCCTCGCGCACGTGAGTATGAATATGGAGCGCGACCTCGGCGCCGACAACCGGCAATCCGGAAAAGGTCGGGACACTGATATTCACTTCGTAACCAACGCCCGCCGTCTCGACGATCGCTTGATTCGGATGTTTTGCCAGCAGGGTTCCGCGCAGATGGGCAATCATGCTAGTTGAGAATATCAGCAGCTAGTATCAAAGTACCGAGTCACTCCGCACGCACCCCTGGACTGGATGTAAGGCGCGCGGTACTCGGTACTAGCTACTAGGTACTTGCTTCCGAAAAGCAAAACGGCAGGGCCGCCCCCCTGCCGTTTCATAGAATCCAAAACTATCTTTCCTATTCCTATTTCTTGTTTACGGTCTTCTTCAATTCGGCCCCAGGGGTAAACTTCGCAACCTTGCGGGCGGCAATTTTAATAGTGGCGCCGGTTTGAGGATTGCGCCCGTTTCTCGCCTTCCTCTGCGATACCGAGAAAGTGCCGAAACCTATTAAAGCTACCCGATCTCCTTTTCGTAACGCACCTGTGATGCTGCTCACGGCGGTATCAATCGCAGTCGTAGCCTGCGCCTTGCTGATTTCACAGGCGCCAGAGATCTTATCAACCAGATCGGCCTTATTCATAGTTTCTCCTTGCAGGTCTCTTTCGTCCCCAGCACAAACCGGGAAAATAACAACTTGTGACTGAGTGGGAAACCCGACGGCTCGTATTTTCCTCTCTCTGAGCAGAATGTCAACTGTGAAAATCCGCGCCGGAAGCCTGTTCTGCACCCCCCATGCCCGGATTGGGGCTGGCAGGGCGGCTTTTCCCCCACCCACCTCTCCCGGAAAGCGGCGGCCTAACTATTTAAATTCCAAAACTTAAACTGCGCGCGGATTTCCACGGCTCTCCACAGGCGCGCACAGCCCTGCACAGGTTGTACACAGGCTGGTTGCGTTTCGCACTTGCGGGAAGATACGCCCCGGGTGCAAAGTCAGAGAATACAATTCAGGAAGGACTAAAGAAGACGATTGATGTTGACGACGACGCAAGCCCAGGTTTGCCCCTTATGCGAAGGCACCGGATGGAAGACCCTTCCTGCGCGCTCCAGTTCGCCCAAAGACCGGCGAGTCACGCGCTGCGATTGCCAATTGCGCGCGCGGAATCAAACTTTGCTGGCCGCCGCGAACATACCTCGCCGCTACGAACACTGTGAACTCGCCAGTTACACGACAGATTTCCCGGGAGCGAATCCCTCGCTGGCATTCGCCCACCTCTCCGCGTCGAAATTTGCGCAAGAGTACGATCCCCGCGACGGCATGGGCCTGCTGATCATCGGCAAGATCGGCACCGGCAAAACTCACCTGGCAGTGGGCATCACGAAGGACCTCATCCTGAACAAAGGCATTCCTTGCCTGTTCTATGACTATCGCGAACTGCTGAAGGAAATTCAGAACTCCTATAACACCACGGTTCAAACCACCGAACTGGATGTGCTTCGCCCGGTTTTTGAAAGCGATGTCCTGGTCCTCGACGAACTGGGCGCGGTAAAGCCGACTGAATGGGTTTGGGACACGGTCAGCCTTATTCTGAACACCCGCTATAACAACAACCGCACGACCATCATTACAACCAATTTTGACGATCAGCCCGCCGCCGGCGCGAATGGTTCGATTTCTCCAGCCCGTGCCGCCACGCGCTCCGAAACCCTTGGCGACCGCATCGGAGAGCGCATGCGCTCACGCCTTCACGAAATGTGCCGCGTCATCAAAATGGAAGGCGAAGATTTCCGGCAGAAGTACCGCAGCGCCAGCTTTCGATAGGTCCTCCACGGATCTTCACGGATTCGCACGTATCAAGACCTGGAACTTCTTTCTTGTCTTGATGCTTCCACTGTGGATTTCCGGCGGATCCGCACTAGAATGAATTTGTGCTGACCGAGCGATTTGAATTCGCGCCTCAGAGTGACGCGAGAATTTTCGCAACGGTCCCGGCCGCTCCCGCTGTATTCCTTCTTCGTGGCGACGACGCGCAAAGCGAGCCTTACGTCAGCAAGACTGCAAACCTGCGCCGCCGCTTGCAACGCCTGCTTGGCCCGGTCGATGAACGCACGAAAAAGCTGAACCTGCGCGATCGCGTTCGCTGGATTGAATACACGTCCACCTCCTCCGACTTCGAGTCTGGTTTTTTGCTCTACCAGGTCCTCCGCCAAACGTTCCCGAAAACGTATGCCGAACGTTTGCGCTTCCGCTTCGCGCCGCTGGTGAAGCTCCATCTCGAAAACCAATATCCACGCGCTTCCGTCACCACGCGAATGGGTCGCTTGAATGGCCGGGCACTTTATTACGGCCCGTTCCAATCCCGCACCGCAGCCGAGAAGTTCATGAACGACTCGCTCGACTTCTTCAAGATGCGGCGCTGCGTCGATGACCTTCATCCTGATCCCCAATTTCCCGGCTGCATCTATTCCGAAATGAAGATGTGCCTGGCACCCTGCTTCAAAGGATGCACGGACGAGGAATATTCCGACGAAGTAAACCGCGTGCAAGCCTATTTCGATTCCGGAGGAGAATCTCTGGCTCGCGAGTTTTCAGCGCAACGTGAAGCTGCGTCGGCGAACCTGGCCTTCGAAGACGCGGCCGCCATTCACGTCCGGCTGGAAAAACTCAAGCCCGTGCTGAGCCAATTTCCAGAGATCGTCCGCCGCCTCGACCGCTTTTCGGCGCTGATCGTTCAACCATGCCTGCAGCCGGACTCAGTCACCTTCTTCCTGGTGAGAAACGCGGCCATCGCCGGCCAAGCCGCATTCTGCATTCAACCCGCGGAACACACCAAATCGCAATCCATGGAATCGCGAGTGCTCGCGATCCTCGATTCATTTCCGCCCGCGAAAGCGCTCCCATCATTGGAAACCATGGAGCATCTCGCGCTGCTCAAGCGCTGGTACTACCGCGGCAGCCGCGTCGGCGAAATCTTTCTTGCCGATAACAAAAATATTTTCCCCATGCGCCGAATCGTGCGCGGCATTGGCCGCGTCTTAAGAGGCGAGAAACGGGAGGACGAGTCTCCCCCGCAGATTCAGATCAGCAACGATTCGTATCGGGGTATGCCTTCAGGCATACCGTAAATGCCTCGCCCCGTCGCGCCTTCAGGCGCTGAATATCAAGGTTTCAATTGTCGATTTGAGAAAGGACCCAATGGCGACCAAAGATCCTCACGCCAAACAACTTCGCGAGCACGTACTTTATCTCCTCGATGGTGGCGGGGCGCACGCCCGCTTCAACGACGCAGTGAAGGACATGCCAGAGAGATTGCGCAGCGTGAAGCCCGACGGGCTCCCTCACTCCGCCTGGATGTTGCTCGAGCATCTTCGTATAGCGCAGCGGGACATTCTTGAATTCAGCCGTAACTCTAAACATGCGTCGCCGAAATGGCCTGAAGGCTATTGGCCTAAGACGCAGGCCCCGCCGAGTCCAGCCGCATGGAACAAAAGCGTTCAGCAATTCCGCAAAGACCTGAAAGCCATGCAGGATCTGGTTGCAAATGCTAGAACAGATCTGTACGCGCGCATCCCCTGGGGCGACGGCCAAACCATCCTGCGCCAGGCCTTGCTGCTGGCCGATCACAACGCTTATCACATTGCTCAATTGATCGACGTGCGCCGCCTGGTGGGAGCGTGGAAAGAATAGTGAACGGTGAATTGAGAATGGCAGCCGGGACGATGCACACTTCAACTGGCTGTACTGGTAAGCGCTTCATTATTCTTCACGCTCCGTTCCGGCCGCTTCCGGAACACGACTTTTACTCCCTCGCGCCAGCGCTCGTCAATCCCCACAAATTCCCATTCAATTTCCGGCGAAAGATAGCGCAGCAGCGTGTCGGTCGATGGATGCACGTGCAAGGCCGGAGCTACCAAAAACAGCAGTGGCTTTTCTGGCGATAATTCGCGCCCTTCGAAATATCCAAAGCGGGGGAATTCTGCGCGCGCATGATGCCATTCGACACGCGCCCAATAATCCAACCCTTGCAGCGGCAGGTGGATATCTTCATCTGCCTTCAATTCCACCACCGCGAGCCGCCCCGCGTGCGTGGTCGTGAGCACGTCGATCATGGCCCGGTCGGAAGCAGAGAATGCAGGAACCTGCGAATACCGGCATGAAGTATCCAACCGGTCATCGATCGCATTTACATCGCCCACTACCAGCGCCTCCAGCCAACGCTCCGGACGCAGGCGCCACAACGGATGCCGCCGTAGCCCATAGGGATGACGCGTATCGCGCAAGCAGTGCGCCAGTTCCGCAAATTCGTCCTGGTTGCGGATCTCCAGAACGCGCTCTTCCGCGCCCACCCCGAAAACAATTTCTTCAATACTGCGAAACGACCCGGGCACGCACCCCACTCGCGCCCGCGCAAACTCCAACCCGCGCCAGCGGAAAGCAATCTCCGCCGCCGATAACACGGCCACCTCGCAATTTGGCAGAACCTGTTGCATTTGCTCAATCGAATCCTTGAACCGCTCGCGCGCCGCGTCCTCGTCAGTTGCATGCAGCAGCCTCGTTGCCACGTTTCCGCGATCCGCGCAGTCAATCTCCACGAGCGAGTCTTGCCCTTCGTCGAGTTCAAACAGCGACCACTTGGCCGCATCCCGGTTCAAATTCGCCATGCGCTCGCTGACCAAAGCCGAGCTTCCTTTCGGAACAAATAACTTCAATCCCTCAATCAGTACATTCGCGGCCTGCGCCCTCCGGCAAACATCGAGCCACAGAATGCCGAAAGTGAGAGCAGCATCGACAGAAGATTGAGTTTCCTGACTGTTCACTCCGAGCACAGCGAATGCTGAGCGGCCCTGCTGCATCACGCCTCTGGTATAGACGGGACCAAATGATTTTTCCAGATCCACACCACTCGTCACCTTGGTAATCTTGAAGTCGGCAAAGTGGCGTTCCAAAGTCCGTCGCAGTTTTTGCTCGTAAGCGGCCCGCGCGGCTCGTCGTACGGTGGGCGAACGACGATCCCGCTCCCGGCAAATTTCCAGCCTCGACGGACGCGCCTGCCCCAGCCGCTGCACGGCCAGCCGGAGCGTGCCATTCTTGACCTCCGCTTCCAACACTCGCCGCACCGCGTTCCGCTCCGCCGACCACAAGTGCAACAGGCAGCGGTTGTACTCACCCGAAATCGAATATTTGGATTGCGCCAGATCAAACGCGACCGCGCCGTTTTCCAGCACCAACGCTCCCGCAGCCTCGCTGAGAAAGTTTTGCACCGTGCGAGTCAGAGTTTGCGGCGTCACCGTCGGCATGGGGCATCTCCGCTGCCGATTGTTCCACCACCGCCGGCGAGCCGTCTGTGACATGTGACCATCGTCATAAATAAGCTGTGGATGTTTCGTCCTTCTGCCGCCGCCCCATGTGGGATCATGTGGGATAATGAACCATCCGCTCAACTGAGTCTGCCTCCAGCCCGGCGGCATCTAAACGTTGTAGGTGATCAGCTTTGGATAAACAACTTCACGTAGATCGACAGCGCTTCTTTTTCGACCAATACGGCGTCACAGAAAATGATTTGGAACACTACCTCGCGGCCGCTCTGTCCGCAGGTGGCGACTACGCCGACCTTTATTTTGAATATCTCTCCTCCACGTCGCTGATGGTGGATGAGTCGATGGTGAAGTCGGCTTCGCAGGGAATTTCTGCCGGTTGCGGCGTGCGCGTCGTCTCCGGTGAGCGCACCGGATATGCCTACACCGACGATCTTTCCGCCAGCCGCATTCTGCACGCAGCGCGTACCGCCGCGCTGATCGCCAGCGCTCCGGCTAAGACGCCCGTGGCCGGATTCAGGCAAACCGCGGCTCGCAGCCTGTATCCCGTGACGCTGCCCTCGGTCGATGCCGAGATCACCGCGAAGGTTGAACTGGTCATGCGCGCCGACAAAGCTGCGCGCGCTTATGATCCGCGCATTCAGGAAGTTCGAGCCAGTTACTCCGACGAATTGAGAAATATTCTGGTCGTCGTTTCCGACGGAACTTTCGCCGAAGATTCCCAACCTCTCGCCCGCATGAATGTCTCCTGCATCGCAAAAACTGAAAATAACTCGGCTCGTGGCGGCTCCGGCGGCGGCGGACGCGTCGCACTCGATTTCTTCTTCGGGGACAAGGGTCCGGAGTTCTTTGCCAAAGAAGCGGCCCGTCAAGCCATCCTTCAACTGGACGCTCGCGAAGCTCCCGCTGGCGATATGGAAGTTGTGCTTGGTCCGGGATGGCCCGGAGTTCTGCTCCACGAAGCGGTTGGCCACGGCCTGGAAGCGGATTTCAATCGCAAGAAAACTTCTGCCTTTGCCGGACTGATCGGCAAGCGCGTTGCCAGCGAAGGCTGCACCGTCATCGACAACGGAACCATGCCCTGGCGGCGCGGTTCGTTGAACGTGGACGACGAAGGCGCACCTACGCAAGAGACCGTGTTGATTGAAAAAGGAATCCTGAAGGGATATCTGAGCGACAAGCTCTCTTCCCGTTTGATGGGCATCGCCGATACCGGTAATGGACGCCGCGAAAGTTACGAGCACATCCCCATGCCACGCATGACGAATACTTATATGCTCGCCGGCCAGGACAATCCGGAAGATATTATTCGTTCGGTGAAGCGCGGCATCTACGCCGTGAACTTCGGCGGAGGCCAAGTCGATATCACGAACGGAAAGTTCGTCTTCGGCGCATCCGAAGCCTACATGATCGAAGACGGCCAGATCACCGCGCCCATCAAAGGCGCCACGCTGATCGGCAACGGGCCGGATGTTTTGACTCGCGTGTCGATGGTTGGCAACGACCTGAAGCTCGACGAAGGCGTCGGCACCTGCGGTAAAGATGGACAGGCCGTGCCGGTAGGCGTGGGCATTCCGACTATCAAGATTGATCGGCTCACTGTGGGCGGAACTGCCAAGAAAGATCCCGGCGGATTTATGCAGTAAACTTTGCCACTGATTCGCACGGATCAGACGGATTTGTAGGCTTGTTATCCTACGCTAAGCGAAGGATCTCTGTTTTCCCCGGGCCTGATGCTTGACGAAACACCAAATGCGGTCGCGGCGCTTCGTCGAGCGTTCCGTTCTGCCAAGGCTCCCGACCGAATCACTCAGGAACCGTATGACAGCACTGCTCAACATCTGCGTCGTCTTGCGAAGTTAGAACTAGGCCAGCGCGCAGATTCGAAGGATTTGTGGGAGTACACACAAGACTTGTTGTACGGCAATGAGATTCAGGACGCGCTGCTGGCCCACGCCCTCCCATTCTGTCTTGAAGCGTGGCGCGAAGACCTTCTCGGTACAAGCAGCGGGTACGGAGGGTTCGTCGAACACTTCTATCCTCTTCTGGCGAACAGGCCCGTTTTCGAACTTCATCTCAGTCCCAGTCAGTCCGCGGCGGCTGCGGATTTCATGCGAGAGGCAATTCTCGAGGAGATTGATGCCCAGAGAGGCCTGACCTACCGCGCCAAAGGAGCGCGCCCATACCGTTGGATTGCCGCACTTGCAACCTACGGCGTCGTGCTGCCGGACCTGGAACGCCTCTGGAACTCATGGTGGTCACTTGAGACGATAGGCGGAGCAACGGCCACAATGCAGCACATTTCATGCCTGATGTACCCGGAAAACGAGAACCCAGTATTCGCTCCCTGGACCTCCAACGAGGGCGGCGGCCCTCCCAAGCTCTGGGAGTTCGAAGGGCATCTTTACTCCCACAAGTGGCTACCAACCAACGTGGCTTTCTTGAAGAGGGCGCTAACGCCGCAAGGTGTCGCAGAAGTTCTCGCAGAAGCGGTCAGCAATCTGGCGGATGACGAAGCTGCACCGATCGCGCTGGGAATTCAGGAAGACTTTCCTTTATGTATGGACACCCTGAAGTCGCGCTGCAGCGAACTGCCACGAATACTAGAAACTCGCGACGATACCGCGAAGCCACTGCTCGAATGGACGAAATAAAGGGACGGTGATTCTTACAGCAACCGCGTCGCCACGCCTTGCGCCATGATCATTTCCACAGCTTTTTTATCAAACGAAACAAACGTCTCCGCGCCGAGCCACCTTCCCTCGTAGGCAATCGCGCCATCAGCGAAATCGCCGCCCGCGTCGAGTACGGCCAGGCCGGCGTCAATTGCCGCTCGGTTCGCCTCCACGTTTTCTGCTGCGAGCAAGGTACGAATTGCTTTAGCGATATCCGGTGACTGAAAGCGATAAACGCTGCGCAGAACCCAAACAAATTCGCACAGGGAGGGCACCGCGATGGCGACCATTTTGGCTCGGGCCATCAGCTTGGTCGCGGCGTCGGCCTGCTCGATGTCGTCACGCACAGCCGCCCGCACCAGAACATTCGTGTCCACCGCGATTTTCACTTCTTGCCCGTCATTTCTTTCCCGCGCCAGTCTTTCCAGCCCAGCCGCGAGCCGCAGCGTCATTCATCTCTTCGATAGATGCGACCTTCTTCGTCTTGCCTGCAAGCACGCCAAAGAAGTCCTGAATCCTTCCCGACGGACGTGCCGCCCGGATCACGCCCCGACCGTCGGGCAGCAGATCCAACGCAATCTTTTCCCCGGGTTTGATGCCGAGATGCTGTAAAACCTTTTTCCGGAATGTAACTTGTCCTCGCGCGGTCACGGTAAGGGTGGTCATGGGCGCATATCCTCGACTGCTTCCATGGTAATGCAGAAATACATTATAGACAACTGTCGCTCCCCGTAAAGGGCGCCAACTAAGTTTTCCAGCTTCCTAATCTTCAGCGTCACCCGAGCGGAGCAGCTCTTAGGTTCGGCGAAGGATTTCGTTTTTGAATTGCACGATTTCCAAGGGAGATTCCCTTCCGCAAGCTCCAAGCTAGCTCTCGCAAGGCCGTTTATTGGGATAAGATAAATAGGACTGTATGCCTTCAACCGAATTACGAACGAACGTCGAACTCGAAACTGACCTCCGCGAACTCGCACAGGACATCGTCCGCCGCGCCATGAACGGCGGCGCAACCGCTGCTGAATGCGTCGTGCGCGAAGGCGACGAATTCTCCACGCTCGTCCGCCTAGGCCAGGTTGAAACGCTAAAAGAATCCGGATCGAGATCCATCGGCGTGCGCGTTTTCAATGGCCAGCGTGCGGCCAGTACGTATTCGAGCGACTTCTCTCGCGTCAGCCTCGACCGCATGGTGAAGTCCGCGCTCGAGCTTTCGAAGATTACATCCGAAGATCCGTTCGGCGGAATTCCGGAAGCTTCGCAGCTTGGCTCGCTCAAGGGGGATCTTGGCCTCTATCATGAGGACGTATATTCTCTGCCCGGTCCTGATCGCATCGACTACGCCCGCCGCGCCGAAAAAGCAGCACTCGACTCCGACCCGCGCATCAAGAATTCGGAAGGCGGATCGTTCGACGCCGCCACCGGACACAAAGTTCTGGCCAACTCTCACGGATTTGTCGGGCAGTATCGCCGGTCTTATTGCTCCGTGGCCGCGGTTCCGATTGCACAGACGGAAGACGGCGCGATGCAGCGCGACTACTGGTACTCAGTTGCCCGCACTCTGTCAAAGCTCGACTCTCCTGAGCAGGTCGGCAAAGTTGCCGCCGAGCGTGCTCTCCGCCGATTAGGCGCACGCAAAGCGAAGACCGCGCAGGTGCCAATCATCTTCGATCCGATGGTTGCGACCTCGATCCTCGAGCATATTTTTGAAGGGGTGAATGGCGACTCGGTCTATCGCGGCGCTTCGTTCCTCGCCGGAAAGCTCGGCCAAAAAATTGCCGGCGACAACGTCACCATCATCGATGACGGCACCATCCCCGGCGGCTTCGGCACCAGCCCGTTCGATGGCGAAGGCGTGCCCACGCGGCGGACGGTCGTCATAGAAAAGGGCGCGCTGAGTTCTTATTTGTTGAACACCTACACCGCGAAGAAACTAAAACTTGCGACCACCGGCAACGCTTCCCGCGGGCTTGCAGGAACCCCAGGCATCGGTCCCGGCAATTATTTTCTGCAGCCGGGCACGAGAACGCCGAAGCAATTGATTTCTGAAATCAAAGAGGGCCTCTACGTGACTGAGTTTCTCGGCCACGGCGCAAATCTGGTGACCGGCGATTATTCCCGAGGCGCTTCTGGACTCTGGATTTCCGGCGGAGAGTTTGCCTATCCGGTGGAAGAAATAACCGTCGCCGGAAACCTGAAAGAAATCTTCTTCAACATCTCCGAGATCGCAAGCGATCTGGAATTCCGCGGCTCCGTAGCATCGCCAACCCTGCGCATCGACGGACTCACCGTCGGCGGAGAGTAAGCACCTCGGCGAACTCCACGGCCTTTCTTCGCGAACTCCTCGCTAAAGGTTTTGACCCCGCGCACCCGCGTCAAAGCCCAGAGTACAATCGCTAACATGGGCGGATTCATGCAGCCGACTACGGCTACGGAAGAACGCGATTCCAGCAAACGCATTATTTTTATCGCGGTGGCCGCGGTCATTGTCATCGCCGTGGTCGGGGCATTTCTGCTGCGCGGTCAACCCAAAGGCGCATCTGGACCTCCTCCTTACGCCGCGAACCTCAAGCTTTCCGACTTCAAAATGAGCGCCGCCGAAAATTTCGTGGGAGCAACCGTCAGCTATGTCGATGGAACTGTCACCAACGCCGGCGATAAGACCGTCACTCACGTTGTAGTGGAGGTCCAATTCAAAGACGATATGGGCCAAGTTGCGCAGCGGGAAGTTGTACCTCTGCAAGTGCTAAAGACCAGCGGCCCGTATCCAGAGGCAGTGGACTGCAGCGTGTCTCCGCTTCCTCCCGCACAAAGCAAAGCTTTCCGGCTGACGTTTGAAGGCATCTCCGCGCAGTGGAACCATCAATATCCCGACATTCATGTCACTGACGTCGCGGTGAAGTAATGCGCCCGCCAGTTCGATAACCGATAATCAGTACAATGATTTCATGGCAGAAACAAAACCATTCCGCCTGACGGAGTCGGTAAAAGCCGCGGGTTGAGCTTCCAAGCTGAGTCCGGCGGCGCTGGACACGGTGCTTGGGAAATTAGCCCGGCAACAGGACCCGAATGTTCTAGTCGGCTTTGACTATGCCGACGACGCCGGAGTGTATCAAATCGCACCCGATCAGGCGCTCGTGCAAACCGTAGATTTTTTCACTCCCATCGTCGACGACCCTTACACGTTCGGCCAGATTGCCGCCAGCAACTCTCTCAGCGATGTCTACGCCATGGGCGGACGTCCGCTCACCGCTCTCGCCCTGGTTTGTTTCCCCGACAAAGCCGACCTCGTAATTCTCGAACGCATTCTCGCCGGCGGCCTCTCGAAGATGGTCGAGGCCGGATGCACCGTAATCGGCGGCCACAGCATCCGCGACGACGAAACCAAGTTTGGTTATTCCGTTACCGGGCTCATTCATGCCAAGAAAATTCTTGCCAATCGCGGCGCCAAGCCCGGCGACGCTCTTGTTCTCACCAAGCCGCTCGGCACCGGCGTGATCGCAACCGCCATCAAAAATGGCAAAGCTCAATCGACCTGGATCGATGCCGCCGTTCAATCGATGACCACCTTGAACAAGCAAGCCGCGGAGCTAATCGGCCAGAACCAATATCGCGTTCATGCGATGACAGACGTCACCGGCTTCGGCCTGATCGGGCATGCCCGTGAAATGGCCCTCGCCAGCGATGTCTCACTCACATTGTTTTCGAAAGATGTTCCTGTCTTGCCGGGGGCGCTTGACTGCATTCGCTCCGGCTACATTCCCGGCGGCCTGAAGGCGAATCGCGAATTCGCGGAATGCGTCGTCGGCTACGAGGCGCCCATCGCCGAGGATTTGAAAACCCTGCTTTTTGACCCTCAGACCTCCGGCGGACTTCTCATCTCAATCGCCGGAGACGATCGCGAACAACTTGTTTTGGACATGCAAAGCGCCGGAATTTCCGCATGCCACATCGGCAACGTCAGTGAATCCCACAAGCCCCTCATTCGCATCTATTAGGCAGCCGCGTTCATCAATTTGGCAGTTTATGAAAGGAATCATCATGCAATTTCGCGAATTAGGACGCAGTGGTCTCAAAGTCTCTGCCCTCGGCCTCGGCTGCATGGGCATGTCGGAGTTTTACAGCGGACGCAATGACGACGAATCCATCGCCACCATTCACCGCGCACTCGAACTGGGCGTGGATTTTCTCGACACCGCCGATATGTACGGGCCCTACAAGAACGAAGAACTCGTCGGCCGCGCCATCAAAGGCAAGCGCGACAAAGTTGTGCTGGCTACGAAATTTGGCATCGTACGCGATCCGGCGAACCCCGCAGTGCGCGGCGTCAACGGCAAGCCTGACTATATCCGGCGCTCTTGCGAAGGAAGCTTGAAACGCCTGGGCGTGGAAGTCATCGACCTTTACTACCAGCATCGCGTCGATCCCAACACACCGATTGAAGAAACGGTGGGAGCGATGGCGCAGTTGGTTAAGGAGGGAAAAATCCGCCACATCGGGCTTTCCGAAGCTTCGCCGCAAACTCTACGGCGCGCATTTAAAGTTCATCCCATCACCGCGCTGCAGACCGAATACTCGCTCTGGAGCCGCGATCCCGAGGATGAAATTCTCCCTGCCTGCCGCGAACTTGGAGTGGGCTTTGTCGCTTACAGCCCGCTTGGACGCGGATTTCTCACCGGGCAGTTTAGTCGCTTAGAGGATCTTCCCTCAGACGACTACCGCCGATTCTCGCCGCGCTTTCAGGGAGAGAATTTTCAGAAGAATCTTGACCTGGTACATCGAGTCGAGCAGATCGCAAAGGAGAAAGGCTGCAAGCCGTCTCAGCTCGCCCTGGCCTGGGTGCTCGCGCAGGATAAGAACATCGTGCCTATCCCCGGCACCAAGCATCGCAAGTATCTGGAAGAAAATGTTGCCGCGCTTGACTTGAAACTTACTGCGGAAGATCTGCGGCGCATCGAGGAAATCTTCCCCACTGGCGCAGCCGCCGGCCTGCGCTACCCCGAACACATGATGAGCACCGTCAACGGATAATGCTTACGGTAAAAAGCAAGGGCGGCCATTAGGCCGCCCTTTTTCTGTGTCACAAAGCTTCTACGCTCGCGCTGGACTTTCTCCGCCCTTCGCGATTCCCGGACGTCCCGGCTCCGGCTTCAGCACCTGCTGCACGCCATCGTCGGGCTTCGACGGAGCTTTTACCGGAGGCAATTCCTTGCCCTCGACCAAAAGCATCACTTCAGAAGCATCCAGCACTTCCCGTTCCAGTAGAGCCGCGGCGATCTTCTGCAGCGTCTCGCGATTGCCTTCCAGGATGCCCTTTGCCGTTTCGTATCCGCTGTTTACCAGCTTGCGAACCTCGCCATCAATCTTGATGGCGGTGTCCTCGCTGTAATCGCGATGCTGGCTGATCTCGCGGCCCAGGAATATCTGCTCTTCCTTCTTGCCAAAAGTAAGCGGGCCCAAGTCGCTCATGCCCCACTCGCAAACCATCTTGCGCGCCATTTCAGTGGCCCGCTCGATGTCGTTGCCCGCGCCGGTGCTCATCTGGCTGAGGAAAAGTTCCTCCGCCAAACGTCCGCCCATCAGAATCGCCAGGTCGGTCTTCAAATATTCCTTGGTGTAGTTGTGGCGATCGTCGATGGGCAACTGCATGGTCACGCCCAACGCCATGCCCCGCGGAATGATCGTGACTTTGTGCACTGGGTCCGAGCCAGGAAGCTTCGCTGCAACCAGCGCATGCCCGGCCTCGTGGTAGGCCGTCACCTTCTTTTCCTCGTCAGAAAGGATCAGTGACTTGCGCTCCACGCCCATCAGCACTTTGTCTTTGGCCACTTCGAAATCAAACATCAATACAGCCTTGCGATTTTGCCGGGCCGCAGCCAATGCCGCCTCGTTCACCATGTTGGCCAAGTCGGCGCCGGAGAATCCCGGTGTGCCGCGGGCCAGCACGGAGAGTTCGACATCTTCGGCAAGAGGAATTTTGCGAGTGTGAACGCGCAGGATTTCTTCGCGCCCACGCACATCGGGACGGCTCACGACCACCCGCCGGTCAAAGCGTCCCGGTCGCAGCAGCGCCGGATCAAGCACATCAGGCCGGTTCGTGGCCGCCATCAGGATGACGCCTTCATTCGACTCGAACCCGTCCATCTCCACCAGCAACTGGTTCAGGGTCTGTTCGCGCTCGTCGTGGCCACCGCCGAGACCGGCTCCGCGGTGACGTCCTACAGCGTCAATTTCGTCGATGAAAATGATGCAGGGAGCATTCTTTTTTCCCTGCTCGAACAAATCACGTACGCGGCTCGCTCCGACGCCCACAAACATCTCTACGAAATCGGAACCAGAGATCGAGAAGAAAGGAACGTTAGCCTCGCCGGCGACAGCGCGTGCCAGTAACGTCTTGCCGGTTCCCGGAGGTCCAACCAGCAGAACTCCCTTGGGAATCCTGCCCCCAAGTTTTTGAAACTTCTGCGCCTCTCGCAGGAATTCGATAATCTCGCGCAGCTCTTCTTTAGCCTCTTCCACGCCCGCCACGTCTTTGAACGTGACTTTCTTCTGCTGCATCGAGAGCAGCCGCGCCCGGCTCTTGCCGAAAGACAGCGCCTTATTGCCGCCGGTTTGCATCTGGCGGATCATGAAGAACCACAGCGCGCCCAACAAAATCAGCGGTGCCCAAGTCCCCAGCAACTGCAGGGGCCAGCTTCCACTGTTGGCATCCCGGAAGGTCATCGAAACGCCCTTGTCGTGCAGCGACTTGATCATCTCGGGATAATTCGCCGGAACCGTGGTATGGAAGGCTGAGCCGTCGCGATGCTTCCCGCGTAGTTGCATGCCATCCACTGTGACTTCGTGCACGTTCCCCTGATCCACGTCCGACATGAATTGGGAGAAATTGACTTCGGTGTCCTTCTGGCCGCCGCGACCCTGCTGGATCACGGTCCACAATAAAAGGGCAGAGAGCCCAATCACCACCCAAAAGACTACGGTTTTGACTGTTGAATTCACCAAAAAGCTCCTGAAGAAACCGGGATTTAAATTCTCAACACACGAAACCCCGAGGCTCCTACCTTTGGATTAGATGCCGTTGCGCCAATTTCGATAGAGAAATTCCCTAGGCCACTATTCTACATTTTCCTTCGGGAAAAGGCTTGCCGCCCTGCCCATAACTTAAGTCATATGGGGACTTGCGCTTGCGGCCAAATAGGGGATATTGCGGTTTACCTGCTCCACTGCTCCCAGTCCATACCCCACCAGGAAAGCTTCATCCACCAGAAAGCCGAAATAGTCAGGTTGCAAGGCGACGCGGCGGGCCGACTGCCGGTCGAGCAGCGTCACCAGTTTCACCGAAGCCGCGCCGCGCGCACGCAAGTCGTTCATCAGGAATTCGCTGGTCACTCCCGAATGCACCAGTCCCTCAACCAGAAGAATATGCTGGCCGCGAATATCGGGCTCATGGCTAAAGAAAATCTCCATGATCTCTCCCCCGTTGTTCCCCTGCTTGGTGTACCTTGGCTTAATGAACTGGCATATCACCGGGACGTCTAATACCCGCACCAGATCGGCCATAAACATGAAAGCATTCTCCAGAACGGCCAGTGCCTGAATGGTCTGGCCCTGGTAGTCATCGGAAATATGGCGCCCAAGTTCCTTCACGCGCTTCTGGATCTGCTCCGCTGCAATGACTTGTCGAAGTGGTTCGGCTCGCTCTACCCTCATGAAATTGGAGTGCCTCCCAGTTCTGTCGCTTTGCCCACCCGACAAAACCTTCCTCAGGACTGTTTTTGACTGGCCCCATTCAACTGACTCTTTCAACTCACCCTAAATCGCATCTTCCTCAGCCAGCGGCGTCTCCCTAATCAGCAGCGCGTCGTGGTCCGCGCCGGCACGTAATCGCGCCGGAGCCGGGAATCCCCGCACCCATACAATTTCATCTCCGCTCACCACCACCGGCCAAAGCCTGCGGACCGGCTGCGCGATATGCCGCTCTTGCAACAGTTCTTTTACCTTCTTCGGCGCTTTCGTGTGAGCTGGCCAGAAGCGGTCTCCCGCACGCCAGTTCCGTACCGCCAAAGGACCTTGGAACATATCCGCACGCAGAAGTTGTTGCGGATTATACTCCGCAATCTGCGCCTGCGGAGCGACCAGCAACGTTTCGATTACTCCCCCCAACTCGGGCACAAGCACGCGGCCCGGCACAGATAGCGAGTACTCATAATCCGGAATCCGCTCTTGCCGCCGCAGGTCAGGAGTTCGAAATACTAACGCCTCCGGCTCGCGCAGAATTTTCCACCCCAGCGGCAGCGACAATTCTTTGCCCGCAGGACCGTCCTCGGCGGCGAAGCGCAGGATCTCCTCGATATGCTTGAACTCCAGCGGAATTCCCGCCTGCTCTCCAATGGCCTTCAGCACCCTTCTCTGGACTGCTTTCGGCTCTGTCAGCAGCCACGGCCTGCTTACCGAAGCGTCCATCAGCGCCGGACCGGGCTGCTCCATTCGCGCCGCTAATTCAGGATCAACCTGGGCCCGAGGCGGCTGAATCTGCACCAAGGATTTAGCCAGATCAGATTGCGACTGTTCGAAGCCCGGAAGCCCGCGCGTCCATTCCGGCTGCGACCATTGCACTACCGTTCCCAGCCAGCCTGAAATTTCGTTCTCCCAATAATCTTCTTCGTCGCGGGCAATCTCCGCCAGTTCGGTCAAACTATCGACCACCGCGGGATTGAATTCCCGCTCCAGCAACGGAAGCACCAGGCTGCGCATCCGGTTGCGCGTGAACTTGGAATCGGCGTTGGTCGAGTCTTCCCGCCAGGGCTGCTTGCGATCCGCCAGATATTTTTCCAGCTCGTGCCGCCGGATTCCGAGCAGCGGACGGACGATCTCGCCATGGCCTTCTGCATCTTCCTGCTCAGCTTCTTCCTGCTCGGCTTCTTCCCGCTCGGCTTCTTCCCGCTCAACCATAATCCGCGGATAAATTCCGCCGAGCCCGCGCGGCCCGGTACCACGGGTGATCCGCATCAGCACCGTCTCTGCCTGATCGTCCCGCGTATGCCCGGTAACAATTTTGTCCAGAAGCGGGGAAGGAGAAGCGCTCTCCCCAAAGTCGTCTCCCGATCCCAACAGGCTGCCGAAAAATCGATACCTTAACTCGCGCGCCGCCGCTTCGGTACCGCCATGTGCCTCAGCCGCAAGCTGTGCCACGTCGCCGCTCGCGCCATAAAACTCAAGCCCACGTTCGCGCGCCAGATTCGCCACAAATTCCTGATCCCCATGTGACTCGGCTCCGCGCAATTTGTGATTGAAATGAACCACCGACACAACAATGCCCAGCTCACTCCGCAATTCAAGCAGCAGACGCAGCAGCGCGACTGAATCGATCCCACCGGAAACGGCGACTCCAATGCGGTCCCCGGCCCGCAGCAATTCCTGCTCGCGGATGTAGCCCAACACGCGCTTCGCCAATTCAGCCACAGGACATGTTACAACCGGAACAACTGGAGCTGCTGATTCTCCAGCCCCGATTGTCTAGCCGAAGACCAGCCCTGAAGACCAGCCCTGAAGAAAGGGACGAGCAGAATTAACCCTCTCTTTCCGTCGCCTTCTGCAAGAGGGTAAGCTGGTTTCTCCACCTATGCATTACGACGAGAGCGCGAACGGCCGGCAAATCGACGCAGCATTGAATGAAGAATTGGAGATTGTGCTTCCTGAAACCCGTACGGCAGGTTACAGCTGGGTAATAAAAAGTACGGGCGAGCCCGTCTGCCATTTGCTGAAGGAAACCGCGGAGCCCAGCGCCAGCGTTGGCGGTACCGGCCGTCACCATTGGCAGTTCCGTGTGGTTGCCTCAGGCATTGCAGAGATTAAACTTCATTACCTTCGTCCCTGGGAAAATTCAAAAGAGCCGGCGCGGACCTTTTCCCTGAAGGTCCGCGTCCGGTCATAGTTCATGCAATTGGACGTGCAATTTTCTTAGGGCTTTTTCCTTTTCGTGCGAGCGGCCGCTGCCTTGGCTTTACCTGCGGGCGCTTCCACCAGCCGAATTGTCCAGAAATCGTCGGAGAGATTAGTCTCCAGCAAATACTGGTAGGGCAGCGCGAAGTAGCCTTTCATTCCCCAAGTGTCGGCCCAGGAGTTTCGCACGATGAACCATTGCTTCTGGTCGTCGTACCCGACGGCAGCAACCGCATGACCGCCCACAACTTTCTCGCCTGCCTGGGGCATTGGAACAATCCCGGTCTGCGCGACCGTTGTGCTTTCGAAGCTGTCATACACCGTGAAGCCGAAGACAAACGGATAGCCTGCAGCCAGGCAGCCTTTGAACTGACTTAGCGCGCGCGGCACTCGCTGGTAGGAAGTCACTTTGTTCTTGGCTGCGTCCGAGAAGGCGACAGCTGGAGGCTTCTCCGCGAACTTGGCGATGTCATACGGCCAGTCGGTTTCCGGCGGCGCACCCAATTTCGCGACTACCTTGATGCCGTCGCGAATCTGGGCGCCACTATCTGAAGCCACCGTGTTTTCGATCACGCGTTCGTTGTAATAAATAAAGAGCCGCGAGGGAACAAAGCTCTTCACGCCCTGCTTCATCTGTTCGAACTGGATCGCGCCCGCGATGGAATTGCCGGTACAGCTCCCCAGTTGCCCCTGGTCATACACCGGCGGGCATTGCGGACGCAGATCGATGGAGGTTGGCAGCGCCATCAACAGCGGCGTTGGCGCTGAATAAGCAAAGTCGCGTTGGTCCGGAAGGTCCGGAACCCACCCATAATGTCCAATACTCATATGCACCCCTTCGTGCGCGGGCCGACTGACGACCCAGGTTATGGTTCGTTGGATTTGAATCGCCTGACTTCAGAAGGGGGAAGCGCGAGACTACTTCAGAACGAAGAAACTGTAGAACGAGGTTCAGGTTATGGCAAGACTTTCCTGGGGCTGAATTCCCGCTGTTACGAATTCCGAACAAACCCGCGCAGCAGGTTATTCAGCAGCCGGATTATAGGGTAGGGCTCTTCTCCGCAATCAGCTTCTTGATCTTCTCCACAAACTCCGCCGCGTCCATGTCGTCCGTCTTTTCTTTGCCGCGAGTTCGCACGTTCACCTTACCGGCCTCAGCCTCTTTATCGCCGACCACCAGCAGAAACGGAATTTTCTGCATGGCATGTTCGCGGATCTTGGCATTCATCTTCTCGTTCCGCGCATCCACGTGCACCCGCACGCCGGCAGCTTTGAGCTGAACCGCAACCTGGTTCGCGTAGTCCGCATGGCGCTCGCTGATCGGAATCATCGCAACCTGCACCGGCGATAGCCACACCGGGAACGCGCCCGCGTAGTGCTCGATCAGCACACCGAAGAAGCGCTCGACCGAACCGAACAATGCCCGATGCACCATCACCGGCTGTTTACGCGAACCATCCTCCGCCACATACTCCAGGCCGAAGCGTTGCGGCAGGTTGAAGTCGACCTGCACCGTCGAGAGCTGCCACAACCGTCCAATCGCATCCACCAGTTTGATGTCGATCTTCGGCCCGTAAAACGCCGCCTCGCCGGGCATGGTTTTGTACTCGATATTCTTGCCCTTCAATACTTTCTCTAGCGATTCGGTGGCATGGAGCCATTGCTCTTCGCTGCCCACGAAATTCTTCCGATCATCAGGATTCCAGGTTGAAAGTTCGGTTTGGAACTGATCGAAGCCGAAATCCTTCAGCACATCGAGGGCAAAATCGAGACAACCCGTAATCTCGTCTTCGACCTGCTCCGGCGTGCAGAAGATGTGTGAGTCATCCTGGGTGAACCCGCGCACGCGCAACAATCCGTGCATCACTCCCGAACGCTCGTAGCGATAAACCGTTCCCAACTCACCCAGCCGCACTGGCAGATCGCGATACGACTTCAACGAATCCTTGTAAATCAGAATGTGCCCCGGACAATTCATCGGCTTCAGCCGGTATTCGGCGTCGTCGAGTTCCATGGCGTCGAACATGTTCTGCGAGTAATAGCCTTCGTGCCCCGAAGTGAAGAACAGCTGCCGCCGCGCCACATGCGGCGTGTAAACCAGCGAGTAACCGCGCTTCAGGTACTCCTCGCGCATCCAATCTTCCATCTCTTTGCGGATGATGCCGCCCTTGGGATGCCAGAAAATCAGCCCGGGCCCAGCCAGTTCCTGAATCGAAAATAAGTCCAGCTGCTGCCCCAGCACGCGGTGATCGCGCTTCTTTGCCTCTTCCACTTGTTGCAGATGAGCGTCGAGATCTTTCTTCGAAAAGAACGACGTTCCGTAGATGCGCTGCAGTTGCTGGTTCTTCTCGTCGCCCAGCCAGTACGCGCCCGCGACATTGAACAGCTTGAACGCCTTAATCTTTCCCGTGGAAGGGATGTGCGGCCCGCGGCAGAAATCCGTGAACTTGCCGGTGCGATAGATCGAAATCTTTTCATCGGGCTTGGTGAACTGCTCGATGAAATGGCACTTCATGAAGTCGCCTTCTTTTTTGAACTCCGCCAGGCCTTGGTCGCGAGGCAGAAACTCCCGCGCGTAGGGAATATTCTGCTGCACCAGTTCCTGCATCTTCTTCTCGATCTTTTCCAGATCCTCGGCGGTAAACGGAGTCGGCCGGTAGAAGTCGTAAAAGAATCCACTCTCGGTTGGCGGACCATGGCCCAGCTTCGTCTCAGGAAAAAGTTCCAACACCGCCGCCGCCAGCAAATGCGCGGAAGAATGCCGGTAAACTTCCAGCGCCTCGGGATCCTTCTCGGTGAGAAAGCGCAGATCAGTATCTTTTTCCAGCGGCTTGGCCAGATCGATCAGATCGCCGTTGGTCTTCGCAACCAACGCAGCATCCGCCAGCCGCGGGCCAATGCCCTTTGCAATATCGAGCGCCGTCGTCCCCTTGGGAACTTCCTTCACGCTTCCGTCCGGAAGCTTCACATGAATGCTATCTGCCATAAAGTTGAGACCTGCAGGAGTGTTGAATCTTTTAGTTTATTGGAGGGATTCAGGAGGGTCAAACGGGTTGGATTCTCGGGTAGTGTCCTAATTTGAACGCTGCCTTGCGAAGGGTGAAAGGTGGGAGTGAGTTAGTTGCCCTTGCAATCGATCAAAGGCTATACGCCAACGGATGCTTGGGCTCGTAAAGCATGATGTCGTCCGCGCCCGGTACGGCCATCATGACCACGAGTCCGTACCCGTGATCCTGAACTTCGCCGCGGAACTCCGCTCCTTTGCCCTTCAGTTCAGCGACCGTGTGTGAGATGTCGTCGCACATCAGGGAGATCAGATGGTGCCGCGGCGATTCGTACGTCTTGCCATCGTAAACGCTGTGGGTCGGATGCACGCCCATCTCACTCCGCCCGGTCTTGAAGATCAGCCAACCCGCGCCTCCGCCCGCCGCATCCTCGACGTAGGGCCAGCCGAGGACGTCGCGAAGGAATGCGCGCGTTGCGGGGGCATCGTCGGAATAAATCAGGGTATGGATGCTGGTGATCATCAGACTGCACTACTGAAATCGCCGGGGATTGTACTATTTCGGTCTATTGCCAATCAAGGACGTTCATCGCACTGGAGATCGAAATTAGGGCACTACCGGATTCTCGAACGCTCTTCCTTCTAAGATTCTTTTGGCGATTCCATCATCGCCTTGAAGCGGCGGTGCATCTCTTCGATAGACATCTCTTCTTTCACGGTGTAAATGTTCCAGGTGTAGCCAAAAGGATCGGCGAGAGTCGCGTCGCGATGCCCATAGAACTGATCGGTGATTGCACCCATCAACTTTGCGCCAGCGGTAACAGCGTGCGCGACGAAAGCGTCCACGTCGGGCACTTGGATCGTCATGCTGACCGGCGAATGTCCCAGAGTCTCCGCGCTTGAGCGCCCGCCTTCTGGCCACTCTTCGCACAGCATGACGACCGAATCGCCGATCATCACCTCGGCATGGCCAATGCCGCCTTCATTCTCAAAGCGCCATGATTCCTTCGCTCCGAAGGCCTTCTCGTAAAATTCGATAGCCTTGGCGGCGCTCTTGAAGCAGAGTCTCGGAGAAGCGAAGGTGCGTGCCGCTGTGGATTTCTTGGCTGCCATGGATGCGGTACTCCTCACAAATTATTACTGCGATGAAGCCGGACCCGCCGAATAGTACATCTCGGACATTGCGTTGCGAACCTTGTCCGATACCATTTCCAAATCGCGCATGGTGAGCCCGGCGGTCGAGATCGGCTCGCCCACCCGCATCTCCAGCGGACGACACTTGATGTGGTAAGTGTTCATGGGCAGCAGTTCGTAGGTGCCGATCAACGCCACTGGAACGATATCCACCTGCGCCTTGATCGCAAGAAAAAGCGCGCCTGGGAAAAAAGGTTTGATCTCGCCATCCGGCGTGCGCCCGCCCTCGGGGAAAATCACCAGCGGGATCCCGGCCTTCAGACTTTTCACGGCGGAACGAATTGCCGCAATCGAATTGGTCGGCTTCTGCTGATCGATGCAGACCTGCCCCGACCGCTTCAACTGCCAGCCCACCACGGGATACGAGAGCAACTCTTTTTTGAACACGATGCGGAATTGAAACGGAAGATAAACGTAGAGGACGGGAATATCCATCGCGGAAGCATGATTGACCGCGTAAACATGCGGTTTTGACGTGTCGATCTTATCCAGGCCGACAACCTTCATTGGAGACATGATCGTTTTCATGATCAGCCACGACCATACCTGCGAGAACCAGTGAAGCCTTCGTCCGCTTCGGTCGAATAGCCCACCCGGCAGAGCCACCAGCCCCAGAACCAGCGTGTAAAGCCAGATCAAGGGATCGAGAATCAAATACGACCGCAGCCGGCTCAGCCAGCCATACTTTTTTCCAGGAATTGCATGCGGGCTTCGCCGCGGCGCGGCCACGAGTTCCGCCTGGGTGGGGGCGCTACCTATAGTGTCTTCCACTGGTGAGTTCGTTTCCTGCACAATTCCATTCTAGAAGAAAACCGCCAACAGGCGCGCCCTCAAACTTGCACGCCAATCTCGCGCATCACTTCCCCAACCATGTAAATCGATCCCGTAACCACAATCACCGTCCCGGCGCCGGCAAGCTGGCGCGCCCGCTCGATTGCGCGCGGCACATCTTCTATCGCCTCAATCTCAGCGCCGCTGCGGGCGGCGGCTTGTTGAATTTCCTGCGGAGACGCAGCGCGCGGATTCTCCGGCTGAGTCGCGATCACTTTCTCGGCCAGCGGAAACAGAATCTCGGCTATCTCGGAGATTGCCTTATCCCGCATCGCGCCGAAAACAAAAATCAGAGGACGCCCTTCATAGCGCTCCGAGAGCGCGGAGCGCAGCGCCCACGCGCCCGCCGGATTGTGCGCCACATCAATCACCATCTCGGGCCAGCCCGGCCGCGCCGCAATCATCTGAAATCGTCCCGGCCAGCGCGTGTTGCGAATTCCGCTCTCGATTCTCTTCGCCGTGACGCCGCTGAATCCTTGCTCACGCAACTCGACCGCCGCCGCAATTGCCAGCGCGACATTCCTCAACTGATGCCGCCCCACCAGCGGCGTCTCCACCAAAATCTGTTCGCCCATAACCTGAAGCGGGTAGCGATAGACGTATCCGCTGCCGCTCGCGGCACTAGCTGCCAGATACTCTCCACTACCTGGCGAAACCGGAGGTACATACGGAACGGCGTTGACCGCGCGCGCGTCCATTTCCAGAATCGAGTTTCCAATCACGTCGTTGGCCTCGGGTTGCTGCGGTAACACGACCGCCACGCCGCCAGGACGGACAATCCCCATCTTCTCTCTTGCGATTTCTCCCAACGTATCGCCTAAATATTTCTGATGATCGAGCGATATATCGGCGATCACACTTACTCGCGGGTCGACCACATTGGTGGCATCAAGCCGCCCGCCCATGCCGACTTCGAGCACCGCCAGTTCAACTTTCCGCCGGGCGAAGTATTCGAAGGCGATCGCGGTCATCATCTCGAAGAAGCTGGGGTGCCACGGCAGGTCGCCATTTTCAGTCAGCTTCCCGGCCAGGCGATCCACATACGCATGCAATTCCGCAAAATCGCTGTCGCTGATTTCTGCTCCGTTCACCCGGATGCGTTCATTGATCCGCATCAGATGCGGCGAAGTGTACAACCCGGTTTTCAATTCTGAAGCTTGAAGGATGGAGGCCAGCGTGGCCGCCGTCGAACCCTTTCCATTTGTGCCCGCAATCAATACGCTCGGAAACCGCCGCTCCGGATGATCCATCGCCTGCAACAGCACCCGCATATGCGAAATGTCGAATTTGTGCGAAGGCGTCTGCGCCAGTTCGTGGCCAAGAGCAAACATGCTTGCGACTGCGGTCTGGTAGGACATAAGGAAGCTTTCAGCTATCAGCTTTCAGCCAGTATTTTAGATTATCAACCTGAGGGATAAGATTTCGAGATCCATGCGAGATTGTGACGGCGGTGTTACCAAAAGCTGACGGCTGATAGCTGACAGCTCTCCTTCACGCCACCATAAAATCCAACGCCCGCGAGATATACGGTTTGAGTTCTTTGCGAGATACAACCGCATCGAGCATGCCATGCTCGAGCAGAAATTCGCTGCGCTGGAATCCCGCCGGCAATTTCTGGCGGATGGTCTGTTCAATCACTCGAGGGCCTGCAAAACCAATCAGGGCGCCAGGTTCGGCAATATTCAAATCTCCCAGCATGGCAAATGACGCGGTCACGCCGCCCGTGGTCGGGTCGGTCAGCACCGAAATATAAGGAACCTTCGCCTTATCCAGGCGGGCCAGTGCCGCGGAAATTTTAGCCAACTGCATCAGGCTGATCACGCCCTCCATCATCCGCGCACCGCCCGAAGCGGAAACAATAATCAGCGGCGTCTTCGAATCCAGCGCGCGCTCCACCGCCCGCGTGATCATCTCTCCAACCACCGCTCCCATGCTGCCGCCAATAAACGCATACTCCATCACACTCGCGATCACCGGCCGTCCCAGCAACTGGCCGTGCGCATTGATGACCGCATCTTTCAGGCCGGTATCGTGCTGCGCCTGCCGCAGCCGCGAAGAGTACGGTTTCAAATCGACAAACTTCAGCGGATCGGTCGATGAAATATTTCCGTCCAACATCTCGTACTGATTCTCATCCAGCAGCAGCGCCAGCCTTCTACGCGCGTCGATACGAAAATGCTTTTCACACTTCGGACACACGTTCAAGTTCTCTTCCAGGTCTTTTTTCCAGATGATCTGCCGGCAACCTTCACACTTCACCCACAAGCCTTCGGTGCGAACAGTCTTCTCCCCCGAAGGTTCGAGTTCCCCGGATTCACGCTTGAACCATGCCATAAGTCGGTTGCGAAAGTCAGTTGCGAAAGTCAGTACCGAGTACCTAGTACCGAGAAAAACGGCTTGACTCGGTACTCGCTACTAGGTACTTGCTGCTCAATACTCAATCCCCCTCTGCGCCATCACACCCTTCTCGTACGCGTGTTTCACTTGCCGCATCTCCGTCACAGTGTCGGCGGCCTCGACAATTGTGGGGTGTGCGTTCCTTCCCGTCAAGATGACATGCACCATCTCGGGTTTCTTCTTCAGGCTCTCGACCACTTTCGCCGGGTCCAGCATGCCATAACTGATGGCGTAATTAATCTCATCCAGCACTACCAGATCCCACTCGCCCGATTGGATCGCCTTTTCCCCCTCCGCCCACGCTTCCTCCACCATCTTAACGTCTTCGGGATCGGGCTTTTCAGCGCCTACCTTTACAAACCCCCGGCCCATCTGCTTCATCACGAATTTGTCTCCGAATGCCTTCACCGCGTCCAGTTCGCCGTAATGCCACGAACCTTTCAGGAACTGCAGCATCAGCACCCGCATCCCCTGGCCTACGGCGCGCAAAGCCGTGCCCATTGCCGCAGTCGTCTTGCCTTTTCCCGGGCCAGTGTTCACGATGATGAGACCGCGGCGTATGTCCGTCATGGGTCAAAGGAGGTTTGATTCTACTAGAAAGTCCTGCCAGCAGTGCTGTAAGCCCCGCGGGCACGTGAGACATCCTGCTCCCCTGTTTCGAGTTATGATGCTTTTTCAAAAGTAGTGAACTTTTCCACGGAACCAGTGCATCCAAGCCAGCGTATCCGAGTGCAAGCAGATCTCGGCCCTCAGGCAGACTGCGGAGGTCTCGTCGTGATCAACAAATGTTTGGTGTTATTGTTCTGCGTGCTCGCGGGCTTGCCGGCATTTTGCGCCCAGCGCGTTGCTCTTCATCCCAGAACGGGTTTCGATTCTGAGGAGGCGGAAGTCATTCGTCAGATCGTCGACATGGAGCGGCAGGCGAAAGAAGCCAGCCTTCGACGCGATGCGGAATTTTCTCTGCGCACCCTGGCCGAGGACTATGTTGCCATTACACCGCTGGGCCAGGTTACGACCAAGCAGGAAAGCGTCTCTGCCCGCCGCAGCGGGCAACTCCGCTATGAGTCCATGAACGTTACTGACATGGTCGTCCGGCTCTACGGGGATACGGCGGTAGTTACGGCACGCGCCGACGTCAAAGGCCACCAGCTCGGCGAAGATTTCAGCGGACCTTATCGTTACACCCGCGTCTGGGTGCGCCGTAACGGACATTGGCAGGCGGTCAGCTATCAGGCCACGGTCACGCAGTAGATGCGCGAGGCTTTGAAATAACATCGCTGAAGTAACTCGGCTCTCGGAAGCCTGTTTGTCGCAGTCAAGTCAGCAGTGAAACTGCAGTAACTCTTAAAACTATGGATAGTCCGGCTTGCCGGTCTGGCAAAGCCGATCTCGATAGGATGTGCGCCACGACGCGGCGACGATCTAGCCCAAGCCGTTGGCACCCTTGGCCGCTATCGGTCCGCTCGAAGATGAGGCCTTATCTTCATCCCCGCCCAGCAGCGGGGCCGCGATTCGCAAAGCTTCCACTTGCCGCTTTACCTTCAACAGCTCCTGCTCTTTGGCGCGCAATAGTTCCATCACATCTTTCATGCCTTATCCTCCTGGGGTCGCGGTCTGGGTGCGGTAATGATCGCAGTTATGAATTCGATTGGCCAAGATTCGCTCTCACAACTGTAGGACTGCGCAGGCTTCCGAACAATACACGAAAGTTCCTCCGCGCAACAAAGTATTCAATGCCCCGAGTGATAAGGGTGCCCCTTCAGAATAGTGAATGCCCGGTAGATTTGCTCCAGCAAGACCACGCGAGCCAATTCGTGAGCCAGCGTCATGGCGCCCAGCGAAATCGTGTGCTGCGCCGCGCTGCGGGCCGCTTCGCTGAATCCGTCGGCCGGCCCCACCGCGAATACCAGCGGCAGCGGATTGCGATCCTGATAGTCTCCGAGAAAGCGCGCGAACTCTTCAGAGGAATATTTCTTGCCGCGTGAATCCATCAGCGCCAGCGTCGATTTCGCGAAACTGGCCGTCCTACTTGCCTTGCCTGCCGGACTCCGCCCGCACATTTGCAGAAGCGCCGCCTCATCGCGCAAAGCCTGCCCTTCCACCTGCACATAATGCGAAATGCGTTTTAGATATTCGTCCGTCAGCGATTGGATCGCCGGCTCTTTCGTCTTTCCGATCCATGCAATCTTGAGCTTCAAGGCAGATCTTCACGGCACATCTCTATGACACGATGAAATGACTCGATGAACCTTACTTCCGTCCCGAGGCTAACACCACCGACGCCCCAAACTCGATGTTCTCCCCCTCAACGTATCGCCCAATCGCTGCCAACACTTCCGAATTAATCTGCAGCCACAGATTTTCCGGTACGCGATCCAGCATGGGACGGAACGGCACCGACATGGCGCGGGCCTGCTCCCAAACTTCTTGCGGCGTCCCCGGCCAGGTCCAGGGCAGCGTTTTTGTTTCTTCGTGCAGGTCTCGAAAGCCAGCGGCCGCCAACTCCGCCGAAAGGCTTCCCGGCGCTGCAAAGCGAAACGGATCAGGCCCGCCCGGTTGCAATAGCGGACCACCGACATGCCCGTGCACTACCCCCATCATAGTTTGCCAGTAGGGCTGCTCGATCGGTCCCCAGGCCAGAAAACATGCCCGCGCCTGGTCCTGCAGGACGCGGCGGAGTTCCCGCAAAGCCAAGCCAATATCGCGGAAGAACATCACTCCGAAGCGGGAAGTCGCAAGATCAAAACTACCGTCAGGAAAAGGCAAAGCGTGCGCATCCGCCTGCTGCGTCGAAAAATTTTGCAGGCCGCGCTGCTGCGCCCGGTCGTTGGCAATCTCCAGAAGATCAGCACTCAAGTCGAGCGCAGTCACATGCCCCTGCGATCCAACTCGCATGGCGATGCTGATGGCCGGCTCGCCCGTACCACTTGCCAGGTCAAGTACCCGCATCCCCGGACGCGCTTGCGCATACTCCACCAGCGCTTCCGTGACTGCCTTGCCCATGGCCGCCGACTGCGCCTTCCACTTGTCGGTCGCAATCAGCCGGTACTGGCTTCCCCATCCCGGCTCTTCTTTGGAAGAAGTTGTCATCGGAGGGATCCGAAATACTACACAGCTATGATTTCTTGCGACGAGCAGCCGCAGCGGTTGGCTTGCGTGGTGCCGGCTTTGTCTTGGTAGCTTTTGTTTTGATCTTTATCTTTATTACTTTTGCCTTTGTCCCAGGGGCGGCCTTCGCTCTTGGCTTCGCCGCCAATTCCGAAGGCTCAAGGCGCTTGGCGGTTTTCCATAGGCGCTCCAGATCGTAGAATTTGCGCGCCTTTTCCGAAAACACGTGCACCACGAAGTCAAGATAGTCGACCAGGATCCATTCCCCCTGCTTATAGCCCTCGACGTGCGCTGGGGGAACGCCCGCCGCTTTCAGCCGCAGTTCCACTTCGTCCGCAATGGCCTGCACCTGTCGTGGGTTCGTGCCACTACATAGCACGAAATAATCGGTGAATGCTCCCGAACCCTTTTCCATTTCCAGGATGGAGATTTCTTCGGCCTTTTTGTCGAGGCAAGCCTGAATGGCGGACGCTACTTGCTGTTTCAATTCGTTTTTTTTCATGCAGAGAGTCGGTCGTTAGTCGATAGTCGTTGGTCGTTAGTCGCTGATCGTTAGCCCAACTCGGGCTGAGTTCTCATTGTAAACGAATGCACGATAGATGCCCTTTGTTCGCGGGTCGTGAGATGCTATGTCCAGCAAAAGCCTTGGCAAACGAACACCGCCTAACGACCTTTATACAGTCCCGTCTTCTTGATGTAATCCGCAACGGAGGGCTCCACGAAGCGGGTCAGCGGCTTGCCAGCAGCAACGGCCTGGCGAATCGCCGTGGAGGAGACCGGTTGATAAACCTCATTCAGCAGATGGATGGTCACGCCGCCCAGCAGCAAATCCCCAGTGGCGGCCTGTTTTTGAAAAGGACGCGTCACTTCCTGCCGCGGCCGAAGGCTTGCTGGCAGCGCATTCGCAACGTCGGCCAGTGAAAACCCTGGTCTGCTGGCAACCACAAACTCGCACTCGCGAAATAATGCTTCGGCCTGATGCCATTTCGCGATATCGGTGAACGCATCGATTCCGATCAGCAGAAAAAGCCGGTCCGCTTTCTTGAGCGACTGCTTGAGGCGCAACACCGTATCGATGGTGTAGTTCGGCTTTTCCGGACGCGTCGTTTTTCCCCGATCACTTTTTAGCTCGAATTCTTCCGGCGCTTCCAGCAGCGAAGGCGCGAAGTCTCTCACTCCGGCGGTCGCTAGAGCGATCATCGCGTAACGATGCGCAAACGCCGATAAAGGCTGGGCCTGCTTGTGGGGCGGAACATTCGCGGGCACGAACAGGACGCGGGAAAGCTTGCAACGCTCGCAGGCCGCGCGCGCCAGCGCCACATGCCCGCGATGGATGGGGTCGAAAGTTCCGCCAAACAGGCCAATATTCATGCGCGCCTAGTGTCAAGGTTCGCAGGCTCAATTGGCAAGTTCAACATTTCCAGTCCGCCACGCACGCTACATTCGCGTATCAGGCGCGGATAACAGGCATTGTCCGATCGGACATGGAACACGTTGTCCTTGTGGCTCAGGTCCCCATGTCCGACGAAACATTTCATTTTGAGAATTTGGAATGAACTCCTGTAATCTCGCGTGCTTCAATTCTTCACGTTAACATGCGTTCATATGCGAGTAAGCCTCCCCCTACTCCGCATCCAACCTGCCCGTGCGCCTGTTCTGCGCTATGGAGTTGCGGTGCTCAGCACGACCCTTGCACTCATTCCCGCGCTGCTGCTTCCTAACATTGCGGAAAGCCGGCTGGCTGTATTCGCGGTCGCGGTAATGGTGAGCGCGTGGTACGGCGGCTGGAAACCAGGTTTGGTGGCCACTTCGTTTGCGCTCACCGTGAGCGCCTATTTTTCATTTTCCGGGGAACAGACGCCGGCGCAATTTCGCTCGACTATGCTGAGGCTGTCGCTGTTTGTCGTGCTGTCAGCCCTGATCTGCTGGTTCAACGCGGCGCTGCGAGCGGCGCAAGAGGGATTGCGGCGCTCCGAAAAGAATTTCCGTTCCCTGGTCACCCATGCTCCGTACGGAATCTGCCGTTGCGATTCCGCAGGACAGCTGCTCGACACGAATCCCGCTCTGCGGTCCATGCTGGGATATTCATCATCCCAGGAACTCGTGGGAAGGCATCTCGGCGGACTTTACGCCGACACGCAACAGTGGTTCGAACTGGCAGATCATTTGCGCTCATCAGTTCCTTTCCAGGGCGTGATCGCCGAGTGGATGCGCCGGGACGGGCGGTCTGCTGTAGTTCGTGTTTCAGGCCGCGCCGTCACGAACGGAGGCAAAGGAAAAACCTTCGAATTATTTGCCGAAGATGTAACCGAGCAGCGTGTGTTGCAGCAGCAACTGGTGCAATCGCAAAAAATGGAGGCTATCGGCCGCCTCGCGGGCGGCATCGCCCACGACTTCAATAATCTCCTCATGGTGATTTCGGGGTACTCGGAATTTCTGCTCGAACGCCTTGGCCCGGAGCCCACCTTGCGCACTCCCGCACAGGAAATTTCCAATGCAGCCGGCCGCGCCTCTTCGCTCACCCGGCAACTGCTCGCCTTCAGCCGGAAGCAAATGCTCGCTCCCAAGATTCTCGATCTGAATGGCGTGGTCACCGAGAACCTAAAGATGCTCACCCGCGTGATCGGCGAAGATATCGATCTGGTCATGGTTCCGACACCCGGACTGGGCACGGTGCGAGCCGATGCCGGTCAGATTGAACAAGTCATCATGAATCTTGCGGTGAACGCGCGCGATGCCATGCCCGGGGGTGGGAAGCTGACCATCGAAACTTCCAACATCTCGCTCGACGAAGATTACGCGCGCTTTCACGCCCCACTGAAACCGGGGAACTACGTGACGCTTGCCATCAGCGACACTGGCTCCGGGATGGATTCGGAAACCCAATCCCACATCTTCGAGCCTTTCTTTACCACCAAGGGGCCGAGAGGCACTGGCCTGGGGCTCTCCACGGTTTACGGAATCGTGAAACAGAGTGGCGGCTACATCTGGGTAAACAGCGAACCAGACAAAGGCACGACGTTCAAAATCTATTTGCCCCGCGTTTCCGAAACAGCCGAGACCCTGGCGCAAGCTGCCGCTCCGGCGGAATCGAACGCAGTACGGGGAACGGAAACCATCCTGGTGGTGGAAGATGAGCCGAACCTGCGTTATCTCGCCCGGCAATTCCTGGAGAAGCAAGGCTATCGCGTGATCGAGGCGGCGGATGGCGCGGCCGCCATGCAGATCGTGGTGGCGCACGAAGGCACGATTCATCTGCTGCTTACCGACGTTATTATGCCGGGCATGAACGGACGCGAACTCGCACAACGGATTGTAGAGATTCGTCCTAACACGAAAGTTCTTTACATGTCTGGCTACACCGAAAACGTGATTGGCCGCAACGGCACGCTAGACGCGGGAATCCGGCTGTTGCAGAAACCATTCACCCTTCGCGAGCTGAAGGTTATGGTTCGAGAAGTGCTCGATTCAACTCCCATGGAGGCGGATATGCCAATCAAAACAACGCACGTCGCGACGGTGCCGGAAGCATTACCGCTGTCGCGCGCACAACGTTTTCAACTGCACCTGCCGCTGAAGTATCGCCGCCTGGACGAAGAGGATTGGCACGACGGGGAAACCAGAAATATCAGCCGGTCAGGTTTGTTGTTTCAGGCGGAGGATCTTCTGCAGCCCAATGTGATTCTCGAAATCAATCTGGTGCTGCCCCCGGAGATTGCCGGGCTTTCGCAAACCGAAGTGGTATGCCGGGGAGAAGTCGTGCGTACGGTGCAGACCGCCGGAGAAGAAATGCCGCCCGCCCTGGCTGCAAAGATTCTGCAGTATCGCTTCCAGCACGGAGCCGAATTGCCCCGGGCGTAAGTGGCCGGTCAGGCGCTTTGATGGTCGCCGGCTTCGGCCTGCTGCCGCGCCTGTTCGCGCAGCGCATCCACTTCCTTCGCCATCGCGAATTTCAATTCGTCGATTCCCTTGCCGGTCACGGCTGAAATTTCGTAGAGCTTCAGCTTGCCCTTTTTGCAATAGCGCTTCAGCGCCGCGACTTTGTCTTTATTCGCCACATCAATTTTCGACGCGACCATGATCACCGGCTTTTCTTCCAGATGAGCGCCGAAGCTCGCCAATTCCCCGAGAATCACTTCTACGTCCTTCACAATATCGGCGCGGCCGCTGGCATCGGAGACGTCGGCCATGTGAACCAGCAGGCGCGTGCGCTCGATATGCCGCAAGAATTGTGTGCCCAGCCCCGAACCCGTGTGCGCGCCCTCGATCAATCCCGGAATATCGGCGACCACAAAACTGATTTCATTGTTCGCGTCGCCCACCGCAACTACCCCAAGATTCGGCTGCAGAGTAGTGAACGGATAGTCAGCGATCTTTGGGCGGGCCGCTGAGATGCGCGAGATCAGCGTGGACTTGCCCACATTCGGAAATCCAACCAATCCCACATCCGCCAACAGCTTCAGTTCAAGGCGATAGTTGTGCTCTTCGCCGGGACGCCCTGGTTCGTGCTCGCGGGGCGCCTGATGCACCGAAGTAGCGAAGCGGGCATTGCCGCGGCCGCCACGGCCGCCGCGGGCAATCACCATGCTTTGGTCGGGGGCGGAGAAATCGAATACTTTCTCGCCAGTTTCTTCGTCGTACACAATGGTGCCCACCGGCACCTTCAAAAGAATGTCTTCCCCTTCTCGACCGCTCTTGTTGGAGCCCTCGCCGTGGCGTCCTCGCTCCGCTTTATATTCAGGATTGAAACGGAAATGGACCAGGGTGTTATGGCGCTCGCTGGATTCCATGATGACGTCGCCGCCATTGCCGCCGTCGCCGCCCGAAGGCCCGCCGCGGGGAACATATTTTTCGCGGCGAAAGGCCATGCAGCCGTTGCCGCCGTCTCCCGCTTTAACCCGGATTCTAGCCTCATCAATAAACATAGCTTGTACTTAGAACAGGCTTGTAAAAACAGATCACAGCAAAAACAAAAAGCCTCGTCCCGAAGGCGAGGCTGAAGCCACGTCGGACAGCTCGCCGCGGCCGCTAACACGCGATAGAGTTCACGCAGACCAGGGCCCGGCTACTCCACAATCTCCATGGGCTCGACCATCACGAACTTGCCCATTGAGCCTTTATTCAGGAACTTGATGCGGCCCGTGATTTTGGCAAACAACGTATCGTCCTTGCCACGGCCGACGTTCAGCCCTGGCTTCACGCGAGTGCCGCGCTGCCGCACGATAATTGTGCCGCCGGGAACGATCTGTCCGCCGAATGCCTTGAATCCCAGCCGCTGCGCGTTTGAGTCGCGGCCGTTTCGTGAAGTTCCTTGCCCTTTTTTATGTGCCATGAATCAGCTCTCAATTCTTCAAAGTAGCGGCGGCGTTGCGCCGGCTGTCGCGAGGCGTCGTGCCCTCGCAAAACTATTTCTTTTTCTTAGGTGAAGTCTTTTTGGCCGCGGCTTTCTTGGGCGCAGCTTTTTTCTTGGCGTGCCCCTGCTTGGCATGCGCGGAGGAAGTTTTGTGCTCGGACTCGTGCTCGTCCGTCGCCACGACCTTTTTTGGCTTAGGCTGCTTTTTTGCCAGCTCTGGAGCTTTGAAACTCTGGCCGTCGAAATTGATCTCTGTGATCCGCACCGCGGTGTAGGACTGACGATGTCCGCGAAGCTTCTTGTATTGTTTCTTGCGTTTGTAATGGAAGACTAGAATTTTCGGACTGCGGCCTTCTTCGACGACTTCGCCGACCACGCTGGCCTCTGACTCCGGTTTACCAATCTTGCCTTCGCCGCCCGAAACCGCCAGGATGTCGGGGAAGTCCACATGGCCATCGGTGCCAGTCGCGAATTTCTCTACTCGAATTACATCGCCGGGCGCCACCCGGTACTGCTTTCCACCAGCGCGGATAACCGCGTACATACGTCTGCCTCCGTCAAAATGTCATGAAAAAATCAGCTCATCAAACCAGCCACGCGCAAGGGCGCGAGTCTGGGGCTGATAAACTTCCCGCCTAACTTCTTCTGCTTGCTGTGTTTCCGCCACGGCGCTTCAGCAGCCAGGGCAGGCGTCCCCAGAACGGGTCGGCGAGTACAGGCAAACTCAACTATTCTAGCGTGTGCTGTGGAAATCGGTCAATGCGTGCTTGGCAAGCTTGCGTGGCATGTGCGAGAATTCCGCCGAAACTCGTGTACGACAATCTGGAGGAATCACAACAATGAAGCGCCTTTCCGCCGTTGTATTGTGCCTTTTTGCTCTTAGCTCCAGCTTCGCTAAAACCGCACCGAAGAAATCCGCTTCTCCGGCTCCAGACAAAGCATATCTACAGAAGATTTGGGATGGATGGTCCACGCTCGATACTGCCAATGTCGCGAAGTTCTATGCCACCGGGCCGCACACTTTCTATGACATCGCGCCCCTGAAATATGGAAGCTGGGATGAATATGAAAAGGGAGCGAAGGCCGAACTCTCCGGCTACAAGAGCGCGAAGTTCACGGTGAATGACGACGCAGCGATCCATCCTCACGGAGATTTGGTCTGGGCCACGGCGACGATCAAAGAAGAGATGACCTCAAAACCCGGCAAGGTGGAGATGGGCAACTTCCGCTGGACGGTGATTTTCGAGAATCAGGACGGAAAGTGGATCATCGTTCACGAGCATGTGTCGGCGCCTCTTTCTTAGGTTTGTCACTTGAGAGAAATTACCCTTGTCACTCAGAACAGGCCAACGTATGGTCAATCGACTTGCAGTATCGCGACTGAGACTGAAGCGCTATCTTTCGCGCGATCTCTGAGGTCACGCCTCGCGTCTTGATCATCCGACTCCATTCCTTTCCTCCCTGAACAAATTTTCTTCTCATCCACAAATCGTTCGCGAGCGGCAATCGATTGCAGACAAGACATTGCACGGATGTTCCATTGAAGATCGTGTCACCAAATATTACTTCTCTGTAAAGAACGGCGAGCGAGCGCTAACCGACGGATGACGACCGCGTCCAACCAACGAACGGAATGTTTCCACGAGTCACGGAACTTCCAGCAGGAATACTGCGTACTTAGTTGAGAAGCGGATTGGGCAGGAGTTCCCGATCCGTTGATACCGAAAAGATTAAACGCAAAGTTCTTGCGGGGTCGGGGATTTTCTCACTCTCGGTTTGGCGGCCCAGGTGAGAGAACCCCCGCGCACAGCGCGACCAGCCTTTCGGCTTGTCGTCTGAACCCCGGCGGTTGAATTGTAGGCGATTCGCGGTGAAACACAATAGTTTTCTCGCGCACGTCGTGAACCGGGCCGCCCTAACCGTTCTCCGACGAGACTCGGAGAAGAAAAAGGAGCTGTGATGAAGTTCGCGACAGTATCAAAAAGTCTGGTGATCGGGTTGGCGATGCTTTTGAGCGTGAGCGCCTTCGCCGCAACCAAAGCCAATCTGCAACTGGGAAATCCTGTGCTGGTGAATGGAACAACGTTGAAGCCGGGCGACTACAAAGTGCAATGGGAAGGCAGCACCGGCAACGTGGAACTGACCATTATGCAAGGAAAGAATGTGCTGGCGAAGGTGCCGGCGCGTGTAATCGAATTGCAGTCGCCAGCCGGAAACGACGCCGCAGTCACTCGCAAGAATGAAAGTGGACCGAATACTCTGGCCGGGTTGCGCTTTCAGGGAAAGAAATTGGCGCTTGAACTGGGTGACGCCAGCGAGGCCATGGAAGGTGGTTCGAGCAAGTAAGGGCAAGACGCGCTGTGAACTTGAAAAGGGGGCAACTGCTCCTGCCCCCTATTCATTATTGTCTGGTCTTAGTTCTTCACCGTCATTGCATCTGAGTCAACGGCCTTCTTGCCGGTAACACCTTCGAGTCCGGCCAACACTCCCCGGTAATCATTCTTATCGCATTGCATAGCGAAGCCGCCTTTTTTGTCACCATCAACCCAGGTCAGGCCTACAAAGTGTTTCTTTGACTTGCTAAGAGCCATAAGCGCACCGATCCCGAAGGAAATTACAGCAAGCCCGATTGCCGCGCCGACTCTCCGATGGACATCCTGGCCATAACTTATCTCTGTGACGGCCGTCGCGGGAATTGTAATTACCTCGATTTTGTCTTTCATGAGGCGGACCTGATTTGAATCGATAATCAGTCTCATACCGGTTCCCGATTTGGTGTTGGCTAATGATCCCCCGTCGTAGGTGACTTTGTACGCATTGTCACCAGCAAATCCCGAGACGGGGATCGCAAAGCAAAGGACGAATACAAGCAGTTTATTCATAAGTCTCCGCGAATTTTGTAGAACTTGATGTGAAGTCCTAAACTCTAATTTTTTGTTTGAATTTTTCAGGGCCCTGGGCACGGCCCTCTTGGAAAGGGGAAATATCGCGAAGGCTGCGCGAAGGATTGTGGAGTCACCGAACTGCATTGTCAAGTGTCTGTGAGTATGCAATGTGTGAGAGTTACATCTAAGGAATGGTAGTACCGGTAGTCACCGCGCTCCGTTGTCCCTAAACGAAGGTCAGTAATACCCGAATGGCAATGCGACACGGCTGAAGCCGTGTCCTGATACGAAACGGCATTCAGGGGCGCGATCGGATTACATGCGTCGATAATAAAACGCTACTTATTGCCGGTGTCCGCGGTGATCCTCGATTCGTTTCAGAGTGCTGTTCTCAGTGCTGCTGGTTACTTTGCTCCTTTAGAACTTAAATGGTAGTGATCACCACCAACAACGGGCGCCAGCCCTGGGCTTTCCAGGGAAGCCTATCTGAAGCCCTGATCAGATGTCCCTCTGTCCCTCACTCGCATGGGGAGGTCGCGGGGGCCGGGCGTTGATCTAGAATCGCGCGGCGTTACATCCGGCACCTACAGTTCCAGATTAGGACGGTGTGGGTGTCGAAGGAAAGGTTAGATGTCACAAGCGCGAAAATTCTTCTGTGGAAAATTCCCTAAGGGAGACAGCGCCTGAAGGCGCGGTTTCTTTGCCGGGCCGAACGGTATGGCTGAAGCCATACCCTGATACGACTCAATACGACAACGCAAGAGAATCGACTTTCGGCGCGCTTCGGCCCTTCAGTACTTCGGGACCTTCGGATCCACCCTCTCGGCCCAGGCGTTGATTCCACCGGCGAGGTTGTGCACTTTCTTAAAGCCCGACTGACGGAGGAACTCGACGGCTTTCGCGCTGCGTCCGCCCATCTTACAATGGACGACGATTTCACGGCTGGAATCGAGTTCGTTCACGCGCTTCGGCAAATCGTTCAGCGGAATCAGATTTCCGCCGATGTTGCAGATCTGAAATTCGTGAGGCTCGCGCACATCCAGGATGTACAGATCTTCCTTCGCATCCAGACGGCGTTTCAACTCTTCCACCTGCATTTCCCCAGCGCCTGCTTCCACCTTTTGTTCCTCCCCGCGAATACCGCAGAATTGGTCGTAGTCTATCAGCTTGGTTACGGTGGGATGCGTGCCGCAAACCGGGCAATCGGGATTTTTGCGCAGCTTGAGCTCGCGGAACTTCATGCCGAGAGCGTCGATCAGCAGCAGCCGCCCGATGAGAGGATCGCCCACGCCCAGAATTAGTTTAATCACTTCGGTGGCTTGCATCACGCCGACGAGGCCGGGAAGAATGCCGAGCACGCCGCCCTCGGCGCACGATGGAACCAGGCCGGGCGGTGGCGGCTCAGGATAAAGGCAGCGATAGCACGGGCCATCTTTGGTCGCGAAGACGCTGGCTTGGCCTTCGAAACGGAAGATCGATCCGTAGACATTGGGTTTGCCGGTAAGCACGCAGGTGTCATTGACCAGATAGCGCGTGGGGAAATTATCGGTGCCGTCAGCGATGATGTCGAAGTCGCGGAAAAGTTCGAGGGCGTTTTCGCTGCTCAAGCGCGTGTCGAACTTTTTGATATTCAAGAATGGATTGATGGCGGTCAGCTTGTCGGCGGCGGAATCCAGTTTCTTGCGTCCCACGTCAGCGGTGGAGTGGATGATCTGGCGCTGCAGGTTGGTGTAATCCACGACGTCGAAATCGACCAGGCCGAGCGTGCCTACGCCGGCGGCTCCGAGATATAGAGCCAGCGGCGATCCCAGCCCTCCAGCGCCGATGCACAACACGCGCGCCGCTTTCAGCTTTTGCTGACCCTCCATGCCGACCTCGGGCATGATCAGGTGGCGCGAGTAGCGCAGGATTTCGTCTTTGTTCAGGGTGACGGGAATTTCGGTGGTGATGGTGGCCATAAAATCCTTTTGGAAATTTCACAAATTGCGCTATCGGGATCCAAGACACTAACGGCAGCGAGGACAGCAACAACAGCGGCTTGTGAAGGAAGGTTTCATATCCGAGCAGCGCCTAAAGGCGCGACGAACAAACGGCAATTGCGGCATGCCTGAAGGCATGCCCTGATACGAACCCAACGATCCAACTGTCCAACGATCAGGCTGCTCCGCCGGCGATGGAAGGCACGATAGAAATGTTATCACCTTCTTTTACCGCGGTAGCCTCTTTCTGAAGGTAGCGAATATCCTCGTCGTTCAAATATAGGTTTACGAAAGCGCGCAGCCTACCGTCTTCCGTATAGAGATGGCGCTGCAGGTCGGGATGCTGAGCGACCAAGGCTGTGATCGCTTCGCCCACCGTCGCGGCCTTCACGTCGACGGTCGATTGCTTGCCCACATATTGTCGCAATGGAGTAGGAATATGAATCTTGCTCATAAGGTCTAAGCATAGAGATGCTGCGGCAGAAATGGAAGATTCATTCACGCGCGCTCTTTGGTACGAACGAACTGGTTTGCGAGGCGTGGTTCCGGGTAAGCTACTTACGCCAGCGGTAACTGAGCCCTAGAATCAGGCCGGGGGAAAACTACGATGACAATTTTTGATCCCGCTCGAGGCAGGATTATTGACGGGGGCGGCGGGGGAGTGGGACTGCTGCGCCTGATCGGACTAGGAATAGCGGCGTTTTTGCTGGTGATTTTGGTGTTCAGTTCCGTGACCAGAGTAGGCACAGGCCGGGTGGGCGTGCTCACGCTTTTCGGCAAAGTGCAAACCGGCGAGACTCTCGGCGAAGGCATACATCTCATCAATCCGCTGAAGACGAACAACGAACTCTCGATCCAGACGCAGACGTTGAAAGAATCTGCGAGCGTGCCTTCGAGCGAAGGCCTGATGATGAGCCTGGATACTTCTCTCATTTATCATCTCAATCCTGATCACGCGGCCGATGTGTTTCAGAAGATCGGTGCGGATTACGAAAATGTGGTGGTTGAGCCCACGCTCCGCTCCGCGATTCGCGAGGCCACCGCGTCACACACCGCCAACGCTCTTTACACCGGCGAACGCGAAATGGTAGCAAAGCAGATTTACGATCAGGTCAGCGCCCAGCTTAATCAGCGCGGACTGACCGTGGAGAACGTTCTGTTGCGCGACATTCAATTGCCCGCAACGCTGAAGTCCGCTATTGAAGCCAAGCAGCAGGCCGAGCAGGAATCGCTGGCCATGAATTTCCGCTTGCAGAAGGAAACGCAGGAGGCGCAGCGCAAGCGCATCGAAGCCGCTGGAGTTCGCGACTTCCAGCAGATTGTGGCGCAGGGCATCAGTGCGCAACTGCTGGAGTGGAAAGGTATCGAAGCCACAGAGAATCTGGCGAAAAGTCCCAACTCCAAAGTTGTGGTGATCGGAAACAGCAAGAACGGACTGCCGCTGATTCTGGGTCAGTAATTTCAAGCCACTCCAACTCATGTGGGGAGAGCCGGCCCTTCGACTTCGCTCAGGGCAGGCTCCCGGCTGTCCGTCGCCGAAGGCGAAGGTTCTTCGGCACTGCTAACATGACATCGTGCCCGCGCTTCTCGACATCCGCAAGTTGAGTATTGAGTTTCCCGCTGCCGGGTTGCAGTCAGCCGGACAGCCGGGGGCGGCTGTCCCCACACGAACGCTTCCCGCCGTACGCGACCTGAGCTTTTCTATCGCTGCGGGCGAAGTTCTGGGACTGGTGGGCGAATCTGGTTCCGGAAAGTCAATTACGTCTCTGGCGGTCATGCGGCTGTTGCCGCCACAGGCACGGATCTCGGGCGAGATTCTTTTTGGCGAGAACGGCTCTGCTCGAAATCTCGCCGCTCTGCCCGCCGACTCCATGCGCCAATTGCGCGGATCGCGGATCGCAATGATTTTCCAGGAGCCGATGACGGCGCTCAATCCGGTGATGCGAGTCGGAGATCAGATCTCTGAAGCGGTGCTGGCTCACGGCACGGGTTCCAAGAGCGACGCAGCCAAGCTGGCGGTTCAGGCCATGACGGATGTCGCAATCCCCGAACCGGATCGGCGGGCGCGCGATTATCCTCATCAACTTTCGGGAGGCATGCGGCAGCGCATTATGATCGCGATGGCCATCGTCAATCGCCCGCAGCTGCTGATCGCCGACGAGCCCACAACTGCGCTCGATGTCACCATTCAGGCGCAGATCCTTGACCTGCTGGCGCAACTGCGCGGCAAGTTTGGACTGACCATGTTATTCATCTCGCATGATCTGGCGGTTGTCTCGCAAGTTGCCGACCGCGTGGCGGTGATGTATGCGGGGAATCTTGTGGAACTCGGCGCGCGGCAGGAAATCTTTCGAGCCCCGGCGCATCCTTACACTCGCGGACTGTTGCGCGCGGTGCCAAATTTGAGGACGGAGCGTGGACATCCGCTGGGAACGATCGAGGGGACCGTGCCACCGTTGCATGCAATGCCGCCGGGCTGCGCTTTCGAGCCGCGCTGCGGATTTCGTGTTCCCGAATGTACGCGTACGGTTCCCCCGCTGATCGAAGTCGCGCGCGGACACTGGGCGAGGTGCCCGGTGGTTAACGTTCCGGTGGTCACGGCGGCCCGGTGATGAATGTTCGATGAGCTTGTTTCGATGAGCTTGTTGCGATGATCGTTGCACGGTAGGAGTCGCGGAATACACTGCGGATGTGGCGGGTGTGTTCGCAGTCGTTCTATAATCGCCATCCGTCTGGTGTTCATTGCGCATACTGCTGCTGAGCGACATTCACGCCAATCTCGAAGCGCTGGAGGCCTGCATGGCGGCCGCGCCCACCTACGATTCCGTGGTTAATCTGGGCGACGTTGTGGGCTATGGCGCTTCTCCGAATGAAGTGGTCGAGCGATCGCGGAGCCTAGGACATATTTTTGTGCGCGGCAATCATGACAAAGCGGCGACTGGGCTGCTTGATCTCGCGGATTTCAATCCAATGGCCGCAGCGGCCGCGATCTGGACACAGAACGAGCTCACTCCGGAGAATCACGCGTGGCTAAAGTCGTTGCCGCACGGTCCGCTTTCTTTGGAAGGCTTTCCCCAGGCGAAGCTCGTCCACGGCTCGCCGGAGGATGAAGATGCGTACATTGTTTCAATCGGCGACGCCCTAGTGCCGTTGCTGGCGCTGACCGCGCCACTCACCTTCTTCGGCCACACGCATTTGCAGGGAGGGTTCTTCGCCAACGGCAACAGTGCCGACGGATTCCGTCCGGAATACCGGACCGTTGGACAAGCCGAGTCGGTGTCGCTGCAACTGAAGCCGGAGACTCGTTACCTGATTAATCCCGGATCGGTGGGGCAGCCGCGCGACGGGGATTGGCGCGCGGCCTTCGCGCTGTTCGATACGGAAGCGCAGATCGTCCATTTTCACCGCTCGCCGTATAACCTGAAAGCGGCGCAGGACCGCATCTTCGCGGCGAACCTTCCGCCGCGACTGGCAACCCGCCTGGCTGCGGGCCGCTGAGAGCGGGGAGTCAAGCCCGTCTGCGTTGTAAACTCAGTGGCATGGCTTATCCCCGTCGGCCGGCAACGAAATCTCTTTTTTCATCGCGCGAAGATTCGTCGCGCGAGGATCCTCCCGCTCACTACCTGATTGCGCACAGCGATGGCGGCGCGCGCGGCAACCCTGGCCCCGCTGGATACGGCGTGGTCATTCAAGACGAAGCGGGACGAAAAGTCGCGCAGCTCAGCGAGTATCTCGGCCACCAGACAAATAATTTTGCCGAGTATCAGGGACTGATCGCGGCCCTCGAATACGCGCTGCAACACGGACCGAAAGCGCTGAAGCTGATCAGCGATTCGGAATTGCTGGTGCGGCAGATTAAAGGGATCTATAAGGTAAAGAATCCAACCTTGCGGGACCTTCATGGCCGCGCCAAAGAATTGATTGCGCAACTGGAATGGTTTTCGATCGGCCACGCTCTTCGCGAACAGAATCAGGATGCCGACCGTCTGGCCAACGAAGCGATGGATAAAGGCATGGGACGTGTGGCGCGGGCGCCGGTGCCCGCGCCCACAACCGCGACTCTCGCCACCAGTCCAAATCCTGCTTCGCAGGAATTAGAAGGCGTGATTCGCAATGGAGTGGTGGAGTTAGTAAACGGCAAACTTCCCGAAGGTATGCGGGTGCAAGTGCGGGCGAAACGCTAAAAATACCTCGGCGAAGAATCCGAATCACTCCGCTGCCGACGTATGGTCGTGCACGATCTTCCATCCGTTGGGAAATTTGCGGAACACCAAGGTGAACAAGCCATGCGGAGTCTTGCCATCGGACATGGTCAACTTCCACGAACCGCGCACGAAGGCCCCCTCCTGCCCCAGCACTTCGACGCGCAGGCCGGAAAATTCCAGCTTCCCCATCTCATGCCCGGGACTTTTGTAGTTGGCCAGATAGCGGTCAATCGTGGCCTGCCATCCGTCCTGCTCTTTCGCGCCGGAAAAAAATGTCAGGTCTGAAGAATTCCAGTACCCGGTCATGAAGCCTTCCAGGTCGTGGCGGTTCCAGGCATCTTGCTGCTTATGCAGGACGCGTTCAATGGCCTTTGCTTCATTGCCATTTTCGCCCGGCGCGGCCTGGGCAAGGGCTTGGCGACTAGTTGGGAGCAACGCGAGGGGCAAGCAGAAGGAGAAAAACAGGAAGTCGAGAATGAACCGGTTGCGCATGCAAACCTCCGGAAGTTTACTGATGGCGCACCAGTTTCGCACGACAGAGGGAATCGAGTGGGGAGATTTTCTCAAACCGGCGGCCACGGGCAAGAATTATGCGCGGCCCTTCTTTGCGGCAACAGCCTTGGCAACGGCTGGCTTACCCGCAACTTCCCAGGGACGCTTCGGGCGGTCCACGGGCGCTTTGTCGCGACCCTCGATCCGGTCGTAGTGGTAAGACTCACTCACGGTTCCGAGCGATTCGTTGTAGAGGCTGGGTAATCCAAGCGCAACTTTCAGTTCTTCAGCAAACGACTGCAGGGCCTTCAAGTGATCGGCGGTTGCGGGAATTTCAGTCTTCGAATTCTTCAGGAACTGCTGATAACCGCGGTTAACCAGCTTCGAAATTTCGCTGCCGACAAGGTATCCGGGATAGGCGAAGATCTTAACGCCGTCTTCGGGCGTTTTCTGGATGGCGGCTGAGACGTTGTATTTTCTGAGGAACACACGGCCGTTGGTGCCGGGCGCTTCGGTGACATCGAAACCGTGTTCGCGCACCCAGTTCAACGCTTCGTCGTAAGTTCGTGCTTCAATATCCTTCATTCTCTACGCTTCCAATCTTTTTAGATGCAAGCCGCGCCAAAACTGTGCGCTCCTTAATTGAGGGCTGCATCCGCTTGCAATCTATCTCATCTAAGGACACCATACTACATAGCGTGTTTCGTAGTGCTTTGCATATTACGATAGTCACGAGGAAATCGTTCCGTCATGGGTCACACGTTTGCAAAATTGGCGCCGACCTTGCTCGCGGATGGTGCTCCTGAGCCCGACGTGGCGCGCCTGGGGCTGAGCTTGCTCGATCGCATCGGCAACACTCCGTTGCTGCGTTTTGACCGGCTCACCGCGCACCTTCCCGGAGTTACACTTTTGGGCAAGGCCGAATGGCACAACCCCGGTGGATCCGTAAAAGACCGCGCCGCTTCGAGCATCGTTGCCCAAGGCCGCCGCAGCGGAAAGTTCGGTCCCGGAAAAATTCTGCTCGACGCTACCAGCGGAAATACCGGCATCGCTTACGCCATGCTCGGAGCAGCCGAAGGATTTCCGGTTACGCTGTGTATGCCGACGAACGTTTCTGTCGAGCGCAAGCAGATTCTCAGCGCTTACGGAGCCAACATTCTTTATACCGATCCCGGCGAAGGTTCTGACGGGGCGATCCGCATGGCTCGCGAGCTGGCCACGAAGCATCCGGATTTGTATTTTTATGCGGACCAATATTCCAACGACGCCAACTGGCAGGCGCACTATCACGGAACGGCGAATGAAATCTGGCAGCAGACGGAAGGACGCATCACGCATTTTGTTGCCATGCTGGGGACGAGTGGCACCTTCATGGGCACCACGCGGCGTCTGAAGGAATTGAACCCCGCCATCCGGTGCATCTCGCTGCAACCGGATTCCGCTTTTCACGGCATCGAGGGCGCCAAGCATATGGCTAGCGCAATCGTGCCTAAAATTTATGACCCCGCGCTGGCGGACGAGGATGTTGAGGTCGCTACGGAAAATGCGCATGCAATGGCGCGCCGGATTTCACGCGAATGCGGATTGCTGCTGGGCATATCGGCCGCTGCGGGAGTCTTTGCCAGTCTGAAAATCGCCGAAGGGCTTTCGCTCAAGAAAGATCAGCAGGCGGTGATTGTGACGATCCTGTGCGACTCTGGGGACAAATATCTGAGCGAGAGATTTTGGACGGAGGGATGAAATTGCGATTGATGATTTCTGATTGTTGGTTAGGAACCAGTACGCGGCGGCTTTCAATCAACAATCAGAAATCATTAATCAATAATTCCTCTAATGCTTAGGATTCCATCCAAAGATTATGCGGCGATTCGCCGGCACGGCGAAGAGACTTATCCACACGAGTGCTGCGGCGTGCTGCTCGGTCGTGTGGACGATGACGCGCGCGTCGTCACCTCGACGGCGCGTTGCGGCAATACGCGCACCGATTCTCCGCAGAACCGCTACAACATCGATCCGCGCGAACTGGTGCGTATTCAGCGCGAGGGCCGCGAGCGTGCCGAGGACATTATCGGTTTCTACCACTCCCATCCCGATCATCCGGCACGCTGGTCGCCCACGGATTTCGCGGAAGCTCACTGGATCGGCTGCTCTTACGTGATCACCAGCGTGGAACAGGGGAAGGCCGCGATCACGAATTCGTTTGAGCTTGAGGGCTCCGATGAAGGTGACAAGCAGTTCGTCGACGAACGAATTGAAATCGACTAATCGACTGAAGTTCCGAGCAGGTAAGTGCGAGGACATTCCTTACCCAGCAGGCGTTCCGCGTAATTTTCACAAGGCCGCAACCATCAGAGGAAGTCCTGCATTCTCTTTTGGATCGAATTGTAGCCGTCAAAAGCCGCGTTCCGCTGGCCTTCTGCGCGAACCCGCTCTGCACCCTGCACCAATTCCGGTCACCCTCCTGTGGACGGCGTGCACTCGGCTGAAAATACGCGAGTTAGAAATGCAAAGTTTTCATTGACTCTAAAAATAGAAAGAGTAGAAACATAATCGTTCTTTGACAGCTTCTAAAGTTTTTCCGGTTGGTGCGGCGTCCGGGACTCAAGCGCAGTCACCCTCTTCATGAAAATGACCAGGGAGGGCAAGCAAGGGTCTATAGCAAAGCGCTGGTTGAGGAGAACAAGAAGAAACGTCGAAGGCAGGATAGAGTTCCGAGGCGTTGGGTAGGTTTTTCCGGTTGGCGGTAAGCCCGGAGCCCGAGCGAAGATCGCGCGCAAGCCCCGCAAGGGAAACTGCGATAGCAGGTCAAGCAAGGGTCATAAGCGAGCTACTGGCCGAGACGAATGGACCCAACATTACTTCGGAACTCTTATTTTTTGCGCCCTCCCTACGCTGTGATCTGCACCAGCGATCTTCCCGATAAAACCTGTCGAAACGAATTTAGGATAGCTACGCAACTGGCGCGATCTGGAATTGGCGCAGCGACTCGACGCGGATATTCATCGTAGGTTCGGCCTTCGAGCACCCTACCGTGCTTGGCTTTTCTCACCCCGCCCCACTGTTTGAAGAAGAACGGGACATGCGATTCGCGACATTGATCGCGCACCGAGATTACCCATTCTCTTTGCATGGGACGCGCACCCGGTCCACTTTCGCCTCCAACGATCGCCCAACTGATTCCGGAAAGATTGAATGAGCCCAGGTCTTCGAGCAGCGGTTCGATTGATAAGAAGCGAACCCGCGCCGGCGCTTTCTGCAGATCGCGAATTCGAGGCAGACCGAATTTCTTGTCCTCAACGCTCACTCCCCACCAGATGTGATCCTGTTCAGCGGCGAAACGTAAGCGTCCGCGTAGCATCGCTCTCAGTCTCTCCGACCTTTTCGTGAGCACTTGGAATGTGTGCCAGTTCGCCCTGACCATGACTCTGCAGACCGCCTCGATGTAATCGTCAGGCACGCCATCCTGGAAAAGGTCGCTCATCGAGTTCACGAAGACAAGCTTCGGCGAACGCCAAAGAAATGGCTCCGTCAGTTTCTCGGGCACCAATCGCAAGTCGAACCCCTGCTCGTAAGGATGCCCCTTGACACCACGAAACCGCTCCGCGAACGTTTCGGCGTAGCAGTGCTTGCATCCGGGACTGATCTTGGTGCAGCCGCGCACCGGATTCCAGGTCGCGTCGGTCCATTCGATGTGAGAGTTTAAAGACATGTCTATTTCTAGATTCCCGGTGTACCGAACTTCTCAAAAATATATTTCACTATATTCTCAGCTGTTCCCTTCTGTGAGGCGAAGAATAAATAGTAAACTGTCGATCCTCTGCTATTCCGCATCGCCAGGGGTTGAGGAACTTTCTTAAAGCCAGCAACCGTTCTCAATCTTTCACGGAATGCGGCTGCTACTTTCTCATTCGACACTTTTTCTAAATCCGTGTTTCCGAAAAGATCAGGATCTGATTTCTCGTATGCAACGGCCCTCCACGAATCATCGCCCCAATATCCATTCATCCGCTCAATGTGCAACGGCAAGACTGTCGCAGGGTCATGGTGCAGAACGTTAATGTTGATGTCATAAATCGGAAAGTTTATGAACACGTCCAGTGATTGCATGGTACCGGCCTTATGAATGGTCTTCCAATCCAACGTAAGACCATAGGGATCAAGGAGACACAATCCCCGCTTAAAGTCTTCACGCAGAACCCGCGGAAAAACCTCACGCAAGAGGACTTGGTTGCAATCTCCTTTATGCAGGAACACGTCTGGACGGTTCCCAATGATCTTGCCGAGTCCATCTACCTTATCGCCGTCTAAGTCGACGAAGTGATACTCACGAAAAGGAGGTTGGACGAGCAATGCGTTTAGGGGACTGCCTAACACCATTTCGCCTGTAGTCTCGGATAGATGGTAGCCAGTTCCCGCGAAGGCATCTATGTAGACGTGAAAGAAAGACGGACTTTTCTGGCTCGAAAGAATCTTGGAATACTCAACGGCATAACGTTTGAGAATGTCGAGTTTTATTTCCGACCAGGGCCCGATTTCGTCAATTCTCGGTCCGGGCATAAATAATTCGCCTTTTGTTCGCTACTAGAGTCTGGCACGAAATCATCGCCAGTGCAATAGCAAGAGAGTTTACAGCGGAATATTCCCATGCTTCTTCGGCGGGTTCTTATCCCGCTTGTTCTCCAGCATGGCCAGCGCCTGAATCAGTTTCTTCCGTGTTTCGTGGGGCTGGATGATGGCGTCGATGAAGCCGCGGTCGGCGGCAACGTAGGGGCTGGCGAAGCGGTCGCGGAATTCTTCGATTTTTTTCTGACGCAGTTCTTGCGGATTTGCCGCGCCGTCGAGTTCGCGTTTGTAGACGATATCCACGGCGCCTTCCGGTCCCATGACGGCGATCTCCGCGGTCGGCCACGCATAGTTCACATCGGTGCGGATGTGCTTTGACGCCATCACGCAATAGGCGCCGCCATAGGCTTTGCGCGTGATCACCGTAACTTTTGGCACCGTGGCTTCAGCGAAAGCATAGAGCAGCTTCGCACCATGCTTGATGATGCCGCCATATTCCTGCGCGGTGCCGGGCAGAAATCCCGGGACATCTTCAAACGTCACCAGAGGAATGTTGAAGCAGTCGCAGAAACGGACGAAGCGCGCTCCCTTGACCGATGCATTGATGTCGAGCGTTCCCGCCAGCATTGCCGGATTATTGGCGACAATGCCGATCGATCGCCCATCCAGCCGCGCGAATCCGACGACCATGTTTTTCGCGTAGTGCTCCTGCACTTCGAAAAAGTACGCGTCATCGACGACGGCGTGGATTACATCCTTCATGTCATATGGCAGATTCGATTGCGCAGGAACGATCTTATCGAGCGCGGCATCGGCACGGTCGATTGGATCGCTACAGGGCTTGCGCGGAGGGTCGTCCAGATTATTCGAGGGCACGAAGCTCAACAGCTCGCGCACCATCGACAGGCACTCGGCATCGTCATGCGCCAGAAAGTGCGCCACGCCTGAGGTTTCATTGTGCGTCATGGCCCCGCCGAGTTGCTCTTTGGTGACTTCTTCATGGGTGACGGTCTTGATCACATCGGGCCCGGTTATGAACATGTAAGAAGTTTTGTCGACCATCAACACAAAATCCGTGATCGCGGGAGAGTAGACTGCGCCGCCGGCGCACGGCCCCATGATCGCGGAAATCTGCGGTACCACACCGCTGTACAAAGTGTTTCGCAAAAAAATATCGGCATACCCCGCCAGCGACGCCACGCCTTCCTGAATGCGCGCGCCACCGGAATCGTTCAATCCAATCAGAGGCGCGCCCATCTTTGCGGCGAGATCCATGATCTTGACGATTTTGCCGGCGTTGGTTTCCGACAGCGATCCGCCGAATACAGTGAAATCCTGCGCGAAGACGTAGACCAGCCGGCCTTCAATGCGGCCGTAGCCGGTGACAAAGCCGTCGCCGTAAGGCTTTTGCTCGGCCATGCCGAAGTCATTGCAGCGGTGCGTGACCAGCTTGTCGGTTTCTTCGAAGGTACCGTCGTCGAGCAGGAACTCGATGCGCTCGCGCGCCGACATTTTGCCTTCTTTGTGCTGGCGCTCGCGGCGCTTGGCGCCTCCGCCTTCCTCGGCAAGGTGATTACGCTTTTTCAGCTCCGCAAGTTTTTCTTCGAGATTCATGCCGGAGAATTATAGCGGGTGGGTGGAGACGCCAGGGATCGCAATTCACGCCGTTGGCAGCGAAAAATAGAAGAGTGACCCACGGCCCAATTGGCTGGTTACTCCAATCTTTCCTCCGTGCAGTTCGACGATCGCCTTGGCAATCGGCAATCCCATACCTGTTCCCTGGATCATCATGCGCTGGTTCCGGCCACGATAGAATTTTTCGAAAATCATCTCTTGTTCCATTTCGTCAATCCCTGGTCCGTGATCCGCCACGCTTGTGACTACAAATGAATCGCGCGGCTCGGTAGTGATGCAGATCGGTGTGTCTGGCGGAGAGTACTTGCCTGCATTGTCCAGCAGATGAGCCAGCACTTCGGTAATTCGCTCCAAGTCCATTCGCACGGGCGGAAGATTCCCGGGAACGGTGACTTTGAGCGGATGATGGCGCAGGGCGTGTTGTGAACTGGCAACTGCGTTATCGATGGCTTCCTTAATCTGGTGCGGCTCAAAGCGAAACTGGAGCTGATGCGAATCGAGCTGGGCAACTTCTCCGGCTTCTCCCACGAGGCGGTTGAGGCGGTCGCTTTCCTCATTGATGACAGCCAGCAGGTCTTTGCGCTGCGGCTTGTCGAGTTCAACTTCTGATAACAGCGTTTCCGCCGCTGCTTTGATCGAGGTCAATGGAGTGCGGAACTCGTGCGTCACCGAATCCAACAACACAGACCGCAGCCGGTCACTCTCCCGCGCGGCTTCGCTGCGGGTGAGTTTCTCGACGGTATTGGCGCGCTCAATCGAGATGGCGACCAAACTGCCAATGGCTTCCAGGCTTTCACGAGAGAGAGTGCAACCGGAGAGGCCCAGGGCTCCGACGGTTCGCACGCCCATGCGCAGCGGCATGTAGCAGATGGTGTGTTCGCGGTCGAGCACAGGTTCTCCGCGATCGCTGATGGACTTCAGTTGATCGATGGGGAACAAAGACCGGCTGGCTTCATCAAGAAAATAGGCTTCCTGTTTGTTCTCGAGGAAGAGGGCAGCCCCTAGGACGTCGAACGAATCGACGATGTTTTTGGGAATGATGTTCAACAACTCGAATACGTTTTCGCTGCGCCACAACTGCTGGCTGAAGGAATACAGGCGTTCGACCTCGTGGCGGCGCTGGTCGGCATGTTCGGCGCCGCGGCGGGCGCGCTCCGAGAGTTGACTGGCGACTACTGCCGTAACCAGGAAGGCAAATAGCGCTATCCAGTTCTGCGGATCCGCAATCGTGAAAGTGAACAACGGCGGCAAAAAGAAAAAGTTGTAAGCTACTGTGGCAACGATCGCGGTAAAAATCGCGTAACGCAGGCCCCAGGCGGTGGAGATGAGCAATACCGCCAACAGCAGGGTGAATCCGACCGTAGTCGGATTGACGTGCAGCCATCGGAAGTAGAGCAAAACGATAGCTGCCACAATCGCGGCGGAAGCGGCAAAGCGTAGGATCGGATTGTTGATCGGTAGTTTCACCGTGAGACTTAGCCTACTCGATTTGTAGCGGACCACTGAGGATAATACATAGTATGCCGAAGACACCCGAGCAGTGGCTGGAAGAAGCAACTCCACAGAAGAAGCAAACGGTGTTCAAGCTCTTTCTCGGATATGCCCCAGGCGTGGGTAAGACTTTCAATATGCTCAGCGAAGGCATCCGCCGCCATAACCGGGGCGAGGACGTAGTCATAGGAATCGTCGAGACTCACGGGCGATCGGGAATTGTAGAACTGGCTTCGAAACTGGAAACGGTCCCCAGGCGCCGGATTGAGTACAAAGGAGCATCGTTCGAAGAGATGGATCTGGATGCCATTTTCGCCCGTAAGCCTGACGTGGTCTTAGTGGATGAATTGGCTCACTCCAATATTGAGGGCAGCCGGCACGGCAAGCGATATCAGGATGTAATGGAGTTGCTGAAGGCGCAGATCGATGTTTTATCCACGATGAACGTGCAGCACATCGAGAGCTTGATGCCCACGGTTCTGAACGTGACGGGAGTTCGAGTCCGCGAGACGGTGCCAGATTGGGTAATGCAACGAGTGAATGAAATTGTGCTCGCGGACCTGACGCCGGAAGCACTGCAGACTCGGATGCGCCGCGGCGATATCTATCCGCTCGACCGCGCGGAAAAGGCCCTCGGCCACTTTTTTCAGCCCGGCAACCTGATAGCGCTCAGGGAACTGGCGCTGCAGCAAGTCACGCGCGCGGTAGATCGAAGCCTCGAACCATACCTGGAGAAAGAAGGAACAGGCAAGAACCTGGCGTTGCGAGAGCGGATTGCGGTGTGCGTCAGCTCGAGTCCGGCGGCACAATATCTGATCGCGCGGGCGGCTCGAATGGCGCAACGGATCGAGGCTGAGTTGTACGTAATCTATGTTGATATTGGGACAGACGAAGAGCCCTCCGACCAGCGCAGCTTGTCGCAAAACCTGAGTTTCGCTGAAAACCTGGGCGCTAAAGTTGTTCATGCCAAGGGACAAAGCGTGGCGGAGGAAGTCGCTAAAGTAGTTCGAGAGAAGCATATTACCCAAGTTGTTTTTGGGCGCTCCGCGCAAAAGGGTTGGAAAAGATACTTGTACCTCTCCGCGATACACAAGTTCTTGCGGGATGCTCCTCCAGTAGACGTTCACATTGTTACTCAAGAAATGAAGTGAGGCGGGATGGCGAATTCGGAGGTCAAACAGAACATTCTTGTGGTGGATGATGAGGCGCAAATCACGCGCGTGCTGAAGACAGCTCTTTCCACTCAAGGGTACGGAATTCGAACCGCATCGGATGGAGATGACGCCATTCAGCTTATGAAGAGCTGGATGCCGGACTTGATTGTCACCGATCTGCGGATGCCCCATATGGACGGGCTGGAATTGTGCCGGTACGTTCGCAAGGAATCGCGCATCCCGATTATTGTGCTCTCGGTGAAAGGCGAGGAGACCATCAAAGTGGAGGCGCTCGATGCGGGAGCGGATGACTACATCACTAAGCCTTTCAGCATGAATGAGCTGTTGGCGCGAGTACGCGCGGCGTTGCGCCGGGCTTCGGCGCCGGAGGAGCCCGACGCCCCGGTGATTGAAGCAGGTGATTTTCGCATCGATATTCCGGGCCGCACGGTTCAAGTGAAAAACCGCGAAGTTCGACTCACTCCAAAGGAGTTTGAGCTTCTCGTGTACATGGCAAGACACCCAGGAAAAGTGATGACTCATCGGACCCTGCTGGGAGCGGTCTGGGGGCAAGGCAGCGTAGGGCAACCGGAATACTTACGCGTATTCGTGGGACATTTACGGAAGAAGCTCGAAGCAGACGGGAGCGCTGGACACTACATCATCACTGAACCTTGGGTCGGATATCGCTTTGAGCCGGGTGATTAATCCGCAAATATCCTGCCGGCAACACCCGCACGCCAGCCTTCTTTCTTAAGCTGATCAAGGGCCGAATCCGGGCTATTACCTTCGCGAACTCATACAGATGCGGTTCCCGACAATCCCAGCGAAGAAGCGTTGTTTAGAAGTTCTTTACGAACTTTTTACTCGCGTTTTACGTCCTGTCGTATTGAATAAAGCCTGAAGATCGGGTCGTGTGCCGCACGAAGGTTACATCCTGACAGGGGTGCTCTGAAGGCGGCGTTAGGTTCGAAAAAAATCAGACCTGCTGTACCGGGGAAGAACATGCAAGACGTGCTTTGGATTGCGGGAAGCATCGCGTTTTTCTTTTTATCGATTGCGTATGTGCACTTCTGCGAGCGTGTGAAGTAATGCGCATGCAGCGAGGAGTGATATGAGCCTGGAATCAATGATTATGCTCGCAGTCAGTGTGCTGACCATCGCGTACCTGGTCTATGCCCTGCTGCGGCCGGAGAAATTCTGATATGACGGCGAACGGGTGGCTCCAGATCTTTTTGTTCTTTGGGCTCGTCCTGCTGGTCACAAAGCCTGTGGGCCTCTTTATGACGCGGGTGTTTAACCGCGAGCGGACCTTCATGGACCCGGTCTTGCGGCCGATTGAGCGCCTGCTCTACCGCGTTACCGCAGTCGATGAGGATCATGAGATGCGTTGGACGGAGTACGCGATTTCAATGCTCCTGTTCAGCCTGGTTTCCATGATCGTGCTGTACCTGATGGAGCGGTTGCAAGGGTATCTGCCTTTCAATCCGCAAAAGCTCGGCGCGGTGAATCCGCCGGTGCTGGCCTTTAACACCGCAGCTTCTTTCACGACCAACACGAACTGGCAGAACTATGCGGGCGAGACCACCATGAGTTATTTCACGCAGATGGCTGGCCTCGCCTATCACAATTTCATGTCGGCGGCGGTGGGGATTGTGCTGGCAATCGCTTTCATCCGCGGCATTGCCCGCCGGCAGATGCAGACCATTGGGAATTTCTGGGTCGATCTGGTTCGCTGCACTTTGTGGGTTCTCTTGCCGGCTTGCATCGTCGGAGCTTTGGTACTTGTCTCGCAGGGTGTAATCCAGAACTTAAGACCTTACGACACGGTGAAACTGGTTGAACCCATGCAGGTCCAGAAAGTTGGGCCTGATGGCAAAGCGGCGGTCGATGCCCAAGGCAAGCCGGTGATGGAGACGGTGACCGATCAAATCATTGCGCAAGGTCCGGTCGCCTCTCAGGAAATTATTAAGGAACTAGGCACGAATGGCGGCGGCTTCTACAACGCGAACAGTGCGCATCCATTTGAGAATCCGACTCCACTCTCCAACTTGATTGAGTTGGTATTAATTTTCGCCATCGGCAGCGGGCTCACCTACACATTGGGAAGGATGACCGGTTCGCAGCGCCACGGCTGGGCGGTGTGGGCCGCAATGTCGATTCTATTTTTTGCGGGCGTGACCGTGGCTTATTGGGCGGAAGCCCGCGGCAATCCCATGCTCGCTGGAACCGATCAAAAAGTCAGCGCCTTGCAGCCGGGCGGCAATATGGAAGGCAAAGAGGTCCGGTTCGGGATTGCGAACAGCGCCTTATTTGCAACCGTGACCACCGACGCAAGCTGTGGGGCGATCAACGGGTGGCATGACTCGTTCACTCCGATTGGGGGCCTGGTTCCGCTCGCCAACATCATGCTGAGCGAAGTAGTTTTCGGCGGCGTGGGCTCAGGCATGTACGGCATGCTCATCTACATTGTGCTGGCCGTGTTTATCGCCGGCTTAATGGTGGGCCGCACTCCGGAATACCTGGGCAAAAAGATTGAGGCGTACGACGTAAAGATGGCGATGCTGGTTGTGCTCGTGTTCCCGCTGGTCATCCTTACATTCTCCGCAATTTCGGTGGTCGCTGGTTTCGGCACCTCCAGCATTTTGAATCCTGGCCCCCACGGACTCAGCGAGATCATCTATGCATTCACGTCGCAGGCCGGTAACAACGGCTCGGCGTTCGCCGGACTGACGACAAACACACTCTGGTACAACGCTGCGGGCGCAGTCACGATGCTGGTCGGACGGTTTCTGATGATCGTTCCGGCGCTGGCCATCGCGGGTAATCTTGCAGGCAAAAAATACGTTCCGCCATCTCTGGGGACGTTTCCGGTGACCACGCCTCTATTCACTGTGCTTCTGATCGGCGTAATCCTCATCGTTGGCGCACTCACATTTTTCCCGGCATTAAGCCTTGGGCCCATCCTTGAGCATTTACTCATGGCGGCGGGTAAGACCTTTTAGGAGAGTCCGGCAATGGCAATCACACAAGAAATGAAGCCTGTTTTGGAATCGGCCACGATCCGCCTTGGACACTCGCCGAATAAACCCAGAAAACGAGCCGTTTGGGAATGGAAGATTGTCGGGCGCGCAGTGTGGGACGCCTTTGTCAAACTGAGCCCTCGAAAGATGATGGGCAATCCAGTCATGTTCGTGGTTGAGATTGGCAGTGTCATCACGACCCTCTTGCTTTTCAAAGCGAGCTCTGTCTTCAAGTTCAATCTTCAGATCACGTTGTGGCTGTGGTTCACCGTCTTATTCGCAAATTTCGCCGAGGCGATGGCGGAAGGCCGGGGCAAAGCACAGGCAGACACGCTGCGGAAGGCGCGTGCGGAAACGATAGCAAATCGTCTGGTCGGAAGCGATGAGGTGGTTGAGAAGGTGCCAAGTTCGAAACTGAAGACGGGAGATCTGGTCTACGTTTCGGCCGGGGAGTTCATTCCGTCGGATGGGGAGATTATCGAGGGGGTAGCGTCGGTCGACGAATCGGCCATAACCGGGGAATCCGCTCCTGTGATTCGCGAGTCGGGTGGCGATCGCTCGGCCGTGACCGGAGGCACTCGTGTGTTGTCGGATCGGATCAAAGTGAGGATCACTTCGAATCCCGGGGAAACTTTTCTCGACCGCATGATCGCCCTTGTGGAAGGAGCGGAGCGCCAGAAGACGCCCAACGAAATCGCGCTCAACATCCTGCTGGCGGGGTTGACGATCATTTTCCTTCTTGCAGTGGTGACGCTGCAGCCGTTCGCTATCTATTCAGGGGCGCCGCAGACGGTGTTCGTTTTAGTGTCGCTACTGGTCTGCCTGATTCCGACGACGATTGGCGGATTGCTCTCCGCTATCGGCATTGCTGGCATGGATCGCCTGGTGCAGCACAATGTATTAGCCATGTCAGGCCGCGCGGTTGAGGCCGCGGGCGACGTTAATACACTCCTGCTCGACAAAACTGGAACGATTACTCTGGGAAACCGGCAGGCGTCGCGTTTCGTTCCGGCTCCGGGGGTTACGGAAGAGGAGATGGCAGACGCAGCTCAGCTGTCGTCGCTCGCGGATGAAACTCCCGAGGGCCGCTCGATCGTCGTACTCGCCAAGGAAAAATACGGATTGCGCGGTCGGGAGCTGGGTTCGAGCGATGCGGTGTTTATCCCGTTCTCCGCACTCACTCGCATGTCGGGGGTCGACTTTAACGAATTTCAGATCCGCAAGGGAGCCACGGATGCGATCGCTACTTATATCTCGCAAAACGGAGGCAAGATGCCCGCTGAGGTCAGGGCCACCGTTGAAGAAATCGCGCGCTCAGGAGGTACTCCCCTGGTCGTAGCCGAGAGGAGCCGCGGCGCCCTCGGCGTCATCGAGTTGAAGGACATCGTCAAGGGAGGAATGAAGGAACGATTCAATCAATTGAGGGCGATTGGCATCCGGACCGTGATGATTACCGGCGACAATCCCCTGACGGCCGCGGCGATCGCGCGTGAAGCGGGGGTCGATGACTTCCTCGCGCAAGCAACGCCAAAAGACAAGATGGATCTGATCAGGAAGGAGCAAGCCGAGGGCAAACTGGTGGCGATGACGGGGGATGGAACGAACGACGCTCCCGCCCTGGCTCAGGCTGACGTGGGCGTGGCGATGAACACCGGCACCCAGGCCGCCAAGGAAGCCGGAAACATGATCGATCTGGATTCCAATCCCACGAAGCTCATTGAGATCGTAGAAATTGGAAAGCAGTTGCTGATGACGCGCGGCTCGCTTACAACGTTTTCTATCGCCAATGATGTCGCCAAATATTTTGCGATTATCCCGGCCATGTTCGCGGGAACGTTCCCCGTGCTCAATGCGCTGAACGTCATGCACCTGAAGACACCGGGGTCCGCCATCCTGTCGGCGGTGATTTTCAACGCTTTGATCATCATCGCGTTAATCCCTCTCGCGTTGCGCGGCGTGAAGTACCGGCCGATGGCGGCTGCTGTATTGCTTCGCAATAATCTATGGATTTATGGGTTTGGCGGGATCATCGTTCCTTTCGTTGGGATCAAACTGATCGACATGCTTATCACTCGGGTAGGACTCGCATAAAGGATTCTGCAATGAAGAAAAATCTGATTACTGCCGTACTGATGACCGTCGCGACCACCATCCTGTTGGGAATTATCTATCCCCTGGTGGTGACCGGTCTGGCTCAAGTCATATTTCCGAAGCGGGCGAACGGACAGCTCATTCAAAAGGACGGCAGGACGGTCGGTTCCAGAATCATCGGCCAGGGCTTCTCGGGAGCGGGTTATTTTCACTCCAGACCATCAGCGGCGGGAAATGGCTATGACGCCGCAAACTCGGGCGGCTCGAACTTGGGCCCGACGAATCAAAAGCTGATGGACCGCGTGAAGGGGGACGTTGCTTCGGCGCAAGGCGACAATCCTACCGCGTTAGTGCCGATTGACCTTGTGACGACCTCTGCTTCCGGTTTCGATCCCCACATCACTCCCGCCGCAGCTGAGTTTCAATTGCCTCGGGTAGCGAAGGAGCGCGGAACGACGGTCGATCAGTTGCGCGCTCTCCTGGCTAAACACACAGAAGACCGTCAGTTTGGCCTTCTTGGAGAACCGAGAGTCAATGTTCTGGATCTCAACCTGGAACTCGACGAGAGATTCCCGATGAATCAGCACATTGCACGCAAATAGATTTCAATCCCTTGCGCACGTTGGCCGGTTCGGGCTTCCACTTTTCCAAGTAGAACGTCTTCTTAACCGTGTGCACTTCCGTAATTTGTGAGGCTCCCCGCCATTCCGTACCTTCGTGTTCGGGAGCTTTACGGGAGGAATCGAATGTCACACAAGATGTGGTTACGAATGGGCGGAAGTGCGATCCTCGGTCTGGCACTGTCAATGAGCTTGGCTGTGGCGCAGGATCACGGACACGGTCACGACAAAGAAGATCGCGACGATAACGATCGTGGTCACGGCCACGGTGGAGGCCACGAAAAGGACAAGGACCACGATCGTCACGAATATTCCGACCATGACCGCGACGAGATGCGAGGCTGGTACCGCGAACACTATCAGCACCTGCCGCCTGGCCTTGCGAAACGCGATCGGCTACCGCCGGGTCTGGAGCGGCAACTGGTGGTTCGCGGCACTCTGCCGCCAGGACTGAGAGCCAAGATTGTTGTCTGTCCTCGCGACCTGGAGCGGCATCTGCCTCCGCCGCCGCCGGATTGCAAACATGTCTTGATCGGGGGGCACGTGGTTCTGCTCAACCGCAGAACATTTGTGGTGGTAGATGTGTTTCACCTGGACATCGGGTAAGCGAGAGAACCCAGCGCTTCAATGGAAAAGGCCAGCGAGCGCTGGCCTTTTTCCATTCTAAGGTGCCCGAGAAGGCGCATCTCGCATAAATCTACTGGGGAACTATTCCATCGACGAACCGAGTACTTGATAGCGATACTTTTTCCCGTCCCAGAAAATAACCGAAGAAGTGTTTTCGCCTTCGCCCTTCTCTTCCATGTATACGCCGAGAACGGTCTTCTTCTTCAGCGCAAGCCTTTTTACCGTGAGAGTCTTGAAAGGCAAATTGATCAGGAGGAATTTTGGTTTTGTTTTATCGGATTGCCAGGCTTCCGGGCCCGCGCCGTGAACGATCAGCAGCGATACTCCTTTGCGGTCCGGGGCGTCCGAGGCAAATGTCGACGTCACTTTGACTTCGCCGAAGCCCAGAAAACTGTTGTAGGGATCGGCCACGAGAAAACCGTATTCGGCCTGATCAGCCATGGGATTCTTGCAGCGGGCGGCGACCACAAGGTCGTCCACGCCATCGCCATCCAGATCGCCGACAAACTGGGGAGGGCCAGGCAACAGCGAGCAGTTGTCGCCGAATTCTTTGTGGACATATTCGTCGGTCACGGCGGGTGAAGGCGCCTTGGCACGCGCTGGAGGCGGAGGAGGCTGTTTCTTTTCTGCAACCAGGGTCGCGGACGTGATCGCGAGCATCAGCGAGACCAGCACAATACGAGCGCAGCAAATTCTGGAGTACACCATGCTTTTACTTTAGTCCCGATTTTTTATGAGCGGTATAGATACATGAGATGACTGGTGACCGAGGTACTCAAGTCCCCCAGGGTCTGAAGCACGTCATACGCAGGTTATTTTCGGAAGTGTTCCCAGCCTCTCGGGTGAAGCTCATAGCCAACCCCGGACCGGCTCATCAGGATTATGTCTTTGCCTCGCGTGATGCGGCCAATTCGCGTGATGGGGATTCCGGCAATGCGGGAGGGAACACGTTTGCCGGGCGGAGCGGTGAAGAGAAGTTCGTAGTCCTCTCCGCCGTGCAAGGCGAACTGCCGGTCAACCTCTCGCGCAGGTTTGCCCACGCTGGCGCGCGGAATCAGTTCCGACGCGATTTCCGCCCCGGCAACGCTCTCGCCGCAGATGTGCGCCAAATCGGTGGAGAGGCCATCGCTGGTGTCGATCATCGCTGTAGCCAAACCCTTCTCGCGAAGGATCCGGCCCAGTTCGATTCTCGGTTCAGGGAAGAAATGCCGCGGATAATTCCGGGGATTCAACTTACGTTTAGGCTTCTTCCGCATCTCCCAAACCGCAGCCGCAGAGCCGCCCAGTTCGCCGCTCACATAAATAAGGTCGCCGGCGCGCGCGCCCGAGCGCAAGACGGCTTTCCCTTTGGGCACGGTTCCCACGACGACGATGTCCGCCAGAATTCCATTCGGCGACTCGGCGGTATCGCCACCCGCCAGGGTGACGCCGTGCCGCTCGGCCAGGCTGATCAAGCTGCGGGCGAAGCGGCCTACCCAGCTCTGCGGCAAGTCGCGGGGCAGCGCCAGTGACAAGAATGCAGCGACCGGCTCCCCGCCCATGGCGGCGATATCGCTCAGACCACGCGCCAGACACCGGTGTCCAACGGACTCGGGCGAATGCCAGTCACGCCGAAAATGGATTCCTTCCAGCGTGAAGTCCGTTGTAACCAGCGTGTCCTTGTACTTTTCCTTGCCACGGCCTCCCATCATTCGCAGCACGGCGCAGTCGTCTCCAATTCCAGTCGGAATAAAGGGATTCTTTGCAGACTTCGCCATGCGGCGAATTTGTGCGATGAGCGCTTTTTCGGCAATTACCACGCAAACACTATAAGCGACGTCCAGCAACAGATGCAGAACACGGATGCAGAACATGGATGCGGAATATGGATCGCTGGACTCAAGAATGCCGCATAACCTGTCAAAAGCAGCGGTGCGCCGGCGGCATCAGGCGCCGGATTCGACGCGTTTTCTGCCGCTGTATTGCGCCACCTGCGGACTAGAACCATGCATCGGCCGTTTGGCCAATATGCACACGTGCCCACCCGCTCCGGTAACAACCGGGTGGTCGCATGCGATTACCCTGCCTTAAGTAACGTCTAATCGCGTCTCGGATCGTTGACAGAGGGAACCCAGTTTGCTACCTTAACCTCACATTCATAAACACTCTGGCCGAGCGTAGTTGATGAACGTTGGATAAGCTAAGTTCTGCATCATGTGGGAATTGCAGACGATGGGTTTAGGGCTTAATCCTAAGTTCAGCAGGAAAAAGGGCGCGTTAAGATTTCTCCATTCCCAAGCTGGGAAGCGCGGCCCGAGTATCAGGTGGTCCGAACAGGCTTTCTGCAACCTCAGGACTTTGCCTGGAGTTCCGGCCCTGATCATTCAACAAGGAAGAAGGAAGTCATTTGCAAAAGCGTTTCTACATCTTATTTGTGGCCCGCGGGGACGATGGGCAGTTACGTAAAATCTCTATCCCCGTGCATTACCTGTATGTGTTTGTAGTCGGGGCCGCGATTGGCTTTCTTAGCCTTACCGGTATTGCCAGTTCTTACACTCGCATGTTGCTGAAGGTGTCGCACTATAACGAACTGCGCACCGAAAAAGAGCAGTTGAGAGATCGTTATTCCCGGCTGGAAGAGGTCGCCAAGGAGCGCGATATTCAGGTCGCTTCTCTGGGTTCGATCGCCAGCGAGGTGTCCGCGCTTTACGGATTGAAGTCGCAGCCCACGCTGGTAACCGCCTCAGAGCAGGAAATCCAGGACGCTGACGTGGCTTCATCTTTGGATCAGCTCAGTGTCCTGCGAAGCTCCGCCCTTACTGGAGCAGCGACGGTTGGCATTAGTCTGGGCATGACTCGCAACGCCACCACAGCGGACTGGTTCCGCGCCAATTCCGCTCCGAACCTCTGGCCCGTCGACGGCCAGGTCACGGCCAGCTTCGGCGAACGCATCGACCCGTTCAACGGGGAAGGCGCATTTCATAGCGGCGTGGATATTGGCAGCGCTTACGGGCACGCCGTCCTAGCCCCCGCTGATGGCGTAATCACCTTTGCGGAGTTCATGGGTGGATACGGCAAGCTCATCATGATGGACCATGGCCATGGCATCTCGACGCGCTACGGCCACCTCTCCGGTTTCGCAGTGGCGCCCGGACAGCAAGTGCATCGCGGCGATACCATTGGCTATGTTGGTTTGAGCGGGCGCTCCACCGGGCCGCATCTACACTACGAAGTTCGCATCAACGACACTCCAGTTAATCCTTATAAGTATCTCCGCATGACTGTTGCGCACAGCGGCGGCTTCCAGACTGGAAGCTAGGGCGAATTTCGCCACTATCAGTTTTGCACTGTCAATTTTGCAACTGTCATCCCGAGCGTAGCGAGGGACCTTGGTGTTTGCCTGTCGCAACGACGAAGTGTTCTTCTGGCCTCCTGTCCTTGCACTCTTTCCCTCCCTGGGCTAGCTTCATACGTAACATGCCTGGCTTCTTCCACTCGATGCGTGAAGACATCGCCGCAGTATTCGAGTCGGACCCCGCCGCTCGCTCGTATCTTGAGGTTCTCGTCTGTTACCCAGGATTACATGCTGTTTGGGCACATCACTTGAGCCACTGGCTGTGGCGTCACGACATGCGCTTTCTGGCAAGGCTCAATTCCCAATTCGCGCGGCTGTTCACCGGAATTGAGATTCACCCCGGCGCAGAAATAGGGCACCGTCTCTTCATTGACCATGGCATGGGGACCGTCATCGGCGAGACCGCCATCGTCGGTGACGATGTCACGCTTTACCAGGGCGTGACGCTGGGAGGAACGGGCAAAGAAAAAGGCAAGCGGCACCCGACCGTGGGCAATCATGTTTCGATCGGATCGGGTGCGAAGCTCCTGGGCAACATTATGATCGGGGATAACTGCCGCGTAGGCGCTGGTTCGGTGGTGCTGCGCAGCGTTCCGGCAAATTCCACGATTGTGGGCGTGCCTGGACACATTGTTCTGCGCGACGGCAAGCGCGTGGTGATCACCGATCCTAAAGAGATTCGCGACCCGCTGTCGGACGTAATCATCAAGCTCGCCGCGGAGTTGTACGAATTGCGCGAGAAGTTTCAGCAGCATACGCATGAAACGCTGGGCGCTGAGCCGAACCTCACAACCAACGAGGGAACGTCGAAGCTAAACATTTCTCCCCAAGAGCTCTTCCAGGACGACTATCAGGATTACCAGATCTAAAGCGTGAAAGTATAGGAGCAAGGTGGGCGTTCCTTGATTTTCCGCCGGCTACTTTAATAAATATTCTTTCATGAAGAGAACTGTCGCGTAGAATTCAAAGTCCCTGTCGTTTACCTTGGTAAACCCATGGCCCTCTTCCTTCGCCAGCAAGTGCCAAACCGGTGTTCCGTTTTTCCTGAGAGCGGCAACCATGGCCCCCGATTCACTCACCGGAACAATTGGGTCGTTCTTCCCCTGAACTACAAATAAGGGCTTCTTAATTTTCGCGACATTGGTGAGGGGCGCGATCCTTTCAAGGAAAGCACGCATTTGCGGGTCACGTTCATCGCCATATTCCACCCGGCGCAGGTCTTGACGATAAGCCGCCGTGTGCTCCAGGAATGTCACAAGGTTTGCCGGTCCATAGATATCGATTGCCGCCCGGATTTTGTCGCTGTAATTTGCGGCGACGGCAAGGGCCATATGACCGCCATAGCTTGCGCCTGTTACCAATACGTGGTCCGCATCCAGGTTGGGCTGTGTCTTGATCCAGTCAAGCAGTGCGCCAATGTCTTTATAGGCATTCTCGCGAAGATATCCATTGTCGAGCTTTAGAAATTCTTTGCCGTAGCCCGAAGAGCCTCGAATATTTGGACAGATCAGAGCGATTCCGAGTTCGTTCATGTAGTAATTGGTCTGGCCCTGGAAGTAAGGCTGAAACTGGGCTTCAGGGCCTCCATGAATATCGATGACCACTGGACGCTTTCCCATAAATTTTGCGGGAGGAGAATACAGAAAGCCTGAGATCGATAGTCCATCGAAGCTCTGCCATCGTATAAGTTTAGGCTCGACAAAATCGTCCGTATTAATCCCGGTTTCGCTATACGTCCAGCGTTCCACCGTTAGAGTTTTAGTGTCCAGCGAGTAGGCGTCGGTTGGGGAGCGGACTGAATCAAGAGTGAATCCAAGATATCTCCCGTCCCTGTGCCAACAAATACCACTGACGTAACCAGGGGGAACATTGACTAGAGGAATGTCCTTGCCCGTATGCCCATCGATCAAGTGAAGGAGTTCGAGGCCATCTTCGTTTGACAGAAGGGCGATCATCTTTCCGTCGGGAGAAAGCTTGAAGTCCTGAATGTCCCATTTGATGTAATCGGTCAAAAATGTGTATTGGAGGGTTTTCAGATCCAAATACGCTAACCTCCGAAAATCGGAATCTCGGTCGGTGGTGACGTAGATCCCCTTCCCGTCTTTGCTGAATTGCGGGGCCCCATCGAGGTAGTGGCCGTAAGCAACCGTCTGACCATCAACTTTAGGAGTTAAGAGCTCTTTTGTGCCGGTTGCAACGTTAAAAGACCACACGTAGCTTTCATTAGCCGAGATCTCCTGAATCGCGACGATTTGCCGGTCATCTGGCGACCAGTCAGCCGGCTGCCATCCTTCGCCTCCGTCTAATTGCGCCAGCATTCGGTTGCTAGCTGGATCGGACGGATTCATGATGTAAAAGTCAATGTCTTTGCCATTTCTCCGTGTCGATCCATAAACGATACGGTCACCAGCATTTGACCAAACGCCTGGGGTGTTCTTCGATTTGCCATCGGTCAACAGGGTGACGTCAGCTGTGGAGAAGTCATACCGATAGTTCTGATAGTTTTGGTCGCCACCCACGTCCTTGGAAAAAATAAAATAGTCACCCTCCGTGGGATGATAGGAAACTCCTCTGGCTGGGTTGTCGTCGAGAAAAGTAAGTTGCGTGCGAGCGCCACCGGGGAACTTTACCTGGTGGACCTGCGGGACGTTGCCGAAGAAGGTAACGATCAGCATCTCTCGCTTTGTGGGATGCCAGTCCAGGATCTCGGCGGCGCGGCCTTTGGTGTATCGGCCGGCACGTTGCACCAAATCGGAAGGTATTGGGGGAATTCCCTCTGCGACTAAATTATCGCCCGGAGTAACTTGGCTAGACTGAGCAAAAAGCGTTGTGACACAAAATAAATAGCCCAACATGCGAAGGCGGAATCTCATTAAGGTGCTCCATGATTCTGGCGTATAAGGAGTGGCTCCTCGCGATCGAGATCCGTCAGGAGCTCACTCGAACCGTCAGTTCATGCTGTTTTATAGCGGAGCCGGGAGGGTGGCTGCTTGAACCATATTAGCCTTGACGGAGTTTATTTAACGCGATTTTTGTGGATGGAGTTGGACGGCGTCTCGAAAAGCGGAAGGAGTGAGGCCTGTTGACTTCTTGAAATCTCGGCACAGATGAGCGTGATCCGCGAAACCACAAGCGTATGCCACCTCCACGATCGGCCGCTCCGAGTTGAGCAACTCGAAAGCCTTCCGAATACGGATCTTGGCCAGATGATCGCCGAATGTACATCCGAGAAACCGGTGAAAACTGCGTGCCAGGTGCACCGGATGAACACCAACAGCGAAGGCAAGGCTCGCCAATGAGATGGGCTGCTCCTCAATCTCACTGCAGACTTGCAGAGCGCGGTTGAACCAGGCGGGTGGACGCCGATCCAGTGGGCCGGTAAAAAAGAAACCAAGCAACTCGGTAGCTATGTCTTCGACCCCGTCGGGGCCGGCACTGAGCGCGCGATACACCCGTAGGCCGAGTGAATAGGGAAGGCCGTCGCGAAAAATGCAAGCCCGTGGAACCGGCTTCAGTTCCTGTGCGGCATCTCCCAACCAGGCCGGATCGATCTCGAGGTCAAGCAAATGGCCGCCTCGGGAGTGAAACTGGTCCGCGTGAGCCTCTGTTCTCGGGTGCCAGATGACCGTGCCCGACGAACAGTTTCGTTCCTCCCGATGGGAAACTTCACTGTACGCACCCGCGAGGAGGAAAGAAACGTAAGCCGTTTCATGTTCGTGCAGAGCGAGCGCCGCGTCCGCCGAATAGGACTTTTCTATAATTCGAAAAGCGCCGATCTGCTTCTTGCGAAGAATGGTTCTCGCGGATTTCATTTCAGGTCTGCACTATTGAGGCTGAGGCTACCAACGTTATGGACGTATCGTACCCGCCAACGTCATCAATCGCATGGCTGAGCATGCAGGCGAAAAGCGCGATGACGGGCTGGCAGAGACGCCTACTGCCTTAATCCCATCCAGCTTTCCGATACCACCAGCGAGTTGCCGGGGTTGTGCGGATCATATTTCACCGAAGTAGGCAGTCCCAGCCGGCAGGAATGGAGATTGATCCACTGGCGCAGGTAGGTCACGTCTTGTGAGCATTCGTACGACACGCCTGCGACGTCATATTTGTAAATCAGGAGTACGGCGGCATGATGGCCCTCGTTCTGTTCCATCTCATGCACGTCGATTACGGTGCCATCGGTGATGCGTCCAATGCCATCGAGCCAGGTGCGGCGTTCGCGTTCCAACTCGGCGGGGCCTTTGGGCTTTCTCCGCAAAAGCGCATATACACTGACGATTCCAACCGTGCTGACCGCCACCACCAGCGAATAAAGACGAAATGAATTCATAACCCAAAATGATGAATCGGCAACCGGGGTTGCCCGTAACATCGCATAATCAGAATATGACGGAAGCGTCGTCTGCGGTAGTGGGTGCGCGGTTACCTAAGGAATGGGGCTGTGGAAAACTAGAGCAGTGTCGGAGGCTACTGCTCTTCTACTTTTGCTTGCAAACGAACTCACGAGCCAATTCGCCAAAGTCGCCTTCCGCCGGTGCGCCAAACTGAAGGTCATGACGAGTTTTTTTGCTGACCACAAGTTTTCCGCCGCGATCGCGCGAGTAGAACCATTCGGAGTTTGCGATAGCGGTGCCGCTGGCGCAGTTGAAGCGAACCCGAGCGCGCAACTCAACAAATGGCCCGCCCTGCGGCAGATGGGTCGGTTCTTTGTATTCCACCCGGACCCATGCCGTGCGGAGACCGTTCTTCTGCGGGGTGACCGAACTCACCAAAACCTGATCGCCGGTTGCGGTCGCGCCGATCGTCCGCCAGTCGCCGGCGGCGAAGACTGCCAATCCCACGAGGAGGACGGGGGCCAGCACCACGGCTCCAAAGATAATCAGGCCCTTCTTTATGGGAGATACAGGGGAAGACATAAGCACGCCGGAGACACTTTGGAACAAAAACCGCTTTCTGTCAACTATGGGCAGTCATCAGTGGTGAGTGCCCGGTGGTCAGCGGCAACAGAATCGAACTTGACGGTATTGAATACGGGCCAGTGAAGTTCTTGATAAAAAGTCCAGAGCAACGAATGCATCCTCTGCTATCGTTGCTGCTGCGACTGAGGCCAACATGGAAACCCTTCACTGCACAAGTATGGAGTCTGCGATTGGCCCGCTGTTTCTGGCCGCTTCCGGGCGGGGACTGGTTGCGCTTGAATTCGACGTCCGCTTGCCGGGACAGCAATCGATTCGTCCGAACCCGCGCCATCTTCGGGAAGAAAAGAAAGGCTTTACCTTCGAGGATTCTGCCAGAGTGATGTTCCCCTACGTGAATGAGATTAATGAATATTTTGCCCGCAAGCGGCGGGAATTCAGCTTCCCGCTCGATCTGCGCGGCACCGAGTTTCAGTTAGCCTGCTGGCGTGCGCTGCTCGCGATTCCTTATGGAGAGACGCGCAGCTACGCCGACATTGCTCGCGCGGTGGGCAAGCCGAATGCGTTTCGGGCTGTAGGCATGGCTAATAATCGCAATCCGATGGCAATCGTTGTGCCCTGCCATCGCGTGATTGCTTCCGATGGCGGCCTCTGCGGTTATGGCGGCGGTCTCGAGGTGAAACGCAAGCTGCTGGAACTCGAGGGAGCGGTAAGCGGAATGTTGGCGGCGTAGAAAATTGTTGATTTCTGATTGTTGATTAGAAACGTCTGTAGCGCGCGATTTTCAATCGACAATCAGAAATCCGCAATCAACAATTCATTGACGACTCGAACTAAATCATCCGCTCTCCGCAAAGCCAGCCTCTTCTATCTCGTCTTCGTGATGTTTTCCTACACGACTGGCGGCCCGTTCGGGCTCGAAGATATGGTCACCACTTCCGGCCCGGGGATGACGCTGATTTATCTTCTCGTGCTGCCGTTTTTCTGGTGCATTCCCGTGTCGTTAGTGTCGGCGGAACTGACTACCGCGATGCCCGTCGAGGGCGGCTTCTATCGCTGGACGCGCGCCGCCTTCGGCAACTTCTGGGGATTTCTTGCGGGATGGTGGAACTGGTCAGCGTCGTTTCTGCTCGGCGGAGCCTACGCCGTTCTCTTCACCGATTACCTGGTGTACTACTTTCCCGGAATTACGGGATGGAAACATTATTTGGTTTCTGTCGCGCTGATCGCGGTCATCACCTGGATCAACGTGCGCGGCATTGAGATGGTAGGAAAAGTCGCGACAGCGCTGGAAATTTTCATTTTTGTGCCGGTGATCACGATGGTCGTGATGGGGCTCATGCGCTGGCATCATAATCCGTTTGTCCCGTTGATCCCGCCGCATCAGCCTACATTCAAAATCTTTGGCGTCGGACTCGCACTGGGTCTGTGGCTGTATTCCGGATATGAACAACTTTCGACTGTTGCCGAGGAGGTTGATAACCCGCAACGGGCCTACCCGCGCGCGTTGGCCATGGTCGTCCCGCTATCGATGGCGGCTTATTTTTTGCCCACGCTGGCGGGACTTGCGTCTGCAGGCAACTGGGAGCAGTGGCATACCGGATATTTCTCGGACGCAGCGAGGATTGTCGGCGGATCGCTTTTCGGGCGCCCATGGCTGGGCACGTGGATGACGCTCGCGGCCATGGTCGGGAACGTGGCGCTGCTTAACAGCACCGTGCTCACCACAACGCGCATGCCTTTCGCGATGGCCGAAGACGGATACCTTCCTGCGGCGCTGACGCGCAGGCATTCGCGATATGGCACGCCGTGGCTGGCAATTCTGGTGTCGGCGATTATCTATGCGCTGCTGGCATGGCAGAGTCTCGGCCAGCTTATCTCGGTCTACATATGGCTGCGCTCGGCCACGACAGTGCTGACGGTGTTGTCGGCATGGAAGCTTCGTCGCTCGCGGCCGGAGATGCCGCGCGCGTTTCTGATTCCTGGCGGACGAATGGGCCTTGTCTACGTAGTCGCTGCTCCAGTAGTGATGGCGTTGGTGGCCTTGCTGGGAAGTGACCGTTTTGCTTTGATCGGCGGTGCGATTGCGATGGTATTGGGGCCGGTGGTTTATTTCGGTGTACGCCGCCGCCGTTCCTAACCTGCCTTGCGAAATAAATAATCGCCAAGGCTGCCACCGTTTCGCGTTGCGGTTGGTCGGTGATGGATATACAATCCTAATGTATATCAAGGAGAACGGTCCATGCGGGTCGCAAAGTGGGGGAATAGTTTGGCCATTAGGCTGCCAGCAGCGGTAGTCGAAGCGTTGGAACTGAAAGAGGGCGACGACATTGAGATTCAGATTGCTAATCGCAAGAACTTTCAGGTTAAGAAAGGTCGGACCCGTGAGCAAGCTTTGGCGGCTCTAAGGAAATTGAGCCGACCGTTCCCCAAGGGATTTGTCTTCGACCGCGAAGAAGCACATGAACGCTAAAGCGTTCTTCGACACCAACGTCCTGGTCTATGCCATCGTAGAAAACGATCCCCGCAAGACACGTGCTCGCGAATTGCTTGCCGTTGGAGGCACGATTAGCGTGCAGGTATTGAATGAATTTGTTTCTGTTGTGCGCCGCAAGGTAAAAATGCCCTGGGATGATGTGAGAGCAACATTGCAATGGATTCTGCTTCTCTGTCCCGAAGCGGTTGCGGTCACCATCAAAACGCACGAGAAGGCCGTCGGACTTGCGGAGAGACACGGCTATAGGATCTATGACTCGCTTATTGTTGCTTCGGCATTAGAGGCAAAATGCGAGTTGCTTTATTCGGAAGACTTGCACGACGGGCAGGTCATCGATGGGCGGTTGACGATTCGAAACCCGTTCCTGCCTGCCAGATAGCCTTCACCATCACTTGTGTCCGATTAACCAGCTAATAAGTGCCACCACGAACATCATGAGAATTACGGCGACAACGGCGCACCCAACAAGCTGGATGAGGTCGATTATCTGCCGCCTTCCCCCTAGCCGCGGCTTTTGGCCCCTTTCAAGCATTACTTCTTCGGTCAACGCCACGATGGTCGGATAGCTCTGATCGCCCGCCCACTCAACGGAGTTGCCCAGGCTAAGAGGGTTGTCGGGAGCGGCCTCGTAGTTGAAGGTCTGCTCAATAAGCTTCTTTGCCTTAGTTCGAAAGTCCTCTGGAACGAGAGTCTCCGGATCCCAGTGGGCAAGAAGCATTTGTTTCTCGTCTTCGTTTAGTGGAGTTCCGGACCTCTCCGCCTCGGCGGCGATCAGCGTTAACATATGCGCGGTCGGATCCTTACCCGTCAGCGAAAGGGTTCTTGCGAATCCAACTCATAGAATCAATTCAGCTCACCCAATCCAGAAACTTGTACCACATCCCCGCGAACGGCAGAAACCAGGGCTTGCCGTTGTACAGCCCGAGCGGTGCGCCAGGGAATGGAATGCCGACGAAGGGGTTCTCGGGTTTATCGCCTGACATCAACTCCGCGATCTTCTGGCCTTGATACGTGGCCATGGCGACGCCGTGTCCGGCGTAACCGACGGCGTAGTACATGCCATCGATCTGACCGGCGTGGGGCATGATGTCGAAGGCGAAGTCGAGCGTGCCTCCCCAGACGTATTCAATTTTGGCGTCGCGCAGTTGAGGGTAGACGTCGATCATGCCCCGGCGCAGGATTTCGGCGCTGCGACGGATGGTCTGGTCATTCTCGGGGAAGAAAGCGGCACGTCCACCGAAGAGCATGCGACGGTCCGGTGTGAGGCGGTAGTAGTAGAGATAATTTTTCGAATCGTAGATCATGCGATTGCGCGGGCTCAGTTCGCCTGCCAACGCTTCCGGCAGAACTTCGGTCGTGATGATGAATGAGCCGATCGGAATCAGTTTCTTTTGCAAAGCTGGGGTCGCAGCGGAAGTGTAGCCGCTGGTTCCCACGAAAACCTCGCGCGCCCACAACTGGCCCCGCGAGGTGGTGATTTTCCATCCCGATTCGCCCTGGCTTGATTCACGCTGCAGGCTTTCTACGCGTGTATGCTCGAACACTTCCGCGCCGGCTTTCATTGCGGAGCGCCCTAGGCCGGCGACATAGCGCGCGGGATTCAGTCCGGCGCTGACTTCATCGACCATGCCGCCGTGGTAAATTGTCGAGCCAATTTCGGCGCTTAACTCAGTTTTTTGCACGACGCGCAGTATATGAGCGAACTCGCGGGCAATCACTTCTGCCTGGCGCGCATAGTCGTCGAAATGCTTTCGCTTGCAGGCAACTTCAAGATGGCCGCAGCGGGAAAAGTCGCAGTCGATCTCTTCTTCGTTGATAATCTGCTCGACGCAATCGATGGTAGCCAGCGAGGCGGCGTACATGCGCTGCGTGCGCTCGCGTCCGTACATCGAAATCAGTTTGTTCACGCCCAGCTTCATTCCGGTAAGCACCATGCCGCCATTGCGAGAACTGGCTCCCCAACCGATGGTTTCGGATTCGAGCACGGCGACTTTCGCACCGCGTTTCGCAAGCGTGCGGGCGGCGGAAAGTCCGGTAAAGCCGGCGCCGATCACGGCAACGTCGACTCGCTCGGGTAGCGGACAGGATTCTATTTTCGGAGAATCTATAGTGGTAAGCCAGTAGTTGTGTTCTTGCAGGGGCATGGTTTTGTCGTGAGACTTTACGGCGCGGGCTGTAACCGTTCCTTTCAAGACAAATAGCATTCACAGTATGGCAGTCTCATGAATCAGACGGCCTTCGGCGAATCGGCTGAGACTGAGCAACGACGCATCGATCAGATCGGTCTTGCCAGTGAGAATCAGATCACTGAGAATCTTTCCCGTTGCCGGGGCGTGCATCACGCCATGCCCGCTGAAACCGTTAGCCAGGAAAAAGCCGGGAACACCCGGTGCCTCGCCCAGAATTGGATGATGGTCCGGCGTCATCTCATAGAGGCCGGCCCATGCGCGCTTAGGATTGACCGGAAGATTGGCGAAACAGGGAACGCGGTCGGCGGCGCGGCTTAGAATTTTCTCTACAAAGGCTGCGTCAAAATCGGTCTTGAATCCCGAAGTCTCTTCTGGATCGTTCCATGCAAGCAGAAAACCGCGCGCTTCGGGGCGGAAGTGAAATCCGTTCGACATGTCAACGATCATGGGCGCGGTGTGCGGGAATTCGTCAAAGGGTTCGCTTGGAACCAGCATGCGGCGGAGCGGCTCGACGGGTAACTCAACACCGGCCAGCGCGGCCACGCCCGCCGCCCAAGCGCCGGCGCAGTTTACCACCTTGCGCGAGGCTATAGAACCGCGCGTAGTCTCGACCGAAATGATGCCACTTGCGTCTCGGGTGAGTCCTGTGACTGCCGTGCTTCTCCACAACGCGGCGCCATGGTCAGCTGCCCAAGTCATGAATCCGTTCATGGCGCTGTAGGGATCGACGAAGCCATCGCTGGAACAGAAGCTTCCGCCGATGATGTCATCGGCGCGCAACAGCGGAAAGAGACTGCGAATTTCTTCACCCGCTATCAGTCGAACATCCTTCAATCCCATCTTTATTTGCTGCGCATAATTTGTCCGCAGATAGGTCATCTGCTGATCGGTTGTGGCGCAGAACAAATAACCTTGCGGCCGGTAGTCGCAGGGATGGCCCAGTCGTTCGTCGAAGCTGGCGTAAAAAGGAATCGAGTAGAGCGACATCTGGATGCTGACTGGAGTCGAGAACTGGGCTCGCACGCCGCCCATACTCTTGCCGGTGGATCCCTTGCCCTGAGCCGATTCGCGCTCGATGACCAGAACGTTGCGGCAGCCGTTCGCGGTGAGGTGATAGGCGATGCTGGAGCCGACGATTCCCCCTCCGATGATGACGACGTCCGCAGTCTGCATAGAAATATTGATCGGAACGACCAAGCATTTTAGCGCACCGCGTCATCAAGCCCTTCTCCTCTCGCGATTTAGTGGGACGGAATGCCCTGTATGTAGAGCATTCTCGAAGGTACATGTACTTTCGGTATAGTTGGCCATTCTTGGTTTGGAACTTCCTTCCCCTCGGTAACTTGCCGCGGTTACTGGGCCTGCCTAGTCTTGAAGAGGATGATGCCGTTGCGCTGCTTATTATTTTCGTCCAATGCGGAAGTGGTCCAGCCGATCTGGCAGGTGCTCGCCGATCTGGGGATCGAGGGAGAACACTGCCAGAGTGGCGTGGATGCGGTGGGGAAGGTCACCACCGACTCGTTCCAAATTGTGATCACCGATTGGGAGGATCAGCCCGAGGCGGCATTTCTTTTGAAGACGGTACGAGATCTGAAGGCGGCACAGCGCCCATTAACTCTGGCGATTGTCAGCGATGATGCCAGGCGGCCTGAAGCGTTGCAGGCCGGAGCTAATTCAATTCTGCTAAAACCAATTCGCGCCGAGCAGGTGCGGGACACGCTGAGCACGGCTTGCGAGCTTCTCCGCTCAAAGTTGCAGTCGACCTCCTTACCAACCGGACGCGAATCGTCAGGAACGATGGCACTAGCTGCGGCGACATCCGCGGGAGCGGTTTCACTGCCTGCTTCGGTGACGCGTGCGCCGGAAAGAATCCGTGCAGGAGAATTCCTGCAGTCGCCAAGCGCTGGGCCGGGGGCGCAGTTTGACACCGAACCGGACAGTGAAACCTCAAAAGAGCACACCGTAGCAGAGCATACAGTGGCGAAGATTAGCGCGGTCACAGACCTGGAGCCGGTGGCGGCTGCGACGGACACGTCCGCCATAGCGCAGCTCAGACCGCAGGAGACTCTTACAGGGTGGGCTATGTTGCAAGCCCGGTTGACGACAGCGCCGCCCGGCGCGGCGGCGAAAGTTGCGTCAAAAAACGAATTGTCGTCCAACGGCGAAACCAGTTTCTATGGGGCTCCTTCCAAAGAGGCGCTTGTAGTTGAAGCTAAAGCTCTCGCGAAGAAGAGCGCAGGCGAGAATGCCGAATCCGAAGCCAGACTCTTCGCTTACATGCCAGGAGAGTCGGCACAGTACTTGGAATCGGGGGCCACCGCACGGCCGAAACGTGGCAAAGTTTTTGTCCTCGGGGTATTGGCGGTGGTTTTCGCAGGTCTCGTGGCGCTGCCGCGCACGCGCCAAAGTGTGCTCGGGATTTATCGGAACAGCGTGGGCGCGGGGAATCGTTTGCTCAATCCTCCACCTCCCGCTTTACCCCAGGCCGTGGCGATGCACGACAGTTTTGGCCAGTCGGGTGACGAATACAAGCTTCCGGTACCGACGAATATTCCGGATGCGACCACCGATCCTTCCCAGATTCGCGTGCTTCCGGTGATTGACCCAACCGCGAAGCCGCAGAAGAATTCCGACGCGAACTCCGGTTCGGAGCAGGCTCCCTCCGCGGACAATACTTTCATAAATCAAGACCCGATGGCGCCCCACCAAACGGCGCAGGGACCGTTTGAGCAGCACGAAGTTCGAGAAGCAGTCCCCACGAGCGTCGGAGATGCGCCGAGGAGTCCGACGGACACGCGCTCCGATGCAATCCCCGCCAAAACTGAGTCCATATCGCATCAGCAGGGGCCGCAGCCAGCCGCGTCCCAAGCTCCAACGCCGTCGCCGGCACCGAGATCTGCGCCGCAACAGGTGATTGCGAGCGTTCCGGCAGGTATACCGTCGAGTTTGAAATCACACGTCGCATCGAGTACTCCGCAGGTTAGCGGGTCGAAGCCCGTAGAAGCCGCGATGTCGTCGATTGAGCCAGTAAATCTGCCGGAGCCGGTGGAACGGGAATTTCTGATTCAACCGGTTGATGCGGTATATCCTGCGGCGGCGAGAGCGAACGGCCAGCGGGGAACCGTAGTTTTGCAGGTGCTGGTCGGGCGCGATGGTTCGGTTCTGGATGCAAAATTTTTGCAAGGATCGCTGATATTTGCGAGAGCTGCGATCGAGGCAGTCAAGCAGTATCGCTTTAAACCGTACTTGATGAACGGTCGTCCCGTGTCAGTGCAGAGCGTTATTACCCTGAATTTCAAACCGCCAGCATAAATCCCAGGTGACAAACCAGTAGATAGATCGTCTTAATTCATGTTCATATGCGCGAATTTAGGGGTTTTTGCGAAGGTCATACAAGGGCCGGAATAAGAGCAGCCAAGACACTAAAAGCAGCATCTACAAGTATAATGAGGGTAGTTTCTCAGGAAGTGACTTCCTTTTCCAGAAGAAGAATTTGATGTCCATGAAAACTAAAGCTGCGATACTAGTTTCGTCTTTTGCCGTCTTGCTGTTTGTGGTGGTTGGCTCTTTTGGCGGTGTACACGCCTCTTCGAACGACGGTTCCTACCGGCAGATGCAGGTTTACAGTGAAGTTCTGTCACGCGTGCAGAGCGAGTACGTGGAAGATCCAAACATTCCTAAGGTGACGGACGGCGCTTTGCACGGACTGGTTGAGTCGTTGGATGCGAACTCCAGTTACCTTACGCCGGCGGCCTACAAAGCCTACAAGTCTCACAAGACGGAAGCCAAGGGTGAGATCGGTGCGACCGTCTCCAAACGCTTTGGATACGCGGACGTGGTTTCCGTATTGCCGGGGTCGCCCGCCGAGAAGGCGGGCATTGAAGACACCGACATCTTCGAATCAATCGAAGGGCAAAGCACGCGGGATATGTCTTTGCCGGAGATTCGTACCGCGCTCAGCGGAACGCCAGGTTCGACGGTGAATGTTTCCGTGGTCCGGGCGCGAAGAGCCGAACCGCAAAAGATGGTGATCACGCGGGATGTTGTCACCATTCCGCCAGTCTCTGAAAAGATGCTGGAAGATGGCATCGGTTACGTGAAAGTGGATGCCCTGACGAAGGGCAAAGCGCAGGAGATTGCAGCGAAGATTAAGGCACTCGAGAAATCCGGAGCCAAGAAGCTAGTTCTGGATTTGCGGAATACGTCCGATGGAGAAGAAAGCGAAGGCGTGGCCACTGCGAACCTTTTCCTGAACCATGGCACCATCACATACCTGCAAGGACAAAAATTTCCGCGAGAGGCCTTTAACGCAGATCCGGCGAAGGCGGTGACTTCCCTTCCAGTCGCCATTCTAGTGAATAAAGGAACTGCAGGTGCGGCTGAGATTGTGGCGGCGGCGATCCTCGAGAATGCTCGCGGCGACGTGGTAGGCGACAAGACCTTCGGCGACGGGTCGGTGCAGAAGACAATCGACCTGCCGGACGGCGGGGCGTTGATTCTCTCCGTGGCGAAATACTATTCGCCGAGCGGGAAGGCGATTCAGGAAACCGCGGTCACTCCTAATGTGCTGGTAGCCGACGAAATAGAGAATGTAGTTTCCGATGACGACGGCCAGGAGCCTGCTCCCGCCGAGCCCGAGGCAAAGCCGAAAAGCACCCAAGACGATCAGTTGCACAAGGCTATCGAGGTACTGAAAAGCAGAGCCAGCTAGCCAGGATTTCAGGCTGAGACTGCGGTCGCGCACCTTCGAGGGTGCGCGATTTTTTTGTGTCCAACTCCTCACTTGACACCTTGCAAAGCGGAACATCGACTTCGGTTGCGACTACCGGGGCAATTGACGGCCCTGCTATTCTGAACTCATCTCGCTATGCAATCGCTCTTTGAAGATCTTCCGCCAGTGGAGGTTGCCGGGAGGAAGGTGGTGGGCCGCGTGTTACTGGGCCTGCTGGTGCTCATTTCCGCCCTGGTGGGAGCGACCGCCGGACTTCTCCTCGTGTACACCACGGATCTGCCGCAGGTGGACGCGTTAGAAGCCTACCGCCCGAGTTCGATTACCGAATTGTATGACGACCGCGGCCGCGTGATCGGATCGTTCGCGCTGCAACGGCGCGTCGTGGCCAGCTACGAGAATTTTGCGCCCGTGCTGCGAGACGCGCTGGTGTCGATCGAAGACAAGGATTTCTACCGCCACTCCGGCATAAACTTCTGGCGAATTGTGGGCGCGGCGTATCGTGACATTCAGTCCGGAGGCAAGGTACAGGGGGCTTCGACGCTTACCATGCAACTGGCGCGCAACCTGTTTCTTTCGCCGGATCGCTCATTTCATCGCAAAGTGCAAGAGACAATGCTCGCAATCCAGATTGAGCGGCGCTTCACTAAGCCGCAGATTTTCACGCTGTACGCCAATCAGATTTTCCTTGGCCACGGGGTATACGGATTCGAAGCTGCATCGGAGTTTTATTTTGGCAAACCGGCGCGAGATCTTACCTTAGCGGAAGCCGCGCTGCTGGCGGGTCTACCCAAAGGTCCGGGGATTTATTCGCCCATCAATCATCCCGACCGTGCCATGAAGCGCCGAAACCTGGTGATCAATGCCATGCTCGAAGACGGGAAAATTACCGCGGCGCAGGCGGCCGACGCACGCTCTGCACCGGTGGCTTTGCATCTGCAGCACGATCCCAATTCGCTGGCGCCCTACTTCGTAGAAGAAATACGACGGTACCTGGAAAACAAATATGGCACCGACCAGGTGCACGAAGGAGGGTTGAAAGTTTATACCTCGCTCGATGTCGATCTGCAGAAGGCCGCGAACCAGTCTGTTCTGGACGGCCTAGCCGCCTACGAACGCCGTCACGGATGGAAGGGGCATCTCGAGAATGTTGTTACTCAAGGCAGCGCGCTCGATAAGTATCAACATCCTGATTGGGATGATGAGCCCGAAGTGAATGGATACGTGCACGCACTCGTGACTTCATCCGGGATTGGAATCGCGACGCTCAAATTTGGGCGCTACGCGGCGGCTCTTAGTCAGGCGGACGTTGCCTGGACACAAGGCAAGGTACCGAACCTGTTGCATACGGGAGACATCTGCTACGTAAAGATTCTAACGTTAACTCCCAACGGGGCCGCGCGCGTGAGTCTGGAACAGGATTCGGGCGCGCAGGGAGCGCTGCTGGCAATCGACAACGCAACCGGCGGCATCAAGGCAATGGTCGGAGGCCGCGACTTCAGCGAATCAAAATTTAATCGTGCGACGCAAGCTTTACGGCAAGTTGGATCGTCGTTCAAGCCATACGTGTACACAGCAGTCATCGACCTGGGAGGAAGTCCCGACGACACGATTCTGGATGAGCCCGTGACTTTCGAGACCGGTTCCGGTCCTTATTCGCCTCACAACTACGACGAAAAGTTTGAAGGAACGATTACACTTCGCCGCGCACTGGCGCAGTCGCGGAATATTCCGGCGCTGAAGCTGGCGAGCAAAATAGGAATCAAGACCGTGATTGACTACGCAGAGCGCTTCGGGATCACGGCCAGGTTGCCTCCATACTTGCCTGTGGCGCTGGGCGCAGCCGAAATTACGCTGATGGAACAGACCTCGGCGTATAGTGTGTTCCCGAATGATGGCGTTCGCGTGACACCTCGCTACATCACCAAGGTGAGCGACTATGAGGGCAGAGTGCTGGAAGAGGATTATCCCGAAGTGAAAGATGTGGTGAGCGCGCGCACGGCGCGAATCATGACGGCAATGTTGCGTGAAGTGGTGTTGCGCGGAACTGGCGTCGCGGCAGCGAAGATGCCCTTTCCCGTCGCGGGGAAAACCGGCACGACCAATGATTTCACGGACGCCTGGTTCATGGGATTTTCGCCGACCATGACTTGCGGCGTTTGGGTCGGCTTCGACGAAAAGAAAACTCTGGGCGCCAAAGAAACGGGAGGGCATGCCGCGCTGCCGATCTGGATGAACTTCATGAGCAGTGCCATGGAAGGAAAAGATGTTGGCGAGTTTCAATCAGCGCCGGAGGCGCCCGTAACGGTTATTCAGAGGGTTGATACGCCCGACACGTCGCCCAGTACGGATGAGACGCACTGATTTTTTAAGCGGCATTTCACCCGCGAGAAGGTTGCTGCTGAAGGGTCAATGTCTGATTTCTATCGTTGTCTGATTTGCATCATTGAATGAAGCCCCTATTCCGATTTGCGATGCTGATGCTGGCGCTGGTGGTCGTGGCATTAGTGTCGGCGCTTACGGCGATGCGATTTGCCATTCACGGACAGGAAGTGGAAGTGCCCGCGGTCATCGGCCTAGCCCCTGCGGAAGCGGAACGCGCTGTTGCCGGACTGGGGTTGCAGATTGACGTGGAGCGGCAGTATTACAGTGCGACAATTCCTGCCGGGCGGATTATGACGCAGACGCCGCTCGCAGGCACAAAGGTGCGGCGGGGCTGGCAGTTGCGAGTGGCGCAGAGTATTGGGCCGCAGCGTGTTTCGATTCCAGATGTAACCCGCGAAAGCGAGCGCGCGGCGGAATTGAACCTTCGGCGGCGCGGGCTGGAAGTGGCTTCCACTGCGGAGATTCAGTTGCCGGGAATTCCCGCCGATCAGGTACTGGCACAGAGCCCGCCGCCCAATGCGAGCCAAGTGTCCGCTCCGAAAACAAGTCTCCTGATATCGGCATTGCCCGATGCGGCGGCATTCGTGATGCCGAACTTTGTTGGACAACCGCTCGGCAGCGCGAGCCGCACGCTGCAAGATGCTGGCTTCAAATTAGGGACCGTAAGCATGGCGCCACCGGTTGCGCCGGCACCGACGAATCCAGGCGCAGCGACGACAGCGCCTTCCGCTCCCCCTTCTGCACAACAGCAGCCGTCGCCAGCCAGTATGATCGTCACGCAATGGCCGCCCGCAGGACAGAAAGTTCCGGCTGGCGCCGTGGTGAATTTCGAAGTTCGATGATGGGCGGTGCCTAGATTTTCTCGAGGATCGCGGCGAAGAATCCGTCGCAGGGCTGGATGCCGGGGAGCGTACGCAGGTAGGGGCCGCGCGTCAGCGAAGGAATGTCCTTACAGATTAATTCTCCGTTCTCCTCCAACTGCCCGAGTCGCACTCGGCAATCAATGACACGGAAGGATTGATTCTTCGCCAGCGATATCTCGACCACATCTTCGTTCTCTTCTCTCTCCAATGAACATGTGGAATAAATCAGGCGGCCTCGTTCAGAAACTTGAGCCATCGCGGAACATAGAATCGCCACTTGGCGCCGCTGAAGATCGGCAAGATCTTCAGGCATGAGCCGCCACTTGATTTCCGGATTCCGAGCCAGCGTGCCTGTACCTGAGCAAGGAACGTCGGCCAGTATGCGATCGAAGGTTTGGGTGAAAGGAAGAATGCAGGCATCGGCGGCGATCACTTGAATATTGCGAATAGAAGCGCCGGTAGGGGAGGGACCAGTGTTCAGCAATTTTCGCAGCAGCCGTGCACGGTGAGGATGCAATTCGAGCGCGGCGATAGCCGCCCCGGAATTACGATCGGCGATGGCCGCAGTTTTTCCTCCAGGAGCAGCGCAACAATCGAGAATGTTTGTTCCCGTACCGACAAGGGCCGCAACAAGTTGCGACGCTTCGTCTTGAATGACACACAAGCCCGCTCGAAACGCGGTGGATTTGGTGATGTCTCCACGAAGAACTCGCCGTGCAGAGGAGAGAAGAGCGCCCGGAGCAAGTTCGATTCCTTCTGCTTTGATTGTTTCTTCCGCATCTGGATGACGAATTCGAATTGCAGTCACGGGAACGGATTGATCGTATTCGCAAATCCGACGAACGAGATCGAGTCCATACTGCTGGACCCAGCGTTCAACCAGCCACCGCGGATGCGCGCTGCTGGCGGCAGCCTGCTCTGCTGACAATGCCGTGAGCGACGATTCAGAGAGCGGGCGGCACGCGTTCTTGGCCGCAAGTTTCCGCAGAACTGCATTGACGAAGGGAGCCGCGGAACGCTTACGGGCGCGCTTGACGAGTTCGACACTTTCATTGATCGCGGCACGCGGGGGAATGCGGTCGAGCCAGCGAATTTGATAGGCGGCAATGCGTAGCGCAATTAAGACCTCAAGATCGAGTTTGGCGATTGGCTGCGAGGAACTTTCGGCAATCTGCGAGTCAAGTACTGATCGCCAGCGCAAAACGCCCATTACCAGTTCCGTGGTCAGAGAGTGATCAATCAGCGAGAGCTGGTTGTATGTTTTCGAATGTAGAAGTTCGGATGCGTACGACGACTCGCGCTCGCATCGAATCAGAATGTCAAATGCCGCGGCGCGAGCCGGAGAGATGGTGGAATGGGAAGAGTGTGCTTTGGATTTCACTTTGGCCAGTATGACCGAAGCGGCCAGCGGGAGGAAACTATTCGTATTGCATTATCTCCCAAGCTTTTCCCCGGACTCCGGCCGATAGCCCCGAATGAAGTCAGAAGCAGCGGTTCGCTTTTTTCCTTCCAACTGTAGTTCCAGGAGTTCGATCGAACTGTCATGGCCGCAGCCGAGAAAAAGATGGCCCCCTTCTACTTTCAGTTCGGATGATGAGAGCGCTTGATCGGAGAGGGCCGCCTTCCATACTTGAAGATTCTTTCCGCGAAACTTCGAGTAAGCACCGGGCCAAGGCTGAAATCCCCGCATCCGATTTAGTATTTCCGGCGCGGCGCGAGAAAAGTCGATGAGTCCGTCTTCCTTTCGAAGAATGGGCGCCAGCGTTGCTTGAGCGTGATCTTGAGGACGCGGACTGATGCCGCCGGATTGCATCGCACGCAGGGTTGTGATGATTAGATTCGCACCCACGCCCGCCAGCTTGGGCGCGAGAGTCTCGGCCGTGTCGTCGGGCGCAATGGAAATTTCCTCTTGCAAAAGGACATCACCTGTATCGAGACCGGCGTCGATTCGCATCGTAGTGACTCCGGTAGTAGTTTCGCCGCGCGCAATGGCCCACTGAATGGGAGCGGCCCCTCGATATTTCGGCAGGAGCGAAGCATGCAAATTAATATTGCCGAGCGGAGCAAGATCGAGCATCCACTGCGGAATGATGCGACCGTATCCCACAACAATAATCGCGTCAGGATGAATAGCGGTGAGCCGATCGCGAAACTCGGCATTGTTCTTGATGCTTTCGGGCTGGAGGATCGGCAGTTGCAACTGTAGAGCCGATTGCTTGACGGGGGAAGCAACAACTTCGAGGCCGCGACCTTTGGGTCGGTCCGGCTGGGTCACTACGAGCTGAATATTAAACCCAGTTTCGGACAGCCGTTCCAGTGTAGGCACGGCGAAGCGGGGAGTTCCGCAAAAAACGAGATTGAGGGAGGGAGGCATTGAGCAATTTTGTAATTGGGTAATTGAGCAATTGAAAGAGGCGCCAACTGAAATAGAAATTTACTATTTACCAAATTACCCAATGACAGCTTTTCTACCATTCTCCCGCTTTCACCAGCTTGCGAATCTTGCGCTTGATCAAGTCGCGCTTGAGGGCGCTGATATGGCTGATATACAGCTTGCCGTTCAGGTGATCGGTTTCGTGCTGAAAGGCGCGGGCCAGCAAATCGTCACCGGTTTTTTCGAAAAGTTTCCCGGTAACATCTTGAGCGCGTACGGTCACCACCTGCGCGCGACTGACGTTTTCTCGAAAGTCGGGGATGCTGAGACAGCCTTCGCTCTGCGAGTGGCGCCCTTCCTTGTGAATGATCTCCGGATTGATCAGGACAAGCTTGGCGTTCGGGTCTTCTTTGAAGGTGACGTCGACCACGGCGATACGGCGGGAAATTCCGATTTGCGGCGCAGCCAGTCCTACACCGCGGGCAGCGTACATGGACTCGAACATATCCTCGATCAGCTTCTGCAATGCTTCATCGAAGACCGTCACCTTTTCGGCGGGCTTGTCGAGGACGGGATTTCCGAACTTCACAATGGGATAAATCATCAGTAGTTTTTCAGCTGCAGGCAGTAGCCCTGAAAATTGCGCAAAGTTTCTCCCATGGAATCGCCGCCGAATTTTTCGAGAGCGCAGCGAGCCAGGGTGAGCGCGACCATCGCTTCCGCTGCCACTCCAGCGGCTGGGACCACACAGACATCGGAGCGTTCGTATGCGGCTTTCACCGGTTCGCGCGTCGAGAAATCCACAGACTTCAACGGACGGCGCAACGTGGAAATCGGCTTCAAATACCCCCGCACGCGAATCTCTTCTCCGTTGGAAACGCCGCCTTCAATTCCGCCGGCATTATTGCGCGTGCGAGTGAAGGCGGTAAAATTCGAGGGTTCACCGTAACCAATTTCGTCGTGAACCGCGGAGCCGGGAGATGCGGCGGCGGTAACCCCTGAGCCAATCTCCACTGCTTTCACTGCTTGCAGAGACATGACAGCGGCCGCCAGCAAAGCATCGAGACGTTCGTCCCACTGCGCGTACGTGCCCAGGCCAGGCGGAACACCGTGCGCAACCACCTCGAAAACTCCTCCCACGGAGTCGCCTATTTTCAGGACTTTATCGACTTGATCTTTCATTTGTTGCTGCATTTCTGGATCGGCGCAATTGAGCAGGATTTCTTCCTGACTGTAAAGCGCTTGAATCTTTTCCCACGGAACATCTTCTTGCATGGCGGCGCTGCCGACGGCAACGACGTGACTTAGAACGTCAAGGCCAAGTTCGTGCAAGAAAATCTTAGCCAGCGCGCCGATGGCAACGCGCGCGGCCGATTCGCGAGCCGAAGCACGCTCCAGAACGTAGCGGGCCTCAGAGAAATTGTATTTCAGAGCTCCCGCGAGATCGGCGTGCCCGGGCCGCGGAGAGGCAACGCGCTTGTGACGAGAAGGATCACCTTCGCCAACAGGTAATGCCTCCTGCCAATTTTTCCAGTCGCGGTTTTCCAGTAGCACCGCAATCGGCGAGCCGATGGTCATGCCGTGGCGAATGCCGGAGAGAACGTGAGCCTGATCCCGTTCAATCTTCATGCGGCCGCCGCGGCCGTAACCTTGTTGCCGGCGCCAGAGTTCCCGATCCAAAAACGCCTGATCTATCTTTAATCCGGCGGGCAGGCCGGAAAGGAAGGCGACCAAAGCTTCGCCGTGAGATTCTCCCGCAGTGAAATAACGCAGCATGAGTGCTCGATTCTACCTGATGAGGCAGCGCTCTTGAAATTTCTGGACCGGGCGGCGCGCAATTGATCCCCATTAATACGCCGGCGGGCCGATTTTCAACGGCGCAGCCCGCCAATGATTGATACAATAATTAGAGACTTCAGTTTAGCTTCGCCTTTCCGCTCACGTCATTTCGCAAACACTCTGGCCAACTAAGGAGACTGTGTGCCCCCACGCACAGATTCAAGGGATATTCTTTTTTCGAATAGCAAGATTCGTTGCGCGCTGGCCCACGACCACGTTCTGTTGCGCCAAGGTTTGCGGCGACTGCTGGAAGACGAGCCTGACCTTGAGGTGGTCAGCGAGGCTGCCAATGCGGCCGAGTGCTTGCGCAAGGTGCAGGAGTTGCGGCCGGACGTGGTGATCGCGGATTCCGCGACTTTTCGCCTGTCCTCGGCTGACACAGAACTTTGTGTGGCGCGGGAATCTGTGCGTACCAAGTTAGTGTTCTTGAGTACAGAGAAACAAGCATCCGCCGGCGAACTCGTGGAAATGGTCCGGAGAGCATACTCCTCCAGCCGAAGCGGCTATGTTGAAGCACGTCCAGAACGCGAACCGCTGGTTTCCAGCCCCACACTGTTCCCACAACCACGCACTCTCACCGCGCGGGAGCGGGAAGTATTGAAGTTGCTGGCCGAGGGGAAGACTGTGCGCGTGGCCGCGACAATTCTAGGATTGAGTGTGAAGACCGTGGACGCGCATAAATTCAATTTGATGCGCAAGCTCGGCATTCACAACAAAGCTGAACTGGTGATGTGGGCGATTCAGAAGAAGGTTGTGAAAGTACCTGTCAATTTCTAGATATTGCTGCATGCGACGCGGAGACAAGCTGCGCGAGACTGGTTATTTCTAATTCTGGTTTCCCCTCGGCGGCCTTCACGGCGCCTACCCCACTACGCGGCGACGGACGGTTCACCCATACTGTAGACAAGCCAAGCGATTGCGCGGGAATTATGTCATGGTAAATGCTCTGGCCAACGTGCAGGATGCGTTCCGCGGGAACGCCGATGCGGCTCAACGCGAGCTCGAAAATCTTTAACGAGGGCTTGTAGGCGCCGGCTTGTTGGGCTGTGACGATCTGGTCGAACTTCACTCCCAGCTGAGGCTGAGTGGCCGCGAAAAGATCGTCGTCCACGTTGGAAATCACCGCTAAGCGGAAGCGTCTCTGAAGTTCGCGGAGCGCGCTTACTGTGTCAGGCCAAGGCCTCCAATCCCGCAGGGAATCTGGCAGCGATCGAGTTTCTTGTTCGGTTGGAGCAAATGCAAACTGTTTTCCGAATTCGCTTACAACTGAGTGCAACACTTCGCGATAGCACCGATACGTTCCCTGCTCGGCACGCGCCTCAAAGTCGCCATAAAACTGGAGAATCGTGGCATCGTCGTTATCGTCCTTGTCCTTGCCGTGGGCAGCAAGGATGCGGCGCATGCAACGGAGAATTCCCTCTTCCCAGTTGATGAGAGTGCCGTAGCAATCGAAGGTGAGTACCTCAAAACGGTTGAAGTCGAGCATCTTGGATAACAAACTCGGAAAAACAAGTTCGCGCCGCAAGCCGCGCCGCCTGCAGCGAAGCTGAAGGATGAATCGGGATTCTATTGGCTAATCTCAACCGGTTTGGTGAGCTGGAATGCCACGTCGGACTCAACCGGCAATACGATTTCCTTGTTTCCCGTAAAAGCCGCTCCAGCCCCACCGGCACCGCCGCCGGCCAGCATCCCAATGGCAGCGCCTTTTCCGCCGCCCGCTATCCCCCCTATAATTCCGCCCAACGCAGCGCCGCCGCCGGCCATGACTCCAGTGCGCTTGCCTTTTCCTTTGATGGAGAATGAACGCGCAGCGGCATGGACGGGCACTTCGGAGCCGTTGATATTGATGGAGTCAAGCCGAATCTGCAGCACCGCCCCGCCGGCAAACTTCCCGAGCGGCTTGGCATCCACCACGGTTCCGCTGATGCTGGCGCCCCGTGGGATCGCGACCGCACCGTCGGCAACTACGTCCTTGGCCACCGTACCGTTAAACGTCTGCCCTGATGTACTCAACTTGGAACCAAGCGAAGTTCCCAGACTGACAGTCAGTGTCTTCCCCGAAGGCACTACCAACGGCGGCCTCGGGGCCGGGGCTTGTTGATTCTGCTGATTGTTACTGTTCGTGTCGGAAGCCGGGTTTGTGTTGCTGGCGTCGCTGGTCGCATTTGAATTGTCGGCCGCAGGTTTGCGGGAGCAGGCAAGTGTAGCCATGATCACGGCAACACTAAGAATCAAAAGTACAGAACGCGAGCGCATGATTCCCTCCATTGATACCACTTCCAATTTAATTGGAAGCGAATTGGCGTAGCAATGACTAGTCATAGGACAGCATCGGGCACGAAAATCAGGATTTAAGACCTGGCAGAGTGGAAGCCTCTTGGTGAATTTCGCCGGAGCGTTCCGCTTCGTCCTCAGCCGTAGGAGAGGTATCGGCAGGCGCTGGCGCGGGCTTGGGGCTTAGAAACTTTGCACTGTTCAGCAAGGGACGTCCCAGGGAGGGATTGTAGCTGGTCCAAGGACTGTCCAGGTCGGCCTCGCGCTCGAACTGTGCGCGCATGGCTTCCATTTTCGAATCCAGGTCGTCCATGTAATGCAGCAAAAGCGCTTCAGGAAACATAGGCAGCTTCGGCGAACCAAATTCATACTCCCCATGGTGACTGATGATGAGATGTTCGAGCAAAGTCTTGAGTTCAGCGGGGAAGGCCGGGAACAGCGCAAGTTTCGCCTGCAGCATCTCTAGTTCGATAATCATGTGGCCTAAGAGCTGGCCTCGCGTGGTGTAGGAAAACGAGCGATTATAGGCCAACTCATGAATCTTGCCGATGTCGTGGAGAAACACACCCGTGAGGAGCAGGTCGCGATTGACCTGGGAGTAGTTTCTGCAAATCAAGTCGCACGAGCGAAAAAGCGAGACTACATGGTCGAGCAGCCCACCAATATAAGCGTGATGAAGAGTCTTAGCGGCAGGAGCGTTGCGGTAGGCCGCGGCGATCTCCGGGTCAGACATGAAAGCCTGCACAAGAGATTTCAGATGAGGGTTCTGAAAAGACAAAACGAAGTCAGTAAGGGCCTGCCAGAGGTCATCAATATTTTTCGTGGTTTTGGGAAGATAGTCGGAGAACTCGATTTCCGTTTCGCCTAGCTTGCGTACTTTGTGAATCGTGAGCTGAAATCGGTTCTTGTATTTATTAACCAAGCCCTTGATCTTCAGGAAATCGTCCTGCTCGAAGGCATTGAGCACTTCTTCGACGTTGTCCCACATCTTGGCGTCGAGCTGTCCGCTGCGATCCCCGAGGGTGAGAGCAAGATAGGGATCGCCGGTTTTTTTGGGTTTGATTTGCTTGCTAACCACCACGAAGTTAGAGGTGATGATCTTGTTCTCGTGACGAGAGCAGTCGCAGATGTAGAACTCTTTCATTCTGTAAATCAGTGTAAATCAGAACGCAAGAACCAGCGGAGCGGGACGAGCGAGCGGAAAGGTTCGCCTCAACAGTTCCGTTCCAGGTTCGGCAATCTCTTAGATAGGAACGCCCAAGATCTTCTTTTTCTTCTTCTTGAGATTCTTGGCCTCGGAGGCCTTTGCTGTAGTGGTTTCGATGGGCTTGGTCTGGTTTGGGCTGGCGCCGGAATCGATGTAACCGGCTTTAATATCGATGTAGGCCTCTTCGCGGAGCTTGGTCAGATAGGCGCGAAGCGCGGGCTGCAGCTTCTGATAATACAAAGCGTCCTGGATTTTAGGTTCAACATCCTTCAGCGCCGGAATGCCGGCCATCTGGTGGTTGGTAACCTTCAAAATCACATAGCCCTGTTTGGTGCGGATCACGTCTGTAACTTCGCCGGACTTCATAGCGAACGTTTTGTCTTCCAGTTCCTTGGCCAGAGTGCCGCGCTTGAACGCTCCCAGATCCCCGCCCTGCGCGGCCGAGGGGCCATCGGAATTCTTCTTCGCAATATCTTCAAAGCTGGCTCCGGCGCGAATCTGTTTGAGCAGGTCATTAGCTTTGGCTTCAGCGGCTGCCAGAGCCGCGGCTTCTTCCGCCTGTTTCGCGGCTTCCGGTGAAGGTTCGGAAGTTTTTGGAGCGTCTCCGGGCGCGCCGGTCAAATCCTTTGCGGCGCTTTGATTCGGTTTGTCGGCCGGTTTTTCGCCAGCCGTCTTGTGCGGTGCCACTAGAATCTCGCTGAGTCTGATCGACTCAGGTTGTTCCATCTCATTCTTGTGCTCTTCGTAGAACTTGGCTTCCTCATCTTTCGGAATGCTGAGGTGAGAACCAACTTCTTCGCCAATCACCTTTTGCGTAACGAGTTGGTTCCGCATGTTCTGCTTAAAATCTTCGTACGAGATGCCTTGGGCAGTGGCGGCCTTCTCCAATTCCTCCATCGTGTCGAGCTTCATTTCCTTACGCATCTGGTCGAGGCGTTTGACGAGATCGGTATCGCCGGTGATGCCGAGATCTTTGCCCTTTTCAATCAAAAGCTGCTGGTCGATCAGATCACGCAGGACATCCTTTTCGCGGTCCGCATAGACTTTGTCCGGATCGCCGGGATTCTGCTGCTTCACGTCGTCCTTGAGTTGATCTTTGCTGCGAAGAAACTCCGAGCGAGTGATGATCTGGCTGTTCACACGGGCGATAATTTCTTCCACTACCTGTCCCGTGCAGAATACGGGCAGACATGCCATAGCGAGGAACAAGAGAGAAAGCTTCTTCATATATTTTTGATGGGCGGCCGCGAACTCTGAGCGTGCGAGCAAAAACGTGTAACCATTTTACTACTTCCGGCTGGGCGCACGCTGTGAGAATGGCCAGGGTTCGGGAGACGTGCGGGTTTTCCGGTTCGGGTCTTACGCGGCCCGCATAAAGACTAATGCCGTCATATCGTCGGGGACAAGAGGCTCGCAGGTGAACTCCCCGACGCTGTTCAAGATGGATCCGCTCACCTTCTGTGCGTTCGGCGAAGCTTCGCTCTGGAACCGCTCTTTGACGCGTTCCAGGCCAAATTCCTCATCCTCAGCTTTCTCCGCTTTACACTTGCCCTCCACCACACCACGCGAAACGAGCAGGAGTACCGCGCCTTTCTCTAACGCTACCGTCGGAGCCTCGCAAGTGGCGTGCGAGAAAAGACCCAGCGGCAGCCCGGTGGACGCAAGTTCGACTATGCCGGTCCTGTCCCGGAGCAGTCCGGGCGTATGGCCGGCATTGGTGTAGCAGAGTGTACCGAATTTCTCGTGATAGCAGCCGATGAATGCCGGGCAAGGATGAACGCCGGCCGCGGCTTCCATCAGTCCGCGATTGAGTTGAATACAGAGCGTGACCATGGCTTCGGATTCGTTGAGGTCGGAACCCGAAAAAAGCTCGACCCCGAGAGTTCGAAAGATATTCTGTGCGGTCGAGAGAATGAGTTGATTGTTCTCGCGGCGGCCCGCAACGTCGAGCAGGCCGAACAGTATTCGTTCAGGGCCAACGCGCAAAGAATCGTAGAAATCGCCGGCAACTCGTTTTCCGTAAGTGGTGGCGGCAATCTCAGCGCCATCGATCTTGGGGAAACCGCTGGGGACGGACTCCAGCGGTGGTAGAGGCTCGGCAGCACGAGGGTGGAATAGCGAATACATCGAAGAACACTAACAGCCGAAACTAGCACAAGCGCTGGTATCGGGCAAATTAGGCGTATTTATAGCACAGGGAACGCGCGACTACTTCCCGTATTTATCGGCTAGATACTTGCCAACCTCGGATTCGAGTTGGCCGTAGTCGGAGTGAATCGTCGCGCGCAGGGCGGCTTCGGTGGAGCTACCCTCGCCGAGCCGTTGCAGGATTTGCTGGAGGTCGCCCATCCCGTAGGAATCGTTGATATAGGAGACTGCCGCGAGGGATTCCGCGTAAGCCACGTAAGCTTTTGTTCCCGAGAAACGAAGAAAACTGCCTTCCAGCATGTTCAATGGAATCTCTTGTTGCGCATTGAACAAAAGAGATAATTGCCTGCCATCGCTGCCCAACGACCTGGGTTCGAGAAGCTGTGCTATCCCCTCGTTCAGCCAGGGCGGACAGCGGTTGGAAGAAAGATGATTGATGAACGAATGCGCCAATTCGTGTTTCAGCACACGCGCCAACTCGGTTGTCATCGCACTGAGGCCGCTCACAGGAATGCGCAGCTTGCCGTCGTTGAGCGCTCCCGTCCACGAAGGGGCGCGAGTGACATCAAAAAAGGCTTGTTCGGTGTAGAGCGTCACCAGAATATTGTCGCGTGGAGGCGTACCTAAAGTACGAGAGAGGTCGTCATAGTCCGCTTCCAGTGCAGCCAGAACCTGGCCGCGGAATGTTTCCGAACTCTGCTTGCCTTCGTAATGCAGGACGAAATGGCTGCTCTCACGCTGCGAGAAATCGGTTTCGACATTCTGTTCGCGCTCTGCTTTATCCATAAATTTTTGGATCGCAGCATCGGGACGTAATTCGAGCGAACGCTTAAAAGAACTGACTGCCTCGCTGGTGCGGTCGGAAGCCTGCTGCGCGTACCCGAGCACCGCGTACGCGTCGGGCGATTCGGGCGCAGCGCGCGCCGCCCGCTGCGCGTAGTTGAGTGCCTGGGAAGCGTTTCCCGTACGGACTAGCAGAGCGGCGTAGTAAGTAAGTACCGTCGCATTCTCCGGCTGGACGCGCAGGGCATTGTCGAAATATCGGCGTGCCTGATCAGGATTGCCGTGCATGAATTCAAATTTCCCGGCAATGAAGTCGGCGGTGGCGCTCAAGTCAGCATTTCCCTTGCCTTCGAGTCTTGAAAGCGCGTCGGAATCGACCTTGCCATCTTTAACAATGACCTGAGAAAGATCACCCTCATTAGCGAGAGTATCGAGCGGCATAAACACTGGCAGATCGCCAGAACCCTTGTTGGAGCCTACCGGCGCTACAACAGGCATGCCACCCGCTTCGATGCGCTCGACTGAACTTTTGGGAATGGCATAGGTATCCTCGCCAATGTCGTACTCACAGTGACTACCATTTTCACGGACGTGATCGGCGAGTATGGTGCGGCCATTCTTTAAATGGATGGTGTCAGCCGATGCCGGCGCGGAAGCGAGCATCATCCAGAGCACTGCAAAAATAGTGACACAAAGCCGCATTGAAGCGCATTCTAGCAACAGTGAGGGCTCTAACCCACGTAACGAAAGTACTTAAGAAAATGTCCAGAGCGGTCACGACACTGACCGTCGGCCTGGCAGTTCTGCCATCCGCTGCGCAGACCGTACCCCCGGCTCCCGAGGCGGCGCGTCGAGCGGGTCCAGCGGAAGCTCTCTACCTGCAGTTAAGTTCTATCGGCCTGGATTCCAGCCGGGTATTCACAGTGCGAAATGCTTCGCTGGACCGGCCCTCACTTCACATCACACTGGAGGATGGCACCATCGCATTCACGAAAGACATATTGGGCAGAATCACTGGAGCATTCTTTGAGGGCGACGGAGAAGTGCTCCTCGTCCCTCCCATCGACGTGGAACGAAGATCAATGAGTCTGTTTACAGGGATGGCGATTCTGGAGGAGCGCTTTTCGACGGCCTACTTCCGCTTTAACGACGACACCGCCAGCGAATTGCAGCCCGGGCTCAGAGCCCCGCAAGATGCGCAAGACTTCGTTGCCCGGTGGGATGGCACCGCCCGCAACCTGGCGCGGGGGGATGCAATGCGATTGCTAGCGACTCTCAGCGAGATGCTGCCTGTCGAGGTAAGAAGCACACAACCGCTTACCGCAAGAGCCGAAAATCCTGATGACCGCCTGTTGCATGCGCGGTTGCAGGGGAAAAAGCTCGGCGTCTTTGACATCTCTTTCGACTCAACAGCGGGGGAACAAATGGAAGCTGGACAGAGTAAGAGGGCCGAAAACGGGAATATGTACTACGACGTTTGGACTTCATTCTCAATCGAGAATGCGGCACGGAAAGGGACAGCCGAGAAGGATATTCCTCAGACACTTCCTGCAGAAACCGGATCGGGCGAAGATCCGATCCGGATGCGGAGTTATGTCATCGATGCGCACGTGAAACCTCCAAAAGAGTTGGATGCCGAGGTGAACCTGGAACTGGATGTGAAACGCGGCGGTTCGCGTTTCATCGTATTCGAACTCTCGCGCTTTCTACAGGTCAAGTCCGTTGAGGCGGACGGAAGCGCGGTGGAATTCATTCATAATCCAGCAGTGGAAGGCACCCGTCTGGCACGCAGCGGCAACGACCTGGTGGCTGTGATTCTGCCCGTAGCCGCGGTCGAGGGACAGAAAATCAGGCTGCGCTTTGTCTATGGAGGAGAGGTGATCGCGGAAGCCGGGAAAGGACTGCTCTATGTCGGGGCGCGAGGCACATGGTATCCCAACCGCGGCATGGACATGGCAGATTTCGATCTTACCTTCCACTATCCGCTCGATTGGACTCTTCTGGCGACGGGCAAACCCGTACCTCTCGCGCAAGAATCGATGCCATCTTCGCAAACTGCATCGCAGGACTCTGTTGGTGAGCAATCGGCACGCTGGGTGTCGGAACGTCCCATTCCAGTTGCTGGATTTAACCTTGGCAAATACATTCGAGGCACGGCACAAGCCGGCAACGTCGCCGTAGGAGCTTACGCAACAGCCGGTGTGGAGCGCGACTTCCCGCAAGCTCCCGCGCAACTAATTCAAATCGAACCTAGAACACCGTCGCGTAAAACCCCAATGATCCCGCCAGCGTCGATTGCTCCGCCCGCGCCTTCTCCGGCGCGTAACGCCACTGCCGTAGCTGAGGCTACAGCTCGGGCGATTCATTACTATGCTGAACGATTCGGCCCCTTCCCCTACAGTCAACTGGCAATGACTCAACTCCCGGGACGCGAGAGCCAGGGATGGCCGGGTCTCGTCTTTCTTTCGTCTTACGCTTTTCTGACTCAGCAGGAACGAACGGATCTACACATGAACGCCGTGCAAACCATACTTGGTCAACTGGTGCCGGCGCACGAGGCGGCGCACCAATGGTGGGGGGATCTGGTCACCTGGAACACGTATCGAGATCAGTGGTTTTCTGAAGGTTTAGCAAATTATTGCTCGTTGATGCTGTTCCAGGAAAGCAATCCGGCCGGCTTTCAACAGGTCATGGACAAATACCGGAGGGACTTGGCCAACGAGAATAAAGATGGCAACTCTACCAAGGATGCCGGACCTGTCACCCTTGGCGGCCGCCTGCTTTCATCACACTTTCCCGAAGGGTACGAAGCGATCAGTTATGGACGAGCGACGTGGCTGTTTCATATGCTGCGCTCAATGTTGAACGACGCAACGGAAGACGGCCGCAAAAGCGATCCAAACCGTGGAAGGGGAGAAGAACCTTTTGTGCGATCTCTATACAAACTTCGCCAGCGCTACGAGGGGAAAGCTGTCAGCACGAGGGAAATGCTTAATGTCTTTGCGGAGGATCTACCGGCATCGTTACGATATGAAGGCAAGGCTTCTCTCGACTGGTTTTTGGATGGTTGGATCAACGGTACTTCCGTGCCAAGCCTGGATTTGCAGAGCGTGAAGTTCGCAACCAGGGGCAAGACGATTATCGTCACAGGTGTGATCCGGCAAAGAGACGCTCCAGAAAATCTGGTGACATCGGTTCCGGTTTACGCGGTAGTTACCGGCAGATCCCCTGTGCTGGTGGGTCGTGTCTTTGCGGATGGGGCTGAATCTTCGTTTCACTTATCTGTCCCGATTGCAACACACAAACTCTTGCTCGATCCGAACGGAACCATCCTGAGCGCTCCGAAGTAGAGAATCGTGAATCGCTGCGCGCCCCACCTGGGAACCTTTTCCAGGAGCGGGTACGCGATGCGTGAGGCTCACTGCCTGGGGAATGCGCCGTCAACTAACACTGGCTTTGCGGTAGTGCGTAGCTTGCAGAATCTCATGGGTAATGCGGGAGAGTGGCACCACCCGGTTGAGAATCCCCATCTCGGCGCAAACCCGAGGCATTCCATAGACCGCACAACTGGGCTCATCCTGCCCCAACGTGAAACCGCCGTCGCGATGGATGGCGTTCATTCCCTGCGCGCCGTCGGAGCCCATCCCAGTCATGATGACCCCCATAGCAATGGGACCGAATGCGGCGGCGACGGACTGCATCATGATGTCAACGGAGGGAGTGTGTAATTGATTCTCGGGTTTATCGGAAAGGCGGATCGTAGTTCGCGAATTCCTCGAGCGCTCCACCGTCATATGACATCCTCCGGGAGCAATGTAAACGACTCCTGGACGAAGGGTTTCTCCGTGCAGGGCTTCGCGCACTGACGCTGCGCAAAGGTTATCCAGCCTTTGGGCAAACGGACCGGTAAACCCCGATGGCATGTGCTGCACCACCAAAATCGGAACCGAGAAATCCGCAGGAAGAGTCGGAAGAATCTCCTGCAAAGCTTTTGGACCTCCGGTTGAAACACCCAAAGCCACGATCGCCGGACGGGAAGAAGAAGGTGTCCTTGCCGGAAGTTCAGCCGCGCGAGGAGGTTTTCGAGGAAGAACAAGCGGTTCCTTCGAGCGCCGTATGCCCGCAGCTACCTTGATCTTTGCGATTAGATCATCCCGGATGTGAAGAATATTGAGTGATGCGGCGGAGAGTTCCTTGGGCACGTAATCGAAAGCACCCGCGCTGAGTGCAGCAAACGTGGTCTGCGCATCTTTCACAGTGACCGAACTAACCATGATGACCGGACGAGGGAACTGGGCCATGATGCAGCGAAGAGTTTCTAACCCGCCGAGACCCGGCATCTGGACGTCCAGCGTGATCACATCAGGATCGAGCGGGACAATTCTTTGCAAAGCGTCGGGTCCATTGGCTGCAGTGCCTACGACGATGAGATCAGAATCGCTTGCCAGCATGCGGGAGAGCGCAGTGCGCATAAAGGCGCTGTCATCGACAATGAACACCCCTATTTTCGAATTGGTTTTTTCAGTCGTCACGCGCGGTAAATGCTCCTGACCAAAGTATGGACCTCATCCATATAGGAATCCAATTCGAAGGTAAGGCGGGCCCAGTCAAAATTCTTTAGGATCGGGGAGTGTTGTGCCAGCAGTGCAAAACCTGAGTCTGCGAACAGGTCCACTTGCCTTTGTTCCGTATAGCCATAATTCAGGCCGCTCATCCGGCATAGCAGGTCGGCGATGTGAACCAGAGCCACCATACCGGCGTCGTGCGATGATTCGTCCGGCGAATGATGATGAGTTACGACGTCAATGAGGCTGGGAGCGAGACCCCAGTTTTCCGCGAGCAGGCATCCGCTATCGCAGTGCGTAAATCCCAGGCATCTTTGCTCCGCCTCGTGCAGCGGGATGCCTTCGGTCTTGGCGAGTTCAAAGGCAATCCGGAACTCCTGAGGCAGCACCCAAAGGTTGGCGATGATGCCAATGTCGTGCAGGAGGCCTGCAAGATACGCCTTTCCGGGATCACTCATATTGATCTTGCGCGCCAAACTGCGGCACACCAGAGCGCAGCCGAGTGAGTGTTCCCAAAACACCACCGGATCCAAACTGGTTTTCTCATTCGGAAGCATATTCATGACGCTGCATGACATGGCAATATCGCTCACATGACGGAATCCGAGGCTGACTACGGCTCCGCGCAACGAATCCGCTTTTTGCCAGCGGCCGAAGATATAAACATCCACCACGTTCGTAGTGGTGTCGAAGGTCAAGTTCCAGACATGTTCGATGATCATGGCTCGCGAAACCTGCCGCCCCGCATTTCGCATCAGGTATTCCAACAGGCAGAATTCCTTCGAAGTAAGGTCGATGCGCCGTCCGGCGCGTTCAGCGCGGTGTTCGATGCGGTCGAGCTGAAGGTCTTCCACCACCAGCACTGACTCCGATGGTAAGTGGCTGCGCCGCAGCAGCGCTCGAATGCGCGCCGAGAGTTCGCTGAATGAAAATGGCTTCGGCAGATAATCGTCGGCACCGGTATCGAGGCACTGCACCCGGTCTTCCACCTTCACTCTCTGGGTCAAGACCAAGACCGGCAGGCTCGGACGTTTCAGCCGCAAATGCCGCAACACACTAACCCCATCGAGCTTCGGCAAATTTAAATCGAGAATTACCAGGTCATAGTCGAACTCGGTCCCCAGGGCCCGCGCCTGTTCCCCATCCTCGACCACATCGACCGCATAATGTTCCCCTTGCAACCCCTCACGCACAAAACCTGCCAGCGCCGCATCGTCTTCCGCAATTAAAATCCGCATAAGTGAGCCTTAATCACAAGTTGATTCTAGTTAGAGAAAGCTCAGTTGAAACGGAAAGTCGTGCGCACGAAAGGGAGTGTTTGCAGAAACGGAGCAAGGTTTCAAAACGGGATCAAAGCGGCAAGAACGGGAACCCCGGGGGCCTAAATCAATTCCCCGCATCTGCTCCTAGGAGCGTCCCTGGCCGCAGAAATATCTACTCCCGCTGAATTGACGTAGTATCCTCCCGAGTAACACATTTCTCTCTTTCCCTGGTCGGCGAAAGGACTGCTCTCTTGGAGAACAACGACAAAACCAGGTACAACCGCTTTCTCCTTCTAGTAGCGGGTTTGGGCGGCCTGCTCTACGGAGTAGACGTAGGCATTATCGCCGGCGCCCTGCCGTACCTCGAGGCTACTTCCGGTTTGACCGCGGGCCAGCTTTCGATTGTGGTCGCGGCCGTGCTGCTTGGAAGCGTCATCTCCACTCTGTTTGCAGGACTTCTCGCCGATTGGATGGGGCGCAAGCTTCTGATGACGCTCAGCGGCGTGCTCTTCGTCGTAAGCATTCCGGTGATCGCTCTTTCGCACAGTTATGAAGCACTGGTGCTGGGGCGGCTATTGCAGGGCATCAGCGCTGGCTTGATCGGTGTGGTTGTCCCTCTCTACCTTGCGGAATGTCTCTCGGCTTCAACGCGTGGCAAGGGAACCGGAATTTTCCAGTGGCTACTGACACTCGGCATCGTCACCGCTGCCATCGTCGGCATGTTCTTCAGTATTCGCGTGGATGAAGTTGCCAAGCTCGGCGACGCCAGCCGGCTCCTCGCGTTTAAAGACACTGCATGGCGCAGCATCTTCTGGGTCTCGTTGCCGCCCGGCATTTTATTCGTGATCGGCAGTTTATTAGTAGCGGAATCCCCCCGCTGGCTGTTCCGCCGGGGCAAGCGCGAGGCTGCCCGTATCGCACTTCTGCGTTCGCGCACCGCCGAGCAAGCAAATCTCGAACTCGCGGAGATGGAAGTGGCAGATGCCGCCGAGAAATCCAGCACATCGAATGGAAGTAACGCGAGGGAGTCGCTCTTGCGCCGCAAGTATGTGATCCCGTTTGTGCTTGCCTGCGTGATTCTCGCATGTAATCAGGCTACAGGCGTCAACTCCATCATCGGTTACAACGCAAACATTCTCTTGCAGAGCGGCCTCTCCGATGTTCAGGCGCATTGGGGTTACGTCATTTTCACCATCGTAAATTTTCTGATGACCATCGGCGGCGTTCTGCTAGTCGATCGCAAGGGACGCAAATTCCTCCTGTCCCTGGGCAGCGCGGGAATTATTGTGTCGCTGCTCTGCGCCGGCTCTCTGTTTCGCCAAACCGAAAAGCTGCGGATAGATTCTCGCGCCGCGGTTCAGTCGAAGGTCACGCCGGACCAGAAGCTCACTCTTCGCTACGACCAAAAGACCGCAGACGCGCTCCTGGCGGCCAGCGGCGATGAGCACACCGGACTGCGCAATGCACCCACGTCGTTGATCGTCATCTATTCGTGCGGGGATTTTCGCGCCGCCACCAAAGTCGCTCGTTCCGACGATCCCGCGGCAAAACCAATCGAGATCACCCGCGACGGCTGCCTGCCCGCGAACAAAGTCGTCGCCTTCTTCTCGAATCCATTCAGCAATCTGGAAGCCTCGCGCCAGGCCCCGCTGAAAATCGACAATGCACTAGTAAGTCCCGTGCCGAGCACTCACAACGGCTGGATGGTAGCCATCACTCTCTTCATCTTCATGGCATTTTTCGCCATCGGTCCGGGAGTGTGCGTATGGCTCGCGCTCTCGGAATTGATGCCGACCCGCATTCGCTCGAACGGCATGAGCATTGCCCTCTTGATCAACCAGGCAGTCTCAACCGCGATCGCGGCTACATTCCTGCCAACCGTCGGCAAGTACGGCTACTCGACCATGTTCTTCGCCTTTGCGGCCTGCACCGTAATTTACTTCATCACGGCAGCGGTCTTCCTGCCAGAAACAAAAGGCAAAACGCTCGAGGAGATCGAAGCGCTCTTTGAAGGCACAAAAAAACAGTCGGGACTTGTCACCGTCTGAGCCGTCCCTCGCGTTATGTCCCGGCGCGCTCGCTGTTGGGTTTCGATCCGCTCAGCGCGAAGAACAGAATGTAGAGATAGCAGATCACGGGAAGAAAGAAAGCGTGGTGAATTCCGAGCCGGTCGGCAAGCGCGCCTTGCGCCAGCGGGATCAGCGCTCCGCCGACAATCGCCATAATCATCACTCCCGACCCATCCCCAGTCAGCGGACCCAACTCCGCCACACCTAAAGTAAAAATACTTGGGAACATGATGGAGTTGAAAAGCCCAACCAGAATAATGCTCCACATGGCAAAGTGCCCCGAAGTGAGCATGGAGAGTGTCACCAGCGCGGCCGCGCACACCGCGCAAATGCCAAGCAGATGCCCGGTCTTGATTTTTTGTAGCAAGCCCGATCCGATGAAACGCCCGACCATCGCCCCGCCCCAGTAGAAAGCCACGAAGCTTGCCGCAACCTTTTCCGTGAAGCCGCCAATCTCAGGCTGGCTGAAATAGTTCACCAGAAAGCTTCCAATCGAAACCTCGGCGCCCACATAGACAAAGATTCCGATCGCGCCAAAAATTAAATTGCGATGTCTCCAGATGGAGTCGTTCACCTTCTCGCCCACGGCATGCTGCGCCTGCGGAATTTTCGGCAACTTAAAACTGCCGATCGCAATGGCCAGCACCACCAGCGCGACGCCCAGGCCAATGTAGGGCAGTTTCACGGTCGAAGCCTCATGCAGCCGGTAGGCTTGCAAAGCATCCGGCGCCATTGCCCGGATTTCTTGAATGGTTTTGGGCGCCGCGGTCAAAATGAACAGCCCGCCGAAAAACGGCGCCAGAAAAGTGCCGAGCGAATTAAACGCCTGCGTCAGGTTCAACCGGCTCGAAGCGGTCTGCGGCTTGCCCAGCACCGTCACATAGGGATTAGCCGCCACTTGCAAACACGTAATCCCAGATGCCAGCACGATCAGCGCGATCAGAAACAATGGATACGATGGAACGCTCGCCGCCGGCACAAACAGAAACGCGCCCAACCCCATTGTCAGCAGTCCCACCACCATCGACCGCTGGTAGCCGATCCAGTCAATAATCTTCGCTGACGGTATGGAGAAAACAAAATATGCTCCAAAGAAGGCGAACTGAATCAGCATGATCTCCGTGTAATTCAGATCGAAGATCGGCTTCAGATGAGGGACAAGAATATCGTTAAGGCAAGTGAGGAACCCCCACATAAAAAACAGCGACGTAACGATTGTCAGCGGAGCACTGTAAGACGCTGAGGGTTGAGAAACGGAGGAGGTATTGGATGTGGTGTTAGGAGCAGCAATTGCCATGGTTGATGTCCGACCGTAATCAGGGATTTCAGCCCACGTGCCAACCGATCATAGCATCGTAGGCTGTCCCTCGGCACATGACATACAGCGAACAGACGAGGTTTCCCAGAGAGAAAACCTCCGACTAAAGCGTCTCGCATCAGACGCGCTGGCTTACTGTTGCGTCTGGATCCTTACCAGCCAGTTGGCCGGCTCCGGAAGAATCGCAAACGTTGGCAGCTTGCCCCGCACCATGGCAACTTCATCGCAGTTATTAAATCGAGGACATACGTGGCAGTCCTTATATATCTTGTCGGGAAGATCGTCCCGCCGCGCCACTTCGAAGCCCTGCCGCGCAAAAAACTCCGGAGCGCGCGTAAACAGGCAGATGCAATCCACCCGATGCCGCTTGGCTTCCGCCATCAAAGCTTTCATCAGCCGGCTGCCGCCGCCATGACCTTGCGCCCGCGGTCCCACGGTGATCGAGCGAATCTCCGCCAGGTGAGTGCCATAAAGATGCAGCGCCCCACATCCAATAATGCGGCCTTCGTGTTCGAGCACCACGAAGTCTCTTACGTTCTCGCAAATCTCAGCCAAGGTTCGGGGCAGCAAGGTGCCGTCCCCGGAATAGGCCGAGATTAGTTCGTGAATATACTTCGCATCGGGCAAAATCGCTTTACGCGTGCGCATGTACCTCCTCGCGCAGCGAGTCGATCTTCTTCTTCGCTGCTCCAATTGCTTTTTGCACGCGCGCCGGCGCGGTTCCCCCGACAACATCGTGAATCGCCAATACAGACGCCTGTTTCAGGCAGTCCTGAAAGTTCTCATCAAACGCGGGATTCAATTCTTGCAATTCCTCCAATGTCAGATCTTGCAACTCGCAATTTTTCTCGACACACCGTTTCACCGCTTTGCCGGTCTGCTCGTGCGCCATTCGCGAAGGTACGCCGCGGTTGACCAGATAAGTCGCGGCCGCCCACGCATTCATAAATCCTGACTGCGTTGCATCGCTCATCCGTTGATGGTCGAACTCAACCGCTTTCATAAATTCTGCAACCAGAGGAAGCAGCGCAAGCGCCGTGTCGGCAGCCTCAAACAGGGGCTGCTGCGTCTCCTGCAAATCTTTGTTGTAGGCCAGTGGCAAGCCCTTCAGCGTAATCATCAGCGCCGTCGCATTGCCGATGACGCGCCCAGCCTTACCGCGCACTAATTCAAGAAGATCGGGATTTTTCTTTTGCGGCATCGCGCTGCTGCCCGTGGAATAAGCCTCCGGCAAATGCACAAAGCCGAATTCTTGGGTCGAAAAAATAATCATTTCTTCCGCCCACCGGCTCAAATGCAATGTCAGCAGCGAAAGCGTATTCACAAATTCCAGAGCGAAGTCGCGATCGCTGGTCGCATCCAAACTATTCGCGGTTGGGGAATCAAAGTCGAGTTCTTCCGCCATGAACCCGCGGTCCAGCGGCAGAGTCGCTCCCGCCACCGCTCCCGATCCCAGCGGGCACACATTCAGCCGCTTGCGGCAATCTGCAAGCCGATCCGCATCGCGCAAAAACATTTCCACATAAGCCAGCAGCCAGTGCGCAACCAACACAGGCTCGGCTCGCTGCAAATGCGTATACGCAGGCATGGCTGCGCTCCCGGCGCGTTCGGCTCGCTCAACGAAAGCTCCGCAGACATCGGCCAGTTCCTTCCGCAACTCATCGATTGCCGCCCGCACATACAGACGCAGGTCCGTAGCAATCTGCTCGTTCCGGCTGCGTCCGCTGTGCAACTTGTAACCAACGTCGCCGATGCGGGCCGCCAGTTGCTTCTCGACAAAGTGATGCACATCCTCAGCTTCCGCATCCTCGACAAAGCTGAGCGCCGACGATTCCCCAATCTTCTGCAGCCCTTCCAGAATGCTGATGAGTTCATCCGCGGAGAGCACTCCGGCGTTCTTTAGCGCACGCGCATGCGCGGCGCTCGCCGCTAACTCGTACTTGAGCAGCCGGCGGTCAAAATCAAACGACCGTTGCCAGCGCTCAAACGCCGGATCGAGCGGCTGCCGGAAGCGTCCCGACCACATCTTCATCGTTCCACCTCCACACGGGCCCGGGCGCGCGTGCGCGAAGGCAGCCCTAGGATGCGAATGAACCCTGCCGCATCTTTCTGATCGTAACTATCGCCCATGGTGAATGACGACAGATCTGTGCGGTAGAGTGAAAACTCGGACTTTCGACTTACCACCGAAACGTTCCCCTTATACAAAGACAGCGTCACGCTGCCGGTGATCTCCTTCTGCGTGCTCGCCACAAAAGCATCGAGCGCCTCGCGCAGCGGCGTAAACCACAAGCCGAAATAAACCAGCTCCGCATACTTAAGCGCTAACTGCTGCTTGAAGTGGGTAAGTTCGCGCTCCAGACAAAGCGCTTCCAGCTCACGATGCGCCGCAATCAGTAGCGTGCCGCCGGGAGTTTCATAACACCCGCGGGATTTAATTCCCACGAAGCGGTTCTCCACCAGGTCGATGCGCCCGATGGCATTGCGCGCACCGACTTCATTCAGCAATTCAACCAGCGACACCGGATCGAGTTTCATTCCGTTGATCGCGACCGGTATGCCTTTTTCAAACTCAATGGTCACTTCTTCATTCTTGTCCGGAGCCTCTTGCGGCGAACGCGTCATCTGCCACGTCGTCGCCAGCGGAGCATTTCCCGCATCTTCCAGTTCTCCGCCTTCATGGCTCAGGTGCCACAGGTTTCGATCACGGCTGTGAATCTTCGTCCGGCTCGCCTCCACCGGAATGCCATGCTGCTCGGCATAATCCAGGCAGTCTTCGCGGGATTTCAGCGTCCACTCCCGCCAGGGCGCGATCACCTTCAACTCCGGTGCCAGCGCCTGATACGTCAGCTCAAATCGCACCTGATCGTTGCCCTTACCCGTGCAACCGTGCGCCACCGCGGTCGCACCTTCACGCAACGCGACTTCTACCTGATGCTTCGCGATCACCGGCCGCGCCAATGACGTGCCCAGCAGATACTTGTGCTCGTACACCGCGCCCGCTTGCAGCGCGGGAAAAACGTATCCCGTAAGAAACTCCTCGCGCATATCTTCAACTACCACCTTGCTCGCGCCCGTGGCATAAGCTTTCTTGACGACTGCTTCAATGTCATCGCCCTGGCCCACATCGCCGACCATGGCAATCACGTTGTACGCATAGTTTTCCTTGAGCCACGGAATAATAATGGAGGTATCAAGTCCTCCCGAGTAGGCAAGCACAACTTTTTCAGGCATGAACACTCCTTGCAGGCAGGCGATCGCCGCCGCCCAGCAATAAATAAAGAATGGCTTTCTGCACGTGCAGACGATTTTCCGCCTGCTCAAAAATTACCGATTGTGCCGAATCCATCACTTCGTCCGTCACTTCCAGGCCCCGGTGTGCCGGCAGGCAGTGCATGAATGCCGCGTCCGGCGCGGCTTCCGCCATGAGTTCCGCATTCACCTGATACGGCGGGAAAATCGTGGCCCGCTTGTTTTCTTCTCCCTCTTGCCCCATGCTCGTCCACGCATCGGTATAAACCGCGTCGGCTTCCGCAACCGCTTCATGCGGATCGGTCAGTAAAGTAATTTCCGCGCCAGTCTGCTCGGCAATCGCGCGCGCATCGGCAACAATCTGAGGATTGGGCGCATAACCCGCCGGAGTAGCTACGCGAATCGATGACCCCAGGCACGCGGCTGTGAGCAGCAGCGAGTGCGCAACATTATTTCCATCGCCAACGTAGGCAAGGGTACGGTCCTTTAAATCTCCGAAGCGGTCTACCAAAGTGAAGTAGTCGGCCAACGCCTGGCACGGATGCTCCACATCGCTCAGCGCATTGATAACCGGCACACAAGCATGATGCGCCATTCCGTCGATGGTTTGCTGGGAGAATGTCCGTAGGACGATAAGATCGACCCAGCGCTCAAGATTGTGGGCCACGTCGCTCAACGTTTCTCGCGCGCCGAGTCGTTCTTGGGTCTGATCGACAAACATCGTAGATCCGCCCAGGCTATTCATTCCCGCCTCGAACGTCAGCCGAGTCCGCAAAGACGGCTTCTCGAAAAACATTACCATCTGCCGGCCGCTGAGCGCTTTGCGAAAATCCGCCGGACGCGCCTTCATAATCGCCGCCAGACGCAAAACCGCTTCCACTCCGGCGGGGCCCAGATCGCGAGTCGATATTACATCCGAGCACCAGAACACCTGCGGAGACTTCTCGCTTCTCGCCCGTGACGATTTATAACTGACTACTCCCGGCGAACTCATGAATATGTAACCTCCGTGCCACACGACAATTTAGTGAGATAAAACTGCGGTAGAACTTCCGCCTCGTTTGCCGGAAGAATCCTGACCCGTCCAACTCCTTGCTTCAGCGCCTGACCACATGCCTGCAACTTGGGCAGCATGCCTCCGCTGATAATGGACCCGGCCGCCAGTTGGGCCGCTTCCTTCGTGCTCAGCCAAGGCATCACATCTCCTGACGCGTCTTTTACGCCCGCCACATCGGTGAGAAAAATCAAAGTATTCGCATGGCACGCTGCGGCACACGATGCCGCCATTTCATCGGCGTTCACGTTGTAATATTCGCCGTCAGCTCCCAACGCCAGCGACGACAGGACCGGAATTCCTCCCTGCCGCCACAGCGCCTCGATCCAGCAGGGCTCCGCGAAACAAATCTCCCCGACGAATCCTATATCGCGCCCATGAACAAATTTTTTCCGCGCACGGAACGTCATTCCGTCCCCACCGCAGAAACCGATAGCTGGCATGCCCGCATCTTGAATCGCCGCAACCAATTGCTTGTTGATAATTCCCGCCAACACCATGAGTGCCACGTCGCGAGTTTCAGCATCGGTAACACGCAGTCCGTCCACAAACTCGCTCTTCTTTCCCAACCGATCGAGCATGCGTGTCAGCGCTTTGCCGCCGCCGTGAACCACGGCAACGCGGTGTCCGTCACGCGCCAACTCCGCGATCGATCGCGCGCATTTCCGCAGCGTGGCAGCATCTTCGATTGCTGCTCCGCCCACCTTCACCACAATCGTCACTGCAAACCCTCCCGCTCATGCCATCCGTACATCAGATTCATATTCTGCACCGCCTGCCCAGCCGCACCCTTCAACAGGTTGTCCACGCACGAAACCAGCACAAGCCGCTGTCCATCTTCGGCCAGACAAAACCCGAGATCGCAATAGTTCGTGTGCAGCGAAAACTGCAACTGCGGAAGCTGCGGTGTCGCGAATACCCGTACCCAGTGCTTGCCCGTATAAAAACTTCGCAAGCACAATTCGACTTCCCTTGGCTGCATCGGCCGTTTCAGGCGAACGTAGATGGTTGAGAGAATTCCCCGCGGGATCGGTAGCAGATGCGGCGTAAACGTAAGTTCTGTATCGTTCAGGCCCAACTGCTCCACCATTTCTCCCAAGTGCCTGTGATTGAACACCGCATACGCCGAAAAATTATCCGCGACTGAAACGAAATGCGTGCGCGACGTCGGAGCCTTCCCCGCGCCCGAAACTCCAGACTTCGAGTCGGAAATGATTCCGTGCTCCCGCTCGACCAAGCCTGCTTTAAGCAGCGGCAACAAAGCGAGGATTACGGAAGTGGCATAGCATCCGGGATTCGCGACCAATTGCGCCGACGCAATTCGGTCACCCGCCAACTCCGGCAAACCGTAAACCGCTTTCTCCGCAAGCTCCGCGGCAATGGTTGTATCCTCATCATGAAAGGAATAAATGGCGCGATGCTGCTCCTCTTTCAATCGCCACGCGCCACTCAGATCGATCACCCTCAGTCCTTGCGCAATCGCCTGCGGCACCAGGGCGCGCGACGCCTCATGCGGCGTAGCCAAAAACAAAAGCTCGACGCCTTGCCGTTTCAGCTCCGGCCATGAAAGTGCCCGCAGCGGGTAACCTCCGTTGCCTGACAACTCAGGAAACACCTGAGCCAAATCCGCCGCCCCATCGCTGCCTTCACGCCGCAACAGCGCAGGCTTCTCCAACCGCGGATGCCGCTCAAGAAGCCGCGCCAACTCCAGCCCCGAATAGCCGCTCGCGCCCAGCAACGCAGTTTTAAGTTTCGCCGGCATTAACCCATCATCTCCTCGATCCGCATGGCGATTCGCTTCACCGCATCCTTGTCCGGACAAACAATCAGGATCGCGTCATCGCCGGCAATCGTTCCCACCACTTCTTCCCATTCCTGCTCATCCAGCGCCGCCGCTACCGGCTGGGCGCTGCCAATAATCGTTTTCACCACCAGCAGGTTCTGCGCCGGCCGCACGTCCAACACAAACTCGCGAACCAGTCGCTGCACCGGCGGCAGCGCCAGGCCTGCGGTCCCTTCGGCCTGCGGCAACGCGTATCCCGCGGCAGTCTTGCTCAGGTTCAAGTCGCGAATATCGCGCGACAGCGTCGCCTGACCCACTTTGAATCCGCGCTTGCGCAATGCGCGCTGCAGATCTTCCTGATTCGTCACCGCTCCCTGCCTCAGCACTTCTAGTACCGCTCTCTGCCGCAAGGTTTTATTCATAGTGCATATTTATTCACCGTGATGAATAAATATTCTCTATCTTACAGACTGTGGTGTCGGTGTCAAGAGGAATACCCTGACTTATTTACACGTTGGGAACGTGCCTGAGGAGGTCAGCGGAAGCTTCAGTGGACCCGCCCGGCGGGCGCAACTCGATCATCGAAATACTTCTCAATTCCTTGCTAGACTACTCGCGCGTTCCAAGTCGCCCATTCCTCTCAGGAGCACCGCATGAATCACGGGCCCACGCTTGCGGCCGAATTGAGCGCCGAGTTCCTCGGAACTTTCGTCCTGAGTCTTTTCGTTACAGGCGTCGTGGCGATGGTGGTCTGTTTCCGTCGAATGCGCCCGCCGCAACCGTACACGGCGGCTATACCAACATCACATTCGCTTGGGGTCTCGCCGGACCAGGCTGAGTCCAGAATGCCCCGCCCTGACCAGATCCCAAGCGCCGGCAATGCGCGCTATGCAGCCCGCCGTTACGGTCTGGCCACTTTGGCGGCAATCGTTGCTTTGGCGCTGCGTGGGTTGCTTCTTCCCCTTCTGGGTGAGAATAATCCTTACCACACCATGTGGGCAGCCGTAGTTATTGCGGCATGGTATTGGGGAATCGGCCCTTCCATTCTTACAACTTTAATTGGGGTAGTGGGGGTCTGGTATTGGTTCCTCCCTCCTTATTACTCCTTTGCGTTGAAGGATTCCAAGGCCGCAATTTCCGGCATTGTCGGATTCTTGTTCTTCTCCGGCCTGATCATCGCTCTCGGCGAATCGAACCGACGCTCGCTTGCCAAGAGCCGATGGGCGGAAGACGAACTGCGAAAGACGCACAACGAACTCGAGCGGAAGGTGAGTGAGCGGACGGCGGAACTAAATACGGCCAACGAAAGCCTTCGTGACTTGAGCAGCCAGCTACAGAGGATGCGCGATGAAGAGCGGCGGCAGATTGCGCGCGAACTACATGACAGCGCGGGCCAGTTGCTCGCGGCACTTAGCATGAATATCGCGGCACTTCAGCTCCAATCCGCCAAACTCGATGGCGAAGGCGTTAGAGCCCTAGCCGAGAATGCCTTGATGGTCGAACAAATCAGCAGCGAGATTCGCACCATATCCCATCTGCTGCATCCTCCATTATTGGATGCGGCGGGACTTGCATCCGCATTGCGTTGGTATGTGGAAGGCTTCTCGGAACGAAGCAAAATTAACGTCGAACTGGATATCCCGGCCAGGCTCAGCCGTATGTCGGACGAAATGGAAATCGCGATCTTCCGCATGGTGCAGGAATGTCTCACCAACATCCACCGCCATTCCGGGAGCAAGACGGCGGTAATACGCGTGCATGAACAAGATCATGAGATTTCGGTCGAAGTTCAAGATCAGGGCAAAGGTATTTCTCGGGAGAGGCAATTGGAACTGAATTCGTCCAACCGAACCGGAGTAGGGTTTCGCGGGATGCGCGAACGCCTTCGGCAACTCGGCGGAGCTCTCGACATCCAGTCGGCCGGAAGAGGAACGACTGTTCGCGCAACTCTACCTTTGGAAGCTTCGGCGACTGGCGGGGCACAACCGCAAGCCGGATAAAGTTCCGCGACGCGTTGTTTAAGCGTATTTCATGCCTACGTCGCGACACTGTTCGCGGTTTTTTTCCTGAGGCACTAGGGTGAATCCCGTATATTCCTGGAGTTCCAACAGTCAGTAAAATGGGAGATTACCAAAGTGGACAGTTATCACGATGAAGACTCACGAAACCGGAGCGAAAATCGCGAGTCGTGGGCGACAACTTCGCCTCAATGATAGATTTGGGGTTCGCGCGAGACGAGAAGATAACTTTTTGGTTGCCGTTCATCCTTTCTGTCGGGAGAACCTATGCGCCTCTTAAGCGTGCGCCTGATAGTTTCCCTCATTATCGGTATCACCCTCGTATCTCTTGGCTTTTCTTATTATCAAGTGGTGGGAGAAAAGCGGGTTCTCCGGAGTGACCTGGAACGCCGCGCTGAAGTATTAGGTGAAAGCGTTGCCGGCAATGTTGAGAAGTCGTGGGAGTCGGGCTCGGAGCGCGGATTACAGAGGTTAGTACAACGCTTCGGCAACCGGGAGCACTTGCTCGGCGTCGCGGTTTACGACAAGCAGGGTAGGCAGGTGGCAATCACAACTGAGCTAGGTCAGGTTTTAAAAGCAATGCCCCCTGAGGTAGCCCACGCCATTGCGGATCGACATGGGGAGAATTCGTTTTTTCGGGTAGGGAATAATCCAGTACACATTTTTGCGTTACCTTTGCACCGCCAGGACGAGATCATTGGTGGGCTGGCGGTCGTCCATGATGCCACTTACATCCGCGCTCAAAGCCTTCTGACTTGGCGTGAAGCATTCTTGCGAATGCTTGTCCAGGTTTTTCTGATCGCTTTCATCACCGTGCTGATCGTGAGGTGGAGCATCACAGGGCCGATCGCGCAAGCGGCCCAGTGGATGCGTGCCCTACGCATGGGCAGAATTTCTTCCCGCCAACAGATGCCGGACCTCGAACTGTTTAAACCTTTGGCTTGGGAGGTAGTCACACTTGCAGAAAGCCTGAGCCAAGCCCGCACTGCGGCTGAGAACGAAGCCCGCTTGCGAGAGGCGTCGGAATCCCGGTGGACGGCGGACCGCCTCGCAATACAACTTCAGGCTCGCTTAGACGGCGGTCGCCTCTTTGTCGTATCCAATCGCGAGCCCTACATGCACCGGCACAACGGTAAGTCGCTTGAGGTAATTGTGCCGCCCAGTGGCCTGGTCACCGCGCTGGAGCCTGTCCTCAATGCTTGCGACGGAACCTGGATTGCGCATGGCAGCGGCGCCGCCGATGCCGAAGTGGTGGACGCGCAGGATCGCTTGCGCGTTCCTCCTGATGATCCGCGCTATACCTTGCGCCGGGTGTGGCTGACCAAAGAGGAGGAAGAGGGCTACTATTACGGCTTTGCCAACGAAGGCCTTTGGCCGCTTTGTCACATCGCGCACACGCGCCCGATCTTTCGAGCCCAAGACTGGGCGCATTATCAAGAGGTGAACCGGAAATTCACTGCCGCGGTTCTCGAAGAAATTAAAGACATCCACAACCCGGTGGTGCTGGTTCAGGATTATCACTTTGCCTTGATGCCGAGGATGATCAAGGAAAAAAGGCCGGATGCGCGCGTGGCGATCTTCTGGCATATCCCGTGGCCAAATCCTGAGGCGTTCGGCATCTGTCCCTGGCAGCGCCAATTGGTAGACGGTCTGCTAGGCGCGGATCTCATCGGATTCCACATTCAATCGCACTGCAACAACTTCCTCCAAACCGTGGACCGGGTGGTTGAGTCGCGGGTCGACTGGGAACACTTCTCGGTATCCCGGCAGAATCATCGCACCATTGTGCATCCTTTTCCTATCAGCGTGGACCTCACGGATGATGAGACCGTGGACAACGAAAGATATGGGGCGAATTACGTGGACCGCTCGGCATTGCTGCACGAAATTGCCGTAGACGCTCCGTTTGTGGGGGTCGGCGTGGACCGGGTGGATTACACCAAAGGGATCCAGGAGCGATTCCAGGCGGTGGAACGATTTCTGGAAAAGTATCCGAAATACCGGCAGCAGTTCACGTTCGTGCAGATCGGTGCTCCGAGCCGCACCCACATCAAGCGGTATCACGACCTGATGGCCGAGTTGGAAGCGGAAGCGGAGCGAATCAATTGGCGCTTTCAGACCAGCAAGTGGAAGCCTATCGTATTTCTGAATCGCCAGCATAACCATGAAGAGATCGAACGCTATTATCGCGCTGCCGACCTTTGTATGGTGACGTCTTTGCACGACGGCATGAATTTAGTGGCCAAGGAATTTCTAGCGGCGCGGCGCGACGAACGCGGTGTGCTGATCCTCAGCCAGTTCACGGGAGCCGCGCGCGAGCTGCGGGACGCTTTGCTGGTGAATCCTTACGACATTGACCAGACGGCTGAAGCCATTCGGGTAGCCCTTGAGATGGAGCCCGAAGAAAAGCAGATGCGAGTGCACCGCATGCGCCGAATCATAAAAGAACAGAACATTTATCGCTGGGCTGGAAGCTTGATCACGGAACTCTGCGAGCTCAGGCTCGACGCCATGGATCCAGCGCAGCAAAAAATTCGTGGTAGCGTGGCCGCCGCTTGAATGCGTAGCGGATCTCAGGACAAGGAGAAAGGGTTGAAGCCGGACGGGAAGTCCCTGATTGAATCTATTTTGGAGAGAGTGAGTAGTGCACCTCAATCATTGTTAATGCTTGATTACGACGGGACGATCGCTCCCTTTCGGAAGAATCGCGAAGAAGCAGTTCCTTATCCCGGCTTTACCTTATTGCTTCAGGAGATCGTCTGCACCGGCAGGACCCGCGTCGTCGTTATCTCTGGAAGAGATGCGAACGAACTCGTTCCCCTGCTGGAAATTGAGCCTCGTCCCGAAGTTTGGGGACTTCACGGATTGCAGCGTTTATACCCCGACGGGAGCGTCGAACTTTCTCCGCTTGATCAGCCGACTATCGAGGCATTGGCTTCGGCAGAAGATTGGTTGCTGTATCAGAACCTGCAGAACACGGCCGAGTTTAAGACTGGAAGCATCGCCGTGCACTGGCGAGGATTAGGGGAGTGCGACGCGGAATTGCTGCGGGGACGCGTGCTGCTGGGCTGGAAGCCCATTGCACGGCATACTCATTTGCATCTCATGGAGTTTGATGGGGGCATTGAGATACGCGCTCAGGACACGGACAAAGGAGATGCGGTCCGTACCATCATGAGCGAAATGGCTCCCGATACACCGGCGGCTTACTTTGGCGACGACACCACGGACGAACACGCATTTGAAGCGATGAATGGGCAGGGACTGAGTGTGTTGGTTCGTCCGCGATACCGGGCTTCAGCGGCACAACTATGGCTGAAGCCGCCGTATGAAGTTTTCGATCTGCTGGCGCAATGGCTCCATGCTTGCCAGATGCATGCACCGAGCGATGAGAACGCCCTGGAGGCCAATGCATGACAACCGCAACAGCAGGCATTTCATCCTTGACCCGCACTCCGGTAAAGCCGTTCTATTTCAACACATCGGCGCACCTGCTGCGCATTACGCCGCAAAAAGCGACTTCGCTGGGCGAGTTTCTGGATGCGCTGCGGGAGTGTCCCGAGGGATCCATTTTTCAGCATACCTTCCGAACGCTACAGGAACATCACTTCATCCGCGAGGGTTTTTCCAACGACTTCGCGCATTGGGCGGTGTCAGCGTGCAACGAACCCAGCCTGGCGGAGGGTTTGGCTAGCGTGGACGTTCGAGAGTTCATGACGGTTGCAGATTTACGTGCACGATTTATCGAAATTGTGGCTGACTTCCTGAAACGCACCCCGGCGGCGGCTACCCGCGCCGCGCGCGAGACCTTTTATTTTTGTGCGGCGGAGTCCGTCGTCATCCCTGCTAACTTCGTGGCCCGCACGTTAAAGGAGTTTGCGGAGGGTTTGCGAGGCGTGAGTCTGCACTCTATTCATCATCACTTTATCGAGGCTCGCTTAAGATTAAAACTGATGTCGAACGACTTCTCGCAATGGTTGTACGAAGACATGGGCCTGACCGAAGCGGCGCGCCAGTTAAACCGGATCGATATTTACACCATGACACTGGAAGACGTGCGCAATCGAATCGTACGAATCGTAGAGCGATCGCTGATCTAAGCAGGACATACATCTGCAGGGCATCATCTATGGAACCCGTAGAGCAACAAATCCGATCTGACTCCAACGCAACCGAGACGTCATCGGAGCAGTCCGAAGCTTCCGCGCCTGCTTCACCGGTACGTACGGAGCGCCGGCAAAAACCGCGGGCATGGGAAACTCCTCCTGCCCCTGTGCCGCCTCCCCGCCTCGATGATTACAAAAGCATCGTGGGCGAAGCTGACATCGACGAACTGAAGTTTCTCGCGCGTGATCTGAAAGGCAAGAAGGTGAAGATGGTTAACTCCACCGCCGTGGGCGGAGGAGTGGCTGAAATGCTCAATCAGATGGTTCCGTTACTTAGAGAACTTGACGTAGAGACTCACTGGGATGTAATCACCGGAGGAAACGATTTTTTTGAGGTAACCAAGGCCTTCCACAACGCCCTGCAAGGAAGCGATTACAAGCTTACGCAGCACGCTCGCGATATCTTTCTGATGCACAACGATCAAAACCGGAACCGCATTGATTTCTCCGAAGACTTCGTCGTGATTCACGATCCGCAACCCGCTGCCCTGATTCGTGCCCGGAAAGAATCGAATCAGCATTGGATATGGCGATGCCATATCGACCTGTCCAGTCCGAATCCCGAGGTCTGGGCCTTCTTGCGGCCTTTTGTGGAAAAGTACGACGCCGCGATTTTCTCTTCGCAATCATTCGCCCGCCAGTTGCCGATTCCTCAATATTTGTTTTATCCCTGCATCGACCCCCTGTCGGAGAAAAACAAGGAGCTCGAAGACAGTTTTGTTCAACATGTGTGTGACGAATTCGGAATCGACCGGTCGCGGCCTATTGTGACCCAAGTCTCGCGCTTCGACCGGGCGAAAGATCCGGTCGGAGTGGTGCAGGCTTTCAAGCAGGCCCGCAAGTATGTGGATTGCCAACTGGTGTTGGCCGGCGGCGGCGCCAGTGACGATCCTGAAGGAGCAGCAGTTCTCAAAGAGGTAAAAGACGCGGTCGGCACCGATCCCGACGTTATCATTCTTGACCTTCCTCCCTGGTGCGCTCTGGAAATCAACGCCCTGCAGCGTGCTTCCACGATTATCGTGCAGAAATCGATTCGGGAAGGCTTTGGGCTGACGGTCACGGAAGCTTTGTGGAAAGGAAAGCCCACCATCGCCGGGGCAGTGGGCGGCATTCCGAATCAGATCATCCACAAGTTAACCGGAGCGTTGGTACATTCCGTGGACGGTTGCGCCTATCAAATTCGCTACCTCTTGACGCACCCGGCGTTCGCCCAACAGCTCGGCCACAACGGGCACGAACACGTAAAAGAAAACTTTTTGATGAGCACCAATGTCCGGCGCTGGTTACTGCTGCTTCGTATCTTGCTTGCTGGTGGTGCGAAATAACTTTCCAGGAAAAAACCAAACCAGCCTGGAGCGTCCGGTTCGGCTTTATTCTTGAGGAGTCGTAGCCTCTGGCGGAGCTTCGATAGTAACCTCCACTTCAGCGCCGGGCTTCAATCTTACCTTCTCGCCGTTTTCATCGACTAGGGTATTTTCGATGCGAATCTCACGGTAGAGGTGGTCGGCCCCTTCCACGGCGATTTGGGCTTTCTCGGGCTCATTGGGAGCCGGAGACTTGATGATTTTTTCGACAGTTGCTGGAAGAGTGGCGGCGGCTTTTTCGCTCATGGGTAAGTTCCTAATCTCGACAGTAATGGCATCTGTCGCGGAGACGCGTTGGTTTGGATCATAACGTCAGGCCTTCGGTGTTTGCAACAGCGAGAGCCCCGTTTTTTTATTAGCGTTTCGACAATGTATCCGCTTTCTTGACGTCGCCTTCATGCTCCTCTTTGTGGTGAAAATCCAAGCCAAAGCGGGGTTCCGACTGTGGACCGGTGATCTTGATAGGGACCTCAGTCCCGGCTCCATTCTTGCTGAAGAACGGATCGACTGGCTTCAGAAGGATTGATTTCCAGCCCGTAGTCATCTGGGAAAGCTTGGCATCGAACCGGGCCTTACCATGGAAATTGAATTCTCGTCCATCCAGACTGTAGCCGCCTTTCATATCGACCTGCGTTCCCGGGACTAAAAAATGCAGAGACGAAAACGAAAGCAAGCCATCCCCTAAAGTGAACACGCCCTGCAAATCCGTTTGCACATCGTCTTCGTGTTCGACCCGCGACTGCTTCTCTCCCCGGCTGCGCAGACTCAAAGAATTGAGCTTGCCTTGGACTTTCTTGTTCTCAAAATGAGCGTACAGCACGTGAAAATCGCCAGCCAACTGCAGCCGATTAGCGACGGATTCTTCGCCCGGAGAGAGCCGCAGTTTCGTTTTCAGGTCAACTGGCCCGGACATGATCGGCGGATCGGTGCGTACGCCCAGCCTCAGCAGATCTTCAATGCGCCCGCGATCCAACACCACGTCGAGCGCTATGTCATGGCCACGCCCGTGCCCCTTTTCCAGACGAACCACCGACCCGCTCGCCGTAAAAGAAGTATGAAGGAAAGAAGCCTTCACCGGCTTGAGGTAGGTATCGCCGCAGGTGCCGTCAACAACGGCATGGAACTCGGTATGCAGCGACACGGGGTGTCCGCTGCTCGCAATTCGAAAGTCTGGCGTATCGGTGGTTCCGTGCACCACGATGTTGTTGAGCGTTCCAGAATACTGGCCGATGGAGGATAACGTTCCTCCAATGCCCTTGATCGTGCCCAAATCGGCATGGTTGAACGAATATTCCCCCTGCACCGGCGTGTCCCGAGGACTGTCCTGCTGCCAGGGGCCGAAAAGGCCAGTCGAGTGAATGTCTCCCACTGGTTTTGGATTCACCAAAGTAGCGTCGAATTGTAATGGCTGACCGGGCCCGATTTCCTTCATCTTCAATTCGCTGATGGCAAACTCCAGCGGCGGTTTTTCAGGATTTATCGTGTTGATGAGCAGCCTGGTGTCTTCGCAGAGGAACTTGTGGACGAGAATCGTCATGCGCCGGGCTTTTGAACCGATACCGGTTAATTCCTGACGGCTTTGCTTGGGCGGAACATTCAAAATCATGCCTTGCACATAAACCGTGTCAATGTGCATTGGAGAACGGAACAGATTCCGCAAAGCGGTTTGAAAGCGAAACTCCCGAATCTCGATTAGCGGCTGAATTCCGGGCTGGTAAGCGTTGGGGTCTTTCGTTCCATAAATCTCCAGCCCACTCCCCGTCACTTCAATGCCGTGAAGAACAGAAACCTGAAAACCCGCCAGTTCCACTTTGCTATTGAATCGATTCGATAGAGTCTGAATGACTCGAGCCCGTAGAATTGGGCCGGCGTGCCCGATCATGTACCACACACCTACCAACCCCACGGCAATAATAATCAGCGCGGCAATGCCAATCGCTTTCAACAGCTTCAACCGAAGAGGTGTCTTAGCGAGTTCGGAGGAGGTTCGAAGGGCGCGCACGGTCGTTTAGATGAGGAGATTCGCGGTAGCTTGCATACAGTGTTTCCTTTACTCGTACCGCAATGTGCTTGGCTCATTCCGGCGTACCGATACTCCAGAGTTGCCGATAAGGCATCTGCCCGGTGCCGACGGGCCTTGAACTTCTGAGTAAAATGTTGGCTTTTTTAGCTTGCGGTATACAGGGTATCTGGTATTCTCGCTACACTGTTTCACTGATTCAGGAATTCGGGCTTTGCGAGAGAGTTTCGCAAGTAAGCGCCTTCCAAATTCTGATCTGGCCAAGTAGGACCCGCGCCACAAGCCACTTCTTCCGTCCCTTGCGCGTTCGCTCATGCGCAAGGATAGCTTCAAAATGCAGTTCTGCTACTGGGAAGCTAATAAACCACGTTGGAGAAATTTTTACATGCCAAAGTCTTTATTGCTGATCGTGTGCTGCCTTGCTATCTGTGCGCCGGCGGCTTTCGCCGGCGTTACCGTGACCTCCCCCGCTAATGGCGCAAATGTATCAGGCCCAGTAAAATACTCAGGTTCCGCGACTACGTCCTGCTCCAAGGGCGTAGCAACCATGGGAATTTACACCGCTCCAGGCGTGTTGGCTTATGTTTCGAATGGCTCGACGCTCAACACCAGTCTTAGTTTAAGCACCGGAACTTATAACACCACCGTCGAAGAATGGGATTATTGCGGTGGAGCGTCAACCACCCCCATCAAGGTTACCGTCACCTCGAGTGGAAAATCGTTTACCAATCTTCAGCATAGCGGCGGATGGTCAGGATATGGGCAAAGATCTCCGAATTTCAGCGACTGTTCTCCTTCTCCCTGCGAAAACGTCACTTTTACCATGACGGAAGGAGTTAAGTCTCCTTCCATGAGTGGGAGCTCGGCAGCTTACTATCTCGCCGGAAGCCAAGGTTACGGCGATAGTCTGTGGAATAATCACCTGATCGGCGATCTCTCGTCACAGGGAGTGCCCGACTCCGGTCACACTCTGCTGCAAACGCTACACAACTTCACTTACGACGTTTACTTTTGGGTGAGCAATCCCGGAGCATCCCAGGCGTTGGAGTTCGATATCAACCAGTTCTTTAGCGGCATGGGCTTCATTTGGGGTCATGAATGCCGCATTGCCGGCGGTAACGAATGGGATGTCTGGGACAATCTCAACAGCCGATGGGTTCACACCGGCGTTTCTTGCTACCCGAATGCCAACTCATGGAATCATCTGACCATTCAGGTACAGCGCACCTCTAACAATGAGTTGCTTTACCAGTCAATCACTCTGAACGGAGTAACCCACACTCTCAATCAGTACTACAATCACGGATCCGCACCCGGTGGTTGGTGGGGCGCAACCATCAACTACCAGATGGACGGAAACGATGTGCAAACTCCTTATACCGTTTATCTGGACGAGTTGACCTTTACTTATCAGTGACCTAGGCGTAAGTGAATCGACTAAGAGGGCACACCAGAAGGTGTGCCCTTTTCATGTGCGCTCTTTATATGTGCTAAGGCTCCCCAAGAAAAAAGTGGACCCGGGAAACCGGATCCCCGAAGGGGGGCGGAAGTCTGCTGGATCTTTTTCTTTTATTTCGAGGACGGCCCGCTGGTTCTATTGCGCGAAGCCGCCGGCTGGCAGGGAGTGCCACTAGATGGAGCAATCCAAACTGCTGTGATCGGCAACTTCTCCCCTCGAAGATTCGTTTGCGCTTTGGGAATCAGACACCTTGGTAACGTCAGTAACTTGGAACGTCCGCCTGCTCGGGTGACAATACGGTAGACGAGTGCCTACACCTTCCCCGCTCGGAGGGAACGTGAAGCTACGCTTAACCGCGCAGGTGCAGCCGCCCATTCGCTCCTATGGATGATCGAAAAAACGAACGTTTTGGACGCTACGAAATCCTGACCGAGTTGGGGCGGGGCGCCATGGGCATTGTGTACAAGGCCCACGATCCGAAGATTAACCGCGTGGTCGCGGTAAAGACGTTTTCCCTGGCCGGTCAACCTCCCGAGGAGGAGGCGGAATATCGAGAGCGATTCTTCCGGGAAGCAGAAGCGGCGGGGCGCCTGTCGCATCCCGGCATCGTTACCGTCTTCGATGTCGGCGAGGAGCCGGAAACGCGCGCTCCTTACATTGTGATGGAGTATGTGGCTGGGCAGTCGCTTGATAAGTTACTGTTATCGCGCGAAGACCGCAAATTGCCGGCCGACGTTGCCCTCCAGATTGCGCTCGAACTGGCGGAAGCTATGGATTGCGCCCATGGTCAAGGTGTCGTTCATCGCGATCTCAAGCCGGCAAACATCCTGCTCACCGAAGATGGCCATGCCAAGATCGCCGACTTCGGTATCGCCAAGCTCAACCTCTCCACCGCAACTTCGACAGGTCGCACGTTGGGCACCCCTGCGTTTATGTCGCCGGAACAATTGAATGACGAGCCCGTCGATGGCCGCTCGGATATTTTTTCTCTGGGTGTCATTCTGTATACGCTGCTGACTGGCTACCGGCCCTTTCAAGGGAACAGCGCGCTCACGGTGGCATTCAAGGTAGTCCATCGGAATCCCATCCCGGCTACTATTCTGGATACCGAATTACCCCCCGGACTCGACTACATCATCTCGCGCGCCATCGCGAAAGATCCTTCGCAGCGTTACCAGCGTGGCATGGAAATGGTATTTGACATTCAGGAATTGCGGGGAGGGAGCGAACCCTGGAGCAAGGCGAAGCATCCGGATTCAACACCCGGTGCCACTCAAGCGCAAAATGGAAAACCGAGCCCCTCAGCGTTTATTACCCAATTAACCGGCGGAAAGAAGCATTCATCGGGTAAGCGCGGTGTCGCGGTTGAGCGCGCCGCGGCCCAGCATCTGCTGCAAAACATGCGGAAGCACCCTCTTCCCGCAGTCCTCTTTTTCATTGGACTTGTTCTGTTCGGATTGCGAATCGTCCCGTTCGGTTCGCTGAGGCAACAGCCTGAGAAAATACTAGCGACCCGAACGGTCCCGCCGCCGCCCTCGTCCGCATTCTTGGTTCACTCCCGAAAAATGACGCCTGCGCCGGTAGCAATTAAAGCTCGAGAGTCCATTTCGAGAAGCAATTCGTCCACTCCTAAGTTAATTCCGGCAAGCGCAGCCTCTGGGCCCGCCATGCTCGAAATCGAAATCGACCACAAATTCGCCGAGGCCCGTATGTCCATCTGGGTCGATGACGAACTCACTTACACTCACCCGTTACAGGCAACGGACAAGAAGCGTTTAGTGATATTCCATCGCTTCCAGGGGCATGAATTCCATGCGGTGCAGATCCCTGCCGGAAAGCACCGCCTCCGGGTGCAGGTGAATCCAGGCGCGGGCGCGAACGAGCAAACCGCAATAGCCGAAGGAGAGTTCGACTCCGGTGCGGAAAAGATGCTGCGCATTCAATTCAGCAAGAGCGGCGAAATGACTCTGAGTCTGGACTAGCCAGGCTGATTGTCGCTAGCGCATCGAACTCGCTTTTGATCTTGGAAACAAGCGACTACTGTTTTCCCTTCGGAGGCCTCGCTTCGCTTTGATGGGGCTGCTGCCGTTGCTGCATCTGTTGTTGCTGCGCTGTATGCCTTTGCTGCAACTGTTGCGTCTGTTGCTGATGCCGTTGTTCCAACTGCTGAGTTTTTGCTTGCGCATCTCTCTGTTGGGCTAGCCGTTGGTGATCCTGTTCCTGCTGCTGCTGCAGTTTCTGCCGTTCCTTATCCTGCTGCGTGTACATCTTTTGCTGCTGCTTCTGGTATTTCTGGTCGAGCTTCGGATTGCCGGTGCTCGGAGGCGCCGGACGCTGTGCAGGCGGAAGGTCTCTGACATGCACATTATTATTGGAGTTGTTCGACGGACGGGAATCATTATTTGCCGGGCGACTCGCCGATCCCCCGCCGGGCTGTCCCGCTCTGCCGCGATTCGCGGGTGGATGATAGGGCGCTCCCGCTTCGCGCGCCGGCACTGCCGCCGCCCGATCGTTGAGTGCTCCGGGCCTTGCAGTCGCGGCAATTGGGGGCCGGCCTTGATTCACTGACGCACGCAGCTCGCGGTTGCTTCGAGCCGCCTGTATATGCTGCGATTGAGCGGCCACCGGCGGTAGGTGTCTTTCGCGCGCCACCGCTTCTTGTTGCGGCGAAGGCCGCGCACTGATCCCACCATTGCCACCGTTATAACTGACGCGATTCACCCGGTTTTCATTCACCACTCGGTTCTCGTAAACATTGTGGACGATTGTCACGTTCACATTGTTCACTGCCCGGTTATAAAAGAATCGCCCGCTTTCCCAACGTCCACCCTCATACCCTTCGCCGAAGTAGCCGAATCCGTAGTAAATGCCCCCGTAGAAACCCACTTGCGGTCCCCAGTATCCCTCGTGGAAAATAAACGCTTCACCGCCCCACCCCCACCATGCCGGAGTCCATAGGTAACCAACTTCCGGAGCCTCCACCCACGTGCCCGGCACCCAGTAATAATCGCCGTCATCATCGTCCCAAGCCCAATAGCCGGGCGTCCAGATATAGCCGTCACCTGGACAAACCGGTTGATCGTAAACCGGCAGCGCCGGAGGCGCGAACGTGACCGACACAGCAAACTGCCCCACGGACGCTGCCGCCAGGGCTAAAAAGACCGCAGCCGTTGACAGAGAGTAGCGAACCACAGAACTCACAGAGAAGCTCATACGCGTTGTTTCCTTTCAACTTAACGATTGGTCACTCCGTTATGGCCAGCGAGATCTGACGGAATTACAGAAACAAAATTTCAGTTTCGCGGTAAACCTACGCTTGGATGTCTTTAATCGTCCGTAGGTAGCCTCCCCTGATAGGAGCTTCAGGGAACAGGCGCTCAGGAACTCGGAGCAGCTACCGTCTTTTCAGGAATGGAAATGGAATCAAATACCAGACCTGGATAGTTCCGTCTTAAGCCGCGGCCGTGACGGACATCAGGGTTTCTTCCAGCGTACTCGTCTCCTGGGCTCCGCTATGCCGCAATACTTCTCGCGCCCAAAGGGTCTTGGCGTTCTCGTCGCAGGATACATAAATCAAAACTCCCAAACGGCTCAACTGGTCCTCAAACCGCGTCGCCTCATGCTCTGAAAAACCCAGCCCTACCAGGGTCCTGGCATTCCCGCAGAGGGCCGGAGCCTCCCGCGCCACCATAAGAGCGTGCAGAAACACCCGCGACCGGATAAAGAAACCAACGCTCGGAATCAGCACCGCGCCAAAAGCCGAGAGCCACCCAATCATTCCAGCGCTCGCGTCAGTGTCTTCCTGATCGGTGGCAAACAGGCTGGCCTCCCGGACGATCGAAGCTATGGGATGCGAAGGCGATAGCATAATGCAAATATCTTCGTTCTCAAACCCAGCCTGGTTTAAATTGCGCACGATGTCCGTTAAGACGACATCTTGGGAATAGATTCCGTAAGCAGCTGCTGTGGTGGTGGCCATGGCAAAGCTCCGTGTTGGCGTTTTCTGTTTCCCGGTTACGTGAGAGCGGTTATGAGATAGGTCCCAATAAACCAGACAACTAGCATTTTGCGTTAGGTCCAGCGAGGGTACCGAGCCGAGGCGATCCCTCGTGACGATCCGAGGTTATAAGCTCAGCCCGGGGATTAAACTCGGGTAAATCATGTAATTTAACGGGAATTATTCGCAATTATCACAGCCTTCAGCCTTGGCATTTAGCCCCTCACCGTTTGGCGTAAACCGTCCCCGCTACTGCGCCGGGCAAGACTTTCTCTCTCTTGGCTTAAAGTTCATAGCCGCGCGGTGAGTCCTAAATTGAATCGCCGCATTTGCGCTCTATCTGGCCTAGTCAGATTGGCACGGTTTTTGCAGGACCATCCTGAGACGCACGGGTCGAACAAGACACGCACATTGGGGGTCTTACATGAAACGGAGGTCTTACATGAAACGCCTTCTGCAGCAATTCTCCTTGGCTGCGGCCTTAACTCTACTTACTATGATTCCGGTACCGCATCTGCGCGCGCAACAAGCAGACCAAGATCCCTCTGCAGCGGCTCCCGCGAAGACAAATCCCGCCGTTCCCCAGGCGCAACAAAACGAAGCTCAAATGCCTGCCTCTGGCGAGGCCACCACGCGCGACGCCAAGACTTTCACCGGCCTCGTCGTGAAGGAAGCGGGACAAATCGTTCTAAAAGATCCGGTAACAAAAGTTACCTACAAGCTTGATGACCCCGCGAAAGCCAAACAGTATCTAGGCAAGCAAGTGAAGGCGACCGGCAGGCTGGACATGAATACGAACACAATCCAGCTTGACCATATCGCGCCCATTTCGTGAACCAAGATTTTGTGAATCAAGATTTCGTGATCCGAAAGACAGAGGGTCTTCAAACAGATCTTTCTTGAAAGAGTTTTTCCTCGGAACGGTATATGTGGGGACCCCGACAGTCTCCAGTCGAGCGAAGGTCGACAACTCTAGTGGTCACGACAGACCCGGCCAGCCGACTAACGGTCAGCGTGCATCTTTGCCCGAACCCCTATACCATCCTTCAGGAGTCTGGCGCTTGTCCGCACTCAAGACAGCGTGAGTAAATTCCGGAGGAAAACATGTTGTTACAAAAATTAAGATATTTATTTGCGCCGCTGGCTGCTCTCATGATTTTTACCGCAACTTGTCCCGCCAAGACCGCAGTCAACAAGCAAGCCTTTGGGAAAACTCCGGAGGGAACGCCCGTCGAACTCTACACCCTGAAAGATGGCAAGATCGAAGTCGGCATCATCACTTACGGAGGAATCGTCGTCTCGCTGCGCGTGCCAGATCGAAATGGAAGGCTCGACGATGTTGTGCTGGGTGTCGATTCAGTCGAGAAATATGTTAGCCAGACTGCGCATTTCGGCGGCATCGTCGGCCGCTACGCGAATCGTATCGCGCATGGCACCTTCCAACTCGATGGCAACACTTATCACATTCCGAAGAACGACGGCGATAACGCTCTGCACGGAGGACTGGTCGGCTTCGACAAGGTCGTCTGGCAAGCGAAAGAGATTTCGGATGGTGTTGATCTCACCCATGTGAGCAAAGATGGCGATCAAGGTTTTCCCGGCACGCTCACCGCGCATGTGCGCTACACCGTAAGCGGCGGCGCTCTGCAAATCGAATATTCCGCCACCACTGACAAAGATACCGTCCTCAATCTCACCAACCATTCCTATTTCAACCTGAAGGGCCAGGGCAACGGCGATGTTCTGGATACCGTGCTCGAGATCGACGCTTCCCGCTTCACTCCTGTCGACGCAACCCTCATTCCTACAGGAGAGCTGAAACCAGTGGATGGCACGCCGTTCGACTTTCGTAAGCCGCATGCAATCGGAGAGCGGATCAACGCCGACGACCCTCAACTCCGCCTCGGCCACGGCTACGATCACAACTTCGTCCTGGATCATGCCGAAAGCAAGTTATTGGAAGCAGCCGAAGCCTACGAGCCAGCCAGTGGCCGAACTCTAAAAGTATTGACGACCGAGCCCGGCGTTCAGCTCTACACCGGAAATTTTCTTGATGGTTCGATCACCGGCAAAGAAGGCAAGGTGTACAAGGCGCGATACGCCTTCTGTCTGGAGACGCAGCACTTCCCCGACTCTCCTAACCATCCCAAATTTCCCTCGACGGAATTGAAGCCAGGGCAGAAGTTTTACAGCGTAACCGTATACGAATTCGGCGTTCGCGCGCGTTAAGGCGCTTTCGCGAACCATTCCTCGAACCACTCCAGCGAGCGCAATGTGTAATCGCGCGCGTCGGCGGGCTTCTGGATTGCGTGCCCTTCATTGGGATAGACCACAAGCGTGACGGGTACATGCAGAGTTTTCAGAGCGTGCCACCATTCCACCGATTGCTCCATCGGCACTTCGCCGTCGCGGTCGCCCACCAGAATCAGCGTCGGCGTTTTCACAGCTTTTACAAAATGCATCGGATCGCTCTTGGCGTAGACCGCGGGATCGTCGTACACCGACGCCCCGAAGAATGGAATCATCCATTCATCGATATCGTTGAGGCCGTAGTAACTCACCCAGTCCGAAAGTCCCGCGCCCGCAACCGCCGCCGCAAATCGATGAGTTTGCGTCTCCGCCCACATCGTCATGTAGCCGCCGTAGCTGTGTCCGCGAATGCCCAGGCGCTTGGTGTCGATCCGATATTGCTTGGAAAGAGCATCCACGCCTGCCATGATGTCGCGATAATCGCCGCCGCCAAAATCTTTTACATTGGCCTGTGTGAACGCCTCGCCCTGTCCATAGCTGCCCCGCGGGTTTGGACACAATGAGAAATATCCCATCGCAGATACCGCCCCCATCCCGCGCTCGTCCCAACGTGACATGCAGGCGGCGGATGGACCTCCGTGCACAGTCACGATAAGTGGATAAGTTTTGCCTGAATCGAAATCTTTGGGCAGCATCAACCACCCTTGCACTCGCATCGTGCCGTTGTTCCAATGCACGTTACGCATCTCGCCCCACGCCGGTTTAACTTCGGAGTTAAGGCTGGTGAGTTGCTTCCAACTGCCGATTGGACCAGCCCACACTTCAGGCGGAGTACTTGCCGATTGCCGGACGATCGCAGTGACCACACGATCGCTGGTCTGATCGCTCGTCTTGTCGCTCATTAGCGACCGCCCCGAAACCCAGGCCGCGCCGGAAGGAGCAGCCATTTCCTCGCTCGTCCAGAGTGTCTTAGGCACACGGTCCCTGAGACTGACGCTGCCGAAGCTGGAATTCCCATCAACGTTTTGTGCGAAAGTGATCCGGTCCGAACCGGTCCATGCCAGTGCGGAAGGCGACGATTTGATATTGGGAGTCAGATTTCGCGCGCCGCCGCCGGTGATTGGAACCACGTGAATGTCCCCACCCGTGGAACCTTCGTCGCTCATCAATCCTTCGATGAACGCCACATTCTTCCCGTCCATAGAAACGCGTGGCTCCGCAATTTGAAGCTTCGGTTTATAAATCTCGCGTATCTCACCGGTTTTCGCATTCGCCAGATATATACGCGCAATGTACCAGTTAGCGTCACCAGCGCCATGCGCCGCAGTCACCGCCCATGCTTGCCCGTCGGGAGTCCAGTCGTATTCGTAGACGTACATGTCAGCCGGAGTCGCTTGAGTCAGACGATCGGTTTCCAGGTCCACCACGGCAATCCGTTGCTCGTAAGCCTTCTCGTCGATAACGCCAGCGAGCGGCGTCATGGGTTGCAACGGACCCGCAATGCGTGGAATGCCTTCGATGAATAAAACAGCAAGCTTCGATCGGTCCGGAGAAAAGCGGGGAGACTCCGCATAACCCTTCAGCTCTGCATGTTTCACGGGCGCGCTTCCATCGGCTCCCGCAATCCAAACTTGAGCCGCGGGAACTTCGCCGGGAAGGTCGGCGATAAATGCCAGGCGTTTGCTATCTGCCGACCAGGCCACATCGCGGAGTGGCAGTTTGCCCTCCACGGCAATTGCGCGGGAAGGCCCGCCGCTGACGGGAATTACCGCGAGTTCTCCTTTCACGAGGTATGCGACCTGGGTTCCGTCGGGAGAAAGAGCAACCTGACCGATTCTTTTTGCGTGCGGCATGGAGTCAAGTACCTTCGCAGCGCGGGATGAGACTGGTTGATCCTGCGCAAAGAGTGACGTACCGATGAACAACCATGCGGGAATTACGATTAAAACCGCAAAAAGAAACCGTGAAGTTTTTCTTACATTCATGGGGAAGGAGTATAGCTGGTTTCCAAATGACATGCAGAGTGGTCTCGCGCCTTGCGATTCAAGCACCGAAGGGGGCCTGGAACTTTTCCAATTACCTCCGCTCTGACGAAGTTTGCCGCAGCGCTATCCGCGTTCCCTTCAACTCAAAACGGCTATCGCGCCAAACGTAACGCAGGTTCAAATAACTGGCGAACCATACCGCAAACCCAAGCAGATCGCGCAGTGGATACAACCACGGCGCGCGCCGCACTTGCGGATCCCGAACCACCATCCAGCCCACCATCCACGCTTCTGCCAGCCGATTGATCACAGCCACGCCCAACAGAAGGAGCCCTATTCCCCAGTGCCCCAACAACGCAGCCGCGAGAAATCCCAGCAAACCGTAAGGTATGGAGAAAATCAATCCGCTCCCAAAATGTCCCTTGGGACGCGAATAGCGGGTGGTTTGCGCCCAGCGCAACTGGTTCTGCCACATGCGCCCGAACGATTTCTGATTCACTACGTGATCGATAACGTGCGCCGAGAGCACGACACGGTAACCCGCCTTCGCGATCAAGCTGCCGATGGCGAAATCGTTGGCAATATAGTCCTTCAGCGCATCGTAGCCGCCAATGCTCGCCAGAGAATCCTTTCGGACTACGGTCGTCGGACCCAATCCGAATTTCATTCCCTCCAGCAGATTCGCCACCAGTACCCCTGCCGTCATCTCCACCGACATACCGATTGCTGTGAGTCCGGAGAAAAATCCGGCTGCATTCTTGCCGCGATATACACACGTCACCATTCCAACCTGCGGATCGAGCAACGGCGCCGCAACCTCCCGCAAATAGTTGGAAGAGACTTCCACGTCGCTGTCTGCGGTCACCAGAATTTCATGCGCGGCCACCTCTGCCATGCAATGAAACGAGTGGACCACAGGGTTTGGCCACAGCGCGCCGGTCACCAGTACGCGGGTCGGAATGTGCGGGTAGCGGGCGCATACTGCCCGTACCACTTCGAGGGCGGGATCATTCGCCTCATCCGCTGCAAACAGAATTTCATAAGCGGGATAATTTTGCTGAAAAAAACTCTCGATGTTGCGTTCGAGCTGAGCCTCCATTCCGTGCACAGGTTTTAGCACTGAGACGCCCGGAAGGTGCGCGTCCTCGGGAATTGAACTCAATTGCTTCCGCGCGTCTGCCCGGAAGCGGATCACTCCCCCGAGCGCAAGCCCAAGAAATACGGCGGAAGATAGCGTTCCAATCAGCGCCACCGCCATAACGATATAGAGAATCAGCTCAATCAATTAGTTGTCCGGATCGCTTCGCAGTCCTGTAGCCAAAAGCGGCGCGCTCCAAACGGCGGCGGTACGCGCGATCAGAGCAAGTCACAATATACATTTTCGGGGGACGGCAGGTAAGCAGGATCAGCCGGCCATCACTTCATACCTTCGTGTGGATCGCGAATGCCAGAAAGCGGTGCCGCTTTCGTAATCTTATAATCTTTGTATTCGATCCAGAGATTAGCCTGGCCCCCAAGCCTTATCGAGCTCTCCGTATGATTCTCCGCGGGCAGCCAGAAATCATTCACTTTGATGTATCTGTGCCTCACTTCGGTTTTTTTAATCCAGAAGGAAGGGTTCTTGGCTGGCTCTCCTTCGATCCGCACGACAGCGAAGTCCTTGGCGTCGACCCAGATTTTTCCGCGATAAAGAAACTTGTTCTTGGTCTTAGGCAGCAGATTGAGAACGTATTCCGGACCCTCCGGCGCGTTCTCATAGCCCGCAAACGTGAAATCGTAATTCTCCCTGCTCAATGCCGTGTGCTTCCGGTTTTCTTCGTTGGCTGCTTCCTGCTCTCCCTCGAGAAGTTTCTTGAACACACGGTCGATAACAAACTTCGATCCGGTCTGGGAGACCACTTGAAACTGTTTGGAATTCGGAGCCTGGTAGGTTACGTTCACAACCATTTCTGCTTCGCGGTCGCTCGGGAATCCGCGGTACTGCATGTGGTAAATGCGAGTGCTGCTGAACTGATTCAGCGCTGCCGCTCGTTGCGCGTTTCTTTCCTCGAGTTTCCTTGCAACCTGTTCCACCGGCAACGGAGAATTCTGACTGGAAGAAGCTGTTCCTCCCGCATCGAATTGCTGAGGAAGCGGCTGGCAGAAAGCTGCCAAGCCTCCGCACAACAGCAACACAGCACTGGCTCCCCAAGGGCGAATCGTGAAATATTCCATGTCTTTACTTGGATGCAGTTTATCGAAAATCGGGGATCAACGAACCGGCAGATAGCTGAATTTTGACCATTTTTCCCGCTGCGGGATTGGGCCGCTAAGAATCGGGTGTGCAAACCCCGCAGCCATTTTTAGCAAACCTCTACAACCCGGAGCTAGTTACCTTTGTGCCTCACTCGTCGGAGCTATTCCCCCTGTTCACGCTTTGTCGCAGACTGTGTTCAGGCCCCAAATGCACGATATCGACCAATCAGACCGGCGTCGGCAAGATCGCATCCAGGCTGTACTGCCGGTGCGAGTTCGCGGTGTTGATACTGCCGGCGTATCGTTTGACGAACTGGCGCACAATCTCGACCTGACGCCAACTGGCGTGCGGCTGGGCGCGATTCGGCATCAAGTGCGGGCGCTCGATACGCTGATAATTTTTTATCACCAACGCCGCATGGAATTCAAAGTGGTTTGGACCAGGCTGCTGGAGGGAACGAAGGAATACCAGGTCGGCCTCAAGGCCTTTTCGCAACAGCAAGAAGCCTGGGGCCTCTTCCATTCGAAGGCACAGCAAATGGGAAGAGCCTCCACAGCTTCGGTCACAGCCTGAAGCCGCGAGAAAATTATGTACTGCTATCTACACACGCTCTGGTTCGATGAAGCGGGACAAGACGTCGCCGAGTATTCCGTGATGCTGGCTGTCATCTTGGTGATTGTGGTGGCTACGGTCCGGCTGATCGGATCGAACGCCGGTAATGTGTTCTCGAACGTCGGCAGCGCGATCCAGTAACACAACCCGTAGCATAAGGTATCTGTCGGCTTCTTAGAAGACTCCGACACGTTCTGCAAAGCTTAGGGCCTTGTCGAATTTCCCATCATTAGTACGAATAGCAAAGGAAGATAGATCACCGTCGCTTGCAACACATGACGGGCCAACATCTTGGATCGCGGGCTATTGATCGGCAACTTGAGAAACGCGAGTCGAGCGCTAAAATAGAAAAGAGCTATACCCAGAATCACCGCTCCGACTAAATAAATCTTCCCCGCCATTCCAAAAAAACTGGGCAAAACGCTAAGCGGAATTAGAATCAGCGAATAAGCCACAATGCGCCGCGCCGTCGACCGTCCATCGTCTTCCACCACTGGCAGCATGCGAATCCCACCACTCGCGTAATCCTCCCGGTAGAGCCATGCGATAGAGAAGAAATGCGGGAACTGCCACACAAACAGGATGCCAAACAAGATCAGCGTTCCCCACTCCAGATGGCCGCGGGCTGCCGTCCAACCCAAGACTCCAGGCATAGCTCCAGGAAAAGCTCCCACGAATGTACAGATTGGAGAGACTCGCTTTAGTGGCGTATAAGCCGCCAGGTACACAACCGAAGTCAGAAACGTCAACAGCCCTGTCAGGGGATTAGTGAAAACCGCGAGATAGATTGAGCCTCCTACCGCGGCCAACAATCCCGCAGTAGTTGCGTGAAGCAGGCTCATGCGGCCTGCCGGGAGCGGACGCTGCGCCGTACGGCGCATCTTCGCATCCACTTTATATTCCATTACTTCATTCAGCGCCGCCGTTCCGCTGGAGACTAACCCGATTCCCAGCAGAGCGTGGAGCAGTCCCCATGACAACGAAGAAACGCCCGCCTTCTGCGCGCCGAAATAATAACCACACCATGCGGTCATTACGATCAAAGTGGTCACGCGCAGCTTCATCAGTTCGGCATAGTCGCGCAATAGGGATGTTGCTTGCCTGCGAAATAAAACCAGGGGTGGGGTCATCGTGCTCATAAGAAATTTAGGAAGTCAGTGGTGTGGTTGTCCTACCGTTCTTGGCGGACTCAGATTTAGTTACCAGCCCAGCAAACAGAGCAGTCCCCACAAGACCGCCCGTAAATCCCAAGGATTGCAGAGTTACTCTCATGGCTTTCGAAAGTCAAGTCAAAACTCAACTCCGGCGCTGTTGCAAGCCTCGACCCATGGATTATTAACCTCGAACTCCTATTGGGTCGCCGCAGACGCAATCGGATTAAACGTTTCCGGCGGATCGAAAAAACACTGATGCCAAAGAGCCGCATCCGACAACTTCCCCGCCTTCCACTGCTGCAGCGTGGGCAGCGTCGCGGCGATCATTCCTCCATCAACCGAATCGAAGATCAGCACGATTCCTGCCAACTCCTGCGATTTCTGCGCCAGTTCCGCATAATTCTTGTCCAGCAGGGACTTGGCAAACTCCAGTCGGAGTTGAGGGCCTGTATCCTTTGAGTCGTTTATCTTCTCTACGGATACAATCTTAACCGTCTTGCCCCGCAGCGGCGCCCAATCTCCCGGGAACGGAGCCTTTTCTTCCCGCGTCACATGAAACAGATCGGCGGCCACAGGCGCATTCCCTGCCGGGGTTGGCAAATCGCTGTCCGGAATGCTGTCGGGCATTTCCAGATTGTTGCGCCAGATCCACCCCCGCGACAGCCCGGAAATCCGCACGTGTACCCAGTCCCGATTAAATTCCAGCATCTCGAACTCATCGTGAGCGCTGGCCAGGAACAATGTCTTGGCGGTTAAACTCGCTGTCCCCACCACCGGGGTTCCCGATTTCTTTACCGCGACCAAATTCTTCGGATGCGCCTGATTCTTAAGAAGCTCCTCCAGGCTCGCCGCTTCGGCTTGTAAACCGCCCGGATCGTTGTCTGCCGCTTTTTTTGGTCCGGCTTGCGCCGTGGCTTTCTCCTGCTCAGCCAAACCCTCTGCCAGAGACGAAGAGATCCCCCCACCCGTTTGTGGAATTCTAGGTACCGGCGCCGAAATCGCGGGCTCGGCCGCAGCAGAGCTCTTTGCCGATCGTGTCGCCTCAACCGTTGCTCGCGAACCGGAACCAACCTGCTTCGCCCGGCTGCCAAGCTGTTCAGCCAATTGATCCAACAGGTCCGCTTCCAACCGCCCGTTCGAGGTCAGCACCTGATATCCGGAGCGGCCAGCCACCGGATCGGCATACCAAGCCGTCACTTGTACGCTCACCCTCACCACCGATCCGCCGGAGGGTGTGGAGCTTACCTGGAACTTAGATTGGTAATATCCGCGCTGATAGCGATCCAAAGGATGATCTGCCGCGGTCGCGAATCCATCTACTACCGGAAGCCGTCCCGCAGTCGAGGCCTGCATTTCTTTCAGGATCTTCTCCACAACGGCCTTGGATTGCGGAAAGCTGCGCTCTGCGTCGCCACTCTGCGCCCAGCTGGTTTCCGCTCCGCAAAAGAAAACGAAAGAAAGCGCTAGCGCCGCACTAAAGATGCTTACTTTCGCCCAGCCAAACTTCATGGCTGCTCCAGTTCATCGCGCTGCATCCATCCGTGCTGCCCGTCGTGAGTCTCCACGCCGTACCAGTAAGGCGTGGAAATCAGAATCAGCACTTCCGTACCTGTGGTCAGAGACTGCAACGTACCCGCAGTGTGGAATGGCGCGGATTTCAGCGGTGCGCCCGGCGCCTTCACCAATCGCGCCACTTGCTTGCGGAGATCTTTGACGTGTTCTTCCAGGCTTTGCCCAGAAGCAAGCGGGCCGGGCCGAGGTTGAATTGGCGCCGCAGCTTCGGACGCCGCAGTGTCAGCGGGTTGAGGATCGAGAGATTGCGAAGTAGAAGTGGAACTGGAGGATATTTCTGCCGGCAAATCGGCTGAGGCCACGGATTCTGCTGGGGGCGCCGGTTCCGTCGAGTAGGAAGGCCCAACCGGGAACGCACCCTGCGAATTATCGACGGGCTTGCCCTTCGGCACGACAAAGTCCCGCTTTTTCTTCTGCAGCGCAGCCCGCTCCCGGTTCGCTTCTTCCGTCTGTTGTTTCATCACCTCGATCGCTTCAAGGTGTTCCTGAATATCTTTGTACTCGGCGCTTTCAACCGATCCATCGGATTGATGTACCGTGTGGCGGAAGTCTTCCTTGAAAAGCGCATCGATGCGCAAAACCGTATTCTTGTCGCCCTGCGGTTGCACCACGTACCGCACTGCCAAAGTTCCCACATCCCCGCCATCCTTGAAGTTGCGAGGATCGATTGCGCCCTCGCGAACCTTGTAGAAGACCTTCCCTCCCTGGCTCCATGAGGGAAACACAGCGGAGGAGGAGGAGGGTTTCGCGCCTGCGATGAATTCGTCCTTGTTGTATTCTTTCGAACCGCGAATCAAGCCGTTTTGCGAAATATCGGTGACCACTTGCTCGACTTCGCTCGGCGCCAGGGGGATGTTGACGATCAACCCTTCACCGTAGCTCAATTTGTTTTTCCCGCCGGCAGCCGTCAGCGTTGCAGCTAAAAGGACTATTGGCACCGTAAAAAAGCCGCGATGAAGTCTGGCCCGCATCAATGCCTTGGTAGCGTGAGGAATCACGCCAATACCTTTCCTGATTTTCGTGCCAGAAAAACTCTGCCCGCGACTTCGACAGCCCATCTGCCAATCCACTCGTGAACTCCGTTATGCAACTTTAGAGAGTCTCGTACTCGGGACACGACGCTGTCAACTCTGCCCCCCAACTTCTCTGCGATCATGGAATGTAAAGTTTTTTGTCATGCCGTTGTAAAAAATTTGTTAAAACTACTTGCACTTCCTCTTTCGGGCGTAGTAGGATTTCGCGCGGTAGGGTGGTAGAACCTTTGTGACTTTTTCTTTTTGGCATAAAATGCGAGGGGTTCGCATTTTTCGCTTTTTTTCCGCAAGTATCTGCTATATGTGTTAGCTCATTTTTCAAACAAACAGATCGTGATCTGATCTTTGCCGAGGAGTCCGGCCATGCGCGTTTCGAGTTATTCGCGTCTTCGTGATGTTTCCTACTTTGGTTCATTGGTCCTGTTCGCCGTAACCGTCATGCTCGCATGCAGCCCTCGCGCCAATGCCTTGCCGGCCTTCGCCCGAAAATACGGCCTGCGTTGCTCGGCTTGCCACGAGTCTTGGCCCATGCTGAATTACTTCGGCCAGAAATTTAAGGACAACGGCTACCAACTGATGAACGACCGCGATGCTCCGATCTGGCAAAATCCCAGCTATTGGCCGGTCACCTTCCGCATTACCCCCATCTGGCATCGCGTCAGCACCGGCAAAGTGATGGTGGACACTTACGGATCGAACGGCGCGGGCGGTTCCGTGGTCACCGGATCGACGCTGCAACGCGTCAGCAATTCCGGTTTCGACATTAGCGGACTCGACTTCCACACCGGCGGCACACTCGAGAAAAATATCTCCTTCTACGTGTTGCCGTCCTCGAATAACGCAGCTCAATTTCACTTCGAGACCGTCATGGGGAGGTTGGACAATCTCTTTGGCAGTTCCTGGCTGAACGTGAAGCTGGGTAAGTTCGAGCTCGACAACCTGCTGTCCGAAAAGCGCATTCTCACGCTGACTGGCAACGGTGGCATTTACCAGCTTTATCACTTCCGGCCCCAAGGCGACGGCAACGTCTTCGGACAAATGGGAGACAATCAGCTCGGCCTCGAGGTGATGGGGCACTCCTGGAATGACCGAACCCGTTATTCCGCGGCCTTGCTGAGCTCCGTCGACGGGCAGGTAGGATTGCCCTACGGATCTAATGCATATTCTGGATTCTTCACGTTTAGCCAAGCCTTCGACACGGGCAAGGCGGGAGTGCAGCGCATCGGAGCCTATGCCTTCGTCGGTGAAGCTCCAACCAACTGGCTCACACAAACAGGTCCCAACGGAGCGACGGTGATTCCGGGCGCAGTTGGAAATAAGTCTTTCAGCCGCGAAGGTTTTGTAGGGCAATTTTACTTTGGCCAGCATGTCGATCTTCAGGTCGTAACCCAACATGGCCAAGATAGCGTCTGGTTCGGACAGGGCTACGGTGACTTTATCGATGGCGTCGCCAGCGGTAACAACACGACCGGGACGACGCTAGCCGCCGGTGCGCAGGCTCCGACTTGGAACGGCGTGCTGGTCGAGCCTCACTACATCTACAGTCCTCAGCTCATTTTCATCGGCCGCTTCGAAACCATTCGCATGTCACAACAATCGACCCCCGGCACGGCCTCCAACTTTGGCAACATTTCTACCTACACGATCGGCTACCGTTATAACCCGTTCATGACCAGTCGCGCGGGTTTTGCCTGGCACAATGAGTACAACTGGCTGCATCAGGACGGCACCGCGCCCGATGGCACCAACCTCAATACCAGTGAGCTGTTGATGGGCTTTGACTTTGACTTCTAGACTTTGACTTCTAGACTTTGATCTTCAGTGAGGGATAGCATGCAACGGAATAATTTGCGGAAGTGGTCATCGGTCTTCGGTGCAGCTGCGGTCGTGGCGTTCGCTATGCCGTCCTCGGCGCAGCAGACAAAGTACGACTTTGAAACCCGCATGAATATCGAAAGCCATGTGGGAAACATCACTGGCCATGCCAAAGACGCCAAGCCGGATTACCGCCGTTATTGCGTGGGATGTCACGGCGAATTAGGCGACGGCAACGGCGAGAACTTCCCCTGGGTCGATCCCAAGCCTCGTAATTTTCAATTGGGCGTCTTTAAGTGCCGCTCCACTCCGACCGGAACTTTGCCCACCGACCAGGATCTTTTCGATAGCATCGGGCGCGGCTTCGACCGCTCCAACATGCCTCAATGGAGCACCTTCACCAAGCAAGAGCGCACCGACCTCGTGGCTTGGGTCAAGCACTTCTCGCCGCGCTGGGTAGGTGAGAAGCCCGGCACCCCGATTACCATTCCACCCGAACCGGAAGTCACGCCCGAGCGCATCAAGGCCGGACGGGAAGTCTTCGCCCGCGTGCAGTGCTGGAAGTGCCACGGCGTGCTCGGTCAGGGCGATGGACCATCCGCCGCTACTCTTACGGATGATCTTGGCCGTCCCATCGCGCCTTTCAATTTTGCCGAAGGCGCTCGCCCCAAGTGTGGCGATACCGATAAGGACATCTACAGAATCTTCATGACTGGCCTGGACGGTACTCCAATGCCTTCCTTCGCCGACAACATCAAGCCCGACGAAGCCTGGGATCTGGTTTTCTATCTGCGTACGCTTATGTCCCAGCACAGCAAAGAAAAAGCCATGGCGAAACAACTCGGCTTGAAACCAGTTGATCCAAATGCTCCGGCGGGACAACAGTAGGTTTAAAATGGCATCAAATGGATCACCTACGTAGTTCCTAAGGAGAGATTTTTATGAGCAAGACAAAGAATTTTGCCGTTGTACTATCGGCCGTAGTGCTAGTCTGCTGCGGAGCCCTGATTCTAGGTCAAAAAGTCAACGCGGCGGGAGAAGGCAAAATTACCGGAACCGTCAAACTCGATGGCACGGCACCGCACATGAAGGGCATCGACATGGGCAAAGATCCTTTTTGCTCCAAAGCTCACGCCACCGACCCTGGAAAAATGGAAACCTATGTGGTTGGTTCCGGCGGTGGGTTGGAGAACGTCGTCCTTTACATCACCGAGGGCTTGACTGGCCCGGCGGCGAGCCAAACCGCGACCACTGAACCAGTCTTCGATCAGAAAAATTGCATGTACACCCCGCACGTGTTGGCCCTGGACGTTGACCAGAAATTCAAGGTCACCACCAGCGATCAGACCACCCACAATATCCATCCGTTGCCGAACCCAATGACCGGGAATATCCCGTGGAACCAGTCTCAGCCTCCCGGCGCCGCTCCCGTTGAAAAAAGCTGGAAGGCCCCGGAAGTGATCCCGGTACAGTGCAACATTCATCCCTGGATGCATGGCTGGTTTGTTGTGGTCAAAGGGCCCTACGCAACTTCGGACAGTAATGGTGCCTACACGATCAACAACGTGCCACCCGGAAGTTATACAGTTACCGCCTGGCACGAAGCCGCCGGTACCCAGACTCAAAAAGTTACGGTTGCCGCAGGTGGATCTGGCAGCGCTAATTTTACTTTCAAAGCAAAGTAGGTTGGTTTCAACGCATTTGCAGCACACCAAATCATCAAGATCGCCGCAGCCGCAAGGTTGCGGCGATTGAATAAAAAGAACGGCCCTCTGGCCAAAGGCGGAACGATATGGCGAAGATATTCGCGGTAGTGATCATTTTGATCGCAATTGCCTCGGCTGTTCCCATCGTGATGCATTGGTGGCCCATGCCACAGGATATCTCGGTTCACGGAACCTTGATTGACGAGCAATATGCCGACACGATGCTGGAAGCCGGCATTTCCTTCCTTGCCTCCCAATTTCTTCTGGCATTCTTTATCTGGAAATTCTCGGCTCCAAAGCCCGGCGAGCGAGTCAAAAACTTTCCCGGCGGCGCCGCCGGATTGGTGGCTGCTGCTTTCCTGCTGGTCGGCACCGAGGTTTTAGCTTTAGGCGTGTTCGGTACGAAGGCATGGGCCAGCGTGTATCTAACTCCGCCGGCCGCCAATGCAATGCCCGTGCAAGTCCAGGCTGGACAGTTTGCTTTCTACTTCCGCTATCCAGGCCCCGATGGAAAGTTCGGACCGCTTCATGCCGACCAAATCAGCGAAGCCAACGCCAACTTCTTTGGCTTGGATACAACTCACGATCAGGATTCAAAAGATGACATCGTCGCCGCTGAACTGGCAATCCCGGTGAATCGCGAAATTCATTTACTCATGCACTCCAAGGATGTAGGCCATTCGTTCTACGTCCCGGAATTACGCATTCAGCAGGATTTCGTCCCCGGACTCGACGTTACGGTCCACTTCACGGCCACCAAGATTGGCAAGTATGAAATCGTCTGCACTCAGCTTTGCGGCCTCGGGCATTACAACATGAAGGCGTACCTCGAAGTGAAGTCGCAGGAAGATTACGATGCCTGGATCAAACAGCAGGCTGCGTTGCAGTAACTGCAACACTTTTGTGAAAATGGTTTTAGTAGACGCTTCAACAATCTGTGCTGAACCAAGTCACAGGGCGCTACAACGCCAACAGGAATGCGGGCGGTAGCTCCTGAATTATCCGGACCACACATCTCTTTTGAGGTGAGGTAATCACAATGCACGACATGTCAGCCCACGCGGTCCCCCACGGAGCTCCCACAAGCTTCATTCGCAAGCATGTTTTCAGCCTGGACCACAAAGTCATCGGCAAGCAATATTACGCGCTCGCTTTGCTCGCCGCCTTGATCGGCATGGCGCTTTCCTGGATCATGCGCATCCATCTCGGCTGGGGGAGCTTTGCCATTCCTGGATTGCATCTGCTTTCCAGTACTGGAGCTCCGGGTAACGTGCTGACGCCGGAATACTATCTGCAGTTGATGACCATGCACGGCACGATCATGGTCTTCTTTGTGCTCACCACGGCCCCGTTCGCGGCGTTCGGCAATTTCTTTCTGCCTATCCAGACCGGCGCCGAAGACATGCCCTTCCCCCACTTCAACATGATGTCGTTCTGGGTCACGTTCGTCGGATTCTGGGTACTGATCGCGTCATTTTTCGTGGCGGACGGACCTACTCTCGGCGGCTGGACTCAATATGCGCCATTGAGCGCTATCGGGTCCGTGGGCGGACCCGGTCAGGGTCTTGGTGTTGTGCTCTGGGCAACTTCGATCGCCATTTTCTGCGTCGGTCAGTTGTTCGGTTCGCTGAACTTTATCACCACCACCCTCGACATGCGTTGTAAAGGCATGTCCCTGATGCGGCTTCCCCTGACCGCCTGGGGATGGTTCATCACTTCCGTGATGGGTTTGACCGCATTTGCCGTACTTATGCCCGCCTGCATCCTGCTGATTCTCGACCACGTCGCAGGAACCAGCTTCTTCGTCGCTTCAAACCTGGTCATCAACGATCAGGTGTTGCCGCATTCCGGCGGTTCAACCCTGCTCTGGCAACATCTGTTCTGGTTCTTTGGACATCCCGAGGTCTACATCGCAATTGTGCCGGGCATGGGCATCGTGTCTCATGTGCTCATCACCAACATGCGTAAGCCCATGTTGAGCCACCGGGTTCTCATCTACTCCATGGCGGCGCTGGCCGTCCTCAGCTACATGGTTTACGGGCACCACATGTTCGTCAGCGGAATGAATCCTATTTCTTCGCTGGTGTTCTCATTCCCCACGCTGGTAATCACAATTCCTTCCACCATCGTCGTACTGATGTGGTTGGGCAGCCTGTACGGATCGAAGCTGCGGATCAATTCCGCATCGTTGTTCGCTCTGGGCTTCGTTTCGATGTTCATCAGCGGCGGCGTAAGCGGCTTCTTCCTGGCGCAGCCATCGATCGACATCATGCTCCACGCCACCTACTTCGTCGTTGGCCACTTCCACCTGGTGATGGGAGTCGCGGCCATGTTCGGCATATTCGCCGGAACCTACTTCTGGTTCCCCAAGATGACCGGCCGCATGATGAATGAAACCTTGGGTAAGGCGCACTTCATCCTGAGCTTCATCGGCGCCTACTGCATCTTTATGCCTTTCCACTATCTGGGGATCGCAGGCAATGTCCGCCGCTATCAGGCCTTCACCGACGATTACCTGATCCCCCTGATTCCCGTGCACAAGTTCATCACGGTCGCGGCGCTGGTCACGGGCTTCGCGCAGTTAATCTTCGTTTACAACCTGATCCACAGCCGCTTCAAGGGTGCCATTGCAACGGACAATCCGTGGCAGGGAACGTCGCTCGAGTGGAGCACCGCTACGCCGCCGCCCCACAACAACTTTGGCGACAAGATGCCCGTCGTTTACCACGATCCTTACCAATACAGCATCGAAGGCGCCAGCGCCGACTTCATCATGCAGACTTCGCCGGAGAAGATTAACAGTCCGAACGAAGAAAAGTAGTATTCGAGTACGGCAGTTTTTAAGCAGGGAGATTTAGCAGTATGGCTACCACGGTTCACGAACCGCCAAAACACGACTTAGACCGTCTTCCGAGCCAGGGCTCCGGCAACGGAGGCTGGCGGAATCTCGTTCCCGCGGACGGCGACCTGCCCCGAGTTAAGGACCATGCTCCTCCTCCCGCCAGCACCGGCATTTGGGTAGGGTTGGCGGCAATCACCATGACCTTTGCCGCTTTCACCAGCGCATTGGTCGTTCGCCAGGGCGCAGCTCCAGATTGGCAGCACATCACTCTGCCCTCAATCCTCTACTTCAACACCCTGCTCATCATTGCCAGCAGTGTGACCCTGGAAATCTCGCGCCGCCGCGTCGCAGCTTTTATGGGCGGCTTAAAAGATCGGGCGGCGAACCCCGCTCGCTGGCTCTATATCACTCTTGCGTTGGGAGTGTTCTTTGTCGCTGGCCAGACTTTTGCCTGGGTGCAACTGAAATCCCAGGGCTTCGGGCTCGCCACCAACGTCAGCTACTCTTTCTTCTACGTCCTGACCGTTGCCCACGCGCTGCATCTGCTCGGTGGACTCGGTGGACTCGTTCGCGTCATTGCAAAGTTGCACAATTCGGTTTTAAGACGTAGTACCCTGGACGCCACTTCGCGCTACTGGCATTTCATGGGTGTCCTGTGGGTGTACCTGCTTTTTCTGCTTTGGATGAAGCTCTAACCCAGTTAAAAGGTAGGAGGCAAAGTGAGCCAAGCTGATCTAACGATGCACGGTCATTCCACCGCGGGTGCTATGGCCGAACCCACATTCTCGGTCCCTGCGAAAAAGATGGCGATGTGGCTGTTCATCATCGCTGACACCGCCACTTTTGCGGGCTGCCTGGTCGCCTACGGGTTTATACGCAACGCCACTCCCAATTGGCCCCGGCCGTTCCACAGCATTACCAACGTTGCCCTCATGACCTTCATCCTTCTCACCAGCAGCTTGACCATGCTGATTGCGGTGAGGGAGGCTCAGGCCGGCGACAAGCCCAAGGCCTTCCGTTGGATCATGATTACCGCCGTTGCCGGAGCTCTTTTTGCCATCCTTCACATTCGCGAATGGATGAACATGATTGGGGAAGGCGCCACTCTTTTCCATAATCCATGGGGCACGCCGCTTTTCAGTTCGTGCTTCTTCGCCATCACCGGCCTGCACCTGTTGCACGTGACTGGCGGGATTATCGCCCTGATCGCCGTTGGAATCCGCTACCAGGGTGGGCGCTACAAGGCCGACGACATTGAAATAACTGGCCTCTACTGGCACTTTGTCGATCTGGTTTGGATGTTTGTCGTTCCCTTGGTCTATCTTTTGAATCTCTCTCACTAAGGAAAGAAGAAAGAAGCAGGAGCCAAACTATGACTACCGCGGAGCCGCAAAAAAGTAATGGAATTGGAAAAGACTTGGCTGTCTATGTTTGCCTGCTGGTCCTGGCGGGAATTCAGTTCTTCATCGCTTTCCAGGACATCACCGCGCAGCAGATGTTCGAGCGCATGCTGATCGTGGCAATCATCGAGGGCGGCCTCGCGCTGTTGTTCTTCATGCATTTGGCGGACAATCGCGGGCTGCGCTGGTTCGTTGTCGTTTTTACAGTCTCCGTTCTCCTGGGCATGCAATATGGTTGGACCGACAGCTCCCGCCTCACCAATGGCGTGCCGTGGGGACGCGTAAACGTGAACACCCAGTAACCCACTTTGCTTCGAACCGAAGAGCTACAATAGAGCTACAAGATCGAGCTACGACAATGAAGCGCTCAACCACAATGTGGATTTTGGCAATTGCACTGCTGGGGATGATCGTCCTGGTGGCGCCCGTCCCGGCCTCCGCTCAGAGTTGCGCGCTTTGCTACACCCAGGCCGCCTCCTCGGGCTCGCGCATGATCCAGGCCTTGAAGAGCGGGATCATTATCCTGATCGCTCCGCCAACGTTGATGAGCCTTGGCGTAATCTTCGTTTGCTATCGCCGCCACAATAAAACCCGCGACGATATCGCCGAGCCCGACCGTGAATGGAAGAACGACGCCTCGCCTGACGACCTTCAAGATTCTCCCCCGGCGCTCAAGCCCAAGGATTGGTAGGCTTCGTAATTGGTAGGCTTCGTATCAGGGCACGCCTTCAGGCGTGCCGCAATGTCTGCGTTTGGGTGGAGCAGCGCTTCCAGCGCTGCGTTAAAGGTTTTCTGTTTTACAGCTGGCTTTAGCCGCTGAGGTTGCCTACCTTACTTTTTCCCGCTGCCTCTCCAAGGTTGCCCGTACACTCCCTGAAATCGGCGCCTTGAGGCTGTGCTTCACTTCTTATAAACCACCCCGCCCTTCATCACGAACGACACGTTCTCCAGCACTCCAATATCCTGCAAAGGATCGCCCGCCACCGCAATCACGTCCGCCAAATATCCCGCCTCTAAACTCCCGATCTGCCCCTCCCACCCCAGCACCTTCGCCCCATTGATCCAGTCCGCCTGCATCACCGCCAGCGGCTTCATCCCATTCTTCACCATCAATACAAACTCCCGCGCCTGCGTCCCGTGAGGAAATGGCCCCACGTCGGAACCCACCGCCATAGGGACTCTCGCCGCGACCTGCTTGCGGAAATCCTGAATCTTCAAATCGAGCATCTCGTGCTCTCGCGCGGCCTGAGCCGGCGATGCCGCATGATCGGCGAAATAATCGAAAATGGTAAACGTCGGCACCGCGAAAATCTGCTTCTCACGCATTAGCCGCATGGTCTCGTCGCCCAACTGGTTCGCATGGTCGATGGATACCACGCCAGCCCGCGCCGCAAATAAAGTCCCCGGCTCACCAGTGGCATGCACGGCAACCCGCTTCCCCGACCGCGCGGCTTCCTCAACTGCCGCGTTCAACTCGGCCTCGGTGTATTGATAGATCGTCGCCAGCCGTCCGTCGCGCACCACGTCCGGACCAGTCTCATAAATCTTGATGAAGTCCGCGCCTTCCTTCAGCTCGTGCCGTATCGCGGTAACCAACTCGTCCTTACTGTTCGCGTAAGTCGCATTCGACAGCACATGCTGGGCGGGGTTGTAGTTGATGGCATCTTCATGGCCGCCCAAAATATCGATGGCATTTCCGCTGATGCGCAGCCGCGGCCCCGGAAACAGCCCGTCATCGATCGCATTCCGAACTGCGGTATCCGCCGACCCTGCGCCTTCCGTCCCCATGTCGCGCTCTGCCGTGAAGCCCGCCATCAAATCGGCGCGCGCCGCCGACAGCGCAATAATCGTCCGCTGCGGCACCGACTCCTGCACCGTCTGCAAATCCTCCGCCCCCGGATGCAGAAACAAATGCACGTGCGCATCGATCAACCCCGGCAACAAAGTGCGGTCCCCAAGATCCATCACCTCCGCCCCCGCCGGATGCTTCACCGAAGCCCCAGCCTCCACAATTCGTTCCCTCTGCACCAGCACTTCCCCCGGCGTCACCAGCCGTCCGTTTTTCACATCCAGCAAATGAGCAGCATGCAGCACAATCACATGTGGTGCTGAAAGTGGAGATTGAGTTTGCGCAGAAGAGAAAACAGCTAGCGCGAGAATCGAAAAAAACGAAAAGCAGTTCCACCGAAGCTTAAGCATATAAGTACGGCATACTACCACCAAAAACACTTTGTGCTGAACGCATGAAAACACGCTGTCATCCTGAGCGAAACATGAGCGTCCGAAGGAGGGTCGTGCGTAGTCGAAAGCCCGCCCTGAGCGAAGCTGGCCCGTAAAGGGATTTGCATCGCCGCCCCCCGCGCCGACCCAGCTACTGGCTGATCTCTAAACTCTTCAACTCCTCCCCCAACGCCTTCCCCACCTTCTTCTGATGTTCCGCCCCTAACTTCTTCCCCCCAGAAGTCAGGTAAAAAGTATCAATCGCCATCTGTCCCTCCGTATCGATCAACGCAATTTCAATATTGCAACCGTGCTGCGAAAGGCATGAGCTGATGCGATGCAACAACCTCGGCCGGTCCTGCGCAATCACCTGCAAAAGTGTGCTCGTCGAAGACGATTCATCGTCGAAATCAATGCGGGTCTCCACCACGACTTTCACTCGGGCATGTTTCTCGCTGCGCTGCCGGTCACGCAGCATTCGCTCCAGGTCAGCCGACCCTGCCAGCACGCCCGTGATGCTCTGCTTGAATCGCTGCCACTCCGACATATTTAATTCGAGCGTGCGAAAACGGTCCGTAAAATAAATCGTATCCACCACGATTCCGCCCTGGTTCGAAAAGGCGTTGGCCTTCACGATATTCATCCCCCAGGCCGCCAGCACTCCGGTCAACGTCGCAAATAATGACGGACGATCCTTCGTCACCAGCGCCAGTTCATACCAATGCCGTCCCCGCTTCAAATCTACCCGCACTGGATCATGGCCAAACTCCTCCGCCATCGTCATATGCTGCATCACTTCTTCGGCGGAGTGCACCAGCAAATATCTCTGCGGAAATCCCTCCACGAAATCCTTGAACTTCGCCCCCGTCACCGGAGCCAAACTCCGCAAGCGCGCTAATTTTTCATCGCTCGCGTCACCGTGCACCCGCTGGTCCGCGCTCCGGTTCAAATAGTTCGCGGCCCCAATGTAAAGCTGCCAAACGTTCTCCGCCTTCCACGGCGTCAGCGCCTCTGGATTCACCGCCTTAATATCCGCATACGTCAGCAGGCACAGCATTTTCAACCGCTCTGGCGTGCCAATCTTCTCCGCAAACGCCGCCACCGTCTCCGGATTAAAAATATCCCGCCGCAATTGCGCCGACAGTTCCAAATGGTTCGCAATCAGAAACAGTACTGCCGCACGTTCCCCCGGCTCAACATCCAGCCGGTCCAGGCAACGACCGGCAATTTCCAGGCTCCCTTCCACATGATTGCTGCCCGGCACTCCCTTTCCCGTGTCATGCAGCAACAATGCGAGATACAGCAGCTCGGGATCTTCCAACTCGCCCAGCAACTCCGCATAGCGCTGGTCCCATTCCGATTGCGATTGATTCAGCCGGTGCAAACTTTCAATCGCCAGGATCGAGTGCTCATCCACCGTAAAGCGATGATAGAAATCCCGCACCACTAACGAATCAATCGGCTTCAGTTCCGGCAGCAGCAAGGTCAGCAACCGCAGCGAATGCATGGCCCGCAGCGCGTCCGCGGCATGCGGCTGCAACAATGTTTCCTGCAGGTAGAGCCATAACTCGGCCCCTCGCGGAGGCGTCACCGCCAGCGCCGGAAGCGCCTGCTCAATGTGGTGCTCCGTGGTCGCGCTCAGCTTTAGCCCATGATGCGCCATGAAGTGAAATAACCGCAGCAGCATCTCGGAATCCTGCAGCGAAGACGACTGCTTGAGAAAAATCAGCCCGTCGACCACCGAAAAATCGGAACTCGACGGCCGCGACTTCCAGCCCTGAAATTGCCGGCGCAGCGTTGACCACGCTTCCGGAGTCTCTTCCAGCAACTGCATCACCGTACGTTGCACCGCGCGGGCATGCCGAAAGTAGATGCGCATCCAATCCGCAGCCGAAACGTCCGCTGCATCCGCAGCTCCAATCTTCCGCGCCGCCGCTTCGTCCTGCGCTTCCCAGCTCAGGGAGTTGTCATCGCGGCCATGCCGAAAGTGCAAAAAACAACGCGCCGCCATCAGGAATTCCAAAGCCGCATCCATCTGCTTGCGCACTGGCGGGCGCAGCAAACTGGCGTCGGGCCAATCGCCCAGCTTGCCCATCGATGAGATCAGCGCCAGCCAGCACGCCACGTTGTAGTCCCGCAGCCCGCCCGGCGTCTCCTTCAGATTTGGCTCGAGATGAAATACGGTTTGCCCAAACTTCCCGTGCCGCTCGCGCGTTACCTCAGCCAGCCCCTGCAGCAACGCCTTCGATTCCCTCATCACGAGTTTGGGAATTAACTTGTCATGGAGCCGCACGAAGAGCTCGCGATCGCCCGCCAGAAACCGGCAATCCAGAAGAGAGATAGTAAATTCGGTGTTGTTGGCGTCGAAGCGGTCGCACTCCGCCAGCGTCCGCGACGCCGGACTTAACTTCAGCTTCAGATCCCACAACTCTTGCGAAAATTGGCGAATCGCATCTTTGTAGCCTGTTTCTCCGCCACGATCCGCATACAAAAAAAGCAAATCGATATCGGAATAAGGAAACAGCCAGCCCCGCCCGAAGCCTCCCGTTGCCACCAACGCAAAACCGTGTGGCCCCGCTTCATCCGCCGAAACCAAATCCAGCCATAGCCGCCTGAGGATCTCGTCGATCAGCCGCGTCCGTTCCGCAACCGCCGCTTTTCCGTCTCCCGTCGCGGCATATTCGCGCTCAATCCGCGCCGATTCCTCAGCGATCGAACTCCGCAGTTCAATGATGAGTGAAGACGCTGCCGTCATGGCGGTCGGTGAAAGTGATATCGACTGAAGTGATTTGTCTCAAAGCCTTCGTTCTGCCTCTTCTGCTAAGAAGATTACAGCGCTCCCTCGCCCCGCTCCTCATTGCGGATGCGAATCACCTCGTCCACCCGCGTCAGAAAAATCTTCCCGTCCCCAATCTTCCCGGTGCGCGCCGCTTCGATGATAGCCTGCACGGCCTTCTCGACCATCGCATCTGCCAGAACCACTTCCAACTTTGTCTTAGGGATAAGATCCACGCTGTACTCGCGTCCGCGATAGACTTCGGTGTGACCCTTCTGCCGCCCGTGACCGCGCACTTCAATCACCGTCATGCCTTCGACGCCAATCTCCTGCAGCGCGCTCTTCACCGCTTCCAGCCTGGAGTTTTGGATGACCGCTTCAACCTTCGTCATGATTTGTTCTCGACTCCGATGCCTCCACCTGCCTGACTATCAAATTCTACGCCGGCCCTTCCCGCTAATACCCTTCCACTCCGCATCGCGACAAATCTCAAACCCGCGACTCACTCTATCGTCTGCCACCGCTTCACGGAAATTGAAACTATCTATCGTTCCCATCAGGATTTGTTATGCAAAACTTGCCATGCAAAATCAATCAGAGCTCACTTCGCCGGCCCCTTTTGATCCGCGGCAGGCGCTGGCGGCTTGGCAAACTTCGCCTCGTCCACCGGAACATTCTCCTTCACCTCGCTGATCTGAATCGTGAATCGGCCGCCTGGCCGAGCCAGCGTCCATCGAAACGGGATTTTCACTGCTCCCGCTCCGCGATAGTCCGCATAGTCGATCTGCGTCGGTAATCGTCCCAATGGAGTCTCTCCAAATCGAACCAGCCGCACCAGCAAGCCCGACTGTTCGTCGAAATAAAGCCGCAGCGGCGTCTTTCCCTCGCGCCGTCCAACCACCACGTACGCCTCGCGATCGCCGACCTTCTCCGTTCCTCGCAGCCGCGCTTCGCTGAACATCCCTTTCAGGTGCGCCGCAAAATGAAGATCGGCGTCCATGGCCGCCGCGTCGATATCCGGCCCATGCATCTCGTGCACCGGCCTCCCCGGAAAACTCAACCAGCCTTCATGACCATCGAATGCCGTCACGCTATCGCCCTCCGGAGTGTGCGTGAAAGATATTCGCTTTTCCGGATCCTTCGAAAAAATCTCGATCGGAACATTCCGGTCCCCAAAAGTAATCGTGCCCTTCATCACCCGGCTCGTCGTCTTTTCAATAGCACGCGCTCCGCCCACAGCCTGCAGATACTTGTCGAACAACTGCTCGGGCGCCGGTCCACTCGGTTCGCTCTTTTCCTCCGCCTCGTCCCCGCCTTCTGCGCCTTTCTTCGCTCCACCCATTCCTGCCTTGGCCTCTTCCGTCATCACCGGCGGCATTCCCACCGGTTTGGGGCTGCCTCGGTGGCAGGAATAGCAAGTCACCTCGCGATGCCCCTCAAAATTCTCCTTGTTGATGGCAAACATCATCTCCATCATCTTTCGCGCTGTCTGCTTTGGCTTCTTGTCGTCCTTTTCAAACGCGCCTTCCACATGGCAGAATTCGCACTCCACGCCCAGGGACGTCGTAATGAACTGCATCCCGGGAATTAATTGGTCCGCCGGAATGCCCTTCAGCACCTCTATGTTCTTGAACTGTTCTTCTGCTTTTTTAGGCCCCGCAGAGCCAGACTGGCCCAAAGCCCCCGCGGACTGGCCCCTCGCGCCGCTCATTACCATTCCACCCGCAACGACAAACCCGATCATCCCAATAACAACAATTAAACTCCTCTTCCGTCTCATCCTCGCCTCGGTAAGAAATCCAAATAACTCGTCTCCGCGATCTCCGCGGCTGTTCTCCGCACACTCCGCGATTCAGCCGCTTTGATTCAGCTGCTTTATTGATGAAGCCAATTCCAAACCTTCACGGCTGATTACTGTATACGTACTTCCCCGAAAGCTCCGCAATCACGTACGTCTTCTGCAGAAGTCCATCCACCCTCGCCTTCAGGTGCGGCGGCACAAACAAGAATACTCGTCCCCTCCCAGCCCAGTCCTTCTGCAAATCGGCATCGCTCAAATAAATTTTGGGCGCATCCGCGAAAGTCGAACCAAACCACATGGATGTAGTCCGCCCCTCAACCAGATCAACCGGCCGCCGCAGATAAAACAGCAGAGATGACCCAAACGACTGATCCCCATAAATCATCACTTGGTCTTCCGGCCGCGCCCTTGCCTCAATCTCCTGCGCCAATTGCTTCGAAGAAAGATACGGCCCAAATCGTCCTAACGCAATATGCGCCGCCACCAAAAATAGTGCCAGTCCCGCCCCCATCACCCACGTCGCGGAATAGTGCCGGCGGTAAACGCGCAATCCAAAAGACAGCAGCGGAGCCACCAGCAGCACCACCGCCGCCAGCGCCGCCGGCAAGCGCAGCGCCGCAAACGATGCGTAACTCAGATCGAGCATGTGCGACATCGAAAGCGTGTACGCGCTCATATCCTGCTTGCTCAGTAACCCCCCGATATCCGGTTCGAACGGAAGTTTCCGCGACTGCCACAGACCCGCAATTAACAACCCGCTCGATACCGTTCCCACGACTGCCAACAGTCCCGCCGAAGTCGTCAGCCAACCCGCGCGTTTCCCGCTCGCACACTCCGTCCGCTCGCACTGTACAATCCCGTCCGCCAGCAAGACCAGCAGCGGCAAATACGCCGGGAACGTGTAGTACTCCTGGTTGGTTGAGAGCGCAAAGAACACCAGCACTACTCCCGCCAGAATCCAGCACAACAGCCGCGTTCTCGCGGCGAAATCATTCTTTGGCGCCGCGCCCCGCCCGCTCGTCCCCAAACTGCCGCGCGTTCCTCTCCACTCTTCCCACGCGATCGTAAGGGCCGCCGGAAGATACAAGCTCCAGGGAAAAAGCCACACCAGATGCAAACTCCAATACAGCGTTGCCGGAAGTTTGTTGTAATCCCGCGGATAACGCTTCCCCAGGAAACGCAGGAAATGCTCGTTCACGAAATAAAACCACAGGAAGCCGTGATGCTCAGCCGTCCCGGGATTCCGCATCCCCGCCAGTATGTGCCACGGCGCTGCGATCGCCAGAAATAACGCCAGGCCCGAAATCAACCGGAGCTCCCGCCACCTCCGCCAGTCTCCCGTAAGCAACAAAAAGAAAAATGCCGTGCCGCACGGAAATACCAGCGCGATCAGTCCTTTGGTTAACACGCCCAACGCGATCAGTGCGTAGCCTGCATACCAGCGCCAGGCCGCGGCCCCAGGCTCAAGCACCGTCAGGAAAAAATACAGCGAACCCGCGATCAGCAGGCTCAGCAGCACTTCGGGAATCAATATCCGTGTGAAAAGAAAAATGCCCGCGCAAGTGTAGACGAATAATGCCGCATAAATTCCGGTCCGCTCGCCGAACGCGCGGCGCCCCCACCAAAACGCCAGCAGTCCAAGCATCAGGATCGAGAGCGCCATCGGCAACCGCGTACTGAATTCGTTCACCCCAAAAATCTTGTAGCTGAATGCGACCAGCCAATAGGGAAGCGGCGCCTTCTCCAAATACCGCACCCCATTAATATGCAGCGTGACGTAATCTCCGGAGACCACCATCTCGCGTGCAGCCTCGGCGTGCGTGCTGTCGGCATCATCCAGCAATCCCGGAGTGAACATCGAACCAACGTAAACCGCCAGAAACACCGCAGCCAGCCCCCAATAAGAAAATGTGGACTGGCCGCCGCGATGTTTTTCGTTGGGAAGAGAACTTGGATTTGCCATCAATGGGATGAGCCCAGGACAGTCTTACAAATACCCGGCCAGTCGGCAATCAGCGGAATCATTGTTTCATTCCTCCCTTGCCTGACCGGATAAAAAACTTCCACTTATCCATGCCGGCCGGTATCGCCACGTCAAAAAATCCCACCATCATTTCCTCGGAAGTCTGGTCGCCCCACGTCACCGTTTTCGTCGGATCGGGATTATGCGGATTATTCTTCGAATTGTCATACCACGCCACCGCCCTCAACTTCGTCCCCGCCTTCAACTGGCGCGGCTCCGCCAGCTTGTAACTCAATTGCCAGTGAAAGTGATAATTCACCCGCAACAAAACCTCAACGCTTCCATCGTCATGCACAATGTCGTACTCAAACCGCTTCCCGCGCAAATGCATATGCGGAAAAAGACTTAACAGCGTTGCATCGTTCGGCAACGTGCCCTGCACTTCCACGCGAAAATCGTCCGCCCCCGGCGGAATCACCAGCGCATGATTATTCAATTGCAGCGTAATCACCCGCCGCTTCGGCGGATTTTTTGCAAATACCAATCCCGCGCTCGTCTCATCGCTCGCCGCCTCGCCATTCGTCGTATAGTGCATTTGAAAAACCAAATCCGCTCCCGCCGGCACGAACTTCGCCATCCCATCCGCCCATCGGTCCGGAGCGCTTCCCGGCGCATACACCAGCAGCAAATCGCTGGTAGTTTCATGCGCCTGTCGCCTCTCTTCCGGATCGCTCAACATTGATGCCGTAAAAGCCTCGCCGACCGGCGCATGCCGCAGCCACTGCGAATCCGGCGGGCGGATATACACCACCGCATGGTGCACATGTGCCGGCGTCGATGGCCGCACCTCCGCCATCTGCACCCACTTATCTTCCGTGAAATGCGTGGCCACAATCTCGTATGTATATTCCACTTCGCCGCGCGCCGGAATTTGCACCGCCTTCGGCATCTTCACAACCACATCCGGCTGCGGAATATTCCAGCCCTCACCCCACTTGCGCGGCGCGGGCGCGTCACCCACATTACCCGCAAGCGCCCCACCATCCGCCCACGCTCCTAACGTAGAAATCTGCTCAGCACTCAACGACGGATCATTCGCAAAATGTCCGAATCGAGCATCCGCAAACCATGGCGGCATCATCTTCATCTCAACTGCAGCCGCAATCTTACCGGCCAGCGGCCGCGTCTGCTCATACGTCATCAACGCCATCGGCGCAGCTTCTCCGTTTCGATGGCAACTCTCGCACTTATCCTGCAGTATCGGCAACACATCCTTATAAAACGTCGGTGGCGATTTTTTCGCTTCTCCCCGGCCAGCTACCGCTGCCATCTGCCACACCGCCATCATCACCAGACAAATTCCCGCTACTTTGCTCACTCCCATATTCGTTCTTAGTCTCGCACAAACCCATCCCGCATCACCGCACAATTCCCCCAAAAATGCTAGAGTATTCCGTTCATGTCTGCCCCCGATTCCCTCTTCGTTCGCGCCTGCAAGTCGCAACCAGTCGAGCGCACTCCCGTATGGTTCATGCGCCAGGCCGGACGCTACATGCCCGAATACCGCGCCATCCGCAAGCAACATTCTCTGCTCGAAATTTGCAAGCAGCCCGAACTCGCCGCCGAAGTCACCATCACCGCCGCCGAATTTCTCGGAGTCGACGCCGCCATCATCTTCGCCGACCTCCTCCTCCCTCTCGAAGTCATGGGACTCCCTTTCCATTTCTCCGCCGGCGAAGGCCCCGTCATCGAAAAGCCCGTACGTTCAGCCGAAGACATCGCCCAACTTCGCACCGACCGCTCCGCCGAACTCGGCTATGTTTCCGACGCTGTAAGTTTAGTTGCGAAGCATTTCGCCGGAAAGCTTCCCGTCATCGGTTTCTGTGGAGCCCCATTCACCCTCGCCAGCTACATGATCGAAGGCGGAGGCTCCCGCCACTACCTTCACGCCAAGAAGATGATGTACAACTCTCCCGCCGCATGGGATGAGCTGATGCGCAAGCTGGTCGACGTCACCGCCGAATATTCCGCGGCCCAGGTCCGCGCCGGAGCCGATGTCATTCAGATTTTCGATAGCTGGGTTGGCTGCCTCAGCGTCGAAGACTATCGCCGCTACGTCCTGCCCCACGTCACCACTCTCGTCAAGCGCCTCCAGAAAACCGGCGCGCCCGTAATTTATTTTGGCACCGACAGCGCCACGCTTCTTCCCGCGATGAATGAAACCGGAGCCGACGTCATTGGCCTCGATTGGCGCATCCCGCTTAACAAAGGTTGGAGCGACCTCAATCATCGCTGTGCCGTGCAAGGCAATCTCGATCCCATCCTGCTATTCGCCGATTGGAAGGAATTAAAATCGCGCGCCGAAGAAATTCTCCATCTCGCCGCCGGTCGCCCCGGCCACATCTTCAACCTCGGACACGGCATCCTCCCCGAAACCCCTGTCGAAAACGTAAAGAACCTAGCGCGTCTCGTACAAAATTATTCGACGTCCCAAACCGGAAGCCAGAAGCCGGAAGCCGGGTCCCGGAAGCCGAGCGCCGGAAGCCGGACTCCGGAAGCCGGAAGCCGCCTCCCGTGACCCGCATCGCAATCATCGGCGGAGGCATCTCCGGACTCGCCGCCGCTTTCGCCCTCGAACCCCATCGCCTCTCCGGCACGCTCGACTACACTCTCTACGAAGCCTCGCCCCATCTCGGCGGCGTTCTCCGCACCGAGCGTATCCAGGATTGCATCGTCGAAGCCGGCCCGGATTCCTTCATCACGGAAAAGCCCTGGGCCTCCGAGCTTTGCCGCACCCTCGGCCTCACCGATCAACTCATCGGATCGAACGACGCCGACCGCAAAACCTACATCCTCGTCGATGGCCGCCTCGTCCCCATGCCCGACGGCTTGATGTTCATGGTCCCCACAAAAATCCTGCCCACCGCCTTCTCCCCCCTTTTTTCCTGGACCACCAAACTCCGCATGGCGCGCGAACTGCTCCATCCCCCCCAGCCCGCGAGCGCCGATGAGAGTGTAGCTTCATTCGTCGAACGCCACTACGGCACGGAAATGGTAGACCGCCTCGCCGACCCGCTTCTCTCTGGAATCTATGGCGGTGAAGCCGCCAGCCTCAGCGTGCGCGCCGTGCTTCCCCGCTTCGCCGAAATGGAGCGCGCCCGCCGCAGCCTCGGCCGCGCCATGCTCGCCGCAAAAAAGAAATCGAAGCCCCGCCGACCTGCCCCACCCCTTTTCACTTCGCTAAAGAACGGCATGCAACAATTAGTTGAAACCGTCGTTCCCAAGCTCAATCCGCTTTCCCTGCTCACTAATACACCGGTGCAATCAATCCACCCCGAAGCCAACAATAAAAGATGGCAAGTCGCCGCGCCGTCCCGCACAGATCACTTCGACTCCATCATCCTCGCCCTACCCGCGCCCGCCGCCGCAAGTATTCTCTCCATCGCCAGTCCCGAACTATCCGGCGAACTCGCCTCCATCCCCTACGGTTCATCCATCACCGTCGCCCTCGCCTATGGCCACAAAGTCCGCCACTCACTTCCTCCCGGCTTCGGATTCCTCGTCCCGCGCAGCGAAGGCAAGCGCCTGCTGGCCGCAACTTTCGTTCACAATAAATTTCCTCATCGCGCCCCCGAAAATCTCGCCCTGCTGCGTTGTTTCTTTGCCGGATCGAACGCCGAAAACCTCTGGCAGCTTTCCGACGACGCCCTTGTCGCCACCGTCCGCAACGAATTGCAGCAGATCCTCGGCCTCCGCGCGACCCCTCTGTTTGCCCGCGTCTATAAATGGAAGTCCGCCATGGCTCAATACGGCGTTGGACACCTCGAACGCCTTGACCGCATCGACCGCCTGCGCCGCCAGTTGCCCGGCTTGGCCCTCGCCGGCAACGCCTACCGCGGCATCGGCGTCCCCGATTGCATTCGCTCCGGCCAGGACGCAGCCCAGCAACTCTTGAGCCTCTCAGCTGGAAGCGCCTAGACCGCGGCATCTCAAAAGGGCCTTCCGTTCTTCCCAGAAGTCCCAGTCCTTACGTTTCCAATCAGCCCTTGCCCACTCACCCGAAACCCATTACCCTATTTGCAGCCCGGACATGTTCACTCCGCACCCTAATCTCGCCGACGACGTTAACCACGCCATCATCCAATCCGATGTCGAAGGCGGAGTCTTTCTTCACGACCTTCCTCCCTCCACCATCCTCCACATTCAAACCCAGCATCACTGCTACACCGCCGTGCTCCTCGGAGGCAGCGAAGCTCTCATCTCCGGCCATCCCGAATTCTGTCCCGACCCAGTTCAAGTCGCCATCGCCGGTTCCACCTGGGGAGGTTCCATGCTCAAACTCCAATATGTCGGACGCGGCATGCACCTCGAATTTCACCACCCCGAATACTCCACCCCCATCATCACCAGCCTCATCCAGGAAATCCGCGACCACCAACCCCTCCCCGCTCCCGCCGTCATCAACTCGCTCAGCTATTAAATCTACCCGTTATCTCCGTGTCATCCCGAGCGCAGGCCGCAACCGCCCTAACTCTGTCATCCTGAGCGGAACAAGTGCTTGCGCGTTTAGCGCAAGCACCTGTGTAGTCGAAAGCCTGCCCCGAGCCTGTCGAAGAGGACCCCTGCAATCCCGCTACTCCCACCCACCCCGACAAACATTCCCATCACGACTCCTCGATTACCTACGCAGCCCAAGGTTTCCTCAACCTCTCTCTCCGAGGTACAATCAGCCCAACCCACATGCAAATCACCACTCGCGAAGTCAGTCACGTCACCATCCTCGACCTCAACGGTCGCATCACCCTCGGCGACGAAACCGGACGCCTCCGCGAGGCCATCCACCAGCTCATCACCGACGGCAAGAAAAAAATCATCCTCAATCTCGCCCGCGTCGATTACATCGACTCCTCCGGCGTCGGCGAACTAGTCAGCAGCTTCACCACCGTCCGCAACTCGGGCGGCGAACTCAAACTCCTCGGCCTAACCAAAAAAGTTCACGACATCCTCCACGTCACCAAGCTCTATACCGTCTTCGACATCAAAGACGACGAATTCACCGCCGTAAAATCCTTCGACTACTTCTTCGCCAAATAATTTTTCCCTGTCCCGCATCTCCTGTGCCTCCTACGCCTTGTCATCCTGAGCGAAGCATGAGCTTGCGCGCTTAGCGCAAGCACTTGTGTAGTCGAAGGATCCCTGCAACCTCAAAGTACAACCGGCCCCAAAGGGCGCACTCTCCGAACCGCCAACTTTATCTTTCAGCTTTTACAGACCCTCGCGCGATCACTTTGTTTTTTGGATGGCGCAGCGCTTCAGCGCTGCGATCAACTTAAGCAGAATTCCTTCTGGATTGCCGACAACTCGACTCGTGACGGGTGGAATCGCTGGTTTTGAGCAGTATTACGAAGGCGTTGCACTGTAGGCTGGACTCGCCAGCGGCCCCGGCTTTGCACCCATGATCAGTAGCCAGAGCATGAACACCTGTTCGCCAAAGTGGAATGGGCGCATCCATCCGTGGACGAGTGGTTTACCAGAAACGCGAAATACAAGTGCGTTCAGGAGTTCTCTACTTTGGCGGACGCGGCTACTGATTATCTGCTGTTCTCGCTCGGCAAAGGCCGCTGGACGGCCCGGAAATGACCTGCGGGGTAATGAGTGCAATCGCGATGTTTCGCCAACTACGAACCTGGGAAGTGCTGAAGGCGCAGTAGGGCCGCTTTAGCTTCGTTGGCCCACTTCTCTGGGCCACGGAGCTTCTGCGCCGCCTTGTATTCCTCTATTGCCTGCGGAAGTTGATCCAGCTTCTCTAGCACTCGCCCAAGCCGCACATGGGTGGCAACATCCCCCCGTTTTTCTTCGAGTGCGTCTTTGTAACGCAGCAACGCCCCTTTATAGTTCTTCTGTCCAAAGGACTGATCGCCAACTTCGACGTTGTGAGCGGCCTCAAGCGCCATCTTCATCGCTGTGCCGCACGTCTCGGCGGCAACCGTATCGGAAACCGTTGTGTTGGAACTCGTGTTCTGGTTGTCGGGCGCTCCTACTCGCGGCGGGGGTTCTGGAAAAGTTGGTGGCGTTTTTGAAACATCGATGCACCAGCCCCAGCTGCAGTGGACCGTCGGGGAAGCGTCGGCATCGCGGTGTTTCCTTGTGGATTGCTCCTTACGCACCTCAGCAATGATGTCGTCAACCGGGCGCTCAGCGGGACACTCGGGCGGTACGGATTGCGCAAACATTGTTGCACTCACGATAACGACGGCCGCTGCCCGTCCCATTTGCACCCGCCCATTGTAGCGCCCCGCCTTACCCACATAACTCTTGTTATCAGGCGATAGCGGGGGTTTTGAGTGTAACGGCGATGTTACGACAGTTGATGCGTAGGAAAGTGCGAGGTTTCGCCTAGACCGTTTCGTTTTTTTCCCCGCAGAGCCGCAGAAACTCATTCACATCAAATGGCGGACCCTGCCGTACAATTCCCACGCCCATCCATTCGGCCGGAACCTTGGCTGCAGCAAGGAAGACCACGTCATCCGGCTGACCCTCTCGCGTGAATCGTGCTAGGTGTTCGGGCGCAATCTGGGCTATTGCCCGTACAAACCATGCGCGATAACTGACCGCCTCAATGTCGGCTCCCGGTTTGCATGCGCCCTTCATCAGGTCAACACCGACCGCGACATTCTTACCCGTATGATTGGCTTTAGCGTCAATTCCAATTTGCCAAACAGTCTTCACGTCCTCCGGTTCAACTGCAGGCACACGTTGTCCCGGCTTGCCCCCGAATCTCGGAGGCTCCTGCAGTTCCTCATCAACATTGCGCAAGAACTTGTCGTCCATGATGAGCCATGCTCCTTAAGATCACTACGGACATTGTAGGCGGGTGGCCCAGCCTTTGAAACTGACTGGCATCAGCAACACAGTGGGTGCCCCTTCCTTCGCGTTCTTGGCGAAGTGCGGGAGTCGGAATGCGGGCGCAAGTTTGTTGATCCATGTCGCGTCGTAACAAATCAAGCAGCGCATGCAGCATCGCGGCCTACCCTTGCAAAAAACGCAAGGATTCCAGGAGGGCGGATTCCAGTCAGCTTTAAGGGATTGAACACTCGCCGCGAGCACCTTGCACTGGGAAACATTCACCGACTAGCTACTTCTTCCGCAACATCTCAATCACCCGCTCATAATCATCTACCGTTGCATACTCAATCACAATCTTGCCCTTCCCATTCCGATCCCGGATTCTCACCCGCATTCCCAGCGTCCGCTCCATCTCCAGCTGTGCCGCGCGCACATTCGGATCCACCCAGCGCGCTCCTCCGGCTTTTCTCTGCTCCGCTCCCTCCTGCCGCTGCATGGCCACAAACCCGTTCAACTCCCGCACTCGTTCTTCAATCTCATTCAACTTTAAGTGCTTGGCCACCACCTCTTCCGCCAACTGCGGGATATGCGCCGTATTATCCAGCGACAGGATCTCCCTCGCGTCGCTGAAGCTAAGCCGCCCTTCCAGCACGTGCTTCATCACTTCCTCAGGCAGCCGCAGCAGCCGCATGTAATTCGATACCGTCTCCCGCGACACTCCAATCCTCTGCGCAATCTGCATCTGCGTCAGATTGAATTCCTTGCTCAGCACCCGAAACGCCTCCGCCTGCTCCACCGGATTCAGGTCCTGGCGCACTACGTTTTCCAGCACCGTCATCTCCGCCGCCTGTTGCAGCGATAGCCTGCGCACCAGCGCCGGAATCGTATCCTTCCCCACCATCTTCGACGCTCGCAAGCGCCGCTCGCCCAGCACCAGGATGTAGCGCCCTTCATCCGCCGCCGGCCTCACCACCACCGGCTGTACTACCCCGTGCTCCTGGATCGAAACCGCCAACTCCTTCAGCCCTTCCTCCTCAAACATGTATCGCGTCTGATAAGGATTCGCATCGATCAACGTGACGTCCAGATTCACCACCGAACTGGCCGAAATCGCCTGCGCATGAATCGAAATCACTTCGTTCTGGGCGGCCCCACCCTCCTGCGTCGCCACCCCGGGTGACGTGTGCGGCGCAGCGGCACCCAAGCCCCTGTCATCCCGAGCAGCATCCTTGTCATCCCGAGCGAAGCGCGGGACCGTGGTCTCCCCCCCCGCACTACCGCTCTGTCCAGGCCCGCTCTCGCGGCTAGGCACCACCACCCGCGGCCCCGGCAGCAACGACTCCAGCCCACGCCCCAAAGCCCGCCGTTTCTCCACCTTCTCGTCCTTCTTCTCCGCCGCGATCGTCATTCAGTTTTTCCTTAGTGAACCTTAGTTTCCTTCGTGAGTTTCCTTTGATGTGAAATTCTTCGCTGTCACAACCCAACTCTGTCATCCTGAGCGTAGCAGTGGCTTGCGCGCCGCGCGCAAGCATCTGCGAAGTCGAAGGATCCCTTGCACTCCCATTGGCCGCTGACTACCGGCCACCGACCACTGCTCTTTTGCTTTAATCGACCCTTAAGTGGATACGCACCCGCATAAACATATATCGACATCCATCAATCTAATATATCGATGTCCATCAATGTATCAAGCGCTGATCGCCGCCCCCGCGTCCGCCGCCGCCAGATGCCGCCCCATGAGCTCCTTCGCGAGCCGTATGTAACTCTCCGCCCCCTTCGACCGCGGATCGTACACCAGCGCCGACTTCCCGTGACTCGGCGCCTCCGCCAGCCGTATGTTTCGCGGTATGGTCGCCGCGCACAACTTATCCCCAAAATATTTCCGCAGCTCCGCCATCACCTGCTGCGCCAGGTTGGTCCGCTCATCCAGCATGGTGAGCACCACGCCCTCAATCTCAAGCCCTGGATTCAGCGCCGCGCGAATTCTCTCCACAGTATCCAGCAGCTCACTGATGCCTTCGAGCGCAAAGTATTCCGCCTGCATGGGAATGAGAACCGAATCGGCCGCGACCAGCGCGTTCAGCGTCAACAGATCAAGCGCCGGCGGACAGTCGAGCACAATATAAGAGAAGCGATCGCGCAACGGCGCGATCGCGTCGCGCAACCGGTACTCGCGCCGCTCCGCTTCCACGAGCTCAATGTTTGCTCCGATCAAATTCTTGTGCGAAGGGATGATCCAGAGCTGCTCGAGCTCTGTGGTGGAGAGCGCCTGCTCGCCCGAGGCTTCGCCCAGCAGCAGGTGGTAACTCGAAACTCGCTCCGGATCTTTCGCCAGGCCAAGCCCGCTCGATGCATTCGACTGCGGATCGCAATCGATGAGCAGCGTGTTCACTTCCGCAGCCGCGAAGGACGCGGCTAGGTTGATGGCAGTCGTAGTCTTACCCACGCCGCCCTTCTGATTGGCAACAGCGATAACGCGTCCCATAGATTGTCGAGGAGCCAGAGCTGTTCGCAGAATAGTTCGGTTCGCATTTCGAAAGCAAGGTCGAACTGTTGTGCACAAGAAGAATTTGTGTGCAAAACGCGTCCCAATGTTCCGCGCGGAACATTTTGAGCGTGATGAATGTTCCGCGCGGAACACTCAGAGAAGAAGTCGGAGCGCCTTAAAGCGTGGTTCGCGCGGAGCGAAACCGCGTTAATGTTCCGGTCGGAACACTAAACGCATTTCACTTTCTGCAAGCCAGTTAGCGGCGTAACGTTCCGGCCGGAACATTCGTTTTAATTATCGTTCCTAAGTGTTCCGACCGGAACATTCGCAATAATTTCGACTGTTTCCCACTTTTAGTGGATTTTGGCATGTATTTCCATTGGAAGATCGAAGCAGTTAACATATTTTGTTCCACTTTTATTGTAATGGTGCGGGAGCCGAATGTTCCAGCCGGAACATTATGAGTTTATTTGACCAGTAGAGAGGATGCGGGATTGAGAGTTTGGAATTTGGATCGGCGTTATCCAAGTGAAAGCGGGGAGGGTGGCGCGGACTGTTTCGAGTTGGGAGGAGGAGATGAGGAGTGAGAGGCGTCCGCCGGGGACCAGGAGGGATGCGGCGACGGGGAGGACACGCGACAAGCGCTCGACGGCGCGCAGGGTTACGAGATCGAAGGTGGATGGGGGAAGAGTTTCGGCGGAGACGTTTTGTATATCGACGTCCGTCAATGTAAGGGCGCGGGTGACTTCGCGGAGGAACGTAGCTTTCTTGTGATTCGATTCGATCAGAGTGAGGGCAACGTTGGGGGCCCAGAGTTTGATGGGGAGTCCGGGGAAGCCGGCACCGGAGCCCAGGTCGGCTATTCGGGCTTCGGCTGTCAGGCGTCGGGCTTCGGTAGAGTCTAGGTCAAAAGCTTTCACCGCAGAGGACGCGGAGGAAATGCTGGGGAAGAGGTGGCGGGCGGCGAAGAGGGATTCGCCGAAGTGGCGGGTGACGATTTCTTCGGGATCGCGGATAGCGGTCAGATTGGTGCGCGCGTTCCAGTGGAGGAGTATATCGATGTACGTCGATATATGTTTGTAGATACAGTCGTTAGTCGTTAGTCGTTGGTCGTTGGCTTCCAGAAACGGTACGAGTAGTTCGGCGATGCGGTGCGTATCCATTTACGTTTTACGTTTCGATTAAAGCATAAGGGCAGTGGCGAAGGGGGGAATCAGGATGGTAAGAGTGGAGTTCGGGGTATGTTTCGGATATCCGGCGTGAGGACTTTTAGGGGATCTCAGGGTAGCGATTGGGGCGAAGTGGGAAAGATATTTTCGTAGGAGAGGGCCGTGGTGCTGTCATCGGCTTTCTCTACTATCAGTGGTCTTGGGTACCGGCGTTTGTCGGACAGGAGTGTCCGACCCACACGGGAGTTTCTGGTATCCACTCGGGGCTACGGGCTTACGCCTTGTTTGCGATTTATTTCGCGGGAAAATTCGGTGATGAAATTCAGCAGGGTGCCCCAGCCTAGTTGGCCTGCCATGGCGCGGCCACCTTCGGCGAAGGCGCTTCTGGGACCAGGCTTCCAGGCGGCTGATAACAGGCCACCGCCGAAGGCTCCTCCGTAGAGGGCTAACTGAGGGCGCCAATGTTCTTCGCTTCGATCGTAAGTCACCAGATTCCGCATGAAGGCATGGCGAGTGCGCGGCCAGATGCCTTCGCATTTGCATTGATCGTAGCGAACTTCGTATCCGAGCCTGGCATTGCCGAGGGCCGCGAGGGTGTTTGCGGCAATGAACTGGCCCTCGCGAGATGCGAATCTTTCGGCATAGCCTCCCAAGCCATCGTCCCACTGGCGGGGCGTGCCGGACGCCTGATCGATGCCGGCGCCGAACATGCGCTTCATGTATGCGCCGGGAGTGGTCAAGGTTTGGCGCAGGTAGATTTCTTCGCGCTGCTTGTTGGTCAAAGTAGTCAGGGGCTGGTCGTTGCGGACATAGACTCCTGCAATCCAGGTGGATTCCCAATTGCGCGCACGGATCAATCCGGCGGTGGCGGCATGCTGGGTCATGGTCGCAGCCTGTTTGGAGCGGTCCTCGATCTGCTGGACCGGACCTGTATTTTCTTTTTTGACTGAGGGCGCGTCGGGGAGATCCGTTCCTTGGCGATCGGTCCCTTGAGTTTGACGGGAGTCGGGACTCTGAGCAGGGTCGGGGACTTGCGCCCAGCAAGGTGCTGACACCATCACGACCATCAGATACAACATTGGTACGAAACTTAGCTTGGCAGCACGCTCCTGTCGCATCGTTCTAGAATACCCCACGCAAGAATACCCCAGGTTGGGGCTTCGGCAGTTTGACGGAAGGTTAAAAACAGCGACAAAAGCGCGGACAGTATCCTCTGCACGCGGCTCCTTGCCCAGGGACGAAGAATTTTCTAAATTGAATTCATCCTCATTGAATTCATCCGCGCTCGAAAGCGTGTTTCTTTTCGACTTCTTCGAGGGCGGCGCGCATTGCGCTCTCAAATCTTTCCGCCTGCCCTATAAGGCCAGGAGTGGGTTCGGCCCATTCGCCTTCCATGCGGACCAGGCCATCTCCGGCGACCAGGCGGGCCGCAATCTCGACTAAATGGCCGGGGGTGGTTTCGAGATATTGGGCGTCGGTGGGATCGGCGATCCAAACTTTTTTGTCTGTGACATTATCGGCGGCCAGCTTGGTCTGCCAATAAACTTTGCGTTCGAGAAACGTAGCGACGGCTTCATCGGTCGCTTTCCCGAACACCCACTTCTCGCGCTTGAAGTCATAGTGGCGGCTGGAAAAGGCGACCGGCTTGAGCTTTCCGGATTTCACGAATTCGATCTGGGTGCGGTCTACTTCCTTGCGCAGGGCATTGATCACTGGAGGCTCCGCATCTTTCGGGTCGAGCGACGCGAGCACTTCTTTCACCGTCAGCGACAGGTTGACGGCGACGGGCGCGTGCAGGGCATCGGTGTTCTCCAGACGGATGTCGCCATGAAGCACCCAGAAATCCGCGCCGGAGGTTGAGCGGTGGAAGGGCCACTCCAGTTGGATGGTCAAAGGGAGACCGGTCATGGTCAACCAAATTTTTTTCTGCTCAGCCATTCTGCTCACCCAGCGGTGCCATTTGAGTCCTCTTTAATATGTGCAGGAGATTAAGATCAACCAATTCTATCGAAGTTCTTGCGGAGCATGGTGAAGTGCTGGCGGACCACCGGTGAACAGTTTGCTGAAAAGCCGACGAGGCTACGAAACACGACCCGCGGGGGCTGAAGCCCACGCTAATTCTGAAAACTTTACGCGGCGCTAAAAGCGCCGCTCTTCCACGTTGCTACCTGCACCACGTTGCTACCTGTACCACGTTGCTACCTGCGCCGCGTTGCTACCTGCGCCACGTTGCTACCTGCACCACGTTGCTACCTGCACCACGTTGCTACCTGCACAATGAAGCGCAAATGGGCTTTCGATTTGGCAGAACGCTAGGCGGGCACATCCGCTTTATTCAGAGTCTGCCGCCGCCTGAGATTTCCCACCACCAAGCGGATTTCATCATAGGTAATTTCGGGCGGGAGAATGTCCTTCAAGGGCTTGTAGCGGTCGAGGCCTGCTTTGGCGCATGCGGCTTCGATGACGGACTGCTTTTCTTTCGTGACCCAGCCGGGTTGAAGCTCGACCTGCCCGGTCTCCAGCAGATTTGCGATTCCGCTGACGATGGTTGAAAGTTGGCGTCCTCGAATTTGCGCGATCTCTTCCAGGGTTTTGCCTTCGGCAAGCAGGTGCAGGGTCTGATCGACCGGCTTAGCTTTTCGTTCAGCGCCGCCAGCGCGCTGCCCCTGGCGAAACTTTTCGAGGGTATCGAGAATCGGCTGGCCATAAATTTCGGCCTTACGTTCGCCGATTCCTGGAATCTCATGGAGTTCGGCGAAGGACTTTGGTTGCCGCCGGCAAATTTCTTCGAGCGAAGAATCGTGCAGCACGATGTAGGCGGGAACATTCTTCTCCTTGGCCATGGCGCGGCGCCACTCGCGCAAATACTCGCGGAGGTCTTCCGCCTCAGAGCCCGCAGCCGGGGCGGGAATCGGTTGCAAGGGGAATCGCTTTTTGCCGGCGGCTTTGCCCGCGCTCGCAGGAAGAGACTTCGCCATCCACTCCGCCGCACTTCCGCAGACATCGCAGGCGTCACACTTATCCCACTTGGGAGCTTCGCCGAAGTGCACGCAGATCTGGCGATGACGGCAGCGCCTGGACTCAACAAACTCCCGGATGATGCGATAGCGTCCCCAGGCGCGCTCGCGCTCGGCGTTGTCGGTAATTTGATTGGCGAAAAATCCCAGGAGGCCGGCATCTTTTTTCTGCCAGAGCAAAACGCAATCGGCACTCTCGCCGTCGCGGCCGGCTCGGCCCGCCTCCTGGTAATACTGTTCGATCGACTTCGGCAGCGACAAGTGGATGACCGCGCGCACCGCCGCCTTGTTGATGCCCAGACCAAAAGCAATGGTACCGACCAGCACGCGCACTTCGTCCGACATCCAGCGTTCCTGGTTGCGGCGGCGATCATCGGAGCCCATTTTGCCGTGATATCCGACGGCGGCGATGTCGTGGTCTTCGAGGAAATCGACAGTCTCTTCGACGCGGCTGATGGTTGGGGAATAAACAATCACGTTGCTGCCGGCGTAGCTGCGCAAGGCGTTGACCAGTAGTTGCATCTGCTCATGGCTTTGACACTCGCGCACGAGGTAACGAAGGTTGGGGCGATAGAAGCTGGCAATATATTTATGGGGATTGCGCAATTGCAGTTGCGCCAGAATGTCGTGGCGGACGTGGCGCGTGGCGCTGGCCGTGAAGGCTGCGATGGGACGATCGGGGAATTGGCTGCGCAGGCGGCTGAGCTGGCGGTATTCGGGACGGAATTCGTGTCCCCACTCGGAGATGCAATGGGCTTCGTCGATGGCGAAGAAAGCGATGGGCACTTGCTGCAGCCAGCCCATGGTGTCGCCGCGGGCTATGCGTTCCGGCGACACGTAAAGGAGGCGGAACGCGCCTTCGCGAGCGCGGCTCATGACCTTCGACTGCTCGGCCTCGGTGAGCGTGCTGTTGAGCACCGCCGCCGGGATTCCCATTTGCGCGAGTTGCGTGGCCTGGTCCTGCATGAGGGCGATTAGCGGCGAGATCACCACCACCGTTCCCTGGGAAGCTACGGCGGGCAACTGGTAGCACAGGGATTTGCCGCCGCCAGTCGGCATGACGACGCAAGTGTCATTTCCGGCGAGCAGGCTGCGCACGATCCGCTCCTGTAAGGGACGGAACATGCTGTAACCCCAGTACCGCTTCAGCGGAGTGAGCAGATCGATTTCCGCAGGCATGAATAAGCAAGTATAGGCGAGGCGAAGATTAGGAGAACGGGAAACGGGATTTTCTTCGGGTAAATTTCCGGAACGGGGAAAATGTGGGAGCAACAGATTAGCCACGGATTTGCACGGATTCTCACGGATAAAACATCTTAAGGATTTGTGATCCGTGAGAATCCGTGCAAATCCGTGGCTAAGATTGCTGCCTATACATTTTGGCGAAGGCGGCCCAGGTCACGGCGATGACGACAAAGCAGAGGACGCTTCCTTCCGGCCCTACGATTCCTCCGGTAAGCCATTGGGGTCCGTGAAATGAGGACTTCAGGAGGTGACCGGGGAAAAGGGTTCCGCTGTCGGGGACGGAGTAAAAAAATGTTTCTCCCCAATCCCATGCCATATGAAATCCGACGGCAAACCACAGGCTGCCGGTGCGGCGCAAGGTTAGACAAAAGAACAGGCCGATTACAGCGGCAGCCAGCAGGCCGGGCCACTGCTCGCCGGCATTTTGTATATGAATCAGGCCAAACGCGCTGGATAATATAACGGCCGAGGGCCAGAATCCGATGGCCCGAGTCAGGGTGAATTGCGAATATCCGCGGAGCAAGAATTCTTCGAAGAATCCGACGAGCAGGAAGAAGACCATCCAGAAAACGGCGAACTTGAGAATGCGCAGGCCGTGCAGCGCGAGATGATCCGCCGAAAATAATCGCATGCCGTACATGGCGGCGAGCAGCAGGGTGATGCTGGCGAATCCCCAGAGTGCGCCAGCGCAAAATAGTTTTCCGAAGGCCTTTCCCTGCGGGAGGCCATAGACGGCCCATGGACGCCTCTCGACGCGCGCGAGCACGAATGCTGGGATTACCGCTGCCAGGAGAACTATCAGTTCCTCCAGCATCATGATCCAGAGCTCGCTGGCGCGCGCTTCCAAAGGCCTTGCCAGCCAACTCAAGACGGAGTGCAGCAGATAGAACATCGCTATGTAAAATGCCAGGCCCCATCCTGCTCGCAGGCCATCGGGGCCGAGAAACACGGTGCGTACGTAAGAGGGCTGCACCGCCGTGGCGAAATCCGGCGCCGGTGCAACCAGCGGTTCCTGCTGCTCACTCGGGATGTCTGTCCCGTCATTCATCGCATCGTTCATCGCCGGAAGTTTCTCGAAGAGGGCTGGCTCATGGTAAAACACTTCGTCCTGCCTTATGACCCGATTTTTCACGCGCGAACGGTTTGGCCGTCCGCAATTTCTCGCGGGAGCGCTGCTCGTGGCTTTTCTGGCGCAAGCAACCTGGCTTGTATATTGCGACCTGCATTCGGCCCAGCCTCGGGCTTACGACGTTGCGGGGGGCGACGAGCAAGTGCGCGTTGCCGCAGGCTGGCGGCAGCTTCACCAAGGCGCCATCGCGGGCGCGCCGTTTCCGGATCCTCCGGGCGCGCTCGATGCGGACAGTGTCGAAACTGATGCAGGCTTCGATGCCGAGCATTCTCCGCTGCTGCCGCTGGTTACGGCGGCTCCGTTGCTTGCTTTGCCGCAACGCATGCTGCAGTCGGATTCTTCTTCCTGGCACTGGTTTTCGAGGATTCCATTTCTGGCCTGCGGCGTCTTGCTTGGCGCATCGCTATGGTATGTGGCGCGCCGTCTCTGCGGAAACACCGGAGGCTTTGTCGCGCTTTCGCTCTACTGCTTTTCGCCTTCTATTATCCAAGCCAGCGCGGTTTGGCGTACTGATCCTGAAATTCTTGCGGCATGGGGAGCCTTTGGCGCGATCTTCACCGCCATCGCCGTCGCGCATACGCTCTATGCTCCGCGCGAAGTTATTCTGTGGAATTGGCGGCGCATCATTTTACTTGGCATCTCTTTGGCGATCGCGGTGGGGTCGCAGTTTTCCATGGTTGTTGTGGTTCCGCTGGCTCTCGTTTTTTTGTTTTATCTTGCGCCCATTCGCCGCAAGGCAGCTTTCATTATTTGGACTGCTGCGTGTCTTGTGGCGCTCATGCTACTTTTCGCGGCATACTTTTTTCATCCGCACGCATTTTTGGAGGGCATGCGCCACGCTTCTTTTTGGGGAGCGACCTGGCGCGGGTTCACGGTGCCCGGCGTATACCGCGAGGTCGGACTGCAAATCTTGCGGGCTTGCCCCGCTCTCGCGGTGCTGCTGCCGATTGCACTCGCAACTTTTTTGGGATGGCCTCGCAGCCGCTACTTCGGCAATAGCGCTCCGGGCGCGGTGGCACTGCTGTTCATTGGATTAGGGATGGCGCATCCGCACGTTGCGGGCGCGGGATTTCTGCTGGCTTCGGTTCCCTTTCTTCTTATTTTTGTATCTGGAGTTCTCGCCGACCTGATGGAAACTCCGGCACGGCTGCTGGTGACCGCGTGCGTTTGGGGATTGGTGGGAGCTTACATCCTGTGGAGCGTTCTAGCTCTGAGCCAGATTCCTCGCGCGTGATCTTCTCTCGAATGATCTTCTCTCGAATGATCCCAGGGAAGCAAAGCGTTGAAACGGCGGCAGTTGTCTTATGACAATTCTCTACACTTTCCGCGCATCGCAGCCAGTTTCTATCGATCTAAAGGTGTAGGACTTGGAGGTGCGCCATGACTTCCGCTTTGGAGTATCATAGGGGCGTGCAGCGCCCGTCTTCCGCTTCGTTCCCGCTGTTCGGGATGTTTGTGTTCTCGCTTGTGCTTGCCTTCGCTGTTGTTCTGTCAGTCCCTTCCGCAAGTTTCGCGCAAATCAATGGCGCGCCTCCGTCGGTGACTTCTGTCGGCTTCGGCGGACGGGCGGTAAACGGAACTCCACCGAGCGTCACGTCGGTGGGACGCAGCGGCTACGCGCCGAGCGGTTTCGGGCCAGCGAATGCAGGCAGGGGTTTTCATAATCAGTTTTCCCATAACGACGGCCATCATCGTCACCACAGCGTGAACGGCGACGCTTACTATCCCTACGTTTACGCACTGCCTGTCCCCTATTCGGTTGATATGGATAATTCCGATCAGGATCAGGAAGATGACGATTCGTATTATCAGGGAGGCCCCACGGTGTTCGACCGGCGCGGATCGGGACGCGATTCCTATATTCCCCCAACCTATCCGGGTCCGGCGCATTCGCGACCGGCGGGGACAGATTCAGCGCAGGCAGATGCGGTACAAACGGATCCGCCCGCCGCCCCCGAAACGCCGCAGCCCTCGACGGTGCTTGTATTCAAGGATGGCCATCAAATGGAAGTGGGCAATTACGCCATCGTGGGCCAAGCGCTGTACGATCTGAGCCCGGGGCGTCCGAGAAAGATCGCACTGGCGGATCTCGATCTATCTGCCACGCAAAAACAAAATGACGATCGGGGCGTCAGCTTCCAACTGCCAACCTCGGCACAGGCAAATTAACATGCGACTTTTGGCCGCCGCGCTCGTTACAATTTTGGCGCCGCTGGCCATAGCGCAAGGAAATGTCGCGGCCCACGCTGGGCGCCGGGCGTCTCGAGGGCATCACGCGGCGGCCTCGCCGTTGACCTCTTTTCTTACGCCGTTCCTGGGCGATTCTTTCAGTCCCGATGACCTGTCACCGGGCGGCGATCCCTCACAGGCACCCTCATTCTTGCTGGACGCGACACGCGCTTTATCGGGTCCTGGCGGTTTTCCGGGACAGCCTGATACGCGCCACGAGACTTCTTCGTCGTCTTCTTCCGAGCCGCTTTTGATTGAACTTCAGGGCGACCGCTATGTTCGGATCACGAGCGCGGCAATTGATGGAGAGGCGCGGCCGCTGCCTGGGCCGGGCAATTTCCGCGCAGGCAATGGTCAGGCATCGAAAGCGGGTGGCAGCCATTTCGCGAAGCCTCTGGCGCAAAATGCCGCTGCGGGTTCAGGGCCGATGATCGCCGCCGGACCTGCGGCTGCGGCGCGCGTGCTGCCTGCCGCCATTTTGATTTTTCGCGATGGACACAGCCAGGAAGTCCACGATTACACCATCGCTGACGGATTCCTTTACGCGCGCGGTGATTTCTATACGGATGGATACTGGAACAAAAAAATCGACCTCGCCGCCCTGGACCTAGCCGCTACCATGCAAACCAATTCCGCGCGCAACGTGAAGTTCGTAATTCCGTCATCGCCGAACGAAGTCATCACGCGGCCGTAGTAATGGCGGAGCATTCCCGTTACGCAGCCTGAGCATAGGCTTGTTCGCGCACTTGCCGCTTCTGCCGCAGCCGAAGCATGGGCTGCTCCACCAGATAATACGAAAGGCTGGCCAATCCCACCGGAGCGAATAACCAATACCAGTTCCTGTGCTGGGGTCCGTAGGCGAATAACTGCTGCCAAAGATAAAGGCCGTAGCTGATCTTGCCCAGCCACACGACCGGCTTGAGGTTCAGTATCCAGTAGGGCGACTGCACCACGTGCAGGAGCAGCCCGGCAATAGAGAGGTGCAGCAACGGCCAAAGCACGAGCAACAGAAGGGGCGTGGTGCGAAAGTGCACCGCTGCCACGTATACCGGAACCAGCGCGACAGTTATCACCATCAGCCACGCCCATGCAGTTTTTATTTGCGGGAGGCGCGCGGCGTAAATCGCCAGCAAGCAACCGATCGCGAGGACGTCGGCGACGGCCGGAAAAGTTTCGTCAGCCCGGCCATGCAATTTCAGCAGGTGGCAGGCAACGCGATAAAGAGGGGCAAATAAAATCACTCCCGCCAGAATCGGAGTACGGTGCGCGTGCCATTTCTTCAGCACTCCGGGCCAGAGGAAATAGAATTGTTCCTCCACGCTCAGGGACCACAGGTGGCCCACAAACCAGGGATGCCAGGGATCAAAATTCGTCAGGTATAGGGCGGCGGCTGCCATGTGGTACCAGCGGAGCTGTCCCCAGTAAATGATGAACACGGGGAGCATGAATGCGATCGCGGCGGGCAAAATCCGGTAAGCTCTTCGCACATAGAACTCGCGGAGCTGGATCGTGGAACTCCGCGCTCGTTCCTGCAACAAAAGCGTGGTAATCAAATATCCCGAGATAATAAAGAAGATTCTCACTCCCAGATTGGCGAACGCACCTCCCACTTCCCAGTGGTAGCGGAGCGAGGTCCAATGTCCGACGACGACCATTGAAATCGAGATGGCGCGCAGGCCGTCGAGGGATGGAATCCGCTTCATGCTGCGCAGCATAAAGGTGCAGAGGGCGAACTACTTGTGATGTCTGAACTGTGTTGAAAGTATTTTGCGTGCTTGTCCCAAGTCGGGACCCGGCGGCATCAGAAGTGTCATCGACGGCGCGCCCGAAGGCCTACGGATCGCTCTCTTTCGTGGTACAATAAAAGCAGTTCCGGTACCGTGTAACACCTTATAAATACAGCCAGTTACGGCCTTTTCGCAGCGCCGCCATTCGGACTGCCGGAGGGTAGCTGACAGCAGCGAGCAATTATGCCTGACGATCAAAATCCAGAACTTCCCCTGACTCCTCCGCCGCCTGGTGACAACGGCAGTCCCGGCGCGTTGCACATTCAGCCGGTCAACATTGAAGACGAGATGAAGAAGTCGTATCTCGACTATTCAATGTCGGTGATCATTGGCCGCGCGCTGCCTGATGTGCGCGACGGACTGAAGCCGGTGCACCGCCGCATTCTGTACACCATGCAGCAGATGGGCTTGCAGCCGAATCGCGCGACGCGCAAGTGCGCCAGAATCGTCGGCGATGTGATGGGCAAGTACCATCCTCATGGGAATCTTGCTGTTTATGATGCTCTGGTTCGGCTCGCGCAAACCTGGAGCTTGCGCTATCCGCTGATTTTCGGGCAAGGGAACTTTGGTTCGGTCGATGGCGATCCTCCCGCGGCCGATCGCTACACGGAAGCGAAGCTCGCTGCCGTCTCCACTGCTTTGCTGGAAGATCTCGACAAAGACACCGTGGATTTCCGTCCTAACTACGATGGCAGCGAAGTCGAGCCTGATGTTCTTCCCGCGCGCATTCCGAACTTGCTGATCAATGGTTCGGATGGCATTGCGGTCGGCATGGCGACAAAAATTCCGCCGCACAACTTAACGGAAATCGTGGACGCTACGATCACGCTGGTCAATAATCCGAACGCGCAGCTTGCGGAAATTTTGAAATTCGTTCAAGGGCCGGACTTTCCGACCGCGGGTATTATCCACGGACGCGCTGGAGTTTTCGAAGCCTACCGCACTGGACGCGGGCGCTTCATGATGCGCGCGAAAGCCGCCATCGAAAATTCCACCAAAGATCGCCAGGCCATTATTGTCACGGAAATTCCTTACCAGGTAAACAAGTCGGTACTCATCAAACGCATTGCCCAGCTGGTCAACGATAAAGACATCGAAGATATTTCCGACGTGCGCGACGAAAGCGATCGCGACGGCATGCGCATCGTGATTGAACTGAAGCGCGGCGCCGAGCCACAGATCGTCCTGAACCAACTCTACAAGCACACCTCGATGCAGGAAGGTTTTTCGATGATCCTGCTCGCGGTGGTCAACGGGCAGCCTCGCGAAATGGGACTGATTCCGGCGATCAAGCATTTCATCAATCACCGCGTCGAAGTGGTGCGCCGCCGAACCGCGTTTCTGTTGCAGAAAGCCAAAGACCGCGAGCATATTCTTGAGGGATACCTCACGGCCCTCGATCACCTGGATAACGTGATCACGATCATCCGGGCCAGTTCGAACCGCGCTGACGCTCGCGAAAATTTGGTCGCCTACTTCGGCGGCAAGAAGATCGATATCAACACCACCGGCCGCGCTCCCAAGGTGAATGCGGAAAAGCCTTTCACCACCCGCCAGGCCGAAGCCATTCTCGAGTTGCAACTGCATCGCCTTACGAAGCTTTCGATCGACGAAATTTCGAACGAACTGAAAGAAGTTCGCGATCGCATCGAAGATTACGAATCAATCCTGGCTTCTGAAAAGAAACTTCGTTCGGTCATCATCAAGGAACTCGAAGAGGTGAAAGAACTCTACGGGGACGAGCGGCGCACGCGTATCGAAGACGAAGCTGCGGAAATCGTTCTCGAAGATTTAATCGCAGATGAGCAGGTCGCGGTCACCTTTAGCCACTCCGGCTACATGAAGCGCACGCCGATCTCCACCTACCGGATGCAGCGGCGCGGTGGAACCGGCCGCACCGGCATGAAGACGCGCGACGAGGATTTCGTCGAGCACTTGTTCATTGCGTCGACGCATGCTTACATTCTGATCTTCACCAACAAAGGCCGGGTGTACTGGCTGAAGGTTTACGAAATTCCTGACGTCAGCGCTGCCGGACGGGGCAAGCACATCGGCAATCTAATCGGATTGCAGCCCGGCGAAACCGTGCGCACCATGCTGGCTGTGCGCAATCTCGAAGAAGAAAGCAAATATATTTTCTTCGCGACGCGCAACGGTCTGGTTAAGAAATCCGAACTGCGCGAGTTCATGCACGTACGCTCGAACGGCATCAACGCCATCAACATCGAAGAAGGGGACGAACTTGTTGCCGCCCGCATCACCAACGGCAACCAGATCGTTTTCATTGCTTCGCATGAAGGGATGGCGGTTCGTTTCGACGAGAATCATGTGCGTCCCATGGGCCGCGCTGCCTACGGAGTGAACGGGATCAACCTGGATGAAGGCGACTACGTGGTCGGCATGACCGTCACACCAAAGCCCGGTGCGGCTCCGGTCGGCGCACCCGCGCCGGCTGCGGCGAATGCCTCTGAAGCGGCAGTGACTGATGCCGCCATTGCCAGCGGCGAGGTCGTCGATCTTACGCAGAAAGGCAACTTGATTCTTTCTGTAACCGAAAACGGATACGGCAAGCGAACTCCCGCCGACGAATACCGGCTCACCAACCGCGCCGGCAAAGGCGTGATCAACGTGAAGACGACGGAGCGCGTGGGCAAAGTGGTCGCCATCGCTCTCGTGGACGAACACTCGCAAGTCATGCTGATCAGCCAATACGGCAAAATCATCCGCATGGATTCGAAAACTATCCGGGAGTCTGGCCGCAACGCGCAAGGGGTCCGGCTGCTGCACATGGAGCCGGGGGACCGCGTCGCGGCCGCCGTGGTATTGGCTCCGGATGAAGAACCAAACGGCAACGGAGGCGGACTGCTTCAATAGCGGCGGACTTCGTTCACGCTGGATATGTTCGCTGAGGTGTGGCAAGCTGGTGAAATGAAAAAACAAGGATCAGACCAGGCGTTTCATGATCGGCGCCATCAAGAGCGGAAGCGCGCCGAGGCGGAGCGGAAGCTTCCTAAGAAAAAAGTGGATGGAGAGAAGGCTACAGCCAAGCAGGACGCTGAGTCCCAAGGAACTTCCGCCGAATAGTCGCAGGCTGGGGGTGAATCTCTCCATCAATCGTCTGGGTCCCACGCGCTAACGCCGAACAAGATCAAAAAGAAAAAAGGGCACCGTGAGCGGTGCCCTTTTTCATTTCGTACTTTCGTTGCAGCTACTGGCAGTTAAGCGGCTGAGGAGCTGAGAGCGAAGTGAGAACCGTCTCGTCCGGGTAGCTGTAGGCGCGGTCAATGGCGGTTGAGTTCGATTGGAACTCGAACCACGGCAACAAAGCCTCGGTCTGCGGGTGATAGGTGTAACCACCGATGGTGACGGGGTAGGTAGCATTGGAGAAACCTTCGATGACGTCGCCGACTTCCATCAGGTCCTGGCACTGGCCGTTGATTAACCAGAAGGGAACGATGTTGTGAATCCCGTCATAGCCGACGAAAGGATCGTTAAAGGTCTCGGCCACTTCGTGACTGTGGGCGGTAACATCTTCGAATCCGCCGCCGAACAAGCCGGGGCTGATCCAGCTGGAGTAGTTCATCACATAAAACCTGGGCTGGTTATTGTTCGTGGAATCGCCCGCTTCCAAGTCGAAAGAGTGATAGCCGAGAACGCAGCACTGGTTGGGGTCATTGTTTTCGTACAGATAAGTGTTCGGGAACATGAAGGTGGAAATATCTTTGGTGGTGACGTCGCCGGCAACTTCCGCAGCTCCCATGACGGTGCTGTTATCGGGCGTTGAAGGAGGGAACAGCTGGGCGGTGAAGGCGGGGTCGCTGGCCAGAACGAAAAGACAGCAAGAACCATCGTCGTTGAAGGCGAAAAAGAAATTGTCCGCGGTCAGGACCATGGTTCGAGTGGTCTTAACATTTCCGGCAAGCAGGGTGTGCCAGTCGGCACGGGCCTTATTGCCAAACTCAGCGCGTTGAATGGCGTCAGTGATTTGGGTTGGCGCCGGGCTGCTGGTGTAATTGGACACGCCGAAAACCGGACCGTTCATAAAAAGCTGAATGAAGGGGTCAGGCAGCGAGATCAGGCGAACGGATTGGCCGAACTGATTGGTGGCATAGGCCGGGGTTCCGTCGTTATTGCGCATGTCGATAATGACCGGCACAACGGGGGCGTTGATGGTAGTGGTTCCACCCTGCGCCGGCTTGTTGCCGACCATGCTGTACTCCCAAATGTGGTGAGCGCTGCCATCGAAATATACCCCGGGAGCTTCAAAGTGGTCGGTGAAATTCAGCAGCGAATCGACACCCACGGGGAATCCATGCGGCGTGGGGATGTTGCCCTTGCCGTGGAGTCCGCCGGGCTTGTTGGCGTGGATCGATTTCTTGCTGGCAAGGAAATTTTTGGGAAGTTCGTTTTTATTTTGTGCCGCAAAAGCTGAGAGGGTACACATCGCCAGGGATAGGATGCAAACTGCAAACTTTTTCATAGCTTAGATTCTCCTGAGTATTTGGTAGCTGGGGGGAGCCGCTGAGACGGGCTGAAAGCAGGGAGGGGAAACCAGTCCGCAAGCAACGGGCCTAATTTTGTGCGTCCCAATCCTACAATGATTCAGGAGGAAGAGGCGAAATTCTTTTCGTATTTTTTTGTAAAGATCCGCGCAAAGAGTTGCCATTTTTCTGCAATTGGCTTGACAGGCGCGGGGTTTGAGCCGGAGTTGACAGGAGGTAGTGCGTTCTGTAGATTCTGTTTGAACTGAAAGTACTGATATGGCAAATTTGACTGGCGTGCAGAAGCAGTACATTTTGCATTGGGGAGAAATGGGAACGCGCTGGGGGATCAACCGCACGGTGGCGCAGATCCATGCGCTGTTGTATCTGTCACCGCGCGCATTGCCTGCGGAAGAGATTGCCCAGACGCTAAGCGTGGCCCGGTCGAATGTGAGCACGTCGATCCGCGAACTGGAGGGCTGGGGCATCGTGCGCGCCGTCCATGTGCTAGGGGACCGGCGTGAACATTACGAGTCGATGAAGGATGTGTGGGAGATGTTCCGTCTGGTGATTGAGCAAAGAAAGCGGAGAGAGATCGACCCCACGCGGGAGATGTTGCGCAAGAGTTTAGAAGAGCTAGATCCGCAGGAAGCAGGGGCGGAATTTACGCGAGAGCGGCTGGCGGCGATGGCTGGATTTTTCGAAGCAGTGACGGAGTTGCATGATCAGATGAAACGGCTGCCGACCGGTACCGTGAGGAAGTTGTTGCGGATGGGAACGAAAGTGCGCCGGAAGAAGAAATAATCCCTCTTGAAAAAAATATTCGGCCTGAAGTATGCATAGGTCCGGTCAATCGAATGCGTGAGCCAAAACAGCTGGGCACAAGACTCACATTCTTATTCGATCTTAGAGATTGTGAGCGGAGCGAAACCTGCTTCGCGCAATTTCTGATTTAACTCAGGCAACTTCGCCTGCTTGAATGTGGTCCACTGAGCGATTCCGCCTTTGACGCGAAGACTCGATTCTTTGTAGACAGCAATCGCCTGCGAAGGCACGGTGCGGTCTCCGCCTTCGACCACGTGCAAGGCGGAGGCGAGACCGGTATAGGCATCTTGCAGCGCTTCAGGCTGTGGTTCCGCCGCCTGCTTATTGGTGAGAATTTTTGCGATTTCCGATTGAGCTTCGGCGAGAGCAGACTTGAGAATTGGATTTTGCACTGCAAGCTTTTGATCAACACCCGCGAGTTGTTTCTGCACCGAGGCGATCTCGGCGATGGCACGGCGGGCTTCCGTGACTTCGGCGAAGATCTGTTGAGCAAGTTGCAACTGTTGCTGAAGGTCCGCGGGAGTCGCGGGCGAGCGGGGATCCATGATGACTTTCAGGGATTGATTTTGCGTCCGCCCGTCGACGGTGAGGCGGACTTGATAGATTCCCGGCACAACCTTAGGGCCGGTGGGATTACGGTATTCAGATTCTTCATCGACCGAGGGTCCACCGGAGCTGCCCCAGTTCAGTGTCCATAGAAAGCGCTGAAGTCCGGGCGATGTGCGCAGCGATTCCGGCTTTTGGAACCATCGCTCTGCGATCGGAAGGGAGGAATGCTTCTCCGCAGGTTTATTTTCGGGTTGCGCTGGCGAAGAGAATTGGCGTACGAGGTGATTTTGCGCGTCGAAAATTTCGAGCGCGATGGTGCGGGCCGGAGACTTGAGGAAATAATCAATCACGGCGCCAGAGGGAGGATTTTCTGCGGTAGGTTCCTCGGGCGGAAGCGGGGTGCCCACGAAGGAATCGTTATCAATGCGAAATGCGGACGCGGGCTGGTAGAGCCAGAACGCGTTGGCCGCTTGGGCTTCGGAGGTTTGGCGCAGGGGAGTGATGTTGTCGAGGATCCAGAAGGAACGGCCGTGCGTGGCGACAATCAGATCGTCGCCATGAATCGCAAGGTCGCGGATGGAGGTGACGGGTAGATTGAGTTTCAAGGACTGCCAGTGGCCGCCGTCATCGAATGAAACGTAAACGCCGAGCTCGGTGCCGGCGAAGAGCAGAGATTTTTTCTCGGGATCTTCGCGAACAGCGCGCAGGAAAGAGTCAGGCGCAATGCCGTTCGTGATGAGATCCCAGCTAGCTCCGAAGTTACGCGTTCGATAGAGGTAGGGGGTGCGATCATCGAGGCGGCTGCGGTCCACGGCTGCGTAAGCAACAGCGGGATCGAAATGCGAAGCTTCGATGAGCGAGACCTTGCTCCAGGAGCTAAGGCCTTGTGGGGTTACGTCCTTCCAGTTTTTCCCGCCATCCCGAGTTATGTGAATTAGTCCCGTGTCAGTTCCCGCCCAGATGACGTCATGATTGAGAGCTGATGGCGCGATGGTGAAGACGACGCCATAGCCCAGCTGCTTTGCATTTTCGACGGTGGGCGGTCCTTGAGGCTTATCGCCGGGCTGCTGCGTCGATCCGGTGAGGTCAGGGCTGATGGTCTGCCAATGCAGGCCGCCGTCCGCGGTCTTCATTACATATTGCGTGCCGAGATAGAGCAGCGAGGGATCAGTGGGAGAGAAAAGCAGGACCGGAGTCCACGGATCCCTGTATTTGCGCTGATTGATTTCAGAACCGAATGCGAGAGCTGGCCACGGAGTAATGTCCTGACTGAGTCCGGTTCGTTTGTCGAAGCGGTCGACGCTGCCGTAGGTTCCGCTCAGATAGATGATGTTCGGATCCTTGGGATCGGGGGCCATGTATCCGCTTTCGCTTCCGCCCGCAGGGAACCAATCGCGGGGAGTGATCTGGCCGTGGTCGGTGCGGCTGGGAACGGCGGCACTGCCGCTGTCTTGCTGGGCACCGTATACGACATAAGGGAACTGGTTATCGGTGATGACGTGATAGAGCTGCGCCGTGGGCTGGTTATACCAGGAAGTCCAGGTGTGGCCGCGGTCGAGACTGAGTGTGGTGCCCTGATCGGTTCCGAGAACCATGCTGGCGGAATTTTTGGGATCGATCCAAAGCTGGTGATAATCGTCGCCACCGGGTGCGCCGCGAACAATCGAAATTGTTTTACCTCCGTCTTCGGATCGATAGAGAGCCACATTCGGAATGTAGAGGACATCGGAATTGTTGGGGTCGATGGTGACGCCGTTGAAATACCAGGCGCGGCTGGTGAGACGCGGGTCTGCATTCGCGAGAACCCACGTATTGCCACCGTCGTCAGAACGATAGAGGCCAGATTTCTTTGCTTGAATGAGAGCGTAGACGCGCTTGCCGTCGGGAGCAACGTCGATGCCGACGCGTCCCCAATCGCCTTCGGGCAGACCGCTGCCGGTTAGGCGAGACCAGGTGTTGCCGGCATCCTGAGAGCGAAAGAGGCCAGCACCGGGTCCGTCGATGGGCGCGTAGGTGCTCCAGGGAGGACGGTGCGTGCTCCACGCGCCGGCAAACAAAATCTGCGGATGGCCGGAGGAGATGGCAATGTCTGAAATGCCGACGTTGGGACCCTGGTCGAGCGACTTCGTCCAATGCGCGCCGCCGTCGACGGACTTGTAGACGCCACGTTGTTCGTTGGGACCAAAAGCGTGACCGAGGGCTCCGACGTAGACGACGTTCGGATTCTGGGGATCGATTACGATCCGGCTGATCTGGCGCGTGTCGTCGAGGCCTATGTGTGTCCAGGTAGAGCCGCTGTCAACGGACTTGTAGACTCCGTTGCCGGAAGACAGATCGGAACGAATATCGGACTCGCCGGTTCCGGCATAGATGATTTTGGAATCGGAGGGCGCGACGGCGATTGCGCCGATTGAAGCGACCGATTGGTCATCAAAAATCGGGAGCCACACCGTTCCGGCGTCGGTGGTCTTCCAGACTCCACCATTCACCGCGCCAAAATAAAAAGTAGTGGAGTCGCCAGGGACGCCCGATACGGCAGCGACGCGTCCGCCACGGAATGGGCCAATCAGGCGCCATTTAAGGCCATTGACGAACTCCGAAGGGATAGACTGCGCGCTTGCTGAGGCGGCCAGCAAGAGAAGGCAGAGCGTGATGCTACTGCGACGGAGAGCCTTAAATTTGTGCAAGCGGAGATTCCTCGTTGGGATAGTCAGTCTACTTGATGAGGGTCATGTTGTTGAAGTGGCAGTAGGAACTTACCAGGCAGGCTTTGCGAAAGGACAAGTCAAAGGCTTTACCACAGACGTCCGACGGCTCACAGGGAGGCTCACTTCGCTCTAGGGACAGCCGAGGCGGCTGTCCCTACGTGATCCCACATGGTCTTGTGACTACTAGCGTTGGGCTGCGGTTTGGGACGGGGGCTGGCTGGAGTCGGCGCCGATGGCGTCGCCGGAGAGGATGAGTTCTACGCGGCGATTTTGCTGGCGGCCTTCAGCGGTGTTGTTGCTGGCGATGGGTTCGTTCTTGCCATAGCCATGGGCTTCGACGGCGGCGGAATTGATCCCTTGCTGAACGAAGTAGTCGCGAACGGCTTGGGCGCGATGCTCGGAGAGTTGCTGGTTGTAGTCGTCGGCGCCGATGCTATCGGTATGGCCTTCGATGGCGACGTGCAGCGAGGGATAGGCGAGGACAATGCCGGAAACTTTCGCGAGGCGCTCGCGCGCTCCGGGAAGAAGCTCGAAACTTCCGCTGCGGAATAGGACGTCCGACATGTTGGCAACGAGGCCGCGGGCGGAATCGCGGGTGGCGAGAATGCTGTTGAGTTGTTGCAGGAGGCGGGCGCGGAGCTCCTGCTTTTCGTACTCGGCTTGTTGCGTCGCTTTTTCCGCTTGCTGTTTTGCAGTTTCGGCTTGCTGGCGAAGACTGTCGGATTGCGCGGCGGCCTGGCGAGCTTTGTCGGTTTCAGCGGCCAGGACTTGTTGTTGTGCGACCGCTTCGGCAGTGGCTTTTTCCGCCGCGGCTTTTTGACGCGAGGCTTCTTGCGCGGCGGCTTCGGCTTCCAGCTTCATTTTTAGAGCTTCGGCTCTGGCTTGCTCGGCGGCGGCGCGGTCGGCCTGGGCTTGGGCGGTGGCTTTTTCCGCGTCAGCACGGCGCTTGGCTTCAGCGTCGGCATCGGCGCGGGCTTTGGCTTCGCGGGCGGCGGCGGCAGCCTGGGCTTCGTCCTCAGCTTTTTGCTTGACGGCCATCAGGCGAGCTTCTTCGGCGGTCTCGGTAGCTTCTTTGGCGGCAGCTTCGACGGCGGCGCGGTTCTGCTTCTGACGATAAATTTCTTCGGCGTGGAGTAATTGCTGACCGGCTTTGGAAATGATGAAGGAAGCGTATTTGTCGGCGGCGGCGATGCGCGCGATCCGCATGGCGTTGCGAGCTTCGAAAAGTTCGAGCGGAGTTTTGCTGTCGATGCCAAAGATGGCGTCCTGAATATGAGTATTGGTGGAGGAGTAGGTGCCGCGGCTGACGAGGTCGTATTTGGTTTCGATGTTTTGGGTGCCAGCGCCATTGAGCGGGGCGCTTTCCATGACGACCATGTTGCCGGGCGCGGTGACGGCGAAGTAAGGCTCGGCGGTGACGATCATCCCGAAGGTTTGCAGGTCGGTGAAAGCTTTGAGGTGCGCGCTGCCGTGTTCTAGCGTGACTTCGCCGAGATTGACGGGGCGTCCCTGGGGAGAAACGGCCCAGAGGACATAGGTGAGGTATTCGAGTCCAAACTTGGTGGCGTCTTCAAGGCCCTGGAATTTTACTTCGATCTGGAAATTAGTTTTCTTGCCTTCAACTTTGGCTTCGCCTGAGGCGCGCTGGAGCAGATCGGTGCCTTGGAAGTCGACTTTTGTGGTGCCACCTTGCAAGCGATAGTGGACGGCTTGCGTGGTGCGGGTGACGGTGGGGGTCGCGATCAGCGCGGGCTGCGTGGTTTGGGCGGACGCGACGGCGGCGATGACAACAATGGCCAGAGATAGGTTTTTCACGGGTTCTCAGTCTGGGGGATCAGGACGAGCTAATGTTCGCAATTATTTTCGAGGAAGATCGGCGGCTGAACAAGGATAGGAAAGGACTAGGCGGGGATGGAACTTTGGTCACTGGGACCGGGCTTCCCTTGGGCGATCAGGGTCATCTCCCGGACAGCCGGGGCGGCTGTCGCCACATGAGTGCAGCTTAGGGAACGGTGATGATTGTACCTTTGGGGCCGACGGCGAGGGCGCCACCTTGAGGATAGGGGCTGATAGCGTTGAATTGGGAGTCGGATTTCTTCTGGGCGCTGATCCGAGTGGGATTTTTGGGTGGGCGGAAATCGTAGATGAAATTGGTGCCCACAAGGAATAGGCGATCGCGGGCTTCGTCTTTGTTATTGCTTTTTGTATTGTGGTCGTAGGCTGCGGCGGAGAAATAGGATTGCGGGAAAATTTTGGAGAGGGTCCATGTTTTCCCACCATCGGCGGTGAAGGCCAGATTAGGACCATCCTGCTGGGGAAGCTGGTAGTCTCCTCCGGCGATAACGCCGTGAGTGGCGTCGCGGAAGGCGAGGGAGAAAATTCCGGCGGAGGCGGGGCCGTGGATGATGGGAGTATCGAAGACTTCCCAGGTGCGGCCGCGATCAGGGGAGTGGAAGACGCGGGCGGCTTTGCCGCCGGTGGCGAACCAGATGTTGGGGTCGGTTCCCGCAGGGGCTGAAGCCCCATTTTTTCTCGGCACGCTTATGGCACGACTGAAGTCGTGCCCTTCCCGATCTGCGACGATGGCGAGGCAGGTGTTGCTGGCGGCGAAGGCGGCTTCGCCTTCGAGTGCGGGGGGGAGTTGGGAGGGAGGGATTGGAGTCCAGGTTTGGCCGTCGTCGGTGAGCAGGAGTTCGAATTTTGGAGTGCCGGTTTCGTCCGGGATCGGGTCGCCGAGGACGATGCCGTGGGTGCGGTCCCAGAAGGCGATGGAGTCGAAAAATCCTTTGGGATTTGTATTGGTGAATTGGAGCTGCCAGTGACGGCCGGCGTCGGCGGTGTAGTAGATGCGGGACCGGTCGCCGGGGCCGGAGGACATGAGGAAGGCTTCGTCAGCGGAGAAGGCAACGATACCGCGGAAGTCGAGAGAGTCGGCGCCGGGAACGTGGTCTGGGATCCAGATGTGGCCATCGGTGGTGCGAAGGTAAGTTCCGTGGGTGCCGGAGGCCCACGCGATTTTTTGGGAGACGGCGCTTACGCCGCGGAGATCTTCTGTAATGCGGGAGATGCGGGTTTGCGGGGCGGTTTGAGACGAGGCAGTAGCGGCCGCGAGGAGAAGAATGAGGCATCGCATGGGGGGCATTGTCTCAGAAATTGCTCGCGTCGGGAGTTGATATTTTGGATGAATCTTTAACACAGGGTTCACAGAGGCGCGGGTTGGGCCTGTAGAGCAAGTTCGGGTGGTAATTGTGTCGAAGAAAATGTCGGTGGCGGGTTGTTTGAGGATGAGTGGGGGAATAGAATTGGGACAGAACATGCGCGCCGCTAGGCTTGCGTGCAACCATTCTTTGGTTCGCCAGTTCATAGTTAGGAACAGTTCGTCTTCGACTTTGTTCTTTAGTCTTTGTCACGCCAATCGCAGCAGGGGAGCGCTGCGCCACTAACCCCGTCTCAGAATTCAGGAGTATTCGGATGCGAAGAATTGTTTCCAGGAACACGGCGGCTATTTTAACGGTTTGTTTTTGCAGCGGGTGGAGTGCGGGACAGACTTTGAAGCCGCGGCCTGTGTCGGGGACAGAAGATAACGACTCATTACGAAGTTCGCGGGGAACTGCCGCGGAAAGCGCTGCAAGTCCGCTGGTAATGGTGCCGATGAGCGTGGAGGCCGGGACTCCGATTAAGGTGGCATTGGATTCAGAAGTGCGGGTACGACAGGTCGGGCAGCCGATCCACGGGAAGACGACGGAACCGGTGTATGCGTTCGACAAGCTGCTGATTCCGGTGGGTACGGCCGCGAATGGGAAGGTATCGGCGATCGACGCGGTGCCGAAGAAAGTGCGAACGCTGGATGCGACGGATGGAAATTTTTCTCCGCATCGCAATGTGCATGTGCAATTTGATGAATTGGTGATGGCGGACGGACGGCATGTGGCGTTGCAGACAGTGGCGTCCCCGGCGCCGGATGGAGTGCTGAAGTTCGTGTCGGCGAACGAGACGGAAAAGAAAAAGAATAAGGTGGAAGAAGCCGCGTCGGGGAAAATCGGCGCGACGAAGCAGGCGATCCGGCAGCAGTGGAGCGATTTGCAGAAACAGATCCATGAGCCGGGGAAAATGCACAAGCTGAAACGGATGGCGCTGGCTGAGCTTCCGGTGCATCCGCAATATATTGATGCAGGGACGAGTTTCAACGCACATTTGCAGCAGCCGCTGGATTTTGGCACGGAGGCGGTGAAGCCGGAAGCATTGATTAATATTGGCGCGCCCCCTCCGACAGGCAGCGTGGTGCATGCGCGGCTGGTGACGCCGCTGAATTCGTCGACGGCGAAGAAGGGAGATCCGGTGGAGGCACTGATCACGGAGCCGCTGGTGGTTTCAGATCATTTGATTCTGCCGGAAGGAAGCGTAATTAAGGGCTCAGTGATGCAGGCGCAGCCGGCGCGGAGGCTGGGGCGGAACGGTCAGTTGCGAATTTTATTTCATCAGGTTGCGCCGCCGAACGGGGTTGAGCAGAAAGTGGAGACCAGCCTGGAAGGTGTGGCTGTCGCCAAGGGAGAGAACCTGAAGCTGGACGCGGAAGGCGGGGCGCAGGTGACGACGCCGCGGACTCGGTATTTGACGACGGGCATTCAGGTGATGCTGGCGGCCTCGCAGGCGTCTCCGGATCGTGATGCGGGACGGGGCGGGGCGAGCATGGGAGAAGCGGGAGGCGGCGCGGCGAGCGGCGCTTCGGGCTTTCACTTTGTGGGAATGATTGTGGGGATCGCGGCACATTCGCGCGTGGTCTCGGCGGGATTTGGATCGTACGGCGCGGCGATGTCGATCTATTCGCATTTTCTGGCGCGCGGGCGGGACGTGGTTTATCCGAAGGATATGGCGATGGTGATTGGGTTGGGGACGCGCGAGGGTGGTAAGGGAGCTTCTGGCTTTTAGTTTTTCTAGCTTGTAAGTAATTCCGGCACAGCGCCTGTAGGCGCTTTATTCTGATGGCGAGTACGGCATCGCTGAAGCGATGCCCTGATACGAATCATTTCGTCCCGCGAATCCAAAATAACAATTGTCCCGCAAGGGCGACAGCTACTTGGCGGTGAAGGGGGCGAAAGAAGCCGCCTTGCCGAAGTAGATGCGGAGAGTGCATTTGTCGCCGGTGTGGGCGAAAGCCACTTCGAGCGAATCCGCAGCTTGGCTTATCTGATCGGTCTCGATGGCGGCGCGGGCGATGTCCTGTTTCTCGTCATATGCAGTGTGGGGAGTAACGTTCTTATTAACGACGAGGGTCCATCTGTCTTTCGCTGGAATGGGATAGACGGTGTAGGCGCCGATGGGAATGGTGGCGCCGCCGAAGCTCAACTGCGCTTCCGTGAACAGCGTCATAGGAGTTCCACCGGGCGTCCACGGCTTGCCATTGGAAACTTTGTCGGTCTTAGTGGTGACCGGATTGTAGCGGATGTAGACCTGACGGCCGTCGTCAAGGTTACAGCTTGCGGTGGAGGACGGCTCGGATTGCTGTGCGAAACCGACAGTGGCAAACGTGGCCAGAATAAGAAAGCAGATGACGAAACGAGCGCGGAGCATGGGAGACCCCCCTATGGTGGAAAAGTGTAGCGCTGAAATGGGCGTAGGGGAAGGGGAATTCGAGTGCCGATTTTTGGGTAGGAAGGATTCGGGTGGAGGAAGACCTGGCTTGGCGGGCTGGTTTCGAGGGCGGCCGGGCTTCGCCAAGCCGGACAGCCGAGGCGGCGGTCGCGAGATGAAAATCGCAGGCATCGTTCGTCGCTGGTCTTCGGTGATGTACTCCGGGGGCGGGGCGGTTGATACCGTGAGTGGCGAGTACTGGGTCGGTAAACACCGGTACCGAGCGAGGACGCACATTCATGAAGGCATCAAAACTGAAAATTCTTTATGGCGAAAGCAATGCCGAGGCGCAAGCGGTGACGGCGGGGGCGTTTGAGCAGGCGGGGCACACGGTAGAAAAGGCTCTGGGGCGGAAAGCTGTCGAGGCCGCATTCAGCAAAGGTACGTTTGACCTGGTTGTGCTGGGTCCCACGCTGAGCCGGAACGACCGGCATCATCTTCCGTATGCGGTGAAGAAGGTGCAGGCGAAGGTGAGCGTGCTGGTGATGCACGCGGATGGAAGCCGGCATCCTTATGTGGATGCTTGCACGGATACGGGCGCGAGCGTGGAGAACGTGCTGGCGCGGATTGAAGCGATGAAGATAGCGGGCACGGCGCCGATGGCTGCGGGAGCGGCTGCGGGGAGATAGTACCGAGTTGTTAGTACCGAGTACCGAGAGAGGGCGGCTTGCGGGCCGCTTTTCTTTTTGGGGCGGGAAAAGGCTTAAACACAGGGGACACTGGGTAGCTCAGAAGGAATCTGGATTGGTACGAACCTGAGTGGTTAAGTGGTGGGAGGGATTTGAGATTCCGGTGGCCCAACTTGCAATCGAGTCGAGGATCGGCGGGCCGAAGTGGAAATTCAAAATCTGTAGCAAGCTTCAGTTTTGCGGGAACCTGGTTGGTAATAGTGGAGCGGGACGTTCGTCTTGTCATCGTTTGAAGGGGTTTCTCGCGGGAAATGGTTCCGCATCTCGCCTTATCGGGCGCAGTTGGGAGTTTATCTGCGAAAGGAGTGACCGTGCCGTCGGTGTGTAGGCCTTCGGCAGATGAGGGACGGTGAGAGGCGTTTCAGCAGGGATGCCCTCCAGAGATGAAGCGCAGATGGTGTACATGTCAGGCGCGCAAGCGGCAATCCGTCAGATGGTCGGCGCAAACAACGATCCACCAACTGACGGTGTGAGTCAGTCAGACGTTAGTCTCAGTTGAGCGATAGCCAAGTTGTGTCGAACCCTTTGCATGGAGATGCTCTGCTTCAGACGACCGCAGGGGGGCAACCCTTCGAAAGGTTGAGCTAACCACGTCAAACCTCTTCACGTAAGGAATCCCGTCCAAGAGTCTCCCCAGGATCTCCAGTACCTCTGGATAACCGGCTGTGTTGTAAGCCTCCGCATTCGCCTGATGATCCCAGAAGCTGATGGTAGTGACCTCGTTGCGATCAGGGACCGCCAGAGTGATCAAATCCAGGAAACCTTCCTGCTTTCGCAGCCAGGGAAGGATTTCACACTCAATGAGATTCGTAAATTCCGGTAATGAGTGCGGCTTTATATGAGCAGTAACCTTGCGAGCAAACATGTCCCCTCCCAGTGGGCCTGCTTCCTTGCCTGCGATGGATCGAGCGGCCTATTCAGTAGTGCATTTCAACATCCGAACGTTACATTTGAGAGGCCGCTTTATTTGAGCTTCTGGAACTGGCGTTGCAGGAGAATGCCTTGCGGGGCCAACGGTGCAGCGATGCGACTAGGGATCCTTCGACTGCGTGGCTGGTTCGCTGCGCGAACCAGCCACTTCGCTCAGGATGACAATTCGGCAATAAGCGTCGCTATTGCAGAGTTACTTTCATGTCGAGGTTGTAGGCGACGAAGGCCCAGGTGTCGGCGGTTTCGTCGATTAATTTTGTGATGGATTTGCCGGCGCCGTGACCGGCTTTGGTTTCGATGCGGATCAGGACGGGAGCGGGTCCGGCTTGATCGGCTTGCATGGTGGCGGCGAATTTGAAGCTGTGGCCGGGGACGACGCGGTCATCGTGATCGGATGTAGCGATCAATGTGGGCGGATATTCTGTTCCGGGCTTCAGATTTTGCAGGGGCGAGTAGGCGTAGATGGCTTTGAATTCGGCGGGATCGTCAGAGGAGCCGTAGTCGGAGGTCCAGGCCCAGCCGATGGTGAATTTGTGGAAGCGAAGCATATCCATGACTCCGACTTCGGGGAGGGTGACGCCGAAGAGGTCGGGACGTTGGGTGAGGCAGGCGCCGATCAGCAGGCCTCCGTTGCTCCGCCCGCGAACAGCGAGTTTGGGAGTTGAGGTGTATTTGTTGGCGATGAGCCATTCGGCGGCGGCGGTGAAGTCATCAAAGACATTTTGCTTTTTAAGTTTTGTGCCCGCCTGGTGCCACTCCTCACCGTACTCGCCCCCACCGCGCAAGTTGGGTTGGGCGTAGATGCCTCCCATCTCGAGCCAGACGATGTTCGGCACGGAGAACGCAGGGGTGAGAGAGATGTCGAATCCACCGTAGGCGTAGAGCATGGTGGGATTTTCTCCGTCGAGCTTGATGCCTTTTTTGTAAGTCAGAAACATTGGCAGGCGGGTGCCGTCTTTGCTGTTGTAGAAGACCTGTTTGGTTTCGTAGCGGGAAGCGTCGAAGTCGACTTTGGGCTGGCGGAAGATGGTGCTTTTTGCGGCGACGGGATCGTAGCGATAAACCGTGGATGGCGAAATAAAACTGGTGAACGTGAAGAAGGCTTCTTTGTCTTTGCGCTTGCCGCTAATACCGCCTACGGTGCCGATGCCGGGCAGGTCAACGTCGCGGAGAAAAGCGCCGTTCAGGTCGTGGACGCGAATCACGGTACGAGCGTCTTTGAGATAGCCGAGGAGAAAAGAATTGTTCACGACTGAAGCGAATTCAAGCTTGTCGGCGCTTTGCGGGACCAGAGTTTTCCAGTTCGCGCGCTCGGGATGGCGGGTGTCGATGGCGAGAAGGCGTCCACGCGTAGCGTCGAGATCAGTCTGAATCCAGAAGACGGGACCGTCGTTGTCAATAAAATCGTAACGCGCGTCGAAATCGTCGAGAAGTTTTACGACTTGAGAATCCGGCTGGGTGAGGTCCTTATAATAGACGCGGGTGTTGGGCGAAGTGCCTTGCGAAACGATGATCAGCAGATAGTGGCCGTCATCGGTGACGGAGCCTCCGAACATCATTTCTTTGTTGTCGGGGCGTTCGTAAATCAATTTGTCTTCTGATTGCGGCGTGCCCAGGCGGTGATAGTAAAGCTTTTGAAAATAATTGGTATCGCGCATGGTGGCGCCGGTGGGTTCGTCATACCGGCTGTAATAGAAACCTTTGTTGTCCTTCGACCAGGAGGCACCAGCGAACTTCACCCATTTGACCAGATCAGGCAGATCCTTGCCGGTATCGACATTGCGAACATGCCACTCGTTCCAATCGGAGCCGGAAGCGGCGAGCGAGTAGGCCATCAGCTTGCCGTCGTCAGAAATCGCAGTGTCGGAAACGGCGATGGTGCCGTCGGCAGAGAGCAGGTTGGGATCGAGCAAGAGGCGCGGTTCGGCGGTGAGAGACTCGGCAACTAGAAGGACGTTTTGATTCTGGAGTCCGTCATTGTGCTCGAAAAAATAGCGGCCGCCTTCTTGCTCGGGCGTGGTGAAGCGCTCGTAGTTCCATAGTTTCGTGAGGCGATTGTGAATGGACCGGCGGTAGGGAATTTGATCCAGATAGCTGAAGGTCAATTTATTCTCAGCTTCGACCCAGGCGTGAGTTTCGGCGGAGTCGGTGTCTTCGAGCCAGCGGTAGGGATCGGCAACTTTGACGCCGTGGTAGTCGTCAATTTGATCGCCGCGGCGGGCGGGGGGATAGGTTAGCTTGGACTGGGCGAGGGAAACAGTTACCGGGAGGGACAGGAAAAGCGAAAGCAGAATTGTGGCGTGGCGGAGGAGGTGCATGAAAACCTCTGGGGATTGAATGGATGGAGCGATCTATTTTGCCTGTAGCTGCTGAAAAGAAGCAAGGAGGTGGCGGGGACCCTTGGAGGCCGATTGGTAGTTGCACGCTGATAGCGGTCCTTCGACTACACAAGTATTCGCGCTAAGCGCGCAAATACTTGCTCCCGCTCAGGATGACAGAGCAATCCTTAGGGAAGTGTTCGACGGGCGGGCTTGCTAGCGGCCGGTTTGTAAGCCGCGGGGTAGAGGACGACGCAGCGGTTGAAGCCTTCGCCATCGCTTTCAGTGCGTAGGTCGGTTTGATCGCGCAGGGCGAGGTGAACGATGCGGCGCTCGCGCGACGACATGGGAGCAAACTGGAAGGGAGTTCCGGTCTGGCGAACTTTTTCGGCGGCGACGCCGGCCGCCATGCGGAGTTCCTGAAAGCGCAGGGAGCGCTGGTTCTTGCAGTCGAAGGAAATCTTTTCGTGTTCGCCGGAAGACAGGCGGAGGATTTCGAGGGAGAGCAACTCGAGAGCGCGGAGAAGTTCGCCGCCGCGATCGAGGAGCAGGGCGGAGTCCGGTCCGGAGAAATCGACGAAGATTTCCGGCTTCTCCCACTCGCTCTGGGGAGGAGGATCGACGACGATGCGGTACTTCAGGTGAAGACCTCCATGGGTGACTACAGACTGGAGGAATTCGTTGATCTTATTGGCGGCGGCGAGTTTGTCCATAGGGGAAGCTCTTAGCTATTAGCTCTTAGCCTTTAGCTTGAACACAAAATCTTTTCACCACGAAGGGCACTAAGATTCACGAAGTGAAACCATCTTGAAAATAAATCTTATCGCAATCCGTGCGGCTCTTGTGAGCCTCAAGCTAACAGCTAAAGGCTAAGAGCTAATAGCTGTCTCACTTATCTTTCTTGCGGGCGCGTTTTTCCATCATCTCGCGCATTTCGCGGCCTATCTTGGTGCGGTTCATGATGGCCTGCTGCGCGATCGAAATCAAATTGGTTTCCGCGTAGTACAAGTTCAGGCCAGCGGCGAAATTAAAGAAAAGGAATCCCATGAAAAGGGGCATCATCCAGGTCATCATTTTCTGTTGCTGCGGATCCATGCCGGCTTGCGGCGTCATGCGCTGCATGGCGAACATGCTGACGACCATCAGGATGGGCAGCAGGAGATAAGGGTCGCGCGCCGAGAGATCGTGGATCCAGAGCCAGTGGGCGTGGCGGAGATCGAGAGCGACTCCCAACATGCGGTAATACGCAATGAGGAATGGAAACTGGATGATCATCGGCAAACAACCGCCGGCAGGATTTACGCCCTCCTTTTTATAGAGGGCACTAATCTCCTCATTCATCGCGGCTTTGCGCGGATCGCGGAGGCTATATTTCTTGTACTTCTCCTGAATGGATTTGATCTGCGGGGCGATGCGCTGCATCTTGAGCATCGACTTCATTTGCGTGATACGCAGGGGAAGCAGTGCAATGGTAATGATGAGGGTTTGAAGGACGATGGCCCATCCCCAGTTGGAGACGATGTGGTTGTGAGTCCACTTGAGCCAGAGGAAGAGCGGGCGGGCGAGGATGCCCCACCAGCCGAAGTCGACGATGCCGCGAAGATCTGGAGTGTCGTTTTTTATGGCGGGAACGGAGACGGCATCGAGGACGGCCAATTCTTTTGGACCGACGTACATGCGTTGCGTGGTAGGACCGTGAAGGTCGCCGACGGCGGCGCCCAGGACGTCAATTTTCGCAGTCTCGTTGGAGCCGGGCTTTGCAGGGACGTCCAAAGATTTGCGAAATGTGACCATGGCGGCGGTATTGGGATCCTGGGGGATGAAGATGGCGGTGAAGTATTGGTCGCCGGTACCCGCCCACTCGAATGGACCCTTGATGGTGTTGTCGCCACTAATATTTTTGACGGCGAGGCGCGAGACGAAGCTGGGAAAGACCAGCGCGGTGCGCTCGCTGGAAGCGTCGTTGTGGTAATCGATACGAGCCGCCGCGTAGGAGGGAGGAGCGACCTGGTCGCCGAATCCAGAGGGCCAAGCGGGAGCAGCGAAGATATCGGCACCGTTATAGACGACCGAGGTTTCGACGTTCATAACATACGTGTGATCGAAACGGAAGGTCTTACGAACCACGACATCCGCATCCGAATACTCGAAGCTAACGCTGGCTGGGGCCGAGAGATGGCCTTCGTTCGAGGTTACATAGAGAGCGGAATTCAAACGGTTGCGCAGATTCTCATCATAAGTCCAGAGAGAAAGCGGGTAGCCGAATTTTGGAGCGGCGACTGGATTGACGAGATCGAGAAGGCCGTTCTGTGCGTCATTGTCGAATTTTTTGAGGATCCAGGATTTAACCTGAGCGCCGCGATTGGTAAACGTGATGCGGTAAAGATCGTTTTCGATGACAGTTTCGGTTTCTGTGGAGGCCTGCTTGCTGACCGTGTTGACCGGCCTGATGGGGGATGGAGCCGATGCAGCAGACGCTGCGGTTACAGGCGACGTCGAGACAGGTTGCGCTGACGTGTGCTGATTTTGCGGCTGAGCGGCGGGCGCCTGCGGCATGTATTTCTTCAGCAAGGGCTGAAAAACCATCAGAACGACGAACGTTAGAACAAAGACGAGAAGAAGCCGGCGCTCGGCGCCGGGTTCCTGTTGGGGATTTTTAAAGTCGGCCAAAGTCTTATTAAGTACCTCGGGGCCAAAGCCCATTTCGCTAACTGAGGAGCTTTATCGCAGCGCTGAAGCGCTGTGCCACCCAAAATTGGTTGCCGCATCGGTCCCAGCTGCAATTGCAGCGGAATTTTACATCATAGTTTTCCGCACCGCGCCTGCCTAACCACGGGGTCGTATCCACTGCGAGAGAACGGATGGCAACGGAGAATGCGAACGCAAGCCATCCATCCACCGCGCAGAGCGCCGTAGCGTTCGACGGCCTCCATGGCATATTCCGAGCAGGTCGGCACGTAGCGGCAGGCCGGAGGCAGCAGGGGCGAAATAGCCCACTTGTAGACTCTCAGCAGTTGCAGTGTGACGAGTTTGGCGAAATTGCTCAAGATCGGTTTCCGGCTTGCGGTTGTCGGCTTCCCGCCCTTCTACTATTTGCGGTCTGAACCGTTGTTTCTGCAGAGGTCTGCGACAGTTTTTGTTCGATGACGGTGAAGGCGCGGCTGACTTCGTCCAGCACTTTGGAAAAGTCCGTAGTCAGCAACGACTTCTTGGGATTGATAACGACGTCGGCTGCAATCGTGCCCGACGGACGGGACATGCGAACGGCTTCGCGCAAGCGCCGCTTCATGCGGTTGCGCTGAACGGCGCCGCCGAGGACGCGCCCTACCGTGAACCCGACGCGCAGCCCTGGGGGGACGGAAGCCTTACTCTTTTTTAGATCGGCCTCCGCATTTTCCGGCAGTGCCGTCCGCGGCCAATAGAACACGGTCATGGACGCGGAAAAGTGCCGGCGTCCCAGCTTGTAGACACGCTCGAAATCCGCGTGGCGCAGAAGGCGCGCCGTGCGGGGAAATCGTGCTGCTTTCTTTGGCGGCATCGCGAAGTCCGGCCGAACTCCCAGCGAGGCATCCGCCATCACGCCATCACGCTGCGACACACTGCTCAATGTCTCGACTGTGGAAATAAGCGGCACTAGAAATACTACTCGCGGAAGCCAGGCTTCACGGAGACCCGCTTACGCCCTTTGGCGCGGCGGCGGGAAATGACCTTCTGGCCGCCTTGGGTCTTCATGCGCGTGCGAAAGCCGTGCTTCTTGCTTCGCCTGCGCCGGTTAGGTTGGAAAGTACGCTTGGGCATGAAAGATAGGTGCTCCTGATTCCGTCGACAGTGTTAGGGCAAACGATGAGTATAAATGACTGGACGGGGTGAGAGCAAAGGGTCACCCCCGCGGTTCGACCCACCAACCACTGGAATTGAATCTGTTTCGGATTACGTAGAAGTTCGGGAGCGGCGTTCTCGTCTCCTGCAGACACAATCACAGAGACACAACGAACCCATCTTTTCTCGTCTCGTCTGCGTCGTCTCGTCTGCATGGGCGCGTGATCTTTACCTTTCGCGTCTGGTTGCGGAGCTCAACTCTACGAAACAGCACGGATGATCTGCGCATTAATTTTTATTCTTTTTTCTGCGCCGGATTGCTCACTGCATCATTCGTGTTGCAGTTATATCTTCGCCACTTGACAGGTAGTGGGCTGCGGGTTCTGAATAGGGCACGCGAGAAAATTTCGTGCGAAGATTTCCAGTACGCCGAAAAAAATTGTGCTACTATGCCGCACGGTCGGCTTTGAAACTCTCATTCAACAATTGCAACGGCGCACGACACAAGGGGCGCATTCCGCAGTACACTAAGAGTTCCATCAACGAGTAGCTAAACAGATTTTTGCACAGGCGCCCTCAAGCCAGCCGCCGGGACGCCACGGCGGGTATTCATAATTATGTCAGCTCAAGGCACAATCCTTTCCCCGAATCCATGGACGCGCATTCTGGATGCGCTGGAAAAAAAGATCAACCGTCATTCTTACGACACCTGGTTAAAACCAACGCGCTACAGCCACGCCAGTGGCGGAATTTTATTTGTCCGCGTGCCGACCGCGGAGTTCCGTCACGCCGGCGATAAATACGCGGACCTGATTCAGGAAGCGATCGATAACCTGGGCCTGGAATTCAACGACGTAAAGTTCGTGACTCCAGACGATGACCCGGCGGCTACTACGGTGCGGCACAACGGCGGACTTTCTGCGGCTCCGCCGTCGGCACCTCCGTCGCAAGCGCGATTCGACTGGGATGGTGCGGCGCAACTGAATCCGCGATACACGTTTGACGCATTCGTGATCGGGTCCGGAAATCAGTTTGCACACGCCGCGTGTCAGGCTGTGGCCGAGCGTCCATCGAAAGCTTACAACCCGCTGTTCCTGTATGGCGGCGTCGGCATGGGCAAGACGCATCTGATGCAGGCCATTGGGCACGAGGTGAAGCGGCGGCAGCCGCAGGCAGCCATCTGCTACGTATCGAGCGAGAAGTTCACCAATGACATGATCAACTCGCTGCGCTACGACAAGATGACGACGTTCCGCGACAAGTTCCGCGGAGTGGATGTACTGCTGATCGACGACATCCAGTTTCTGGCGGGCAAGGAGCGGACGCAGGAAGAGTTTTTCCACACGTTTAATGCGCTGCACGACACCATGAAGCAGATCGTGATTGCGAGCGATCGTTCGCCAAAGGAATTGGCGGAGATTGAAGACCGGTTGCGCAGCCGGTTTGAGTGGGGCCTGATCGCCGATATTCAGCCGCCGGATCTGGAAACGAAAGTGGCGATCCTGCAGAAAAAGGCGGAGCAGGAGAAAGTAACGCTGCCGAGCGATGTCGCTATGTTCGTGGCGCAGAATATCCGGTCCAATGTGCGCGAGTTGGAAGGGGCGCTGATCCGGTTGGTGGCGCACTCGTCGCTGATAGGGGCGGAGATTACGCTTCCTTACGCGCAACAGGTGCTCAAGAATTTTATCGATTCGCAAGCGCGCAAAGTAACGATTGAGTCGATTCAGAAAATGGTGGCGGAACAGTTTGGGCTGCGCCTGGTTGAGATCAAGGCGAAGGACAATTCGCGGGCGATCGTTTATCCGCGGCAGATTGCGATGTATCTGGCCAAGCATATGACGGAAGCTTCCCTGCCAGAAATTGGGCGACAGTTTGGTGGAAAGCATCACACGACGGTTCTGCACTCGGTAGAGAAGATTGAAGAGGCTCGCAAGAACGACAAAGATTTAAACAGGCTAATCAATAAGCTGACTGAGCAATTGGGCGGATAAAAGAGAATTATTTGGCGTTTTGCACCGAGCGGCGCGGTATTCCTTTTCGATGGCTGTGAATCAGGTGTGGAAACTGTGCAAGGGTCGGATGAATTGGCGAAAGCGGAAATCTTCTTGTAGTAGCTCCGCCGAGCAGGGGACGGATTTCTCACATGAGGGTAGCGGGTTTATCGCGGTGAGAACAGGCGGGTTGGCAAAGTTTTCCACTTCTGCGAAGCGCCTACTGTTACTACTGGTTTAATAGGTTTTGTATTTGATATAAGGGAAGTAATAAAAGTAGCAAGCGGCAGGGGAGAAAAGTCTATGCCGGTCGAGGCGGTCGTTGCAGCGGGGACGGCGGTGGGAACGATGGAGATCACGGTCAGCAAAGTAGAATTGCTGCGGGAATTGACGGCGACGCAGGGAGTGGTCGAGCGTAAGACCACGATTCCTATTCTTTCCAATTATTTATTCGAGGCATCCGAGGGCAGGCTATCGCTGACGGCGACGGACCTGGATCTGAGCCTGCGAACCTCATGCAATGCGAAAGTGAAGAAGGACGGGTCGTGTACGATTCCGGCGCGCAAACTGCATGACTACGTAAAGCTGCTGCCGGACGCCGATATCACGATCAAGTTGCTGGAAAATCATTGGGTCAGCATTCGCTGCGGGCGATCGAATACCAAGATGGTGGGGATGGCGAAGTCGAATTTCCCGAGCTTGCCGGTGTTTCCGACTGCGGGAGTGGTGAAGATTCCAGGGCAGGTGTTGCGCGGATTGATTGCGCGAACATGTTTTGCGATATCGAGTGAGGAGTCGCGCTACACGTTGAATGGCGCGCTGATGCTGCTGAAGCCGGAGTCGATCACCATGGTGGCGACTGATGGGCATCGGCTGGCGCACTGCGAGAGAAGTGGCGAGAAGTTTGAAGGCGTCTCGGGTGAGATGAAGACGCTGGTTCCGAAGAAGGCGATGGACGAATTGAAATCCCTGCTGGATTCGACGGACGCGGATACGGTGGAGTTTGCCAAAGACGAGTCGACACTTTTCTTCCGTATCGGATCGCGGCTGCTGACATCGCGCCAGCTTACGGGGCAGTTCCCGAACTTTGAGGCAGTCCTACCAAAGGACAATAGCAAGAGCATTACGCTGAACAACTCGGATTTGAACTCGGCCATCTTGCGCGTGGCGCAATTTGCCGATGAACGCTCGCGAGCGGTGAGGATGAAGCTGGAGAAGGGCGAAGTAAAGATTTCCGCATCGTCGACGGAAGCGGGCGAGTCCGAGGATTCGATTGAGGCTCCTTACGATGGCGAGGTGCTGACCATCGGATTCAATGCGCAGTACCTGGTGGACTTCCTGAAAGCCGCCGGGACTGACGAGGTGCGGTTGGAGTTGAAGGATTCGCAATCCGCGGGGCAGTTGCGGCCGGCTGAGGGCGACGATTATAAGTACCGGTATATCGTGATGCCGATGCGAATCTGAGCGGCGTCCCTAGAATCCTGCTCGTTCATCATATTCACTTCCAGACGCCTGCTTGACCTGCGGCCTTTCCTGTCATACATTTACGGCCAATCCTGTTCGGAGGCATTTCTATGCTTGACGGATTTAAGAAGTTCATCCTGCGCGGAAATGTTGTGGATATGGCGGTCGGCGTGGTGATTGGTGCGGCGTTCGCCAGCGTAGTTGCCGGACTGACGTCAGCGTTTCTGAATCCGCTGATCAAGCTCGCTACCGGCGGCGGAGAAAAATTCTCGTCGCTCGAGTTCACGATTCGCGGCATCGCATTCCCTCTCGACAACTTCATCAATGCCTGCATCTCGTTTTTCCTGATCGCGGTTGCGGTTTACTTCTTTGTAGTGCTACCCGTGAATGCGCTGGTCGCACGCATGAACCGTGGCGAGAAGCCGCCTGATCCGACCACCAAGAAGTGTCCCGAATGCCTTAGCGAGATTCCGATTGAGGCGCGGCGGTGTGCGCATTGCACGCAGCCGGTGATGGGCAGGGCGGCGTGAGAGTGGCTGCCGCGCGAACTTCGACTGCGCTCTCGGGTAACATGGCGGTATGGGTTGCCGCACTAGCCGACTTTCTTTTCTATTCCTTTTTCTAAATTCCGCTCTGGCGTTAAGCGCGTGGAGTCTTCCTGCGAGTCTGGCTGCACAAGATTCTTCCTCTTCCAACAAGAATAAAGCGCAGGCTTCCGCAAAGGCGCGAGGTACGGAGTCCTCGCTTGACGCGGGGAGGGTGAGCGCGGGAGTGTATCGGAACACCTCGTTTGGATTTTCAGTCAAGGTTCCGGCGGGGTGGGTGCTGCGGACTGAGGAGATGAATGTGGCGGATGCCTCTACGGCGACGGAAAGTCGAGCTGCGCTCGACCGGACAGCCCCTTCGGCTTCGCTCAGGGCAAGCTTGGGAGGCTGTCCCCACCTGGGTGCGTGCGGGCGAGTGTTGCTGGCGGCGTTTTCGCGGCCGCCCGAGGCGAAGGCGGAAGATGTGAATGGGTCGATTCTGATTGCGGTGGAGAGTGTGGCGGCGTATCCGGAACTGAGGGAAGCGGCACAGTATTTCCAGCCCGTGATGGAAGTAGCCAAGGCGCAAGGCTTCGAGATGGATGACGAGCCTTATGAGTTTGTGTTGGGACCGAAGAAACTGGTGCGCGGGGATTTTCAGAAGGATGTGGGGACGCGGGTGATGCGGCAGTCGACGCTGGTGGTGCTGGCGCGGGGGTATGTGGTTTCGTTTACTTTTATTGGCGGGGCGGAGGATGAGGTGGAGGAGTTGGTGCAGGGGCTGAGTTTTGGGGCGGGGAGCAAGGCCACTCGATAGCGCATCGAGCAAATTCCTCGATAGGCCGAATTGCGATTGGCCTACTAGGGAGCCTTCGACTGCGCATGACCGTCCTTCGGACGCTCACGCTTCGCTCAGGATGACAGGTGTCGAAATTTGACAGGTGCGAAATTAGTCTAAGGGTTCGGGCTGGAGGGCGATGTTGGTTTCGCCGGCGGCTTTCTTCGTAGCGTATTTTTTCATCCAGGCTTCCCAGCTTTTGCCAGCGGCGGTGTCGCGTCCGGTGAAGGCGAGGGCGGCGATGTCGGCGTAGGTGATGGAAACTTTCTCGGTCGAATTTTTGGGATAGAGGCGGACGAGGGAATCTTTCAGCGTCGGGCCGGTGCGGCGGTCGAAGAGGTAGCCTTCGATTTTTGTGCCGTCTTTGCGGGTGATGGTTACGTCGCCGCGGTAGTCGAAGGCCTTCTCGAGGGCGACGCGGATTTCTTCATCGCTGGCTAGTTGCGGGATCCAACCTTCGAGTTGTTCGTGGGCGGTGCCGGGAGCGACTTCGAGAGAGTCGGGATTGACGTGGGGGACCGCTTGCGCGGCTTCGTGATCGATGTGGCCGGAAGCTTTTCCTGTCATGGCGTCAGTCGAAAGTCAAAATCCTTAAACACAGGGGACACAGAGGGTCACAGGGTAATCACGCGCGCGTTTCGTGCAATGAATTTGCCGTCGGAGCGATTTGCACCAGCGGGTGAACTGGAGCTTGCGGTTCGTCCAGCAGGTCCAATGCTTCTTTATCGCGATAGGTGGTGAATAGCGTTGCTTTCACCGTGGCGAGGAATCCGCTGAGAGAACTAAATGTGGCGTTCACCGCTGAGGCTTCATAGCCGCTGTGGACCATGCAATTGGCGCATGCGGGATTGCCGGACTCGGTGCCGTAGTTGCTCCAGTTGGTGGTTGAGAGCAGTTCGTCGAAAGTTTCGGCGTAGCCATCCTGAAGCAGGTAGCAAGGCTTCTGCCATCCGAAAATGTTGTAGGTCGGCATTCCCCAAGGCGTGCAGGGGTAGGTGCGTTTGCCCATCAGGAATTCCAAAAAGAGTGGCGATAGATTGAAGCGCCAGTTCTTTTTGCGGTTCGAGAGGATCGCGCGGAACATGCGGCGGGTGCGGGCACGGCCAAGGAAATGCTTCTGGTCAGGCGCTTTGTCGTAGGAGTATCCCGGCGAGAGCATCATGCCTTCGAGGCCAAGCTCCATCATGTCATCAAAAAAGGCGCGGACGGATTTGGGATCGGCGCCGTCGAACAGCGTGGTGTTGGTGGTGACGCGGAAACCGCGGCTGAGTGCTTCTTTGATGGCATCGAAGGCGATGTCGTATCCGCCTTCGCGGCAGACCGCAAGGTCGTGCTCTTCGCGCTGGCCGTCGAGGTGAACGCTGAAGGTCAGATATTTGCTTGGCTTGAAGAGATGTATTTTCTCGTTCAGCAGTAGGGCATTGGTGCACAGATAGATATATTTCTTGCGCGCGACCAGGCCTTCGATGATCTCCCCGATCTTCGGGTGCATGAGCGGTTCGCCGCCGGGGATCGAGACCATGGGGGCGCCGCATTCGTCAGCGGCGCGGAAACATTCTTCAGGAGACAAATCCTTCTTCAGGATGTGGGCGGGGTACTGAATCTTGCCGCATCCGGCGCAAGCCAGGTTGCAACGGAACAAGGGTTCGAGCATCAGCACGAGCGGATACTGCTTGCGTCCGGCCAGCTTCTGGCGAAGGACGTAGCTTGCCACAGTCCACATCTGTGAAACGGGTACTGGCATTATTAGGTTGGTGACTCCTGTGGCTCTATTTTAGCAGGATCGAGTGGTTAGATGGGGCCGAATGGCGTAGAGGTGCCGGAAAATGAAACCTAACGTCGCGGGGTAGAAATAGGCGGTTTACCGGTGGGGTTCGAGCCTTTTGGCGGCTCGAAAAACGGTGTGTTCCGTGATATAATTTCAACAGTCGCCAACCGAACCTAAGTAAAGACATTTCAATAACTTGAGGTCAATTTGCAGGTGTGCTGCAGAGCTGGGTTTGGGCGGGCTGGCGAAGGTATTTTCCCGGGTAACGAACCTGCGTTCTAAGAGAGTCAGGGCGTTCTCCCACGGAGCGGAATGGCCACCAAAGAAATGAATACTCCCATCGTCGAAACTAAAACAAAAAACGGAGTCGTGACGCCGATCACCGCAAATAATGGTGGAGGCAACAGCGACTACACTGCCGACTCCATCAAAGTCCTCAGTGGTATGGAGCACGTGCGCAAGCGCCCGGCCATGTACATCGGTTCGACGGGCGAGGTGGGACTACATCATCTAGTGTACGAAGTCGTCGACAACTCCGTGGATGAAGCGCTCGCCGGATTCGCCAAGGAGATCAAGGTCACGATTCATATCGACAACTCGATCACCGTGGTCGATGACGGGCGCGGCATTCCTGTCGATGACATGGAAATCGACGGCGAGAAGGTTTCCGCTGCCGAGGTCGTGATGACCACGCTGAATGCGGGCGGAAAATTCGATTCGTCGAGCTACAAAGTTTCCGGCGGATTGCACGGAGTCGGCGTCTCCGTCGTCAATGCGCTCAGCGAAGAACTCGATCTGGAAATCTGGCGGGATGGCTTCACTTGGGAGCAGACCTATTCCAAGGGCGAGCCGACGAGCAAGTTAAAAAAGACCGGAGCCAGCAAGCATCGCGGGACGAAGGTGCACTTCCTTCCGGACCGCACAATCTTTACCGCGTCGTCGGAATACAACTTCGACACGTTGGCGCAGCGCTTGCGCGAACTCGCGTTCCTGAACAAAGGCTTGTCGATCACTCTAACCGATGAGCGCTCCACCGATGCCAAAACGGGTGGGGCGAAGCATTCGGAGTTCAAGTACAACGGCGGCATCGCGGAATTCATCAAGCATTTGAACCGTGGCAAGCAGGTGCTGCACGATAAACCAATCTATATGGAAGCGGAGCGCAGCGGCGTGGCCATGGAGATTGGGCTGCAATACAACGACGGATATTCGGAGTCGGTGTTCAGCTTTGCCAACAATATCAATACCGTCGATGGCGGCACGCATCTTTCGGGCTTCCGCATGGCGCTGACGCGCACGATTAATTATGCCGGGCAGCAGATGGGGCTGTTCAAAGACGTAAAAGAAAATCTGACCGGCGACGATGTGCGCGAAGGCCTGGTCGCGGTGATCAGCGTGAAGCTGCCGCAGCCGCAGTTTGAAGGGCAGACCAAGGGCAAGTTGAATTCCGATATCGCGGGCATTGTGCAGGCGTTCATCAATGAGCGGCTGGGCGCGTTCTTTGAGCAAAACGCAACCGTAGCGCGGAAGATTATTAATAAAGCGGTGGACGCGGCGCGAGCGCGAGAGGCGGCGCGGAAGGCGCGAGATTTGACGCGACGCAAGGGAGCGCTCGATTCGGGCGGCTTGCCGGGCAAGCTGGCGGATTGTTCGGAGCGCGATCCGAACCGGTGCGAATTGTTTTTGGTTGAGGGCGAGTCGGCCGGCGGGACGGCGAAGCAGGGGCGCGATCGCCGCTTTCAGGCGATTCTTCCGTTGAAGGGGAAAATTCTCAACGTAGAGAAAGCCCGCTACGACAAGATGCTGGCGCACGAAGAAATTCGCGCGATGATTACGGCGCTGGGCACCGGCATCGCCAAGGATGATTTTGATCCGACGAAGGTGCGGTACGGGAAAATCATTCTGATGACCGACGCCGACGTGGACGGTTCGCACATCCGGACACTGCTGCTGACGTTTTTCTTCAGGCACATGCAGGAGTTGATTAAGCGGAACAATATTTATATTGCGCAGCCGCCGCTGTATTCAATCAAAAAAGGCAAATCGATGCAGTACATCAAGGACGACGACGAGTTTGACAAAGTGATGCTGAAACGCGCGGCTGACGGGCTCATCGTGCGTTACGGCGAGGGCGCGGCCAAACTGGAGGGTGCGAACCTGACGCGCTTCATGAGCGTGCTGAAAGAATATCTGAACTTTTTCGACAAAGTAAATAAGCGTATACGCGATGAGGCCGTGACAGACCTGCTGCCCAGGATGGATTTCTCGAAGCACGCTGATTTTGAAGGAGACAAGAAGTCGCCGCCAAAGAAAATCGAAAAGCTGGAAAAGGAATTGAAGCGGCTGCAGAAAGAACGGAAGTTCAAGAGCGTGGAGTCGGTCTTCGACGAAGAGCACAACCTTTGGGAAGTGAAGATCGTAAACTCGCAGGGGTCAGAACATGTAATCAATTGGGAACTGGCGTCCAGCCCGGAGTTCCGGCAGTTGATTTCGAAGTTCAAGCAGATTGAGCCTTATCTGGAACCGCCATTTGTCGTCGAGGCTGTGACCAAGGCGGGTGCCGCTAGCAGTGACGAGGCCGCGGAAGATGAGGGTGTGGACGGTGAGGCGGCTGAGTCAGAGGCCAAGTCTGCGAAGAAGACCGCAAAGGCTGCGCCGAAGAGCCGGGCGGTAATCGAGCCGGTGGAGAAGGCGACGGCGCGCGAACTGTTCGAGTACGTGAAGAAAGAAGGCAGTCGCGGTTATGATGTGCAGCGCTATAAAGGTTTGGGTGAGATGACGGCTCCGCAGTTGTGGGAGACGACCATGGATCCGGAGAGGCGGACCCTGCTATCGGTGAAGCTGGAAGACATTGCGGAGTGCGAAACCATCTTCACCACGCTGATGGGCGAGGACGTGGAGGCCCGGCGGAAGTTTATTGAAGAGAATGCGCTGGATGTCAAGAATTTGGATATCTAAATTCTTTTGCCACGGATTTGCACGGATTCTCACGGATCAAAACTGAAAGTCAAAGAGGCGGCCCAGTGTGGGCCGCTTTTTATGTTCTTCTTAAGCCCATGAGTGTGAGTCCCAGTGCTAGCACGGTGATGAGAGAGATATCCGCGAGCGAGATTACGCAGTAGATACACCACACTCCGAGAACGCGCGCCTCGATCTGGGCCAGGTAGAGAGAAAAGCCGAGGCCCGTGGCGGCGACGATCAGCAGGAGTTGATACGCGCGGCGCCAGGAGAGGGCCGCCATCAGTAAATATCCGATGATGCCGAGCGCGGCTACCGGAACGCCGCGGAGCACGGCGTAGGGGCTGTGATTGACGATGCCGCAGTCCCAGCGTTCGTTAATGCTGCAGGGCGCGTCGCCTTCGGTGCGGTAGTGCTCACGAAGGGCTAGGGCGGAGACGATGATGCCGAGGGCGGCGAGTATGGTCAGGGTGTGTTTCATTTTTATTTTTCGCGATCCCGTCTCCTGATACCACTAAATCCCTAACAGAAACAATCCTGACAGAAAATAGCTTTCCCCCCGGGACCTTAACGATTCCAGTTCAACTGGCCGAGTGCGATGCGTTGGCGACGTCTTCGAGAAGATCGGAGGCCTGCCAATCGGCACCGTGATACCACTTGAACATTTTTCCATCGGGCGAGATGACTGCTGTGCTCAGCGAGTGCGTAATCAGTCCGGCCTCTTCGTTATAGGTTAGAGCGAAATAGTCTGCGAATTCCGGCAATTCGTTTGACGGGATGGCGGAGAATTCCCAGTGATCGAAGAGACTCGAATCTTTGCTTCCGGCGCATGAGAAGCCGTACTCCCGCAGGACTTTTGGAGTGTCGTGAGCGGGGTCGAAACTGATGCTGAGCAGGTGCGTCCTGCCGTAGCGTCCCGGATTCGCGCGAAGCTGACGGTCGATAGCGGCGAACTGGTGGCTGACGCGTGGGCAAAAATCTGGAAATGGACAGCGGGTATAAATGAGTGTGAGAAGCAAAGTCTGGCCGCGATATTGATGCAATGAGATTGGCTTACCGCTCTGGTTGACGAGCTTGAAGTCCGGTACAGCTTCGCCAGGAGTCGGGATATGCAATGTCGCAGCAGGCTTCTCGGCGGGAGTTGCGGCGTGGCTGGTGACTTTGACGTTCTCCAGCCAGTACTTGTTGGGCTCGACGACTACGTCGGCAGTGATGGAGTCGCCGGGCTGCAGTTGGTTCAGGTCGGAGGACGGCTTGATGGTGTAAGGCATCACCATGGGGTCCATGAAGCCGGCAATTGGCTCGTTGTCGATGTTAGCCGTGCCCGCGTTCTTGTCCACGGAAATCACTTTGCCTTTCAAGGCATAACGCTTGGCGCCGGGTTTGGAGTTCGCGTCGGAGGCTTGCGGCGGTGGTGTGCGGTTGCAGGCGATGGAAAAAGTAAGCAGAGCGCATAAGAGCGCAATACGTTCGAGGGATGAGTTACGTTTGTCGGGCATAGTTAGTTTCCGAAGAGCAGCGCCTTAAGGCGCGATTGATAATGCGACCTCTCCGGTATGCCTGAAGGCATACCCTGATGTGAATCCCAGATACGAATCCTAATCCTCCTATATTATCCCCCACGCTTGCTGATCAGTAGTGGAAGCGGTAGCGAAGTTCTACATAGAGCTCTCGCGGATTGTTCCAGTGAAAGCCGCCGAAGGTGACGCTGTTATCGAGTTCGACGCGGCGGTTGGCCACGTTGAGGGCGTTTAGCGAGGCGGAAAAGCGCTCGCCGAAATCCTTGCCTAGCGAAAGGTCGAACGTGGTGTGCTGCGGCAGATAATTGCCGGGATAGGGCTGGCCAGGGAAAGCGTTGTGGAAGCCCGAGCCGTAGTAGACATTGGTGGATGCATAGGCGTGCCAGGGCAGAGTGACGTCGCCGCCGACGTTGAGCGTGTTGCGCTGATCATGATCGAGTGGAGAGAGACCGGCGGGTAAGGAAAAATTGGTGAGCCCGCCGGTAATGGCTCCGCTAGCTTCGGCAATTTGATTGGAATAAGCGAGGTGGATTTTGCCGTGATGAGCGATGAGCGGTGAGCGCAGGGTAAGCTCCCATCCCCGGATGACCGCATGAGCGATGGTAATGGGGAAGAAGAGATTGGACTCGCCGATATTGTTGTGATCAAAGAAATTAGCGACATTGGTTCGGAAGTTGTCGGCGTCGAGAATCCAGCCATGGTAGGGGATGGTTACGCCGAATTGATGTTCTTCATCGCGCTCGCCGTTGAGCTTGATGAATCCCACACTATTGGCGTTGGCAAATTGAATCAGCGGACCCGAGGCGGTGATCAGCGGTGGGGCCTGATAGTAATGGCCGTAAAAAGCGCGGAAGGTCCAGTTGAGATGCCGCACGTTGAGCGCAATGCCGAAGCGCGGGCTGATCGCACTCTCCGAGACTCCGCCAGAGAAGTGTGTCGGCCGCATTCCGGCGGTCAGCGTGAGCCAGGGAACGGGCGTGAACTTGTCGTCGATGAAGAATGCCGCCAGGCTGCCCGAGGGGTGCTCCAAATCGGTGAACGGCGGACTGCTGCCGTCGTTGAACACCGCGCCGAACGTCTCATTGTCCTGCTGGTAGAAACTGTACACACCGACCTGCAGATTATTTTTCGCCGCGTTTGCGGTAAAGCTAACCTGGCCGCCGCCGTAGGTTGAACTGCGATCCTGAGTGGTGACAACAGGAAAGTCGTTGGGCGAGCTCGCGTAGTCGGCCGCATTGCGATGAAAGAAAGGAGAGACCGTCAGCAGAAGCTTTGAATTGAAGGTATGCACCCAGGAAAAATTCACGATGGCGTCAGATTCGTGGTCGCCATCGCGAATGTCGAGACTCGGATACTGTCCGGTCAAAACGCCATTTACCAGATTGTTCTCGGTGTCATTGGGGAAAGGGTCGTAAGGAATTTGGTAGTAATCCTTGCGCAGCGAAGTCACGAAGCGCAGTTGGTTGGAGGGATCGACGTTGAAAATCAAGGATGCGAAGCCGCCGAAGCCGTTTTCCGCGTCGTGAACGACCTGGGGGACGGGGGTTTCGATGCCGAGATTGCTGCGGTTGGCATTGACGCTGGCATAGTAAGCGAAGCGTTCAGTGTGGCTGCCGAAACTGAGAGCGTCGTTGCTTTGGTAAAAATTTCCGGCGCTGAGGACGAGTTCGGCCTGGCGGTTGCGCTCGAAGCCGGTGCGGGGGACTACGTTGAAGACACCGTAGGTGCGGTCGCCGAACTCGGCGCCGTAGCTGCCGCGATCGACTTCGAGGTAGTCGATGTCCTTGGGATCGAATTGGGGGCCGAGGTTGGAAGCGATGTTGGTGTTGGGCACGGGGACGCCGTCGATGAGCCAACTGGTTTGGTGGCCGCCGCGGATGTGGAGCTGGTCGTGAGTAAAATAGGCGCCGGGAACGTAGTCGGTGATCATAGCGAGACTGTTGGTGCGATCCGCGCCGGGAGTTTGTTCGATATCGAGACGGCTGACCAGAGTGGTGGGAGTGGCGGAATCCGTGGGAGCGGCTTCGGGCGAGCCGGAGACGTTCACCGTTTCTTTATTAGAGGCGACGCTCAGGGAAAAATGGAGGACGGGTTGCGATCCGGAATTCACTATAAGGTTCTGCGTGGCCTGATTGAAAGTGGGGGCCACGACTGTGACCGTGTATTCGCCGAGCGAAACGCTGTTAAAGGCAAACTGGCCGGTGGCATCCGTATTGGTGCTGGCGGACCATTGCGACGTCTTCGAGCTCAGCATGACCATGGCATTTTGTACGGGACGGTGCTGGGGATCATGGACGACGCCGCGGACTGATCCGAAAATGGACGCGAAGGCGGGGAAGGTTAACAGTAGGAGCTGTGTGGTAAGAATGAGTAGGGGGAAACGCACCGGGGCTTTCATGGTCTTCTCTTTCTTTCTTCCTTTTTTCTTTCGTGTCGTGTCGTGCAATTGTGTGATTAGACGGCCGTCGCGACGCGCTCCAATCAGTCATGACAGAGCGGTGGCAGAATGGCTCGCTCCGCTTGGCTGGACCTACGCGGCGGTTCGTGTGCGGAAGATTGAACTCAGGCGATAAAGAAAGACGGAGGGGCGCGAGAGGATTGGAAGCGACGATAACTTGCGCTCGGAGGGAGGGCTTTTAACTGTCCGACGTAGCCCGCGTGAGATTGGGCATACAAAACTGTTGCCTTAGTCGCATGAGCCCAACGGACGGTGACGACCGCGTGACCGCAGTTATTGCCGCAACATGCGGCGTCGCGGATGACAGGGCGTTCTTTTGGCGAACTCAGAGCATCGTGGCAGGAATGAACGGCCTTGCGAACGCAGCATGCATGCGGAGGAGCGGAGGTAGCTAGAGCCAGAGGGACGAGGTTTCCCGCGAGCGTGAGGAACAACAGAAATTTGGCGATCCAACGATGCATACAAAAACAATGCATACAAAATCTGCGGTGCTCGAAGCTTATCAAGTTGCGGCAACTGGAGCAACAGCGGGGTGCTCTTCGGTGGCTGAGCTGAAGTTCATCTCGAATTGGACGATCTCACCGCATCAGCGCGTAAGCGCCGCCGTTGGTGAAGGCGATCACCAGGTTCATCAGGATTAGCATCAGATCGTAGTGCCAGCCTGAACCCCTCTGGCCCCAGAAGCCTGTGTGCCAGGCGAAGATCTTTTTCTGGATCGCGCCGAACATGATGAGGATGAGGCCGAAGGCGGCGAGTTGGGTGAGGACTCCGAAGGTCACGCCCAGGGCTCCGGAGACTTCAGCGATACCGAGGAAGACGGTGAAGGGTTTGGACATGCCAATGTCTTTGGCGCGAGCTGCGGGGTCTTTGAGGTGACCGTAGCCGCTGGTTACGAACACCAGGCCGACCATGAGGCGCAGGAGCAAGATGCCAAGGTCGGTGAAGCGGGCTAGTTGGGGGAACATGGGCGCCTTCTTGCGTGAGTCGGATTTGAGGAAAGCGAGAGTCTCTCCAAATACGACTGCGGGGGCTGAAGCCCGGAATCATTTTGGATGCTTGCGCGGCCCTGAAGCGCCGCTCTTCCACGGTCCTGCGCGCTGCCCGTTTTTTCAAGACAAAAAAAGTTCAGGCTTTGCCGTTGATCTTTGCCCACCACCAGCGGACTCCGACGAATAGGAAGCGCCAGTCCTGGAAAAATTCGGGGGGCTTGCCTTCGAAGGCATGGCCGATGAATTGGAAAATCCATCCAATGACAAACAGAGTGAGCGCATAGGGCCACAGGCGATGAATGAAGATGCTGGCAAGAAAAAGCGGAATCGAGAGCAGGATCACTGGAATGCCAAGAGTGTGGCAGGCGCGGTTCACGGGATGCTGGTGGCTGGTGGAGTATTGCGCGACCCACTGCTCGTTGGTGCGGTGGCCTAGCATTGCGAAAGGATGATACTCCACCTTGGCTGTCAGGCGATAGGGGGAGGCGAGGTTGAGGCGCCTGCTCGCCGCGTGGTAGCATCCTAGTTTTTGGCGGGTGATGTTGGGCTGGCCTGTCTACTGCAATGATCCTCTTCTGGGCCTTCTCGTTCCGCACGCCTGCGAAGGAGCCTACTCGTGAAAGTTTATTCCGGAGAAAACATTCGTAATGTAGCGATTGTGGGGCATGGGCACGCGGGGAAAACCACGCTGCTGTCGGCCATGCTCTATACCTCAGGGGCAACTCCGCGGCTGGGGCGCGTGGACGATGGGTCGACGACCACCGATTATGACGAAGAAGAGATTGCGCGGAAAATGTCGATTGCGGCCTCAGCGGCCTATGTGGAGTGGGGCAAGACGAAGATCAATGTGATCGATACGCCCGGGTTCAATATGTTCGTCCACGAGGCCAAAATGGTGCTGCCGGTGGTGGATGCGGCGATCGTCGTGGTCGACGGCGTGGCTGGCGTGGAAGTGGTGACGCAAAGGGTTTGGAACGATTGCGAAGAGTACAAGACGCCGCGGCTGATTGTGGTGAACCGCATGGATCGCGACCGGGCGAATGCGGAGCGCGTGCTGGAATCGCTGATCAACGCGTTTGGCCGGAATGTGATCCCGATTGAGCTGCCCATTGGAAGCGAGAAGAGCTTGAGCGGAGTGGTCGACCTGGTGCGCATGAAGGCGTACACCTACGAACTGGGCGGAAATGGGAAGGGGAAAGAGACGGAGATCCCGGCCAACATGCGAGCCCAGGTGCAGGAATCACACGAGCAGTTAGTCGAGTTGGTAGCGGAGGGCGACGACAAACTGATGGAGGAGTTCTTCGAGAAGGGGACGATTCCGGAAGAAGATTTAATTCCTGCGCTGCACAATGCGATTCGCGAAGACAAGCTTTTTCCCGTCATCTTCAGCTCGGGTCTGGGAAATGTGGGGGCCGACCGAGTGATGGACTTTATCGTGGACTACACGCCAGCGCCTTCCGAGCATGAATGGATACAGGGCGAGCCGGGGGCATCGGGTAATGGGGATGCTCCCAAGCGGCATGAGACCGACGCTGAACCGGTATCGTTGTATGTTTTCAAAACGGTCTCGGACGCGTTCGCGGGACGGATTTCCTACTTCAAGGTTTTTTCCGGAGTGCTGAAGAATGAAGCGACGATGCAGAATTTCTCGCGCGGATCGGCGGAGAAGCTGTCGCATATTTCCATCATGCAGGGGAAGACTGCGGTGCCGGTGACGGAGTTGCACGCGGGCGACATCGGCGCGGTGGCGAAATTGAAAGACACACTGACCGGCGACACGCTGGGAGACAAATCGGCGCCGATTCAGTATCCGCGGGTGAAGCTGCCGGAGCCGGCGATTACGTTTGCCATCGAGCCCAAGAGCCGGGCCGATGAAGATAAGCTGGGTCCGGGCATTCACAAACTGATGGAAGAAGATGCCATGCTGCGTTTTTTCCGCGACGCGCAGACCCAGGAATTTCTGATCGCGGGCACGGGACAGCAACACATTGAAGTTGTGGTGGCGAAGCTGAAGAAGCGCTATCACACGGAAGTAGTTTTGAAAGCGCCAAAAGTTCCTTATCGCGAAACCATACGGGGCAAAGCCGATGTGCAGGGCCGGCACAAAAAGCAGACTGGCGGGCACGGGCAGTACGGCGACTGCAAGATCAAGATGGAGCCCATGCCGCGTGGGGGACAGTTTGAATTCGTGAACGATATTTTTGGCGGCGCGATACCGAAGAACTATATTCCGGCTATTGAGAAAGGAATCAAGGATGCCGCGGGGCGCGGATATCTGGCGGGCTATCCAGTCGTAGATTTTCGCGTGATTTTGTACGACGGTTCGTATCACGATGTGGATTCTAACGATATGTCATTTCAGATGGCCGGGCGCATCGCCTTCCGCAAAGCCATGGAGCAGGCCAAGCCTACGATTCTGGAGCCGGTGATGCACGTCGAGATTACGATCCCGGACGAATTCGCGGGCTCAATCATGGGCGACTTGAACAGCCGCCGGGGACGCATTCAGGGCATGGACAACAAGGGCGGCAATACCATTGTGAAGGCCGAGGTACCGATGGCCGAGATGCTGACTTACGGCGTGGACCTGACCTCGATGACGCAAGGCCGCGGCAGCTTCAATATGGAGATGCATCATTACGACACGGTGCCGGGGCAGTTGCAGGAGAAGATTATCGAGAAGGCCAAGGCGGCGCGGGGTGAGGTGAAGGAAGAGGAAGAGTAAGGAAGCGTCCCTTGCCCTTTGCCGCACGAATTGCCGAGGTGCTAGGGCGAGCTTGGGACCTGTTTCTGATCTCTCTTTTCGGGCCTGCTTCAAAGCGAACCAACCAGATGAACACACAGCCCATAGAAACGGGTCCCAGCGGTCCGTTTGTCATACGTGATCCTGTGCATGGCTATTTGACTGTAGCCGTGCATGAACGGATTGTTGTGGATCATCGCGTCACTCAACGATTGAGAAGAATTACTCAGACTGGGCTGGCTGAGTACGTCTTTCCAGAAGCGAGGACTTCTCGTTTCGTCCACAGCCTCGGTGCGATGCATCTCGCTTCCCGATTCGTGATAGCAGCATTGGAGAATGCCGACGAGCAGGTCGCGGAGGCTTTCTTTGACGACATGGATAGCCGCGTAAGCACATATCTGGCGAAGCGTGAGGACTTGGATGCGTTGCTTCGACAGGACGGCACGCTCAGTGCCTTGGCTAGCACGCGCGTCTCTTTCCGGCATCCTAAGCTTCGAAGTGAAAGAACTCGAAGACTTATGGCCGTGGTCGAAGGTGGCCTTCGATTGGCTGCTCTGTTTCATGACTTGGGCCATCTTCCCATGAGCCATGATATCGAGTACGCGCTTCAAGACTATGCTGCTCAGAAAAGTTCGGTTGGAAGTCCCCCCGACAAGCCGCTCCTAGCTATCGCAGGGACGGAGGCCCCGCACGAGGAGGTCGGTCATCGATTATCGGATCTTGTGTTCGAGTCTCTGGTCTCAAACACCTCTCCCGCCTCTAAGGCCTGTTTTGAAATGGCACGAGCAATATTGAATGTCAGAAATCCCCGCTATGACCAACGACGAAGACCGGAAGCAACGTTTCTTCAATGGCTCCACTCGCTCATCGATGGAGAGATTGATGCGGATAGGGCCGATTATCTACTAAGAGACGGTCAAGCCTTAGGCCTAGATTTTGCACACTATGATGTTGACCGGCTTGTCAGTAATCTCATTCTTATCCACGAGCCGGAGTTGGGATACGTTACCGCCGTTAAGGAGCACGGCCTTCCTGCGCTGGAAAGCTACTGCCTATCGCGTTCTCGCAGCAATCAAATCTTTATTCGCCATCACAAGGTCGCGCAAACAGCGGCCGCTTTGCGTCACGCCTCTCGGCATCTATTGGATGGGGAAATCGGGCAACCGTTCCTTCGCGTACTGGGTAAGCTTGGCAGCGACGATTTTAGGCACGGTGGCACCGAACTCCTCGATGAATTCTCCCTGTTCGACGATACGTGGTGGGTTCAATCCTTAAGGAAGTTGCAGCAGGGGACAACCGATTCGCTCCTAAGGGCGTGTTTAGATCTGGTTCTTGACCGCGGTCGGACGCTCAGGAGCTTATGGAAGCGAAAAGGTGACCTACGACAGGGCGAATTCAAAGCCATCAATGCTAAGGTCGATATGCTATTTGCAGCGCAGACCGGTCAACTCGAGTTTGCGAACAAGAGAAAGCAACTTCTAGAGCGGGGAGTTCTGATAAACGCGTTCAAATTTAGACCCTACCTTCGACGACAGCCGAATGGTGATAGCCTCATGCTCATCAAGAGCAGGGGCGCCACCTATCCAGCATCGGCCATGTCATCTCTAATCCGGAATATGTATGACGCCTGGGAGGGGGACATTCATTTGTACGCTTTTGTCGAGAGAACGAGCTCTTTGACTACCGATGAGGTTGTCGGAATGACTGTAGATTCGTGATCGAGGTTCCCAAGGTAACCTGTACCGTAACCGCCTGGAGCTTGACTCCAGTCCATTTCCGTCTGATAATCTAACTTTGAGGCTAAGCCATGTTTGATCTTAAGGATGCTCTCTCGTCAGCTGGCGTTTATCACCTTGATTTCGACCACCTCGACGACCTTCTGCGCAAGATTCGGCAGGAGCATTTGGCTCAGCTCTCTCCCGAAATAGGCGTGCGGGAACTCATGGCGATAGGCTTGAAACAAGGGTGGATCGTCGAGGATGAGCACGGCCAATTCCGCATTCAAATTCCCGTCGCAGCGTAATTTTCGAAACCTCCCGAGGTATGGTCAGGTCTTCATGCCCTATGCGTTTGCGCAGCTTCGCTTGCCGTCAAACCTCCAACATCGCTCCGTTTTGAGTTTCACCGCAGGGTACATCGCGGCGTTTTAAGAATGAAGAGCAACATCGGTGCTGGCGAAGTCCGTGCCCTTGGCTAGCAAAGGTTCGCCGGAGGATTTCGCGAGGGCGTAGGAAAAGCAATCGCCGAAATTCAGCCCCGCCGGGTGGCGGCCTTTTCCGTACTTGCGCCATGCGGAGCGGGCGAGGTCTGCAAGTTCGGCGTCGATCGGAACAATCTTCAATTGGGCGCGGACGATGAAGAGATCGAACTCCCGGCCTGCGCCGCCGCCCCTGCGGCCCTCGATCACCATGCCAGCTTCGAGAACGGTCGCGGCAGAGATGAGGCGGCTGCTCGCGGCAACAATGGCGTTGCGAAAGGCGTCGCGCTCCGGCTCGTGGAAAAAGATTGCCGCCAAAGCCGAAGTGTCAATGACCATCTCAGGCTTGCCTCAAGCTAACTTGCCTCACGACGGAAGGCCGTCTTCGTCATAACCGATGATCTCATCGGGAGTGCGGGCATCGAGGTCAGGCATGGCGTCGACGCGCTCGAGAATGTCATCGATTTGTGCCGTGAGCGCCTGGCTCCTGCGATTGTTATTTAGGCGCTCGAGGCGCTCCTCCAAGGCTTTCTGAATGGCACCGGTCAGGCTCTCGCCGGTTTTGGCGGCGATCTTTCGAGCCAGATGCTCTGTCTCTATGCTTTTGATACTAAGTGCCATGCTCGCATTATTATAGCATTATAGACCAAAGTATAGAAGAATATTCCTGGCATTTTTGGAGTTTGACTATGCGATACGGAGAGATGACAGATCGGCTGGATTCTGGCCTCCACTAAGCGAGGCTGAGCCGATTCTAAGAAACGGAATACGGCACTGCGGACGCCGGACAGCCGAGGGCGGCTGTCTCCACATGGTTCGTGGTAACATCCGGCGAGTGGTCGCCAGTAATGACAGGACGTGAGGTCAAGAATGAAAATCGCAGCGATTCTTATCTGCTTTCTTATTGCTATTGCGCCGCTGGCGCGTGCTGCCGAGACACAAGTTTTTTCCACGTCCGCCGGGCCAGTGAAGATCACCCCGCTGTATCACGCGAGCACATTGATTGAGGCGGGAGGAAAGACCATTTACCTCGATCCCGCCAAGCCTGCGAACCTCACAGCGCTTCCGAAAGCGGACCTGATTCTGATTACCGACATTCATGGCGACCACATGGACCCGGATTCGATCAAGGAAATCAGTAAGGCGGGTACGGAGATTCTTGCGGCGCCGGCCGTGGTTCAAACCGTCACCAGCGCCAAGCCCATTGCTAATGGAGAAACGAAGAGCTGGCAGGGATGGACGATTGAGGCGATCGCCGCATACAACCTGAAGCGCGGACCCGCGCCGGGGAAACTGTTTCACGACAAGGGACGCGGGAACGGTTATGTGCTGACTTATGGCGGCAAGCGGTTTTATTTTTCGGGCGATACCGAAGGCGTTCCGGAGATGCGGGCGCTAAAGAACATCGATGTGGCATTCGTGTGCATGAATCTGCCTTACACTATGCCGCCGGATGAGGCTGCTGACGCGGTGAAGGCGTTTCACCCAAAGGTGGTCATCCCGTACCACTATCACGGATCTGACCTTGCCGTATTTCAAAAAGGATTGGAAGGGACTGGCATTGAGGTGCGGGTGCTTGATTGGTATCCGAAGTAGGAGGGCATCTCCGAAGCCAGGAATTCAAAAGCTGTAACAAGGAGACGGGACCACTTGGACAAAGTGATCCCGTCTGCCTTTCCTAAAGTACGAAACTACCGACTATCTCCGAATAAATCCGACATGGTGTTGGTAGTGGTGTCGCAGGCATGGTTAAGGCAGGGCAGCTTAAGGCCTCCCTCGATCGTGCGGAGTAGGGAGAAGTGAGTGTAGAGCGTCCCACTTTGCTGGCCGTGCACACCATAGTTGGTGTCGACGATGGCGACGACCTGGTTGACGATGGGCTGCACTGAGTAGTCGTTTTCATCCCAGATTACGACGATGGCGTTGTGACCTTCTTTCCACGCCCTGGAGCCGTGAATTGCCGTCACGATCTTCTGCACGGCCTGATCTCCGAGGATAATCAGAGCGGGGTTCAAGCCCGCTTGCGTGCCGTTATCGTTTGGATCAGAGCCGCAGAAGGCGGTGCTGTTGCTGCGTCCGTGCTGGTCGTTGCACTGGTTGGGAACGATGTAGGAGAAATCCGGGACCTTGCCCGACCCCAGATCGCTCCACAATCCCTTCATGCCATCGAAGCCGGCAATGTTCGCGTAGCTGGCCAGAGGATTGGTGCCTTGCTGGACGCTCTGAAAGTAGACAAAAGGATCGTGCTTGGAGGCATAGAGTTGAACGATGTCGCTGGTGGTCAGTGGCGGCGTCAGTTGTGGATTGATCTGGCTGAAATCGGTATTGTTAGTGAAATTGCTATCGCTGTAGTCGACCAGGTCCGGGCCGGTCAACGGAAGACTTTCCTGGTAGGTCTTCCAGCTTTTTCCGGCGGCGGCAAGCTGATCGGCAATGGTAATGCCGAGGGTGCTGGAAGCTGCCGCATAAGAGCGGGTACCGTCGATATTCATTTCGCAAGGAGGACCCGACACCTCATTGCTGCAGTCCAGGGCCGGCGTAGCCGCGTCGGTTCCGCTACCCGATATGGGGCAGATGGCGGGGCTTGGCGGGTTATCGGTATTCGCTACTCCTGAGGCAAGGTTGGTAGTGCAAGACGCGTTATGCCAGTCGGGCGAGTTGTCGCTTAGCACGCCGAAATTCGAGCCGCCTACGACCTCCAGGTAATTCGTTAAGCTGGGATGGGCCACAGCGAAATAGTTTGTCGCCAGGTTGGCTTGCTTCGCATAGCTGTTAATGAACGGAGCATTGGGATTGTTGAGAATCTCGCTGTAACCGTGATTCTCCATCATGATGACGAAAACGTGGTCTAAGGGAGTTATGCCTTTCGGCACCGGGCCCTGTTGGGCGATGCCTGCGCCCGTTAAAGCGAGCACGGAACTAATCATCAAAGCTTGTATTTTCATAATTTTGAGTCTCCTTCAATCGGTCTATAGCGGTGGAACCTCACCGGGCGGCGAGCGTGATCTACCCTACAGAAGCTATGGCGAAGGCGTTAATGTTGCGTAACAGCAAGGTTAAGATTGGGTAAATTATGAACACTCAAGCCCGCGCCAGCAGGGCGTTCGAAGGCAGCGGTCTGCACGGCAGCGCGTGGTAACATCCGGTGAGAATGGCAGCGAAGAACAATGCGAGAGTAGAGTACAGCCCTGACCGCGTGGTCTCTGCTGCGCCAGTGGAGGACGATTCATCGTTTGAGCTGAAGCTGCGGCCACAACGGTTGGGCGAGTTCATCGGGCAGGGCAAGGTCAAAGAAAATCTGGCAGTGGCCATTGAGGCAGCTAAGTCACGCGGCGAGGCCATGGACCACGTACTGCTTTACGGGCCTCCGGGATTGGGGAAGACTACGCTGGCTAATATCATTGCCAACGAACTGTGCGTGCACTTCCAGCCGACCGCTGCACCTCTGCTCCAAATCAAAGGCGATCTGACCGCCATCATCACCAACATGAAGGACAAGCAAGTGCTGTTCATTGACGAAATCCACCGCCTGCAGCCGGTCTTGGAGGAGTTGCTGTACTCTGCGCTGGAAGATTACAAACTGGACATCATCATCGGCCAGGGGCCTTCGGCGCGCACGCATACGCTGGAAGTAAAGCCGTTCACTTTTGTGGGCGCGACCACGCGGGCGGGATTAATTTCTGCGCCGCTCCGTTCGCGATTCGGCATCGTGCTGCGATTGGAGTTTTATACTCCGGAAGACCTGCGCGTGATCGTCGAGCGGTCGGCGGAAATTCTGGCCGTGGAGGTCGACCGCGCCGGGGCGACCGAGATCGCCAGCCGGTCCCGAGGGACGCCGCGAATCGCCAATCGGCTCTTACGGCGCGTCCGCGATTATGCGCAGGTACGCGGGGCAGGCAGAATCGATCTGCCCACAGCCCAGGCGGCGCTAAAGATGCTGGAAGTGGATAAGTACGGCTTCGATGAAGTCGACCGACGATTACTGTTGACGATCATTGAAAAATATCAGGGCGGCCCGGTGGGCGTGAATACTTTGGCAGCGGTGTTGGCCGAGGAGCCGGACGCGATTGAAGAAATTTACGAACCATTCCTTATGCAGATTGGCTTCTTGAACCGCACCCCGCGGGGGCGAGTGGCCACGCAACTCGCTTACGATCATTTCGGCATCACTCCGACACGAAGGCAGAGTTCGCTGTTCTGAGGCGCGGCTCCTCCTAAGTTTTCTTGTTTTGCTGCCTCTGACATCCCACTTAACGACCCGGTGCATCCTTCGCAGGTCTTGTTCGGAAAACCGTACAAACATATTTTTACTGTTGTGTCAGGGCCAAAATGGTGTATCGTTGCACGCTTCCCTAGGGGGCCGATAAGGGAATACGAGGACTGTTTGCGGTCGAATAGAATTCGTACAATTCAAGTTGGTCCCCTGAAAAAGCTTCTGAGGCTTTGGCTCGCGGGTGCATTAGTTCTTTCCGGAGCCTTGGGATATGGGTTAGTTTCAACCCTCGGGACAGCACCGTTAGTCCAAAGTTCTGTTCTCTCTGAACCGAACACCGCGTCAGCACTGGCGGGGCAGGATCAGCAAACCCCTCCACAAGGCGCTGGTCCGCCCACTGGAACGAACCCAACCCCTCCGGAACATAAGCCGCAGACCTCCCCGCAGACTCCGTTGCCTTCAGCGCAGTTGCCAGAACCGCCGATCAAGGATCCTGAGGTAAAGCCCGCGCCGCTGCCTCTGGTAGCGCCTCCATCTTTAACCATCCCTCGCCTGCCGCACGGCCCTGTTCTGGAGGACTTCCTCGATATGAAGCCCACAGGCGAGACCGCGCTCCAGATGGCCAAAGTCACCGGTTTTGCGCAGCGCAATCCGTACGATGGCCAGAACGTTTCAGAAGAAACAGCGGCCTATCTGGGCTATGACCAGAAGAATTTGTATATCGTCTTTGTCTGTTTCGACGATCCCAAAAAGGTGCGGGCTCGGATGTCGCGGCGCGAGGACATTTACGACGACGATCAAGTCGCGGTCCTGTTTGATACGTTTCATGACCGGCGGCGTGCGTACGAGTTCCAGACTACGGCGCTCGGCGTCCAGTGGGACGCGATTTATACCGAGGCATCGCGCGATGAGACGGGGGGTAACTGGGACACTTCATTCGACACAGTATGGGACTCGCGCGGAAAAGTTACGAGTCGCGGTTTCGTGGTGTGGATGGCGATTCCATTCAAAAGTCTGCGTTTCCCAGCCACCAGACAGCAGGAGTGGGGCATCATTTTGTATCGCGGCATCATTCGCAAGAACGAGGATTCGTTTTGGCCGTATATTTCGCGCAGAGTGGAAGGCCGGCTCGGGCAGGCGGCCACTCTTTATGGACTTGAGGGAATCTCGCCGGGACGCGACATCGAGCTGATTCCTTATGGAGTGATGCGCAGTTTCCGGTCGCTAGACAGCGTCGATCCGTACAATCCATTTTTTCAGAAAGCCGGGGTGCAGGGGCAGCCGGGCCTGGACGCGAAGTTCGTAATCCGCGACCACTTCGTGCTCGATGTAACGGCAAATCCGGATTTCAGCCAGGTGGAGTCGGAAGATCCTCAGATTACGGTGAACCAGCGTTTCGAAGTGTACTTTCCTGAGAAGCGTCCGTTCTTTCTGGAGAATGAAGATTACTTTCGCACCCCTATCGATTTATTTTTCAGCCGCAACATTCAAGACCCGTCGGCCGGAATTCGGCTCACGGGTAAGGAAGGCCCCTACTCCGTCGGCTTCATGTCAACCGACGATCGCGCTCCGGGATTAGCTGTGCCCAATTTCTGTCCTTCTACTTCACTTAATTGTTCAGACAGTCTTACCGGTATCCGGTCGTACTTCACCATCGCACGGGTGAGCCGCGACATCTTCAAGCAATCGAGCGTGGGGGCGGTCTACACCGATTGGGAATGCCCTACAACCGGCGAGTTTAACCGCGTGGGAGGACTCGATACCCGGTTGAAATTAAATGCCAACTGGATTGTGGAGGGCCAGGCAGTGGTGAGTTCCAGCAATTTGCGGGGGCTCAATTCCAAGCTCGAAAGCACCTGCGAATACAATCTCTTTCCGTTCAGTTCAGGTAATGCCGGTAAGGGAAACTATTATGCTGGACCCGCCGACAAACTAGAGGTCCGGCGCAACGGTCTCCATTTTAATTACGTGGGAACATATCAGGACGTGAGTCCGGGCTTTGTCACTGTCCCTGGATTCGTCAACCGCGTTGATATTCGCGGAATCTACCAGGGAATCTATTACCGGTTTCGCCCGAAGAAAGGCTGGGTCTTGAACTGGGGGCCTTCCATGCTTCAGCGTTATGTGTTCGATCACGAAGGAAACCGCCTGGACACGAGTTATGATCCCTATCTGAAAATTGAAGGACGCGGGCAAACCTTCATTTGGGTTGACCCTTACGAAGAATTGCGGGAGCGCCTGCGGCCTCAGGACTTCGCCTTCTTGGGTTTGTCGGAAAACAAGAATCAGGATTACCACGAACATCTTACGGACGTCCGTTTCCTAACCGGATACCTACGGAAAGTTACTGTCGGCGGAGAATACACCTGGGGGGACGGAGTAAACTTTGTGCCAGCCGGCCATTCCCTGCCGCAAGGTCTGTTGTCGCGGTCCAATACCGCCCAAGCCACGCTGACCTTCCGTCCTATTAAGCCGCTGAAGATTGAAAATACTTATCTATTCGAACGCTTGCGTGCGACGGACAACGAGTACCTTCTTGCGCTCGCTCAGGCGCCAGGAGTTCCTATCGGCAAGGGAATTTTTAATAACCACATCCTGCGCAGCAAGTGGAACTGGCAGTTTACGCCTCAACTTTCGTTGCGCCTCATTCTGCAGTACAACTCCATCCTGGCGAACACGCCGGGTAATACCTTTTACCCCTATACATATCTACCTACACAGAAGCAGTTCAACGCCGACTTCCTCGTCACCTACCTCGTGCACCCGGGTACTGCAATTTATATTGGGTACAACGGCGATCTGCAGAATCTGGATCATAGCCTGATGCCAGACCCGGCGGGGCTGGCGGGACTTTATAGGGCCAAGGGTTACATCAATGACAGCCGGCAATTCTTTGTAAAAGTGTCGTATCTCTTCAGGTTCTGAGCAGAGCTGATAGCTTCCCATTGCTGAATCCCAGGGCATTCCGGTAGAATCTAAGCTTCATACTGAGGTTGAAACCCATGAAAGCAGCCATTCATCCCGCTTACAACGAAATTCGCGTGCACTGTGCGTGCGGAAATGCCTTTGTTACCCGCTCGACTCACAAGGGCGATATCAGCGTTGAAATTTGTTCTGCCTGCCACCCCTTCTTTACCGGCAAACAGAAACTTATGGATACCGCTGGGCGCGTAGAGCGGTTCCGGCGCAAGTACGCCAAGAATGTGCCCGCTGCCGCAAAGCCCGAACTGGCAAAGAAGTAACCCCTGCCAACGGGAGTCGCGCGGATTGGCGCGGATACACCAAAATCAGCCCTCGCTCTTCTGCGGGGGCTTTTGTTTTGCCAGGCCAAGTAGAATAGGAATGTGAAGAAGTTCTGGGACAACTCGAATGGGAAAAGCTCGTGTGGGGCGGACACTCTTGTCCGCCAAGCAGCGCCACTGAAGCCGGTGCCAGAGACTCTCTCCATCGGCCATGTCCGAATCGCCCCTGCCACGGTCCTCGCACCCATGGCTGGCGTTACCGACACCGTGTTCCGCCGCTTTATCCGCAACCTTGGGGGTTGCGGCCTGATCATGACCGAGTTCACTTCGGCCGACGGCGTGCTTCGCAAGAAAGACCAGAAGGCGAAGCGCTATCTGCACTTCTATGAAGACGAGCATCCCATTTCGGCGCAGCTTTTTGGCAGCGATCCGAATGTGATGGCGGAAGCGGCGCGCCTGGTCGAGGGCCTCGGCTTCGATCTGGTTGATTTGAACCTGGGATGTCCCGCCAAAAAAGTTGTAAAGTGCAACGGAGGCTCGGGCCTGCTGCGCGATCTGCCGGCCATCGGTCGCATCTTCGAAGCGGTGCGCGCGGCGGTGACCATTCCCTTCACCGTGAAGTTTCGTGCTGGATGGAGTGACGACGAGATCGTGTGCGTGGAATTGGCTCGCATGGCGGAATCCTGCGGACTGGCAGCGGTTGCGCTTCATGCGCGAACCCGCGAACAGGGTTACAGCGGGCAGGCACGCTGGGAGTGGATCGCCGCCGTGAAAGATGCCGTGAAAATTCCTGTGATCGGTAATGGCGACATCCGCAGTCCTGAAGACGCGTGTGCCATGGTCACGCAAACCGGCTGCGACGCCGTGATGATCGGACGCATGGCCCCGTCGAACCCCTGGATCTTTCGCCAGATTCAGCAGTACTGCGCGGGGATGGAAAACGCCGTTAGAGGCGGGGATGTAGGAGGGACGGATCGGGAAGGGCTCGACTTTAGTCGTGCCGATCATGCGGCGACCTCTCGGTCGGTTTTAGCCTCTGGGGACCAGCCTTACGACGAACCCTCCGAGGCCGATCGCTACCAGATGATCCGCACCTACTTCCAGATGCTGATTGAGGAGGAACTCCCCGACGCCGTCGGCAAGATGAAGCAGTTTGCCTCGTGGTTCACCCACGGCGTTCCCGGTGGAGCCGCGCTACGCAAAGCAATCTACGATTCGAAAGACGCGGTGGAGATTCTAGGCCGGGTGGAAGAGTTCTTTGAAGCGCGATTGAGTACCCAGTACCTAGTACCCAGTTTCTAGAGCCGGGGAATTGATTGTACTTGGTACTAGGTACTTGCACCCTACTTCATCTGATCCAAAATCGATCCCACGATCCCACCGACCACGCCGCCCTGCACGGTCTCCCGGCTCGCCTGATGCGGCATAAATTCCGCGAGCGCATGCGCGAGCTTCGAGATCGGCAACGTTTGCAGCCAGATTCTTCCCGGACCGGTGAGCGCCGCCAGAAAAATTCCGTCGCCGCCGAAGATCAGGTTCTTGATGCCAGGGACGGTCGTGATTTCGAAGTTCACACTCGACTGGAACGCGCCAACGTGCCCGGGATGCACGCGCAGCGTCTCGCCCGGCTTCAGATCGCGCATCACCAGTTCGCCGGAGAGTTCCAGCCAGAACGTGCCCTGTCCATGCACCCGCTGCAGCACAAATCCGCTGCCGCCGAAAATTCCCGCGCCAAGAGATTGCTGAAAGCCGAGGCCGATCTGAATTTCCGGAGTTCCACACAAAAATCCGTGACGATGAATTAGATATTCGTGGCCCGCCGATACTTCTACGGGAACGATGTGCCCCGGCAGCTTGGTCGCGAACGCCAGCTCGCCCGCGGCGCCAAGGGCGCGATACTCAGTCATGAAAATCGATCCGCCGCCGGCCACCCGCTTGAGCACGCCAAATAGTCCTCCTCCGCCGCCGAACTGCGTGTGCGTGGTCATCTGAATGGAACTGCCCATCCAGGAAAGCTCTCCGGCTTCGGAGATGATTGATTCGTTCGGCTCGAGCGCGAACTCGAGCACAGGCATGGTGGTGCCGGTGATGCGACTTTGCATTGGGAAACCTCGGTGGAAGTAGACAGTCTCGGATCAGGCTGTCCACTGAACCCGATTTAGTATTTCACGAAGACGTTTACCCTTCGCCGGATTGATCATCTCCACAAACGCCACACGTCCCTCAAGATGAGAACGGAACTGCGACCGGCCATCCCGATTTTGACTTTCTGGGCCAGAGCGCACGCAGTTATGCAGCGTGGCTTTAAGATGATCAAAGTCGCGTCGTGGAACATTCATTCTCTGATTGGTGACCAAGCCCGCCAGATACTGTCGCACTCCCTGCCGCATGATTCGCGTCTTGCGATGATGGATGGTGAAGCCTTCTTCGTGGAGGACAGAAGCCACATGAATTGCGAAGCGCTCGGCACATCTCTGAAAATCCTTGCCGCCGGAAAATGCCAAGTCGTCTGCGTAGCGAGAGTACCTCGCTCCCGCGGACTTTGCTAAAGCATTCAGCCGGCAGTCCGCACGATAGAAGCAAAGGTTCGCCAGAGCCGGCGACGTGGGCGCGCCTTGGGGCAGATGCGGCCGGGAATACAAACGGCGAGCCTCGCCAACGACGGGCGCATCAACCCTGGAATGAATGTTTGTCCAGACCTGGCGCGGAGCGGCATTCGTACAAATGCCGCCCAGCAAGTCGGCAACCGGCTCGGGATAACCCAACGTGCGAAAAAAGGATTGAACCCGCACTCCCGCAAACGCAGGAAAGAAGTCTTGCAAATCCATTCGCAAGACAACCTTCTGCGCGATATGGGAAGCAACGAAAGTTTTGATAGATCGCCCCTTCACGAAGCCATGCACTGCCGGATGGGACGGAACCTTTGCAAGAATGTAGAAAAGGATCTGTCGTTGTAAGTCTTTCAGCCGCGATTTTGGCGCTTCAATCAGCCTTATGGCGCCAAACCTCTTAGACAATATCCGGTAATGATAGTGTCTCAATTTATCGCGTGACTGTTTGTAGCCGAGCGCCTTAAGATCCGCGAACCACCGGAGTTCGCCGCTATCCAGTCCCAGCCAATCAGCCAGATCGCGCACCGATACGATAGCCGGGACGTCCCACGAAACGGCCGCAGCGACAGGCTGCATTTGTTGAGGATCGGTCAGCCAGGTAGCTAACGAGAGCTCGCCCGCATACTTCGTTCGGGCCTTCCCGAGTCCCGAATCGTTCTGTAAGAAAGCAATTACGTCCCGATAGCGAGGTCGCGCACTGTTTCCAAACTCCCGCACATACCGTTGGGCCAGCGGACGAAGCCAGCGCCAGGACTTCCCCAGCGTCCGGCTGCAGCGCAGAGTGAGCAGTTCAACGGTGGCTTCGCCGGCGAGAAGGGATTGGGCCAACGCACTGAGCAGAGACGAATCCTGCATGGCAAGAGGCGGTGGAACGCTCCAACGAGTCTGACCCTGCGTGAGCACTCCTGCGCAGTTCGCGCAGCGAAGCTCATGCGACGAATTTGCAGTTCCTTACGTTACCCTGGGGTAACCCCAGAGAGGTCGAGCCGAGCCTGAAGGCTCGGTTAACCGAGCTTGGAGCATTCCACCGCGTGGTGGACAATATATCAGCTTTCAGTGACTAGACCGTGCACCACCATTTTCCCCACGTCATCCTTCTCCACATACGCCCACGGTGTTTTCGGATCATGCGTGAAAACCGTTAGCCATTTTTCCGGCAGAGCTTTGGCGTAGTACTGCTTCTTGCTTTCAATGGTTTGCAGCGGGTAGAGGTCGAAGCCCATGCCCCAGGTCAGGTCGATGTGCGCCGTGGTTGGAATCAGGTCTGAGATGTAGCAGGCGATGGCGGGGGCTGAAGCCCCGGTTCCTTCTTCGGGCTCTGCCCTTTCAAAGCCAGCGCGGCTGTCGGCGCCCGGCCGTCCGTTCACGATTACGGCCTGCATGCTGGCGGTGTGTCCGGGAAAAGTCTTCACTGAGATGCCGGGGACGATTTCTTCGCCGCCTTTCAGCAGAGTCATCTGGCCACTCTGCACCAGCGAATCGTAATTGTCAGGAATGTAGCTGATGGAGTCGCGCTCACTGGGTTTGCGAGCATATTGCCATTCGCCTTCGGGAGCGTAGTATTTCGCGCGCGGGAATGTCGGAGCGATCTTGCCGTTCTTGCCGCGGATTGTATTCCAGCCGCAGTGGTCGAAATGAAGGTGAGTGTTGATGACAATGTCGATGTCTTCTGGAGAGATTCCGGCGGCGGCAAGATTCGCCAGTAACTTCGCGGGCTGGCCGTAGAATTTGACCATGCGTTCCGACAACTTGTTGCCCATGCCCGTTTCCACCAGCACATTTTTTTTGCCGGTGCGGATGAGCAGGGAGTTGAGTCCTGCCTGGACGTAATTCTTTTCATCGGCGGGCGCTTTGCGCGACCACATGACCTTGGGAACGACGCCGAAAAACGCTCCGCCATCGAGCGGGTAAGCGCCATCCGAAAAAACGCCAAGTTCAAAATCGCCTAGAGTAAGGCTGGGCATCGATCTAGTGTGCCACAAAAAATCATGGCCACGGATTTACACGGACCTTCACGGAGTTTCTTAATCTTAGATTATCCGTATGAATCCGCGTTAATCCGTGGCCAATTGGGTTACCTCTTCGCTTTCGCGGGTTCTTTCTCTCCAACGCGCTTGCTGATCTCAAACTTCATCTTGCCGGCTTTCTTGTCGGCGTCGACCACAATGTGATCGCCATGCAGAATTTCGCCATCCAAAATCTTCAGCGCCAGCGGATCCTGAATCAGCTTTTGTATGGCGCGCTTCAGCGGACGCGCGCCGAAGTTGGCGTCGTAACCTTGCGTGAACAGCAACTCTTTGGCAGCGTCCGTAAGCTCAATCGAGATTTTGCGGTCGGCCAGCAGGCGGCGCACATCTTCAAGGCGCAGCTCGACGATCTTGACCAACTGTTCTTTTCCAAGCGGGTTGAAGACAATGATGTCGTCCACGCGGTTCAGGAATTCCGGGCGGAAGTGACCATGCAGCGTGTTCATCACATGCTCGCTGGCCTTCTCAAAATCTTCCGGAGTGCGCAGGTTTTCAGCTTGCAGGTAACTCGAACCGAGATTCGACGTCATGATCAGAATCGTGTTCTTGAAATCCACAACCCGGCCTTTGCCGTCGGTAAGGCGTCCGTCATCCATGATCTGCAGCATGACGTTGAACACGTCCGGATGCGCCTTTTCGATTTCGTCAAAAAGCACCACCGCATAAGGACGCCGGCGAACCTGCTCGGTGAGCTGGCCTCCCTCCTCATAACCGACATAACCCGGAGGTGCGCCGATTAAGCGCGCAACCGAATGCTTCTCCATGTATTCCGACATGTCGATGCGCAGCAAAGCGCGCTCATCATCGAAAAGAAATTCCGCTAATGCACGGGCCAGTTCGGTCTTCCCGACGCCAGTGGGTCCGAGAAAAATGAATGAGCCGATCGGCCGCTTGGGATCGCTAAGTCCCGCGCGCGACCGGCGAATGGCATTGGCGACGCGTTCCAGAGCCTGGTCCTGCCCAACCACGCGCAGGCGCAGGCGCTCTTCCATCGTGACCAGCTTCTTCACCTCGCCCTCCAGCATCTTCGAGATCGGAATGCCGGTCCATTTGGAAACGATGCGGGCGATATCTTCCTCGTCCACTTCTTCTTTGAGCATGCGAGGGCTGCCAGTGCCCTTGCCGTCGATCTTTGCGGTCAACTGGCTCAATTCTTCTTCGGCTTGCCGCAACAGGCCGTAGCGGATTTCGGCCACGCGCTGCAGATTTCCCTTGCGCTCTTCGGTCTGTTCTTCGATCTTGAGCTTCTCGATTTTCTCTTTTAGCTCGCGAGAGCGCGCGATCAGATCCTTTTCCTTCTTCCAATTGGCCTTGAGGGCGTTGGCTTTCTCGCGAATCCCGGCAAGTTCTTTTTCGATGACGCCCAGGCGTTCTCTGGAGTTGGCATCGTCTTCCTTCTTCAGCGCCTGTTTTTCGATTTCGAGCTGAGTAGCGCGGCGTTCGAGCTGATCGATGTCGGTAGGCAGCGAATCGATCTGGATGCGAATGGAAGCGGCGGCTTCGTCGACCAGGTCGATTGCCTTATCAGGCAAAAAGCGGTCAGAGATGTAGCGGTGCGAAAGCGTCGCGGCCGCCACGATTGCGGAATCTTTGATGCGAACGCCGTGATGTACTTCGTAGCGCTCTTTCAGCCCGCGAAGAATGGCGATGGTGTCCTCGACATTGGGCTCGCCCACGAAAACAATCTGGAAGCGGCGTTCCAGGGCAGCATCTTTTTCGATGTATTTGCGATACTCGGCGAGAGTCGTCGCGCCGATTGCGCGCAGTTCGCCGCGGGCCAGCGCGGGCTTAAGCATGTTCGAAGCATCGATGGCGCCCTCGGCGGCTCCAGCTCCTACAAGCGTGTGTAGTTCGTCGATAAAGAGAATGACTTGTCCCGCGGAATCCTCGATTTCCTTGAGCACGGCTTTGAGGCGGTCTTCAAATTCGCCGCGATATTTCGCTCCCGCCAGCATCGCGCCGAGATCGAGCGCGACTACGCGCTTGTTCTTCAACACTTCAGGCACGTCGCCGGAAATAATGCGCTGGGCCAAGCCTTCGACGATGGCAGTCTTGCCTACGCCCGGTTCACCGATCAGCACTGGATTATTTTTAGTGCGGCGGGAAAGAACCTGCACGACGCGGCGGATTTCTTCATCGCGTCCGATGACCGGATCAAGCTTGCCGCGACGCGCCTGCTCCGTCAGATCGCGCGCATAGCGCTCCAGCGCCTGATACTTTGCTTCCGGATTCTGGTCGGTCACCTTCTGCGAACCTCGCACCGAAGTGAGCGCCTTCAAGATGGCGTCATACGTTGCGCCATGGCGGGCGAGGATCTGCTGCGCTGCATCCTGCTTGAGGTGCGTAATCGCAAGCAATAAGTGCTCGGTGGAAACGTACTCGTCCTTAAAATTCGCGGCCTCTTTGAAGGCTTGTTCCAGCAACTTGTTAGCAGCGCTCGAAAGCGCGGCTTGCGTGGCGTCGCCTGAAACCTTTGGCAGCTTTTCAATTTCCCGGTAGAGATCGCTGAGAACGGCCTGCGGGCCAATCCCAATCTTGTCGAGTACCGGCGCAACAATTCCTTCTTTATCTTCGAGCAGCGCAGCAAGCAGATGGATGGGCAGAAGCTCGGGATTTCCGTGCTCTGAAGCGAGCTCATTTGCACGCTGCACCGCTTCCTGCGCTTTTACGGTGAATTTATCCCAACGGATGGCCATGGGGGACTCCTATCTAGTATCTATAATTTCGCAAAGTTTACTGGGCAATTTGGAAATCGCGGGACCGAGGGCTGCAGTCGGGAGGATTTCAAATTGCTGAACCTCACAGGCATTAGGTGCAAAAAGTTGACGGGAAGCAGCAATTTTTGCCGCCTCCCGCCGATTTAGTCGAGCTTCGCTCGAGCCTAAAACTTACGCGACTTTGCTGGGGGCTTTGGCCTCGACGGTCTTGTTGTCGCTGCCGATGTTTACTTTGATCTGCTTGGGTTTGGCTTCGGCTTTTTTGGGCAGAGTGATCTTCAACACGCCCTTGTCGTAGTTAGCCGAAACTTTCTCGCCCTCGACGGTGGGGGGCAGAGTGAAAGTACGAGTGAAGCTGCCGTATTGGCGCTCGACGCGGCGATAGTTCTCTTCTTTTTCATCCTTCTCGATCTTGCGCTCGCCGTGGACGGTGAGAGTGTTGTTCTCCAGCTGAATGTCGATATCTTTTTCGTTGATTCCCGGCGCTTCGACTTTCAGAGTCACGTTGTGCTCGTCTTCGTAGACATCAACGGCTGGGGCGAAACTGGATGCGGTCAGGGATTCATCCCGGCCTCCCTCGTTGTAGGACTCCCGGAACAGGCGGTTCATGCGGTCCTGCAAGGTGGAAAACTCACGGAAAGGCTCCCATCGGGTAAGTACAGTCATGGCTAAAATCCTCCTTCAAATATCGTGGGCTTGAATTTTGGTGAGAAGTCCATCTATGACACTTCAATGGGCCTCAGTCACTACATTCGATGCCGTAGTTATTGTGAAAGAAGCATAAAATATGAGTGTCTTATTGTCAATGCTTGCTATCGGCTTAGTTTCAATTACTTACAATGGCTATGACGCACTTCAAATAGGCAGTTTCCGGGATATTCAGCAAGACTGGATGATCTTTGGCCTGCCCGCGAACCTCGACCAATCGTAGCGTGCGATGTGCGTCGCGGGCGGCGCCAGCAAGCATGTCCAGGAAATCGCCTTGGCTGACGTGATAGGAGCATGAGCAGGTGACCAGGGTCCCGCCTGGACGAAGCATCTTCAACGCCCGCAGGTTCAGCTCTTTATATCCCCGCATAGCGGCATCAAGATCGCGCTTGCTTTTGGCGAAGGCCGGCGGATCGAGAACGATAGTGTCATAGCGCTGGCCTGAACCGGAATAGTCCTTCAGCAGGTCGAAAGCGCTGGCTTCGATCCACTCGATGTCGCAGTGGTTCAGGATAGCGTTCTGGTCCGCAACTTCAAGAGCCGGGCGGGAACTATCGACGCCGGCAACGTGCGAGCAGCGCGGCGCCAGATGAAGGGCGAAGCCGCCCTGATAGCAGAAGACGTCAAGCGCTTCGCCGTGTGCGTATCGGGCCGCCGCGGCATAGTTTTCCCGTTGGTCGAGAAAGGCTCCTGTCTTCTGGCCTTCCAGCGCGTCGAACTGAAATCGGACCCCGTTCATGGTGAACACCGTCGAAGTGCCTTCGCCTTGCAGAAGTCCAGAGGCGCGCGCCGGTAATTCTTCCAGTTGGCGGACGCGGGGATCTACACGCTCCACGATGGAGGCAGGATGAAGGCGCTCGCTTAGCTCAGAAAGCAGAGTTCCCCGCACGGGTTCCGCGTCCATTGCCTGAGTCAGAATTTGTATCGAGAGAATATTGTTGTAGCGGTCAACGATCAGCCCAGGCAAGAAATCCGCCTCGCTAAAAATTATGCGGTACGCATTGCTCTCGTGAACGAGTGGCTCGCGATAGGCGATCGCATCGGCGATGCGCAGCCGCAGCAGCGCTGGAAAATCTTCAACCGGATCCCGCGAAATGAGGCGGACAGCAATTTGCGACGAACTGGAATAGAGCGCTGTGCCCAGGATCTGGCCGCGATGATCGGTGACCGTTACTGGCGATCCGGATGAAACCCCAGCCGCTGAAACAATGTCCGAGCGGTAGACCCAGACGTGCCCGTCCTTCAGGCGGGATGCTCCGCGGGGCGAAACCTTCACCATTGGAAATTCGGGGCTACCGCTTATCTTGGGCATGCAGCAATCTTAAATGGAGAAACTAGCTGGCAGCCTGCTCGGTGGGAACGGCCGGGGATCCAGGCTTGCCGGAAGTGCGTGCACTCATTTCGTAGCGGGCGGCTTCAAGATCGACATGAAGGGAATCCAGCGCCGTCATCGGCATCTCGGTGCCCCAGTTCTCCATGTCACGTTCGGACCAGCTTCCGTTCAGGCGAATGGCCCCGGTGATGTCTTCCGGAAACGCTTGGCGGTAATCCCCCTCACGAGTAAGAATATCGCCAACCAGCCGCCCCGTGTGCATCTCGAAAACGCGCCGGCTAGCCTGACCTGCGGCATTCACCAGGCACAGAAAAACTTCGCCCGTGTCGCCGAATTCCTGGCGGTAGTACCAGGCCTGCGGGGCGTCGATTTTAGGATGATGGCGGCGGGAGCGTTTGTGCTCCGGCTCGAGCGCCTGCATTTCGTTGGCGGGATTGAAGTAAAGAATCCGCTGGCAGGAATCGCAAACCACGGTTTGCTGGCCGGTGCGGACGTCGTTGTAGATCTGCGGCCGCAACATCACCTGGCACGCCATACATTTGTGATCCCGCACTTCGGAGATGCCACTACCGCGGAACTTCGAGACGCGCTCGTAATGGCGCAGAAGGTCTTCATTTACGCCGGCACGCATTTTATCGCGCTTGGCGCGCCATTCCGCGAGTTGCTTTTCGTCCTCGGCAGTGCGGAGGCGGGCGTCTGCTTTTTCTTTTTCGATCTCGGCGGTTTCCGCTTTCAGGTCAGCCTGCGCGGCTTTTACTTCCTTATCGCGCGCGTCGGCATTGAGCATCAGCTCAAGAATCTTGTCTTCCGTGGCGGCGATTTCTTTTTCGGCGAACTGGATTTCGTGCAACAGCGCCTTGTATTGATCGTTGGTCTTTACGTCAAGGGATTGGTCGCGATACTTGGAAATTTTGCCGCGGAGGTCGCTGATGGTAGTGTCGTGCTTGCGCCGGGTGGCTTCGTCAGCCTTAACGCCGGTCTGCGCTTTTTCAAGTTGCGCCTTCGTGCCGGCCAGCTTATGTTCGATAGCCGCGACGCGTTTGGGGAGTTCGGCGATTTCGTCCTGCAAGCGTCGGATTTCCTTGTCCGCGTCTTGCAAGTGCAGCAGGTTTTCTATTTCTGGAAGCATCCCGAGAGGACTCAGTCTTGATTCTACCACGCGGAAACCCTTGCCTTCCGGAGGATGTCGGGCTCAACTCGTGTCCTAAATCAGTACACACCTGTGCCTAGGGCAGCAGCACAAAAGGCATTCGCGGGTGTAAACTCTTCCGTTCGCGTCGTGCGCATTTCCTTCAATTCTTTTTCTCGGGGTTTCAGTGAACAAAATTATCCTCGCTCTGGCTGCGTTTTTTGTTTCAAGTTGCTTTCCGTCTCCGCTCCTCCGCGGGCAGTCGTCTTCGCCGGTCAAGCCGCTCACCATTGAGGCGATTTTCGCTCCCGGCGGTCTGGGTGGGCGCGGTCCGGAAAATGTCGAGTGGAGCCCCGACGGCACCAAACTCTCATTCGTGCAGCGCGATGATGAGGGAGAGCACGGCGAGCTCTGGTACGTGGATGCGGCGACCGGCGAGAAGAAGGTTTTGCTCAGCGCCGCCAAGCTGGCATCGCTCGCGCCCGACTACAACAAAGTTAAGAACGAGCGGGAAAAAGAGCGCCTGACGCGCTATCACGTCGCCGCCTATTTGTGGGCGCCCGATTCGAAGCGCTTAATTTTTGATTCTCAGGGACAGCTCTGGCTTTTTGATCTGGCCACGGGCACGGCGGTCCAGTTCACTTCAGCGCCCGACCCAAGTATCGATCCAAAATTTTCGCCAGATGGGAACCACGTTTCGTACGTTCGAAAGCACAATCTCTATATTCGTCCGGTCAGCGGCAAGAACGAAAAGCAACTCACCAGGGACACGGCGGACGATCTGTTCAACGGTGACATCGACTGGGTGTATGCCGAAGAGCTGGCCGTACGCAGCAATTATTTTTGGTCGCCTGATAGCAAGCAGATCGTCTTTCTGCACATGGACGAAAGCAAAGTGCCTACCTATCCCATTGAAAACTTGATTCCCACGCATCCGACAGTGGACAACGAAAAATATCCCAAGGTGGGTGACGCCAATCCGGTGGTGAAGCTGGGGGTGGCGGATACTGACAAAGGAAAAGTTCGATGGATCGCGCTACCCGGCGAGGAAGAGTCCTACATTCCTCGCTTTGGCTGGGTGCGGGAAGGCGTGGTGTGGGTGGAGCTTTTGAACCGCGACCAGGACAAAATGGATTTGTACTTCGTCGAGGTTAAGTCAGGGAAGTCGACGAAAGTATTGAGCGAGACCAGTCCGGGATCGTGGGTCAATGTGAACGATGATTTCAAGATATTGAAGTCGGGTGACCGCTTTCTATGGTCGAGCTGGCGCGACGGACATACCCACTTATATCTCTACAGTTTTGACAAGCAGAATCCGCTGAGCGCCGAAGCGAAGCTGGAGCGCCAACTGACGCGGGGCGATTTCGAAGTGCTTGGGGTTGCGGCCGTGGATGAGAGTGCGGGCACCGTATTTTTCTCTTCCAATAAAGACGATCCCAGGCAGCGGCATATTTTTTCGATCAAGCTCGATGGAACTGATCTGCGTCAGCTCACGCCGGACGAAGGACTTTACTACGGCAAGTTTTCCGATGACGCGAAACATTTTGAGCAAACCTTCATGGGTCCATCGACCGTCCCGCGGATATCGTTGTGCGCGGTAGGAGCCGCGTGTGTTCCCGTGTGGCAGGCGCGCGACGAAGTGGCTGAGTACGGATTGCGGGCGCCGAAATATCTTGAGTTCGAAGCCGACGACGGCACCACCCTGTACGGCCGTCTGTTGCTGCCTCCGGACGTGCCGCCCGGCGGCAAAATTCCGCTGATCGTAAACATTTACGGCGGGCCTGCGGCCCAGATGGTTTTGAAAGAGCCTATGAGTCCCTTCGACGAAGTCCTGTCGCGCCAGGGCTTCGCGATTTTTGCCCTCGACAATCGCGGAACGCCGGGCCGTGACCAAAAATTCCAGGCAGCTATTCGTCACGAATTCGGAGCGATCGAATTGAAGGATCAACTCGGCGCTCTCGATCAACTTTTCACACAGTATCCGCAACTCGACCCAGACCGTTTGGCAATCTGGGGATGGTCGAATGGCGGCTCCATGACGCTCTACGCAATGACCCACTCCAAACGATTTCGCGCCGGAGTTGCCGTCGCGCCCGTCACCGACCAGATCAACTACGACACCATCTACACTGAACGCTACATGGGGCAGTTGAAAGATGACCCCAAGGGGTATGCCGAGTCCGACGTCACGGCCGATGCCGCGAAGTTGCACGGCGCGCTCTTGATGGCGCATGGCACGGGCGATGACAATGTGCATTTTCAGAACAGCATGCAAATGGTGAACGCGCTCATCAAGGCCGGCATCCAATTCCGGCTGATGATCTATCCCAATAAAACCCACAGCATTTCCGGAACGGATTCGCGCACGCATCTCTTCCACATGATCGACGATCACTTTGTGCGGGAGCTGAAATAGGATTATGTGAAATAAGCTCATGTAGGGACAGCCGCCCTCGGCTGTCCATTCGGGCGAAGCCCGAATGGCTTTTTTCCTCTTGAGGGGAGCTAGACCCTATCTCCCTTACTTGCTCTTCTCAGACTTGCGCGACGAACTCTGCCTGGACGAACTTTGTTTCGATGAGGAATCTTTCGAAGAGCTTTCCTTAGAAGAACTTTCCTTCGACGATCCCTCCTTCGTGGTTCCTTCCTTCGACGATGCTTCCTTCGAGGACGACCCGTCTGACTTGTCCCCGCCGTCCTTCTTGGAGTCCTTTGAATCTCTGCCTCCGTCGGAAGATGGCGCGTGAGATTTGTTTGCGTAGTCGGTCACGTACCAGCCCGATCCCTTGAACTGCACGGCGGGCGCGGAGATCATCTGCTCGACGCGGCCGCCGCACTCCGGACACTTCTTAAGCATCTTGTCGGAAAATTTCTGGATTTTCTCAAATTGATGACCGCATTTTTCGCACTTGTATTCGTAAAGAGGCATGGGTTCTAAGACGGTTGTGAGGAAAACTCTTTCACATCGATTCTAGGGGCGCGGGTTCGATTGCGTCAATTGAGGCGGAGACAGGTTACCCGAGTGTGCGAAGCAGTCTGGGTGGTAGACTCCGGCCATGCAGCCTGTTGGCGGGAAAATCGACGCGGTCAAAATCGTCGAACCCGAGGACCATTCGTCCGTAGAGGCGAAGGAGATTATCGCGCACAGGCGCCAGGCGGTTTCTCCGGGGCCAGCGCTCTATCTCGTGGCCACGCCTATCGGCAACCTCGAGGACATCACGCTTCGCGCCGTACGAGTGCTGAAGGAAGTGGATGTCATTGCCTGCGAAGACACGCGGCAAACCCGGAAGCTTCTCAACCACTACGGAATCGCGACGCGAACCACCAGTTATCACGAGCATAATGAGATGACGCGCGCGTCGGAACTCGTAAAAGAAATGCAGCAAGGCGCCTGCGTCGCGCTGGTCACGGATGCGGGGATGCCGGGAATTTCTGATCCGGGATTCCGTCTGATTTCCCTGGCGATTCGTCATCATCTGCCGGTTGTGCCGATTCCCGGAGCGTCGGCATTTTTGGCGGCTCTTGTGGCCAGCGGCCTGCCCACCGATTCGTTCCGCTTCAGCGGATTTCTCCCGCCGAAGCGCGGCGAGCGTAGGGCCGCGCTGGAGGCGATCCGCACTTCTCCCCGGACCCAGATTTTTTACGAAGCTCCGCACCGAGTCGTCGATGCGCTTGCGGATCTGGTTGAGACCTTGGGAAAAGACCGCCATGTGGTCATCGCGCGAGAGGTGACCAAGTTGCACGAAGAGTTCCTGCGCGGACCCGCGGCTGAAGTTCTGGACGTGTTGAAATCGCGCGATGCCGTCAAGGGCGAGATCACCCTGCTGATCGGCAAGGCCGCCGAAGAAGAGGCTAGTGTGGGGAGGGGCGACCCCGCCCGTACCGGGGTGAGGCAGAGGCTGGAACAAATCATGGCAGAGGAAAAAGTTGACGAGAAATCCGCGCTAAAGAAGGTCGCGAAAGAGCGGGGCATTTCGAAGAGCGAGGCGTACCGCGAGTTGCAGAGGAGCAAGTGACAAGTTATGGAGTGCTATAATCAATATTGATTAACATTGATCAGTCTGCACTGGAACCGGAAGGGGCTGAACATCATGAAGACCGTTGTGCATCGTATTCCTCTCACGAAAGCCCGCATCAACCTTGGACAGGTGGTTCGGAGGGCTCACGTCAATCGCGAATATTTCATTCTCGAAAAAGACGGTATCCCCGTGGTTGGCATCATGCACGTCGATGATTTAGAGGATTACCTGGACCAGCAGGACGAATCGTTGAAGGAACAAATTAAAACCGGCCACAAAGACTACCTTGCCGGCAAGGTTCGGGATGCGGGTGAGTTCCTGACTGAACTGCGGCGTCCTGCCAAGAAGGCTAAAAAGCAAGCGGCGCGATAACCGCACCCTCGGCATCATGTTCACGCCGCAAGGCAGGGACAAGGACCTATCAGCCATGCCTGCGGATCCAAGTCTTTATAGAGTCTTAACGACGCCCGGCTACGAACGGGACTTCCACACAATTTCGCGTGGCGTGTCCGCAGCAGTCGACGCGATGGACCGAGTGCTCACTATTCTCCGCCGCGATCCATACAACCGTAGCAGGCAGCATCAGATCAAGAAGCTCACTGGATGCAAGGCGGGCGAAGGGCAATGGAGAATCCGCTGGAAGGAATACCGGCTGCGGTACGACATTCTGGAGAACGATGTGGTCTTATACTCGTTCCGCCACCGGAAGGAAGCGTACTAACTGCGCGTAGAGTGCCCCTCGCTTCCACAGGCCAGTCGTTCCGATTGTTCCCGATTGTCCAATTCGAGCTACTTCCCCGCCAACTCCCGCTTCACCGCTTCACTAACCATCTTCCCATCCACGCGCATCCCTGCTCCTGAAAACCGCGCCATCGCATTCTTCATCACCGTCCCCATATCTTTCATCGTAGGTGAGCCCATCTCGGCAATCACGGCTTTTACTCCGGCGACCACTTCGGTTTCGCCCGCGGCTTTCGGCAAATAGCTCTCGATCAACACAATCTCAGCGGCTTCTTTATCGGCCATTTCTTGGCGTCCGCCTTTGGTGAACTGCTCAACGGACTCTTTGCGCTGCTTGATCAGCGTGGCCAGGACGGCTTGCGACTCTTTGTCATCCAGCGGCGCCATCTTGTCGATCTCGCGATTCTTCAGCGCGGATTTAACCATGCGCAAGGTGGAGAGGCGCTGCTCCTCGCGCGCTTTCATCGCGGCGGTGATGTCACTCTGGATCTGTTCGATAAGGCTCATAGTTTGCCAATTATAGCGGAGCGGCGGCAAGCCTCCGGGCATCAGATTCTCTCATCAAATTCGTCACTAAACCATCTTGACCTGCATCTCATCCTCAGGAGGAAACAGATATGAGCAAACTTGCCCTTTGGGCCCAACTGGAAGCGAAGCCCGGAAAAGAAAAAGAGGTGGAAGAATTTCTCAAGTCGGCGCGGCCCCTGGCCGAAAAGGAACCAGCCACATTGACTTGGTACGCAATTAGAATGGGCCCTGGAAAATACGGCATCTTCGACACGTTCGCCGACGAAAATGGACGAAACGCTCATCTTAACGGCGAGATCGCCAAGGCGCTCTTTGCCAAGGCCAATGATCTTTTTTCCAAACCGCCAGATATTGCTAAGCCGGAAGTTCTTGCCGTGAAATCCTCGCGCAGCTGATGCTGGTCAGCCGACAGATTAAGCGAAGCGTTTCGCGGCGTCTATCGAAACTCGTACGGTTCCGGTAGACTACTGAAGAATTCTTTCTCATCCTCATCTTCAGGACATCAGCCGTAATGCTTCGCAAGAATCGTCTTTTCACTCCTGGGCCAACGCCGCTGCTGCCAGCGGCGCAAACGGCCATGGCTTCGTTCACGGCACATCACCGCACCGCTGATTTCCGTGCGCTGTTTCAACGCGTACTGGCGGACATGAAAGATTTTATCGGCACGCAAAACGACGTCCTCGTCCTGGCTTGCTCGGGCACGGGCGTGATGGAAGCTTCGATCTCAAACTTAACGTCGCCCGGCGATAAAGTTTTAGTCCTCACCGCGGGAAAGTTCGGCGAGCGCTGGACCGGACTTGCAAAAGCATTCCGTTGCAACGTCGAGGTAGTGAACGTCCCCTATGGCGAAACTTTTTCGCTGAATGACATTCAGACCAAGCTGACTCCTGACGTGCGAGCCGTCTTCATGCAGGCCACGGAGAGTTCGACCGGAGTGCGGCATGACGTGGAAGGCATTGCCAAGATCGTACGCGCCAACGGCGCCGACACGCTGCTGGTGGTCGATGCCATCACTGGCTTGGGTACGACTCATCTCGATGTCGATCGATGGGGCGTGGATTTTATTATCGGCGGATCGCAGAAGGCGCTGATGATTCCTCCGGGCCTCGCGTATTGCGCCGTGAGTGAGCGGGCATGGCAGAGAATGGAGACCACTTCTTCTCCGCGCTTTTACTTCGACCTGCGCAAAGAGCGCAAATCCGCCGCCAAGGGTGAATCGGCGTACACGCCGGCGACCTCGCTGTTTGCGGCCCTAGGAGCCGCACTGGAGTTCATTCGGCAAATGGGCAACGGCGATTTGAGCAAGGGCCGCGAAGCCTTGGTCAACAACGCGGAACTTTGCGCCGAAATGACTCGCGCTGGAGTGCAGGCTCTTGGACTGAAACTCTTCGCGGCGTCGCCCGCCGCCGCACTCACCGCGGTCTGCTCACCCGCTGGACTCGATTCTGGAAAAATCATTAAGGAATTTCGCGAGTCCTTCGATGCAGTAGTCGCCAACGGCCAAGGTGAGATGAAAAGCCAGATGTTCCGCATTGCGCACATCGGCTACTACGACTATCTGGACACGATCGGTATCTTGGCTGCGCTTGAGCACGTCTTAACGCGCTGCACCGGCAAGGCTGTCGAGTATGGCGCGGCAGTACGCGCAGCCCAGGAAGTCTACGCGCGCGAGATGTCGAAAAAGCGCCAACTTGTTGGGGCGTGAAAATACGGCTGATCCGCTCCAGCTTAGTTGATGGTGAAAGTCATGCTGTTGGAGGTTTCGGGCGAAGTACCTCCTCCGTACATGCCGCCGGGAGTGCCGGGGTTCGTTACTGTGACCGAAACCGTGCCCGCAGTGGCGATCGACGCGGCGGGAATGGTAGCGGTCAACTGATTTGCGCTCACATGAGAGGTGGTCTGTGCCGTGCCGTTCCAGTTCACGGCGGCATTGCTATTAAAGTTTGTACCGTTGACCGTGAGTACGAAGGACGGGCTTCCGGCAGCCATGCTGCTAGGAGCCAGCGCGCTGACGCTCGGCATAGTTCCGACGGCGGGGGGAGTAGTAGTGGTTGGCTTGCTGTAGCCGCAAGCCAAGCCTACGGCAATAAGTCCAGCCAGAATTACTGTCTTCACAGTCTTCATATGGTCTCTCCTCCTACGGGTTCGACAGTGCCCGATTGAGGAGAGTCTAGGAGCAGTCGGTAGAAGGTGTGTCAGGACGGTGTCATTTTGGTGTCAACGTTTTGTCACGGTAAGTTTTGCTCGAAAAGCCCTGGTTTGAAAGGATCGAGTCTCACTTGAAAATTGTTATTGCAGAAAAGATCTCCGCCGCCGCCCTCGAACAGTTAAGAGAGCCGGACTGGACCATCCTTACCGCGGACCAATTGGACGGCAAACTTTCCCATCACCTGGAATCCGCAGACGCACTCATCGTGCGTTCGGCGGTGCAGGCGGATGCGGCGCTGTTGTCGCATGCGAAAAAACTGCGTGTCATTGGCCGCGCCGGTGTCGGCGTGGACAACATCGACCTCGACGCCGCCACACGCCAGGGCATCGCGGTAATGAACACGCCCGGAGCAAACGCCGTGGCCGTGGCGGAACAAACTCTCGGCATGATGCTGGCCATGGCTCGCCATCTCTGCCGGGCAGACGCGCTGATGCATGCCGGCCGCTGGGAAAAGAAATCGCTGCAAGGCACGGAACTGCGTGGCAAGACCTTGGGCATTGCCGGCCTTGGCCGCATCGGCATGGAAGTGGCGCGGCGGGCGCGAGCGTTTGGAATGACGCTGGTGGCGCATGATCCGTTCGTCTCGGCGGCGGTGGCGAAGGAGCAAGGAATCCGCCTTACCAGTTTGGACGAGCTCTATGCGGCGGCGGATTACATTACGCTGCATGTCGGCCTCACTCCGCAGACGACGGGCATGATCAACCGAGCTTCGCTCAAGAAAATGAAAAAGGGCGTCCGCCTGGTGAACTGCGCGCGCGGCGAACTGATTCAGGAAGCGGATCTGATCGAAGCGTTAAAACAAGGTCAGGTTGCCGCTGCGGCGCTGGATGTATTTACCGAAGAGCCTCTGAAGCAATCGCCACTGATGACGATGGAGAATGTGATCCTCACGCCCCACATTGGCGGCGCGACCTTCGAGGCGCAGGAGGCTGTGGGAGTGCAGATCGCGCAGCAGGTAAAAGAATATTTGAAGCATGGCGTGATTCAGAATGCGGTGAACGTGCCTTCAGTTTCTGCGGAAGAATATGCGGAGATGCATCCCTATATCGTGCTGGCAGAGCGTATGGGAGCGTTTCTCGCGCAGATTTCCGAAGGCTCGATCGAAGAAATCTCGCTGCGCTACAGCGGCCACATCGCGGAGTGGAAGACCGACCTGATTCGCAACGCGGCCATCAAAGGAATCCTCAATCAAGTTCTGGAAGAGAAAGCCAATCTGGTGAATGCCGCGTCACTGGCGGATTCGCGGGGACTTCGCGTCCACGAGGCGCACAAGGCGAAAGTCTCGACGGGCGGCGCTGGAAGCGTGCTCTCGATTTATCTCAAGAGCTCGAAAGAAGAGCACATGGTGAAAGGCGCGGTGCTACGAGGCACCCTGCCGCGGCTGCTGCACATTGATGACATCGATGTGGAAGCGCCGCTGGAACGCGATCTGATTTACCTAAGGAACCGCGACGTCCCTGGCGTCATCGGCAAAGTGGGCACGATCCTCGGCGAAGGCGAAATTAATATCGCGGACTTCTCGTTAGGCAGGCGTAGCGTTGAAGCGAATACTGAGGAGCGGGAAGCGATTGCCGTGGTTCACGTCGATGCACAGGTTCCAGATGAAGTGCTGAAGAGGCTGGAGAAGATTCCGGCGGTGCGGCAGGCGAAGGCGGTGCGCCTGTTCTGAGTTGGCTATTCTGGATCCCCCCGGGACTGAATATCTCGTGGAAAATAGAAAATGTAGAAAATAGAAAATAAAGATACTCAGGATTCCGCGCCGTCCCGCCGGAGCTTTCTGCTCTCGGCGAGCAACGCCATGGAGTGCATCAAGTTCTGCAGCGTCACGATTCCTACCAGTCGCTGATCTTCGACCACCGGGATAATGCTGAGATTTCGCGCCGTGAGTTTGCGGAAGGCGGAGGATAACGATTCCTGCCGAACCGAGACCTCGAAAATCTTGTTCATCACCGCTTGCACATAGCCGTTGCCTTCAAGCCGCAGCGCTTCAAGGATGCGCTGCTTTGAGATCACGCCTACCATGTCGCTTCCGCGCACCACGGGGAAATCATCCTGCAAAGAATGCACTGCCTTATCCAGAGCATCTTCGAGCGTGTCCGCTGGAGATAGCGTGGCGAAATCGGTGAGCATCACTTCTTCCAGCCGCACGTTATCCAAAACTGACTGGAAGATGACCGCCCGTTCCTCAAGCTGCGCCGCGGAAAAGATGATCACCCCCACCATCGTCAGCCATGTATCACTGAACAATCCCGCCACCATCAGGAGCATCGCCAAGGCATGACTAATGGAGACAGCGCGGCGCGTAGCAGCGGCCGCTTCAATCGTTCGCGCGAAGAATGCCCGCAGAATGCGCCCGCCATCCAGAGGATAAGCAGGCAGAAGATTGATGCCGGCGAGATAAAGATTCGCCCACACCAGGCTGCGCGGCAGATTGCTGGCCTGCAGGAAAGGCCACTTCCACAAATTCGCTCCCGGAACGAGAGGAAAAATGATTGCCGCAGCGATCATCGCGAGCACAAGATTCACCAGCGGCCCCGTCAGCGCGATCCGCACATCGCGCTTCCACGCCACCGCACCCGAGGCCGGTGTCTCTAAACGCGACTCGTCGAAAACGGTTACACCGCACAATGGAAGCAGAATCACTGCCTTTGGGATCAATCCGTAACGCCGCCCCATTAGCATGTGCCCGATTTCATGCGCAGCGACGCAGGCCAGCACAATCCCAACCAGCGCCAAATCCCTCGGCCCGTTGGCCGAACGCACGGTCGATTCCGTCCAGAAAACAAACAGAGGCAGGATCAGGAACGTCAGATGAAGGCGAACCTCAACTCCGAACAATCGCCCGACTTGCACCGAAAAACTTCTCATGAGAGTTTCGCCTACTGCTGTTATTTTACATGGTCGGGTATATTCGCTCCGGCACTCGAAGGTACAGAGCCATGCGCGTAATTGCGGGAAAATACAGGGGACGACCTTTACGGTCATTGCGCGGAGCGGACATTCGTCCCACCTCGGATCGATTACGCGAGACCCTTTTCAATGTCCTGACCGCCGGCAATCCCGCGGCGCTTGAAGGAACAGTCTGGCTCGATCTGTTCGCCGGCACAGGCGCGGTAGGAATCGAGGCGCTGAGCCGCGGAGCCAAGCAGGCCTACTTTGTAGAAAATTCGCCCCCCGCGGCAAAACTGATCGAACAGAATCTGCAGAGCCTCGGAATTGTGGAAGGATACAAAATTCTGCGGGACGATCTTGACGGAGTCGTCTGGCGCCTGCAGCGGGAACACTTCGCCGCCGATGTAGTATTTCTCGATCCTCCCTACCGCTTGCAGCAGGCCTATGAGGTCACGCTCTCGGCTTTGGCCGATTCGTCGCTGGTGTGGGCTATGTCAGTGGTGATTGCCGAACACGAGAAGAAGTTCGATCCCGGCGATGCATTCGGTTCGCTGCGGAGAATTCGCAAGCTCACCCAGGGCAATACTGTGCTCAGTTTTTACCGTATCGGAGGACTCCCAGATCTGAATCGCTCATGAAGCCTTTCGTTGAGAGTTCCAAATCTGCCCTACATCAGCAATTCGTGGTTGCGGCGTGTGATCGGGTGCTGCATTTCCTGCAAATCGTTTTTCACCATGTTAAGGCCGTAAACGCAACCTTCAAATTCGCGGGAAAGATGGGCGAATAATGGAGCCACTTTCGCGTACTCGAAGTGTTCGAACTTCGACACGATGTAATAGCTTTCTTTTCCCGCTTTCATCCACTCCACAAAATTTTCCAGGCGATGGTGGCGGAGCCGGAAGCGGTTAATGCTTTCGGGAAACATTCCCGCGAAGAACAACGCATAGTCCCCAATGTGCTTTCGTACCTGACGTTCGCGGTCGAACGACGGAGCGGGGCCATAAACCGGATCTGATTCCAGCAGCATTTCGCCGACATCATTCAAAGGGCGGTCGGCAGCGTCATGAATCTTGAACAGCTGATCGGCTTCGCAGAACTCCGTCAGCAAATGCGATACATAGGCAACTACCTGAGGATCGCGGATACCAATTTCCTCCGCGTAGTGGCGGCCTACCAATTCCTGGAAAAGCTCCCGCAATGGATGAGAGTCCGGAATCATCGCTTTTTGTCCTCCGAAAGCCCCGGTGTTCATGGGCTTTCATCATGCGTTAGTAACTAGTTAACTTACTTCCGGCACAAAAGCAAGTGACTTTTGTGTATCGGACGAATCGTTTCTACTAATACTTAGAAGTGGCTTGCCGCGTGCGGGTTGTAGCCCGTCATTTGTTGGCACACGAGCGCATCGGCTGCTAATTACTGGCCGTGTTTGTCCTCAAATAGAATGGAGTGCCGGAAAGGATCGAGCACATGGAAAGAATGAACATCTCCAGTGGCACACCTTGGGAACCTACTGTTGGCTACTCGCGCACTGTAAGGGTCGGACCGTATGTCCATGTTTCGGGTACCACCGCGACCACGGCGGATGGCAAAGTTGTGGGCGCGGGAGATCCCTACGCTCAGGCGGTGCAGACCTTGAAGAATGTCGAGAGCGCATTACAGAAAGCCGGCGCCGGTTTGAAAGACGTCGTGCGCACGCGGATCTATGTGACCAACATCGCGGAGTGGGAAAAGATCGGAAAAGCGCATGGGGAATTCTTCCGCGACATTCGTCCTGCCACTTCCATGGTTCAGGTAAGCGCGCTTATTTCGCCTGAGATGGTGGTCGAGATTGAGGCCGATGCCTATATCGCGGCCAAGTGAGAGTAAAATCCAGCATTCTGCAGCCTTCAGACAACGGAGGAAAGCCGCCAGTGAAGAACTACACATGGATACTGCTCTTTACCGTAGTGATTTTCGCCGCTGCACAACCGATCGCCGCGCAACAGTCCGCTGCGGTACCGAAAGACAAGAGCCCTTCCGAGGTTTGGACGGTCATTCGCGCCGGCTCGCTGATTGACGGCAAGTCCGACAGGCCGCGCAGCGACCAAGTAATTATTATTCGCGGTAATCGCATCGAGAGTGTCAGCGATTCCGCAACCGCCAAAATTCCCGCAGGCGCCAACGTAATTGATTTGTCAAAGTCGACAGTATTGCCTGGTCTAATCGATTCCCACACCCACATTTTTCTGCAGGGCGAAGATCCCGCTCAGGGCGGATATGACGTGAACATTCTCAACGCGCCGCTCGCCCTGCGCGCGGCTCGGGCTACAGTTGCGGCCAGGCGGGCGCTCGAGCAGGGCTTCACAACCTTGCGCGATGTAGAAACCGAAGGCGCCGGATATGGTGATGTGGGCATCAAGCAGGCCATCGATCGCGGATATATTCCTGGACCGCGCATGTTCGTATCGACGCGCGCCATTTCCACGACCGGCGGATATCCACTCGAGGGCTACGCTCCCGAACTCGACATGCCCAAAGGGGCGCAAATTATCGATGGTCCCGTCGAGGCGCGCAAAGCGGCGCGCGAGCAATTGGATCATGGCGCCGACTGGATCAAGGTCTATATGACGCATCGTTCGTGGGTGGGCAAGAATGGCGAACTCGTCTCGCAGCCCACGCTTACGGTCGAAGAGTTGCGCGCGATTGTCGACGAAACTCACGGCTGGGGTAAAAAAGTCGCGTGCCATGTTTACGGCGGCATTGGTCTGCGCCGCGCTCTCGATGGAGGATGCGACTCCATCGAGCACGGCCTTGCTCTGGATGATGCCGCCATTTCTCAAATGCTGAAGCAGGGCACCTGGCTGGTCCCAACCCTCAGCGTCTATTACATGGATTGGGCTCCCGCTGATACTTCTGACGGTCAGCGCGACCGCCTCCGTGCTTCGGCCCATGAGCAATCATTTAAGAAGGCGCTGAAGGCAGGCGTCAAAATCGCTTTCGGCACCGACATGGGCGGGATTCCGTGGACTGAACCGATCGCGCAGGAATTTTTGCGCATGACGGAGTTTGGCATGCCGCCGATGGATGCCATTCAGAGTGCGACCTCGCGCGCCGCAGTACTGCTCGACATGGAAGGAAAGATCGGAGTAGTTGCCCCTGGCGCGTTTGCGGACATCATTGCTGTCAACGGAGATCCTCTTCATGACATCAAAGCACTGGAAAATGTGCGATTCGTAATGAAAAATGGCACTGTCTTCAGGAGTGAAAATTGAAAGCTGACAATTAAATTTAAATTAAAGAACCAGCCGCTAGCGCGGTAACCCTTTGCCGTTTTCCTGGAATCCAAGATCTGGAATCCAAGATAAAAGATTTGTAATATCGCTTCAATTCACTTGACTTCGCCTTGGGCGCGCGCATAATTCATCAATCTCTGTGATATTGCCCCGGCGACCGCAGCCAAGGTTCATCCGCCCAGCGGAAGTTGCGGAACGCCAGAGGAGGTGTTTATGAGCGTATTGGAACTGTGTGATCGCGAAATCGCGTCGGTCCCGCTCGAAGCCACCGTAGCCGATGCCATCAATAAAATGCTCGACCATCACGTTGGCGCTGTAGCTGTGGTCGATTCCGAATATCGGGTCGCCGGAATTTTCACGGAACGCGATGTGCTCCGCAAGATGGCGCTCAGCCGCACCGACCCGGAGAACACTCCCGTCCGTGAACTGATGACTACTCCGGTTGAGATGGCTACGCGGCGCACCGGGCCGGGCGAAGCGCTTACCACCATGTTGGAACGTCACTTCCGCCATCTGCCGGTGGCTGACAACGATGGCAGACTGTTGGGTATCCTCTCCATCCGTAACCTGCTGGAGTGGCGCGTCGAAGATCTCAGCCGCGAACTTGAGTCGCTGGAGCAATACGTCTCCAATGATGGGCCGGGCGGATAGGTGAGCGTTTTGACGGGTTACCATCCCTAATCAATGGCTACTACTGCGTCGGCTGCAACCAAGACGATCGCGGGCGTGCGCATCGCCACATCGGTTTTCTTTCTCCTGTTCGGCGAATACAAGCTAGCCGGGCCGGGCTTTGCCCATGGCGGTTTCCAGGGATATCTTCAGAGCTACATTGCCAGCTCCGCAGTCAGTTTCTATCGTCCGATATTGTCCGGGCTGATCCTGCCACATGCCGTCTTTTTCGGGTACGGGGTCGGTGTAATCGAGATCTTCGTCGGAATCTGCTTGCTCGTTGGATTTTGGGTTCGTCCGGCTTGCGTTGTCGGAATATTCTTTCTGCTCAATTTGACGCTTGCCGCTTGGTGGGAGCCCGGCCACGGTGTGCCGTTGTGGCGCTATTTTGGCGCGAGGCTCGATACTCTGCCGCTCTTGCTGCTGCTCATCGTTTTCTTCGCCGCGGATGCCGGGAAAATCTGGGGTCTCGATGGGAGGCGATGATAATAAACTTCTGATTTTCTAGATTACGCGCAAATGGATCGCGCAAAGATGGGGAAATTCATGGGGAGTCGTGAGAGATTCCAGCGCTCCGTCATGGCCGTAGCGCTGACGCGGCAGATCGTTGTGCTTGGGCGATGACCCAGTCGGTCCAGAACGAAGAATCTCCACTCGCGAGCAGCGGAGCCTTGCCCAGCACTGCATCCACGAAGTTCTCGATCATGGGATAGTGCAGGTTGGAGTGCGGCGGTAGATTCTCGCGACCTCCGGGATATATTAGCTCGGGACCATTCAACGGACTTAATTCGATTTCACCTTCAGTTCCACGAATCCGGCACTCGTCGCGCTTCACCTTTGAGTGCCAGCGCACGTCCACGATGCCTCGCACGCCGCCTGCATAGTCGATCATCACAGTCGCGTTATCTTCCACCGCGTAGCGATGCACCGCGTTGGATAAATGAGCGCTCACTCGCAGAGGCTGACCGAAGAGAAAGTTCAACACGTCAATTCGATGAGACGCGATATCGAAGAGCGGGCCGCCCCCCGCCTGGGCGGGATCGAGCAGCCAACTGCGACCAGTCTCTTTTCCGTCGAGCGATTTTCCGTCGAACCACTTTGCGTCGAACCATCCATGGCTGGTCAGTTCGGCGATGACTGGGGTTCCGATCTCGCCCGCCTCAAGCAATTGTTTCGCGCGATGCAATTTTGGATAAGTTCTGCGATAGTAGGCGACGCCCAGAATGCGTTCGGTGTCGTGCGCGGCCTGCACCATCGATCGCGCCTCCACCTCATTCATCGCCATCGGTTTTTCGCACAGCACATGCTTGCCCGCACGGAGCGCTTGAATCGTCTGTGGCGCGTGAAGGAAGACTGGCGTCGCTACATAAACCGCGTTAACCGCGGTGTCGGCCAGAGCTTCATCGACGGAGGTCCAAACCCGGGCGTTGTAAGATGCTGCCTTCTGCTGATCGCGCGTGACCAAGCCATACAAGCGGCTTCGCGGCTCGGCTTGAATCGCGGGAATGATGCGGCGGGTTGCGATATCGCCGATTCCAATTACGATCCAGTTCAGCATAGAAGAGAGAAAGTTTACGCAGGCAGAAAATAAAAGGCCGGCCTGAGCCGGCCTTCGAAATCAATCTTCCAAAATACTACGGCTTCTTGGGAGCGATTGCGTCTTTGGCAGCCTTGGCGACGCGGAACTTCACCACGGTCTTGGCCTTGATCTGAATGGGTTCGCCAGTCTGCGGGTTGCGGCCCACGCGCGCTTTGCGGTGCGCTTTCACTAGTCGGCCTAAGCCGGGCACAACGAACACGCCGTTCTTCTTGGTTTCCTTTACCGCGACGTCGGCGAGCTGTTCAAGAAATCCTGCGACGGTCTTATTGGGAAGCTCAGTCTTCTCGGCCAGAAAACGGACGAGTTGGGTTTTGGTTAAACCTGATGCCATGTTTCCTCCTGGGGTAAAAATTGGAATTTGATTCCAGCGGGCCTGATCTTAAACCAGCGCCCTGTGGAAAACACCCTTATTTTACGCGGGTCGCGAGCAGATAGCACGCGAAATGTAGCATTTTTACATGCCAATTTGCTGCTGGTAGTTCCAAAACAGCCCAAATACGCGTACCAGAACAGTTACGTCTCGTTAACAAAAGTTTAGGGTTGTGCCGTCGCAATTCGATCTCACGCACTCGAGGACGCACGTGGCTATCGCCGGGTGCCATAATGTTTAGAAGGAGAAATGCGATTTGAGTTGCGCGATTTGCGAAATCCGAAAGGAAAAGCGCTTTTGTCCGGCCGTGCATGGACGCATCTGTCCGCAGTGTTGCGGCGAGCAGCGCGAGGTTACGCTCGATTGTCCCAGCGACTGCCCGTATCTGCAGCAGGCGCGCGAGCATGAGAAGCCGCGTTCAGCGGAGCAGTTCGATCGCGCATCTCTATTCCTGCAGGTCGAGATTTCCGAACAATTTACCTACGAGCGCGAACACCTGCTCATGGGTCTCAGCTATGCACTGGCGCAAGCCGCCCACGCTGACCGTAACCTGAACGATCGCGATCTGATCGCCGCGCTTTCGGCAATGTGCACCCGATACGAGCGGCTGATGAACTCGGGTCTGCATTATGATCAGCCGCTGGCGAGCCCAGCGCAGCATGCGGCCGCGGCGCAGCTGGAAGAGATGTTGAAGGAATTTCGCGACGCGGAGCAGAAACAGTTGGGGCACTCCACCCTGCGCGATTCCGATGTGCTCAAGGCTCTGGTGTTTCTGCTGCGGATGGGCCATGCGCGCACTTCAGGACGGCCTAAGTCGCGGGCCTTCATCGATTTTCTATTCGCGCAATTTCCCGAGAAACAATCGGCTGTAATCGCTCCGCAGGAAGCGGGGAGCCGAATCATTGTGCCGTGAGGTGGTCGCTGGTCTTAGTCGTTAGTCGTTGAAGATCGTGGCACCCGCCTAACTGTTTGCCCATCAGGCAGCTCATCGAGCAGTTCGCGAATGGTCTTCTTAGATATCGGATGCAGCGCCCGCGGCGCAATCTCCGCAAGAGGTTCCAGCACAAACCGGCGCTGATGCATTGCGGGATGAGGGATCGTAAGTTCACTCGATTCCACGATCGCGTCCGCGAATAGAAGGATGTCGATATCGATGGATCGGGGGCCTTTGTTTTGCAGCCGCCGCCGGCCCATCTCTTCCTCGATGCGGAGAATCGAGGCCATCAAATCCTCCGGAGTGGAACTGGTTTCGATCGCCACTGCGCAATTCAGAAACCAGGGTTGCCGGGTGAACTCTACGGGCTCGGTCTCGTAGAAGGACGACACTGCAATCACCCGGCCTAGCTTCGCCAGCCGATGCTGCGCATCTCGCAGTTGAGCCTCGCGATCACCAACATTTGATCCGAGAGATAGATAGACGATGTGGGGCATCCACGGCGACCTTTATTAGTTAGTCCAAACTAGTTAGTCAACTGAGACCGATGCAATAACAAGTCCAGATAAACCCTACACCTTAGTCACTTTTGGCGGGGCCGACTGAAGATTAGAATCAGCGCATGACGTTGGAATCTCTTCTCCTGAGTAGGGACGCCGAAGTTGTGCGCGTTTTACGGCCGACGCTGGAAAAGCTGTCCATTGACGTAGAGATTTGCCAGGAAGCGAAGAAGGCGACTGAGATCCTGATTGCTGAAAAGTTCGATGCGGTAATCATAGACTGCGACGATCTACGAGGCGGGGTGGAAGTGCTGCAAGGGCTGCGCAACACTCCGAGCAACAAGAATTCAGTAACGTTTGCCGTTCTGAATGGCAAGAAAACGACTACGCAACAAGCCTTCGCCATGGGCGTGAATTTTGTATTGCAGAAGCCCATCAGTCCTCTGAATGCGTCACGCTGCTTCAATGCGGCCTTGAACTTCATGGTGCGAGAGCGGCGCCGCTACTACCGGCAGCCGGTGAAGATGATGGTCAAGGTGGTCGTGGGCGAAAAAGAATTAAAAGCCACGAGCACCGACATCAGCGAAGGAGGCATCGCGCTGCTGGTGCACCAGGCGCTTCCCAAGGATGCGACTCCGCGGTTGCAGTTTACGCTGCCTGACAGCAACGTATCGATGGACATCGAGACGGAAGTGGCTTGGGCCGACTTAAAAGGAGCGATGGGACTACGCTTTCGCAATGTGCCTGCGGGTTCGCAGGAACTGCTCGAAAAATGGCTCAACGAGCGGGTACCGAAACCCACTGCCGGGGCGAAAGCACTCGGCTCGAGTTCCGAGATTATCCAGTAGTCGTTCCGCGCAGTCTCCTCGCAGCGCCGTTCCTCTCTTCTCACGTTCCGTTCTGGGCAAGCGCTTTTCGGGCAGCATCCGGGGTATCCACTTTGCAATTTGCGTCTGTCTCAGAACATGGCACTCTGGTGGAATCACTGGAGACCCTATGGTTCCGAACAGCTATCGCATCGAACGAGTGGAGAGAACGTTGCGCCGCTTCGAAGAAGACATCCCAATGCTGAACATGCGAGTAAAGGATTTGTCGGCAGAGTGTCAGCGCTCCGCGCAGCAATTCGCTGCAGCGCTGATCAGCCAGACTCGCGCCGAACTGAAGCGGCTGCGCGAAGAAATGCAAAAGGCCGGCACAGAAGTTGGCGAACTCGAAGCTGCTGATTGGATTCCCCGGGCTGGGTGATCCAGATCAAAGATAAAAATCGGATCGTCCGATGTAAAATATCTGGAATCAATATCTTACGGATGTCCGATCGCATGAAGTCCGGCTAAAATCCAGATTCCATTGGACTTATTCGTAAAATCCTGGATCTAAAGGGTTTAGGTTTAGCATCTACGATTCAAGTCCTTTAGAATCAGTCCACCCTGCCCCAAGATCTATCGCTGATCAGATCCAGGAATGCCGATGAGAGTTCTAAAGAAGAAACCAGATCAAGATCAAGGTCAAAAGCGTCGGACAGGAGTGTCCGACCCACACGGAGCCGATCAGTCCAGTAGTTATCTCGTTGCTATTTTTATGTCAAAGAGCTAATGCTTTCGAGCTAATTAGAGTCCTGGGAGGGAGTGAAGTCAAGAATATTCTTTCTGGTACAGGCGAAGGAAAGAGACAGGCTTCGCCCAGCGGACAGCCGAGGGCAGCTGTCCCCACATAAACCTATTGTCCCCACATAAACCTTAAAAGAGAAATCTTACAAGGAAGATCCGACTGTGGCTTGGGTGGTGTGTGGCGCTGGGCTGTCGTGCGCTTTCTCCGGCAGGGTGACTTCTTCCCACAGCGTTTTGTCGCGCAGGATGCGGGAGACCAGGGCGGTGTGCATGGCGTGACCGGCGCGGTCCGCGACAATTCGAGCCAGGATCGGCTTGCCCAGCAGCGCGAGGTCGCCGACCAGATCCAGCACTTTGTGGCGCACGAACTCGTCAGGAAAGCGGAGCGGGCCGTTTTCGATTCCGTCGCGAGTGAGCACGATGCAGTTGTCTTTGGACGCGCCACGGATGAGTCCCATGTTACGCATCGCTTTCTCGTCCTCGCGCGAACCAAAAGTGCGTGCGCCGGCGATCTTCTGCAAATAACTTCCATTGGAAAGTTCGACCTGGAGGGTTTCTTTGCCGATGAGCGGATGAGGAAAGTTGATGGAATAAGAAACGGAGTAACTGTCGGCGGGATAGACCGAGATAAATTTATTGCCTTCGCGCATTTCCACTTCGCGAAGAATCTTCAGATATTTGCGGGGGCGGCGCTGTTTGCGGATGCCGGCTTTCTGAATGAGCTCAACAAAGGGCAGGGCGCTGCCATCCAGGATGGGGAGTTCGAGGTTGTCCAGTTCGACGACGGCGTTGTCGATGCCCAGGCCGATGAAGGCCGAGAGCAGGTGTTCGGTGGTCGAGATCAGCACGCCTTTCTTCATGAGGCTGGTGGCGTAACTGACGCGGGCCACATTGCGGCTGATGGCCTCAATCTCGAAGTTATCAAGATCGGTGCGGCGGAAGACGATTCCGGTGCCGGGCGGAGCGGGAAGAATGCGCAGACGGACGGGGGCTCCGCTGTGGAGTCCCACTCCATTACATTCGACGGCTGAGCGGAATGTCTGCTCTTGAGTCAAAGTGAATTGCGGATGTGCCAGTGAATGAATAGATTACAGTGCCCGCAAGAAACTGCACTGTGGTAAAAAAGCCACAGTGCGTGGCGGAAATGGAGTGCCGGCTACCTAGTGCTTGCCGGTAGGTTTATTGGGATCGTAGCGAGAATCGGGATTGAACATCGCTTGGTTGAGTCCGGCATTGTAGCGAGCGGCGTTCACGAAACGCTGGGTTTGCATGTCGCCATTGAAGTAACGAGTGAAACCATAGGCGGTCATCACTCCCTGGACGAGGCGGTAATTGTCATAAATCTCTTCTTCGACATTGCGCTCTCGATCGACCGGATCGCGCCAAGTGTAGCTCTTCTTGAGGGGAAGATGGGTTTGAGTGTCGAGGAAGAGCTGAATGGCTTCGTCCTTCGAATTGATCAGAGTGACCTGCTCGGTTGGAAGGTTGCCGGCGAGGGCGTTGCCATCATAGAAGAGCGCCACTTTAGGGTCGTTAAGCCATTCGCGGAGGATGGTCTCCAGCGAGAATCTGCGGTGGCGGAGATAATCTTCCAAATCTTTTTTCTCTAGTGCGTGCGGGCCCTTGTAAGTGAGTTCGTAGCCCTTATCTCCCACGTAGAGGTAAGCGACATCGCGCTGTTTAGTTATCTCGATACGCTCCTTGTCGGGATACTCCGTGAACCGCCAGAAGAGCACGCCATTGCTGGTGGGCTGGCCGTGATGGAAGCTGTAGGTGCGTCCCTCCTCCTGCGCATCGTGAATGTTCAGAAACGCCGGACCGCCCAGGGCAGCGACGGCTTGATCCAGAAGTGCGCGTGCTTTCCGGGCATTCTGTTGATCTCCGGGAACGGCCGGGGCGCCTGCGGCAGACTGGGAAGGCGTCTGTGTTGAGGTTTGCGATTGAGCCGCAAGGTTGCCATTGCCGGGCATCTCCACGAAAGACGCCAGCACAACGATGAGAATTATATATTTCATGCAGCCGGTCGCATTTCGCAGGTCAGTGTGATGCTCGAACAGGAAATTGTAGCCGCTTGAAGCTTTGCCTGTGTGGAGCGGAGTTCCGCTTTCTCTTGGATGCAGAAAAGGCTTGCCGAGTAATACGCTTGCAGCGGAGCGCCGGCTACCCTGCCAGAACGGCTCCTCCATTTACGTTGAAGACCTCGCCGGTAATAAAAGCGGCGTATTCAGTGCATAAAAACAACACGGGACCGGCAATCTCCTCGGGTTTGCCGACGCGTCCCAGGGGAATGGTGCGGCGAATCTCTTCGCCACTTTTGGGATCATCCAGCGCGGCTTTTGACATGTCGGTATCGACCCAGCCGGGGGCCACGGAGTTTACGTAGATTCGGGCGGCTGCCAGTTCGGTGGAGAGTCCTTTGACCATGCTGATCAGGGCGCCCTTGCTGGCGGAGTAATCGCAATGGAAGGCTTCACCGCGCTGGCCGCTGGTGGAGCTGATGAGAACAATGTGGCCGGCCGCGGAAGCGGTTCGGGGCTGCGACTTCATTTGCGCCACCGTGTATTTGACCAGGCCGAATACGGCGTCGAGGTTGATGGAGAGAGTAGAGCGCCATTGTTCGTTCGACATGTTTTCGATGGGTACGTCTCTGACGGGCCACACTCCGTGGTTGGCGACGAGGATATCAATCCGGCCGAAATGTTTGACGGTTTCCGCGACCACCGCCCTCGCTGAGTCGGCGTCGGAAAGATTAGCGGCGATGGCGCGACAGTTGGCCTCGCCGCACTCCTTCGCTAAAGCATCAGCCTGCGACCGCGCTTTGTTATAGGTGAATACGACTTTCGCGCCTGCTGCGGCGAATAAGCGCACGGTGGCGGCACCGATGCCGCGCGAACCGCCCGTGATCAGGGCGACTTTGCCAGATAAAGAAAGGGGAATCGACATGGACACTAGTGTCCAGTTTATTGTTGCTAGTTGCAAGTGGGCGAAGAGCGCAAAGCTCGGAAACTAGAAAATTTCTTTGGACGAAGGTGTCCTCTCTGATTTCAATTCGCGCAAGAGCAGCCGCACGAGCATACCGTCGAAGCCGGTTCCGCTCATCTTGGCGAGTTCGTCCAGCGCCTGTTCGGGAGTGCGCGCGGCAGCGATAGATTGCTCGGTCAGCATATTGGAATAGGCATCGGCAAGAGCGATGATGCGCGCCCACAAAGGGATTTGCTCCCCTTTGGCGGCATCAGGATAGCCTGTGCCATCAAAGCGCTCGTGATGATGCTCGATCGCCATGCGCATCATCGCGCTGTTTGGGAGAATGCCGGCGATCTCGGCGCCGACTCGCGCGTGCATTCTGACCAAGAAGAATTCGTCGTCGGTGAGCGGCCCCGGCTTATTTAAAATGCGTTCCGGAACAAAAATCTTGCCAACGTCGTGGATGCGGGCGGCATAGACGAGTTCGGTGGTTTCTTCGGACGGCAGGCGGAGAGCACGCGCGATAATCTCGGTATAACGGGCAACGATGTCGCCGTGGCCGGAGGTGCGCAGTTCGCGGGATTCGGCTGCGCGGCTGAGAACTTCAATCGATTCCTTCAGCAGCGGCACGTTGCAGTCCTCTTCACCGCCGCAAAACTTCACCAGCATCGAACCTAGTTCTTCCAGATGCTCCGGCCCATTGTGCTCGCGCTGCAGAAAGCCTTCGATGTAAGCGGAGATCTGCTGCCGCTGGGTGGCGAACTCTTCGCCTTCGGCAAACTCTTCGGCCGCCGATACCCGGTTTCCGCCCGAGCGTTTTGAGACGTACATGCCGGCGTCGGCTACGCGGATGATGTCTTCGATAGAGAAGCCATGGGTTGGGAAACTGGCTACGCCGAAGCTGCCGGTAATGTGGTGTTCGTTCAGCATGGGATCGGAGGTAATCCACAGGCGCAGACGCTCGGCCAATACTTGCGCCTGATCCGCGCCGGTTTCAGGCATGAGGATAATGAACTCGTCTCCGCCATAACGGGCGACGACGTTTGACTGCCGGGACTTTTGTTCCAAAAGACGGCCGACGCGGGCGAGCACGAGGTCGCCTTCGAAGTGTCCCATGGTGTCGTTGACTTCCTTGAATTTGTCCAAATCGATCAGCACGACCGAAAATGGGCGTCCGGAGCGGGATGCACGCTTCCACTCGGCGGAGAGAGCTTCCCAGAAGAAGCGCCGGGTTTTAATGCCGGTGAGGCCATCGGTGATTGATTGCTGTTGCAGTTTCTGAAAGACAAAAGCGTTGTGCAGTGCCGTGGCCAGCAGATCTGCCAAGGTATTGAGGATGAGAACGTCTTGCGGGGAGAAAGCGCTTTCGTTGCGGCTCTCGATATTGAGCGCACCCAGCAAGGTTTCGCCGTAGGTGATCGGAATACAGAGGACGGACCGGGATTCCGGGAGAATGGCGCCCATCTGGCCTTCGAGGCCGTTCTGTACCAGGGCGCGCTCGCCGGTACGGGCGACTCGTCCGAGGATTCCCATGCCTAGCGGAATCCGCTTACCCATGGCGTGCGCGGTTGCGCCAGCCTCGGCTTTGATTTCGATTTCCTTGGTTCCGTAATCGAGCAGGCCGATGCCGATGTGGTCGAAGCTGAAGTTCTTTTGAATCTCTCCGACGATCTGTCCCAGCATGTGGACGGGGTCATCGCTGGAAATGGCGGTACGCGAAATGTTGTTGAGGAATGCGAGTTGGCGGGAGCGCCGCTGTTCGCCGGCGAAGAGTCGGGCATTCTCGACGGCGACCGAAGCTTGACCGGCCGCGGTAACCAGAACGTCCAAGTCACGCTGTTCGTACACGAATTCGCGTTCCGTGTTCATGGCAACCATGACGCCTGCGGGTTTATTACCCAAGAGGATGGGTGCCGCGCAAAGGCATTTGGCCGGATTTTCCGGTCGATAAGTGATGCCCAGACGGGTGCGAGTCTTTTCCAAATCGGAGCGGATCAGCAGCGGTTGACCGGTGCGCATTACGTATTCGGTGAAGGCATTCTCGAATTTGCGGGAACGCTTGGGCAAAATTTTATCGTTCTCGACTTCCAGTTCAAACCGAATTTCGTCACCTTCCTGGAAGGCGATGTAGAAAGAGCTGGTGTTAAAAATCTGTCCCAACTCAGAGTGGATGGTGCGTAGCACCTCGTCCTGATCGAGGCGCGAGCTGATGGCTTGGCCGATCTGGGTGAGCAATTCGTACTCCTGGGTGCGGCGATGGGCATCGTGGGCGATGAGGTAGTTATCCAGGGTCAGGCCGAGTTGCAAGGCCAGTCCTACCATCAGGCGCGGACCCGATGTTCCGAACGCTTTTCGTTCGGCGTGAGGAAATAGAATGACACCAAACGCATGTTCGCGAGTCTGCAAGCTTACGGCGATGAGGTTGCGGATGTCAGCGTCCGTGAGCACCTTCTTGAGATCAGCAAATGTCCCAATCGAGCCGGAGGGCAGAGGCTCCGTCATATGCGCGAGATCATGCACCGTGAAGAGGCCACCTTGCCGGTAGGCGAGTTCGCAGATGTACTCTCCGGCACCGCTGCTGGTCAAAGCGCTCATGAATTCGGGCGAGAATCCCCGCTCGACCGAGGGCAACAGGCTGCGCCAGCGCTCCGAGATGTAGATGATGGCGCGCCGCGCCGACAACGCGCCAGCCAAGCGGTCGAGCGCCGCCTGCATGCTGGGGAGCAGGTCGTCGGCCGAAAGCAATCGACGGGGATCGACGCCAAGAGTGGAGAGCGCGAGTGTGTTCTCCTGCACGGCGTTGCGCTCGTTTTCAAAAAGGACCATCACCATGGCGATGCCCAGCAGCATTTGAGGCACGGGACCGAGATAGTTGGCGGCGCTGCCAAAGCGCGCGCCCCAGGGATTGCGGAATTGTCCCGCTCCCATGAGTACAGCCCAAAGGGCCAGGGCGAAGGCGAGGACCTTGAACGCCAGCAATCCGCGGCGATGACCGTTGATGTAATAGACCGCGGAGCAATACAAGAGGACGGCGGCGATTCCCAGGTCGAGGGCGATGGCAGGCTGCGCCGCCGGCTGAAACGCTCCAGCCACCATGCGGGCCTGGACGTTGATCCAGGCCAGCACAATTCCAGCCGCTGCCAAAGCCGCGTCATACCACAGAAAGCGGGACGGGCCGCGCATGAGGCGGGTCGACACAAAGATGGAGAGCGCCATCGCCACCAGAAATAACGAACTGGCAAAAAACGCGAGCGGCGAGGGAGCGCGGTAGAAAGAGAATGCGTCGAGAACGTAGTGCAGGGAGTAGGCGGCCCAAGCCAGCTGCCAGGCGCGGAAGTACGCTTGCCTGCTCTGTTCGTAAAGGTAGGTGAACACCAGGAATAGCAACAATGAAACCACTCCCGGAATCACCACCATGCTGATGACTACACTATTCATGAGGACCGACTGGCTTTTCCCGCGTTAGCTGGATTCCCTGGGGAGACAAATCGATACCAATGTTTTCACAGCAAGGGGCACGCACACAACACAATTTAAGTACACTGTCCTAGCTCTAGAATACCTAAAACCAACGACTTGACTTGGAAATCGTGTGCCAGGGTGCGCTTGACGATGCGTTTATCGCGCCCATACCATCAAGTTTCTGCCACTTATGCCTGAATCTTTTGCACCCTTGACCTTGCCTCGGGTTCGATTCGCGCCCTCGCCGACGGGATTTCTCCATGTGGGGAGCGCCCGGACTTTTATTTTCAATTGGTTATATGCCCGCCGCAATAAGGGGACAATGATTCTTCGCCTCGATGATACCGACGTCGGCCGCAACACCCAGGCTTCGGTTGATTCCATTTTCGAGGGATTGAAGTGGCTGAATCTGAGTTGGGACGAGGAATACAAACAGTCCGAACGCATTGAGCTACACCGCAAGACGGCGTGGACGATCTTTGAGAAAGGCTTTGCCTACCGAGACTTCACTCCGGCGCATAGCGGAGACGCCGAAAAATCCGGAGCGCAGGGAACGTGGCTATTTAATCCCGGGGCGCGAGAAATGTCGCGTGCTGAAAGTGACCGTCGCGCCGGGGCCGGAGAGCCATTCGCATTGCGCTTTCGCGTACCTCGCGAAGGTGGCGAGACGGTGCGTTTTACCGACGCGGTCTATGGCGAACAGGTAAAGCTTGCTGCCGACGTTGAAGACTTTGCGCTGCTCCGCTCTGACGGCATGCCAACTTATCATTTGGCTTCCTGCGCGGACGATGCCGACCTGCGCATTTCTCACATCATCCGGGGGCAGGACCATCTCTCGAATACGTTCAAGCATGTGCTGATATTCGAGGCTGCCGGAAGCACGCCTCCGGAGTTTGCCCATCTGCCGCTGCTGGTTGCGCCTGACGGCACGAAACTTTCCAAGAGGCGGCATGGCCCCGTGGTCAGCGTGACCACGTATCGTGACGCTGGATTTCTCTCGGACGCATTTATTAATTTCCTCTGCCTGCTGGGATGGTCGCCTAAGAACGATCGCGAGAACATGCCTCTGCAAGAACTGACGGACGCTTTCTCGCTCGAAGGCATTAATCGTTCGAATGCGGTGGTGAACTTTAAGGAACCAGCTACAACTCCCGAGGAAACATTCGATCCGAAAGCGGTATGGTTGAATGCCGAGCACATTCGCGCTTTGCCGGTCGAAGAGTTGAGCCGCCGCCTGCTTCCCGTAGTGCGCGCGGCTGGATTCGATGTCAGTGAAGAAAAAATGTTGCGGATCACACCGCTGATTCGCGAACGGATCAAGCTGCTCAGCGATGTGCTCACGGCCGCTGACTTTCTCTTTGTCGACCAACTGCCGCCCTATGATCCCGCTGAGCTAATCCCACAAAAGGGAGACACAACCATGGCGCGCAAAGTTCTGGAGAAAGCGCGCGAAGTGCTGGCTGGCGTCGAATTCAAACATGATCCGCTGGATCAGGCCCTCCGCGCTGCCGCACAAGAGCTTGGAGTGAAAGCGGGGCAGATGTTCCAGCCAATTCGAGTGGCCGTCTGTGGGCGAAAGAATGCGCCGCCGTTGTTTGAGACATTGGAAGTGGTAGGCAAGGAAAGTACGCTTGCACGCATTGACCAGGCTGTTAGAAAGATCGCGTAGGTGACGAGCCGGAAAGATTGTTTCTGAGTGGTTCTTTTTGTTGCATCCCCACCGCTGTAATCCTTATCTACATCGCAGAATGTCCGGACTCCACCGGGCGGGGAGTTTCTATAAGCTCGCCGGAACTTTACTCACGCCATGAAAGGGAACCCGCATGAAAGCCGTTCAAGTCAGCAAGCCGGGAGGGAATTTCGAAATCGTTGAGCGCCCGACGCCGCAGCCGGGGCGCGGACAGGTACGCATCAAGGTGGAAGCCTGCGGCATCTGCCACAGCGACGCGCTCGTGAAAGAGGGACAGTGGCCGGGAATTCAGTATCCGCGAGTGCCGGGCCACGAGATTGCCGGACGCATCGATGCCATCGGCGCCGACGTCACACTCTGGAAGCCCGGCCAGCGGGTTGGAGTGGGATGGCATGGGGGACACTGTTTTCAGTGCGACCCCTGCCGCCGTGGCGACTTCGTCCTGTGCCAGTTCGGAAAGATTACCGCCATCACGTTTGATGGGGGTTATGCGGAATATGTGGTGGTGCCAGCTGAAGCGGTGGCGTTGATGCCGGATGATCTGCCCGCGGCTGAGGCCGCGCCACTCCTCTGCGCCGGAATCACTGTCTACAATTCACTGCGCAATTCCGGAGCCCGAGGCGGCGATCTGGTGGCTGTGCAGGGCATCGGCGGATTGGGCCACCTCGGGATTCAATATGCCCGCCAGATGGGCTTCCGCACCGTCGCCATCGGTCGCGGCAAAGATAAACAGCCTCTGGCTCGGAAACTAGGCGCGCATGAATATGTCGACACTAGCGCCGGCGCTCCCGCCGAAGCGCTGCAAAAACTTGGTGGGGCGCGGTTGATTCTTGCGACTGCCCCGGATTCGAAATCGATCTCGGCTCTGGTCGACGGACTGGCGGGAAATGGAAAGCTCCTGATCGTGGGAGCAGGCTTCGAATCTCTCACCGTAACCCCCCTTCAGCTGATCGGGGGCCGCAAGTCTATTCAGGGCTGGCCAAGCGGCACCGCTAAAGATTCCGAGGACACACTGCGATTCAGCTCCCTCAGCGGAGTTCGTCCGATGATTGAGCGTTATCCACTGGAGAAGGCCGCCGAGGCGTACGACCAGATGATTAGCGGGCGAGCGAGGTTTCGGGTGGTCCTGACCATGGACTGAGTGGTATCGGGAACGGTTATTCAGCTCCAATCGCAACGGACTTGCGATCTTTCGCCGGAATAACGGTTGTCATCTTCGGCCTTGCCGGAGCGGGACTTGATTTGTCTCTCGGCGCTCTTTCGTCGTCTACATCCATAATCCATGGCGGAATCGTTAGCAGAGTTTTTCCTGGCGAATTCTCACGCGCACCGCAATGAGCGCGCTTATGGGCAGCGGCACGGGTACCGCATGGAGTGGTTCACTTATGGGCAGGTAATGGAGATGGCGCTTGGTTTCGCTCGCGAACTAGAGGCACGACGGATCGGCAAGGGCGAGCGGGTGATGCTCTGGGGCGAGAACTGCGCCGAATGGGTTGCGGCGTTTTTTGGGTGCGTGATGCGCGGAGCGATCGTGGTTCCGATCGACGACGGGGCATTGCGAGACTTTGCGATACGTGTTGCGTGGCAGGTTGAGGCGAAGCTCTGGGTTTGTTCGCAGCGGAACGCGCTTAATTGCGCGGACGCAGGGGATGATCGTCCTGTTTTCGTTCTAGCTGAGTTATCCAAGGGTTTAAGCGAGTCCCTGCCCAAGCCCAAGTCTCCTGAAGCGGCACTCAATCGAGACGATACCCTACAAATTATTTTTACTTCCGGGACTACGGCTGAGCCCAAAGGCGTGGTCATCACGCATGGGAATGTGCTGGCTAATATCTCTCCGCTGGAGCGGGAGATGCAGCGGTATTTGAAATATGAGCGGTGGGTGCATCCGGTGCGGTTTTTGAATTTGCTGCCGCTGAGTCACGTGTTCGGGCAGTTTCTGGGAATGTTTTTGCCTCCACTGCTGGGCGGCAGAGTGATTTTTCAGGAAGAGATGAAACCATCGGAGATCATGAGCACGATCCGGCGGGAGCGCGTGTCGGTTTTGGTAACCGTGCCGAGAGTGTTGCAGTCGTTGAAGCAGAAGATTGAGCGCGATCTGGAGGACCGGGGAAGAAGCGAAGAGTTTCGGCGATGGTTTGTAGCGGCGGAAGGGAAGCATTTCTTGCATCGCTGGTGGATTTTCCGCGAAATTCGCCGGCAGTTTGGCTGGAAGTTCTGGGCCTTCATATGCGGTGGTGCGGCGCTCGATGCTGAGACCGAACAATTTTGGGATCGGCTGGGATACGCGGCCATTCAAGGCTACGGATTGACGGAGACAACGTCGCTGATCAGCGTGAATCATCCGTTTAAGTTGGGGAAAGGATCGATTGGAAAGGTGCTGCCGGGGCGGGATGTGAAGCTGGCGGAAGATGGCGAGATTCTGATTCGAGGTGGCGGAGTGGCGGCAGGGTATTGGAGTGGAGATCGGAGCGAGAAAGTCGCTGACGGGCTTACGGATAATGAAGGTTGGTATCGGACGGGAGATGTAGGTGCGCTGGATGAGGCTGGGAATCTTTATTTCAGAGGACGCAAGAAAGAAGTGATCGTCACTCCGGCGGGGCTGAACATTTATCCAGAAGACCTGGAGAGGGCGCTACGGTTGCAGCCGGAAGTAAAAGATTGTGTGGTGGTGGGAGTTGAGCGGGGAGGTAACGCTGAGCCTTGTGCGGTGATGATTCTGCGCGACGATGCCCGCGTGGAAACGGTGGTGGAGCGTGCGAACCAGTCGCTGGCGGAATTCCAGCGGATGAGGATGTGGGTGCGATGGCCACAACAAGACTTTCCACGCACTAGCACACAGAAGCCGCGGCGGAACGTAATTGCGGACTTTGCGGCAACGCACATTGCTCAGGCCGGGCAGATGGAAGCTGCTGTGCAGAGCCCGGTAAGGGAATTGATCGGTCGGATTACAGGAAGAAACATCGCTGGGTTCAGTCCCGAAGCAGGGCTGGACGCTGATCTTGGGTTGAGTTCCCTGGATCGCGTGGAGCTCATCAGCGCGCTGGAGGATCGATATCAGGTGGATCTGAGCGAGACGCGTTTCAGCGCTGCGCGCACCGTGGCCGATGTGGAAAGGATGTTAAGCGGCGAGGAACGGCCGCACGCAAAGTATCACTATCCGCGGTGGGTGTTGCAGTGGCCGGTGACATGGCTGCGATGGATCGCGCATTGTTTCTTGATGAGGCCGGCGATGATGTTACTGGGCTGGCCGCGGATTGAAGGACGAGAAAACTTGCAAGGATGGAGTGGGCCGCTACTGGTGGTTTGCAATCATATTTCCGATGTGGATGTTGGATTCGTGCACATGGCCTTGCCGGCGCGGCTGCGAAATCGAATTGCTACGGCAACTGGCGGCGAGGCTCTGGAAGCGTTGCACAGTCCGCCGCCGGGTAGAGGCTTTTTCAGGGGAATCTACGATCGCATTGGCTGGGCGCTTGGAGTTTCGTTGCTGAACTTGTTTCCCCTGCCGCGCGAGGCTGGATTCCGGCAGAGTTTCGCTTATGCCGGCGAGGCTCTGGATCGTGGATACAGTGTGCTGGTGTTTCCCGAAGGGCGACATACGCTGGATGGAACGATCAATCCGTTTCGCGCGGGGATTGGACTGCTGGCGAATAATTTAGGAATTCCGGTGCTGCCGATGCGGATCGTGGGACTGTTTGAATTGAAGCAGGCAGGAAAGAAATTTGCTCTACCGGGGAAGATACAGGTGCGGATTGGGAATTTGATGAATTTTGCGGATGGCAGCGACCCTGCGGAAGTTGCGCGACAACTGCAGAGAGCGGTGGAAGGCTTGTAGCGGAATCAGAAATATTGGTGTGCTTTATCAAAACCCCGCCCAAGTTGGGCTTGAGCGGGGTACCCCACGGAAATAGAGTTTCTAGTCAATGACAACCGCGACCGCAGCGGATGGAATGCCGTTAGCGACGACTTCAAGAGTGCTGGCGCCGAGGCCGATGGAGGCTGGAACGTCGAACTTTGCGGAGACCAGTTTGCTCCCGGTGGCCACGCCCATAGTGCTGAAGCTATGCGTGCGAGCGTAGACAACCTTGCCGGTGGCCGCATTGGTAATCCGCACCAGGGGCCAGTTTGTGGCGCTCTGGTTGTCATCGCCGTAAGCCGCGCATTGCGATAAGCCATTGAACTGGGTTCCGCTGATCGCGTTGTTACTGACGCCGTGAGTAAGGGTGGCCGCTACGGTAGTAATGGTAGGTTGCCACGCAGCCTGATAAGTGCCACTGGGAGTGTAAATTTCAACACTCGAAGAGAAGTCGGTTAACATAATCTGGCCTGTGGGCAGGCAGACCATGTTTCCGTAGAAGGAACTATCACTCGGAGCGTGTGGCGGAGCGGACGTGAGGTTCATCGTGGTGCCATCCCACTCGTAGAACTTGCTACCAGTACCGAATATTCCAGGGCTGGTATCGAGAAGGACATTGCCATCGGGTAACAGTGCGGCAGGACCATCGGCGATGTCGAGACCGGTGGCGAAGTCCGGTCCGGCGGACCAGGTGCCGTTGGCAGTGTTATAGATTGCGGTATGTCCAGCGGCGCAACGATTCGCGCCCGTCCACAGAACGGTTCCATCGGGCCGCAGGACTCCGGGACCTTCCTCGTAAGAGGCGGCGCCTGATCCGCCGCAGGCAGCGGACGAATCCCACAGCTGCTTGACAGTGCTTCCCGCGCTTACCCAAGCGCCAGTGCCGGGAGAGTATATCTCCGAGTTCGTGCCGGTTGTGCTGTAGGAGCCGACATAAGCATCCACGGTCAGCACTTTGCCGTTGGGCAGCAAGGTCCAACCTTCTTCGTCGTTGATGTCGAATTTGCCCGCGCCAGTTGTCGTCCAGGTAACGGGACTGACGCTGGAGAGAATGGCCTCTTGAGTTGAACAGCAATTTGCCAGCATCATTTTGCCATTAGGCAGTACGACACTTTGGGCATCGCCAACATTTGCCCATCCGGTGGGGGCTGCGAGCGATGCCCACGTATTGCTATGTGGGCTGTAGATCGCGCCTAAGGTGGTCCATGCATCAGCACCGTTGTTATATTCGCCGCCGATGACAACAACCTGGCCGCTGGGAAGGACCTCCGATGCAAAGTAGAGCGGATTGTAGCCGGCGGGTGCGCTGCCGGCATTCACCCAGTGTCCGTTAATGTAGCTGCCGGTACTGTCTGGAATCAGGCGGTACCAGCTATCGGTGTGATTCGAGAAGAAGTAACTATTTACCAAAACTGAGCCGTCAGTGAGCAGCAGCATATGGCCTACGGCTGACGCAGGCGCGGTTTTTAGCGCTTGCCATGTTCCGGCAGTGAATGGTTCCTGGCAAATGCCGATTGCGGAACAAGCGAGGAAAGTCAGAGCGACTGCGAAAGCTCGGAAGAATTTCATTTGGATCCTCGATAACTTGATTTTGTGACCGTTGAATCTGAAGTGGCGCGTCCAACGTGGGACGCCGGGGAGGCTCCGCGTGAGTCTGGGCCTGAAACTTAAAGCGAACGGATTATAACCTTAGTTTCTGGCGATCTGAACTGTTTCATCGACAGATTCGAAATTAATTCCTTGAACATGACGAAATTCCGAGAAAGCTTGCAAGATCTTGCACACTATTCGAGAAAAATCGGTATGTTTTCGCTCGGCTGGGATCGGACGCTGACTGCGAGGGACGGACTAACTCGCGCTCTACTCTTCATCCATCCCGGATTCTTCTTTGTGAGACTCGGACTCGATCTTCACTTCGGGGAGATTCGCGTTGCGGAGTTCGCGATTAAGCGCGGGAAGGTCTGTGGTGTTGAACGTGTCCCAACGCTTCATTGCAGCCGAAGCGTCGCGTTCGACGGCAGCGACAGCTTCCGATTGCGATTGCGTAGGTTCGGCGTCAACTTGCCACACCTGGCCATATAGCGATGCCACTTGTGCGTTCGCGCGCGCGAGAGTGACGGCCTCGGCGGGTGGAGCGAAACCGGATGGCGATCCGATCAGTGCTGCGATCTGTTCCTGGAAAGCTTGAACCTTATCGTGGATTGCACCGGTGGATCGCTCACTCAGCTTTTGCAGCGGATCATGGAGCGACGCAGCTTGCATCACGGCCTTGGAGGTTTCACTCAAGAGCGCGGCTAAGGTTGTTTCGAGCCGGAATTTCTTCTCGAGGCTCGCCGCCGAGACTTGTACGCGTGGATCCATCTTTATTGTGAAGGGTGCGCTATAAGTTTTCCCGTTCGCGGTAAGACGAGCTGTGTAGGAGCCGGGAAGCGCCGTTGGGCCGAGCGGATAACGAGGCGTATCCCCAGGTATTGCGGCAATTGGATATTCGTGGCGAGCGGAATCGGGCGAACGATAATGCAGATCCCAAACCCAGCGATGCATGCCGGCTTCAGACGACAAAGAGCGGAAGGGGCTCAGCCAGTAAAGAGGGATCAGTTGCTTTTTCAGCTCCGCATCGTTGGCGCCGGGTTTGTCGGCGCTGGAGAATTTGCGAACGAGTTGGCCGCCAGCATCGAGAATCTCCAGCGACACCGAAGCAGAAGAGTTGTGCGCCAGATAGTAGTCGATGATTGCGCCGTCGGGGGGATTCGAGGCTGCGGGTTCGTCGGGAGGAAGCGGCGTATCGGTGTTGGTGTCGCGCTGCAGGCGGTAGGCGAGGGCGGGAGTAAACAGATGCGCGTCCCCGCTGGCGAGCGAACCGGCAGCTTCGCGGAGCGGCGCGATGTCATCCAGAATCCAGAAGGAGCGGCCGTGCGTGGCTACGATGAGATCGTCGTTGTGAATCCACAGATCGCGCATGGAGGCGTGCGGCAAATTCAGTTGCAGGGATTGCCAGTGATCGCCGTCATCGAACGACACCCACACGGAATTCTCCGTGCCTGCGAACAACAAACCTTTGCGCACCGGGTCTTCGCGGACACTATCGACCGGGCCGAAGTCGGGCAATCCAGCGGTGATCAGCTTCCATGTTTCGCCGGCATCGTGAGTGCGGTAGATGTACGGACGATTATCGTTGATCCGGAAGCGACTCACAGACGCGTAGACGGATTCGTTATCGAAGTGCGAGGCGCTAAGTTGTGTGACTTTGCTCCACGGAGTTAATTCTTTTGGAGTGATGTCATTCCACTTTTTCCCGCCATCACGTGTTAGCCAGATGAGGCCGTCATCCGTTCCAGCCCAGAGGGTGCCGATGTTTTTGAACGAAGGTGCGAGAGCGTAGACGACACCGCGCTGCTTCTCGGCGCCCTTCGGAACGAGGGTGCCGACGCTTGCGGGAACTCCGGGATTCTCGCGGGTGAGATCGTTGCTGATGGGCGTCCAGGAATTTCCGCCGTTCGTGGTTTTGAAGAGAATGTTGCTGGCGAAGTAGAGCGTGTGAGGATCGAGCGGCGAAAACATCAACGGCTCGGTTCGATCGGTTCGATATTTTGCGCTGCGAAGTGGAATGGGCGTGACGTTCTGCACTTCGCCAGTGGACCAATGAAACTTCGACACCTCGCTTCTCCCGCCACCGTAGATCACATCGGGATCGAGCGGATCAGGAGCGACGTAGCCGTATTCGATCACGCCTACGGGATGCCAGTCGCGGAAAGTGATTGCGCCGTCGTTGCCGCGGCTTGCGATGCAGACGGAGCCGCTCTCCTGTTGGCCTCCGCAAACTTTATACGGGAAAGTGGGAGTGACGGCGACATGGTAAATCTGCGCCGTGGGCTGGTTGTACCACGAACTCCAGGTAGCTCCGCCGTTGACGGTAACGAGCGCGCCTTGATCGCTAACGAGAAGAATTATGTTCGGATCGTTAGGATTGATCCAAAGATTTTGATAATCGTCGCCGCCGGGCGCGCCGCGGAATCCCGACCAGGCTTTACCGCTATCGGTTGAGCGCATGGTCACGGTGCTGGCGCTGTAGACCACGTCTGGATTTTTCGGATCGACTCGCGGAACCGCAAGGTCACCGCCGCCGATGCGGCCTGAGGGACGCGGGTCGTCGGTGATTTTGGACCAGTTTTCTCCGGCATCGTCGGAACGGTAGAACGCGAGCGGGCCTGACGCGGCGGCAACCGTCGCGTAGAGGCGGCGGGGATCGCTGGGCGCGATGGCGACATAGATTTGCGCGAGATCTTTCGGCAGGCCGTTCGCTAATGGCCGCCAGGTGTTGCCGCCGTCACTTGACTTGAACAATCCTCCGCTGGTTCCGTTGACTTCGTTGTTGTCTTCCCACGGACCTTCTCGTACCTCCCACATTGAGGCGTACATCACATCGGGATTCGAGGGATCAATTTCCACGTCGGAGGCGCCGGTGTTTTCGTTCTTGTAAATAAGCTTTTGCCAAGTCTGGCCGCCATCCGTGGACCGGAAAAGGCCGCGCTCTTCGTTGGGGCCATAGGGATGGCCGAGGACGGCGGCGAAGACTCGGTTAGGATCGCGGGGATCAATGGCGATCGCGGGGATTTGCAGGCCGTCACGCAACCCGAGATGCGTCCACGATTTTCCAGCGTCGGTGGATTTGTAGATGCCATTGCCGACCGATAGATCGGGGCGATGCAGGCCTTCGCCGCTGGCGACGTAGATAATGTTTGGATCGGACGGAGCTACCGCGATGGCGCCGATCGACTGCGTGGATTCGTGGTCGAAGATCGGGGTCCAGGTGCGGCCGTAGTCGTTGGACTTCCACACTCCGCCGTTGACTTGACCCACGTAAAAAAGGTTTGGCTGGCTGGGGACGCCGGCGGCGGCGCGAGTGCGGCCGCCGCGAAATGGTCCGATCATGCGCCAACGTAAATCTTGAAAGAGGTTCTCGGGAACTTGCTGCGCCGTACTGGAGCCGATCGATAAGAAAACAGAAATGCACGCAAGTAAGCGGATGACTACGTTGGATGTGGTCACTTCGGCCCCCCTCAGATGCCAAACGCCAAACGTACCACAATAAACTAAAAACCGAAGTGACGGGCAGAGAGTCCAATTGCAGAAGAGCTCTATAAGTCATTCAGAAAAATGGAGGACCTAAGCAATTTTGACTAGAATTCGCGACAAGCCTCCCGCTTTGAGTGCCGGAGTGGCGCCCGATTGGCTGGCCACCCAGGCGCCGACGCGGTTCGCGGTTTCATTGATCTGATCGAGTGGGACCCCGCGGAGGTATCCGTGCACCATGGCTGCGGTGAAGGCGTCGCCGGCTCCGACGGTGTCAGCGACTTTTACTTTGACGCCCGCATGTTCGCTGCATTCGTCAGCGGAAATCAGCAGGCTGCCAGCGCCGCCGCGAGTGACGCAAATCAGCTTCAGATTGTGTAAGGATAGAAGGCGGCGCGCCGAGTCCTTCTCGCTTCGGTGTTCGAGTTCGAAGAGGGCCATGATCTTCGGCAACTCTTCATGGTTGAGTTTCACGATGGTTGCGAGGCTCATCGAGTCGGCCAGTATTTGGCGGGAATAAAAATTCTGGCGGAGATTCACGTCAAAGATGCGGATTGCTTCCCGTCGCGTGGCATTCAAAAAGCTACGGATGGTTGAATGGCTGCATGGGGAGCGTTGAGCCAAAGATCCGAAGCAGACTGCATCGGCCTCGCGGGCTAACTGCTGCCATTCTTTAGTCCATTCGAGATAATCCCACGCGACGGGATGCAGGATGTCGAAGCAGGGCTGGCCGGCGGCGTCGATCTTGACGTTTACTGTTCCAGTTGGATGCACGGAATCTCGTTGAACGAAGCTTGTGCCCAGTCCGAGCTGCGTTAATTTTTGCAGTGCTTCGTCGCCAAGTGCATCGCAGCCGATTCGGCTGGCGGGAATTCCGTGATCGCCGAGCAGATTGGTGATGTAGGCGAAGTTGGCGGGCGCTCCGCCAAGTTGCTTGCCGGAAGGAAGAAGGTCCCAGAGCAATTCGCCTAGGCCCACGCTGGTGCGCTTGCGGTCAGCCATTTTATTTCGCGGACTTCTGGTTCTCTGCTTTTGCATTCGCTGGGAACTGCATGGTGCGGAGAATTCCAGCGCCTTCCTTCACGTAAATCAACTGATTTGCTTTCACGTCCTTGAGCGTGTCGATCTGGCCGCTGGGCCAACGAATCTCAAGCACGTCAACTTTCTCGGCTTTTCCAAGGCCAAAATGAATTCGCAAATCGTTTTGCGAAATGTAACTGCCTCCGCTGCGGACTTCGTCGATTTGCTGGTGCGGCTTCGTCTCGCCGGGAGGGTGCGTTGTGCAAATGAGCCGCGCGCCGATGCCGCTGCGGTTCGACTTTACACCGATGGTGCGAATCTTGATCCAATTGTTGCCGAGCTTAGAGGTGCAATGGAGGAGTTGCGGATAGTCGTTGACGGTGTTTACGACCACGTCGATGTTGCCGTCGTTGTCGAAATCGCCGAAGGCGCAGCCACGCGCGGGGGCGGGATCGGAAATTCCTGTGCCGGCCTGAAAAGAAACATCGGCGAAGTGGCCGTTGTGCTGGTTTTGGTAGAGCAGCTTGCGCTGCGGATATCCTGCTTCGGTTTTTAGCTGCTCGACTTCCGGATAGACGTGACCGTTGCAGATGAGAATGTCAGGCCAGCCGTCGTTGTTGAAATCGAAAAAGCCGCAGCCCCAGCCGAGGAATTGCGTGTGCGCGCCGAGCCCTGCGGTGAAGGTTGCGTCTTCGAAAGTGCCGTCGCCGATGTTGTGGTAGAGCGAAGGAGTATCGCCGGCGAAGTTTGTCTTCACCAGATCAAGATTGCCGTCGAGATCATAATCTGCCGCCGAAACTCCCATGCCCGCCTGGGGCTTTCCGTCAGGACTGAGCGCGCAGCCGGCGTCGATGGCGATGTCTTCGAAGGTTCCGTTTTTCTTGTTGTGATAGAGAGCGCTGGGGGTGGAATCATTGGCCACATAAATGTCGGGCCAGCCATCGTTGTCGAAATCAGCGGTGAGAACGCCGAGGCCGTAGGTTCCGTTGGCGCGAAAAATCCCCGCTGCCTCGGAGACATCGCTGAAGGTGGCGTCACCGTTGTTGTGATAGAGGATGTTCTTGCCGCCCTGAAGGCCCGGGGGGCCGCAGGCGACGAGCACTCCTTTATATAGGCACGGGCCGGATTCGGGGACGGGCGCGGTGGCCAGATCCATGTCGATGTAGTTGGCGACGAAGAGGTCGAGGTGGCCGTCGCGGTCGTAATCGACGAAGGCGCAGCCGGTGTTCCAGCGCGTGCCTTTGCCGGCGACGCCGGCCTTCTGGCTGACGTCGGTGAAAGTGCCGTCACCGTTGTTGTGATAGAGAACATTTTTTCCGTAGTAGGTGACGAAGAGATCTTCGAAGCCATCATTGTCGTAGTCGCCGATGCAGACGCCCTGCCCCCAGCCGGAGTGGGCGACTCCGGCTTTCGCGGTCACGTCGGTGAAGGTGCCGTCGCGGTTATTGCGAAAAAGGTGCGAGGTCGGTTCGCTGCCCGGAGGGAAGCCTTCGAGACGCGAGCCGTTGACGATAAAAATATCGAGCCAGCCATCGTTATCGTAATCGTAGAAAGCAATGCCGCAGCCCGTGGTTTCGAGGAGATATTTGTTCTTGTGTTCTCCGCCGAAAAAAGTCTTCACGTTCAGTCCGGATTCGCGAGCGACGTCGAGAAAACTTACGCCGAGATCGGGCGATGGAGAGGCCGGTTCTTTGAAATCAGGTTTCTGGAATGTGGGATTAAAGGCGTTCAGCCTGCGTGGGCGAACTAATCCCAAGACGCCTTCCAGCGACAAGACCAGCGCCGAACGGCTGAGAGACTTCAGAAATACGCGGCGTGAAGGGAACAAAGGGAACAAGAGGTCGCTACCTGGCGTTTCGCTCGTGCTAGAATTCGCCACTATTCCTTATATTCAGTGAGTCCTATCTTTGCAAGCTCCGGCGGCGGGTAGATTGGATCGGGCGGCTCCAGTACGCGTGGTAATCAGGGTAGCGGCGCGTTTTCTTCGGCGCTCTCGATGCCTGGCGTGTTCCCTGCTTCTGTCGCTGATTTTCATGCAGTTCCTGGCGGCGGCGCAGGAGTCGCACGCGGGTTTGGAACTGTCGCGCACGGTGCGCTCGTGGGAGTTCCTGCCGGTGGTGGGTACGCGGGCAGGATTATTTGGTAACGAAAACGGGCGTTTCGAGGCTTGGGCCTATCCTCTGAAAATTTTTCGCGATTTTCATCTCACGTTTCATGTGGATGGAAGAGCTTTGCCGGCGGAAAGCCTGGCGCGAACGCTGACGGTGCGTCCAGAGTCTGCGACGCTGGTCTACGTGGGTGATTCGTTTCGCGTGAAGGAGACATTATTCGTGCCCGTGCATGAAGCGGGGGCGGTGATTGAGTTGGAAGTGGAAACCGCGCAACCGCTGGAGGTGGAGGCGGGCTTTGTGGGCGACTTTTCCTTGGAGTGGCCAGCCGCGATGGGCGGCACCTACGCCGAATGGGACGCGACTCAGCGGTCTGTAGTGTTTGGAGAGGAGACAAAGAAGTTCGCCGCGCTGGTGGGATCTCCGACCGCGGGAGATGTTCATTTAGCCTATGAGACGAATTACTCTTCGTCGCAGGAAACCTCGTTTCGCCTGGGCGTTACGCAGAAGGGTCGCGAGACCAAGGTGATCGTGGTCGCGGCTTCTGTGTTGGGTCGCGAAGATGCGGAAAAAACATACGAGCATCTGGCAAACTCTTACGAGCAACTGCAGCACGAATCTGCGGAATATTACCGCGATTATCTGGCGCGCACCGTAAATCTTGAACTTCCCGATAGTGCTTTGCAGCAAGCCTATGACTGGGCACGCGTGAGCACAATCCAAGGTCTTGTTGCAAATCCTTATCTTGGTACGGGATTAGTTGCGGGATATCGTACATCCGGAGTGAGCCAGCGGCCTGGCTTTGCATGGTTTTTTGGACGCGATTCGCTGTGGACGTCGTTCGCGCTGAATGCCGCTGGCGACTATTTCACGACGCGCGCCGCACTGGAGTTCATCAGCAAATACCAGCGCGAGGACGGAAAGATTCCGCACGAGATCGCGCAGGGGGCGAGTTTTGTTCCGTGGTTCAAGGATTATCCGTATCCGTACGCTTCAGCGGATGCGACGCCGCTGTTCATTATTGCGATGAACGATTATGTGACGCAGAGCGGCGATGTCGAGTTCGCACGCACGAAGTGGGACAGCATTTGGAAAGCCTATCAATTTCTGCGGTCGACTTACGATGCGCAGGGATTCGCGCAGAACGCGGGAATCGGACATGGTTGGGTTGAGGGCGGGCCACTGCTTCCTGTAAGAGCGGAGTTCTATCAGAGCGGGCTTGGGGTTGAGGCGTTGCAGGCATTGGCGACTCTGGCGGGAGTCGTCGGCAAGGACGACGTCAAAAAGGAACTGGGTGATGAATTCGAGCGGCAGAGGCCCGCGCTTGATCGCGCGTTCTGGATCCCCGAGACAAAGACTTATGCATTCGCGCTGAAGCAGAATAATCAGCGCGTGGATGAGCCCAGCGTTCTCACAACCGTGCCTATGTGGTTTGAATTGCCGGACGCAGGTCACGCGGAAGAAATGATTACGCGACTCGCCGATGCGGACTTGGAAACAGACTGGGGGGTGCGGATTATTTCATCGGGTTCCAAGGTCTATGACGGGTCGGGGTATCACTTTGGAGCGGTCTGGCCACTGTTCACGGGCTGGGCATCGGTGGGAGAGTATCGATATCATCGCGAGCTGTCGGCGTATTCGAATCTGCGGGCCAATGCGCTTCTCGGCTTCGACGGATCGCTCGGTCATTTTTCGGAAGTTCTTTCCGGAGACTATTATCAGGGATTTTCGACGAGTTCGCCGCATCAGGTTTGGTCCGCGGCAATGGTCGTGAGTCCGATGCTGCGCGGGATGTTTGGATTGCAGACTGACGCGGAACATCATCAAATAACTTTCGCACCGCACGTTCCCGCGGACTGGACGGCATTTGGAATTCGCAATGTGCGCGTGAGCCAGACGAGTGTGGATTTCCAATATCGCAAGATGCGGAACAGCGTCACCGTTGAGGCCACACGCAAGGGCTCCGGCGATTGCTGGGTACAGTTCTCGCCTGCATTCAGTTTGCGCACGAAAATTCTCTCGGTTGAGATGAATGGAACGCCGCTGCCGTTTAAGATTCAGGCCAATGATGAAGACCAGCATGTATCCATGCGCTTCCCGATTCATGATGGGGCTAACAGCGTGGTTATCCGGACGAAGAATGATTTCGGGCTGACGCTGACGAATGAGCTTCCGCCGCTCGGGAGCACGAGTCGCGGACTGCGGGTCATTTCAAGTTTGTGGAATTCGGCGCGCGATCGGTTGACTCTCGAAGTCTCAGGTGTGCCGGGTAGGGATTATGAACTTGGCGTTTGGAACCCCGAACAGGTTGGCGTTGTGGACGGTGCGATTCTGACCAAGCAAGGGAAATTACGGATCACAATTCCAGCAACCCAGATTCCAGCAGACAAAAACACGGGCTACACTCATCGTTTGGTAGTGATCCACTTTGGCAACGCCTGAGGGACGGCGAATGGTTTGACTCCCCCGGAAGAACAGTTCAATCTCTATAGGGCAGTGGCCGATGCCTACGTCGGACGGAGGTCGTCAGCATGAAAAAAGTCGTTCTTTTGATGTGTGCGCTTTTCATTGGTACATGCATTCTGAGGCTGAGCGCTTCTGCCCAGGCTCCTGCGCACGCCGTGGACAAAGAAGGTCATCAGTGGTGGCAGCATGCGGTGTTTTATGAAATTTATCCTCGCAGTTTTGCGGATAGTAATAATGACGGCATCGGCGATCTGAAGGGGATTGCCACGAAGCTGGATTATTTAAAAGATCTGGGAGTTGATGCGATTTGGATTTCGCCCTGTTTCCCTTCTCCGCAAGTGGATTTTGGCTACGACGTTTCCGATTACGAAAATATCGATCCCATGTATGGGACGCTGGCGGATTTCGATGTGCTGGCCAGCGAGGCGAAGAAGCGCAACATTCATATCATCCTGGATTTTGTCGTCAATCATAGTTCCGATCAACATAAGTGGTTTCTGGATTCGAAATCGTCACGCACTGCGGCGCATCGCGACTGGTACATTTGGCGCGACGGCAAAGGGCCGGGACAACCGCCGAATAATTGGACTTCGACTTTCGGTGGCTCGGCGTGGAAGCTGGATCCAGCGACGAACCAGTATTACTACCATTACTTTTATGCGGAGCAGCCGGATTTGAACTGGCGCAATCCGGCGGTGAAGGACGCGATGTTTGGCGTGGAGAGTTGGTGGTACAAGCGTGGCGTGTCGGGATTCCGGCTGGATGCGGTGGATACTTTGTTCGAGGATCCGAACCTGAAAGACAATCCGATTCTGCGTCCAGGAACGAACGCGTTTGGCGATCCGATCGAAGATAAGAAGTACAACACAAAGCTGCCCGAAGTACACGATGTCTTGCGCGGCCTGCGCAAAGTGGCTGATCAATACGGTGCGGTTCTGATAGGCGAGACCTGGACCGCGGACGTGGCCGAACTGAACCAGTATTACGGCCAGGGCAATAACGAACTGCAGATGCCCATGGATTTTCTCTTCGCCATGGTCAACAAGCTTTCGCCGGCGGAATTCAGAAAGCAAATCGCGGCGGTGAATGGCGCCTCAGGATGGCCGACGTTTGTGATCAGCAATCACGACATTGTGCGCTCTTACGACCGTTACGGCGACGGCGAGCACAACGACCAGATCGCGAAACTTATGGCGGCGCTTTACCTCACATTGCGCGGAACTCCGATTATGTATTACGGAGAAGAAATTGGAATGAAGACTACGCCGCCGACCAATAAAGACGAGGTTAAGGACCCGATTGGCCGCACAGGTTGGCCGCAAGAGAAAGGGCGCGACGGCGAACGCACTCCCATGCAATGGGATGACAGCGCGAACGCGGGCTTTTCGACAGCGACCCCTTGGCTTCCGGTTCCGCCCACCTATAAAACGCATAACGTGGCGGAGGAATCGAAGGATCCGAATTCCGTGCTCGAGTTCTACAAGAAAGTGCTAAAGCTGCGGCACGAAAACACGGTCCTGCTGGATGGAAGCTATAAAGCGATCAACGAGGCGGACGATAATGTGCTTTCGTATCTGCGTGATTATAGAGATCATGGCGTGGTTGTAGCGCTGAACATGACGAATTTCCCGCAGAAAATCAGCGTTGGATTGAAGGGCAATGGCTTTGTTTCGATGAAGAGTCTGTTGGCTACGGGATCTTCATCAGGAAGCGGAGACGAGGTTTCTCTGGAGCCTTACGGAGTTTTTATCGGAGAGCTGAGCAAATAGGTGCAATCGAAGAAGGTATGGGAGTAGGGGCTGGCTGCGTTGATGGCCGGCCTTATTTATGGAAGCTCCCAGGATTTCGTGCGGGATACAGCTTCATTCCAACGCTCACGCAGATGGCGTGCTTGCGATTGTGGCATGCGCGGCTCGAAGCGGCGTTCCTCCCGCGGCAGTTCCGAGATTGACTGCAATCCTTTCCAGAATCCCGCTGCAAGCCCGGCAAGAAATGCTGCGCCCAGCGCAGTTGTTTCCGTCACCGAAGGGCGAACCACAGGTACACCAAGAATATCCGATTGAAACTGCATGAGAGGATCATTCGCGGATGCGCCGCCATCCACTCGCAATTCCTCGAGAGGAGTATTGGTGTCGGTTTGGACCGCATCCATAAGATCGGCGACCTGGTAAGCGATGCTCTCCAGAGCGGCTCGCGCGATATAGCCCGCATTGCTGCCGCGCGAGAGCCCGAAGAGTGCGCCGCGCGCGTAGGAATCCCAGTGAGGAGCCCCGAGACCTACGAAGGCAGGAACAAAATAGACTCCGCCATTATCGGGAACAGAGTTTGCCAGAGCTTCGACCTCGAAAGACGCGCGGATAATTCCCAGGCTATCGCGTAGCCACTGAACCACGGCGCCGCCGACAAAGACGCTGCCCTCGAGCGCGTAATCCGTCTGGTCGCCGATTTTCCAGGCCACGGTGGTAACCAGGCGATTCGTGGAGTTGATCGCGCGACCCCCCGTGCTTTGCAGCATGAAACAGCCTGTGCCGTAGGTATTCTTGGTCAACCCCGGGGCCGTGCATCTTTGGCCAAATAATGCCGACTGCTGGTCGCCCGCGATACCTGCGATGGGAATTCCATTGAGGCCTGGGAGGGAGCTGACTTCTCCATAGATTTCGCTTGAGGAACAAACTGTGGGCAACATCGATGCCGGAATTTGAAAGAGTTCGAGAAGTTCGTTGTCCCATTGACCGGAGTGAATATTGAAAAGCATGGTGCGGGAGGCGTTGCTGACGTCGGTGACGTGAACGCGGCCACCGGTCAATTTCCAGAGCAACCAACTGTCGACAGTGCCAAACGCGAGTCGTCCGGATTCTGCGAGTCCCCGAGCATTCGCGACGTTCTCCAGCATCCATGAAATCTTGGTGGCGGAAAAGTAGGCGTCGATCAATAAGCCGGTGCGCTGCTGTATAAGAGGCTCGTGACCTTGTGTTTTGAGCTGCTCGCAGAGAGCGGCAGTGCGACGATCCTGCCAAACTATCGCATTGTGGATAGGCTGGCCGGTTACGCGATCCCAAACGATAGTGGTTTCGCGCTGGTTGGTAATGCCAATTGCTGCAATGTCACTGGACTGCAACTTGGCTTTGGACAAGGCTTCCCGCGCTACGGCGATTTGCGATGCGGCAATCTCTTCAGGGTCGTGCTCGACCAAACCCGGCTGGGGGAAGAACTGCGTGAACTCGCGCTGGGCCACGGAGACGACGGCGCCGCGATCGTCAAACAGCAAAGCTCGCGAACTGGTGGTGCCCTGATCGAGCGAGAGAATGTAAGCCACGAAACCTCTCCTATTTTTGTTTGGTGCGATTAGGACGATGGCCGGAGCGCTCTTAGGAAACGTCGAATGCCGAAATCGTAAATCGCCGCGCCAAACAGTCCTCCCAGCAGCGGTGCGACAACTAGTATCCACCAGACACGAGGGGCGTCGCTGAGGCGATTGTTCCTGAATCCAGCCAAGGCGGTGAACAGACGCAGGCGAAATCGCGCGCGGGGATTGATCGGGTTCCGTGCATCCCAAGAACAGGCGACGTTAAGAGGCAGCATATGCAGAACAAAAATATGAGGTTAGTGCTGCTCCAACGATTAAGTTTACTGGTGCTTGTCTTACGGTTACCAGCGTTCGCTCTTCTACAGGAAAGACCCTAGAGTCATGTAGTTATTTCCCGTGTTAACAATCTAATGTCACATTGATGTAGATTCGTGAATTTCTCTAAATATATTCATCAAAAAATGTGTCGGGTTGATCATGATTTCGGCATCTACCCCTGCAGCGCCCACCCCCGGACTGTTCGTGGCTATCTCCGCCTACTATTACGACCCTTCGCTGCCGGTGTAAGAAACTTAAGTCAGGAAGTGACGAACATTTCGTCGCGCAGCTGGACCTTCCCTCAGTTCAGGAGATATCTATGAAAAAGAACAATCGGGCGGCGACGACTACCGTCGTCACTGGCGCGCCCGACGGAAGCCCAGAGACCCGAAGTACGGGGAACGGGAGCAACGGGGATTCTGTAGTCGTAGAGGAGCAGGTTATTAACCAAGCCTCCGGCGACCTCAGCACCATCCTGGGCAGCCTGCAAGCCATGCGGAACGGCGATTTTTCTGTGCGCCTTCCGGGCTCTTGGACCGGGCTGCACGGAAAAATTGCTGACACATTTAATTCCATCGTCGCCGCTAATCAACAAATGGCGCAGGAATTAAAGCGCGTAGGTCAGGTCGTGGGCAAGGAAGGCAGAACTCGCGAGCGCACTCGCTTCCATGAATCCAGGGGTGCCTGGGGCGAAATGGAAGTTTCAATTAATACCCTAGTCGAGGATTTGCTTCGGCCGACAGAAGGTGTGACCCGGGCGATTGCTGCGGTCGCCCAGGGAAATCTTACCCAGACCGTTCGCCTGGACGTGGATGGTCGTCCGCTCGAGGGCGAATTCCTTCGCTCAGCCGACATCGTTAACACCATGATTCAACAACTCGGCGTCTTCACTGCCGAGGTCACGCGCGTGGCGCGTGAAGTCGGTACGGACGGAAAGCTCGGTGGCCAGGCCCAAGTGCCCGGCGTCGCCGGCACGTGGAAGGATCTGACGGACTCCGTCAACTCGATGGCCAGCAACCTGACCGGGCAGGTGCGCAATATCGCTGAAGTGGCGACAGCCGTAGCGAGCGGCGATCTCTCCCGCAAAATTACGGTCGATGTCCGCGGCGAAATTCTCCAGCTTAAAGAAGCTATCAACACCATGGTGGACCAGCTCCGCTCGTTCGCCTCGGAAGTAACTCGTGTGGCTCGTGAAGTGGGTACGGATGGAAAACTCGGTGGTCAGGCGGTCGTCGTCGGCGTGGCGGGTACGTGGAAAGATCTTACGGACTCCGTCAACGCGATGGCCGGTAACCTTACGGCCCAGGTTCGAAATATTGCTGAAGTGACGACGGCTGTGGCGCGCGGCGATTTGTCGCGCAAAATCACGGTCGACGTGAAGGGCGAAATTCTCGAACTTAAAGACACCATCAACACGATGGTGGATCAGCTGAACGCGTTCGCCGGCGAAGTAACCCGCGTCGCCCGCGAAGTAGGTACGGAAGGCAAGCTTGGTGGGCAGGCGCAGGTGCCCGGCGTCGGCGGTACGTGGAAAGATCTTACGGACAACGTCAACTTCATGGCCAGCAACCTTACCGGCCAAGTGCGTAACATCGCTGAAGTGGCCACTGCTATCGCAAACGGAGACTTGTCGCGAAAGATCACGGTCGATGTGCGCGGCGAAATCTTGCAACTGAAAGAAACGCTGAACACGATGGTCGATCAGCTCAACCGTTTCGCGGGCGAAGTGACTCGTGTGGCTCGCGAAGTCGGTACCGAAGGACGCTTGGGCGGGCAAGCCAACGTGCCAGGCGTCGCAGGAACGTGGAAAGATCTTACCGATTCCGTCAACTCGATGGGCGGAAACTTAACCGGCCAGGTGCGAAACATCGCTGAAGTCACCACGGCTGTGGCTCGCGGTGATTTGTCGCGCAAGATCACGGTGGACGTGAAGGGCGAAATTCTCGAACTGAAGAACACCATCAATACGATGGTGGATCAGCTCAACGGATTCGCCGGCGAAGTAACGCGCGTGGCCCGCGAAGTAGGAACGGAAGGAAAACTTGGCGGTCAGGCGCAGGTACCGGGCGTCGCGGGAACGTGGAAAGATCTCACGGATAACGTCAACTTCATGGCCAGCAACTTGACTGGACAGGTTCGAAACATCGCGGAAGTGGCGACGGCCGTGGCTCGCGGAGATCTGTCGCGCAAAATCACGGTCGACGTGAAGGGCGAAATTCTCGAACTCAAAGACACGCTGAACACGATGGTGGACCAGTTGCGCGCGTTTGCTTCGGAAGTAACGCGCGTGGCGCGCGAAGTGGGTACTGACGGAAAACTCGGCGGACAGGCGCAAGTGCCCGGTGTCGCCGGCACCTGGAAGGATCTTACGGATTCCGTGAACTCCATGGCCAGCAACTTGACTGGCCAGGTTCGAAACATCGCCGAAGTGTCCACGGCTATTGCCAGCGGCGATCTTTCCAAGAAAATCACGGTGAACGTGAGTGGTGAAATTCTGCTGCTCAAAGAAACGATCAACACAACGGTGGACCAACTGAATGCGTTCGCGGGCGAAGTGACGCGCGTGGCGCGCGAAGTAGGTACCGAAGGGCGACTCGGAGGACAGGCAAACGTCCCCGGCGTGGCCGGCACCTGGAAGGACTTAACAGATTCTGTGAACTCGATGGCCGGTAACCTCACTGGCCAGGTGCGTAACATCGCTGAAGTGACCACGGCCGTGGCCCGAGGCGATTTGTCGCGCAAGATCACGGTTGACGTGAAGGGCGAAATTCTTGAACTGAAAAACACCATCAACACGATGGTGGATCAGCTCAACGCGTTCGCCGGCGAAGTAACTCGTGTGGCGCGCGAAGTCGGTACGGACGGCAAGCTTGGCGGACAAGCGCAAGTACCCGGCGTCGCTGGCACATGGAAAGATCTCACGGACAACGTGAATTTCATGGCCAGCAACCTGACTGGCCAAGTGCGTAACATCGCCGAAGTTGCGACTGCGATTGCGAACGGCGATCTCTCGAAGAAAATCACTGTGGACGTGCGCGGCGAAATCCTGCAACTCAAAGAAACGCTGAACACGATGGTCGAGCAGTTGCGATCGTTCGCCGCCGAAGTGACGCGCGTGGCGCGCGAAGTAGGTAGCGAAGGCCGTCTGGGCGGACAGGCGAACGTATCGGGCGTGGCCGGAACCTGGAAGGATTTAACAGATTCCGTGAACGCCATGGCCGGCAACTTGACCGGCCAAGTCCGAAACATCGCGGAAGTCACCACCGCTGTGGCCCGCGGCGACTTGTCGCGCAAGATCACGGTCGACGTGAAAGGCGAAATTCTTGAGCTGAAGAACACTATTAACACGATGGTCGATCAGCTCAATGCGTTCGCTGCCGAAGTAACCCGCGTGGCCCGCGAAGTAGGAACGGAAGGCAAGCTTGGCGGTCAGGCTCAAGTACCGGGGGTAGCCGGAACGTGGAAGGATCTTACCGACAACGTAAACGTGATGGCCGCGAACTTGACGGAACAGGTCCGCGGTATTGTGAAAGTTGTGACCGCCGTGGCCAACGGCGAACTGACGAAAAAACTCACGGTGAACGCGAAGGGCGAAGTTGCGGCGCTCGCGGAAACCATCAACAACATGACGAATACGCTCGCGACCTTCGCCGATCAGGTGACCACGGTGGCGCGCGAAGTCGGTGTAGAAGGCCGCCTCGGCGGGCAGGCGAACGTGCCTGGCGCCGCTGGAACGTGGAAGGATCTCACGGGCAACGTCAACCTGCTGGCCGATAACTTAACCAACCAGGTGCGTGCCATTGCCGAGGTTGCGACCGCCGTCACGAAGGGCGATCTGACGCGTTCGATTCAGGTGGAAGCGAGCGGCGAGGTTGCGGACTTGAAGGACAACCTCAACACCATGATCGACAACCTCCGGCTCACGACCGACCGAAACACCGAGCAGGATTGGTTGAAGACGAACCTGGCCCGCTTTACTGGTATGTTGCAAGGGCAACGGGATCTGGCAACGGTAGGACGCATGTTGCTTTCGGAACTCGCTCCCCTCGTGAGCGCGCAACAAGGCGTCATCTACCAGATGAGTGGCGAGGAATCGGCGGAGATGGTGCTCCTGTCGGCCTTCGCGGGTGACGGCGAAGACGGACATCTGCGGCGGTTGAAACTCGGCGAAGGTCTGGTGGGACAGTGCGCGGCAGAAAAGCGGCGCATGCTGATTTCTGATTTGCCGCCAAACACGATCGCGATTCGTTCTGGTTTGTTTGAGGCCGTTCCACGAAACGTCATCGTGCTTCCCGTGTTGTTCGAAGACCGGGTCAAGGCAGTGATTGAACTGGCTTCATTGAGCAGCTTCACAACTTCCCAGCTGGCATTTCTGGAACAGCTTACCGCCAGCATCGGCATCGTGCTGAACAGCATTGAAGCCACGATGCAGACGGAAGGTCTATTGAAGCAGTCGCAACAATTAGCGACTGAGCTGCAGGTGCAGCAGAAAGAACTGCAGCAGACCAACGAGCAGTTGGCGCAGAAGGCGCAACAGCTCGCTGAACAGAACGTCGAAGTCGAGCGCAAGAACCAGGAAATCGAGCAAGCCCGCCGGGCAGTGGAAGACAAGGCTAAAGAACTGGCATTGACTTCCAAATACAAGTCCGAATTCCTGGCCAACATGTCGCACGAGCTGCGCACTCCGCTTAACAGTATTTTGGTGCTGGGCCAGCAACTTAGCGAAAATCCAGACGGCAACTTGACGCCAAAACAAGTCGAATTTTCGCGCACGATTCACGGCGCGGGAACCGACTTGCTGAACCTGATCACCGACATTCTGGATCTGTCAAAGATCGAATCCGGAACCGTATCGGTGGAGGCCGACGAAGTATTCTTCGCCAGCATGCTCGATGCCTTGGAGCGTCCGTTCCGCCACGAGGCAGAAAACCGTCGTCTTAGTTTCGAAGTGCAGACCGATTCGCACCTCTCGCGCAGCGTTGTGACCGACGCGAAGCGGTTGCAGCAGGTATTGAAGAACCTGCTTTCCAACGCCTTCAAGTTCACGGAGAATGGAGGCGTGCGCTTGGCGGTTTCTCCTGCGAAGAGTGGATGGACCGAAGGTCATCCGATCCTCAGCCAGGCAGCATCCGTCATTGCGTTCGAAGTTTCCGATACTGGCATCGGCATTCCCTTCGAAAAGCAGAGAATCATCTTCGAGGCCTTCCAACAGGCAGATGCCGGGACCAGCCGCAAGTACGGCGGAACCGGACTGGGCCTGGCAATCAGCCGCGAACTGGCAAGTCTGCTCGGCGGAGAAATTCAGCTGCGAAGCGCTCCGGGCCGTGGCAGTACGTTTACTCTCTATCTGCCGCAAACCTATGTGGGCCCATCCACGGCTAGCGCAGCATCGATTGCCGCGGGAGAGCAGCGTGACTCGTCCGCGTCCAGTTCGCCGGCACGGCTCGCTGGCGTCGCAGCCGTGGTGGAACATGCGGTCGAGAGAATTCCCGATGATCGGGAAAATCTCCTGCCGGATGATGCCATCTTGCTGATCGTCGAAGACGATCCGCATTATGCGCGCGTGCTCTGCGATCTGTCGCGGGACAAGGGCTTCAAAGTTCTTGTAGCGTCGCGCGGCGCCGAAGCGCTTGCGCTGGCGCACGAATATCATCCGACGGCTGTGTCGCTCGATGTTTTCCTTCCTGATATGTTGGGCTGGACAGTGCTGAATCATTTGAAGCAGGATCCGAGGACGCGGCATATTCCAGTACAGATGTTGACGTTGGATGAAGACCGGCAGCACGGCTTAGCCCGCGGCGCGTTTGCATTTGTCACGAAGCCTACAACGCCCGAGGGGCTCGAAAGCGCACTCACGCGAATCAAGGAATATTCGGCTCCCCGGCGGAAACGGCTGCTGGTGGTAGAAGACAACCCTGCGGAGCAACTCAGTATTAAGGAACTCCTGGGCTATGACGACATTGATGTGACCGTCGCGTCCACGGGTGCGGAAGCAATCGAGATCGCGAAAGACGAAGGCTTCGATTGCGTTGTTCTCGATTTACGGTTGCCCGACATCTCGGGCTTCGATGTTCTCGAGAAGTTCAGTGAGATTCCCTCTCTGTGCGACCTGCCCGTCGTAGTGTTCACCGGCAAGGAGCTTTCTCCCGAAGAAGATGCGCGGCTTCATGCTCTAGCGCGCAGTGTGGTGGTCAAGGGCGTGGAATCCCCGGAACGCTTGCTGGATGAGACGGCGCTGTTCCTGCATCGTGTAGTCTCTGACCTGCCGGCGGAGAAGCAGAGGTTGCTTGATCGCCTGCACCGCTCGGATGATGCGCTGGTAGGCAAGAAGGTGTTGGTGGTCGACGACGACGTGCGCAACATCTTCGCCCTGAGCAGCGTGATCGAGCGCCGCGGCATGACCGTGATTACCGCTGGAACCGGCCGCGAAGCCATTGCCAAGCTGGAATCCACTCCGGATATTGCGATCGTCCTTATGGACATCATGATGCCGGAGATGGATGGGTACGAAACGATGCAGGTGATTCGGCAGAATGCGTCCTTCCGGCGGTTGCCGATCATAGCCCTCACCGCGAAAGCGATGAAGGGAGATCGCGAGAAATGTCTGGAAGCTGGAGCGTCGGAATATCTGGCCAAACCCGTGAATACCGAGCAATTGCTGTCGTCTTTGCGTATGTGGCTGCATAGATAATAGATAGCTATTGTCCGCGGAAGCATGCTTTTGGCGGGCGGGAAACGCTCGGAGAAAACTTGATGGGTAAAAACGAGAAGGTCAATATCCTCATGGTGGATGATCAGCCGGCCAAGCTGCTCAGCTATGAGGTTATGCTCGGGGGCTTGGGCGAAAACCTGATCAAAGCGAATTCGGCCAAGGAGGCGCTCGAACTTCTACTGAAGACGGATGTAGCCGTAGTGCTGATGGACGTAAGCATGCCGGAACTCGACGGCTTCCAGTTGGCGGCAATGATCCGGCAGCATCCGCGGTTCCAGAGGACTGCAATCATTTTCGTCTCAGCAGTGCATCTGACCGATCTGGACCAGCTCAAAGGATACGAACACGGCGCCGTGGATTACATTTCCGTTCCGGTGGTTCCCGAACTTCTGCGAGCGAAAGTGAGAGTATTCGCCGACCTCCACCGGAAGACGAGGCAATTGGAAGCGCTGAATCGCGATCTGGAACAGCGGGTGCTCGAGCGTACCGAAGAAATTGCCGCAAAAGCCGAGTTGTTGCAGCGGCTGAATTCCGAACTCGTGGGTAAAAACCAGGAGCTCGACGCTATCATCCACACCGCTCCCGACATTATTTTCAGCCGTAAAGCTGATGGTTCGCGAGACTACATCAGCGACCGGTTTTATGACTTTACCGGCGCCCCCCTGGGCTCTGCGGAGGGCTTCGCGTGGCTGGATTATGTTCATCCCGAAGACAACGGGAAGGCTATGGCGGAATGGATTCGTTGTGTGGAATCGGGGGCAGATTACGAAGTTGAATATCGCCTACGATCGAAAAATGGGGACTATCGATGGTTCCGGGCGCGAGCCGTTCCTATTCGCGACGGCGGTAAAATAGGAAAGTGGTACGGGACCTGTTCCGACATTCACGACAGCAAGCTACTGGAACAATCGATTCGCGACAATGCAGCCGAGCTGGAAAGAATGGTCGATCACCGGACGGACGAATTGCGGCGGCTCTCCATCCGGTTGATGACGATGCAAGATCAGGAGCGGCGCCGGATCGCGCGCGATTTGCATGATGGGTTGGGTCAAGAGCTTGCCGTGGCTAAGATGGTATTGGATAAAATGCTTCTGCAAAAATCGGCCCGCCCTCCGGAAGAGACATGGGTTCAAGCCAGTGAGATTGTCGATCGCGCTATTCAACAAGTGCGAACTATGTCTCACCTGTTGCATCCGCCATTGCTTGACGAAGTCGGATTGATGTCGGCGCTATCCTGGTATGTGGAGGGGCTTACCAAGCGCAGCGGCATTGAAACGTCTCTTGATGTGCAGCCCCCGGATTTCCCTAGGTTGTCGTCGGAGGTTGAAACCGCGATCTTCCGCATCGTTCAAGAGGCGCTCACCAATGTTTTCCGGCATTCAGGGGCGCGCAAGGTGGGTATCAGCCTGACTCAAAAAAATGGCTTGCTCGTAGTTGCGGTACGCGACGACGGCAAAGGAATCGGCAAAAAGATTGTAGATCTTGAGCCCGATAGCGTAGGGGTTGGCATCGGAGGCATGAAACAGCGGGCCAAGGAATTTGGCGGAGAATTGCGGCTGACGAATCTGAATCCCGGGACTCTGGTCGAGCTCATGATCCCCTATAGTTCAGGCTTGCGTGAAGCCGCGATCCTGGAAGGATGCACGACGACCGAGGCATCCGCTGAGAGCGCATGAATAAAGCTCGATTACCGCGCGAAATAATCACGGCGGATATGGTGCCGGCCATGGTTTGGGTTTCAGATCAAGATGGTCTGCGAACCTATTTTAACCGGGCTTGGTTTGCGTTTACGGGAAGAACCTTGCAAGAAGAAGTTGGGAAGGGCTGGACGAATGGAGTTCATCCCGACGATCTTCGGCGGTGTCTTGATTTTCATCAATCTTCCGTTGAATCGCGCCGTTCATTGAGAGTGGAGTACCGGCTGCGCCGCGCGGACGGTGAGTATCGCTGGGTCCTGAGCGAAGGTGAGCCTCGCTTTGGCGACGACGGAGAATTTCAAGGTCACGTTGGCTCCTGTCTAGACATTACTGCACAAAAGATCGCCGAAAGTACGGAATCGCTGCTGGCCGCAGTAGTTCAAAATTCCGACGATGCAATTGTCACAAAAGATCTGAACGGGATCATCACCAGCTGGAACACCAGCGCACAGCGAATTTTCGGATACACAGAAAAGGAAGTTCTTGGAAAGCCGATCACGATCCTCATCCCTCCGGAATTGCAGGCAGAGGAAAAAGATATTCTGAGCCGGCTCAGAGCGGGCCAACGGGTGGACCATTTTGAGACCGTGCGAATTACAAAAGGCGGAAAGCGTGTTCTTATATCCCTGACTGTCTCGCCGGTAAAAGATTCATTCGGCGCAGTGGTGGCCGCCTCGAAAGTTGCGCGTGACGTTACTCGGACGAAACAAGTTGAACAGGCGCTTCGCGAGAGCGAACAGCGAATGCGTTTTTGTCTGGAGGCAGCTCAGGTAGGCACCTGGCATTGGGATATAAAGTCCGGCGATGTGCACTGGTCGGAAAACATGGAACGCATCCACGGGCAGCACGCGGGGTCGTTCAGCGGAAGCTTTGAGGCATTTCTGCAAGGCATTACCGATGAAGATAGCCAACGGGTGAGGCAAGCCATCCAGCAGGCGCTGGAAGGCGACGGCAAATATCATGTCGAGTATCGGCTGACAAGGGGCGATGGAAGTACTGGGTGGATGGAAGCGCATGGCCAGGTCATTTACGATTCGTCGAACGTTCCCCAAAGCATGATGGGGGTGTGCCGGGATATAAGCGAACGGAAGTTATCGGAAGCGGCACTGAGGGAAGCGCGCGAACAATTGGAAACGCGAGTGAAGGAACGCACTGCCGAACTGGATCGCGCTCAAGAACGATTGCGCATGCTGTCCGGCCGGCTGTTGCGCACGCAAGATGACGAAAGACGGAGAATCGCTCGCGAACTGCATGATACGGCAGGGCAGTTATTGGTCGCATTGAATCTGACTTTGGTTCCAGTTGAAGAGACTCTGTTGCGCATGGATCCGCAGCTTGCTCAACAAGTGACGGCGAGCCTTGGGCTGGTCGATGAGCTGTCGAGAGACCTGAGAACCATGTCTCACCTGCTCCATCCACCGCTGCTGGACGAGGCCGGACTGCATTCGGCCGTACGCTGGTATGTGGAAGGATTTGCGGAACGAAGCAAGATTGCAGTAGATCTACATCTGGATCCTAATGTAGGCCGGCTTCCGGCGGAGTTCGAGACCGCGATTTTTCGCATCGTGCAAGAGAGCCTCACGAACATCCATCGTCATTCGGGCAGCAGGTTCGCCAGCATCGCCATCGCGCGCAATGGAACTGATATCAAACTCGAAATTTTCGATCGAGGCAAAGGCATGCCGATGCCGATTCCTCGCAGCGGCGTGGGTATACAAGGTATGCGGGAGCGAGTGCGACAGCTGGGAGGAGAGTTGGAGATTGAATCGGGAAGTGTCGGCACGCGAATCACCGCGACCTTCGCCGTCGATGTTGCCCACCAGGAACGCACAGAAACGGCGATGAATTTAGCATCGTAACGCGGTAAAAATCTTCAGTTGTCGTTCATCTCAGGCCTTTCCCCTATTGGCTTTCGTCGGCCGAAGTCCCACTCTATATCTATGGACGCTTGGTGTTGCCTGCCTGGCGTCGCGAAAGATTTCAAACGCGCGCTTCGCAAAATTTTACGCCACAGTCGGCGACAGGATTCGAATGAGGAAGAGCAAATCACTGTTTGGTGTTTATTCAAGCCGACGTGACGTGGAGGCGGCGGTCGACGTCTTTAAGGACTCGGGATTTTCGAGTTCCGACATTTCCGTTCTATTACCGGACAAAGCCGACAAGGAATTGGTAACGGAAAAAAATACGAAAGCGCCCGAAGGTGCGGCGGTTGGAGTGGGATCGGGTGCGGCAGTTGGAGGAGCGTTAGGCTGGCTGGCCGGAGCGGGCGCACTGGCAATTCCGGGCATTGGTCCAGTGATTGCCGCGGGACCGATAGTGGCAGTTCTGGCGGGGATCGGGGTTGGCTGCGCTCTGGGAGGTTTTGCTGGATCACTGGTAGGAGTGGGAATTTCGGAAGATGAGGCGAAGAAATACGAAGGACGGCTTTCGAATGGCGGAACTCTGGTTGCAGTTCGATGCGAAACGGGTGAAGAACTTAAGCGCGCGCAAGATATCCTGCGGCGCACGGGAGCTGAAGACATCGGAGCTTCGAATCCTGCACAGAGCGTGGATGCCACCGCCGCCGCTTGATCTGCATCTAATCTACACAAGACTCTGCAGAGCTTCACAATCCTTCAAAATCCGCGAGAACTTGGCATTCAGGATCTTAATTTGGCGGAAGCGAAAGGGTTGTGGGCGAAACAATACCGTAAAGGATGTATATCGGCGGAGAACTCCCTTTACTGGCTCTGAAGCTTTGCCCTAATCATGCAGCCTTGTGCCGATTACTTTACAGGCTGAACCGGATGGAACGGCCATAGCGCGGAGGCTAAGCTCAGCCATGTCGTTTAAAACAACTGCTCGCATCGAGCACGGAAGAAGAGGTCTATGTATGACAAAGTTTCGCGCAAGGTCGCTGAGGAGTTTCGTGGTGCTCATGTCGAGCCTGGCGTTGTTCGCCGGAATGGCGTGGTCTGTCGCAAAAGACACAGATGATGATAAAGACACATCGGATATTGAGAAACGGATTGATGCTTCCGCCCGAGTTCTGACGGAAATCATGGCAACGCCCGACAAGGCGATTCCAGACAAAGTTATGAGGGATGCCAACTGCATCGCCGTGATTCCTTCGATGGTTAAGATAGCCATTGGCTTCGGCGGCAGTCACGGCAAGGGTGTCGCTACCTGTCGCACAAACGGCCACTGGAGCGCTCCGGTCCCGATCACGATCACTGGTGGAAGCTGGGGACTGCAGCTCGGTGGTCAGGCCGTGGATTTGGTAATGGTGATTACGAATGACAGGGGGATGGACCATTTGTTGTCCAGCAAATTCAAGTTGGGCGCGGATGCCTCAGCGGCCGCTGGTCCGGTGGGACGCGATGCTGCAGCCGATACCGATTGGAAACTGAAGGCTGAAGTACTTACGTACTCACGAGCCCGCGGAATTTTCGCTGGAATCGATTTGAATGGTTCGGCCATCACGCAAGACAAGGATGAAACCCGAATTCTGTATGGGAAATTCATTCCTTTCAAAGAGATTTTAGACGGAAACATTCGCCCAAAGGCAAATGCTGAAGCGTTCCTCGATGCGGTCCGGAAGTATTCCGGTCAGTCGAAAGAACACGCGCGAAATGATCAGTAGTTTTTGTGTTGGGCCCGGGTCTCGTCGACCGGGCCTGCTGTTTCAAAAAAACGTAACGACCGGAGGATTTCATGTCGACGATTCTGCTCATCATTCTGGTGCTGCTGTTGGTCGGAGCTTTACCATCCTGGCCGCATAGCAGGAACTGGGGTTACTACCCTAGCGGTGGACTCGGCTTGATCGTTGTCGTTTTGCTGGTATTGCTTCTGGCCGGGCGACTTTAGTCGTTGGTCGTCCTTTCGATTTGATGGGGTTGAATTGTTACTTGGGAGTTTATTTAGGAGTGCCAATGCCGAATCAGGAAAGTTCTCGCCACGCCGCCGATACATTTTTCCCAGTTTCTTCATCGGCAATGCTTTATGGGGGGCCAAACCGAGTCGGGCGGCCCGTACCTTCGCGAACGCGAGGACAAAAATCGCTCGGTCCGGAAGCAATTTGGGGTCAGTTCAATAACTACCGGTCGAATGGTCTAGCTGGTTCGGCGGGAGTGCACATCGTACTACTCGCTTTACTTCTGGGTGGTGCAACTTTTAGCCATCCGGCAGTGCAAAAGATTGAACCGCACGAGACGGTGACGTTGATCGCTCCGTCGCCAGATTCGTATGCCCTACCGGTAGCGAAGAAGATCGCGAGCGGCGGCGGGGGTGGCGGCGACCATGATAAATTGCCGGCTATTAAGGGACGGCTGCCGAAACTCGCGATGCAGCAAATCACTCCTCCGCAGATTGTGCTTCGAAATCAGCATCCGAAGCTGGCGGTTGAGCCGACGGTGGTCATTCCCCCGCAAGTTCACTTGGCTTCGAATCATATGCCGAACTTGGGGAATCCGTCAGCGACCGCAATGCCTTCGGCGCCGCCATCGAATGGCACGGGCTCGGGTGGTGGAATTGGCTCTGGTTCGGGTGGTGGAGTTGGCGTTGGCCACGGACCTGGCGTAGGCGCAGGCAGTGGTGGAGGCATCGGCGGCGGCGTATTTAAAGTGGGTGGAGGAATCTCGGCCCCCCAGGCGCTCTCGACGCCCGATCCTGAATACACGGAAGAGGCGCGCAACGCCAAGACTCAGGGAACGTGCATTTTGTGGCTGATCGTCGACGATCAAGGGCGCCCGCGCGACATCCGCGTGGTGCGCGGCCTGGGAATGGGATTGGACGCGAAAGCCATTGAAGCGGTGAAACAATGGAAGTTCCAGCCCGCGCTCAAAGATGGTCGTCCAGTAAATGTGCAGATCAGCGTGGAAGTCGGCTTCCGTCTGTACTAAAGAAAGATCATTCCGCCCGACCCCGTTTAGGGAGCGCCGGATCATACCGCAGGAGTTGTAAAACCTCCGATGCGGTTTGATCCGGCAGCTTCGATACAACACTCCCCCCCAAGAAAAGTTTCGTTTCAAAATTAAGAACTCAGAAGTACCAAATCCTTTGGGGCGCAAGGTACAGCAAGTATGGCATTCAATTACAGGAGCACCCTGATGGGATCAGAAAGCCGCAGTCGCTACTCTCAGTGCGGATGATGAATGCTCCCGGAATCGTGGAGAGCAAATTAGACAAGCACCCTAGTTGGAACGAAGGAGACTAACGTGGCGACTTGCGCGATTTCCGCGACAGCAAGCAATGTGATTCCGGTCAGGGAAGAAACTAACCGAGACGACGAACGTAGCCTGGTTCAACGAGCACAGAATGGCGATGAGCAGGCCTTTGCCACACTCTTCCAGAGCCATAAGAAGCGTGTGTACTCCGTGTGCCTCTTGATGACGAAAGATGTGGCGGACGCGGAAGATTTGACGCAGGAGGCATTCCTGCAGGTATTTCGCAGCGTCGGTTCATTCCGTGGCGATTCCGCATTCTCAACCTGGCTGTACCGGGTGGCGGTGAATACCGTTCTGATGAAGCTGCGCCGCCGCAAAGCGCCGCAGATCCTGTCACTGGACGAGCCCGTGTCCTCGGACTCGCCATCGCTTCGCCGGGACGTGGGCAAGGCGGATCCCAGTCTGTTTGGCGCCATCGATCGCATCGCACTGCGCCGCGCCATGCAGGAATTGCCAGAAGGCTGCCGGAAGATTTTTGCGCTTCATGAGGTCGAAGGTTATCAACACCACGAGATCGCCAAAATGCTGGACTGCTCTGTGGGTAACTCGAAATCGCAACTTCACAAAGCGAAGATGAAGATGCGGGATTTATTGTTTCCAAAACGAAGAATCCTGCGCCGCCCTCCAGTGAATCAAATGAATGGGTCGGCTTCTTACGCCGCGCGCTAGGTAGGCAAAGATTTGTAAAGGGGACAATAAGATCCCCATCAGAAACGAGGACAGAGTCGTGGGGTTAGGAGCCATCGTAGTAATCGGTGCAGAGTTTGGCGGGAATCGCTCGACTTTGCCGCAAGGTAGCGAACAGGAGTCTCTGGCCGCGCCGCTGCCATGCGTCGAGGTGATGGGACGTTCGGTGACGGAACGCACAGCGGAAAGATTCGTGCGTGCCGGAGTCGAGGTAGTTTCCGTTTTGCTAACAACGGAGTTGGCTCATGCGGTCCAACCGTTCTGCACTTCGTTTGAGAATCTGACGGTGCAGGTGGTCTCTGACATAAGCTCTGCTGTTATTCAGAAATGTAAGGATTTTTCGCGCGGTGGTATCGATCAGGCATTTATTGTTTCTGCCAATGTGTATACCGAAACTGACTTGCTCGACTTCTTCTATTTTCATCGCGAGGCGAAGCAGACGGCGACACGCGCCTATGATTCCCAAGGCCCTCTGAACCTCTGGGTAGTCGATTGCGCGAAGGCGTATCACACCGACCTCCGGGATTTTCTTGCGGAAGCCGAGGGATCGCCGGCGGCTTATTTCATCAGGGACTATGTAAATCGCCTCGATCATCCGCGTGACTTGCGGCGGCTGGTGTCGGACTCGCTGCGCGGCCGTTGCGCAATGCGTCCCTCGGGAACGGAACTAAAGCCTGGAATCTGGGTTGATGAAGGAGCTGAGATTCATCGCAAGGCTCGAATTGTGGCACCGGCCTACATCGGGCGTGGTTCCCAGGTGATGGAAGACACCTTAATAACTCGCTGCAGTAACGTGGAGCGGGGCTGCTTTATCGACTACGGCACGGTGATTGAGAATAGTACTATTTTGGCTAATACTCATATAGGCATCTGGCTGGACGTGTGCCACGCCGTCGCCAACGGAAATAAGCTGATGAGCTTGAGCCGGAACGTGACTTTGGAAATTGCCGATCGCAGTATTTTGCGAGCCAAGGGCTCAGTCCGGCAAGGTGAGAGAGACACGATTTTAGACTTCAGTTATGGAACGCAACCATTGGATTCTGATTTGAATCAACAACCAGAAGGACTACAAAATGAGCCTCGAACGCCGGAAACCTGGCAGTTCGGAGCCAATCCTATTCAAGGGTGAGTGAAATGTATACCAGGGGTCCCGTGATCGTAATGGAGTTGCCGGAAACGCTGAACCATGTTGAGGGCGAGAAATTCGTGGCAGAGTTGCAGCCGCTGCTCGAAACCCATCGTCCGCGTATCGTCTTGGACTGCTCCCAGGTTCAACACATGGATAGCGCCGGTATCGAGACATTGCTTTATTGCATGCAAGAGGCAATGAAACGGGATGGAGATCTGAAGCTGGCCGCGGTGTCCCCCGCAGCCGCCACCATCATGGAGTTGATGCGAGTCGATCGCTTGTTTGAAGTCTTCGAGACGGCTGAGGAAGCTTCACGAAGTTTCCAAGCCGTAGTGATGCCCGAAGCGTCGCAGAGCCTGCCCTGGTATTCGTCCGGGTTGGGCTTGGCCGATTTAAAAATTGCCGGCTAACAACAACAGAGAAGATCCGCGGTTGGGAGTGGCCATGGGACCATGGAAGCGAATGTGGGTACACGTGGCTTGGAGCGGCCTAGTTATCTCCGGATTTCCAGGAGCAATCTTACCGGTTGCGGCGCAACAGGCGACACTGCCCGGGAGTGCGAATTCATCCGCAGGTACCAACTCGCCTTTGGTGGCGAGGGTTGAAGCACCGTCTGCGCTGGAAGAGCTGCCCGACAGTCCGGGGACAGTCGCGTCCAAGTCGGCGGAATTGCAGCAGCAAACCGGGAGCGGTACTTCAGCTCAGCCTGCGCAGTCTCCAGCGCCGGCTTCGGGGCAGAAGCCGGTGGGAACAGCAGCTGCAGAAGCGCCTGACGCCAGCGGTATTGCCGCATCACAACCCGCGGGCGTTGCCATGGCTCCAGCCAAGCAGCGCCGCACTCGGACCATCATTCTGCGAATGGGAGCAATTATCGGAGCAGGTGTAGCGGTTGGTTCGGTGGTTGCCTTGACGGAAGCCACATCGAGCAAGCCCCCTGGCGCGCATTAACTCTTGAACTTGATAGCGCTATAAGAAATTCACTAAAGCGGGTGTTTTTTGAAGATCGTTAGTTTCTCGGGAATCGACGGAGCGGGTAAGAGTACCCAAATTCTTGCGCTGCAGGCATGGCTCAGACAGGCTGGAAAGCGAACCTACCTGCTTACCTTCTGGGACAATGTGGTGGTAGCGCCTGGATTCCGTGAGTTTACCAGTCACAAAGCATTCAAGGGCGACAGGGGTATTGGGTCTCCAGAAAGGCCTTTGCAGCGGCGCGATAAGAACGTTAATGCGTGGCCGGTAACAGCAGTGCGCTTCGGGCTCTACCTAGCGGACGCCGTGAATCTGCTTCGAACGGTTCGCCGTTTAAGGAAGACTAATGTTGATGTAGTGATTTTTGACCGTTACATTTATGACGAACTGGCTAACCTTCCACTGAACCGGTGGCTAGCGCGGCTATACATTCGATTTGTCCTAACGTTCGTGCCTAAGCCGGACGTGGCCTATGTTATCGACGCAGAGCCTGGCGCGGCTTTCGCCCGCAAGCCGGAATATCCGCTGGAATTTCTTCGCCGGAATCGCGAATCCTATTTGACGCTGAGCCGCCTCGCTGCCGATATCACCGTGATCGCACCCCTTCCCGTTGAAGCAGCCTCGGTAAGAATCCGGCAGGCATTCTCGCAGAAATTCTCGGAACCAGAAACGACCTTTCCTGGATTGCCCGCTTTGCAATGAGTCCGAAATTACCTTGCAACAGCTTTTCCACAACTTTCATCGAAATAAAGCCACAGCGAGGCCGCAAAGATAATGAAGATTTGTCTGGTAAGCACTTTTCCACCGAGTCAAGGTGGATTGAGCGAGTACGGCCTGCATATTGCCGAAGAGTTGCGTCGCAATCCTTTTCTTAGCCTGACGATTTTGGCCGACAAACTTTCTTCGCCCCAAGCCGAGTTGGAAGGTTTTTCGGTGCGGCGCTGCTGGTCGTTCGACGATCCCGCAAGTTCCCTTCGACTGCTCCAGACAATCGCGAAACTGAAACCCGATGTAGTGTGGTTCAACCTGCTCTTCAGTACATTTGGCCGGAACCCGTTCAATGCGTTCCTGGGACTCCTGACTCCACTATTAGCGCGTCTTAGCGGCCGCTATACTCATGTGACTTTGCACCATCTGATGGATACGGTTGATCTGAAGGACGCAGGGGTGCGGCATCCCCGCATCTATCGCGCGGCTGGAGCGCTCGCCACCAGAATGCTCCTGCTCTCGAATTCAGTCTCTGTGCTTATGCCTGGGTATCGGAAGATCCTGCATGAAAAATATGGTCACGACAACGTTCATGTACGGTCGCATGGAGTTTTAACGCGGAGGCCCGAGTATCCTGACTTCGCCCGGCGCGGGAATCCGGACCATCGCATACTGGCATTCGGAAAATGGGGAACCTATAAGCGGCTCGAACTCATGATCGAGGCGTTCAAAATTGTGACCGCAACTCTGCCGAACGCGAAGCTGGTCGTCGGTGGAGGCGACCATCCTCAGGCGGCAGGCTATGTGGAATCGTTGAAGAAGAAACACGCGAACAATTCAGCCATTGAGTTCATGGGATACGTGGACGAGGGTCGACTGCCCGATCTATTCCAGAGTTCATCGGTTGCGGTAATGCCCTATTCCTCCTCCACTGGTTGCAGCGGGGTTGCTCATCTGGCCTGTGCTTACGGAGTACCGATCATCTGCGCGGACCTGCCTGACTTTCGCCAGATGGCGGATGGCGAGGAACTTGCAATCGAGTTTTACCAACCGGGAAACGCGCAGGATTTAGCGACTTGCCTGGTTAACTTTTTGACGAACCAGGAAAAACAGCAAACCATGGCGGTGCAGAATTTTTCCACCGCTTTGCGAATGACTATGCCGACGATCGTCTTGAAATATTTGCGGCATTTCGAACTCGAGCAGCGCACCGAGGTTCTGCGTCAGATCACCAGGTTCCGCCGCCTGCCCGGTTGGGTTCCCTCGAAGTCGCTCATGTTGCGGCTCATGACCCGGAACTCGCTCGGGTGGGTTCATCGATCAGCGATTCAGCGCCCGAGTTCGAACGGTGCGGGGCAAGAAGACTTATTGAACGGTAACGTTAACGATGGTGGAAAGCTGGCTGGAACTGGCATTCCCATGAATGGTTACGGCGTAACTGCCGGCGGCAGGCGTAGCCTGGGTACTGACAGCCTTCCCACCACCGCAAGAACTGCCAGCCATTCCGATGGCCACAATGGCGATCACAGCGAAGAACTGAGCCTTGCGCCTGCGTGGCGTACTAACGAGAGCAAAGCCGCCAATCCCAAAGGGCAGCAGGAAACCAGCGAAGATTGGGATCGAGTTGTGCCGCTCGGGCAAGTTACTCCCAGTAACGGCAGCGGTGGAAATGGTAAGAGTGGAAGTGGCGAATCCGGAACCGGGAGTAATGGCAGCGGGGGAAAAAGAACAGCTCAAGTTACTGGGAATCCCGGCGCATGAAAGAGAGATCGGGCTGTCGAACGTGCCTGATTGCGAGGTCGCGGTCACGGTGAAGCTTCCCGTGCGGCCGCCAAGAATCGTGATGGTGGACGGCGAGGCAGCGAAGGTTACCGTTGCCGTCGTGGGTGGGGGCGGTGTGGTGGCAATACACGCAGAGTTATATCTGATAGCCCCGCTGATTTGATTCGCTAAGGTGGGCTTGCCCACGGCTTGCACAAGTAATTGGTAATTCCCGTTCGGGATCGGAAATCCACACAGGTTTAGCGAGCGGAGGCCGGGCTCGAGGTCCGCGAGAGACATCAGGTTCTGGCCATCGCTACTGATGTATACCGTATAGTGGTCGACGGTGTTCTCATTTCCGCTGATATTCCATTGCAAGGTACTTCCGGAGACTGCGGGAGCGAGCGTCAGGCAAGAATCGATACCGGATTCGATCTCAGTACCCTCTTCATAGTCATTCCAGGTCACGAGTTGCAGATCGGTGAGCTGCTTTCCGGAGTTGTAAAGGCTGTTGATTTCCGAGAAGGTTTGTAACCAAGTTTGTCCGCACTGCTGTCCCATAATGCGGTGTGAGCCCCAACTGGCGAGAGTATCGTTAAATCCTTTATAGGCTGCTCCGAGCACCTGCTGGCTGGGAAACGCCATGCCCGCACCATAGAAACTGGAGAGATAGCTCATTCCAAAATCGGTGGTGGTCGGCATTACCCAGGAATAGCTGCCATCGCTAAGTGTGTGAGTGAAGCCGTTGTTATTTTGAAATAGAAATACTGGATGCGTGCTCAGGGCTGCATTTGCGGCATTCCAGTCGACCGCATAGGAAAGATCGACGTTGAAGTTGGTGACGACCGGTTTTCCCTGCCGGGTCATGTAAGCCGGGGAAGAAAAATATGTATTCTCAATATATTGCAACTGATTCACCAAGGCCTGCTGGGGCGTGCATCCTGAGCAGGAATCCCATTCGATCGCTCCCTGATCGACCATAATCGCAAACGTGAACCCTGGATGATTTTCGGCCTCCGCCATTACCAGCTTAGTGGCCTGGTCGATTGCATTATTGGGTCCGTACCAGTCAATAATCACGCCATCGATACCACGGCTCACCATGTCGTCAATCTGGCGTTTGATCTGCGCAGCATCGGTAGAACTGTACCCGATGTTCATATGGTTCGAGCCTCCGAACCAGAGCATAAGATGAGCGTAAACTTTCGTCGTGGCGCCGGCATAAAGTAGCGAGTGGATGTCCGCCTTACTCACGTTGCCGGCGGCCCGGTTGCCGTTCGACTGGCTCGAAAAATTATTTGCCGCGCTCGTGTTATTGGAGGTTTGAGCCGAAAGAGTTGTCGTTGGTACAACGTAAGAAGAACTGGCAGAGCCAATAGTCGATGCCGCCAGGAACATCACTGCAACTGCCGAACGCACACCAAGCATTTCGTCCTCAGGAGCGGAGTAGGGCCGAGGCTTACACGCATTGTGGCCAGCACGAGGAAGGCACGCCTGCCTGTAGATTTCCTTTAGCTGACCTTGGTCTTTCCGGGACTTTCTGGGAACTGGGGTCAGCTTAGGGTGGAAGGCAGGCGTGGGATAGATAACATTCGTCTAAGAACTTCGGTGCCCTTAGCTAGGGCCATACGGTCAGGGGCTGGAGTATCGAAGGGCCGTGATCGGTCGTGCAAATGCCTGCCGTTGCGGCAAGTTCAGTGTGTCACTGATTTTGGGTCGCCGATGTCTAAGGCAAAACTGGGCGCGATCACGCGCCTGCGGTATGAGTCGTTTTATCGTTGCACTGGAGAATTCACCGTGATGCTGTGGGCCACGTAGCGATTCCCCTGAAAGCGCGTCAGCACGGTGACGTCGACGGATGGACGCACACTGTCGTCGATTGTCAGGACGGAGGGATCCAGATAAATCTCGTAGGTTTTGTGATCGGTGGAGGATGTGAGAACCATAAGGCCAAGACGGAGATCGATGGCAGTCACTTGTCCAGCAAACGTGAAGCTATCTCCGGGAGCCGCAAGCACAGAGACTTCGCTGGCGACTTCGCCCCCATCATGACGCGGGCCGAACTTGATGGCGACCAGAGTTCCGGGCGCTAGTTTACTGGTGGACGCGGAGCGGTTCGCTTCGACGATTCTGGTTTGCGAAGTAATGCGTATCTTGACCATTTGCGGCGAAAGAGCGTCGTGCACCTCCAGTTCTCCCTTAGAGGCGTTAAAGCTGGTGACAATTCCTTGGCTCTCACCGGCAGAGGTGGAAGTCTTAAGTCGAATCGCCCGGGCAAAAACGCTGCTGCCATCGAGAATTGTCTCCACGTACACACGGTCGCCCTGATGTAAATCCGACAACGAAGCTTCGGCGCCGTCGTGGTAAATATGAGTGCGGGGATCGAAGGAAATTTTCATCTTGCCCCCGCCGAAAACCTGCACCGTGATCTGATCGCGAACACGGTCAAGCCTGCCAACGGTGCCGCCAATCAGGCTGGCTTTTGCGTCGGGTAACTTTGGCAGATCTGGAAGCAGGCTGGCTGGATCGATTGCGATGTCGGGCGTTTCCGCGGCAGGCTGCAAAATTTCAATAGAGGGTGTGGAGGGAGTGCTAGCGGGTGCCGGCGCTTCTGCACTCGCAGGCGATGACGAAGCAGAGTCTGAAACTACACTTTGAGACGCTGTGATTTGACCTGCGGCCCCAGCACTGAAAATACAGCTGGCTGAAACGGCTCCCAACACTATCCTCAACCACATCCGGTGCATGGCAGGTCCCCAGTGAACAGTTTTCGACGCATGATTAGGATGCCTCCCGGGCTATAAAGGTAGCTATGTTTTTTGGGATGAGGAGCGAGCGAACGGCAAACAATCGGGGCTTCTTAGCATCTTAACTATTGCTTTAAAGCCTTTATTGCCTGAGGGTTTCTAAGAAATGTCCTGGAAAGATTGGATGATCGTCGGCACGATGAGCGCAACTCTGGCATGGGCGCCAAGTGTCCATGCCAAAGATCTCAAAATTATGCTCCCGAAGCGCAGCCATCTTACGGCTGTGCAACGGTTGAATCAGGAAGGCGTGCTTGAGATTCACAAGCACCGGTACGAGAAGGCGGAGATCTTGTTCTACAAAGCTTACCTGCTGGATCCTGACGATCCTTTTACCCTAAACAATGTTGGCTACGTTGCTGAATTACAAGGTCAGGTCGACCGGGCTCAACGCTTCTACGAGCTTGCTGGCCAGCAGGCCACCGACGCCGTTATTTACCGCGCGAGCTCATCGAAGCTAGAGGGTCGAACCATGAAGCAGGCGCTCGCGGTTCCGGATATGCCGCTGCAAATCAATCACGACAATGTAGAAGCGGTACGCCTGCTCTCGCAGGGGCGCGCTCCCGAGGCGGATATTCTGCTACAGAGGGTCTTAAAGGATAATCCTCAGAATATATTCACTCTCAACAACATGGGCGTCGCGAAGGAAATGGAAGGGGAGTCGGAAGCTGCGCTTAAATATTACGATTCCGCCGCAGCGGCGCAGTCAGATGCCGCAGCCGTAGTAACACTGAATCCTGCCTGGAGGGGAAAGCCGGTTACTGAGATGGCTGGGCAGAATGCCAAGAATTTGCGCAGCCGGTTGGAGGCGCAAAGAACTCCTGAGGAGAAAGTGGCTGAGTTGAACATCCGCGGGGTCTCAGACATAAATCGGAACGATCTTCCGGCCGCAGTGCAAGCATTTCGAAATGCCTATTCGCTTGATCCTAACAATGTATTCGCGCTCAACAATATTGGTTACCTCTCAGAAATCGAAGGTGATCGAGAGACCGCGCAGTTCTTTTACGAGAAAGCGCAGGCCCTCGGAGGCGCTAATATCACGGTTGGACTGGCGACGCGGCGTTCAGCGGAAGGAATGAAGCTGGCGCAGGTTGCTGCGGACAGCGAATCAAAAGTGGATGCCAAAGTTTCCCAAGAGCGTTCGGCTCTCCGCCAGCAGCACGAACCAATTTTGCTGCGGCGTCGGGATAACTCAGTGGTGCAGGAGCCATCGACTCCACCGGCCAATACTTCGCCTCGGCAGTAATCGAGCTTCTGTCAGAGGCACTTTCCATATTTTCCGGTTGGCAATTTGACGTGAACGAGGCCAAAAGCGGCGCTACAAGCTATCTTCTTGGAAGCGGTCGATATCGGACTCGGGGTCGTATGAGAAGTAGCGGATAAGATTCTTGGAATACCGCAACAGCGTGTTGACGTTGGTGGCATACCAGCAGCACCGCGTCATCTCAGGCGAGAATCCGCAAATGAACCGTAGACGCGTGAGTACCGACAGAGACGGGCCGAGCATAGCCGCAGCCATGCGGTGATTGCCGTCGAGAATGGTCAGAGGTCCAGTGTTGTCGAGTCCGATTAAGAGCACCGTCGGATTGATCAGGTTCTCCTGTACCGACGAACTAAGGCTGCGCAGTTTCCCGAAGAATTCGTCGTGAGTGGAATCAAGCTGCAGGCGAATTCGCTCTACTACGTCCGTGAGATAAAAACTTCCTTGCGCTACCCGGCGCCACTGAGCTCGCGGGAAAAAACGAATGCGGTCAAGGTCTTGTGGAGTTAATTCAACTTCGAACCACCTGGTATCCGCAGGGAGTTCCCGCCACATCGCGCCCCGCCTCAAGAAAAGCAACGCCTGTCGTACTGCATTTTCTCGTGAGTTGTTCAGGTCCGGATGCCTGACCACAGCGTCGAATTCGTGCCGGTATTCGTCGAATTCCGGGTGATGGAATTCACTTCGCAGAAACTCGGCGATCACCTCTTCTTCCGAAAGCAACCGGCGCAGCTTAAGACTGTTGTAAACGATGGCAGCGGGGGCGGTGAGGTGGTTCCGCAGCAACGGCACGATCAGAGCGATGAGCAGTACTACCATCAACACCAACTGGATGACGATCACCTGGTGAAGAGTGTTATGGAGCAGGTAAATCGCCAGCGCCAGGGCTCCACTAAATGCCAGCTGAAGCCAGCTGGTGTTCGCGATCTTGCGTGACATTTCGTAGGTGATGATGACGGAACTCAAAGAATAAATGCCGGTAGTGATGGCGTACAGGATCAAAAGCGGCGCCAACGCTCCATAGCTGCTCAAATCAAAATGCGCGCCGAAGAGAGTCTTCCACAGAAAGCTCGGCACCAGCCACAAGCCGAAAATCAGAACGCTGAGGATGAGAAAGACCAGCAGCAGCGAGGTGAACAGTACCGGGCTACCCTTGCCTTCTTCATCCTGGCCCGCACCGGCTGATACCGGGAACATGGTGTTCACCACCGACCAAGCGCACATATTCACCAATCGGCCCACAAGTGCGATAGCGGCATAGACTCCCGCTTGAGCAGGAGGAAAAAAATGCTTTACCAGTACGATGTCGAAGTTGTTGATGACGGTCTGGCCGGAAAAGAAAACAATCGCCTGGAGTCCTTCGCGAAACGAAATAGAGATTCCGCGCAGACTGAAGGATGTAATTCCCGGGCTGGGGAGCGCGGCGAAATAGGCAACAATTACTGCGATTACGCTCGCAAGGACCGCGCCTTTCACCCCCAAGCCGATCCCAATGAGCACGAACACTCCCAGCAGCCGAACCAAACCTTCCAGCATGAAATTGATCGCCAGAGGTCGGAAGGCATGAATCCCTTGGATGTATCCGCGGCGCACGCCGAGCGGAACATAGAAGGCGATACCAATCGCCAGCAGAGAAATCAAAATCGGATCGGGCAGATTCAGATACGCGGTCAGTGGCCCTCTTGCAAGGAATAACAGCAGGCACAGCGCGAGTCCCGCCATCCAGGATCGCTGGTGTAGCGTAGCGAATACGAGGGTCCGCTCTTCCGGTGATGTCGTCCTGGCTACATATTTTGCGCAGACAACCTGGAACGACAGAGTGATGCCCGAGATCAGCATCAGGATGGTGTAAACCGCGGTGGCATGGGCGAATCCGCTGGGGCCGAGGAGCCGGGCGGTAGCTACGTTGTAGACCAGATTCGTCACGCCTACCAGCCCGGAGCCAGCCAGCAGCGTGAGACTTCCGCTGAAAATCTTAGACTTCAGCGTCTTGGCCGGGGCAGAGCTTTGGGTCCGCGTCTCGGCGTCGCCGGGCGACTCGGCGAGAGGGGTTTCAACCACGGCGCTCTTGATGGAATCGCTCATTGGAGGCGTCAAATTCAAAATAGCGACAAATGTACGACCGGAAGCACGGTGGTTGTCTTGCCCGGTCCTCCGAAGTCGTAAAAAGTCTGTTGCTGTACTCCAAATGACAGGCGCAGTGGATGATTCACCGGCACGCCGCCCGCATCATCCCTCACACTGCCTCGCATGGCGCGAGTGTAGGAAACCAGAAACTCACTCTGCGCGTTGTCATATTGATGATAACCCTCGCCTCGAGAGAGCAGAAACGAACCTTGGAAATTCCAGCGCGAGCTAGCTCGAAATTCAAATCTTGCTCCCGGCAGAAGAGCCTGGGCAAGGGCGTACTGCGTGTTCTGCACTCGCCACGATCGCAGATCCTCAGCCAAGGCGGCGACGGTCAAGCGAGTGCCAAACCTGCGTTGCAGCCCGATATAAGACGAAGTGTTGAAATATTCTTCGACCAGCGGATTGAATAGAAGGTCGCGTACGGTGTAACCGGTGATCAGGGAAGTGCGCCCCCAGGGGCGGCCGACGGTGAACTCTATCCTGGCGGAGAGCTCTCGTGAATTCAAATTTTGATCGGTGAATGGCCCGGCTTCACGTATTGCGCTGCCATTGATTGAAACCCAGTTATAAAAAGAACTGGTTGAGATGTAGAGGAACTGGCGAAAAAGGTTCTGGCTCAAGGCGACCGGCGAGATGGTGTCGCGACGGATCGTATATTGGAGCCCTCCGTTGAATGCGATGCTATTCGACCAAAAATGAAGAACTGGAGTGATTCCTCCGTTGAAAATCGTGTCGTAGGTATTGCGATCTTGAATCACGTTGACGCTCGGAAAAAGAAAACGTCCGGCGGTCATGCTTTCGCCGACGAAGCCGGTAATCGCAGGCAGGTTGCCGAGATGAATTCGGTAGTGTGACGCTGCCATGCTCTGGTAGGAATGTCGCGGCGGTGGCAGGAGCAGTGGATTCGTGACGTGCAGGATTCTGGCGTCGAGTGTGTAAACGTTGAGGTCTTCGAGAGCCGGCGCAAATAAGACCTCGGGCGAGATGCTCAGATTCTGCGTAATCTGGCGCCCCTCCTGGCTCGCTGCCTCAAACTGCGCGGTTTGAGCGGCGCCGCGATCTTCCTGACCGGCGACGCTGCTGGCCTGCGCGAAGGAGGTGAGTTCATGCACCGTATCCTGGTGCTGCCGGTACACATTCGCCGCTGTCATCTGGTAGTCGTAGTCATCGCGGAAATCGGCAGCCGTTCCCAGGTTAGAGAGCGCTTCTTCGGCTTTGCGAGTCTCGCCTTCAGCGAGATAGGTGTTCGCGAGACCGATATCGACCGTGCGGGGATTCGCTCCTACAAGCCGCGCTTTGTCAAAATACGTTTCCGCGAGTTCCAAATCATGCATCGCAAGGAAGATGCTGGCCGCCTGAGCGATGTCGTCGGGTACGACTGGAGATGAATCCACGCGAGCCTCAGCAAAGCCCAGCGCAATCTGGCGGCGCGCGTCATCATCATGGCCTTGCCGCATGAAGACCTGGGCGATCGCCAAACGAACTCCGATGCGATCTCCGTTCGGGACGTCCAGTGCACGCGAGAAACGCTGCATCGCCGCATCCCGGTCGCCGAGAGCCAAAAGCGCGCCCCCGGTAGCCATAAAGATCTCAACCTGATCTTTGCCATACTGTTCCGCGAGTTGGACATCGCGGAGGGTTTCGTCGCGCGCCAACTCTTTGGCGTGCACCTGAGCTCTCAATGCATAAACCCGGGCTTCGGTAGGCCCTAGCTTTTGCGCGACATCAAGTGCGGCAAGCGATTGTTGAAAGCGCTTCAAGTGAAACAGCGTGTCGGCGTATGCCAGTTGAGTGTTTAAATCGTTGGGCGTTTCCTGCAGCGCGATCCGATACTCTGGTTCGGCATGGGTAAAATCCTGCTCCTGTCGAAAGGCCTCGGCTCTGGCCAGGTGAGAGGCGTGCGACTTACCCAAAAGCTTCTGGGCCACGTCCAACTGCGTAAGAGCAGCCTTCGGCCGATGCAACTGCAAATCGGCGTACGCGAGTCCGAGATGCGCCTCGCCATAATCGGGCTGCAACTGGATGGCTGTTTGAAAATCCTTTACGGCTTTTGCCGGCTCGCGGAGATCGTTGTACATGTATCCACGATTTTCATACCCCAACGACATTTTGGGATCGCGTTCCAGCGCCCGAGTATAGTCGGCGACTGCCTCACGAAGCTGTCCGTTATGGGCATGGACGTTTCCGGCGATCAATGCCAGATCTTTGTCATTGGGAATGATGGACTCGTATTTGGTTACCAGTGCCAATGCTTCGTCGTAGCGGCCCAGGTAGTAAAGGTCGTAGGCGAGATAGTCGACGCCTTCGCGATCATGAGGAAGTTTTTCCAGCACGTAGAAGCCGAGCTTCGCCGATTCGGCGTAGTCGCCCTTCAATGTGAGATACCGTTCACGCTCGCGGCTCAGCTGGGGACTGTCGTTCATCTTTGCTTTTGCGCGATCGAGCCAGCGTTTGGCTAAATCGGGATTGCGCGATTCGAGCGCAGCGTTAGTGGCTCCAGCTACGATTAGAGCGTTGGTGGGCATGCGCTGGTAAGCATTCTCATAGTTCGCCTCGGCAGGCTTGAAATTCCGTTCTGCGGTGTACAGATCGCCTAATGCGAGATACGGCGCATAATCTTTCGGGTGGGCGTTCACTGCGCGAGTGAAATAAGTCTCGGCGAGCTTGGCGTCGCCTTTGTCGCGCGCCAGATAACCCAGGGACGATAACGCGGTTCGATTGCGCGGGTCCAGTTCAAGAACCTTCGCGAATGTGGCTTCCGCGGCATCTTTCTGGCCGATCTTCCATTGCAGGCTGGCGTAGTTCAGCAGAGAATTTACGTTGGCGGGAGCCAAGGCAAGAGCTTCTTGCAGATCTTTATTGGCTGCATCCGTATTGCCCATGCCGGCTTCGATCGCGGCCCGCAGTCTTAGCATCTCCGGCCGTGAAGAGGCTGGAACGTTCACCTGGTTGATAAGGGCGAAGGCCGAATCAAGCTGTTGCTTGGCCGCGGCCGGATCTTCCTGCCGCAAAGCGACTTCGTAAAGATTCAGCCGCAACTCGATTGGGTACAACGGACCTTCCGGAACATTGGCCGGCAAATTACGGACTGCGAGGTTGTATTCGGAGCTGGCATCCTCAAGGCGATTGTCGGATTCGGCAATCGTGCCAGAAATGGCGTGCAGGCGGTAATTGTTGGGATCCATGCGGCGGGCTTCGTCCAGGAAGGCTTGCGCGGCATCGGTCTGCCCAAGGCCAACCAGGGCTTGCGCGGCGCTGAGGTTGAGCCCGAGATTTCCCTTCGCGCTCTTAGCCAGGCGGATATAAAGATCGGCCGCTTCTTGTTGCTTGCCGGCAAGTTGGTACGTATATGCCAGGTCAGCTTGCACGTCGACAGTTTTCGAAGGGATTGCTTGAAGGGCGGCAATCGCTTCATCGTACTTACCCTGGTCACGATATTGTCCCGCGACCGCGCGCAAGACTTCAGGATCATGCGGGGCCCGGTTTTTTGCGCGATTTAAATATCGGCTGGACTCTTCGGGCTGTCCGAGATGTTCGTAAGCATGAGCGATCAGCAAGTCGGTATGAGCGGTCGGTTGCAAGGCCTCGGCCTTTTGCAGCAGTTCGAGAGCTTGGGCGGGGTCGGAATTAAGCAGAAGTTCTCCCGCAAGCTGCAAGCTATTGCCGTCCTTCGGGTTCGCCGCTATTACGCGCTTCAGCATTTGTTCCGCTTCCGCAGTGCGGCCCATTTTCGCGTAGGTTTGAGCCAAACCCGCTAAACCACGAACCGAGCCAGGCTGGATCTTCAATCCGCGGCTGTAGGCGTCGACGGAGGCCGAGTAGTGGTCTCCCAGGCGGTAGCAGTAACCTAGAAGGAACCAGAGTTCCGGATTTTGAGGGGCCGCTTTGGCGGCGCGCTCGGCGTAGGAAATGGCGGCGGTATAGTCGTTTCGTTTTAGAGCCTCGTCAGCCGCACGCGCCTGGCGGGCAACCTCGATGCTCGATCCCCAGCCCAGCTCAGTTTGGCCGCTCTGGGGAGAGTTGTCGCTCTGCTTTTGACTATCGGGCGAGGGACTGCTGCCCTGGCCGTTGACATCGTAAGTCTGTCCCAGGCAGCTGGTTAAAAGAGCAAATAAGCAAAAGCTCGTGAGCGGAAATCGGCTTTTCAAAGTGTCCACCACGTTCTGAGCAAAGCTTCGGCGTAACCTCCCGCACACGTATTCCTGCGGTGCACATCAGATGCTTTTCCTCCCCGGAAGGCTGCTTTCGCAACCCACCATTAGAAGCCCCGGGGAAGAATTAAGTAAACCCCCGGTGTGATTTGCGAATCGAAGTGATGGCTGGGGACCCCTGGAGCGCAAAAATAAAGTGAGCACTGTACGAAGCTATTCAAATCCAATCCCAATTCTCGCCATCGTCCTGGTGGCGTTGGCGGTTCACGGTCCATTGCTGCTCATGCAACTGCCTTCCGGCTCCTTTGACGCGAATTTTCACATGTTTTTTGCGTCGCACTACGCGCACCATTGGTTCAATCCCTGGAACGAAAAGTGGTTTGGAGGGTTTTCGCAGACCACTTATCCGCCGCTGACCCATCAGTGGATCGCCCTGCTCTCCAACGTAGCCGGGTTGAAAATGGCTTACATGCTGGTGCAGTTGATCGCGGTTCTGCTGCTACCGGTGGGAGTGTTTCGCTTCGCAAGAATTTGGGTTGACGACCGGGCGGCAAGCTACGCGGCCCTGGGGAGCATATTTCTAGGCTCGCTCGCTTTCCTGGTGTACCAGGCGGGGCAACTGGCAACGGTGTCTTCGGTAGCCCTGTATTTAAATGCGCTGCCTTATTTTTACGAGTGGATGACGGAGGCTCGGGGTAAGTCGCTCATTAAGGGAATCGCGATCAGTTTGGCGGCCGCTGCGGCCCATCACGTGACCCTTATCTTTGGCGTAGTTCTTTTTGCGGGTCCGGTGCTGTGGGTTGCCTTGCTGGATGCGCGCGACGAGCGAGTCTCGGGATCAGTCAGCGGAGTGCTGTCTCGAGCGGTAGTATTTGCTGTCGCAGTGGGCGCAGGTGTCGGCTTGGTACTGCTGCCGTATTGGTTAGCAATTATTCAGCATCCGATTCATCAGATCCCTATTCCGCATGATAGTCGTGCGAATTTTCTGCTCAATTCGACCACGGCCGTCAACTATTTCGTGATTCCCTACGGAGCTTTAATTCTGGCATTGCCCTTCATTCTGTTTCGAGGCGCTGCTTCAAGCCGATTGCGCCCGCTGCTGATTGGTTTCTGGCTTACGCTAATTTTCGGACTGGGCGGGACCACGCCGCTGCCGAGGTGGCTGCTGGGCCGCGCGTTTGAGATTCTAACGTTTGAACGATTCACTTTCTGGGCGACGCTTTTGGCAATGCCGATTCTGGGTACTCTTGCCATCGAGTTGCTCGATCGTTTTCAGTCCAAGGCAGCCGTGGCATTATCCCTGGCGGCGGTGAGTACTGTCGGAGCGGCTCTGTGGTGGTTGAATGCCAATCCTTTTCGGCCCACGGCCACAACGAACGTGCAGCCCGTAATCGCTTTTCTGAATCGTGACGGCCACGATGCCTACCGCTATATCACTCTCGGATTCGGTAGTGAACTGTCCAAGGTTTCGATTTACACCAGCGCGGGCAGCGTTGACGGGGACTACAACTCAGCGCGACTTTTGCCTGAGATGACCCACTACGGTTCGGCGCAGCTCACCAATGCGAAGTTTTACGGTTCGGCAGGCATGGCATCGTTGCGAGCCATGCTGGAACACGCCAATCGCTACGGCCTGAAATACATTTTTGTCCACGACACGTATTACGAGCCTCTGCTGACATTTGTCGGATATCGAAAAATCGAGACTTTCGGAAGCGGTGAGATTACCGCGTGGTCGAAGGATGATGTGCCGCCCGCGCACAAGATTGAATCCGACGCGATTCCACCTCCCTGGCAGGGCTTGCTTTGGGGAATATTGCCGATCGGCGTAAGTTTTCTCGCGATCTTTCTTGAACTCCTGCTGCCCGAGCGGCGCCGGGTGCCTGCTGCCGCGGGTGTACCAGTCCGTGCCGAGAATCCAGAACGACATTTTGTGGCCTGAGGCCTCCAATGAAATTTATTCTGCCAATTATTCTCGTGGTCGCAACCGCCGCACTCATGGTGCTTGGTTTGTTTATTGGCGGACAAGCTCGCGGCACCGTGGGAATTGCCGCCGGTTCTGCCGTTTACACGCCGAAAGCCGACAATGCAGAACAGGCGCTCAAGAATCTGCTGGCGGATGTCCAACGGCGCAACTGGGATCGGGCTCTGGCCGCGGTTTCGAAGAGCAGCGCCACAGACAAGGAATCTTTCATTCAGGAATGGACGGGCTCGAACGGCAGCCTACGATCCTTCTCGGCGCTGGAAGGCTTCGAGTCACGGCCGCTACACATTACCCCTGATGAAGCTCAGATCCGCGTGCGGCTTCATTGGGCAACTCCGGTCGGCCCCCTGGAGGATGTCCGCGACTTTCGCCTGATCCGCGAAGGCGACGTCTGGAAGACCGTGTTACCCAAGATTCAAGTGCCCAACGTTCCCGCGCAAGTAATTCCTGTGACCTACTTGCGATGGGACCTGGTAAGCGGAGGCGCCGCTGACGAGTGGGGATCGAGGAATGTGGATGCGCCGCATGTGCGTATCATATCGATGAACGCGGTGGATTCCGCCGAAGGCGCGGTGGTGATGGGTGAAATTGTCAATGAAGATACCGTCCCTGCATTCGTCAACGTGAATGCAACACTGGTGGATAGTGCGGGAAGCGCTATCGATGACGAGACCAGTTTCGACAAGATCAATCATGTCCTCCTCCCTAAGCAGGTAAGTCCGTACCGAATCGACTTTCCCAACATCAGTCTGAAGAATGTGAAAAGCGTACGCATGGATGAGAAAGCGACCTTAGTTCCCGCCTCAGCCGATCCCGTCATCGGAGTGATGAATCAGAAAATCGAATCCGATGTCCAGGGCAAGAGCGTTCTGCATGGTGATCTTTTCAATCAGAGCGGGCAGACAGTCAACATTTCGCATGTCATCGTGAGTTTTTACGACAACAATGCGAAAGTGATATGGGTGGCGGATGGTTATGAGGATCGCGCTTTGCTGCCGCAGTCTTCGGAGCCATTTGCAGTTGAGATTCCGAAGTCCGTGGCTCCAAAGGTGCAGAACTTTCACGTCGTAGTTGACCAGTACAGTTTGGGCAGGTCCTAGGATGCATCGCGTCTTATTAATTTGCGCGGTACTGTGTTCGGCGGCGTGCCCGCTGGCGGCTGTGGCACAGGATCTTCGCGTTCCTGCTTCAGTTACTGCGGGGGATGACGTAACCATTCCGACCACCGGCAGCGGCAAGGCAACGTTTTATCTTGTGGGACCCGGGGTCTCGCGCAAGAGCGAGGTGAGTTTAGGCGAGGAAATCCGTCTACAGGGACAAGAGCTTCGGAACGCCGGCGACTATCTGGTTCTGGTTTGCTCTGATATTTGCAACAGTGGAACCTTTTACGTGACTGCTGCAAAGCCAGCCAGCTTTGCGTTTCTGGTGCATCCGTCGCGTGTTCCGGTGGGTCAAAGCGATGCGGTAAGCGGGGTGGCATTTCCTTTCGATCAATTTCGCAACCTGGTTTTGACGCCCGTAACGGTGAGCTTTCAACTCATGGCAGGAAATAAACCGTTGTTCTCGAAGCAGGTTCGAACGGAAAATGGAGCGGCATGGTTTCGGACTGCCTCAGGCAAGTCGGCTGGCTTGTTGCAAGTGGTAGCTTCTCTGGACGATCTCTCGGCAAAACGTGCCGTCCAACAAGTTGCTTCGGATCCTTGCAATCTGCGAATCACGGGTCAGCGAATACCTATCGGAGTTCTGGTTCAAACGGAACCAGTTCATGATTGCGCCGGCAATGTTGTACCCGATGGGACGATCGTGACTTTCTCCGCCACCGAAGCAAACGGAAAGAGCACCGTAGACGCTCCCATAAAGCAGGGAATCGCGCGCGCGCAGATCGAAGCAACGGGTGCGACGGTGGTGTCAGTGGCTTCAGGTGTCGTAATGGGCAATGAACTCCGCATCGGAGCGAAGCCATGAACGTGGTATTTAACTTCGCAGGTTGGCTTCGCCGGGGAATGTGTTTAGCTGTGGTATTCGCTTCGTTGTGCGGTTTTGTGCTAAGCGCACACGGAACTGATTCTGCGGTCCAGGTGCAACTCGATACGAAGAAAGCGAGCCCGCGAGCGGTCGAGAGTTTAACGGAGCGCGGAATCTTGAGAGATTATCGCTTCGCATGGACCAGTATTGCGCAGGCCTTCGAGCTCAACAGCCTGGATTCCCTCGAGGGGGCTTTCGCTGGTGACGCCAAGCAGATACTGCGCGGCACAGTTCTCAGCCAGCAGCGCTCCGGTTTTACCCGGCAGTATCTAAATCAAAATCACCGGCTTGAAGCGGTCTTCTATGCTCCCGAGGGCGATGTCATGGAACTCCATGACACCGCTGAATATGAGTTGCGAATTACGGATGGCGGAAAAATTATTCACGATGAGCGCGTAGTTATGCACTTTGTTGTGCTCATGACTCCCGGCGCCGACCGGTGGGTAATTCGCCGGCTGCAGGCGGTTCCCCAATCTTGAGTTCAAAGCGTAGGCTCGAACCCCGCGCCGCAACTGGGCTGCCGCTGGCCGCATCCAATTATTGGGCAGGAAGGCCGAAAGAATGGAGTGGATACTTGTCCAAGGCGCTGCTTACACTGTGTCTGAGTTGTTTCGTACTGGCCAGCGGGTGCACCACCGGCGGAGTCCATCGCACGCTCGTGCAAAACGGGCTTACTCCGGCGCTCTCTCCTAAGCTTCTCGCCGTTTATATGCCATGGTTTGGAGATCACGTCCACATGGACGTGGGCTATTCCAGCGAGGACTCAACCGTTCTTCGCAAACAGATTCAACAGGCCCGCCGCATGGGAATCGAGGCCTTCGTGGTTGATTGGTACGGCGAGAGCCGGCCTTACTCCGACCACAATTTCGCTCTCCTGCAGGCGGCGGCAAGTGAAAACCATTTTCAGGTTGCTTTGCTGTACAACGAGTCGGAAGACGAAGACTCGCAAGCAACCGATGCAGCGATTGCGGCGCTCGATAAAGCGTACTCGGCATATTTTGGTCCAACCGCGAAATACCGCGATGCTTACCTTACCTACAATGGCCGGCCCATGTTTTTCATTTTTCCCAAGAGCGGGCACATTGACTGGAACCGCGTTCGCGAGCACTGCAGCAGCTACGACCGGGCTCCTTTGCTGATTTACAAAGACGAGCCGTCACAGCAGTTTGCCAACGATTTTGATGGGTCCTACGCGTGGGTTCAGCCCGGTCCTGGTGGATGGGTGCCTGACGGAAGCAGATGGGGTGAGGAGTATCTCAAAAAATTCTACAACACCATGAAGAACAAACATCCCGACAAAATCGCCGTGGGAGGCGCCTGGCCGGGCTTTGACGATTCAGCGGCGAAATGGGGACTCAACCGCCACATTCAGCGAGGCTGCGGCAAGACACTGGATGAAACCACGAGCATTTATCGGCAGTATTACGATAGTTCCAATCCACTTCCCTTCCTGATGATTGAAACCTGGAATGACTATGAAGAAGGCACCGCGATCGAACGGCAGCCTGCGGCGAATTGCGTTGCTGAAGGCAGCAGTTCGAGTCCTGCATCCTCCCGCTGAAGGCCGCGCCACTCGCCAGTTCTCGTTAACAACCCCATAGCAAAACTACACATCCAAGGTAAGCTTTACATTATTGCCAGCCGAGCGGCGTGAGCAGGTCACAATTCATTTATGGACGGCGCGAAAAACTCCACAAGGTGTCTCAGGCTCCTCTCGCAGCTCTTGTTTGGACTCGACGGTAGTAAGAATCCGGAGTCGAATACCGGCCACGGTCAGCGACGCGACACCGCCGACATTAACGCGACGATCGCCGGTTTTGGTCCTCAAGATTTTGGCGAGCTATGGGGACTTGCGGGGTCACACCATGTGGTGCTGCGTGCGTTTCCCGAGTTACACCAGCTGCTGGCAGCACAGGGCTCTGAATACGCCGACTCGGTGAATAACGCGATGGTGAAAGAGCGGGGGCGTATCGATCATGCCTTGTCGTTTTTATCTCCAATTTGTGAGGCGTTGAAAGGTGCGGGCAAGGTTATTGTGATTAAATCCCTCGATCACTGGCCCGACCTTGGCAGCGACTTGGATCTGTACACGAATGCACACAGCGCCGATGTCGTGGCAATTATGCGGGAACGTTTCAAAGCGCATTTGGAAGAACGAAGCTGGGGCGATCGGCTGGCCAACAAGTGGAACTTCATTGTCCCCGGCTTGCCGGAACTGGTGGAAGTGCATGTAGGTCGGTTGGGCCAGACTGGGGAACAGGTTGCGGTCGCAGATTCTCTTGTTCAACGCTCCCGAACGCTGCGATTGAACGAACAAGTCTTTCCGGTGCCCGCGCCGGAAGAACGCCTGATCATCAGCACTCTGCAGCGAATGTATCGTCACTTCTATCTTCGTCTCTGCGACGTAGTGGATACGGCGCGCCTGGTTGAATCGGGCACAATCGATTATGCCTATCTCAAATCTCTGTCTCGCTCGGCAGGCCTCTGGGACGGATTGGCTACCTATCTCGTTACGGTGTCTGGGTATGTCAAATCGTATAGCGGAGATGATTTACCGCTACCATCCCTGGTAACCGATGCCGCACGATTCGGTAACGAACTGGTAAGCTTCCGTCGAAAATTTCTTCGCATACCGATCTTCCCGCAAGCGGCAAAACTCTATGCCTCCGAGTGGACGAGATTACTGCTCAATGGAGAACTCAAGAGCACGCTGCGCCTGACCTTGCTCCCGCCCTTGGCGGCTGCGGCCGCGTTGGAATTCAAGCTTACCGGCACCGACAAAGGGATCTGGTAGCGTGCGTACCGTACTGGCTGCTAGGGAGTTCACGGTATTGTGACTACGACCCCAGGACTCTATGGTGAAACGAATAGTCCCAATGATAGAAAGCTCAAATTTGGCGACTGAAACGGAAGGGAAGTGCCGCTTGGTTCGAATTCTGGTGGTAGACGACAATCCGGCGGTACGCCATTACCTTCGGGCGCTGCTTGAACAGCAGGGGACCTGGCAAGTCTGCGACGAGGCTCGTACCGGGGGAGAGGCGATTCAGAGAGTAAGAAAAAATCCGCCCGATATGATTCTGTTGGACTTCCAAATGCCTGATTTGAATGGACTTGACGTTGCACGGCAAATTTCTGAGCTGTTCCCCGAGATTCCTATTCTAATGGTGACGATTCATCTGTCGCGCCAACTGGCCGACGAAGCCCGTCGCGCAGGAATACGCGGAGCGTGCGCGAAATCGGATGTGGGCTCGATTGTCGAAGCAGTCGACGCGCTCTTGCACGAAGGAACTTACTTCCCGCACTTTCCCCCAGCTAGTGCTATCGGAAATTGAAGTATATTTTCTGCTTGGGATTACATCCTGTTAAAGATACAGGATTCCCTGTATTCGGTCTCTAGGGAGCGCCATGCTAGTTTCGAGGGTGGAATCACTCGTCCATTGGTGAGAGTGCCCTGCGGCAGGAATCGATAATTGCAGAGAGAAAGAGTTATCTGTTGTCTACAGCGCTTAACAAACTGCCTCAGGGGAGCCAGATAGTGATGCCAGTCCGGATCTTGCTTGTTGATGATCACCCGATCGTAAGGCAAGGGCTCAGGACTCTTTTAGAAGGGCGTTCTGGATGGGAAGTCGTAGGCGAAGCGTCGGATGGTATCGAGGCTCTCGAAAAAGTCGATAGCTTACAGCCAGATGTTGTGGTTCTCGACGTTACGATGCCTCGGATGAATGGCCTCGAAGCTTGCCGATTGATTCAACGGAAGCCAAAGACGGGTCTCGAGGTTTTGTTCGTTACCCAACACGACTCACCCCAGATGATGCGGGAAGCGCTCGACGCAGGCGCCAGAGGTTATGTTGTAAAGTCGAATGCTGCCCGCGATCTGTTGGAAGCTGTGGAAGCGGTAAGCCAGCATCGAGTATTTACGGCGTTGGCCAGAAGTCCTGGAGCTGCGTGTTGAATTTGGGCCGTGGTTTCAGTTCCAGGTTGGGCACGTATCGTGGGCCTGTATGTGGGAGGAAGAATCTGCCATGAAACTCCGTATCTTGTTAGCCGATGATCACGAAATAGTACGCCGCGGGTTGTGCGCACTTCTACAGAAGCATGAAGGGTGGGAAGTGTGCGGCGAGGCCTCCGACGGTCGAGAAGCAGTCGAAATGGCCAAGCAGTTGAAGCCCGATGTAGTCATTGTCGATATTGGCATGCCGTATCTTAACGGCCTTGATACCACACGCCAACTATTGCAGCACAACCCGCACTTCAAAATTATCGTTCTGACGATTACGGATTCCGATCAAGTCATCCGCGAGGCTTTGGACGCGGGCGCCCGCGGATTTGTGCTCAAGTCCGATGCGGCTCGCGACCTGGTGTCAGCGGTGGAAGCTTTGCAGAGCAAGCGAATGTTCTTCACTCCGCGGGTGAATGATCTGGTCTTGGCGGGCTTCCTGGATAAGGGTCATGCCATATCGCGAAATGAACCGCCTAACTTGCCGACTCTGACGGTACGGGAGCGCGAAGTCACTCAGCTTCTGGCTGAAGGTAAGAGTTCTAAAGAAGTGGCTACACTTCTGAACTTGAGCACTAAGACTGTAGAAACGCATCGCAGCAACATCATGCGGAAACTCAGCTTGCACTCCATCCGTGACCTGGTGGTGTACGCCATCAAGAACAACATTATCCAGATCCAGATGCCGCCCCAGCTGCGAAACACTACGGAAGTTCCGATCGCTTAGCCGATGGGGTTGGCTCTTAGTGGGCCGGCTCCGGAGGGAAGTACCCGCTCTTGGTACGAACCGTCAGCTTGCTGTATCCCGGGGCATGCGCCTCAACTCTTACCGACTGATATCCCGGTTTTGCGTTCTGATTGCGCGGCTTATAGGCCAGCATGTACTGGCTACGGATGTCATGGGCGACGGTTCGCGTAATGTTATCCACCTGATCCAGCGTGTCGGGGAAGTAGGCAACGCCGCCGGTTCCCGCGGCCAAGTGTTGCAATGCTTCCTGGCCTGAGCTGTGCAGCCCTCCCCCGAGTAAGCCAACCGCATAGAGCGTTGGACCATTCGCCTGCTGCAGCCTGCGCGAGGCTTCCTGTAGCGTCTCCTGGCTCATGTTGTCTTGCCCATCAGTGATGACCAGCAGCACTTTCTTTTCCAGGTGAGGATTGTTGTTGAGGTGCACAGCCGAGGCGACAATAGCGTCATACAAGGCGGTGCTTCCCTTCGCGGAAACCTGGTGCAACGCGGCCTGCAACAGGTTTACATCGCCAGTGAAATCCTGATCCAGGTAATACTTCTGGCTGAAATTCACGACAAAAATTTCATCTCGCGGATTGCTGGCGCGGATAAGATTCAAGACCGCCTGATTCACCTTTTCCCGCTTATCGCGCATCGAGCCGGAGTTGTCCACCACTATTCCCATCGCTACCGGAACATCCTCCCTGCGGAATGAGGTGATGGGTTGCAGTGCCCCGTCGTCGTAGACGGTGAAAGCGTTTTTATCCAGGCCGGGAACCATGTGTCGTTCCTCGTCGTAGACGGTGGCATGTAGAACAACTTCTTGCACCTGCTTCTTGAAAACAAACATGCCGCCCTGATCATTTCCGCTGGGTTCTGGACTGATGGGTTCTTGCGCCCCCGGAGGGTTTTGCGAACCTGAATTGTCGGTAGTCGGAGGCGCTTGCTGAGGAGAGGAACCTGTTCCGCTAGCAGCGGGAGGGGGAGGAGGGGAGCCTGGCACAGGGTTTTGAGCCGAGGCGCCTGGAATCACCAATATAGTTATCGAAATCCCGATAAACAGAATAAGGCCAAACGACCAGGACGCGGCTGAACGCATGGAAATCCCTCCACCATGATTGGATGCCATATTCGGGCGGATGGAAGCCGTCCCACGGTTCCGGTCAAAGGAGATTTAATGAGTACGTCGCACCCTTAAAAGTGTCATTTGTGTGAATAAGTTAGGTTCTCGAAGATCTTTTTGCAACCGATGCTGGCGATTGATGCAACCTATCTTTCATACAAAGTGTTTCCGGCGGAAATCTCCGCCGACCTTCTGGTTGGCTCTAAAGGGAGTAGAGTTGTGGGCGCTCTTCGAATTCTTGTTGCGGATGATCACGAGGTCGCGAGGCAAGGCATTCGTTCTCTACTTGAATCCCACGCGGGATGGGAAGTTTGCGCCGAGGCCAAAGATGGCCGCGAAGCGGTCGAGGGCGCCACTAGGTTTAAACCTGACATTCTCCTGCTCGACATCGGCATGCCCAACCTGAACGGCTTGGATGCGGCGCGACAAATCCTCGCCATGATGCCTGAGGCCCGCATTCTGATCCTCACGATACATGACTCGGAACAGGTAGTACGAGAAGTGCTGTCGTCAGGCGCTAAGGGTTTTTTGTTAAAGTCGGACGCCGGCCGGGACCTACTGGCTGCAGTGGAAGCGTTGCAACATCGGCGAACCTTTTTTACTCCAAAAGTGGCGCAGATGATGCTGGATGGCTACCTGCGCCCCCACGCGGAGAGCGACCCTAGTGGCCAGTGCGTGCTGACGCCGCGGGAGCGCGAAGTAATTCAACTGGTGGCCGAAGGCAGAACTACGAAAGAGATTGCCGCCGCCCTAAGCCTGAGCGTGAAGACCGCAGAAACTCATCGCACTAATCTCATGCGCAAACTCGACCTGCACTCGGTCGCAGATCTCACGCTCTATGCGGTACGGAATGGGATCGTGCAAATCTACTGAGTGAGCCCACCTTGCTGCTGTTCTCGTCTGGCGCCAACTGTCGGCTACCTAGTAGCCGCGCCATTGCATAAAGCGACAATGCATAGCGAATAGGGCTTTCACTGGATAGCTACGGGCCAAGACCACCTCTACACTCGCCTGGATAGTTGAATACGACATTCTGAAGGGAGTGCCAATGCTCTGGACTATAGCTGTTTTGCTGTTGATCCTCTGGCTGCTGGGCATGGTCAGCTCGTACACACTTGGTGGATTCATTCACATTCTGCTGGTCTTGGCCGTGATTGCGGTTTTGATCCGCCTGATCCAAGGTCGAAGTCCCGCGCTCTGATTTAAGGGGTGGGTGAAAGTGTGGGAGCGCATCCTGCATCCGTTTCAAATTCATATAAACCTCAGGAGGAAATAAAATGAATAAAGATCAAGTGGAAGGCAAAGTGAAAGATGTCGCAGGTCGTGTTGAGCGCCAGGCGGGCGAATGGACAGGAAATAAAGAAGCCGAGGCTCGCGGCGCCGCCAAGCAAGTTGAGGGCAAGGTGCAAGGTGCTTGGGGCGACGTGAAAGATGCCGGACAAAAAGCGGCTGACAAGGCTAAGAGCAATAGGCCGACCGACGAAACGGCTGAAGTGGAAAAAGAAGAAGACAATCGCTCGCGCAAAGCGAGCTAACTGCAGTTTGCGGCGTGCGGGGCTGCGTCATCGCTGGTAGGCCACGGATTGACTCAGTCCAGCGACGCCTGGGATCAAGGGAAGGTTCGAATGACGTGCTTTCATGGGCGCGGATTATCGAACCTTCCTGCCCGAATCTTCCCTCTACATCCTCACCGACAGATCAGCCTTTGCAATTGTGATAATCAGAGCTCCGGCCAACCGAAGGAGATTGAGGGTTGCACTTGCAGTGGGGATTTCTTTGAGTGACCTTACATCTATTGATCTGACCAAGTAGGTGTAACTATCGCCCACCTACCGGGAGTCCACAGTATTGCTGGTACGAGAGGGGCACTTTAAAGTCGTACAGTACGTTGAACTTCTCGAACAGTAGAAAGTCGGAGCTTCTGAAATGCCACACAAGATGACATCCTCCCACATTGAAACCCAACGCCCACCCTCTCCCGATGATTTGAAGCGAGTGTTCGAATCTGCCGTTTGCGAAATTCACCAGGCAGATGTGACGTCCGGGAAGAAGCTGCAGTACCGAGCCCCGATTGTCTCCCGCGCAAGAATGCTGGGGCTTTCCCAAGCGGGCGCGGAGAAACGTGCCCTTTCAGACGCGGCCCGAGCGCTGGCCCAGTTGTGGAAAGTTTGATTTCCTGAGGCCTAAGCCGCAGCGCGGAACTCCAGACAGTTCTGCAGGGCACGCAGGGCGTAAAGGGCATCGTCCAACGCTTGATCTTCTTCGATTGTGTCGGCGCCAGCAGAAAAGAGCTCGCGGGCCCGAGCTATGATGGCCTTCTCCGCTTCGGCAATTCGGTCCGGGATACGATTTTTGTCCGTCTCAAACAGAGCGGCAGTGTAAAGCTCGCGCCAGCCATGCAAGAGCGTTTGGGGGGATTGGCTTGTCATAGAAACCTCTAGGTGCGTGGCGGTTTTACTGCAAGGATTGGAATGAAAATACTGTAGTGAGTTTCCACGAAATGCGCTATACGGTGAATACTGTAGTTGACCGCAAGTGGAACAAAAAATGGAAGGGACTTTGCAATCCCCTCCATCTAAAGTAGTTGCTCTCGAAGCTTTAGTTTACGCTGCGTTTTTGGATTTGGAACGACCTTCATTGGAACCAGTCGCACCCCGTCCCTGACCTTCTGACGCCTTCGGATTGATCTCCTCGGCAAGCTGCATCAGCTTCTCATCGGCCTGCTTTTCTTCCTGCAGCGTCTGCTCTAGTAACGAAACCTGCTCGGTCTCGCCCAGCAATTCCGCAAAGGCACGGACAGTTCCGTAGCCTGCCATTTCGTAATGCTCGACCCGCTGGGCGGCACCAATGATGGCCGCGTCTTTCACTTCGTCGGAATAGTCTTCCTTTATGGTCTCCGATCCTTCTTTGACCAGACCTTCCATGCCCAAACACTTCTTGCCCGACGCCTTCTCTCCCAGCTGTTCGAAAATCTGTTCCAGGCGAGAAACATGTTCTGAAGTTTGCCGCAAGTGTTCCTGGAAGGCTTCCCTCAGTTGGTCATTGGAGGCGGCTTTGGCCATCTTCGGCAAAGCCTTTACCAGTTGTGTTTCCGCATTGTAAAGATCCCTAAGTTCGTCAACATACAGCTCTTGCAGTGAGCTTTTCTCCACGTTGTATTCCTCCTAAGTAGTGTGATGTCTTGCTTTCATCAGATTTCTGAGCGCTTTTTCGAAAGTAGTGCGCCGACGCGAGGATGGAAATACCCCGGACTCCGTACAAAGCAAGAATTGAAGACCCAAGGAAAGGGATGCGGGAGGCAAGTCCCAACGGAAAGGGGCGTAATCGCCGACGTATGTTCTGCTCAGACAGTGCGCACCAGCGAAACTCTCCGCCTTCGCTCAGTCAAGGTCTTGTTTTGGCAATTTCGGGGAGGACTTCTTGTTCTTTCTCTTTCTTTGGCGGGCCACCCAGGTGGTATTCCGTAAGGCCGTCGCGGAGGAAGGTGAAGGCATCTTCGGGAGTGTCGACGAACTTGAAGAGGTTGAGGTCCTCGGGGGAGACGGTGCCGGCGTCGACGAAGGCCTGGAAATTCATGATGCGGTGCCAGTATTCGCTGCCGTAGATCACAACGAGAATTTTCTTGGCGAGTTTGTCGGTTTGGGCGAGGGTGAGGATTTCAAAGAGCTCGTCGATGGTGCCGAAGCCGCCAGGAAAGATCACGAGTGCTTTGGCGAGATAGGCGAACCAGAACTTGCGCATGAAGAAATAGTGAAACTCGAAATTGAGCGATGGGGTGATGTAGGAATTGGGATTCTGTTCGAAAGGGAGATTGATGTTAAGGCCGATGCTTTTGCCTCCGGCTTCGTGCGCGCCGAGGTTGGCGGCTTCCATGATGCCGGGGCCGCCCCCGGTGGTGACGACGAAGCGGCGGCGGCGGGCCGGAATTTGAATCGACCACTCGGTTAGAAGGTGAGCCAGGCGGCGGGCATCCTCATAATAACGGGCCATCTCGACGGCGGCGAGGGCGCGCTTTAATTCCTTCTCTTGGTCCCCGGGAGCCGCCTTTGCGGTATTTTTTAGGGCGGCAAGATTTTTTTTGGCCGCATCCTCTCCTTCGAAACGGGCTGAGCCGAAAAAGACGACGGTGTCCTGGATCTGTTCGCGGCGAAAACGCGAGAGCGGCTCCTGATATTCGGCGAGGATGCGAAGAATGCGTCCGTCTGGACTGTTAATGAATTGATGATTCTCGTAGGCGAGGGGCGCCGGTTTCAGCTTGTCGATCATCTTATCGGCTCACGTTCTGACTCAGATGCTAAGTTGCGAAATCGAGCATTTGTTTAATTTCGAGGCACTGCTATTGGTGTTCGTGGTAGTGAAGGGCTTCCCAGAAGCCGATCCAGATATCGAGTAGTCCCAGGCCACTGCATAAACCGCGAAAAAATCCGGTGGAGATCAAGGTGCGAAGTGACGGATAAGAGAGCAGGAGGTAATTATCTGTCCACTCTGGGGTCCAGGGCAGGATCACGAGCAGGACTCCGGCGACTGCGCTGATCAGGACGAAAAGAAAGACAGAGCTGCGATGCAGCCAGAGATGTGCTGGTTGCGGCGCAAGGGCCGGGGAATCGATGACGGTAGTGGCCGGCTGGCTTGCCGACGACTGAGCAGACATGGCGACACCTTCATCGACTGGCAACTTAGGATCGGGCATCACCGGACGCTCCACTGCAGCGCGCATCCGGACGACTCCGAGGGCGCCACGGAATGTGTCGGCAAAAACCAAGGTCCCTCGCTTCGCTCGGGATGACAAGTGTGCATGGGAATAAGTATTTTAGGGATAAGACCCATCGGGCTATTTTACGACTTCAGGGGCTTGATGCGCTCGGCAACATCGCGATAATCGATGTTGCGGCCGTAAACCTCCATGAAGTGCTTGAGGGCAGAGGCTCTGTCACCGGCCGTTTCATAGGCTGCGGCCAGCTCATAGTGGAGAGCAGTCCGGGTTTCTTCGTCAATGCCCGGGGCATTGAGGGCTTTCTGGTACCAGCGAATGGCGGCCTCAGGAACGCCTTTGTCGAGAAAGCATTGTGCCAACCAAGTATAAGCTTGCATGGCTTGCGGGAAGGGATGTCCGCGATCAACAGCCTGGCAGGTCTTTTGCAATTCGCCAATAGCTTCGTCGAGCAAACCCATTTCGCGGAACGCGATGCCGAGATTGTAGTGAGTCTCGGGATCTTCTTCAGTGGTGGCAGAGCCGGCTTCGAGATCCTGCTTCAACTCCCCAAACATTTCCGCGAGGTCAACCCCGGCGTCCTCAGAAAAGGGCGAGGCCTTGGTTGCTGCGGAGGCAGAAATGGACGGAGAGACCTTGGGCGTCGCGGGTAATGAAGTCGCGGACCGGTGTGAAACCGTGGGAACACCGGAAGATGCTGCGGCTGCCGCGGCGTTGCTCGAGACCGGAGCGCTGACTAGAGCGCTGGGTGTTGGCACCGGCCGATGCTGCGCTGGAGCTGCGGCGCCCGGAGTTTCAATTTTAAGTGCAGGCTGTGTGCGCGCGGCGGGCTGAGCCTGGGGTGCGGACTCAGGTTCGGGAATCGGTGCGCCCTGCAGGAAGTCGTCACCCAAAGAAGCTTCCAGATCGGCGACGAACTCACCCATGGGCTCTGCTTGGGACACGCCGAAAGTTGTGGGGGCGGCGTTTCCGATGGACTCAAGTTCGGGGTGTGCATGGTGGGCCGGTTGAGAAGCTGCCGAGGCTTGTTCGATTACAGGCTCGGGTTCGTGAGGGACAGCGCCCGGAAGGAAAGTCTCGCCAAGAGAAGACTCGAGGTCGGAAACGAATTCTTGAAGCACGCCCGGAGCGACAGGAGCGTCGTTAACTAGAGCCTCCTCGATAACCGCCGGCTCGGCTTGCTGCACAAGCGGAGCGGGCGCTTCCATCGCCGGCATGGGCGGCTGCACGGCAACCTCTTCTACAACAGCGGGAGCTTCTTCAATAGCAGAAGAAATTTTGTCGACGGCAAATTCAGCAGCCGGCTCGCTGACGGAAAATTCGGGGGCAGCTTCAAGCGTGGTCGCTTTCGTTACTGTGGAGTTTGGCTGTAAGGCCTCGTCAATTTCAGCTCGAAGCTTGTTGAGCGTAGCTTCATCAGTGGTGAGAGATTTAATTTTTGCAAAAGCTGCTGAGGCCTGCTCGGGCATCCCATGCTCGAGGAAGAAATGAAACTCTTCAATGGCATCCGCAATCTTTTCGGTATGCTGCTGGGCCGCGGCCATGTCGTGATCGCCTGCGCCATCAGTGACTTCACCTGCCGCGGCCTCGGCGGGCAGAGCGTCCGCTTCGATGGTGATCGCGTCATCCCACTCCGACGACAGGTCGATTTCGGCGGGAGATGCAGGTTCAGAGACTGCGGATGGAGGTTCATCCCTCTGGTGGTCCTGCTGATCGGCGACGACGGCGAACTCGGATTCCTCAGCCGCCAGCGGCGGAGCGGCCGGCCATGGAGTCGAGGCAGCAGACGCGCCTGAAATTTCCACTGCTGCTGATTCTGCTGGCGAAGCTGCGTGCGCGATTACGGAATTGGCGACCGCTGCAGATGCCGAGCGATCTTCGTAACGGTCAGCGAGTTCGCCGTACCGCGTGGCTTCTTCGGGATGGTCGGCTTCCGAGTAAATATTCTGCAACGTGCGGCAGCAGACGGCAGCTTCGGCGAAACGAGCAGCGCGGGTATGAAGCGCGGCAAGCCGCTGATTCAGTCGCAGATCATTAGGCGCTTGCGGAATCGCGGACATGAGCGGTCCAAGAGCTTTGGCCGGCATGTTGTAAGAAATGAAAAGCTCAGCGTCAGTGAGCGCGGATCGAATGGCGAGGGCGACGGCATCGGAATAGTGCTGGTGGATGGAAGGAGCGGTCGCTTCCAGTTCGTCAACGATAACGGCCGCTTCATCGGCGGAAATGAACTTTGCCGCCGACGATCCCCCAATCTGGCTGACCACCTGCTGGTAATTGTCCATGTGCAGGGGATTGCCGGGCTCCATGGCGGCAAGTTTTTGATACAAGTCGCGCGCGCGGGGCAACTCGCCGGCCTGGACTGAGGCATGGGCCAATAACTCGATGACTTCGGTGATGTGAGTAGTGTCTCCGGCCTTCTGGAAGAGGTCGAGAAGTTTCTCCAGCGAAGCGGGATTGTCGCGTACGTGTCCGATTACAGCGTGAAGATTTTTTAGAACTTTGGCGGAGTCTTCGGAAAGCAGGCGGTCAGCATGCTGATCATAGACCTGAAGCGCGTTCTCGTATTGTCCGGCCTGCATGAGAGCATCGGCCAAAATGGAAATCGCAGTGAGGTCGTTGTGTACCGTCTGGAGTTTACTGGCGAGGGTGCCAGCATCCGAGAGGCGTCCCATTTTTAGATAGGCTTTGAGCAGATCGCGGAGGCCCTCGATATTGGAATCGAGATTGGGAACTTTTTTGAAGGATTCGATGGCGGCTTCGGCGTCGCCGGCCTCGAGTTGGTTGCGGCCCTGAATGAGTAACGCATAGCTGTTGCCGGGATCGAGCGTGAGCATGCGTTGCAGGACTTCTTCAGCACCGCTCAGGTTGCCCTTGGCGCGCAAAGTTTCAGCGGCGGCGGAAAAGATTTGCCAGGCGTCGTTTTTCTTGCCCAGACGAATGTAGACTTCCGCCAGGCGGACACGCATGGAAGTGTTTTCGGGATCCATTTCCAGAATCTTCTGGAAGATGCGGACGGCGTTGTCGAGTTCGCCGGATTTCAGAAATTCTTCGGCTACCTGCATGTATTGCGAGCGGGCATCATTGAAGAGTCCCTGCTGGGTGTAGAGTTCTGCCAGCTTCAGCACGCCCTCTAAGGAAGGCTTGAGCTTGCTGATTTTCTTGTACATGGCGATGGCCTTAACCGTGAAACCCTGGTTGGCATAGGCATCGCCGACACTCTTGAAGCATTCCGTAGCTTTATCGATTTGGCCGAGGCGGGAATAGAGATCGCCAACGGTGTTGGTGACGGTGAGGTCCTTGGGATCGGCCTTGAGGACCTTTTCGTACTCAGCGATGGCATTCTGCATCTTGCCCTGCTGGACATACTTCTCCGCAGCGCTGAGTACTTTTTGTTTGTTGAACCCGAAACCGAACGCCATATGAGTACAGACTCCAGAACCTGGTGTGAACCGAGAAGCTTCTGAACCGAGAAACTTCTGAACCGAGAAACTTCTGAACCCAAAAATTCGTACAGCGAATATTTATGACGGTCCGGGCGGTGTGCCCGGCGAACGTCACATGGCCAGACTCCTGTTTCGGAGGTGGCCCTTCGGACAAGGGCAATTGTACGGCTGGGCGAGTGAAAACGTGTGGTTACCAAGGGTTACCAAAAGGGAGTGTACGAACGGGTTACCAAAGGGCATTAGGTCCGTCGAGTGCTCAAGGGACGGTTCAAACCATAGAAAACGGTGAGCCGATAGTATGGACGTGCTATTTGATGACGTTCCGCATCCGTGTACCCTTCCGATGCGCAATTCTTGAGACTGTTAGACGAGGGGATCGCCAACATGACTTGGATTCGAACCATACCGATGGCGGAGGCGGATGAGAAGTTGCGGCGGGCGGTTGAGGGACAGAAGGCGCTTTATCCCAAGGAGTATGCCGAGCCGGTACATCCAGATGATGCTGGCGGGGCGTCGATCGTAGGGGCGCACACGTTATTGCCGGAGGCGCTCTACCATTCGTTTGCCACGTTTGGTGCGCTAATGTCGCCGGAGTTGCCGTTGAGCCGGCGGCAGCATGAAATGATTACCACGATGGTCTCGGTCACCAACCGGTGCGTCTATTGAATCGAGTCGCACGCAGAGTTTCTGCGTAGAGTGACGCTGGACGGAGAATTGGTGGATGCGCTGGAAAAAGACTATACGACGGCGCCAATCACTCCGCAAGAACGGGTGATGCTGGACTATGTGGTTCAGTTGACGAAGGATGCAACCAGGATTCGGAAGGCCGACATTGAGGGCCTGCGAGCTGCCGGATTTGATGATCGGGGAATTCTGCAGATCACCATGATTGCGGCCTGGTTCAATTCGATTAATCGCGTGGCGGATGCGCTGGGGGTCGGTAGAGATTGATATGCGGGTGCCAGTGTTGCTGGGGTGCACGAGTACCGAATTGACTTCGGTCCCGGGTACCGAATGTATTTTCAAGGACGGCGAACAGGCGGCCGCGGCAAGATAGTTCATCCGCTCCGGGCCATGCGATAAGATCAAAGTGCAATGAAATCATCTCATCCCCCGACTGAAACTGGAGAAAAAGCTGTGGCTGCATCGCCCTTGCCTGCTCCGTCGAATTTTATCCGCGATATCATCGTCGAGGATCTCAAAGCCGGCAAGCATAGCGGCCGCGTGCAGACGCGCTTCCCTCCCGAGCCTAACGGACACCTGCACATTGGCCATGCCAAGGCCATCTGCATTGATTTCGGCCTGGCTGACGAATTTGGCGGACATACGAATCTTCGCTTTGACGATACGAATCCCGAGAAGGAAGAGACGGAATACGTTGAGTCCATCAAGGCTGATGTGAACTGGCTGGGCTTTCAGTGGGATGGGCTTTTTTATGCGTCGGACTATTTCGATCAGCTTTACGAATGGGCCGTCAAGCTTATTAAGGATGGCAAGGCCTACGTCGACGATCTGACGGCCGACGAGATTCGCCAGCATCGCGGGACGCTCACGGAGCCGGGCAAGAACAGCCCTTATCGTAGCCGGGCTGTCGAAGAGAACTTGAATCTGTTTGAGCGCATGCGTGCCGGAGAATTTGCCGATGGCTCGCGCACGCTGCGGGCGAAGATCGATATGAGGTCGCCGAACCTGAATATGCGCGATCCGGTGATGTACCGAATTCTGCATGCGGAGCATCACCGCACCGGAAATAAGTGGTGCATTTATCCCATGTACGATTTCGCGCACGGGCAGTCGGATTCGATCGAGCGGGTCACGCACTCGCTTTGCACGCTGGAGTTTCAGGATCATCGCCCGCTTTATAACTGGTTCATCGAGCAGCTGGGAATTTTCCCGTCGCGACAGATTGAGTTTGACCGGTTGAACCTTACTTACACGCTGCTGAGTAAACGCAAGCTGTTGCAGTTGGTGCAGGAAGGCCGGGTGAATGGCTGGGATGATCCGCGCATGCCGACGCTGGGTGGTATTCGCCGGCGCGGCTATACGCCCGAAGCGGTGCGAAATTTCTGCGGCGCGATTGGGGTATCGAAGACCAACGGCTCGATCGAGCTGGCGATGCTTGAGCACTTCGTGCGCGAAGACTTGAACAAGCGTGCGCCACGAGTGATGGCGGTGCTGCGCCCGCTGAAAGTCGTGATCGATAACTATCCGGAGAGCCAGGTCGAAGAGATGGACGCGGTTAACAATCCGGAAGAAGCGAGCGCTGGTTCGCGCAAAGTCCCATTCGCGCGCGCTCTCTACATCGAGCAGGATGACTTCCGCGAGGAGCCACCGAAGGGATATTTCCGCCTGTCGCCGGGGCGCGAAGTTCGGCTGCGCTATGGCTACCTTGTAACTTGCACGGGGGTCGTGAAGAACGAAAACGGCGAGGTGGTGGAAGTGCATTGCACCTACGATCCCGCAACCCGCGGAGGAAACACTCCTGACGGTCGCAAAGTAAAGTCGACGATTCACTGGGTATCGGCCGCGAATGCGCTCGATGCCGAGGTGCGGATTTACGATAATTTATTTACCAAAGAAAATCCGAATGAAGTGGAAGATGGGCAGGATTTCACCGCGAATCTGAATCCGAAGTCGCTGGAAGTAATCAGCAACGCGAAGGTTGAGCCGTCTTTGGCTGGGGCCGCGGCCGGAAGCAGGTATCAGTTTGAACGGCTGGGATATTTTTGCGTCGATCCAGACTCGAAGCCCGATAAGCTAATTTTTAATCGGACCGTGGCGTTGAAGGATACTTGGGCGAAGGTGGAGAAGAAGCAAGGCACCAAGTCTTAAAAGGTCGGCGGAGTCTCGCTGAATCATTTTTTATTCCTACCTTGTTCTGCGGCCCGGTTCTTGAAACAATCCCGCATGTAATCCGGGCGCTTTGCCCATTTCAGTCCCCATTGCCACGCTTCACGAAGGCGCTCATGCACTCCATCACTCTCGCTGCATTTTTTGAGTTCTCCCGCACTGCGGTTTCGATGTGCGCCGCTGGCTTCCTGCTTTTCCTGATTGCCCTATGGGCTGCCAGGGCAGAGATCGCGCAGGCGCGCGGCCTCGACAAGATCGTAGCCTCGAGCAATTTGTGTTTCGCCATCCCCTTGGCGGTTTTCGGAGCGCTCCATCTTTCGGGCGTAGATTTCGTCCTGCCCCTAGTGCCCTCGTATATGCCATGGCGGCTGTTTTGGGCGTATTTCGTGGGGTGCGCGCTGCTGGCCGCGTCCTTGAGCATTGCCACAAAAATTCAGGTGCGCTGGTCTGGCCTGCTATTCGGGATCATGATGTTTCTTTTTGTGGGGATGCTGATGATTCCGGGAGCGCTGGCCACTCCCAGAGACAGGATTGCGTGGACGATTGTTGTCCGCGAAAGCTCATTTGCGGGCGGAGGCTGGATTCTTGCCGGAAACGCACTGCGCGAGCAGGGCCGCGGGCAAGGCGGGAGCAAGCTCATCACCGTGGGCCGCGTTTTGATCGCGATAGCCGCGATCTTTTATGGGGTTGAGCATTTTCTGCACCCAGCGAATGTCCCCGGAGTTCCGCTCGAAAAGATGACGCCGGTGTGGATTCCGGGGCGCCTGTTTATCGACTATCTGACGGGCGCATTTCTTGTGGTTGCAGGAGTAAGCATTCTTCTGAAGAAGACGCGGATGGCGGCAACTCATCTGGGTACCTGGATTGTGCTGCTGGTCTTGTTCATCTATGGGCCGATCCTGATCGCGTCGCTAGCCGATCCGAGCACCGCGGTCAAGGTCGAGGGGATCAACTATTTTGCAGATACGCTGCTGTTTGCTGGAGCGATTCTCGCGCTCGCCAGCGCGACGCCACGCACCGATTAAAGTGGCGCCTGCCCACTTGTCAGAAAATCGCAGCCGCAAAAGGGTCGTTATGAAGGTGGCGGCTAGTTGTGCACGTGCGGGCTCTGCGCGGGATTGGCATGATGCGCGGGCGGTTCTTTTACGACCTTCACTTCAAAACTTATCGGCAAAGTCTTCGGAGGGTAGCAGGCGGAGTTGTCGCAGGCCTGGTAGCGCAGGACTCCATGCATCGCGTATTTGCCGGGGACCACCGCCCGCAAAGGGTGTACGCCTACCGCAATCGTGAAATCTCCGCTGTACACGCTCAGCTTCTCGTCGGGCGAGAACGGGAATGTCATGTCCGTGCCCGCGGGATACTGGGTCTTTCCCAAGATAATGTCGGTGGGAACCTCAATCCTGACCGTGGTTGGAATCAAAAACTCAGACTTCGGCGTATTCGAATTCACGTGATAGCCCGAAGGCACGCGAAAGTTGAGCTCCACTATGGTTTGCTGCGTACGCTGAGCCGTGATTAAAGGAATAGCCGCCATTGTCACGGACGGAGCTTTGCCCGGCACTCCTGTGACCACAGGGTTCCCTGCGTCAGCCGAACGAGATTGCACTGATTGCGCCAGGGCTGTACCAGCGACCAGACCGATGGAAACCAACAAAGAAAGTCGTCTCAGCGAATATCCGTCAGATTTCATTTTCGGAACCCATGGTAGAGCGTTCGACCACTCATTCCTATTGTCACTTCTGAGGCTGCGAAACGCCGGCGTTGTTCGACGCCGAGGCTTGGCTGGCGGCAGGGCGGGTATTGAGGGCTTCTTTAATGGCATCCTCAATTTCAGCTTTACCTCGCAATCCGATGATCTTGTCTACAATTTTTCCGTCGCGCGCGATCAGGAAAGTTTCAGGCAGAGCGGGAACGCCGCCATATTGGTCGCCTACCGCCTCTTTCCCGATCAGAATGGGATAATTCACGCCCATATCTTTAGCGAACTTACCGATATCTTCTTTGCTGGCATCGTCCATAGCAACTCCGACGATCTGCAATCCTTGCGAGCCGTATTGCTTTTGAAAGTCAACGAACCAAGGCATTTCGATCTTGCACGGGCCGCACCAGGTGGCCCAGAAATTCAGCAGCACCGCTTTGCCGCGAAAGTCCGAAAGCCGCGTGGTCTTACCGTCGAGCGATTCGAGGGAAAAATCCGGAGCCGGGCTTGATTGCTTCAGATGGGTTGTCAACGATCCGCCCGACCGGCGGGCCTGATGGTAGCCGACGTACAACATGAACGCGACCACGAAAGCTACAACTACCAGCACCAGAGGGCTACGTTTCACAGAAATTCTCCATTCAAATCCCTAAGACCAGTCGGGCATCAATAACAATTCACGAGTCAACTCACAAGGCAAAGCGGTTCAAGAACGAAAGCCAGTTCGAAATCAAGGTAAAGCGGCCGAGCACCAGCAAGATGCCGAGTGCAATCAACAATGCTCCGGAAGCGACTTCGAGCGCGTGCATGTGCGAGCGGAAGCGGCTGTAAAACTTTAAAAAACGTTCCATCAAGAGCGATGTAAGCAGGAAGGGCACCGCCAGTCCGAGTGAATAGACCGCGAGCAGGAGAATGCCTTTCACGAGCGTGTCTTGTTCTCCGGCGATGGTGAGGATCGCGGTAAGAATCGGCCCGAGGCACGGAGTCCAGCCGAAGGCAAAGGCGAAGCCAATGACGAACGCGCCGAATGGAGTGCTGCTGCCTTTCACGCTGTGCAAGCGCGCGTCCGTGTAGAGCGCTTTGATCTTGAAAATGCCGGTCAGGTGCAATCCGAAAAGGATAATAACAACGCCAGCGACTCGCGCTAGCGTGTGTTTGTACATCCCAAGCATCTGGCCGACTTCGGTTGCCGCCGCACCGAGCACGATAAAAACCACACTGAAGCCAAGGATGAACCCGACGGAATTCACCATCACGCGGCGCATCAGGTGGGCTTGCGGCGCCTTGAGTTCTTCGAGACCTGCGCCCGAGATCAAAGAGAGGTAGCCCGGAACGAGCGGCAGCACGCATGGCGAGAGAAACGAAATAAGGCCGGCAAAGAATGCGGCAATCGGAAGTGGGAGACTCGACATGCGTCTTTATTGTACCCGCCGGAGTTCTTCTATGTGACAGATCATCTGTGACAGATCAGGCTGCTAATAGATCAGACGGTTCGAAACGGAGTAAGTTGCACGTGGCGCTAAACTTTTCGCCACTCACTTTGATTTTGCAGGCATCTGGGCGGGAGAAGCGGCGGTGGGCTCATTCAACTCAGAAGAGGATTCCGAAACCATCTTGTGCAGAAAGGTAAAAGGCATGGAGGCAGTTAAAATAGTGCGATTATCCTCCTGCCTTACCTTCAGGCTGTCGAACAGCGCTTTCACGTCGGCATCGGTGCCGTGGGTTCCCACAGATGTTTCGGCAGAGCGCGTGAGCGCGAGGAACAACGTCAGCTTATCGGCAATGTAGTGGGCATCCTCAGGAGACGCGCTAAAGGCTTCGGCGCGCAGATGAACCGCCTCCGCCGTGAGATGGAGGGGGCTGAGATAGCTTCCTGAGATAACGACGGTCGCAGGTTTGGTGAAGACGGTATTCCAGGCGGAGGCCCCGGGCGCCGAGGGATCGACCCGCGCGACGACCCAGGCCAGGCTGGCCAACTGAACGTGCTTGAAGTATTGCCGTAATAACGATGGGCCGCCGAATGGCGACGCCAGGCGCTTCGATCGATCGACGATTCCCTGGATGACCGCGGGGTCGTCATGATTAGAAGCGGCTACCGTATCGGGGCTCAGTACAGCCACTCGCAGGGCTCGACCTTGCAGCTGAATGGTAAAGATATCCACCGAGTGATAAATCTCCGCCGATTGCGCGATTTGCCGGAGATAGTCGCTGAGGCGCTCACTGTGGAATTTTCCTTCCAGCACTTCAGAAAAACGAGGCTCACGAGCGGCCCCGCCGCTACCACCGCCGGGCCATCTCGCCGGATAGTGAATGGCGAATGCCGCCACATCGAGGTCGCGCTCAAACTGAAATCCGGTCTCGCGGATGAAGCGCTCGTATTCGGGATCGTGACTGACTGCGGGCAATTCTTTGCCGGAATTTGCCCGGCGCGCCGACTTGAGGTTGAGATAGAAAAATGCGTCCGCCCCAGGCAGCAAGCGGGCAGCCTCAGGCGGGGCGTGCTTTCGCAATTGAACGGCGAGGATTATCGCTGCGGCGACGATTACGACCGCCAGAACGATGGGGAAAGTGCGCCTAATTCGCATGGAATGCGGTCAGGGAAGAAATGATAACACTGTGGCGAGAAATCCGGGCGACGGGACGAACGTCTAGAGGCCTATACCTCCCATCATTTCTTCAGCTCCGAAGGCCAGTTGCTGACCAACTGAAGCGGTGCCTGGACTTCTTCCTCGGAATGGTTTACCAGCAACCGCTTGCCATCGGTGGAGACATCAAACGATTCACCGAGTCCTGGCGATGCGGCGTGGAACAGATGCTGCGGCGAACTGACTTCTACCGCCGGTTCCTTCAACGCCACGGGGCAGACAAATAATTCGTCACTAAGGTTCTTGTAGAACAATTCTTTCCCATTCTGGTTCCACGCAGGGTAAGCTCCGCCATTGGCCGATACCCTCCATTTACCTTTTCCTTCCGGGAAACTCGTTAAGTAGACTTCGATCTGTCCGGATTCATCGGAGACATAGGCTACCCAGTGGCCGTCGGGAGAAATTCGATAGGAGTAGAGACTCGATTGTGAGGAAGGCGGCTGCACGACCGCGACCGCCTTTGCATCCCCCTTGGCATCCACATTGATCGGCCGTATCCAAAGGGAAACGTCTTTCTCACCCTCGCCCCAAAGGTAGGTTAGATATTTTCCATCGGGCGACCAGCCTGGGCTGTGATAGTTGTCCGGTGCAGCGAGTAATTTCTTCTCCGAACCGCTGCCGTCCGCGGACTTGGAGCGGATTTCGACGGTGCCGCCTCCGGTGCTAAGTTGGACTGAAAATAAAAGCATCCTGCCGTCCGGAGACCAAGCAGGTTCCTGCACCACCTGGTCGTCGAAAGTGATGCGCGTTTTTGTTTTGCGCTCGAGGTCGAGCGTCCAGATGCCGGTTCCGTTGGCAAATGCGACGCGCTTGTTGTCCGGCGAGAGGCGTACATCCCGCACGCCCAGCAGCGTTCGCGAATTCGTGATCGTCGTTTCCTGAGGGTCGTAGTCGGCAAGCACTTTCCCCGTGCGGTCAAACAACACCAGGTGGCTTTTTGCCGAGTCAGTACTGCCGGACTGGTAAATCAAGAGTCCGTTCTGGGAGACGGCGAAAATGCTGCGCCATACGCCGACATCGTCGCGGAGATTGTTTACGAGCGAAATCGCCGACCCTGACAGAATGCCCCTTTCCGGATCGAAGGGCTGCGCCACCAGCGCCGTGTTGGCGCGATAGAGGAGATATCCGGACGCGTATTGTGCCGCCGAATCAGCGGCCTGGATGAGGTGTGCTTCCGTGCTATCGACAGATCCGAAATAGATTCCGTTCTTGGTGGCATCGCCGCCGATGTGACTGGTAGCGAGAAAAATAAAATGTTTGCCGTCGGGCAGAAACCACGGCCAGCGATGGGTGGTGTGCTTGGCTTTGTCGAGCACCGTTGCCGGGGATGCTGTGCCGCCCTGGGCGCTCACTTTCATCAGCGCGCTTTGAAAGTCGGCGGCGAACACAATCACATCGTTGGCGCTCCAGCTTCCTCCCCGGGAATTGGGCGCGTCGGCCAATGCGGCAGCGGGGCCTCCAGTCGCGGGGATCTTCATTAACTTGCCGCCGGCAAAGAAGCCAATGTATCGGCCATCCGGCGACCAGAAAGGATGTGCAGCGCCCGCCGTGCCATCAAGTTGCTGCGCCGAATCACTGCTGAGCGAGCGCACCCACAGCAGCTTGGTTTCACCAGAATGCGCGACGAAGGCAATCTTATCGCCTAGCGGAGAAAGCACAGGCATGCCTCCGTTATCGCCGGTGGCATCGAGGAAAAATTTGTCAGGCGGAGGAATTTCGGCGTGCAGCGATAAAGGCTGCTCGGAGGATTGCGCCCAGCGGTATCCGGCGAATCCAGCGAGGGCTACGAAAGCGAGAAGGATCGCCGCCAGTCCGGCACTCCAAGACTTATTCAAATGGCGAGGCAGCTTTGCGTCGTCTGTGGGTGATTCGGCGAGCCAGTGCAAATCCATCGCGACGTCGTGCGCAGATTGGAAGCGGTCCGCAGGATCTTTCGCGAGGCAGGCACGCACCACGCGATCAAGTAATGGCGGAACGAGGGGTTGGGTCGCAGTGATCGGCTCAGGATCTTTTTCCAGAATGCGCTGAATACACTGAGTTGCGATTTGCCTTCGAAAGCGCGGCGTCCGGTAATCATTTCGTAGAGAACGCATCCGAAGCTGAAGAGGTCGCTGCGCGCGTCGGATTCGGCTCCTTGCAGAAGTTCGGGCGCCATGTATTGAAAAGTCCCGACAACAGAACCTTTCTGGGTGAGCGGCGACGCCACGGCGGTTAGCGAAGCCATGTTCATGGTCGGCGTGGAAGGAGTAAACGGGCCGGCCGCGCGCCCGGCAATTGCTACTTCTGGTTTTGCCAGACCCGGCTTTGCCAAACCAAAGTCCATCAGCTTCGCGCCCGCCTTGGTCAGCATGATGTTCGCGGGCTTCAGATCGCGATGGATGATGCCCTGTTGGTGCGCCTTCTCCAGGGCTTGTGCGATCTCAGTTCCAATCTTCAGTACTTGATCAAGAGGTAGCGGGCCTTTCGCCAGTCCCTCGGCTAGAGTTTGGCCCTCGAGATACTCCATGACCAGGAAGTTGGTGCCATCCTGTGAGCCGATGTCGTGAAGCGTGCAGATGTTGGCGTGTTGAAGCGCGGAAATGGCTTTGGCTTCGCGCTCCATGCGCTGTTTCAATTCCGGGTCCGAGGAAAGATGCGACGGCAAAACCTTGATGGCGACCGTACGATCGAGGCGCGTGTCTTTTGCACGATAAACTTCGCCCATGCCTCCAGCGCCGAGAGGCGAGAGGATTTCGTACGGGCCGAGTCTGGTGCCGGAGGTGAGCGCCATAGAGTCGCGCAATTATAGTCCTCGTCCAATCACAGGCGTATTCAACGTTGTGCTAGTATGCGTGCGCTCTTGAAAGGAGCCTCCATGAAGACGAAGCGGATCACCTTTTTGATTACGGTAACGCTGGGTGTGGGAGTGATGCTGGGGCTGCTGACCAGCCGGATGTCGAGCGCGCAAGAGAAAGAGAAAGGCAATTTGAAAGGCGGCAAGATTCTGCAGCGAATCGAACTCAAGGGCGCACCGGGATGGGAAGCGATCCTGGTCGATCGCACTCTGCCAGCGGGCGCAGAGAGCGGCAATCACACGCAATCGGGCAACGAGATCGTGTATGTCGAAAAAGGCTCTGTGATCTTCGAGACACCGGGCAAAGAAGCTAAGACGCTGAAGCCCGGCGAATCGTTCACCACGGTCGACGGCCAGGTGCACAACGTAAAGAACGCCAGCAAGACCGAGCCCGCGAAGGCCTTGGCCTTCTACGTGGCGAAAAAGGGTACGAAGCTGGAGGAGTTGTCGGTTCCGGCGAAATAGGGATTCCAGACGGCGGCACGGGCAGGCAGAGGAAGCCCGTGCCGAAACACTTATTAAAGCTGCACAGTACGAGGAATCGACAGGGGATGTGATGCCAAGTGAAATGACCTGCTCATAGCGGCAACAACGAGGTCAGCGGGAGCGCATTTTTGAAAGGGGCCTCTGCCATCAACGATGGCAGTTGTGGTTCGCACCGTTAGAAGGCTGAAGTTGTCTGTCTCTGTCCGGTTCTACACGGATGAGGAGTGGGCCAATGTCGCTCCAGCGACCATCGCTTGCGCTAAACTGGTTCTACTCTCAACATCAATGACGAGTGCTGTTACCACTTCGTGACAGCCGTCCTCGAACCCCAAGCAAAAGTGGTAAGATTCCCGTTCCGAGCAGCACTATTGTCGCAGGTTCAGGCGCAATGGAAGTGCTCAACGTCGCTCCCAGGAACTCATAGACAGGTAACCCAGTGTCAGGCTTAAACCGCGCCGTGATATACCAAGGCTGGTTAGGGTCACCCCAGACAAATGGGCCAATTTGCTGAGAGGTTACACTGTTGACCAGGAATAGGGAGAGGGAAGCAGTCGCTGTGTACGTCACCGTCAGAATTCCGTTAGGCGCAAGACTCGACACAAACGAGACAGCGTTGAATTGGATGCTCCCATCTACAAATTGCTGGCCATTATATTGCTTGCCATACGCGAATTGGCCAGCGTCTCCAAAGAGCACATGCAACTGGGTCGGGTCGCATGGAATGCACTTCACCAGGTCGCCATTGTATACATCCAGCGCATAGGGGATGAAGATATCGTACCCACCGCCATAGAAGTGAAAATTGAATCCGGACATTGTGGGGTATATATTCCCGGATCCAGAGGTTAGATTGATAGTGTCGGCGTGTGAGAATGCAGCCATGGCTAGCAATACGCCGAGAAGAATTGAAATCCTTTTCACGGGGAGCCTCCAGAAGCGAGCAGGTTTGAAAAAGGCTCTTCGCTCAGCATCAGACGTAACTCAGGCCAATCAGTTGCCGAATTATGTTCCAATCCAAGCACGGAGTGAACCGCATCCGGTTGTACTTGCGCCAAACAATAGCGCTCATGCCAATCCCTACCAATCCGACGGTGCCAGGTTCAGGAGTAGTCGTGAAGGATCCCGAAGTGCCGAAGTAGAGTCCGTTGGAATAATCGAACGACAACGTCAGCTTTCCTGGCTTGGTTGCCAACGCGAACGTCGGGCATGGATTACTCACGCATGTTGAAAGGATAGTTCCAGTTATCACCTCTATAGAGGCGGGAAGTGTGACGGTGAAGTTTTTTTCGTTGCCTGGAAATATGAAAGAACTGTTGTTGAAGAACACCGGATCGAATTCGATGTCATCCGGGCCATAAGACCTCGAACCGATCTTTCCAAATATATTCTCAAAAAATATCATCACTCCCCCGCCCCCGGTCGATCCGGGTGCATATCCCGAGATGTCGTTGAACCAGGAGTATTCGGTCCCTCCTTCTGCCCCTAGGCTTATCCCTGAACCCCAGATCTGCCCTCCAAGATTGTCGCCGCTTCCGTCGTTAGCAAAGATGGTGAGAGTCGCATTCAGGTTTGTGAAGCTCACGCTATCCGCAAACGCACTGATAGAAATCAGCACGAACATCACCGAAAGTACCCGCAGAAGTCGCTTCATCTCGTTCTCCGCATTTAGGATCCGCTGAGCGCCCGCACGTTATAGCCATGGCGGGGGCTTGTCAATACAGTGCATGCGGTAGGATCGATCTCCGGGCCCCACGAGGGTTCCGGGGCACGTGGCGCTAGTTGGCGTTAAATCAGAAGTTCACTCACGATCGGCGGCTACGGTTCAATTGTTATCTGCGTTAACGCAAGCCTGTTGCGCGAAAATTCCCCGCTGTGATAACTTATCTAATTGTCCCGGACATCTGGAAGGGATCAAGGGTATACTTGTGTCTGCGGACACTTGTCCCCCGCACGCTGGCGTAGCTCAGTCGGTAGAGCACCTGATTTGTAATCAGGGGGTCGGGGGTTCAAATCCCTTCGCCAGCTCCAGCATATGAAACGCAGGACATGAATTCAGAGCGACTTCCGGCAGGCTGCGGAATTCTTAGTTTCGGCAACCAGGTGGCGCAACAGGTTTTTCCAACACACTTCATTCGGAAGCACATTCGAAACGATTCCGGCGTGCAGTGATCTTCGCGCGGCAAATTCGTAGCGCGATTCTTGGTTTCCCTGCTTTGCGAAATTCGGACTTGCGAAAGTCTGGTTTGTAAAAGTTGAACTGCGGACCGGAAGCAGAAGTGTGCTGCCGCGGTCTGCTGATTCGCGAGATGTCCTGCTGGATGGTTTGCTTGTTGAAGAAGAAGGGCAACGGCTGCATCGCCCGGCAGTATCTGCACAGGTGGGTGAGTGGTTAAAGCCAACAGACTGTAAATCTGTCCCTCCTAGCGAGGTACGAAGGTTCGAATCCTTCCCTGTGCACCAGAATTTGAGCCGTTTTAGCGGGCGTGAGCGAAGCGGGAGTCCGCTGGCGAAATCCCGAGCGGTTTTTGCGGGGGGCTGAGAGTTAGGGATTCTGAGAGTTTTATGAGTCGCTTGGCCATGTCGTTGATTGCGTACCTGGTTTTGGGCGTGCTGGCGTTTGCCACATTGAGTGATTCGCGGATCCGGTTGGTGACGCTGCTGATTCTGGCGATGTTCGCGTTTAAAAGCTGGATGCGCCGCAAGGATGTAATGCATCCGGACGGCGAAAGCAAGTCAGAGTAAGCCGGGAAGGTTTGCTGAGAAGTTTTAGCCGATGTAGCTCAGTTGGTAGAGCACTCCCTTGGTAAGGGAGAGGTCATCAGTTCAATCCTGATCATCGGCTCCAGTGATTGGAAGTTGCGGAAGTTGAAAGTTTGAGAGCGGAAGGTTTGGGAAGGGCGCGACTTCAGTCGTGCCGCACGAGCATGGAATTGAAGCGGCTTTAAGCCGCCGAGGTTTTGCTGAAAGCTGACGGCTGATAGCTGATAGCTGCTTTAAGGGCGGGAGTAACTCAGTGGTAGAGTCACAGCCTTCCAAGCTGTTGGTCGCGGGTTCGATTCCCGTCTCCCGCTCCATAGTTCTTGGTTCAGGTGTGATGATGGCTTTCGAGCAGGCTGCAATCAAAATCGAGAAGCAGCAGGAATTTGCGAAGCTGCAAACGGCGGTGGAGCAAGCCTTTTCTGCCGGTAACGTAGAGCGGTTTCTGAAGCAGTTGGACCGCAAGGCAATTCGGGTTCGGGAGTTCGATGCGGTGCTTTCGGCGCGGGCGCTGGAAGGGTCAAACGGATCGGCGGCGCGGCCAGACTTGAGTGCGTGGCAGTTGTACCAGGAACTACCGCTTTCTGATCAGGCGCAAATGCGGGAGTTTTACCTGTCAAAGCTGGAAACGGTGGATATGGCGCTGCGGCATAAGTTTAAGAAGCTGTATCAGTATTACTGAACGGCGGGCACAAAGAAATTGCATAGGTCCTTCGGCGCAAAATGCGCGCCTCAGGATGACAAAGAGCTAGGAGCTGAGAGCAATTTTATGGCGAAAGAGAAATTTGATCGTAACAAGCCGCACTGCAACGTAGGGACGATTGGTCACATTGACCATGGCAAGACCACGTTGACGGCGGCCATCACCAAGGTGTTGTCGAAACACAATCCGAAGAATACGTTCCGGTCGTTCGACTCGATCGATAACGCTCCGGAAGAAAAAGCCCGCGGAATCACAATCGCGACGGCGCACGTCGAATACGAGACGCCGAACCGGCACTACGCCCACGTCGACTGCCCGGGTCACGCCGACTACATCAAGAACATGATCACGGGCGCGGCGCAGATGGATGGTGGCATTCTGGTGGTGGCGGCGACGGATGGTCCGATGCCGCAGACGCGCGAGCACGTGCTTCTGGCGCGGCAGGTGGGAGTGCCGTATCTGGTGGTCGCGCTGAACAAGTGCGACGCGGTGGATGATCCTGAGTTGCTCGAGTTGGTGGAGTTGGAAGTGCGCGAACTGCTGAAGGCCTATCAGTTTCCCGGCGACGATGTGCCGGTGATTCAGGTGTCGGCTCTGGGCGCGCTGAATGGCGAAGCCAAGTGGGAGAAGCAGATTGATGCGCTGATGGAGGCGGTGGATAAGAGCATTCCGCAGCCGGCGCGCGAACTGGACAAGCCGTTCCTGATGCCGATTGAAGATATTTTTTCGATTCAAGGGCGCGGCACGGTGGTTACCGGAAGGATCGAGCGCGGCAAGGTGAAGGTGGGCGAGGAAGTGGAAATTGTGGGCTTCCGCGACACGCGCAAGACGGTGGTGACCGGCGTCGAAATGTTCAAGAAGCAATTGGACGAAGGTCTGGCCGGCGACAATGCCGGGCTGTTGCTGCGCGGCATTGCGAAAGAAGATGTGGAACGCGGCATGGTGCTGGCCAAGGGTGGATCGATTACGCCGCACACCAAGTTCAAGGCGGAAGTCTACATCCTGACCAAAGAAGAAGGTGGACGACATACGCCGTTCTTCAAGGGATATCGTCCGCAGTTTTATCTGCGAACCACGGACGTGACCGGAGTGGCGGAGTTGCCGGCGGGCACCGAGATGGTGATGCCGGGCGACAACGTGAGCCTGGTGATTGAGTTGATCACGCCGGTAGCGATGGAGAAGGGCTTGCGCTTCGCCATTCGTGAAGGCGGGCATACGGTCGGCGCCGGAACCATTGCGGAGATTGTGCAGTAGCAAGGGAAAGACAGCGGAGCTTTGCTCCGCAAGGACAGCCGAGGGCGGCTGTCCCCACATAAGCAACATAAGCAGCGGAGTCAGAACTAGGGAGTGAGAAATGCCCCGAGAAATTGTTACGTTACAGTGCGGTGATTGCAAAGAGCGGAATTATTCGACGACGAAGAACCGGAAGACGACGACGGAGCGGCTGGAGTTTAAGAAATTCTGCAACCGTTGCCGTAAGCATACGCCGCATAAAGAAGTGAAGTAGCCAGTACCAAGTCCCTAGTACCCAGAACGGTGGGACTGGCAACTGGGTACTGGCAACTGGGTACTGAATTTAGGGGCGTAAGCTCAACGGTTAAACTGTCGGTCTCCAAAACCGAACTTGGGGGTTCGAATCCCTCCGCCCCTGCCAAATTTGGAAGGAAGCCGCGAAAGGGCCAGAAGCAACATGGGAGTGGAAACGAAGAAGATGGCAAACTCAATCGCAGCCGCTGGAGATAATTTCGGAGACCGGCTCAAGGCCTGGCCGGAGCGCGTCAAGGTGTTCTATAACGACGTGCGCACCGAAATGCGCAAAGTTACCGCGCCCTCATGGAAAGAAGTGCAGGCTACCACCGCGGTTGTGGTAATCACGGTCTTCATTTTTGGCGTCTACTTTTTTGTGGTCGATAACGTGATTCAAAAAGGCGTTAACCAGTTGTATAGCTATTTCGGAAAATAGGGCGACAGCGCCCGACGGAACGCGTAGTACCGGAGTTTAAACTTAACCATGCAGGATCAAGATAAGAACGAAGAGCCGGCAAGCGGCGGGCAGCCGCCGCAACCACCCGGCGCGGATGGCGTTGCCGCCACCGGCGAACCGCCCCGCAATCCGAACATGAAGTGGTACATCATCCACTCTTATTCAGGGTTCGAGCGCAAGGTGAAAGAGTCGCTGGAATCGCGCGTGCAAGCCTTCGGGTTGCAGGAAAAGATCGGCAAAGTGCTGATCCCGACCGAATCCGTCACGGAAGTGCGCGGCGGCAAAAAATATACGTCTGAGCGCATGTTCTATCCCGGCTACGTGCTGGTCGAAATGGACATGGACGATCATGTCTGGCACGTGGTGAAGTCGACACCGCGCGTCACCGGATTCGTGGGCACCGGGCAGCAGCCGACGCCGCTTTCCGACGAAGAAGTTCAGCACATTGTTTACAAAGTGGCTGACAGCCGCGAGAAGCCCAAGCTCAAGGTTAAGTTCGAGAAGAACGAGACTGTGCGTATTTCCGAAGGGCCGTTCGCTACGTTCCAGGGCATTGTCGACGAAGTGAATGAGGACCGCGAAACGCTGAAGGTGATGGTAACGATTTTCGGCCGCTCAACCCCGGTGGAGTTGGAATTCAACCAGGTGGAAAAAGTAGCGTAATTGCCTAGCTAGAAGCTAGGAGCTAGAAGCTTAGGAGCTTAAGAAGTCATGGCAAAGAAAGTTACAGGTTTCGTAAAGTTGCAGATCGCGGCGGGCAAGGCGACTCCGGCGCCGCCGGTAGGTCCGGCACTGGGCCAGGCGCAGATTAACATCATGGAGTTCTGCAAGCAGTTCAACGCGCGCACGAACCAGAAAGAGATGGAGGGGCTGATTATCCCGGTCGTGGTGTCGGTTTATAACGACCGCTCGTTCACCTTCATCACCAAGACGCCGCCAGCTTCGATTCTTCTCAAGCGGGCCGCCGGCATTGCCAAAGGCTCCGGCACGCCCAACAAAGATAAGGTCGGCAAAGTCACGGCAAAGCAGATCGAAGACATTGCTAGACAGAAAATGCCTGACTTGAACGCCGCATCCGTTGAAACGGCAATGAAGAGCGTTCGCGGGACGGCGCGTTCGATGGGCATTGAAGTAGTTGGGTAAGCGTGGGCGGCAGAACAAGCGGGTTGCCCGTTCCAAACAAGTTGAGATTGTGTCGAAATTACCACGGCTCACCGGAGCAACGATGAGCGGTGGAAGACAAGGAAAGTAAAAATGAAAAAAGAAGGAAAGAATATCGCCAAGGCGCACGCCGCAGTCGAGCAGCGTCCTTATGTTTTGCAGGATGCGGTTCCACTGTTGCAGAAGGTGAAGTTCGCGAAATTTGATGAGACGGTTGAGATCACATTGCGGCTGGGCGTCGATCCTAAGCATGCCGACCAGATGGTGCGCGGCACAGTCGTTCTGCCGCATGGTCTCGGCAAGTCGAAGAAGGTTCTGGTGATCGCTTCCGGCGACAAGATCAGAGAAGCCGAAGCAGCCGGCGCCGATTATTTTGGCGGCGAAGAGATGGTGGAGAAGATTACGAAGGAAAACTGGACTGACTTCGACGCGCTGATCGCCACTCCTGACGTGATGAAATCCGTTGGACGATTGGGTAAGATCCTCGGACCGAAAGGCCTGATGCCGAATCCGAAGACTGGAACGGTGACCGTTGACGTGGCCAAGGCGGTGCAGGAAGTGAAGGCGGGCAAAGTGGAATTCCGCACCGACAAGACGGCTCTCGTGCATGTCCCGGTGGGAAAGATTTCGTTCTCGCCCGACAAGCTGATTGAGAACGCGACCGTACTGATCACCAGCGTGATCAAGGCTAAGCCGTCGGTCGCCAAGGGCAAGTACATCAAGGGCTGCACACTGAGTTCGACCATGGGGCCGGGGATTTTGCTGGATACGTCTCCGATTGAGACCGCAGCCAAGGCTTAAGGGCGGCTGTCCCCACATTAGTCAAAACAAGATCACGAGATCATAGAGGATTCGACAATGGCGGTTACCAAGGCAAGAAAACAGGAACAGGTTGCAAAGCTCAGTGCGGAGCTGAAGAACGTCTCCAACGCTGTCGTTGCCACCTACACAAAGATGACCGTGGCACAAGATTACGAACTGCGCAAAGCTCTGCGCGGCGCGGGCGCGAAATATCAAGTCGTCAAGAACACGCTGGCCGAGCTCGCGGCCAAGGGCACCAAAGTCGAGGAAGGGTTAAAGAACCTTTCCGGCGTGACTTCGATTGCTTACACCACTGGCGATCCGGTGGCTATGGCTAAGGCGCTAACCAAGTACGCCAAGGATGCGCCTGAGTTCACCTTTAAGGTGGGCGTGGTCGAGGGCCGCGTGATTTCGATCAAAGAAATCCAGGCGCTGGCCAGCATGCCGTCGAAGGAAGAGCTTTATTCCAAACTGCTGTTCCTGATCAGCGCGCCTGCGCAGCGTCTAGTTACTGTGATGAATGCGGTGGGACGCGACGTGGCGGTTGTGATCAGCCAGGGCGTGGAGAAGGGTAAGTTCAAGGAAGCGTAGCCTGGTGTGGCGCGGGCACTCCTGCCCGCGCTGCCGGGCAAAGTGCCCGGCCCACATGGTTCGGGACGGTGAAGGTCGTCCGAAGAGATTTGGTTATCTGCAAGTCAGGGGTTGCGCGGTTCTGATCCTGGCGTTGTCTGGCGCCGGAAGATGAGCTTGCCGCACTGGAAACCCGGCCCAGGATAATGAAATAAGAATTCATAACTCGAAAAGTGGAGAAATTAACATGGCAGACCTGCAACAGTTGGAAGAATCAATCGTGGCTTTGTCGCTGCTGGATGCGGCACAGCTGGTGAAGAAACTCGAAGAGCGCCTTGGCGTCTCGGCGGCTGCCGCAGCGCCGGTGATGATGGCGGGCGGCGGCGGCGCGGCGGCAGCTGCTCCGGCAGAAGAGAAGACGGAGTTCACCGTCATGCTCAAGGAAGTCGGCGCCAATAAGATCAATGTGATCAAAGCGGTCCGCGAAGTCACCAGCCTGGGCTTGAAAGAAGCCAAGGAACTGGTGGATGGAGCGCCCAAGGCAATTAAGGAAGGCGTTTCCAAGGACGAAGCCGAGACCATCAAGAAGAAGTTCACTGAGGCTGGCGCCGTTGTCGAAGTGAAATAGGCGCGCTGGCGTCGTCCTGGAGGTTTTCTCTTAAGGGTTTGGCGAGGATTTGGCGGCACCGGGGCTCTTGAGGACCGGTTTGGCACCAGATCTTGTGCAACTTCCGGGAAATATTCATGTTCTAGTTGTGAAGCTTGGGAAGCGGTGTTAGCATCTAACCTAACACCGCTTCCCCTGGCCTCACTCATCGCGGGCGAGACCCGCAGGGAAGCTTGGGCACTGTTCCGTGGGCAGGCGGAACGGAAACGGCCGAAGGAAACTGGCGCGAAACATACAAATCAAGATTGGCGAAACGCCTTGCATGGCGTCCGCGGGATATCTTGTCCCTGCGGATGCCTCGTCGTGTTTTCCGGCTTAAACAGGTTCACAGCAACGTCTTAAGCAGCGTGGCGCGATCGGCGCCCCACATTCCGCGGGTTATCGCAGCGCACGGCTGCGCCTGACATTTGGGAGTTTCTTGACGATGAAGAATAATGCCTTCCGTAAACGTTTTGACTTTTCGAAAATTCCAGCCACCATCCAGATCCCGAACCTGATCGAGGTTCAGAAGCGCTCCTATGACCGCTTTCTCCAGATGGACAAGCTGCCCAGCGAGCGCGAAGACGGCGGATTGCAGGCGGTGTTTCAGTCCGTCTTTCCGATCACCGACTTTCGCAACGTATCACAACTTGAGTTTGTGGATTACGCCATTGGTAACTGGGAGTGCAAGTGCGGCCACCTGAAAGGGCTGCATCACCTCCGGACCACTTGTAAGAACTGCGGCAATACCGTGATTACCGACCCGTTTCATCCGGGCGATGTGCTTTGCCAGAAGTGCGGAACCTACAACGCCAATACCCCTGACTTTTGTAACAAGTGCGGCGACCCGGTCGGATTGCAGCTGAAATATGACGTGGCCGAGTGCGAAGAGCGCGGCATGACCTACTCCGCGCCGCTTAAAGTCACGATGCGTCTGACCATCTTTGACAAGGACGCTGAGACCGGCAACCGCTCCATCCGCGACATTAAGGAACAGGAAGTGTTCTTCGGCGATGTTCCGCTGATGACGCAGAACGGCACCTTCATTATCAACGGCACTGAGCGCGTGATCGTCAGCCAGTTGCACCGCTCACCCGGCGTGTTCTTCGAGACCGCGAACAATCGCACATACTTCCTGGGCAAGATCATTCCCTACCGCGGATCGTGGGTTGAATTCGAGTACGACCAGAAGAACGTGCTCTACGTTCGCATCGACCGCAAGCGCAAGTTCCTGGGAACAATCTTCCTGCGCGCTCTGGGTCTTCGTTCCGCGGAAGACATTCTGCGGTCGTTCTACACGGTGGATCGCATTGCGATCCGGGACAAGAAGCTGTTCTGGACGCTCGATCCGACCAGCGAGAAGCCAACGAACCTGCTGGGCATGAAGCTGGCGCACAGCGTCAAGAGCAAGTCCGGCGAGGAAATTGCGCACTCCGGCCGGAAGTTGAACGCGCAGATCCTGAAAGACATTCAGAAGGCAAAGATCACCGAGATCGAAGTTGATGTCACCGATCTCGAAGGCGCATGGGCAGCGGGCGACGTGGTCGACACGACCACGGGCGAAGTGCTGCTCGAAGCCAATACCGAACTGAATGCCGACAAGGTTTCGAAGATTCTCGACTCCGGCGTAGTGGAGATGAGCCTGTTCTTCCCGGAACGCGACGACGTGGGTACGGTCATCAGCCAGACGTTGAAACGCGATTCGGTAAAGACTCCGCAGGAGGCGCTGATCGAAATCTACCGCAAGTTGCGACCCGGCGATCCGCCGACGCTTGACACTGCCACGGCGTTGTTCCACGGCATGTTCTTCGACCCGCGCAAGTACGATTTCTCAAAAGTTGGCCGGTTGAAGTTCAACATCAAGCTGTTCGAGAACCAGGACGCCACCAGCCTCGACAAGCGCACCCTCGATCCAGACGATTTCTACGGCACCATCGGCTACCTGCTGAAGTTGCGCAAGAGCATCGGGTCGGTCGACGACATCGATCACTTGGGCAACCGCCGCGTCCGCGCGGTTGGCGAGCTGATGGAGAACCAGTTCCGCATCGGGCTGGTCCGCATGGAACGGGCGATCAAAGAAAAAATGTCCGTGTACCAGGAAATGTCCACGGCCATGCCGCACGATCTGGTCAATGCCAAGCCGGTAATGGCTGCGATCCGCGAATTCTTCGGATCGTCGCAGCTCTCGCAGTTCATGGATCAGACCAACCCTCTCTCCGAGATCACGCACAAGCGGCGTCTCTCGGCGCTTGGGCCGGGTGGTCTTTCTCGTGAGCGCGCTGGATTCGAAGTGCGTGACGTTCACCCCACGCACTACGGGCGTATCTGCCCGATTGAAACGCCGGAAGGTCCGAACATTGGACTGATCTCGTCGTTGAGCTGTTACGCCCGCATCAACGATTACGGTTTCATCGAGTCGCCTTACCGCAAGATCAAGGGCGGCCGCGTAATCGATTACGTCAGTGTGGTCAATACTGGCGATAGCGATCATAAAGTCGGCGATCACATGGAGAAGCATGAGATCGAGAAGATCAACAACGAATTGAAAGAAAAGCGCAAGAAGCCCGCACAGATCGAGCCATTCTCGTTCTATCTTTCCGCGTGGGAGGAAGACCGGCACACGATCGCGCAGGCGAACGTCGAGCTTGACGACAAGGGCCGGATCGTCTCAGACCTGGTTAACGCCCGCAAGGCGGGCAACTTTGTTTTGGTCAGCCGCGACGAAGTCGATTACGTCGACGTCAGCCCGAAGCAACTGGTTTCGGTCGCTGCATCGCTCGTGCCGTTCCTGGAGCATGACGACGCGAACCGCGCGCTGATGGGCGCGAACATGCAACGCCAGTCGGTGCCTCTGCTCCGCGCGCAAGCGCCGATCGTGGGCACCGGAATGGAAGGCGTCACGGCTCGCGATTCGGGTGCAGTGGTACTGGCCCGGCGCAACGGGATTATCGATTCGGTCGATTCCGACCGCATCATTGTGCGCGTTGAAGGCGAGCACCATCCCACGCAGCTTTCACGTGAGGTGGGCAGCGACATTTACCAGCTCACCAAGTTCAAGCGCTCAAACCAGAACACTTGCATCAACCAGAAGCCGATCGTGAAGAAGGGGCAGCGAGTACTGAAGGGTGAGGTCATTGCCGACGGTCCTTGCACGGACCACGGCGAGTTGGCTCTGGGACGCAACGTGCTGGTGGCCTTCATGCCGTGGCGCGGATACAACTTCGAAGACGCGATCCTCGTTTCCGAGAAGATGGTGAAGGACGATTACTACACTTCACTGCACATCGAGGAGTACGAGATCGAGGCGCGGGATACCAAGCTCGGTCCGGAAGAAGTCACGCGCGACATTCCAAACGTCAGCGAAACCATGCTGCGCAATCTGGACGAAGCGGGCGTGATTCGCATCGGCGCCAGCATCAAGCAGGGGGACATTCTGGTGGGCAAGGTTACGCCGAAGGGCGAAACTCAGCTCACGCCGGAAGAGAAACTGCTGCGCGCGATCTTCGGCGAAAAGGCCGGCGACGTGCGCGATGCTTCGCTCTACTGCCCGCCGGGGATTGAGGGCGTTATCGTCGATGTAAAAATCTTCTCCCGTAAGGGCCAGGAAAAGGACGAGCGCGCCAAGTTCATCGAAGGCACGCAGATCGGCAAGCTGGAGAAAAACCTTTCCGACGAAATCCGGATTCTCACGGACGAGCGGCTCAAGCGTCTGGAGAACATTCTCGGCGGCAAGGAAGTGCAAGCCGACCTGCACGACGAGCGCACCAACAAGCGCTTGCTGAACAAGGGGAACATTCTTGATCGCGATGCGATCGAGCGCATCTCCACTCGCAACTTGAAGCGTATTAAATATGCAGACAAGGATCCGCGAGCGAATGAGCAGATCGATGAGATCGAGGAAATGACCTCTCGCCAGATCGACGTGCTGAAGAAGATCGTCAACGAGAAGAAAGAGAAGCTCACCAAGGGCGACGAGCTGCCGCCCGGCGTGATCAAGCTGGTCAAGGTCTACATCGCCATGAAGCGCAAGCTGAGCGTTGGCGACAAGATGGCGGGACGTCACGGAAACAAGGGCGTGATCGCGCGCATTCTGCCGGAAGAGGACATGCCGTACCTCGAAGACGGAACGCCGGTCGAGATCGTTCTGAATCCTCTTGGCGTACCCAGCCGTATGAATGTGGGCCAGATTCTCGAAACGCATCTGGGCTGGGCGGGATTTACCTTGGGCGAGAAGATTGGCAGGATGCTCAAGGAAAACACCCGCACGGAAGCGATCCGCCGCGAACTGAAGGCTCTGTTCAAAGACTCCAAGCTCGCTGACACCATTGGCGAGATGGGGGACGAAGAGCTGGAAGCACTGGCTCCAACGCTTGCCCGCGGCGTCTTCATGGGTTCGCCCGTGTTCGACGGCGCTAAGGAAGGCGAGATCAAGGCGCTGCTCGAGCATGCAGGACTGCCAACGTCGGGCAAGACTACGTTGCACGACGGCATGACCGGCGATCAGTTCGAACAGCCGGTATGCGTGGGCTACATCTACATGCTGAAGTTGTCGCATTTGGTGGACGACAAGATCCACGCGCGTTCCATCGGGCCGTACTCACTGATCACCCAACAACCTTTGGGTGGCAAGGCGCAGTTCGGCGGCCAACGCTTCGGAGAGATGGAAGTTTGGGCGCTCGAAGCTTACGGCGCGGCTTTCATACTGCAGGAATTGCTGACGGCGAAGTCCGACGACGTATACGGCCGTACCAAGATTTACGAGGCCATCGTCAAAGGCGAAGCCGCCATGGAGCCGGGCGTGCCGGAATCGTTTAACGTGCTGATCCGCGAATTGCAATCGCTCTGCCTCGACGTGGAGCTGATCAAGACCGGGGAGAAGAAGCCCACGGCCAGCGCGGCAGCCGACTGAAGTACCGAGTACCTAGTCCCGAGTGTAAAGCGAGACTTCGGGACTAGGAGCACTCTTAAACAAGTTTGAAGAAGAACGTTCCGCTCATTAGGAGCTCTCGAATGACGCGGGACATAAACCTCGGTACCCGGTACTAGGTACTCGGTACTGACAGAGAGCAGGAAGCGGAGGAACACCTTGTTTCGTTCGAGCCCATTCGAAATGCAAAATACGATTGCGGATTTCGATGCAATCCGCATCAGCCTGGCGTCTCCGGAAAAAATCCGGAGCTGGTCGCATGGCGAAGTTACCAAGCCAGAGACCATCAACTACCGCACCTTCAAGCCGGAGCGGGACGGCCTGTTCTGCGCCCGCATCTTCGGCCCGGTAACCGATTGGGAGTGCTTATGTGGCAAGTACAAGCGCATGAAGCACCGCGGCGTCATCTGCGACAAGTGCGGCGTGGAAGTCACGCTGTCGAAAGTCCGCCGTGAACGCCTGGGACACATCGAGCTGGCTTCTCCCTGCTCGCATGTTTGGTTCTTCAAGGGCTTGCCCAGTCGCATCGGCCACCTGCTCGATATCTCGCTGCGTGATCTCGAATCCGTTCTTTACTTCGAGGCCTACGTCGTGGTCGAGCCCGGCGACGCTCCGGTAAAGGAGCGCGAGGTTATCAAGGACGAAGCCAAGTTCCGCGAACTCGACCAGCAATACCGTCCCGCTGGATTCAAAGCCATGATGGGCGCCGAGGCGATCAAGGAACTGCTTAAGCGCATTGATACCGATGGCTTGTCCATTGAACTGCGCGAGAAAATGAAGAACGAGAGCTCGCTGCAGAAGCGGCTCAAGTATACGAAGCGCCTGAAAGTGGTTGAGGCCTTTCGCCGCAGCGGCAACAAGCCGAGCTGGATGATTCTCGACGTGATCCCGGTCATTCCGCCGGAGCTTCGACCGCTGGTTCCACTCGATGGCGGCCGCTTCGCTACGTCTGATTTAAATGATCTGTACCGCCGCGTCATCAATCGCAACAACCGGTTGAAGAAGCTGATGGACCTGCACGCGCCGGAAGTGATTGTGCGCAACGAAAAGCGCATGTTGCAGGAAGCGGTCGACGCATTGTTCGATAACGGCCGCCGTGGCCGCGTACTGCGCGGAGCCAACAACCGTCCGCTGAAATCTTTGTCTGACACGCTGAAGGGCAAGCAAGGCCGCTTCCGCCAGAACCTGCTCGGCAAGCGCGTCGACTACTCTGGACGTTCCGTCATCGTGGTCGGTCCCGAACTCAAGCTGCACCAGTGCGGACTGCCCAAGAAGATGGCGCTCGAACTGTTCAAGCCGTTTATTTATCACCGGCTCGAGCAAACGGGTAACGTCACCACCATTAAGCAAGCGAAAGAAATGGTGGAGCAGCAGGAGCCCATCGTTTGGGACATTCTGGAAGAGGTCATTAAAGACCATCCGGTGCTGCTGAACCGCGCTCCAACACTGCATCGTCTGGGTATTCAGGCGTTCGAGCCGGTGCTGGTGGAAGGCAAAGCCATCAAGATTCATCCGCTGGTCTGCACGGCGTTCAACGCCGATTTCGACGGCGATCAGATGGCAGTGCACATTCCGCTGTCTCCGGAAGCGCAGGTCGAAGCCAGCGTGCTGATGCTGGCCTCGCACAACATTCTTTCGCCCGCGTCAGGCCAGCCCATCACGGTCCCCACGCAGGATATGGTGCTCGGTCTCTATTACCTCACCAAGTCCAAGCCCGGCGCGAAGGGCGAAGGCCGCATCTTCGCCAACATCGAAGAAGTTCTGATGGCGCTAGAAGCGGGCGAAGTGGAAACTCTTTCTCCAATCCGTCTGCGCTACACCGGAGAACTGATTGACCTGACCACCGCTTACGACGATCAGGACATCATTCACACCGAGCCGGTTCAGGTGGAGCGGGCTTTCGTCAACACGACCGTCGGCCGCGCCATTTTGAACGATCACCTTCCCGAGGGCATGCCTTACATCAATGGCCTGCTCAAGAAGAAAGGCATCGGCGCGCTGGTGAACTACGGCTATCTCCGCTTCGGACTCGAGACCACGGTCAAGATGCTCGACGAAGTGAAAGAGTTCGGCTTCAAGTATGCAACTAAAGCCGGCCTTTCGATCGGCATCGACGACATGGTCATCCCTGACAGCAAGAAGACGCTGGTCAAGGACGCCGAGCGGCAGGTGGTTGCGGTGCAGCAGCAGTATCTGGATGGCGCCATCACTAACGGCGAGCGCTATAACAAGGTCATCGAAATCTGGTCGGGCATCACGGAAAAAGTTGCCGATGAAATGTTCGGACAGATGCAGCGGGCTGATAAAGAAGGCTTCATCAATCCGATTTACGTTATGGCCGATTCTGGCGCTCGCGGATCGAAACAGCAGATTCGCCAGCTCTCCGGCATGCGCGGACTGATGGCCAAGCCTTCCGGCGAAATCATCGAGTCTCCCATCACGGCGAACTTCCGTGAAGGATTAACGGTGCTGGAATACTTCGTCTCGACTCACGGCGCCCGCAAGGGTCTGGCCGATACGGCGTTGAAGACGGCGGATTCCGGTTACCTCACTCGGCGTCTCGTCGACGTGGCGCAAGACGTGATCATCAGCGAATACGACTGCGGCACCGTGGATGGCATTTACGTTCAGGGTATCGTCGAAGCCGGCGAGATTATCGAACCGTTGCGCGACCGCATTGTGGGCCGCGTATCGCTTGAGAAGATTAAAGACTACGACGGCAACGTGATCGTCGACATCAATAACGAGATCACGGAAGAGCTCGCGATATCCATTCAGGCCGCGGGAATTGAGCGGGTGAAGATCCGCTCGGTGCTGACGTGCGAATCGAAACGCGGCGTCTGCGTGATGTGCTACGGCCGCAACCTGGCCTCTGGACGGCTGGTCGAACTCGGCGAAGCGACGGGAGTCATCGCCGCACAGTCAATCGGCGAGCCCGGAACGCAGCTTACGATGCGTACCTTCCACATCGGTGGTACGGCATCGCGAGTTTCTGAACAGTCGCGTCTCGACGCCAAGAACAGTGGCAACGTGCGCTTCATCGGATTGCAGACTGTTAAATCGAAGTCCGGCGACTTGGTGGTGATGAACCGCCAGGGTTCTATTGCCGTGATCGACGAGAAAAACCGCGAGCGTGAGCGCTACTCCGTAATTTACGGCGCCAAACTCAAGGTCAACGACGGCGATGCCGTGCAGCAGGGCAAGGTCATGGTCGAGTGGGATCCTTACACTTTCGCCATCCTCACCGAAATCGGCGGCACGGCGCAGTTCAAGGACTTGCAGGAAGGCGTCACGCTGCATGAAGAAGTGGACGAGGTCACCGGATTGTCGCGGCACGTAGTCGGCGATTCGCCTGACGAGAAGCGCCAGCCGGCGGTCGTAGTGAAGGGCAAGACCAGCAAACGCTACCTGATGCCTTCGCGCGCTCACCTTATGGTGCAGGACGGCGACACGGTTCACCCCGGCGACGTGCTGGCCAAGATCCCACGCGAGACTACCAAGACGAAAGACATCACGGGTGGTCTGCCGCGTGTGGTCGAACTCTTCGAAGCACGCAAACCACACGAAACCGCGGTCATCAGCGAAATCGATGGCACGGTGAAGTTCGGCGAAGTTTCGAAGGGTCAGCGCAAACTCTATGTGCAGGCCGACAACGGCACGGAAAAAGAATACTCGGTGCCGCGCGGCGTTCACATCAACGTGCAGGAAGGCGAGCGCGTCAGGGCGGGCGAACCGCTGATGGACGGCCCGCTCAACCCGCACGACATTCTGGCCGTGCTGGGAGAAAAAGAGCTGCAGTCTTACCTGGTGAACGAAATCCAGGAAGTCTACCGCTTGCAGGGCGTCAACATCAGCGACAAGCACATTGAAGTGATTGTCCGCCAGATGATGCGCTGGGTGAAGGTCGAGGACGTGGGCGACACCACGTTCCTGCTGGAGCAGCAACTGGATAAGTTCCGCTTCCGCGAAGAGAACGAGCGCGTGATCAAGGAAGGCGGCAAGCCGGCTACCGGACGCCCGCTGCTCCTCGGTATCACGAAGGCTTCGCTCTCGACCGATTCGTTTATCTCGGCGGCGTCCTTCCAGGAGACCACGCGAGTGCTCACCGAAGCTTCCATCCAGGGAGCGGTCGATCACCTGCGCGGCCTGAAGGAAAACGTTATCGTCGGCCGTCTCATCCCTGCCGGAACCGGCATGGAGTACTACCGCAACGTGCGCCTCTCGCCAGAGATGGAAGAGGCCGCGGCCAAGGTACAGGCGGAAGTCTCGGCGGCGTACGAAGAGGCCGAGCGCGCTCTCGAAATGATGCGCCACGAGGGCGAAACCGAGGAACTGGCAGCGGAGTAAGTCAACCAACATTAAACTCGGGGGCAGAACTTGTTTTATTTAAACCAGTTCGCCCCCGTTTTACTGTGTTGTCATCCTGAGCGCAGTGAATGCGCGAAGCGAAGCATTCACGAAGTCGAAGGATCATCCCTATCCGCTCATACTGAAGAGGAGCCAGGCAAAGCATCTCACGATGCGTTTCTGTTTAGCGCGGCATCATACTCTTGAAAGGTTGCACCAGGATTTGTAAAGTAATCCGGACTAAACACCCGGAGACTCGCATCCTTTTGAAGGCATCGACTTACTAACTACTTATGCACGCTAACGCCAAGCGATTGCCGAACGAGGCACCTGCCTTAGTTCCCTCGTTGCAACCAGCGTCTCGCCGCCATAAGCTAGGGCCAGCGATGCTCCGTTTTCTGCGCCTTCTGCGGCTGGCTGTGTGGCGTGCTTTTCAGCACGATGCATTTTCCATCGCGAAGGCCTCCGCATATTCTTCCATCCTAACCTTCTTCCCTGCACTGCTGGTTGTCGGTTCTGTGCTGGCCACATGGCACAAGGGCGCGCCTTTCATGCGCGAGATCACGTATGCGCTATCCCGCATTCTTCCGGCTGGCACCACTACTGCGATGAGCTTTCTGCGAGGTGCGGGAGAACGCCCAGTGGGCCTGCTCATTACTGCGTCGTTACTGACGCTGTGGACCGCGTCCGGAGTCATGGTCTCCTGGATGGAAGGTTTTCGCCGCTGTTACGAGCTGCCGAAAATCTGGGGATTGGTGAAAGAGCGGATGATTTCATTCCTGCTGGTAGTTTTCGCTCTTCTTCCCATGACTTTCGCCACGCTGCTCGTAGCCTTCGGCAGCAAAATCGAAAGTGACATTCTGTATTACAGTGCGCGTGAATTCAGCCCGTACATCCTGCTGATGTGGACCGTGATCCGCTGGGTGATCGCCATTTTGACCAGCATTGCGGTGATTGCGCTCATCTATCACAACGCGGTGCCGCGCACTCAACCCTGGCAAAGCGTAATTCCGGGTGCCACACTGGCCACCGGCTTGTGGTTCTCCACTACGCTGTTGTTTGGCAGCTACCTGCGGCATTACGCCGATTACAGCATTATTTACGGCTCGCTGGGCGCCGGTATCGCGCTGCTGGTCTGGATGTACATGGTCTCGCTGGTCGTCCTCGTAGGTGCGGAATTCAACGCCATGCTCTTCCCGCGCGCCATGCTGGGGAAGGAACTCATCGCGATCAGTGGTCCACGGGAGTAAGCAAACCACGGAATTGCCCGTCCTATAGAAAAATCTAAACTCGCCGATGATCTATTGTTAACGGAAGTTTCACGGGGAATTTCGCCCTCAGCCGTTACAATTAAATAATCTCCAAAGCAAAATTAAATTCAGGACAAGGACCCATTGAAGTCACGTAAGGCAGAAGGCACTACAAAAATCTCCTATGCGGACGCGTCCGCATCGTTTTCCCCAATCGGCGGAGTTCTGTCAGTCCGCCGCGCTAAGATCATCTGCACCATCGGTCCGGCCTGCCACGACGAGGCCGCAATGCGCGATTTGCTGCGCTTAGGCATGGACGTCGGACGCTTGAATTTTTCTCACGGCTCGCACGAGGATCATGCTCGCAACATCCAGCGTCTGCGAAGCGCCGCTGAAAAAGAAAACCGTTCCATCTGCATCCTGCAAGACCTGCAAGGCCCGAAGATCCGCACTGGACGCCTGGAAAATCACAGGCCTATTTTGCTGGAAAGCGGTTCTACAGTCGTCATCACCCCGCGCGATGTCGCCGGCACGCCAACCCGCATCTCCACAACATTTCCCGATCTAGCCCGTGAGGTCGTCGCCGGCGCACGCATTCTTCTGCGTGACGGCCTGATCGAGTTGCGGGTGCGCAGCGTGCGCGGCGGAGATGTCGTTTGCGACGTTCTCAACGGCGGAATGCTCGGCGAGCACCAGGGCATCAACCTGCCCGGCACCGCCCTGTCGATTCCTGCGATGACTGAAAAAGACCGGAAGGATCTCGAGTTCGGACTGAAGCAAGGTGTGGACGCGGTCGCGCTTTCTTTCGTACGCTCCGCCGCCGACGTAAATATGGTCCGGGAACTTGTGGCGGGCCTCGGCCGCTATATTCCTTTAATCGCCAAGTTGGAGAAACCCCAGGCCATCGACCACCTCGAAGAAATTCTGGAAGTGGTAGACGGCGTGATGGTGGCCCGCGGCGATCTTGGCGTCGAAATGGCGCCGGAAAAAGTTCCGGTCATTCAGAAGCATGTGATCCGCCGCTGTGCCGCCTGGCGTAAGCCGGTGATCACGGCCACGCAGATGCTCGAGTCCATGATCGAAAATCCGCGCCCCACGCGCGCGGAGGCGAGCGATGTGGCGAACGCGATTTTTGACGGCACCGATTCGGTGATGCTCTCAGCCGAAACCGCCAGCGGGCGCTATCCGCGCGAAGCGGTGGCCATGATGTCGCGAATTGTGATCGAGGCCGAAAGCAATATGGGCGAGTTCACCCAGCCTCGCCGCCGCCGCGATAATCACGGCCTTTCCGTCGCTGAGACGATCTGCGAATCGATTGCCCATGCGGCTGAGGACCTGCCCATGGGAGCCATCGCGGTTTTTACGGAAAGCGGCAACACCGCGCGCATGATTTCAAAATTTCGACCGCAGGCGCCCATCTACGCCTTCACGCATGTTGCTTCCGTGGTACAGCGCGCCAATCTTTTCTGGGGAGTGCATCCGATCCGCTGCGGCCATGCGCCGTCGACCGATGAGATGGTTCAAGTGGCCGAGAAGGAGCTTCTGGCTCGCGGAGTGCTGAAGCCTGGAGCGGTGTTAGGAGTAGTTGCGGGTACACGCCAGGCGTCTGGTTCCACGAACTTCATGCGCCTCCACACGGTGACCGTGGAAGAGGCCGCCGCCAAGGGCGCAACACGCAAACGCGCTGCCAGGCGCCAGAAGCTATAATCACCGGGTATATGTCGCAAGAATATCTATCCATCGCAATCTGGGAGCCTCTGGCCGGTATGGAGTCGGCATCGCTCGCGACCATGCGCGAACTGAATTTGATCGTTTCAAGCAAAGGATATGGACGCGACGTTCTTTACCGCGGTGGAGATTCTCACTATTTGCTGCTTCGTTATTGGAATTCCGAACAGGCGCGCAGCAGCGCTCAGGAAGATCCCGAAATCCTTCGCTGCTGGGCTCGCCTGGGAAATGAAATTAAAATCCTGAAGGTCTACGAGAAGTTGGAAGAAGTGGGCGTATAGAAGTGGCTGCTCCAACTGTTCCGGAGATGAGATTCATTGACTATGTCCCAGCAGCCTCAACCTTTCACCGACGTTTCCGGCGACCCCTTTGTGCGCGGATTTCTACATCGCTCCGCCCATCCCAACGGTGACGGTCTTGTCCTGACGCACGGCGCCGGATCGAATTGCCAGGCGCCGCTGCTAATTGCCCTGGCGCAAACTTTTACCGACGCGGGCTTTGTCGTGTTGCGTTGCGATCTTCCGTTCCGTCAGGATCGTTCCTTCGGCCCACCCGGACCCGGTGATGCCAAACGCGACCGCGCGGGATTGACGAATGCAATTGCGGCGATCAAGAACCTGGCAGGCGGCCGCATTTTTCTTGGAGGGCACTCCTACGGCGGACGGCAAGCAAGTATGCTCTGCGCCGAACAGCCAGAAGAGGCCGTTGGCCTGCTACTGCTTTCCTACCCTCTTCATCCGCCTCGCAAGGCGGAACAGCTTCGCACTCAACATTTCTTCAATCTGCGGACGCCGGCCTTATTCGTCCACGGTGTGAGCGATCCTTTTGGCTCGATCCAGGAAATGCAACAAGCGCTGAAGATAATTCCGGCGAAGACGAAGCTTCTTTCCGTCGAAGGTGCTGGTCACGATCTAGGATTTAAGGGAAAATCCAAGCGGCAAGAACTGCCAGCAACTGTATTGACAGAATTTCAAGGTTTTTTCGCAACTTGAGATCCATGAAGATCCGAGCAAATCCGTGGCCAAGGCCTTTTAGTTCACCCAGCCTGATTTCGATCCCCCGTTCCCCTTGCCCGGATCGTCATCCGGTGGAACGTAATTGCCGTGCTCGTCGAAATGGACGTCGCGGTCATGCTGGCGCATGTAAACCTCAAACTTTTTCGCTGCGCGTCGCCGCTTCCATCGGTAATAGTCATTGCGATATCCGAAATAGCTTTCTGAAGCGGAAAGCATGAGTCCCTTGCGCGGCAGGAATTTCAAATAGAGGTAGCCGAACAGCAATCCGCCGAGGTGCGCGAAGTTCGCGACGCCGCCGCTTTCCTGAATCGCTCCCGCCAGAGTCAGAAAGACAATGCCCCACACGAAATACTTCGCCTTGATACGGAACGGAAGCGGGAACATCATGATTTCGCTTTCGCCGTACAACACGCCGAAAGCGACAAGCAGGCCGTAAATCCCGCCCGAGGCCCCAATCGTAGTAGTCACTGGAGAGAGTCCCAGAATATGCGTGTAGCTCATGGCGACTGTGGTAAGCGCGGCCGCGATCGTGCAGAAAAAGTAATACTCCAAAAAGCGTTTCGATCCCCAATCGCTCTCCAGTTGCGAACCGAACATCCACAGAGAGAGCGCGTTGAAAATCAGATGGAGCAGTTGAAAGTGCAGAAACGAATATGTAATCAACTGCCACACCATCCCGTGCATTACGAGCTTCGGGATCAATCCCAGGTAAACGCTGACCCATTCATGAGCCTGAGGGGAGGCAACTTCCGTGATGGCCATGAACAGATAGATCCCGGCGTAGACGAGAATCAGCCGCTTCACCCAGCGCGTGAACGGGGGGAGGCTCAACGAGATCGTATTACCGCGATTCATCGGCATGGCGGGGCCTCGACTACGGCAAGACAAAGACTGAGGTGGCTGAGATTCATGGTATCAGGTCGCAGTCAACGGCAACTCAACGCTCCGGTGTGGGCACAACGGTCAAACTGCGGTGTCCGCCAGCGTCGACCGCCCTGACAGCAAAGATGACATTATCCTTTGAAAGTTTCAGCGTAGCGCGCGGAACATAACCAATTTTTTGGACGTGTTCCCATTCTGGACTGGTTGTGGCCCGCCATAGAACTTCATACTCCGTTGCCGCGTCGCCGGAAGGCGCTTGCCAAGTGATCGTCGAGTCATTCTCCAAATCCTTTGTGAGCACGTGGACATTGGCTGGGGGCGCCGGCCCTGATGCAAGGGACGCCAGAATGGCCGCATTCAGCCTTGCCACGTGCGCCACGTAATCAAAGTTCACAAATTTGATGAGGTCGCCATATTCAATGCCGTTTTCCGTTCGCACGTTCTGATGCTGATGGTGAAAGTCCTCGCGAAACTCAGTGAATCGCACGGCGGCGTAGCCTTGCTGATTGAAGGAATAATGGTCGCCTCCGCGGAGATACCTGTCCAGCCGGAAGACCAGTAGCGGCTTCACGCCGACGTGATAAGTGCGGCCCACATCGGCGACATAGCGTGCCAGTTGCCGCGAGGCAGAGTCGTTCTCGCCGCCCAGTCCACGAATCTGCCGAATTTCCTGCTCAGTAGCAGCAGCGGGCAGTCCCTCGGAAAAGACGCGCACCACTGAATGATCCTGCCCGGCACTACTGTCTCCACCGACGATGTCATTGTTCAATACAGCTTCAATGTTCCAGCCTTCTTCCCTGGCCATTTTGGCGAAGTGATGGCTCCCGTTCAACCCCTGCTCTTCGCCCGCAACCGCGAGAAAGATAATTGTGGCGGGAAACTTTAGCTTGCTCAACACTCGCGCGCATTCCAGGCTGACGGCGGTTCCGCTGCCGTCGTCATTCGCGCCCGGAGCGTCGCCCTTCAGGTCGAGAGTATCGCTGTTCCGCGAATCGTAGTGCCCGGTCACCAGCACGCTCCGCTTCGCGCCAGCCGCGTCCGTACCTTTTAAGACCGCATAAACATTGATTATTTCGGTGGGCTGGGGAATCCGGTCGGCGGCCGGCTCGGTGAACCTGTCGGTTTTCACCTCCAGGCAGCCGCCGCAATCTTTTGAATAGCGCTCAAATTCTGACTTGATCCACTCCCGCGCCGCGCCCACTCCATGTCCAGCTGCGATAGAACTCGAGTCCTGCGGGGAAATCGTCACCCGCGTTCCGAAGCTCACCAGCTTTTCGACATTCGCCCGAATGCGCTCGGCAGAAACCTGCTGCAGTGCAGCAGAGATGCGCGCGTCCACCGTCATGGGCTCGGCGGCAGATCCTGATTTATCCGTCGATCCTTTATCCTGGGCGGGCAACCCAGCGTTGGCGGCCAGCACCAACAAGAGGCCTGTTAGCCAGGGTCTTTTAACGAGATGAGAAATCATGTAGGCTCCGCGGATGCAAATGTCAAGGGCAACAGCCGGTTACCGCCGTACAAAATAAATCGCCCTCTACCAGCCCCACCCCTTGACCTGTACCGGAAGAGAATCTAAATATTATCAAGGGTATCTAAGGAAGTGGAGGAATCATGGTTCTTTGTCCCGAGTGCGAAACGAATTTGGATGTCGAAGAGGAAGAGGTCGACGAGGGCGAGATTGTTTCTTGTCCCGAGTGCGGCACTGACTTCGAAGTGGTCACTACCAGTCCACTGGAGTTGAAGGCGGTCGAGGCCGGATACGTGGAAGAGGAAGCAGAAGTGGAGACCGAAGACGGTGACGAGTCCTAGATCGCGCCTGGCGGGTACGCTCGCAAACCTGTTTTCTCTCAGCGCTCTACTTTTGGCCGTTCTTGCCTCTCCATGCTTACCTGTCAAAGTGCCAGCCGCGGCCGCTGCCGCGCGGGAAAAGCTAAAGCCGACGGATCATTACGCCCTTATTTTTGGAACGGTTTGGGGACCCGACGATCATCCCGTTTATGGAGTGACGGTCAAAATACGCCGTGCGCGCGACAAAAAGCCCAAGTGGGTACTCACTTCCGATCATGCCGGCGAATTTGCCCAGCGCGTTCCGGCCGGGAAAGCCGACTACGAAGTTTGGGCCGATCTCAAGGGAGTCAAAACTAGAAGTGGCGAGAGATTGTATCTGGCGCAGAAGGTGGCGGTCCACGTAGAGTATGACGAGCGCGTCGATATCGGTTTACATCTGACCAAGTAAAGAAATGTAAGTAAAGAAATGAAAGAAGAGAAATTCAGCCGCATGACTCCTAGACGTCCTTTCAAGACCGCCTCTGTGATAGCCGCCGCTTTCGTTCTTATCGTATCGGGGATTGCTCACGCCTCTCCCGATAAGAAAGAAAAACAACAAGGCCGGCTGCTCTTCGGAAAAGTACTTGATCAGCACGATAATCCCGTTCCCGGAGCCATCGTCTACCTTACCGACACGCGCACCCACGCCGTAAAGACGTACATTGTCAGCCAGGAAGGCACTTACCGTTTTCCCGGCCTCTCCACGGTCGATTACGAAGTCTATGCCGAGTACGACGGCCGCAAGAGCGACACGAAATCAGTGAGCCAGTTTGATGACCGGTCACAGGTCTACGTTGATCTCAGAATCAACACTCGGTGAAGGCATACAACTTTTTCCGTTCAGACGGGTTCAATAGATATGGCTTCAATAAAGGAAGTTATTGCGGGAGGACGACCTTGAAAGTATTGCGCCGGCTTCACCTTCACAATCTCTATGCCTTGGCCGCAGGGCCAATGTTTGTGCTCTTGATCGCAGCGGGCGTGTCCGCTTTTGCCCAAGAACGCACGATGAGCCCAAATCAGGACGAACAAGATGGCGTCAGCGCCGGCGGCAAGTGGACCGCGTTCCGCTCCGAAGACAAAATGACCGGCGCGAAGAAAGTTCGCTTCGAACTTCTGGCCAATAATTATCTTCGCGAAGACCCCGATTCCAAACCGCGAGTCGAACTCGTCTGTAGCAATGGCAAGTTTGAGCGGGCCGACTTCACTCCTGGCGAACGGCTGGGACGGCCGGATTATCCAGGCTTCTGGGGACAGCCCAAGATGGAAGTAATGGTTCGCATCGATGGCAGCCACGACCATAAAGGATGGAACTGGGTGCGCGGACATTTTCTGGCCATGGACAAAGGCACGGTGCGCGGCATGATTGGAGCCGAAGTGTTCAATTTGGAGGTGCGAACCAGAAGTGGTCCTCAGATCGCCGAGTTCTCCCCGGCAGGTTTGGATCTGCAAGAGGTGAGAAAGGTTTGCGACCTGACCCCGCATAAGCCTTAACCGCCTCCACCGCGAGCTCTTCCAGGGCTGAGCCTAACGGCTCAGCCCTTTTGTTGCTGACAGGGCTCTCAGCCCGTGGTCGGTCATGTCCGCCGGGTACCCAACAGTCACTTGCATGCCTGCCACACTCCTGTTCCACTAAAGCCGTTGTTCGACGCAAGCCGATAATGGAGGGCAACGTGATCACAGGGGCGGCGTTCCTGCTGTTCGTCGTGGGTGTAGCGGTTTACATAGTCATCCTCTATAACGAACTGGTGCGGCTGCGCAATGACAACGATCGCGCCTGGGCCAACATCGACGTGCTGCTCAAACAACGTCACGACGAGATTCCCAATCTGGTCGAGACGGTGAAGGGATACATGCAGCACGAGCAGCAGACGTTAACGGCTGTAACCCAAGCGCGTGCCGCATCGATGAATGCGGCAAGTATTGGACAGAAAGCGCAGGCTGACGCGATGATGACAGGCGCGCTGCGCGGCTTATTCGCCGTCGCGGAGAATTATCCTCAGCTCAAAGCCAACGACAATTTTCTCAAACTGCAAACGCGCATCAGCGAATTGGAAGAACGCATCGCCGATCGCCGCGAGTTCTTCAACGACGACGTTAATACCTATAACACCCGCATCGGCCAGATCCCGGAAGTGTTTGTGGCCAGCTTTATGGAGCTAAAGCCCCGCGACATGTTCAAAGTGTCCGAAGAAGACCGCAAGCTGGTGGAAGTTAAGTTCCAGAGTGCTGCGGGGGCGTAGCGAAGGCCCGGGCGCTAAAGACAGGTCTAGAGAACGCAGCGCTATCCCCCGCTTTCCGTCAGAAATAATTTCACCTGCCCTAAGTCACTCGCCTCCCTTTGTGCAACTAACGCTTATGACGTTTTGAATTCACAATGACGAGGTGGACTATGCTCAATAACTTAGTAAAATCGATTCTCAAAACCGCAGTGTATTTTCTCGAACAGTCCGACCGCGTCGCAAGCGACTTGCGGGACCGTGTTGCCGACGGATACGAGAGCGCCGCTGACCGGGTTTCTGACCTGCGAGACCGGGCCCAGGATCTTTATGAAGGCGAAGACCACACTCTCCGCAATGTGCTGGTTTTTGCCGCCGGTGTTGGCGTCGGCATTGGAGCTGGCATGCTGCTTGCGCCCGCGAGTGGCGAAGAAATCCGCGGTTCGATTGGCGACAGGGTGCAGGACATCAGCGACCGCGTCCGCGACCGGTTCTCGTCGGAGACGGGCAGGGCTACGGGGACAGAAGGCCGATAATTTCCTGAGATAGGCACGGGCGCACTCGGGTCTCTTTGCCGGCTTGGGCGCAGTCGTGTCTTTGCTCTGTGCCCCCTCTGTGTTTAAGACTTGCTTTTATCCATGCCCTGCGATGCAGCCCCTGGGGAGATGCGTCCTATCCCAGCAACCGCGCAGCGTCTTTTGCGTAGTAAGTGAGGATGATGCTGGCCCCGGCGCGGCGAATGCTCAGCAGGGATTCCATCATGACGCGGTCGCGCTCGATCCAGCCGTTGCGCGCGGCGGCTTCGATCATCGCGAACTCGCCGGAGACTTGATACGCCGCCAGTGGCAGGTCAAAGCGCTCGCGGGCGGCTGCAATGACGTCGAGGTAAGGCATGGCCGGCTTGACCATGATCATGTCAGCGCCTTCTTCAATATCGAGTTCGATCTCGCGCATGGCTTCGCGCACGTTGGCTCCATCCATCTGATAAGAACGGCGGTCGCCGAATTGCGGCGCGGAATCTGCAGCCTCGCGAAACGGCCCATAGAACCCGGATGCGAACTTGGCAGCGTAAGACAGAATCGGAGTATTAATAAAGCCGGCGTCATCGAGTGCGCGGCGAATGGCGGCGACCCGCCCGTCCATCATGTCGGACGGAGCGATGATGTCGATGCCGGCACGCGTAAGTGAGACGGAACTGCGGGCGAGAAGTTCCAGGCTGGCATCGTTATCGATTTCGTAGTCGGAAGTTGAGCCCGATGCCGAAGAATCGATCCCGCGCTTTCCCGAGGCGTTCGAGACCGCACCATCGCGAGCTGCGGATTCACGTTCTGCAACCGCCGCACCGAGCGACTTCGGTGTCGACGCCCCCTTCACAATTCCGCAATGTCCGTGCGACATATATTCACATAGGCAAACATCGCCCATCAAAACCAGCTCGGGCACTTCGCGCTTCATAGCGCGGGCGGCCTGCTGCACGATTCCGTCCTCCGCCCAAGCTCCAGTAGCGACATCGTCTTTCTTCTCGGGAAGACCAAAGAGAATCACCGACGGCACGCCTAGGGAATGAACTTCCCGCGCTTCTTTCACCGCCTCGTCCACCGAAAGATTAAATACTCCTGGCATGGAGCCGACTGCCTTCCGTACCCCTTCACCCGGGCAAACGAACATGGGGTAGACGAAGGCTTCGGGAGTCAAACGAGTCTCGCGCACCATATCGCGAAGCTGGCTGGTGCGGCGAAGACGACGGAGGCGGGTGACCGGAAAAGCCATGTGGCACCTGGAATTTCTGAGCGTAGCGCATCAAATCGTCGCCCATCAAATCAAGGGCAGCGCCTGTAAGGTTTCTGAACAGCTAGGCGACGCTCCACGCCCCAGCGCAATTTTATCAGGGACTGGCAGCAGGCAGGACTCTGATCTCGTAAAGGCTTTATTTGCAGGTGCCGGCGATGTTGCGCCGCACAGTGAATGTGACCAAAGTAATGTGTAGTACCCCGAAACCAATCTAGAATCCGTACGTTTGTCCATAAACTGGAAGTCGGATGACGCCACTCCGCCGACATCGCTGGTTCGTGCTCGCGGGCGCGATTACGCTGGCATTTGCCATGGTGTCTTTGGCAGTGCCACGCGGTCTAGTGCTGACCGCGATTTCTGATGTCGGATATTTTCTGCTGATCCTCTCAGTCGGCGTGGCCATGTTCTCCAATGCGTGGTCGATGCGGGGTGTCACCCAGCGTTTCTGGATTCTGATGGGCGCGGGATGCATTCTCTGGGCCACCAATCTGGCAGCCTGGATCTATTACGAAGTACTGCGCCGGACGAATGTCCCCATCGTATCGTTCATGGATGTGTTCTTGTTTCTCCACTTGATCCCAATGATCGCGGCAGTTGGGTTGCGTCCGCACCGCTCCGAAGGCGAACAAAAATTCCGCTTGGGTACGCTGGATTTCCTTCTTCTTCTAATCTGGTGGGTGTTCCTCTATGCGTTCGTAGTCTTTCCTTCCCAGTACATGTTGGTGAATGCGGCCTTGTACAGAAAAAACTTTACCTCACTCTATCTGGTGGAAACCGGAGTGCTGGTAGTGGTCCTTGGAATTGCCGGCCGAGGAGCCACGGGTGGATGGAGGAAGGTCTATTTGAATCTGATGCTGGCCAGCGCTGCGTACGCTGTGGGCTCCAACTTCTTGAGCATGGCGCTTTCCAGCGGGAAATACTACACCGGAAGTCTCTACGATGTTCCTCTGCTCGGCACCGTAAGCTGGATGGCCGCAACGGCCCTTACCGCGCGCCAGTGGAAGTCAGAGGCTGAACCGGCGCCGGCAGAGGACAAATGGGGCGCGATGGCGTTGCACCTCGCCATGCTGGCGATTCTTTCCCTGCCGGTACTGGGCCTCTGGGCTTTCCGGTGGGACGATTCGCCGGAGTCGACCCGCTCGTTCCGCTTGTTCACGGTTCTGGCAGCGATGCTGGTGTTGGGCGCTTTTGTTTTTGTACGTCAGTATCTTCAGGACCGGGAGTTGATCCATCTGCTGGACCATTCGCGGCGCAGCTTCGAGAACGAGCAACGGTTGCAGAGCCATTTGGTGCAAAGAGAAAAGCTGGCTTCCCTGGGTCAATTAGTTGCGGGGGCGGCGCATGAGATCAATCATCCGCTGACGGCAATCATGAGCTATTCAGAAAAGCTTTGGTCAACTCAGCGGTTGAGCAGCGAGCAGGACGCGCTTGTCCGGAAAATCGTGAGCCATTCGCAGCGCACTCGCGACCTCATCTCCAATCTTCTGAGCTTCGCCCAGCAAGCTTCCGGGGAAAAAGCGATAGTGGATTTATCCATGCTTCTGCAGCGCAGCGTGCAAATGCGGGAGCTCCAACGGCACGATCAGAAAATCCGAATCGAAACGGTAATCGATCCGAATGTGCCCAAGGTCTGGGGAGACGGTCACCGTCTGTTCCAGGCGTTCGTGCAGATCGTCGAAAATGCCTTGGACGCTCTTGAGGAAGCGGGCGGAGGATTGCTCGAGGTCAGCGCTCGCCTTCAAGGAGAGGAAGTGGTCGTCCAGTTTTCCGACAACGGACTAGGAATCAAGGAACCGCATCGGGTGTTCGATCCTTTCTATACCACGAAGCCCATCGGCAAAGGCACAGGCCTCGGTTTAAGCGCTGTCTACGGGGTAGTGCAAGATCATCAAGGCCAGATTACCTGCCACAATAAGCCGGAGGGCGGAGCGGTGTTCGCGCTTCACTTGCCTGTCGCCACAGCGCGCGAAGCCCAAGTGCTGGCAGCGGCCCAATCCTGATTTCGGCCCCTGGGGGAAGCAGTTCATCGCATGCGGCTGCGCTACTCACCCTTCCTGTAACATAAATTCAATGCCTCACCCGCTTATCCATAATTCCTCGCGTGTGCTCGAGTTTGATGCGCTGCGCGAATTGCTGCGGGATTACGCTTCTTCGCCGCTGGGCCAGTCCCGCATTGCGGAGCTCGCGCCATCCACTGATCCCGCTTGGATTACCGAACAGCAGGAGTTGGCGGAAGAAATACGCGAGTTCCGGCGCTCCGGCGGGAGCTTCCATTTTTCCGGCCTGCTCGATGTCACCAGACTGGTCGAGCGTGCCCGCATTGTGGGGGCGATTCTCGAAACCACAGAAATCCGCGATGTTTTATTGGTGGTAGACCGCGCCGCGGAGTGGCGCGAGGTTGCGCTGCATCCTCCGGCGAATATGAGGACGAGCTGGAAGCGAACGGCAACCCTTTCCGCAACCGTGCCCGACTTCACCGAGTTTCTCCGCTATTTTCGCAACAAGATTGAACCGGATGGCACGCTGGAAGACCGCGCTTCGCCCGACCTGGCACGCATTCGACGCGAGATCGAAAAACAGCGCCGCGGCATTCAGGAATCCCTCCGCGGATATTTACGGCGGTTGGCCGAAGGCGGCGCGGTGCAGGACGAACTGATTACCATCCGCGGTGAGCGCTTTGTCATCCCGATAAAAATCGAACAGAAACGGCGCGTGCAAGGTGTGGTGCATGGAGCGAGTTCCAGCGGTCAAACTGTATTCGTCGAACCGCTCGAGACCATTGAGCAGAACAATGAACTGGTGCGTTTGCTTGATGAAGAGCAAGCAGAGATTTATCGCATTTTGCTCGAGATGACACGGCGCATTGGGGAGCAGGCAATCGCGATACTGGTGTCGGCTGAAGTCCTCGGCGAATTGGAACTACAGTTTGCCAAAGCGCGCTTCGCCGAAGAGTACAACTGCGTGGGGGTAAAGTTGACTGGGTCGTGTGGGGACGGGCGCCCTCGCGAGCCTGCCGTGAGCGAAGCCGAAGGGTCCATGGCGGGCGAAGCTCGGCTGCTTCTGCACAACGCGAGACATCCGCTGCTCGAGCGAAATTTAAAACTCAAAGGTTTGTCGGTGGTCCCAGTCAGCCTTGAACTCGAACCCGACCGTCGCCAGCTAGTAATCACCGGCCCCAACACCGGAGGCAAAACCGTAACGCTCAAAACCGTCGGCCTGCTCGCGCTGATGGCCCAGTCGGGGATCCCCGTCCCCGCCGATCGTGCGCAGATGCCCGTCTTCGATGCGGTGCTGGCCGATATTGGCGACTATCAATCGATCGAGCAGAATCTCTCTACCTTTTCGGCTCACATAACCAACATCGATTTCATTTCGCGCACCGCGACGCCGCAGTCGCTGGTGCTTCTGGACGAATTGGGTTCGGCTACCGATCCCGAGGAAGGCGCCGCGCTGGCGGTCGCGATTGCCGGACACTTTGGCCGCATCGGCTCGATGACCGTGATTTCCACGCATCACACTTCTTTGAAAGTTTACGGCGCCAATACCCCGGGAGTGATCAACGCGTCGGTCGGCTTCAACGAAGCCACTCTGCAACCTACTTACGAATTGAAGATAGGCGTGCCCGGAGCTTCGGCGGGAATCAACATCGCGCAGCGCCTGGGATTGAATCCAGCGATCATCGACGCCGCGCGTGCGCGACTCGGCACGCAAGCTCGCGATGTCGGCGAATTTCTCGACAAGCTCCATGCCGGGCTGCGTGAGATGGAAAGCGAGCGTCTCCGCCTGGCTACTCGCGAGCAGGAATTGGAGAAGGAGAAGGCGCGCCTGGCGGTGGAAGGCAAGCGGGAGCAACAGGCAAAAATCCGTGACATGGAAAAGAAGTTGGAGAGCGTGCTGCGGGATTTTGAATATCACGCGCGCGAAGCCGTGAATGCGATTCAGGAGAAGGCCGCCGCGCAGAAACTTTCGAAAGACGCGGAGCGGCGGGTCGCAAAACTGCGCCGCGAATTCCGTGACCAATTCGATTCGACGGTCGTCGCTCATGCCAGCGGCGCCGATCAGGGCGACCCCCACGCGCAGCCGCAGGTGCTGAAGAACATATTTGAGGGCGATACCGTCAAGCTGAAATCCACCGGCAGGGCGGCTACGGTCACGCGCAAGGTGGATGACAAATATTTCGAAGTCTCGATGGGCGCAATGAAGATGAAGATCGCCCGCGACGATATCGCCGAATTGCTGAGCAGCTCTACACCCGTCGCAGATTCTCCTGTCAAGGCTGCCCGCGCCCGAGGAATTTCAGTTTCGTTGAACAACGAAAACGAAAACCAGAACGCGCCGTCGGAAATCAACGTGATCGGTTACAACGTAGACGATGCCACCCGCGCCGTCGAAAAGTTTGTCGACCACGCCTTCCTCGCCGGACTGCCCCGCGTGCGTATCGTCCACGGCAGCGGTATGGGCATCCTGCGCAAAGCCCTGCGGCAAGCGTTGCAGCAGCATCCGCACGTAGAGTCGGTGGCTGAACCTCCGCAAAACGAAGGCGGAGGAGGAGCGACGGTGGTGGAGTTGCGGGTGTAGCTCTGTCATGCTGAGCGAAGGAGAATTGTCCGAAGGACAATCCTCCGAAGTCGAAGCATCCCTACTCCGCCCAGATCCATCCAGCCAGCATCAAGTTAATGCGACAAAGTCCAAACTGGCACAGCCCCTGCGCCATTTGTGACGGATGTCACAGCCTTCCTTGCCCAAAATCCCTATCCTTGTCATGCCGAGCGCAGAAGAATCGTCCGAAGGACGATTCTTCGTATCCGAAGCATCCCTATCCCCTCATGACTGCCAAAGAGCGGCGAAGCTACTGCGTCTACATCATGGGCAGCCTTTCAGGCACCCTATACATCGGCTTCACCGGAAATCTTCACAAACGAATCTTCGAGCATGAGTTTCATCAAATGGAGGGCTTCACCAACAAGTACGACGTGGAGCGGCTTCTATACTGGGCGTCATTCGATGATGTGCACAAGGCGATCGCCCGCGAGAAGCAGTTGAAGGGTTGGTCCCGCGCGAAAAAGATCGCGTTGATCGAGGCGCGGAACCCGCATTGGCTAGACTTGGCGAAGGAGTGGTATTCGTGGATGGAGCACGGTAACGCTGGTAAAGCCGCGTCTTAAGATGTGACCAACATCCAAGTTATTCTGTCATGCCGAGCGCAGAAGAATCGTCCGAAGGACGATTCTCCGAAGTCGAAGCATCCCTATAACTTAAATGACTGCCAGAGAGCGGCAGGCCCATCCGCACAAGCCAGTATTCGAGCATAACTTCCATCAGTCGCAGCGCTTGCCGGATAAGCGCGACGGAAATCGGTGGTGCTGGTAGGGATGCTTCGACTCCGGAAGACCGCCCTTCGGACGGTCCTCCTCCGCTCAGCACGACAAAGAGGAGGAGCGACGGTGGTGGAGTTGCGGGTGTAGATTTGTCATGCAAGCGCATGCGAGAGGTTGTACTGGCGATTCGACGTAGCTTCGATCCGGACGCACCAAGGCCGCGTAAGTGATACAAACATCCAGAGTGTGACGCTATCAGCTAATTTAGGACGTGCTTTTCCGCTGGCATCAACGGGATATTCCTGTATTCCACAGGTTTTCCGCAACCGAATGAGGCCGAGTTCTTCCGCTCGATACCAGCTTGGCTCACAATCCAAGAGGAGAAGTCCCAAGCCTTCGAAAAGCTACCACCATCCATGCCCACAGAAGACTTCAAAGAAACGCTGAAGCAGCAGGCGGACATCGTCCGCATCATCGGCGACTACATCAAGCTGAAGAAGGCTGGGGCGCAGAACTATTCGGGGCTGTGTCCGTTTCATGGCGAGAAGACGCCGTCGTTCTCGGTGCATGCCACGCGTCAGTTCTATCACTGCTTCGGCTGCGGCGTTTCAGGAGACGTATTCAGCTTCGTTCAGAAAATCGAGAACATCACTTTCCCCGAGGCTCTCCGTTTGGTAGCGCAGAAGCTCGGCGTCCCGCTGCCGAAGACCACATACTCCAGCCCCGGAGAAGCGAAAGAAGCCAGGCTGCGCGCTCAACTGTACGACGCGCAGGAGCGCGCCGCCGCATTTTTCCAGGAATGCCTGAAACGTCCCGAAGGCGCCCGCGCGCGGGAATACTTGCAGGGCCGCGGCCTGGACGCAGAGACGATCGCCCGCTTCCGCATTGGCTACGCACCCGATTCCGGCTTCCTCCTCCGCGACCGTCTCGCCGGAGAATTCGACGAAGAAGTTCTGCGTGAGAGCGGTCTGTTCTCGTGGAAGCAGGAAGAACGGGAAGACCGGCCTCCGGCTTCCGGTCCCCGGCGCGCGGAAGCAGGTGCCAATAGTGCCGCAGAACCCGAATCCCGGAAGCCGGAAGCCGGAGGCCGCAACCCCGGCACCGCCGCCATGTACTCAAAGTTTCGCACCCGCGTCATGTTTCCTATCGCCAGCGACGCGGGAAAGATCATCGCATTCACCGGACGAACCCTCGCCACCGACGAGAAATCCGGCCCAAAGTATTTGAATTCACCCGAGACCGCGATTTACTCCAAGGGCCGCGTCCTGTTCAATCTCGACCATGCGAAAGAAGCGATCCGCAAACTGGATTACGCCATCCTCGTCGAAGGACAAATGGATTGCATTTCCGTGGACGCTGCCGGATTTCACAACGTGATTGCCAGCTCCGGCACGGCCTTCACCGAAATTCAGGCGAAGCTGCTTGGCCGATTCAGCAAGAACGCTGTGGTGAATTTCGATCCCGACACCGCCGGAGCCAAAGCCACCGAGCGCACGCTTGGCCTGCTGACCGAGGAAGAATTTCAGATCAAAGTTCTCACGCTTGAACAGGGCTTCGATCCCGATCTCTATATCCGCCGCAAAGGCAAAGAAGCCTACGGCGAAGCGCTGCGCACTTCGCAGAAATATTTTGACTATCTTATCGACCGCGCCCGCACTCATTTCCCCGTGCGCAGCGCCGAGGGCAAAGTGAAAGCCGTGAATTATCTCCTGCCACACATTCAGCGCATACCCAGCCGGATTGTGCGCGACGAATTAGGCCAGGAGATCGCGCAAAAGCTCGGCATCGATTCAGCCGTACTCCGGCAGGAGTTGCGGCATGTCGCTGCGCAGCGTTCCGCATCGTCAGTGAAATCCTCCGCCGAAACGCAAGCCACCGATGCCGAGCGCATTCTCGTGCGTGCCCTCGCCTCCGCGCGCCAGATGAATCCCGACGCCGAGCATGTCTCCGCCCGCGATGGCGCCCGCGAGGTTGTTAAAGACGAAGAGTTCGATCCTGCACGCCAGGCCCAGTATGCATTCCAGAGCGAAGGTCTGCATCGCGGCCTTGCGACCGAATCCCTGGTCGAGGCGCTACTCACCGCCGGGGCTGAAGTTGCCGATGTAATGGAAGTACCCTGCTCCGAAAGTGAGCGCCGCATGCTGGCTTCCATCCTATTGAAAGAGGACGAGGAACTCACTGCGGAGCGCCTCGACGGCGCCGTCCGCGCTCTGCGCCGCATTCATTTACGCCGCCGCTTGGAGGAAACGCAGCGCCAACTGAAGAAACCGGGCCTCAGCGACGATAAAGTACGCATGAAAGAGCTATTGCTCGAGGTAGAAGGCTTGAGCCGTGCCTTGCGCGATCCCAGCCTGGCGGAAGACGGACTCAAAACCGCCCTTGGAAATAAGAAAAGTGCGTGAAACAAAATGCCGGTTAAAGCCATCTAAGTATTTAGGAGAATTAGGGATAGGGGCGGTTAGCGGGAATTATCCGTAGGGCAAGTAATAGACGGTGCGGTACTTATGTGCTAGACTTGATAAGTTTGCACTAGGTGCACAACTCCGCACTACCCCAGCTTCCCATCTTTTCAGACTGTATCACGACGCTCCGCGCGAGCGAATTGACGAATTTGAGGACACAACCTCTTGGCTCTTGAAGACAAGTACGACGACATAAAAAAGCTGGTCGACGCCGGCAAAGAAAAAGGTTACCTGACTTACGACCAGGTAAACGAATTAATCCCTCATGACGTGGTCAGTCCCGAAGACCTCGACGACCTGCTGACTACCATCGGCACTCAAGGGATCGACGTTCTGGAAGGGCCGAAGTCGCCTTCAGCCGCGCTCGATAAAAAATTCGACGAAGCCGAAGAGGGCGAGGACGTCGAACTCGACCTCACTCCCGGCGCTCTGGAAAAAACCAACGATCCCGTCCGCATGTACCTGCGCGAGATGGGCACTGTCCCTTTGCTCACGCGGGAAGGCGAAGTCGAAATCGCCAAGCGCATTGAGCGCGGACAGCTGCGCGTGCTCAAAGCTCTCTCCCGCTCGCCCATCGTAATTCATGATCTGCTTGCCATGGGTGAGGATCTGAAGAAAGGCGTGCGCTCCATCAAGGAAGTCGTCACCTTCGACGAGGAAGAAATTACCGACGAGATTCTGCAGAACCGCCTGAACGAATTTACCGGCAAGATCGACAACATGGCCAAGCTGTACAAGAAGGTCGCCCTGTTGCAGGAAAAATACGTTGCCGTGTCGCAGAAAAAGCGGCCCAAGGACCATCGCCGCGCCCGCCGCAATCTGGCGCGCTCCGTGGTGAAGGTCTCGCTCGCGGTGCGCAAGCTGGGTTTCACCAACAACGAGCGCAAGCGCCTCATCGATCGCGTCAACAAGACTGTCGACAGCATGCGTTCGCTCGATCGTCAGGCTGGGAACCTCGAGCGCAAAGCGGAAGCAACCCGCAGCGAAGAGCAAAAAAAAGAATATCGCCGCCAGTCCCGCGCCATACGAAGCGAGATTGAAAAACTCGAAGCCGAAGCCGGCCTCTTGTTTCTGGAGATCAAGCGCACCCAGCGCGAAATCATTCAGGGTGACATGGACGCCGAGCAGGCCAAGCGCGAGCTGATCGAGGCCAACCTGCGTCTCGTGGTTTCGATTGCAAAAAAATATACCAACCGCGGCCTGCAGTTCCTCGACCTGATTCAGGAAGGTAACATCGGCCTGATGAAAGCCGTAGACAAATTCGAATACCGCCGCGGCTATAAGTTCTCGACCTACGCCACATGGTGGATTCGGCAGGCGATTACGCGTGCCATCGCCGATCAGGCCCGCACCATCCGCATCCCGGTCCACATGATCGAGACCATCAACAAGCTGATCCGCACCTCGCGCCAGCTTGTTCAGGAACTCGGCCGCGAACCTACCAGCGAAGAAATCGCCAAGCGCATGGACATTCCCGTTGCGAAAGTCCGCAAGGTGCTGAAGATCGCGCAGGAACCGATCTCACTCGAAACGCCCATCGGCGAAGAGGAAGATTCGCATCTTGGCGACTTCATCGAAGACCGCGCCGTGGTCTCTCCGGCCGAAGCTGTGATCAACGTGAACCTCAAGGACCAGACCGGACAGGTCCTGCGCACGCTGACCCCGCGCGAAGAAAAAGTAATCAAGATGCGCTTCGGCCTCGAAGACGGCAGCGAGCATACTTTAGAAGAAGTCGGCCAGTCGTTCGCCGTAACCCGCGAACGCATCCGCCAGATCGAAGCCAAAGCCCTGCGCAAACTGCGCCATCCGTCGAGATCGCGCAAGCTGCGGGCGTTCATGGATGGAGTGAGAGACTAACTTCACACATCTGTCATCCTGAGCGCAGCAGAACGATTCGCGAACGCGAATCGTTCCGCGGAGTCGAAGGATACCTGGCAGCGTAGGTGCCCCTGATTCGCGTCGAGGTTTCCTTACGCCAACCATCCTGGGAGGGGCACGGACTCAGCCGTACCGTACGGAGCCAATAAAACCTGGGCTTTAGCCCCTGAGGGAATTCGTAAGTCTGAGCTTTCTGTGCGCGGCAATCCCCTTTGACAGCGTGCAAGTTATTGCAACTCCCGCGCTTCAAAATTCGCGCGAGAACGATTCCTTCCACATTTTCCTCAGCCTTCCACAAGGAAGTCTCATCGTCCACAGCTTGTTCACACGCCTGTAATGTTTTTCTATTGCGACGCGCAACGTTGTGCCCCAGAGTGGATTCATCGAAAACGTTGGAACTCTCAACGCTTGCCGAACGATGATTGCGGTTACGCCAGTGGGAGCTGGCAATTCTCGAGAGTGAATTGCCAGGGGAAATCGGAAATGCGCGCGAGCGCGTGCTGGTTGCCCGGGCACTGCGGCCTCCTCTACTGCCGGCTCAATGAGCCGGTTTAGGCCACTGGCCGCCGCATCGGTTGCGGGATCGCGATTCTTCGAATCGCGCTTTTGCAACTCGTACCGGCAAAGACAGCGCTCGCAGCGAGCGCTGCCGGACTGGTGCAGTCGTCCCGCCGCCTTCGGCGACGGAAAGGCAGACGAGGGCGTTCCACGAACAATGCGGCCTGGATGGCTGGTCCAGGCCGCATTTTTTTTTGCCTGAATTGCCGGCTGACTCCCCTGGCTCACCAATCTGTTTGCAGTTACGCTTGACTTCTAATTCGCCGTTTGTTCTCCTTTAAGTTATGGGGCTAGGCGAGTTGCGTTTCGCGATCGAGTGTGGGGGCCAAACTTTTTTCCAATCTGGCGCATTTTGCAGAGGGTGCACCTCGCATTCACAAGCTGCTTCAGGTTAGTGTGCGGTTGGCGTTTCTGGACATTGGAGAACTAGATCTAGCGTGGCGACAACCGATTACAGTATCAGCACTCTTCCCGCGAACGTAGAAGCCGAGCGCTCAATCCTCGGCGCGATTCTGCTCGATAACTTTGCTTATAACCAGGCCGCCGAACATTTGCGGATCGAAGATTTTTCTCTGGACTCACACCGGCGGATTTATTCGCGCATGGTCGATCTTGCGGAGTCCTCGCGTCCGATCGATATGATCACGCTGATCGAGGAGCTTGACCGTCACAAGGATTTGCAGCCCATTGGCGACGTTGGCTATGTGTCGAGCCTGCTGCATGGGGTTCCGGATCGGCCGAGCATTGAGCACTATGTCAAGATTGTCCGCGATAAAGCCCTGCTGCGCGGGCTGATTCACGCGGCCAATACCGCGATTGCGCGGGCGTCCGATCAATCCGATGCCGCCGAAGAAGTGCTCAGCGACGCCGAGGCTGCGATCTTCCAGCTCTCGGAAAAGCGCATTGGGCGCGGATTCATGGGCGTGCAGGAAATTGTGCGCGAATCGTTCGGCTCGATCGATGCGCTCCTGCAACGCGGGCAGCGCATTACGGGATTAGCCACGCACTACGAAAATCTCGACGAGATGACCAGCGGCCTGCAGCGCTCAGATTTGGTGATCATTGCGGCGCGGCCTTCGATGGGCAAGACGGCGTTCGCCATGAACATCGCGGAGAATGCATCGATCAAGGATGGGAGCGTCGTGGGAGTGTTCTCCCTGGAAATGTCACGCGAGGCTCTGCTGTTACGCCTGCTGTCCTCGACGGCGGAAGTGGACGCGCACAAGATGCGGACAGGGACATTCTTTCAGGATGACTCGCGCAAGCTGTCTCGGGCATTGGAACAACTTGCGCACGCGCCGATTTTCATCGATGACACGCCCGGCATATCGCTGAGCGAGATGCGCGCCAAAGCGCGGCGACTGAAGCAATCGCAGGGCAGGCTTGACCTGATCATCGTGGACTATCTGCAACTGATGTCGGGCGGCAGCAAGCGTTATGAAAACCGCACGCAGGAAGTGTCGGCGATTTCGCGGGGACTGAAAGCGCTGGCGAAGGAACTAAGCGTGCCGGTGATTGCGCTCTCCCAGTTGAGCCGCGCTCCGGAGAGCCGGGGCGGTGACCATCGTCCGCAACTCTCCGATCTGCGCGAGTCAGGATCAATCGAGCAAGATGCTGATGTGGTGATGTTCATTTTCCGCGAAGAAGTTTATAAGCAGGACGATCCCGACTTACAGGGCAAGGCTGAAATCATCATCTCGAAGCAGCGCAATGGACCGACGGGCAAGCTGATGTTGGCGTTCCGAAAAAACTGCACCAGATTCGAGACGCTGGTCGAAGGTGGTCTGGCGCCGGAAGAATGATTAAAGGTCTACAGGAATTACTGTAGTGTTACGCGGTATCTACCTTAGAGGATTCGAGTTGCAGGCCACGGGCATCCTGTGGAAAAGCTTGTGGAATTGGTAGCGCATCACAAAATCGCTGGTTGGAAACTCAGTTCAATATTTGTTGCCGGCTAAGTCTTGGAGCCCTAAGGCTCTGAATAGTAACCAGTTAGGCAATTCACTCGACATTAACATAACTCCAGATTAGCAAAAGGTTTAGCAATCACAGTTTTGAGATTTGCACATTTTGGAGATTTGAGGCCTCCCAGGATTGGATGGCCTGCCGCAGGGAAAAGGAGGGAACTCAATCATCCGAGGTTAATTGCTGTCTTCGCCCACCTTCAAGACCGCCAAGAAAGCTTCTTGCGGGATATCGACGCGACCGATCCGCTTCATTCTTTTTTTGCCTTCCTTCTGTTTTTCCAGGAGCTTGCGTTTGCGCGAAATGTCACCGCCGTAGCACTTCGCGATGACGTTCTTCCGAATAGCCGAAACGGTCTCGCGGGCGATGATTTTCGCTCCGATGGATGCCTGGATCGCCACCTCGAACATTTGCCTGGGAATGAGCTGCCTCATTTTCGAAACCAGCGCCTTGCCGCGATCGTAGGCAAAATCCCGGTGCACAATGATTGAAAGCGCATCTACCGGCTCGCCTGCAACCAGAATATCGAGCTTGACCATCGGCGACTCCCAATAATCCGCCAGGTGATAGTCGAGTGAAGCGTAGCCCCGTGACACCGACTTCAGGCGATCGTAGAAATCGAGCACGATTTCATTCAGCGGTAACTCATAGTGCAACATCACGCGGGAGGAACTGACGTACTCGAAAGTCTTCTGCTTGCCGCGCTTGTCTTCGACTAGCTTCAAAATTCCACCGACGTATTCTTCGTTGGTGAGAATCGTAGCTAGAATCACGGGCTCTTCGATCTTGGCGATCTCACTTGGGTCGGGCCAGCGAGAAGGATTATCCACCTCGATCATTGAGCCGTCGGTTTTGTAGATTTTGTAGCGCACGCCAGGTGCGGTGGTGATGAGTTCGAGCGCGAACTCGCGCTCCAGGCGCTCCTGGATAATTTCCATGTGAAGCAAGCCGAGGAAGCCGCAGCGAAAGCCGAAGCCCAGCGCCACCGAACTTTCCGGCTCGAAGAAGAACGAAGAATCGTTCAGCCGCAATTTTTCAAGCGCTTCGCGCAGCCGAGTGTGTTCATGCGCGTCCACAGTGTAGAGGCCGGCGAACACCATAGGCTTAATTTCTTCAAAGCCGGGAAGCGCTTCGAACGCCGGATTGGCGTCGTCCGTAATGGTGTCGCCGATTTTTGTGTCGGCGACATTCTTGATGTTGGCGATGAGGAAGCCGACTTCTCCCGCTTTCAGCTCGCCAATCTCCACAGGTTTAGGGGTGAGCACGCCAAGAGTTTCCGCGTCGAAAGTTGTTCCATTCGACCACAGCCGAATTCGCTGGCCTTTGCGCAACGTTCCCTGGAAAACGCGAGTCAGAATCACCACGCCGCGGTAAGGGTCGAACCATGAGTCGAAAACCAGTGCCTGGAGCCGGCTGTCGGGATTGCCTTTCGGGGGAGGCACGCGCTTCACAATGGCTTCGAGCACGTCGGGCACGCCTTGGCCAGTCTTGGCGCTGATCAGCACGGCATCGGTGGCGTCGAGGCCAACGGCGCTTTCGATCATCTCTTTCGTACGCGGGATGTCGGCGCTTTGCAGATCGATCTTATTGATGACGGGAATAATTTCGAGGCCGTTGTTGATGGCCAGGTAGGCGTTGGCGAGGGTTTGCGCCTCAACTCCCTGCGAAGCGTCGACGATGAGCAGGGCGCCTTCGCAGGAAGCCAGCGACCGCGAGACCTCGTAAGAAAAGTCGACGTGGCCGGGCGTGTCGATCAGGTTGAGCTGATAAGTGTTGCCGTCATGAGCGGTGTACATCATGCGGACGGCGTGGGCCTTGATGGTGATGCCCCGCTCGCGCTCCAGGTCCATGGTATCGAGTACCTGGGCCTGCATCTCGCGCATGGTGAGGGATCCGGTCAGCTCCAGCAGGCGGTCCGCCAGCGTGGATTTACCGTGGTCGATATGCGCGATGATCGCAAAGTTGCGGAGGAAGGCGGCGTCCATAGATTGAGGGCTAATCTTTGATTTTAACAGGCATAGAGGAACGCGGTGGGCGGTGGGCGGTGGTCAGCGGCCAGTCGTACGTGCAGTGATTTGCAGTCGGGGACTCGATACTTCCTCGACTAGAATTGGATTGCATGATCGTCCTTGCTTCTGCGTCTCCGCGCCGCCAGGAGTTGTTGCGCAACGCCGGCATTCCGTTCACGGTGCAACCCGCCGACATTAACGAAACGCCGTTAGCAGGTGAATCCCCGAGAGCATACGCCGAACGGCTGGCGCGGGAAAAGGCGCTGGCGGTCTGGCAGAGTCGATCGCAGGACTATGTTCTGGGTGCGGATACGATTGTGGTGGTCGATGGCGCCATTCTGGGCAAACCTCGCGACCGTGACGACGCTCTCCGGATGCTGCGATTGTTGTCGGGCCGGACGCATGTTGTGATTACTGGAGTGTGCCTGGTTGGACCAGTGTCCAGTAACATCCAAATCGCCGCAGAGATCACTTTCGTGACTATGTGCGAAGTCACCGACGATGAGATTCGCGACTACGTCGCTACCGGCGAGCCTATGGATAAGGCCGGAGCTTATGCAATTCAGGGAATCGCCTCGCGTTGGATTCCTCGAATTGAGGGCGATTACAGCAATGTGGTGGGACTACCGGTAGCGCTGGTGTACGCCATGTTGCGCGAGCGAGGAGCAATCTAGATTATGCGGGCTGCTGGTAGGTATGGATAGGAAGCAAGCGTGAAGAGCAATTCCGAGTAACAGGGGGTCCAGGCTAAACTTTCTTTTCCTCTTCTTTTTCTTTCGTTTCTTTCTTGGGGTCTTCCTTCGGGTCTTCCCCTTCCTTCATCGCGGCTTTGAAGTTACGGATGCCTTCGCCCATGCCTTTGCCCAGCGAGGCAAACTTGCTGGTGCCGAAGATCAGAAGGATGATCGCGATGATCAGTATTAGATGCAACGGCTGAAAAAGACCTTCACCCATAATTCCTCCACAGTCTAGCCGCAGGAGCCCGGCAAATGCGGCGCAGGCCACCGGACTCTCTACGAAAAGTCTAGGCCATGCCAGGCAGGGAGTCAAAGAATGCAGGGCTGCGCACTGGTTGGTTACGCATCTGAATATCTGAATGCTTACCAAGGCAGCCGCGGGAAGTCTAATCTCTCCGAATGAGTATTGGAGATAAGTGTGGGAGGAATCGGTGATTCGCAAACGTTGCGCTTTTACATTCGTAGTGTTCATTTTCTGTCACGCTTTTTTTGCAGCAACTTCTCAAGGACAGGCACAAACCGGCTCCGCGCCAGAACACCGCAAGACCAGTGAACCTTACACCGGCGACCTCACGATTTTCGACTCCCCTGGGCGCGCGGAGCGGCTGCAAATCAATCGCGTGATGGATATCCTGTCCATTACACCTGGGAAAGCAGTGGCCGATATCGGAGCGGGGTCGGGCTGGTTCACTGTGATAGCGGCGCGGAGAGTTGGCCAAGCGGGAATCGTATATGCAGTCGATATCAATCCGGAGTCGATTCGCTACGTCAGCGAGCGCGCGAAGAAGGAGCAACTGCAAAACGTCAAAACCATTCTAGGCAAAGGCGACAACCCTGTTCTTCCCGCCGGTGCAGTCGATTCAGTCTTGCTGTTGAAGACGTATCACGAGGTAGCGGAGCCGGTCGCTCTTCTGCGAAATCTGCGAGCGTCGCTGCGTCCCGGGGCGAAGGTTGGAATCATCGACCGCAATGGAAACGGCGAAAATCATGGCGTGGGCCGTGACGTCGCGATCCAGGAAGCTCGGCAGGCGGGTTACCGGTTGCAGGAACAGTATGATTTTGTGAAGGGCGACAAGATGGATTATTTTCTGGTATTCACTCCAGAACCGTGACCTCGTCGACTACCGACCAAGTCGTGCGAGTCAAGTCAGCAAATGTTGCGAGGTCGGCATCGGAAGCCGCCCCCTGCGGGCTCGCCCATGCCACTTCCATACTCGGCCGATCATCGAAGTAGAGCTCGACTATTGCGTCCCATCCGGGCGGCTGTCGTGTGGCATCCTTACTGGCAAAATTCTGAACATACTTTCTCAAGCCGGGCAGATTCATCGCCAACAGACCTGAATTTCCCGCATGTGCCGGCGGAACTGTTCAGGGGTCAATTCTGGACGCCGATACACTACGACCATAAACTTCAGCATATAAGCTTCTTCAGCGATCAAACGCTTTCGATCATTTCTGCAAGCAGCAGCGCCCGCCGCGGTAGCTCGGAAATGACGATGTATTCGTGAATGGCATGGGCGCCTTCACCAACGCCGCCCATGCCGTCGAGCGTGGGAATGCCCAGGCCAGCGGTGAAATTTCCGTCGGAGCCGCCGCCCACTGACGCTTCTTCGAGCTTCCATCCAATCGCGTCAGCAATGTTCTGGGCTTTCTTGTACAACGCTGCCACTCCAGACGTTCGCTCCATTGGCATTCGATTAATGCCGCCCGTCATCTCAACCTTGCAGTGTTTGTCGAATACTTTGAGCGACCGCAGCTTGCGGTCAATGCCGGCAGCTTGTTTCGCGCGCTTGATGCGTACATCGATCGCGACCGAGGCCTCAGCCGCAATCACGTTGGTGCGGGTTCCCCCCTCGATCACGCCGGGATTCACGGACAAACCTTTCGGCAAATCATTTAATTTAGCGACTACCGCGATTTGGCGCGCGAGCTCTAGTATCGCGCTGTGACCCTTTCCTGGATCCAGCCCGGCATGCGCAGCCACGCCCTTCACGGTTAGCTTATATTCGCCTACGCCTTTGCGGGCGGTCTTGACGGCACCGCGAAGTCCGGCAGCGGGTTCGAGCACCAGAACTCCGGCGGATTGTTTTGCCAATGACTCAGTGATGGCGCGGGACGAGCGGCTGCCCACTTCTTCATCGGAAACCAGAAAAACCGTGACCGGCCGCGAGAGTTCGCCATGCCAATCTTGCAGAGCTTCGATCGCATGAAGGATGAGGGCGATGCCTGACTTCATGTCGAGCACGCCAGGGCCGAACAGCTGTTCGTCCTCAATTCTGCAGGGCATGGTCGCCAGCGTTCCCAGGGGATAAACCGTGTCGTAGTGCCCCAATAACAGTACGGGCTTGCGGTTCGCAGAACTCGCGCGAGTTCCGGCAAAGTCGACCTGCAGGCTGTCGCCGAAATCATCACTGCTGTGAAAGCGGATACGTCCACCACGGGTGGCAAACTTGGAAGCAAGAAATTTCGCTATGCAATCAACGGCTTGCTTGTTATCGCTTGGGGATTCGATTTCGACGAGCTCGCGGACTGTTTTGATCATCCGATCCTGGCATTGATGGAAATAGCGCAAGCGATCGGTACCTGTGGTGCGCGGTGCAGTTGTTGTCGCTCTTTTTGTTTTCTTCTTCGTTTTGGTCTTGGGCACTCTTGCCTCTCGGTGCGGACTCAGCTTCGCCGTGAAATACGGCGCGGTACAGTATAATCTTCAGGCTGATTGGGACGAATCATGATTCAGAGCACTTCTTCCGAGACCGACGCGGCCGCATCGAAGACGGCGCTCGATATTCACGACATCCTGAAAATCCTGCCGCACCGTTATCCTCTGCTGCTGATTGACCGCGTGCTGGAGTTGAAGCGTAAAGAAAGCATTGTAGCGATCAAGAATGTCAGCATTAACGAACCGTTTTTCAACGGCCATTTTCCGGGATTGCCCATCATGCCCGGAGTGCTGATTGTGGAAGCGATGGCCCAGGCCGGGGGAGCACTGTTGCTTACCGAAGTGGAAGATCGCGGGAATAAGTTGATGGTATTCACCGGCATTGAGCGCGCGAAGTTTCGCCGTCCCGTGAGCCCCGGTGATCAGCTTAGAATTGAAGTGGAAGTGAAAGGCTGGCGCGTCATTCCGCGTAGGATCGCGGCCAAGATGCATGGCGTCGCCTATGTTGCGGGGCAAAAAGTGGCCGAAGCCACGATATCGTGCCAGCTTATCGATAGCTCGGGTGGTCGCGGCGATGGATCGGGTGCTGCGGATGATGGTGCGGCTGGGGAATGAACCGCGATCGGGCACAGGTGCGATGAAACCATTTTCCCAGGATGAAATGATTCGACCATGAACATTCATCCCACGGCCATCATTGATTCGGGCGCCAAAGTTCCAGCATCGTGCACGGTTGGACCCTACTGCGTGATTGGAGCGGGCGTCGAAGTTGGGGAGCGATGCCGCTTGGCGTCGCATGTTGTCGTCGAAGGGCCAACGAAAATCGGGGTCGACAACTCTTTTTTCCCTTTTTCCGCGATCGGTATGGCGCCGCAGGATATTTCCTATCGAGGTGAACCCACGCGATTGGAAATCGGCGACCACAACGAGATTCGCGAATGCGTCACCATCAGCCGCGGTACGGCGAAGGGCGGCGGGGTCACCAGAGTGGGCGACCACGTGCTCATCATGGCTTACGCGCACATCGGACACGACAGCGTAATCGGCGACCACTGCATGCTGGTGAACGGGGCCACATTGGGCGGGCATGTGACGGTTGAAGAATGGGCGGTGGTGGGCGCGCTATGTCCGGTGCATCAGTACGTGCGGATCGGGGCGCATGCTTACGTCGGCGGCGGAACTACGATCACGCAGGATGTGCTGCCGTTTTCCATGACGTCTGCGGCGCGGAATACTCATGCCTATGGGATGAATAAGGTAGGGCTGGAGCGTCGCGGCTTCTCGGCAGAGCGTATCCGTAGGATTCATCATGCTTACAAGACTCTGCTGGCGTCGAAGATGAACACATCGCAGGCGCTGGAAAAACTGAAAGGTGAGACCGACCGTGGCGAAGATGTGGATATGCTGATCCGCTTTATCGAAAGATCAGAGCGCGGAGTGATTAAGTAAAGTGGCCAGTGGCCAGTGATCAGTGGCCAGTTAATACTGCGCTGCCCTCTAATCACCGGACATTGACCACTGCTTATGCAACCTATCGGGCTCATCGCCGGCAATGGCAAGTTTCCTCTGCTCGTGCTTGATGCGGCGCGTGCGGCGCAGTATGAAGTTGTCGTTGTTGCGATCAAAGAAGAAGCTTTTCCTGAAATTGAAAATCACGGGGCCGCGTCGGTTCATTGGTTATCGCTGGGCGACCTTTCCAGGCTGATTGAAGTTTTTCATCGCGAAGGCGTAAGCCGCGCCGTTATGGCTGGGCAGGTCAAGCACAAACAGATATTTTCCGCGATCCGCCCGGATTGGCGCCTGGCTAAGCTTCTGCTTTCGCTCACAACCCGCAATACCGACAGTTTGCTGGGAGCGGTAGCCAAGGTCCTGGCGGAAGAAGGAATCATACTGGAAAATTCCACGTGGCTACTCGAACCGCTGCTGGTGAAATCCGGAGTGCTCAGCCGGCGCGCGCCCACCGAACAGGAACGCAAGAACATTGACTACGGCCGCGCTGTCGCCCGCCAACTTGCGCAGCATGATATTGGGCAGACCGTTGTCATTGGCGAATCGGCCTGCGTTGCGGTCGAAGCCATGGAGGGCACCGATGCGACGATTGAGCGTGCCCGGCACATCATGGGCTCGTTGCACGGCGACGCTTCTACCCTGAGCCGCGCGCTCACGGTGGTCAAGATCGCGAAGCCCAATCAGGATATGCGCTTCGATGTTCCCGTGATCGGAGTGAAGACGATTGAAGTGATGCAGTTAGCGGGAGCAACCTGCCTTGCGCTGGATGCAGGAAAGTGTCTGTTGCTGGATGGAGAGAAGGTTCTTGATGCGGCCAATGCGGCCGGGATTGCGGTGGTCGCGGACGTTGTTTTGCCGGCCTGATTCAGAGGGGGACTTCGAGCGGCATCTTGACTAGTCGGCTCCCATCGAGCGACGCGACCTTCTGACGGCCGCTATCGGACGCTTACGAGGATCACCCTTGCGGAAATCGTGCATAGCCCGTGTGAGATCGTGCGCGGTCTGCAGATTCATCCAGAATTCAGCGGAATTTTTGAAGTATCCGGCAAGAAGGAGTGCCGTTTCGGGGGTGATACCTCGTTTCCCGCGTACCAACTCATTCACACGGTTTAACGGGATGGTGAGAGCTCTCGCCAGTTCAGCCTGGGTCAGGCCAAGAGGCTCAAGAAATTCCTCTAGTAGGATCTTCCCGGGATGCGTTGCGATACGATTGCTCGGCAACATTGCGCTTCTCCTCAGTGGTAATCGACGCATCGGACTTCGTGTGCTGTGCCGTTCGTAAAGCGAAACACTATACGATACTGGTCATTCACCCTCAAGCTGTAAAGCCCTGCCCAGTCACCGCGCAGTTTTTCCAGCCGGTTTGAGGGCGGCATGCTAAGGTCGGTGAGCATGCCGCTCGCATTCAGCAAGTCCAACTTGGTTTGGATACGTGTCCACAATGCCGGCGCAATTCTTCGGGCAGCTTTAGTGTTATGCCCATGGAAAATGTCTTCCGTCGGTTTGTCTCCAAAGGAGACAATCATTTCAGATACTATACATAGTTACCGTGTATATGTACATTACTGAGTGCGGCCGCCTGCGCTTCATTTAAGATGAAAATAATGACTTCCTCAATTTCCGAATCCGCGCTTATCGCTGATCAGCTGCGCCGCGCTTTCGAAGGCGATGCCTGGCATGGCCCAGCTCTGCTTGAATTGCTGGACGATGTAGATGCTGCCACGGCTGCGGCGAAGCCGCTGGCTGACGCTCATAGCATCTGGGAACTTGTCCTGCATATCGCTGCGTGGGACGCCGCAGCCTGCCGCCGGCTGGGCGGAGAGAAAATCCAACCTACAGGGGTTGCTAATTTTCCCGTCGTTCCTAAACCCACCGATGCGGCGTGGCGCAGGTCCGTCGCTCAAGTGAAGCGCACGCATGATGTGCTGATAAAGACGGTCGCGGTTTTGCCCGACGCTCGGCTGCGCGAGCGGGTTCCGGGAAAGAAATATGACTTCTGCCACATGCTGCATGGGGTGGCGCAGCATGAGCTCTACCATGCAGGACAGATCGCTATTTTAAAGAAGGCGCAAGGCGCAGTCGCGAGGACTAAGTAGTCCGCAACTCCTCAGTTGCCATGCCGACAACGCTGTCCCCACATGAATCTTCCCAACTAAGCTTTACCACTGCTTGAAAATCACCGCCACGGCGGCGACGATCATCGCGAAACCGACGGCGTGGTTCCAGCGCACTGGTTGTTTGAGATAGAAGACGGAAAACACTGAGAACACCAGCAAGGTGATGACTTCCTGAATGGTCTTGAGTTGTGCGGCGCTAAATTCATAGGAGCCGATACGATTCGCCGGCACCTGGAAACAATATTCGAAGAAGGCGATCATCCAGCTGATGACGATCACTTTGAATAGCGGCACCTCGCGGTATTTCAAGTGACCGTACCAGGCGAAGGTCATGAAGATATTGGAGATGGTAAGCAGCGCAATAGTTCGCATGTCGTGAGCTGGTGCTCCTTTCGCGGTTGGGTGCAACCCGCAGCATGGCGAGAGTGATTTGGATTGACGCAATTTCGGCCGCCGCGTCTATTGCAGATGCTCTTTTGCGGCTTAACGTTTACAATTTGGTGTTCCTGTGGCAACCAGCCAGCCGAGAGATCCTTCCTGCAAGCTGACAATCCAATTCCCGTCGCGGTGGTGGGTGTGGGTGTCTTCGGGCGCAATCACGCCCGAGTTTACCAAGAGCTGGAACGGCAGGGCGAGGCCGTGCGGCTGGTCGGCGTGGTTGATTCCGATCTCAACCGGGCCGACGCTGTCGCTCGCGAGTTTGGTTGCCGCGCTTTCGGGTCAGTCGAGCAGATGCTCACCACGCATAGCGAAATCCGGGCTGCGTCGGTGGCCGCGCCAACCGTTCATCATCTGGCCGTGGCCCGCGCACTCATGCAAAAAGGAGTCGATGTACTGATCGAGAAGCCGCTGGCCGCGTCGCTGGCCGAAGCTGACGAATTAGTGCAACTCGCCGCCGCTCACAAACGTATTGCTCAAGCCGGACACCTCGAGCGTTTCAATCCAGCGGTGCGTGCCACGATTCCGCTACTTACGCAGCCCATGTTCTTTGAGGTTCACCGGCTCAGCGTCTTCACCCCGCGATCCCTCGATGTGGATGTGGTGCTTGACCTGATGATTCATGACCTGGACATCGTTCTGTCATTCGCAAATTCTCCGGTGAAAGAAGTTCGCGCCGTCGGATTGCCTATTCTCTCTGGCAAGGTCGATATCGCTAATGTGCGGCTGGAATTCGCGTCTGGATGTGTGGCAAACTTTACCGCCAGCCGCGTCTCGACCGAACGTGTGCGCAAGCTGCGCTTCTTTCAACCGCAGCAATATGTTTCGGTTGATTACGGGCGGCAGGAAGTTCTGGTTTTCACAGTCGGAGCCGACGATGGAGCCGATTCCGGCGCTCCCACCGTCAACCCGCAAATTAAAGTCGCCAAGCCGCCTGTGACGTCAGAAGAGCCGTTACACGCAGAGTTGAAGTCGTTCCTGCACGCCGTGCGGAAACGATCCACGCCTGTCGTGCCACTAGAGGACGGCCGCCGCTCTCTCGCGCTCGCCCTCGATGTTATCGCCGCGATCCGCGATCATGGAAAGAAAGTCGGCGTTGCGGGTTTGGCGAAGGCGAAAGGCTAGGCGCCCCTCCTCCAGGTGAGCGCGTGCAACTCCCTACTCGGAGTGTTGTCGATGCTTGCGCAACTGAATGTCGATCCCAACCATCGGCCCGTAGACATTGATGCCATAGTTGCGAATTCCCCAGTTCGGCTTACCGTTGCCCTGGGATAAATCAAGATTCGATATGTGCATGAAATTCAAACCGCCCGAAATTGCATAGCGAGGATTGATGTTGTATCGCACCCCACTGCCCATGTTCACGGTAAACGTGAAGTCCTCCCCTTGGGCATAGAGCACCCCTTTCGGTCCCTGAGCGTCGATGTGCCCAAGGCCGAGGCGGATATCAAAGTAGGGCGCTACCCTGGAATTACGCGGCACGAAATTACGACGAACACCCATGATCCAGGAGAAATAGCGGCTCTCAGGGCCCCTCGGAATCGCGGTAATAGAACCGGTGCACGTGAGATCCCAATTGCCGCGCAGAATCAAAGGACCTGATATGCCGCTCATATGCCAACGGAGAGAACCGAAGATAGGTACGAGTGTGTATTTAAGAGGATAGGTGTTGTAGACATCGCCTACGAAAATGTCGAGAGGAAAGGGGACGTTGATGGGAAGCCATCCCGCGTCCAAGGAGAATTCGAGCTTGTTTCTGTAATAAATTTCCCGGTTGAAGTCAGGACGTTGGGGAGGCTTTAGCTTTTCGAACGTTACTGAGTCGTTTGGATCTTCTGCCGGAGTATTCTCCAGCGCTGTTGGTGGCTTGTCTGGGGATGCGTCGGGGTGGAGCGAGGCTTCGGAAGCGAACAATGAGTCGTCCAAGGGCGTCGGGGTCGCACCTTGTTCGCCAAAATATTCGACAGGGGCAAGAGCAGGCACAGCGATAGTCTGGCTTTCGCGAACCAACTGGATCGTCTCTTCACGCGATGGGTCGGCATGATCCATGGAGACAGCGCCCGACTGGGAAAACGCGGAAAGGGCGACGAGACTTGGAGTCAGGCTTAGAATCACCGATCGCTTGCGAGCGTACACTAGAGCCTCCTGTGGAGCAGCGCTCCACAGTGTAATGCCACAACTTTTGCAAAATTGCCAGAGCATTTCTCGGACGCGGGATGGTAGAGCCAACAGCGTTTTACAAATATTTACACACCTAAGTCGCACACCATTTGTAAAGAGCATAATCCCTTAAAAGATGCGAAAATAAAGGTAGCTTGCCACTCCTATTCGCAGCGTCATCCTTGCCACGACCGGATGCAACGAAGCGAGGGGAATCCGTGTCTAACGGACAAGCCAAGTTCAGACAAGCTTAGCTCATGCCGATCACGCAAATTCCATTCCAGGATCCGGTGGCGCCTCCCGAAAAGCCGCAGCCGGAGCAGCTCGGGCTCTACGATGCCCGCGGATGGGAAACCGCCTACCGGGCGATGGACGACGATGCTCGGGTGCCGCATCTTCTGATTCAGTTGCAGGACGACCTCGCGCGCTCGCGGCGGCGGGAAGCCGCGTGGATTTCCATCATCACGCATTTGGTCCTGATCATTTTTATCTTCAATATTGAAAAGTTTGAGAAGTATCTTCCGTGGCATTCGGCGGTCGTGGTGAAAAATTCACCCAATGCCAAAGATTTTACTTTTCTGGAACTGCCGCCCGATCTACAGAAAGCTCAGCGCAAGCCGAACACGAACATCGCTTCCGACAAGAACCGCACAGCGATGACCCGGCATCCTGAGTTGGATGTAAAAGAGCTACGAAAGAGTTTGGCGACACCGCCCGCAGGAAAGCCGGGATCTAGTGGCTCACCAACAGCCCAACAGCAACTCGCGCCGCCGGCTGCGGCACCTGCACAAAATCCATCTACTTCTCAACAACAGCCGGATCAGCAAATCGCGCGCGCAGAACCCACCGCGAAGCCGAACATTGCGAATGAGTTCAGCAAGTTTGGCGGGCCCATGTCGGCCGGTTCGGCGATTCAAGAGGCTACACGGGCAGCGGCGGCCAGACGCGGCGCTGGGCAACAGGGCGCTGGCGGCGATTTTGGGCTAGGCACGGGCGCGCATGGGCGCCAAATGGGCAATCTCGACGTGCTTAGTGACACGATGGGCGTCGACTTCGGTCCCTACCTTCAGCGTGTGCTGCATGACGTGAAACAGAATTGGTACAACGCGATCCCGGAATCCGCGCAGATGAAAAAGGGAAGGCTCTCCATTGAGTTTGCTATTACCAAAGATGGAAAAGTCGCGGGCATGAAGCTGGTGGCCCCTTCGGGAGACATTCCCCTGGACCGCGCGGCTTGGGCTGGCATCACCGCTTCCGATCCATTTCCTCCATTACCCAGCGAGTTCGGAGGACAATATCTGGCGCTGCGATTTACCTTTTTCTATAACCCGTCCAAAGAAGATTTGGAATAGCTTCCGTTCAATGACCTGAACGGCCGGCGAAACTCTCCACGATGCATGAACGTGGAAGAGCGGCGCTTCAGCGCCGCGTAAAGTTTACGGAATCAGCGCGGGCTTCAGCCCCCGTTACCAGACACTGCAGCGATTCTGATTTACCATCGGCGATCCCGCCTTGCAGTGAAAAGCTTCTTGAAATTCCGGCATGTTCGAGACTACGCCGTTGGTGCGGTATTTCTCGGGAGAATGAGGATCTACCGTGGCGCGTAGGCGCTTCGTCTCGTCCCGGGATTCCCCACACCAGCTTTGACCATAGCCTACGAAGAATCTTTGATCGGGGGCGAGATCGTCGAGCGCTGGCAACTTTTCACCCTTGGTATCTTCCTTCCATGCTTTGTAAGCCAGAATCAGGCCGCCCAGATCCGCGACATCCTCGCCCAGGGTTAGTTTCCCGTTGATCTTGATGTCATCGATAATGGTGTAACCGGAATACTGATCAGAAACGCAACTGGCGCGCTTAACAAACTCTTTGCCATCCTCCTCGGTCCACCAGTCGCGGAGATTGCCTTGCGCGTCGAACTGGCGGCCTTCATCATCGAAGCCGTGGGTCAGTTCGTGGCCGATGGTGCCTCCGGTGTCGCCATAGTTCGGAGCGGCATCCGAAGTAGGATCAAACGCCGGCGGCTGCAACACTCCTGCAGGGAAATTGATGTCATTCATCTGCGGATTGTAATAAGCGTTCACCGTTGGCGGAGTCATGTCCCACTCGCCGCGATCGAGAGGTTTGCCAATCTTGGCGAGCTGGCGCTCAAACTCAAATTTCCGGGCGCGGTTTACGTTGCCCAACTCATCTTCGCGAACAATGTCGAGCTTGCTGTAGTCGCGCCACTTATCGGGATATCCGATTTTATTGGCCATGCCGTGCAGTTTGACAAGCGCCTGTTGCTTGGTGGCCGCCGACATCCAGGGCAAAGAGTTGATGTCCTGCTGCATGGCTGTCTCGATTTCCTTCACCATCTTTACCGCTTCCTGCTTGGCCGCCGGACCGAAATATTTCTCGACATAGACCTGACCCAACGCTTCGCCTAAATCGCTGTCCACGCCCTCAGTGCAGCGCTTCCACCGGGGTTGCAGTTGCTCCTGACCGCGCAGCGTCTTGCCATAGAACGCAAAGTTCTCGTTAAGAAATGCCGCCGACAAAAACGGAGCATCCGCGTGCACCAGGTGCCAGCGCAGGTAGGTCTTCCAGTCAGGCAAACTTTCTTTGTCAAGTTCCTCATTCAAGGCTTTGAAGAAACCAGGAGACGCCACGTTCAGCGAAGCCAGCGTCGGCAATCCTACTTTAGTGAAATAAAGCTGCCACGGAAAATCGGGAGCGATTTTTCCTAGCTCGCCGCTGCTCATCTTATGGTCAAGGTTTTTAGGATCGCGGCGTTCGACCCGCGTCATGGAGCCTTTCGCCAGCGCGGTTTCGATGCGCATCACGGTCTGCGCCTCCGCGGACGCCACGTCCGGCTTATCGCCCAGCAATTCAAACATCTTCTCGACGTGCGCCAGATACGCTTTGCGCAGTTCCTCGGATTTGGCGTCATCCTTGACGTAGTAATCGCGGTCCGGCAGTCCCAGCCCGCCTTGGTCGGCCTCCGCGATTACTTGCGTGGCGTCTCTGAAGTCCTGTGTCGAGTCGAAGCGAAACAGAACGTTCTCGTGAATCATGGATGCGGCCACGCCGGCAATTTCTGGCTTCGACGCGATCCGCGCGATTCCTTCGAGCTCAGGCTTCAGCGGATCCGCTCCCTTGCTCTCGATCGCTTTCTCGTCGATGCAGGAAGCGTAGTAGTCGCCAATTTTCTGCGCGGCCGGGTTGCGGTGAGGATCGGGTGCGGCGGCAGTTTCCAGAATTCCTCGCAGCCGTGCCAGATTCTCATCCTGCATTTTCGAGTATGTGTCCCAGGAGGACTGGTCGGGAGGAATGGGATTGTTCTTCATCCATCCGCCACAGGAATATTTGAAAAAGTCCACACAAGGATCGACACTGCGATCCATCGAAGTCACATCCAAAGCCGGTTCATGCTTCGATACTGGAGCCGAGGATTGTTGGGCGCTTGCCGGACTGAGTAAAGACGCAGCTAGAAGTGCAATCACACCAATTCGCAAAATTCCCATGTGAGACTTTCTCCATTTGCCCGCCGAACAAGTGGCGGCGGCGGCAGATATTTGTATGGATTTCCCGGCAACAAGACTACTGCATTTCCGGGATAATTCGGAAGGACCGTTTGTGACTTGGCCGATAAATGGAAAAGTCGCGCCGGTCCAAGGTGAAAATCGTATCGATCTTTTCCCGGCCAGCCAGATAAACGAGAGCGACATCGGCAAGTTGGGGACGGATGCTTTCATATCTCTTCATTAGTGCCGCGATAGCTTTGGCTTCCGCACTCGCCAGTGGCAGCAAAGCAAGAAATCCCACATGCATACTGCTTAAGAGTTGTTGAACTGCCCGGGGCGAGCTGCGTAAGAGCCATGCGGCCTCGGTGATAACGGGCCAGCACGAAAGCAACGGCGCGGCTAACTCAGGAAGCGCTTCCACGCATTGCTGGTGATGAGTGTCTTCGCGAGAAAGAATTGCGACGAGTGGACCGGTGTCGACGAGCACCCGCCTCATTTGTTCTTACCGAAGCCGTCCAAGTGCCGTCGGTTTGTGCTCAAGTCTCTTGGCGCCCGTTGGACGCAACCAATCAGCCCCGCTGCCTCCGCAAGCTCGAGAGCAGAACAGGTATCGCCTGCTTTTTCCAGATAGTTCTCCAGAGCGACCCGCACGAGATCTGACGGCCTTTGTCCCTTCCGCCGAGAGTGGCCGCGGAGGCGGGCGCCAAGCTCCGTCGGAACCCGGACTGTAATGCGTTGCGAGTTCATGTCAGACATTATACCAATTATGTCAGACACAAACTAGACGTGATTGCGCAGATTTCGTGAGTTCAGTTTCATGGAAGTCCGGTCGCGAGAGGAACAAATCCCAATATATGCCGGGCGCCCTTTCATGCGGCGTACAATACGCACGTGGTCAATGCTCTACGCAAAAACGAACCCGCCCGGAAGCATTCGCGGCACGCGGTTTACGCCACGGAAACTGCGGGCCTTCTGCTGATCGCGTTTCTCCTGCTTGTCCTCACCGTAATTCGCTACTGGCACGCCATTCACTGGAGCTTGCGCTGACAGTGGCTTCCGCGCGGCCTGAACCGCTCCTGGTGGTTGTGCTCGGTCCCACAGCCAGCGGAAAGACGGCGCTGTCTCTTGCGCTTGCCGAGCGCTTCAACGGCGAGATCGTGAATTGCGATTCCGTCGCCATGTACCGCGAGTTTGACATAGGGACGGCCAAGCCCACGCCTTCGGAACGTGCCCGCGTTCCCCACCATCTGCTCGATTGCGTTGCTCCCGCCAGCCACATGACAGCCGGTGAGTACGCCCGCCAGGCACGGCAAGTGCTCGACGAGATCAAATCGAGAGGACATTTACCGGTGATCGTCGGCGGGACTGGGCTCTATCTGCGCGCTCTGCTCGAAGGTTTGTTCCCCGGCCCACAGCGATCGGAAGAATTGCGTGAGCGTCTGCGCGAGCGGGCACAAATCCGCGCGTCTGATTATCTTCATCGCATCCTCCAGCGCTTGGACCGCGCAGCGGCAGAGAAGATTCACGCTAACGATATTCCCAAGCTCATTCGCGCCATCGAAGTGTGCCTCGCTTCGCGGCAGAAGATTACTGGCCTGTGGCAGAAACGGGGGCGGGAGCCGTTGCCGGGCTTTCGCATCCTGCGAATTGGCCTGGATCCTGAACGTCAGGCTCTGTATGCCCGTATCAATCATCGTGCGCAACAGATGTTTGAAAACGGCTTAGTCGAAGAGACGAAACGGCTGCTCGAGAAGTATGGCGATACTGCAGGCCCGCTCTCCTCATTCGGCTACAGGCAAGCGGTGCAATTCCTGCGAGGAGAGCTAACGCGCGAACAAGCGTTGCAGGCTGCGCAACAGAGTCACCGAAATTACGCCAAGCGCCAGATGACCTGGTTTCGCCGCGAACAGGCAGTGCATTGGCTACGCGGCTTCGGTGATGATGCCCACATGCAGCAGGAAGCCGCCACTCAAGTAGAAAGAGACATACAACAGGCTTTCACCGATGAACGCGGATAAATCCGACAGAATTCTGCCGCTTCTTCTGCTATCGTTCTGTGCATGAATCGTGCAACGGCCTTCTTGCTTTCCGCTCTCCTGTTCACAACCTCGGCTTTTGCCAAAGATAAAGATAAAGACAAATATCAGCGTCCCGGTCCAATTCATGAGACGCACTCCGGCGACAAATGGGCTGAGAAGACTCTGAAGAAGCTGACGCTCGAGGAAAAAATCGGCCAGGTGTTCATGATCTGGTGCCGCGCCAGTTTTCTGAACGTGGAGAACCCGGAATACCTGCAATGGCTCGACTCCATGCAGAAGTATCACGTGGGTTCATTCGCGATGAGCGTCCATGTGGACGGCCCATATCTGCTGCGTACCGAACCTTATGAGGCCGCGGAATTACTCAACCGTCTGCAAAAAGAATCCAAACTTCCTCTGATATTTGCCGCCGATTTTGAGCGCGGCGTCTCCATGCGGCTGATGGGCACCACCGTCTTCCCGCACGCCATGGCTTTCGGCGGAGATGGCAAGCCCGAAGATGTTGAGACCTTCGGCCGCATCAGTGCCGAGGAAGCGCGTGCCATCGGCATACAGTGGAATTTCTTTCCCGACGCCGATGTTAACTCGAACCCGGCGAATCCCATCATTAATACGCGTTCCTTCGGAGAAGACCCGAAGCAAGTCGGCGATCTGGTCGCGGCTTATATCAAGGGCGCGCACGAAGGCGGAATGCTGACCACCGTCAAACACTTCCCCGGTCACGGAGACACTGCGACCGATTCTCATCTCGGAGTGGCCAGCGTGAACGTAGACCGGGCACACCTGGATTCGATTGAGTTGCCTCCCTTTCGCCAGGCCATCGCCGCCGGAGTGGATTCAGTGATGGTGGCGCACGTGACGGTGCCAGCGCTCGATTCCGATCCGAATCATGTGGCTACCATTTCGCCGGTGATCGTCACGGATTTGCTTGAGAAGCAGCTGGGTTTTAAAGGAATCATCGTCACCGATGCACTCGACATGGCAGGCCTGACGCATCTTTTTGCCAACAACATCGGGCGCGCCGCCGTCGAGGCGTTCAAAGCCGGCAACGACTTATTGCTCATTCCCGCGGATTTTCCCGCCTCTTACAATGCCATGCTCCAGGCCGTGCAGTCGGGTGAAATTTCCGCAGAACGGCTTGACCGTTCCGTGCTCAAGATTCTGAAGGCGAAGGCATCTTTGGATTTGCAGCATGCCCGCCTGGTAGACGTAAACGCCATCGCATCGGTGATGGCCAAGCCGCAGAACATGGCGCTCGGCCAACAGATGGCCGATGCTGCGGTTACGCTGGTGCGCGACAACGGCAAGGTTCTGCCCCTCAAATCCAAGGGAACCGAGAAGGGTGGTCTTCCGTATACAAGACAAGAGGAGACACATAACCAGACGTTGGCTCTGATCTTCTCCGATGACGTTCGCGCTGAATCAGGGCGCGCCTTCGTTCGCGAGTTTCGGGCTCGGATCACGGACGCCCGCGTCCTGTACGTGGATCCGCGCTTCGCGGCAGGGATGACCGACGATGTGCTGAAGGCGGCGGACGAAGCCCAGACCGTGGTCGCCGCCGTATATGTGGTTCCGAACGGAGGCAAGATGGGAAACACGGTCGCCATGGCGGACGCGACGGAAACGTTGCTGCAGCGGTTGTTGGATCGGGCGGCCGCAAAAATGGCAGTCGTCGCCATGGGAAATCCGTACCTGGCAACCGGCTTCCCGAAGGTTGAGAATTATATGTGCACGTTTTCCAACGCAACGGTTTCGGAAGCAGCCGCGGTGAAAGCGCTGTTTGGAGAAATCGCCATTCGCGGGCATCTGCCCGTAAGTATTCCTAATGTTGCGCAACGCGGAGCGGGTATCGAACGTCCCGCTCAACTCGCTATTGGAGGGTCTGAACATGCGCAGAAATAAAGTTTCCACACTGCTTTCGATCGCAGCCGCGGCTGCATCCGTGTTGCTTGCAGGATGCACGGTGAACGTGAAGAAGGAAGCGAATGGCCAGGACAAGCAGGTCGATATCAATACGCTGCTCGGAGGAATCCACGTCAGCAAAGACGCGGATGTTTCCGATATCGGGCTAGACGTATATCCCGGCGCCCGTCTCAAGGAAAAAGGTAAGGACGAAAACAGCGGCGACAAGAGTGCCAACGTCAGAATCTCCGGCTTCGGATATGGATTGAAGGTCGTGGCACTCGAGTACGAGTCCGACGACGCTCCCGCGAACATTCTCGCCTTCTACAAAGACCGCTTGAAAAAATATGGCAACGTTCTCGAATGCCACACTTCCAAAGGGCGGTGGAACGTCAACACGCAAAGACACGGATCGAATGAGTTGACCTGCGAAAACAGCGGCGGCAATGACATCGAGCTCAAGGTGGGTAAGCAAGACGATCAGCACATCGTGGCTGTAAAAGCGGAAGGCAAGGGCTCGAGCTTCTCGCTGGTTTATGTGCGTACACATGGCAAGGATGCCGAGATTTAGCCGTTGGCTGAGAGATGTCTAGTAGCTTTGTATCAGGTTAAGGAGGGAAATATGTTTCGCCCAATCTTCGCGGTCGCATTCGGCATCGCCATTGCAATGCCAGCTTTTGGCGCCCAATCCCAAAAGCCAGACGGCGCTCAGGACAAAGATAAAAACTTCGACGTTCGAAGCTCAGTGGGGGATTTGCACCTGGGGAGTGATGCGGACGCACGCAAAGCTGGACTGCCACTCTATCCCGGCGCGCGGCTTCGGCATGACGAGGAGAATAGCGATGCCGTCAATGTGGGCGTTCTGACCGAAGCTTTCGGCTTGAAGCTGGTGGTCGCCAAATACGACTCCGAGGATGGACCGGAGAAAGTGATCTCTTACCACCGCGAGCGTCTAAAAAAATATGGCAAGGTGCTAGAGTGCCACACGCGTGAGCACGGTGGCGACAGCCACGCCGACTTCGATGACGACAAACATTCCAAAGAACTCAAGTGCGAAGGCGACAACACTGGCCCGGTGACGGAACTGAAAGTGGGCACCGAAGATAACCAGCACGTGGTTGCCATTGAACCCAGGGATGGCAAGAGCGGCTCAACTTTCGCTTTGGTTTATGTTCGCACCCGCGGCAAGCAAGGCGATATCTGAACTATGCTTCAGCCAGCGGCGGCCGCGCGGCCCTCGGACGCCGTTGATCGTGCGATACTTTCAAGCTAGCCCTTCTCTAGAGTTCCATGGATCATCCCTGCTATAAGTGCGGGCAAAGTATCGAAGATGGCAAAGCCTTTTGTTCGCAATGTGGCGCGCCCCAGATTCGCGTGGCGGTTGCAGAAATTCCGGCAGAATCTTTGGACGCGGGCGATGGCTCATCGCCAGCACTGGTCCACGAAGCCGCCTCGGGTTTTCCTGACTCTCCAATAAAATCGCTGCCCGCGCGCTGGTCGTTTGCAGTGCGGCCCTGCGCTCTGGCGGCCGCAGTCGCAGTGGGGCTGATGTTCCTTGGATTGAATCCGTTCGTCGCCGCGCTCGGCGCAGGATTTCTGGCCGCCACATTTTCGCAGCGCCGCAGTCCCAGTTCCCTCATTCGACCCGCGATGGCTGCAAGGCTCGGCGCATTCAGCGGGCTGCTGCTTTTTGGAATGTCAACGATCCTGGAGACTGTGGTCGTCGCCGTTCTTCACAAAGGTCCGGAGATACGAAGCGAAATGATGGACAAGGTTCAGCAGGCCGCCGCGCGCTATCCCGGTCCGCAGGTCGAACCCTTTCTGGATTTCGTGAAGTCTCCCGGCGGGTTCGCGTTCATGATGGTGGCATCTTTGTTTTTTGGGTTGGTGGCTTTTCTTGTTCTCGGTGGAGTTGGAGGAGCGATCAGTGCGGCCTTTGTGAGAAGACGCAATCGGCCGTAAACGCTGATGTCGCCTGGTCTCCGCGGGCGTATTGACGGCGCTTCTCATTGATGCGGCCAGCCTTGGCCTTGCCGCGGGCGGCGCACCCCGCGTATGATTCACGGTTTGCATTCTGCTATGAATAAACCGGCGCGCGGCTCCTTGCTCGGCATTGAGCACATGGAGGACGAGGAGATCCTGGGTCTGCTGAATCTCGCGCGGCGCATGAATCCTCTCAAGGCTCGTCCGCTATTGCGCAACAAGAAAATAGTGTTGCTGTTTTACGAAGCGTCCACGCGCACGCGGTCTTCGTTCGAGATCGCCGCCAAGTCGCTTGGCGCCATTACCACGCTGGTGCAGTCTTCGGGATCGAGCATCGAAAAAGGCGAGTCACTGATCGACACTGGCTACACCTTGCGAGCCCTGGGCGCGGACGCCATCGTCATTCGTCATCCCGCGGCGGGCGCGCCTCACTTGATGGCAAAGCATCTCGATATTCCCATCATCAGTGCCGGCGATGGCATGCACGAACATCCTTCGCAGGCTTTGCTCGATGCTTTCACGATTCTGAAGCACAAGAAATCGTTCAAGGGACTCCGTATAGCGATTGTCGGAGACATCTTGCACAGCCGGGTGACGCGGTCGAACTGTTATTTGCTGAGCAGATTTGGAGCGAAGATTACGCTTTGCGGTCCGCCCGAGTTCGTGCCCGATGTGGCTGCGACCCTCGCTCCAGGTTTGCGCGTCACCCGTCATATTGAAGATGCGCTGCGCGATACGGATGTAATTATGTTGTTGCGGCTGCAAAAGGAACGCCTCGCCGGGCAAAAGATTCGCGTGCAGGACTACGTTGAGCGTTACCAGATGACCGCGCCGCGCGTGGAGCTGGCCAGGCGCGATGCCATCGTCATGCATCCCGGGCCGATTATTCGCGGTCTCGAGATCACTTCTGAGGTTGCGGACGGTCCGCAATCGGTCATCATGGAAGAGGTCCGCAATGGTGTTCCCACGCGCATGGCGATTTTGGCTAGAGCGTTGGGAAAGGCGAAGTGAGCCACGGATTTTCGCGGATTAGCACGGATTCGATCTACAAACCGACAATGCCAAACGACAAATCCAAATCGCGATCGCTGCTGATTAAAGGTGGGCATCTGATCGATCCTGCGGCGAAGATCAATGCTCCCATGGACGTCCTGCTGCGCGATGGCCATGTTGCAGAGATCGCACTGCCGAACAAAATTCGCGGGGAAGCGGCCGAGAAGTTCGATGCGCGCGGGCTGATGGTTGCTCCGGGATTTATCGACCTGCACGTTCATCTGCGCGAGCCAGGACAAAGTTATAAAGAGACAATTGCCAGTGGTACGGCGGCCGCCGCTGCCGGCGGATTTACATCGGTGTGCACCATGCCGAACACCGCTCCCGTGGTGGATACCGCGGAGTGGATCGCGTGGTTGCGGCATTCTGAGCGCGGCGCCGTGGTCAATGTTTTTCCAATCGCCGCCGCGACTCGCAGCTCGCGCGGCGCGGCGCTCACCGATTTTGCCGCGCTGCAGCGCGCCGGGGCAGTGGCGGTTACCGATGACGGAAAGCCCATTCTTGACGATGACATCATGCGCGCGGCTCTGCGCCTCGGGGCTGAATTGAATTTGCCGGTTGTGCAGCATGCCGAAGATACGCGCCTGACCGAGGCGTGCTCGATGCACGAAGGGCCGACCAGCTTTCGCCTTGGACTGCGCGGCATGTCATCCACCGCCGAAGCGAACATCGTGGAGCGCGACGTAACCCTCGCGCAGGAGATTCGCGAATCGCGTCTGCACGTCGCGCATCTCTCCACTGCCGACGCGCTCAAAGCGGTGCGCCGCGGCAAGCGGGCCAAGGCGCGCGTAACCTGCGAAGTCACGCCGCACCACTTCGTTCTTCTCGACCAGGATGTGGGAGAGTACAACACGAATTTCAAGATGAACCCGCCGCTGCGCGCGGCTTCGGATCGCGAAGCCATCCTGGTCGCGCTCGCCGACGGCACCGTGGATGCCATTGCTACCGATCACGCCCCTCACGCCACGCACGAAAAGCAAGTCGAGTTCGAGCACGCATCCTTCGGCATCACGGGCCTCGAAACCGCATTGGCGCTTGCCATCACGAAGCTGCATCGCGAACACAAAATTCCTTTGACGCGCATCGTGGAACTCTTCACCGCCGGCCCGGCGCGTGTCTTCGATCTCCGCGGCCGCGGCTCGCTGGCCCGCGGCAACTTTGCCGACGTTACCATCTTCGACCCCAAAAAGCGCTGGACATTCGAAGCCGACAAGTCACGGTCCTTGTCGCGCAACACTCCGTTTGATGGCTGGCAGTTCACCGGGAAAGTTGTGGCGACGATTGCGGGCGGGAAGATCGCGTACCGGACGGAGTGAGTCCCCGATTCAAGCGACCCCGTGTGAAACTCGCGGATCCGGATCAAAATAAAAATACGGATCAAATGAACGTAAAATCCTTGGAATCAACCAGTTAGATTTTGTTGATCCGGCTAAAATCTTAACTCTAAAGGACTTAGCTGTAAAATATTCCAGGCAAAGGACTTACGGTATACCCCGTCGCGGTAAGTCGTTTGGAACCAACGAAGAGGATCGGCTGCTCGTCCGCAAAATCTTGAGCCAAAGGGTCTTAGGGGTAAAATCTTGAGTCTGAAAGAGTTAGCTATTTGATATTTAGTTGTCAAAGAGCAGATTCTGAATGACATAGTATGGCGCATTGGCAGGGGCGAAGCAAGGGGAATCGTAAGGCCACCATGATGGCCGCCCTTGCGCTAGAAGTCTGCAAAGTTCGGTGACCGGCCCCTATCCCAGTATTCCCATCCTTTTACCCACTCTCCCCAGCACCTCCAGCCCTTGCTCCAACTCCTCATTCGTATGCGTCGCGGTCATGATGGTGCGGATGCGGGCTTTGCCTTCGGGCACGGTGGGGAAGGCGATGCCGGTGCCGAGGACGCCTTCTTGGAAGAGTTCGCGGGAGAAATCCATGGTGAGCTTGCCGTCGCCGATGATGATCGGAGTGATCGGAGTTTCGCTGGCCGGAGTGGCGCGGCCGCCGATGTCGAAGCCGAGCAGGGCGAGTTCTTTTTTCCAGAAGCGTGTGTTCTCCCAGAGTTTCTCCATGCGCTCGGGTTCGTTTTCGAGGACATCGAAGGCGGCAATGCACGTGGCTGCGACCGACGGCGGATGCGAAGTGGAAAAAAGAAATGGGCGGGCCCGGTGATATAGGAAATCAATCAGATCGCGCGTCCCGCAGACATATCCTCCGAGAGCGCCGATGGCCTTCGATAACGTTCCAACTTGGATATCGACGCGGCCATGCACATTGAAATGATCAATGGTTCCGCGGCCGTTGCGACCCAGCACGCCGGACGCGTGAGCGTCGTCGACCATCATAATAGCGCCGTATTTTTCCGCCACATCGCATAGGCCGGGCAGAGGACCGATGTCGCCATCCATCGAGAAGACACCGTCGGTGATCAGCAGCTTCTTGCCGGGCTCATCTTTAATGCTGACAAGTTGTTCTTCCGCGTGGGCAATGTCTTTGTGGCGAAAAACCAGAATCTTAGCCTTCGATAGCCGAGCGCCATCGATGATCGAGGCGTGATTGAGCGCATCAGAGATGATGAAATCGTCCTTGCCCAGCACCGCCGAAACGGTGCCCGCATTGGCCGCGAAGCCGGACTGAAAAACTACACAGGCCTCCACGTTTTTGAAGCGCGCGATCTTTTCTTCGAGCTCCATGTGGATCTTCATGGTCCCCGCAATGGTGCGTACCGCGCCCGATCCCACACCGTATTTGCGCGTTGCCTCGAGCGCCGCCTCGCGCAGCTTGGGATGCGTGGTCAGTCCCAGATAATTATTTGACGCCAGATTAATGACCTTCTTACCATCGAACGTGCAGAGGGGCGCCTGCTCATCTTCCAGCACGCGCAGTTTGAAGTGCGTGCCTTTGGTTTTTAGTTCGTTGAGCTGGTCGGTGAGATAAGAGAGCGGGTTGGTGCGGGTTGCGGTGGTCATGTCGTGCCTCGGAAGATTCTTTGCCACGGATTTTCACGGATCAACGCGAATAGAGCCCGATTAGTGTATCGCCTGCAGCAGGGCGGCGGAACATTAGAGCGTTCCACGTGTTACTGCAAGGTTGCTATGGCACGAATCAATTTTGGCAAACTGCTTCGGACGCCACTCATGTCTTCCCTGATCCTTCAATCCGCAGTGCGTGTAAATCCGTGGCAAATATGCAACTAGAACATAATCGGGTTGCCGGTCTCGATGCTGGTTTCGCAAAGAAGCTTCATGTTGTTGAAGAACTCTTTTTCGGAGTCTGCGAGGATGTCGCTGGAGTGGAGCACGGTGTTGACTTCTTTCAGCAGCGCCGGAGATTCGTTGATGGGGATCCAGTCGCCGGTGTGCGTACCGTCGTACAAAACCTTTTCCAGCAGGATGGGAAACTTTGGACCGGGAGTTCCCTGCAGGGCGCGGAGAAAGCTTCTCAGATTTTTCACACGCGTGATGTTGCCCAGGAAGATGGAGAGAATGAACCCGCCGTGCTCGCAGGAATCGGTGAGCCACTGGTCGTGCGCGTCCCATTCTTCGTCGGTCGGATCGCCGTCCAGCAGGGGCTCGCCAGAGTCATCGTAGATGAGCCGGTCGGGAAATGGATGCGGCTTGGCCTTACCGTCGCGAATGCAAGTGCAGCGCACGAATGCGTCAAGGCTCATGAGTTGACTCTTTAGTGCTGTTGGTCTTTCTAATAAATTCTTGTCTCTGACCGATACATTGTGGCGGAAGCATTCGCGGGCAAGAGTGCCCTCGCCACATGGTCCGTACCACACGGGTCATTTCACTCCGTTTGGGTACACCAATATTTTACTGGCTTCGCCGGTTTTCAGGCGTTCCATGGCTTTGGCAAAATCTTTCATGGGGATGCGGTCGGTGATTGCTGGATGCAGGTCGAGCTTGCCAGCTTTGAGCAAGGCGGTCATCTGGTACCAGGTCTGGTACATGCGGCGTCCGTTAATCCCCTGCACCGTGATGCCTTTAAAAATAATATCTTCGGAAAAATTCAACGAAATAGGTTTGGAAGTCAGGCCGAGAAGTGAAATTCTTCCGCCGCGGCGCACGATGTCGAAGGCGGTGCGAATTGAATCGGGGTGGCCGGCCATCTCGAGCACAACGTCCACGCCCAGGCCGCCAGTCTTCTCCATCATCACGGCGCTGACATTTTCTTTCGAGGGATCGAGTACGTAATCCGCTTTCATGTCGCGCGCGATCTTGCGGCGGTGCTGGTTTACTTCGATAGCGAAGACGCTGGTTGCGCCGACGGCGCGGGCTACGGCGATGGCGAATAATCCGATCGGCCCGCATCCTGTGATAGCCACGGTTTTCGCGGCAATTTCCCCCGCCAGAACGGTATGAACCGCATTGCCAAGGGGATCAAGAATCGATGCGTATTCGACGGGAATGGCCGGGTCGAGTTTCCAGATGTTCGATTCCGGAATGACGACGTACTCGGCGAAGGCGCCGTCGGCATCCACGCCAATGATTTTCACGTTCTGGCAGATGTGAGCTTCGCCAGTACGGCATTGCAGGCACTTGCCGCAGGCCACGTGCATTTCGGCGGAAACAAAATCTCCTTCTTTGACGCTTGTGACCTCGTCGCCGAACGCCGCAACCTCTCCGCAGAATTCGTGGCCCGGAATGAGTGGAGGATGAATGCGATTTTGCGCCCAGCGGTCCCAGTTGTATATATGCAGGTCGGTGCCGCAGATGGAGGCGACTTTTACTTTCACCAGAACGTCGTTGCGGCCGAAGGCCGGAATCTTTACCTCGCGGATCTCGGCGCCAGGCGCAGCCTCCGACTTTACGACGGCAAGCATTGTGGACGGCATGAGAGCTACCTTAGGAATTCCTGATCAGACACAAAACGTTTGATTCTAACACCGCAAGAGTTCCGTTGTTTGCGTGAGCGCCGAAGATCAGAACAAGTCACCGTTCCTTCGGCAATCGATTGTCAGGCTTTGGCGGCGCGGTCTTGAAGGCTTCCGACTTGCCTCGCGGGATGCTCAACGTCTTCCATTCGCTTGAGCGCAGATGCTTGCATAAGAACACGATCTGCCCGGCGTGCTGCGCATAGTGGGCGATCTGGCGGTTGATGGCCTGCAGCGCCGTATGCGGCTCGCCGCGGATCGTCACGGTGCGCATCACGTCCTCGGGCTTGAGCTGGTCGAGGGCAGCGAAGACGCAACCCCATCCTTCTTCCCACCACTTCATCACATCCGCACGAGTGGTTCCGGCGCTGAGTTCAAACTCCCGGTCGCGAAAGCGGTCTGGCTTCTCGCCATCGCTGGTGAGGAAGCCAGTGAAACGTGAGCGCATATTTCCCGCGAGATGTTTTACCAGGATCGCGACAGAATTCGATTCGGGATCGAGGGTGACAAAAAAATCGTCGTCGCGAAGCTGTGACATGGCGCTCTCTGCCATGCGCTTGTGCCCGCGGAACTGGCGGACCGCTTCTTCGAGATAATGCGAAGCAATGTCTGACATGAACTTTCCTCTATGGGTTTGATGCGGGGATAATTGGGATGACACGCCCGCGTCCGGGTGCCGGCCGGCCCCAGCCGCCTCCGCCCGGCGATTCAATTCTAATTCGCTCACCGGACAGAAGGCGTGTGCTGAACTTCCCTGGCATTTCTTCGACCAGGCCGTTCTGCCGGATTACGCTGGCACGCCCGGCGCTTCCCGCGTCGCCGCCGGCCAGACCCCACGGAGCGTGGGTGCGCCGGTCGGCTAGCAGCGTCACTTCACAGTCGGTAAGAACTTCGATCTCGCGAATAATTCCATCACCGCCGCGGTGCTCGCCATCTCCTCCGCTGGCGGAACGAAGCGAGTAATGGCGAACCCGCAAAGGGTACGCGTACTCCAGCGCCTCCGCCGGCGTGTTCAGCGAGTTTGTCATATGAGTATGCACGCCAGAGACACCATCTTTGCCCGGGCGCGCGCCCATGCCACCTGCGATTGTCTCGTAGTATGCAAAGGGCTTCTTCGTGTGCGGATCGATTCCACCGATGGTTAAGTTGTTCATGGTACCGGAGGCGGCCGCAGGAATCTGGCCAGGAATTGCTTGAGCCAGAGCGCGCAGAAGAACGTCGACGATTCGTTGCGAAGTTTCCACGTTGCCGCCGGCAACTGCCGCAGGCGGCCGGGCGTTCACGATCGTGCCTTCCGGGGCAATAACCCGGATGGGCCGCATCAGTCCTGCCGTAGCGGGAACGTCATCGGCCAGCAAGCAGCGAAACACGTAGAAGCAGGCCGAATAGGTAATCGCTTCGACCGCATTCACACTGCCTTCGACTTGCGGATCGCTGCCGGTGAAATCGACTGTGACCTTTCCCTTTCGGCTACTGGTCACAGTCACAGCGACCTTCACCGGCCTGTCTGTGATACCGTCGTCATCCAGAAAATCTTCGGCGTGGTAGTTGCCCTGCGGAACTTGCAGCAGAAAGGCGCGCATTAGCCGCGCCGAATATTCCAGAAGTTCCTGCCCAGCGCGCGTGATCCGGTTGATTCCATATCGCGCGCACACTTCGCGGAGTCGCTGCGCACCGGTGTGGCAGGCCGCGATCTGGGCGCGCAAATCGCCTTCGCGTTCTTCAGGGGTGCGTACATTGTTAAGCAGAAGTGCCAATACATCTCTGTCCATCACGCCCTGGTGGATGAGGCGGACGGGTGGAATGCGAAATCCCTCCTGGTAGATTTCGCGGCACAGTCCCATGGATCCTGGATAAGTTCCTCCCACGTCGGAGTGATGAGCGCGCGACGCGACGTAGAAATCGGGAAGTCGTCTTGCTCTTCGGGGATGAGAAGTCAGCCTGACTTTGCCGACAGGGCGCCGGTTCGCGTTCACATAGACAGGTGCGACCAGGGTGATGTCGGGTAGATGCGTTCCTCCGCGAAAGGGATCATTCAACATGACTACGTCACCCGCTCCCATGTCGCAGGCGGCGATGGCGGCTCGCACCGACATCGGCATTGAGCCCAAATGGACCGGCATGTGGTCGCCCATGGCGATCACTTCTCCAGCGCCATCGAAGACAGCGCATGAATAATCACGGCGCTCTTTGATGTTCGGAGAAAACGCTGTCCGCCGAAGAGCGGCACCCATCTCCTCGGCAATGGAATGGAAGAGGTTCTTGAAGATTTCCAATTCAATGGGATCGATCTTCATGTGGCGCAGTGTACCGGAAGTTAGTCGTCGGTCGTTAGTCGTTGGCCGTTGGCCGTTGGCAAAAGAGACGAGTTGCTTTGAGACAGGCCTGCTCTCAAACGTTTTCAGTTGCAAAAGCTCTTCGCGTCGAAGTGCAAACGACTAGCGACTAGCGACCAGCGACGGACTTCCCGAGTGAAATTCTTTTATTTCCAACAAATTTATGTTGACACTGTGTTCACAGTGCCGCAATATCTTGTATTAACGATGCTACCCGTACCAGAACTTGGGTGGCGTAACGCATTTGGGCCCAGTACTTAGAACCTTTGCAAGGGAAAAATCGCTCACGGAGGAACCTTCATGGCAACGAAAAAGAAGGCAAAAAAGAAGAAACATTAATCGTCGGCGAAACGATACTTCGCACGGGCCGAGATTTTCAACCAGCCTCTCAAGAGAAGCACCTCTTGAGAGGCGTTTCCTTTTGAGAGCAATTAGCAACGAGCAGTTAGCCCTGCGGAAATTGGTATCCGGCGGATGTCTGATGGCCGCGCGGACTAATTGCTAAGTTCCCATTCCTGGTGCCGATTCGCTATCCTGGCCCGCAAAATTCTCCACGCGGAACTCCAGTGTGTGTCACAATATTCAGCACGCCAAGGTCGAACGGGTGCGAAGAATATGAGTCCCAGGACGACGAAGAGCGCAGCGAAGAACGCAGCGAAGAATAAGACGGATGAAATTTTCATCCCGGATAAGCTGTACTTCCGCATCGGCGAAGTCGCCACGCTGTGCCGCCTGCCCGCCTACGTGCTGCGCTTCTGGGAAAGCGAGTTCCCGCAACTCAAGCCAGTGAAAAGCAGCACGGGACAACGGATGTATCGCAGACGCGACGTGGAAAGCGTTTTGCGGATCAAGCAATTGCTTTACGATCAGGGATTTACGATTGTGGGTGCGAGGCAGCAGCTGCGGTCAGAAACGAAAAGCGATAAAGGTCAGGCGGCGATTCCATTCCCCGCGCAGTCGCCAGCCGAGATCCAGCGCATCCGCCAGGGTTTGCGCGAGATTTTGAATTTGCTTTCCACGCGCCGAACGGGCTAGTCAGATCTTCATCAGGCGAATCTTCAAGCGACGCGTTCGGACGCTGCTTTCTTGATCTTTCCCGCATTTGCTGCGTCCAGGCGGATCCGGCTGACGCGCGCCGTCTCCTGAAGTAGATCGTCAGTAACGCGCGCGCCGTCGCCCGCCATCACTGACCCAGCGGCCAATGCAAAACGCAGCGCGTCGGCCTGATCCTCGAAATACAGAATGACTTGCCCGGACATAAGAATCCCCCGAAGTGAACTACCTGCAACCGCGGCTTTGGAAAGAACTTTGACGAGGCGGCCTGCCAACAGCCTGACGCAATTAAAACTTTGTTCGATTGTGGAGGAGCGGGGCTTCCAGTCAAAGTGCTTTTCTTGGTTCGGGGATAAACCAGAAGTGCAGGTTTGCGCATTTCCGGAGTTAATTGGTCGGGACGGGCAGATTTGAACTGCCGACCCCTCGCACCCCAAGCGAGTGCTCTACCAGGCTGAGCCACGTCCCGACTAGGAAGGAACCCGCTGCTTCGCATCCGCAGCGGATGGGGTTAACTAGGGGATTTTATCATTAGTGGCACGGTTTCGCCGCATTCGATTAGCGGGCTCGTCAGGAAGGCCGCCTGGGTCGCTTGCGTTTTGATTTGCGCGGGTGCGCTGGAGGCCGCGCCGGCGTTTCGTCTAAAACCGCGAACTGAATTTTCTTTTCCACCGGGTCGATGCGGTCCACGATCACGCGAATTCTTTGTCCCAGGCTGTAGGTCTTGCGCGAGCGCTGCCCGATGATCTGACGAGTGTTTTCGTGATAAGCGTAGACATCGTCGGTGAGCGTGTTCAGCGGGACCAGGCCTTCGACGAACAAATCGGTGAGTTCGACGAAGAAGCCGAATTTGGTGACGCTGGTGATGAGCCCATCGAAATCTTCGCCGACGCGGTCCTGCATGAACTTGGCTTTCTTTCCCTCCATGAGATCGCGCTCGGCCTCATCGGCGCGGCGTTCTGACTGACTGGATTCCTCTGCGATGCTGTGGAGCTCTTCGAGAGGAATGGGACCGCTCAAGGGTTCGAGTTCTTGATCTTTGTCGTGATCGCGCCGCTTGGACCACGGCGTGGGCGACTCCGTCTGCGCGTGGCGAGTGAATACAGCAGGAGATGTTCCCACGGGAATCTCTCCATCGTGCTTTTCTGCCGATTCGTGCAGCACGTCCTTCAAAATGCGGTGCACGATCAAATCCGGATAGCGTCGGATCGGCGACGTGAAGTGCGTATAGCTCGTGGCCGCCAGGGCGAAGTGGCCGAGATTTTCTTCCGAATAGCGCGCTTGTTTGAGCGAGCGCAACATCAGGTAACTCAAGATGCGCTCTTCTGGTTTGCCGGCGATCTTGGCCGCCAGTTTCTGATACATCCGTGGCGTGATGTGGACATCTTTCGGCACCTCGATGGTGCGCGCCTGTTTGCCGGTACCGCGCGCGGCACGGCGATCGGTTTTGAATTGCACGCGATGAATGGGCAACGCGCCCACTCCCAGGGAATATCCGAACGTTGCGGCAATCACTTCGAAATCGTAAACGCGTTTTGCATCCGGCTTCTCGTGGACACGATAGAGCGACGCAATGCGTTTCGACTCCAGATACTGCGCCACGCACTCGTTGGCCGAAAGCATGAACTCTTCGATCAGTCGATGAGCGGTGTTGCGCTCGGAGCGGGAAATGCTTTTCATCAAGCCAAATTCATCGAACTCGATGACCGGCTCCGGTAGGTCGAAGTCGATCGATCCCCGGCGCTGTCGTTTTCGGTTGAGGATCAGGGCAAGATCGCGCATCAGCTCGAACGTCGGCACCAGCGGCGCATAGCGCTCGCGGGTCGCGGCATCGCCTTCGAGTACGGCGTTGACGGCGGTATACGTCATGCGCTCGGACGAGCGAATTACTCCTTCGCAGAGTTCATAGCCTAGAATTTCTCCGCGAGCATCGATCTGCATCACACACGACAAGACCAATCGTTCGACCTGCGGACGCAGGCTGCAGATGTCCGTCGACAATTCCAGCGGCAGCATGGGCACGGCGCGGTCCGGAAAGTAAACACTGGTGCCGCGCAGCCGCGCTTCCTGGTCGAGCGCCGAATCGGGCGTGACGAATTGCGCCACGTCCGCAATATGCACCTGCAACTCGAAATTTCCACCGGAAAGTTGGCGCACAGTAACGGCGTCGTCAAAGTCGCGGGCGGTTTCACCGTCAATGGTGACGATGGGCAAGTTACGGAAATCGCGGCGATGGAGAAGTTCCTGCGCCGGGATGATGGCGGGAATGTTCTGCGCCTCCTCAAGCGTCGGCGGAGGAAAATGATGCGGCAGATGAAACTTGCGAATGGTGATTTCAACATCGACCCCGAAGTCGTCTTGCCGGCCAAGAATTTCGATGACCCGGCCCTTGGGATTTTGCGTCGGCGTCGGCCAATCGGTAATTTCGACATCGACGACGATGCCTTCAAGATCGTCCCAATCTGCGCGACGAGAAGCTTCTTCGCCAAGCACTCGGTCAACAGACTTTTTTCGCAGCGCGGGCGTTTCCGCGGCTTTTTCGTGAGCTTTTTCCTGAACCTTTTCCTGAACGTCGGGAATCTCGGATCCCGCTGGGATCACGATGTCCATGGTGATCTTGCTATCGAGCGGCTTGACGGTATTGTGGCGGGTGCCGTAATGAAAAATTCCAACCACGGTGGGATGCGCACGGACCACGGGCCTCACGATGCGGCCTTCGGCGCGGCCATCGGGGCGAGTCGCGACGACATCGACCAGCACGCGGTCGCCGTGCATCGCATTCCCAATAGCATGTGGCGGAATGAAGATATCGCCCACGAGACGCGACTTGAGCGATGGACTGAGCGAACTCGCGTCAGGTATGACGAAGCCGAAGCCATCGCGATGCATGGTGAGGCGTCCGACCACAAGATGCTTGTCATTCTTGTCGGCGGCCTTGTCGGCGGCGGGTTGCGGCAGGGCGTAGCGGTCGGAATTGAGCTGAACTAAATCGCCGGAAGTGACGAGTTTCTGAAGACGAGTATCGAGGTCTCCGCGGGCACTTCCATGCAATCCCAACTCGCGCACCAACTGCTTGAATCCAGCAGAGCGCTTGGGCTGGCGTGCGATGTGTTTGAGGATTACGGAATCGGAAATCATGGGAACAGTCGTTGGTCGTTAGTCCTTGGTCGTTAGCCAAACGCTGATGCCATAATCCTAGCCTAAAATTTGCGTTGAGCGATTTGCCAACGACTAAAGACCAACGACCAACGACGTTTTTCTCACCGGCTCGCCGCAAAATACTTCTCTTCCAGAATGCCGCGATGATGCAACTCGTGTCCGGCGATGATGTAAGCGATCCCGCGCACCGTAACTTCGTTCTTGTTGGCAATACCGCGCCGCTGCCACGCGGCTTCATCGAGATTACGCAAGAGCGAAAGTGTGGCGCGGCGCACCGCGATGAAATCCTCGACCACATCGTTAAGGGGATGATTCGCGAAAGGCCCATTGCGCACGTAGTCGTCCTGCTCAAACCCTGCGAGGGGCGTGGCATCGGCGCGCGCAATGCGCATGGCGCGGTAAGCAAAGACGCGTTCGGTATCGCAAACGTGACCCAGCACTTCCTTGGCGCTCCACTTCCCCGGTGCATAGCGGAAATCGCCGTCGGCATCGTCGCGTCCGGAAAGCAATAGCATGGTTTGCCGCCGTTGCTGGTCAAGCGTATCCAGAATCTGCTCGCCCGGAACCAAGGCTACGTAGCGTTCGTAATAGGGAGCGTATTCCCCGGGTTGCGGTCGACCGACGTTGAAAGACGTAGCAGAGATTACGGCTGGGTCCCACATAGTTTGCTCCTGATGGCTGGATGGAAGCTGCGACAAATGTTCGAGCCAAGAGCATACTCCGAGCGACAATAAAACTGTAGTTTCGCTGAATCTCTTGGGAATCCTTACACTGTATGAAGGCCAAACGGAGAGCGCGGCTGCGCAAACCGCGCGCCCTTTGGGATACCAAAGTCGGTACCAGGCTAGGAAACTCTGTTGAAAATAAAGGGTTTTCCACAGCGCTCGCATCGAGACTGGGGAGTACAATTCTATTTGGTCACGCAAGTGCGGCACGTGATCCCAATCCCAACGAGGAAAGGAAGTTTGTAACCCATGTGGAAGCCGACGAATCAGCCTACGACCCCTGGCCGGCCAGCCGAGCCGGAACGTCCAACCATGTCTACCCCGAGCGCCCCTGCAACCATGGCGAGTGAGCAGCCCGCCGTTGGTCCTGGTCCGCGCCCGGCGACATCTTCTTCAACCACCACCACCGCGGATCAGGCGACCATCGGCAAATCGCTGGTAATCAAAGGCGAGGTAACTGGTTCGGAGTCGCTATACATCGACGGCCGCGTGGAAGGCTCCATCAGCTTGGCCGGCAATCGGGTTACGATCGGCCGCAATGGAGTGGTTGCTGCCAACATCAATGCCCGCGAGATTGTTGTACTCGGCAAAGTTCGGGGCAACATCACCGCCAGTGACCGGGTGGATATTCGCAGCGACGGCTCGCTCACAGGCGACGTAGTAGCAGCGCGTATCTCAATTGAGGACGGTGCCTACTTCAAGGGCGGCATCGACATTCGCAAAGGTGGGCAGCCCGCTCAGGGTAAGGCCAACGGCGAAGAGAAGATTGTCTCGGCCCCCGAGCCGGCAGTGGTTGGCGCGCGCGCCTAGTTCCGCGTTGGTAGCCTCGTCACTGATTTGTCAAAAGCTAGCGGCGGAGTTCGCGGAGAACGCGAATTCCCGCCGCTTTGTCTCGTAGACTGACTTCGGGGACGCCGGTCGACGCTGCTGGTGACATGGTGAACCTTGGTGAGTTGCCCGCATCGATATGGCCGCAGTAACATAAACCATCCACCGATTCTCATCGAATCTGGTTTCTCATCGAATTGGCTCGAGTTCGCCTGTTTCGGTTCGACCTGACCGCCGCTCAGGACCGTCCTTGAAATCTGAAAAGGGAGAAGTTGCGTTTTGATCGATTTGGCATACCGTTTTCAAATTTCCTTGCTGGGTGTTTACATTTTATTGTTGTTGGCCACGAGTCCGTTGTTGCGGGCTGACGCCGCTGCGTTTGACCTGATCGGGCCGAAGGTCGAAGTCCGTGTGCAAAGGGACGGCCGCACTCTGCCCATCGCCGAGGTACCGAATCTTCAAGCCAAAGACCGGCTCTGGGTACATCCCGACCTGCCAGAGACGCAGTCAGTCCATTACGTGATGGTCGTCGCGTTTTTACGAGGGGCGACAAACCCTCCTCCGGATTCCTGGTTTATCCGGGTTGATGCGTGGAGCAAGCCGGTTCGTGAGGAAGGACTCTTCATCACCGTTCCCGAAGGAGCGGAAGAAGCGTTGGTGTTCCTTGCACCGGAAACTGGCGGAGCCTTCGGCAGCTTGCGCAGCGCGGTTCGAGGCAAGCCCGGAGCCTTCGTGCGGGCTGCACAAGATCTTGACCAGGCGAGCCTGGACCGCCAGCGCCTGGAAAAATATCTCGATGCGGTGCGCGAGTCTTCCACAACCGATCCCGAAGAAATGAAAACTCACACCACCCTACTGGCGCGCAGTCTCAACATGCGTCTCGATCAGCAGTGTTTCGACAAGCCCAGCGCCCAGCAGGCTCCTTGCCTTACCCAAAATACAGACCAACTTGTTCTAGACGACGCCCACAGCCAGAGTCTGGTGACGACTTTGACCACCGGATCTCCCACCGACTTGCTGGCGCAGGTTAGTGCCACGCCGACCGCCCGCGGCGGCTATTACAGCGCTTATGTAGGCGCTGTCGTCGACGTCGTTCGAATTCTGGGGAGCGCGCACACGGCGCAGTATCAATACATCCCTGCCCTTTCGCTGCCTAAGAAGGACGACCTCAATCTTCGTCTAAACTCCGCTCCCTCGTTTCGCAATCCGAAATCGGTGATCGTGATCGCGTTGCCGCTGCTACGTACAGCTCCTGCTCCGCCCTTGCATGCGATTGATGCCGCGCAGGTTTTCTGCGTCGACGCGCCTTCTCTAGTCCTGCCAGCGGATGGCGCTCCGCTGGCGTTTGCAACCTCGTTGGCCCGCGACTTCGTTCTTCATGTGGAAACCAAGTCAGGACCCGGCATCGATCTTCCGGCTACGCCCGATCCAGGACGGGGCGGATTCGTGATCGATACGAAACAGGTCCAGGCCGTGGAACTGGAAGGCGAGGTCAGCGGCATCCTGCGCGGAAGTTGGGGCTTTCGTTCTTTCGATGGTCCGCAGTTTCGGTTGCGCAGCTCAATCGCAGGCCACTGGATCGTCGCTTCCAAAGACGCCAGCGCTCTCATTGTGGGCCGCGAAGATACTTTACATCTCCAGTCGCCTGCTGCTTGTTGCGTCGGCGGCGTTGCCTTGCGGGATGAACAGGGAAAAACCGCGGAGGTAGTCTGGAAAGTTGCCAAGCCCGACGAGTTGGAGGTGAAGGTCCCACTGCAGACCGCGACGGCAGGACCGGTCACGGTTGTGATTCGCAAACTTGGTGGGCACCAGCCCGATGAGATTCTATTGAACTCCTACTCTGAGGCTGGACGCCTGGACGCGTTCAAAATCCATGCCGGAGACGCTGACGGAATTTTGAAAGGCACACGCCTCGACCAGGTTACAGGCCTTGAAGTGAACGGCCTGCATTTCACGCCGCAAAACCTTTCACGAGCTAATCAGCAGGATGAACTCAAGCTCGCCAGCAAGGATGCTTCAGCGAACAAGCCGTTGCAGGAAGGGGATTCGATCACGCTACATGTGACCCTGAAAGATGGCCGCTCTCTCGATCTCAAGAGCACAGTCGAAGCTCCTCGCCCGCGCGTTACGGTGCTGAGCAAGAGCGTGCAGTTGGAGCCATCGGCGCCGCCTTCGCAGCTCAGGCTGCAGAATGCGGATGAGCTGCCGCAAGACTCGCGCCTGAATTTCTTCCTCAAGACCCAGGTTCCTGAGGCTTTTTCCTACAACGAAAAAATCGAGGTTGCCACCGCCGATGAATCCTTCCGTGTAATGTTGAGCGAAAAAGACGGCAACCTCACGCCGCAGGATTCCAAAACAATGTTCGCGGTACTCGATCCCATGAAGCTGCTGGGTCCATCGGCCTTCGGCCCCTTGAAATTTCGTCCCATCGCGGCGGATGGAATTGAAGGCGATTGGCAGCCTCTCGTCACTCTGGTACGGATCCCGTTGCTCGAAGGAGTGAGTTGCTCGCGCGGTGCGGAAAAACAGTGCACGCTCAGCGGGAACAAATTATTTCTGATCGACTCAGTCAGCGCCGATCCCGACTTCGCCAATTCTGTCACCGTGCCCGACGGCTTCGTCGAAGCCGAACTTAGGATTCCCTCGCCGAAGGGGACTACGCTCTATCTCAAACTCCGCGACGATCCTTCCACGGTGGTTACGGCGACGGTGCCGATGTTGAGCACGCCGCAATAGATCGCGCGTGACCTCGAGATCTTACGGCTGCGTTCCCGCCCCCAGAATTTCTTTGCTCTCTCCTTCGGCCACCGCGGGATAAGCCGTCGCTTTGCGTCGGCGCAGATCGTTCGGCAGCTGCGACTTCAATATCCAAAGCCCCGCCGCAGTTGCCGCCGCCCATGTGACAGAGATCAATCCCAGTTGCAGCAAATCTGCTACGCGGCTGCCCTGACCCGCAATCAACGGCGTGACGCTCTTTGCCACTTCCAAACTGATTCCCCCGGCGACCACCGCCGTAACTGCGGATTTCCCTAATTCGTCCCAGCGCAGCGTTCTGAGCGAAACCATTTTTCGATAGTGCAGCAGCCACGCCAGCGCCAATAAATTCGCTCCAATCCCAATATCAGAAGCCGCCGCCAGTCCGACCACGCCATATCTGTGAAAGAGGAGGGAATATACCGGAAGCGACGCGCTAGTGATAATCGTGACGGCCGCCATGGGCGTAAGCGTGTCTCCTGCAGCATAGAATGCGCGGGCATAAAGTCCTTGCGCCGACCACAGAGCCAGAGACAGTGAGAACCAGAAGAAATAAACCGCTGTGGTCTGCGTGTCGGAAACCAGAAAGCGTCCGCGGCGATAGACGAGGTCGATCAACGGGAAGGCCGCGGCCATCATCCATCCCGTGGCCAGAAATGACGCGGCGGCGACGCGGTAGACCGAATCATTCACCGTGGTGGCGAATTCTTTCAGGCGCTTCTCGTTGAACAGCTGTGCAAAGAACGGCAACGATGCCTGCCCCGTGGCCTGCCCCAGCACCGCAATCGGCACGGCGAACAGCCGCTTCGCATAGTTCAGGCGGGCAATGTCGCCAATGCCGCTGGAAGCATAATGGCGCAGAATCCAGTCGTCGGCCGTCACCAGCGAAACCCCAAGCATGAGCGGTATCGAAAGCCGCACCCATTCTCGAAACGCGGGATTAGTAACGTCGAACGATGGACGGTACCCGGTCCCAATGCGAACCGCCCCCAGCACGCTGGCCAGAAACGGACCCACGATGGCGCCCGCCACCGCTCCATAAGCCAGCGAAGCAATCCCAAAGTGCCGCCCACCAACTACCCCGCCGAGAATAATTAAAACGTTGTATAGCAGGGGCCCGAAGGCAGGAAAAAGAAACAGACGATGCGAGAGCAGCACGGCCGAAACCACGCCACCCACATAGAAAAAGATCTGCGCCGGCAGCAGGATTCGAGTCAAGTGTACGGTCAAGACAACCTGCTCTGGCGAAAAGCCGCGAAACATCCAGCGGACGAATTGCGGGGTGAAGATTTCCGTGATGATGGTCCCGATAATCATCACCGTCGACATGACCGTGATAACTACCGAGAACGTCTTCTGCGCGTCGGCGTCGCGCTTCTCCGCGAGAAAGCGTGTATAGATCGAGATGAATGTGATGGAAGCGGCACCCCCGGCCACGATGTAGTTGAGCCAGTCGGGCAGGGTGAAGGCGGCAACGTAGGCGTCAGTCTGCGATCCGGCGCCGAATCCGTAGGCAATATAAGCTTCGCGAACGTATCCGATCACGCGCGACAGCATCACGGTCCCCATCAGCAAGAGCGTGGCCGAGAAAGCCGAGTGCTGGTGAGACGGTCGAAAGAACCGCAAGAGTTTGGTCATGGGCCGCAGATTGCTCGGGAGCGCTGAGCCTCGGTTAGGCAAACCACCGTAAAAAGCTGGCTAAAAAAAGCCTATCAGAGCCTTACATCTCTGGCTGAGCTTATCGCGGATTGAAACGAGATGGTTCCCTGATTGACACTGCCCTGGTGTCAATCCTGGCTATTCGATCTTCAGCACTACCTTCCCGTAGTTCTTCCCTTCCTGCAGCGACTTGTAACCTTCCACAGCCCGCTCCAGCGGGAAAATCTGCCCAATCACCGGCGCTAGCTTGCGCTGCGCAATCCAATCCGAAAGCTGCTTCCACGCCGGGTCCATGATCTCGCGTTTCTGCGAAAGATAGGTCAGCCACAAGCCCTGAACGCTGGCGGACTTCGCATACAGCGCTCGCACATCAAGCTGGGGCGGCTTGCCGGTTGCCGTGCCGTATTGGATGACGCGTCCGAAGTCTCGCAGGCAGCGCAGGCTCTTGGCTGTGTGTTCGCCGCCGAGCATCTCGAAAACAGCGTCGACCCCCTCGCCTCGAGTGAGATTCTTCACAACTTCTTCGTAGTCTTGCTGCTTGTAGTTGATACCGTGTTGAAGCCCGAGCTCTTTGACGCGCGCGAGTTTTATATCGGACGATGACGTTCCATACATTTCCACGCCGAGGATGCTACCGATCTGCACCGCCGCCGTTCCCACGCCTCCCGCGACTGCATGAATCAGCGCGCGATGGGTGTGGCCCGGTGCGGACGGGTTGGTCATTCCCGCCTGCCAGTAACCCAAATACGCGGTGAAGTAATTCACCGGGAACGCGGCGGCTTGCTCGTCGCTCCAATGTTCCGGAACGGGCCAGAGCATGTTGGGATAAGCGGCGACCTTTTCGGCGAAAGCTCCCCACTGGATGTAACCCATTACGCGGCGTTTGCTGCTCTGTTCCAGGCCGGCGAATTCTCGTCCTGCGATCAGTGGTGGCGCTGGCGTTCCGGGATAGCCGCCTTGCGTCGTCATGAAGTCGGCGAAATTCAGTCCTCCGGCCGCGACGCGAACCAATGTTTGTCCCGCTTTTAAAGTCGGTTCCGGGAAGTCTTGTATGGCGAGGGAGCCCGGTCCAGACAAACTGGTAATGACCAGTGCTTTCATACCACCGAGTTTAGCAGGATGATTATTGCGCGCGGCTTACGCCCGACGCTTGCCGATAGTCCCCAAAAAAGAAGGCGGGCGTTCTCGAGGGTGAATCCAGCAGAACTGAATCCCGACTCAAGACGCCCGCCTTCGTTACAAAAATTGGCGCTGCTTTGTCACATTACGACGAAAACAGCCAGACGAACACCCGGATGAACCAAATCGATCAAGTAGTACTCTCCGTCGATGTAGTCGATGTAGCAATCGTCGGTATAAGCCCAGTCCGAAGGCCAGGCATCGATCAGTTCAAAGTTATAGCCGCCATACTGAAACTGCGGACGACCCTGAACGATTACGGTTCTTGCATTGAAGTGATGTTCCCGGCCGAATTGAGCGTGGAATCGATCGTCTGGAATGTGTCCGCCCTTGCGTCCATGATCGCCTTGCATCTCCGAATGCTGCCCTTGCTGATTGTGGTCATTCTGTATTTGCGGACGCTCTTGCGCCGGCTTGTTGCGGTCGCCTTGCGTCTCAGGGCGTTCCTGTCCCTGCGGCTTTGCCCGATCGCCGGATTGTTCCTGACCGCGCTGCTGACCCTGTTTTTCTCCTCGGGTATCCTGATTCGAAGGCTTAGCTTCGTTCTGCCGCGAGGGTTTCGCTTCATCCTGCTTAGGTTGAGGTTTGGCCTCCTCCTGCCGCGAGGGTTTCTCGTCTTGTTGTTTCTCCTCTTGCGCGTAAACCAAAGCCGTACTTCCGACCAGCGCCGAGAGAATCGCCAGATTCAAAAATCTTAAAGCTTTCATGAGCATCTCCACGCCATCTTCACGATGGCGTCACGGCAAGCGAGCTGCATGTTCGTTCAGCAGTCGCCGGATTGCTGACGTGAGATGCAAATGGCGTGAATCCCGAGAAGGGTAGGAAACTGTAGGGCTTGATCGGAAAAGACTGTAGCTTTATCCCGGGCTCCCAATTAAAGCTCCCCATTAAAACTGGGAGCTGACGCGGTCGCTTTCGGGTCGATCTGGGGCTCAGATGCCATCCAGTTTCTTCGCCGGTGATTTACCTTCCGGTATATACTCTTTGCGTTGGTTTACTGAGGTCTTCCGGCCGTGCCTCCATGGGCCGGACGGGGCGCAGATTCATTCCCCTAATTCTTGCGCGCCCCGCATGCTGATTTGCCGATTCCCGCCTGGGGCGGCGAGAAAGGGCGCCGGTGTATTCGCCAGAGTTTTTCGGCGAGCCGCATCGGAGGAGGTCATACTGTGGATTTAATTCTTGTACGTCTTCTTTTTATTATCGTAGTTTCAACTGCCTGCTATTTTATTGAGCCGTTTCGGCTGTCCCAACCTCAAGATGCGGGCGTAGGCGCGCTGGTGGGTGCGGGGATCGTTCTGTTCGAATGGAAGTTGCGGACGGTCAGCCTTAAGCGGCTGATCGGCGCGGCTATCGGGAGCATCCTCGGGATCTGCGGAGCCTACCTCTTCGCACTTGTAATCCGCAGCAGTGTGCCTGCCGGTAATACTCAGAGTTTTCTGCAAATCCTGGTCATGCTGCTGATGGCCTACGTCGGTTTGATCGTCGGCGCCAGCAAGGGTGATCTGCTGAACCTGGCGGCTCTGGGAGGCGTCTTTGGCGGCGAGAAGCAAGGCAAGAAAAGTTACAAGATTCTTGACACCAGCGTCATCATTGACGGGCGGATCGCCGATATTGCCGAGACCGGCTTCCTCGATGGCATCATCGTCACGCCGCAGTTCGTCTTGCGCGAGTTGCAGCTTGTGGCCGATTCCGCCGATTCCCTGAAGCGCAACCGCGGGCGCCGCGGCCTCGACGTTCTTCAGCGCTTGCAGAAAATGGCAACCTTGTCGATCCAGATCGTCGAAGACGACTTTCCGGCGGTCCGCGAAGTCGATCTGAAACTGATCGAGCTGGCGAAAGTCTACGAAGGAAAAATCATCACGAATGACTTCAACCTGAACAAGGTGGCGCAGCTCCAGGGAGTAGAAGTTCTGAATATCAATGAACTGGCGAACTCGCTGAAGCCGATCGTGCTGCCGGGCGAGATCATGAAGGTTTTTATCCTGAAGGAAGGCAAGGAATACAACCAGGGTGTGGCCTATTTGGATGATGGCACCATGGTGGTGGTGGACAATGCGCGCAAAATGATCGGTAAAACGATCGACGTCTCGGTCACGTCAGTGTTGCAGACAACCGCTGGAAAGATGATCTTTGGTAAATGGGATGAGCGGGCCTTCACGCGCACAAGCGTGGCCGTATCGCCCGTAACACCAATTGTCAGCGGCACAGCGGTGCCGGTGGCCGCAGTTCCGGGCGCCCTGCTGGAGACAAAACCGCAGCCATAAAAAAGGCTCCGGCAACTAACGGTCTATTCGCCCGGCATGCAGCTGCCTTTATCTACCGATGCCCAACGGCGCGCTCAGCTGACCGGCCTTCGCATTTGAACTACGCCTTCATGCCCCCGTATACTTGCAGCCCGCCATGAAGGTGATCGTGATAATTCCGGCCGCAGGTCTTGGCACCCGCATGGCTCCCACGCCGGTTGGTGGAAAGTCCAAAAAAAAATCGTCACCGTCAAAGCAATTCACCGAACTGGGCGGGACGCCGATTCTCATTCATACCTTACGCAAGTTCGCCGCCGTCGAGGCAGTGAGCGAGATTTGGATTGCTCTTCGAGAGAATGAGATTGCAGGATTTCGCTCCCAGCTGGAGAGCGAAGTTAAAGACATCAAGAAAAAAGTGGAGCTTGTGGTCGGGGGCGAGCACCGGCAACAGTCAGTGGAGAACGCGCTCAATGCGGTTGCGGCGGGACCCGATGAGGTTGTTCTGGTGCACGACGCGGTGCGGCCGTTCGTCACCCCAGAAATTATTAAAGAGGTAATCGAGGCGGCGCAGAAATACGGCGCTGCGATCGCCGGGCTTCCTGCTGTCGATACGGTGAAACAAGTCGAGCGCACGGCTGATGGTGCACTGGTCAAGGCGACCATTCCCCGCGCAAGTATCGTGATGGCGCAAACTCCGCAGGGCTTCCGTTACAGCGTCATCAAGAAAGCGTTCGACGAAGCCTCCGCCGACGGATTTCTCGGCACCGACGAAGCGTCGCTGGTAGAAAGATCAGGCCACGAAGTGGCTGTCGTGATGGGCTCGCCTCGCAATATCAAGATCACAGCGCCAGCGGATATGGAACTAGCAGAGTTCTATTTAAAGAGTTCAGATCGACACTGACCCGAAATGCCAACGACTAACGACCAACGACCAACGACCCGCATCGGCTACGGATTCGATTCCCACGAATTTCGGGATGGCATTCCGCTGAAGATTGGCGGTGTCTCGCTGGAACACGACAAGGGCTTGGGCGGACATTCTGATGGCGACGTGCTGCTGCATGCCATCACCGATGCGCTGCTGGGGGCCGTAGCTGCTCCGGACATTGGAGCGCTCTTTCCTCCTTCTGACCCGAAGTGGAAGGGCGCGGATTCAGTGCTCTTTTTGCGTGAGGCGCTGAAGCGCGTGCGGGACGCGGGATACACCGTCGGGAATATAGACGCCAGCCTGATTCTGGCAGCGCCAAAGATCGGACCGCACGCGGCAACGATTCGAATGTGCGTAGCGCAGCTGTTGGATATTCACGCCAATTGTGTTGGACTGAAAGCAAAGACGCCGGAAGGGCTCAATCTGGAAAATGCCGCCATCGCACACGTAGTCGTGTTGCTGGAGAAGTTAGCGACTCCTAAGAGGGCTCAAAAGAAAAAGGCCCGGAAAAAGAAGTAGCAGCCGCTCACTTTTTTGCGGCGTCGATCAATGCGCGGAAGATGGCGCGGGAAGCCTCATCCAGGTCCACGGAGCGCTCGGGATGCCATTGCACCGCAAGCACGAAGTGATCTGCGGCGGTGCCTTCCAGTGCCTCGATGATTCCATCATCGGTGCAGCGCGCGGAGATGCGCAGGCCTTTGCCGATCTCGCCGGCCGATTGGTGATGCGAAGAGTTCACGGGGACGATGAGCTTGGCACCACGAGGGGCTAAAGCCCCATTTTTTTCAGAGCCGTTATTGGCACGACTAAAGTCGTGCCCTTCCCGTTCTTTCCCAGTTCCTCCGGTCAGGATTCCCGCCAGCTTGGAGTCGCTCACAATCTCGATTGCGTGTGCGACTGCGACGTTCTTTCCGGCTTCGTGATCGACCCGGGTGCGCAACTCTTCCGGCAGAAAATCCGGAATGTGCTGGATCAACGATCCTTCGCGGTAGACATTGAGGCTCTGCAGTCCATAACAGATGCCGAGGACCGGTTTGCGGGAGCTGTAAGCGTCTCGCAGCAAAAGATCGTCGACGGCATCCCGGCGCGGGTCTGCGGTTGCGGTATGAGGAGAGCGCGGCGCGCCGAATCTGGCCGGATCGACGTCGGCCTTACTGCCGGGCAGCAGCACTCCGTCACAACCCTCGATGCGCTTTATAACTTCGGCCTGCGTGTGATCGAGCGGGATGCGAACCGGTTCACCTCCAGCTTGTTCGACAGCGCGCTCGTATTGCGGAATCGCGCGCTCGGCATATTCGCGGTCGAGCGAGTGCGGCATGGGGATGGCAATGCGGGGCCGACGATCCCTGGACTTATCTGCTGTCATCCTTAGCTCACCCGCTCGATCCCAGCCAGCGTTTTGGACTGGCGGTAGTGGCGGATTTCCATAGTGAGCGCGAGCACAAAGATGATGATTCCCGCGACTATGGCCGCTGGAAGCGCGATGTCGCGGTAGGCCACCGTCATATTGGGATTGACGTGTCGCAGCGATGATGCGACTACGGTCCCGAGGATGCCGAGCAGCAGGCTGACGGCGAATGATATGAGCGTGCCGATGAACGTCACCAGCAGGACGCGCACCGGGATCGCATACCAGCGAGGTGGGTGCGGGGTCGGCGGCATGGTTCTAAGCTACACCATCCGATGGCCGGCAGTAGCGGTTCAAATCATGGTCTGGGTGGCACGGTCTGGATAACGGGGGTTGAGTAGTTAAGTCCGCTGCAGCGTATGAAATTTAACCTCACAGCTTTAACCTGCGCGATTGTGTAACGATTGTGTGCTGCTGGTCACTATCCTCTCAAGCCGGAAGAATTGCGAGGAGGACAAGCAGATGCCAACATCAAGTAGAGTCGCCCAGGTCGTGGTGATAACCGCCGCTGTAGTTCTGATGATGGGATTTGGAGGGTGCCCACCGGGGCCACCCCCAGCACCGCCCCTGAACCCGATGACCTTGCTGCCGACTGACCCGAACCCCTCTTGCGTGGTCACGCCCGCGGTATTCGCGACCTGGTTCACACCGATACCCCCAGCAACCACGGGAGTGGTCGCTGTAAACGGCGTCGTAAGCCCGGCCAATAGCGTTACCTTCCCCAATACGCCCAACTGTAGCTTCTACCAGTGGGCGAAGCAGGATTTTCTGTGGCTGACCTCGTCAGCTCCGCCTACTTACGGCGGGGGCGGAGGGCTTATCGTGGATTCGCCTACTTTCTTCGATGTCTCACCCCCCGCATCCGACGGCAGCCGCACCTTCCTTCGGCATTCGGCGGGCTTCATCAGGCCCTTCGGATTGCGTGCCGCGCAGGCGGGCCCGCAAGGGCTGCAGCTACTTTTCGATAGGTCCGGAAGACCCTTCCAATTCAAGGCTGCGCCGAAGGGCGCGAAACCGCTCGTCCGCAGCGTTACGGGCGAGACGATCGAAATCGCGAATGTGAGAGTGGAAAAGGGAAAAGCCATTCTGCTGGACACCAACGGCAAGGTGATTCAGGCTCAACCCTCCAAAGGCGTAATGACGGAGGATCGAGCCCAGATAGCTGGAGTACAGATCCCGACGATGATCACGGCTCAAAGGTTCATGATCAACGGGTTCCCGATCTTTATCGATCCGTCTCTCGCGGTCATTGACGTCGAGCAAGGCGAGGCCGTAGGCAGCAATCCTATCGGCAGCGGGGTGCTGGAGGCGCAAACGTCGGCTGGGGGATCTCTGGTCTACTACGCAACCATTGTGAACGACGTATATGCCTACTATGCGACCGCCGTGAAGGACAGCGCAATTTCGCTGGGCAGCGACGGGATCTGCACGCCGTCGTCGGGAATCACCTGTTTCCCTACGATTCAAACGCAGTTGAACCAGATTACGAGTTTCGCCTCGGCGCACGGGGAGACGTTTCCCGATCCCACCGCACTGGCGATCGAGGTAAAGTCGGCGTGGGTGGTGGCCGCGGGACTTCCTAACGCGAGCAGTTACATCACCATGACCGCAACCATACCGACGTACAGCCCGGCTCCGCCCCCACCCTCAGGCACCACAACGATGACTGCCACCGGGCAGCAGACCGTAAAGTTGGCCCTGGTTGGCATGCACGTTGTGGGGAGTGTAGCGGGGCATCCGGAGATGATCTGGTCAACCTTTGAGCATGTTGCCAACGCCCCCACTACCACCTATTCCTACATCAACGCCAGCAACGCAACCGCAACGGTGCAGCAGAACGTGGCAAACCTGCCAGTAATCGGGGGCACAAGCGTACCCTGGGTGTTTTCCTCCACCACCGCTACGTCTTTCAACAACCCGCATATGTCGTTCAATTCACCGCCGAACATTACAGGGAACCCCACGATCTCCCCGAGCGATACCATACGATGGAAGGCTTTCGGAGCAGCTACCGACGTTCGTCCAAATCCTTTAGACGCGTCGACCGCGGCCTCGAACACGGAGATCATTTCCATCAACAATAGTATTACTGGAGTGTCGGCTTTTAGTGGCGACGTTCGCAACAACTACGTCATGACCGGCGCAACTTGGACTGTCAACGGCGGCTCTCCCACCGGCCTGGGTGACGGCCTTCCCAGTTGCGGAGTTTCTACTGGTTGTCCGGTTGGCACCAGCGCAATGTCCAACACCACGATGGAGACTTACCAGCAAGGCAAGGACAACACACTGGCAAATGGAGGCTCGAATTGCTTCACGTGCCACGGCAGCAACACGACCAACGTGAGCCACGTCTTCGGAGGGCTCAAGCCGCTTTTCTAGCAACTGGCGCTTTATGCCCGGCCGCCAACAGACCGCGACGGCCGGGCGCTGTGTCAAATTGCCGGCGGTTGCGCCTTGCTGGCGGCAGGTGAACAGACCGGAAGAGGACGAACTCAGAGCGGGAGCGACGAGAACGGTGGGTGCCGCGACGGTAACGCAAGCGCTGGCTGGTGTATAACAGAGCAAGAATGTCGCAAGTTGCACCAGCAATTACTCGGAGCCCCGCGGATGTGGTCCGGATGACGCCGGTTTCGCAGGCGCCGAACGGCGTGTGTTATGCCGTGGCCGGCGAGACCTCTATCAGCTCGTTTGATCTGGAGCGGATGATTGCGGCGGTGCCCACCAAGATCGCTTCCGCGCTGAAACGCAAAGCCTATTATTTTGTTCCGCTCACCGTGACCCAGGGGGAAGAGATCCTGATTGCGGATCGCTATGATGTGGCGCTCAGCGACATCGCGGTCTGCCATCGCAATCTGAACCTGGGCGATTCCCAGTGCGTATTTATTTCGACGCGGTTGATGGACGACAAGTTTTCCGTGGCGTTCGAGTTTTATATCAATGTCGGGCACGCGCTGGTCGAGATCGCCGGGCTGTCGCACGAATTCAGCGAGTTGGCCTGGAAGCAGGCTGAAGCTGGCACGCGTGGCGAGACTTCTCTTGATGCTTGGGAAGCCCGCAAACTGGCCCTGGCCGGCGGCCCCGATGCGGAGAAATTCAAGAACGAGTATTTTGAGGCTACGTTCTCCGATACCATCTCGATCTATCTGTTATCTCTATTTTTAGATGTGGATTATTACGATCTACGGGAGCGGGATTACCCTCTGCTGGCTCCCTCGGCGCTGGCCGAGCGGTTAAGAAAAGTCGCAGAGTTATTCCCCGCAAATGCGGGATTTGAATTTGCCGTGCTGTATAAGCGCCGCAGTTAAATGTGGCGCGGGCGCCCCCGCCCGCGAAATCTAACCACGAGCAGACTGTGCAAGCGAAGCGGGGTTTCTTCCGAGATTCGCGTCGAGAAAGCCCGGCCGTCTCACTTACCGCCGTCAGTTGGCGGACAAGAGTGTTCGCCCCATACGACCCAACCCTCTTACTTGTTTCCTAGTACAAAGTTTACTGTGCTCGGCTGATTCGCGTTAACGGTTACTGACTTCTCCCATGTCTTCGGTTCCGTAAAAATCGGCCGCTGGACGGCATGTTCCGTCAACACGTCAAACGCTTGCTCCTTCCCAGCCAGACCCCAGCCTTCATGCCAGGCCACGATCTGATAAGTTCCCGGAGGGACGCCGGTGAACTCGAAGCGTCCGCTCTCGTCGGTGACGGCGTAATAAGGATGAGGGACAACCATCATCTCGGCGTTCATCCAAACGTGGCCGCCGTTGCAGCGGAGGTTTACCAGACCAGGCGTTGACATGTTGCGCGAGCTGATCTGATTGGGGAAAGGGAAGGGCAAGTTATAAGTAGCTGCTCCGTCCATGTGAATGGTGTGCAGAGTAGCGTCGGAGCTTTGCATCTGCAGATCGGCCTTTTCAGGCACCAGAAGAATGTGCGGAACGTAATGGCAACGGCGCTGGTCGAGGTGCCGGCGCTGCTCGGGAAGTTCCAGCGCTTTGCCGGCTGACACGTTTTTGAGATAGACGATGGTGTTCGCTACCCCGCCATCTGGGCCGATGATGAGCCGCTCAAGGCTGACGGACTTCTTGCCTTGCGGATCGCAGATCTGGGGATCTTTGGTAACGGGAAAGTCCAGTTCGCGCGGAACCGCGCCGGACCATTTAATGGTGCCGGCAATTGTGCCACCGTTGGTAACGGAGATGACTTTATAGCTGCTCTGCGCGGTGGCAAACGTGGCGACCGCGAGAACCGAAAATAACAGCAGACAGCGAAAGATTAGTGTCCGCATTGCAAATACTCCCTGATAGCCCACCGCCCGTTGCTCACGGCTTGCGAGTCGCGTAGCAACGCGGGCTTAAATTTGGGTCGATCGGTCTTACTCCGCGCGCAACGGCTTACACCGCATCTTGCGGAATCGTGCTGCACAGGGTTCGCCGAAGCGGCAGCACTCGTGTTTGCGGTCGTGCTTGATTCCAGCAGGGGGCAGTTACCAGTTCATAACCGGAATCTTCTTATTATTAAGGTGCTCTTATTTTCGATTACAGTCGAGATTACCAAGGTCACGTGTCGAGGAGATGATTTGTCTGTCAGAGCGCCATTGACAATCAGGCACCTCAAGCTTCGGCTCTGCAAAATCCAGAAATGAACTCCCAAAAAGCTCGGCGCGTTTTACAATCATCCTCCCATGACCGTGATCGTCCGATCCTTCGCGAAGATTAACCTTGGCCTATGCATTGGCGCGCGTCGCGACGATGGATTCCATGAACTGCTCACGATCTATCAGACGATCGGACTCCACGATGTAATTCGAGTAACCATCGGACGAGGAAGCGGAATTGAGATTCAATGCGCAGACCCTCGCGTTCCCCGCGACGAATCGAACACCTGCTACCGCATTGTTGAAAAGGCAATGGCTTCGCTGAAAGCCAAGGGCCGGGTAACAATTGAGATTGAAAAGCGGTTGCCGGTGCAAGGCGGTTTAGGAGGGGCTTCCGCCAACGCCGTCGCGGTTTTGCTGGGCTTGGAGCGCGCGTTAAAGAAATCTCTACCAGCGCAAGAGCGCTTGCGCATGACAGCGGAAGTCGGTTCTGATCTTCCGCTATTCCTTGTAGGCGGGACAATACTCGGCATTGGCCGCGGCGAGCAGGTCTATCCGCTCGAAGATTTTCCCGCGACGCCCTGCGTCATCGTGACTCCGGAAGTGGGGATATCCACGCCGAAAGCCTTTGCCGCCTGGGATGGCAAATTGACGCTACCGCAAGCATCCGATAGAATGATCGAGCTTGGCCGAGGGCTGTCGGCGTGGCTGGGCGAGAGTTACTCCGGTGCTCCTTTTAGAAGGGGCCGGCGCGAGAATCCACTTCTCGAGCTTGTCCGGGCCGGGATCAAGAACGACTTTGAACAGGTCGTCTTTCCTGAGTATCCCGAACTGAGTGAAGTAAAGCGTGCGCTGGAGCGCGCGGGCGCGAAATATGCGTCGCTGTCAGGCTCCGGGTCCACGTTGTACGGGCTGTTTGCCTCGAAAAACGCAGCGAGCGCGGCCGTGACCAAACTGCGAAAGCAGGGGTGGGCGGTGCAAGCGACGGTGACGCTGCCGCGGCGGCAGTACTGGAAGAGAAGCTTCGTCGGGTGAATCGGTTGCCTGCGAGAGGCATGTCACGGGCGCTCGGCTTCGCCTTCGCTTGGGCGGCCGTCGCCACATGGTCTGTGGTCATATGGTCCGGAAAAGTTTTGATTGTTGATTTTTGATTGTTGATTGACAATAAGTATGTTGGTTGGCCGGGATCCAATCGACAATCATCAATCCAAAATCAACAATGGCTTACTGGGCCGTCGACTAATGGTAGGTCAAGTGCCTTTGGAGCACTTTGTCTAGGTTCGAATCCTAGCGGCCCAGCCAGAAAATCAGCTGTTAGCCTTTCGCTCTTGGCTTGTTGCGAAGAGTGAAAAGATTTGGCTAAGAGCTAACAGCTAAAGGCTAAGAGCTAACTATGGCCACTTTAGTCACGCCGACCGAAAAAGCCGAGAAGATGGAAAAGAGCGCTCCACCCATGCCCGACGAGAAGTCCGACCGCAAGCCGCGGGCGCGGGTGGATGAGAAGTTCAAGATCTTCAGCGGAACCGCGAACGAGCCGTTGGCTGACGAAGTCTGTCAGTTCCTCGGAATGCAGCGCGGTCAGGCGCAGGTGATCCGCTTCGCCGACGGCGAGGCCTATGTGCAGATTCAGGAGAATGTGCGCGGCGCGGATGTTTTCGTAATGCAGCCGACCTGCCGCGCCGCCCACAAAGACGGCGGCCGAAGCACCAGTGTCGATGAGCACTTGATGGAGTTGTTGCTGATGATCGATGCGCTGAAGCGCGCATCGGCCCGCCGCATTACGGCGGTGATGCCTTATTTTGGTTATGCCCGGCAGGACCGCAAAGACAAGCCGCGCAGTCCAATTTCTTCGAAGCTGGTCGCAGATTTATTGACGACCGCCGGAGCACACCGCGCGCTGATCGTGGATTTACATACGCCGCAGTTGCAGGGATTTTTCAACATCCCGGTGGATCATTTGTTCGCTTCGCCGGTGCTGGTCGATCACTTCCGCAAGCTGAACCTGCCGAATTTAACGGTGGTTTCACCCGATGCGGGCGGCGTGGAGCGGGCGCGGTTTTTCGCGAAGAAAGTGGACGCGGCCCTGGCCATCGTCGACAAGCGGCGCACTGACGTGAACGTGGCCGAAGTAATGCACGTGATCGGCGACGTGAAGGGCCGGACCTGTTTGATCATCGACGATTTGATCGATACCGCAGGCACGCTTGTAAAGACCGCCGCAGCGTTGATGGAAAATGGCGGGACCGAAGTGTATGCCTGTTCTTCGCACGCCGTGCTGTCGTATCCGGCGGTGCAGAACATAGCAAAGTCGGTAATCCGCGAGGTGGTGGTTACGAACACCATCCCGTTGAATGAAGAAGCCAGGCAAGAGCCGAAGATTCGCGTGCTGTCAATTGCGGGATTGATCGGCCGCGCCATTCAGGCGAATCACGAAGAGACTTCGGTCAGCAAGTTATTTATTTAGGTTTAAGAAGATCAAGATTTACTAAGCGAAGGCAGGAAACGAAATTATGGCTACAACGATTGAACAAAATACTCTGGAAGCGCAGCCGCGGGAAGCGGGCACCAAGAACCACGCCCGGCGCGTGCGCATGCAAGGCAAGATTCCTGCGGTCGTTTACGGCGCGGGCAAGGACTCGCTGCCAGTTACCGTGGACCCGCGGCACGTCCTGCGCATTCTGCGCTCCGACAGCGGCCACAACACCATCTTCGATCTCGCGCTGCATGGCGGAGAACAGTCCAAGGTCATGATCGTCGACTGGCAGTATGAGCCCATCAAGGGCCATCTGCTGCACATCGACCTGAAGCGCATCGCCATGGACAAGGCGTTGCGCGTCAACGTGCCGATTATTCTCCAGGGCGTGCCCATCGGCGTGAAGACCGAAGGCGGAATCCTCGAACAGATGCTGCGCGAAGTAGAAGTTGAGTGCTTGCCCGGCGACATTCCAAGCCACATCGATGTCGATGTCAGCGAGCTGACCTTCGGCAAAGTCCTCCGCGTCTCGGATTTGCCGCACAACGAGAAGCTGAAGTTCCTGAGCGAAGCAAACCAGCCAGTGGCGCACGTCACCTCTGTGAAGGAAGAAGTAGTGGCCACTCCGGAAGCTACAGCTGCCGAAGCTGGAGCCGCGCCGGCCGAGCCCGAAGTCATCAAGAAGGGCAAGGCGGATGCCGAAGGCGAGGAAGCTGGCGACGCCAAGGCGGACAAAGGCGAGAAGAAGGCCGAGAAGAAGGAGAAGAAATAGTGCTCATGTGGGGACAGCCGCTCTCGGCTGTCCGCCGCGCGCAGCGCGGCTCTGGGCTGCATGGTTTCAGGATGACGGCGTGAAACTGATCGTCGGTCTCGGCAATCCAGGCATCGAGTATCAATTCACGCCGCACAACCTGGGCTTTCTGGCGGTGGATCGCATCGCTGGCGAGCTCGGCATCGAGATCAGAAACCGGCAATGCCGGGCTCTGACGGCAAGAATGCAGGTTGGGGACGAGCCGGTGCTGCTGGCCAAGCCCGAGACCTTCATGAACCTGAGTGGCGTATCGGTCCGGGAGTTGGTAGCGGAGTACGACCTAAAGCCGGAGTCGGACTTGATCGTAATTCAGGATGAACTGGATTTTCCGCTGGGCACGTTGCGTATTCATACACGGCGGAGTTCAGCGGGGCATAACGGCATCGAGTCGATCATCGGTGCGCTGGGCACACAGGATTTTTTGCGCATCCGGATGGGCGTTGCCCCGGAACGCAAACTAGAAGATGGCCAGCGCTATTTGCTGGCGCCAATGAACAAGGCAGCGCTCGCGCTAGTGGACGAAATGCTCGACACCGCCGCAGATGCAGTGAAAGTGATTTTGACCGAAGGCGCGGCAGCGGCGATGAACCGCTTCAACCGCAAAGAAGAGAAAGATTAGCCGCGGATTTGCACGGATCCTCACGGATCAAAAATCTTTGAAAGGTTTTATCCGTGGCAATCCGAGAGATCCGTGGCCAAGATTTGGAGATAAGAATGAATCGTACTTATGAACTGATGTTTATTGTCCGCCCCGATATGGCGGACGAAGATTTAGAGAAGCTGATTTCGACCCTGGAGACGACTGTAACTTCGGCCTCGGGCTCGATCAAGAGTATCGACCGCATGGGCAAACGCCGTCTGGCGTACATGGTGCGCAAGTTCCGCGAGGGTCTTTACATTCTGATGACCATCGAAGGCGCGGGAACGGTTGTTCACGAACTGGAGCGCCGCCTGCGCGTTACTGAGCCGGTGATTAAATTCCTCACCGTGCGCATTGACGAAGAACAGAAGCGCCTGGAGAAAATCAAGAAGCTGCGTGACGCGAAAAAGAAAGTGAGCGCGCAGCCGGCAGCGCCTGCGGCGGAGGAAGCGCCCGCGCCAGCTGCACAGGAAACTCCAGCAACGGCGTAAGCCATTATTGATTGCTGGTTTTTGATTGTTGACGTAAGAGTCCCAGCGTTCAGGGGTGTTAGTCAGCAATCAAAAATCAGCAATCAGAGATTGGCTGCGCGCCACTTTACGAGAGAGAAGTAGGCCGTCGAACTGGCCACTGAGTTAAAGGAGCATTATGACTGAAGAGACAAAAGCACCAGCGCCATCCGGAGATCGCCCCTCGCGGCCCTTCGGAGAGCGTTCCGGCGGCGGCGACCGTCCCCGCTTCGGTGGAGGCGGCGGTGGCGGACGTTCCGGCCCCGGCGGTCCTCCGCGTGAAGGTGGCCGCAAATTTTTCCGGCGCAAGAAAGTTTGCAAATTCTGCACCGAGAAAATCGCGGACATCAACTACAAAGATTACCGCCTGCTTGGCCAGTTCGTCGCCGAGAGCGGCAAGATCGTGCCCCGTCGCCTGACCGGCGTGTGCTCGCCGCATCAACACCGGCTCGCCACTGCCATCAAGCAGGCCCGCAATATCGCCTTGCTGCCATTCGCCGGGCGCGCATCGTAAAAGATATTCGCCACGGATTCCACAGATCTTCACGGATAGAGCTTTTTATATATTTCGTTTTATCCGTGACAATCCGTGTAAATCCGTGGCAAAAGAATTCCGAATCGGAGTCATAACATGGAAGTCATTCTCAAAGAAGATGTAACCAAGCTGGGATCGCGCGGCGACGTCGTGAAGGTCGCCGAAGGCTACGGACGCAACTATCTCCTCCCGCGCAAGCTGGCCATTCAAGCCGACGCCGGCAATAAAGCCGTCATCGTGCAGATGAAGGCCGCGTCGGTGCGCAAGTCGGCCAAGGAAAAGACGCAGGCTGAAGAACTCGCCAAGCAGTTTGACGGGCTGTCAGTTTCGTTCCAGCGCCGTTCGGGCGAGCACGATCATCTGTTCGGCTCGGTCACTTCCGGCGACATCGCCGAAGCCGTCGCGAAAAAGGGAGTCACCCTCGACCGCCGCCAGATCCAGCTCCACGACCCGCTGAAGTCCTTGGGCGAGTTCACCGTGCCAGTGAAGCTGCACAAGGACGTGACCGCGCACTTGAAGGTAGTCATCGAGAAGGAAGCGGTCGCGGAGTAGTTAGTCGTAGACTTCGCGACGATGCGCTATGCGAGTCACGCTAACCAGCCTCGTCTTGTCGTCGACGATGTATACGACTCGCCAGTCGCCAATTCTGATACGCCATTGATCGTTATAGCCTCTGAGCTTCTTGCATCCCTGGGGCCTTGGATCCTGCCGCAGCGATTCGAGCCTGCGGACTACACGCGCCAATACTGTATCGGGAAGAGATTCGAGTTCTTTGCGCGCTGAGGTTTTAGCTCGACGGCATAACTATCCACGCAGACGCCCGCGCTTTGCGAGATCCGCCTTAACTTTTTCCAGCGGTATCCCCGGCTCCCCGCGGCGGGATTCTGAGATCAGCCCGTCCCAGAAATCCTGAAGCCGGGCCCCGTGCTTCTTCAGATCGATGAGCACCGCGACTTTGCGGCCCTTGCCATCGGTGACGAACTGGACGCCAGTCATGGGTTTATTTTACACGTTACCCCACGCGAACCTCATTGGCACGTAACCGTCAGCCTGATCAACGCACCATTCGTCCATCCCGTCCCATCGATTGGCAGGTGCGTGTAGTACAGGTAAAAGTTTTTACCCAGAATATGCGGATCGTCGCCAAGCCCCACCGCCGTGGGATACGCCGCGATCGGCCCAAAGGTCCCCACCGAAATCGGCTGCGTCCAGTGCAGCCCATCCACCGATTCAGCGTAAGCAAAATCCGTATCGTCGGAGACGATCATGACATAGCGCTTCAACCATGCGTTGTAGTGGATATCGAGATATCCAGAAAACGGCGCATTGGGAACCAGGTCGGTCGAGGCCCCGCCGGTCGCGGGCTGCAGAATCCAGCTTCCCTCATAAAATTTCTGGAACGTGATGGAGTGCCTGGGCGACGATCCGAACGCGGCCTCTAGTACGTCCTCAGCCAACGCGCGCGCGACCGAGACATTGGTAGTTGTAGAGACGCCCTGAGTATTCGTGGTGTGCAGCGTGCCGTTGGCGATCCAATCGGGAAAATACAAATAAAAATATTTGCCGTCGGGCGAGAGCACGAGTGGCCCATCGCCAATTTCAAAGCCATCGAGTCCGACCGTGTAAGCCTGGTTCAGGCGGATGATCTCGCCCAGGTCCGTCCAATGCAAGCCGTTATCCGACGAAGCAGCCAGGCCCAAAGCCGCGTACAGCGCATCGTTCGGCAATTCTCCGTGATAGGTCGCCAGCAGTTTTCCAGCCCCGGTCATGCCCTCCGGCACCTGAAAAACCGGACCTCCGCCCATGTATCCGTAGCTGGGATAGATGGGATTTACAGAAGGATCAGGGTTCGGAGAAACGCTGACGTCCCGCGGATTCTCCACGCCCAGCGGGTTGTCGAGCGTTCCCACCGTAGTGGTAATTGAACCGTATTTATTATTGCCGACCCAATGCCCGTGCCATATCTGGCGGTTGTGCGAGCCGCCGTCGCTGCCAAAGAATTTGTACCCGCCCGCCGTCTTGATAACGCCGAGAGGCGTGTCAGGCCAGTCAAAACCATCGGTGAGTGGCGGCTCGGCCTTCGCTCCCGCCGCGAGGCGCTGCGCCGGAGAGGCGACCACCACGGGCGAGCCTAACGATGGAGTGCACATCCGGGCAGGAGCTTGCGCGGCGCTGATTCCAGCCAAAAATTGAAGGAAGCTAACTAGTAGGGCGACGAGGGCGACAGGCGAGCGGAGGGACACGAGATACCTCGAAATCTAGATTTGTGAAAACGGGCGGGCAGAAGACACCACAATTATAGACGGTGTCGCTACATTGCTTATGAACACGGAGAGCTGGAGGAATGTCGCGGCCGAGCAACCGTCGCTCTCGGGATGCAAGATCGAGCTTCGCTCGACGGACAGCCGAGGGCGGCTGTCCCACAGATGTCTATCCCTGTTTACCGTTTCCCAACTTGTTGAGCCTCAAGCAGAAATTCCCATCTCCGGCCTATAATTCCTGCTCACGCTTCCCCTGATCGACCGTCTATTCCTGTGCCAGCCCGGGTACGGCATTGACACCGGGCGGTAGAGGACAGGACAAAAGATGCCGGCCGAGGTTTGGGCATTAACACTTGCGGTTGGTAAACGGGTCCACTCGAAAACGAAAGCGGATCGAGTGGAGCGGGTCAGCGGTGGCATAGTCAGTAAAATCCAGGACCCCACGCGGGGCCGCATGGCTGGTCAAGAACGCCGCATCGACGACACGATTCTCATCCGCGAGGCGCAACGCGGGGACCGCGCCGCCTTCGAGGAACTCGTGCGTCACTACGATCAGGCCGTGTTGCGGCTGGCGCTACACCTGACCGGCACCGAGCACGACGCCCAGGACGTCTACCAGGACGCCTTCCTCAAGGCCTACAAGAACATTGGAAGCTTTCGCTTCGAGTGCTCGTTCTATACCTGGATTTACCGCATCGTAACCAATCTTTGCCTCGATCACTTGCGCAAGAAAACAGTGCGCAAAGAAGACGCGCCGGTCGCGAAAGACGGTAACGGCGGCGAGTATGACCTGCTCGACCAGGTTCCGGATGGGCGAGCGGGGGCGAATCCAGAGCGCGATTTGATGCGGCGGCAACTTGGTGCGCGAATCTCTGGAGCGCTCGAAAAACTAACGCCGCGGGAACGCATGGTGTTTGAGCTGAAGCATTATCACGGATTGAAGTTACGGACCGTGGGTGAGATTTTGCATACGACGGAAGAGACTGCGAAGAACACGCTTTTCCGAGCCACGCAGAAATTGCGCGGCCAGTTGGCGGATATGCGATAGCCAGGGCCGGGTCGGACAGCCGAGGGCGGCTGCCCTCACATGGTTCGTGGTCGAAGAGGGAGTGCGATTATGAAGTGCGAATGGGTTCGAGAAAATATCACGCTGCATGTTTACGGCGAACTGGCCGATGACGCCCGCCATGAACTCGATCAGCATATCGCCCGCTGCGCCGACTGCGCGGCGGAACTGAAGGCGGAGCAGGAGTTCCACGCGCTGCTCGCTCAGGAACCGTCTCCGGATCCCACGCCGAATCTACTCGCCGCCTCGCGCATGCGGCTGCAGGAAGCCCTGGAGACTGCTGAGCAAGGGCGCTTCTGGCAACGGCTGGCATTTGACCCGGCAAACTGGCTGCGGCAGACGCGCTTCTCGCCTGCGTTGGCCTCGGCGATTTTGATTCTGGGCTTCGCGGGTGGAGTTGGAACCGCGTACCGCGTACTCGCCCATCCTTCCCAAACGGCATCCACGAGCGCAACTCCCACCCCGGCTGAGGCTTCGATCACTGGAATCCGTTCCATCACCCAGGATCCTAGCTCGAACCAGATCAACATCAAATACGACACGGTTTCAACATCAGAGGCGCAGGGGTCGATGAACGATCAGCGCATCCAGCAACTTCTGCTGTTCGCGGCACGGAACAACTACAATTCCGGCGTGCGCATGGATTCCGTCGACCTGCTGACCAAGAAGCCGGATGTTTCGCAGGTGCGAGATGCGTTGATTTATGCGCTTCGCTACGACACGAATCCCGGAGTACGGCTGAAAGCGCTGGACGGTCTGGGAAGTTTTGTGAAAGATGATGTGCGCGTCCGGGATGTGGTGCTGGAGGCTTTGGTGAATGATTCGAATCCCGGAGTACGAACCGAAGCGCTGCGTTTGATCGAGCCGGCGAAGGCCGATGGCAGCGTGCGCGGCGTGTTGATGACGCTGGCAGCGAAAGATCAAAGCCAATACATCAAATCGCAGGCTCGTACGATGCTGGCGCAATTGCCGGAAATTGATTGACGTCACAGAACCTGAAGGGGGCATATTTGAAGCGTTCGCCACAATTCGTCAGATTGCTGTTGGTGTTGGCTTTGCTTGCGCCACTGGCCACGGCGCAGGAAACGCGGATTACTCGCGAAGGGGGAGCCTGGGAACAGGAGATTACCGGGACGCTCACTGGAGTCAAGAACCTGCGAGTCAAAGTAGATATGGGTTCGGTGGTGGTGCACGGAGGGCAGCAAGCGGGAATTAGCTACGTAGTTCATTCAAAATCCTATACTTCGTCCGAGCAAGACGCGCGCCGCCAGTTCGAGTCCTTCAAAGTCGGCGCTTACATTCGCGGAGATACGGCTTGGATTGTGGGCGACTGGCAAGGCAGACGCCCCCACAAGTTTTCAGGAGAATTTTCCATTAACGTCCCGCGCGAAATTACCTTGGTGAAAATCGAGACCGAGGGCGGCAACATCGATACCACCGGAATCGCGGGGCGGGTGGAAGCCGAGAGCGGTGGCGGGAGCATGCACCTGGATGACATTGGCGGAGGCGCACACGCAGAGACCGGCGGCGGGTCCATCGATGTCGGAACCATCAAGGGAGATATTGGGCTGCATACGGGCGGCGGCTCGATTGAGGTGCATCACGCTAACGGAAAAATTGTTGCGGAAACCGGTGGCGGCAGTGTCGAGATCATGTCCGCCACGGAGGGCGCCAGCATCGAGACCGGCGGCGGTTCGATTGAGGTTCATCAGTGCAGTGGCAAGGTGAAGGCGGAAACCGGCGGGGGCAGCATCGACCTGGGAGATATTGGCGGGCCGGCCGAGATTGAGACCGGCGGCGGCAGCATTCATTTGACCTCGTCCAAAGGGCATGTCGAGGCCCACACTGGCGGCGGCGGAATCGAACTTTATGGTGTTCCTTCGGCGCGCGTGGAGACCGGCGCGGGCGGTATCGTGGTGAAGTTTATAAAAACCGGGGCCGCGCCCAGCGATTCCACGCTCGAGACTTCCGCGGGAGATATAACGGTGTACATCGCGGCGGATGTCGCCATCTCGGTGCGTGGCAGCGTGGATTTGGGAAATGGACACCGCATCACGTCGGATTTTCCCGACATCCACATTGCCAGCGAAGGGGATAAGTGGGGGCCAAGGTCGCTGAGTGCCGAAGGCAAATTGAACGGCGGTGGCCCTGTGCTGAAGGTTCGAACGACAACCGGGGATATTTGTTTTAAACGCGCGAACCGGTGAAGGGTAGTACGGGTTGAAGGGCGTTAAACGGAGGTTCTGCCATGCGGAAATACATTTTGACAACGATCGCTTTTCTGCCGATGCTGCTCAGTTGCTCGTCCGCCGAGCAAAACTGGGTTATGGATTCTTCGCAGCCCTACGGAATTTCCAGCGAAGATTCGGGCGGAAGTTCCTACCTGGGCGTGGACATCGTGGATATCAGCGCCGACCGCCTCGGCGCGCTCAAACTGAAAGAAGAACAGGGCGTGGAAGTAACCATGGTCGATCAGGATGCTCCCGCGGGAAAGGCCGGAATCAAAGAGCACGACGTGATTTTGAGCATGAATGGGGCGGCAGTCGAAAGCAAGTCGCAGCTGCAGCGCATGATTCATGAGACGCCGGCAGGGCGCGTGGTCTCGCTCGGCCTGAGCCGCGACGGGCAGCCGCTGACTATTAAAGTGCAGCTTGGCGACCGGCGGTCTGAATTTCCGCACATCGCGAAGAGCAAAGACGACTTCCATTTCGAAATGCCGCCGATGCCTAACATGCAGAACTTCGAGGTTCCGAACATTGGCGTGGTCTATGTACACTCGTCGATGCGGAGCGGATTGATGGTGGAAAACCTTACTCCGCAACTGGGTGAGTTTTTTGGCGCCAAGAGTGGCAACGGAGTCCTGGTGCGTTCGGTGGAAAAAGGCAGCCGCGCCGACAAGGCCGGCTTGCATGCCGGAGACGTGATCGTTCGCGTGGGCGAACAGGCGGTGCACGATACCAGCGACTTTACCCACGCTTTGCGGAACCAAAGCGCGGGATCGGTGAATGTCACGGTGATCCGCGACAAGAAGGAACAAACTCTAACCCTCACCTTGCCTGACCGCAAAGAATCCGGGGAGATGATCGAGGAGAGTCTCGAAGCGCCGGAACTTGATGCGGATACGCAGATGGAGTTGAGCGAAGTTCAGAACGAGGTTGCCAAACTTCGGCCACAAATAGAATTGGCCACCAAACAAGCGTCGAAGGAACTGCGGAAATCTCTGTGCTCGCAGCAAAAACAGATCAAAGAACAAACGGAGAAGCTACGACAGGAACTGGGTCCTAAATTACAGCAGGAACTTCTGAAGGGTCGCGAAAAGATGCAGAGGGAAATGGACCAGCTCCGGATTGAGATGCAGGGAGCCTGGCTGGATATCTAGAACGGCCGCATTTAAGATCCGGCTGCGCTGGCGCGCGCAGCAATTCCGAGGCATACCTTATTTCGCCCCGCGACTTTCGCGGCGTATAAGGCAGCATCCGCCGCCTTAACCAGTTCGTCTCGCGTAATCCCCTGATCGGGAAAGGCTGCGGTTCCCGCACTGATGGTGACAGTCCGCGGCACGCCGGGAAACTGCCAGGTGGCAACAATCTTCCGCAATTTCTCGGCGATATTCATCGCGTGTTGCGCATTGGTCTGAGTCAACAGAATCCCGAATTCTTCGCCCCCGTAACGGCAGACGACGTCAATCTTACGCAACTGCTGATTGAACAGCGAAGAAACCTGCCGCAACACTTCATCGCCGAGCACATGACCAAACTCGTCGTTGAGCCGCTTGAACTGGTCGATATCGGCCATGATGACGGCCATGCCAGTGCCGTAGCGGCGGGCGCGCTCAATCTCTTCCGAGATGCGCAATTCGAAAAAGCGGCGGTTGAAAATTCCCGTCAAGCCATCGAGATAGGCGAGCTGCTTTACGCGCTCAACGTAATGCGCGTTCTGAATGGCAGTGGCGCAAATGTCGGCGACCGATTCCAGCGACTCCAGATCTCCGTCACGAAACGCGTCAGGCTGCGAGCTATCGAGCGCAAGGACTCCAAGCGCCTGTCCGAACGACACCAAGGGAATACGCAAACGCGACGCCGACTCGGCAAAAAATTTCATCGTGGTGGCGCTGCGCAGGTCGCTCTCCACCATCGTCCGGCTTCCCGTCAGAATGGTCGCCCACGGCTCGTTAGCCGCCGGAAACCGCCCGCCTTGCGGGATGCGCGGGGTCAGCGTGCCGTGATGAGAACGCAACACCAAGTCTTTATCTTCACGTAAGAAAAGGGAAACGTGCGATACACGGAACGCGTCCTTGACCAGCTGGCACACCCGGTTCAGCAATTCCTCCAATTCGAGGACAGCCGTGGTCTGTTGCGCAATGGCGTTGATCGCCTGCAGTTGCCGCGCCCGTTGCTGCTCCAGTGAATACAGCCGCGCGTTCTGCAGCGCCATCGACGCTTGCGTCGAGAAAAGCGTAAGCAGATCGATGGTCTCGGAATCGAAATGATCCAGCCGGTCGCTTTGACAGTCGAGCACCCCTACCACTTCATCCCGCACCATCAACGGAATGGCCAACTCAGAACGTGTGGACTTGGCAGAACAGAGATAGCGAGAATCATGGCTGACGTCGGGAGAATAGACCGGCTGCTTTTTCAACGCGGCGGCTCCCGTGATCCCCTGACCTACCGGCCAGCGAACCTTATCTTCCCCTTCATCCCAGCCGACCTGCGAGCGGACGTACAGCTGCTGCGACTGCTTGTCGAGCAGCAGAATGGCCACATTGCGCAGATGAAAATAGTCATGTGCGATGCCCAGGATTCGCTGCAACACCTCGTCCAAATCGAACGTGGAGAGCACAGCCTGCCCTGCATCGTACAGGACCGCAATATTGTTCATGGTTCCGAGTTATCGTAGCGTGGCGGGGGGCGTTGGGTATGTTCCTAAAGTAACGTCAAAATCACCCTGTCATCCCGAGCGAAGCGAGGGATCGCAGTGTCTGCCGGCGGTGACGCATGCAAAAACCAAGGTCGCTCGCTTCGCTCAGGGCAGGCTCTCGCTTTGCTCGGGATGACAAACCGAGTTGGGCAAACGGCCCCGCCCCTAGTTCCACCTTCTCGCCGTCCGAATCAGCCCATAAGCCACCACGCAAAACCAAAAATCCAGCAGCAGCCCCCAATCTGGCTGAAATGGCCGATGCCGCGGCAAGTGAAACGCGGGTCCAAGAAAGAAGTACGCACATTCCCCAGGATGATGGCGCAGAGAGCCTCGATCAGATTGATCAACACGTTTCGTTTAGACGCAAAATATGGGCCTCCCGGTTCCCTCCCGCATATCCATAATCCATCCTCCTGCTAACATTCCCTCAGACCTCCACCAATGCTGGAACTAACCACCCCCGTGCAATACGTCAAAGGGATTGGTCCCAAGCTGGCGGAAATCCTCGCCACCAAGGGCATCACCACGGTGGGCGACCTGCTCAATTACCTGCCATTTCGTTATGAAGACCGACTGAATCCGCGCGGCATTGCGGAATTGCGCGCGGGCGAAATGGCTACCGTGATCGGCGAAGTCCGTAATTCAGGACTGTTTCGCACCCGCCGCATGCCCATTTTCCAGCTAACCGTGGGGCAGGGCCGCTCGCGCCTGAAATGCCTGTGGTTCAACGCCACCTATTTGCAGGACAAGTTCAAGCCCGGCCAACTGATCGCCCTCTACGGAAAAGTCGAGCACGATTCCCGCAGCGGGGAGCTGCAAATCATGCAGCCGCAATTTGAAATGCTGGGTGAAGCCGACGGCGCGGACGACAAAGCTGCCGTCTCCCTCGAAGTAGGCCGCATCGTTCCTATCTACGAGTCGGCCGGACAAGGCCGCGTGACCGCGCGCTGGTTTCGCCGCGTCATTCGCACCGCCCTCGATGACCTCACGCCCGACCTGCCAGAAACCATTCCCGCAGCCGTCCGCGAGCGTCTGGCGCTGGTTTCGCCGCGCGAAGCGCTCTGGAATGTGCACTGGCCCGAAGCCGGAGAAAGTTTCGAAGCCCTGCAATCCTCGCGCACGCCCGCGCACATCCGCCTGATTTTTGAAGAACTGTTTTTCACCGAGCTAGGCTTGGAACTAAAACGCCGCCAGCAAAAAGCCCAGACCGGAATTGCTTTCAAACTCGACGACCGCGTGCGTCAGGCGATCAAAAAGATCCTGCCTTTCCATCCCACCCCCGCACAGAAAAAGGTCCTGAAAGAAATTGCCGATGACATGCAACAGCCGCATCCCATGCGGCGCTTGCTGCAAGGCGATGTAGGCTCCGGCAAAACCATCATAGGATTCCAGGCCGCCATCATCGCCATTGAAAACGGCTACCAGGTGGCTCTGATGGCGCCCACGGAAATTCTCGCGCAGCAGCATTATTTTTCCGCCCGAAAAATCCTCGAGAACGCCGGATACCGTATCGTCCTCTTAACCGGCTCTCTGGAAGCCGACCGCAAGCGCGAAATCCGCCGTCACATCGCCCAGGGCAACGCGCAGCTCATCATCGGCACCCACGCCCTGCTCGAAGAAAAAGTAGAATTCGCGAAGCCCGGCCTGGTAATCGTCGACGAGCAACACCGCTTCGGCGTCCTCCAGCGATTAAAGCTGATGAAGAAATCCGGCGACGGCGGCGATGGCCGGAGCAAAACTGTTCTTACGGAATCCGACGCCGAGACATCCGATAAGAATCCCGCCGAACCCGACGTTCTTGTCATGACCGCTACTCCGATCCCGCGAACCCTGGCGCTCACGCTCTACGGCGACCTCGATCTCAGCGTCCTCGACGAACTCCCACCCGGCCGCACCCCAGTCGTCACCCGCCGCATCACCGACGATCGTTCCCCCGAAGTCTGGGACTTCGTTCGCAAGCAGGTTGCAAAAGGTCATCAAGCCTACGTCGTCTATCCCGTCATCGCCGAGAACGAGGAATCAGAACTGAAAGCCGCGATCAAGATGTACCGCGAACTAAGCAGTAAAGTCTTCTCCGATCTGAAAGTAGGCCTGCTCCACGGCCGTCTCGACTCCGACTTGAAAGACCAGGTCATGCGCATGTTCCAGAAAGGCGAATTGCAGATTCTGGTTGCGACCACCGTGATCGAAGTTGGTGTCGACGTTCCCAACGCGACTGTGATGGTCATCGAGCATGCCGAGCGCTTCGGCCTCGCCCAGCTTCATCAGCTTCGCGGACGTATCGGTCGAGGTGCTGCCAAGTCCTTCTGCATTCTGATGACTGGCGGCAAAGTAACGGAAGAGGGAGAGCGCCGGCTGGATGCCATGGTGCGCACCAACGATGGCTTCCAGATCGCCGAGCTAGATCTCGAACTGCGCGGTCCGGGAGAATTCTTCGGCACCCGTCAAGCTGGCATGCCGAACTTCCGAGTCGCCAATCTGATTCGCGACCGCCAGTTGCTGGAACTTGCCAAGCGGGAAGCCGCCGCGGTTGTCGCCGGGCCCAATTCCGAAGTGACGCAGGTGGAAATCAGCCGCGCCCTCGTCGCCATGCGCACCCGCTGGCAACATACCTACGGGCTGGTCGAGGTCGGCTGAGCGGACACGCCCTAACTTCGCTCTACCCAGTGACACGATCAATCCAGACGAGACACTCTTCTGCCCTGAGAGCTATCGCCTGATTGAGACAGTTAGTCGCTGAACCCCAGAATATCAAGTTCCGTACGAGGCACGGGCCGTAGGCTTTTGAAGGCGTCAATTCCGTAGGACGCGTCGGCGAGTGCTAAGTTGAGCGACTCGCTTTCGGAGTCATCCATATATTTCGAAAAGGCGGACCTGAAATCTTGCCACGATGAGAATGTCTTTTGAAGACCGCTCCCAGATGTTGGGTACGCATTTACCTTGTGCTCTCCAGAAGAGAGCCTCTGAACATGCAATCTGTACCCAATCACGAGCTTAACTTCATTTTCCATGTGCTGTTCTCACTTTCTGAATGTACGTAGCAACAAATTAATACACCGATTCCCGTAGGACGGGGTGATAGTAATTACGAAGTGGGGTTTTGAGTATAATCGTGTTTGGTTACGACATGTCAATCGGTGGCGGTGTGATTCCACGCACAGCCGAGACTTCCTCCCGACACTTGCACACAAACGCCAAGGAGAAACCATGCAATACCTCAAGATCATTGTTGTGTTGTGCTTCGCTGCATGTGTAAGCGGAGCCTTGGCACAAACCAAAGAGAAAACAGCACAATACAACGCGCTTGGCGCAGCTGGTGCGCGCGCTGTACGGGACGCATTGAATGACCCAGACAGTTTCCGAGTTACCGCTGCGTGGATACAAGAGGCAGATGTGCCGGAGTGGAAAGACCCGACCGCCGTCTGGGTATGCTTCACAGGTCGTACTAAGAACAAAGTGGGCGGGTATATCAAAATTCTCGCAGAGGCAGTGGGATACCCGGATAAAGGTACCGCTGTCAATGGCGGGTCGGTAGGTGCTGATGGCGACACCGCTGACGATAGGCGCTACAGCATGATGATATACGACTCGTGCAATACGCACCGTAGATTTGCCGACGTAACAGACGCGGCGAAATCTGCACTCAAGGCTGATCTCGATAAACAGTAACTGCTGATAAATGGTTATTTCACTCCCTATGCTCAGAACCGGCCAGCCTCGCTAACTGGTCGGCAAACCGGAAGCTGACACCTCCGCTCTGCCCGTCGCCTAGGCAAGCTGAACTGATAGAATCGAAAACATGGCAGGCGCTTCACAACTGATCCAAATTGAGGTCGGACCTCCGGTCCGCATGCCTAAGCCGGACTGGCTTCGCGCCAAAGCGCCCGTCGGCGATAACTTTCACGAGCTGAAGAAACTCGCGCGTGGTTTGGGCTTGCACACGGTTTGCGAATCTGCGCAGTGCCCGAACATCGGCGAGTGCTGGAATCACAAGACTGCAACCTTCATGCTGTTGGGTGACATCTGCACCCGCCGCTGCGGATTCTGCGCCGTCCCCAAAGGGCGTCCGCAGCCCATCGACTGGGATGAACCGCGCCGCGTCGCTGAAGCCGTGGCTACGCTCGGCCTTAAACACGCCGTCGTGACCAGCGTGAATCGGGACGACGACAATGTCGGCGGCGCAAAAGTTTTTGCCGAGACCATTCGCCAGATTCGCGAATTGATCCCCGACTGCCGCATCGAAGTCCTGATCCCGGATTTTCAAGGTTTGGCAGAGCCTCTAAACATTGTGCTCGACGCGCAACCCGACGTTCTCAACCACAACACCGAAACCGTTCCCCGTCTTTATCGCGCGGTGCGTTCCGGCGCGCGTTACGAGCGCACGCTCAACTTGCTCGAGAATGCCAAGAAACTCTCTCCCGGCGTGGTGACCAAGAGCGGCGTGATGGTCGGCCTCGGCGAATCGAGCGACGAATTAGTGGAAGTCTTCCGCGATCTCGGCGCACGCGGCGTCGATATTCTTACCGTCGGGCAATATCTGCGCCCCTCCCGCGACCACCTTCCCATTGCCCGCTTCTACACCCCTCAGGAATTCAACGATCTGCGGGAAGCCGCGCTGCGCTTCGGTTTCCGCCACGTTGAGTCAGGACCGATGGTCCGCTCCAGCTATCACGCGCACGAACAGGCCGAATCGACCTCCGCCCCGCGCGTTGTCATTTAACCAACAATGTTCAGCGCTCTTCTGCTTGTGATGGGATTCTTCGCAGGCATACTGGGGGCGCTCACGGGCATCGGCGGCGGCGTTTTGCTCACGCCCATCCTCGCCCTGCATTTTGGAATTCCCATCCGGCAGGCGATCGGCACGAGTCTGGTCGCCGTCATCACCACTTCCGCCGCCAGTTCCTCGGTTCATCTGCAGCGTCACACCACCGACATTCGCCTCGGCATGACGCTCGAACTCGCAACTGCCTTCGGCGCCGCAGTCACCGCATATCTGGTGGGATACTTCAACCGTAACGTGCTTGAAGGATTGTTCGCAGGCTTTCTGCTTTACAGTTCCATCACGATTCTGGCGCGCGGAGGCAAATTAAAAGACGAAGAAGCAGTTCCCGCTAACACCAACGGCGAGACCATAATCCCACCCTACGAACCTCAGCGCTATCCCCTCGGACTAGCTGCATCGCTTGTTGCTGGCGGACTGTCCGGCCTGCTTGGAATTGGCGGCGGTCCCATTAAAGTCCCGGTCATGTTCATCTTCATGAAGGTTCCTCTCATGGTCGCGACGGCGACGTCGAATTTCATGATCGGCGTCACGGCCGCTGCCAGCGCTATCGTCTACTACCGCCGCGGAGATATCCTGGTCGAGATTGCCGCCCCGTTGGCTGTCGGAGTATTTCTCGGATCGTTGCTAGGCGCTCGTTTGGCCCCGCGCATTCAGACAAAGTACGTCGTCTATCTGCTAGTCGCCATCATGCTCTACCTTGCGGGACATTTGTGCGTGCATCTGCTTTCGGGAGGAAGTGCCGCATGAGCCAGTTACGCGAGCCCGCTTTCGACCGAGTGGTTGCTCTGGTGTTGCGCGTGGGCGCATTCACCTGTTTCTTCGTCATGCTGACCGGATTGCTCATGGGACTTTTTGTTCACGACAGCATTCCGGAAAATATCGAACGGGCCGGAGTGTTGTTGATGCTGGCTACACCGGTCGTGCGAGTTTTGGTTGCAGGAATTCTTTTTCTGCGGGAAAAGGATTGGCGGTATGGGGCGATCTCCCTTGGAGTACTGACAATTCTGTTGCTCGGCGCGGTATTCGGGATCGGAGAGCACTGACCCCCAAGTAGGACAACGAGGCGGATGACGCGCAAGATGGCAACCAGCGAACAGATTAAAAAACGTGCAGCTTGATGCTCAAATATTTCTTCGGATTCTCCCGGATGGCTTTCACCAGATCGCCGGTATGAACCAGCATTTGGTTCGCGTTGTTATACAACGTGTCGTCCTTGAACAGCTTACCTACTGTGCCCTGGCCCGCTTCCAGGTCGCTGGTCAGCGCCGCAAGTTTGGTCATGGTCGTGTCGAGTTTCTTCGCCAGTTCGTCATCTTTGGCTAGCTTACCCAGAGTGCCTTTGCCGGCGTTGATGTCTTCACTCACCTTTTTCAAGTTGGCGACAGTGTCGTTGGCGTTGTTATAGAGAGAGGGATCTTTCAGGAATTTCCCGGCCGTGCCTTTCCCGGCTTGCAGGTCGTCCACAACGGAGTTTAAGCGGTCGAGGGTAGCCACGAATTTGTCGTAAGCGTCGTTGCTGTTGATCAACTGACCGAGACTCCCTTTCCCCTTGGCGATCTGGTCAACGATTCCGTTGAACTCGGTCACCGTCTGCGAGAAGCGGTCGTAAAGGGTGGGATCGTAAATCAATTTGCCCAGCGATCCTTTACCGCTTTCCGCGAAGGCGAGAATGCGATCGGCGCGCTTCAGCAGTGCGTCCATATTCTGCAGGGTGCTCTGGCTCGATCGCACCACCTCGTTGAAGTCAGGATGAACATGCGTGGGGAGAACATCGCCATCCTGGGCCGGTGGGCCAACCGCTTGCGAACTATCAATGTCGAGGTAAATTTCTCCGAGCACGCCAGCCGTATCCAAAGAGGTAACCGAATCGCGGCGCAGGTTGAAGCCGTACTTGGTGCTCACCTTCATGATCACTTCGACTGGAGTGAGTTGCTTGTCCTTCTCGGGCACGATGCGCATGCCCACGACGTTGCCGATATCAACACCATTCAGACGCACCGGGGCGCCTACTCGAAGGCCGCCTGCATTATCAAAAAACGATACCACCGTGATTCGATGCGCGAACAGGCCGCCGGTTCCTGACATCAGGAACAGAAGCAGGGCCAAAGTCAAGCTGGCGAACACGACGGTCAGGCCAACGCGAAGTTGCGACCATTTGATCTGCTTCTGACTCGGCAAATAATTCCCTCAGGCAGACTTCGGTTTCTCTTGTCGAGAGAGGAACAGCTTCAGGATCGGGCCGCCCCTTGCAGCATCATAACAAACCCTAAGCCGCGGCTAAGCGCGTTGTCGACGCAAAGTTGGCAACAACGACAAAGCAAGCAGGTAGGCCGCAAGTCCGCAGGCCAAAGTCGCAGTCAAGCCGAATTGAATCGCAATCACCATTGCCAGCACGGAACCTAGCACACTGGCAGCGGCATTCATCGCCCAAGCCCACTCCACTGCGTTCGTCGCGCCTGTTGCCTCGCTGGAAATTCCGTTGCTGGAGGCCGCTGCCAGCGCGCGCAGCCCCGTCGGAAAAGGCATGCCCATCACGAAGCCCAGTGGAGCAAGCAGCATCCCGCTGATGATCAGCCGGAAACCCAATCGCAATCCTACCCACGCCGCGAGCACATGAGGCAGAAAAAATACGTTTCCCAGCAACGCAACGATCACCACCACAAGCGGCATCCATGCTAGGCCAGTTCGGGGAAGCCAACGGCGCGATAGCAGACTTCCGGCCCCGCTCGACAGCATCAGAAGAAAGATAACTACGGTGAGCGCATAAGTGGGATGTCCAAGAAACAGCACGAAGCGCTGGATAAACGCAATTTCCACCAAAATATAGCCCAATCCCACTGCCACGAAATAGAGCAGCGGGAGCGGCGACTGGCGGCTTCCATGCAGGGCGAGCGGCAGAATCAAAAATGCCAGCACCGCGACCAGAGAGATTGCCAGCACCAGCAGCAGCACCAGTACTCCCAAGTTTACCTTCCAATCAATTCCATTTTGCAATCCGTGCAGGCCCAGAATTTGGTTTGGCTTGAGTGTGAAGAAAAAGAAGGGAGCATTGTCACTGACCGGAGCTACGTTGTAGGGGTAAGTCCGAGCGAAGCGGAAAGGATCATTGCTCGCGATCAGGTCGGCAAACGGATTGCTTGCCGGTTCCGAAGGCAGATAGAGAGGATGCAATTGGTCATAGGTATCGAAATGAGCCTGGACCGCGGTTTCTTCCTCTTCCGTGAATGCAGTCTTCTTAGCCAGTACTACTACCGGAATTCCATCTTCATTCAGCGGTCCTTGTGACGCGATAATAAAGTTCCGCGAGGGATTAGTAATTCCTAGACGATGCAACGCTTCCATCGCCACGGCGACTACGCGCAGCGCCTCGCGCGGCTCGCGGAACTCCCAGCGCGTAATTGCAATCATGCCCTCCGGTTTGAGATGTTCGAAATATTCCCGGAAGGCTTCCACCGTGTAGAGATTGTTCTCACTCAACGCGAACGCGCCAGCTGCGGTCGAGGCCCAGGTATCGACCAGCGTCATCTGCACTACATCAAACTGCTCGTGTGTCGAACGCAGGTAGGAGCGGCCGTCGGTCACATGAATGTGAACTTCAGGACGTTCGTAGAGATGAACGGAGTAATCGGCGTATCGTCCCCGCATGATCGTGTCGGCAATAATTGGATTGATCTCGATGCCAGTTACGTTAGGACTGCCATTCGCCACCGCGCGCAGTACGTCCACTCCACCGCCAGGCCCGATGATCGCAAACTCGCCATGCGGACGCAGAACGTTGGCCAACGCCGGCGGAGCCGACATGAGATCGCTCTCCCACTCAGAGTCGTGCCAGTGTGCGACGTCGCAGTTCATGATGTAGGTGGAAGCGTCGGCATCGATGACAATCGCCTTCGCTTGACCCTGGCGGTCCACTTCCACGCGCGACAGTGCATTCCAGCGGGCGAATTCCACCCATGCCGGATTGCGGAACAGTCCCTTAGCGTAGAGAACATCAATCAGGCGGTTGGAGTGGTTCGCGGCGATCAGGGCGACGAATGCAATGGCCACAGCACCGGTGGCTTTGCGCTCAGCGGAAGAAACAGCCCAGACCATGCCGGCAGCGGCCATCACCACAGCTGCCGCCAGAATCGTATTCGGCCCTCCAATCCAGTTCAGCAGAGGAACCACCGCCAGACAAGCCAGTGCGCCGCCGCTCAGGTCCGCCCCGTAAAGCCGCGACACACGCCACGTTTCACGGGCAAAGACGATTGAGAACAGCAACCCGGTGAGAAAGAAGGGCACCGCCGCGGCGAGATACAGAATGCTGAGATGCAAGAAATTCTTGCCCGTCACGCTGAGCGCCACCGGCACATGCAGCACAATTTCCAATACTGCCAGCACGAGCACGGAATTAATCATGCATAAGCGCGCCGCCAGGGCACGCGTTGCGAAACGCGCTAGCCTGCTCTTCAGCAAATAGGCAAACACTCCCCCGGCCCCAAGACCCAGCAGCGCAATGGAAATCGCGAGAAACGCAAAGTGGTAGAAGAGCACCACCGAGAACAGCCGCGTCAGCGCCAGTTCCAGCAACAATGCCGAAAAACTGGTGAGCGCCAAGCCCGCGAGAAGGGTTCGTTCGGGAATTTCAATGGACAAAGAAACCGGCGCGACAGCTTCTATAGTGGCAGACATGATGAGATGGAATGCGCCAGTCTAGCAGAAGCCTCGGCTGGCTTCGTCCCTGCCGATTAAGATTTGTCATCCCGAGCGAAGCGAGGTACCTTTGTTCTCGCCCGCAGCGGTAATCCTGTCAGCGTCCGCACAAGCCAAGGTCCCTCGTTGCACTCGGAATGAACATAATTACGTCTGAATTGCTAGCTTTCGAGAATGACTTGCGCGATGGCCTGTTCGGCGGTGTGGGATATCGAAAGTGCGGCGTTCTTCACGCCCAGCTTCGCCGCGAATTCGTTGGCTTTTCCGTGAAACGCCATTGTCGGCCGCCCGCCCGGCATGCGGACGGTTTCACAATCCTGCCAGCGCACCCCATGATTCCACCCCGTCCCTAAGGCTTTCATGGCCGCTTCCTTCGCGGCGAAGCGGGCAGCATAGCGTTCGACGCGGTTGGCTTTGGAATCGCAATAGCGCCGTTCCCCCTCCGTATAAATACGATTCAGAAAGCGATCGCCAAAGCGTTCGATCGATTGCCGGATGCGCGGAACCTCTGCGATGTCGATGCCTGTGCCAACGATCATATTTTCTTCTTTTCAAGAGCCCGGTTTACAAGAGCCGGTCGCCGCGGTAAATCAGCTTCCCATCGATCATGCGTGCTTCCGCAGTCAGGCGGTGAGGCTTCACCGGACCAGTCCCGTCGATGTGCATTACCTCATGCCCATGCCCGACAAGCCAATCCGAAACCAGCATGCGGTGGCAGCGGAAGTATACGCGCTCGGCACACATGTAGGCTGTGGGGGAAGATTCCGCCAGCTTAATCAATTCGGCCATCGCGTTTTCGAATTCGGCGGTCAGCATGTAGTCGGCGTAATTGCGAAAGCTCGCATTGCGCAGACCAATGTGAGGAGAGTCTTCGCGAATTTTCTTGCGATACCCACCCAGCGCTGCCATCCACACATAATGGATACCGGCCGCAGCCAAACTCTGTTCCAAAGACGAGCGGTTGAACTGCGGCAGCCGCCGCGACATGGGAAAAGCGCGAATGTCAACCAACGTTCGAACGGAATGGGCCTCAAGCGCTTGCAATAAATCTTCGAGGGGGCGGGTCGAATGTCCGACAGTGTAGAGCGTTGCCAATAGCTCTTCGATGCCGCAAAGTTACGGAACGATGCCGGCGAGAGCCGCCACCAGTGCGGCATCCTGTTCAGGGAACACTGTCCGTAAATCCAACAATACGCGGCCCTCTTCCGTGCGAGCGATGATGGGGGGATCGGAGGCTCGCAGCCGGTGCGACAATTCGTCAGCACTAAACCTTGCGCAACTAAGCGCCAGCAAACGCGTGGGAAGCGACGAAGAGGGCGCCGCGCCTCCGCCCAAAATCGACTCGCCATCGATAATCTCAACTCTGAATTTTGCCGTAGCAATTTGTGCAGCGAGCGCCTCAGCCCGCCTGCCTATCTCATCTTTCGTGAGCCGCATCATGCGCAAGGTGGGAATCGCGTCGTGATCCAGCCTCACATACGCCAGCAACGTAGCTTCAAGCGCGGCGTAAATCAGCTTGTCCACTCGCAAGGCGCGGAACAAGGAATTCGATCGCATGCGGGAGATCAATTCAGCACTGCCGCTGATCAATCCCGCCTGCGGCCCGCCTAGCAGTTTGTCGCCGCTGTAAGTAACGATGTCGACGCCGCAGCGCAGGCTGTCCAGCACGCCTGCTTCGCCGCTGATTCCAACCGAGCGCAGGTCGAACAGCGCTCCACTGCCCAAGTCTTCCATCAGTGGAATTCCGCGCTTGCGTGCCAGCGCTACCAACTCCGCGGTCGATGCCTGTTCGGTGAATCCTGTGATTTCAAAATTCGAGCGGTGCACTCGCAACAGCAGCCGCGTCCGTTCCGTGATGGCGCTCTCGTAATCAGTCGTGCGCGTGCGGTTGGTCGTGCCAACCTCGCGCAGGATCGCTCCCGACTTCGCCATCACATCCGGAATGCGAAACGAACCGCCGATCTCCACTAATTCTCCGCGCGATACGATAACCTCGCCGCCCTCCGCCAGCGAATTCAGCGCCAGCAGCACTGCTGCCGCGTTATTGTTCACGACGATGGTCTTTATTTCTGCCCGCGTAATATCTGCCCGCGTAGAGACAGCCGCCTCGGCTGTCCCGCGTAGGCGGAGCTCAGCGGCACCGGGCGATGCGCCTTGCGTAAGAGTGTTCTCGCCACGCAGCAACTTCCCAAACAACCTCTCCACATGCGCATCCCGCTTGCCCCGTTCGCCCGCTGCAAGATCAAATTCGAGATTGCTGTAACTCGTAGCCGTCTCGCGGATGTGTTCAATAACGGCATCGCCCAGCGGAGCGCGCCCAAGGTTGGTGTGAAGGATCACGCCGGTGGCATTGATCACCGGCCGCAGAGAATAGCTCAAGGCGTGACGAAGCTGGTTTTCGATTGCGGCCACCAGGCCCGAAAGCGCAAGTTGCAGAGCGTTCTCATCGAGCAATCCGGATGTAATTTCCTGCCGTAGCCGCGCAACTACGGCGCGCGTCGCGTCTGCCACCGGTGCATGGCCGTAGCTCGCGACCAGTGCGGTGATCGCAGGGCCGCGCATCACATCGTCGACGGACGGCAGCTTGCGAAAAAGTTCCGACGCCGCGGCAATTTTCACCCTCAGATTATCCCACGAAGAAGAGCGTGGCGCAGACGCGAACCAGCGCGATCACAGGGTGTGCAGGTAGTCGAGTAAGTCCTGAATATCCTGCGAGCTCAGCACCTGGCCATAACCCGGCATATCCGGGCGGCCATTGCGAATAATGTCGGTGACCCGCTCGTCGTTCGCCGGCAGCCCTGTCTGCGGAAGATATTTACTCTTGAAAATGCCCTTCAAGCCTGGACCTTTTTTCCCTTTCGTCGAATACGGGCGGTGACAGCGGTCGCAGTAATTGTCATAAATCTTGCGTCCAGTTGCTTGCTGCGGAGTGAGGCCGAGTTCAGTGTCTGACTTCCGGCGCTCGACCTCGCAGCCGGCAAAAATGGCTAACATCAGCAGTATTGCTACCGCCGGTATGAATCGCCAAAACGCGTGTCTTGGATAAAACTTTCCGATCGCTCTCATTGTCAACGGATTTCAATGATAAATGCTTGTCTGATTTAAGGTGTCCCTTTAATTTAGAATTTGCCGAATGAGAGCTGTCTTTCAGTGGAACCTGGGTACGCGCACACTCGAATTGGGCAAGCGGACGCTCATCATGGGGATCGTGAATGTAACCCCTGATTCTTTTTCCGATGGCGGCCTCTATTTCGATTCCGGCAAAGCTGTTGAGCACGCACTTCACTTGATTGACGAGGGAGCCGACATTATTGATATCGGAGGCGAATCCACGCGTCCCGGCGCAAGCGTCCTGGCGTCGCCGTCTGATAACGAGGCGGTAAAAGACAAACAGATTCCAGCCGCCCCGCCCTCACTAAAGCCCGCTGTGAACGCTGAAGATGAATCACGACGCGTGCTGCCGGTAATTGCCGGGATTAAAAAAGTGCGTCCCGATGCCGTGCTTTCTATTGATACGTACAAAGCCGCCGTTGCGCGCGCCGCCATCGCAGCCGGAGCCGAAATTGTCAACGATGTGAGCGCACTCCGCTGGGATCCGCAGATGGCCAAAACGATTGCCGAAATGAAATGTGGCGCCGTTCTAATGCACATGCGAGGACGTCCCGAAGAATGGCGAACCCTGCCTCCTCCCGCTGACATTGTTCTGCAGGTCAAGCGCGAACTCCGGGACTGGGCCGAGACAGCCGTGCTATCGGGCATTCGGAGAGAGAAAATTGCGCTCGATCCAGGCTTTGGTTTCGGAAAAAGCTTCGAACAGAACTATCCGCTGCTGACGCGCTTCGAGGATTTGCAAAATGTGGGATTCCCTCTGGTCGCAGGTACATCGAGAAAATCATTTCTCGGTCGAACCCTCGCGAGAGACGGAAAAGACGCCCCACCAGCCGACCGGCTTTATGGAAATCTTGCCGCTCACACCGCCCTCGTTTTCAAGGGCGCGCATATCTTACGCACGCACGACGTAAAGGCTGCGGTAGACGCCGCGCGCGTGGCCGACGCAATTCTTTCCGCTCGTTGAACAAAACCACAGATCGGATCACGAATAGAAACTTCTATCCGTTACGGAGTGTGACCTACGTAACTAAGTCTCACTGCGTCTACTCTCGGCCCGACCGTACCTTGCTGTACGATCGAAAAGTCAGGCCGCGAGGATAACTCTGCTGGAATAATTCTCGTACTTTACCGAAAACCGAGTCGTGCCAACAAATTCAGAATAGCGAGAGTCACAATTCCGAATGTCTTCCCCTACGAATCAGCTACCGAATATAGTGCCTTCAGTTAAGGGAGCAGCCGCCGCTGCCGCCCCTGCCGCCGCGCCGCTTTCAACCCCAGAACTGCTGGCTTCAATGCTTAGAATTTCATCGAAGATCAGCGATCTTTTCTTTTCTCCAGGAAAGCCGCCGCTGGTTGAGATTAACGGAAAACTCGCGCCCGCAGGAACGGCTCGTGCTCTTACGAGCGAGGACACTCGACGAATCGCAGGTGATTTCATGGGCGACAATGCGCACGCGATCGAGAATTTGAAGACCCTCGGATCGTGCGATGTCTCCTACAGCCTTCCGGGTGCCAATCGTTTTCGCGTCAATATCTTCATGCAGCGCGGCACCTGCGCAGTTGTGATGCGCGTAATTCCCGGCAAAGTCCCGGATTTCGCAGCTCTGAATTTGCCTGCCGAGTTGGGCAAGATCGTAGAACTGCGCAACGGAATCGTATTGGTGACGGGTCCCACAGGCTCGGGAAAGTCGTCGACGCTGGCAGCCGTCATCGATAAAATTAATAAAGATCAGTCGTACCACGTGCTCACCATCGAAGATCCCATAGAATTTTTGCATCCCCACAAGAATTGCATTGTCCACCAGCGCGAATTGCACAGCGATACCCCGAGCTTCGCGCTCGCCTTGCGTGCCGCGCTCCGTCAGGCCCCAAAAGTGATTCTGGTGGGAGAGATGCGCGACCGGGAAACGATCGAGATCGCTATCGAAGCAGCGGAGACGGGCCATCTGGTTCTCTCAACGCTGCATACGATCGATGCGTCGAAAACCGTGGAGAGAATTCTGGGCGCTTTCCCCATGGCCGAACAGCACACGCTGCGGAATCGGCTGGCGAAAAGTTTTCGCTACATTATTTCCCAGAGACTCATTCCTCGTAAGGACGGCACCGGCCGCGTCGCGGCAATCGAAATATTGAAATCCACTCTACGCACCCGCGATTACGTGGAAAAAGGCGAAGGCGACGGTAAGACGCTGCTCGATGCGATGCGCGTCGGAGGTCAGGATGGCATGCAGCACTTTGATGGCGAGATCGAGCGATTCATCCGCGAAGGCGTCATCGATATGGATACCGGTTTGGCCTACGCCACCAATTCCAGCAATCTTCAGCTAGAACTGGCGGATCTCTCATCTCCGCAGGCAGATCCGCTGCTCGAAACTGCGGCGACCTAGATTTGGGATTGATTCGGGAACGATCGAAGCATCTCCCACGCCAAACCACCTGGAACGTGGAGGAGGACATTTCCTAAATGATGCTACCCATCACTTAGTTGCGATTGGGGCAAAGTCCGCCCAGTCCAGATCAAGCCTTATCCAATAGGGAGCCTGTGGCGGCGGTGGAAACGGCGTCGCCTGCTGCTCCTTCATGGTGAGCAGTTTGTGGTACACGCATACAGCAACCGGACCCATGGCGTATATGCGATTGTCTTCGACCGTGCCCTTCACTCCCACACTCACAAATGCTTTAAATTCACCTTCCCACTTATCCACGCCGGCACCGTCTGTGCTCGCGCATGCTTGCACCAACCCGCGATAGGTTTTTTCCACGGAAGAGTGGTAGCGGGCGCCTTCAGGCGTTTTCATGTTCGTTTCCGCGGCTGCTTCAATCGCCCGTGTCTTGGCCACAAATGGCGCGGACTTCGCTGCCCACTCCTTCATAGCTTCGAAATCTTCTTTCTTGCCCCATGTTTCCGAGTCCCATTGCTCCCCGATGCGGGTCATGGTTTTGTCTGCGACGTACAGGTCTAACTTGCCATAATGAGTCGCCAGGTAAGCAATGCGATTTAAGTTCAGCATCGATACCCCGTATTTCTTTTCGGAAGCCTCAAACCCTTTTTCAATGCGCTCCCACGACATCTGTGGACCGCCTTCACAGCCGCAAATGACATATTTGGAACTTGCGACCTGAAAATAAAGAATGTCGCCCTGGTCCCCTCCTACGCGATCCGCGATTTCCTTAATAAATCGCTCGGTATCTCCCTGCTGGCCGCTCCATTTTGGTAATAAATATGCAGAAAACGCTCGGGCGTAGTAATAATAAAATGGCTCGAACTTCTCTGCTTCCTCAAAGAGAGCGCGCACATCCGCAATCGCCCAGCTTTGACTTTGAGCTATCAGCAGCATATCGGCGTACCACTCCGGACACTTGGTAGGCAAGGTCGCCGCTTCATCGAGGATATGTTTAGCCTTAGCAATGCGCTCTCCGAATAACTTCCAACCGCTATCGCTGACAGTGTCAGCATAGCCCTGACCGCGGGCATCGTACGCGAACTGAATATAGGCTCGAGCTAGCGCGACGCGGACAGTAATCGACTTCGGACGTGCCGTTTCCCACATCGTTAGTCGCTCCAGCAGACTGCTCCAGTCTTCTTGCGTGGAATGTTCCACAGGGTATTGAGCCGGATCGTACAGGCCTGCATAAAGTTCGTGAATTTTCCACGGACCGCCTGAGAACCGTTCCTTGCTTGCGCGGACCTGATCGGCAACGCAATCCAGTTTCTCGAACTCTTCTTCCTTTAGCATCTGCGCAATCGTACCCGCATATTCATGCACTGCCATTACATCGGTGCTGAGGTCGCCGTTCAGCCCGGGGGCTTCCGCGTCGCTAAGCTTGCATGGGTTAAGAGCCGGCTTCTGATCCGCCGCGACCGCCAAGGTACTCACTGCAACCAGTATCAATACAAGCGCGGTACGATGCGACGTCAAAGAACGTATAAGTAGACATGGAAGGGATTTGGCGAAGATTCCTTGAGTCACTGAGACCGCCCTGTTGTGAGGATGTGTCCTCAATGGGACGGTAGCGGCGAGTCAGGGTCGACACAAGATTACGTCAGTGAAGGATAACCGCAGCAGTGCGGTAATCGAAGATGACGCTAAGTCACTTAGTAAGTTCGACGGATTTAAAACGCCTTCCTCGAATCCAGCAGAATCGTCACTGGCCCTTCGTTCACAAGTTCCACTCGCATCGTTTCCTGGAAACGCCCAGTTTCGCAGCGCAATCCGAACTCTCGAATCCGTTCTACAAACAATTCATAGAGATGGCGCGCTCTGTCTGGCGGTGCTGCTCCGTCGAAGGACGGCCGCTTGCCGCGCCTTACGTCTCCGTAGAGCGTAAACTGCGATACCGCCAGCACGCTCCCGCCCACATCGGCCACGCTCCGATCCATTTTTTGCTGAGAGCCTGCCTCGGAATTTTCCCGATCCACTTCGAAAATCCGCAGGCCAACAATTTTTTCGGCGAGGTAGACGGCATCGGCCTCCATGTCGTCTCGACCGACGGCTAGAAAAACAAGAAGGCCCACGCCAATCTGGCCCGTGATTTCTCCATTCACCGCAACCACGGCGCGGCTTACCCGCTGCGCAACCGCACGCATTCAATTCGCCCCCTTTTTCCTCAGGTTAATTTCTAGGGCGTATTTCCTGCTTCTTGCCAAGCAGCCCAGGCACAGCAAAATACGCCTCATCATAAATGCTGCACGAAAAGTGACGCATGTTTGACCGCAGGAACGCGAGGAATTAGGATCAAGTGTCCTCTCCGGAGTTGGTCAAGGGATTTGTGTGGTCTAACGATTCCCTTCCTTTACACCAATTCACCGGGACAATTACACTACACGTTCGCCTGTTTTCAGTTTGGCCGCCCGCAACAGAAGTACGGGGAGGCCGCGATGAAAACGGAGGGAACGGTAGAAGACTGTGGTCGCCGAAACCCAGGCGTCGAATTTTTCAAATAAAATCGAGGTAAGCGAGGAGAAACATGGCAGCCGTTGACGAGAAAGTTAAGCAGATCATCGTAGAACAATTGGGCGTGGATGAAGGCGAAGTAACCTCGAGCGCGTCATTTGTGGACGACCTGGGCGCCGATTCACTGGACACGGTCGAACTCGTAATGGCTTTCGAGGAAGGCTTCGACATCGAAATTCCCGACGAGGACGCGGAAAAAATCCGCACCGTGCAGGATGCCATCGATTACATCTCCAAGCATTCGAAAGGCGGCAAGTAGTTTGGGACGCAGGGTCGTCGTTACCGGCATCGGCCTGATCTGTGGGGTAGGAAATACCACTGGAGAGGTGTGGCAGGGCCTGCTGGCTGGCAAGAGCGGCGTGGGCCGCATCACCCAGTTCGACTCCAGCAATTTCGCCTGCCAGATCGCCGCCGAGGTCAAGAACTTCGATCCGCTCAACTTCGTCGAAAAAAAAGAAGTAAAGAAAATGGGACGCTTCATTCACCTTGCGCTGGCTGCCGCGGATGAAGCATTCAAGATGTCGGCTCTGAAGATCACTCCGGAAAATGATGAGCGCGTAGGCGTGCATATCGGCTCCGGCATCGGTGGATTCGACATCATCGAACGCGAGCACACCGCCTTGATCGAAGGCGGGCCGCGGAAGATTTCACCCTTCTTCATCCCCGCGGCAATCGTCAATCTTGCCGCCGGGCATGTTTCTATGCGCTTTGGCGCTAAGGGTCCTAACGAGGCAACGGCGACTGCTTGCACGACCAGCGCCCATTCCATCGGAGATTCTTTTCGCATCATCCAGCACAATGACGCCGATGTCATGATCGCGGGGGGCTCCGAAGCCGCCATCACTCCGATGGGTGTGGGCGGATTCGCCGCCATGCGCGCTCTCTCCACCCGCAATGACGATCCCGAAAAAGCCAGCCGCCCCTGGGACCGTGACCGCGACGGCTTTGTCATGGGCGAAGGCGCCGGCATCCTAGTGCTCGAAGAACTTGAATATGCGAAGTCGCGTGGCGCTGCAATTCTTGCTGAAGTTGTCGGCTACGGTATGTCGGGCGATGCCTACCACATGACCCAGCCCGCGCCCGAGCACGAAGGCGGATTCCGCGTCATGCGCAATGCGGTTCGCGATGCCGGCATCGGTGCCGAAAAAGTCGATTACGTCAACGCCCACGGAACCTCCACGCCCATCGGCGACACCCTTGAGGCCCACGCCATCCGCAATTTTTTTGGCGAGCGCAAGATTCCCGTCAGTTCGACCAAGTCAATGACTGGCCATCTTCTCGGTGGAGCGGGTGGGCTTGAAGCCGGGATCACCGTGCTCGCGCTGCGCGACCAGGTATTGCCCCCCACCATCAACCTTATGAATCAGGATCCTGAAACTGACGCCATGGATTTCGTTCCCAATCACGCCCGCAAAGCCAAGCTCGAATACGCCATGTCGAATTCCTTCGGCTTCGGCGGAACGAACGGCGCGCTGCTGTTCCGCCGCTGGTCGGAATAAATAGGGTCAAAATAATTGGCCACGGATTGCACGGATCTTCACAGATAAAGCCCTTCTTGTTGTTTTATCCGTGACAATCCGTGAAATCCGTGGCAAGCCTTAGATTTCTAGCCCCATCCAACCCCAGCAGCTTCCTCTGCTTCCAACCGCAAGGGCATTCACGCTTCGGGTCACGACCGGAGATCGCATGAAATCTAGGAATTGGACCACGATGACAGCATCGGGGGCGGTGGCCTGCCTTATGATGCTGAGATTTGTTTGCCCTGCCCACGCCCAGGAAACCAAAGAAAAGGTCATGGTCGATGACACCGAACGTACCTACCTGCTGCGCTTGCCCAAGGGTTACGATCCGGCGCAGAAATATCCGGTAGTGATCTTGCTCCACGGCATGAATCAGGATACCGACGACATGGAGCGCCTGACCCGCTTCAATGAATTAGCGGACAAAGACGCAATCATCGCCATCTATCCCAGCGCCCTGCGCGGCCGCTGGAATATCGGCGTCACGCCCCCACCCCGCCAGTCGCCCATGATGTCTCCCGGTCGCGGCGGGCGTCGCGGCGGTTACGGCGGAGGTGGTTATCCTGGTGGAGGCGGCGGCTACCCAGGAGGTAGTGGAGGTTATCCCGGCGGCGGAGGAGGGTACCCTGGCGGCGGTGGCGGCTACCCCAGTGGCGGGCAACAAGGTGGACAGCGTCGCGACGACGAAGCCAACAAGCCCCCACCCGCGGACGACATCGATTTCCTAAATCAAATGCTGGACCAAGTCGCGATAAAAGTTTCTGTCGACCCGTTGCGCGTATACGCAACCGGTCTTTCCGAAGGCGGATTCATGGCCATGAGAGTCGGATGCGCCATGGCCGACCGGATCGCGGCGATCGCTCCCGTCGGCGCGGCCATGCCCAAGTCGATGATCTGTTTGCCCTCGCGTCCAGTCCCGGTTGTGATGATCAATGGCACGGCAGATCCAGTTGTCCCTCATGGCGGTGGTACCGAACATAATCTCCAGTTGCCCGTCATCTCCGTGGATGACAGCGCAAAAGCCTGGGCCAGAATCGATCGCTGCTCCGAGAAGCCCTCTCAAAGCAAGCTGCCTCCTCACGAAAAAGGTGGCATGGAAACTAAAGTCGAGACCTACGACGGCTGCCATGAAAATGCCCAAGTAGTTTCCTACAGCGTAAAAGGCGGCGGAAACACTTGGCCCGGAGGGGAGCAATACCAAGTTGAGAAAGAGATCGGCAAAACCAGCCAGGATCTGAATGCCAATGAAACCATATGGAGCTTCCTGGTCACCAAAAAACTCGCCGCAAAAACCGCAACCAACACCGATCACACTAGCGATCAGTAGAGCGGCGATTTCGCGATCGCATAGGGACAGTGACCTCGAATCTGGTTCTGCTTAAAACTTCGCCGAGCGAAGGGAAACTCGGTGTGCGCCGAACTCGCCTTACCTCTCTTTTTCCGGCAAGGCTCGACGTCGGGCATCGAGTTCCTCAAGCAGTTGGTCTATCAACCGGGACAACCGTTCGGGATTGCTTTCGGTTACCACCAATTCGCAGAGCCTCCGCCATTCTTTATCATTCCCGTTGGCTTTCTCGCGATTGTTCATGGGCTGAATATGGCACGACGGGTGCCAAACTCCGGCGCGCCTCCTCTCCAACGAGTGCGTGCGCAACCGACGTAGGGATAAGGACTTATTGCTCCGCCCTGAGGCTTAAAGGTTGGGGACTGTACGAAGATTTTGCACGAATTAGAGGCGGGACTGCGCCGGATCAGCTACAGTTCCCGCTCAAGATAGCTCCGGAGTGTTCTGTATCGAACGAATAGAAAAAGCTGCTTATAATATCGCGATGCCGTCGTCGACCGATGCTGGGATCGAAGCAATTATCGGAAGAATTCGTAGCCTTTGCGAAGGCCCGTTTAGCCCGGAAGCCGAGACCGAGCTTAGAAAGCTGGCGCGGGAACTTCGTGTCGCCATTGAACAACATGTAAAGATGGCAAGAATTTCTTTGGGAACAAAAGCGGCAACCATTCACAAATACGATCCCGGCGAAGACACGAGATAAGCGCATTTCTCACGGCTTTAGTTCTCGCCCGTATCCACCAGTCCAACGGTAGTAATGACACTTTTGTGCTCGCTGCTTGGCCCTTAGGGTCTTTAAATCTGCCTCAACTCAAGCCACAATAGACTTTCGTACTGGTGATCGGCCCTGCTCATGCAAAAAGCGTTTGGCACTGCTCTCGCACCCGCCCCCGTCGGCAAAAAAGCGACTGCCCGGGTTGCTTTAGTCGACTTGAAAGAGTCCTCCAGATATCTGCTCACGGAATGTTTCCGCCAGTTCGGCATTGAGACCGTGCTGGTATCGGCGAATGCAGTCGAACGCTTGCGCCTGGAAAAATTCGAGGCCTGCGCCATCAATCTGGTTCCTGGCGCCGACAAGGTCATGGAGGCGGCGCGCACCTCGCCCTCCAACAGACGGCTGGTTCTTTACGCTCTCGGCGGCACCGCGCAAGACACTATTCGCTATTCCAAGTACGGCATCAACGCCATGTTTCAGGAGCCTCTGGAACGCCCTGCGGCGATGAAACTGGTTCGCGCCACCCACATGCTCGTGCTCCACGAATTTCGCCGCTACGCGCGCATCCCGATCATGACCGATGTCACTGTTGTCAGCAATGACGGCCACCGCCTCAGCGCCTCCAGCGTCGACATTAGCTCTGGGGGCATGTCATTCAAGAGTTCCGAGGATGTGCCTTCGGGAACGAATGTGGAGATTTCTTTTTCTCTTCTTACCCTGCCCCGCGTCGCCGTCCGCGGATCGGTGACCTGGCGCAAAACCAAATCCTTCGGCGTCCGATTCGATCCCTCCGACGACCGCCGCCAGAAAGTCAAAGAGTGGATCGACGCCTACCTGGAAAACTAGCAAGCGGGCCTCGCCAATTGGCCATGAAGGGATAGCCGCCTCGACTGACCCGCCAAGCGAAGCGAGGCGTGCCCCCTGCACTACCCGTTACAATGTTTTGGTGCCGGAAGCCATCACTCCCGAAGCCCCCGCCGTCACCACTCCCTCTGCAAACCGCTTCACCCTCCGCCAGCGCATCATCCTCCGCATCATCATCACCGCCGGATACTGGTTCATCCGCCTCATCGGTCCTAGTCTGCGTGTGTGTGTGTCCCGCGAAGACGGAGCGCAAGAGACCGTCGATCAGCGGCCGCTGATCGTTTCCTTCTGGCACGCCTGCATGATTCCAGCAACTTATGTTTGCCGCGACATCGGCGTCCGCGTCATGAGCAGCAATAGCTATGACGGCGAATACATGGGACGCATCATCCGCAAATTCGGATTTGTCGCCGTCAAAGGCTCCAGCACCCGCAACGCCGTCCGCGCCCTGCTCGGCCTGCGCCGCGCCCTGCAAGAAGGCTGGACCGTAGCCTTCACACTCGACGGCCCACGCGGCCCCCGCCGCAAAGTAAAGCCCGGCCCCGTCGCCCTCGCCCGATCATCCGGCGTGCCTTTGAGCACTTTTCACATGGCAGTCGATCGTGCGTGGGTTTTGAATACCTGGGATCGCCTGATCATTCCCAAGCCGTTTTCCCGCGTCCTGATGCGCTTCGGAAAGCTGATTCCGGTCCCCACCGATGCACCCGACGAAGACCTCGAACGCTATCAACAAGGCTTGCAGGAGTCTCTCGACCGCGTCCGCGAATTTGCCGAAGCAAACATCCAAAAAGTTGGCTCGCAAGAATTCCCTTATAACGTTGGATGATTCACGCGAATCGCGGCCTAGAAGTGGAAACTGTCATGAACGTAACCTACACCGCGCGAAAAATAAGCCCCATGCTCGCCGTCGCCGACATGGAACAAACCCTCACCTTCTACCACGACGTATTGGGATTCAAACCGAGGATGAAGTCGCACGACTATTCGATCGTCGAGCGCGACGCTCAAACCATCCACTTCATGAAGGCCGGCTCCGAGGAAGTGATGAACTCCGTCCGCGGACATACCGAGATCTATATCGAAGTTTCGAACATCGATTTGTTGTGGGAACACGTGAAGACTTTCAAAGACCGCTACCGGGTTCGCGATTTATTCAACCAGGACTACGGCATGACGGAGTTTCACGTTGAAGACCCGAACGGCTGCCTGGTCTTCGTCGGCGAGCCCACCCGCGAGCGCGACCAGTCTAGCGTCCCCTGAGAGGTTCCTTCGTGCCCTATGTGGTTATGCATTTGACTTCCTCGTGAAGCTCTACTAGATTCCTCTAACGAGTTCTTCTTCGTTCTTTGAAATGTCCTTCGGTTTGCGCGTCTTCGCCTCGTGGCGAAGACAGGGAAGCGGGTGCAATTCCCGCGCTGCCGCGCAACTGTAAGCGAGAAAATCGTAGCCGGTCACTGGGAGCGATCCCGGGAAGGCCGTCTGCAAGTCACCGGATGTTCTGCTGGGAAGCGATCTTTAATGGCTAACTGCCAATTGCTAACTGTCTAACCATCCTTACTCGCAAAGCCAGGAGACCGGCGTAAACCGTACCCCTTAACCCCTTTCGCGTGAAAAGGAGGATGGTTATGCGCGCTCTCTGCGCTTCGTTTTTGCTTTTGGTTTTTCTCTCGGTAGCATCGGCCGCCGACCTCAAAGTCAAGGTCATCGATCCTCAATCCGCCGCGGTCGCCGGCGCTCAAGTTTCCGTACTCTCAAAAAGCACTTCCCAGAAAATCGCGATTACGACCGCTGAAGGCATTGCTACATTCAGCGGACTGAACTCCAGCGAATTATCCTCAGGCGCGTTTCAGATTCGAGTTCTCGCTCCGGGCTTCGCCTTGCACACATCAGATGTCAGCGCACCACACGACATCGTCACGGTCCAACTGCACGTCGCCACCGCGTCCGAAACCGTCGTAGTCACCGCGACCAGAACGCCCGCCCTCGCCGAAGAAACCGGCGCCAGCATTTCCACGCTGGAAAACGCCCAGCTCGAAACCATGCAACCCACCGCCGCCAGCGACGCCATCCGCTTTCTTCCCGGAGCCGTCGTCAACACCGCCGGTCAGCGCGGAGGCCTGTCCTCACTCTTCGTGCGCGGCGGCGATTCCACTTACAACAAAGTCATCGTCGATGGCGTCACCATCAACGAACCCGGCGGCACTTTTGATTTCGGCACGCTGCCTCTCACTCAAGCCAACCGCGTCGAATTTCTTCGCGGCGCGCAAAGCACGCTTTACGGCTCCGACGCCATGACCAGCGTCGTCCAGGTTTTCACCCGCGCCGGAAGCACGCGCACTCCCGAACTTCGCTTCGGCGCTGATGGAGGAAATTTCTCCACCGCCAACGGCTACGCTTCTCTCGCCGGAGCCCTCAGCCGCTTCGACTACAACGTCTTCGGCGACCAGTTCAACACCAAGGGCTCCGGAATTAACGATGCCTATTCCGATTCGCTTCAGGGAGCGAACCTCGGCGCCGCGCTCAACGATAAGACTTCGTTGCGACTTCACCTGCGCCACTCGAACAGCCACACCGGAGTTCCCGGTGAATTCAACTTCAACGGATACGATCCGCTCGTTCCAGTAAACGGACTGTCTCAACCGTTGCCTCCGGATCCGAACGAGTGGTCGCAATACAACAACTTGCTGGGCAATGTGGAGCTTGCCGTCGCCGCCCCCAACGGATGGCAGCATCGCCTCAGCGCCTTCGATTATCTCTACCGCTACAACGAACTCAACGTGAACGGCGACCCTTCGCGAGTGGGCTTGTTTGGCAATCCCATTGATTTTCAGTCGCACGAAGTCGATCGTATCAACCGCGCGGGATTCGAATATCAGGGAGATTATTCCGAACGGCCTTGGGCCCACACCACTTTCGGCTACCGCGTCGAAAACGAAAACGGATTCGTCGGTGACGTGAACTTCGGCCAGACCCACGGCCAGCGCCTGAGCAACGAATTCTACGCGCAACAGCAATTCACTTATGGCAGGCTAACGGCCGCAGGCGGTGGACGATTCATTCACAATAGCGCCTTCGGAAATACTGGCGTTCCGCGGATTGCGCTGACTCTACTGGCCCGGCGGGGAGGAGAGATTCTTTCTGACACTCGTTTGCATTTTTCTTACGCCACCGGATTCAAGGAACCTCGCCTTGAGGAAACCTATGCCGGTCCTCCGTTCAGTTTCGCCAATCCCGGACTGAAGCCCGAGCGCGTCCGCGCTTTCGAAACAGGCATTCAACAGGCCTTCGTTCGCGGTCGCTACATCCTGAACGCAACCTACTTCAACAATCTTTTCCACGATCAAATCAATTATCAGGAAATTGATCTCATTAACTTCATCGGACAATACGGCAATATCAATCAGGCGTTCGCGCAGGGCGCAGAGGTTGAACTGCAGGCTAAAATCCGCTCCCGGCTGCTGCTGAGCACTGCATACACTTGCACTTCCACCAAGATTCTCAATAACCCCGCTCCCATCGATTCGCAATACAATGTCGGCCAGCCGCTGCTGCGCCGTCCCAAGCATTCCGCTACCATGCTGCTTTCTTATCTAGGCAACCGCTGGGGAGCAAATTTGAGTGGGAGTTTCGTAGGCCGCCGCCCGGACGATGATTTCTTCGGCTTCAACATCAACCACGCCGCCGGCTACGTGCGCGCCGATCTCGGAGGATGGTACGCCATCAATTCTCGCGTCACCGCATACGCGAATGTCGAGAACGCCCTCGACCGCCGCTATAGCGAAGTCGTCGGCTATCCCGCGTTGCCTCTGAATTTTCGCGCCGGATTCCGCTTCCGCATCGGGGGAGAATAGAGAAACGAAAACGCGGAGGGTCACAACTGAAATCATGTAGCGACAGCCGCCTCGGCTGTCCCGCCAAGCGAAGCGAGGCGGAATCCTAAAGCGCAGAAAGCTAAATTGTTATTGTTGAAGATATGTCTGCTGCTCGGAAATTCAGCTAACTTTTTCCGGAGGCCTTACCATCGCAATCGGCATCGGCGCCGCTATCTTGCCGCCAAAGTATTTCGTTCTTGCCAGCAGCAGTTTCTCAATATCCACTCCGCTCAGCGGCTGCTGCCGGCCCAGCAGATGGGTGACCAGCGCAATCTGTGCAAAGTGCTCCACTGTTTCCATCTTCATGTAAGCGTGCTCAATCGTATCCCCATAAGCCACCACACCGTGATTCGACATTAAAATCGCATCGTAGTGCGGCACATACGGTTCCAGAGTCTTCGCCAGTTCTGAGGTTCCAGGCGTACCGTAGCGCGCCAGCGGAATGCCGCCCAGCCCCATCACCACTTCACACACTAGAGGTTCTGTCAGCGCCATGCCCGCAGCCGCGAATCCCGTCGCTGTTGGCGGATGCGCATGCACAATGGCTTGAATGTCGGGCCGCATGCGGTAGATCAGGACATGCATGCCAATCTCGCTGGTCACATTTCTCCGCCCCGCGACTCGCGTGCCCTCCCGGTCCACAATCACCATGTCCGCGGCGCGCATGGCGCCCTTGCTCACACACGTGGGCGTCACCAGGATTCGCTCTCGATCCAGCCGCACCGAAAGATTCCCGTCCATAGCCGCCACGAAGCCGCGCTCGTGCAACATCCGCCCGTAGCGAACAATTTCTTCCCTGTATTTTCGTTCCGCGTGCATGGAAATTCTCTCTTAGGGGAGTGGCGAAAGCGGCTAAATCTAACAGCTCGCATGGTAACGCACCCAGCTTAAACAGACAAACAAATTTACTAAAAAAGACAAAGAAATCTTCCCATAAATGTCGAACGTGACCATTCTCAATCTTCCTGCATCCTCTCGAAAGTCCCCTCCCTCTTATAATCGACATCGTGTTGGTTTCCGACTTTCATTTCCTTCTTCCCGACGAACTTATTGCTCAGGAGCCTCTCCCGGCTCGCGATAGCTCTCGGATGCTTTACCTGAGCCGGACCAACGGCAGCTACTCCGACCGCCAATTCCGCGACCTGCCCGACTTGCTTCAGCCTGGCGACCTTGTCGTACTTAATGACACCCGCGTGTTTCCCGCCCGGCTTTATGGCCGCCGCAAAGGTGCACGCGCTCAAACCGTCAGCCGGCAGAATCCTGCCACTCGTAATTTCTTGCAAGGGCGCGTCGAGGTTTTTCTCACGCGTCAACTTTCTTCCAGTCCCAACGATTGGGAATGCCTCGTCCGCCCTGGACGCAAAATCGGCGTAGGCGAGCATTTATTTTTCGGCGAGCATGACGAACTGCAGGCGGAAGTCCTTGCCCGCTCTGGTTTCGGCGAGCGCCAAATCCGCTTTCAACCGGTCGAAGATTTCTATTCCGTCCTCGATCGCATCGGGCACATTCCGCTTCCACCCTATATCTCGCGTCCCGATTCTTCCCGCGACCGCGATCGCTATCAAACCGTCTACGCGCAAGAGCGCGGATCCGTCGCTGCACCCACCGCCGGACTCCACTTCACCCCGGAAATTCTCGATCGCATCCGCCATCGCGGCGTCGAAACCACCGAGATCACCCTCCACGTCGGCCTCGGAACCTTTCAGCCAATCCGCGTCGAGCGCGTCGAAGACCACAAAATTCATTCCGAGTCCTATTCCATTTCGCCCGCCTCCGCCTCCTCCATCAACCAAGCCCTTCACGATGCACGCCGCATCGTCGCAGTCGGCACCACCACAGTGCGAACTCTGGAACACGCCATTCGTCGGAACGCCAACACAATAACGCCCGGCCCAGCTTCGGCCGACACCTTCATTTATCCCGGCCATGAATTCAAAGCAGTGACGGCCATGCTCACCAATTTCCACCTGCCCCAATCGAGTCTGCTGATGCTAGTCAGCGCCTTCGCCGGGAAAGAAGCCGTCCTGCGCGCCTACGAGCATGCGGTCACGCAGAGCTACCGCTTCTACTCCTACGGCGATTGCATGTTGATCGAATAAATATCTTTCTCCGCGTCCCTCCGCGGCACGTTCTCCGCGCCCTCCGCGATTAAAGGTTTTGTTTTATACTCTCCCTCGGAGCACCTTCATGCCCACCGCCGTAAAACCCATTCCAATCCACGATTTCGTAACCCAGCTCCGCAGCTTTCCTGAGTCCACTTTCGACCATACCGAGCAGCTCAAAAAATTCCTCCAGGACGCTCCCGTCGATCCCGATTCTCTCGCCCCCTACCTCACTTGGGACCGCCAACACTACACCCGCAACCTGATCGACAAAACCCCTCTCTACGAACTCCTCGCCATCTGCTGGGAAGTCGGCCAGGCCAGTTCCGTCCACAACCATCGCGACCAGAATTGCTGGATGGCCGTCCCCATCGGCCGCTTACAAGTAGAAAATTTCCACGTAGTACAGCAGGACATCACCGCCGGCAAATGCACAATCCACTCCACTGAAATTGTTGAGATGAATGTCTTGCAACCCTGCGCCGTCGACCCGCTCGAACCGGTACATCGGGTTCTGAATCCCCGAGAATTCAACCAGCGCGCCGTCAGCCTCCACGTCTACTCCCGCCCCTTCGATACCTGCGTCGTCTACTCCGCCGAGCAAGGCACCTGCGGCGAAATCGGCCTGCACTACACCACCGAATACGGCAAACCCGCTAGGTCCTGATTGCCGCGAAACGCCGTTGACTTTCCGCCGCATGATTACAGCTTTTGGGTGGCGCAGCGCTTTTTAGCGCTGCGGTTAGAGTGCAACTTGATTGTGGGCTTTAGCCGTTGTGAAGCGTCACTACACCCCCGCAGAGCCTCTTAATCAGCGTGAAGAGCTTCTGCTGAGTGGCCTTTCCACAACTGGGTCAATGAGTGTAAGCGCCTGATAGCGACAATCTACGGATCCGATCCGGCCACCGGAAAGGAGCGATAGTATGGTTGATGTGAGCGCCAAGACGAACACATTGTTCAAGACCAACACGCCGCTTCTTACGGTTGTTGCTTTCGGGGCAGGCGCTATTCTGTTTGCCTTCGAGGGGCGTTTGTCGCCCGAGGGTCTATGGATCGGTAGCACATATGGCTGCTTTGCCGCTTCAACCTTCTTCGGGATTGTCGCTTGGCGGCAAGGCAAACGATGGCCGCTGATCTTTGCTGCTCTGTCAGCTCTCATCATCATCGTTACTGCCGTTGGCATTTTCTTTATCGGTGGCGTGTAGTGGTGATGGTTGTCATAATTCGCGATTTCACTCGTTGACGGCTCAGTGAGCGCTAAGGCCTGATTACGTCAGTCATATCGTTTGGGTTCGGCGATGGTGACACAATCGTCTTTGCTGCTCGAACTTTCGAGGAGACGATGCATATCCTTACTGAATGGGGTATTCGGTACGTTCTGTGGCTCGGAGTCGCATTGGGTATCCTCGCCATACTGCTTGAACCTTGGCGAAAACCGATTCTGAATCGGGTTCCAGATTGGTGTGTTGTCGGTTATTGCATCGTCTGGGGTTTGGCCTGCAATTGGGATTGGGCGTATTCGTGGTTCTCTCAACGATTCGCACTTACCTCTGGACCAGTTCTTGGCAGGATGGCGTTGTTTGTGGCAATGAATGCCCTTATCGGGCTTCTTGCAACTCTCCTACATGATGAAAGAAAGTGGCCGTTGGCCGCCGCGTATTTTGCACTCGCCTCAGGCTACCTAAGCTGGGCTTTCCACCGGTAGATAGGATTGTTGGCGTAATATCGCCATTACACTCATTGACCTTTACAGACCCAAGATTTAGCGGAACTGGATTCTGTGCTTACCGCAGGTCCAACATGTAACGACAGTTATCATCGGCTTTAGTCCTCGAGGTACGCGCTTTCTCCAACCTTCCGGCTGCTAAACTATCCTCTTGCCCCCAAAACGAAAATCCTCGCCCTCATCCCCCGCGCCCGCCGCAGGCCCCGTCCCCGTCACTAAAAAATCCGCCAAGCCCCGCATCTACCTCATCGACACCATGAGCTTCATCTTCCGCGCCTACCACGCCATGGCGCGCCAGCGTTCGATGTCCACGAAATCCGGCTTGCCCACCGCTGCCGTCTACGTTTTCGTCAACATGCTGCGCAAACTCCGCGACGATTTTTCTCCAAACTATCTCGCCGCCGTTTTCGATGTAGCCGCCAAAACTTTTCGCGACACGCAAGCCGAAGCCATCACCAAGGTCCGCAAGTTCGACATCAAGACGCAAACCTTCACCGAGATCGAATACAAAGGCTACAAGGCCAACCGCTCCGCCATGCCCGAGGACCTCGCGCAGCAGATCCCCTACATCCGCCGCGCACTCGATGCCTACCGCATCCCCATTCTCGAACTCGCTGGCTTCGAGGCCGACGACGTCATCGGCACTCTCGCCCGCAAAGCCGCAGCCGCGGATTATTGCGTCTACGTCGTCTCCAGCGACAAAGACATGATGCAACTCGTCAACGACGACGTTCAGATTCTCAATCCTCCCAAAGACAATCTGATTTGCGACGCCGCCAAGGTCGAAGAAATTCTCGGAGTCCCGCCCGAGCGCGTCATCGACATCATGGCCCTGCGCGGCGACAGCATCGACAATATCCCCGGCGCTCCCGGCATCGGCGAAAAAGGATCGGTGGAAATCATCAAACGCTTCGGTACCGTCGAGCAGGCCCTTGACCGCGCCGCCGAAGTGGAAAAGAAAACTTACCGCGAATCTCTCCTGAACAATCGCGACATCATCATGTTCAGCAAAAGCATGGCCACCATCGACACCAATGTTCCCGTCGAGTTCGACGTGGAAGCCATGCGCGCCGGCGAACCCGACGTCGACAATCTCCGCCAGCTTTTCACCGAATTGGAATTCAGTTCGCTGTTAAAGGAATTGCTGCCGACAGTGCAGGTCACGGAAGCGCACTATACTGAAGCCGAGTCCGCCGCCGAAGTTGAAGACGTTCTCAACGCCGTCGCGCCGGAGGATGCGCTCGCCATCGCATTAGAGTTAGAGAAGTCAGAGGTTCTTCCGGAAGACGATGAAGAAGTCATCGACGAAGTCCCGCAGTCAGGAATGCTGGCGCTAACAGACGCGTCATCTCCTGCTGCCGCGCCCGCTCCAGAAGCCCGCCGCATCGCAATCTCGGCAGCCGCAGGCTCGGCTACCACGGTAAAACTCGATTCCGCCGCCGACAAACTACGTTCTATTCTCGACGACCCCGATACGCCAAAATCCATTCACGATTACAAATCCGCCATCCATGCCTTCGAATCGCAGGGCATCGAACTGCAAGGCGTTCAGCATGATCCCATGCTGTACTCCTATCTGCTCGATCCCACATACTCCTCGCATCGCCTGCCAGAGGTAGCTCTCCGCCGCTTCAATCTCAAGCTCAGCGGCGATCTCGCCGAAGCCGCCGACGTCACCGGCAGGCTCACCACCGCATTCCGCGAAGAAATAAAGAGCGCTGGCCTGACCAAGCTCTACGAAGAAATCGACCTCCCGCTTGTCCCCGTCCTCGCCCGCATGGAGCGCGCCGGAGTAAAAATCGACACCGCTGCGCTCTCGAAAATGTCGACCGAACTCGAGCGCGAGATCGCCGTCAAAGAAAAAGAAATCCACCAGATCGCCGGCACCGAATTCAACGTCGGCTCTCCGCGCCAGCTCGGCGACGTCCTCTTCAACAAGCTGAATCTTCCCAAGCCCGTGAAATACGGCAAGGGACGCACCATCTCCACCGCCGTCGACGTTCTCGAAACTCTCGCCGAAGATCATCCCATCGCCCGCATGGTCCTCGACTACCGCCAGCTCACCAAGCTGAAGTCCACTTACGTGGACACGCTGCCCGCGCTCATCGATCGCAATACGCGCCGCTTGCACACAACGTTCGCGCAAACCGGCACGGCCACCGGCCGCCTCTCATCCGCCAATCCGAATCTGCAAAACATTCCCATCCGCACCGAACTCGGACGCGGCATCCGCGCCGCCTTCATCGCCGAGCCCGGCCACGTCCTGCTCACCGCCGATTATTCGCAAATCGAACTCCGCCTGCTCGCTCACTTCTCGCGCGACCCTCTGCTCGTCGAGGCCTACCGCCGCGGCGACGACATCCACACCCTCACCGCCTCCCAAGTCTTCGGAGTCCCCCCGCTCATGGTCACGCCCGATCACCGCCGCCAGGCAAAAGTCGTGAACTTTGGAATCGTCTATGGACTCTCGCCCTTCGGCCTCTCGCAAAATCTCGGCATCGAGCCTTCCGAAGCCAAGCAGTTCATCGCCAACTATTTCGAAAAATACGCCGGAGTCCGCGCCTTCATCGACAAAACTCTCGAAGAAGCCCGCCGCGACCTGAAAGTAAAAACCTTGCACGGACGCGTCCGTCCCATCCCCGACATCAACAGCAAAAACGCCAACCAACGCGGCTTCGCCGAACGCACCGCCGTGAACACCCCCCTGCAAGGCACCGCCGCCGACTTAATAAAGATAGCGATGATCCGCATCGACGCCACATTGCGCGAACTAAATCTAAAGTCGCGCATGACCCTGCAAGTCCACGACGAACTAGTCTTCGAAGTCCCGGAAAAAGAAGTCGACACAATGCAGTCTCTAGTCCGCGAGCACATGGAAAAAGTCCACGCGCTCGCGGTGCCGCTGTTAGTAGAAATGGGCGTCGGGCCCAACTGGCGCGATCTCGAATAGCATGTACTCCGAATCCTGTCATGCTGAGCGAAGTGGGAGAACCGAAGGTTCTCTCACGCAGTCGAAGCATCCCTATAAGCGCAACGGCCGGTTCCCCGTCTTAGTTTTTCCGTTCGTTGGAGGCAGGGTGGGGATTTTGATTTCCACCGTTTCTATCAGCTGCCCATCCCTACCGCGGCCACAACCATCCAAACGTCCCCGCCGTTAGCAGCGCATAAATAAATCCATCGACCACGTGCTTAAAAGTTACGCCCCACGCCTGCCCCTTCCAGATCGAATCCTGAAGATGTCCTACTGCATACCCGAGTAATGCCGTAAGGGCTGCCAGGTGGAATACGACTGGGTAGCGAGTCCCGGGGCTGAGCGTGGTTCCCGCCACAATAGCCACCAAGATGCTGACTACCACGCAATAAACGAACCATAGCCCCAGATATTTCCCCATCGCTGGCGGCCCGCTCGGCATCACAGTCAAAAGCCCGATCGGCCCACGCTTGAATTTTTCCACCACCTCCGGCGACTTCATGTCTTTATGCGTAGTGTGCGGAAAATGGTACACCGGCCCCGGAGTCACGCCCGCCGCCCTTAGCGCATCAACCACTCTGTCTTCCTCGGGCAGCTTGCGATAATCGCTCTTGTGATAAGGCAGCACCATGTGCAGGATCGAACTCGCAACGAACACGATTACGGCTGAAAGCAGAATCGGCATCCACAAAGTGCTGATGGGAACCATCGATCCTCCTCAATAGCGGAATGTGTACAAGGAAAGTTCCTGGTCCGGAACTCGCCGGAAGCCTACGCTCTGCTGGCGGAGTTATTCAAACGCCGGTTTGTGCAAGCCTGCGCGGCTCTTCAGCCGCTCCGACACCGAAGCAATATACTTAAGGGCGTAAATAATAATGGCGACCCCTACCTTAGTCCCCAGCTCACTCAAATCTCTCACGCGTGATGGATGGCTTCTCTTCCTCACCCGGTTCATACGCCTCTTCGCCTATGGCTCGCTCTCTGTCGTCCTCGTTTTCTATCTGATTGGACTCGGACTCAGCGAGTCGCAAACCGGACTGCTCCTCACTCTCACCCTGGCCGGCGATACCGTCGTCTCCCTGTTTCTCACCACTCGCGCCGATCGCATGGGAAGGCGTCGCATGCTGATCGTCGGCGCTATCCTGATGGCGGCTGCCGGCGTCGCCTTCGCCCTCACCAGCAACTACTTGCTGCTACTCGTCGCCGGCACGATCGGCGTCATCAGCCCCAGCGGCTATGAAGTCGGACCATTCCTCTCCATCGAGCAAGCCGCACTTTCTCATGTCATACCCGGATCCGCCAGAACGGAAGTGTTTGCCTGGTACACGCTCGCGGGCTCGGTTGCGACCGCGCTGGGCGCGCTCTTCGGAGGCACTCTCACCCACGTGCTGCAAAAGACCGCAGTCGCGCCCGTTCTTAGCTATCGAGTGGTGGTCATTTCCTATGCGGCATTGGGCGCGTTGTTGGCGCTGATCTTCACTCGCCTCTCGCCGGCTGCGGAAGTACGCCAGCCCGGAGAAGAACCGTCGCCCGGGAATATGAAAAGGTTTTTAGGAATCGGCCACTCACGAAGTGTAGTTGCCAAGCTCTCAGCCCTGTTCGCCCTCGATTCCTTCGCAGGGGGATTCGTCGTGCAGAGCTTCGCCGCCTACTGGTTCTATCTGCGCTTCGGCGTAGACCCCGGAACACTCGGCGTGATTTTCTTTTGGGCAAACATCTTCGCGGGAATTTCATCCCTGCTGGCGTCCCGCCTGGCCGCGCGCTTCGGTCTCATCAAGACGATGGTCGCCACCCATCTTCCCTCCAACATCCTGCTGATCCTTGTCCCGCTCATGCCCAACCTGAAGCTGGCGGTCCTCGTCCTGCTGATTCGTTTCAGCATCAGTCAAATGGATGTCCCCACGCGCCAGTCCTACACCATGGCCGTCGTCCGTCCCGAGGAGCGATCCGCCGCCGCCGGAATCACCGGCGTAGCGCGCACCACAGGCGCCGCGATCAGTCCATTGTTTGTAGGATTTCTTTTTGCCCGGCCTTCGCTGATTAGCGCGCCCTTCTTCATCGCAGGGACACTGAAGATTATCTACGACATCGTCCTCTACAAGCAGTTCGTAAGCTTGCGCCCCCCGGAGGAAGCTTCCTAAAGCTTTGTGTGTGCGCGTCGGACACTCCTGTCCGACAACTGCTCGCACCGACAATGAAGCGGGTGCCCCGTCCTTGTCTCTCCGTTCTTTGGAGAGACGGGGCGGGGACTTTGACTACTTGCCCAGAAATCCGACCAATCGCGAGAAGCACTCCTCACCCCCTGGCAATCCAGCCGACAATTCCAGCTCCCAAGATCAACCACGCCGAATTTACCTTGATCCGAAATAATGCGACAAGACTGAAGACCAGAATCGCAGCTGTGAGCCCATCAGTGATAGACCCTCTTCCTAATTGCCACGCGACCACCGCCATCAATGCCAGCGACCCCACAACAATCCCATCCAACACCGCTCCCGCCAAAGGCGAGCGCCGAATCTTCGGAATCAGCGGCCCTCCAATCGCGACAAACACAAACCCCGGCAAAAAAATCCCAGCCGTTGCGAAAAACGCTCCCGGCAAGCCGCCGACCAGGTAGCCAATAAATGTCGCGGTCGTGAAAACCGGTCCCGGCGTGAATTGCCCCACCGCCACCGAATCGATGAGCTGCTTTTCCGTCAACCAATGCAGATGATCGACAAACTCCGACCGCAGAAACGCCAACAGCACATAGCCACTTCCAAAGACGATGGACCCAATCTTCAAGAAGGAAAAAAACAAACGGCCCATGCTGACCGGCACAGCAGCGGCCGCCACTGCCAGAGCGGCGAGGCCGGCTTGCGGAACCTTCGTCAAGCCAATCGCACAGAATGCGGCGGGAATACTTCTACCTTTCTGCACCCACAACGCAAACCCGGAACTCGCGCCCGCGATCATTAAAACCCACAACGGGCCCACACCAATAAAATTCAGAACGACAGCCCCACAACCGATCAAACCCAGCACCGGAGTCTTAGCAGCTGTTCTGCCCAGACTCCACAGGGCTTGAACAACAATTGCAATCACCACCGGCTTGATCGCGCGAAGAATTCCTTCCGCCTGCGGCAACGAACCAAAGCGCACGTAAGCGGCCGCGATCAGTGACACCAAAACCGCCGCGGGAATAATAAAGCAGGTACCCGCCACAAGCAGCCCGGGCCATCCGCGCAGCGAATGCCCAATAAAAATACCTACTTCGGTTGAGCTCGGCCCCGGAATAAGGCTGGCTGCGGCCACGCGGTCAAGAAAATCTTCTTTAGTAATCCATCGCCGCTTACGGACGAACTCATCTTCCATCATCGCGATGTGCGCCGCCGGTCCGCCAAACGCGATCGTACCCAACTTCAAAAAAATCAACGCCAACTCAAAAAGGGGAACTCGATGTTTGACGATTGCTTCGGTCAACTGTCGTATCTCGCCGGGTGCCCCGTCCTTATCTCTCCGTTCTTTGGAGAGATAGGGCGGGGATTTTGATCTCAAATAAGCCGCCCTGAAAGCCGGCGCTGTCCCGAAGTCTACGCGATCACGACACATGTGGGGACAGCCGCCCCCGGCTGTCCGCCTCGCGCAGCGAGGTCTCTCGCCCTCGCTATACCCCCAGCACCCTCTGAATCTCCCCCGCAATCCCCGCCGTCAACGCCAGCATCTTTTCTTCCGACTCCGCCTCCACCATTACTCGCGCCAGCGCTTCCGTCCCTGAATACCGCACCACCACGCGCCCGTTCCCATCTAGTTCGCTCTCCGCCGCTGCAATCGCCCGCTGCACCTCAGGCACCTGCGCAAAAGGAACCTTCTCCCGCACCCGCACATTCTGAATTTTCTGCGGAAACACTTTCAAATCTCCCACCAGCTCCGCCAGCGTCTTCCCCGACCGCACCAGCACGTCCATCACCCGCAACGCGGTCAGCAGTCCGTCGCCCGTGGTCGCCTCGCCATCACGAAAAATAATATGCCCGGACTGTTCCCCGCCCAGCGTCGCTCCGGTCTTCAACATCTCTTCCAGAACATATTTATCGCCCACATTCGCGCGCAACATTCGAATCCCGGATTTCTTCAGCGCAATCTCCACGCCCATGTTCGACATCGTCGTCGCCACCACGGTCGAGCCCGCCAGTTTTCCCCGCGCCTGCAGATCGCGCGCCGTCAGCATCAGAACTCCATCGCCATTCACCACGCGCCCTTGAGCATCGCAGAACAGAGCGCGATCCGCATCGCCGTCAAACGTAACGCCCAGATCAAACTTCCCGCCGGACTCCCGCACCGTCCGCCCCAGCGTTTCCGGATGCAGCGCCCCGCATCCTTCATTAATATTTTTGCCGTCCGGAGTAATGTGAGTGAACGTCGCCTGAACTCGCAACTTGTGAAACAACTCCGGAGCCTCCGCCGTGGCCGCCCCATTCGCGCAATCCACCAGCACTCGCAACCGGCTCAAATCGGCGGACACGCTCCCCGCCAGTTCTTCGATATAGGCCTTGCGCAGCGCCAACTCTCCCGGCAGCGAGGGGCCAGCAATCTTCAACGCCGTATCGTCCGCCGCGCCCGGCTTCTCCAGCAGCGCGAAAATTTCTTTCTCGATCGCCAACTCGCGCGCATCGGTCAGCTTGAATCCATCCCCGGAAAAAACTTTGATCCCGTTATCCATCCACGGATTATGCGATGCCGAAATCACCACTCCCGCCGCCAACCCGCGCGACCGCGCTAGATACGCAACGCCCGGTGTAGTAATCACACCGGCGCTGTGCACCTCCACGCCAACCGCCGCCATGCCGGAGGCGACGCGGTCCGCGATCCACGCACTCGACTCGCGCGTGTCCTGCCCGATCACCGCCTGTGCCTTTGGCGTGGCACGCATCAAATCATGCCCGAGCGCTCGCCCAATCAGATACGTGCTCTCCGCTGTAAGTGGAAACGCTCCCGCCACGCCGCGGATTCCATCAGTCCCAAACAATTGTCGACTTGGTTTGCTCATAAATTTTGCGGATTCGCATTGCGCATAAATTCCGTGGATTCCGGTGTGGTGATTCCGGAGTGGAAGAGCGGCGCTTTAGCGCCGCGTGAATCGCTCCATGAGTCCGGGCTTTAGCCCCCGTCGCTTTTGTCGCGCCGCCGCGGGCGAAATTCTTCTAGTGCATCAAGGCTCTCTCTCAGCCGGTGCTCTCTTTTCCATGATTACCGTCACCCGCACCGGCACAGGCTGCACCACTTGTACCATCGCATCCGGAACGTACGCATTTGTCACAAAGGTCGCCTGCGTCGTCGTCTGGGAAGCGTCGATCGGATCGGTCGTGGCCGCATCGACCAGTTCAACGTGATGCCGCGGCCCGGTGATCGTGATCCGCTCCGGATCCACCTGCACTCTCGCAATCTGCTCTCCCGCTGCAAAATCTCCCGTCACTCGCGCATGAATCTCCACCTCGCGCGTCAGCCGCGAATCGAAACTCAAATGCACCTGGCTCGGCACTACTTGCACTACCGTCAACTCGCGCTGCAGCCGAATTTGTTGGGCCTTCAGATCAAACGTCCGCTCGCCCGGCTTCGTATCTCCCAGTTCCAACTCGGCGTGGATGTCCGTCGATCGCAGTTCCCGAATCAAGCGCTCCGGCCCGCGCACTCGGACCAACGCATCCGGGATCGCTGCCGAACTAATCTCCAACTCCGCCGGCATATGCTGAAATTCAATCGGCACTCGAAGCGCAACCTCCGCCGGTTCCTGGTCCGCCGAAATCGCCATCCATAACCCAGTCGCCAGCAACAGCGACAAAGCCTTCAGCCAGAAGTTATGCAGTACCCAGCGTTGCAGCAGCCCCATCATAGCGGGCGCTCCATTCCCGGATCATCGTCCTCATCCGCGCTCATCGGCGCCCGCGCCCGCAATGGCGATTCCATATTCGCATCCGACTCGTCCTCCTCGCGCGGCACCCCCGTGGGCAGTACCACCGGCGCCATATACCGCCGCAGTTCAGCGCTCAAACGCTCGCGCAATTGCTCCGCCGACAGATCCCGTTCGATCTTGCCTCCCACCGCCATGCTGATCGCGCCCGATTCTTCGGAAACAATTACCGCGATTGCGTCGGTCTCTTCCGTGATCCCGATCCCCGCCCGATGCCGCGTGCCCATCTGCGTCGACAACACCGGATTCATCGACAGTGGCAAGAAACAAGCCGCCGCCGCCAGCCGGTCTTTCTGGATAATTACCGCTCCGTCGTGCAGCGGCGCGCTCGGCCGGAAAATTGTCGCCAGAAGATCGTAGGAAAGCTTCGCATCCATGGCGACGCCGCTCTCGATATACGTCCGCAATCCGATCTCGCGCTCAATCACCATCAGCGCGCCGGTCTGATGCTGAGAAAATAAATTTGCCGCCAGCACAATGTCGTCATACGAATCGCCTTCCACCGTCGATCCGCGCAGAAAGCTTACCCGGCGCCCCACGTCCGATAGCACATGCCGGATCTCCGACTGGAATACCACAATCAGCGCGAACACCACATAGGGCAGCAGATGGCTCACCAGCCAGTTCAATGTAATCAGCTGACCAATCCGCGCCAGGTAGAACGCCACCGCCACCGCCGCCAGTCCGGCCAGCATCGGCGCCGCGCGCGTCCCCCGGATCATCACCAGCACTTCGTAAATAATCAGCGCCACCAGCAGAATGTCGAGCATCGTGAACGACACTCTCAACCATGGCGCCATCAGTTGCGTCACTGCATTTTCCCCATTCTGCGGAATTTCCCCAGGGAGAACCCTACATTCTAATGCAGCCGATAGCGAACCCCAGGATAATAAGCGGCGGGGATAGTGTCGCGGTTTGCCAAATCCTTATGTGGGGACACGCCCTCGGCTGTCCAGTCGAGCGCAACTCGACGGGTTCGTCTTCACCGGCGGCAAACTGAGGCACTACCGCGGCGGGCTGCTTCTTGCAAATCTGCGGCAGAATTGTACAATTCCACCGAATTAGTGCTGAAAGGAGAGTTTATATGCCATCCTTTCGTGCGGTGTGGGGTAAGGTTAGGGTCTTGCCGGTTTCGATATTTGCCGCGCTATGCTTAGTCGCCGTCCTGTCGCCTGATCCGCAAGCTCAGGAGCCATCCTCTCAATCGCGACAAGCTCCGGTTTCGAAATACGATAAAGCCATCTTTCAGAATCCGATTCCAAGCGAGCAACTCGCATTTCTGAATCGTTTCGCCGGGATGCCGGCAAACGATGTCGTTCGCGACAAGCAATACCGCAAGTTAATGCACAGCGTGCTCCCCGGCTGCACCTTCCACTACGGCTGGGACATGTCACCCTTCGATGCCTTCGTGCGCGTGCTCACCGGCTCGTCTCTACCGCTGCAAATTCGCGATAGCCGATACGTGGTCGTCTCCGGCAGGAGCGGTCCCTACTTAAACGGTCGGGGATTCATTTGGATTGATATGCAGGAGGGCATCGCGCTGGCCGCATTCTATTTCCATCCAACCAACGGCGAACCCACGCCAACCCTTACGGTTTTTTCCCGGCAGGTAAAGGAAGAATCGCTCCAGATGAGCCAGCTTCCTCCTGCGTTCGCCGAAGCCTTGAGCCTATGGTCTGCTGAATCCGGCGTGCCGGCCGTCACCACGCGTTACTTTATTGGCGACTCCAACAAAAAGATTCTTCTGGAACATGACGAAGATTACTGCGCGCCCATCAACGCGGCAACCGGGCCCCCTGCGAACGATTGCGAAGAGATGAATGCCGACGCCGCCGATATCGATCTCAATGCGGCCTATTATCTGGACCAAACCATTCACGCCACGAACGCCACGGCGTGGATGATCGTTGGTCCGGATCAAGTCGCATGGATCCAGCTTCGAGACAACACTTGCAGGATTCGCCCGGACGGTTTGAGATGCCGCATCCGCATGACGCGCGAACGCACGCGGATAATCCTCACTCGTCCGCCCCTGCCGCATCCGCCGCATAAATAGCCGGTTCCGGCCTATCGCGCTTTATCCGGGCTCGTTCGTTTCACCGTAGCCTCAATCTCTCCGCGCGCCACCCGAGTCCGGATTTCATCGCCACGCTTCACCTGCGCCGCGTCCTTCACTAAATTTCCCTCGCCATCAAATACCAGGGCGTATCCTCGTTCCAGTATCGCGAGCGGCGAAAGCATGTCGAGCGCCCTGCCCATGCGCTCCACGCGCACCTTATTCTGCAGGAGCTGATTCCGCATCCCCGCCGTCATTGCCGCCGTTACCGCCTGAAGTTCTCCGCGGATCCCCGCCAGAACCCGCCGCAAATCGTAATGCCGCACCGCCGCCGATACTGCTTCCCATCTCCGCCGCTTCTGTTCCAGCGCCTGCCGCTCGCCGCGCTCCAGCCGATATGTCAGATCGTCCACCTTCTGCTGCCGCTGCCGGATCAAATCCATCATGCGCGCGAACGCTCCGTCCTGCGCCCGTTCCATCAGCGCCTGCCGCACTTCCAGCAACCGACGTTCCATCGCCCGCACCAGCCGCTCCCGCACCGCCTCCGCCTGATTCTCCACTTCCACCCGCGAGCGGATCACCAACTCCGCCGCCGCCGAAGGCGTTGGAGCGCGCAGGTCCGCCACGAAATCCACAATCGTGAAATCTGTCTCGTGACCCACCGCCGAAATTACCGGAATCTCCGACGCAGACACCGCCCGCGCCAACCCTTCATGGTTGAACGCCGCCAAATCTTCCGCCGACCCTCCGCCGCGCCCCACAATGATCACTTCCACGCCGCGGCTCTCGTCGTTGCGAACTTCGTTGAAATACCGCACTCCGCTCGCGACCTCGGCAGCCGCCGCATCTCCCTGCACTTGCGCCGGATAAATCACCACACTCACTGAGTGATGCCGCCTCTGCAAAATGTTCAGGATGTCTCTCAGCGCCGCCGCCTGCGGCGACGTCACAATTCCAATTCGCGACGGCAAAGCCGGAATCGTTTTCTTCCGCTCCGCCGCAAACAGTCCTTCCGCTTCCAGCTTCGCCTTCAGTTGCTCAAATGCAACCTGCAATCCTCCCGCGCCCTTCGGCTCAACGTATTCCGCCGCAATCTGCAAGTCGCCGCGCTCTTCATAAATCGTCACCCGCCCCCGCACCACCACCTGCATCCCATCCGCCGGACGAAACCGCAGCAGCCGCGCCTTCGAACTGAACATCACCACCTTAATCTGCGCGTTCCCGTCCTTCAGCGTGAAATAAAGATGCCCCGAACTCTGCGCCCGGAAATTGGAAATCTCCCCCTCCACCCACGCATCGGAATACTCCCGCTCCACATGCGACCGCACCGCCGCCACCAGGCCGCGCACCGTCCACACGCGCCGCTCCGGCGCCGTAAACCGAAATCCAAGTTGATCAGTCAAAGACATATATCGAATGCAGTGTAGCCTTCGCGGCGTCCCTTTCAAAACGCAAGATAGTTCCGCAATCCCCTAACCTTGTCATCCTGAGCGAAGCGAAGGACCTCTGCAACTCGCCTGCGCAAAAGATTGCCCACTGTTTCACGAACATCTCGCCGCAGCTCAGCTATGGTAAATTCCGCTCGTATGCTCGCATTAGATGACAGTCGCTGGAGCAATCTTAAGGGCGGCTACCGAACTCGGTTTGACCCACGTCCGCTGCTCGCCAGACTGGAGACGGAGCAGGACACTGCAACCACCTGGCATGAGCTTTGGGACGAACTGCATCATCAAGGAGATGTTGGCGACGCCTCGTACGCCGCGATACCACACATCGTGAGAATTCATCGAACGCGCCGAGTGGCTGAGTGGGACACCTATGCGATGGTAGCGATCATCGAACTGGCCCGCACTGAAAGACAGAATCCCGAAATACCGGGGTGGTTGGAGGAAGACTACCTCCGCGCAATTGCGGAACTAGCTGAGATGGGTACCAGGGAGATTTTGCGGGCCAAGTAACCGGAAGCTGTCCGCGTCATACTCAGCGTCATTGCTATTGCCAAGGGCCTTCGCGCCCACGGGCGGTTCCTCGTCTCGCATTCCGAGGACGAGTTGTTGGACATCGAATCCCGCGAGTAATGCCAACAAGCCTTGCAGGGACAAGAGAACACACTCACCTTCGCCACCGGCTTACCAACCACAGCACAACCGACAACACCACACTCACCAGCAACGACGTCGCCAGCGGAAAATACACCGTCGTATTCTTCCCGCGATATAAAAAATCGCCCGGCAACCGCCCCAAAGGAAAGTGCATTCGGCCCAGCAGCATGACCACTATCCCAACAACAACCAGCATCCCCCCTAGAAAAATCAACAACTTACCCACTTCCATTGGCCGAAAACCTCCATCCCCGTGGGAGCCGTGAATCTTGATTTGGCCCGCAAACTCTGCCATAATTCGGTCAGTAGCTTCAATTGAAGTGTGTTCTGCTACTACTCTCCTCCTCCCCTGATTACAGCAACCTAAATAACTTAGTTCACTCCAGCGTGCCCCCCGCGCTGAAAAACCGCCCGGGAAGGATCTACTTTGCGCTCTGCCGAACTCTTGCCCAGTCGTCTAATTTTAGGCCTTCTTTGCGTTCTCGCGCTCCTCGCACCCCTCGCCTTTTCCGAGGATGTTCTCACCTACCACAACAACAATGCGCGCACTGGCCTCAATCCCTTCGAGACCATCCTCACCACCAGCAACGTAAATTCCGCCTCCTTCGGAAAGTTGTTCACCCTCCCCGTGGATGGCTTAGTCGACGCCGAGCCCCTCTACCTATCCTCCGTTCCCATTGGCGGCGTTGCTCACAACCTTCTCATCGTCGTCACCGAACACGACTCGGTCTACGCTTTCGACGCTGACACTGGCTCGCGCATGTGGCACATTACCACTCTCAAATCTGGCGAAACCACTTCCGACGACCGCGGTTGCTCCCAGGTCATTCCGGAAATCGGCATCACTTCTACTCCCGTGATCCGGCGGCCGCCGGGCTCGAACGGCGTCATCTATACCGTCGCCATGTCGAAGGACGCTGCCGGCGCCTATCATCAGCGCCTGCATGCTCTGGACGCCGCCACCGGCAGCGAACTTTATAAAGGTCCCGTCGACATCCAGGCCAAATTCCCCGGCACCGGCGACAACACCTCGGGCGGATTCGTCATCTTCGATCCCGCTCAATACAAGGAACGCTCTGGCCTGCTGCTTATCGGTGACGAGGTCTATTTAGCCTGGGCTTCGCACTGTGACATCCGCCCCTACACCGGATGGATCATGGGTTATAGCGCCAGCACCCTGGTACAGACAACCGTTCTAAATGTCACCCCGAACGGAGTCGAAGGCGCAATCTGGGGTTCGGGCGCCGGCCTCACTGCGGACTACTCCGGCAACATCTTCTTTCTTGACGCCAACGGACTCTTCGACCCCGCTCTGAATTCCGCAGGATTTCCCAGCGAAGGCGACTACGGCAACGCTTTCATCCGGCTCGCTACTCGCGGCGGTCTCGCGGTCACCGATTATTTCGAAATGGATAACCAGCTCGAGGAAAATCACCACGACACCGACCTCGGCTCCGGCGGAGCAATTCTGCTGCCTGCCGTGAAAGATTCTTCCGGTGTCACTTGGGAACTCGCGGCCGGCGCCGGCAAAGATACTAACTTGTACCTGGTCAACCGCAACTCCATGGGAAAGTTCAACCCCAATAGCAACAACATCTACCAGGAACTCCCCGGCGTCCTCCCGGGCGGCATGTGGGCTATGCCCGCCTTTTTTAATGGAAGGCTCTACTACGGCCCGGCCGGCCATCCCATTTTTGCCTTTCAGTTTCAGAACGCCAAGTTGCTGACCGCTCCGGTTGCGCAAACCACCAACGCATTCGAATATCCCGGACCTACTCCCAGCATTTCCTCCAACAAAAGCCAGAACGGCATCGTTTGGGCTGTCCAGAATACCAATCCCGCAGTCCTGCATGCCTATGATGCGGTTGACCTGCACGAGCTCTACAACACCAATCAAATGGCCAATGGACGCGATCACTTCGGCGCCGGCAACAAGTTCATCACCCCGCTCATCATCAACGGCAAAGTCTACGTAGGGACCACCAACAGCATAGGCGTCTTCGGCCTTCTCTAAAATCGAACCGCTGTCGCCCTTCGTCAGCCGATGCCTGGGGTGCGGATCATGGCTTGGCTCTCTTCTCGCTCCTTTGCGAGAAGGAGGATCCGCAACCCCGTCCTTATTAGCCCTACGCCCGTTGACTTGCTGATTTCTCCAACGTACGATTCTGCTCCAGTGATCGATCAAAATATGATCGACCAAAATATGATCGGCCAAACTATTTCGCACTACCACATCGTCGAAAAGCTCGGTGGCGGCGGTATGGGGATAGTCTACAAAGCCGAGGACACCGAACTCGGCCGCTTCGTCGCCCTGAAATTTCTGCCCGACGAAATGTCGCGCGATCCCCAGGCCCTCGAGCGTTTTCGCCGCGAGGCGCGCGCTGCCTCAGCTCTGAACCACCCGAATATTTGCACAATCTACGAAATCGGCAAGCACGGCGAGCAGTCATTCATCGCCATGGAATTTCTGGATGGCTCCACGCTGAAGCATCTCATCTCCGGAAAGCCGTTGGATAACGAAACCATCGTCTTCCTTGCCCTGGAAATTGCTGACGGCCTTGATGCCGCGCATTCCCAGGGTATTGTCCATCGCGACATCAAGCCCGCCAACATCTTCGTCACCAAGCGCGGACATGCCAAGATCCTCGATTTTGGTCTGGCCAAAGTCGCGCTCACCCCCGGTTCTTCCAGCCAGGTCGCATCGGCGAACACCATGACGGCCATGGACGAGCGACACCTCACCAGTCCGGGCTCTACGCTCGGCACCATCTCTTACATGTCGCCCGAGCAGGCTCGAGCCAAGGACCTGGATCCCCGCAGCGATTTGTTTTCCTTTGGCGCCGTGCTCTACGAGATGGCGACCGGTGTGCTCCCGTTTCGCGGAAACAGCTCTGCGGAAATCTTCAAAGCCATTCTGGATGCGCCGCCTCCTCCCGCGCTCCGACTCAACCCCGACTTGCCCGCGGACCTCGAACGCATTATCAACAAGGCTCTGGAGAAGGATCGCAACCTGCGCTATCAGAGTGCTGCCGATTTTCGCTCCGATCTCGCCCGCCTCAAACGCGATCTCGACTCCGGACGTTCGTCCGGCGCCGTGGCCGACGCAGCTTCGAGTGCCTCGTCGATTCCGCCCGCGACTCCAGCCGTTCGTTCGCACAAAGGCATGGCTGTCGCCATCATTTCGATTCTCATAATCGCCGCCGCAGCCGGCTTCTTTTCGCTCCGCGCGAAATCCAATTCAGAAAAGATCAATTCCATCGCCGTGCTCCCTTTCGTCAATGCGACGACCGATCCCGGCAACGAGTACTTAAGCGACGGCCTCACCGAAAGCCTGATCAGCACGCTCTCCCAACTGCCCAACCTCAAAGTCATGGCGCGAAGCACGGTCTTCAAATTCAAAGGCAAGGAAGATGACCCGCGGCAGATCGGCCAGAGCCTGCAGGTGAGCGCTGTGCTCATGGGACGCATCACTCAGCACGCCGACGAACTGGGCATCGACGCCGACCTGGTCAACACCGCCGACGGCACCGAACTCTGGGGTTCGCACTACGCCCGCAAGACCGCAGACGTCACCCAAGTGCAGGGTGACATCACCCGCGACATTTCCAACCGTCTGCGAATTCACCTGAACGGAAATGAACAGCAACGCCTGGGCCGTGCCGGAACCACCAACCCCGAAGCCTACCGCCTATATCTGGAAGGCCGTCAGCTGTGGTACGGCCGCACCCCGGCGGGCCTCAAGAAAAGCATCGACTTGTTTCAGCAGGCAATTGCCGCCGATCCCAATTATGCTCTCGCCTACGCCGGGCTTTCCGATACCTACAGCGTCGTTTCCAGCTACGGCGTCGGCATCACCCCGCGCCAGGCGCGTCTGCTCGCGGAAGAGGCCAGCCGCAAAGCTCTCGAACTCGACGACTCACTTCCCGAGGCCCACACCGCGCGCGCCAGTGCACTCGCCATGGGATGGAGATGGAGCGAGGCTGAACCCGAGTTTCGCCGCGCCCTGCAACTCAATCCCAACAGCGCCGTCACGCACTATTTCTATGCCTTCGGTTTTCTCATTCCCGAGAAACGCCTGGATGAGGCCCTGACCGAGTTCCGCACCGCCTTGTCGCTCGATCCTCTTTCTCCCATCGTGAATACAAACTACGCCGTCGCGTTCATGGTCTCAGGCCGCCTTCCCGAATCCCTCGCCCAATTCCGCAAGACGCTCGAGCGGGATCCGGCATTTCCTCCGGCCCACTACAAATTGTCGCAGCTCTACGCCACGCAGGGCCGCTTCGCCGAGGCGGAAACTGAATTTCTCAAGTTCAGGCCGCTCCCAGGCTCGTGGACTCCCGACGCCCAGGGTTACAACAAACTCCTTTTGGCCGCGCCACCCGAAGATGACATTGTGGCTGACCTCGCCGTTAGCTACGCGCTAATGGGTGATCGAGACAAAGCCTTTGACGCTCTAGAGAAGGCGTTCTCCATTCAGGATGATGAGCTGATTTTCGGCATTCGCTATCCCGCCCTCGATTCCCTGCGTACCGATCCCCGCTACGCTGCCCTCATGCGCCGCCTCGCCCTGCCCGAATAAAGCCTCCGCAAAAAATGCATCGCGCTGATCGCGGATGGAAACCGACTGCGAGAATAGTGAGGATGGGCCGTAGACTTCGCGCTTTAGCGCCGTGCTCCGCCCCATCACTTTGCACCACAAAGTACTCGACAACCCCCTCCATTCCATCTATCCTTTTCTTGAAATGCCCGGCTCCCGCCATCGCCGCCTCCGCCATCCTCACCGGACGCCGCGTCTGATTGCCCCAATCCCCTCCGCGACTCCGCCCCCTGATCCCGTCGCCGACCTCCGCTTTATTCGCGACACCATGGAGCGCTCGGCCTCCTTCACCGCCGTCCCCGGCTGGGGACAAGTCATTCTCGGCCTCACCGCACTCGCCGCCGCCCGTCTGGCCGCGCAGCAATCGAACTCTTCAGGATGGCTGAAAATCTGGCTGGCGGAAGGCGTTCTCGCCGCTATCATCGCGTTCATCTCCATCCGCCAAAAGGCGAACCGCCGAGGCCTGCCTATCTTTACCGGACCCGGACGCCGAGTCGCCTTCGGCCTGTTTCCTCCCCTCATTGCCGGTGCTCTCTTAACTTTCTTGTTGCAGCGTGCTGGACTTCAGTCCGCCCTCGCCCCCGCCTGGCTCCTGCTCTACGGCGCCGGAATCATCACCGGAGGAGCCTACTCTGTTTCCATCGTCCCCGTCATGGGCCTCTGCTTCATGGCCAGCGGAGCACTCTCGGTCCTCGCGCCCGCTGCCTGGGCCAACTATTTCCTGGCTGCCGGCTTCGGCGGCCTCCACATCATTTTTGGACTCCTCATTGCCCGGAGGCACGGTGGCTAGATCCCAGCCCCAGCGTCGCAAGCCAGCGAAAGCCGCGCCCCCGGCTCGCGAACGCACCCCAGCGCCCGCTCTCCAACTCCCCGAGCTCGACCGCCTCATTCACGAACGCATCCGCCTGGGGATCGTCAGCGCTCTCGCCACCAACGCCAGCCTCAGCTTCACCGACCTCAAACGTATCCTCAAAACCACCGACGGAAACCTCAGCGTCCACGCCCGCAAACTCGAAGAAGCCGAATACATTTCCTGCCTGAAATATTTCGAAGCCCGCCTCCCCCGCACCGAATACAGCCTCACCGCCGCCGGCCGCCGCGCTCTCTCCCACTACCTCGATCAAATGGAACACTGGATCCGCCTCACCCGCGACCAATAGCGAGAGAGCAACCTGCGGTTGCGGAATATATTCCCTTTTAGGTGGAGGGTGACCAGTGTGAAGGGTGGAGCAGCGCTTCCAGCGCTGCATTTGAAGCCTCTCTTTTCAGAGCTGGCTTTAGCCACTGCGGTGCCTGAACTCACTTTTGGGTGCGTGCTGACATCGAGTCTAGGACCGCCGCTTCAGCCCCAGTGCTACAATCCCTCGCATGAAATCCGCGCTTCTCTTCCTGTTTCTCCTCACCGCCCAATCCGCTCCCGAAGTCGAAATCACCGCCGAGCCTCACCATCACCTCATCTTCGAAAATAAATCTGTCCGCATTTTCTACGTCGAAATCCCTCCCAACGACGCCACCGAAATGCACTGGCACCGCCACGACTTTATCGCTGTCAACCTGGGCCCCACCGAAATCTCCAACACGGTAAAAGACCAGCCTCCCCAACTAAAAAAACTCACCCCCGGAGACACTCACTTTTCCGCCGCCTCCTTCGCCCACATGGTCCACCCAGTCGGCGCTCAGCCCATCCGCACCGTGGCCGTAGAAATTCTCGACGACACCACCCTGCGCAATTCCCCCTCAAGATGGGACGCGGCCAAAACCGACGCCGCCAACAACGAAGCCGGCAAGAATAATGAAGACCGCCCCCGCACCGTCGCCGGAGGCGGCGCCCGCCAAGTCCTCTTCGTCAAAGACGGCATCCGCGTCTCCGAAAGCGACCTCCAGCCCGGTGCCGTCAGCCCCCTCCACCACCACTTCAGCCCGCACATCATCGTGCCCGTAAGCGAATTCGATCTCCGCAGCGACGAAGAAGGAAAAGCCCCAATCACCACCCACTACAAACCCGGCACCGCGCAATGGATCGACGGCGGCTTCTCCCACACCCTAACCAATACCAGCCCGAACCCGGCAAAATACATAACCCTCGATCTTCCGTGATTTCGATACGGCATTGCACGTATTCGACGATCCGTACCATGTCACCACCCAAGACCGCGAGGTCGATGGCGAACCGCGCTGGCAAACGATCGGCATGGTCGGAGCGCACAACGTACTCCTCGTCGCGCACACCACGTACGAAGAGGACGACGCAATACGGATTGTTTCTGCCCGAAAGCAACTCGCAACCGAACGTAGAATCTATGCCGAAGGCAACTAGAAAATCGACAATGAAAGCCAGGACTCAAGGGCAGGCGTTGACTCCCCGGCAAACGCGTGAGCTTGCCGCCCTCGCTGCAATGCCAGACGGCAAGATCGATACCTCCGACATCCCCGAACTCCCGCGCAACGCCTGGAAAGACGCTGTTCGAGGCAAGTTCTATCGACCCTTAAAGCAGGCCGTCTCCATGCGCCTCGACGCCGATGTCGTCGCTTGGCTCAAGAAGCGCGGCAAGGGATACCAGACTCGCGCCAACAGCATTTTGAGGCAACGCATGCTCGATGAAATCAAGCGCGCCTGATCCCGGAATCAAATAAATAAATTTCCCCTTGCGTTTTTCTCGATTCATCTGCTATAAACAATTCACCGAGAGCAGATGTGTGGCCGCCGGCGTAATTTGTTGCATCTCTCGGCATCGTCCGGCATCTAAGCTTCAAGAGAGCAATCTCAATCGTCCCGGCCACGGGACTTCATTCGGATCGCAACACGGTTTCCGAAGGGTACCTTCAAAGTAAGGAACCTCCAAAGTAAGTTCTTTTCTCAATTTCTTGTCTTCCGTATCGGGCTGCGCAAAATCGCACGCCGAAATTGGCGCTTTACCCCGGACGGAAGGCCATACTGTTGCGCGCATCCGAGCGCCGCTAATCAAAAAAGCTTGTCATTCCGAACGGCCTTATTGTGAGGAACCTGCTTTCTGGTTTCGCCGGCAGCTCTCCTGCTCTCGCGCTTAAGAAATTCCCGATGTGGAAATCATCTGGAAATTCTGTGGAATGCGGCGATTGACGGGATTTATCACGCACTGTATGTTTAAAAGGTTTCGAGGACAGTCGGTTTCGCTCTAGCAGCGAGATCGCCTGGACTGAATTCGCGCCGCCTCGGCGGACCGCGATTCGGTCTTTGACAACTAGGTTGAACGTGCCAGTCGTGAGAAACGGATTCGGGCATTAGTCCGAACGATCTCACAAGTTAGACCACCACGGTCTTCAGACTCTTTCGCATCTGGGTTTTCGGATTCAGATCTGAATGAGCGCGAAGCTGAGTGGTGGCGCCATCCCGGCTTTTTCGAGCCCGGCGATGGCAGTCTGCCAACTACCCGTCGGCAGACATCAGGTTTCAAACGAGAGTTTGATCCTGGCTCAGAATCAACGCTGGCGGCGTGCCTAACACATGCAAGTCGAACGAGAAAGTGGAGCAAT